>ERZ791734.1-NODE-1-length-1116241-cov-7.112034_pt1 | contig 1116241 bp, 1065 predicted proteins | sample MGYA00509953_ERZ791734 | MGnify/ENA primary metagenome ERZ791734 (study PRJEB30046, sample SAMN00792038) | human gut metagenome | study: EMG produced TPA metagenomics assembly of the A metagenome-wide association study of gut microbiota in type 2...
TCCCCGAACACCTGTCTACCATGTCCCCGGACCGTACACCCACAGGGAGAGGGAGCAAACACTAAAACGGCAACCTGAAGGTTGCCGTTTGCTTTAACCTCCGCAAACCTCACATCCCGGATTACGCATCAGCTTCATCTCGCGGAACTGGCAGGTCATCGCGTCGTACATCACCATTTTCCCCGCCGCCGGCGTACCGTAATGCGCCAGCACTTTGATCGCTTCCATCGCCTGCAATGACCCAATCACACCGACCAGCGGCGCCATCACGCCGGCTTCGACACAGGTAAGCGCGTTCTCGCCAAACAGGCGGCTCAGGCAGCGGTAGCAGGGTTCACCGTCCGCGTATGTGAAGACGCTGATTTGCCCCTCCATGCGGATCGCCGCGCCGGAGACCAGCGGAGTTTTGTGGGCAAAACAGCCCGCGTTTAGCTGATTACGGACGGCGACGTTATCGGTGCAGTCGAGCACCAGATCGTGCCGGGCAATTTGCGCGGAGAGCGCGTCATCATCCAGCATCGCGTCAAGCAGAGTGAACTGAACGTTGGGGTTAATGCGGGCCAGCGCCGCGCGGGCAGAATCTACTTTCGGCTGGCCAACCGTTGCGTCGCTGTGCAGCGTCTGGCGCTGCAGGTTAGACACCGACACGGTATCAAAGTCCAGCAGCGTCATCCTGCCCACACCCGCCGCGGCGAGGTACTGGGCGGCAGCACAGCCCAGACCGCCAAGTCCGACGACCAGCACGCTGGCCGCCTTGAGCGCTTCCTGACCCTCGAAATCAAAGCCGCGCAGCACAATCTGGCGGTTGTAGCGCATCATCTCCTGGTCGCTCAGCTCCACCGTCATGTCAGCCCCCGAACAACTGGTTAAAGCGCTCCACCTCAACCCATTCGCCCGCTTCCACGTTGCCGCGCTCGCGCTCGAGCACGATAAAGCAGTTGCCCTGGCTGAAGGAGCTGAAAATGTGCGAGCCCTGGTGCCCGGTGGTGCTCACTTCGAGCTCACCGTCCGCGTTGCGCGTCAGGATCCCACGCTGGAAATCGAGACGGCCCGGTGATTTTTTCAGGCGCGTCGCGGCACGCACGCGCAGGCGTTCCGGCAGCGGGTGGGCCCGGTTACCGGAGAGCTTCGCCAGCAGCGGGATCACCAGCTGGTAGAAGGTGAGTGCCGCCGAGACCGGGTTACCCGGCAGGCCGCAGAACCAGCTGTGCTGCAGTTTACCAAAGGCGAACGGTTTGCCCGGTTTGATCGCCAGCTTCCAGAAGGCGATTTCACCCAACTCTTCAAGGATGGTTTTGGTGTAATCCGCCTCGCCCACGGAGACGCCGCCGGAGCTGATGACCACGTCGGCGGTGTTGTCCGCCTCAATAAACGCAGCGCGCAGTTTTTCCGGATCGTCAGGAATAATGCCGAGGTTAATCACCTCGCAGCCCAGCTGCTCCAGCATCAGGTGTACCGCCAGACGGTTGGTGTCGTAAATCTGTCCGTCCTGCAGCGGCTGGCCCGGAAGCTGCAGTTCGTCGCCCGTCGAGAATACGGCGACGCGCACTTGACGGATAACCTCGATCTCCGCGATGCCGAGGGAGGCCAGCACCGGCAGTTCACCCGCCGTCAGCTTCTGTCCGGCGGCAAAAACCGTCGCGCCAAGGGCAATATCCTCGCCGGTGCGGCGAATGTTCTGGCCCGCTTTGACGCTGGCGGTAAACCGGATGCCGTCATCCGTCTGCTCGGTCTCTTCCTGCATCACCACGGCGTCGCAGCCTGCCGGCACCGGCGCACCGGTCATGATGCGCACGCAGGTGCCCGCAGGCCATTCACCGTTAAATGGCTGTCCGGCAAACGCTTTACCCGCCACCGGCAGCGCCTGACCGGCCCGGAGATCCGCCAGGCGTACCGCATAACCGTCCATCGCGGAATTATCGAACCCTGGCACGTTAAGCGGGGAGACAATATCGCGCGCGGCAATACGACCAAAACAGCGCACCAGGGGCAGCGTTTCAACGTCATGCAGCGGGGAAATTCGGTCAAGCATCTGCGTGAGTGCCGTCTCAAGCGACATCAGTCCGGCGGTAAAATCCATGGTGGGCTCCTGCACAGTAACAACGAAAGCGGCCATTATGGCAGAAAAGTGCCACTAACAGTATGACCCGGAGGTGTACGCTTTACATCACAGTTGCGTCTTTCTATATTCAAAAATCATCTGAAGTTTCATTGACGATAATGATATTTATAGAAAAAGCCGCAAATCAGGCTAACGGGTGATGTGAATGGGTAATGCGGTAATCGCAATTCATGGCGGCGCCGGGGCTATCACCCGTGCACAGCTCAGTCCCGAGGATGAAAAGCGCTACATTGACGCGCTGTACGCCATTGTGGAAACGGGCCAGAAAATGCTGGAAGCGGGCGAAAGCGCGCTGGACGTGGTCACCGAGGCGGTACGCCTGCTGGAGGAGTGTCCGTTATTTAATGCCGGGATCGGCTCGGTCTTTACCCGGGACGAAACCCACGAGCTGGATGCCTGCGTGATGGACGGCATCACCCTGAAAGCGGGGGCCGTGGCGGGCGTCAGTCGCCTGCGTAATCCGGTGCTGGCGGCGCGTCTGGTGATGGAAGAGAGCCCCCATGTGCTGCTGACCGGTGCCGGGGCGGAGGCGTTCGCCTTCGGGCACGGGATGGAACCGGTATCGCCCGATCTCTTTTCTACCGAGGCGCGCTACCAGCAGCTGCTTGAAGCGCGTACGGCGGGCATGACGCAGCTTGACCATGCTGCGCCGCTGGATGAAACCACCAAAATGGGCACGGTCGGCGCGGTGGCGCTCGATAAGGCCGGAAACCTCGCGGCGGCGACGTCAACGGGAGGGATGACCAACAAGCTGCCTGGACGCGTCGGCGACAGCCCGCTGCCCGGTGCCGGCTGCTATGCCAATAACGCCACGGCGGCGGTGTCCTGTACCGGCACCGGGGAAGTCTTTATTCGTGCCCTCGCGGCCTATGACATCACCGCGCTGATGGATTATGGCGGGCTAAGCCTGAGCGAGGCCTGCGAGCGCGTGGTGATGGAAAAGTTGCCCGCGCTGGGCGGCATCGGCGGGCTGATTGCCGTGGATCGTGAGGGCAACGTGGCCCTGCCGTTCAACAGCGAAGGGATGTACCGCGCCTGGGGTTATGCCGGTGATGAACCGAGCACGGGGATCTATCGTGAATAAGGGGGCAACGCGTGCCGCACAGTGAAGAGCTGGACAACCGCGAAGTGCTGGCTGTCCATCAGCTGAATATTGCGTTTCAGGAAGAGCGGCAGTTCATCCCCGCAGTACAGAATTTATCCTTCTCGCTCAAACGCGGTGAGACGCTGGCGATTGTTGGCGAGTCCGGCTCCGGTAAATCGGTCACCGCGCTGGCGCTGATGCGTCTGCTGGAGCAGACGGGCGGGCAAATCAGCAGCGAGAAAATGCTCCTGCGCCGCCGTAACCGTCAGGTCATTGACATAAACGATCTGAGCAGCGCGCAGATGCAGGGCGTGCGCGGGGCGGATATTGCCATGATTTTCCAGGAGCCGATGACCTCGCTCAATCCGGTGTTCCCGGTGGGGGAACAAATTGCCGAGTCCATCCGCCTGCACCAGGGGCTCGGTGGCGATGAGGCGCTCAGTGAAGCCAGACGGATGCTGGAGCTGGTGCGTATTCCGGAAGCGCAGGCCATTCTTGGTCGCTACCCGCATCAGCTTTCCGGCGGCATGCGCCAGCGGGTGATGATTGCCATGGCGCTCTCCTGTCGTCCTGCGGTGCTGATCGCCGATGAGCCGACGACAGCGCTGGACGTGACGATTCAGGCGCAGATCCTGCAGCTCATCAAAGTGCTGCAGCAGGAGATGGAGATGGGGGTGATATTCATCACCCACGATATGGGCGTGGTCGCCGATATCGCCGATCGCGTGCTGGTGATGCACAAGGGCAGCGGGGTAGAAACGGGCACAGTTGAGCAGATTTTTCACGCGCCCGTTCATCCCTATACCAAAGCGTTGCTGGCGGCGGTCCCGCGTCTTGGCGCCATGAACGGCCGCGATTTGCCGCGCCGCTTCCCGCTGATTTCACTCGATGCGACAGGGCCGGAGGAGGAGGAACGCGAGCAGGATACCGTGGTGCCGGGTAAGCCCATTCTGGAGGTGCGTAATCTGGTCACCCGTTTCCCGCTGCGCAGCGGCGTGTTGAATCGCGTGAAGCGCGAAGTGCACGCGGTGGAAAACGTCAGTTTTGATCTCTGGCCGGGCGAAACGCTGGCGCTGGTGGGAGAGTCCGGCTGCGGTAAATCTACCACCGGGCGCGCGTTACTCCGTCTGGTGGAATCGCAGGAAGGGAGCATTACCTTTAACGGCGAGCGCATTGATACCCTGCCGGACAGCAGGCTGCAGGCGGTGCGGCGGGATATTCAGTTTATTTTCCAGGATCCGTATGCCTCTCTCGACCCGCGCCACACGGTGGGGTACTCGATCATGGAGCCGCTGCGGGTACATAACCTGCTGGACGGCGACGCGGCACAGCGTCGCGTGGCCTGGTTGCTGGAGCGCGTTGGCCTGAAGCCGGAACACGCCTGGCGTTACCCGCATGAGTTTTCCGGCGGGCAGCGCCAGCGGATCTGCATTGCCCGCGCGCTGGCACTAAACCCGAAAGTAGTGATTGCCGATGAGTCCGTTTCGGCGCTGGATGTCTCTATTCGGGCGCAGATCATTAACCTGCTGCTCGATTTACAGCGGGATATGGGCATCGCTTTTCTGTTTATCTCGCACGATATGGCGGTGGTTGAGCGCATCAGCCATCGCGTGGCGGTGATGTTTATGGGGCAGATCGTCGAGATCGGCCCGCGACGAGCGGTGTTTGAGAACCCGCAGCATCCGTACACCCGCAAGCTCATTGCGGCGGTCCCGGTCGCCGATCCGGCGCATCGTCACGGCCAGCGCGTGCTGCTGCAGGATGAAATGCCGAGCAATATTCGTAAACGCGGCGAGGTCGTGGAGCGTGTCACGCTGCGCGAAGTGGGTCCGGGTCATTTCGTGGCTCCCCCGCGTCAGGCAAATGCTTTCTCGCGGTTATAACTTACAACAGGCAGGAGAACACAATGGTTACATTTGTAGCGCGTAAATGGTTGTTAGCCGCGAGCGTGACGGCAGCCCTGGCCGCTGCCCCCGCGTTCGCTGCCAAAGATGTGGTGGTTGCCGTCGGCTCTAATTTCACCACGCTGGATCCGTATGACGCCAACGACACGCTGTCGCAGGCGGTGGCGAAATCGTTTTATCAGGGACTCTTTGGCCTTGATAAAGAGATGAAGCTGAAAAATGTGCTGGCGGAGGGCTACACGGTCTCCGATGACGGGCTGGTGTATACCATCAGGCTCAGAACCGGGGTCAAGTTCCAGGACGGTACCGATTTCAACGCAGAGGCGGTGAAGGTTAACCTCGACCGCGCCAGCAACCCGGAAAATAGCCTCAAGCGCTATAACCTCTATAAAAACATCGCCAAAACCGAGGTGGTTGACCCGGCGACGGTAAAAATCACCCTGAAAGAGCCGTTCTCCGCGTTTATCAACATCCTGGCACATCCGGCAACGGCAATGATCTCGCCCGCCGCGCTGAAAAAATACGGGAAAGAGATCGGTTTCCATCCGGTGGGTACCGGCCCGTATGAACTGGTGACCTGGAACCAGACCGACTTTGTGAAGGTGAAAAAATTTAGCGGCTACTGGCAGCAGGGGCTGCCGAAGCTGGACACCATCACCTGGCGTCCGGTAGTGGACAACAACACCCGCGCGGCGATGCTGCAAACCGGTGAAGCGCAGTTTGCCTTCCCGATCCCCTATGAGCAGGCCGCGATTTTGCAGAAAAACAGCAAGCTGGAGCTGGTCGCCAGCCCGTCGATCATGCAGCGCTACATCAGCATGAACGTGACGCAAAAGCCGTTTGATAACCCGAAGGTGCGTGAGGCCATCAACTACGCCATTAATCGCCAGGCGCTGGTGAAGGTCGCTTTTGCCGGCTATGCCACCCCGGCCACCGGCGTGCTGCCGCCTGCTATCGCCTATGCCCAGAGCTATCAGCCGTGGCCGTACGATCCGGCTAAAGCGCGCGAGCTGCTGAAAGAGGCGGGCTTCCCGAACGGGTTCAGCACCACGCTGTGGTCGTCGCATAACCACAGCACCGCGCAGAAAGTGCTGCAGTTCACCCAGCAGCAGCTGGCGCAGGTGGGGATTAAGGCGCTGGTCACCGCCATGGATGCCGGGCAGCGTGCGGCTGAAGTCGAGGGGAAAGGGCAAAAAGAGAGCGGCGTGCGGATGTTCTACACCGGCTGGTCGGCCTCGACCGGTGAAGCTGACTGGGCGCTGTCACCGCTGTTTGCCTCGCAGAACTGGCCGCCAACCCTGTTCAATACCGCGTTCTACAGTAACCCGCAGGTCGACAAAGATCTTGCCGATGCGCTGAAAACCACTAAACCGGAAGAGAAAGCACGCCTCTACAAAGACGCGCAGGATATCATCTGGAAAGAGTCACCGTGGGTGCCGCTGGTGGTGGAGAAGCTGGTGTCAGCCCATAACAAAGCGTTGACCGGGTTCTACATCATGCCGGACACCGGCTTTAGCTTTGACGATGCGGATTTAAAATAAACCTCATGCTGAATTATGTTTGTAAACGCCTGCTGGGGCTTATTCCGACGCTGCTGATTGTGGCGGTACTGGTGTTTTTGTTTGTTCATCTGCTGCCGGGCGATCCGGCGCGCCTGATTGCCGGGCCCGAAGCGGACGCGACGGTGATAGAGCTGGTGCGTAAGCAGCTGGGCCTCGACCAGCCGCTGTATATGCAGTTCCTGCACTATATTGGCAACGTGTTGCAGGGCGACTTTGGCATCTCGATGGTGTCGCGACGTCCGGTGTCGGAGGAGATAGCCAGCCGCTTTATGCCGACGTTCTGGTTGACGATTGCCAGTATGAGCTGGGCGGTGGTGTTTGGCCTCTGCGCCGGGATTGTCGCGGCCGTCTGGCGAAACCGCTGGCCGGACAAGCTCGGGATGGCGCTGGCGGTGACTGGTATCTCCTTCCCGGCGTTCGCGCTGGGGATGCTGCTGATGCAGATCTTCTCGGTTGAGTTAGGCTGGCTGCCGACCGTCGGGGCCGACACCTGGCAGCATTACATTCTGCCCTCCATGACGCTGGGGGCTGCCGTGTCGGCGGTGATGGCCCGCTTTACCCGCGCCTCGTTCGTTGACGTCCTGAGCGAAGATTATATTCGTACCGCCCGGGCGAAAGGGGTCAGCGAGAAGTGGGTCATTCTCAAGCACGGGTTCCGCAATGCGATGATCCCGGTGGTGACGATGATGGGGCTACAGTTTGGCTTCCTGCTGGGCGGCTCTATTGTGGTGGAAAAGGTCTTCAACTGGCCGGGGCTGGGACGCCTGCTGGTCGATTCCGTTGAGATGCGCGACTATCCGGTTATACAGGCGGAAGTCCTGCTTTTCTCGCTGGAATTTATCCTTATCAACTTAGTGGTGGATGTGCTCTACGCTGCCATTAACCCGGCCATCAGGTATAAGTAAGATGCGATTGTTGAACTGGCGACGCCAGGCCGTTTTAGACGCTATGCCGGGGCTTAAACCGGAACATATCCGCACGCCGTGGTCTGAATTCTGGCGGCGTTTTCGTCGTCAGCCGGTCGCGATGGCGGCGGGGCTGTTTGTGCTGCTGCTGATTGCGGTGGCGATCGTTGCGCCGTGGGTGGCGCCGTTTGATGCGGAAAACTATTTTGACTACGACCGCCTGAACGACGGCCCCTCGATGCTGCACTGGTTTGGCGTGGACTCCCTCGGGCGCGATATCTTTAGCCGCGTGCTGGTCGGGGCGCAGATCTCCCTTGCCGCCGGGGTTTTCGCGGTGCTGATTGGCGCGACCATCGGTACCGTGCTGGGGCTCGTCGCCGGGTATTATGAAGGCTGGTGGGACCGCATCATCATGCGCATCTGCGACGTGCTGTTTGCCTTCCCCGGCATCCTGCTGGCGATTGCCGTAGTGGCGATCATGGGCAGCGGTATGGCCAACGTGATTATTGCGGTGGCGGTGTTTTCGATTCCGGCGTTTGCGCGCCTGGTGCGCGGCAACACGCTGGTACTGAAACAGCAGACCTTTATCGAATCCGCCCGCAGCATGGGGGCCAGCGATGCTACCATCCTCTTCAGCCATATTTTGCCGGGGACGGTGTCGTCCATCGTGGTCTATTTCACCATGCGTATCGGCGTGTCGATTATCTCGGCGGCCAGCCTGTCGTTTCTGGGATTAGGCGCACAGCCGCCGACCCCGGAGTGGGGGGCGATGCTCAACGAGGCGAGGGCGGATATGGTGATTGCGCCGCATGTGGCGATCTTCCCGAGCCTGGCGATTTTCCTGACCGTGCTGGCGTTTAACCTGCTGGGTGACGGGCTGCGCGACGCGCTGGATCCGAGGATTAAGGGATAGGGCAGTGGAATGTGCCGGGTGGCGGCGACGCCTTACCCGGCCTACAAAAGCGGAGTGGGGAGATTAAACCCGGCTACCCCACAGGTCATACTCATCCGCGTTTTCAACCTTCACGCGAATAATATCACCCGGCTTAACGTTGGTTTCGCCATTGAGGTACACCGCGCCGTCGATTTCAGGGGCGTCCGCCATGCTGCGGCCAATCGCGCCTTCTTCGTCCACTTCGTCGATGATGACCATAATTTCGCGGCCCACTTTCTCCTGCAGGCGTTCAGCAGAGATCTGCTGTTGCAGCTGCATAAAGCGGTTCCAGCGCTCCTCTTTCACCTCTTCCGGCACCTGGTCCGCCAGCTCGTTGGCGGTTGCGCCTTCTACCGGGCTGTACTTGAAGCAGCCGACACGATCCAGACGCGCTTCTTTCAGGAAGTCGAGCAGCATCTGGAAATCTTCTTCGGTTTCACCCGGGAAGCCGACAATGAAGGTGGAGCGCAGGGTCAGATCCGGGCAGATTTCACGCCACTGCTTGATGCGCGCCAGCTGACGGTCAACGGAGCCTGGACGTTTCATCAGCTTCAGGATACGCGGGCTGGCGTGCTGCAGTGGGATGTCCAGATACGGCAGAATTTTGCCTTCCGCCATCAGCGGGATCACATCGTCAACGTGCGGGTACGGGTAAACGTAGTGCAGACGCGTCCAGATACCGAGTTTAGACAGCTGCTCGCACAGGCCCACCATGCTGGTTTTCACCGGCTCGCCGTTGTGGAAGCCGGAGCGATGTTTGACGTCCACGCCGTAAGCCGAGGTATCCTGGGATATGACCAGCAGTTCCTTCACGCCCGCGTCGGCCAGACGTTTCGCTTCCGCCAGCACTTCGCCAATCGGACGGCTTACCAGATCGCCACGCATCGACGGGATGATGCAGAAGGTGCAGCGGTGGTTACAGCCTTCGGAAATTTTCAGGTACGCGTAGTGGCGCGGCGTCAGCTTCACGCCCTGTTCCGGCACCAGGCTCAGGAACGGGTTGTGCTTGGGTTTTGGCACGTAGTGATGAACATGTTGCAGCACCTGCTCGTAGCTGTGCGGGCCAGTGATCTCCAGCACCTTCGGGTGCACTTCGCGGATCTGGTCTTCTTTCGCGCCAAGACAGCCGGTCACGATCACTTTGCCGTTTTCGGTCAGGGCTTCACCGATGGCTTCTAGTGACTCCTGAACCGCACTGTCGATAAACCCGCAGGTGTTAACGATCACCATATCGGCGTTGTCGTAGCTTGGCACCACGTCATAGCCCTCGGTGCGCAGTTCGGTCAGGATGCGTTCTGAATCCACCAGGTTTTTCGGGCAGCCCAGGGAGACGAAGCCGATTTTCGGCTGGTGCGTAACATTGCTCATAGGTTAAAAATTCATCAATTATGGAGTTATCAGGGCGGGATTTTACAGCGTATCGCGGGGGATTTATACACTCTTTGCAAGGCGGATGCGCCGGTGAGAGGTTGTAACATTGTAAATAATGTTAATCAGTTAATAAAAATTGATCCCAGGCATTAAACTGTACAAAAAATGAACTTATCCTGACTATGCACAATGGCTGACAGAGGAGGAAAGAGCATGACCGTTGACAGACTAAAACGCGATCTGCTGAACAAGCTGATCAATGCCCGAATCGACCTGGCCGCGTACCTGCAGTTGAGGAAGGCAAAAGGGTATATGTCAGTCAGCGAAAGCGAACATCTGCGTGATAACCTGTTTGAACTTTGTAATTTCATGCGTGAAAAAGCACCGACCCTGAAGGCGAATTACGGCGAAAGCGAACTTATCGCACTGCGCCGCGCCGCCGAGGTGCTCTCCATTGCAGGGGTGTGTCTGATGAACGGACGCCACGACTGCCCGAATTTTATCGCCGTAAACGCGGAGAAGCTTGAAAACTGCCTGACAACGCTCTCTCTATGCATCATGTGCCTGAACAAGCACGAACAGCTTGAACAGCACTGATCCAGGGGGAGGCAACTCCCCCTTCTGATTAAGCTTTTGTAAAAGTGGTAACGCGCCCGGGCGCAGTGGCTAACCTTTATGCCATATGCCGATAAAGGAGCGCGTTATGCCTCGATCCTCGCTGATTTTCCTGCCTGCGTTATTTATTCCCTTTTCGCTGCTCGCTGCGCCAGAGGCAGTCAGGGTTGAGGTGCTGCAAAACAGACTCGATCATCCCTGGTCTCTGGCGTTCCTGCCGGATAATAACGGGCTGCTGGTAACCCTGAAGGGCGGCCAGCTTAAACACTGGCAGGCCGGGAACGGGCTTTCCGATCCGATCGTCGGTGTACCAAAGGTTTGGGCAAACGGTCAGGGCGGATTGCTGGATGTCGTCCTCGCCCCGGACTTTGAACAATCACGCCGCATCTGGCTCAGCTACGCCGAAGCGGGAAAGGACGGCAAAGCCGGAACGGCAGTAGGCTATGGTCGTTTAAGTGACGATCTGACGCGCATTGAGGCTTTTCAGGTGGTGTTCCGCCAGACGCCGAAACTCTCCACCGGTAACCATTTTGGTGGCCGACTGGTGTTCGACGGCAAGGGCTATCTCTTTATCGGACTCGGCGAGAACAACCAGCGCCCGACGGCGCAGGATCTGGACAAGCTACAGGGTAAAGTCGTGCGTCTGACGGAGGACGGAAACGTGCCGCCAGATAACCCCTTTGTGCATACTCCCGGCGCGCGGCCGGAAATCTGGTCTTACGGCATTCGTAATCCGCAGGGAATGGCGATGAACCCCTGGAGCGATACGCTGTGGCTGAACGAGCACGGTCCGCGCGGCGGGGACGAGATCAACATTCCCGAGAAAGGCAAAAACTACGGCTGGCCGCTGGCGACGCACGGTATCAACTACAGCGGGCTGAAAATTCCGGAAGCCAAAGGCGAGCACGTTGAGGGGACCGAAAAACCTCTGTTTGTCTGGAAAGTTTCACCGGCGGTAAGCGGCATGGCGTTTTATAACAGCGACGTTTTCCCGCAGTGGAAAAACAAGCTGTTTATTGGCGCGCTGAAGGAGAAAGATGTAATCGTGCTCAGCGTGAAGGGGAACAAGGTCACGGAGGACGGACGCATTCTGGGCGACCGGGATCAACGTATTCGTGATGTGCGGGTGGGGCCGGATGGATATCTGTATGTCCTGACCGATGAGACGGACGGGCAGCTGTTAAAAGTCAGCCCGTCCGGGACGTGATCAGGTGACCGGAATCATCACAACGTTACGGTAAGCTGGGCGATCGCTCAGCTGTTTAAGCCAGCGCTCCAGGTGCGGGCGCGGCGTCCACTTCAGACCCATGTTGGTCAGGTTCCAGACGAACGGCGCCACGGCGATATCGCCTGTGCCGAACGCATCACCGGAGAACCACGGGTGCTTCGCCAGTTCGTCATCCATCATCGCAAACAGATTTTCGCAGGCATCCTGCGCGGCATGAATGGCGGGATAGTCGCGTTCAGCTTCCGGGGTGCGGATAAGCCCCATCAGGATCACCCGGTGGGTTGGTGAAAGCGTCTGGTTCGCCCAGTCCATCCACTTTTCCCCTTGCGCGCGGCGGGCCGGGTTTTCGACCCACAGACGACCCTGTCCGTACTGGGCAGCCAGGTAACGCACAATGGTGTTAGATTCCCACAGCGTGGCGTCTGTTTCGTCATCGCGCAGCAGCGGCACCAGGCCATTCGGGTTCATGGCCAGGTAGTCGGCCTCTTTATTCACGCCAAACGACATCCCGGCCATGATTTGATTGAACGGTAAATCCAGCTCTTCCAGCGTCCAGAGCACTTTCTTAACGTTGGTCGAATTATTTCTGCCCCACAGCGTAATCATATTTACTCCCGATGAGATGTGAATCCGAATCAGCTTTTGGTCATGGTGAGATAAACCTAACAATTACGCAACAGAAGAGAAAAAAATCGCCTGAATCAAAGCGTATCTGAATGTTATTGCATAAACTTTAATAACTTTACCCTCGTTGGGTTTCTTTAACGGTTTTAGTGCGCTATTACTCATCGCTTCTTGCGACACGGTGATGTGACGTAATTTTTGAATGGACACTCGGGTGGCATTTATGACGCGAAAAATGACTTCTCTGCGCAGCCTGGCGGCAGGCTCTGCGCTCCTTTTCCTGTTTGCACCAACGCTCTACGCAGCCGAACAGTCTGCGCCCGAAGCGCCGCCAGTGGATGCGCGCGCCTGGATCCTGATGGACTATGCCAGCGGTAAAGTGCTGGCGGAAGGCAATGCGGATGAGAAACTCGATCCGGCAAGCCTGACTAAAATCATGACCAGCTATGTGGTCGGCCAGGCGTTAAAAGCGGGCAAGATCAAGCTGGACGATATGGTCACCATCGGGAAGGACGCCTGGGCGACCGGCAACCCGGCGCTGCGCGGATCGTCGGTAATGTTCCTGAAGCCGGGCGATCAGGTTTCCGTATCGGATTTGAATAAAGGGGTGATTATCCAGTCCGGTAACGACGCCTGTATCGCGCTGGCGGACTACGTTGCGGGCAGCCAGGACTCGTTTATCGGTCTCATGAACGGTTACGCGCAAAAGCTGGGCCTGACCAACACCACTTTTAAAACCGTTCACGGCCTGGATGCGCCGGGCCAGTTCAGCACCGCCCGCGACATGGCGCTGCTGGGGAAAGCGCTGATCCACGACGTGCCGGATGAATATGCCATCCATAAAGAGAAAGAGTTCACCTTCAACAAAATCCGTCAGCCGAACCGCAACCGCCTGCTGTGGAGCAGCAACGTCAATGTCGACGGGATGAAAACCGGCACCACGGCCGGGGCGGGTTACAACCTGGTGGCCTCCGCGACCCAGGGCGATATGCGCCTGATCTCGGTCGTTCTGGGGACCAAAACTGACCGTATCCGCTTTAACGAATCCGAAAAACTGCTGACCTGGGGCTTCCGCTTCTATGAAACCGTGACGCCGATAAAACCGGATGCCACGTTCGTCAGCCAGCGCGTCTGGTTTGGTGACAAGAGCGAAGTGAACCTGGGCGCGGGTGAAGCGGGTTCAGTGACCATTCCGCGCGGTCAGCTGAAAAACCTGAAGGCCAGCTACACCCTCACCGACCCACAGCTCACGGCTCCGTTGAAAAAGGGTCAGGTGGTCGGGACGATTGATTTCCAGCTCAACGGGAAGTCGATTGAACAGCGTCCGCTGATTGTGATGGAAGCGGTAGAAGAGGGCGGCTTCTTCAGCCGGATGTGGGATTTCGTGATGATGAAATTCCATAGCTGGTTTGGTAGCTGGTTTAGCTAATTTTTTGCCGGGTGGCGCTGCGCTTACCCGGCCTACGTTCGAGCCGTTGTAGGCCGGGTAAGGCGAAGCCGCCACCCGGCATAACCTCAATACATCAACTTCACCTGCTGCGCCTTCGCGTGGGCCACTATCTCGTCATCCGGACGGCAGTCGCTGACGATCGCATCAAACTGCGCCAGTTCGCCCATTCTTGCCGAACGCACCTTGCCAAACTTACTGTGATCGACCACCAGTACGTGATACTGCGCGGCGCTGAGCGCCCAGTGCTTCACCGGTAACTCTTCCAGATTAAAGCAGGTTGCGCCCTGGCGGACACTGACGCCTGCGGCGGAATAAAACGCGATATCCGGGCATAAATTGCTGAGGGTGTCCTGCAGGTTAAGCGGCTTAAAAATCGCGTTGCTGGCATGAAACTCACCGCCGCAAAGGATCACCCGGCACTCGGGCTTCTCCTGCAGCGCCAGAAAGGTGTTCAGGGAGTAGCACACGGCAGTGAACGGAATTGTGCTGTCGATGGCTTCGATAATCCACGGCGTGGTGGTACCGCAGTCAAAAAACAGCGTCTGGTGCGGCTGTACCAGGGAAGCCGCGAGCCGTGCAGCTTTGCGTTTCTCTTCAACCAGACGCGTCTTCTGGTCGCTGATCAGATAATGGCTGGCGCTACGCGGTTCAAGCACAATATATCCGCCAAGCAGCACAACCGGCGCGCTCTCGCTGTTCAGATCCCGACGAATGGTCATCTCTGAGACGCCGAGGAGGGTGGCGGCTTCCTTAAGATGCAGCTTATCACTGCGCTTCAGCGCCTGTAGCAGCTGAGCAATGCGGTCATCGCGTCGTGTTTCCATAGTTCCTCGGCATAAAAAAGTGAACCCCCGCAGGGCGGGGGTTCAAGTGTAACCTGTCAGGTCGGGGTTAGTCACGTATCCAGCCTTTGCGGATCGGGATGGCGAAAACGGCCCGATAGAGTGAAGAGAGCCCGCGGTAGAGCGCTTCCCCGATAAGATTCCACAGGATCGCCGCACTGACGCAGCCAATCAGCCCTACCAGGAAACCGCCGACCATATCCAGCGGCCAGTGGACGCCCAGGTAAACGCGAGACCAGGCGATGGCCACGGCCACCGCCATCAGCACCGCACCCGACCACAGGCGATGCCAGAACAGGAAGGCCAGCGCGAAAGTGAAGATCACCGTACCGTGATCGCTCGGGAACGAGTCATCTGGCGCATGGTGCAGGAAGGTATAGCCGACGTGATCGACGAAAGGACGATCGTGGGGAAACGCGTGGCCGAGAATATAGCTCACCAGCACGCTTACGCCCAGCGCCATCGCCACTTTGATCACCAGCTGGCGCTGCGCTTTTACCTGACTGCGGGGACCCCACAGCCAGAGGATGGTGGCCAGCGCAGGCACGATACTGATCAGATCTTTTGCCAGGAAGGTGGCGAAATCGATCATCCACTCTGGCGAGGCCGGCGTGGCGTTGATCAAATAAAACAGCTGGTAATTCAGACTCTCTAACATAATGTCATCACTCTTTAGCAAACCAGGTGGAAACAAGGCCATAGACCACCACCTGGGAAAACCAGACCCACCACCCGGCCCACAGGTTGTGAGAGAAAAAATGTGCCCCGCGCATGACCTGGCCGAAGCCCATCGCCAGACCCAGCACCACGCCGAGGATCACAAAGCTCCAGGCGAGGCGCGGACGCTCGCGCCAGAAGGCAAAAAACAGCCCCATCACCATAAAGCCGCTGGAGGCATGACCGCCGGGGAAACAGCGACCCGGACCGCTGTCTGCCGGGACGGCGCTGAACAGGGGATAAGACACGGCTTTACCGCCATACTCCACCAGATCCCACGGACAGCTGTGATGGCTGATGCTTTTCAACGCCCCCACCACCAGCGCACCGAGTCCCATCAGCAGCGCCGCCGTAACCAGCCTTGCGTTACGCTTGTAAGCACCGAATAACAGCGCCACGACCCCTAAGGCGATGGCGATGTACTTCGCCAGGCGATGGTTCAGCAGATCCAGCAGGTGGTCTTTCTGCAGCGGGAAGCTTTGCGTCGCCGCGTCATACCAAAAACCACTTATCCATCTGTCCAGCGCTTCATTGCGCGATAGCCACGTGAACACCACGGCAAGAGCAATCAGCACGAAAAGCTGATAACCATAAAAGCGGGTCGGTAAGCGGTAAAGGCGTTTTGTCTTATTTGTCTGTAAGTTAGATAATTCTGAGCGGCTGGACGTGAGTGACATAATTTGGGATCGTTGACGAGTCATCGGGCTATCATAAATCTGTCAACTTAAGGAAACCTTAAACGAAGACGATATGTGCTTTATTTCTGTTTATCCTCGATAAATCACTATCTCGGGCTGCGGCATTTCATTACACTCGTCGCGATTTTGTCATTATAAAGAGATTGCATGTTAAACGGTTCTTCTTCAGGTTCACGTCTGGGTCGTCAGGCGCTGCTTTTCCCTCTGTGTCTGGTGCTCTACGAATTTTCGACCTATATCGGCAACGATATGATCCAGCCCGGTATGCTGGCCGTTGTGGCGCAGTACAACGCGGGGATCGAATGGGTGCCGACCTCGATGACCGCCTATCTGGCAGGCGGCATGTTTTTGCAGTGGCTGTTAGGCCCGCTGTCGGATCGTATCGGCCGTCGTCCGGTGATGCTGACCGGCGTGGTGTGGTTCATCGTGACCTGCCTCGCCACGCTGCTGGCGCAAAATATTGAGCAGTTTACCCTGCTGCGTTTCCTGCAGGGAGTGAGCCTGTGCTTTATCGGTGCTGTAGGGTATGCCGCCATTCAGGAGTCGTTTGAAGAGGCGGTGTGTATCAAAATTACCGCGCTGATGGCGAACGTGGCGCTGATCGCCCCGTTACTCGGGCCGCTGGTGGGGGCCGCGTGGGTGCATGTTGCGCCCTGGGAAGGGATGTTTGTCCTCTTTGCTGTTCTCGCCGCCATCGCCTTCTTTGGCCTGCACCGTGCGATGCCGGAAACGGCGACCCGCATTGGCGAGAAACTCTCGTTAAAAGAGCTGGGTCGGGATTACAAAGCCGTGCTGAAGAATGGCCGCTTTGTGGCCGGTGCGCTGGCGACAGGGTTTGTCAGCCTGCCGCTGCTGGCGTGGATTGCGCAATCACCGGTTATTATCATCAGCGGTGAAAAGCTCAGCAGCTACGAGTACGGTCTGTTGCAGGTGCCGATTTTTGGCGCGTTGATTATCGGTAACCTGGTGCTGGCGCGTCTGACGTCACGCCGCACCGTGCGCTCGCTGATTATCATGGGCGGCTGGCCGGTTGCCGCGGGGCTGATTATGGCGGCGGTGGCGACCGTGGTGTCCTCCCACGCTTATTTGTGGATGACGGCGGGGCTCAGCCTCTATGCCTTTGGAATTGGCGTGGCGAACGCCGGGCTGGTACGCCTGACGTTGTTCGCCAGCGAGATGAGTAAAGGGACGGTCTCCGCGGCGATGGGAATGCTGCAGATGCTGATTTTTACCGTCGGTATCGAGGTGAGCAAGCATGCTTACGCGTTGGGAGGCAACGGTCTGTTCAGCCTGTTTAACCTCGCCAACGGCGTGCTGTGGGTTTGCCTGATGGTGGTGTTCCTGAAAGACAAACGCGTCGGAAACGCCCTGCAACCTTGATCTGTTTATCCCCTCTCCCCGTGGGCGAGCTCGGGACAGTCCCCTCTCCCTGTGGGAGAGGGTTAGGGTGAGGGCACCAGACCGCACGGTATCAATTAAACGGCGCCTCCCCGTTCAATACCTTCTCAATCACGTTTAAAACGCCTTCCTCGTTATTGTGCGGTGCTTCAAAGCGAGCCACCTCCTTAATATGCGGTCTGGCATTCGCCATCGCATAGCTGAAGCCCGACTGACGCAGCATCTCCACGTCGTTGCCGCTGTCTCCGAAGGCCACCACCTCGCTGTTATCTATCCCCCAGCGCTGTTGCAGGATCCGTAGACCGTTGGCTTTATGCACGCCCGGGATAATCAGGTCGATACTGCCGTGACCGGTGGTGACGGGCACCATGATATCGCTTAACTTTTCATGCAGCAGCGCCTGAATACGCGGAATTTCATCGTCAGAGACGTTAAGCCCGAACTTGAAGAAAATATCGTTTAGATTGTCGAAATTGCTGACCATTTCGAGTCGGTGATAGTACTTCGCCGCGATAGCCTTGAAGCTCTCGTCATAGCACTTCAGCGTGTAGGCGCTGCTCTTCCCGCAGGCGATGATCTCAATGCCCGGGACGTCGTTCAGCACGTTTGCGACGGTCTCAAAATGGGATTTCGACAGTTCACCGTTAAAGACGTCTTCACCTTCACTCACGACCCAGCCGCCGTTTTCCGCGACGAACGCAATTTCATGCGCAATTTCCGGGAAGAACGAGATCAGCTGGTAGTACTGGTTGCCGCTGGCAACCACAAAACGAATGCCCTGCGCCTTCATGCGGGCGTACTGGGCCAGAAAACGTTCGCGATTATAGGTTTTGGCATCGCTCAGAAAAGTACCATCCATGTCGACGGCGATCAGTTTAACGCTCATATCCCTTCTCCAGTGTCGTTTGTTTCGTTTCCGGCCTGGCCACCGCGCGTGCCACCAGCGCCGCGATGATGACCAACCCTAATACCACCAGCATGGCGCTGCGCAGCCCGTAATGCTCACCCAGGAAGCCGAGCAGCGGCGGCCCGACCAGGAAGGCGAGATAGCCGGTGGTTGCCACCACGCTGACGCGCGTCGGGGCATCCGGGCCGGTGTCGCTGGCGGCTGAAATGGTCAGCGGGAAGCCAAGTGAGGCTCCCAGACCCCAGAGGATCACCGAGACGCCGGCAATCCAGCCCACATCCACAAAGATGATCATCGCGATACCCAGGCCGCCGAGCAGGGCGCTGGCGCGCACCACCGCCACGCGGCTGTAGCGGTCGATAAACCAGCCACCGGTGAAGCGTCCGACGGTCATTCCCAGCGTAAACCCGGCGTAAATGAGCGAGCCGGAGGTCGGGCTGAAGCCGTGACCGTCCACCATCAGCAGCGGCAGCCAGTCGTTGGCGGAACCTTCCGCGAATGCCATCGCCAGCACTACCACGCCAATCAGCATCAGTTGATAATCGCGGTAGAAGGGCAGCCCCTTTTCGGCCGAGTGCTGTTCGTCCGCGGCGTTCTTGCCGTTACCGTTCGGGATGGCACGGATGCCGATCAGAATCGGAATGATGCACACCAGCGCCGCCAAAAAGATATGCAGATTCGCGCTTACGCCAGCAGCCGTCAGCGCCATGCCCACGCCAGCACCGGCCAGCGTGCCGAGGCTATAGAAGCCGTGCATCATGGGCAGCACGGTTTTGTTCATTTCGCGCTCAACCGCGGCCCCTTCAACGTTTATCGCCACTTCCGCTGAGCCTAAGCTGCCGCCAAATACCGTCAGCCCCAGAGCAAACAGCACCGGTGAGGCAAACCAGAGCGCCGCGCTCAGCACTATCATCCCAATCACCCCGCAGCACATGGTCGTGCGGATCACCGCCCGCGTACCGAAGCGCTTCACCAGCCACGCGGAGCAGAGGATGCCGCTCATCGAACCTATCGACAGGCCGAACAGCACGATGCCCATCTCAGCGGTAGAGACGGACAAAATATCGCGAATGGCGGGCGTACGCGTGGCCCAGGAGGCCATCAGCAGGCCCGGAATAAAGAAGAACATAAACAGCGCCCACAGGCGGAGCTGCAGGGCTTTACGGGGAGAGGTTTGCGTCATCGGGGTTGCACCAGAAGTACATCAATAGCGACAACACTAGCAAGTTTGTGTACATTTGTACACAAACCACGTGAGGAATTTATGAGCAGACCACCGAACGATCCGCATCGCCGGGAGAAGATCCTGCAGGCAACACTCGATACCATTGCTGAACACGGTATTCACGCCGTCACGCACCGTAAAATCGCCACCTGCGCCGGCGTGCCGCTGGGGTCGATGACCTACTATTTTGACGGTATGGAGCCGCTGCTGGAGGAGGCCTTCACGTGGTTTACCCGGCAGATGTCGCAGCAGTACCGGGATTTCTTCGCGGGTGTCACCGGCCCGGAGATGGCGTGCGAATCCATCACCACCCTGATCCACAGTTCGCAGGTGACGACGCCGCACAACATGGCGCTGATGTATCAGCTCTACGCCTTCATGCACCGCAGCACGGCGCTCAAAACGGTGATGCAGGACTGGATGAAGATGAGCCAGACCACGCTGGAGCAATGGTTCGACCCGGCCACTACGCGTGCGCTGGATGCCTTCATTGAAGGGATGACGCTGCACTACGTGACTGACCGGGCACCGTTAACGCGCGAGGAGATCCGGGCGATGGTGGGAAGGATCGCGGGTGAGGGAGACCGCTAACCCGCGGTTGCCACTTATTTTCGAGTGATTTTTTTCCCACTGGCGTCCACGACGGCTTCGCCGTCCTCTTTGGTAAACGCCCCTTTCTGCGCGTCCGGCAGAATGTCGAGCACGACTTCAGAGGGACGGCACAGGCGCGTGCCCAGCGGCGTCACCACGATCGGACGGTTAATCAGGATCGGGTGCTGCAGCATAAAATCGATAAGCTGGTCGTCGCTGAATTTATCTTCGGCCAGGCCGAGTTGTTCATAGGGCTCCACGTTTTTACGCAGCAGATCCCGCACTGAAATGCCCATCTCAGCAATTAGTGTGGCCAGCTTATCGCGCGACGGCGGGGTCTCCAGATAGAGGATAATCTCTGGCTCCGTGCCGCTGTTGCGGATCATTTCCAGCGTATTGCGCGAGGTGCCGCAGGCGGGGTTGTGATAAATAGTGATGTGGCTCATATCAGTGGCTCATTACAGTGTGAAGGAGAGACGTAGCGCCAGCGCGGCGAGCGTCACAAACAGGACCGGCAGCGTCATGATGATGCCCGTCCGGAAATAGTCACCCCAGGTAATCGTCATGTTTTTCTGCGCCAGCACGTGGAGCCAGAGCAGGGTGGCGAGGCTACCGATGGGCGTGATTTTCGGCCCCAGATCGCAGCCAATCACGTTGGCGTAAATCATCGCATCCTTAATTAATCCTGTTGCCGTGCTGCCATCAATGGAGAGTGCGCCAATCAGCACCGTGGGCATGTTGTTCATTATGGATGACAGAAACGCGGTGATGAACCCGGTACCCAACGTGGTGGCCCACAATCCATGTCCGGCCAGGCTATTCAGAACGCCTGTGAGCGAATCTGTCAGCCCGGCATTGCGCAGGCCATACACCACCAGATACATCCCCAGCGAGAAGATAACAATCTGCCATGGCGCGCCACGCAGCACTTTTCCGGTGTTTATCGCATGTCCGCGTTTTGCAACAGCAAACAAAATCAGCGCGCCTGCAGTCGCAATGGCGCTGACCGGAATACCGAGCGGTTCGAGCACGAAGAAGCCGACCAGAAGCAGCAGCAGGACGATCCAGCCCGTTCTGAACGTCGGGAGATCGTGAATGGCCCGAGCGGGTTCGCGGAGTTTTGCCAGGTCATATGCCGGGGGAATGTCTTTGCGAAAGAACAGATGCAGCATCACCAGCGTTGCGGCAATCGAGGCGATATCGACCGGGATCATCACCGAGGCGTATTCGCTGAATCCCAGCGAAAAGAAGTCTGCCGAGACAATGTTGACCAGGTTCGACACAATCAGCGGCAGGCTGGCGGTATCGGCGATAAAACCTGCCGCCATGACAAACGCCAGCGTGGCCTGCTTGCTGAACCCCAGCGCCAGCAGCATGGCGATAACGATAGGGGTCAGGATCAGCGCCGCGCCGTCATTGGCAAACAGCGCCGCCACGGCTGCGCCCAGCAGGACTATCCAGGTAAACAGCAATCTTCCGCGACCGTTCCCCCAGCGGGCGACGTGCAGCGCTGCCCACTCGAAAAAGCCGGAGTCATCCAGCAGCAGGCTGATAATGATGACGGCAATAAACGTTGCCGTGGCGTTCCAGACAATATTCCAGACCACCGGAATATCGCTTGTGTGGATCACGCCGCTGGCCAGCGCCAGCCCGGCGCCAAGGGTGGCACTCCAGCCGATACTCAACCCTTTGGGCTGCCAGATGACCAGTACCAGCGTAAACAGAAAAATAGCCCCTGCCAGAAACATCTTCTACTCCGTTATATCTGTTTTTGTGAATGTATTTTGCTTAGCACGAGCCCGAAAGTCGGTTTTTCAGCTTCAGGCGCGTCTCTTCCCGCAGACAGTTCCAGCTGGTGTCGATGACGGTAGCTGCCCATGCAGGCATGTTGGGGGAGAGACGGTAATGGACCCACTTACCCTCGCGGCGGTCGATCACCAGCCCGGACTCGCGCAGCAGGGCCATATGGCGCGAGACCTTCGGTTGCGGCTCGTTGGTGGCGGAGCAGAGATCGCAGACGCACAGCTCGCCGGCTTCGCGGAGCAGCATGACGATGGCGAGCCGCGTTTCGTCGGCGAGGGTTTTGAACAGCTGGAGCGGGTGGTGCATGGGAGTTCCTGCTGGCGCGATTATCATATATGTTTAATCATATATGTTTTGTTGGCAGGTGAGAAGGTGAGATTAGAGGCAGGGGAATTTCAGACAACAAAAAACCCATCAACCTTGAACCAAAACGGCGGGGTTGATGGGCTCCACAAATTGGGGACATCAAAGAAAAGCAGTGGCACTAGTTATGACTGCCCCCTGATTAAAAAGTTCTGCGCGTAACAAAAATTTTTTCGTTATGCGCAAACGTCAGCGTTATCCGAGTCCTGGCCAGATGATGATGATCAGCGTACCCGCCAGGGTCAGCAGTACGTTAGCGATAGCATACGTGCCCGCATAGCCCAGCGCAGGGATGTTGCTGCGCGCGGTATCGCTGATGATTTCCATGGCTGGCGCACAGGTACGCGCCCCCATCATCGCCCCGAAGAGCAGTGCACGGTTCATGCGCAGCACGTAGGCGCCGAACAGGAAGCAGATCACCACCGGTACCAGGCTGACGATAAGTCCGGAAACCAACATCTGCCAGCCGACGGCACCCAGGCTGTGGCCAATACCGCTGCCGGCGCTTAAGCCAACGCCCGCCATAAAGACCATCAGACCGAACTCTTTCACCATATTCAGCGCGCCCTGCGGAATGTAGCCGAAGGTCGGGTGGTTCGCGCGCAGGAAGCCCAGCATGATCCCGGCGAACAGCAGCCCGGCGGCGTTACCGATGCCGAAGCTAAAGTTGCTGAACTGGAAGGTGATCATCCCGATCATCAGGCCAACGATAAAGAAGGCGCAGAAGGCCAGCAGGTCGGTGACCTGGCTGTGAATGGAGATAAAGCCGATGCGGTCAGCGACGGTTTTCACGCGGCGGGCGTCGCCGCTCACCTGCAGCACGTCACCTTTATTCAGGACAACGTTATCGTCGATGGGCATCTCAATCTGGCTGCGGATCACGCGGTTGAGGAAGCAGCCGTGGTCGGTCAGCTTCAGCTGCGCCAGGCGGCGGCCCACGGCGTTATGGTTTTTCACCACGATCTCTTCGGTGACGATGCGCATGTCGAGCAGATCGCGGTCGAACACCTCTTTGCCGTTACGGAAGCTTGGGTCGAGACGCGCGTGGGCATCCGGGTAACCCACCAGTGCGATGTCATCGCCCATCTGCAGCACCGCATCGCCGTCCGGGTTCGCCAGAATGCCGTTGCGGCGGATACGTTCGATGTAGCAGCCCGTCTGACGGTAAATGCCCAGCTCGCGGAGGTTTTTGCCGTCCGCCCAGGCCACCAGCTCCGGCCCGACGCGGTAGGCGCGGATCACCGGGAGATAAACTTTACGTTTGGAGTCGGTATCCAGACCACGCTCGCGGGCGATTTGCTGGGCGCTGGTCTGCAGATCCTGATGCTGCAGTTTTGGCAGATAGCGTGCGCCCACAATCAGGCTCACCAGACCAATCAAATAGGTCAGGGCATAGCCCAGGCTCAGGTGGTCGAGGGCGGTAGAGAGCTGTTCCCCGGCCATACCGGAATGGCGCAGGGTATCACCGGCACCCACCAGTACGGGGGTGGAGGTCATGGAGCCTGCCAGCATACCGGCCGTTAACCCGATATCCCAGCCAAACAGTTTGCCCAGCCCTAAGGCGATCAGCAGCGCGCTGCCGACCATCACCAGCGCCAGCATCAGATAATTTTTGCCGTCACGGAAGAAAATTGAAAAAAAGTTAGGGCCCGCTTCCACGCCAACACAAAAAATAAACAGCATAAAACCTAAGTTGAGCGCGTCCGTGTTAATGCTGAAATGCTGCTGGCCTAATAATAAGGAGACGACTAAAACGCCAATGGAATTACCCAGTTGAACTGAACCGAGACGCAATTTACCCAGGCAAAGACCCAGCGCCAGTACCACAAATAATAACAGGATGTAATTCCCGTTTAACAAGTCTGCGACGTTTATATTCACGGAGGCTAACTTCTTGTTTACCAGTAAGTTGTTGAATGAAAGGACTATTTGGGCTACTGTTTTCTGGGTCAGGGAACGCGTACAACACTCCCTGTTTCCTAATTTATTCCCTAAAACATTAGCTGGCCGATAGTTTAATCGTATTAGCTACTGACAGCTACCTATTATCGCATAACCCTGTGCGGGCTTTGGCAAGGATTGCCACATTGCTTTATCTGACTGGGCGTCCACTGGACGAAGCTGTATTTGATAGAGATGAAGTCAGGAGGATAGTTTGAACATTACACGGAACTGGGCGGGGGTGATCAGCTGCTTTTTGCTGTTTATCGTCGTATGCATGGCGCTCGCTTTTAATGTGAAAGGGGCGTTCAGGGCTGCCGGTCACCCGGAGCTCGGGCTGCTCTTTTTTACCCTGCCGGGAGCGGCAGCCAGTTTCCTCTCCCGTAAAGGGGAGGTGGTTAAGCCACTTATTGGCGCCATGCTGGCCGCACCGCTCTGTTTGCTGCTGATGCGGTTACTGTATGTCCCGACGAGAAGTTTCTGGCAGGAGCTGGCGTGGTTACTGAGCGCCGTATTCTGGTGCGCGCTGGGGGCGCTGTGCTATTTGTTTGTGTGCAGTCTGCTTAAGCACTGGCGACACCACAAATAAAAACGCCCTCCAGGTGAGGGCGTCTTAGTGTTACTGGGCGGCAAACAGACCCAGATGCTCTTTAGCGTAAGCTTCAAAGTCGGTGCAGCCACCAATGTGTTTCTGATCGAGGAAAATCTGCGGTACGGTTTCTACCGGTTTACCCACGGTTTTTTCCAGATCGGCTTTGGTGATGCCTTCTGCGTGGATATCCACATAGCGGAAGTTAAAGTCATCACGCTCTTCAGTCAGTTTTTCAGCCAGCTCTTTTGCGCGCACACAGTAAGGGCATCCTGGACGACCAAAAATTACTGCAAACATTTCTCTCTCCTCAAAAAACAAGCCTGACGGCGAATAGGACATATAGTGCCCGATAACCTGCCGTCATTAAAGAAGGTTTCGCCTGTCACTTTGATACAGTAAGGCTATGTTTCGCCAATTACACCGCGCAAATGATTGCCTATACTGGCTGCAATACGGTTTAAGCACGACAAAGAGAGACAAGATGACACCAACGATTGACCTGCTCCTTTCCCATCGTTCCATTCGACACTTTACCGGTGAACCGATTACCGAAGCGCAGCGCGAAGCGATTATTAACAGCGCAAGAGCGACCTCCAGCTCCAGCTTCCTGCAGTGCAGCTCCATTATCCGCATCACCGACCCGGCCCTGCGCGAGCAGCTGGTTTCACTCACCGGCGGGCAGAAACACGTGGCGCAGGCCGCGGAGTTCTGGGTGTTCTGCGCCGACTTTAACCGCCACCTGCAGATCTGCCCTGAGGCTGAATTAGGCCTGGCAGAACAGTTGCTGCTGGGCGTAGTGGATACCGCGCTGATGGCGCAAAACGCCTTTACGGCCGCGGAGTCGCTGGGGTTAGGCGGCGTGTATATCGGCGGGCTGCGTAACAACATTGAAAGCGTGACCGAACTGCTGAAGCTGCCAAAACATGTCCTGCCGCTGTTTGGCCTGTGCCTTGGCTGGCCGGCGGATAACCCGGATCTGAAGCCGCGTATTCCTGCAGCCATGCTGGTGCACGAAAATCACTACCAGCCGCTCGATCGTGACGTGCTGGAGCAATACGACGAGGAGCTGGCGCACTACTATATGACCCGCGGCAGCAATAACCGTCGCGATACCTGGAGCGACCATATTCGCCGCACTATCATTAAAGAAAATCGTCCGTTTATTCTTGATTACCTGCACAAACAGGGCTGGGCGACGCGATAGTCCATTTATCCTGTGCCTGCCTGCGTATATGATACGCAGGCTTTTTCCATGTCTTTAGCGAGGTGCAGGGTGAAAATTGCCATATTATCCCGGGATGGAACGCTCTATTCATGTAAACGCCTGCGAGAAGCGGCGGCAAAGCGCGGGCATCAGGTTGAAATCCTCGATCCGATGTCCTGCTATATGAACATCGATCCCGCGGCCTCATCGATTCACTACAAAGGCCGCAAGCTGCCGCATTTTGATGCAGTGATCCCCCGCATCGGCTCCCAGATCACCTATTACGGCACCGCCGCGCTGCGCCAGTTTGAAATGCTGGGCAGCTACCCGCTCAACGAATCCGTCGCCATTTCCCGTGCCCGGGATAAGCTGCGCTCGCTGCAACTGCTCGCCCGTCAGGGGATCGATCTTCCGGTGACCGGTATCGCTCACTCCCCGGACGACACCAGCGATCTCATCGACATGGTGGGCGGCGCGCCGCTGGTCATCAAGCTGGTGGAGGGCACCCAGGGCATTGGCGTGGTGCTGGCGGAGACGCGTCAGGCGGCGGAGAGCGTGATTGACGCTTTCCGTGGCCTCAATGCGCACATCCTGGTGCAGGAGTATATTGAAGAAGCTAAAGGACGTGACATCCGCTGCTTCGTGGTGGGGAATGAGGTGGTGGCGGCCATCGAACGCCAGGCCAAAGAGGGCGATTTTCGCTCCAATCTCCATCGCGGAGGCATTGCGCGGGTGGCGACGATCAGCGATCGTGAGCGGGAGATTGCGGTGAAAGCCGCGCAAACGCTGGGGCTGGATGTCGCGGGTGTTGATCTTCTGCGGGCGACGCGCGGGCCGCTGGTGATGGAAGTGAACGCCTCGCCGGGGCTGGAAGGCGTGGAAAAAACCACAGGGGTCGATATTGCGGGTAAAATGATCACATGGATCGAGCGTCATGCGACCCCAGGTTACTGTCTGAAAACGGGTGGGTGAATGGTATTGATCGCACTTTTTGCGTACCCTATGCGAAGATTTTATTAAAGAGGCTGCACAGCGATGGATTTACAGGTCGTTCCAACACTGGATACGTTACGTCAATGGCTCGATGATGCGGGTATTACGTTCTTTGAATGTGATTCCTGCCAGGCGCTGCATCTGCCTCATATGCAGAATTTCGACGGCATTTTTGACGCCAAAATCGATCTCATTAACGACGTGATCCTCTTCTCCGCGCTGGCCGAAGTGAAGCCGTCTGCGCTGCTGGCGCTGGCCTCGGACCTGTCAGCGATCAACGCCAGTTCTTTGACGGTGAAAGCATTTCTCGACATACAGGATGATAATCTGCCAAAACTGGTCGTTTGCCAGTCTTTATTCTCCGGTGCCGGGCTGTCGTTCAAGCAGTTCGCCTGGTTTATGCGCTTGAGCGAAGAGCAAATTTCCATGGTCATGATGGAAGCCAGTGCACACCATCTTCTGTACAGCGCGGAAGATGATGCAGAGAATAATGATGCATCTCCCAATTTTCTTCACTAAACCTGTCTGACTTTTGCGCAGTCGCTGCCATAGCGGCTGCAGAAGGCCATTTTTTCTGCTGCTTTTAACCTTTCCTTAAAGAATTTTTCACCTCCCCAAAGGCCATTTCGGCTTATCACGTAGACATAACCTGCATAAAAAATTGATAAAAGGCGTTTTTTCGTCTGGGCTATAGCCGGGGACACGGGCTACAGTTATTCTTGCGATGCTTAAAAAAGCGAGCGGAGGCTGCCGGATAAAGAGGTTTCTTTTTATTTCGGGCAGAGCGACAAACTATGCATGATTTTTGCATATATCCAGATTGCACAGTTTTAGTTCGTTTGTTAACGAGCTTTCAGAAGGAATAACACTATGATCGCCTTGAATAAAAAATGGTTATCGGGTCTGGTTGCGGGTGCTCTGATGGCCGTCTCTGCCGGCACGCTCGCTGCGGAACAAAAAACGCTGCACGTCTACAACTGGTCTGATTATATTGCGCCGGACACGGTCGCGAATTTTGAAAAAGAGACCGGCATTAAAGTGGTCTATGACGTGTTCGATTCCAACGAAGTGCTGGAAGGCAAACTGATGGCCGGCAGCACCGGGTTCGACCTCGTGGTACCGTCCGCGAGCTTCCTGGAGCGTCAGCTTACTGCCGGCGTCTTCCAGCCGCTGGATAAGAGCAAATTACCGAACTGGAAAAACCTCGACCCGGAAGTGCTGAAGCTGGTAGCCAAACACGACCCGGAGAACAAATACGCGATGCCGTATCTGTGGGCGACCACCGGTATTGGCTACAACGTCGATAAAGTCAAAGCGGCGCTGGGCCCGGATGTCAAGCTGGACAGCTGGGACGTGGTGCTGAAGCCGGAAAACCTTGCGAAGCTGAAAAGCTGCGGCGTCTCCTTCCTCGATGCGCCGGAGGAGATCTTCGCCACCGTGCTGAACTACCTGGGCAAAGATCCGAACAGCAACAAGGCGGATGATTACACCGGTCCGGCGACGGATCTGCTGCTGAAGCTGCGTCCAAACATTCGTTACTTCCACTCGTCTCAGTACATCAATGACCTGGCGAACGGCGACATCTGCGTCGCGATTGGCTGGGCAGGGGACGTATGGCAGGCGGCTAACCGCGCGAAAGAGGCGAAAAACGGCGTGAATGTCTCCTACTTCATTCCGAAAGAGGGGGCGCTGGCCTTCTTTGACGTCTTCGCGATGCCGACGGATGCGAAAAACAAAGATGAAGCTTATCAGTTCCTCAACTACCTGATGCGTCCTGACGTGATCGCCCACATCAGCGACCATGTTTACTACGCAAACGGTAACAAGGCCTCCGTGCCGCTGGTGAGCGAAGAAATCCGTAATAACCCGGCTATCTATCCGCCAGCGGATGTGTTCGCCAAGCTCTTCACCCTGAAAGTTCAGGATCCAAAAATTGACCGTGTGCGTACCCGCGCGTGGACCAAGGTGAAAAGCGGTAAATAACGGCGTTTGGGATGGTTGCCCGGTGGCGCTATTGCCTACCGGGCCTACACAACCCGTAGGCCGGGCAAGCGTTAGCGCCGCCCGGCGATGCGCACCCTGACGGTGCGTTTGCACCAGTTTTGATCTATGCCGGAGAGCACCCCGTGAATGACGCGATCCCCCGCCCGCAGGCGAAAGTCCGTAAAGCGCTGACCCCGCTTCTTGAAATTCGTAACCTCACCAAATCTTTCGATGGCCAGCATGCCGTGGACGACGTCAGCCTGACTATCTATAAAGGCGAAATTTTTGCCCTACTGGGGGCGTCTGGCTGCGGCAAATCGACCCTGCTGCGTATGCTGGCCGGTTTTGAACAGCCCACGGCCGGGCAGATCATGCTTGATGGCGTGGATCTCTCCAGCGTGCCGCCGTATCAGCGCCCCATTAACATGATGTTCCAGTCTTACGCGCTGTTTCCGCACATGACGGTGGAGCAGAACATCGCCTTTGGCCTGAAGCAGGATAAGCTGCCGAAGGCTGAAATTACCGCGCGCGTGGCCGAGATGCTGAGCCTGGTGCATATGCAGGAGTTCGCGAAACGTAAACCGCACCAGCTTTCTGGCGGTCAGCGTCAGCGTGTGGCGCTGGCCAGAAGCCTGGCAAAACGCCCGAAACTGCTGCTGCTTGATGAGCCGATGGGGGCGCTGGATAAAAAACTGCGCGACCGTATGCAGCTCGAAGTGGTGGATATTCTCGAACGCGTGGGCGTGACCTGCGTGATGGTCACCCACGACCAGGAAGAAGCCATGACCATGGCCGGACGTATCGCGATCATGAACCGCGGCAAGTTCGTGCAGATTGGCGAGCCGGAAGAGATTTATGAGCATCCGACCACCCGCTACAGCGCTGAGTTCATCGGTTCGGTGAACGTCTTTGAAGGGCTGCTGAAAGCGCGTCAGGAAGATGGCCTGATCATCGAATCGCCGGGGCTGCAGCATCCGCTTAAGGTCGATCCGGATAACTCCGTGGTGGATAACGTGCCGGTCTACGTCGCGCTGCGCCCGGAGAAGATCATGCTCTGCGACGATCCGCCTGCTGATGGCTATAACTTTGCCGTGGGTGAAGTGGTGCACATTGCCTATCTGGGTGACCTCTCCATCTACCACGTACGCCTGAAAAGCGGGCAGATGCTGAGTGCCCAGTTGCAGAACGAACACCGCTATCGCAAAGGCCAGCCAACCTGGGGTGATGAGGTGCGCCTGTGCTGGGATGCGGACAGCTGTGTTGTGCTGACGGTATAAGGAGCGGCCAATGAGTACACTTGAACCTCCTGCCCGTGCAGGTAAACCGGGCGGCGTTGCCAGCTGGCTGACGCGCATGCAGATGAACCACGGCCGCAAGCTGGTGATCGCCATGCCTTACGTGTGGCTGATCCTGCTGTTTCTGCTGCCGTTCCTGATTGTTTTCAAGATAAGCCTGGCGGAAATGGCGCGGGCGATCCCGCCCTACACCAACCTGCTGGACTGGGCCGACGGGCAACTGACGCTGACGCTGAATCTCGGCAACTTCCTGCAACTGACGGATGACCCGCTCTATTTCGAGGCGTACCTGCAGTCGCTGCAGGTGGCGGCGATCTCGACGCTCTGCTGTCTGGTGATGGGCTATCCGCTGGCATGGGCCGTGGCGCACAGTAAACCGTCGACGCGGAATATTTTGCTGCTGCTGGTGATCCTGCCGTCGTGGACCTCGTTCCTGATCCGCGTTTACGCGTGGATGGGGATCCTGAAAAACAACGGCGTGCTGAACAACTTCCTGATGTGGTTAGGCGTTATCGATCAGCCGCTGACGATCCTGCACACCAACCTCGCGGTTTATATTGGCATTGTGTACGCCTATCTGCCGTTTATGGTGCTGCCGATCTATACGGCGCTGACGCGTATTGATTACTCGCTGGTGGAAGCCTCGCTGGATCTCGGTGCCCGTCCGTTAAAAACCTTCTTCAGCGTCATTGTCCCGCTGACCAAAGGCGGCATTATCGCCGGGTCGATGCTGGTCTTTATCCCGGCGGTAGGGGAGTTTGTGATCCCGGAACTGCTCGGCGGGCCAGACAGCATCATGATTGGCCGCGTGCTGTGGCAGGAGTTCTTCAATAACCGCGACTGGCCGGTGGCGTCGGCGGTGGCGATCGTGATGTTACTGCTGCTGATCGTGCCGATCATGTGGTTCCACAAGCATCAGCAGAAACAGATGGGAGACCACGGATGAACAACTTACCGGTAGTGCGCTCCCCGTGGCGAATAGCGATCCTGGTTATCGGCTTCACCTTCCTGTATGCACCGATGCTGATGCTGGTGATCTACTCATTCAACAGCTCCAAACTGGTGACGGTGTGGGCCGGCTGGTCGACGCGCTGGTACAGCGAGCTGTTCCACGATGATGCGATGATGAGCGCGGTGGGGCTGAGCCTGACCATTGCGGCGCTGGCGGCGACAATGGCGTCCGTTCTGGGCACGATCGCCGCGCTGGTGATGGTGCGCTTCGGCCGTTTTCGCGGTTCGAACGGGTTTGCCTTTATGATCACCGCGCCGCTGGTCATGCCCGACGTCATCACCGGCCTTGCACTGCTGCTGCTGTTCGTGGCGCTGGCGCATGCTATCGGCTGGCCGGCGGATCGCGGCATGCTCACCATCTGGCTGGCGCACGTCACCTTCTGTACCGCGTATGTCGCGGTGGTGATCTCCTCGCGCCTGCGCGAGCTGGATCGCTCCATTGAAGAGGCGGCGATGGATCTCGGCGCGACGCCGCTGAAGGTCTTTTTCATCATCACCCTGCCGATGATTATGCCGGCGGTGATCTCCGGCTGGCTGCTGGCGTTTACCCTGTCGCTCGACGATCTGGTGATCGCCAGCTTTGTCTCCGGCCCTGGCGCGACGACGCTGCCGATGCTGGTCTTCTCCAGCGTACGCATGGGGGTCAACCCGGAGATCAACGCCCTGGCCTCGATCATCCTCGGCGTGGTCGGAATTGTCGGATTTATCGCCTGGTATTTGATGGCGCGCGCGGAAAAGCAGCGCGTGCGTGATATCCAGCGTGCAAGACGCGGCTGAAGGATTTAAAATTTCCAGTGATGTGCCGCGCATGACGCGGCACTGTTTTTCAGGGAAGTAAAACATTGGGATTATTAAAGAAATCACGTATTACGCACGCGCGTCCTAACGTTCCTGCTCTGGTTCAGGTGGCGGCGCTCGCCATTATTATGATCCGCTGCCTGGATGTGCTGATGATTCTCAACACCCTGGGCGTGCGCGGCATCGGTGAGTTCATTCACCGCAGCGTGCAGACGTGGAACCTGACGCTGGTCTTTTTGAGCAGCCTGATGCTGGTCTTTATCGAGATCTACTGCGCATTCTCGCTGGTCAAAGGGCGCAACTGGGCGCGCTGGGTCTATCTGCTGACGCAGGTAACCGCGGCGAGCTATCTGTGGGCGGCTTCGCTGGGATACGGCTACCCGGAACTGTTCAGCATTGCCGGCGGATCCAAACGCGAAATCTTCCACGCGCTGGTCATGCAGAAATTGCCGGATATGCTGGTGCTCCTGTTGCTCTTTGCGCCAGCTTCAAGCCGACGGTTCTTCCGCCTGCAATAATGTGTATAATCGCTGCCCTCGCTTTCCTTAAGGTTTTCATATGCAGTGCGCACTCTATGACGCCGGACGCTGCCGCTCCTGTCAGTGGATAGAACAGCCGGTCTCTCAACAACTCACCGCCAAAATGGCCGACCTGCAACAACTGCTGGCAGCACACGCGGTGGCGGAGTGGTGCGCACCCGTCAGCGGCCCGGAGCAGGGCTTTCGTAATAAAGCCAAAATGGTGGTCAGCGGCAGCGTTGAAAAACCCCTGCTCGGGATGCTGCATCGCGACGGCACGCCGGAAGATTTGACCGACTGCCCGCTCTATCCTGCCTCCTTTGCGCCTGTTTTTGCCGCGCTGAAACCGTTTATCGCGCGGGCCGGGTTAACGCCTTATAACGTCGCCCGCAAGCGCGGTGAGCTGAAATACCTGCTGCTGACGGAGAGTCAGGCAGATGGCGGCATGATGCTGCGTTTTGTGCTGCGCTCGGAAACCAAACTGGAGCAGCTGCGCGAGGCGCTGCCGTGGCTGCAGGAACAGCTTCCGCAGCTTAAGGTGATTACCGCAAACATTCAGCCGGTGCATATGGCGATCATGGAAGGGGAGAAAGAGATCTACTTGACCGAGCGACACGCGCTGGCTGAGAACTTCAACGGCGTGCCGCTGTGGATCCGCCCGCAAAGCTTCTTCCAGACGAACCCGACGGTGGCGAGTGCGTTATACGCCACCGCCCGCGACTGGGTACGGTCGCTGAATATCCATCATATGTGGGATCTGTTCTGCGGCGTCGGTGGTTTTGGCCTGCACTGCGCCACGCCCGAGATGCAGCTCACCGGGATTGAGATCTCTGCCGAAGCCATTGCCTGTGCGAAACAGTCCGCCGCCGGGCTGGGTTTGACGAATATCCACTTCCAGGCGCTGGACTCCACGCAGTTCGCGACCGGCCAGGGCAACGTGCCGGCGCTGGTGCTGGTCAACCCGCCGCGCCGTGGCATCGGCAAGGCGCTGTGCGACTACCTGAGCCAGATGGCGCCGGAGTACATCATCTACTCCAGCTGCAATGCGCAGACCATGGCGAAAGACATCGCTCAACTGCCGGGCTATCGCGTTGAACGCGTTCAGCTTTTCGATATGTTCCCGCATACCGCCCATTATGAAGTGCTGACGTTGCTCGTAAAATCTTAAACAAAATGTGAACTCTTCATCCCTGCGAAATCAGGTAAGCTTACGTCATAAGACATGAATGAAGGCTTACCCATGAAGCAGATCCTGCTGGTGGAAGACGACCACGATATCGCGGCGCTTCTGCGACTCAATTTAGAAGACGAAGGCTACGCCATCACCCACGAGCCCGACGGGGCCAACGCCCTGCAGCGTCTTGAAAAACAGGCGTGGGATGCGGTGATCCTCGACCTGATGCTGCCCAACGTTGACGGGCTGGAGATTTGCCGCCGTATTCGTCAGATGACGCGTTACCTGCCGGTCATCATCATCAGCGCCCGCAGTAGCGAAACTGACCGCATTACCGGGCTGGAAACCGGTGCCGATGACTATCTGGCAAAACCGTTTTCGGTGCAGGAGCTGATTGCGCGTATCAAAGCCCTGTTTCGCCGCCAGCAGGCGATGGGCCAGGCGCAAACCGACGGTCACATTCAGGCTCACGGTCTGACCATCGATCCGCTGGCGCGCAGCGTTCTGCTTCATGGCCAGGTGGTGGATCTCACCCCGCGTGAATTCGAGCTGCTCTACTTCTTTGCCCGTCATCCTGGCGAGGTGTTTTCGCGTCTGGCCCTGCTGGAGCAGGTCTGGGGCTACCAGCACGAAGGCTACGAGCACACTGTGAACACCCACATCAACCGCCTGCGCATCAAGATTGAGAAGGATGCTGCCGAGCCGGAGATCATTCGCACCGTCTGGGGCAAGGGCTACAAATTTGCGGAGGCGCACCATGATGCGCCGCTTTAGCCTCAGCCAGCGCCTGACGCTGCTGTTTATCCTGCTGATGATGCTCTGCGCCACCGTCGCCTGTGCGGTACAGCTCTACAGCAGTATGCAGTACGGTAATGCGATGGTGCAGCGGTTGTCGGGCGGGCTGGCGCAGCAGATTGTCCAGCGTGAACCGATTCTGGACGCGCAGGGCAGGGTTGACCGCAGCGCGCTGAAACCGCTGTTTGGCCGACTGATGACCTTTAACCCCAGCGTTGAGCTGTACGTCGTCTCCCCGGACGGCACGCTGCTGGCCGATGCCGCGCCGCCCGGCCATATTCAGCGACAAACCATCGACCTTGCTCCGGTGCAGAGCTTCCTCAGCGGCGAGGTCATGCCGATCTATGGCGACGATCCGCGCAGCCAGAGTAAAAAAGTCTTCAGCGCGACGCCGCTGCGTCAGGACGGTGAGCTTAAAGGCTATCTGTACATTATTTTGCAGGGCGAGGAGTCGAACGCGCTGGCGGAAATGGCCTGGCATAAGGCGCTGTGGAGTACCGTCCTCTGGTCATTGCTGTGGGTAGCGCTGTTTGGACTGCTGGCGGGCTTACTGATCTGGTACTGGGTCACGCGTCCGGTCAAACGCCTGACCCGTGAAGTGGCCAGGCTGGAGCAGGACAGCATCAGCGCCATCAGGCAGCTGGCGGCACAGCAGCCGGACGCGGCGGCGAAAGATGAAGTGGCGCTCCTGCGCAACAGTTTTATCGAACTGGCGCGGAAAATCACCCAACAATGGGATCAGCTGGCGGACAGCGATCGCCAGCGCCGGGAGTTTATCGCCAATATCTCACACGATCTCCGCACACCGCTGACGTCGCTGCTGGGCTATCTCGAAACCCTGTCGCTCAAATCCGCGACCCTGACGCCGCAGCAGCACCAGCAGTATCTCGCCACCGCCCTGCGTCAGGGGCAGAAGGTACGACATCTCTCCCAGCAGCTGTTTGAGCTGGCGCGTCTTGAACATGGCGGCATTAAACCGCAGCGCGAGCGTTTCGCGATGGCGGAGCTGATTTCAGACGTGGCGCAGAAGTTTGAATTAACCGCCCGCACCCGGGAGGTGAACCTGCATATTGATGTGCCGGGACCGCTGCCGCTGATTAATGCCGATGTGTCGATGATTGAGAGGGTGGTGACCAACCTGCTCGATAACGCGATGCGGCATACGCCAGCCGGCGGGGAGATCCGTCTGGCGGTCTGGCAGGAGAATCAACAGCTTCAGGTTGAAGTGGCCGACAACGGAACGGGTGTTGATGCCGCGCTGCGCGACGATCTGTTCCAGCGGCCATCGGCGTTGACGACCCAGGCATCACGCGAGGATCGCGGCGGGTTAGGACTGCTGATTGTGAAACGGATGCTGGAGCTGCACGGAGGCGGGATCAGGCTGATGGAGTCGGTGAGTGGGGCGCGTTTTCGCTTCTTTGTTCCGCTGTAGAATTGCCGGATGACGCTACGCTTATCCGGCCTGGAATTCCCCCCGCAGGCCGGGTAAGGCGTAGCCGCCACCCGCCAAAAAAATCTTACTGCGGGAACCACTGCTCGCTGATTTTCTGATACGTACCGTCGGCTTTAATCGCTTTCAGCGCGCCGTTCAGTTTTTCCAGCAGGGCTTTGTTATCCGGACGAACCGCGATACCCAGACCCGTGCCGAAGTACTGTGGATCGGTCACTTTTTCCGTGGCGGTGCCCAGCTGCGGGTTGGTTTTCAGCCATTCGTTCACCACGGCGGTATCACCGAATACGCCATCGATACGGCCGTTTTTCAGGTCGATAATCGCATTCTGGTAGCTGTCATAGGCCACGGTTTTCACTTCAGGATGCTTGTCCTGCAGGTACTTCTGGTGGGTGGTGCCGTTTTCCATCCCGATGCGTTTGCCTTTCAGCTCGTCGAACGACTTGTACGCCCCTTTCTTCGCAATCACCACCGCCGAGTTGGCGTAGTACGGGTCGGTGAAGGCCACCTGCTTGCTGCGCTCAGGCGTGATGTCCATACCGGAGATCACCGCATCGTATTTTTTAAATTTCAGCGACGGGATCAGGCTGTCGAAGGCATGGTTGGTAAAGGTGCAGTCGGCCTGCATCTGTTTGCACAGCGCTTTCGCCAGGTCGATATCGAAACCGACGATCTGGTTGCTGGCATCCAGCGATTCAAACGGCGGATAGGTGGCGGAAACGCCAAAATTGATTTTATCCGCAGCGGATGCGCCAGCGGCGAACGTTGCCAGTAAAGCGGCCAGAACTAACTTTTTCATTATCATACTCCCGTCTGTAGGTCCTATGAATAAACAATGCCAGTAAATGAATTTATATTCAATAAAAATGATTAAATATTATTTGTGATATAAAAAAAAGCGGATAACCAGAAGGTTACCCGCATTGATGTTTATATTTTATGCATTCTGTAGGTCGGGTAAGGCGAAGCCGCCACCGGACTAATTCCGGCGCTCAAACGCCAGCGCTTTACGCTCGATCAGGCGCATCATCAGCGTCAGCAGACCGTTCACCACCAGATACAGCACGCCCGCCGCGCCGAACACCATCACATCGTAGGTGCGTCCGTACAGCAGCTGTCCATGCCCCATGACTTCCATCAGCGTAATGGTGTAGGCCAGAGAGGTACTCTTGAACACCAGCACCACTTCGTTGGAGTAAGAGGAGAGGGCGCGCTTAAAGGCGTACGGCAGCAGGATCGCCAGCGTGTCTTTCTTGCTCATGCCCAGCGCCCCGCAGGACTGCCACTGTCCTTCCGGAATGGCACGGATCGCCCCGTAGAACAGTTGGGTGGTATAGGCCGCACTGTTCAGCGAAAGGGCTATCAGGGCACACAGCCACGGCTCAGAAAGCAGGTGCCAGATAACCGGATACTCCTGCAGCGACGGGAACTGGCCCGGGCCGTAATAAATCAGGAATATCTGCACCAGCAGCGGCGTACCGGTAAACAGGGTGATATAAGCGCGCACAATCCACACCAGCACCGGCGTTTTCAGCGTCAGGATGATGGTGAAAATGAGCGCCAGGATCAGGGCCACGATGATGGACGCCACGGTCAGCGTCAGGCTGGTGTGCAGCCCTTTCATCAGCTCGGGAAAGTATTCAAGCATCAGCCTGGTCTCCGTTCAAAGCGCGTGGCACGCAGGTCAATACGCTTGAGGATGTACTGACTGAGCAACGTGATCACCAGGTAGATCGCCGCCGCCACAATGTACCAGGTAAAGGGTTCCTGGGTACGGGTGGCGATGCTTTTGGTTTGCAGCATCAAATCGTTAACGCTTATCAGGCTTACCAGCGCGGTATCTTTCAGCAGCACCAGCCACTGGTTGCCGAGGCCCGGCAGGGCATGACGCCACATCTGCGGCATCACCAGACGGAAGAAGATCGCGGATTTCGACAACCCTAACGCCTGACCCGACTCCCATTGCCCCTGCGGCACGGCCTTCAGCGCACCGCGCAGGGTTTGCGACGCGTACGCGGAGTAGAGCAGGGAGAGGGCAATCACGCCGCACAGGAACGGGCTGACGTCGAAGTTTTCAATCTGCATCTGCACCGGGATCTGCGCAAAACCGAGATTGAGGGTAAAACCGTCCGACAGCGTAAGCAGCAGCTGTGAGGAGCCGAAATAGATAAACAGGACCACCAGAATTTCCGGTAGTCCACGCAGCACGGTGACTAGTGCGGAGCCTGTCCAGGCGACGGGGAACCATTTCGCGGATTCCCACACCGCAAAGAACATCGCCAGCACAAGGCCGATAATCAGTGCGCAAACGGCAAGGCCGACGGTCATCCCGGCGGCGCTTGCTAAAGGAAAAATTTCATTCATCAGGAATTACTTCTGGAACCATTTTTTGTAGATGGTTTCGTAGGTGCCGTCTTTCTTCACTTTTTCCAGCGCAGCGTTGAATTTCTGCTGCAGCTCAGTGTTGCCCTGACGAACGGCAATCCCCAGACCGGTACCGAAGTAGTCCTTATCGGTCACTTTGTCGCCCACTGGCGCCAGCTTGTCATTGGCTTTCAGCCATTCAGTCACGACCGCGGTATCACCAAATACGCCATCGATACGGCCATTTTGCAGATCCAGCTTCGCGTTCTGGTAGCTGTCATACGGAACGGTGGTGATTTCCGGATGCTTATCCATGATGAATTTCTGGTGGGTGGTGCCGTTCTGCACGCCCACTTTTTTGCCTTTCAGCTGATCAACAGAGGTGAATTTGCCTTTCTGACCAATGAACAGGGCGGAGTTGCCGTAGTACGGGGTGGTGAACAGCACTTGCTTTTCACGCTCAGGGGTGATGTCCATACCGGCCATCACGGCGTCGATACGGCGGAACTTCAGGCTTGGGATCAGGCTGTCGAACGCCTGGTTGCTGAAGGTGCAGGTCGCATCGATCTCTTTACACAGGGCATTCGCCAGGTCTACGTCGAAGCCAACAATTTTGTTGTTCGCATCCATAGACTCAAACGGAGGATAAGACGCTTCCGTGGCGAAACGAATGGTCTGGGCTGCGGTAGCGGAAAGGGTAACGCCAGCAAGCAGCACGGCAAGTAATACTTTTTTCATTATATTTCCCCTGACACAATCAATGAGATAAATAGTTTTTGAAGGCATCGGTTTGCGGGTTCGCGAAGCAGCTCGCATCACCTTGCTCAACGATATACCCGTTTTCCATATAGACCACACGGCTGGCGGTTTTACGCGCCACTTCCACTTCGTGGGTGACGATAACCTGCGTAATGTTGGTTTCCGCCAGCTCGCGAATGATGCTGACGATCTGAGCGGTGATTTCCGGATCCAGCGCCGCCGTCGGTTCATCAAACAGCAGTACCGCAGGCTCCATCATCAGCGCACGGGCAATCGCCACGCGCTGCTGCTGACCACCGGAAAGGTGCAGCGGGTAGCGGTCGCTGTAGGGCTTAAGACGCAGACGCTCCAGCAGCTTTTCCGCACGCGCGATCGCCTGATCCTTGCTTAAGCCCAGCACGCGGCATGGCGCTTCAATCAGGTTTTGCAGTACGGTGAGATGCGGCCAGAGATTGTATTGCTGGAAGACCATGCCGACGTTTTGACGCAGTTCGCGAATCGCCTTATCAGAGGGCGTTTTTGCGAAGTCAAAATGGTTACCGGCGATAGCCAGCGTACCTGAACGGGGCATTTCAAGCAGATTAAGGACACGCAGAAGGGAGCTTTTGCCTGCGCCGCTTGGACCCAGCAAAACCAGCGTTTCGCCTTCCGGGCAGTTCAGCGTGATGTCAAACAGCGCCTGGTGTGCGCCGTAGAAGCAGTTAATGCCGTTTAGTTTAATACTCATCGGGGCAGTCTTTACTCATCCAGGCAATCTATAGCAATTGAGGCCGCAGATAGTACCGTTGACAGAATAGTTATGCAATATTTCTGCGTTAAAAGTTAAATATAACCCGTGTTTCCCCTTAAACATAGCACAAAATAGCGAGCGGCAAGGTCGGCGAGTATAAATGTCGGCATTCCGCATGAAATGCCGCACATTTTACGGGGGTTACCGCGCGGTATCGCAGAAGTTAGCGATTCTCAATCGACTGGCGAAGCGTGCCGGCCGGGGCATGAACGCTGCCGCCAACGTAGCGCACGTCATCCACCGCCCAGCACTGGCCTTCACGGATCATCAGCACTTCATCCTGCCAGGTTTGGCTGCCCTGGGTCAGCTTCACGCGCAGCGGTATATTTCGCGCATCGGTGTTCGGAATGGTGGACGCGCTGGCCACCTCGGCGCTGTCTGGCAGCGTGGTGCGGCTGGAGAACGGGTCGGACTTCAGCAGCGCGTTATGCTGCGGATCGCGGGTGGCGTCGTTGAGCAGTTTTGCCAGCCCATCGCTCAGGTAAGGACGCAGACCGGTGAGATCGTTGCTGCGGTGCTGAATGCGATAATCATAGAACTGTTGCGCCACGGTATCCGGCCCACCCTCGATACAGGGGCCGCTGCGGGTACCGATATCCTTAAAGGCTGGCGTGACCGTGGTGGTACAGGCGCTGAGCACCAGCGCGCAGGGCACTAAAAGTGTTAAAGCTGAATAGCGCATGTTGATTTCCTTATTTATTAACTATCCTTTCAATCATAGCGTAACGAACCGATAATGCTGTCCCTAAGGCATTGAACGCTAAAGAAGGAGAGAAACCATGCAGTTTTCAACAACGCCAACCCTGGAAGGGCAGACCATTACCGAGTATTGCGGCGTGGTCACCGGTGAAGCGATTCTCGGTGCCAATATCTTCCGTGACTTTTTTGCCGGTATTCGCGATATCGTGGGCGGCCGCTCTGGCGCGTACGAAAAAGAGCTGCGCAAAGCGCGCGAAATTGCTTTTAAAGAGCTCGGCGAGCAGGCGCAAGCCCTCGGCGCGGATGCGGTTGTGGGGATCGACATCGACTACGAAACGGTCGGCAAAGACGGCAGCATGCTGATGGTGAGCGTAAGCGGTACGGCGGTGAAAACCCTGCGATGAGGCGTGCGTTTGCTCCACTCCTGCTGGCGCTGTTGCTGGCAGGATGTGTCTCGGAAAAAGGGATTGTCGATAAAGGTGCCTACGAGCTGGATACGCGCCATCAGGCCCAGGCGGCGTATCCGCGCATAAAGGTGCTGGTTCTTCACTACACCGCGGATGATTTTGACAGCTCGCTGGCCACGCTGACGGATAAAAACGTCAGCTCTCACTATTTGATCCCTGCCACACCGCCTGCCCCCGACGGTAAGCCGCGCATCTGGCAGCTGGTGCCTGAAAGCGAACTGGCCTGGCATGCGGGTATCAGCTTCTGGCGCGGCACCAACCGTATCAATGATACCTCGGTGGGCATTGAGCTGGAGAACCGTGGCTGGCAGAAAACGGCCGGGGTGAAGCATTTTACGCCGTTCGCACCTGCGCAAATTGCGGCGCTGGTCCCGCTTGCTAAAGACATTATCGCCCGCTACAACATCAAGCCTGAGAACGTGGTGGCTCATGCGGATATTGCGCCGCAGCGCAAGGACGATCCCGGACCGCTTTTCCCCTGGCGTGAGCTGGCGCAGCAGGGAATTGGCGCGTGGCCTGATGCTGACCGGGTGGCATTTTATATGAATGGCCGGCCGCCTTATCAGACGGTGGACACCGCCGCGCTGCTGGATCTGCTCGCGCGCTATGGTTACGAAGTGCCTGATAACAGCACTCCCGCCCAGCAGAAACGCATCATCATGGTGTTCCAGATGCACTTCAGGCCGCAGCTGTGGAACGGTGTCGCGGATGTCGAAACGCTGGCCATCGCCGAAGCGCTTCTGGAGAAATACGGGCAGGGGTAATTCTTCGGAAAGCCCCCGAAAGAAAGATTAGCTATAAATGCGCTTGAGATTAATCTTAAGTACATTCTCAATTCATTTTAAGTTAATTGATTTAAAATCGTCCTCAATTAAGATGGATTCATCGATTCACAGCATGAATCAAATTAAAAAAACAGAACTTGTTTGGTTTTTTTAATTTTAAAAGAATACAGAATTAACTTTACGGCAACATTTATCGCTGCCGAGCACTTTCCCTTTTAAACATCTTAATCAGGTATAACAATGTTAAGCATCTTTGGTAAAAAAACACGTCCTCATAAAGAAATGGAAGCTATTATTTCCGCAACGTCTGGACACGAGGAAAAGACGTTAAAAAAATGGCAAAAAATCTCCACCGAAAACTCAGATAATATTCACATTATCGTCAGCGGTGAAGTTGAGTTCCGCCGAAGCTCTGATGATTTATGTATGTTTACGCTGCAGGGACAATGTATATTTGGTCTCTCCGCTATTTTTTATAACTCGGCACATATGCAGGGCGTGGTACGGAGTAACACCGTGGTACGCACCATTCATAAAGATGAATTTCAGCGGTTAATAACCCAGCATGGGCTGTGGCCTGATTTAACCAAAGTGCTGGCATGGTATATCTGTTTGCTCAGCAAACGTGATGACGTTTTAGTTGCCCGCAGTGCGTATTCCGTGGTGCGTGAATTCCTGATTGAAATTAACGATCTGATTGTTCAGCAACAGCGTGATATTAATATTTATGATTATATTCAGGAATACACCAACCTGGCACGCAGTACCATTATCAAAATTCTCTCCGACCTGAAAAAAGGTCAATATATTGTGGTGGAAAAAGGGCGGCTGCTCAGCCTGACGACCTTACCTGAAAAATATTAGTCTCCTCCTGCGTCTCCTTTTATTACAGAAGGAGACGCCTTCTGCGTTTCATCAACCGGTGGTGCCGGCATTTTTCCCTTCGCCATATCATCCTGCTGCTGTTTTAACGCCTGCATAAACAACGCTTTTAACGCACTGTCATCCTCAGATGTCGTCGCCTGTTCGTGTGCCTCGGTGCCGGGTAAGGTATCGCGCGAGGTGTCATGCGTGACGGGGCTATCCGGTAAGGTGCCATCAGGCGCCTGCTGCCAGTCATTTTCGTCGCTGTTGATCGGCATATTCTCCATCGGCGGTAAATCGTCCTTTATTTTCACCGGCTGCGGTTTGGGCTGCGGGTGCGGGAACGGCTTCGTGACATAGATATAGTGCATATCCGAGAGGCTGGTTTCCGGCTTCGCGACGCTGACCTTTTTCACCACTGGCGCCGGATGGCGTAAGTTCCAGTACACATGGGCATAAAGCCCGGCGACGATCAGCGCACACATCCCCAGACACCAGAGCGTGACCACGCTGAACATTTTACTGAACGACGGTAACCGCCAGGAAAACCAGACCGGTTCCCCGGTGGTATAGCTGCGCTGGGCAGCGAGACAAATAGTAGACATTATGCGTGCTTCTCTTGCGTGTTCGGGGTGGCCTGCGATGCCTGGATCTGAACGCTCGGTGTGGTATGGGTTTCGCGCATCAGCTGCATCAGGGTCTCTTCCCCCGGGATACCGTCGACGCGAAGGTGCATCTTCTCCTGAAATTCGCGGGTGCGTTTCATCAGCTCCGCCGTCCAGTTTTTATCGTGCGTTTCGTTTTCACCCAGCGCGACGCTGAGCTGCTGATCCAGCCACTCAAGATCTTTGCTGTCGCTGGCCGCGGTAATTTCATCTTTGCCGGAAGGCGTCAGGCGGTGAAGCAGGGTGTAATTCCCCGTGGCGTGTTGGTTATACCAGGCACGGCTCACCTGCCAGGTCCGGTTGTTCATCAGCAGATCCAGAGAGGTTTTTCCGGCGCGCGCCACCACGGCGTAGTTAATATGATCGCCCGTTTTCATTTCGCTGACCCACGGGTACCCTTCGCTGGTCAGGGTATCCAGGCTGGCCGTTCCCTGTTTACACATCAGGTTCACTTTGGCCGCGTTCTGACACAGGGCGTCGTCTGCTGAAGCGTCATACCCCCACATGGCGTACAGCTGGTGCATGGCATCAGGCTGATTCACCACCTCGTTTTCGATAACCGGGACCACCGGCGCGTCTGGCGTTTTGACTGGCTGTTTCCAGCTGGCCGGCACCGGCAGCGCCACCGGCAGTTTTGCCGTAATGGAAGAGGTCATCATCCAGCCACAGGCAGCAAACAGGACAGAGGCGAACAGCCCGACGGTAGCCAGCGCTTTACCGCGTTTCCGCGCCGGGAGCACTTCGCCGATGGCCAGACGCAGATGGCGCGGCCCGACGTTCGGCGCGCGTTCGGTCCAGGCGGCCAGCATCGAAAGATGCGCCAGCGCATTCAGCTTGCTGATATTACCTTTGGTCAGGGCGTGGATTTTTTTCACGCGAGCAGGCGTCAGCGGGGAGATCGCTGCGCCGTGCTCTTCGCACTGGGCGTCGACATAGCTCAGGAACTCGCGGCAGGTCAGGTTACGCAGCGTGTGGCTGGTCAGAACAAACGCCTGCAGCGCGGAATCGGTCAGCATCGTCTCCTGATCTTCACTGCCCATCAGGATGACCGACAAACACACGTCAAGCTCCTGGGCACGCGTGAGCAGCATGGCCAGCAGATCATAGCAGTTGTGCTTCATCGCCTCAGCATGGGTGATGACCAGCACTTTCTGCGTGGCACGGGCATCGCGCCACTGGCGCAGCACGGCATCCACGGCCTGCAGTTTATTTTTGCTCTCTTTCACCGACGGGTTGAGCTTATAAAGGAGGTTATTAGCGCTCAGCTTCGGAAAAGCATTAACCGGGATGACGGCGTTGCTGCGCTTCAACGCCTCGCTGAACTGCCCCAGCAGTTCGCTGTCGTGGTAAAAGAGCCCGGTGACCCCTGCCTGCTGGCTTTTTTCTTTCAGAAGATTGAACACATCCTGATGATAAGGCACCAGAAAATCGCCCGATTTGCGGGTGATATTTCTGAACGGAGGGGTACTGAATTTAAAATGACTCTGATACATAGCGACTAACCGTCTCTTCTCTTTAATAGCAATGGGCGAAAAGTACGGGATGCACCAGCCCTGGTCAATTTAACACCAGAGTAAAAATAACCTGCTGTCAGGCTCTAACATTCCCCTTTTTTCCGGTCAATCATTTTCTTCATTAAAGTTAATAGCGAAGCCGATAGTCCACCTTCAGGGGGATGATTATTATTAGCTCACTCAGTGATGCAGCACGTCGCTGCGAATGACTGCTTTGCAAAAAGGCCAGATAAATAATGAGGAACGCATTCCTTTCCCGTTTAATGACACCCTGCGTCATGCTTGTCATGCTGATATTCTGCAGCCAGCAGGGATATGTCGTTTATAAAGATTATAAGAAAGTTACGAATAAGTTAGCGAATGCTGATAAGCCGGCGCTAAAAAAACCTGATGCTGAAAAATCCTTTGGGCTTTTCACCGCCGCAGTGCGTCAAAGCGACGCGCCGGCCGCGGCAAAAGCGCCACTGTCGGCAGAGATTGAGGGCATTATTCGTAGCGATGAATCCTGGTTATCGTTCGCCGTGATCAAGACGCCCGCCGGTCAGCAGAGCTACCGGGAAGGGGAGCCGCTGGTGGGCTTTGACGATGCCTATTTAATTGAAATTAATCAAGATAATGTGGTGGTGCAGTACGATGGGGCGAAACAGACGCTGGCCCTCAATAAACCGGCGTATTTCAAGGGCGGCGTTGACAGCGCCCCGGTTACCAAATCGAAAAAAGATGCCGGCGCCGACAGTCTGCATCTCGATGATTATCTGGTGTTAAAACCGTTAATCGATAAAGGCCAACTGGAAGGCTTTACTATTAATCCACGGAACGCAACGCCTTTTTACCATAATGCAGGACTGGAAAAAGGCGACGTGGTGTTGAAAGTCAATGACGTCGATATGACGCAAGAAGCGCAGGCGAAAAATATCATCGCCAACTGGTCGAAAATGAAAGAAGCGGATGTTGTCGTCAGACGGCACGCTCACCTTGAAAATATTCGGGTTAATGTATTCAACAATTAACAAGTGTACATCATGAAGAAATTTCCGTGGGCGTGCGTGGCGCTGACCGCATTGTCGTTATATTCCGGTTCGCTGCTTGCAGCCAACTTTAGCGCCAGTTTTAAAAATACCGATATCCGCGAATTTATCGATACGGTAAGTCGTAATTTGAATAAAACCATTCTCGTCGACCCGTCCGTTCAGGGCACCGTGTCGGTGAGAACCTATAACGTTCTGTCGGAGGAGGAATATTATCAGTTCTTCCTGAGCGTGCTGGACCTGTATGGTCTGTCGGTTATTCCGATGGATAACGGCATGGTCAAAGTGGTGCGTTCAAGCGTGGCGCGTACTGCCGGCGTACCGGTGGCTGACAGCAAAAACCCTGGCAAAGGGGATGAGATCATCACCCGCGTGGTGCGTATGGAAAACGTCCCGGTGCGCGAGCTGGCACCGTTGCTGCGCCAGCTGAACGATGCTTCGGGCATCGGCAACGTGGTCCATTTTGAACCTTCAAACGTGCTGCTGTTAACCGGTAAAGCCTCGGTGGTGAACCGCCTGGTGGATCTGGTGGAGCGCGTGGATCGTTCCGGCATGCAGCGTCGTGAAATCGTGCCGCTGCGCTATGCCTCCGCCAAAGAGCTCTCTGACATGTTGAATAACCTCAACAATGAAGAGCAGAAAGGGCAGAACGCGCCGCAGCTGGCAACCAAAGTGGTGGCCGATGACGAAACCAACAGCCTGGTGATCAGTGGGACGGAAGATGCACGTGCGCGCACCCGTTCGCTGATCGGTCAGCTCGACCGCGAGCAGAATAACGAGGGCAATACCCGCGTCTTTTACCTGAAATACGCCAACGCCTCTAAAGTGGTGCCGGTGCTGACCGGTATCGGTGAGCAGCTGAAAGACAAAGCGGGTACGCCGAAAAGCAAAACTGCAAGCCCTTCAGGGGATCTGAATATTACCGCCGATGATGCGACCAACTCTCTGGTGATCACCGCCCAGCCAAACGTCATGAACTCGCTGGAGAAGGTGATCGACAAGCTGGATATTCGCCGTCCGCAGGTGCTGGTGGAAGCGATCATTGCTGAGGTACAGGACGGCAACGGCCTGGATCTCGGCGTGCAGTGGACCAGCTCACACGGCGGCGTGCAGTTTGGCTCGACCGGTCTGCCAATCAGCCAGATTAAGAACAAGACGCTGAAAACGGCTAGCTTTACCGGCCTGGCGACTGGCTTCTTTAACGGCGACTTTGGTGCGCTGATGACTGCGCTGTCGACCACCGGTAAGAACGACATTCTCTCCACGCCGAGCGTGGTCACGCTGGATAACAAAGAAGCGTCGTTCAACGTCGGTCAGGATGTGCCGGTACTGTCCGGCTCCCAGACCACCAGCGGCGACAACGTCTTTAACTCGGTTGAACGTAAAACCGTCGGTACCAAGCTCAAGATTGTGCCGCAGATCAACGACGGGGATATGATCCACCTGAAGATCGAACAGGAAGTCTCCAGCGTCGATGCCAGCGCCACCACGGACGCCAGCCTGGGGCCAACCTTCAACACCCGTACCATCAATAACGAAGTGATGGTTCACAGTGGCCAGACGGTGGTGCTCGGCGGGTTGATGGAGAACGTCAACAAACAGAACGTGTCAAAAGTGCCGCTACTGGGTGACCTGCCGCTGGTGGGACAGCTGTTCCGCTATACCTCGCAGGACACGTCGAAACGTAACCTGATGGTGTTTATCCACACCACCGTGCTGCGTGATGACGACAACTACAGCGCGGCGACAAAAGAGAAATACGATCAGATCCGCGCCCGTCAGCAGCAGCGTATGGAAGAGCAGAAGCTGGGGATTATTGAAAACAGTGATAACCCGGTACTGCCGGCACTGCCATCGCAAAGCCGTTCGACGCCGGTGGGGACGACTGCGCCGTCATCGACCCGCAATCCCTTCAAAGAGTAAGCGGAGGTGATGCGTGGATGAACTGACGAAACAGCTTTGCACCAGCAGCTTTGCGAAAGACAACGGCATCCTGTTCTGGAACGACACGGTCTATATCCGTGAAGATGTGCCCGCGTTTGCGCTGCTGGAGATGCGCCGGGTGCTGGGGCGCGCCTTTGTGCCCCAGACGCTGAGCGCCGAAGCGTTTGATGAAATGCTGGCCAAAATCTGGCAGCAGAACAGCGGCGTTTCGCAGCAGCTGGTGGACGACATGGATGCGGACATCGATCTGATGGCCTTAACCGAGGAGATCCCGGACAACGAAGATCTGCTGGATAACGACGAAAACTCGCCGGTGATCCGCCTGATCAACGCCATTCTTGGCGAAGCGGTGAAAGACGGCGCTTCGGATATCCATATTGAAACCTTCGAGCGCACGCTGAGCATCCGTTTTCGCGTTGACGGCGTGCTGCGCCCGGTGCTGCAGCCGGCACGTAAGCTGGCGCCGCTGCTGGTGTCGCGTATTAAGGTGATGTCGAAGCTCGATATCGCCGAAAAACGACTGCCGCAGGATGGCCGTATCTCCCTGCGCATTGGCCGTAAAGCGATCGACGTGCGTGTCTCGACTATTCCGTCGCAGTACGGCGAGCGCGTGGTCATGCGTCTGCTTGATAAGAGCAACCTGAAGCCGGACATCAACAAGCTCGGGCTGATTGACGAAGAGCTGGAAAAACTGAAAGGGCTGATTGCTCGCCCGCACGGCATTATCCTGGTCACCGGGCCGACAGGCTCCGGTAAAAGTACCACCCTGTACGCCATTCTGTCGGCACTGAACGGCCATGAACGTAACATCCTGACCGTCGAAGATCCGATTGAGTATGAGCTGGAAGGGGTGGGGCAGACGCAGGTGAACCCGCGCGTGGACATGACCTTTGCCCGCGGCCTGCGCGCCATTTTGCGTCAGGATCCGGACGTGGTGATGATCGGGGAGATTCGTGACGGCGAAACCGCGCAAATTGCGGTGCAGGCGTCGCTCACCGGTCACCTGGTCATGTCTACGCTGCACACCAACAGTGCGGCGGGGGCGATCACCCGTCTGCGGGATATGGGCCTTGAGTCCTTTTTGATTGGTTCATCGCTACTTGGCGTCATTGCCCAGCGTCTGGTGCGTCGGCTGTGTCCGCACTGCCGGACCAGCAGTCCGCTGGACGACAATGAAAAAGCGCTGTTTAGCTTTATGGATAAACCGCCGAAGGCCATCTATCGCGCCGTGGGCTGCGAACACTGCCGCCAGAGCGGGTATCAGGGACGGGCGGGCATTCACGAGTTTCTGGTGGTCGACAGCGCCATGCGCCGCGCCATTCACGAAGACAAAGATGAAATGTCCATTGAGACCGAGCTGTTCAAACAGGCCTACAGCCTGCGCGAAAACGGCCTGATGAAGGTCATCAGCGGTATCACCTCGCTGGAAGAGGTGATGCGCGTGACCGCCGAGCGTGGAGGCGATGAATAATGGCTTTCTACGCATGGACCGCCACCGATGCCGCCGGGAAAACCCAGCGCGGCACGCTGCAGGCGGAAGGGCCGAAGCAGGTGCGTCAGTCGCTGCGTGAACAGAAGCTGATGCCGCTGACCATCACCGAAACCCGTGAAAATGCGGCCAGCGCCAAAGCCAAAACCGGCGCCAGACTCTCTGTGCCGGTGCTGTCGATGTTTACCCGTCAGCTGTCGACGCTGGTTAATGCGTCGCTGCCGCTGGAAAGCGCCCTGAAGGCGATTTCAAAGCAGACGGAAGACAAAAAACTGGCGGCGATGGTGACCGAAATCCGCGAGAAAGTGGTGGAAGGCCATACCCTTTTTGACGCCTTCAGCCAGTTCCCGCGCACGTTTGACAAGCTGTACTGCACGCTGGTGATGGCCGGGGAAAAAACCGGCCATCTCGGCGACGTGCTGGAGAAGCTGGCGGAGTACAACGAGCAGCGTCAGAAGATGAAAAGCAAGCTGACGCAGGCGATGGTCTACCCGATCACCCTGACGGTGGTCGCCGTGGCGGTGATCAGCATCCTGCTGGTGGCGGTGGTCCCGCAGGTGATCGAGCAGTTTGTGCATATGAAGCAGCAACTGCCGATTACCACCCGCACCCTGATTGCCGTCAGTGATTTCCTGCAGGCATACGGGATCTTCATTGCGGGTGCCTTCTTTGGCGCGATGGTCGGCTTTAAGGTCTGGGTCAAGAAAACGGCGAACCGTTTTCGCTGGCACAGCTGGCTGGTGAACGGCTCGCCGATCAAAAAGCTGGTCTGCGCCATCAACAGCGCGCGCTATATCCGTACGCTCAGTATCCTGCAGGCCAGTAGCGTCCCGTTGCTGGAGGGGATGTATATCGCGATGGACGGGATCGAAAACCGCTATGCCCGGCAGGTGCTGGAGCAGGCGGCGGATACCGTGCGTCAGGGGGCCTCCCTGTATAACGCCCTGGACCAGGCGAAACTGTTTCCGCCGACCATGCTGTACATGATTGCCTCCGGTGAAGAGAGCGGGGAATTAGGTTCATTAATGGATCGCGCCGCGGAAAATCAGGAATCGGCTTTACAACATCGAATTACGTTAACGCTGTCGGTCTTTGAACCGGCACTGGTGGTGACAATGGCGACAGTGGTTTTATTTATCGTGCTGTCAATATTACAACCGCTCCTTCAGCTCAATAATATGGTGGGTTAAATATGTCCTTAAAACGAAATAGCCTGAAACGTCAGGCCGGGTTTACCTTGCTCGAATTAATGGTGGTCATCGTTATTCTTGGCGTCCTCGCCAGTATGGTGGTGCCAAATTTAATGGGAAATAAAGAAAAAGCCGATGCCCAGAAAACGACCAGCGATATCGTGGCGCTGGAAGGTTCGCTGGATATGTACAAGCTGGATAACCACCGTTATCCCACGACAGAGCAGGGGCTGCAGGCGCTAGTGACCAAACCGGAAATCGCCCCGATCCCGAAAAACTACCGTGACGATGGCTATATTCGTCGCCTGCCGGAAGACCCATGGGGTAATGATTATATTCTGGTAAGTCCTGGTGAACATGGCGCGGTGGATGTGTTCTCTGCCGGTCCGGATGCCGAAGCGAATACTGCTGATGATATTACCAACTGGTCTTTAGATAAAAAAGAGAAGTAATGAATAAGCAGCGCGGGTTTACCTTACTGGAAATTATTCTGGCGCTGGTGATATTTGCCAGCTGCGCCATGATGGTGGTGTCGACTATTCCGTCGCGCAGCGGCGCGGATATTTTCGGTCAGCAGTTAAAAGCCCTCGTTGAATATGGTTCGGACCGTGCGGTGATGGACGGCAATATTGTCGGACTGGTGATCACCCCCTCGGAATATCAGCTGGTCACCTGGGCCGAAAAAGAGGGCGAGCGTCACTGGGAACCCTTAACCGCCGGGCGCATTGTCACCCACGGTCAGTTCCCGGAAGAGATGCACGTCTCACTGTCACCGCAGCGCCTTGCGGCCACGACTGACGCGACGCCGCAGATTGTCTTTTTGCCGGACGGGGAGATCGGCCGCTTCACGCTTTCCCTGCAAAGTTTTGACAAAAAGCAACGCTTTCGCGTGGTGTCGCAGGGGGCATCACCGGTTTTGGTAGAGAACGATGACTAAACGCAAAGAACAGGGGATGACCCTGCTGGAAGTGATGGTCGCTCTGGTCATCTTCTCCACCGCCGCGCTGGCCCTGATGAACTCCGTCTCGCTGAACGTGCGCTTCACCCACGGTCTGGGCGACTCGCTGCAGGCGAGCTGGGTAGCGGAAAACCAGCTGGCGGAAGCGAAACTGAGCAACACGCCGTTCCCGGATGCCCTACAGACGGGCACGGAGATGATGGGCGGACGTAACTGGGCCTGGCGCAAGCAGCGGGTCAAAGTCACCGCAAACCGCTTTGCCGATGAGGTGCAGGTATACGCCGAGGACGACGAAGATAAGCCGGTAATTACCCTGCAGGTGCCGGATCCCGGAGAAGTGAAATGAGCAAGCAGATTCAGCGTCAGCAGGGCTTTACGCTGCTGGAGATCATGATTGCGCTGACCATTTTCGCGGTTATCAGCTTGCTTGCCTGGCAAATTCTTGACGGGGCGATGCGCACCACGAACGCCACCGACGTGGCGGCCACCCGCTTAAACCAGCTCCAGCGCGCTTACAACCTGCTGGAGCGGGATTTCTTCCAGCTTCAGGCCCGCGCCCCGCGCAACGAGCCGGACGTTTTTGTCCAGCATGACGATGCGCTGGAGCTGACCACGCTGAACGGCGTGAGCGGTCAGGTTCAGCTGGAGCGCGTGCGCTGGCGGCTCAAAGATAAAAAGCTGTGGCGGGATATCTGGCCAGTCATTGACGGCCCGGCGGATGCGAAACCGGAAGAGGTGCAGATCCTCAGCGAGGTGAAAGAGATCTCCTGGCGCTTCTGGAAAGCGAGCTGGCTCGACAAGTGGACCGACACGGCGCATCAGCCGGACGGCGTGGAGCTGCTGCTGACCATGGAAAATGGCGATACCTGGCGCTGGGTCTTTACCACCCCGGGCGATCTGCCGGACGCGCCTGCGGCGCCAAAAGACGCTACGCCAGCAGCCCCTGGGGATGCGCAGCCGCAGCCGGCACCTGCCCCGTCCGGAGAGAAGAAATGAGCGGAAAATCGGTTCGAAAACAGCGCGGTGTCGCGCTGCTGGTGGTGCTAATTTTGCTGGTCATGATGTCAGCCCTGGCGGCCAAAATCAGCCAGCAGTTCTGCCGCAATCTGCAGAAGACCCGCTATCAGGTGAGCCAGCAGCAGCTGCGCTGGTCCATTCAGAGCCAGCAAAAAATGATTGAAGACCGGCTGCAGACGTACGCCAGCGGTGAGAGCAAAGGGCTGTCGCCAAAAGGGGAATGGACGGATCCGGTGGAAACCGAAGGCGAACATTACACCGTGGTAAGCCAGATTGAGGACGCCCAGACCTGTTTTAACGTGAACAATTTACTGGCCGCCGACCCGACACCGGCGACCCAGACGGCGGGCGCGCTGCCGGAAAAACCGGTCAAAGAGCGCATCGTTGAACAACTGCTCGCCGACAGCGGGATCTCCACGGGGGATGCCGAAGAGATCTACCAGCAACTGATGGACTATCTCGATGGCGATACCACGACGGTTAAAGAGGGGCTGGAGACGGATGCCTGGGCCGGCGTGGAGCCAGCGCGGCAGCCCGCGAATCAGATGATGCGCACCCCGGGCGAGTTAAAGCTGCTGCCCGCCTTTCCGGCGGCGGCCTACGGCAAAGCCAGTAAGGTGCTGTGCGCCTTACCCGACACGGCCAGCAAGGTGGATGTGAATACATTGACCGAAGAACAGGCGCCGCTGCTGGCCGCGCTGTTCATCGGCTCGCTGAGCGAGGATGAAGCCATCCGGCTTATCGCCTCCCGCCCGGAAGAGGGCTGGGAGTCGATGGAGGCATTCCTGAAAGCGCTTGAGACAAATTATCCGCAGACCAAAGACGCCCTCAAGCAGGTTCAGGCGTTGCTTGCGGTGAACAGTAACTATTTCCGGGTCAACAGCACCGGCAATACCGATGATTTAACGCTGCGCGTCGTCAGCCAGCTTCATGTTGATAATGAAGCCGGGAAGGTGATTACCTGGCAACGTCGCTACCGAATGGTTGAATAACACAAGACGATCTCTATGAAACAGGTGCTTTTTATTCGTCCCGATACGCATGAAGACGGGAACATAATGTGGTGCGAGTCCGGTAGCGACCAGGTGGGAGAACGCCAGGGGGCGGCGTCACTGGCGGAACTTGCCGGTCACGCGCTCGCCGCGCGGGTATGTCTGTTACTCCCGGCCTGCGAAATGATCTTCCGCCATTTCACCTTGCCGAAAAAAGGGAGCGTTGAATTCTCCTGGCTGGCCGAAGAGACGCTGATTGGCGACGTGGACACGCTCCACTGGACGGTGCTCAACAAGAAAGGGCGGGACGTTGACGCGGTGGCCATTGATGCGGCGCGTCTGCGCTACTGGCTGGACCGCTGTGCCGGGGCCGGACTGACGGTGGTGCAGGTGCTGCCCGATGCCATCCTTCTGCCGGTGGCCGAAGGCGGGACCACGCTGGTGTCCACCGACGACGGCTACTGGATGCGCTACTCGCCGTTTGGCGCCTGTGAAACCGACGCCGCGCTGCTGCCGCTGCTGCTGAGCGAGCAGCGCGCCGGGGAAATCGTCTGCTACGGCGAGGCGCCCGCGGGCGTGCAGGTGGATGAGCAACTGGCCTGGCAGCACCCGCTGGTGCTGATCCAGCCGCAGTGGAAAACCTGCAAAGCCAATCTGCTGCACGGCGAATTTTCTGCCAAAGGCACAGACGGCGGTTTTCGTTACGCCAGACCGGCTATCGCCGCCGTGGCGCTGCTGAGCCTGGGACTGCTGATCGGCCCTCGCATCGGCATGGCCTGGATGCTGACTCACCAGGAAAATCTGGCCCAGCAGCAGATGGTTGAGCTGGCTCAGCACTACTTTCCCACGCTGCGCCAGACCACCAACCTGAAGTACCACTTCGGGCAGAACATTAAGAAAGAGAAAAAAGGCGTCTTTCTGCAACTGGAGGCGCTGGAGCAGATCAAAGCCGCGCTCCCGTCGGTTGAACTGAGTGAAGTCGGGTATGACGACACGCAGAATCAGCTCACGCTCAACATCAGCGCCACGGATCCCGCTGCGTTGCAGGCGTTCGTCAATAAGGCCAGTGACACCTTCGACTTTACGCTGCAGCCGGTTTCCAGTGAAGCGCCGTATACCGCCATTATCACAGGGAAATATAAATGAAAGAGAAAGTTGGACAATTAAAGGCGCGCTATCAGAGCTACAGTCCGCGCGAGCGAAATCTGTTTAAACTGTGCGGCGCGGCGCTCTGCTGCGCCATTATCTGGTACGGCGTAATGACCCCGCTGGACAGTATGATTAAAAATAGTGAAAGCATGCTGGCCAAACAGAAACAAACTCTCAACTGGATGCGTGCCGAAATAAATAAAAACCATCTTCAGGCCAAAATATTAAAAACCAGTAATCCACGTAGCGTGGTGGAAGAGAGCGCGAAAGAGATCCACGTTGCGCTGAGTAATATTCAGCAGGACGGTCAGACCCTGTCATTTAATATTGATCGGGTTAACGTCTATGAACTGAAAAACTGGCTCCGGGAGGTGAATTTAACCACCGGGGTACGTCTGGAGAAAATGGATCTCACCCCGGTCGATCATCTCAGCGACGTAAAAGCGCAGATAAAACTCACCTGGGCGAAAGTGGCATGAACCCGCTGATGCTGCTTCAGAGCAGCCAGATGCCCGCCCTTTGCCTGTTGAGCGGTACGCTTGGCGGCATTATCGGCAGCTTTCTGGGCGTAGTTGTTGAGCGCATTCCCCCGCTGATCAACGAAGAGGAGGGCGCCGGGAACCTGCTGTTTCCGGCCTCCCACTGCCCCGCGTGTTCCCACAGGCTCTCCTGGTGGGAAAATATCCCTGTTGTGAGCTGGTGCTGTCTGCATGGGCGCTGCCGCTGCTGTAAAACCGCGATCCCGCTGCGTCTGCTGCTGCTTGAGCTTTCCAGCGCCCTGTTTTTTGCCCTGACGGCGGCATTTGCCCCGTCTGCGGCCGCATTGGCCTCACTGTGGATGCTCTGGTGCGGGCTGCTGCCGCTGGCGGTGATTGACGCGAAACACCTGCTGCTGCCGGATTGTCTGACGCAACCCCTGCTGTGGGCGGGGCTGTTAAGCCATGCACTGTTTCATCAGTTGCCGCTGACGGATGCCCTGTATGGCGCGGCGGCAGGCTACCTGTCGCTGTGGCTGATGTACTGGGCGTTTCGCCTGAGCACAGGCCGCGAAGGTTTGGGCTACGGTGATTTTAAGCTGCTGGCCGCGCTGGGCGCGTGGTGCGGCTGGCAGGCATTGCCTTCTTTATTGCTGGTGGCTGCATTGAGCGGCATCGCGTTGTATTTCCTTTTTTATAAATCTGTTAAAAAAAATAGCGTTATTCCGTTTGGACCGATGTTGTCACTGGCGGGTTTGGTTATTTTTATTCTGCAGACCTTGCACATTACATTCTGAACTGCGCGGTCAAGTTTTTTTTGAAATTTTTTCGATAAGGGAATGGCAGGATTTTATTTAATTCCCGGCGTATTGTAACAGACATAAGCTGTAAGGATTGTCGCTCATGTTTTTTATGGAGGGTGATTTGGCGTAATAGCTATTTGGTTTAATTAAGCAAGGCTCACGGTTTTAGTTAAATAATATATTCACTACCCGCCCATGTTATATGGAATACATGGTTGTTTTAATTTGTCACAAATAAGATTATCAGGAATTAATAATGAAATTTATGAAGCCTAAATATCTGGCACTCTTTGTTGCTGCTGTCTCAGGCACCGCATTCGCCGCAGCGCCAGGTACGCCTTCAATCAGCAGTGGTAATGATAAGTTTGCCCTCGTTGAAATAGACCAGGCCGCACAGGATTACGGTACTCTCGTTAAAGTTCATAACGACGGTGTGGACGTAAAAGTGGAGTGGAACGTCTGGAGCGGCGATGCGCCGACCACAGGTAAAGTGCTGCTCGACGGTCAGACCGTATGGTCTGGCGCGGCCGGTGCCTCCGGCTCCGCAACCTTCAAAGTGAAAAAAGGTGGCCGCTATCAGGAGCAGGTCGAACTCTGTAACACCAGCGGATGTTCCAAAAGTGCCAGTAAGCTGATTATCGTTGCGGATACTGACGGTAGCCACCTGCTGCCGCTGAATGCCCCTCTGCAGGAAAACAACAAAACCCTCACAAAACATACCGACAAAGTCGTTGGGGCTTACTTCCCGGAGTGGGGCGTCTATGGTCGTAACTTCCCGGTTGATAAAATCCCGGCAGCTAACCTGAACCACATTCTCTACGGCTTCATTCCAATCTGTGGCGGCGATGGCATTAACGACGGTCTGAAAACCGTAGAAGGGGGCAATAGTTTCGCGGCGCTTCAGCGCGCGTGTGCAGGCCGTCAGGACTTCACCGTGGCGATCCACGACCCGTGGGCGGCACTGCAGAAACCTCAGTCTGGCGTGTCTAACTGGGACGACCCGTACAAAGGTAACTTCGGCCAGCTGATGGCGCTGAAAAAAGCCCATCCAGACCTGAAAGTGTTGCCATCCATCGGTGGCTGGACCATGTCCGATCCGTTCTACAAAATGAACGATACCGCAATCCGCGCACGCTTTGTGGCGTCCGTTAAAGACTTCCTGAAAACCTGGAAATTCTTCGACGGCGTGGATATCGACTGGGAATTCCCTGGCGGCGGTGGCGTGAACGAAACGCTGGGTAACCCGCAACAGGATAAAGCGACCTACACCGCGCTGATGCACGATCTGCGCACCATGCTGAACGAGCTGTCTGCGGAAACTGGTCGCACCTATGAGCTGACCACGGCAATTGGTTCCGGTAAAGATAAGATCGAAGACGTGGACTACAACACTGTCCAGCAATACCTCGACCATATCTTCCTGATGAGCTACGACTTCTACGGCGCATGGAGCATGACCGATCTCGGCCACCAGGCGGCACTGCATGCGCCAGCATGGCGTCCGGACACCAACTACACCACCTCTAACGGCGTGGACGCGCTGCTGGAGCAGGGCGTACAGCCAGGTAAGATCGTTGTGGGTGCGGGTATGTACGGCCGCGGCTGGACTGGCGTACACGGCTACACCGGCGACAACCCGTTCACCGGTACTGCAACGGGCGCAGTGAAAGGCACCTGGGAACCGGGGGTCGTTGACTATCGTCAGATTGTGAACGAGTACAAAGGCAAGCCAGGCTGGGAATACGGTTATGACGCGGATGCGGAAGCGCCTTACGTCTTTAACAAATCCACCGGCGATTTGATCTCCTATGAAGATGCCCGTTCCACTACCGCGAAAGGGAAGTATGTCCTGGCGAAAAACCTGGGGGGGCTGTTCTCCTGGTCTATCGATTCCGATAACGGCGACATCCTGAACGCGATGAACGAAAGCCTGCTGGGTGGTTCAACGCCGGATCCGGTGATAACAAACCACGCCCCAGTCGCTGTGGCGGCGGATCAGGCCGTGACTGGTCCTGTGAGCGTTACCCTGGACGGCTCTGCGTCTACCGATCCTGATGGCGATGCGCTGACGTACAAATGGACCCAGATCTCTGGCCCATCCGTCACGCTGACCAACAGCACCAAAGCGAAAGCGACCTTCTCCGTTGGTGCGGTGACCAGCAACCAGACCCTGGCATTCCGTCTGACCGTGACCGATGCAAAAGGGCTGAGCAGCACTGCTGACGTGCAGGTACTGAACAAAGCACCGAAAGCGAACCAGGCACCGGTGGTTAACCAGATGCAGGCCGTCACTCTGGAAGCAGGCCAGTCTTATACCCTGAACGTACAGGCTGCGGATCCAGATGGTGATGCACTGACCTATACCTGGAGCGTTCCAGCGGATATGCACGCAACCGGTACTGACACCGCCAACGTGAACATCACTGCACCAGACGTGAACGCTGACTCTACCTACACCCTGAGCGTGATGGTAAGCGACGGTAAAACCAGCGTACAGTCCAACGTACAGGTCACCGTAACGCCGAAAGCAACACCTATGGTACCTGATGAAGACACCAATCCGTCTGACGAAGGGACTAAGCCATCTGACGAAGGCGACAAACCTTCTGACGAAGGGCAAGCAACCGGCAGCTGTGACAACCCGGTTGACGCCAACGCCAGTAAATATGCGGCATGGGAATCCAGCAAAGTCTACAACAATGGCGATATGGTCAGTTCCGATAATCTGGTATGGAAAGCGAAATACTGGACTCAGGGCAACAAACCTGGCTTTGATGCAGACGCATGGGAAATGGTAAGTCAGGTGAAAATGAACTGGCGTGCCGATAAAGTCTACAACGGTGGTGACAAGACGACCTATCAGGGCTTTGAATACCGTGCGAAATGGTGGACTCAGGGCGACAAACCCGGTAACAGCGATGTATGGGTGAAAGAAGGCGCGTCTGCGGACTGCAAATAATCTTCTGAACTTGAAATTGTGGGTGTGATATCTGCCCACAATCACTGGTCACACCCCGCTTCGGGTGTGGCCAGTCACTTCACATAATATAACAGGACGTGTTTGAGGAGAATCGAGTCATACCACAGCAGGTGAATAATGAAGCGTTTACTGTTTCTGTTATTGATATTAAGCCAAAGCGCGTTAGCGAATTGCTGGAATAAAGCAGCGCACTATTATCATGTTGATCCGTATTTGCTGTATGCGATTGCTAATGTTGAATCAGGAATGAATCCCTACGCTGTCGGGAAAAATCACGATGGCACGATTGATGTGGGATTAATGCAAATTAACAGCACGCACTTTACGGCGCTTGAACAACACGGTATCAGCGAACGAAGACTCATGACTGAACCTTGTACCTCCATTATGGTGGGCGCATCGATCCTCTCAGGCATGATTAAAGTTTACGGTTATAACTGGGAAGCCGTCGGCGCTTATAACGCCGGGCTCAAAAAAGAGAATTACCCCAAACGTATGATGTATGCCCATAAAGTCTGGGAAAAATATCAGCAACTCAAATCCGTTGCCCATGAAAGAAATGACTGGTGAGTTTTTTCTTTTTTGAAGAGTACCAATACGTATTCTTCAGAAAATGAAAAGCAGCTGTCTGGAGTTTATTTATTAATGGATTAATAAATAAACTGGATTTTTTATTTAACCCTATCGAAATTAACAGGAATAACCGAGATGAATAAAAGGACATTACTGAGCGTGCTTATTGCGGGTGCATGCGTAGCACCCGTTATTGCTCAGGCCACCATGCTGAAGGCGGATAACAGCGAGCCTTACACCATGAAAGCCAGCGATCTGGCGAAAAAGGAGAAAGCGCTCACCGATTTCCCGCTGATGAAATCCGTGAAGGATACTATCCGTACGCTGGACAACGCGTCAGTTGAGCAAATTGAGCCAGGCCGTGCGGCAAACCCGGATAACGTAAAACGCGTTGAAGGGATCCTGAAAGAGAGCGACTGGGAATACCTGTTCCCACTGCGCGCGAAGGATTACAGCTACAGCAACTTCCTGAAAGCGGTGGGCAAATTCCCTGCACTGTGCGACACCTATAAAGACGGCCGCAACAGCGATGCCATCTGCCGTAAAGAGCTGGCAACCATGTTTGCTCACTTTGCGCAGGAAACGGGGGGGCACGAAAGTTGGCGTCCGGAAGCCGAATGGCGTCAGGCGCTGGTGTACGTGCGTGAAATGGGCTGGAGTGAAGGCCAGAAGGGCGGTTATAACGGCGAATGTAATACCAGCGTCTGGCAGGGTCAGACCTGGCCGTGTGGTAAAGACAAAGATGGCGATTTCCTGAGCTACTTCGGTCGCGGTGCGAAACAGCTTTCTTACAACTATAACTACGGTCCGTTCTCTGAAGCGATGTACGGCGATGTCCGCACGCTGCTCGACAAACCAGAGCTGGTGGCAGACACCTGGCTGAACCTGGCGAGTGCGATCTTCTTCTTCGCCTATCCACAACCGCCAAAACCAAGCATGCTGCAGGTTATCGACGGGACCTGGCAGCCGAACGACCACGACAAGGCTAACGGCCTGGTCCCAGGCTTCGGCGTCACCACCCAGATCATCAACGGCGGCGTTGAGTGCGGCGGTCCGACCGAGATTGCCCAGTCTCAGAACCGTATCAAGTACTACAAAGAGTTCGCAAACTACCTGAAAGTGCCTGTTCCTGCTGATGAAGTGCTGGGCTGTGCCAACATGAAGCAGTTCGATGAAGGCGGCGCGGGTGCCCTGAAGATCTACTGGGAGCAGGACTGGGGATGGAGCGCGGATACGCCTGACGGCAAAACCTACGCCTGCCAGCTGGTGGGCTACCAGACGCCATTCAGCGCGTTCAAAGACGGCGACTACACCAAGTGTGTACAGAAGTTCTTTAACGTGAAGATCGTGAATGACGATGGCTCAAATGTGAACCCGGCGGATAACACCCCTGCTGACAACACCCCGGCAGATAATACGCCAGCGGATAACACGCCAGCAGACAATACACCAGCGGATAATACCCCTGCTGACAACACGCCGGCTCCGGTAAACCACGCACCGGTTGCGCAGATTGCCGGTCCGATTGGTGCAGTTGAAGCGGGTGCGCAGGTTTCCCTGAGCGCGGAAGGTTCTACTGACGAAGACGGTAACCAGCTGACTTACACCTGGCGTTCCCAGGACGGCCAGACGGTGACCGGTCAGGACAAAGCGGTGATCACCTTTACGGCACCAGAAGCCGCCACGGCGAAACAGTACGAAGTCAGCCTGACCGTCAGCGATGGTGAACTGAGCAGCACCACCACTTACCTGCTGAACGTCAAAGCCAAAGCGGCGACCCCGTCTCAGGATGAAGGTACCTACCCGGCGTGGAGCGCGAACAGCAAGTACAGCGCAGGCGATATCGTGAACAACCACGGTAAACTGTTCCAGTGCAAACCGTTCCCGTACAGCGGCTGGTGTAACAACGCCCCGGCATACTATGAACCAGGCGCAGGCCTGGCATGGTCTGAAGCCTGGACGGCTCTGTAAAAACAAAACGGCAACCGAAAGGTTGCCGTTTTTGTTTTTACTCTCTCCCACAGGGCTGAGGGATCCCCACAAAATAATGTCTGCACAGACGACCCCCTCTCCCTTGAGGGAGAGGGCTGGGGTGAGGGGGAACATACGGCTCTGGTGGTCATTCCGTTCACTTTATGTTCCTTGCTACTCTGTAACGACATAGCCTGTGAACGTGCCAGGGTGGCTCAATCGCCACCACCCTGGCGACCCGGGCTCCCGGCGGTAAATCGCCGCTTCGCGGTTCCCTCAGCTTATTCCTTCAGGCTATCGGGTCGGGCATGAGCCTGCATCCCTGCAGGCCTCACCCCTGTGGGTGAGGGCATCAGGCCGCACCAGATTAACTACCGATGCAGCTTCCCGTGATCCCGCAGCCACGCCGCGGTACGCACAATCCCTTCATCCAGCGTCACAATCGGTTTATACCCCAGCTCATTCTCTGCGCGGGAAATATCCAACGTGAAATCAAAATTAAGCTTTGAGACCCCATAGTGGGTCAGCGCAGGCTCTTTGGCCGATTTACTGCCAAAACGCTCCATGCTGCGGGCGATCATATCCAGCATCGGGTAAGGCACGGAACGGATACGGCAGTTGATCTGCAGCTCATCAATCAGGCGCTGCACAATGCTGCGAAGCGTGCAGGGCTCGCCGTTGGTGATGTTATAGGCGCGACCGGAAATCAGCGTATCGCAGTCCGGCTGGCTGGCCAGCCACATGGCGTGGACCGCATTTTCGTAATAGGTCATATCCACCAGCGCGTCGCCGCCACGCGGCAGCAGTACGCTGCCGTAGTGGTGCATCATCTGCGCCAGACGGGGAATAAACACTTTGTCGTGCGGTCCGAACAGGCTCTGCGGACGCAGAACCGTAAAACGGGTATGCGGGTTCGACTGTGCCAGCAGATCAATCACCTCTTCGCTGGCGGCCTTGCTGCGGGCAAACTCACAGGCAAAACGGGCTGGCCGGAAATCTTCCTGCACATCGCGGTGGTGGTGATAGTCGAAATAGAGCGACGGAGAGGAGATATGAATAAAGTTACGCACGCCCCAGGCGACGGCCCATTCGCCCAGACGGCGGGTGGCCCGCACGTTGGCGAGATCAAAGGCTTCCTGGGTACCCCACGGAGAGGTAAAGCTGGAGCAGTGCCACAGGGTATCGATACCGGCGAGCATCACTTTGGCCTGAGAGGAGACCAGCTCCGTCAGATCGGCATGGACGAACTCTGCGCCCATTTTTTGCAGCAGTTTTCCCATCGCTTCGTTGCGACCGGTAGCCCTGACGCTGATGCCCTTGTTGCGCAGAAATTCGACCGCATTTCGGCCTAAGCCGCTGGTCGCCCCGGTAACCAGTACCTTCATATCAATCCACTGTGTTGAAAAGAATTTCGTGCGCATTCTTTCGTGAATTACGGCGCTATGCAATGGGAAAGGTGAAAGAAAGAGAGTTTTATTTAGATCTTTTCCGTCTTTTGTTCTGCCCGTTGCGCAATCCGCTTTGCCATCCCGCGAAAGATAAACAGGTGCGCCGGGATCATGAACAACCAGTAGAACAGACCGGGCATGCCGTGCGGATGCCACCAGGCGCGGACGTCCAGTTCACGATGATCGCCTTTGTCTTTCAGGGTAAAGCAAAGCCGGCCGAGTCCCGGCGCTTTCATACCGAACAGCAGTGCCAGCTGTTTTTCCGGTTCGACGACGATCACCTTCCAGCTGTCCACCGCGTCGCCCACCTCAAGATACGGGCGCGCCGGGCGGCCTTTTGCCAGCCGGTGGCCCACCAGCAGGTCCATCGCTCCGCGAGTTTGCCAGAGCAGGTTACCGAAGAAGTAACGCTCTTTACCGCCAATCTGGTTTACCACCTCCCACAGCGCGGCCAGGCTGGCCGGGGTTTCTACCGTGCAGCCCGCCTGTTTCGGGTAATAACCGTACTCTGGCCGCCAGCGGGCAAACGCCTGGGCGTCGTAGCCCCAGTCGCTGGAGTTCACCAGCTGCGCCTCTTCTTGCAGGGTGTTGCGCACGGCCTCGTCAAAGCGGATCAACGTCTGGGGAATTAAGGCGCGAAGCGCGCTATCGTCTGCCAACAGATCGTGTTTCAGCCCCTGGATCAGGGCTTTGGCGGTCGTCGGCGGGACGGAGGTGATCACATTCAAAAACCACACCGAGATCCAGCGGGTCGGGAAGGGGATCGGGATCAGCCAGCGTCGACGGCCGCTGACGCGCATAAAGTGTTCAAACTGTTCCTGATAGCTCAGCACTTCCGGGCCAGCGGCTTCGAACACGCGGTGCTGTTCCGCCGGATGATCCAGTAATGCCACCAGATAATGCAGCAGATTCTCCAGCGCGATGGGCGTGGTACGCGAGCGGACCCAGCGCGGCGGCGTGAGCACCGGCAGGTTGTAGACCATATCGCGCATCACTTCGAAGGCGGCGGAACCGGCACCGACGATAATGCCGGCGCGCAGTTCCGTGACGGGAATGTTCGCACTGCGCAACGTGTCAGCGGTAAGCTGGCGTGCACGCAGATGATCGGACTGCGCGTTTTCAGGAGCCTGAAGCGAACTTAAAAAAATCACCTGCTTCACCGGCGTTTGCCGCAGCGCATCGCGCACATTGAGGGCCACCTGACGTTCGTGGGCGATAAAATCGCCCCCTTCGCCCATGCTGTGCACCAGGTAATAAAGCGTATCGACCCCCTCCAGCAGCGCTGGCAGCGCGACAGGCCAGTTGAGGTCGACGTTGTGGCAGGTCACACCGGGCAGGTTCTGCTTTTGCAGGCGTTCCGTGTTGCGTGCCGCCGCCAGCACCTGATGCCCCTGCTGGCTTAACGCCGCGGTGAGATGCTGACCGATATACCCGCTGGCGCCAAGCACCAGAATACGCTGCGGCACGTTCTGCTCCTTAACGCTGTAAAAACGCCTGCCAGTGTTTCACCACGTCCGCCAGCTGTGCGCGACTCACGTCGAGATGCATCACCAGACGCACAACGGGTGACGCATTGATCAGCACGCCACGCGCTTTCAGAAATTCACCCAGCGCCGCGGCATGGTCATCGCCCACGCGAACGAACAGCATGTTGGTGTCGTGGCGCATCACGTCGGCACCAATTTCGCGCAGCTGCGCCGCCATCCACGCGGCGTTGTCGTGATCGTCCTTCAGGCGCGCCACGTTGTTTTTAAGGGCATACAGACCCGCCGCCGCCAGAATACCGGCCTGACGCATGCCGCCGCCGGTCATCTTGCGCCAGCGGTTCGCGCGCTTAATGTAGTCCGCGTTGCCCACCAGCAGGGAGCCGACAGGCGTCCCCAGCCCTTTAGAGAGACAGATGGTGAACGAATCGCAGTATTGCGTAATCTCTTTCAGCTCGCAGCCGTAGGCCACCACGGCGTTAAAAATACGCGCGCCGTCCACGTGCAGCCCGAGTTTGCGTTCGCGGGTGAATTCCCACGCCGCTTTCAGGTACTCGCGCGGCAGGACTTTGCCGTTATGGGTGTTTTCGAGGCTGAGCAGCCTGGTGCGGGCGAAATGGATATCGTCGGCTTTGATTTTCGCGGCGACCTTGTCGAGCGGCAGGGTGCCGTCCGGTGCGGCGTCAATCGGCTGCGGCTGAATGCTGCCGAGCACTGCGGCACCGCCAGCTTCGTAGAGATAGTTATGCGCCCCCTGGCCGACAATGTACTCTTCGCCGCGCTCGCAGTGGCTGAGCAGCGCCACCAGGTTAGCCTGGGTTCCGGTGGGCAGGAACAGGGCGGCCTCTTTGCCGCTGAGCTCCGCGGCATAGCGCTGCAGCTCGTTTACGGTCGGATCGTCACCGTAAACGTCGTCCCCGACCGGGGCGGCCATCATCTCTTCGAGCATGGCGCGACTCGGGCGGGTAACGGTATCACTGCGTAAATCAATCATGGCATGTCCTTATATTTAAAAGGCGATGCCAGATGTTTTACCTGAGCCAGTTGGTTTTTGCCAGTTCGATCACCTCATCGCCGCGGCCGCTGATGATCGCGCGCAGCATGTAGAGGCTAAAGCCTTTGGCCTGCTCCAGCTTGATCTGCGGCGGGATGGCCAGCTCCTCTTTGGCGACCACGACATCCACCAGCACCGGGCCGTCGATGGAAAAGGCGCGCTGCAGGGCTTCATCCACCTCTGACGCTTTCTCCACGCGAATGCCGGTGATGCCACAGGCCTCGGCGATGCGCGCGAAGTTGGTGTCGTGCAGCTCGGTGCCGTCTGTCAGATAGCCGCCGGCCTTCATCTCCATCGCCACAAAGCCCAGCACGCTGTTATTAAAGACCACGATTTTCAGCGGCAACTTCATTTGTACCACCGACAGGAAATCCCCCATCAGCATGCTGAACCCGCCATCGCCGCACATCGCCACCACCTGACGCTCCGGCGCTGTCGCTTTTGCCCCCAGCGCCTGCGGCATGGCGTTCGCCATCGAGCCGTGGTTGAACGAGCCGAGCAGACGGCGTTTGCCGTTCATTTTCAGATAGCGCGCCGCCCAGACGGTGGGCGTGCCCACGTCACAGGTGAAGATGGCATCGTCGTCTGCGAAATGGCTGATCTGCTGGGCCAGATACTGCGGGTGGATCGCTTTGTCGCTCGGTTTAGCGAGGTCGTCCAGCCCCTTGCGGGCATCGCGATAATCGCTGAGGGCCTTGTCGAGGAACCTGCGATCTGTTTTCTCTTCCAGCAGCGGCAGCAGGGCGGCAAGGGTGGATTTGATGTCTCCCACCAGCGCCATATCGACCTTACTGTGTGCGCCGATGCTGGCCGGGTTGATATCAATCTGAATGACTTTGGCATCCGTCGGGTAGAACGCGCGATACGGGAACTGGGTGCCGAGCAAAATCAGAGTGTCGGCGTTCATCATGGTGTGGAAGCCGCTGGAAAAACCGATCAGCCCGGTCATTCCCACATCATAGGGGTTGTCGTACTCGACGTGCTCTTTGCCGCGCAGGGCATGAACAATTGGGGCTTTCAGCTTGCCCGCAAATTCAAGCAGCTCCTTGTGCGCGCCAGCACAGCCGCTGCCGCACATCAGAGCGATATTGCTGGAGTAGCGCAGCAGCTGCGCCAGCTTTTTCAGCTCCTCTTCCGCTGGGGTGATGACCGGCTGCGGCGCGTGGTACCAGTGGGTACTGGCCCCTTCAGGCGCCGCCTTCAGGGCCACGTCGCCCGGGATGACGACCACAGAAACGCCCCGGTTCAGCACCGCCTTGCGCATGGCGATGGCCAGCACCTGCGGGATCTGCTCCGGGGATGAAACCAGCTCGCAATAGTGGCTGCATTCACGGAACAGCTCCTGCGGATGCGTCTCCTGAAAATAGCCGCTGCCGATTTCGGAAGAGGGGATGTGGGCGGCTATCGCCAGCACCGGCACGTGATTGCGGTGGCAGTCGAACAGCCCGTTGATCAGATGCAGGTTACCCGGCCCGCACGACCCGGCGCAGACGGCCAGTTCACCCGTGAGCTGTGCTTCGGCACCGGCAGCAAAGGCGGCGACCTCTTCATGACGGGTCGACATCCATTCAATGGTCTTCATCCTGTTAAGGCTATCGCTGAGGCCGTTAAGGGAATCCCCGGTTACGCCCCAGATACGTTTTACGCCTGCCTGTTCCAGGGTCTTCGCTATATATGCAGCCACGGTTTGTTTCATGGTGGTCCGTCTCCTTTTTGTGATATCGCCTACAAGCTTAGAAGAAAGTCACTGTATTGCCTGCGCAATACCCCTCATTTAAAGGTGGTTTTCATGAGTCATTGTTCGGCATAATCTGTTCGGGTACAGGGTGAAAAATAAAGGATTTCAAATGGTTAAATCATTGTTAATGGCTGTAAATGAAAAGCTCGCGTGTGACGATCTCGGCAAACTCTTGTTACGACTTGCCGTCGGCGGACTGATGCTGTTTCACGGTTTACACAAGTTGTTTGGCGGCGTCGGGTTTATCAGCGGCATGCTGGTGGAAAAAGGATTGCCGGGGTTTATCGCTTACGGTGTGCTGATTGGCGAAGTGGTGGCACCGATCCTGATTATCGTCGGGCTCTTCACGCGCCCGGCGGCGCTGGTGCTGGCGTTCACCATGATCGTGGCCTGGCTGATGGTGGGCACGGGCAAAACCTTTGCGCTGGATGCCGTGGGGGCCTGGGCGATTGAGAGCCTCATGTACTTCTTTATCGGCTCGCTGGCGGTGGCGTTTTTAGGCGCCGGGCGTTACGCGCTGGGGAAAGCGCCCGCGTGGCGGTAGGGTGGTTGTAGGCCGGGTAAACGCAGTGCCACCCGGCAAAAAAGCCCGGTGGCGCTTACGCTTACCGGGCCTACGAACGAGCGTTCATTGTTTATGCGAGGATCAGATCGCCCTGCGGATGGCACGAACACGCCAGCACGTAACCTTCCGCGATCTCTGCGTCCGTTAGCGTCATGGTGCTGGTGACGGTATAATCACCGGACACCACTTTCGTTTTACAGCACCCACACACGCCAGCACGACAGGCTGCAGCCACCGGTACTTTATTGCTCTCCAGCGCCTCCAGCAGCGTGGTGCCCACGCGGCCAAAGAAGGTCTGCGCCGGTTGCAGTCTGGTGAACTGGATCCCGCTGGTTGCCGCCTCTGCCACCGGCGTGAAGAACTGCTCTTTGAAGAAGCGGGTGACGCCGAGCGCTTTTACGTCCTCTTCCACAATAGCCATGTACGGCGCCGGGCCGCAGGTCATCACGGTACGGTTTGCGATATCCGGTACGCTTCGCAGCAGTTCGCGGTTCAGACGCCCCGCGACAAAGCCGTGCGTCGCGTTGCGTTCTGCCACCAGCGTGACCGGATAGTTGCGCCACTCGTCGGCAAAGATCACATCGTCCGGTGAACGCACGCTGAAGATCACCTGCACGTCAGCCTGCGGGCGGTTTTTGGCCAGCCAGCGGCGCATTGACATAATCGGCGTCACGCCACAACCGGCCGCCAGCAGCAGGAATTTATCCTCTGTTTTGTCGTCACAGGTGAAATCGCCCTGGGCGTCAGACAGCCAGAGGTAATCTCCACGCTTCACGTCCCGGGTCAGCCATCGAGAGCCTGCCCCGTCATCAATACGGCGGATGGTCAGCGTAATGTACTCGCTCACGCCCGGTGTCGAGGAAAGCGTGTAGGCGCGCAGGGTATCCGCACTGTTGCGGACACTGACCAGTGCATACTGACCCGCGCGGTACGGATAGTAGTCATGGCACAGCAGTGACAGCGTCCACACATCCGGCGTCTCCTGATGGATGTGATGGACCTGCATCCGCCACGGACATTGTGAGGTTGGCATGGTCATGAATAACTCCTTACGCGCTCAGCAGCTGCTGCATGTCTTCTTCAACGGTGGTCACGGAACGCAGACCGAATTTTTCATTCAGTACGGCCAGCAGGTCCGGTGTCAGGAAGCCTGGCGCAGTCGGGCCGGTGACGATGTTGGTTACGCCCAGCGAAAGCAGGGTCAGCAGGATCACGATGGCCTTCTGCTCAAACCAGGAGAGCACCAGAGACAGCGGCAGATCGTTTACGCCACAGCCCAGTTTTTCCGCCAGGGTGACCGCCAGAATGATGGCTGAATAGGCATCGTTACACTGACCGGCATCCACCAGACGCGGCAGACCTTCGATGTTGCCGAAGTCCAGCTTGTTGAAACGGTATTTACCACAGGCCAAAGTCAGGATCAGGCAATCTTCCGGCACGCGGGTGGCGAAGTCGGTGAAGTAGTTACGCTCGCCGCGCGCGCCGTCGCAGCCGCCGATCAGGAAGATATGACGCAGTTTTTCACGGCTGACGAGGTCAATCAGGGAATCTGCAGCGCCGAGCAGGGTTTCGCGACCGAAGCCGACGGTGATGAGATGCGGGATCTCGCTGTACGGGAAGCCGGCCATCTGCTGCGCCTGCGCAATCACCGGACCGAAATCGTCACCTTCAAGGTGGCTCACGCCCGGCCAGCCAACGATGCTGCGGGTCCAGATGCGGTCGTCATATGCCCCGACGGTCGGGTCGATGATGCAGTTTGAGGTCATCACAACAGGACCCGGGAAGCGGGCGAACTCGACCTGCTGGTTCTGCCAGCCGCTGCCGTAGTTACCGATCAGATGCGTAAATTTACGCAGCTCCGGATAGCCGTGCGCCGGTAGCATTTCCCCGTGGGTATAGACGTTAACGCCGGTGCCTTCGGTCTGTTTCAGCAGGTTGTAGAGATCTTTCAGGTCATGACCGGAGATCAGAATGCATTTGCCTTTGGTCGCTTTGACGTTGACCTGGGTTGGCGTTGGGTGCCCATAGGTGCTGGTTTCACCGGCATCCAGAATGCTCATTACGCGGAAGTTCATCTGGCCGATTTCCATGGAGCATTCCAGCAGCGCGTTCATATCGGCAGGCCAGGTCCCCAGCCACGCCATGATGTTGTGGTACTGGGCGTAAATCTCATTGTCTGACTTCCCGAGCACGTGCGCGTGCTCCATATACGCCGCAGCGCCTTTCAGACCATACAGGCACAGCAGGCGCAGGCCGAGAATGTTCTCACCAATCACGGCTTTGTCTTTGTTTGGGGTGAATTCCGCCGCCTGACGCTGCAACTCGCCCAGATCGTCACTCACCAGCTGAAGTTCAGACATCGGGTGTTCCACGCGTGCGCTCGCATCCGCCTTCAGGCACTGCGCTTTCAGCGCTTCACGCAGGGCAATTGCTTCGCGGGCATACCCGACGATGCGCGGGGAGTCGAAGTTGACGTTGGTCAGCGTGGAAAAGAAGGCGCGCGGGGCGAAGCTGTCGACGTGGTGGTCGATGATGCCGTATTCGCGGGCTTTGGATGCCCATGCGGAAAGGCCTTGCAGGGCCGCAATCAGCAGGTCCTGCAGGTCAGATGTTTCTGCGGTTTTGCCGCACATACCCTGTGCGTAAGAGCAGCCATTGCCTGCCGGGGTACGGATGGTTTGTTCACATTGCACACAAAACATAATCACACCTGTTAAAGTTATATTTGATATACATGTTTAAGGTTATGCCTGTGTCAGAACGGTGAAAAGGGCTTTCTACGACAAAATAGAGGGAGCTTGATTTAGCGCAATTTTGGCGGCAGGTTCGCTACCGCCAAAGAGGTATCAGGCAGAGAAGAGTGCCATCAGAACGGGAACCAGCAGGCTTAAAATAAAGCCGTGAACAATGGCGGCGGGGACCATCTCCAGTCCGCCAGAACGCTGCAGTACCGGGAGGGTAAAGTCCATCGACGTCGCGCCGCAAAGGCCCAGCGCGGTAGAGCGACTGCGGCGCACCAGGCCCGGGATCAGCATGATAGCGAGCAGCTCACGCGCCAGATCGTTAAAGAAGGCGGCGCTGCCAATCACCGGACCGAAGGACTCGGTCAGCAGAATGCCGGAGAGGGAGTACCAGCCAAACCCTGACGCCATGGCCAGACCGGTTTTCAGCGGCAGGTCGAGAATAAAAGCGTTAATGACGCCCGCCACCATAGAACTGGCGATAACAATAACCGCGACCATCATTCCCCGACGATTGAGGACAATTTGCTTCAGGGTCATGCCATTATTTCGCAGCTGGATACCAATCAGGAACAGCAGGAAGATCAGCGTATATTCGCTGGCCTCTGTCGCGTGCTGTAAAAACGCCCAGCCGGTCAGCCCCAGAAGAAAACCGAGCACCACGACACCGCACAGTTTTAATGATTCCAGCGCCATCGCTATGCGGGACGGAAGTTTTTCCTGATGGTGGTGGTTTTTCCACGGAATAGTGCGTTCAAGCCAGAACAATGCGGCAATATTGCACAGCAAAATAACCACAACAGTGACCGCAGAATAATGCAGGATCGCCAGCAGATTGGTCGCCAGGTTATCCAGAAAGGCCAGGCTTATTCCCATAAAAAAAAGAATGACGTAAACAATCCAGCTGAGAAAACGGTTAATCAACCGTAAGGCTGATTCCTGATGCAGTGGGATAAGGTAGCCCACAATCAGGGGCAGCAGAATAATGAGGAGTCCTGAAAACATGAACAGCCGGTCCTTGTGAGTATCTGTTGAGCGCCAGAGACACTACCCAATAAAGGCTGTTCAGTAAAGCGGCAAAAAGAAGCCGGGTGGCGGCTACGCCTACCCGGCCTGTGTGTGCGGCCTGTTGCCCTCACCCTGGCCCTCTCCCATCGGGAGAGGGAGGGAAAGATTAATCGCGTTTTTCCAGCAGGGTGCGATACAGCACGCCGCCCAGAATACCGCCGATGATAGGCATGACCCAGAACAGCCACAGCTGCTCCAGCGCCCAGCCACCCTGGAAGATAGCCACTGCGGTACTGCGCGCCGGGTTAACGGAGGTGTTAGTGACCGGAATGGAGATCAGGTGGATAAGCGTCAATGCCAGACCAATGGCAATCGGTGCGAAACCAGCAGGCGCGTATTTGTCGGTTGCACCGTGGATCACCAGCAGGAAACCTGCGGTCAGCACAATTTCAATCACGATAGCCGACAGCATGGAATATCCGCCCGGAGAGTGTTCGCCGAAGCCGTTAGAGGCGAAACCGCTGGCTGCCGCGTCGAAGCCCGCTTTACCGCTGGCGATGACGTACAGAACGGCGGCGGCAATAATACCGCCCACCACCTGGGCGACGATATAACCGATCACCTCTTTCGCCGGGAAACGACCGCCGGCCCATAAACCCAACGTCACGGCCGGGTTAAAATGACCGCCGGAAATATGACCCACGGCAAAGGCCATGGTTAATACGGTTAAACCAAAGGCCAGCGCCACGCCGACAAAACCAATACCTAATTCCGGGAATGCTGCTGCCAGAACGGCGCTACCGCAGCCACCAAATACCAGCCAGAATGTACCAAAGCATTCTGCTGCCAATTTTCTAAACATAACCACCTCAACATAATTTCCGCACGCTTTCCCGCATGCGGGATATATCGCCATAAAGGGATGACGACTCAAAGAGCCTGTATTTTAAAAACCAATAACATCCCTTCGCCACTTAAATAAATTTGTTTAATTTGATTTAAGGCAATGTGATGTCAATCCTTGTTCAAACTGGAGGTGAATAGAGCATAGTCCAATTTGCGGACAATAGTTTGTTGTGCTGTTGACACTATTTCAAATGAAACCTGCCACGGAAATTCTTAATTTTTCGTGCTTGCGCAGAATAATCAGGACCTCTGGCAGTGTTCTGCGCGGCATCCTCCCGCTATACTGCTGATAACTTAAAGGAAAAAGTGATCATTTCGCGGGGGACTTATGCTTCTCGAACGAGTGGAAATTGTCGGGTTTCGCGGTATTAACCGCCTGTCGCTGCAGCTGGAGCAGAACAACGTCCTGATCGGCGAGAACGCGTGGGGTAAGTCCAGCCTGCTGGATGCGCTGACGTTGCTGCTTTCGCCCGAAGACGATCTGTATCACTTCGTCCGGGACGATTTCTGGTTTCCGCCCGGTGATGTCAATGGCCGCGAGAAACACCTGCATATCATTCTGACGTTCCGGGAATCCGAACCGGGCCGTCACCGCGTGCGGCGCTTCCGTCCGCTGTCACCCTGCTGGGTGCCGTGCGATGACGGCTTCCACCGGATTTTCTATCGGCTGGAAGGGGAGATGGCGGAGAACGAAGGCGTACTCACGCTGCGTGAGTTTCTCGACGAGAAAGCCAATCCTATCCCGCTGGACAATATTGACGATCTGGCCCGCCACCTGATCCGCCTGACGCCGGTATTACGCTTGCGCGATGCGCGTTTTATGCGGCGTATTCGTAACGGTACCGTACCGAATATGCCGGAAGTGGAAGTCACCGCCCGCGAGCTGGATTTTCTGGCGCGGGAGCTGGTGTCTCGTCCACAAAATCTGACCGATGGTCAAATCCGCCAGGGATTGTCCGCGATGGTACAACTGCTGGAGCACTATTTTTCCGAGCAGGGGACCTCGGAGTCCCGCCATCGTCTGATGCGCCGCCGTTCTCATGATGAGCAACGAAGCTGGCGCTATCTCGACATCATTAACCGAATGATTGACCGGCCCGGCGGGCGTACGCATCGGGTGATTTTACTGGGGCTGTTCTCCACGCTTCTGCAGGCCAAAGGCACCGTCCGTCTTGACCGGGACGCCCGACCACTATTGCTGGTGGAAGATCCTGAAACCCGCCTGCACCCCATTATGCTCTCCGTGGCATGGCATCTTCTGAATCTGCTGCCGCTCCAGCGCATTACGACCACCAATTCCGGTGAGCTATTATCCCTGACGCCGGTAGAACACGTCTGTCGTCTGGTGCGTGAATCCTCCCGTGTCACCGCTTACCGACTGGGGCCGGGCGGCATGAACGCGGAAGACGGGCGGCGCATCGCGTTTCATATCCGCTTTAACCGGGCGTCATCGCTCTTTGCCCGCTGCTGGCTGCTGGTGGAGGGAGAGACGGAAACCTGGGTCATTAACGAGCTGGCGCGCCAGTGTGGGCACCATTTTGATGCGGAAGGCATTAAGGTGATCGAATTCGCCCAGTCGGGATTAAAGCCGTTGATTAAATTCGCACGCCGGATGGGGATCGAGTGGCACGTCCTGGTCGACGGTGATGAGGCGGGCAAAAAATATGCCTCGACCGTGCGTAGCCTGCTCAATAACGAGCGGGAAGAAGAGCGCGACCATTTAACTATGCTGCCCGCGATGGACATGGAGCACTTTATGTATCGTCAGGGGTTCGACGACGTATTCCACCGAATTGCCATGGTGCCTGTCGATGTCCCGATGAACATGCGGCGCGTGATCGCCAAAGCCATTCATCGTTCGTCAAAACCGGATTTAGCCATTGAAGTGGCGACGGAAGCGGGAAGGCGGGGCGTGGAGGCGGTACCGACTCTGCTGCGTAAGATGTTTTCCCGCGTGCTGTGGCTGGCACGCGGGAAAGCGGATTAGCGTTGGGTTGCCTGATTGACCTGCTGAATCAGGCTATCCAGCAGTTCATAACGGCGGCGATACTCGGCGCGCTTTTTGCTCGCGATCTCTTCCATCGGTTTACGCGGCATGGCAAGCGGCAGCAGGAAGTGACCGTTATCCTGTTTTTCACCGCCGATCGAGACCCAGAAACTGTCGTAATCAGCCAGCAGTTTCCCCTCTTTTTTCTTGCGGTAACGCCAACTGCGATAGATGTGTGTGGCGTTACTGACGGCAACGATCTGCTCGACCGGGAAAGCGGTGCCAAGCGTCATCGCGGCTTCCAGCAGCAGACGTTTCGGGAACAGACCGTGACAGGCTTTCGTCGCCCCCTGGATCAGCTCATGGGGAACGTGCGCTTTTGCGCCCTGTAGACCGCCGATGAACAGCGTCGTTTTTCCTGCAAACTGGCAGAGCGTAAAGGTCATTTCCGCCAGCACCGTGTTGTGCCTGTCGCAGAAGGCGAGGGTGGCTTCCCCTTCTTTATCCAGGAACGCATCAGCGCACAGACGAACGGTGAACTGCTGTTCCTCTTTGCCGGTTAAGGTCAGCAGGGTGTAACCTGGCTTAGAAAGATAACCCGCAAGCAGCGTCGCAGGAAGCTGGCGGCTCAGGGTCTGATAGTGCCAGTTAAGCGATTCCAGCGCATGCTGACGATCCATCTTCACCGTCAGCCAGGGGCGATGCAGCCGGCACGGCAGTCCTGGCTGGACCTGCAGCATCTGCATCAGACGCGGTTGCTTAGCAAGGCTCGTTAACAGGCGCGCGGTGCTAATGGGCGTCGCCAGCGAACGTAACATGAATTTACGTCGATAGGCGGGGTTCTGCCACGCCAGCCCTGGCGTGAGCGTACCGAAAGCCAGATTTTTGAAGAGCTGCCAGCCCGATTTAGGCTGTGGCAGGCTGGAAAAAGGTGTATCGACGATGGAAGACATGATAGATCCTGCTTCTTGATGAATAGCTTCATTTCAGCAGGCGAACGTTCAACGTCTCGTAAACAAATTGTGACGATTTCAGAGAACAGGGGTTTCGTTGAGGAGTCGTTTAGTTAGAATCAACATTTATTATTGCCAGAACATTTAATTGGAATATTTATGAACCTTAAGGGAAAACGCAGAACGCTGTTTCTGCTGCTGGCGGTCGTGGTATTAGCCGGTGGGTACTGGCTATGGCAAGTGCTTAATGCGCCTGTGCCACAGTATCAGACATTGATTGTTCGTCCTGGCGAACTGCAGCAAAACGTCCTCGCGACGGGCAAGCTGGATGCCCTGCGCAAGGTTGACGTGGGTGCCCAGGTGAGCGGCCAGTTGAAAACGCTGTCGGTAGAGATTGGCGATAAGGTGAAAAAAGGCCAGCTGCTTGGGGTTATCGATCCTGAACAGGCTGAGAACCAGATCCGCGAGGTGGAAGCCACGCTGATGGAGCTGCGCGCTCAGCGCGCCCAGGCGCTGGCAGAGCGCAACCTGGCTCAGGTCACACTCACCCGCCAGCAGGCGCTGGCGAAAACCCAGGCCATTTCGAAACAAGATTTAGATACGGCCACCACAGAGCTGGCGGTAAAACAGGCGCAGATTGGCACCATCGACGCGCAAATCAAACGCAACCAGGCCTCGCTGGACACGGCGAAAACCAACCTCGACTATACGCAAATCGTCGCGCCGATGGCTGGCGAAGTCACCCAGATCACCACCCTGCAGGGGCAGACGGTGATTGCCGCGCAGCAGGCGCCAAACATCCTGACGCTGGCGGACATGAGCACCATGCTGGTCAAAGCTCAGGTCTCCGAGGCGGACGTTATCCATCTCAAACCGGGGCAAAACGCCTGGTTTACGGTGCTGGGGGATCCGCAGACCCGCTACGAAGGCGTGCTGAAAGATATTCTGCCGACGCCGGAAAAGGTTAACGACGCCATCTTCTACTATGCCCGTTTTGAAGTGCCGAACCCGCAGGGCGTGCTGCGTCTGGACATGACCGCGCAGGTGCATATCCAACTGACCGGCGTGAAGAACGTGCTGACCATTCCCCTCTCTGCGCTGGGCGAGTCCGCCGGGGATAACCGCTATAAAGTCAAAGTGCTGCGCAACGGGGAAACGCGCGAGCGTGAAGTAGTGATTGGCGCGCGCAACGACACCGATGTGGTGGTGGTGAAAGGGCTGGAAGAGGGTGAGGAGGTTGTCATCAGCGAAAACCTGCCCGGAGCCGCGAAATGACGGCGCTGCTTGAGCTGAACGACATTCGTCGCAGCTACCCCTCGGGCGATGGCCCGGTGGAGGTGCTGAAAGGCATCTCCCTGCGCGTAGAGGCGGGTGAGATGGTGGCGATTGTTGGCGCATCGGGATCCGGTAAATCGACGCTGATGAACATTCTCGGCTGTCTGGATAAACCGACCAGCGGCACCTATCGCGTGGCCGGAACGGACATCTCCACGCTGGACGGCGACGCGCTGGCAAAGCTGCGTCGGGAGCACTTCGGCTTTATCTTCCAGCGTTACCATCTGCTCTCTCACCTCAATGCGGCGCAGAACGTCGAAGTGCCGGCAGTCTATGCCGGCGTGGAGCGGAAAAAGCGTCTTGAGCGCGCGCAGATGCTGCTGACGCGTCTGGGGCTGGCGGAGCGGGTGGAGTATCAGCCCTCACAGCTTTCAGGCGGCCAGCAGCAGCGCGTAAGTATTGCCCGTGCCCTGATGAACGGCGGGCAGGTGATCCTCGCGGATGAACCCACCGGGGCGCTCGATAGCCATTCCGGCGAAGAGGTGATGGCGATCCTCCACCAGCTGCGCGATCAGGGACACACGGTGATTATCGTGACGCATGACCCGCAGGTGGCGGCGCAGGCGGAACGCATTATTGAGATCCACGACGGCGAACTGGTCAGTAATCCGCCTCCGGGAGCGTCCAGAGCGGCGGCGACGAAAGAAGCGCTACCACCGTCCACCGGCTGGGGACAGTTCTCCAGCGGCTTTCGTGAAGCGCTTGCCATGGCCTGGCTGGCGATGGCGGCGAATAAAATGCGCACCCTGCTCACCATGCTCGGCATCATTATCGGTATCGCCTCGGTGGTATCGATTGTGGTGGTGGGCGACGCGGCCAAGCAACTGGTGCTGGCCGATATCCGCGCGATTGGCACCAATACCATTGACGTCTATCCCGGCAAAGACTTTGGCGACGACGAGCCGCAGTATCAGCAGTCCCTGAAATATGACGATCTGGCGGCGATTCAGAAGCAGCCGTGGGTTAACTCGGCTACGCCGGCCGTGTCGCAAAATTTGCGCCTGCGCGTGGGTAACGTGGACGTTGCCGCCAGCGCGAACGGCGTCAGCGGGGACTATTTCAACGTTTACGGTATGACCTTCAGTGAAGGTGCGACCTTCAATGCCGAACAGCTGGCAGGCAGGGCGCAGGTGGTGGTCCTGGACGCGAACTCACGCAGACAGCTTTTCCCCAATAAAGCGAATGTGGTGGGGGAAGTGATCCTGGTCGGCAACATGCCGGCTACGGTCATCGGCGTGGCGGAAGAGAAGCAGTCGATGTTTGGCAGCAGCAAGATCCTGCGCGTCTGGCTACCCTATACCACCATCTCCGGGCGGATTATGGGGCAGTCCTGGCTTAACTCCATCACCGTGCGCGTGAAGGAGGGCTACGACAGCGCGCTGGCCGAACAGCAGCTTGAGCGGCTGTTAACCCTGCGCCACGGGAAGAAGGATTTCTTCACCTGGAACATGGACGGCCTCTTGAAAACGGCGGAAAAGACCACACGTACTCTTCAGTTGTTCCTCACGCTGGTGGCGGTCATTTCGCTGGTCGTTGGCGGTATCGGGGTGATGAATATCATGCTGGTGTCGGTGACCGAACGCACCCGTGAGATTGGTATTCGCATGGCGGTCGGGGCCAGAGCCAGCGACGTCCTGCAACAGTTTTTGATTGAAGCTGTGCTGGTGTGTCTGGTAGGGGGCGCGATGGGCATTGCGCTCTCGATGATGATCGCATTTGCACTCCAGCTCTTTTTACCCGGCTGGGAAATTGGCTTCTCACCGGTGGCCATTCTTACCGCGTTTTTGTGTTCAACCTTTACCGGCATTTTGTTTGGCTGGTTACCCGCCCGCAATGCGGCGCGGCTGGATCCGGTGGATGCACTGGCCCGCGAATAGGCTGAAAATAAAAATGCCAGCCGATCGGGCTGGCATTTTGACTGCGGGATGTACACAATAAAACAGAGAGCTATGCAACCGTCTCTGCTTCAATGGGTACGATAAGGCTTGCGTGATTGCCTTTGGGTCCCTGGTGTACATCGAACCGGACGGACTGCCCGGCTTTGAGCGTTCTGTAACCATCCATCTGAATGGTGGAATAGTGAGCGAAGATATCCTCGCCGCCGCCTTCGGGGCAGATGAAGCCAAACCCTTTGGCGTTGTTGAACCACTTAACAGTACCCATTTCCATGCTTCGACATCCTTCGTAAATCTTATAAGTTAAGATGGAATGAACCGGTGGTGGAGTGGGGGCTGTTCAAAACCTCGCCATCTCACGCTTGTACAATTTAGAGAAACGAAAGAAGTCGTCAAGCGTTTGGCGCTGGAGATGGGACAATAATCAACCAAAGTTTGAAGCAGTTAACGCTATTGCAACAGTTTGTGACAGACATCGCGGATGACAGTAATAGATGATTGTTATCTAACATCTGAGGTAGATTCAAAGTGGTTATGCAAAATGGGTAAGACCAACGACTGGCTGGATTTTGACCAGCTGGCGGAAGACAAAGTGCGTGACGCGCTAAAACCGCCATCTATGTATAAAGTTATGTTAATGAACGATGATTACACGCCGATGGAATTTGTTATTGACGTGCTACAAAAGTTCTTTTCTTATGATGTAGAACGTGCAACGCAACTGATGCTTACCGTTCATTATCGTGGCAAAGCTATCTGCGGCATCTTCACCGCCGAAGTGGCGGAAACCAAAGTGGCGATGGTGAACGACTATGCGAGGGAGAACGAGCATCCGTTGCTGTGTACGCTGGAAAAGGCCTGATAAGGCATAAAATTGGGGGAGGTGCCTATGCTCAATCAAGAACTGGAACTCAGTTTAAACATGGCTTTCGCCAGAGCGCGTGAGCACCGACATGAGTTTATGACCGTCGAGCACCTGCTGCTCGCACTGCTTAGCAACCCATCTGCCCGCGAAGCGCTGGAAGCCTGCTCCGTGGATCTGGTGGCGCTACGTCAGGAACTCGAAGCCTTCATCGAACAAACCACACCGGTGCTGCCAGCCAGTGAAGAGGAGCGCGACACGCAGCCGACGCTCAGCTTCCAGCGTGTGCTGCAGCGCGCGGTATTTCACGTCCAGTCTTCCGGACGTAGCGAAGTGACTGGCGCAAACGTCTTAGTCGCCATCTTCAGCGAGCAGGAGTCACAGGCTGCCTACCTGCTGCGCAAACACGAAGTCAGCCGACTCGATGTGGTTAACTTTATTTCTCACGGAACGCGCAAAGACGAGCCTAACCAGGCATCGGATTCCAGCAATCAGGTCAATAACAATGAAGAGCAAGCAGGCGGGGAGGATCGTATGGAAAACTTCACCACCAACCTTAATCAGCTTGCTCGCGTTGGCGGTATCGACCCGCTGATTGGTCGCGATAAAGAGCTGGAGCGTGCGATCCAGGTATTATGCCGTCGCCGCAAGAACAACCCGCTGCTGGTGGGGGAATCTGGCGTAGGTAAAACCGCGATTGCCGAAGGTCTTGCCTGGCGCATTGTGCAGGGCGATGTGCCGGAAGTGATTGCCGATTGCACCATCTACTCGCTGGATATTGGCTCGCTGCTGGCGGGCACGAAATACCGTGGTGATTTTGAAAAACGCTTCAAGGCGCTGTTAAAACAGCTGGAGCAGGACACCAACAGCATCCTGTTTATCGATGAGATCCACACCATCATCGGTGCCGGTGCGGCCTCCGGTGGCCAGGTGGATGCCGCAAACCTGATCAAACCGCTGCTCTCCAGCGGCAAGATCCGCGTGATTGGCTCCACCACCTACCAGGAATTCAGCAACATCTTTGAGAAAGATCGTGCGCTGGCGCGCCGCTTCCAGAAAATCGACGTGACCGAACCGTCTGTCGAGGAAACGGTGCAGATCATCAACGGCCTGAAACCGAAGTACGAAGCGCACCACGACGTGCGTTATACCGCGAAAGCGGTGCGTGCGGCGGTGGAGCTGGCGGTGAAATACATCAACGACCGTCATCTGCCGGATAAGGCGATCGACGTCATTGATGAGGCAGGGGCGCGTGCGCGTCTGATGCCGGCCAGCAAGCGTAAGAAAACCGTTAACGTGGCGGATATTGAGTCCGTGGTGGCCCGTATTGCGCGCATTCCTGAGAAGAGCGTCTCTCAGAGCGACCGCGACACGCTGCGTACCCTTGGCAACCGCCTGAAAATGCTGGTCTTTGGTCAGGATAAAGCCATTGAGGCCTTAACCGAAGCGATCAAGATGGCCCGCGCCGGGCTGGGGCATGAGCATAAACCTGTTGGTTCCTTCCTGTTCGCCGGCCCAACCGGCGTGGGGAAAACCGAGGTGACGGTTCAGCTCTCCAAAGCGCTGGGCATTGAGCTGCTGCGCTTTGATATGTCCGAGTATATGGAGCGTCACACCGTCAGTCGTTTGATCGGTGCGCCTCCGGGTTACGTGGGCTTTGACCAGGGTGGGCTGCTCACCGACGCGGTGATCAAGCATCCGCACGCGGTACTGCTGCTTGATGAAATCGAGAAAGCGCACCCGGACGTGTTCAACATCCTGCTGCAGGTGATGGACAACGGGACGCTGACCGACAACAACGGGCGCAAGGCGGACTTCCGCAACGTGGTGCTGGTGATGACCACCAACGCCGGGGTACGTGAAACCGAGCGTAAATCCATCGGTCTTATCCACCAGGATAACAGCACCGATGCGATGGAAGAGATCAAGAAGATCTTTACGCCGGAGTTCCGTAACCGTCTGGACAACATTATCTGGTTCGATCACCTGTCTACCGAGGTGATCCATCAGGTGGTGGATAAGTTCATCGTCGAGCTGCAGGTTCAGTTGGATCAGAAAGGCGTGTCGCTGGAAGTGAGCCAGGAGGCCCGCAACTGGCTGGCCGAGAAAGGCTACGACCGTGCGATGGGTGCCCGTCCGATGGCGCGTGTGATTCAGGATAACCTGAAGAAACCGCTGGCGAACGAGCTGCTGTTTGGCTCACTGGTGGACGGTGGTCAGGTGACCGTGGCGCTGGATCAGGCGAAGAACGAGCTGACGTACGATTTCCAGAGTGCGGCGAAGCACAAGCCGGAAGCGGCTCACTGATTTCTTACGTAGGTCTAAAAACCGGGCACTAGCCCGGTTTTTTTATGTCTGCCAAGGTAAAAGCAAAACGACAACAGTGTTGTCGTTTTTAGTGTTTTCTCCCTCTCCCTGTGGGAGAGGGTTGGGGTGAGGGCAACAGGCCTCAGAGGAATTTTGCGAGGCGCTTTCCAGTTTCGTACGACGTTGGTTGCTGGATAAATCCACAGTAATAAAATGGCGGCGCACCTGCAAAATCAGGTGCCGGGATTGGCGTCCTGAAAGTGTGCACAAACAATCTTACGTGCATAAAGGATCACATATGACTGATATTAATAATTTCGCCCAACTTTACAGCGAACTCTCCCTCAACCCCGATCTCCCCACTCTCACCGAACGCTGCAACCTGCTTACCGAAATCCTCCTCGACTGCAAATCGCTCCCGCAAACGCAGCCCGTTTGCCGCTGTCTCGGGGCCTGGCTGGAAGAGGTGAAATCCGGCCTAACAGAATCAATGCGTGATTTTCAGGTGGTGGAAGTTGAGGACGAAGCGGAACAACCGCGACAAAAAGAGTGGTTGCTTGAAGATACAGAAACGAAATGCGACTACTGCCGGGCGTTAAACCACGTGCTGCTGGTGTCGCATTTTGACCGCGATATGTTGCCGCACCTGACGGGATTACTCCATGACATGGTGCATTCTATGGCAGCGGATTTAATCGCTCCTGTACAACCATGGATGACAATACATCTTCCGACGCAGCAACAATAAAACCAAAAATAAAAAAGGCCGGGATTATCCCGACCTTTTAAATATTCATCTGCCATCACAGGCGAAAACAATTAGCGACTACGGAAGACAATGCGGCCTTTGCTCAGGTCGTACGGGGTCAGTTCAACAGTCACTTTGTCGCCCGTCAAAATGCGGATGTAGTTTTTGCGCATTTTACCGGAGATGTGCGCAGTTACCACGTGACCGTTTTCCAGCTCTACGCGAAACATGGTATTAGGCAACGTATCAAGTACGGTACCCTGCATTTCAATATTGTCTTCTTTGGCCATCTAATCCTCTGGGGTATCACTACCAAGTTTTGAACCGGCAAGATAATGCCGAAATTCATCTATTAAGTAAAGAATTGCGCGATTAAAACGCAGCAAAACAGTTTCGGCGCATTGCCCAAGCGTCACGGTACAACCGAACAGGAAGCGCATTCGTAAAGGGGAGACAACAGGATAAACGTCAGGACGTTATCTGAAGCGAGGGTCCCAAACGGCGGCGGGGCAACAGGCAGAAGCTACTCTGCGGCATAATTATAACACCCTCACAAAAAATATGCGGAAAACATTTAGGCATAGGGCATAAAGAGCGTTCTCGGGACCCAGAAGTCGCGCGGGAGCTTCTCCTGACGGCTGGCATCCAGATGCCCGATATACTGGCGTCGCGGGATTTCAACGGCACCCAGCGAGGCCGTGTGTTCGTTGAGCACCTGACAATCGATCAGGCGTCCGCCGCATTGGGCAAAGGCCTGGCAGAAAACCAGCAGCGCGGTTTTCGAGGCGTTGACCGAACGAGAAAACATCGACTCGCCACAAAACAGCGTCCCCTGCGCCACGCCGTACATGCCGCCGACGAGCGTCCCATCTTGCCAGACCTCGATAGAGTGGGCGTAACCCAGCTCATGCAACTGGTGATAGGCGGTAATGATATCGCGGGTTATCCATGTCCCTTCATAGCGGTCTTCGGCACAGCCTTCTATAACCTGACCAAAGGCGTGATTCAGGGTAACACGATACGGTGATTTTGCATGGAAACGCTTCATGCTGCGGCTCAGGTGAAACTGCTCTGGCCACAGCACGGCGCGGGGATCGGGAGACCACCATAAAATCGGGTCGCCGGGGGAAAACCACGGGAAAATGCCGCGCTGGTACGCCATTAATAACCGAGCAGGACTAAGGTCACCGCCAAGGGCCAGCAGCCCATTGGGCTCGCGCAGCGCCCCCTCCGGCGAAGGGAACGCGATATTATGACGAGAAAGCTGGACCAGGCGCATGACAGCAAAACTCCAGTACGCGAGTGAGGACGCTACAAATATAGTCTACAGACGCTGTTTAAACTGGTAGTAGCGACCCTGTTTCGTCAACAGCTCTGCGTGACTACCTTGCTCAATAATCTGTCCGTTGTCCATCACAATTATCCGATCAAAACTCGCCAGACCGCGCAGGCGGTGCGTGACCATCAGCACGGTTTTTCCGCGCATCACATTCGCAAGAAGATCAAGGATTTGGCTCTCAGTTGTCGCGTCCAGCCCTTCGGTGGGTTCGTCGAACAACATCAGCGGGGCATCGTGCAGCAGCGCGCGCGCAATCGCCAGTCTGCGCAGCTCACCGCCGGAGAGTTGACGGCCGCCTTCACCCAGCCAGCTGTTTAATCCCTCGTCCTCAAGCAGCTTGTGCAGACCGACCTGCTCCAGCATGGCGCGAAGAGCGTCATCAGACGCGTGCGGTGCGGCCAGCAGCAGGTTATCACGCAGGGTGGCGCTAAACAGGTGTACGCGCTGTGGAACGACGCTGACGGTTTGACGCAGGGCCTGCTCGCTGAAATCTGTCAGCAACGTATTGTTAAAACGGATCTGGCCGCGCTGCGGATCCCAGGCACGGGTCAGCAGCTGCAGCAGTGTCGATTTACCGCAACCGGTACGGCCGAGGATCGCAATTCGCTCTCCGGCGTTAACAGACAGGTTGATGCTTTCCAGCGCGTTTTGCGCCTGTTTGTCGTAGGCGAAGGTGACATCATCCAGCGCCAGCGCAACCTGCGCGGGTACCGCTGTCTGCCCGGCACTGAATGTTACTTCAGGTTCCTGTTCGGCGATCTGGGTGATGCGCAGGGCTGAGGCGATGACCTGCCCCAGATGCTGGAAGGCGCCCGTCACGGGTGCCAGCGCTTCAAACGCGGCCAGCGCACAAAAAACGAAGAGGGCGATCAGGGGACCTGGCTGTGTATTTCCCCCGACACTCCCGGACGCCAGCCACAGCATGGCAATCACCGCGATGCCGCCAATGAGTGTCATCAGTGCCTGGGAAAACGCAGTCAGTTCCGACTGTCGGCGCTGAGCTTCATGCCAGTTCAGCTCCGTACTTTCCATACGCGCGCGATAGCGCTTGCTTGCACCGAAAATGGTCAGTTCTGCCTGCCCCTGAAGCCAGGAGGTCAACTGCTGGCGGTAATCTCCGCGCAGACGCGTCAGGTTTTCCCCGGTGGATTTCCCGGCGCGGTAAAAAAGAGGCGGCAGAATTATAAGCGTCAACAGCATGATCCCGCCCAGCGTGAGCGCAACGGGAACATCCAGAAAAGACAATCCCAGCGTCACCACCACAATCACCACAAACGCGCCTACAATCGGGGAGATCACGCGCAGATAAAGGTGATCCAGCGTGTCGACATCGGCAACGACACGGTTAAGTAGTTCACCCTGACGAAAACGCGCCAGCCCGGCAGGGGAGAGGGGCAGCAGTTTACTGAAGGTGTAGATGCGCAGGTGCTGCAGCACGCGGAAAGTGGCGTCGTGGCTGACCAGCCGCTCAAAATAGCGTCCGGCAGTACGGGTGATGGCGGTACCGCGAACGCCGGCTGCCGGGAGCATATAGTTAAAGCTGTACAACCCGGCAACGCCCGCGACGGCAGAGGCTGACAGGAACCAGCCGGAAAGCGTGAGCAGACCAATGCTGGCGAGCAGAGTCACAATCGCCAGCACGATCCCCAGCGTCAGCATCCATTTGTGGCGTTTATAGAGCGCAAGATAAGGCAGCAGAGCACGCATCAGATGTCCTCCTGACGGTTCGTCAGCAGGGCGGCAAACGGCCCCTGCGCGGCAACAAGAGAGGCGTAATCGCCTTGCTCAACAAGACGGCCATTTTCCATGACCCAGATCTGGTCCCAGTCGGCAAGACCTTCCAGCTGGTGGGTGACCATCAGGGTCGTTTGCTGGCGTGAGGCGGTGTTAAGCGCTTCCATCACGCGCTGCTCACTGTGGGCATCCAGGCTGGCTGCAGGCTCATCCAGCAGCATCAGCTGACATGGGTTAAGCAGCGCGCGGGCAACGGCTACACGCTGCGCCTGGCCAACAGACAGCCCGGCGGACTGGTCACCGACGACGGTGTCCACCCCTTGCGGGAGCAGCGGCAGAAACTCGCTGACCCAGGCGCGGTCGAGCACCGATTGCAGTTCATCTTCACGCGCATCCGGACGCGCCAGAAGCACATTTTCACGTAGCGTGGAGGCCGGAAGCTGCGGGTTTTGTCCTACCCAACTGAGCTGTTTACGCCAGGCGTCAGGGTCGAGTTTACGCAACTCGGTTTTGTTTATTTGCAGCGAACCGGTGTAGGCCATAAAACCGGATAGCGCATTCAGTAACGAACTTTTCCCGGAACCGCTGGTGCCGACGAGCACCACGCGCTGTCCGGCCGGCAGGGTAAAGTTCAGCGGGCCTGCCAGCACCTTACCTTCCGGTGAGAGGATGCAAAAATCCTGGGCCTCGACGGTCACGGGTTCTTTGGCATTTAGCATCACGTCACCCCGCTCCGGGTGTGCCAGCGGTGTTTCCAGGAACGTTTTCAGGCTGTCGGCCGCGCCAACCGCCTGTGCTTTAGCGTGATAGAAGGTTCCCAAATCGCGAAGGGGCTGAAAAAATTCCGGGGCCAGGATCAGCGCCAGGAAACCGGCAGAAAGGGTCACTGCCGTGCCGTAATGGCCGAAATCCAACGCACCGAGATAGGAGAAGCCGAAGTAGACGGCCACAAGGGCGATCGACAGCGAAGTAAAGAATTCCAGCACGCCTGAGGATAAGAAGGCGAGGCGTAACACTTCCATGGTGCGCTGGCGGAAATCCTGCGATGCCAGACGAATATTGTCGGTTTCCGCTTCACCGCGGCCAAAAATGCGTAACGTCTCCATGCCGCGCAGACGGTCAAGAAAATGACCGCTTAAGCGACCCAATGCCAGGAAGTTACGGCGGTTGGCATCCGCCGCTCCCATCCCAACCAGCGCCATAAACAGGGGGATCAGCGGGGCGGTGCCCAGCAGAATCAGTGCTGCCATCCAGTTAACCGGGAAGATGGCGATCACAATCAGCAGCGGAACGAAGACGGCAAGCGCCATTTGCGGCAAATAGCGCGCGTAATAGTCGTGCATATCGTCAATCTGCTCAAGGATCAGTGTCGCCCAGCTTCCGGCTGGTTTTCCCTGAATCCACGCCGGGCCGGCTTCCTGAAGTCTGTCGAGCACCTGACGACGGATCTCGTAGCGGATATGCTGTCCGGCATGAAAACCGACGCGTTCACGCAGCCAGACCACCCAGGCGCGTAGGATAAAAACCAGGATCAGGACAATAAAGGGCAGCAGGAGCGCCTCGCGGGGAATGTTCTCCATGATCATGTGATTGAGAATGCGGGCCAGCAGCCATGCCTGGGCAACAATCAACAGACCGCTAACAAATCCCAGCAGACGGGAAATGGTAAGCCAGCGGCGGGAAATAACGCTTTGCTGTTTCAGCCAGCGTGTTAACTCTTGTTGACGGGTTTTTTCCATTGCGTACTTTGCAGGTGACGTTATTAGAAATTGGGCAGCGCAATGTTACAACGGGGAGACAATAAAGGCGACTTATCGCCGCCTTTATTTACGTTTGTTACTGACTTGTAAAGATTATTTACCTTGTTCCGCCAGTCCATCGAGGTAGCGTTCAGCATCCAGCGCGGCCATACACCCGGTACCCGCAGAGGTAATTGCCTGACGGTAAATGTGGTCCATGACATCGCCCGCCGCAAACACGCCCGGAATACTGGTCTGGGTCGCGTTACCGTGAATGCCTGACTGCACTTTAATGTAGCCGTTTTCCAGCTCCAGCTGCCCTTCGAAGATTGCCGTGTTCGGGCTGTGACCGATAGCAACAAACAGGCCCGCCACGTCCAGCGTTTCGACGTTGTCGCTGTTCTGGGTATCACGAATACGCAGACCGGCAACGCCCATCTGATCGCCCGTGACCTCTTCCAGCGTGCGGTTGGTGTGCAGCACGATGTTGCCGCTTGCTACTTTATCCATCAGACGTTTGATCAGGATCTTCTCCGCGCGGAATGTATCGCGGCGGTGGATCAGGTGCACTTCTGAGGCAATGTTCGCCAGATACAGCGCTTCTTCCACGGCAGTGTTGCCGCCGCCGATGACCGCAACTTTCTGATTGCGGTAGAAGAAACCGTCACAGGTTGCGCAGGCAGAGACGCCGCGGCCTTTAAACGCTTCTTCTGATGGCAGGCCCAGGTAACGGGCAGAAGCACCGGTGGCGATGATCAGCGCGTCACAGGTGTATTCGCCGCTGTCACCCGTCAGGCGGAACGGACGGTTCTGCAGATCGACCTTGTTAATATGGTCGAACAGAATTTCGGTTTCGAATTTGGCAGCATGCTCGTGCATACGTTCCATCAGTAGCGGCCCGGTCAGGTCGTTCGGATCGCCTGGCCAGTTTTCCACTTCGGTGGTGGTGGTCAGCTGACCGCCTTTTTCCATGCCGGTGATTAATACCGGTTGCAGGTTAGCGCGTGCAGCATAGACCGCCGCGGTATATCCCGCAGGTCCAGAACCAAGGATTAGCAGCTTACTGTGTTTGGCCGTGCCCATGAGATCCCCATTGTTGTTGGCAGACATTTGGCTGGATTGTAGGGAATTTGTTGTCGTAAAAAAAGAGCGCAGCAATTTTGATATCAATCTGTGTAATAGCCACGGACGATGAATGGCGAGCTATAACATCAAGCTTTCTCCTGAAAACCGGTTGTTTATAAGGCAATAAAATGAGGATTAATACCCTGCCGTAATGAATATCCGGCATGTTGTACTAAAAAACGATGTTTTGCTTTGACAATCCCCTGCGCTTTTGCGAAAACATTCAAGGAAGAAAAAAAACCGCGTTAACCGTATGCCGCATAGGCATGCACGTAAATGCCATTTTTACCGGGTCAGTGAAATCTACGCATGGCGTGGACAGACGCCATACGTGATGTCGGTGACAGCCTTCGGGCAACGGTCTTCTTACCAACAGAACCCGAATCCGCATCGCGTCTAATACAAAATCAGGCGATGTGATGAGTAACGGGTACAGGCTCTGAACAGTGATGTGCACAGGGTCCAGGCAGGAGTAGGGAAGGAATACAGAGAGACAATAATAATGGTAGATAGCAAGAAGCGCCCTGGCAAAGATCTCGACCGTATCGATCGTAACATTCTTAATGAATTGCAAAAGGATGGGCGTATTTCCAACGTCGAGCTTTCAAAACGTGTGGGACTTTCCCCGACGCCATGCCTTGAGCGTGTGCGCCGACTGGAAAGACAGGGTTTTATTCAGGGCTATACAGCTCTGCTGAACCCGCATTATCTGGATGCCTCACTTCTGGTATTTGTTGAGATTACTCTGAATCGTGGTGCGCCGGATGTGTTTGAGCAATTTAACGCCGCTGTACAAAAACTTGAAGAAATTCAAGAGTGTCATCTGGTGTCCGGTGATTTCGACTACCTGTTGAAAACCCGTGTGCCTGATATGTCCGCCTACCGTAAGCTGCTGGGGGAAACCCTGCTGCGTCTGCCAGGCGTGAACGACACCCGTACCTATGTGGTGATGGAAGAGGTCAAACAGAGCAATCGTCTGGTTATTAAGACGCGCTAACACGGAACAGGTGCAAAATCAGCGTAGTTTGATTACACTCCTGTTAATCCATACAGCAACAGTGCCGGGGAGTCCCGGCGCTGTTGTCCGTTTTAGCAAACAGGCAGGATATGCCTGATACCTGGAGAGCCTTTCTTGAGCCAGGAATACACTGAAGACAAAGAAGTCACACTATCGAAGCTAAGCAGCGGACGTCGTCTCCTCGAGGCTTTGCTGATTGTTATTGCCCTTTTTGCCGTCTGGCTGATGGCAGCCTTACTCAGTTTCAATCCCTCAGATCCCAGCTGGTCACAAACTGCATGGCATGAGCCTATTCATAATTTAGGCGGCGTACCCGGTGCCTGGCTTGCGGACACGCTCTTTTTCATTTTCGGTGTGATGGCCTACACCCTTCCCGTCATTATTATCGGCGGGTGCTGGTTTGCGTGGCGACATCGTCAAAACGATGATTACATCGACTATTTCGCCGTTTCGCTGCGTCTGATTGGCGCACTGGCACTGATCCTCACCTCATGCGGGCTGGCGGCCATTAATGCGGATGATATCTGGTACTTCGCTTCGGGCGGCGTGATTGGCAGTCTGTTGAGTTCTGCGCTGCAGCCGATGCTTCACAGCAGCGGCGGCACCCTTGCGTTGCTGTGCATCTGGGCGGCGGGGCTGACGTTATTCACCGGCTGGTCCTGGGTGAGCATTGCCGAGAAAATTGGCAGTTTTATCCTCACTATTCTGACCTTCGCCAGCAACCGTACCCGTCGTGACGATACGTGGGTTGATGAAGATGAGTACGAAGATGAAGAGGAAGATGACGCGCCTGTGCAGCGTCGCGAGTCTCGTCGTGCTCGAATTCTGCGTGGCGCGCTGGCGCGTCGCCAACGTGTTGCAGAGAAATTTGCCAATCCGCTGGGCCGTAAAACTGATGCGGCGCTCTTCTCTGGTAAACGCATGGATGAAGACGAGCAGGTGGTCTATCGCGCTGCGGGAAATCAGGTCGATCCTGACGATGTGCTCTTCTCCGGCAACCGTGCCACCCCAGGCGATTTTGACGAATACGATCCGCTGTTAAACGGTCATTCGGTCACCGAGCCGGTTGCCGCAGCCGCCGCCGCGACGACCGCTGCTCAGGCCTATGCCGCCCCCGTTGACGCCGTGATGCCTTCTGCGCCGGTTTCACCGCCGGAATCCGTTATTCAGCAGCCTCAGGTAGACTGGCAGACTGCGCCGGGTGTTCATACCCCGGAACCGGTTATTGCGCCTGAACCAGAAAGCTATATTCCCGTTCAGCAGGAGCAGTGGCAGCAGCCTTATCAGCCGCCGCAGCCTGCGTATGAACCACAACACAACCCACACTATGAACAGCCTGTAACTCAACCGTATCAGGAGTATGTGCCTGAACCGGTTGAACCCGTGCAGCCTTATGTCGCACCGCAACCTGAGCCGGAACCTGAGCCCGAAATCGTGGAAGAGGTGAAGCCAGCACGTCCGCCGCTGTACTATTTTGAAGAAGTCGAAGAGCGCCGTGCGCGTGAACGCGAACAGCTGGCGGCCTGGTATCAGCCAGTGCCTGAACCGGTGCAGGAACCTGTTACGAAAGCAGCTGCTGTTTCGGCTCCTCAGGTTGATCCAACACCTTCGGTTGCCCCTGTAGCGGAAAGCGTGAAGCAGGCCACCGCGGCGGCGGCCGTGGCTGCACCTGTCTTTAGCCTGGCAACAGGGGGGGCGCCGCGTCCTCAGGTGAAAGAGGGGATTGGTCCTCAATTGCCTCGTCCTAACCGCGTCCGCGTGCCAACGCGTCGTGAGCTTGCCTCTTACGGTATCAAACTGCCTTCCCAGCGGATGGCCGAAGAAAAAGCCCGCGAGTCTGAGTACGAGGATGATGCCGATGACATGCAGCAGGCTGAGCTGGCTCGCCAGTTCGCCGCGCAGCAGAATCAACGCTACGGTGAGGAATATCAGCACGATGAGCCTGCGCTGGACGACGATGACGCGGCGGAAGCCGAACTGGCGCGCCAGTTTGCCGCTACCCAGCAGCAGCGCTATTCCGGCGAACAACCGGCTGGTGCAAATCCATTCTCCCTGTCGGATTTTGAATTCTCGCCGATGAAAGATCTGGTGGATGATGGCCCGAGCGAGCCTTTATTTACCCCGAGCGTGATGCCGGAAGCGGAGCCTGTGCGCCAGCAACCCGCACAGCCGTCATACGCACCGCAACCGCAGCAGCCACAACAACCGCCGCAGTTCCAGCAGCCTGCGCCACAGCCGCAGGAGAGCCTGATTCACCCGCTGCTGATGCGTAACGGTGACAGCCGTCCGCTGCAGCGTCCAAGCACGCCACTGCCGTCGCTGGATCTGTTAACGCCGCCGCCAGCGGAAGTTGAACCGGTTGATACCTTCGCGCTGGAGCAGATGGCGCGTCTGGTCGAAGCGCGTCTGGCTGATTTCCGCATTAAAGCGGACGTGGTGAACTACTCCCCGGGGCCGGTCATCACCCGTTTCGAACTGAATCTGGCGCCAGGCGTAAAAGCCGCGCGTATTTCTAACCTCTCCCGTGACCTGGCGCGTTCTCTGTCGACCGTGGCGGTGCGTGTGGTGGAGGTCATACCGGGCAAACCGTACGTTGGCCTTGAACTGCCGAACAAGAAACGTCAGACCGTCTACCTGCGTGAGGTGCTGGATAACACCAAGTTCCGCGATAACCCTTCCCCGTTAACGGTGGTGCTGGGTAAAGATATTGCGGGCGATCCAGTGGTGGCAGACCTCGCGAAGATGCCTCACCTGCTGGTGGCCGGTACGACCGGTTCCGGTAAGTCCGTCGGTGTGAACGCCATGATCCTCAGCATGCTCTATAAAGCGCAGCCGGAAGATGTGCGTTTCATCATGATCGACCCGAAAATGCTCGAACTGTCCGTCTATGAAGGCATCCCGCACCTGCTGACGGAAGTGGTCACCGACATGAAAGACGCGGCCAACGCCCTGCGCTGGAGCGTGAACGAGATGGAGCGTCGCTACAAGCTGATGTCGGCACTGGGCGTGCGTAACCTGGCCGGTTATAACGAGAAAATCGCCGAGGCGGCGCGTATGGGCCGTCCGATCCCTGATCCGTACTGGAAACCGGGAGACAGCATGGATGCACAGCATCCGGTGCTGGAAAAACTGCCTTATATCGTGGTGCTGGTAGATGAATTCGCCGACCTGATGATGACCGTCGGTAAAAAAGTGGAAGAGCTGATTGCCCGCCTGGCGCAGAAAGCGCGCGCCGCCGGTATTCACCTTGTGCTGGCGACCCAGCGTCCATCCGTGGACGTTATCACCGGTCTGATTAAAGCGAACATCCCGACGCGTATCGCCTTTACCGTATCCAGTAAAATTGACTCACGTACCATCCTTGATCAGGGCGGTGCAGAGTCGCTGCTGGGGATGGGGGACATGCTCTATTCCGGCCCGAATTCCACCTCTCCGGTGCGTGTTCATGGCGCATTCGTTCGCGACCAGGAAGTGCACGCGGTAGTGCAGGACTGGAAAGCGCGTGGTCGTCCGCAATACGTTGATGGCATTACCAGCGACACGGAAAGCGAAGGCGGCGGCGGCGGCTTCGACGGCGGCGAAGAGCTGGATCCATTATTCGATCAGGCGGTGAACTTCGTGACCGAAAAACGCAAGGCCTCCATCTCTGGCGTACAGCGTCAGTTCCGCATCGGCTATAACCGCGCGGCGCGTATCATCGAACAGATGGAAGCGCAGGGTATTGTCAGCGAGCAGGGGCACAACGGTAACCGCGAGGTGCTGGCACCGCCGCCGTTTGATTAACCTTCGGCAATTGCAAAGAAGGGTAAATCAACCAAAATTAAGCATTTTCTTCTGTCGCCTGCCTGCGGGCAGGTCCAGAATAGAAGACGGAAACCCCATATCGGGAAGACGTATTTTAAGGAATAACAATGAAAAAAATCGCCATCGCCTGTGCATTATTCACCAGTTTTGTTGCCAGCAGCGTCTGGGCTGATGCAGCCAGCGACCTTAAAAGCCGACTGGATAAAGTAAGCAGCTTCCACGCCAGCTTCACGCAAAAAGTGACTGACGGCAGCGGCAACGCGGTGCAGGAAGGTCAGGGAGATTTGTGGGTAAAACGCCCGAATCTGTTTAACTGGCACATGACCCAGCCGGATGAAAGCATCCTGGTGTCTGACGGTAAAACGCTATGGTTCTTCAACCCGTTCGTTGAGCAGGCAACGGCGACCTGGCTGAAAGATGCCACCAGCAATACGCCATTTATGCTGATTGCCCGCAACCAGGCCAGCGACTGGCAGCAGTACAATATTAAGCAGACGGGGGACGAGTTTGTCCTGACGCCAAAAGGCAGTAACGGCAACCTGAAGCAGTTCACCATTAACGTAAGCCCCAACGGTACCATTAATCAGTTTGGCGCCGTTGAGCAGGACGATCAGCGCAGCAGCTATCAGCTTAAGTCTCAGCAGAATGGCGCTGTAGATGCATCGAAATTCACCTTTACCCCGCCGCAGGGCGTAACGGTGGATGACCAACGTAAGTAAGAGGCGTGAGTGAGCAATCTGTCGCTCGATTTTTCAGACAACGCGTTTCAACCTCTGGCCGCTCGTATGCGGCCAGAAAATTTAGCGCAGTATATCGGCCAGCAACACCTGCTGGCTGCCGGTAAGCCATTGCCGCGCGCCATTGAGGCCGGGCATCTTCACTCGATGATCCTCTGGGGGCCACCCGGCACGGGCAAAACCACGCTTGCCGAAGTGATCGCCCGCTATGCGAACGCGGACGTTGAACGCATCTCTGCAGTTACGTCCGGCGTGAAAGAGATCCGCGAAGCGATCGAGCGCGCGCGGCAGAACCGCAATGCCGGGCGCAGGACTATCCTCTTCGTGGACGAAGTTCACCGCTTCAACAAAAGTCAGCAGGATGCCTTTCTGCCGCACATTGAAGACGGCACGATCTTCTTCATCGGGGCGACTACCGAAAATCCCTCGTTTGAACTGAACTCGGCGCTGTTGTCTCGTGCGCGCGTTTACTTGCTCAAATCGTTGACCGTCGAGGATATCGAAAAGGTTCTCACCCAGGCGATGGACGATAAAGCGCGCGGCTACGGCGGGCAGGATATCGTTCTGCCTGACGACACGCGTCGTGCGATTGCGGAGCTGGTGAACGGTGATGCGCGTCGGGCGCTGAACACGCTGGAGATGATGGCCGACATGGCCGAAGTCGACGATGCTGGCAAACGAGTGCTGAAGCCGGAACTGCTCACCGAAATAGCCGGGGAGCGCAGCGCGCGTTTCGATAATAAAGGCGATCGATTTTACGATCTCATCTCTGCCCTGCATAAATCCGTGCGCGGCAGCGCGCCAGATGCGGCACTGTACTGGTACGCGCGCATCATTACTGCCGGTGGCGATCCGCTGTACGTTGCGCGCCGCTGCCTGGCGATCGCCTCAGAAGATGTCGGCAATGCCGATCCTCGTGCCATGCAGGTCGCGCTGTCGGCGTGGGATTGTTTCACCCGCGTGGGTCCGGCGGAAGGCGAACGTGCAATTGCCCAGGCGATTGTCTATCTGGCCTGTGCGCCGAAAAGCAATGCCGTTTATACCGCGTTTAAAGCGGCGATGTCTGATGCGCGTGAACGCCCGGACTACGATGTGCCGGTTCACCTGCGTAATGCGCCAACGAAACTGATGAAAGAGATGGGGTATGGGCAGGAGTATCGTTACGCCCATGACGAACCCAATGCCTACGCGGCCGGTGAGGAATATTTCCCGCAGGAGATGGCACAAACCCGCTATTATCACCCCACAAACAGAGGTCTTGAAGGCAAGATTGGCGAAAAGCTCGCCTGGCTCGCCGGACAGGATCAAAATAGCCCTATAAAACGCTACCGTTAGTGCAGTCGTTGCGGTAATGTTGGCGTTGTATCCCTGTGATCGCAGGCTGTGGTCACTTTTTCCTATTTTAATTCGATAAGCACAGGATAAGCATGCTCGATCCCAATCTGCTGCGTAATGAGCCAGACGCAGTCGCTGAAAAACTGGCACGCCGGGGCTTTAAGCTGGATGTAGATAAGCTGCGCGCTCTTGAAGAGCGTCGTAAAGTTCTGCAGGTACAAACTGAAAATCTGCAGGCAGAGCGTAATTCTCGATCGAAATCCATTGGCCAGGCGAAAGCGCGCGGGGAAGATATTGAGCCATTACGCCTGGAAGTGAACAAACTGGGTGAAGAACTGGATCAGGCGAAAGCCGAACTGGATGTTCTTCAGGCCGAAATTCGTGATATTGCCCTGGCTATCCCGAATATTCCTGACGACAGCGTCCCTGTCGGTAAAGATGAAAATGACAACGTTGAAGTGAAACGCTGGGGTACGCCTCGTGAGTTTGACTTCGAGGTGCGCGATCACGTGACGCTGGGCGAAATGCACACAGGCCTGGACTTTGCAGCAGCAGTTAAGCTGACAGGTTCTCGCTTTGTGGTGATGAAAGGCCAGATTGCTCATCTGCACCGCGCTCTGGCGCAGTTCATGCTGGATCTGCACACCGAGCAGCACGGCTACAGTGAAACTTATGTTCCGTATCTGGTTAACCACGATACCCTGTACGGTACCGGTCAGCTGCCGAAATTTGCCGGCGATCTGTTCCACACCCGTCCGCTGGACGAGGAAGCGGACAGCAGCAACTACGCGCTGATCCCAACGGCGGAAGTGCCGCTGACCAACCTCGTGCGTGATGAGATCATCGATGAAGACGATCTGCCGATCAAACTGACGGCGCACTCTCCGTGCTTCCGTTCTGAAGCAGGCTCCTACGGTCGCGACACACGCGGTCTGATCCGTATGCACCAGTTCGATAAAGTTGAGATGGTGCAGATCGTCCGTCCTGAAGATTCCATGGATGCGCTGGAAGAGATGACCGGTCACGCCGAGAAAGTGCTGGAGCTGCTGGGTCTGCCGTACCGTCGTATGGCCCTGTGCACCGGTGATATGGGCTTTGGCGCCCGCAAAACCTTCGACCTTGAAGTGTGGGTGCCTGCGCAGAACACCTACCGTGAAATCTCCTCCTGCTCTAACGTCTGGGATTTCCAGGCGCGCCGTATGCAGGCACGCTGCCGCAGCAAATCTGACAAGAAAACCCGTCTGGTGCACACCCTGAATGGTTCTGGTCTGGCGGTTGGCCGTACGCTGGTTGCCGTGATGGAAAACTACCAGCAGGCAGATGGTCGCATCGAGATCCCTGAAGTGCTGCGTCCATACATGAAAGGCCTGCAGTACATCGGCTAATGATTTGCCTCAAAACAAAAAAGCGCCTGCGGGCGCTTTTTTTATGTCTGTGAATTGATACGACGCAATACCCCCTCCCTCCAAAGTAGTAATACTGTTGCGAATGAAAGTCAGCATAAAAAGCTGAATACCCGGAAATTCGATATCTATAAAGCTATGTTGCGGTTCGCGCCGCCTCTCTTTTCTTTGTGAGCAACCAAAGTGAGTTTCTATGAAAATCAACGCGCCTGAAGCACTCATGGCTGCCGAGGTCACTCGCCGTGGGTTGATGAAAACCACGGCAATAGGCGGTCTGGCTGTAGCCAGCAGCGCCTTCACGCTCCCTTTTACCCGACTGGCATCGGCGGCAGAGGCACTCTCCCCAGCCACGACGCCGGAAAAAGTGGTGTGGAGTGCCTGTACCGTCAACTGTGGTAGCCGTTGTCCCTTGCGTATGCACGTGGTGGACGGCGAAATTAAGTATGTCGAAACCGATAATACCGGCGACGATAGCTACGAAGGATTACATCAGGTTCGGGCTTGTCTACGCGGACGCTCCATGCGTCGTCGCGTGTATAACCCGGACCGTCTGAAATACCCGATGAAACGCGTCGGTAAGCGTGGAGAAGGGAAGTTCGAGCGGATTAGCTGGGATGAAGCCTACGATATCATCGCCAGCAATATGCAGCGTTTGATCAAAGAGTACGGCAACGAATCCATCTACCTGAACTATGGCACCGGAACGCTCGGCGGCACGTTGACCCGCTCCTGGCCACCGGGTAAAACGCTGGTAGCGCGCCTGATGAATTGCTGCGGCGGTTACCTCAATCACTACGGTGATTACTCCTCGGCGCAGATCGCCGCTGGCCTGAACTACACCTATGGTGGCTGGGCGGACGGCAACAGCCCGTCGGATATCGAAAACAGTAAGCTGGTCGTGCTGTTCGGTAACAACCCGGGTGAAACGCGTATGAGCGGCGGCGGGGTGACCTACTATCTGGAACAGGCCCGCGCCAAATCCAATGCCCGCATGATCATCATCGATCCGCGCTATACCGACACCGGTGCAGGGCGCGAAGATGAATGGATCCCCATTCGTCCGGGGACCGATGCGGCGCTGGTCTCCGCACTGGCCTGGGTGATGATCACCGAAAACCTCGTCGATCAGCCTTTCCTGGATAAATACTGCGTCGGCTATGACGAGAAAACCCTGCCGGCCAGTGCGCCAGCAAACGGACATTACAAAGCGTATATTCTCGGCCAGGGCAGTGACGGCGTGGCGAAAACGCCGGCGTGGGCCTCTACCATCACAGGTATTCCGGCGGAACGTATTGTGCAGCTGGCACGTGAAATTGGCTCAGCAAAACCTGCCTACATCAGCCAGGGCTGGGGTCCACAGCGCCATGCGAACGGCGAAATTGCCACCCGCGCTATCTCTATGCTCTCTATTCTGACCGGCAACGTCGGTATTCACGGCGGTAATACCGGCGCGCGTGAAGGTTCGTACTCGCTGCCGTTTGAACGGATGCCGACCCTGGACAACCCCGTGAAGACCAGCATCTCCATGTTTATGTGGACCGATGCGATTGAACGTGGCCCGGAAATGACCGCCCTGCGCGACGGTGTGCGCGGCAAGGACAAACTGGACGTGCCGATCAAGATGATCTGGAACTATGCCGGCAACTGTCTTATCAACCAGCACTCCGAAATCAACCGTACCCATGAAATCCTGCAGGACGACAAGAAGTGCGAGATGATTGTGGTGATCGACTGCCACATGACCTCCTCGGCAAAATATGCCGATATTCTTCTGCCGGACTGCACCGCCTCTGAGCAGATGGATTTCGCGCTGGATGCCTCCTGCGGCAACATGTCCTATGTGATCTTCACCGACCAGGCCATCAAGCCGCGTTTTGAGTGCAAAACCATCTATGAAATGACCTCCGAACTGGCGAAACGGCTTGGTGTAGAGCAGCAGTTTACCGAGGGGCGTACTCAGGAAGGGTGGATGCGCCATCTTCACGAGCTCTCCCGTAAAGCGATCCCCGATCTGCCGGACTTCGATACCTTCCGCAAGCAGGGTATGTACAAACAGCGTGACCCGGAAGGGCATCACGTGGCGTACAAAGCGTTCCGTGAAGATCCGCAGGCGAACCCGCTAACCACGCCGTCGGGCAAAATCGAAATCTACTCCGAAGAGCTGGCAAAAATCGCCTCTACCTGGGAGCTGCCGGAAGGGGACGTTATCGATCCGCTGCCGATCTACACGCCGGGTTTTGAAAACTATAACGATCCACTGACGGCGAAATTCCCGCTGCAACTGACCGGCTTCCACTACAAAGCGCGTGTTCACTCCACCTACGGTAACGTCGATGTCCTGAAAGCGGCCTGTCGACAGGAGATGTGGATCAACCCGATGGATGCCAAAGCGCGCGGTATCAGCAATGGCGATCGCGTGCGGATCTTTAACGGCCGCGGCGAGGTCCACATTGAAGCCAAAGTGACCCCACGCATGATGCCCGGCGTGGTGGCGCTGGGGGAAGGCGCCTGGTACAGCCCTGATGTTAAGGGCATCGATCAGGCTGGCAGTATTAACGTACTGACCACCCAGCGCCCGTCGCCGCTGGCGAAAGGCAACCCATCCCACACAAACCTTGTCCAGGTTGAAAAGGTTTAAGGAGTAACCGATGACAACCCAGTATGGATTTTTTATTGATTCCAGCCGTTGCACCGGGTGCAAAACCTGCGAGCTGGCCTGTAAAGATTACAAAGACCTGACCCCCGACGTGAGCTTCCGTCGTATCTACGAATACGCCGGAGGCGACTGGCAGGAAGATAACGGCGTCTGGCATCAGAACGTGTTCGCTTATTACCTGTCGATTGCCTGTAACCACTGTGAAGATCCCGCCTGTACCAAGGTCTGCCCGAGCGGCGCGATGCATAAGCGAGAAGATGGTTTTGTGGTGGTGGATGAGGATGTTTGCATCGGCTGTCGCTACTGCCATATGGCCTGCCCGTACGGCGCACCGCAGTACAATGCCGAGAAAGGGCATATGACCAAATGCGATGGTTGCCATACCCGCGTCGCAGAGGGCAAAAAGCCGATTTGCGTCGAATCCTGCCCGCTGCGCGCGCTGGACTTCGGCCCTGTTGAAGAGCTGCGTCAAAAACACGGACAGCTTGCCGCAGTGGCGCCCCTGCCGTCTGCGCACTTCACGAAGCCGAGTATTGTGATTAAACCTAACGCCAACAGCCGTCCTACAGGTGATACCACCGGCTACCTGGCAAATCCGAAGGAGGTGTGAGATGGGAAGTGGATGGCATGAATGGCCGCTGATGATCTTCACGGTCTTTGGTCAGTGCGTGGCTGGTGGCTTCATTGTGCTCGCGCTGGCGCTGCTGAAGGGTAATCTCAGCGGCGAACAGCAGCAGCGTTTAGTGTTGAGCATGTTTGGCCTGTGGGTGCTCATGGGGATTGGCTTCGTTGCTTCTACGCTGCACCTGGGCTCGCCGATGCGCGCATTTAATTCTCTGAACCGTGTGGGCGCCTCGTCCCTCAGTAATGAGATTGCCAGCGGGGCGATTTTCTTTGCCGTTGGCGGGCTGGGCTGGCTGCTGGCCGTAATGAAGAAGCTGCCTGCGGCTCTACGCAGCCTGTGGCTGATCGTGACCATGGTGCTGGGCGTGGTGTTCGTGTGGATGATGGTGCGCGTCTATAACACCATCGACACGGTTCCCACCTGGTACACCGTCTGGACGCCAATGAGCTTCTTCCTGACCATGTTTATCGGCGGACCGCTGCTGGGCTATCTGTTGCTGCGCGTGGCGGGGGTAGACGGTTGGGCGATGCGTTTGCTGCCCACCGTTTCGCTGCTGGCGCTGGTAGTGAGTGCTATGGTTGCCCTGATGCAGGGCGCTGAACTGGCAACCATTCACAGCTCTATCCAGCAGGCTTCTGCCCTGGTGCCGGATTACGGTTCGCTGATGGCCTGGCGTGTCGTTCTGCTGGTCGCGGCATTGGTATTCTGGATTGCCCCGCAGCTCAAAGGTTATCAGCCTGCGCTGCCGCTGTTGTCACTGGCCTTTGTACTCGTACTGGTGGGAGAACTGATTGGCCGTGGGGTATTCTACGGATTGCATATGACCGTGGGTATGGCTGTCGCCAGTTAAGACGGTCATCCCTTCTGTAAAGCCGGGTCAGAGCGCCCGGCTTTTCTTTTTTTCGATCATGAAATTTTTCGACTGTCGTTTTGTTTTAATTTAGGCCATTAATAAATAAAAACAGAGACATAATTAATATCTATAGCAGGCGTGGCATTAGCAGGATAAGTTTTTTAAATCGACAGGGAACATATTGTGCCTGGCGGCTAAGTCAGTGGATTGACTTTGTTTTTGCCAGTGGCATGATGCGCACGAAATCTGAACTTCCTCACGGCTTTTAATCCATGACCACCTATACCCGGCCAGTGCTGCTGTTGCTCTGTGGCCTGCTGCTGTTGACCCTGGCGATCGCAGTGTTAAATACGCTCGTTCCGCTGTGGCTCGCCCATGAAAACTTACCGACCTGGCAGGTGGGTATGGTCAGCTCGTCCTTTTTTACCGGAAACCTGCTGGGCACGCTGGTGACCGGGAGCCTCATTAAGCGCTTAGGATTTAACCGCAGCTATTACCTGGCCTCGCTGATTTTCGCTGCCGGGTGTGCGGGGCTGGGCCTGATGGTCGGCTTCTGGAGCTGGATGGTGTGGCGTTTTATCGCCGGCGTAGGCTGCGCGATGATTTGGGTGGTCGTTGAAAGTGCGTTAATGTGCAGCGGCACGTCGCGCAACCGCGGGCGCCTGCTGGCAGCCTATATGATGGTGTACTACGTGGGGACCGTGCTGGGACAGCTGATGGTCAGCAAGCTGCCAACCGACCTGATGAGCGTTCTGCCGTGGGTGACGGGTATGGTGCTGGCCGCGATCCTGCCGCTGCTCTTCACGCGTATTGTGAACCAGAACAGCGAACATCAGGAAGCCACCCACGTCTGGCCAATGCTGAGACTCCGGCAGGCACGTCTGGGGGTAAATGGCTGCATTATTTCCGGGATTGTACTGGGCTCGCTCTATGGCCTGATGCCGCTCTATCTGAACCATCAGGGCGTCAGCGATTCCGGGATCGGCTTCTGGATGGCGGTGATGGTGAGTGCGGGCATTCTCGGTCAGTGGCCAATTGGCCGTCTGGCGGACCGTTTTGGCCGCCTGCTGGTGCTGCGCGTTCAGGTCTTCGTGGTGATCATGGGATGCCTCGCCATGCTCAGCAATGCCGCGATGGCACCGGCGCTGTTTATTCTTGGGGCTGCCGGTTTCACGCTCTATCCGGTCGCGATGGCCTGGGCCTGTGAGAAAGTGGAACATCATCAGCTGGTGGCCATGAACCAGGCGCTTTTACTGAGCTATACCATCGGCAGTTTGTTAGGGCCGACGTTTACCGCGATGCTGATGCAGAATTATTCCGACAATTTGCTGTTCATCATGATTGCCAGCGTGTCGTTTATTTATCTCCTGATGCTGCTGCGCAAAGCGGGCGAACATCCAACGCCAGTGGCGCATGCCTGATTAAATTAAAGCCAGTCATCGACTGGCTTTTTTGTCCCCATCACATCTAAGACTTTTACGCATTGTTTGTTTATCGCGCCAGGCGATAATTCAGGTGAGTTCTATCACTAAAAGGCAGCAATCATGGCTACACGTCGTTTAACCACTACCGCACTGGCAGTAGTGTTGTCTTTAACGTTTGCTACAGCACCGGTCATGGCTAATCCTGGAAACGGGAATGGCGGTGGTGGTCACGGTAACAGTGGCGGACAAGGTAATGGTGGTAATCACGGCAATTCCGGAAATCACGGTAACGGAAATTCCGGTACCCATGGTAGTAAACACAATACAGACAATCCGGGTAAATCTAATAAAAGCGTCAGTGATGATGTCGACGCCCGTGTAAGCTTCGATCATGCCCGTCATCTGGCAGTGAACTATGGTTTAACCGGCTATGAGTCACTGCCTCCGGGCATTGCGAAAAACCTCGCACGCGGTAAACCACTGCCTCCGGGGATTGCGAAGAAAACCGTGCCGGCTTCTATGCTGGACCAGTTGCCTTCCTATCCTGGCTATGAATGGCGCGTGGTCGGTGACGATCTGGTCTTAATTGCACTCAGCACGGCTGTGGTGACGACCATTATTAACGGTGTGTTCAAATAGAATAAATAAGGCCCGGTTTTTACAGGGCCTTTTCTTTAATACATTACTTTGTGACCGTACTGTTCAAGAATACCTTTCACGCGCTCCATGGTCTCTTTCTTCGGCGGCTTCACGCCATCAAGCTTATATTCTTCGCCCATTGCCACCCATTTGTGTTTGCCTAGTTCATGGTAGGGCAGAAGCTCAATTTTCTCGACGTTGCCCATGTCGCGGGTAAATTCGCCCAGGCGGTGCGCGGAATCGTCGTCATCTGACCAGCCAGGAACCACCACGTAGCGGATCCAGGTTTTAATGCCTTTCGCTGAGATATATTTAGCAAACTCCAGCGTACGGTGGTTGGACACGCCAACCAGATTCTGGTGGATCTCGTCGTTCATCTGTTTAAGATCGAGCATCACCAGATCGGTCACTTCAAGCAATTCATCAATAACGGGATCGTAGCGGCGCACAAAACCGTTCGTGTCGAGGCAGGTATGAATACCTTCTTTGTGGCAGGCGCGGAACCAGTCGCGGACAAACTCGGCCTGAAGAATGGCCTCGCCACCGGACGCCGTCACACCGCCGCCGGATGCGTTCATAAAGTGGCGGTAGGTCACCACCTCTTTCATCAGATCGTCGACGGTCACTTCTTTCCCGCCGTGCGTGTCCCAGGTGTCGCGGTTATGGCAGTACAGGCAGCGCATCAGGCAGCCCTGGAAAAAGGTAATAAAGCGGATACCCGGGCCATCGACGGTGCCACAGGATTCAAAGGAGTGAATGCGACCAATAGTTGACATTGCGGTGATATCTCCAGCATCGGCCCGTCCGGGGCCTGTGTATGCACAGCTCAAAACCGGCTGTGTTGAAGTCTGTTTTGGCTGATATCCATAGAGTATAGATAGCGGACAAAAGAGACTAAGGTGGAGAGGGTGCTAAAAAGGCCCCACTGACGTGGAGCCTTTATTGTACGCTTTTTAACGCGTGATTTCAGTCATTTCCACTTACATGGACTGAGTGAAAGTACGGGTGATAACGTCCTGCTGCTGTTCTTTGGTCAGGGAGTTAAAACGTACTGCGTAGCCAGATACGCGGATGGTCAGCTGAGGATATTTCTCAGGGTGTTCCATCGCGTCGAGCAGCATTTCACGGTTCATTACGTTCACGTTCAGGTGCTGACCACCTTCGATGGACGCTTCGTGGTGGAAGTAACCATCCATCAGACCCGCGAGGTTCGTTTTACGCACTTCGTCGTCTTTACCCAGCGCGTTTGGCACGATAGAGAAGGTATAGGAGATACCATCTTTCGCGTAAGCAAACGGCAGTTTCGCAACGGATGTCAGAGAGGCAACAGCACCTTTCTGGTCACGACCGTGCATTGGGTTAGCACCTGGGCCGAATGGCGCGCCAGCACGACGACCGTCTGGGGTGTTACCGGTTTTCTTACCATACACAACGTTAGAGGTGATGGTCAGAACAGACTGAGTCGGGATAGCGTTACGGTAGGTAGTGAGTTTCTGAATTTTCTTCATGAAACGTTCTACCAGGTCAACCGCCATGTCATCAACGCGAGCGTCGTTGTTACCAAATTGCGGGTATTCGCCTTCGATTTCGAAGTCGATAGCCAGACCATCTTCGTCACGAATTGGTTTAACTTTCGCATATTTGATTGCAGACAGGGAGTCAGCAGCAACGGACAGACCTGCGATACCACACGCCATGGTGCGGATAACGTCACGGTCGTGCAGCGCCATCAGAGAGGCTTCGTAGCTGTACTTGTCGTGCATGTAGTGGATGATGTTCAGTGCAGTGATGTACTGTTTAGCCAGCCAGTCCATGAAGTGATCCATGCGCTCCATCACTTCATCATAGTTCAGGACATCGCCTTTGATCGGTTCAGACTTCGGACCAACCTGCATTTTCAGTTTTTCGTCAACGCCGCCGTTGATTGCGTACAGCATGGTTTTCGCCAGGTTTGCACGCGCACCGAAGAACTGCATTTGTTTACCAACGATCATCGGGCTTACGCAGCAAGCAATAGCGTAGTCATCGTTGTTGAAGTCCGGACGCATCAGGTCATCGTTCTCATACTGCAGAGAAGAGGTGTCGATGGACACTTTAGCGGCGAATTTCTTGAAGTTCAGAGGCAGTTTTTCAGACCACAGAACGGTGATGTTCGGCTCCGGAGAAGGACCCATGGTGTACAGGGTGTTCAGGAAGCGGAAGCTGTTTTTAGTTACCAGAGTACGGCCATCAACGCCCATACCACCGATAGATTCAGTTGCCCAGATTGGGTCACCGGAGAACAGCTCATCGTATTCAGGGGTACGCAGGAAGCGAACCATACGCAGTTTCATGACCAGGTGGTCAATCATTTCCTGTGCGTCTTGCTCGGTAATTTTGCCAGCTTTCAGGTCACGTTCGATGTAGGCATCCAGGAAGGTGGATACGCGACCGAAGGACATTGCGGCACCGTTCTGAGACTTAACTGCGGCCAGGTAGCCGAAGTAGGTCCACTGGATAGCTTCCTGAGCGTTGGTTGCAGGACCAGAGATATCGCAGCCGTATTTCGCTGCCATTTCTTTGATCTGACCCAGCGCGCGGTGCTGTTCAGCAATCTCTTCACGCAGACGGATAGTCGCTTCCAGGTTTACGCCGTTTTCCAGATCGGACTGCAGGGAAACAAACTGCGCGTACTTGTCTTTCATCAGGAAGTCGATACCGTACAGCGCAACGCGACGGTAGTCACCGATGATACGGCCACGGCCATAGGCATCTGGCAGACCAGTCAGAACGCCAGATTTACGGCAGTTCAGAATGTCTTTGGTGTAAACATCGAATACGCCCTGGTTATGAGTTTTGCGGTATTCGGTGAAGATTTTTTTCAGCATTGGGTCCAGCTCGCGGTTATACGCTTTGCAGGAACCTTCAACCATTTTAATACCACCGAACGGGATGATTGCGCGTTTCAGTGGTGCTTCAGTCTGCAGACCAACGATTTTCTCAAGGGCTTTGTTGATATAGCCAGCGTCGTGAGAAGTGATGGTGGAAGCCACGGAGGTGTCAAAATCAACTGGCGCGTGAGTGCGGTTTTCCAGTTTAACGCCTTCCATTACGCTGTCCCACAGCTTGGTGGTCGCTTCAGTTGCGCCAGCCAGGAAGGATTCGTCACCTTCATACGGGGTATAGTTTTTCTGAATGAAGTCACGTACGTTGACTTCATTCTGCCAGTCACCTTTCGCAAAACCTTCCCAGGCTGTGGCTAACTTTTCATTAAGCTCGGACATGTAACACCTACCTTCTTAAGTGGATTTTTTATTTACTGCCTGAGAAAACCATCAATGATGATCGTCGCCACGCAGGTAAATGACCCAGTATGTCAACCCAACTAACAGACCCCCACCGATAATGTTCCCGATAGTGACAGGGATCAGGTTATCAGTAATGAAATTCATAATAGTCAGGTGAGAGAAACTTTCCGGGGATGAACCAACTGCGGTCCAGAACTCCGGGCTTGCAAAGTCGCGGATGACAATGCCCATTGGGATCATGAACATATTCGCGATACTGTGCTCAAAGCCGCTGGCAACAAACATCGCAACCGGCAGAACCATGATTAAGGCTTTGTCCATCAGGCTACGACCGGAGTAGCTCATCCATACAGCCAGGCAGACCATCAGGTTCGCGAGGATGCCGAGAGCAACGGCTTCAATAAATGTGTGGTGCATTTTGTGGTCGGCGGTTTGCAGGACGTTCAGTCCCCAGCCGCCGTTGGCGGTCATGTACTCGCCAGAAAGCCACATCAACAAAACAAAGAGCAGACAGCCAACTAGGTTACCCACGTAGACGTTAAGCCAGTTACGTGCCAGCTGACCCCAGGTAATTCTTCCGCTGGCCTTTGCCACGACAATCAGCACCGTTGAGGTGAAGAGATCGGCACCGCAAATGACGCAAAGAATCAGACCCAGTGAGAAGCAAATGCCGCCAATCAGTTTGGCCATGCCAAAAGGCATTCCGGCAGTACCGGTGGTGGCGGTGATGTAGAAGACGAAAGCGATAGAGATGAACACACCAGCCGTGATCGCCAGATAGAACGTCTTCATCGGGTGTTTCGTTGCTTTATAGACACCCGCTTCTTCGGCGACTTTTGCCATCGCAGCGGGGAGTAAAAGATCAAAAGGGTTGTCAGCTTTCACACTAACTCTCTCTTTATTAAGTCGGCGACGAGATACTAACAAAGCATTATAGAAGAGAAATTGATATAGATCATATCTCGCCTGGCTTATAGGCCCGCAGTGTGTATGGTTTTACACCAAATGCGGAGTAAGTATTTGATTATCCGTATAAAAATAAATTTTAAAAGTTGTGAAAAGAGTTGAATTTTTTCGTTCGGCCACCTCTGAAACAGTTAATTAATATGGAGTATTAGTCATAAAAAGTAACAGTTAAGTCCGGGTAGATATTATTATATTTACCCATGATTAACTTTATTATTACAAACAACAGTCATTGCCGAAGAAAATAAAAAAAGGGGCAATGAAATTGCCCCGTAATATAGCCCAGCTGATTGAATACGCCTACTGCTGGTAATGTTATATGCGCTTATTTTGACCAGTAAGCGGCTTTCGCTTTCTGCAGCTTCTCATAGGCCTTCAGCAGCGACTGATGCGCCGGGAAGGCTTTCAGATCGCTGTCAACAGCCTGCAGACCGTAGAACGGCTCTTCACCGCTCAGCGCCGCGCTGGCCGCTTCTACCGCCTCGGCACCGTACATGCGCACAAAAGCATTCAGATACTGCAGCGGCTCACGATCCTCTTCCTGCGCGAGAAGCAGGAGGGTTTGCAGGCAGCGGTAATAGTTGGTGCGCTCGGCAGAGAAGACCGACTGGTTAAACTCCATGGTCCACTCGGTCCAGGCCAGGGCCTGATCCAGATCGCCGCCCGCCAGCGCCAGCATCGCTTTCAGCTCGCCGATGCGCAGGGTATACCAGCCGTTATCTTTGCCGGTGGCCAGACCGAGCAGCTCGCGTACGCGTGTGAAGTCATCGTGGCCTTCCTCGTCCAGCTGGGCGATCAGGTTCAGATAATCCTCTTTTTCCCATTCGCTGCCCGGCAGTGCCAGCAGCGTTTCACGCAGATGCGCGCCCATGCTGTTATTCGCCAGCCACAGATCTTCAGCAGGGTAGATGTCGGACATGCCAGGAACAATAATACGGCACGCATAGACGCCCAGGTGCTCGTAGTCAGCAATGTAGACTTCTTTATCTTCAGATTTGAAGATGGCCATCAGCGTGGCGAACTCTTCTTCCGTGGTACCGGCAAAGCTCCAGTCCACGAAAGGATAGTCGGCGTCCTGTTTGAATAGATCCCATGAGATCAAACCGCTGGAGTCGATGAAGTGGGTTTCCAGATTGGTATGCTCAGCCACTTCTTCATCGTCGAACGTTGGCGGCGTAAACACGTCGAGGTCTTTCAGGCTACGGCCCTGCAGCAGTTCGGTCACGGTACGTTCCAGCGCTACGCCGAAGTCCGGATGTGCGCCGAAGGAGGCGAAGCAGGTGCCATTTGTCGGGTTAAACAGCACAACGCAGATAACCGGGTATTTACCGCCCAGCGAGCCGTCATACGCAAAGATTGGGAAACCTTCGGCTTCCAGTTTGGCGATGGATTCCACCACGCCCGGATAACGCGCCAGCACGTCTGCCGGAATTTCAGGCAGGCTGATGGATTCGGCAATAATGCGGTTTTTAATGTGGCGTTCGAAGACTTCAGACAGACCCTGCACGCGCGCTTCATTGCGGGTATTACCGGCGGACATGCCGTTAGACACGTACAGGTTGCCGACGATGTTCATCGGGATATAGACGGTCTGCTCATCCGACTGACGAGTGAATGGCAGGGCGCAAATACCGCGATCTTCGTTACCGGACTGCAGATCGATCAGCATGCTGGCGGTCAGTTCGTTTTCGGGATCGTAAAACGCACGCAGACGCGTATCCAGGATACCTTCCGGCAGTTCGTCATCTTCGGTCAGCGGGAACCATTTTTCATTCGGGTAGTGAACGAACGGGCCGTTAGCGATGGTTTCACCCAGCCAGAAATCGGCGAAGAAGTAGTTGGTGGACAGACGCTCAAAATACTCACCCAGCGCAGAGGCCAGTGCCGCTTTTTTTGTCGCGCCTTTACCGTTGGTAAAGCACAGGGCACAGTCTTTATCGCGAATATGTACGGACCAGACATGCGGCACCGGATTGAGCCAGGAGGCTTCTTCGATGTTAAAACCCAGGTCGGTCAGTTTCTGCTGGAAGCGAGCGATGGAATCTTCCAGGGCGGCGTCTTTGCCGGGGATAAACGTTTGAGTCATGGCGTTCACTTTTATCGTACGTAAAGCGCGCAATGATACGGGTTTTGCGTGACAGGTGCTATCTCCGGCGAAAATAAAAGACTGGGCTATGCTTACTGTCAGTAACTCACTGTTAAGGCATAGAAAAATGAAAGCATTCGATCTCCAGCGGATGGCGTTTGATAAAGTCCCTCCCGAATTTTTAGGCGAAGTGGCGCTGCGTAGTCTGTATACCTTCGTTCTGGTCTTCCTGTTTCTTAAAATCACCGGTCGTCGCGGCGTGCGGCAGATGTCGCTTTTTGAAGTATTGATCATCCTGACGCTGGGTTCAGCGGCGGGGGATGTCGCTTTTTATGATGATGTGCCGATGGTGCCGGTGTTTATCGTTTTTGTCTCACTGGCGCTCCTCTATCGCCTGGTAATGTGGCTGATGTCGAAAAGCGAAAAGCTGGAAGATCTGCTTGAAGGAAAGCCGGTCGTGATTGTCGAGGACGGTCAGCTGGCCTGGGAAAATGTCCAGAGTGCCAATATGACCGAGTTTGAGTTCTTTATGGAGCTGCGCCTGAACAGCGTGGAACAGCTCGGGCAGGTGCGTCTGGCGATAATGGAAACTAACGGGCAGATCAGCGTCTATTACTACGCGGATGAGGACGTAAAGCCTGGTCTCTGTATTTTGCCGGATATGCTGATCGAGCGTTTCAGGACGGTCCCCGAAGCAGGCGATTACGCTTGCGTAAGATGTAGCCATGTTGTGGCCATGAAGCCTGGCGATCGTCAATTATGCCCTCGTTGTGCAAATCCGGAATGGACGAAGGTTAGCCGGGCTAAACGGATCACCTGACAGCCATTTTGTCGGTTTTGCGATAGCGAGGCGGCAGATTGTTTTGTGTGACGCGGGGCACATTTCACCGGTCATAAGTTTTAGACATTGCGGCGCGTGTCACTGAATGATAAAACCGATATCCACAGTTATAACTTATGGCTTTTAGCGTGGTGAGGGGAAATGGCTCAAGTCTTTAATTTCAGTTCAGGTCCGGCAATGTTACCGGCAGACGTGCTTAAACAGGCTCAACAGGAACTTTGTGACTGGAACGGTCTGGGGACGTCGGTGATGGAAATCAGCCACCGGGGTAAAGAGTTTATTCAGGTGGCGGAAGAGGCAGAAAAGGATTTTCGCGATCTGCTGAATATTCCCTCGAACTACAAAGTATTGTTCTGTCATGGCGGCGGACGCGGCCAGTTTGCTGGCGTGCCGCTGAACATCCTTGGTGATAAAACGACGGCAGACTACGTTGATGCGGGCTACTGGGCGGCCAGTGCGGTGAAAGAAGCGCACAAGTACTGCACGCCGAATGTTATTGACGCCAAAGTGACCGTTGACGGTCTGCGCGCCGTGAAGCCCATGAGCGAGTGGCAACTCTCTGACAACGCTGCGTATCTTCACTACTGCCCGAACGAAACCATCGACGGTATCGCCATTGACGAGACCCCGAACTTCGGCAAAGACGTAGTGGTTGCCGCAGATTTCTCCTCCACCATTCTTTCTGCGCCAATTGACGTCAGTCGCTACGGTGTAATTTATGCGGGCGCGCAGAAAAATATCGGCCCTGCTGGCCTGACTATCGTCATCGTGCGCGAAGACCTGCTGGGTAAAGCGCATAAATCCTGCCCGTCGATTCTCGATTACACCGTGCTGAACGATAACGACTCCATGTTCAACACCCCGCCGACGTTTGCCTGGTACCTGTCCGGCCTGGTCTTCAAATGGCTGAAGCAAAACGGCGGTGTGGCGCAGATGGACAAGGTTAATCAGCAGAAAGCCGAGCTGCTGTACGGCGTGATTGATAAGAGCGATTTCTATCGTAACGATGTGGCGAAAGCCAACCGTTCGCGCATGAACGTGCCGTTCCAGCTGGTGGACAGCAACCTGGATAAAGTCTTCCTGGAAGAGTCCTTCGCGGCAGGTCTGCACGCGCTGAAAGGCCACCGAGTGGTGGGCGGCATGCGTGCCTCCATCTATAACGCCATGCCGCTGGAAGGCGTTAAAGCGCTGACCGATTTCATGATTGACTTCGAACGTCGCCACGGTTAATTGCGCTGTTTTCACCCCCGTAGCCCTGCTGCGGGGTTTTTATTATGTTGAGTTGAGATAAGTTTCATGGAATCCCTGACGTTACAACCTATCGCGCGGGTAGATGGCACCATCAATCTGCCTGGTTCAAAAAGTGTCTCGAACCGCGCTCTGCTGCTGGCAGCTCTGGCAAACGGCACCACCGTCCTCACGAACCTGCTGGACAGCGATGACGTGCGCCATATGCTCAATGCGCTGAAAGCGTTGGGAGTTCATTACACGCTGTCTGACGACCGTACCCGCTGCGAAGTGACGGGGAACGGCGGCGCGCTACGCTCGGCTGATGAGCTTGAACTGTTTCTGGGTAACGCGGGGACCGCAATGCGTCCGCTGGCGGCAGCGCTGTGTCTGGGCAGCAACAACATTGTCCTGACAGGCGAGCCGCGCATGAAAGAGCGCCCGATCGGCCATCTGGTGGATGCCCTTCGTCAGGGCGGCGCGCAGATTGAGTATCTGGAGCAAGAGAATTATCCACCCCTGCGTCTGCGCGGGGGCTTTACCGGCGGTAACGTCGAGGTTGACGGTAGCGTATCCAGCCAGTTCCTGACGGCGCTGCTGATGACCGCACCGCTGGCACCGCAGGATACCGTAATCACTATTAAGGGCGATCTGGTTTCCAAACCGTACATTGATATTACGCTGCATCTGATGAAGACCTTCGGTGTAGAGGTTGAAAACCAGGCTTATCAGCGTTTTGTCGTTCGCGGCGCCCAGCAATATCAGTCTCCGGGCCATTACCTGGTGGAAGGGGATGCCTCTTCCGCTTCGTATTTCCTGGCTGCCGGGGCGATTAAAGGCGGCACGGTGAAAGTGACCGGCATTGGCCGTAACAGCGTGCAGGGCGATATTCGTTTTGCTGACGTGCTGGAGAAAATGGGCGCCATTGTCACCTGGGGCGATGATTTCATCTCCTGTACACACGGTGAATTGAAGGCCATTGATATGGACATGAACCATATCCCGGATGCGGCGATGACCATCGCCACGGCGGCGTTGTTTGCAAAAGGCACCACCACGCTGCGTAACATCTACAACTGGCGCGTGAAAGAGACCGATCGTCTGTTCGCAATGGCCACCGAGTTGCGTAAGGTGGGAGCTGAAGTGGAAGAGGGCGAAGACTACATTCGCGTTACACCTCCGGCAAAACTGCAGTTCGCGGAAATTGGGACCTACAACGATCACCGTATGGCGATGTGCTTCTCGCTGGTGGCGCTGTCCGATACCGCGGTGACCATCCTCGATCCAAAATGTACGGCGAAAACCTTCCCGGACTACTTCGAGCAGCTGGCCCGCATCAGTACGCTGGCCTGATAACAGCGTGCCGCATCGCCCGATGCGGCATTTGCTTACGCTTCCTGACGTTCATTCACGCGCATTTCTTCTACACTCTGCTTCATTAATTCCCTAATTTGCACGCAAAGGTAACAGTTGCGCACGTTGGCGCGTATAATGCGCGGCGTTTATGTAAACGGTATGCCTTATTTAAGGAGAAAAAGATGACGGCAGTTGCCCCGGTAATCACCATTGATGGGCCTAGTGGCGCAGGGAAAGGTACGCTGTGCAAAGCGATGGCAGAAGCATTGCAATGGCATCTTTTAGATTCGGGAGCAATCTATCGCGTGCTGGCGCTGGCTGCACTGCATCATCATGTGGATGTAGCCTCTGAAGAGGCGCTGGTTCCGTTGGCGGCGCATCTGGATGTGCGTTTCGTGTCGACCGATGGCAACCTCGAAGTCATCCTTGAAGGGGAAGACGTGAGCGGCGAAATTCGTACGCAGGAAGTGGCGAATGCCGCCTCCCAGGTGGCGGCATTCCCGCGCGTTCGTGAGGCGCTGTTACGCCGTCAGCGCGCGTTCCGTGAAGCCCCGGGTCTGATTGCGGACGGGCGTGATATGGGAACCGTGGTATTCCCTGATGCGCCGGTGAAAATTTTCCTTGACGCCTCTTCGGAAGAACGTGCGCAACGCCGCATGCTTCAGTTGCAGGAGAAGGGGTTTAGTGTTAACTTTGATCGCCTTTTATCCGAGATAAAAGAGCGCGATGACCGCGATCGTAACCGCGCCGTTGCCCCACTTGTTCCTGCAGAAGATGCATTAGTTCTGGATTCCACCAGTTTAACTATTGAGCAAGTGATTGAAAAAGCGCTACAATATGCGCGCCAAAAACTGGCACTCGCGTAATCGCGACCGATTTAGCAGTACCCCCGCTGCAATGGATTGACGGCGGGTATGTGAAACAACCCCATCCGGCACGGAGCCAGGTGGACGTTAATATTAACCTGAAGATTAAACATGACTGAATCTTTTGCTCAACTGTTTGAAGAATCCTTAAAAGAAATCGAAACCCGTCCGGGTTCCATCGTTCGCGGTGTTGTTGTTGCTATCGACAAAGACGTAGTACTGGTTGACGCCGGTCTGAAATCTGAGTCCGCCATTCCGGCAGAGCAGTTCAAAAACGCCCAGGGCGAGCTGGAAATCCAGGTGGGTGACGAAGTTGACGTTGCTCTGGACGCAGTAGAAGACGGCTTCGGCGAAACCCTGCTGTCTCGTGAGAAAGCTAAACGTCACGAAGCATGGATCACGCTGGAGAAAGCTTACGAAGAAGCTGAAACTGTGGTCGGTGTTATCAACGGCAAAGTTAAAGGTGGCTTCACTGTTGAGCTGAATGGTATTCGTGCGTTCCTGCCAGGTTCTCTGGTAGACGTTCGTCCAGTCCGTGACACCCTGCACCTCGAAGGCAAAGAGCTTGAGTTCAAAGTAATCAAGCTGGACCAGAAGCGTAACAACGTTGTTGTTTCCCGTCGTGCCGTTATCGAATCCGAAAACAGCGCAGAACGCGATCAGCTGCTGGAAAACCTGCAGGAAGGCATGGAAGTCAAAGGTATCGTTAAGAACCTCACTGACTACGGCGCATTCGTTGACCTGGGCGGCGTTGATGGCCTGCTGCACATCACCGACATGGCGTGGAAACGCGTTAAGCACCCAAGCGAAATCGTGAACGTGGGCGACGAAATCACTGTTAAAGTGCTGAAGTTCGACCGCGAGCGTACTCGTGTATCCCTCGGCCTGAAACAGCTGGGCGAAGATCCATGGGTAGCTATCGCTAAGCGTTACCCAGAAGGTACCAAACTGACTGGTCGCGTGACCAACCTGACTGACTACGGCTGCTTCGTTGAAATCGAAGAAGGCGTTGAAGGTCTGGTACACGTTTCCGAAATGGACTGGACCAACAAAAACATCCACCCATCCAAAGTTGTTAACGTTGGTGATGTAGTGGAAGTGATGGTTCTGGATATCGACGAAGAACGTCGTCGTATCTCCCTGGGCCTGAAGCAGTGCAAAAACAACCCATGGCAGCAGTTCGCGGAAACCCACAACAAGGGCGACCGTGTTGAAGGTAAAATCAAGTCTATCACTGACTTCGGTATCTTCATCGGCCTGGACGGCGGCATCGACGGCCTGGTTCACCTGTCTGACATCTCCTGGAACGTTGCAGGCGAAGAAGCAGTTCGTGAATACAAAAAAGGCGACGAAATCGCTGCAGTTGTTCTGCAGGTTGACGCAGAGCGTGAGCGTATCTCCCTGGGCGTTAAACAGCTCGCGGAAGATCCGTTCAACAACTGGGTTGCACTGAACAAGAAAGGCGCAATCGTAAACGGTAAAGTAACTGCAGTTGACGCTAAAGGCGCAACCGTAGAACTGGCTGACGGCGTTGAAGGTTACCTGCGCGCTTCTGAAGCTTCCCGTGACCGCGTTGAAGATGCCACTCTGGTTCTGAACGTAGGCGACGACGTTGAAGCTAAGTTCACCGGTGTTGACCGTAAGAACCGTGCAATCAGCCTGTCTGTTCGTGCTAAAGACGAAGCTGATGAGAAAGATGCAATCGCAACTGTTAACAAACAGGAAGATGCAAACTTCTCTAACAACGCAATGGCTGAAGCTTTCAAAGCAGCTAAAGGCGAGTAATATCAGGTTCTCAGCATCATTTGAGCTGTAACGCATTTACAGCGCGAAGGATGAGGAGCAAACTTGACAGATTGCAGGATCCGTCCTGTAATCAATAACAAAGGGCGGCTACGGCCGCCCTTGTTTAATGAGCTGTTCAGCTAATTGGTTTGAAAGGAACCGGAGGAATCATGACCAAGTCAGAATTGATTGAAAGACTTGCCAGTCAGCAACCGCATATCCCTGCCAAGGCAGTGGAAGATGCCGTAAAAGAGATGCTGGAGCATATGGCCTCCACTCTTGCCCAGGGCGAGCGCATTGAAATCCGCGGTTTCGGTAGTTTTTCTCTGCACTATCGTGCTCCACGTACCGGGCGTAACCCGAAAACGGGCGATAAAGTCGAACTGGAAGGTAAGTACGTTCCGCACTTTAAGCCAGGTAAAGAACTGCGCGATCGCGCCAATATTTATGGCAACTGAGTTTATCCCTTGGGGTAAACTGGGTTCGAAAGAAAGCACCTGCGGGTGCTTTTTTTGTGCTTAACGTTTTCGTTCTGAAGAGCTCCCGCATTTTTCATTTCCGTTTCTGCAAACGGATAAAAACAGTACGGCACGTGCTGTAAAACCTGGTCTTCCCACCTGACAACACGCTCTGCCTGCTTACATACTGCCATCCTGAAACAGGGAGGTAGCAATGGGCATACCCGCGCTGAGCATCTGCGCCATTCTGGCAATAACCCCTTTGCTCTGGTTACCTGAGCTGCCATCACGTCATCTCGTCTGGATAATGATTGTGGGGGGTGTCGTGCTGGCTGCACGGCGAAACGTACAACTGAAGTATGTGGGGATGGGGGTGTTATTTTGTGTATGGGGGATCCTGGCCGCACAGGAGAGCGTCTGGCCTATGGCGCATTTAACCGCGGGCGCGGTGCGGGCTGAGGTCGAGATCACCGCGACCGATGGCAGAACCCTGCTCCAGGGAAACATTCTCAGCGTGGATGGTCAACGCTGGTGGGCGTCCACAGGCGTAACCCTGTATGGCAACGATCTGCCACAGAACGTATGTGCCGGTCAGCGCTGGGCCATGACGCTCAGACTCAGGCCAGTTCACGGCGAACTGAACGACGGAGGCTATGATGCCCAGCGAAGCGCTCTTGCTCAACATCAAACGCTGAGCGGGCGGTTCACCCATGCGGAACGCGTCGATGGACGCTGCAGCCTGCGCGCGCAATACCTGATGTCACTGCGAAACCGGCTTTCTGCTTATCAATGGGGAGCGGTTATCCTCGGGTTGGGGATGGGGGAGCGTCTGGATGTCCCGCGGGAAATAAAAGATCTGATGCGAGAAACCGGCACGCTGCATCTTATGGCGATTTCAGGTCTGCATATCGCACTGGCAGCATCCATCGTCTGGTTACTGGCTCGCGGTTTCCAGTTTTTATTACCCGCCCATCGGATCCACTGGCAAATTCCTCTCCTGGCCGGGTTGGCCTTTGCCGCTTTTTACGCCTGGCTTACCGGTTTACAACCACCGGCAATGCGAACGGTTATCGCCCTTGCTGTACTCGCGACGTTGCGTATTACGGCCCGTCAATGGTCTCCCTGGCAGGTATGGTTTTGCTGTATCGCGGCGATCCTGCTAAGCGATCCGTTAGCCGTACTGTCGCAAAGTCTGGCCCTGTCAGCATTTGCCGTCGCTGCGTTGATTTTCTGGTTTCAGTGGTTGCCGCTTCCTCACTGGCACCGGGCTCGTCGGATACGACCACTCCTGAACCTCGTATATCTACAGGTCGGAATGTTGCTGCTGCTTATGCCGTTGCAGGTGCTGATTTTCCATGGTTTCAGCCTCTCGTCCCTCATTGCCAATCTCTTTGCCGTTCCCCTGGTGACATTTATCTCCGTGCCGCTGATCCTGCTCGGTATGTTGCTCCATCTGCTGCCGCTGGCGGCGGTAGAAAGTGCCGTCTGGTTTGCGGCCGATAAGTCGCTTGCGGGACTCTTCTGGCTACTGATGCGCCTGCCTGATGGCTGGCAAAATGTGGATCAACGCTGGCAGTACCTGTCATTGCTGCCCTGGCTTGCCATCGCGGGCTGGCGTTTTCGTGCCTGGACAATCGTTCCTGCTGTTTGTCTGGCAGGCAGCGTCCTGTTGACATATCCCCTGTGGCAAACAACAAAAAGCGATAGCTGGACGCTACATATGCTGGATGTAGGGCAGGGGCTGGCTATGGTCATTGAACGGCAGGGAAAAGCCATTCTGTATGATACCGGGCTCGCCTGGCCGGGCGGAGACAGCGCGCAGCGGTTAATTATTCCGTGGCTTCGCTGGCATCACTTGCGGCCGGAAGGCGTCATTCTCAGTCATGATCACCTCGACCATGCAGGGGGCCTGGTATCGCTGAAAAAAGCCTGGCCTGAAATGTGGATAAGAAGCCCCTTACGTCAGGCAGGTCATCGCCCTTGTTTCCGGGGACAACGTTGGCAATGGCAGGGACTTACCATCACCGTTCACTGGCCACCAGAGAATTATCCCTCCCAGGGGAATAACGTTTCCTGTGTGGTAAAAGTTGATGACGGTGAGCAGAGTGTTCTGCTGACTGGGGATATTGAAGCGCCTGCGGAACAGGCTATGCTTAGCCATTACTGGCGTCATCTGAGGACCACGCTCATACAAGTCCCCCATCATGGCAGCAATACGTCTTCATCGTTGCCACTGGTACAGCGGGCGGAAGGGCAGATTGCACTGGATTCGGCGGCCCGCTACAACGCGTGGCATTTTCCGTCGGCTAAAGTCGTGCGGCGTTATCGAAAAGAGGGGTATCTCTGGCATGATACGCCTCATTCTGGACAAATATCGGTGACATTCTCGCAACATCACTGGCAAATCCGACGCTTGCGAGAACAAATTTTACCCCGCTGGTATCATCAGTGGTTTGGCGCGCCCGTAGATAACGGGTAGAATATGCGGCTATTTCAACAATGCTGGTTTTTTGAATGCATAACGACAAAGATCTCTCCACGTGGCAAACGTTCCGCCGACTCTGGCCGATGATTGCTCCTTTTAAAGCAGGCTTGATCGTGGCGGGTGTAGCGTTAATCCTCAACGCAGCCAGCGATACTTTTATGCTATCGCTTCTTAAACCGTTACTGGACGACGGTTTTGGTAAAACGGATCGCTCAGTGCTGCTATGGATGCCTCTGGTGGTGATCGGACTGATGATCTTACGCGGTATCACCAGCTATATCTCCAGCTACTGTATTTCCTGGGTATCAGGAAAAGTGGTGATGACCATGCGCCGTCGACTGTTCAGTCATATGATGGGCATGCCGGTTGCGTTCTTCGATAAACAGTCGACCGGAACGTTGCTGTCACGTATTACCTACGACTCCGAGCAGGTTGCCTCTTCCTCTTCCAGCGCGCTGATTACCGTTGTGCGCGAAGGCGCGTCGATTATCGGCCTGTTCGTGATGATGTTCTACTACAGCTGGCAGCTGTCGCTGATCCTTATCGTACTGGCTCCGGTCGTGTCCGTGGCTATTCGCGTCGTGTCGAAGCGCTTCCGTAATATCAGCAAGAATATGCAGAATACGATGGGACAGGTGACCACCAGCGCAGAGCAGATGCTGAAAGGGCATAAAGAAGTTCTGATTTTTGGTGGTCAGGACGTCGAAACAAAACGCTTTGATAAAGTCAGCAACAAAATGCGTCTGCAGGGAATGAAAATGGTGTCGGCCTCTTCCATCTCTGACCCGATTATTCAGCTGATTGCCTCACTGGCGCTGGCGTTCGTTCTGTACGCGGCAAGCTTCCCAAGCGTGATGGAGACGCTGACGGCAGGTACCATCACCGTGGTCTTCTCCTCCATGATCGCCCTGATGCGTCCGCTGAAATCCCTGACAAACGTCAACGCCCAGTTCCAGCGCGGGATGGCGGCCTGTCAGACCCTGTTCAGCATTCTGGATTCCGAACAGGAGAAAGATGAAGGCAAGCGCGTCATTGAGCGCGCGAACGGTGACGTTGAGTTCCGTAATGTGACCTTCACCTATCCTGGCCGCGAAACACCGGCTCTGCGCAATATCAACCTGACCATTCCGGCAGGAAAAACCGTTGCGCTGGTAGGCCGTTCCGGCTCCGGTAAATCGACCATTGCCAGCCTGATCACCCGGTTCTACGACATTGACGAAGGTGAAATTCTGTTAGACGGCCACGATCTGCGCGAGTATACCCTGCAGTCGCTGCGTAACCAGGTGGCGCTGGTCTCCCAGAACGTGCACCTGTTCAACGATACGGTGGCAAACAACATCGCTTATGCGCGCACTGAAGAGTACAGCCGTGAGCAGATTGAGAATGCCGCGCGTATGGCCTATGCAATGGACTTTATCAACAAGATGGATAACGGTCTCGATACCATCATCGGCGAGAACGGCGTACTGCTCTCCGGTGGTCAGCGTCAGCGTATCGCCATTGCCCGCGCGCTGCTGCGTGACAGCCCGATCCTGATTCTGGATGAAGCGACCTCTGCGCTGGATACGGAATCAGAACGTGCGATTCAGTCGGCGCTGGATGAGCTGCAAAAGAACCGTACCTCGCTGGTGATTGCGCACCGTCTGTCGACTATCGAGCAGGCTGATGAAATCGTCGTGGTTGAGGATGGGATCATTGTTGAACGCGGCAGCCATGCCGATCTGCTGGAACACCGCGGCGTTTATGCCCAGCTTCATAAGATGCAGTTCGGCGAATGATTGCACGCATCTGGTCCGGTGAATCCCCGCTGTGGCTGCTGCTTCTGCCGCTCTCCTGGCTGTACGGCCTGGTGAGCGGTGCTATTCGCCTGCTTTACCGTCTGGGGCTGAAGCAGGCATGGCGCGCGCCGGTACCGGTTGTGGTGGTGGGTAATCTTACGGCGGGTGGCAACGGTAAAACCCCGGTGGTCATCTGGCTGGTTGAGCAACTGCAACAGCGCGGTATCCGTCCCGGCGTGGTGTCGCGAGGGTATGGCGGTAAAGCGGCGAAATACCCTCTGTTGCTGACGGCGGAAACCACGACCGCCGAGGCGGGTGATGAGCCAGTATTGATTTACCAGCGTACTGGCGCCCCTGTCGCGGTCTCGCCGGTGCGCAGCGATGCCGTCCGGGCCCTGCTTGCTGAACATGCAGTACAGATAATCATCACGGATGATGGCCTGCAACACTACGCGCTGGCGCGTGATAAAGAGATTGTGGTCATTGATGGTGTCCGTCGTTTTGGTAACGGTTGGTGGCTGCCCGCCGGCCCCATGCGAGAACGGGCTTCACGCCTGAAGTCCGTGGATGCGGTGATTGTGAATGGCGGTGAGGCAAAAACGGGCGAAATCCCTATGCAACTCCAGCCTGGCATGGCCGTCAATCTTGTGACGGGCGAACGTCGTCCGGTTTCTCATTTACCTGCGCTCGTCGCCATGGCGGGTATTGGTCATCCTCCACGTTTCTTCTCGACGCTGGAACAGGGCGGTGCCCGGCTTGAAAAACGCGTTCCGCTGGCCGATCATCAGGCGCTGTCGGTGGAACAGGTTGACGCACTGACGACGCCCGGTCAGACATTGATCATGACTGAAAAAGATGCGGTGAAATGCCGTCTCTTTGCGAAAGATAACTGGTGGTATCTGCCGGTTGACGCTGAACTCAGCGGCGAGCAGCCGGAACACTTGCTCCAGGATCTGCTGGCGTTGGTGAAATAAACGCTTATGCGGTTCTGGTGGCGCTTTGACTGACAGGAAAACGCATGTCTTTACCGCAACTCTCGCTTTCAGCCGCACGTCATTTACACCTTGCCGCACAGGGGCTGCTTAAAAAGCCCCGTCGCCGTGCGCAGCCTGCCGATATTCTCTCTACCGTCCAGCGCATGTCGCTACTTCAAATCGACACCATTAACATCGTGGCGCGTAGCCCTTACCTGGTGCTGTTTAGCCGGCTGGGAAGTTATCCTTCACAGTGGCTGGATGAGTCGCTCAGCAAGGGGGAGTTGATGGAGTATTGGGCGCACGAAGCCTGCTTTCTGCCTCGCAGCGACTTTGCCCTGGTTCGTCACCGTATGCTTGCGCCGGAGAAGATGGGCTGGAAATACCGCCAGGCGTGGATGCTGGAACATGCGGCTGAAATCGAGCAGCTTATCGCGCATATTCAGGAGAACGGTCCGGTACGTTCCGCCGATTTTGAACATCCCCGGAAAGGCACGAGCGGCTGGTGGGAGTGGAAGCCACACAAACGTCATCTGGAAGGCCTGTTTACCTCAGGCAAAGTCATGGTGATTGAACGGCGTAATTTTCAGCGCGTTTACGACCTCACGCATCGCGTGATGCCGCACTGGGACGACGAGCGCGACCTGCTTTCCCGTGAGGCCGCTGAGGCCATCATGCTGGAGAACAGCGCCCGCAGTCTGGGTATTTTCCGTTCACAGTGGCTGGCAGATTATTACCGTCTGCGCCAGCCTGCGCTAAAACCGCTGCTGGAAATGTGGCAGCAAGAACAGCGCATAATCCCCGTCATGGTAGAAACACTGGGCGAAATGTGGCTCCATAAGGAGCTCTTCCCGCTATTGCCTCAGGCGCTGGAAGGGAAACTTCAGGCAACCCACAGCACGGTGCTGTCGCCTTTCGATCCGGTGGTCTGGGACAGAAAACGCGCCGAGCAGCTGTTCGGTTTCAGCTACCGGCTGGAGTGTTACACCCCGGCACCCAAGCGCCAGTATGGCTACTTCGTCTTACCTCTGCTGCATAAGGGGCAACTGGTCGGGCGTATGGATGCCAAAATGCACCGCAAGACCGGTACGCTTGAAATCATAGCGCTTTATCTGGAAGAGGGCGTCAGGGTGACGGCGGCTCTGGAAAAAGGGTTAACGCTCGCCATAAGCGAATTCGCGCGCTGGCAGGGGGCTCACGACGTGACGCTGGGTCGGGTACCTGATGGATTGTTTACATCCTGTCGAAGTGGCTGGGAAACAGGCACTCCCTGAAAAAGGAATGTGTTAAGCTTTAGCGATTACCCATACGGAGGAACTATGGATCACCGTTTACTTGAAATTATTGCCTGCCCGGTATGCAACGGCAAACTCTACTACAGCCAGGACAAACAAGAGCTGATTTGCAAGCTGGACAGTCTGGCTTTCCCGCTGCGTGACGGTATTCCGGTATTGCTGGAAAACGAAGCCCGTTCCCTGGTGGCAGAAGAGAGCAAACCATGAGTTTTGTTGTCATTATTCCTGCGCGTTACGCCTCAACCCGTCTGCCGGGTAAACCGCTGGTGGATATCAATGGCAAACCGATGATCGTGCACGTTCTTGAACGTGCTCGTGAGTCGGGTGCTGAGCGCATTATCGTGGCGACCGACCATCCCGATGTGGCGCGTGCGGTTGAGGCCGCGGGTGGGGAAGTGTGTATGACCCGCGCCGATCACCAGTCTGGCACCGAGCGTCTGGCGGAAGTGGTTGAGAAATGCGGTTTCAGCGATGATACGGTCATCGTGAACGTGCAGGGTGACGAGCCGATGATCCCGGCGGTCATTATTCGTCAGGTGGCTGAAAACCTGGCGCAGCGTCAGGTCGGAATGGCCACGCTGGCGGTGCCCATTCATCATGCAGAAGAAGCGTTCAATCCGAATGCGGTGAAGGTGGTGATGGATGCGGAGGGCTATGCGCTCTATTTCTCCCGCGCCACCATTCCGTGGGATCGCGATCGCTTTGCGGTTTCAAAAGAGACTATTGGTGATACCTTCCTGCGTCACATTGGCATCTACGGCTATCGCGCTGGCTTTATTCGTCGCTATGTGAGCTGGACGCCGAGCCCGCTGGAACATATCGAAATGCTGGAGCAGCTTCGCGTGCTCTGGTATGGCGAGAAAATCCACGTCGCTGTTGCCGAGGAGGTCCCTGGCACGGGCGTTGACACCCCTGAAGATCTTGAGCGTGTTCGCGCCGAACTGCGTTAATCCTGCCTGCATCCCTCATGGAGGGATGCACTCTCCGGTTTATTTTTTCCTATCTTTTCCATAATTGATCTCTGCAGGGTGACATCTGCTTTCTACGCGCTCATTATAAAAGCAGTAGTCTTAATGGGGGTAATCTCATATGGAACAGCTGCGTGCCGAACTGAGTCACCTGCTTGGCGAGAAATTAAGCCGGGTTGAATGTGTGAGTGAAAAGGCTGATACCGCGCTCTGGTCGTTGTACGACAGTCAGGGAAACCCAATGCCGCTGATGGCCAGGAGCTTTACCTCGCCGGGGGTTGCCCGACAGCTCGCCTGGAAAATTTCAATGCTCGCACGGCAGGGAACCGTCCGTATGCCGACGGTTTACGGCGTGATGACGCATGAGGAGCACCCCGGCCCGGATGTGCTGCTGATTGAGCGGCTGCGCGGGGTGTCTGTTGAAGCCCCGGCACGTACGCCGGAGCGCTGGGAACAGCTCAAGGACCAGATTGTCGAGGCGCTGCTGGCCTGGCATCGTCAGGATAGCCGTGGACTCGTTGGCCCGGTCGACAGTACCCAGGAAAACCTGTGGCCGCTATGGTATCGCCAGCGGGTCGAAGTGCTGTGGGGGACGCTTAACCAATTCAATAACACCGGTTTAACCATGCAGGACAAACGTATTCTGTTCCGCACCCGCGAGTGCTTACCGGCGCTGTTTGAAGGTTTTAATGACAACTGCGTGCTGATCCACGGTAATTTTACCCTGCGCAGCATGCTCAAGGACTCCCGCAGCGATCAGCTTCTGGCCATGCTGGGGCCGGGAGTCATGCTCTGGGCGCCGCGCGAATATGAGTTATTCAGGCTCAGCGACAGCGGGGCGGCGGAAGGTCTGCTTTGGCACTACCTTCAACGTGCGCCCGTTGCCGAAGCGTTTCTCTGGCGGCGCTGGCTCTACCTGCTGTGGGACGAGGTGGCGCAACTGGTGAATACCGGTCGTTTCAATCGCGCCAACTTCGATCTGGCGACAAAATCACTCCTGCCCTGGCTTGCCTGAGGACCCCTTCAGCCACTGCCAGAGGCGTCCAAGCGTTTCATAACCCACGCGATCGCTGTGCATCAGCCAGGCCGGGGACGGGATCGCCCGTTCCCAGGGGTTAAGCGGCGCGTCGATGGCCATCTGGTTTGCCGGTGCCGGAAGCGGGTGCAGGCCCTGCTTTTCAAAGAAAATCATCGCTCTTGGCAGGTGCGAGGCGGAGGTCACCAGTAAGAACGGGACATCACCAATCGCCTGCTTCACCGCAGCAGCCTCTTCTTCGGTATCTTTTGGGCGGTCCAGGGTAATGATTGATGACCGCGGCACGCCGAGCGATTCCGCCACCCTGGCCCCCGCTTCAGCCGTACTTACCGGGTTGGTTTTAGCCGCCGCACCGGTGAAGATCATTTTTGATCCCGGATTCGCCAGCCACAGGCGAATGCCTTCGTTGAGCCGTGGCAGGCTGTTGTTGATCAGGTTTGAGCTGGGGGCCCAGTCCGGGTCCCAGGTATATCCGCCGCCCAGCACCACGATATAGGCCACTTTCTGATTACCCTGCCATGTTGGGTACCTGTTTTCGATGGGACGTAACAGGCCATCCGCGACCGGTTGCAGGCTCAGCAGCAGCAAGACCAGCCAGCCGAACGTAATAAGCGTTTTGCCACTTTTCTGAAAGCGACTGAACCACACCAGCGCCAACCCCAGCGCGATGATGAGCAGCAGGAGCGGAAGGGGAAGCATCATCCCTCCCACATATTTCTTCAGGGTAAAAAGCATCCTTTTTGGTTCCTTTTTTAACCATATAGCAGGTGAATACCCGTGATATTACACCAGAGAGGTTCATTCTCCGCGCGGGTGTGACAAAATAGCGGTTTTGCAGTTAGCGAGTGGAACTCTCCCAATGCGGGATCGCAATTTTGATGACATCGCGGAAAAGTTTTCGCGCAACATTTATGGCACCACTAAAGGGCAGCTCCGTCAGACGATCCTCTGGCAGGATCTGGACACGATTCTGGCCACCTTCGGGGGTCAAACGTTGCGCGTGCTGGACGCCGGAGGCGGTGAAGGACAGACGGCCATAAAAATGGCGGAACGCGGTCATCACGTCACGCTTTGCGATCTTTCTGCTGAAATGGTCGCCCGTGCGACGCGTGCAGCGGAAGAGAAAGGTGTGAGCGACAACATGCATTTTATACAATGCGCCGCTCAGGACATTGCACAGCATTTGGAAACCCAGGTTGATCTGATATTGTTTCATGCGGTGCTGGAGTGGGTGGCCGATCCGCAAAGCGTGTTACAAACCTTGTGGTCGATGTTGCGCCCGGGCGGCACGCTGTCGCTGATGTTCTACAATGCTAACGGCTTCCTGATGCACAACATGGTTGCGGGTAACTTCGACTATGTTCAGGTCGGGATGCCTAAAAAGAAAAAGCGCACGCTTTCCCCGGACTATCCGCGCGATCCGCAGCAGGTTTATGGCTGGCTGGAAGCGATCGGCTGGAAGATAACCGGGAAGACGGGCGTCAGGGTGTTTCATGATTATCTGCGTGAAAAACACAAACAGCGTGACTGTTTTGACACCTTAACAGAATTAGAAACGCGGTATTGCCGTCAGGAGCCTTTTGTCAGCCTTGGCCGCTATATTCACGTCACCGCGCACAAGCCGCAGATGCAAGGATAACCTATGAGTGAATTTTCCCAGACAGTCCCCGAACTGGTTGCCTGGGCCAGGAAAAACGATTTCTCCATCTCGCTGCCGGTAGACAGACTCTCTTTCCTGCTGGCGGTGGCCACGCTGAACGGCGAACGGCTGGACGGGGAAATGAGCGAGGGTGAACTGGTGGACGCGTTCCGCCATGTCAGTGATGCGTTTGAGCAAACCAGCGAAACCATTAGCGTGCGTGCCAACAACGCAATCAACGATATGGTGCGTCAACGTCTGCTGAACCGCTTTACCAGCGAGCAGGCGGAAGGAAACGCCATCTATCGCCTGACGCCACTGGGCATCGGCATTACCGATTACTACATCCGCCAGCGGGAATTTTCCACGCTGCGTCTCTCAATGCAGCTTTCGATTGTGGCGGGTGAGCTTAAGCGTGCCGCTGATGCTGCGGATGAAAACGGTGATGAGTTCCACTGGCACCGTAACGTCTACGCCCCGCTGAAATACTCGGTGGCGGAAATTTTCGACAGTATCGATCTGACCCAGCGTCTGATGGACGAACAGCAGCAGCAGGTGAAAGACGATATCGCGCAACTGCTGAATAAAGACTGGCGTGCGGCCATCTCCAGCTGTGAACTGCTGCTCTCAGAAACCTCCGGCACGCTGCGCGAATTGCAGGATACGCTGGAGGCGGCGGGGGATAAGCTGCAGGCGAACCTGCTGCGCATTCAGGATGCGACTCTGGCGCATGACGATCTGCATTTTATCGACCGTCTGGTCTTTGATTTGCAGAGCAAGCTCGATCGCATTATCAGCTGGGGCCAGCAGTCGATCGACCTGTGGATCGGCTACGATCGCCACGTGCATAAATTTATCCGTACCGCGATCGATATGGATAAAAACCGCGTCTTTGCTCAGCGTCTGCGCCAGTCGGTACAGACCTATTTCGATGCGCCATGGGCGCTGACCTACGCCAACGCCGATCGTCTGCTGGATATGCGCGACGAAGAGATGGCGCTGCGCGATGAAGAGGTGACCGGTGAACTGCCACCGGATCTGGAATATGAAGAATTTAACGAAATTCGCGAGCAACTTGCGGCCATGATCGAAGAACAGCTCGCTGTCTACAAAACCAGACAAGTGCCGCTGGATCTTGGCCTCGTGGTGCGCGACTATCTGGCGCAATATCCTCGTGCGCGCCACTTCGACATTGCCCGCATTGTAGTAGACCAGGCGGTACGCCTGGGCATCGCGCAAGCAGATTTCACCGGACTGCCGCCGAAGTGGCAGCCAATTAACGATTACGGAGCCAAGGTACAGGCGCATGTCATTGACAAATATTGAACAAGTGATGCCAGTTAAGCTGGCACAGGCGCTGGCGAATCCGTTATTTCCGGCGCTGGACAGCCAGCTGCGTGCCGGTCGTCACATTGGCCTTGACGAGCTGGATAATCACGCCTTTTTGATGGACTTCCAGGAGTACCTGGAAGAGTTTTACGCACGCTACAACGTGGAGCTCATTCGCGCGCCGGAAGGGTTTTTCTACCTGCGCCCACGCTCCACGACTCTGATTCCGCGTTCCGTACTCTCCGAGCTGGATATGATGGTTGGCAAAATTCTGTGCTACCTCTATCTCAGCCCTGAACGTCTGGCTAATGAAGGTATCTTCACCCAGCAGGAGCTTTACGATGAGCTATTAACGCTGGCAGATGAGAGCAAGCTGCTTAAGCTGGTCAATAACCGTTCAACGGGGTCGGATCTCGATCGTCAGAAATTACAGGAAAAAGTCCGCTCTTCCCTGAACCGTCTGCGCCGTCTGGGGATGGTCTGGTTTATGGGCCACGACAGCAGCAAATTCCGCATTACGGAATCTGTCTTCCGCTTCGGCGCCGATGTGCGTGCGGGTGACGACGCGCGTGAAGCGCAGCTTCGCATGATCCGCGACGGTGAAGCGATGCCGGTGGAAAACCATTTGCAGCTCAATGATGAGCATGAAGAGAATCTGCCGGATAGCGGGGAGGAAGAGTAATGATTGAACGCGGTAAATTTCGCTCACTGACGCTGATTAACTGGAACGGCTTCTTTGCCCGAACGTTCGATCTGGACGAGCTGGTGACAACCCTGTCCGGCGGTAACGGCGCAGGGAAATCCACCACCATGGCGGCGTTTGTCACGGCGTTGATCCCTGACCTGACGCTGCTCCACTTCCGTAATACCACCGAAGCGGGGGCGACAAGTGGCTCCCGCGATAAAGGCCTCCACGGTAAGCTGAAGGCCGGTGTCTGCTATTCGGTGCTGGACGTCATTAACTCCCGTCATCAGCGTGTGGTGGTGGGCGTGCGACTGCAACAGGTGGCCGGACGCGACCGTAAAGTCGATATTAAACCGTTCGCCATTCAGGGACTGCCAACCTCAATGCAGCCGACGGCGCTGCTGACGGAAACCCTGAACGAACGCCAGGCGCGCGTACTGACGCTGCAGGAGCTGAAAGATAAGCTTGAGACTATCGAAGGCGTGCAGTTCAAGCAGTTCAACTCGATTACCGACTACCACTCCCTGATGTTCGATCTGGGCGTGGTGGCGCGTCGTCTGCGCACGGCATCTGACCGTAGCAAATATTACCGTCTGATCGAAGCGTCCCTGTACGGCGGGATCTCCAGCGCCATTACCCGCTCCCTGCGCGACTACCTGTTGCCGGAAAACAGCGGGGTACGGAAGGCGTTCCAGGATATGGAAGCGGCGCTGCGTGAAAACCGCATGACGCTGGAAGCCATTCGCGTTACCCAGTCTGACCGCGATCTGTTTAAACACCTGATCAGCGAGGCCACCAACTACGTGGCGGCGGACTACATGCGTCACGCCAACGAGCGCCGCGTGCATCTCGATCAGGCATTAGAGTATCGTCGCGAGCTCTTTACGTCCCGTAAACAGCTGGTGGCCGAGCAGTATAAGCACGTTGAAATGGCGCGTGAACTGGGCGAACACAACGGTGCTGAGGGCGATCTGGAAGCCGATTACCAGGCTGCCAGCGATCACTTGAACCTGGTGCAAACCGCACTGCGTCAGCAGGAAAAAATCGAGCGCTATGAAGCGGATCTCGATGAACTGCAAATTCGTCTCGAAGAGCAAAATGAAGTGGTGGCTGAAGCCGCCGAGATGCAGGAAGAGAACGAAGCCCGCGCCGAAGCCGCCGAGCTGGAAGTGGATGAGCTGAAAAGCCAGCTTGCCGATTACCAGCAGGCGCTGGACGTGCAGCAGACGCGTGCGATTCAGTACACCCAGGCCCTGCAGGCGTTACAGCGTGCAAAAGAGCTGTGCCATTTGCCCGACTTAACGCCGGACAGCGCCGACGAATGGCTGGAAACCTTCCAGGCAAAGGAGCAGGAAGCAACGGAAAAACTGCTCTCCCTCGAACAGAAAATGAGCGTCGCGCAAACGGCGCACAGCCAGTTTGAGCAGGCTTATCAGCTGGTGGTGGCGATTAATGGCCCGCTGGCCCGTAACGAAGCGTGGGACGTTGCCCGCGAGTTGCTGCGCGATGGCGTGAACCAGCGCCATCTGGCCGAGCAGGTTCAGCCGCTGCGTATGCGTCTTAACGAGCTGGAACAGCGCCTGCGCGAGCAGCAGGAAGCCGAGCGTCTGCTGGCGGAGTTCTGCAAGCGCCAGGGGAAAAATTACGATTTCGACGAGCTTGAAGCCCTGCATCAGGAGCTGGAAGCCCGTATTGCCGCGCTCTCCGATTCCGTATCCAGCGCCAGCGAACAGCGCATGACCCTGCGCCAGGAGCTGGAGCAGCTTCAGTCCCGCTCTCAGGCGCTGCTGCAGCGTGCGCCGGTCTGGCTGGCGGCCCAGAGCAGCCTTAACCAGTTGAGTGAGCAGTGTGGCGAGCAGTTCGAATCCAGCCAGGAAGTCACTGAATACCTGCAGCAGTTGCTGGAGCGCGAGCGCGAGGCGATTGTTGAGCGTGATGAAGTGGGTGCGCGCAAGCGTGACGTCGACGAAGAAATTGAGCGCTTAAGCCAGCCGGGCGGTGCGGAAGACCCGCGTCTCAATGCCCTGGCGGAGCGTTTTGGCGGCGTGCTGCTGTCCGAAATTTATGACGATGTCGGTCTGGATGATGCGCCGTACTTCTCGGCGCTGTATGGCCCGTCGCGTAACGCGATAGTGGTCCCGGATCTGTCGCTGATTTCTGAGCAGCTTGCTGGTCTGGAAGATTGCCCGGAAGATCTCTACCTGATTGAAGGGGATCCGCAGTCATTTGATGACAGCGTATTCAGCGTCGATGAGCTGGAAAAAGCGGTGGTGGTGAAAATCGCCGATCGCCAGTGGCGTTATTCCCGCTTCCCGGAACTGCCGCTGTTTGGCCGCGCCGCGCGTGAAAGCCGCATTGAAAGCCTGCACGCCGAACGTGAAACGCTGTCTGAACGTTTTGCGACTCTGTCGTTTGACGTCCAGAAAACCCAGCGCCTGCACCAGGCGTTCAGCCGCTTTATCGGTAGCCATCTGGCTGTGGCCTTTGAAGCTGACCCGGAAGCGGAAATTCGCAAGCTCAACACCCGCCGTGGTGAGCTGGAGCGTGCGATTGCCGCGCACGAAAATGATAACCAGCAGAGCCGTGTCCAGTTCGAGCAGGCGAAAGAGGGCGTTGCGGCCCTTAACCGTATCCTGCCGCGCCTGAATCTGCTGGCCGATGACACGCTGGCTGACCGTGTGGATGAGATCCAGGAACGTCTGGATGAAGCGCAGGAAGCCGCCCGCTTTGTGCAGCAGCACGGTAACCAGCTGGCGAAGCTGGAGCCCGTCGTGTCTGTGCTGCAGAGCGACCCGGAACAGTTCGAGCAGTTAAAAGAAGATTATGCCTGGTCGCAGCAGGTGCAGCGCGAAGCGCGCCAGCAGGCGTTTGCCCTGACGGAAGTGGTGCAGCGCCGTGCCCACTTCGGCTACTCCGACTCGGCCGAAATGCTGAGCGGTAACAGCGATCTGAACGAAAAATTACGTCAGCGTCTTGAGCAGGCTGAAGCGGAACGTACCCGCGCCCGTGAAGCGATGCGCAGCCACTCCGCTCAGCTGAACCAGTACAACCAGGTGCTGGCTTCACTGAAAAGCTCCTTCGATACCAAGAAAGAGCTGCTCAACGATCTGCACAAAGAGCTTCAGGACATCGGCGTGCGTGCTGACAGCGGGGCAGAAGAGCGGGCGCGCATTCGTCGTGACGAATTGCATGCCCAGCTCAGTAATAACCGCGCACGTCGCAATCAGCTGGAAAAAGCGCTGACCTTCTGTGAAGCGGAAATGGATAACCTGACCCGTCGCCTGCGCAAGCTTGAGCGTGACTACCATGAAATGCGTGAGCAGGTCGTGAGCGCGAAGGCGGGCTGGTGCGCGGTCATGCGGATGGTGAAAGACAATAACGTTGAACGTCGTCTGCACCGCCGTGAACTGGCCTACCTCTCTGCCGATGAGCTGCGTTCCATGTCGGATAAGGCGCTGGGTGCGCTGCGTCTGGCGGTGGCAGATAACGAGCATCTGCGCGATGTTCTGCGGATGTCAGAGGATCCGAAGCGTCCGGAACGTAAAATTCAGTTCTTCGTGGCGGTTTACCAGCACCTGCGTGAGCGTATTCGTCAGGACATTATCCGTACCGACGATCCGGTTGAAGCCATCGAGCAGATGGAGATCGAACTGGGGCGTCTGACGGAAGAGCTGACCTCCCGTGAGCAGAAGCTGGCGATCAGCTCCCGCAGCGTGGCGAACATCATCCGCAAAACCATTCAGCGCGAGCAGAACCGTATTCGCCAGCTGAACCAGGGGCTGCAGAGCGTGTCGTTTGGTCAGGTGAACAGCGTGCGCCTCAACGTCAACGTGCGTGAAGCCCACGCGACGCTGCTGGAGGTGCTGTCTGAGCAGCATGAGCAGCATCAGGACCTGTTCAACAGCAACCGTCTGACCTTCTCTGAAGCGCTGGCGAAGCTGTATCAGCGCCTGAACCCGCAGATTGATATGGGGCAGCGTACGCCACAAACCATCGGTGAAGAACTGCTGGATTACCGTAACTACCTGGAGATGGAAGTTGAGGTCAACCGTGGCTCCGACGGCTGGCTGCGTGCTGAATCCGGCGCGCTCTCCACCGGTGAAGCGATCGGTACCGGGATGTCGATTCTGGTGATGGTTGTACAGAGCTGGGAAGATGAAGCGCGTCGTCTGCGCGGGAAAGACATCTCCCCATGCCGACTGCTGTTCCTGGATGAAGCGGCGCGTCTTGATGCCCGATCCATCGCCACGCTGTTTGAGCTTTGCGAACGTCTCGATATGCAGCTCATCATTGCGGCACCGGAAAACATCAGCCCGGAAAAAGGGACCACCTATAAACTGGTGCGTAAGGTGTTCCAGAACAGTGAGCACGTACACGTTGTCGGGCTGCGCGGTTTTGCCCCGCAGCCGCCGGAGTCATTGCCGGATGCGGCTGGCGCTTCGTAGCGTATTTTTATCAATAATGTAGCCGTCTGTCCTGCCGGGCGGTGCTACGCACAACATGTCTTTTTTAAACGCAACCCCTCCGGGTTGCGTTTTTATTTTAATGTAAGATGTTTTAAAGTTTTTATTAAGTAAATATAAAGACCTTCTGATAATAACTTTGTCGCTGCAATTTATTCACGCCATAAATGAATCTGGCCGTATTTACGTATTATAAATAAAATTATTTGTTTTTATATTGATGAGATTTATTGGTTGCAGTCGGAATGCCCTCTCTATACGCAAAGCTCTCTTCCCGAGTGGTATTGAAAACGTTCTGAGTGAACAATAGAATAATAATGTGTGATCTTCTTTTAATGGAAATGGTAATATTATGAAATCAGGAACAAGGAAGTTGTTCGCTGTCATACAAATTGCGTTACAGCTGCTTCCTCCCTCATCAGTACTCTATTTGTCTCCGGTATTTAACGCCACCGCGCAGGAAAAAATATCTTCTCCTGAAAAAGTATCGGCAAAAAATTCAGATCAAGGTGCAGACAGCATCGCGCAAACGGCCGTTCAGGCTGGCTCCCTGCTCAGCAGCGACAACGCCTCTGACGCCCTCGTCAGCACGGTGGTCAACGCCGCCACCGGCAAGGCGGCCTCCAGCGTGCAGGAGTGGCTGAGCCAGTTTGGCACCGCCCGGGTGAATATCAACACCGATGAACATTTCACGCTTAATGATTCCGATCTGGATTTACTGCTTCCGTTATATAACGGAAAAGAAAACCTGCTTTTCACCCAGTTAGGTGGCCGCCGTCACGATGACCGTAATATTGTCAATGGTGGGTTTGGCTATCGCCATTTTAATGATAACTGGATGTGGGGAACCAATATTTTCTACGATCGGCAGGTTTCCGGTAATGAGCATCAGCGTCTCGGTTTTGGCACCGAGTTGGGATGGGATTACTTGAAGTTGTCCGCGAACGGTTATTTACGTCTGAGCGACTGGATGTCCTCTTCCCGCTATGAAGATTACGACGAGCGTGTGGCGAACGGATTTGATATTCGCGCCACCGGTTATTTACCGGCGTACCCGCAGTTAGGGGCGAATATTATTTACGAACAGTATTTTGGCGACAGCGTCGGACTGTTTGGCGATGACGAAGACGACAGACAAAAAGATCCCTATGCCGTCACGGTCGGCGTGAACTACACGCCGGTACCGCTGGTGACGATGGGTCTGAACCAGAAGATGGGCAAGAGCGGTGAGAATGACACCCAGGTGAACCTGGCGCTGACCTGGACGCCGGGTGTGCCGCTGAGTGCTCAGCTCGATCCGTCGCAGGTGGCGCAGCGCCGCACTCTGCAGGGTGGCCGAATGGATCTGGTCGATCGCAACAACAACATCGTGCTGGAGTACCGCAAGCAGGAGCTGATTTCCCTCTCGCTGCCACCGGAACTGGAAGGGGCGGAGCAGTCAAAACAGGCCGTGACGGCGAAGGTGAAAGCGAAGCACGGTCTCGATCGCATTGAATGGCGGGGCGACAGCTTCTTCAGCCACGGCGGGAAAATCACGGCGGGCAGCAGCCCGGAACAGGTTGTCATGACGCTGCCGGTCTGGCAGGGCAGCGGCAGCAACAGCTACACCCTGAGTGCCACCGCGTGGGATAAAAAGGGCAATGCCTCGTCGCCGGAGCGGATAAACGTTACGGTGAACGGGATCGACGTCAACACCCTGCAGTCCACGACCACGGTTTCGTCGGCTAAGGTACCAGCAGACGGAAAAAGCACTGCTGTGGTGAGCGTGACGCTCAAAACCAGCGCGGGTGAAGCCGCAACGGGCCTGGCTTCACGTCTGACGGCCAAGCTGACTTCATCGGTCACCGCTGCTGCGAAAGCCGCGGGGGCGATAACCGACAAGGCGCCGACGATGGGGGCCTTTACGGAGTCCGGCAGCGGCATCTACACGGCCACGCTGATCAGCGGTACTACGCCGGACACCCTGACCATTCAGCCGTTGATTGATGGCACCATAACACTGGCCACCGCGACGCTGATTGAAGAGGCGACGGTCGTTTTACCGCAGTTAACCACGCTTGATACCTCCGCAAATAGCGCGCTGGCGAGCGGCAGCGCGCCTATCACTCTGACGGCACACGTGACGGATCAGTACGGCAAGGTGCTGAAAGATGCCGTGGTGAACTGGTCTGCCGACAGTGCTCAGGCGGTACTTTCGGCTTCTCAGACCAGTACCGATGAGACCGGCGCCGCGCAAATCCAGGTGTCCAGTAAGGATGTCATTACCACGGTGGTGACGGCGCAATTGCAGGGCGGCAATGCTCTGAGCTCGCCATCACTGACGTTCACTGCTGATATGTCCACGGCAAAAGTGGTGGCGATTGACAGTGAGAAAGACAGGGTGGTGGCGAACAATACCGACACTAGCGTGGTAACGGCGCAGGTCACGGACGGCTACAGCCATCCGGTCTCCGGCGTGACGGTGAACTGGACGGTGAAAATGGACGATACGGCGGTTGCCACGAAAACATCGACCACCGACAGCAGCGGTAATGCGGTGTTGTCCCTGAAGTCGTCAAAAACCGGCACCATTACGGTGAATGCAGAAGTCAACGGCACCACCCAGGAAACGAACCCGATCACCTTTGTGGCGGATACCAGCACGGTAGTGATCAGCCAGATTACAACCGACAAGCAACAAGGGGTGGCAAACGGCACGGACAGCATCACCTATCAAGCCACGGTGACAGATGCGAAGGGGAACGCGATCGCGGGCGCGACGGTGAACTGGTCGGCGGATAACCGCGATGTGAAGCTGAGTGCCGCGCAGACCACCAGCGCCGCAGACGGCACGTCGCAGATGACGATCACCTCCGTTAAGGCGGGCGATGTGGTGGTAACGGTGCAGACCAGCGAGGCGACGCCAAAGGCGGCGGATAAGGTGACTTTCGTGGCGGACGCTGCGACAGCGAAGGTCACCGGCATCCAGGCAGATAAAACGCAGGCGGTGGCTGACGGCGCCGATGTGATCACCTGGACGGCCACGGTGACGGATGCGAACGATAACGTGGTGACGGGGACCACCCTGAACTGGAGCACCACCCAGGACGGTGTGACGCTTGCGCCAGCCAGCAGCGATACTGACGTTAATGGCACGGCGACCACTGCGGGAACCTCAGTGAAAGCGGGCACGGCGGTCAAGGTGACGGCAACGCCAGCGACGAACACCAGCGGTAAGAAAACCGACGGTGCGGTGACATTTATCGGAGATGTCAAAACAGCAACGGTGGTCTCCCTGACACCGTCTTCCACCCATGTGCCAATAAACGGGAGTGGGGTTACCTATACCGCAGTGGTAACTGATGCTAACGGTAACCCGTTACAGGGGGAGACGGTCACCTGGACAACCACTATGAATACATTGTCTGCAACGGAAACCACGACTAACAGTTCCGGTAAAACAAGCGTAACGCTGAAAGGTGGGACCCGTGGGGGGGCGACGGTAACGGCTACGGCAGGCGGTACCACGCTGGAAGACCGCAGTGTGGATTTCTTTGATACTGTCTCTTATGACTGGACTATCACGGGTGCATCAGGACAATATAAAGGTGACGTTATTACGGATTATAATTCGGTCGGATTTATCGCCACAGGTGATACGGTTGGACCAACATCTTTATATAAAGGCGGAACTTCGGGTCAGCCAGCAACGACCTTGACCGTGCCGATGAAGGATGAGAACGATGTTGTTCACAACGTTGTATTTAAAGGCGTCAGACAGACAGAGGGATGTACTACTGTTCCGTTTAACGACGCCGCTGTCTGCGAAAGTTTACGTAATAAACCGCAACTGAATTATTACGCAAGCGACAATCCGTCGTTACCTAAGGGGAGCTATCAGGGCGTGATTACGTTTGAGGGTCAGGACTACAATACCGGCGGGACTCGGCTATTAAGTTATCACCTCAATACTCTCTTAACCGTAGAGTAATTCCTTCCCCCCGCAGCCACCCTGCTGCGGGGTTTTTCTCTTATCACTTAACTTCTTTCTTCCGCTGCGTTATCTTTAAGCTTCTTTACATAAGGTAAGGCAACACTGATTAAGCCTTTCTATAATGAAGAAAAGCCCCATTGTGATGGGCATGTCGTGAGAAAACAGGGGGCAAGGGATGTTGCTAAAGAATCAATGTGGTCGTCAGCTGTCAGCACTCGGTTTGTGCCTGACAGTGATGTTTGCTCCACTGTTAACCGCTCAGGCCGATGAGCCTGAAATCGTGCCGACTGACAGCTCCGCCACGACCGGCGCGCAGCCGACGTCGCTGTCGCAACCGCTGGATCAATCTCCGGCGACGGCGATTATGGCCGGCATCAGGCCGCTACCGGAAGGTATCGACGCAGAGTCTCTTAGTCAGCAGCTGCGCTCCGGGCTTCCTGCCGGATACACACCCGCCTATATTAACCAGCTCACGCTGCTGTATGCTGCGCGCGATATGAAACCCATGTGGGAAAACCGGGATGCCGTGCGCGCCTTCCAGCAACAGCTGGCGGAAGTGGCGATAGCAGGTTTCCAGCCTCAGTTTACGCAGTGGGTGGAACTGCTAACTGACCCGGCAGTCACCGGTCAGGCACGGGATGTGGTGCTGTCTGACGCCATGATGGGCTACCTGCAGTTTGTGGCGGGTATTCCGGTCAACGGCAACCGCTGGTTGTACAGTGATAAGCCTTACAAGCTGGCGACGCCAGCCCTGTCAGTGATTAATCAGTGGCAACTGGCCCTGGACAACGGCCAGTTGCCGCAGTTTATTACCAGCCTCGCGCCGGCGCATCCGCAATATGCCACGATGCATCAGTCGCTGCTTACGCTGGTGGCGGATTCCCGTCCGTGGCCGCAGATGCGCGGTACCGCGACGCTGCGTCCGGGACAGTGGAGCAGCGATGTTCCCGCCCTGCGTGAAATTCTGAAACGTTCCGGTCTTCTGGACAGCGGGCCGAAGATAGCCCTTCCAGGCGATGAGGCGCAAGACGCTGTGGTTAGCCCGTCAGCCTCGGTAAAAGAGAAGAGGTTGAGTGATAAGCCCGCGGCTTACGATCGGGAACTGGTTGCGGCGGTTAAACAATTCCAGGCGGCTCAGGGGCTGGGCGCGGACGGCGTAATCGGTAAATCAACGCGTGACTGGCTGAACGTTTCACCTGCGCAACGCGCCGGGGTGCTGGCGCTGAACATCCAGCGGTTGCGCTTGCTGCCGGGCACGCTCTCCACCGGGATAATGGTTAACATTCCGGCGTATTCGCTGGTCTATTACCAGAACGGCAGCGAAGTATTGGCGTCGCGCGTCATTGTCGGGCGGCCGGATCGCAAAACACCGCTGATGAGCAGCGCGCTGAATAACGTGGTCGTCAACCCGCCGTGGAATGTGCCGCCGACGCTGGCGCGTAAAGACATTCTGCCGAAGGTGTGGAACGATCCGGGTTATCTGGAACGTCATGGCTATACGGTGATGCGCGGCTGGAACAGCAAAGAAGCGATCGATCCTTATATGGTCGACTGGTCGACGATCACGCCGTCGAATCTGCCGTTCCGTTTCCAGCAGGCTCCCGGGGCGCATAACTCGCTGGGACGTTACAAATTCAATATGCCGAGTTCAGAAGCGATCTATCTGCACGATACCCCGAATCACAACCTGTTCCAGAAAGAGACCCGTGCGCTAAGTTCTGGCTGTGTACGCGTGAACAAAGCCTCGGAGCTGGCCAATATGCTGCTGCAGGATGCGGGCTGGAATGACACCCGTATTTCGGATGCTCTGAAACAGGGGGATACGCGTTACGTTAATATTCGACACAATATTCCGGTCAATCTTTACTATCTGACGGCGTTTGTTGGCGAAGACGGGCGTACCCAGTACCGTACAGATATTTACAATTATGATCTCACCGCGCGATCCGGTGCACAAATTTTGCCAAAAGCGGAACAATTAATCAGGTAAATGAAGCAGTTCGGGAAAAATGATTGTCGTAAGTTATGGTGAACACGGGGCGATATCGCTGTAAGCCGCGTGTTCACTGGGGTTGGGCGCCTTGACGTACCCGGTTTTGCCAGTTATGGTGCCCTTCGTGCGCTAAGCATATTACGATTTCTTTGACCTGTAGACCTGATTATCATGGACAAATTTGACGCTAATCGCCGCAAACTGCTGGCGTTAGGTGGTGTTGCGCTTGGCGCAGCGGCCATCTTGCCGACGCCAGCATTTGCCACCCTCTCGACACCTCGTCCGCGAGTTTTAACGCTCAACAATCTTCACACCGGTGAGTCGCTAAAAGCGGAGTTCTTCGATGGCAGAGGCTATATTCAGGATGAATTAGCAAGACTTAACCATTTTTTCCGTGATTTCCGCGCGAATAAAGTAAAAGCCATCGATCCAGGACTGTTTGACCAGCTTTTCCGCCTTCAGGGCCTGCTGGGTACCAGCAAGCCGGTGCAGCTTATTTCGGGTTATCGTTCCATTGATACCAATAATGAGCTGCGCGCCCATAGTCGCGGGGTAGCGAAAAAAAGCTACCACACGAAGGGACAGGCAATGGATTTCCATATTGAGGGCGTTTCGTTAGCCAATATTCGCAAAGCTGCGTTATCTATGCGCGCAGGTGGTGTAGGATATTACCCCAGCAGCAACTTTGTGCATATTGATACCGGTCCGGTCCGGCACTGGTAATAACGAAACACAGGAGCAGTATGAACTATCGTATTATTCCGGTTACCGCGTTCTCCCAGAATTGTTCACTTATCTGGTGCGAACAAACTAATCTGGCCGCGCTTGTCGATCCCGGCGGCGACGCTGAGAAAATCAAGCAGGAAGTCGCTGACAGCGGTGTGACGCTGATGCAAATTTTGCTGACGCATGGTCACCTTGACCATGTTGGCGCAGCGGCGGAACTGGCACAACATTATGGCGTGCCGGTGATCGGTCCGGAAAAAGAAGATGAGTTCTGGCTGCAGGGGTTACCTGCCCAAAGCCGCATGTTTGGCCTTGATGAGTGTCAGCCTCTGACGCCCGATCGCTGGCTAAACGAAGGAGAGCGCGTTAACGTAGGGAATGTGACTTTACAGGTGTTGCATTGTCCTGGGCATACGCCAGGCCATATTGTCTTCTTTGATGACCAGTCCCGTCTGCTGATTTCCGGCGACGTGATTTTCAAAGGTGGCGTAGGACGCAGCGATTTTCCGCGCGGCGATCACGGGCAGTTGATTCAGTCGATTAAACAGAAGTTGTTGCCGCTGGGTGATGACGTGACGTTTATCCCTGGACACGGCCCGATGTCGACGCTGGGCTATGAACGGCTCCACAACCCGTTCCTTCAGGATGAAATGCCTGTCTGGTAACCCGAAATAAAAAAAAGCCTGCATAACGCAGGCTTTTTTATGGACGCATATTACAGTACGGCGACAATCGCTTCGCACAATGGCGCCATGTTGTCAGGCGTCATACCCGCAACGTTCACGCGGCCAGACGCCACGGCGTACACGCCAAACTCTTCACGCAGACGCAGAACCTGCTCTTTGGTCAGGCCGCTGAAAGAGAACATACCGTTCTGTTTGGTGATAAAGCTGAAGTCGCGGTCAGCACCTTTCTCCGCCAGAGTGTTCACAAACAGCAGACGCATGCGCTGGATACGCTGACGCATATCGTTCAGCTCTTGTTCCCAGATGGCGCGCAGCGCATCGTTGCTCAGAATAGTGGCAACAACAGAGGCACCGTGTGCTGGTGGGTTAGAGTAGTTCGCACGGATAACCGACTTCATCTGGCTGAAGGCACGTTCAGCGGTCTCTTCGTTTGCCGCAACCAGCGTACATGCACCTACACGCTCATTATACAGACCGAAGTTCTTGGAGTAGGAGCTTGCAACAATCAGCTCCTGATGGACGGCTGCGAACGCGCGCAGACCTTCGGCGTCTTCTTCCAGACCACGGGCGAAGCCCTGGTAGGCAAAGTCAAACAGCGGCAGCCAGCCTTTCTCAACAGAAAGTTTAGCCAGCTGTTCCCACTGCTCAAGCGTTGGATCGATACCGGTTGGGTTGTGGCAGCAGCCGTGGAACAGTACCACGTCGCCTGCCTGCGCGTCGCTCAGGCTTGCCAGCAGGCCGTCAAAATCAAGAGAGTGGTTTGCCGCATCATAGTAAGCATATTCGCGCACTTCGAGACCCGCAGAGTTGAAGACGCTCTTGTGGTTTGGCCAGCTTGGGTTACTCACCCAGACGCGCTTAACAGAGGTGTTTTTCGCAAGGAAATCCGCCGCCACGCGCAGAGCACCGGTACCGCCAGGGGTCTGTGCTGTGCGGGCACGTTTGTCACTTACAATTGCGCTGCCTTTACCGAACAGCAGCTCCTGGGTGCAGCGACCAAATTCAGGGATACCATCAATACCGAGGTAGTTTTTGGTGGTTTCATTTTCCAGCAGATACTGCTCAGCTTTCTTGACGCTGGTCAGTACCGGAGTTTTGCCGGTTTCATCTTTATATACACCAATACCCAGGTTGATTTTGCCAGGGCGGTCGTCGGCACGAAACAGATCGGCCAGGCCCAGAATCGGGTCGGCAGGAGCGGCGGTAATGTTCTCAAACATGACGAAGTTCCATTGTGATTACAGAAGTGAAATCCGCTATCAGGTTAACGGTAGATTTACAAAATGCCAACCGTTTGCGACGAAAAGCGTGCGGCTTTTCAAAAGTCGCTATTATTTTCTGTCGGGCATAAAAAAACAGGGCCGAAGCCCTGTTCATTAAGCATATAACATAGTGGTGTTCTGATTAGAACTGGTAGGTCACAGCCATTGCAACCTGGTCGTCTTTACCGTTCACGATGCCGACGTTACGAGAGTAGTCGGTGTCGTCGATCAGGTTCAGCTGGTAGTCAACATAGATGTTGAAGTTTTTGTTGAAGTAGTAAGTCGCACCCAGTTCAACGAATTTCTGCAGGTCAGCATCGCCGCCAGAGAAGGTGCCACGCTGTGCCAGGTTTTTACCTTTAGACTGAACGTAGGACACGGACGGACGCAGACCGAAGTCGAACTGGTACTGAGCGATCACTTCGAAGTTCTGAGTTTTGTTCGCGAATGAACCGTCAGCTTCACGGGTCATGTTGCGGGTTTCAGCGTAGGTGGTCGCCAGGTAGATATTGTTCGCGTCGTATTTCGCGCCAACTGCCCATGCTTCAGCTTTCTCGCCTTTACCGTCAGCGCTCTGCGCATTAGTACGGTCAGAGTTGCTGTAAGCACCGATCAGGCCGAAACCTTCGCCGAATTCATAGCCCAGAGAGGTACCGAAGCCGTCACCGTTAGCCGTTCTCACGTCGGTACGCTCGTTTTTACCCTGATACTGCAGGCCCAGGCTCAGACCGTCAACCAGACCGAAGAAGTCAGAGTTGCGGTAGGTCAGCAGACCAGAGTTACGGCCAGTCATGAAGTTATCAGAGTAGTTAGCCCAGGTCATACCAGAGAAGGATGGGGCCATATCGGTATAAGATTCTACATCGTATACGATACCGTAGTTACGGCCGTAATCGATGGAGCCCGCATCACCGGCTTTCAGACCAGCGAACGCCAGACGGGTACGTTGAGTCTGGTTGCTTTCAGCCTGGCTTGCCAGCGCACGGTATTCCCACTGACCGTAACCGGTCAGCTGGTCATTAATTTGAGTTTCGCCTTTGAAACCGATCTGAGCATAGGTTGCGTCGCTGCTGTCAGTGTTGTCACCTGAAGTCACGAAGTCGTGTTCACCAACCACTTTCCCGTACAGATCCAGTTTGTTGCCGTTTTTGTTATAGATTTCTGCAGCGTTAGCTGCACCGGCTACCAGCAGGGCAGGGATTACCACTGCCAGAATATTGCGCTTCATCATTATTTATTACCCTCATTGGTTTTTTTATGACACTCGCCACTGCCGTCAATAAATTCTGTCAATAAATATTTCCGGAACTATTGATGAGAGTTTGGTGTCTTTATGTATCTGACAGGCATCTTTCCATTCACCGAAGCGTTTCGCTAGCCTCAAAGTGCTACAAATCTCAAGATTAAGTAACAACAAGAAAATATGTGTAACTAAATATGTATTTTTCGGAACTTTGTGAACCATCTCAAACTTCAGAACTCGCTGGCGAATTAAACAACAGAGCGTTTCCTATATATATGAATTCCTTATGATTAATTTGGATAAAGGCATTTCATATAAACAGACCTTAAACGACTCGCTTTTTCTTATGGCGTAATAAAGACGTCTGGATGGCTTAAAAAGTGGTTGAAATTTGTGCTATTGCTTGAAGATGTATTAATCGCAATAAAAATGGGGTTTATTTTTTGTGGCTGGATATTTCACGGAAACAAAACGTAACAGGTAGTGGTTGTGACGGGGAGAAGGTTTAAAGATGCTGACTTTACGCTGACGAAAACTGACAATGCAGAATAAAATAATGGCCAGCATGAGCTGGCCATTTTCTGTTCTACCGATTAGAAGCTGGCATTACGCGGAGTACGTGGGAACGGAATCACGTCACGAACGTTCTGAACACCGGTCACGTAAGCGATGAGACGCTCGAAGCCCAGACCAAAACCGGCATGCGGTACGGTGCCGTAGCGGCGCAGATCGCGGTACCAGCTGTAGTCTGCAGGGTTGAGACCCATCTCTTCCATGCGCGCGTCCAGCACGTCCAGACGCTCTTCACGCTGCGAACCACCGATAATTTCACCGATGCCCGGCGCCAGCACGTCCATCGCTGCCACGGTTTTACCGTCTTCGTTAAGGCGCATATAGAAAGCCTTAATGTCTTTCGGGTAGTTTTTAACAACAACCGGAGCCTTGAAGTGTTTCTCAGCCAGATAGCGTTCGTGCTCAGACGCCAGGTCAACGCCCCAGTAAACCGGGTTTTCGAACTTCTCACCGCACTTCTCGAGGATCGCCACCGCGTCGGTATAATCTACCTGTGCAAAATCAGCGGAGACGAAACGCTCCAGACGGGCCACCGCATCGCTGTCTACGCGCTCAGCGAAGAATTTCATGTCGTCCGGACGCTCTTCCAGCACCGCTTTGAAGACATACTTCAGCATCGCTTCTGCCAGACCTGCGACATCGTCCAGGTTAGCGAACGCCACTTCCGGCTCCAGCATCCAGAATTCCGCCAGGTGACGGCTGGTGTTGGAGTTTTCGGCGCGGAAGGTTGGGCCGAAGGTATAGATTTTGGACAGCGCACAGGCGTAAGTTTCGCCGTTGAGCTGGCCAGAGACCGTCAGGAAGGCTTCTTTACCAAAGAAGTCTTTATCGTAGTCCACTTTGCCTTCTGGCGTGCGCGGCAGGTTTTCGAGATCCAGCGTAGAGACGCGGAACATTTCACCTGCACCTTCTGTATCAGACGCAGTGATCAGCGGAGTCGAAACCCAGAAGTAACCCTGCTCATCGAAGAAACGATGCAGTGCCTGCGCCAGCGTATGACGCACGCGCGCCACCGCACCAATCAGGTTGGTACGCGGACGCAGGTGCGCGACTTCACGCAGGTACTCAATGCTGTGACGTTTTGCCGCCATCGGGTAGGTGTCCGGATCTTCAACCCAGCCGGTAACCTCAATGGATGTGGCCTGAATTTCAAAACTCTGGCCCTGACCCGGTGATGCCACCACAACGCCGGTCACAATTACGGAACAACCCGTTGTCAGGCGCAGAACGTCATCATTGTAATTGGGCAGAGAATTATTAATGACGGCCTGTACAGGATCAAAGCAGGAACCGTCATAGACGGCAAGGAAGGAGATGCCAGCTTTAGAATCTCGGCGGGTACGCACCCATCCGCGCACGGTGACTTCTGCGTCAACGGCGACACGGCCCTGGAGTACGTCGGCTACAGGCACAACGCTCATAATATTCTCTCTGTTAATAGTCGGAAAAAATAAACACTTGTCCACCCTTATGGGGGATATCTATGTTACCTGCCATCCGCTATCAGACAAGTAAATTTCGCAGTCAAAAGAGAAGATTTAAGAAATAAATAAGAAGAGGGGAGCCAGTTAAGGCTCCCGTGAGCGCTTAACTGGCTTTTTTAACCTGGGGGAGATCGAACGCTTCGCGTAACGCGCGGACAAACGCTTTGTCATGACAGATGGTTTTGCCCGGGCTGTCGGAGAGCTTCGCCACCGGCTTGCCGTTACATTCCACCAGTTTTATGACGATATTCAGCGGTTTCACCTGGGGAATGTCGCAGGTCAAACGGGTACCAATCCCAAAGCTCAGGTTCACTCTGGTGTTGAAATGACGGTAGAGCTCAACGGCTTTCGCAAGATCGAGGTTATCGGAGAAGACCAGCACTTTGCTCATCGGGTCAATACCCAGCTTTTCGTAATGGGCAATCGCCTTCTCGCCCCATTCAACCGGGTCTCCGGAATCGTGGCGTAACCCCTGGTAACGCTCGGCGAACTCGGGACCGAAGTCGCGCAGGAAGGCATCCATCGTAATACAGTCGGTGAGGGCGATCCCGAGTTGATTCGGGTACTCCTCGAGCCAAGCGGCCAGTGCCGCACGCTGGCTGTTAGCCAGGTCGGGGCTTATCTGCTGATGCGCCTGGAACCACTCGTGCGCCTGGGTTCCCATTGGCGTCAGGTCGAGACGACGGGCCAGGTCGTAGTTGCTGGTCCCCACGAACCACGGCTCCTGCTGCAGACGTTTCACGATCGCCTCCTGAACGTCGCGGGAGAAACGGCGACGGGTGCCAAAGTCCATCAGACGGAAGCGGGACATATCCAGCCCTTCAGTCATCGTGGAGAAGGCGGCCAGTTTGTTTTCCAGCGAGGCAACCGCCTGCGCGACGCCTGTTTCCGGCGAACGGTAGCGGTGGGCCAGCTCGCTGATTACCGCCAGAAGCGGCACTTCCCACATGATCACTTCCCGCCACGGGCCTTCAAGGCGAATATCCAGCTTGCCATTATCGTTAACCACGGTCACCTGCTCCGGCTTATAGCGGAAATCGCGCAGCCAGTTCAGATAGTCGGTTTTGAAGAAAGGCAGGCCAGAAAGCCACTGATATTCGTCGTCCTGCAGCGTCAGATGCTGCATAGCATCGACCTGTTCACGAATGGAGTCTGCGTAGATACCGAGCAAGTCGTCGCCACGGCAGCGGAATTCCGCCGCGACATGAACGTCATAGTAATGGTGGAAAACGGCTTGCTGCATATGCAGTTTATACGCGTCGGTATCCAGCAACGTATGCAGAACAGGAGAAGCGAATTGAGTCATAGGTGCGCAGTAGCATCCTCTCACAGGAGCGTTTAGTACAATAAACAACTCCGGAGTATACCTTGTTTAGTGATTTATTGAACCCCGATCACAACATAAGCGCGTTTAAGGGTCGAGGGCATTTTGTGCCCCGTGTTATATAAATGTAGCAAAAAAGGGTTTTGTTCCTGAAAAGATGAACATTCTGCATAGCGCGTTTTACACAACAGGAATATATTGAAACGTTACTCGACAAACGATGCATAAGGTTTTCTATGACACAACAGCCACAAGCCAAATACCGCCACGACTACCGTGCGCCGGATTACCTGATTAGCGATATCGATCTGACTTTTGACCTGGATGCCACTAAAACCGTTGTGACGGCGGTGAGCCAGGTGACGCGCCACAGCGCAACGGCCGTGCCGCTGCGTCTGGATGGTGAAGACCTGACGCTGGTCTCCCTGCAGATTAATGATGAAGCGTGGTCTGACTATAAAGAAGAAAACAACCAGCTGGTCATCGACAACCTGCCGGAAAAATTTACGCTGCGCATCGTGAATGAAATCAGCCCGGCCGCCAACACGGCGCTGGAAGGGCTTTATCAGTCTGGCGTGGCGTTGTGCACCCAGTGCGAAGCGGAAGGGTTCCGTCACATTACCTGGTATCTGGACCGCCCGGACGTTCTGGCGCGCTTCACCACCAAAATCATCGCCGATAAAAAGCTTTATCCCTTCCTGCTCTCCAACGGTAACCGCGTCGGTGAAGGCGAGCTGGAAAATGGCCGTCACTGGGTTCAGTGGCAGGATCCGTTCCCGAAACCGTGCTACCTGTTTGCGCTGGTAGCGGGAGATTTCGACGTGCTGCGCGACACCTTCAAAACGCGCTCGGGTCGCGAGGTGGCGCTGGAGCTGTTTGTTGACCGCGGCAACCTGGACCGCGCCCCATGGGCGATGACCTCGCTCATCAACTCTATGAAGTGGGACGAAGAGCGCTTCGGCCTCGAATACGACCTCGACATCTATATGATCGTCGCTGTCGACTTCTTCAACATGGGCGCAATGGAGAACAAAGGCCTTAACGTCTTTAACTCCAAATATGTGCTGGCGCGTACCGATACCGCCACCGATAAAGATTATCTCGATATCGAGCGCGTCATCGGCCACGAGTATTTCCACAACTGGACCGGTAACCGCGTCACCTGCCGTGACTGGTTCCAGCTGAGCCTGAAAGAGGGTCTGACCGTCTTCCGTGACCAGGAGTTCAGCTCCGATCTGGGGTCTCGTGCGGTTAACCGCATCAACAACGTGCGCACCATGCGTGGCCTGCAGTTTGCGGAAGATGCCAGCCCAATGGCGCACCCGATCCGCCCGGATAAAGTCATTGAGATGAACAACTTCTACACCCTGACGGTGTATGAAAAAGGGGCGGAAATTATCCGTATGATCCACACCCTGCTGGGTGAGGAGAATTTCCAGAAAGGGATGCAGCTGTACTTTGAGCGTCATGACGGCAGTGCGGCCACCTGCGACGACTTCGTGCAGGCGATGGAAGATGCCTCCAATGTCGATCTTTCTCATTTCCGCCGCTGGTACAGCCAGGCCGGTACGCCAATTGTGACCGTTAAAGACGATTACAATCCGGAAACCGAGCAGTACACGCTGACCATCAGTCAGCGCACGCCGCCTACGGCAGAGCAGGAAGAGAAATATCCGCTTCATATTCCGTTCAGTATTGAGCTGTACGATAACGAAGGCAAAGTCATCCCATTGCAGAAGGGCGGCCACCCGGTGCACCACGTGTTGAACGTGACCCAGGCCGAGCAGACCTTTATCTTCGATAACGTCTATTTCCAGCCGGTACCTGCGCTGCTGTGTGAATTCTCTGCGCCAGTGAAGCTGGAGTACAAGTGGAGCGATCAGCAACTTACGTTCCTGATGCGTCACGCGCGCAACGACTTCTCCCGCTGGGATGCGGCACAAAGCCTGCTGGCAACCTACATCAAACTGAACGTGAACCGTTACCAGCAGGGCCAGCCGCTGACGCTGCCGGTTCATGTGGCTGACGCGTTCCGCGCCATCCTGCTGGACGAGAAGATTGATCCGGCACTGGCGGCTGAAATCCTGACTCTGCCGTCCGCGACGGAAATTGCGGAGCTGTTTGACATTATTGACCCGATCGCCATCGTGGCGGTGCGTGAAGCGCTGACCCGCACGCTGGCGACCGAGCTGGCCGATGAGTTCCTGGCGGTCTACAACGCCAATAAGCTTGACGCGTATCGCGTGGAGCATGCGGACATCGGTAAACGTTCTCTGCGTAACACCTGCCTGCGCTATCTGGCGTTTGGTGAAACCGGGCTGGCGAACACCCTGGTGAGCAAGCAGTATCACGACGCGGATAACATGACCGACGCGCTGGCCGCGCTGGGGGCAAGCGTTGCAGCTGAACTGCCTTGCCGTGATGCGCTGATGCAGGAGTACGACGACAAATGGCATCAGGATGGTCTGGTGATGGACAAGTGGTTCATTCTGCAGGCGACCAGTCCGGCGGCCGATGCCCTCAGCACCGTTCGCAGCCTGCTGAAGCATCGCTCCTTTACCATGAGCAACCCCAACCGCGTGCGCTCCCTGATTGGTGCGTTTGCCAGCAGCAACCCGGCGGCGTTCCACGCCGAAGATGGCAGCGGTTATCAGTTTATGGTTGAAATGCTGACCGAGCTGAACAGCCGTAACCCGCAGGTGGCATCGCGTCTGATTGAGCCGCTGATCCGTCTGAAACGTTACGACGAGAAGCGTCAGGCGAAGATGCGTGCCGCGCTTGAGCAACTGAAAGGGCTGGAAAACCTGTCAGGCGATCTGTACGAGAAGATTGCTAAAGCGTTGGCCTGATGTAAAAGCCCGGTGGCGCTACGCTTACCGGGCCTACATAGGGTTTTCTCCCTCTCCCCGTGGGAGAGGGTCGGGGTGAGGGCATCAGGCATTAGCTTTGATCAACGCGCGCTCATTCACCCCCCGTTTCATCACCCGATCCAGCACTTCAGCTTCGAGCTCCGCCAGCCTTGCGGAACCGACGCGACGAGGGCGTGGAAGGTCTACCGTCAGATCCAGCCCAATTTTCCCGTCTTCTATTAACAGCACCCGGTCGGCCATTGCGACGGCTTCGCTCACGTCATGCGTCACCAGCAGCACCGTAAAGCCGTGCGCCTGCCAGAGGGATGCAATCAAATCCTGCATGTCGATTCGCGTCAGGGCATCGAGCGCGCCCAGCGGTTCATCGAGCAACAGCAGGCCCGGGCGGTGAATCAACGCCCGCGCCAGCGCCACACGCTGCTTCTGTCCACCCGACAACGCCGCAGGCCATTCATCGGCTCGATGTTCCAGCCCAACCGCGGCCAGCGCCTGGCGGGCTTCATCCCGCCAGTTGCCCTTAAGACCGAGCCCGACATTGTCGATGACCGTTTTCCACGGCAGCAGCCGCGCGTCCTGGAACATCATACGGGTATCGTCCTGAATATTGGCCAGCGGCGTCGTGCCCGCCAGAATGTCGCCGCCGTTGGGGGACTCCAGCCCCGCTAAAAGACGCAACAGTGTGCTCTTGCCGCCGCCGCTGCGGCCGACAACGGCCACAAATTGCCCGGCGGGAATGTGCAGATCCAGTCCGTTAAGAATGGTGTTTTCACCGTAGCGTTTGGTGACACCGCTGAGCAACAGCGGGGTACCCTGAGTCAGTCGGGCTGTATTCATGCTTTCGCCTCCGAAGTGGTATAGGCTGGATTCCAGCGTAGCCAGCTGCGTTCCAGCCACTGGGCGCTGACATCGGCGAGTTTGCCGAGCAGGGCGTAAAGGATGATGGCGACCACGACCACATCCGTTTGCAGGAATTCGCGGGCGTTCATCGCCAGATAGCCAATGCCGGAGTTGGCAGAGATGGTTTCCGCGACGATCAGCGTCAGCCACATCAGGCCGAGCGCAAAACGCACCCCGACCATAATCGAGGGCAGGGCGCCGGGCAGAATGACGTGGGTAAATAGCGCGAAGCCTGATAAACCGTAGCTGCGCGCCATCTCCACCAGACCGCGATCGATGTTGCGGATGCCGTGCCAGGTGTTGATGTAAATCGGGAACAACGTGCCCAGCGCCACGAGGAAAATCTTGGCGCTCTCATCAATACCAAACCATAAAATCACCAGCGGGATCAGCGCCAGATGCGGCACGTTGCGCAGCATCTGAATGGACGTATCCAGCAGCCGCTCACCCCAGCGGGACAGGCCGCTGATCAACCCCAGTACCAGGCCGATGCTGCCGCCGATGGAAAAACCAATCACCGCACGCCAGGAGCTGATCGCCAGATGCTGCCACAGCTCGCCGCTGACGCTTAACGACCAGAACGCTTCGATAACGCCCTCCGGGGAGGGCAGAATGCGGCTCGACAGCCAACCGGTGGACGACGCGAGCTGCCAGATAGCCACAATACCGACGGGTAAAAACCACGGCGCGGCGCGCAGCAACCATTTTTGTGAGGTGGCAGACATGGTTACTCCTTAGCTTTGCGCAACTTTTCGCGGGATAAATTCGTTGGCCACGGCTTCGCCCTGCAGCTGCAGCTGGCGGGGCTGGGGAATTTCCGGGATGGCCACATCCAGATGCGGGAACAACAGTTCGCCCACCTTATACGCCTCTTCCAGGTGCGGATAGCCTGAGAGAATAAAGCTGTCGATCCCAAGCTCTGCGTATTCATTAATCCGCGCGGCCACGGTTGGACCGTCACCGACCAGCGCCGTGCCCGCACCGCCGCGCACCAGACCCACCCCTGCCCACAGGTTCGGGCTGATCTCCAGATTCTCGCGTTTGCCGTTGTGCAGGGATGCCATCCGGTGCTGTCCTACAGAGTCAGTTTTGGCAAACGCGGCCTGCGCTTTGGCGATAGTCTCATCATCCAGATGAGAAATCAGACGGTCGGCCGCCTGCCAGGCTTCTTCATTGGTCTCACGCACAATCACATGCAGACGAATACCGAAGCGCACCTTGCGGCCATGGGCGGCCGCTTTGGCGCGGACCTGGTCAATTTTTTCTTTTACCAGCTCAGGCGGTTCGCCCCAGGTGAGATACAGATCGACCTGCTCTGCCGCCAGGTCCTGCGCCACATCTGACGATCCGCCAAAATAGAGGGGAGGGCGCGGCTGCTGCACCGGCGGGAAGTAAAGCTTCGCGTCGCGAACGTGAATATGCTTGCCTTCGAAGGTCACGGTTTCACCCTCCAGCAGACGTCGCCAGACGCGGGTGAACTCGGCAGAGGCCTCATAGCGCTCGGTGTGGTCGAGGAACACGCCATCACCCGCGAGCTCCTGGGGATCGCTGCCCGTCACCAGGTTAAACAGGGCACGGCCGTTGGACAGTCTGTCGAGTGTTGCCGCCTGACGCGCCGCCACGGTGGGGGAGACGACGCTCGGGCGCAGCGCAACCAGGAACTTTAGCCGCTGAGTCACCGGGATCATCGAGGCGGCGACCAGCCAGGCATCTTCACAGGATCGTCCGGTTGGGATCAGTACCCCGGTGAAACCGATGCGATCCGCCGCCTGCGCTATCTGCTGCAGATAGCCGTGGTCAACCGGGCGTGAACCCTCTTCTGTACCTAGATAGTGTCCATCACCGTGGGTGGGTAAAAACCAGAAAAGATTCAGACTCATGATTTTGTTCCTTCTTTGCCTGCGGGTTGCCAGATACGTTCACGAATATCCACCTGCTTAGGAACCAGGTGATTTTGATAGAAGAGATCAGCGGTTTGCTGCTGAAGTGCGGCAACGTGTGCATCTACGGGGGAAATGGTGGTCGGTGGACGGTGGCTGAGGTAGCTCGCGATCACCGGTTCAGGTAAGCCCATGGTTTTTGCCAGCAGGGCAATACTCTCCTGACGCTGGCTTTGAGTCAGGGCATCGGCCTGGGTAAAGGTATCCAGTACGTTCTGAATAAATGCGCCGTTTTTTTCCGCATACGGTTTTGCGGCAAGGTAGAACGAGCCGGTCTGTTTCAGGGTGGTACCGTCTTTCAGTACCCGCACGCCGCCCTGCAGCAGTGCGGCGGAATAGTACGGATCCCAGATGGCCCAGGCATCCACATTCCCTTGCTGGAAGGCGGCGCGCGCATCAGCCGGGGTCAGATAGACGGGCTGAATATCGGTAAACTTCAGCCCAGCTTCCTGCAGGGCACGCAGCAGCAGGTTATGCGAGCTGGAACCTTTCTGGAACGCAACTTTATGCCCTTTAAGATCGGCGACGCTTTTGATGTCGCTCTTTTCCGGCACCAGAATCACTTCGGCCTTCGGTTTAGGCGGCTCAACGCCCACGTAGACGAGGTCCGCTCCGGCGGCCTGGGCGAATATTGGCGGAATATCGCCTGTACTGCCCAGATCAATACTGCCGACGTTCAGGGCTTCCAGCATCTGGGGGCCAGCGGGAAACTCAACCCAGGAGAATTTGGTGTCCGGGAAGCGTTTTTCCAGAAGCTGGTGGCTTTTGGCCAGCACCATACTCACGCTGCCTTTCTGGTAACCGATGCGTAAGCTCTCAGGGGCGTTATCTGCGGCATGGGCCAGCGACGTCAGTGCCATCAGGCCTGCCAGTCCGACGCGGGTTAAGGTTTTAAACATGGGCGACTCCTTGAAGCTGACCAAACGCCGGGGCCTGAATATCCCTGCGATGCAGGGCATGCCAGAAGGTTTCCAGAGCGTTATCGAGGCGGGTTTGCAGATTAGGCGTAAAGTGTGGTTTGTGCTGATAGTCAATGACCTGGGAGTCATCCGCGAAGACGCCGTGGAGGATCTCCTGCGCTTTCAGCGCGTTCAGGACCGGCTTCAGGGCGTAATCCACCGCCAGTAAATGGGCCACTGTGCCGCCTGTGGCCAGCGGCAACACCACCTTGCCATCCAGTGCGCGTTCAGGAAGCAAATCAAGTAAGGTTTTCAGTGCGCCGGAAAAAGAGGCTTTATAAATCGGCGTGGCGACGATTAAGCCGTCCGCGTCTTTAAGTTGTTCTGTCAGGGTTTTGAGCGCGGGGCTGTCAAAACGGGCGTAGAGCAGATCCTCAGGTTCGAAGTTATGCAGGTTCCAGTGGCACACTTCCACATCCAGGGCATTGAGCTTTTCACGGGCATATTCCAGCAGGGCGCTGGAGCGCGAAGGGAATCGTGGACTTCCGGCCAGAGTAATGACGCGCATACTTCCTCCTTATAACCAATTGTTTGCTTTTATCTAACATTCATAACAATTTTCAGGAGTGTGACATCGCGCGGTTATTCCACTAAATGATTTATCTGCAATTAAAATGCGAAAAAGAGCATAAGAAATCCCCGGGCAGGTAAACGATTGCGTTTTACGCGGCTTTTTTTGCCACAGGTCAATTCCCTTTCGCGCCGGGATCGCCCATAATCCCCTCCCGGTTTGCACACCGGGAATCCAGGAGAGTTCATGTACTACCCCTTCGTTCGTAAAGCCCTTTTCCAGCTCGATCCTGAGCGCGCTCATGAATTTACATTCCAGCAATTACGTCGTATTACCGGCACGCCGCTGGCGGCGCTGGTGCGCCAGAACGTGCCGGAAAAACCTGTGCAGTGTATGGGACTGACTTTTAAAAACCCGCTGGGTCTGGCGGCAGGTCTGGATAAAAATGGCGAGTGCATTGATGCCCTGGGCGCGATGGGCTTTGGCTCCATCGAAATTGGTACCGTCACCCCGCGTCCGCAGCCGGGAAATGACAAGCCGCGCCTGTTCCGCCTGGTCGAAGCCGAAGGGTTGATCAACCGCATGGGCTTTAACAACCACGGTGTGGATCACCTGGTGGAGAACGTAAAAAAAGCCCATTTTGATGGGGTATTAGGCATCAACATCGGCAAAAATAAAGATACGCCAGTCGAGCAGGGTAAAGATGACTACCTGATTTGTATGGAAAAAGTCTACGCCTATGCCGGTTATATCGCGGTGAATATTTCTTCACCCAATACTCCGGGCCTGCGATCCTTACAATATGGTGAAGCGCTGGACGATCTTCTGAGCGCCATTAAAAATAAACAAAATGCCCTGCAGGCGATCCACCATAAATATGTTCCGGTGGCGGTTAAGATCGCCCCGGATCTTTCTGCGGAAGAATTGATCCAGGTTGCTGACAGTTTAGTTCGCCATAATATTGATGGCGTGATTGCGACCAATACCACCCTCGATCGCTCCCTCGTACAGGGAATGAAAAACTGTGATGAAGCGGGTGGGTTAAGCGGTCGTCCGGTACAATTAAAAAGCACCGAAATTATTCGTGCCCTGTCTGCGGAATTAAAAGGACGCCTGCCGATTATTGGCGTCGGTGGCATTGACTCCGTGATAGCTGCGCGCGAGAAGATGGCGGCAGGTGCGTCACTGGTGCAAATCTATTCCGGCTTTATTTTTAAAGGGCCGCCGCTGATTAAAGAAATCGTTACTCATATCTAATCTTTTCTCCTAATCAGACAACCAGGGCTTTATTTCCAGCCCTGGTTGTTTTATATTCCGTCACTGTTGCTTATTTAGACATTATGGTCTTTTATTAATGGTGTTATAAACGAAGCGGCAATCAGGACATTTTTAGTACAGGACGTTTGGGTACGGGAGAGAAACATGCGAATTAAACCTGACGATAACTGGCGCTGGTATTTTTGCGACGAGCATGATCGAATGATGCTCGATTTAGCCAATGGCATGTTGTTTCGTTCTCGTTTTGCCCGCCGAATGTTAACCCCGGATGCGTTTTCCCCGTCTGGCTTTTGCGTGGATGACGCTGCGCTTTATTTCTCCTTTGAGGAGAAATGTCGCGATCTGGTTCTCTCTAAAGAGCAGCGTGCCGAACTGGTATTAAATGCGCTGGTCGCGATCCGTTTCCTGAAACCACAGATGCCGAAAAGCTGGCACTTTCTTGCGCACAACATGAACTGGACCCCGGCAACGGGTGACGCAGCCTGCGTCAATCTGAGCGATACGGCAGAAGAGGTCAGTTTGCTGGTGGTTGAGCCTGGCGAAAATGCCGCGCTCTGTCTGCTGGCCCAGCCCGGCGTGACCATTGCCGGGCGGACGATGCAGCTTGGGGACGCCATAAAAGTGATGAACGACAGGCTGAAACCGCAGTTGCGTATGGACTCGTTCAGCCTTGAGCAGGCGGTTTAAGCTTCCAGCTGTACCGACGTTTTTGGGATACAGCTGCAGCACAGAATGGTCCCGTCTTCGGCAATCGCTGACTTTTTCAGCGCACTGACCTCGCCCTCCACCAGTTTAATTCGACAGCAGCCACAGATCCCCGCGCGGCACGAATAGGGTATGCGGATCCCCGCTTGTTCCAGTTGCTCAAGTAAAACCTGCTGATTGTTTCCCCGAATGACGCTGCCCTGCCAGTGAATATCCACCGCCGAGCTGACTGGCGTCTCAATATCGACAGACTCCTCTTCCTGGCCTGCGCCGTAAACGCGTGCGGGTCCACGGGCAAGAATTTCTACCTCGTCACCGACACGGATCGCGCCGCTGGAGCGTGGGATAAGGTTCTGGCCAAAATCGACATCGCCGTTATCCTGAGCGGTACGGAAGGACTGCAGGGTCTTCAGCGGCTCGCCGGAAGGGTGCTTCTGGCCTTTCTCCGGACTCACCGTCGTGAAAATGCAGCGGCTGCAGGGCTTCACCACGTCAAAAATAACGCTGCCAATGCGGATTACTTTCCAGGTGTCTTCTTCCCAGGCGTCTGCTCCCGTCACCACCAGGTTCGGACGGAACTGCTCCATCTGAACGCTGGCTTTGCAGCGGCGTTGTAAATCACGCAGCGAGGCTTCATTGGTCAGCAGGAACGGGAAGCCATCGGCGAAGGAGAGTGGAACCGCGTCGTGACGCTTCACGCGACGCGTCAGTTCCGGCCCAACCCAGCGAAGCTGCACGTCGCGGGAGAAAAAGCCGCTTAGCCAGCGGTTAATCTCTTCCGGGGCAATGCGTGCGGTAAAATGATTGCCCCACACTTCCGTTGGCGCATCGACAGGCGCAAAATCAGCAAAGCGGATCACCCGACTTTCACCATCCGGTGCGGTCAGGTGCAAACCGTCATGAAGCGGAGAAGGGGTAAAGCGAACCATCTGCGGGAACTGGCGTGCGGTAATGAACGTCCCGTCAGGCTCGGTGACCATGAAGATACGATCGAAGGCAAATCCGCTCATGTCGGCCAGGGCGTGAGAAACGCCGATGCCACGCATGGATTTCACCGGATGAATAAAAAGCCTGGATAAGGTCGCCACTGCACAGTCCCTCGAATGAAAATAAGCCTTCAACTTTATGACATACACGCCATATTAGCTATAATGCGCGACAATTTTCTTAGAGTAAAAGTGACGATATGAATTCTCTGTTTGCCAGTACGGCCCGTGGGCTGGAAGAGCTGTTAAAAACTGAACTGGAAGCCCTGGGCGCGCAAGAGTGCCAGGTGGTTCAGGGTGGTGTCCATTTTGAGGGCGACACACGGCTTATTTACCAGAGCCTGATGTGGAGCCGTCTGGCATCGCGCATCATGCTGCCGATGAAGGAGTGTAAGGTTTACAGTGACCTTGACCTCTATACCGGCGTTCAGATGATCGACTGGACAGAGATCTTCACGCCAGATGCCACCTTCGCGGTGCATTTCAACGGCGTGAACGACGAGATCCGCAACAGCCAGTACGGTGCCTTGCGCGTCAAAGACGCCATTGTGGACTGTTTCACGCGTAAAAATAAGGAACGACCAAACGTCGATCGTGAAAACCCGGATCTGCGCATTAACGTCTGGCTCAATGGTGACACAGCAAGTATCTCTCTCGATCTGAGCGGGGCGGGCTTACATCTGCGTGGCTACCGCGATCGCACCGGTATGGCACCGATCAAAGAAACCCTGGCCGCCGCCATCGTGATGCGCTCCGGCTGGCAGCCAGGCACGCCATTGCTCGACCCGATGTGTGGCTCAGGTACGCTGCTGATTGAAGCGGCTATGCTGGCCACCGACCGCGCGCCGGGGCTGCACCGCGGCCAGTGGGGCTTCAAAGGCTGGGCGCAGCACGATGAAGCCCTCTGGAAAGAGGTGAAAGCGGACGCTCAGGCCCGCGCACGTAAAGGCCTGGCGGAGTACACCTCCCACTTCTACGGTTCGGACAACGATCCGCGCGTGATTGAACGTGCGCGCAGCAACGCCCGTCGTGCCGGTATCGGCGAGCTGATCACCTTCGAGGTGAAAGATGTCGCCAACCTGACCAACCCGCTGCCGAAAGGGCCTTACGGTACGGTTATCAGCAACCCGCCATACGGTGAGCGTCTCGACAGCGAACCGGCGCTGATTGCCCTGCACAGCCTGCTCGGCCGCAACATGAAAGATTACTTTGGCGGCTGGAATCTCTCCCTCTTTAGCGCCTCACCGGAATTGCTGAGCTGCCTGCAACTGCGCGCCGATCGCCAGTTTAAGGCGAAGAATGGCCCGCTGGATTGCGTGCAGAAAAACTACCATCTGGCGGAGAAGGCGGCGGACAGCAAACCGTCGGGCGTGGCGGAAGATTACGCCAACCGTCTGCGTAAGAACCTGAAGAAATTTGAAAAATGGGCGAAGCAGGAAGGCATTGAATGCTATCGCCTGTATGACGCCGATCTGCCGGAGTACAACGTGGCGGTTGACCGCTACGCGGACTGGGTGGTGATTCAGGAATACGCGCCACCAAAAACCATTGATGCGCAAAAAGCGCGTCAGCGCATGCTGGACGTCATTGCCGCCACCATCGCCGTGCTGGGGATTGCGCCAAACAAACTGGTGCTCAAAACCCGTGAACGCCAGAAAGGGAAAAACCAGTATCAGAAGATGGGCGAGAAGGGCGACTTTATCGAAGTGGGCGAATATAACGCCCGCCTGTGGGTTAACCTGACCGACTACCTCGATACCGGCCTGTTCCTTGACCACCGTATCGCCCGCCGTATGCTGGGCCAGATGAGCAAGGGTAAAGATTTCCTTAACCTGTTCTCCTATACCGGCAGCGCCAGCGTGCATGCGGGTCTGGGCGGTGCGCGCAGCACTACCACGGTCGATATGTCCCGCACCTATCTGGAGTGGGCGGAGCGCAACCTGCGCCTGAACGGCTTAACCGGGCGTCAGCATCGTCTGATGCAGGCCGACGTGCTGGGCTGGCTGCGTGATACCGATGAGCAGTTCGACCTGATCTTTATCGATCCGCCGACCTTCTCCAACTCCAAGCGTATGGAAGATAGCTTTGATGTACAACGCGATCACCTGCGCCTGATGACCGACCTGAAACGCCTGCTGCGTAAAGGCGGCACGATTATGTTCTCGAACAACAAACGCGGCTTCCGTATGGATCATGACGGCTTAGCAGCCCTGGGACTGAAAGCACAAGAAATCAGCCAAAAAACGCTGTCTCAGGACTTTGCCCGTAACCGTCAAATCCATAACTGCTGGTTGATTACCGCGGTCTGAAAGGAAAAATAAATGTCTTTAATTAGTATGCACGGCGCGTGGCTCTCCTTCAGCGATGCACCACTTCTCGATAATGCCGAACTGCACATCGAAGATAACGAGCGCGTCTGTCTGGTGGGCCGCAATGGCGCGGGTAAATCCACGCTGATGAAAATCCTCAACCGTGAACAGGGCCTGGATGACGGCCGGATTGTTTACGAACAGGATCTGATTGTCTCCCGCCTGCAGCAGGATCCACCGCGCCACGTGACCGGCAGCGTGTACGATTTCGTGGCGGAAGGCATCTCTGAGCAGGCTGAATACCTGAAGCGCTATCATGAGATTTCTCATCTGGTGATGACCGACCCGAGCGACAAGAATCTCAACGAGCTGGCGAAAGTGCAGGAGATGCTCGATCACCACGGCCTGTGGCAGCTTGAAAACCGTATTAATGAGGTGCTGGCGCAGCTTGGTCTCGAAGCGGATATGGAGCTGTCCGCGCTCTCCGGTGGCTGGCTGCGTAAAGCGGCCCTGGGTCGCGCGCTGGTCAGCGGGCCGAAGGTGCTGCTGCTGGACGAACCCACCAACCACCTGGATATCGAAGCGATTGACTGGCTGGAAGGGTTCCTGAAAACCTTCAGCGGCACCATCATCTTTATATCTCACGACCGTTCGTTTATTCGCAATATGGCGACGCGTATTGTCGATCTCGACCGCGGTAAGCTGGTGACCTATCCAGGCGATTACGATACCTATCTGCTGGAGAAAGAAGAAAACCTGCGCGTGGAAGAGCTGCAGAATGCCGAGTTTGACCGCAAGCTGGCGCAGGAAGAGGTGTGGATCCGCCAGGGGATCAAAGCCCGCCGTACCCGTAACGAAGGCCGCGTACGTGCCCTGAAGGCCATGCGCCGTGAACGTAGCGAACGCCGTGAAGTGATGGGCAGCGCCAAAATGCAGGTGGAAGAGGCCTCCCGTTCCGGCAAGATTGTCTTCGAAATGGAAAACGTGAACTATCAGGTGGACGGTAAAGTCCTGGTGAAAGAGTTCTCGGCTCAGGTCCAGCGCGGTGACAAAATCGCCCTGATTGGCCCGAACGGCTGCGGTAAAACCACGCTGTTGAAACTGATGCTCGGACAGCTTCAGGCCGAAAGCGGGCGCATTCACTGCGGTACGAAACTCGAAGTGGCCTACTTCGATCAGCACCGCGCGGAGCTGGATCCGGACAGAACGGTGATGGATAACCTCGCCGAAGGTAAGCAGGAGGTGATGGTGAACGGCAAGCCGCGCCATGTGCTGGGCTACCTGCAGGACTTCCTGTTCCATCCGAAACGTGCGATGACGCCGGTACGTGCCCTGTCAGGCGGTGAGCGAAATCGTCTTCTGCTGGCACGTCTGTTCCTGAAGCCAAGCAACCTGCTGATCCTCGATGAACCGACCAACGATCTGGATGTCGAAACGCTGGAACTGCTGGAAGAACTGATTGATGGCTATCAGGGAACCGTGATGCTCGTCAGCCACGATCGTCAGTTTGTTGATAACACCGTGACCGAGTGCTGGATTTTCGAAGGTGAAGGTCGAATTGGACAATATGTCGGCGGCTATCACGATGCAAAAGGGCAGCAGTCGCAGTCTCTGGCGCAGAAACAGGCAAAGTCCAAAATAAGTTCTGAACCTGTTGTAACAAAAGCAGAAACTGTCAAGAAAACCTCGGCTAAACTAAGCTATAACCTGCAGCGCGAACTGGAGGGGCTACCGCAGCGTCTTGAAGAGCTGGAGGCCGCGCTTGAGGATCTGCAAAAACAGGTTGCTGATGCGTCATTCTTTACCCAATCGCATGACTATACTCAGAAAGTATTGGCTGAACTCTCCGCGGCTGAAAAAGCCCTGGAAGACGCCTTTGAGCGCTGGGAGTACCTTGAGTCTCTTAAAAACGGCGCATAAACAGGGATAACATATGTGTGACCAGCACCATGCCGACAGGCATATATTATGCTCGCAATGCGATATGCTCGTGGCGTTGCCAGAGCTTGGTCACGGACATAAAGCCCTGTGTCCACGTTGCGGTACGACGTTGACAACCGAGTGGGACGCGCCGCGGCAGCGTCCCACCGCTTACGCACTGGCGGCACTGTTCATGCTGCTGCTCTCCAATCTCTTCCCGTTCATCTATATGAAGGTGGGGGGGATGACCAGCCAGGTGGATTTGCTTGAAATTCCGGGCGTGATGTTCTCAGAAGATTACGCCAGCCTCGGCACCTTTTTTCTGCTCTTCGTTCAGATAGTCCCGGCTTTTTGTCTGGTCGTTATCCTGATGCTGGTAAACCGCTTCAGGATGCCGCCATCACTGAAAATCAAACTCGCGCGTATCCTTTTTCAGCTCAAAAGCTGGGGGATGGCCGAGATCTTCCTGGCGGGCATTCTGGTCAGTTTCGTGAAGCTGATGGCGTACGGTGACGTGGGGATCGGCAGCAGTTTTATTCCCTGGTGTCTGTACTGCGTCCTGCAGCTGCGCGCCTTCCAGTGCGTCGACAGGCGCTGGGTGTGGGACGATATCGCGCCGGCACCGACGCTTGCGCAGACGGTGAAAGTTGGCGTACCGGGTATTCGGCAGGGGCTGCGTTCGTGCCCGTGCTGTACCGCTGTGCTGCCCGCCGATCTTGACGTTTGTCCGCGCTGTGAAACGAAAGGTCATGTACGCCGTAAAAATAGCCTGCAGTGGACGATGGCGCTGCTGGTGACCTCCATCATGCTCTATCTGCCGGCCAATATTCTGCCGATCATGATCACTGATTTGCTCGGCGATAAAATGCCCTCGACGATCCTCGCCGGGGTCATACTGCTGTGGGGGGAGGGTTCCTACCCGGTCGCCGGCGTTATCTTTATCGCCAGTATTATGGTGCCAACGTTAAAAATGATCGCCATCGCCTGGCTCTGCTGGGATGCGAAAGGCCACGGAAAACGCGACAGTGAACGCATGCATCTGATTTATGAAGTGGTCGAGTTTGTCGGACGCTGGTCAATGATTGACGTGTTTGTGATTGCCGTTCTCTCTGCGCTGGTGCGGATGGGCGGTCTGATGAGTATTTATCCCGCGATGGGGGCTTTAATGTTTGCGCTGGTTGTGATTATGACCATGTTTGCGGCCATGACCTTCGACCCTCGTTTATCGTGGGATCGTGAGCCTGAATCAAGCCATGAGGAAGAGTAAGAGCATGGAAAATAAGAGTGGAGAGGCGAAAGTGCAGAAGGTCAAAAACTGGTCACCGGTGTGGATTTTTCCCATCGTGACTGCGCTGATCGGTGCCTGGATCCTGTTTTATCATTACAGTCATCAGGGACCGGAAGTGACGCTGATAACCACCAATGCCGAGGGGATTGAGGGCGGTAAAACGACCATCAAAAGCCGTAGCGTGGATGTGGGGGTGGTTGAAAGCGCAACCCTGACCGACGATTTAACCCATGTGGAGATTAAGGCACGCCTTAATGCCGGCATGGAAAAACTGCTGCATGGCGATTCCGTGTTCTGGGTCGTTAAACCGCAGGTGGGACGTGAAGGGATCAGCGGCTTAGGGACGCTGCTGTCGGGGGCCTATATTGAGCTGCAGCCCGGCGCTAAGGGTAACCAGCCAGCCAAATACCAGCTTCTGGATTCACCACCGCTTGCGCCGCCTGATGCCAAGGGTATCCGCGTGATCCTCGACAGCAAGAAAGCAGGCCAGCTCACGGCGGGCGACCCGGTACTGTTCCGTGGCTATCGCGTCGGGTCGGTTGAGAAAAGCACCTTTGATCCGCAGAAAAGAGCGATCAGCTATCAGCTCTTCATCAATGCGCCAAACGATCGACTGGTCACCAGCAATGTCCGTTTCTGGAAAGACAGCGGGATCGCGGTGGATCTGACGTCGGCAGGCATGCGCGTTGAAATGGGCTCGCTGACCACGCTGTTTGGCGGAGGCGTAAGCTTTGACGTCCCGGAAGGCCTCGATCTGGGGCAGCCGGTTACAGAGAACACCGCCTTCCGACTCTTTGACGATCAAAAAAGTATTCAGGATGCGCTCTATACCGATCACGTTGACTTCCTGATGTTCTTTAAAGATTCCGTTCGCGGCCTGCAGCCGGGGGCGCCTGTTGAGTTCCGCGGCATTCGTCTCGGTACGGTGGGGCAAGTTCCGTTCTTCGTCCCGGGCCTTCAGCAGGTACTGGATGATGATTACCGCATCCCGGTGCTGATCCGCATTGAACCGGAGCGTCTGCTTAACCAGATTGGCGAAAATCGGGATATTGTTGCCCATATCACCCAGCTGATGGAACGCGGTCTGCGCGGATCGCTGAAAACCGGCAATCTGGTGACCGGTGCGCTGTATGTGGATATGGACTTCTATCCAAAAGCGCCGCCGATTACCGGTATCCGTGAATTCGGTGGCTACAAAATTATCCCAACGGTGAGCAGCGGTCTGGCTCAGATCCAGCAGCGTCTGATGGAAACCCTGGATAAGATTAACAATCTGCCACTGAATCCGATGATTGAAGCGGCGACCGGTTCGTTACACCAGAGCCAGGAGACAATGCAACGTCTGCAGACCACGCTGGATAATATCAACAAGATCACCGCCAGCCAGAGCATGCAGCAGCTGCCGCAGGACATGCAGAAAACGCTGCGTGAGCTGAACCGCAGTATGCAGGGCTTCCAGCCTGGCTCAGCGGCCTATAACAAGATGGTGGCAGATATGCAGCGTCTTGATCAGGTCTTGCGTGAACTGCAGCCCGTACTGAAAACGCTCAACGAGAAGAGCAACGCGCTGGTGTTCGAAGCGAAAGATAAAAAGGATCCTGAGCCGAAGAGGGCAAAAGAATGAATAAGTGGCTAGTGATGGTGAGTGCTCTGCTGTTAACGGCATGCAGTTCAGGCGTAGATAACAAAAGCTACTATCAGCTTCCTGTGGCGACCCAGAGTGGCGGGCAAAGCACGGCAAGTCTGGGAAGCCGCCAGCTGTGGGTTGAGCAGGTTAACGTGCCGGATTACCTCGCCGGAAACGGCGTGGTTTATCAGACCAGCGACGTTAAATACGTGATTGCGACGAACAATCTCTGGGCCAGCCCGTTGGATCAGCAGCTGCGCAACACGCTGGTGGCCAATCTGGGCAGCCAGCTTCCGGGTTGGGTTGTCGCATCGCAGCCGCTGGGTAACGATCAGGATACGCTGAATGTTACAGTAACGGGCTTCCATGGCCGTTATGACGGTGCGGTGGTGATCAGCGGGGAGTGGTTGCTGAATCATCAGGGGCAACTGATCAAGCGTCCTTTCCATCTGGAGTTGAAACAGCAGAAAGATGGTTATGACGAAATGGTGAAAGTCCTGGCTCAGGGTTGGGCACAGGAGTCGGCCAGTATCGCCAGGGAAATTTCCCGGCTGCCATAAGTAAAATTCATCATCAAAAACCGCAACCGGCCCGTCGCTGATTGCGGTTTTTTTTCGTTTTCACTTCAGTTTGTTACTTGTGCCGCATCACATTTTTTGTACAAATGATCTTCTGGCTAGCTCACAAATATGACACCCGTATGAATTTTGAACATTGACGCTGCGACTAATTCGGGGTATTCGTTATCTGTGCCTGTACATAGAGTGCAGACACTGTTTTCTTTCCACCAGACAAAAGAATGAGGGAAACGAGGCATGAAGAGACAGAAACGAGATCGCCTGGAACGGGCTCATCAACGTGGTTATCAGGCCGGCATCGCTGGACGTTCTAAAGAAATGTGTCCTTATCAGACGATAAATCAAAGGTCACAATGGCTTGGAGGCTGGCGAGAAGCCATCGGCGACAGGGCACTCATAGCCTGATAACGTCTCTTTAAAAAAAGAAACCTCCGCAATGCGGAGGTTTCGCCTTTCTGGTCTGGCGTTGCGAAACGCACTATCAGAACGCGGAGGTGTCCTGGAACAGACCCACTTTCAGGTCGCTCGCGCTGTAGATCAGACGACCGTCTACCAGCACTTCGCCATCTGCCAGGCCCATAATCAGGCGGCGGTTCACGATGCGCTTGAAGTGAATACGATAGGTCACTTTCTTCGCGGTAGGCAGTACCTGACCCGTGAATTTCACTTCGCCCACGCCCAGCGCGCGCCCTTTACCTTCGCCGCCCAGCCAGCCCAGATAGAAGCCAACCAGCTGCCACATGGCATCCAGGCCCAGACAGCCAGGCATTACCGGATCGCCAATAAAGTGGCAACCGAAGAACCACAGGTCCGGGTTGATATCGAGTTCTGCTTCTACGTAACCCTTATCGAAGTTGCCGCCGGTTTCGGTCATTTTCACGACACGGTCCATCATCAGCATGTTCGGGGCCGGTAACTGCGGGCCTTTTGCGCCAAACAGTTCACCGCGACCAGAGGCAAGAAGATCTTCTTTTGTATAGGATTCGCGTTTATCTACCATGTTCTCAGTAAGCCTTATTTTAGTGAAGGACGCAGGATAGCTAACACGTGTACGCTGAACAAGTCCGATCAGTTCGAACTAAACCAGCTTAACCAGCGTAACGGCCATGGATAACGATGACGAGCATCCTGTTGTGTCGCCTGAGCAATTCGCTCCTGGATGGTCTGCATCAGGGTTGTTTGCCCTTCGCCATCCCAAACCAGGTTTGTCAGTAAGGGTAGTGCATCCTCAATCCCTTCGATGGCCCAGAGCGTGAATTGCCCTTGTTCAACCGCATCCAGAATATCCTGACTGAGGCTTAAATGGCGTGCGTTAGGCGCAGGAATAATCACACCCTGTTTGCCGTTTAAACCACGCTGCTGGCAGATGGAGAAGAAGCCTTCGATTTTTTCATTGAGGCCTCCTACAGGCTGAGCACGACCAAATTGATCCACCGAACCGGTGATTGCGATGTTCTGATTGATCGGCACGTCCGCCAGGGCGCTGATTAAGGCACACAGCTCTGCCATAGAGGCACTATCGCCATCCACTTCGCTGTAGGACTGCTCAAACGTCAGCGAGGCGGAGAAGGGGATCTGCTGCTCAAGCTGCAGCTCCGACATTAAAAACGCCTGCATGATCATCATGCCTTTCGCATGAATGTTCCCGCCCAGTTCGGCTTTGCGTTCGATATCGGTGAATTCACCATCACCAATATGCACCACGCAGCTGATACGGGAAGGCTCACCAAACGCGCGTGGGTGGCCAGGGAACTCAATCACCGACAGGGCGTTAATCTGCCCGACGCGTTCGCCTTCGGTCTCCACCAGAATTTGTTCCAGCAGGATTTCATCCTGCATACGGTCAGCAAGGTAGCCTTCTCGCCACTCGCGCTGCGCCAGCATCTGAGCAAGCTGTTCTCCGGTGAACGTACCGTTACCGCTGATAACACCCACTTCACGCAGCTGTTTGCCGATCCACAACGGGCAGAGTGGCAGGGTTTCCTGATCGCCGGTATAGCGCACCGCTTCGCGCATTAAGCCCGGCCACGCGTCGGCCGCAGGCGTTGGCAACGCAAAACGTTCCGCCACCGTCATCACCCACTGACACCACTGGGTCATATCATCGGCATCGGCAATCTGGATGTTATCTTCGTATTCGCTATACACCGCCTGCTCAGCCAGCTCCGGCTCCATTTCCTGGAAATCCGCCAGCGATTCACGGTCGCCCGTCAATACGACGGTCAACGACAGCGGCATAGACGGCACAGAGACCGGCAGGGGACGAGACTCATCATAGCCAACCCAGTCGAAGCGTTGCTGGTGTACGATGGTTTTCAGACGCATCCACAACAGCGGCTGCGAGAGCAGGGTACGCAGTGAGATGATGAGGACACCGCCATTTGCGCGATGCACCAGCCCAGGCTGCAGGGACAGCTCACCGTTAAACTGGCGCAGACAACCAAAGAGTTGTTCAGCCTCGACCCAGTTAGCGGTAATCACCTCGCCCTTAGCGGCAAAACGGTCATCAGCCTGGGTTGAGGGTTCGAAAGTGACATCATGTCCCGCGATACGATATTGGCCGCCAAAGACTGCGTTCGATTCCGTCTGTAACTGGCGCACAGCATCCCCAATCAGCGTCAGGTATTCCGCTTCTTCCGGGGCTTTGAGCAACATGAAGGGCGCTGTTGCCCATGGGCTCAACACCTGCTCCAGCGCATAATGCAAACGTGGCTGCGTATCGCTAAGGATGAATTCGTGTTCTTTTGCGAGATCTGGCTGTGCAAACACGTCCTGATAGCTTTCGCTATCCGGAACAAGGTCACGCCATGCAAGTTTCGTAATGGTCAAAGTTGATGTTTTTTAGTCAGATGTAAAAGGGGGGAGTATACCGTAAGCGGGGGGCTCTACCCAAGCAGGATTGGGGATTTCGAATGCGGGACGGGCTGCATTCCATCACAGGATATGATTTCTTTTCAGCAGATTGCTAAAAAACTGATATTCTGAACAGAGTTACGTGGTAACACTGAGATCGCAATGAAATATCAACAACTGGAAAATCTCGAAAGCGGCTGGAAATGGAAGTACCTGGTCAAAAAGCACCGTGAAGGGGAGCTGATCACCTGCTATATCGAAGCCAGCGCGGCGCAAGAAGCCGTGGATATTTTGCTGACCCTCGAAAATGAACCGGTACAGGTTAACGGCTGGATTGAAAAACACATTAATCCTGCGCTGTTAAACCGGATGAAGCAAACTATCCGCGCGCGACGAAAACGGCATTTTAATGCTGAGCATCAACACACGCGCAAAAAATCAATCGATCTGGAGTTTGTTGTCTGGCAACGCCTGGCAGGGCTGGCACAGCGCCGGGGCAAAACGCTGTCGGAAACCATCGTGCAGCTGATTGAGGATGCCGAACATAAAGAGAAGTACGCCAACCAGATGTCGTCACTGAAGAATGATCTTCAGGCTCTGTTGGGCAAAAAGTAGATTTTACTTTCTTCGGACAATAAAAAACCCCGCATTGCGGGGTTTTTTTATAAGACGATAACTTATGCCGCTGGCTGAGTTACAACGTCTTTGATGCCTTTAACTTCGATCTCAACGCGACGATCTGGAGCCAGGCAGTCGATCAGTGCAGCGCGAGCTTTCACGTTGTCACAGGTGTTGCCAGTAACTGGGTTAGCTTCGCCCATACCACGTGGGGAGATCTTGTTAGCTGGGATACCTTTAGAGATCAGGTAATCAACAACAGACTGAGCACGTTTCTCAGACAGTTTCTGGTTGTAAGCGTCAGAACCGATACGGTCGGTGAAGCCCAGAACCACTACAGAACCGTCTTTAGGATCCAGGTTGCTCAGCTGGGTGTACAGCTGATCCAGTGCCTGCTGACCTTCTGGTTTCAGGGTAGCTTTGTTGAAGTTGAACAGAACGTCAGACTTCAGAGTGAAGTGCTTGGTCTGTACTTCTGGAGCTGGAGCCGGCGCTGGAGCAACAACTGGTGCTGCTTCTTCCTGCTGGCCGAAACGGTAGGAAACACCTACGCTCAGCATGCCGTTGTCTGGACGAACACCAACGGTGTTGCCGTCGCCGATGTTGTTAACCCACTGGTATTCCAGACGGGTAGCGATGTCACGGGTCATAGCCCACTCAACGCCACCAGCGAATACTGGGGAAACACCGGTGTCATGGTCGTCGCCAGCGTTGCTGTTGCTGGAGTCAGCGCGCCATACCATGCCGCCCAGACGGGTGTATACGTCCAGATCGTCGGTTACTGGGTAACCCAGTTTAGCGGTCAGCTGAACGCCCTGTGCTTTGAAAGCGCCATTGGTGTTGTCGCCTTTGTATGGCATACGACCTAACCAGTCGTAACCCATTTCAAAACCAACATACGGGTTAACCTGATAGCCACCGAACGCACCTGCACCAAGCTGGCTCTCGTGAGTCGGGCCATCATTGTTGTTTGCGCTGTTGTACCAGCCGGTGTCGTGGAACTGAGACCAGCCCAGTTTACCACCTGCATACCAGGTATTATCTTTCGGAGCGGCCTGCGCTACGGTAGCGAAGCCAGCCAGTGCCACTGCAATCGCGATAGCTGTCTTTTTCATTTTTTGCGCCTCGTTATCATCCAAAATTCGCCATGAAAGTCTCAAGAGAGAATCACGGTTAAATCCTTCACCGGGGGGCGTGGTCAAATATAAATCTACCGATATCTTCGGCTTAGGCCGAGCACCCCTGGCGATGTAAAGTCTACAACGTAGTTGAAAACTTACAAGTGTGAAGTCCGTCAGGCATATGAAAAAAAAAGTTCCGTATACCTAATATTTAACATTTTCTGAACGAATTTTGTGCAATAAAATTAAGGAGAACCGCACCAGACAAGCCTTGCCGCAGTTTTGAGGTGGGGAACTAAAATCCCATCTCGCTGTCAAAAAAAATTCCAGGAATAATCTTAATTTCACTCAATGATACAAATTTGAGTGAATTTTTAGCCCAGAAAGTTGTCCTCTGCGGTAAGAATCCGAACGAACCGGACGCATAATAAACCCGATCGCGTTCCCCTCTTCAGCCGCTTCCGTTAGACGGAAATGTTCCTCTTCCGTCAGTTCTTCTGGCAACCAGCCAATCACCACGCTGTAATTTCCAGTGCGTAACGCACGGATCATTGACTCAACGGTATCGCAAGGCGAGAGTTGATTAATCTGCATAACCTTTGTCAGCGGGAGGCCCGCGGACTGAACCCACTCACGGCTCAGCTTTTGCTGAGGCGTGAGCCAGAGCTGCCAGCGCGATTGCTGGCCGAGCTGTTGCAATAACGGCAACAACAGAAGTTGCGTCAACAGGGGCTGGTCTTCACGATAAACCACTTCACTGATAAGCCCCGTGGACACACGCTCGACGGAATTCTGCGCGACATTGCCTGCGGTAGAAGAGAGAGAGGTTGAGCGATTTGCATAGCCTGAAGTGTACATATTCATTCCAGCCCTGTAGTTACTGTATGAATATACAGTAACCCCTGTGTGCATAAAGATCAACCTCATTTTCGGAAAGCGACTCGCAAAATTCATTCAATCTTGATGCCTCTCGAAAAATCATCTTGCTCAACGGCGACAAGTTGCCTATTTTCCTGCTAACGGATCCGTTAGTAAGAAAAGTCGTGGTTAGCATATGATTTTCAAGGGAAATATCATGAAAAAGATATCTTATGAACGGATTTATCAATCCCAGGAATACCTCTCTCCGCTGGGCGAAATTCATCATCGTGCGCTGTTTGGCGGTTACACCCTGGCGGTGGATGATGCGGTCTTTGCCATGGTGTCAGACGGCGAACTTTATCTTCGTGCGTGTGAGGAAAGTGCAAAATACTGTGTAAGGAATGCCGCCTCGTTTTTAACGCTGATGAAGCGAGGTCGTCCGGTACTGCTCAACTATTATCGTGTGGACGACGGCTTATGGCAGGACAGGGAGCGGCTGCTTCAGCTCTCCTCGTATGCCCTCAGTGCCGCCAGAAAAGAGCGTAACCAGCGGCATCAACGAAACCGGCTTAAGGATCTGCCGAACCTGACTTTTCAGCTTGAAGTCCTGCTGTTTGAAGCCGGTATCACCAATGAAGAGACACTCCGGGCGCTGGGTGCCAGAGCCAGCTGGCTGAAGATGCGGGCGAAAAATAAAGCGCTGAGTATAAAAGTGCTCTTCGCGCTGGAAGGGGCGATTAAGGGGCTGCATGAGGCGGCGCTCCCGGCAGGCATTCGCCGGGAGCTGACGGAGTGGTTTAATGCGCTACCTGAGCCACAGGATAATCACTCCTCCAGGTAGCGATTTGCTGCTGCAGCCGGCAAATTTCAGGCAGCAAAGCGATGAGCAGGCCGATTTGCTGAAGAACCAGCGGCGCTTTGCTGTCGTTACCCGGATCAAGATGCGCAATGCGCTGAACCAGTTCATCCAGAGCCTGTTGCACCCGCGGTTCATCCGCCGGTCGGTGATGAAGTGCGTCATCGACGTAGCATACGGCGTCGTCCAGCAGGTTGAGAATACCCGGGTTGGTGAGCTTCTCGCGGTGGGCACCCAGCGTCGAAATGTAGCTGGTAAAGGTATGGTTCAGGCACAGCAGACGAAAGGCTGTTTCACGAATTTCTGCGGTGGCGCGAGGCTCCGTTGACATGTTCGAAACAACAGAAGCCAGCTCAGCATCGCTGTTATGGGCATCGCGGCGTGCTATCCGGTAGGCCAGGCGGTTATCGCGCCCCTGGTGGTACTGCTCCAGAATGGCGTCAAGGTATCGACAGTTGGCGTTCAACGCCCGCTCAACCACGCGCGGCAAATTACGAAAACGCCAGTCCGGCCAGATAAAGCTGACTGCCGCCCAGGCGATGGCGCAGCCTATCAGGGTATCGATCACCCTGGGCAGGGCGACTTCAAACCCTTCACCCAGCAGGTTAAAGCAGAGCAGCACCAGCAGCGTAATGAACATGGTGGCATGCGCGTACTGCACGTTGCGAAACGCGAAGAACAATACGCCGGTGATCACGATCAGAATCAACTGACCTTCAATGGAGGGCACGAAATAGAGCACTGGCAGGCCAATCGCGACGCCCACCAGCGTACCGATAATTCGCAGCGCCAGCCGGTGCCGGGTGGCGTTATAGTTGGGCTGACAGACAAACAGACTGGTGAGCAGGATCCAGTAACCGTGATGTAACCCGGTAATCTGGATAAGCGCATAACCTACGCACAGCACCAGGGACATTCTCACCGCGTGGCGAAAGAGCGCCGACTCGGGCGTAAAGTTGCGGCTCAGCCGTAGCCACATATCGCTCACGCTGTGCACGCTGTCATCCGCGAGCTGGTTATCTACCTCACTGCCCGGCTGTGCCATCGCCTGTTCGGACTCAATGGTCGCCAGCTGAGCATCAATCGCCCGCAGGTTGTTCAGCAGGAAACCCAGGGCTTTGATGTGTTCCGGTGAGGTTCCGCTGGCCTGAACGCGGTCGAGCGCCGCATCCAGGTGGCTGAATACGCGTTCAAAGCGTGGGTCATGCTGATAGGGCGTGCGCAGCAGTATAGAGCGCGAGAGTTGCTGACACGCCTGGGACTGCATGGAGAGCAGGCGCTGGAAGCGGAACATTACGTCGCTGTAGCGGAACTTCTCGCGCAGGGCGGCATACTGAACATGCGAGGAGCTGGCGCGCTCATGAATATCCTGGGCGGCAAAATAGTAGTGTAAGGTTCGTCGCGTTCCGCGCTGGCCACGATCCCCGCGCAGACGGGTCAGCAGCGAGGCTTTGGTCTGGTTAAGAGTGGCGACCAGTTGACCGTTCGCCAGCGCCAGATCGTAGAGCGGCGCCTGGCTTTCTTCTTCGATATCGGGGTCAAACAGCCGGGATTTCAGTTCCAGATAGTGGGCTAACTGCTCGAAGCTGCGGGCAAGGTTATCCTGCAGAGGGCGAACCGGGAAGATCAGATGACCGGTTAACGTCAGCAGGTTATACCAGATGGCGCCCAGCAACAGCAGGACAGGCTGTTGATACCACTGATCGTAAAGCGACACGCCCAGCATGGTATAGATGGCGATCAGCAATGCGCCAAACGCGATGGTGGCATAGCGCTGCCCAAGGCCGCCCAGCAAAATAAACCCGCTGGTGGAGAGCGTAAGACCCAGGGCAAACAGCCAGGGCCACGGGAAAAGCAGCTCAACGGATGCGGAAGCAATAAAAAAGCAGATCAGCGTAATGACCAGGTTACGTAAACGCCCGGCCAGACGATCGTCCAGGTCCGCCAGCGCCCCGGCCACCACGCCCAGCGTGAGCGGGATGGTGAGTTTGACATCATTCAGCCACCAGGGCAGGGCAACCGTGCCGCAAAGGGCGATAAAAATCCTGACGTTATAAAGCCAGGTACTGTTCCAGGTATAACGGCGAAGCAGTGGGCTTAGCATAAATGCGGCCAGTCCTTATTTACTGAAAACGACGACGAGCATTTGCTTCACGCGCGGCCTGAGCCACTTCTACCGGAACCACCCTGCGCCCGACGGGCCAGAGAGCTATCGCGGCGATCTTAAAGTTCGCGAGTCCCACCGGAATACCGATAATCGTGACGCACTGCGCAATCCCCGCAAAAATATGCATGATGCACAGCCACCAGCCGAAGAAGATCAGCCACAGAATATTCAGCAGGGTCCCGCCCGTATTCATCAGGGCGTTTTTGCTCTCCGGATTCAGTTCGTCAACGTGGATGGCCTCATTCCCGTAGGGGACAAACGAGAGTTTGGTGATCTCCCAGCAGGAACGGGTCAGGGGAAGCGTGAAAATCAGAACGATGCTCACCAGCGTGGCAAAAAGCCAGGAAAGGGTGGTGGCAAAACCGCCCAGCACAAAATTCAACACATTCAGAACGGTACGCATAAACCCTCACTTCCTTTCGATAAATTAACGCCCAATGATTGTAACGTTTTTTTAGGCTGGAGCACCTTAAAACTGGCAGTTAAACTATCAGACAAATTATCTCTTCGTGGATTTGGCGGGACATGGAACTGAAAGCAACTTCAATGGGCAAACGCCTGGCGCAACACCCTTACGACAGGGTGGTTCTCCTTAATGCCGGGGTGAAAGTCTCCGGAGAACGCCACGAATACCTTATTCCGTTTAATCAGCTTCTGGCTATCCACTGCAAACGCGGGCTGGTGTGGGGCGAACTGGAGTTCGTTCTGCCAGACGATAAAGTCGTGCGACTTCACGGCACCGAGTGGGCGGAAACCCAGCGCTTTCATCATCACCTGAACGCGCTCTGGCAGCAGTGGAGCCAGGAGATGAGCGTGGTTGCGTCCCAGGTGCTGCAGCAGGTGCTGGACGACATCGCGCAAAGCAACGCACAGCAAACCTGGCTGACCCGTCAGCAGACGGCCGGGCTACAGCGAAAGATCAGGCAGGCACTCTCGGCGCTGCCGATATCCGTGACGCGTCTCGATGAGTTTGACAATTGTCGTGACGCCTGGCGCCAGTGTCAGGCCTGGCTGAATGACGTGGATAAAAGCCGGCTTGCCCATAACCAGGCCTGGACGGACGCCATGCTTACCCAATACGCTGATTTCTTCAGTACGGTGGAATCTTCCCCCCTCAATCCGGCGCAGGCGCGTGCGGTGGTGAATGGTGAGCAATCGCTGCTGGTGCTTGCGGGCGCCGGAAGCGGTAAAACGTCGGTGCTGGTGGCGCGTGCAGGCTGGCTGCTGACGACCGGAGAAGCCGTACCCGATCAAATTCTGCTTCTGGCCTTTGGCCGCAAGGCGGCTGAGGAGATGGACGAGCGTATTCAGGCGCGCCTGCATACCCGGGATATCACCGCCAGAACCTTCCATGCACTTGCGCTGCATATTATTCAGCAGGGCAGTAAAAAAGTGCCTTCCATCAGCAAACTGGAAAACGATACGCAGGCGCGTCAGGCGCTGTTTATCAAAACCTGGCGTCAGCAGTGCAGCGAGAAAAAGGCGCAGGCGAAAGGATGGCGTCAGTGGCTGGAGGAAGAGCTCAACTGGACGGTGCCAGAGGGCAGTTTCTGGCAGGATGACAAACTGGCGCGCCGGCTGGGGGCGCGGCTTGACCGATGGGTAAGTCTGTTGCGAATGCACGGTGGGTCGCAGGCGGAGATGATTGAGAGCGCGCCGGAGGGGATCCGCGATCTGTTTTCAAAGCGCGTCAAACTGATGGCGCCGCTGCTGAAAGCCTGGAAAACGGCGCTGAAGGAGGAAAACGCCGTCGACTTCTCCGGGTTAATCCACCAGGCCATTATCATTCTTGAGAAAGGGCGTTTTGTTAGCCCGTGGAAACATATTCTGGTGGATGAGTTTCAGGATATTTCCCCGCAGCGTGCCGCGCTGCTCTCGGCGCTGCGGGCGCAGAATAAGCATACCTCACTGTTTGCGGTGGGGGACGACTGGCAGGCCATCTATCGCTTCAGCGGCGCGCAGCTCTCTCTGACGACCGCGTTCCACCACTATTTTGGTGAGGGGGATCGCAGCGATCTGGACACGACCTACCGCTTCAATTCCCGAATCGGTGAGATTGCTAACCGCTTTATCCAGCAGAACCCGCATCAGTTGGCCAAGCCGCTCAATAGCCTGCGGTCTGGTGATAAAAAAGCCGTCACTCTGCTGGCGGATGACCAGCTGGAGCCGCTGCTGGACAAGCTCAGTGGCTATGCGAAGCCCGATGAACGTATCCTGGTGCTGGCGCGTTACCATCACCTCAAACCTGCGGCGCTGGAAAAAGCCGCCACCCGCTGGCCGAAGCTGCAGATTGAATTTATGACCATTCACGCCAGCAAAGGGCAGCAGGCCGATTATGTCATCGTGGTGGGATTGAAAGAGGGGAGCGATGGTTTCCCGGCTCCGGCTCGCGAGTCGGTGATGGAGGAGGCCTTACTGCCGGAACCGGAAGACTTCCCGGACGCCGAAGAGCGGCGTTTGCTGTATGTGGCCATGACCCGCGCGCGTCACCGCGTGTGGCTGCTGTTCAACAAAGAAGAGCCATCCGTATTTGTGGATATCCTGAAGAGTATTGATGTGCCGGTGGCGAGAAAGCCATAACGACGACGGGCAAAGAGGAGCAGGCCGGGTAAGGCGTAGCCGCCACCCGGCAAAAAAAGCTACTTAAGTCTTTCAGAAAGATAACGCTGATAATCCGGAATAAGGATCTCAACCGGGGAGTTAAACTGCGGGGATTCAATAATGAAATCCGCCGTCGACAGGTTGGTCGCCACCGGGATATTCCACACCGTCGCCAGACGCAGCAGCGCTTTGACATCCGGATCGTGCGGAACCGCATTCAGCGGATCCCAGAAGAAGATCAGCACATCAATCTTTCCTTCGGAAATCTGCGCCCCGACCTGCTGATCGCCGCCCATCGGGCCGCTCAGCATGGCATTCACCTCCAGACCCGTTTCGCGCTGAATCAGGTTACCGGTTGTGCCGGTCGCCGACAGGGTGTGCTTTTCCAGCAAAGACTGATGGCGGCGAACCCAGTTAAGCAGCATTTGTTTACAGTGATCGTGCGCAACCAGAGCAATGTGTTTACGTTCCGGTAGCGTGCGTGTTGTCAGTTCCATAATCATATCCATCAGGTTAACTGACTACACGATGACGGGAACCGCCTGACGCTGCAAGAGCAAGGCGTAAAAAATGTGGCTTATGAGGAAGGTTGTTGTTTTGCCCATTGTAAAAACCGGGCGCGCGTATCAGGATCGGCCTGCTGAAACCAGAATTTGAGGCGTTGTTCCGTCAGGGTCTGTGACTGAGGAGGAATAACGTCCAGTTCAGAGACACCCGATAGCAGCGTACTGTCGTCAGCCATCATGGTGGCAAACTGCGGAAGCGAGGCGCGTTTACCTGCTTTGTTATAGGCCTGGGCCGCGGCCTCGTAATCCGGTCCTTTTGGTGAGGTAGTCAGCGCCAGAATATCCAGTTTTACCGGAATCGGCATTGCATCCCCGTCCAGCAGTTCAATACGCGGTGACGCGTCAAAGGTCGCACTCTCTTTCTCTGTTTCAATACGCGGCAGGGTAATATTGACCTGACTGATTTGCCGGGTATTAAAGCTGACAATCAGCGGCGGGGAGATGTACATCCTTTGCTCATGATTGGCGAGGCCGATCGATTTTTCTACCCGGAATACCAGCTGATGCGGGCCGTTATCCAGCTCGATGCTGTCGGCACCACGCAATAAGGAGCTGGAGACCTTTTTTCCATCCAGCACCAGGAGATCAATATCGCCAGAGAGCCGAAGCGTGGTAGCAAAGACGCAGACCGGCATCACTAATGCAATCAGAGCAGTGGCAATACCGGTTTTCATAGAAGGCTCCTGTCAGAAATTCTGTCGGCGCATGAATGTATCTAAATTTTTCGATAATCACGTTTACTAACATATAGACATATTTGGCCGTTTTGCCCTCATACATCTGTATGGGATGGATGGTTGAGTTGTGCCCTTTGGCGTACACTTTGAAAAAAGCCAGGAGAAAAACCATGAAAGAGAACGATATTGCCGAGATTTTGACATCCACGCGCACCATTGCGCTGGTGGGCGCGAGCGATAAACCCGATCGTCCAAGCTATCGGGTCATGAAATACCTTCTCGATCAGGGTTATCACGTTATCCCTGTCTCGCCGAAAGTAGCCGGTAAAAGTTTACTGGGCCAGCAGGGCTACGCCACGCTCAACGACGTACCGGAAAAAATCGATATGGTGGATGTTTTCCGTAATTCGGAAGCAGCGTGGGGCGTGGCTCAGGAAGCCATTGCGATTGGGGCAAAAACGCTGTGGATGCAGCTGGGTGTGATTAACGAGCAGGCCGCGGTGCTGGCGCGTGAGGCGGGTCTGAAGGTGGTCATGGACCGCTGCCCGGCCATTGAAATCCCCCGTCTGGGGCTGGCGAAGTAATAAAAAAAAGCCCGTTCATCGGGCTTTTTTTACACGCTTAGTTCCGCAGGCGCGGAGCCTGTAACTGTTTGCGGATTGTCTGAGCCAGTTCATCCATCGTAGGTTGCTCCGGATGTTCTTCCCGCAGTTCACTGCTGAGCTGCGCTTCAGCAAGATAGGTGTGAACGGGTTGTCCGTCATCACCTTCCATTACCACATGGTACCAGGGCGCGGCGCGAAGCTCGGCGTTCACCGCCAGCTCGTCTGCTGACGGCTCTACAAGGGAATACTCCGGGTCGATATCCACGACCACACCCAAATACCCTAGCAAAGTGTGGCGGACCTGCTGGCCGATACCGAATTTGCTGGCAATCATAGTCACCTCCCGGGAAATACGACTTACACGTTATGTGCGGGCAATATTTCTCTTTTCAAGTTACATGACGCGACAGGCAAACCCTTTCAGATAGAGCCCTTCCGGGTAGGTAGCAATCACCGGGTGATCGGCTGCCTGACGGAACTGCTCTATAAATTGTACATCACGACCAGCATCTATTGCGGCATCGGCGATGATTTTTTGGAATAAATCGGTGGTCATCAGGCCTGAGCAGGAGAACGTGAGCAGGACGCCGCCCGGATTCAGCAGCTGGATGGCCAGCATGTTGATATCTTTATAGCCGCGGCAGGCGCCCATCAGCTGACTTTTGTTTTCGACAAACTTCGGCGGATCCATCACGATAACGTCGAACTTCTCGCCCTGATCGCGATATTTACGCAGCAGCTTAAAGACGTCGTCACGAATAAATTCGGTTTTGCTCAGATCAAGCTTATTCAGCTCGACGTTCTGTTTCGCCACGTCCAGCGCTTCCTGTGAGGTGTCCACGCTCACCACCTGGGCACAACCGCCCATCAGCGCTGAAACGGCAAACCCGCCGGTGTAGGAGAAGCAGTTCAGCACGCGTTTGTCGGCAACGTACTGACGCGTCGCCAGGCGGCTGTCGCGCTGGTCGAGGTAATAACCTGTTTTGTGTCCGCCCTGAATATCCACCAGCAGCTTCATGCCGTGCTCTTCAATCGGCAGCAGGGCAGGCGGCAGTTCACCGGTCACAGGGCCTTGCGTCAGCTCCATGCCCTCTTTTTTGCGCACCGCCACATCGCTGCGGTCGTAAATGGCGCACTGTGGGAACAGCGTCTGCAGGGCGCTAATCAGCGCGGCACGCTGATATTCCGCCCCGGCGCTCAGAAGCTGCAGCACCAGGAAGTTGCCGAAGCGGTCAATGGTGACGCCCGGGAGACCATCGGACTCACCGGCAATCAGGCGGTAGCTATCCAGCCCGTCGCGTTTTGCCAGCCAGTCGCGCCACTGCTGCGCCTGCTGCAAACGGCGAACGAAGAAGTCGATATCAATGGTTTCATCTTTATCGAAGGTCCAGACGCGGGCACGTATTTGGGACGCTGGCGAGTAGGCGCCTCGCGCTAACCATTTCCCCTGATGGTCAACGATATCAATGGTTTCACCGAGGCTGGCTTTGCCTTCCATGCGGGCAACCGCGCCGGAAAAGACCCAGGGATGACGGCGCAGTAAAGACTTCTCGCGCCCTTTGGCTAACACTAAACGTACACTCATAATTTGCTGTTCTGTCGATTTCAGGGAAATGGCGCGTAGAGTAGCACATCAAAACGGATCAGAGCTTCTCAAAATCTCTGATGATTTTTCGATAACGCCAGGATTTATACGACAGTACAGGAGGTTGTGCGAGAGTCATAATGCTAACCCCTACGATGATCGCCAGCCCCCACGCCAATGCCTTGACAGGTGAACTAAAAACGACAAGAACAATCAGGAACATGAAGCATACGCTGATTACCCAGAGTAGGGTATTGAATCGACGGGCGAGATCGTAAACTGCTTCTTCAGGCGTTCCACCGTACCTCTCAACGTTATTTTTTATCTTCTGCAAATCAGACGGTGTAAAACCAGAACGCAACAGGTCTTCATCAGTAACATTCATATCGTTTTCCTTCCGCGCATAGCATTCCATTTACTGTTTGTTCACGAACAGACTCACTGCGCGTAGAGTAGCACTTTCAGCAAGGCGCAATCATCTGCGGATACCCTTGAGCGTTTCGGCACAAAATCAAATCGCTCAGGCACATTACAAGATTGCCGAGGGATATACAGTGGGGCTTCCGGTACAGCAAAGGGAGCCCCCATGAAAAAGCACAGTGTAATAGCAATAGCCGCTCTGACGGCAATGAGTTTTCAGGTTTTCGCCGCAACGCCTTTCAGCATGACCAGCCCGGACATTTCCGGCGAACGGCGGTTAGCGCCACAGCAGGTGTTTGAGGGATTTGGTTGCCACGGTGGGAATACCTCGCCACAGCTGGCGTGGAAAAATCCGCCCGCGAGGAGGTAAGGATGGCCGTGGCGTTGTCACAGTTACAGTCAACCCGATTACCGATCGGCGAAATCGCATTACAATGTGGGTATCTGTCCAGCTCTCGTTTCACCGCCCGTTTTCGGCAACACTACGGCTGTTTACCGAAAACGCTACGTTAAGGAGAAGAAAAAATGGCAAAAGTCTGCACTATTGCCTGGGTTCACGGCATCGTTCAGGGCGTGGGTTTCCGCTACAGCACTCAGCGCGAGGCCGTTCAGCTTGGGTTAACGGGATATGCGCGTAACATGGATGACGGCAGCGTTGAGGTGGTCGCCTGTGGCGAAGCGGAGCAGGTCGACAAGCTGGTGGCGTGGCTGAAGGCGGGTGGGCCGCGCAGCGCGCGGGTTGATAAGGTCTTAACGGAACCGCATCAACCCGGCCGGGAGTACGTTAACTTCGGTATTCGCTATTAAATGCACTTCACCGGTTTAGGCAGGCCGGCAATTTTGGTGGCCTGTTTTGCCGGGCCCTTCGGGAACAGGCGATAGAGATAGCGGCTGTTGCCTTTCTCTTCACCGAACTTATTGGCCATCGCTTTGACCAGCATGCGGATGGCCGGAGAGGTGTTAAATTCGAGATAGAACTCGCGCACAAAACGCACCACTTCCCAGTGTTCGGGGGAGAGGGCGATGCCTTCTTTCTCAGCAATGACTTCTGCCAGTGCTTCGCTCCACTGGCCACTTTCTTTCAGATAACCGTCGTTATCGGTCTCGATCTCTTTGCCTTCAAAACTCAACATAGTCATTCACGCGTCAGTCAAAAACGCTGCAGTGTACCAAAAAACAAAGCCCCGCATAAGCGGGGCCAGGTTCACATCGTTGCGGCTTAATCCCGGCTTGCAAAGCCCAGGATGCTCAGCAGGCTGACGAAGATGTTGTACAGCGACACATACAGGCTCACGGTGGCGCGGATATAGTTCGTCTCACCGCCGTGAATGATGTTGCTGGTTTCATACAGGATTGCGCCGGATGACAGCAGGATAAACACCGCGCTAATCGCCAGGTGCAGGGCAGGGAGCTGCAGGAAGATGTTAGCCACCATACCAATCAGCACCACCACGATACCCGCCATCAGCATACCGCCGAGGAAGGACATGTCCTTGCGGGTGGTGAGCACGTAGGCCGAGCAGCAGAAGAACACCAGCGCGGTGCCGCCCAGCGCCATGCCAATCACATCGCCCATGCCGGCGGACAGGTACGCGTTCAGGATTGGCCCCAGGATGTAGCCCAGGAAGCCGGTGAAGGCGAACGCGGAAAGAATACCGACCGGTTTATCAGCGGTTTTGTAGGTCAGGAACATCAGACCGTACATCCCCACCAGGGTCAGGATCAGCCCCGGGGACGGCAGCATCAGTACGGTGCTGGCAGTGGCGGTGATCGCCGAAAACGCCAGCGTCAGGCTGAGCATGAAATAGGTATTGCGCAGCACCTTGTGGGTGCTGAGTAGCGATGTGCGGTCGCGCGAAGAAGTAATTATACGATCCATGAGTCACTCTCTTATGACAGATGTAATTAACGGAAAGAATAGGAAACGGCGCGTCACTCTCAAAGTGGTTTTACCCATCTTTACTCAGCAGGTTAGGGCGGGAGCTGGTTGTTTCTTCTGCATAAATACGTTTCACCAGTATGAACAGCGGTTTGACGCGATTAATCAGATCAACCTCTTATAGGTTACTGAAAATTATTGCGTTATTACCATAAGGCCGCTAAGAGTTATTTCCGGATCGTCACAAAAACAGACAATAAGGCGAAGGAAATGAAACCACAAACACGCACGTGCTTTACGCTCTCTTTACTTACCGCAGGGATCCTGTGCGCCAGCACGGCAACCTGGGCGGCGAACGTGCCGGCAGGAACGCAGCTGGCAGATAAGCAGGAACTGGTCAGGAACAACGGTAATGAGCCGGCCTCGCTCGACCCGCATAAAGTCGAAAGCGACGTCGAATTCAATATTATCAGTGATTTATTCGATGGGCTGGTCAGTGTCTCCCCGGCGGGGGACATTCAGCCACGGCTGGCGGAAAAATGGGAGAACAAGGACAACACCGTCTGGACGTTCCATCTGCGCCCGGGTATCACCTGGAGCGACGGCACTGCCATCACCGCGGAAGATGTTGTCTGGAGCTGGCAGCGTCTGGTTGATCCTAAAACCGCTTCACCGTATGCCAGCTATCCCGGCAACATGCACATTGTGAATGGTGCGGATATTGCGCAGGGGAAAAAAGCCCCCGATACGCTGGGCGTGAAAGCGATAAACGACACCACGCTGGAAGTCACATTGACACAGCCTAATGCGGCATTCCTGGCCATGCTGGCGCATCCGTCACTGGTACCGGTGGACAAAGTGCTGATTGGCCGCTTTGGCGACAAGTGGACCAAGCCTGAACATATCGTCACCAGCGGGGCCTATAAGCTGTCCCAGTGGGTGGTCAACGAACGCATTGTGGCGGAGCGCAACCCGCGCTACTGGGATAATGACCATACCGTGATTAATAAGGTGACGTATCTGCCTATCACCTCCGAGGCCGCAGATGTGAACCGCTATAAAGCGGGCGAAATTGATATTGTCTACACAGTGCCGATCAACCAGTTCGCTCAGCTCAAAAAAACGCTCGGCAGCGAGCTGGATGTCTCTCCGCAGCTGGCAACCTATTACTACGAATTTAATACCACCCGGCCGCCGTTCAACGACGTCCGCGTGCGCAAGGCGCTGAACATGGCGCTCGATAAAGACATCATTGCCGGGAAAGTTTTAGGGCAGGGGCAGCGTCCGGCGTGGCTCATCAGCCAGCCGGATATCGGTGGCGTTAAGTTACAGAACCCGGATTACGCCAGTTGGCCGCAGGACAAGCGCATCGCTGAGGCGAAAAAATTGCTCGAAGCGGCCGGGTATAACGCCAGCCATCCTCTGCGCTTCAACCTGCTCTATAACACCTCTGAATCGCACCAGCGTATTGCGATTGCGGCCAGCTCCATGTGGAAAAAGAACCTCGGCGTGGAGGCGAAGCTGCAAAATCAGGAGTGGAAAACCATGCTGGATACCATGCATACCCACAACTTTGACGCGGTGCGTTACGCCTGGATTGCCGACTACGACGACGCGGCGACCTTCCTGAACAACTTCCGCACCGGCGACAGCGAAAACACCAGTCAGTACAGCAATCCGGAATACGACCAGGCGCTGATGAATGCCGCAAAAGCCAAAACAACGGAAGAGCGGGGTAAGTTCTACCAGCAGGCGGAAGATCTGCTGGGACGTGATGTGCCCGCCATTCCGGTGTATCACTACGTCCGTACGCATCTGGTCAAACCGTGGGTGGGCGGATTTACGCCGGATAAGCTGGGGTACTATTACACGAAGGACATGTACATCAAAAAACACTAAGCCTGTGCTGATAAAATCGTCGATGTGTTGTCAGTTCAACCGATTAAACACGTTTTGACTATTTTTACAGCGAACGAATGCCGCGACTCTTTACAGCGCGCGGTGAGGTGTTTATAGTTCGCCTCACTCAGGAAGTGTGGCCGAGCGGTTGAAGGCACCGGTCTTGAAAACCGGCGACCCGAAAGGGTTCCAGAGTTCGAATCTCTGCGCTTCCGCCAGATATAAACCCCAGGTTACTTGTTAACCTGGGGTTTTTCTTTTGGATTGAATGATTCAGGTCACACTTTTCAGGTTCCGCTGTTTCCCGGTCAAAATCAGGCGTTATCATTCACCCCGTAAATACCTTTTCAACTCTTACCGAGGCTTTGATGCTGGAGAATGTTTTCATCAGATAATCAGCTTCCCGCCCTTCTCAGGACGGACTGGTTATCGCTGCGCTTAAACCTTACGCACGCACCTGCTGGTGTGGGCTCGTTTTTACGCATGATGATTACACAGGTTTTCCAGTATGAATTTATCCCGTCAGGAACAACGTACCTTACACGTTCTCGCCAAAGGTGGACGTATTGTGCACGTCCGCGACAGTTCTGGCCGCGTCACGTCCGTTGAGTGCTATACCCGTGAAGGGCTGGTGCTGAGCGACTGCACGCTCAGCGTCTTCAAAAAACTCCGCACTAAAAAGCTGATCCGTTCCGTGAACGGGCAGCCTTATCGCATCAATACCACCGGGCTGAATAACGTTCGCGCCCAGCTGGACAATCGCTAAGCGGAAGAAATCACGCCACCCTCGGGTGGCGTTCATACATTGAACGGAATGTAGACCGGGTAAGCGCAGCGCCACCCGGCAAGAAACGCGGCGTTAAGAGCGGATAAAAGCCAGAATATCCGCGTTGATGGTATCCGCGTGGGTGGTATGCATCCCGTGTGGGAAGCCCGGATAAATTTTCAATACGCTGTTCGCCAGCAACTGGTCCTGCAGAAGGGCGGCATTTTTATACGGCACGACCTGATCGTCGTCGCCCTGCATCACCAGAACGGGAACCGTAATGGCTTTCAGATCTTCCGTCTGGTCGGTCTCTGAAAACGCCTTGATCCCTTCGTAGTGCGCTTTGGCGCTGCCAATCATGCCCTGACGCCACCAGTTCTGAATCGTTCCCTGGGAAACGTCGGCGCCATCGCGATTAAAACCGTAGAAAGGACCGCTGGCAACGTCGAGGTAAAACTGGGCGCGGTTAGCCGCCAGCGCCTGGCGAAAGCCATCGAAAATCTCAATCGGCGTGCCGCCGGGGTTAGCGTCCGTTTTGACCATCAGAGGAGGGACGGCGCTGACAAGCACCGCTTTGGCGACGCGACCCTGCGGCTGACCATACTTCGCCACATAGCGGGCGACCTGGCCGCCGCCGGTAGAGTGACCGACGTGCACGGCATTGCGTAAGTCCAGGCTTTCAACAACGGCTGACGCATCGGCCGCATAGTGATCCATATCATGCCCTTCACTCACCTGATCCGAACGTCCATGACCGCGGCGATCGAGCGCGATAACGCGATAGCCTTCCGCGAGGAAGAAGAGCATCTGGTTATCCCAGTCATCTGCACTTAACGGCCAGCCGTGGTGGAAGACGATGGGCTGCGCCTCTTTTGGACCCCAGTCTTTGTAGTAAATGTTGACGCCATCTTTCGTGGTAACGAATGCCATACCGCTGACTCCTCTGTTAAAGGCAAAACGCGTGCCGACTGAACGCAGTGCAGATCAGTAATGCCTTAATTAAGTTGGTTTTTTTCTGTTTCCCGTACCGACAGTACTCCTAAAGTGTAGGATAAAGCGTAAAAGCAGGCGGTTTCATTTTTGTTAACGGTGTTCTTCAATATAGCGGGCCAGGTCCGCCGGGGTTTTCAGCACCGTCGCCACGTCTGTTGGCGGGATCATACAGCCGTAAACGTCCTGCACTTCCAGTACCATATCGACCGCCAGAATGGAGTCGAGAATGTCTGAATCAATCAGTTCATCGTGGAAACCGACCTTACGGGATAATACGTTTTCGAACAGGGCGAGAATTTCTTGTTCCATCATTTTTTCCTGGTGTCATTAATGTGTGCGGGCGTAAGCGTCCAGCAGTTTGCGGTCAATTTTGCCGTTAGGATTCAACGGCAAAGCGTCTTTGATGATAATTTGTGACGGTACCATATAGGGTGGAACCACCTTCGACAGGGCGGTTTTGATCGTATCCGGTGCCAGCTCCGTCACGCAGAAGGCGGCAATGCGCAGCACGCTGCCGCAGGGTTTCATCAGTGGCATCACCACCGCTTCGTTAATGCCGGACATGGCCAGCAGGCGGTTTTCGATCTCGTTGATTTCAATACGGTAACCATTCAGTTTGATCTGGCTGTCATTGCGGCCCTGACAATAGATGAGCCCCGCTTCATAACCCAGATCGCCGGTCCGGTAGCCGCGAAAGGCTTCATTTTCACGGTGGAGCAATTTTGCCGCGTTCTCCTGCGGCAGGCCGAGGTAGCCGCGCATAACGTTCTTACCCCAGATAATCAGCTCGCCCTCGGCGGTAATTTCCATTTTGCTCTCTGGCATCATGACCCCCACCGGCAGCACGGCGCTGTCGCTGTTGAGGATCTCATCCGTTATTTCCACCACGGTTGTCGCAATGGTCGCTTCCGTCGGGCCATAAGCGTTAATGATGTTGGCCTGCGGGAAACGGCGGCGTAGCTGCTTAACCAGTGCTTTATTTAACACCTCACCAATGAAGATAAAGACCTTGAGTGCTGGCAAATACTCGCTGTTAAACTGCGGGGACAGCAGCTGCTGGTAAGCAAAAGAGGGGGTGGAAACCCAGGCGGAAACCGCGTTGCTTTTCAGCCGCGCCAGCCAGTTCGCTTTCTGAATATCCTCTTTGGCGTTCAGTACGATGTGTCCCCCCATCGCCAGATTCGCCAGTAACGGGATCAGAGAGAGGTCAAAACTGAATACCGCGTGGTTCATCAGCACCGGTTGTTCCGGCAGTGAAAAATCTTTGCTGACCCATTTCATGAAGTGCCATACGCTTTCACGCCCAATCTGCACGCCTTTAGGTTTGCCGGTGCTGCCCGAGGTAAACATGATATAGGCCAGATTTTGCTCCTCCAGCACCTTGCCTGTCTCACCGGTAGCGATGAACTGCCGGGTCGCCACGTCGTAATAGTAAGGGGCACTGGCCAGATGGCAGATCTCCTTCAGCCTTTCCTGTGGATAGATGCAGTCGACCGGGATATACGGAATGTTATGCAGCAGGCAGCTATAAATCGCCACGGCAAATTCCGCCTGCTGGTGTCCGTACAAGACGACCGGCGTACCTGCAACAGGCTGGCAACGCTGATAGCGCTGCGCCCAGTCCGTCACGGCCGTGGAAAGCTGTTCCCAGCTTAGAGATTCGTCGCTGCCGCTGATGGCCAGCTGTTGCGGACGCGCGGGATCGCATAATGCCGCACGTAAGAAATCCTGCAGTGCCTGAAGGTCGGCGTGATTATTCATAGAGGTGACATTCCACTAAAGATGTAAAGGGACCCTGCCGCGCTTCCCAGCGTCAGAATTCGCCCCAAAAATGCAACAGCCGGATACTGCAATCCGCGCTGTAATGCCGGGCTGCGTTTGGCTGACCACAGCAGCATGTTATGGGCCACCGAAATCGCGCCAAACAGCGCGCCGCTGATGACATAATGGCGTTCCAGACCATTCCACGCGCCCATGCAGAACAGGGTGCAAAAAATGCCGATATTTTGCGCCAGCGTTTTGTTCTGACGGAAAAAAGTAAACTTCATCAGGTTCATATAGACGGGCATAAAGACCACATCACGCAGCCATTCAGACAGGCTAATGTGGAAGCGACGCCAGAAATCCTGCGGATTCTTTGCCAGAAGCGGCATATTGAAGTTTGCCGGAATGTTCAACCCAAACAGGCGGCCTGCGCCGATGGCCATATTGCTGTAACCCGCAAAATCAAAATAGAGATAGGCGCTATAGGCCAGTGATATCACCACGCCCACGGTCAGCGTAAACGGCTTATGGCTCCAGGGCTGCACGACAAGTGAATCAACCAGCATGGCAAACAGGAACTTCTGGACAATGCCGGTAATGATTTGCTCCAGCGCCACTAAAAACTGTTCGCGGTTAAGGGCAAAGACGGGCTTACTGACGTCGCTCATCCATGTCCGCCAGCGGTACATGGGGCCCGCCAGAATAATAAAGGGCATAAACAGATAGCAGAAATAATGCAGGAAATTCTGTCCTTCTTTTTTACTGCGATAGAGCAGCACGTCCACCGCGCGGAACGTCATAAAAGAGAGGCCGATCATGCCGAGATGATGATTAAGATGCAGTTTCACCAAAAATAAAGGCAGCAGCGTTAACACAATCGCCTGCCAGGTTTTTAACCAGCCTTTTTCTTTTAACGTGGCGACAAGGTAAAAACTGAAAAAAACGACCGCGGGAACACGGTAATCACCCTGAAAAATATAGCCCCAGCCTAATGCAGCGAGGACGGATAACGCCGATAAATACGTCAGGCGATGACGTAATACGCGATTAACCAGCGCAAATACCAGCGCGGAGGAAAACAAATAGACAAAAAACATGCCTGAGCTATACATCATTCGGCCTCAGAACTTTTGATATTCAAAATGCAGCTGCATACTCATGCTGTCATCGACAGAGGTCCACGCGACGATGGTGATCGCCAGCAGGAGATAAAGGAAAAAAAGACGGATCGCAATTTTCATTATTTAAAACTCTGTGCAATAAAGCGAATCATAGGAACCCAGGCCAGCTCGGAAGGGTGCAAACGATCCCAGTTCCAGCCATTCTGATAAGGCATGGCGTACATATCGAAATAAGGGATCTGGTTCGCTTCCAGAATGGTTTGAATTTGCTTATCAACCGGACGGAAGGTATCGGTATTGTAAAGCGCCCAGGGATTCACCGGGTCGACGATAGCAATCACCTGCACGTGACGGTCTTTCAGCAACTGGACAGTTTTTCTGAACGCGGCGATTTGCGCAGGTACGACCGGCGTGTCATCCCACTGCTGTCGCGTACCGTCCTCCTCGTAAATCGTTTTGTCCATCCACAGAGTGGCCGCGCTCTGCTGGCGTTTTTTATTGAGCTCGCGTGCATGAGCCAGCTCTTTATCCCAGTCCGGGGTGATGTGGGTTGTGGGCTGCTGCGGCCAGGGCTGCGCCGTCCCGGGCGTGACGTGGAGCAGCGCCAGCCAGTCGTTTTTAATCAGGATGCAGATATTGGCAAACTGGTAACTCAGCTCGTCCCACATCAGACCGGGGTGCCAGCCAAAGACGCGCATTTGACCAAAGGTTAAATGACTTATTTCTTTGGCATCAATATGCTTTAAGTAATTTACCAGCAACGGGCGCGCCTGCGGATCCTGCATCAGCGGATTAAAAACAGAGGCCGGGAAATTATCGGCATAGATAGCAGGAGGCAAACCTTTTGAATAAAAGCTGTCCGGTGCCAGAAGCAAAACAACTTTACTGTTTGCGTTAAGGCTATTTTTAAAACGTGAGAGCAGCAAAAATTGCGTTTCGTCATCGACAAAGGCATCGCCATACGCCACAACGGGTTGGTGCAATTGCTTATTAAAGTAATTATATACCGCGTAATGTTCATCTTCCGAGGTCGCAACCTCAGACGCACCAATGAAAAAAATCGCATTCCCTTCTAAGGCATGGGAAATAGTCGCTATTTTTTCCGCTTGTTCTTTCGGCGTGCCCGCCATTGATTTAATCAGCGGCTGGAAGGTGAGGGGCGGATTAACGCCCGACACGAACGGATGAACACAAAGGAACAACATGGCCAGGGTCGCCATCAGGATATGTAAGCAAAGCGTATTTTTGATTTTCATCATCAACCAGTAAGACTACATGGCATTAATTTCTACAATCTGTGGGTAATCAAATTCATAACAATTACACAACAAATGGCGGTCTATTTTTTTTGGGCATTCTATACCAGAGTGTTTTAAAAGGATGAGCGTTGCTGTGTAACGGTATGTACAAGGGGGCGAAGAAAGAACGGGGACCCCGGCTCGGTGGCTTTTTGAGCAATCAACCCTCCGTAGTCAAAAATAGAAAAATTCCTGCTTTACAAGGCGCTAATAGATGTTTATAGTGCGCCTCACTTTGGAAGCGTGGCCGAGCGGTTGAAGGCACCGGTCTTGAAAACCGGCGACCCGAAAGGGTTCTAGAGTTCGAATCTCTACGCTTCCGCCAAATTCGAAACCCAGGTCGTTATGCGACCTGGGTTTTTTGTTTTCTGTCGGTTTCAGCATGCATGCTGGCGAGGCGCAGGAACGGCGTTCTGGTACCCGTCACGCTGGCGCTGTCAGGGAGCGAAAAGCGTTATCAGCAGGACACACAACACCCTGCTCTATTTATAGCTCAACGGGTTGTTTTATATTTTTTAACATCCACTCCCTGGTTATTCCTGATTTTAATGGCCATACGTTTTTTCGTATAATAAAACGCTGCCTCCATTATCCGAGACACAAAAGTGAACAGGTTCTTAATAATCTTTCATGTTTCATTTCATTTTCTGCAAGTAGTTTGGCCTGAGCCGCAAAACTGATTAAATCATGGTATGGATCACTGCCGACAAAGCCTAACTAAAATATAATGGCGGTATCGTTCTGAAGCATGTTTATTCGCTTCAAAAAAATACTGTTACCCACCATGAATGGAAGACATGATGAGAGGAAAAATCCCCAAGAGCGAGTTGCTGGTGACGTTCGAAGTTGTGGCACGTCACGAAAGCTATACCCGCGCCGCAGAAGAGCTGGCGTTAACGCAGAGTGCAGTGTTCAGACAGGTGACGGCCCTGGAGGAGTTTTTACACACCTCATTATTTAACCATGCCAAAAAACGGATTTTTCTGAATGCGGCAGGAAAGCATTATCTGAATATCGTCAAAGAGACGCTGAATAAGCTGGAGCGCGATACCAATATGATAATGAATTGGCAGCCTGCTGTTCAGGTAGTGGAGCTGGCGGTCAATCCCACCTTCAGTACGCATTGGCTGATCCCCAATTTATGGGAGTTTAATAAATTAAATCCTGATATTATTGTTAATATTCACTCGCTGGCCAATATCGGCGATTTTTTGAATCGTGAATATGATGCGGCTATTATGCGCGCAGATTTTTGTTCTCCGTGGTCGGAAGTCGATTATTTATTTGAAGAGGAGATCCTGCCGGTCTGCAGCCGCAGCTTGCTTCCTCATGCGGAGCAGAAACTGGGGGTTGAGGAGTTGCTAAGGGAGTTCCCGCTGTTACATCAAAGCACTCGCATCAATGGCTGGCAGGAGTGGTTTGCGCTTTCCGGTATTACCAGTCCGGACGTGAATCTGGGCCCGCGTTTTGACCTCCTCTCGATGCTGATTGCCGCAGTACGATCGAATCTTGGGGTTGCGCTGCTTCCCCGCTTCGCCATCCAGCATGACCTGGACTGCGGCGAGATGGTAATCCCCTGTGATGTGCCTATCCGCACCGGCAACCGCTTTATCATGACATGGCGGGAAGAAAAGTCTCAGGCACAGCCGTTACAAGTCTTCCGCGAGTGGCTGTTACAAAAATCAGTGGTATCCCCGGTTGAGTCATAATGCCGGATGGCGGCAGTGCAGCGCGCCATCCGGTGCAGACACGCTTACCAGTCGATGCCCTCCTGCGCCTGGATACCGCTGTCAAATGCGTGTTTAACCGGGCGCATTTCGCTGACTGTGTCGGCAAGCGCCAGTAATTGCGAGTGACAGCCGCGTCCGGTGACAATCACGGTCTGCTGTACCGGACGGTTCTCCACCGCCGCGATCACCTCCTGACTGTCCAGATAGTGATAAGCCAGCATATAGGTGAGCTCATCCAGAACCACCAGGTCATAACGTGGGTCAGCCAGCATGCGTTTGCTCTCCTGCCACACCGCCGTTGCGGCCTGAATATCCGTTTCCCGGTTTTGTGTTTCCCACGTAAAACCGGTGCCCATAATGTGAAATTCGACGCCGAGCGGATGCAGAGTGTTGTATTCGCCATTATCCCACTGACCTTTAATAAACTGCGCGACGCCAACGGTTTTACCGTGCCCGACGGCACGCGTCGCCGTGCCGAAGGCGGCGGTGGACTTTCCTTTTCCGTTGCCGGTGAAGACGATCAGAATGCCTCTCTTCTCCGTTGCCGCCGCTACGCGGCTCTCAACCTGCTCTTTACGCTTTTGCTGCCGTTGGCGGTGTCTGTCTGCGTTAGCTCGCGCTTCCATAATGGCTCCTTAATGTCCGGCAGGGCAGGATGCGCAGCGATGATGCTGCTCAAACTGGCTGAAGAAATTGTTTCCTTTGTCGTCAACCAGCATAAACGCGGGCAGATTTTCGACCTCCATCATCCACACCGCCTCCATGCCCAGTTCGGGATACTCAAGGCAGCGCAGGCTTTTCACATACTGCTGCGCCAGCAGAGCCGCCGCACCGCCGATACTGCCGAGGTTGAAGCCGCCGTGCTTATGGCAGGCATCGGTGACCTGCTGGCTGCGGTTGCCTTTGGAAAGCATGATCAGGCTTCCGCCCGCGGCCTGGAAAGCATCGACGTAGCCATCCATGCGCCCGCCGGTGGTCGGACCGAGGGAACCGCAGGCCTGATTCTCCGGTGTTTTCGCCGGGCCAGCGTAATAGACGATATGGTTTTTCATATACTCCGGCATCGGTTCGCCGTTATCCAGCCGCGCTTTGATTTTGGCGTGAGCGATATCGCGGGCGACCACTATCGGGCCGCTTAATGACAACCGGGTGCCGATCGGCAGGGTGGACATATCGCGCAGGATCTCGCGCAGCGGGCGGTTCAGGTTGATCTGTACGGTCCGGGCGTCGTTTTCCTCACGGCAGGCGTCCGGGATGTATTTCCCTGGGTTATGTTCCAGCTTCTCCAGCCAGATACCATGCTTGTTGATTTTCGCTTTGATATTTCGGTCTGCAGAGCAGGAAAGTGCCATGGCGACAGGACAGGAACCGCCGTGTCGCGGCAGGCGGATGACGCGAACATCGTGCGCGAAGTACTTGCCGCCAAACTGGGCGCCGATGCCGAATTCGCGGCTGGCGTTGAGCAGCGTGGTTTCCAGCGCCGTGTCGCGGAACGCCTGACCCAGCTCGTTCCCGCTGGTGGGCAGATTGTCATAATATTTTGTTGAAGCCAGCTTCGCGACCTTCAGCGCCTGGTCGGCAGAGAGGCCGCCGACCACAAAGGCAATGTGATACGGAGGACAGGCTGCAGTACCGAGCGACTTCATCTTCTCGATCAGGAACGCGGTGAGTTTCTCCGGCTGTAAAATGGATTTCGTTTCCTGGAACAGCGCGGCTTTGTTAGCAGAACCGCCGCCTTTATTGACAAACAGGAAGCGGTATTCGCTCCCCGGTGTGGCGCTGATGTCTATCTGCGCCGGCAGGTTGGTTTGGGTATTAACCTCGGTATACATGTCCAGCGGTGCGTTTTGCGAATAGCGCAGGTTACACTCGCTAAAGGTGGCGTAAATCCCTCTGCTCAGCGCTTCGGCATCGCCACCACCGGTCCAGACGTGCTGGCCTTTGGTCGCCACAATGGTGGCCGTGCCGGTATCCTGACAGTTTGGCAGTATGCCTTTTGCCGATACTTCGGCGTTGCGCAGCAGCTGCAGGGCGACATACTTATCGTTGCTGCTGGCCTGCGGGTCGTTCAGGATGCTGGCTATCTGCTTTAAATGTCCGGCGCGCAGGAAAAATGAGGCTTCATAAAATGCCTGCTGGGCCAGCAGGGTCAATGCCTCAGGCGCCACTTTAATGACCTCCTCGCCCTCCAGCTCCGTCACCGTAACGTGTTGCGCGCTGAGGAGTTCATATTCCGTCGTATCTTCACTCTGAACAAACAGGTCCTGCCAGACAAATGGTTTAGACATAGTACTTCTCACTTTGTGGTTGTTTTTACCGGGCACTGGCGCAACTGCCGCGCCCGGCTTACAGAATCACAGTCGGTTGGGTTCAATGGGCTAAAAAGAGACTGGCCTGCGTCGCCTCAGCGACATACGCAATCGTCTGCTGGGCGCGGACGCTATTCCCGGCGGCATCCAGCGGTGGCGAATAGACCGCGATGGCGTATTGGCCGGGCACGATGGCAACCATGCCGCCGCCGACGCCGCTCTTCGCCGGGATCCCAACGGTGTACAGCCATTTGCCGCTGCCGTCGTACAATCCGGCAATCGCCATTTCCGCCAGAACCTGCGGCACGTAGCGTTCATTCAGCAACTGCTTACCGTTGAAAGGCGATTTGCCCCTGTTCGCCAGCACTGCGCCCATTTTGGCGAGCTGCTCAACGGTGATGTCTACAGAACACTGGCGGGTATAGATTTCGACGGCATCCCGGGTATCGCCATAAAAGCTGTTATAGGACGCCATCAGCATCGCCAGCGCCTGGTTATGCTGATTGGTCTCCATTTCTGATTTGAACACCGGCTCGTTGACGGTCAGCGAGGCATCCGCCCACGCGTTGAGGTTATCGAGAATTTTGTTCCAGCGGTCGGACTTATCTTTCGCCTCAATCAGGCTTACCGTGCTCATCGCCCCTGCATTGACCAGCGGGTTTTCCGGCGCCCCTTTGGTCAGCTCAACCGCCAGGCCGGAGTTGAAGGGCAGACCGGTCGCACTGGCGCCGAGTTTATCCAGGACCTCCTGTGGGCCACGCTGCTCCATCGCCAGCGCCAGGGTGAAAACTTTGCTCAGCGACTCCATGGGAAATGCTTTGTTCACATCGCCAACCTGGTAAATGTTGCCGTCAACGGTGGCGAGGGTGATGGCGAAATTGTTGGGGCTATAGGTCGCCAGGGCGGGAATGTAGTCGGCGACTTTTCCCTCAAAATTATCTTTAAATTTTTGATGAGCCTGCTCCAGCAGCTGCGCGTAATCCGGCGCGGGTTGCGCCAGCGTGGCGGCGCTAAAAAACAGGCTGACCGCTAAGAGGCTGACGCCGAAAATGTTTATCTTCATGGGCTATCCTGTAAATCGAATAACGACAGGCCAACGACCGTTGGCCTTTGTAATCAATACATGGCGATTTCAGTGTCTGAAGCGGTACTTTCTTTGGCCGGAACCTTGCCGCGGCAGCCGACGCCGAAGTGCTCGCCTTCCCAGCGACCGACGATAGCGGCACCCATCGCGTTACTCATCACGTTGGTGGCGGAACGGCCCATGTCGAGGAACGGATCGACGCCCATCAGCAGAATCAGGCCCGCTTCCGGAATGTTGAACTGGTTGAGCGTGGCGGCAATAACCACCATTGATGCACGCGGCACGCCCGCCATCCCTTTTGAGGTCAGCATCAGGATCAGCAGCATGGTGATCTGCTCCCCAATGCTCAGCTCGATGTTGCACGCCTGGGCGATAAACACGGTAGCAAACGAGCAGTAGGCCATTGAGCCGACGAGGTTAAAGGAGTAGCCGATCGGCAGGACAAAGCTGGCAATCCTGGAGGAGACGCCGAATTTTTCCAGTTTGTTCAGCGTGCCAGGGAAAGCCGCTTCTGAACTTGACGTCGTAAAGGCCAGCAGCGCAGGTTCGAGGATCGCTTTTGTCAGACGACTGATGCACGGACCGACAATCATGGTGGACAGGCCAATCAGAATCGCCCACAGCAGGCCGAGCGTCATGTAGAACTCGCCCATGAAAATACCGGCGCTGACCATCACACCCAGACCGCGTTCGGCAATCAGCCCGGAGATCGCGGCAAACACGGTCAGCGGTGCAAACAGCATGACGTAGCCCGTCAGCTTGAGCATCACGTGTACCAGAGAGTCGAGCACCTTAATGATGGGCTCGGCTTTCTCGCCAATGGCCGCCAGGCTGCAGCCCAGGAAAATCGAGAACACCACGATTTGCAGAATCTCGTTACGGGCCATGGCATCAACGATGCTGGTCGGTACCGCGTGAGAGATAAACACTTTCAGCGTAAACGGTTCGGACTGAACGGCCGCAACGGCCCCGGCGTCATGAGCCACAAAGTTAATCCCTGCGCCAGGCTGGAAGATATTGACGATAACCAGCCCCAGCGCGATCGATAGCAGTGAAGCACAAATAAAGAGGAAAAAGGTTTTGGAGAATATACGGCCGAGTGTTTTAGCATCACCCATTTTGGCTATGCCGACCACCAGGGTTGAAATAACCAGCGGGGCGATAATCATTTTCACCATGCGTAAGAATATTGTGGTGAAAATAGAAATATCCTGTGCGTACGATTTTGCTGTATCTGCTGATGCCATATTATTAATGACCACCCCGGCTATCATGCCGAGTATCAAACCTAATATGATCATTTTTGTTAAGCTTATTTTTTTCATGTTTACTCCATCGGATAAAGGTTGGTTAAGGTGTAGGGTCGCGTGCGCCTGAGCCCTGACGAACCGCTCAGGCGCACGTTTGTTGTGACCAACCGCATGAATTATCTGGAATACAGTGATACAGCAAATATCTATATCCCAATGGACGTTGTTGTATTTGTAGTGTTACAGATCAAACTCAATGCTTAATAACGGTGCATGCTGCTGGGCACCATAAACATCATTGTCACCAATGTTGCCGGAGATAATATCGCGAGGCATGACGATTTTTACCGCATTGGCCGGGTCGAACCAGACAATGCGATGTATAAAGTCAGGCTTCACGTTATATAAACGGGCGATAAGCTGTGGCGTTAATTGCTTCGAGGCTTTTACCCGCTGATAGTCTTCATGCGTTTTAAATAAAATATCCAGAACCAGCTCATACGGTCCGGCGTTTTTTGAGCGAATGACCTGCGCCAGTGAGCGAATACTCTGTTTCATAACCGAACCCCTTCTGGCGTGACCTGCTCGAGGTGGAAATCAAATCGCAGCGCGTCGCTCGCTTCGATCAGGTGATAGATTGAGAACTCATACACCGGGCCGCTCTGAATGTCGGAAGGGGAGAACGGGAACGCGAGGTTGCCCGCTGTGGCGATCCGGTTTTCATAGCCGTAATGCAGCAGGGTAGAGCGCACCAGCGAACAGACGCTGTTGGCGATATCCTGGGTGGGAGCCACCACGTCCAGTAAAATACCCAGCTCGTGCCCGGCAGACTGCACTGGCTCATGGTTGCCCATCACGCCATTCTTTCCGTACAGGTGGAACGTCATGCGGATACTGTCGTCGTTCAGCGAGAGGTTGCGCTTCACGCTGACCTGCACTTCTTCGAGGATGTTATCGATCCCGGCAATCATGATCGGGTCGCGCGTACCGGCAATGGTCAGACAGCGGAAGCCGACCCGGCGAGCGCCTTCCAGCTTCAGCGCATACGGCGTTTCTTCGTGGCGGGAACCGCTGACGTACACTTCGCCCTCATTGACCGCTTTGAAGCTACACCCTTTCAGGTTCAGCACGCCGCCCGGCCCCGGCAGGAAGTACGGGTCGGATTTCTCATACAGGGTGTGCGCCGCGGCCGACGTTTCGGTGAATTTACGCTTCGGATTAAACGTTTTCAGCGTAAAGCCGTGCTCGTCAATGATGCCCATCGCGCAGTCGGAGCCGGACCCTGGCGTAGCGGCAATCGCCGCGCACTCAAGGATCTTACCGCAGTGCAGCGCCAGACCTTCATCGAAGCCCTGCATAATGGGCAGTGCGGCAAAGCAGGCCGGATCGTATGCCCGTCCGCCCAGCACCACCTGTGCCCCAGCCGCCAGCGCCCGCTGGAAAGGCTCAATGCCCATCTGCGCCACGATATAGGTGCTCTCTTCGATGGCCTCGTGGGTCAGTTCCGGGACGAAATCCAGGGCTGTGATTTTCCCGTTATCCAGCGCCTGATGCACCGTGGCTTTATCGACATCCGATGGGATCAGCGCCATCGAGAATGAGAGCTTCTCTTCCTGAGCAATCTCAAGGATTATCTGCCGACACCACTCCAGATGCGGCGCGGCACCGGACCCTCCGGCGGTACCGATCACCACCGGGATGTTGTGCTTAACGCCAGCCACAATCATATAGCGCAGATCGCGTTTTACCCCCGCCCGGTCGGTGAAAGGCTTACCTGCCCCCAGGTAGTGGGGACCCGGGTCGGATGAGCCCGCGTCAACAGCAATAAGATCCGGCGAGGCTTCCATAGCCTTACGAAAACTCTCTTCCGGGAAGCCATAGCCCAGGATTGCCGTTGGCGATAAGATCTTAAATGTACGTGCCATCATTTAATCCTTAGTGTGCAACAATGCGATGGTGCGGTGCATTTCGTTAAATACGATGTTAAGACCTTCATCGAAGCCCATGCCCGGTTTGATCAACATGCGCATCGGGCGAGCGGCCAGAGCCACGTGCACGCAGGTGCGGGCGCTGATTTCCGTTTCGTTACAGGTACCGCCCTGATAGGCTTCCATGCCATGTTTGTTGCAGTACAGCACCGCATCAACGATGTTGTGAATACCGCCCAGATCCGGGGTTTTGATCTGCACCATGTGGCAGCTGCCCGCATCGGTGAAGTCCACAATGTCCTGATAGGTGTTACACCACTCATCGGCAACGATTTTCACGCCAGAGCCCAGACGCATCAGCTCGTGGGTGATGGCGGTCAGCAGGCGGATTTGATCCGGTTTATTACCCGCATCCACCGGTCCCTCAATATAGAGCGGCAGGCCCTGGGCCTCTTTTTCGAGGCTGGCGATATAGGCGGCGCAACGTACCGGGTCCATATCGAAAATCAAACCGATAGTGCCGTACACGTCGATGTGCAGCGTCGGGCGATAGTGCGGGCTGGTGCGCAGGCTTAAGATGCGGTCGGATAACCAGCGCACATACTCACGCAGTTTTTCCCCCTTCAGGCCCAGTTTCTCTTCCACGTTGTTGATAAGCGCATGCGGCAGTACGTCAACGCCTTTGAGGATCATCTTGTCGACGGCGATATAGCGGTCGTCGCCGCTCTGTCCGAATAACGGAATGGCTTCAGGGACACACGGCAGCTGCCATTCATCACAAACGACTTCCGTTTTCAGACGACCGGTCGCCAGTGCCGTCGCGTCGAGCAGCGCCTGCGACAGACCATAACGTACGGCGGTATGCAGCAGATGGCCGTCGATACGCAGTTCGTCAAAGAATCGGGCGTTCGTCAGGAAGCGGTCAACGTCTCGGCCTTCCAGCAGCGGCTTGATGTGATCGTTAAGGAACGGAATGAAGTGTTCAGCCAGGAACAGCGGATCGCGACCGCCTGCACCTGAATATTGCACCGCTGCACAATCGCCCACCGCCACCGCGCCGTTTTCCAGAATCAACTGTACGGAGACGCATTCACCCGCCTGTCGAACTGACGTAAACCCAGGCGTGACCGGGTTGCCGGTATAGATAAATCCGTCATGCCCGGCACCGTTTTTAATTGCCTGCTGATCGTCAAAATAGAATGAGGAGTAGCCTGCGGTGAAAAGGGCCTGTTTAATTTTCATTATGGTCTTCCTATTAATTTACTGTGGGATACCGCGTTGATGTCATCAACAACCATCTGGAATGAGGGTTTACGTCCTTCAAAACGCGCGCGCTCGGCGACGTAATCGTGATGCAGGTCGAGGATATCTTTCGGCAGCGGAACCGCGCCGGCTTCCAGCACGCGAATGGCACCGGCGTTATCACGAACCGGCAGAATTTTGCCCGCATTGCAGGAGGCGGGGGCAAACGGCACGTCCAGCACGCCAGCTTCAAACGCCAGCACCGTACCGCGCGCGACATCGCCGTTGCCCAGCTCGAAGACTTTCTTCAGCACGGCGCGGACTTCACTCTTAATCAGCTCGACTTCCTGCTCGACGGCGGCACACGGCGGGAATTTCTGATCGCTCACCATGTTGAGCATCTGACGCGAGGCTTTCAGTCCCTGGGCGTTGGCGGCGGCGGTGGGTATTCCGAATGCTTCGTGCGGGCTCTTGGTGATCACTTTGGTCGCTCCGGACATCCCGGCCACCGCTGCGCCCCAGGAGATAATGGCAAACGCTTTCGACTCATCTTCCGGGAACCCCCCCATCCACTGGTGGAAGACGGTGCTCAGCTCGTAATCGTCAAAACCGTGGTTATGGAAATATTCGTGGGACAGTTCACGCAGAGCCTGAATAGCAGCAATATCCTGCGTCAGGCTACCCACCTGGCCGTAGCCAACGGTGATTGACTTCACGCCCTGTTCCAGCGCCAGCAGACCTTCGATAATCGCCACCGAGTGGGAGACAAACGGCGGGATCAGGGTGCCGGTCAGCGGGCCAAACGGTTCACGGTTGATACGAATACCGTTCTCTTCATAAAGACCCATCAGGCGGTCGCAGTACTGCCAGTCGCGAATGGATTTTTCCAGGGTGACGCGCTTAGCGTACGGAATGTTGTAAGAGATACCGCCGCCTTCATAGCTGGTAAAACCGCTGGCCATCGCGATCTCCGCCAGCAGGCGCGCATCCGGCGTGCCGTGACGTACCTGAATCGGTTTCTCCAGCGCTTCGGTCATGCGTCGGCACGCGGCGACGCCGTGGTTGACGACCGGTAAGCCGTTGAGTTTGGAGGTACCCGCTTCGATGGATTTTTGGATCCCTACCGCGGCCTCTTCATAGCGATTCAGACGGGTATAGGCATCGATGGTGCTGGGCAGCAAATCACACTCTTCCTGCAGCGTTTTCAGCAGGGCGATATGTTCATCCATGAGCGCTACGCCTGCGCGCGGCTGGCTCAGGGTTTTACCTTCCTGGTCGGCCTTCAGTAGTGCGTGAGAAAAGCGTTTTTGCTCAGGAATGGTTTGCTGGTACTTCACGCCATCTTCGAAGTTCTCAACGTCCTTGCCGGTATGCCAGGTTTGTAAGACCTGTTGCCGCTCAGTCATGAATTCGTCATGGGTTAGCTTTTTATTTCGAAGTTCCATTCGTTGCTGCCTTAGGTTTTATAGGGTTAAACAATGAATACTGGTGCGAGCCGCCGCCTGCGGGTCCAGCCTGGCGACATTCGCCAGCAGAGGAAGCAGACCTTTTGCATCGCGGTAATAATCAAACTGCCCGGGTAAAAGAACGCGTCTGCTGCTGTCGTCCAGCTCGCGGTACTTCAGCCAGCGGTGCACATCGAACTGGCTGGCGCGGGAGAGCCATCCCCCGGAACCCACCACTTTGCGCACGGTGGTGAGATCGCGCCCCACCTGCAAATCGACGTTGCCGACGCAGGTACAGACCTGTTTTTTGGTGCCGGCATGGCGTTCGCTGGCGTACCCCACGCACAGCCCGGCCAGTAGCGTGTCGAAATGTTTTTCTTCTTCGGTGACAGGCAGATAATCCGGATGTGCGACCAGATGACGCAGATAGCCATAAAACGCGTCCTTGCGTTGAGGCTGATGGGCGAACACCGCGTTCACCAGTTCCTGCGTACTTTCACCGACCACGACCGCCGAGACGCGCATGCCGAGGTCTCCCTCTACGGTGCGTTTCACAAATGGCTCAGGCACGCCGTGCAGAACGGTATCCGGCGAGAGCGTGTTGGCGCTGGCGGAATAGACGTCGGTGGTGGCACCGCCCATGTCGATCAGCATGAATTCTTTCCACGCGCTGTCGACATCACTGATCGCTTTCACCAGCTCGTAGACGGTCCACGGCGTGGGCATCGGCTCTTCGCCGGTTTCCCCGACGATAACGTCCAGTCCTTTCCCCTTCACGATGCGGGAAAGAAACACATCGCAGATGGCCTTGCGGGCGGCATAAGGATTCGGGTGATCGAGGTCAGGCAACACATTGTCGACGGTGATCAAATCTTTATGGCCAAGAATGGCCTGCACGTCGTCCTGAATATCGCGATTTCCGGCGTAAATAATGGCGCAATCCAGCGAGGACGCTGCCAGCGCGCGGGCATTGGCAAGACCGTAGCTCTCTTCTCCGCCGTCCGTACCGCCTGTGAACAGCAGGATGTCCGGCGGGGAGTCCTCCAGCGCCTGGATATCGTGGCGGTTCAGTTTGTAGGAGTAGTACTGAGCGATTTTGGCGCCCGCTGAATGGGCGGTGACTTTGGCCGACTCCAGGGTTATCGACGGCACCAGCCCCATTGCGGCAACGGCGAGGCCGCCTTTTGCCGACGAAGAGTATTTCAGCGTAACGTCCCCGCTGTTCAGCAACGGTCGCGCATCGGCAACGTTAAGCACCTGGTTCAGGCTGGTAAAGAAGCCCTCAGCCAGATGGTGGGGCGTCGTTGGGGTCAGCACGTGGTTGACCAACGTAAGCGCATCACCCTCCGGCGTGAAGAGTGCGGCTTTGGTCCACGTCGAGCCAATGTCGACTGAGACGATTTGCATCAGAAGCCCTCTTCAAGACAGAGCTCTTCAACGCGCTGACGCTGCTGGATATCATTCGCCATCAGCTGACAGACGTCTTCCAGGTCGTGGCTCGGGGCGAACACGCGGTTGAAACCCATCTCTTTGAATTTGGCTTCGACATCGGCAAAATCGTGCTTACCCACGACCAGATTACCGCCAACAAAAAGCAGAATGTCGCCGATACCGCGTTCGATGCAGCGCTCACGCAGCCCCAGGCAGTCGATGTCGCCATGGCCGTAGATGGATGAAACGACAATAGCATCAGCACCTGTTTCGATGGCCGCATCAATATATTCATCCTGGCTTACCATGACACCAAGATTGATAACGTGAAAATCATGAGAAGTAAAAACGCGGTCCAGAACTTTATTGCCTACCGCATGGCAGTCAGCACCAATGACGCCAATGACAAGTGTTGATTTCTTCATGGGTAATCCTCTGTAGGGCTGCTTGTGAAAATACAATGGGTATTAAAAATGAATAATGTACACAGGGTCTGCTAATGGTGTTGAAGTGTGTTTGGAAGAGGAAAGGGAAGCAATTGATCTATTTTCAAAAAATCCTTCCCAAAACGATGATGGTGATACCTTGTCATTATAAGGTCTTTTAAATCAAATCTTTGCGTGTGGATTATTATTGCTTTGATATTTATCTGTAAACGTTGCTGACAAAACCAATGTAATATTTGTGATCGCGCGCCTGTTTTATTGCTGAAGGCGTTTAATATTGTTTTTAAGCGTAACAGGCATCGCGATATTGTCGTGCGGGCAGGGCGGGGACGTTATTTGCGGTTTTATTGATATTGGTCATAAATACCATTCGTACAATTAAGAGAGAGTGATAAACACATCAACTTTTTGACCTGTGGAGGGGATATATAATTCAGCGCTAATTTTAATTATCCGTTTTCTTGCGTCTTTGAATATTTAATCTGAGGATATAATGATGAGTAAAGGGAAAGTTTGGCTTGTAGGGGCAGGGCCTGGCGATGCGTCTTTGATAACGGTAAAAGGTCTGCACTGTATCCGCCACGCGGAAGTGATTGTCCACGATCGCCTGGTTAACCCCGAACTCCTGGCGCAGGCTCCGGCAGGCTGTTTGATTATTGATGTCGGTAAAACCCCGAGCCATCATCCGGTACCTCAGGAACAAATCAATGCCCTGCTGGTCAGGCATGCCGGGGAGGGACGGCAGGTGGTGCGCCTGAAAGGCGGGGACCCTTACGTTTTTGGTCGCGGGGGCGAAGAGGCCGAGCAGCTGGCGAAAGACGGCCTCGCGTTCGAAGTTGTGCCGGGGATCAGTTCTGCGATTGGCGGGCTGGCCTATGCCGGGATCCCGGTCACGCACCGTCATTACGCCTCCAGTTTTCATATTGTGACCGGTCATATGTGCCAGGGGAACGACCCGCAAAACTGGCATGCGCTGGCGAAAATCAACGGAACGCTGATCGTTTTGATGGGAATGACCCGGCTGACGGAAATCTGCCAGCAGCTGATCGAGGGAGGCATGTCCGCTGCGACGCCGGTAGCGGTGGTGATGTATGCCAGCCAGTCTCGACAGCAGATCGCCAAAGGTACGCTGACCGATATCCATCTTGAGGTTGAACGTCAAAAACTGCATGCGCCTGCGCTTATTGTCATCGGTGAGGTCGTCAACCTGCAGGAGATACTGGCGTTTTCCGCATCACATCTTGCGCTGAATGAGGTTGCTGTCTGATGTTATCCTCACATCTAGCGAAATAGCCGAGTGAAACGAATGAGTGAGCATGGTGGTAACGTTCTGGAAACGGGACTGCAGTTGGGGATTGATCCCGGGTTGCTGTTGGACTTTAGCGCGAACATCAATCCGTTAGGGCTACCCGAGCGCGTCAGGTCGCTCATTGTGTCCCATCTGGATATCATCATGCAGTATCCGGACGTTGAATACCGCCATCTTCATCAGGCGCTGGCCAGCGCCAGTCGGTGTGACTATGACCAGACGATTGCCGGGAATGGCGAAACGGAGTTGATCTATGGCCTGGTGCGAACGCTTGCCCCCCGCCGGGCAATGCTGCTGGTGCCGGGGTTTGCCGAGTATCGCCGGGCATTGCAGCAGCAGGGATGCCAGATAATCGATTATGTACTGAGTGAGTCGAACGGGTTCCAGGTGGATTTTTCCCTACTGGACGCCGTTCGCGCACACCGGCCCGATTGCCTGTTCATCGCGACCCCAAACAACCCTACCGGGTTAATGCCTGATGCCGATCTACTCGACCGCCTGGTCTCGCTGTGCGAAGCGCTGCAGATTGCGCTGATTGTTGATGAAGCATTCATCGATTTTATGCCGCAGGGCTCGTCGCTGGCCCCACGGCTGGCTGAGTCACGCTATCTTTACCTGCTGCGTTCACTGACCAAGTTTTTTGCCATTCCCGGACTGCGCCTGGGATATCTGCTGAGCGGGAATACGCACACTATTCGCCAGATGAAACGCACCCGTGAACCCTGGTCCGTGAATGCGTTATCGGCGCTGGTGGGGCAGCATTTGTTACTGGATGAGGACTATATTTCTCGCAGCCATGCCTTTATCGCCCGGGAGCGGGATTTCCTGTGGCAGGCGATGACGCGCTTTTCATCGCTGGTGGTCTGGGAGACGCAAGCCAATTTTATTTTCTTCCGCTGCCTGCGTCAGGGTTTCAACCTGAAGGCAGCGCTGCTCGGCCATCACATCCTTATCCGACACTGTGAAAATTACCCAGGGCTCGATCGTGACTACTATAGAATTGCCGTGCGTACCGAAGCGGAGAACCGCCGGTTTATTGCCGCGCTGAGCCAGGTTTTAGAAGGCTAAGGCGATGGACTATTTCCCGATTTTTTGCAACCTGAAGGGTAAACGCTGCCTGATCGTCGGTGGCGGGCAGGTGGCGACACATAAGGCGAAGAGTTTGCTGGCAGCCGGGGCAGTGCTGCGTCTGGTTGCCCCCACCCTGACGCCAGAACTTGCCACCCTGCACTCGTGCGGAGACATCGAATGGTTCCCGGCAACGTTTGCGCCGCAGTATCTGCACTCCTGCTGGCTGGTCATTGCCGCGACCAGCGATCCGCAGGTGAACCGTCAGGTCGCTGGGGCCGCCAGCGCGAGGCATCTGTTTTGCAATGTCACAGACGACCTTTCTGCTGCCACCTTTATTTCACCGGCCATTATTGACCATTCGCCGGTTATTATTGCGCTCAGCTGCGGGGGCAACGCGCCGGTGTACAGTAAGATCCTCAAAGCGCATGTCGCCGCGCATCTTCCTCCGGGTATGCAGGAAAGCGTGCGGCTGGCGGGAGCGCTTCGTGAAAGGGTAAACGGTGTGTGCAATGACCGGGAGCGCAAGCGTGCATTTTGGGCCGCGTTCTTCCGGCATGTTCCGCTGCAACAGGCCCTGGCGCAGGAACACGAACACGAGGTCAGGCAGCAGGTGGAGTGGCTCATTCAGCACAGGCTGCTCTCAGAGTAGCGTCACGCCGCCTTTTACCATCCGCAGCAGGTGTTGTTCAGGCCAATGGCGGGTGAGCTGTTTTTTCGCTAACAGCCATTTCACATAATCGACATCGTCTTTATTTCTGTCCAGCATCAGCCCCACGACGCTGCCGCTATGCGCCACGTTGACCCCGTAGATACCGCACTCCTCCACCAGTGAGAGCAGAGCGTCAAAATCTGGTTTCGGCAGCAGCGTCTGGCTGGCGATGGCGCTGAGGGTGGCCGCTTCACCCAGCCGGTAAGGGTTTTGCGTCATACAGGCTTCCTGTACTTTTTCCCATGCGCGTTTCAGCGCTGGCGCACCGGCATGTAATCCCGCCTGACGCGGGATGCGGTGGTAATCGGCCGTGCGCAGCGTTTGCGGACTTTCCAGAACAAGCAGGTCGAGATTGGGCTGGGCGTCGCAGGGAATTTGCGTAGAGGCGTCGTTATGATCGAAAAGGGTTAACTGGCGAAACACGGTACTGTCGGTGGGTTCGAGCGAAACGCAAAGCGTTGCCAGCGCGCTTTCGTCGAGCTGATGCCCCAGATGGTGAGCGGTGGCGACGGCGGTGGCGGCAATATCTGCGGTGCTGCTGGCCATCCCTTTGGCAATCGGGATGGTCGAGTGCACATCAATGCGAATATCCTGGCTCAACTGCGCCGGGTAGTGCCAGTACTGCAATAACCGTTCAACCATCGCGCGCGACAGCGGGCGTTCATCCGCCAGAGGTGAGCCGTGGCTCACCTCAACAGTGCTGTACCATTCGACAGGGCAGGAGACCAGCTTTTCACTGCCCAAAATCCAGCCCTGGATAAGCTCACCGCACGACGCGGGGCATTGCGCAACAGCCACGTTCTCACCTTTCTGGTCAGTCATTTATGAAACATAGTGTCATGAGGATATTCCTCTTACCTTGATATACCGCAAATTCCCTCCCTGGATAATCTACATATTATTCTGCGATCCCGCTGAACGCGTAATGCATCAATAAAAGCGCACGGGCTTACGTTTAACAGCCATATTATGTTTTTGCCAGTTTTTAATATCTTAATGAATTTTGATCACGATAAAATGAAAAAATATCAAGTGATGCAATAACTTGTCATAGCGCAATAAATATCGAGATTTTAATCGTAATTATCTTTGCTTTTTATTTTTTGTGATAAAACGTTGAGTTATTGAGAAAGGCGTCAATTACTCTGATGCCACGTTTTACTCAGCAGGTATTTTTCTTACGGTTAAGTAATTACCTAAGGTGAATTGAAACGCCGTAAATAGCATTGCTGTTTTCTTTCTCATAATGTAAGCCGACAGGTTTGCCACATTTGTGGCAGGGAAGGGGGTGACAATCCCCCGCAGCCCCCGCTGCTGTGATGCTGACGACCCCGTAATGACCACTGATCGTGAGATTGGGAAGGACGGGCGAGGAGGACGCTAAGCCAGAAGACCTGCCTGTCGGGAACGTTCAACAACTTCGGTGGGAAGTGGGTTGTACTGATGCATACAGTCGAAAGACTGGGGCTACGTGTATCTATACCACTCATCCACCCTGAACAGGATCAGGGTCATGGAGCCAAAGCAGTACGCGTTTGTTCTGGCAGGTACAGGAAGCGGTTGTGGTAAAACCACGGTGACGCTTGGCCTGTTGAGTCTGTTAAAACAGCGTGGGTTCCGCGTCCAGCCGTACAAAGTGGGCCCTGACTATCTTGATACCGGCTGGCATACCAAAGTCAGCGGTACCGCCTCCCGCAACCTCGACAGCTTCATGCTGCCTGAACCGATCCTCAACGCGCTGTTTTGCGAGCATATGCAGCAGGCGGATATCGCGGTCATTGAAGGCGTGATGGGGCTGTATGACGGCTACGGCACCGATCCGAATTATTGCAGCACCGCCGCGATGGCAAAACAGCTGGGCTGTCCGGTGATTCTGCTGGTAGACGGCAAGGCGGTTTCTACGTCGATTGCCGCGACCGTAATGGGTTTTCAGCGATTCGATCCCACCCTCAATATTGCCGGGGTGATTGTTAATCGGGTTAACAGCGAATCACATTATCAGTTGCTCAAAGCGGCAATTGAACACTACTGCACGGTACCCGTCCTGGGTTATGTGCCTCGCGTTGAGGGTGTCGGTTTACCCGAGCGCCATCTGGGATTGGTCACCGCCCGGGAGTCGGTTGCGGACTCGCAGACCTGGCAGAATTTTGCCGCCATTCTCGAACGTACACTGGATATCGAACAACTTCTCGCGCTCAGCCAGATGGCGTCGCTGCCGCAGGGCGCCTGGCCTGCGCTGCCTGATGGGGACGCCGGGCGCGGGTTAACGCTCGCGATGGCTGACGACGACGCCTTCAACTTCTATTACCCGGATAACATCATGCTGCTCGAACGTACCGGGGTCGAGATAATCCGCTTTAGCCCGCTCCGGGAGAGCCGTTTACCTGACTGCCAGATGGTCTGGCTCGGGGGCGGTTACCCGGAGCTTTATGCGGCACGGCTGGCGGAAAACACCACAATGCTCGCCAGCCTGCAGGAGGCGCACCGGCGCGGCGTGGCGATCTACGCCGAGTGTGGCGGGCTGATGTATCTCGGCAGCGCGCTGGAAGATAGCGAAGGGGTGACCCACCGGATGGCCGACATTCTCCCCGGCTACAGCCGGATGGGTAAACGGCTGACCCGTTTTGGCTATTGTGAGGCGCAGGCGCGCCAGCCCACGCTGCTGGCCGATGGCGGGGAGGTGCTGCGTGGGCATGAATTCCACTATTCCGACTTCTTCCCCAATACCCCAGCGGTGCTGGCGTGCCGAAAAGTGCGCGATGGCGTGACGATGCAGGAATGGGCGGGCGGCTGGCAGGTTGGCAACACGTTCGCAAGCTACCTGCACCTCCACTTTGCCCAACGTCCCATGATGCTCAGCCGCTGGCTGGCGGCGGCGAGGGGGGCGCGATGACTCTGCTGGCATGGTGCGTCGCGTGGCTGCTTGATGTCATCATCGGCGACCCACAAAACTGGCCGCACCCGGTGCGCTGGATAGGCAACCTGATTAATGCGGTGCAGCGCGGCATACGCCACTGCTGCCATAGTGACGCGGCGTTACGCATTGGCGGCGGCGTAATGTGGCTGGCGGTGGTGGGGCTGACCTGGGGCGTGGCCTGGGGCGTGCTGACGCTCGGACGGATGGTGCATCCCTGGCTGGGCTGGGCCATTGAGGTGTGGATGATTTTTACCGTGCTGGCCGGACGCAGTCTGGCAAATGCCGCACGGGACGTTCAACGCCCTTTGCAAGCGGGCGACCTTGATGAAAGCCGCGAAAAACTCTCCTGGATAGTGGGGCGCGATACCTCTCAGCTTCAGCCGGAACAGATCAACCGGGCGGTGGTAGAGACCGTCGCGGAGAACACGGTCGACGGCATTATCGCCCCGCTGTTTTTCCTTCTGCTGGGCGGTGCGCCGCTGGCGATGGCCTATAAAGCGGTGAATACCCTCGATTCAATGGTGGGCTACAGGCACGAAAAATACCGCGCGATCGGCATGGTCAGCGCCCGTATGGATGACGTGGCGAACGCAATTCCCGCGCGCCTGAGCTGGCTCTTGCTGAGCATTGCGGCGTGGCTATGCCGCGAGGGACCCTCCCGCGCGCTGCGCGTCGGCTGGCGCGACCGCTACAACCACAGCAGCCCCAACTGCGCGTGGGCTGAAGCGACGGTTGCCGGCGCGCTGGGCGTCCGGCTTGGCGGACCCAACACCTATTTTGGCCAGCGCGTGGAAAAGCCCTGGATTGGCGACGCGCTGCGCCCGATTGCGGTAGACGACATTTCCCGAACGATTCGACTGATGTGGGTTTCCTCCACCCTGGCGCTGGTGCTGTTTATCGCAGCACGCTGGCTGATGGTTGGCGTGGCCTGAGGACAAGAGACAATGCAATACATCCAGCAACCCCAGGCGATTGAAGCCAAAAGTTTCGACATCATTGGCGAGATCATTCGCGAAACGCGGCCGGAGTACCGGTTCGCCAGCCCGCTGCATGAGGCGATCGTCAAGCGGGTAATCCACACCACTGCAGATTTTGACTGGCTGGATATTCTCTGGTTTTCAGATGACGCCATAGAGCAGCTTTGCGCGGCGCTCCGTCGCCCCTCCGTCATCTATACCGATACCACGATGGCGCTCTCCGGGATCAACAAAACGCTGCTGGCCACATTCGGGGGCGAATGTCGTTGCTATATCAGCGACCCGCGGGTGGTAGCACAGGCAAAAGCACAGGGAATCACCCGCTCGATGGCGGCCGTTGATATCGCGGTGACGGAAGGGAGTGAGAAGATCTTCGTCTTTGGCAATGCGCCAACGGCACTGTTTCGCCTGCTTGAGCATGATGTTGCCGTCAGCGGCGTGGTGGGCGTCCCGGTGGGGTTTGTGGGGGCGGCGGAGTCGAAAGAGGCGCTGACGCACAGCCATTTGCCCGCTATTGCGGCACTCGGACGCAAAGGTGGCAGCAATGTGGCAGCAGCGATTGTGAACGCCATGCTCTATTACCTGCAGGGGGCGCGATGAGCGATTCAACCTTCGATGCCCCGGTATGGCATAACGGGAAGGCGTTACGCAAAGGCTACACCACCGGTTCCTGCGCGACCGCGGCAGCGAAAGTCGCCGCGCTGATGGTGCTGCGCCAGCACCTCATTCATCAGGTCTCCATTGTCACGCCCTCCGGCGTTACGCTGTGTCTGAACGTGGAATCGCCGCACATTGAAGGACAGCAGGCGATTGCCGCCATCCGCAAAGACGGCGGTGATGACGTCGACGCCACGCACGGCATGCTGATTTTTGCTCGCGTGACGCTCAACGACAGCGGCGAGATTACGCTGTCGGGCGGCGAAGGCGTAGGGACCGTGACGCGCAAAGGCATTGGCCTGCCCCTCGGCAGCGCGGCGATCAACCGCACACCGCGTCACACCATTGAAACCGCGGTGCGTGAGGCGATTGGCCCGACCCGCGGGGCAGACATAACAATTTTTGCGCCTGAAGGGGAAGAACGGGCCCGGAAAACCTACAACTCACGCCTCGGGATCCTGGGCGGCATTTCGATCATCGGCACAACTGGCATTGTGACTCCGATGTCAGAGGAGAGCTGGAAACGATCGCTTTCTCTTGATCTGGAGATTAAACGCGCGGCCGGGCTGGAACGGGTCGTACTGGTACCGGGCAATCATGGCGAGCGTTTTGTGCGTGAGCAGATGGGCATCGATGAAGATGTCGTGGTCACCATGAGCAATTTTGTCGGCTACATGATCGAAGAGGCGGTGCGGCTGGGATTTCGCCAGATAGTGCTGGTCGGCCATCCTGGCAAACTGATCAAAGTTGCCGCCGGGATTTTCCACACCCACAGCCATATCGCTGATGCACGCATGGAAACGCTGGTGGCGCATCTGGCGCTACTCGGCGCGCCGCTGGAATTACTGACCGCCGTCAGCGATTGCGATACCACCGAAGCGGCGATGGAACATATCGAAACCTGGGGTTTTCAGGTTCTTTACAGCCACCTTGCCGAACGTATCTGCCTGCGCGTGATGCAGATGCTGCGCTTTACCAAAAATCCACCGGCCTGTGACGCCATTCTGTTTTCCTTTGATAACCAGGTGCTGGGCAGCAACCGCCCGGTCGAGGCGATAGCCCGGGAGCTGCAATGTTAACGGTCGTGGGAATGGGGCCAGCGGGACTCTCCCTGATGACGCCCGCTGCGCGAGACGCCGTTGAGCGCGCCGATGCGCTGGTTGGCGGAAAACGCCACCTGCAGGCGTTTCCGGCGTTTGGCGGCGAGACGTTTGTCCTCGGCGCCAACATTCCGGAGCTGCTGGCCTGGGTTGAGGCGCGTCAGGAGAAAAAGGTGGTGATTGTCGCCTCCGGCGATCCGCTGTTTTACGGCATCGGATCGCGAATGGTGGCGCATTTTGGTATTGCGCGCGTGCGCGTGATTCCCGGCATCAGCGCGGTGCAGTACCTGTGCGCGCAGGCGGGCATTGATATGAATGAGATATGGCTCACCAGCAGCCATGGCCGCAGCGTGAATATTGATGAACTGGTACGGCATTGCAAAGTGGCGATGGTCACCGATAGCCAGTGTGGGCCGAAAGAGATTGCCGCGCAGCTGATCGCACGCGGTAAGGGGCATCGCTGGATGGTGATTGGTGAAAACCTGGCGATGGAAAACGAACGGATCCACTGGCTTACCGTCAGTGAGGTCAGCGCTGACTATGAAATGAATGCCCTGGTGATCCTCGATGAAAGATGAACTGTTTCTGCGCGGCGAAACGGTGCCGATGACCAAAGAGGCGGTACGCGCGCTTGCCCTCGCGAAACTGGAGCTGCACCGCGTCAGCCATCTGATTGATGTAGGCGCGGGGACCGGGAGCGTGTCGATAGAGGCTGCGCTGCTGTTTCCCTCTCTGCGCGTAACGGCCATTGAGCGTAACCCTGCGGCTCTGCAACTGCTTGCGGAAAATTGCCAGCATTTTGCCTGTCGCAATATCACGATTTTGCCGGGCGTTGCACCGTTACCGGTGGCGGATAAGGCCGATGCGGTATTTATGGGCGGCAGCGGTGGCCATCTGACATCGCTTATTGACTGGTCCATGCGCCAGTTACATCCAGGCGGACGTCTGGTCATGACCTTTATCCTGATGGAAAACCTCACCACCGCGCTGACCCATTTGCAGCAGATCGGCGTGCAGGACATTGATTGCCTGCAAATGCAGAGCTCCGCGCTGACCTCGCTCGGCAGCGGCCACTATTTCAAACCGAATAATCCTGTTTATGTTATCGCCTGTCAGAAGGAAGAACACCATGTCTGAGACGTTTGATTCCCGTTGTGTGTGGTTTGTCGGTGCAGGTCCCGGCGATCGTGAGCTCATCACGCTCAAGGGTTATCGGCTGCTGCAGCAGGCGCAGGTGGTTATCTATGCCGGTTCGCTTATCAATACCGAACTGTTGGCCTATTGCCCGCAGGAGGCCGAATGCCACGACAGCGCGGAACTCCATTTAGAACAGATCCTTGACCTGATGGCGGCAGGCGTGAAGGCCGGAAAAACGGTGGTACGTTTACAAACCGGTGATGTCTCGCTCTACGGTTCCGTCCGTGAGCAGGGCGAAGAGCTGACCAAACGCGGCATTGCCTGGCAGGTGGTGCCCGGCGTCAGCGCCTTCCTCGGCGCCGCGGCGGAGCTTGGGGTCGAATACACCGTTCCTGAAGTCTCACAGAGCCTGATTATTACCCGCCTCGAAGGCCGTACGCCGGTACCGGCGCGTGAACAGCTGGAGTCATTTGCCAGCCATCAGACATCTATGGCGATTTATCTCTCGGTCCAGCGTATTCACCGGGTGGCGGAACGTCTGATAGAAGGTGGATACCCGGACACCACGCCCGTTGCCGTCATTTATAAAGCGACCTGGCCGGAAAGCCACACCGTACGCGGCACGCTGGCGGATATCGCCGACAAGGTACGCGAGGCGGGGATCCGCAAAACGGCGCTCATTCTGGTCGGGAAGTTCCTGGGCGAGGAGTATCACTACTCAAAACTCTATGCTGCGGATTTTAGCCATGAATACCGCCAGGCCTGAGTCCATCGCGCTGTTTTGCCTGACGCCGGGTGGCGTGCAGCTGGCGAAACGCCTGGCATTGATGCTGCCGGTAACCTGCTTTGCCAGCGAGCATTTGCAGGAAGAGGGCTTTGTCTCCTTCAACGGCGGCTTTGCCCCGGCGCTTCGCGAGGCGTTCACGCACTACCCGGCGCTGATTTTTATTGGCGCAACCGGCATTGCGGTTCGCGTCCTGGCGCCTTTGATCGACGACAAACTGAGCGACCCGGCGGTGGTGGTGATCGATGAGCGTGGGCAGCACGTGATTAGCCTGCTTTCCGGCCATGCTGGCGGCGCGAATGCGCTGACTCGCTACCTGGCGGGAATACTGGGGGCTGACCCGGTGATAACCACCGCCACGGACGTCAACGAGATGGCCGCGCTGGATACCCTTGCCATTCAGCTCAATGCCCGAATGCGCGATTTCCGAACGACGGTAAAAATCGTCAACCAGATGCTGGTGAGCCACCAGCGGGTAGGGCTGTGGTGGGATGTCGAACTCGATAGCGACGTCAGTCAGTGCGATCGGCGCGGATTTATTACCGTGAGCGACCTGCAGCACCTCCCTGAACTGGATGCGCTGGTGTGTATTACGTTGCGAAATACGTTGCCGGAACTGCCGCTGCCGCACTGGAAGCTGGTCCCGCAGCGGGTTGTGGCAGGCATCGGCTGTCGACGCAACACGCCGTATTCGCTACTGGCGACGCTGCTGTCGCGTCAGCTTGAGGCGCAGCAGTTCGATCCGCTGGCGCTGAAAGCGATTGGCAGCGTCTCCCTTAAAAAAGACGAAGCGGGCCTGCTTCAGCTTGCCGCCTGCTGGCGTGTTCCTTTTGAAACCTTTACCGCTGACGCGCTGCGTGAGCACGAACATCGCTTTGCGGCCTCACCCTTTGTACGCCAGACGGTTGGGGTGGGGAGCGTCTCGGGTCCGGCAGCGTGGCTGCTGAGCCATGGGCAACTACGAGGAGAAACCCTGCGCGAACAGGGCGTCACTATCACTTTGGGAGTTTCACACTGATGTTAACCGTAATTGGAATCGGCCCGGGCTCGCAGGCCATGATGACCATGGAAGCCGTAGACGCGTTACAGGCGGCAGAAATCATCGTTGGCTACAAAACCTACACCCATCTGGTGAAGGCGTTCACGGGTGACAAACAGGTCATCAAAACCGGTATGTGTAAGGAGATTGAACGCTGCCAGGCGGCGATTGAGCTGGCGCAGGCCGGGCATAATGTCGCGCTTATCAGCAGCGGCGACGCCGGTATTTATGGCATGGCGGGGCTGGTGCTGGAGCTGGTCAGCAAACAGAAACTGGACGTTGAGGTTCGCCTGATCCCCGGGATGACGGCCAGTATCGCCGCCGCCTCTCTGCTTGGCGCACCGCTGATGCACGATTTTTGCCACATCAGCTTAAGCGATCTGCTGACGCCGTGGCCCGTCATCGAAAAACGCATTGTCGCCGCGGCAGAAGCGGACTTTGTCATCTGTTTCTATAACCCGCGCAGCCGGGGTCGCGAGGGCCATCTGGCACGCGCATTTGAGCTGCTGTGCGCCAGTAAAAGTCCGCAAACGCCGGTAGGGGTAGTGAAATCTGCCGGGCGTAAAAAGCAGGAGAAGTGGCTAACCACGCTGGGTGAAATGGACTTTGAGCCGGTCGATATGACGAGTCTGGTGATTGTCGGAAATAAAGCCACGTATGTACAGGAGGGGCTGATGATCACACCGCGGGGTTATGTGCTGTGAAATATGGCGACGTGCTGGTCATGGGGGGCACCAGCGATGCCCGCGCGATCTGCCACCAGCTGGATGCGGCTGGCGTGGCCTACACCCTGTCGGTGGCAACGCCCACCGGGCAGCGGCTGGCGGGCGACGTTAAGGGGCGCGTGCGCTGTGGTCGTCTGGAGCCGCAACAGATGGTTGACTGGCTTACGGAAAACAGGACCCGCTGGGTGATTGACGCTTCGCATCCCTACGCTGAGGTGGTCAGCCGCAACATCCTGACGGCCTGTGAAACGGTGGGCGTGTTGCTTAGCCGCTATCAGCGCCCTGAACAGCTTAGCGAGCTGACGCATCCGCTGCTCTACAGCGTGCCGGGAATTGAAGAGGCCTGCGACATCGCGCGGCGTCTTGGCGAACGCGTGCTGTTGACAACCGGGAGTAAAGATCTGGCGCGCTGGCGTACCGCGCTGCCGGAGAAAACGCTGCTGGCCCGGGTACTGCCGGTGCCCGAGGTCCTTGAGCAATGCGCCGGGCTTGGCTTTGGTGTTACCGAGATTTTCGCCCTGTGCGGACCATTCAGCGCTGAGTTTAACGCGGCGTTTTATCGTCAGTGCCGGGCTGACGTGATGATAACCAAAGCGTCCGGGGCGGAAGGCGGTTATCGGGAAAAGGTTCAACCCTGTCTGGATGCGGGCATTCCCTGCATCGTGATTACACGCCCGGCACCGCTGGTGACGGGAGACGAGTTACTGGAAAGTCAGGCCGCATTCGCCGGGCGTTTAGCGCGTTGGATGGCCGTTGCTTAAGGAGATAGTGATGAAAAAGGCGCTTCTGGTGGTCAGCTTTGGTACCAGCTACCACGATACCTGCGAGAAGAACATTGTGGCCTGCGAGCGTGCGCTGGCGGAAAGCTGTCCTGACCGTGAGCTGTTTCGGGCATTCACCTCCGGGATGATTATTCGCAAGCTGAAACAGCGTGACGGCATTGAGATCGATACGCCGCTGCAGGCGCTGAAAAAGCTTGCGGCTCAGGGATATCAGGATGTGGCGATTCAGTCCCTGCATATCATCAACGGCGATGAGTACGAGAAAATCGTCCGTGAAGTGCAGAGCCTGCGCCCGCTGTTTACCCGCCTGACGCTGGGGGTACCGCTCCTGAGCAGCCACGACGATTACGCGCAGCTGATACGCGCATTGCAACAGCAGATGCCAGCGCTTGGTGCCACGGAAAAAGTGGTGTTTATGGGCCACGGCGCCAGCCATCACGCCTTTGCGGCCTATGCCTGCCTTGACCACATGATGATGGTCCAGGGTTTCCCTGCCCGCGTCGGTGCGGTGGAGAGTTACCCGGAAGTCGACATCCTGATTGAGAGCCTCGGTAAAGAGGGCGTCACCGCCGTGCATCTGATGCCGCTGATGCTGGTGGCAGGCGATCACGCCATTAATGATATGGCCTCGGATGCCGAGGATTCCTGGAAGACGTTGTTTAACGCAGCCGGGATCGCGGCGACGCCGTGGCTGAGCGGGCTGGGAGAAAACCTGGCGGTGCGCGCGATGTTCGTCGCCCATCTGCAGCAGGCGCTAAGCGTCGCGATGGAGGAGGCAGCATGAGCGGCAAACTGTACGCCCTGAGTACCGGGCCGGGCGCGTCTGACCTTATCACCGTGCGCACCTCACGGATCCTTGGTTCGCTGGATATTCTCTATGCCCCGGCGGGCCGCAAAGGCGGCGATAGTCTGGCGCTCTCTATCGTCCGGCCGTTTATCGGCCAACAGACCGACATCCGCTGCTGCCACTTTCCCATGAGCGCCGACGATGCAGAAAAGGAGGCGGTGTGGGATGAGGTGGCCGACGCGTTAGTCAGGGCGGTGAACGACGGAAAACAGGTTGGCTTTATCACCCTGGGCGACGCCATGCTGTTCAGCACCTGGGTGTTCTTACTGCGACGCATCGGCAATCCGGACTGGCTGGAAATTGTGCCCGGGGTGACGTCGTTTGCCGCGATTGCCGCGCGGTCCAAAACGCCGCTGGCGATGGAACAGCAGTCGCTGGCGGTGATCGCCTGTACCGCGCCGGAAGCGGAGATTGCACAGGCGCTGCAGCAGCACGACAGTCTGGTGCTGATGAAGGTGTATGGCCGGTTTGCGCGCATCAAAGCGCTGCTGGCGCAGGCCGGGTTGCTGAACTGTGCGCTGATGATGTCAGAGGCTACGCTCCCTGGCGAGCAGTGCTGGCGGCATCTGGATGAGGTTGCAGATGATCAGCCGTTACCCTATTTCTCAACCATTCTGGTCAACAAACAGTGGGAGTATGCGTAATGAAACTCGAACAACAGCTTAAACTGCTGTCATTTGGTGGCCTGGCGGCGGCGCTATTGCTGATAGTGATGCCGGAGCAGGCGTTCGCAATGCACATCATGGAAGGGTTTTTACCGCCGATGTGGGCGCTGGCGTGGTGGCTGCTCTTCTTACCGTGTTTGTGGTACGGACTGGTGCGTCTGCGCCGTATCGTGCAGGAGGATAGCCACCAGAAAGTCCTGCTGGCGCTGTGCGGGGCATTTATTTTCGTGCTGTCGGCACTGAAGATCCCATCGGTAACCGGCAGTTGCTCGCATCCCACCGGCGTGGGACTCGCCGTGATTCTGTTCGGGCCTGGGGTCGTCGCCATCCTCGGCGCCATCGTGCTGTTGTTTCAGGCGCTGCTGCTGGCACACGGCGGTTTGACCACGCTTGGCGCGAACGGCATGTCGATGGCGGTGATTGGGCCGGTTGTCGGGTACATGGTGTGGAAGATGGCCTGCCGTGCCGGGCTCCGTCGTGATGTCGGGGTATTTTTGTGCGCGATGCTGGCGGATCTGGTGACTTATTTTGTGACTTCGGTTCAGCTTGGCGCGGCGTTCCCGGACCCGGCGACGGGTACCACGGGCTCGATGGTGAAATTCATGGGCATTTTCTGCCTGACGCAGATCCCCATCGCCATTGCAGAGGGATTGTTAACCGTCATGATTTATGACCAGTTGACCAAACGTCAGCTGATTACCGCACAAGGATACTGAGATGAAAAAAACGCTGATGCTGTTGGCGATGGTGCTTGCCCTGATCGTACTGCCATTTTTTATCGATCACGGGGGGGAATTTGGCGGCTCGGATGGTGAAGCCGAAAATCAAATCCAGGTGGTGGCGCCGCAGTACACGCCATGGTTCACGCCGCTCTATGAACCCGCCAGCGGCGAAATTGAAAGCCTGCTGTTTACGCTCCAGGGCTCCATTGGCGCAGCGGTGATTTTCTATATTTTGGGCTACACCAAAGGCAGACAGCGCCGTGATGACCGGGCTTGACAGGCTTAGCTACCAGAGCCGCTGGGCTCACGTTGCGCCGGAACGCAAGTTTCTGCTCTGGATGGCGCTGATGATGCTGGCGTTTGTACTGCCGCCGCTGGGACAGGGGATCGTACTGGCGTTGACGGCGGGACTGACCTGCTGGCTGCTGCGTATGAGCTTCTGGCGCTGGTGCCGCTGGATGGCGTTGCCGTTTGGCTTTCTGCTGGTCGGGGTACTGACGATCCTCTTTAGCGTCACCCGAGACCCGCACACGCTGGCGGTCAGCGTCCCCGTGGGGCACTACTGGCTGGGGATCACCGTTTCCGGGATGACCGCCGCCAGAGAAACCTTCTTGCGCAGCCTTGCCGCGCTGGCGGCGACGTTCTGCCTGGTACTGAACTTGCCGTTTCCGCAGCTGATTGTACTGCTTAAGCGGGCGCGCGCGCCGCGTCTGCTTACCGAACAGATTCTGCTGACCTGGCGCTTTATTTTTATTTTGCTGGACGAAGCGCTGGCGATTCATCGCGCGCAGACCCTGCGTTTTGGCTATCGCAGCCTGCCAAAATGCTATCGCTCTCTGGCGATGCTGGTCGGTTTGCTGTTTATCCGGGTGTTGATTCGCTATCAACAGATGGCGACCACGCTGGATATTAAACTCTACCAGGGTGATTTTCCCCTGTAAGGAATCGCACCATGCTGACCACCGCCAATCTCTGGTTTCGCTATCAGGAGGCGCAGGTACTTAAAGGGCTGACGCTGGATTTTTCGACCCATGCCGTCACCGGGCTGGTCGGGGCTAACGGTTGCGGAAAGTCGACGTTATTTATGAACCTGAGCGGCCTGCTGAGGCCGCAGCAGGGGGCGGTGCTGTGGCAGGGGAAGCCGCTGGACTACAGCAAACGCGGACTGCTGGCGCTCCGTCAACAGGTCGCAACGGTATTTCAGGATCCTGAACAGCAGATCTTTTATACCGATATTGATAGCGACATCGCCTTTAGCCTGCGCAACCTGGGGGTGGCGGAGCCGGAGATCGCGCGGCGCGTCGACGATGCGCTGACGCTGGTTGACGCGCAGCGTTTTCGTCAGCAGCCGATCCAGTGCCTGAGCCATGGGCAAAAGAAGCGAGTCGCCATCGCTGGGGCGCTGGTACTGGGGGCGCGCTATCTGCTGCTGGACGAGCCAACGGCCGGGCTTGATCCTTCAGGACGCACGCAGATGATCGAGATTATCAGACGTATTGTGGCGCAGGGGAACCACGTGGTGATCTCCAGTCATGATATTGACCTGATTTACGAAGTCAGCGATGCCGTCTACGTACTGCGTCAGGGAGAAGTGCTGGCGCACGGTGCGCCGGGCGAGGTGTTTGCCCGCAGCGAACTGATTGAACGGGCCGGATTAACGCAGCCCTGGCTCGTCAAACTGCATGCGCAACTTGGCCTGCCGTTATGCAAAACCGAAGATGAATTTTTCAGCCGTATGCGACAAAAAAACGTAATGAAGGAGGCCTCATGACACAGGCAATTATGTTGCAGGGAACCGCTTCTGACGTCGGTAAAAGCGTCCTGGTGGCAGGGCTGTGCCGGATTTTTTATCAGGATGGCCTGCGTACCGCGCCCTTTAAATCGCAGAATATGGCGCTCAATTCCGGTATCACCCTGGAGGGAAAAGAGATGGGCCGCGCGCAGATTTTTCAGGCCCAGGCGGCGGGGATCACGCCGGACGTACGGATGAATCCGGTGTTGTTAAAACCGACCAGTGACCGTAAAGCGCAGGTGGTGCTGATGGGGCAAGTGGCGACCGATATGGACGCGGTCAGCTACCACGCGTACAAACCGCGTCTGCGGGAGCAGATCCTTGATGTCTATAACAGCCTGGCCAGTGAATATGACGTGCTGGTGCTGGAAGGCGCGGGTAGCCCGGCGGAAATTAACCTGCGCGATCGCGATATCGTCAATATGGGAATGGCCGAAATGGCGCAGTGCCCGGTGATCCTCGTGGCGGACATTGACAGAGGCGGCGTGTTTGCCGCCATCTACGGTACGCTGGCGCTGCTGCACGACCACGAGCGGGCGCGCGTGAAAGGGGTCATCATCAATAAATTTCGTGGCGATGTTGCGCTGCTCTGTTCGGGCATTGAACAGATAGAAAACCTGACCGGCGTGCCGGTGTTGGGCGTTATGCCGTGGCTGGATGTGGATCTGGAAGATGAGGACGGCGTGGCGCTGCAAAAGGGAAAATACCTGCGAACCGCGCCGCGGGATATCGACATTGCCGTGGTGCAGGTTCCGCATATCTCCAACTTCACCGACTTTAACGCACTCTCGGCGCAGCCCGATGTTCGCGTGCGCTATGTTCGCTCTCCCCAGGAGCTGGCGGGGGCTGACCTCGTGATTCTCCCCGGCAGTAAAAATACGCTGGGCGATTTGGGCTGGCTGCGGGAAAGCGGCATGGCGCACGCAGTGTTGCAGTCCCACCAACAGAACGTGCCCATCCTGGGCATTTGCGGCGGCTACCAGATGCTTGGCGACACCATCATTGACGAGGTGGAATCGGGAATAGGAACCCAGCCAGGACTGGGTCTACTTCATACCGTGACTCGCTTTGCGCAGCGGAAAACCACGACGCAGGTTTCCGCGCGGATGGCGTCGACGCTGCCGATGTGGCTTGCCCCGTTATCAGGCATGAAGGTGCAGGGTTATGAGATTCATATGGGAGAGACCCGGCTGATATCCGACGGTGACCCGGCGCTGTTTCTGGAAAAAGAGGGCACGCACATAGCCGATGGTGCCATCAGCGCTGACGGGAAGGTGATAGGAACGTATCTCCATGGGTTATTCGATAACGATGCGTTCACGCGCGCCATGGTGGATGGCTTACGCCAGCGCAAAGGACTGGCGCCATTAGACGTTGCGGTAGATTACGCGGCATATAAAGCACAACAGTTTGATATCCTGGCGAGCGCGATGCGAGAACATATTGATATTGAAAAGATCTATCAAATAATGCGGGAGCATCAGGAGGTGGGCGCATGATATTAGTCACCGGAGGCGCGCGCAGCGGGAAAAGTGCGCACGTCGAACAACTGGCGGCGCAGCAGTGCGAACGCGTGCTGTATATCGCGACGTCAGTGATTACCGATGAAGAGATGGCGCTGCGCGTTGACAAGCACCGCGCCCAGCGTCCTGCGCACTGGCGAACCTGGGAAGGGTATCGCGATCTGGGTGATGTGATTCGCCACCAGGTGCAGCCGGGCGAAGGCGTTGTTCTGGAATGCGTCACCACCCTGTTGTCGAACCTGCTCTATGACGCCAGCGGCGGCGCGTCGCCAGAAACCCTCGATTTTTTCGCGCTTGAGGCGGTGTTGCAAGAGCAGGTGGACGACCTGATTGCGGCCTGCCAGCAGTCGGCGGCGCCGGTTTATATTGTGACCAATGAGCTGGGCATGAGCATTACGCCAGAGAATCGGCTGGCGCGTCATTTTGTTGATATTGCCGGGCGCGCGAACCAAAAGCTGGCGCGGGCGGCGCAGGACGTGTGGCTGGTTGTCTCGGGAATTGGAGTAAAGATTAAATGTCGTTAAAAATGTTGTGGGCGACGCTGGGATTTATTACCCGTATACCGGTGCCGCAAAAATGGAGCGACGGCGTTGAATTTTCGCAGTATGGCCGTGGCGTTCCCTGGTTCCCCGTGGTGGGCTTGATCGTTGGCGGCCTGGCCGCCGTAAGCTATCTGGCGGTGAGCCAGACCGGCGGGGGCATCATCATCGGCGCGGTTGCCTGGGTGCTGGCGCTGGTGCTGCTGACCGGCGGGTTTCATCTGGACGGTCTGGCGGACACCTGCGATGGCGTTTTTTCTGCCCGCACCCGTGAACGGATGCTGGAGATTATGCGCGATAGCCGGTTGGGGACTTACGGCGGTCTGGCCATCGTATTCTGCATCCTTATCAAAGTCGCTACGGCGATCTCCCTGGCTCATCTTCCCGTTAATACCCTCTTTGCACTGCTGGTGTGTGCGCCGATCGTCGGGCGCACGGGAATGGTGTTGGCCATGTACCGGCAGCACTATGCGCGTGAAGGTGCAGGCATGGCAAACGCCTATCTCGGCCATATCAGCGGCAAAGAGACCATCATCACCCTCTGCATCGGCGTAGCGCTCGTGGGGCTGATGGCGGGGATGCAGGGGCTTGTCGCCAGCATCATCGCCTGGATTGTCGTCAACGCGGTAAAGACGTTTTTAAGCCGCCGGCTGAACGGGCTAACGGGGGATACCCTGGGCGCGATGGAGGAGATTGGCGAAATGGTCTTCCTTCTGGTGCTTCTGTGGGTCTGACGTATGCGTATTTTTCTGGTCCGGCACGGTCAAACCACCGCTAACCTCAGCGGTGTATTTTACGGGAGTACCGATTTGTCGCTCTCGCCGCAGGGCATTGCGCAAAGCCAGCGTGTTGCCGGGTTTTTGGCCGGGGTCGCGTTCGGGCAAACGCGCGTCAGCGCGCTGCAGCGTGCTCAGCAAACGGCGCGGCTTATCGTGCCAACTGCCCATGATGTTCAAGTGGATGCGCGTCTTAACGAGCTGGATTTTGGCAAATGGGAGATGCGGCACTACAGCGACATTGAAAAAGAAAATCCCGCGTCGTGGCAGCGCTGGATGGATGACTGGCAAAACGCCACGCCCGACGGTGGCGAAGCCTTCCCGCATTTCGCCGCACGTGTCAGGGCGGCGGCGGATGAGATGAGTCAACTGCAGCAGCACGAAGAGATGCTCATTGTGGCGCATCAGGGCGTGCTGAGCCTGCTGCTGGCAACCTGGTTAGGGATGCCCCCGGCAGCGATGTGGCATTTCCCGTTCAGTCATGATGCCTACACGGTCGTTGAAAATCGGGCCGGGCATTGGGTATTACGCGTATTTAATGGCAGAAGCGTTTGGCAAACTGAAGAGTGAGGGTGATGAGGATGGGGACAGTGAAGGCGCTGGCGGCGGCCATCAGACCGCTTGATAAACAGAAAATTCAGGCGGCCTCGCGGCATGTTGATGGCTTAATCAAGCCGACAAACAGCCTCGGTCGGCTGGAGAGTCTGGCAATACAGCTTGCGGGAATGGGGGGAATCGACAGGCTCGATAATCTGCAAAAAGAGATTATCGTGATGTGCGCCGACCATGGCGTGTTTGATGAAGGCGTGGCTGTGACGCCGAAAGTGGTGACCAGGCTTCAGGCCGTCAATATGCAAAAGGGGTTGACCGGGGTATGTGTGCTGGCCCGCACTAGCCAGACGTCGGTACTCCCCGTTGACATCGGCATTGACGGTGAGCCTGTTGACAATATGCTCAGCCTTAAACTCTCTCGTGGCTGCGGGAATATCGCCCAGGGGCCTGCGATGAGCCGTCAGGATGCCGAACACCTGCTGCTGGCGAGCGCCAGCCTTGTTAAAAAACGTGCTCAGGAGGGGATTTCCGTCTTTGGCGTTGGCGAGCTGGGTATTGCGAACACGACGCCGGCCTCGGCAATCATCAGCGTACTGACCGACAGCGATCCGCATGAGGTGGTGGGGATTGGAGCAAATTTGCCGCAGGACCGGGTACAGCATAAGGAAGCCATTGTTCGGCAGGCGATACGCATTAACCAGCCGGATGCGTGCGATGCGGTTGACGTGCTGGCCAAAGTTGGCGGCTATGACCTGGTGGGTATGACCGGGGTGATATTAGGCGCTGGTGCATGCGGACTGCCCGTTGTGTTGGACGGTTTTCTCTCGTATGCCGCAGCCATCGCCGCCTGTCAGATTGCGCCAGAGGTTAAGAACTACTGTATTCCCTCTCATTTTTCCGCCGAAAAAGGGGCCAGACGTGCGCTGGAGCACCTTGGGCTGGCGCCTTTTATCCACCTTGACATGCGTCTTGGTGAAGGGAGCGGTGCCGCGCTGGCAATGTCTATCGTCAGTGCGGCATGCGCGATGTATTGCGAGATGGGGCTACTGGCGCAAAGCGGCATTGAGTTGCCGGTTCCGGCGTGACGGAATGCGATACGTTTGATTTGTTACGGATTCTAGGCCGGGTAAGCGCAGCGCCACCCGGCAAGAAAGCGTTTTCAGGGGGGTTACAGCCCGATCACCAGCTCCCCGGAATGGCTTCGCGAGCAGCACAGCGCCACCTGCTGCTCCGTCGCGCTTTTTTCTGCCTCTGACTGCACGCTATCCCGGTGATCCACCACGCCGTCAATCACCGGCGTCAGGCAGGCGCCGCAGATCCCCATCTCGCAGGAAAGCGGTACGTCCACGCCATGTTCCTGCAGTACCTGGGCGATGGTCTTATCCGCAGGGACCGGCCAGCGCTCGCCGGTGGAGGCCAGCTTGACCGTAAAGATCTCACCCGCAGCACCGCCACTGGCGGGCGTAGCAGGCTGAAACGCCTCGCTGTGAAGATGGGCGTCGTCCCAGCCCTTCGCAGTGGCGACCTCACGTACTTTTTCCATAAACCCTGCGGGTCCGCAGATCCAGGCGTGAAGCCCCGGCTCAGGCATCGGGAGATGCCCGTCCAGCGTGGTGCGCGGGCTCTCGGTATGGATGACGCACGCATCGCACGCTGAAAGCGCGCGGGCAAATGCCGCGCTTTGCCGGTCCCGGACGTAGTAGTGCAGCGTAAACGGCGTGCCGGCGGCCTTCAGCTGCAGGGCCATCGCGTACAGCGGCGTAATGCCAATCCCCGCCGCCAGCAATAAAACCCGTTCTGCCTGCACCAGTGGAAACAGATTGCGCGGGGCCGAAATCAGCAGCTTCTGCCCCGGACGTAGCGTTTCGTGAACGTAGCGCGACCCACCCCTCGAGGCGGCTTCCCGCCCCACGCAGATTAGATACCCCTCATCGCCGCACGCCCCGGTCAGGGAGTACTGGCGAATAACCCCGCAGGGCAGATGCACGTCGATGTGCGCCCCGGGCTGCCATGCCGGCAGCGCTTCGCCGTTTTCGGCCACCAGCCTGACGGCGAGGCTCTTGTTCCCCTCGCGCCACAGTCCGTCAACAATCACGTTCAACATACGGGCCTCCGTCATACCAGGAAAAATGCGCCAAAGCCCATCTTCTTCAGTCCCCGGCGGTAGGCAATCGAGCTTTTATCCGCGGGAATATGCGCTTCCAGAGTGAGATCCAGCGGCAGGCTTTCCGGACGCTGGGTTTCCACCATCAGGCGATCTTCTTCAAAGATGCGCAGGTTAAAGGCATGCACCTCTTCCACCGGAATATGCAGATCAAAATTGCGCGCGATAGGGGCAAACATGCGGGTCACGCGTGAGGAAACGGGCGACGCGGCATTCATGATCGCCAGCCGGGATTCCCCAGGAAAATGGATCGTCAGGGTGGCGGTAAACGGCAGGTGCATTTCAAAATGGCGCAACCAGCGGAAGCCCTCCGGGGCCTGCACATCCGAACCGGGAGGATAGTTACTCACCGTACTCCAGTAATCGGCAACAAAGCCAAACGGCGTCTCCTGGGGTTGATAGTCAGGGACCAGCGTGTTGTTGGGGTCCGCAAAGGTATCGGTGTGGATCCAGGCAAAGTGCGCCACGTCCAGAAACCCTTCCACCTGACGCCCGGCGAAGCCATTCACCTCGAACGCCGGGCAGTTAATCTGCTGAAATCCGTCGTCATCCCAGTGCGGCAGGGTGGGCAGCGGTGCGGGATTATCCGGATCAAACGCCAGGCAGGTCCAGATCAGGCCAAAGCGCTCCTCCACGGCGTAATTAATCAGGTTCAGCTTCGCCGGAACGGGCTGGTCGGGGCTGGACGGAATACGGTTGCAGCGCCCGTCCTCCCCAAAACGCAGGCCATGATAGGGACAGATAATCCCGTGCTCATCGTGAAAGCCGAGCGTCAGCGGCACGCCGCGGTGCGGGCACACGTCCCGGGCGACCACAACCTGGTCGTTGATCCGGTAAATCACCAACTGTTCGTCCAGCAGGGTCGCTTTAACCGGCGCCGGGCCGATGTCGCAGGCCCTGGCGACCGGATGCCAGCATTTCGCCAGACGCAGCCAGTCCTCTGGCTCAAACGTGCAGTGGGCGGGTGGGGTCGGTTCTCTTTTCATGCTTATCCCTCTTGCGTTCAGCCTAACGGGCCGCCCTGAATGGTGTCGCACAGACCGTTGATGATGCGCTCTCCGGTCTCCTCTTTGAGTTCCTGATACCAGGCCTCCGTCAATGCCATGTCTTTGCCGTGGGTCACGTCGCAGCGTTTACGCGCCTTCAGCACCAGGTCGCGCACCCGGTCGCAGCGCAGCGCTTCGTACTGTCGCAGCGCCAGCGTCACGTTGTGGTTTTCACGCAGGCATTGACCCAGCACCACCGCATCTTCCATGGCCGCACAGCCACCCTGGCCGATATCCGGCGTGGTGCTGTGCGCGGCATCGCCCAGCAGCGCAACGTTGCCGCGCACCAGCGTATCGAATGGCTCAATGTCGTGGATCTCAATGCGGTTGGTGGTCTGCGGGTCGAGCGCGGCGATAAGCTTTTGTACCGGCGGCGCCCAACCGCGGAAGTAGCCCGTGAGATCGGCGCGCAGGGTGGTGCGATCCTCCGCCAGGCCCAACGGGAGCGGCACGTCAAAAAAGAAATAAAATCGTCCGCCAGAGACGGGCATCAGCGACACGCGTTTGCCTTCGCCAACGAAGGTGGTCCACTGATGAGCCGGTGCAATCTCTTCGTCAATCTTCACCAGCCCGTTCCAGTTCACGTAACCGGCATAGCGGCGCTCCGGGGTATAGCCCAGCACGTACGGGCGAACCGCCGAGTGGGCGCCGTCGGCGGCAATCAGAAAATCCCCGTGCGCCATGGTGCCATCGGTGAAGGTCACGCTCACGCCAGCGTCGTCTTCATGGACGTGCTCGACGCGCTTGCCGAACTGCACGTTATCGCGTCCCCAGAACTCCAGCATTTCACGCTGGAGTTCAGTGCGCGAGACGGGGCAGGGACGCCCTCCGGTACGCTCAACCAGCGGGGCAAGGCTGAAGCGGGTCAGGGTCTCGCCGCGCCGGTAATCTTTATAGGCCATGAAACGCATCGGCCCGCCGTACGTCTCAACGATCTCCCCCATCCCGAGGTGCTGCATGCATTTCACGCCGTTAGGCCAGATGGAGATGGCCGCCCCGACGGGCCTGATCTCTTTTACGGCTTCAAATACGGTACAGTCGATTCCCGCTTTCTTCAGTGCGACAGCGGCGCTCAGGCCGCCAATACCCGCGCCAATGACGATTGCTCTCATGCTTCTCTCCTTTTGCTGGGGGTAAAGGTATTCAGCAATTTGCGTACCAGGCTGCAGCGTGGCGAAAACGGCGTTGTAAGAGCGGTACTTGCACTGCGAAGGTGCGTTAACGCGGTGAGCGTGCCTTTTTTTGAATCAAAAATTTCCGCTTCACGCATCCGGAATCGACTGTTTCATGCCGGGGCAACTGTGGCGTGGTTTGTGCAATAGCCTGGAAGAGGACACCACAGGAGACGCTATGATCGCACTGCACGACTTTAATCATCTTCCGGCCCACGACGCGGTGGCGCTGCTTCATCCCTGCGTGGCGATCCCCGGCTGGGCCGACGCGCTGGTTCGCGGGCGGCCTTACCCGAGCCGGGAGGCGTTGTTCATCACGGCGCAGGCCCTGACGCAAACCTGGGATGACGCGGCATTAGCCCTCGCCCTGAGCGCGCACCCGCGCATTGGCGAAAAGCCCGCGGGCACCGGGGCGGAGGCAGCGCTGTCGCGCCAGGAGCAGGGTGCGGTGAATGACCGTGATGCCGGGCTTGCGCAGGCGTTACGCGAGGCCAATGCCCGCTACGAAGCCCGTTTTGGACGGGTCTTTCTGATCCGCGCCAAAGACCGCAGCGGTGAGGAGATTTTACAGGCGCTGCACGCGCGGCTGGAAAACAGTGACGCACAGGAAGTCCGTGCCGCGCTGGAACAGTTACGGGAAATTACGCTGCTACGGCTGGAAGGAGTCATTAACGAATGAGTACGTTAAGCACGCATATTCTGGATATCTCAACGGGCAAACCTGCAGAGGGCGTGACCGTTCATCTTCAACAGGAGGGGAAGACGCTCGCCACGGGAGTAACCAACGCGCAGGGGCGCATCGCCGCGTTCGTTCCCTCTCTGCCCGCAGGCCGTTACCGGCTGGTGGCGGAGATCGGCGCATGGTTTCGCGACACCGGCCGCGACACGATCTGGCCCTGCGCGCAAATTGATTTTGTGACGGGAGAAACGGCAGAGGAGCACTTCCATCTGCCGTTTGTGATTGCCCCCGGCGGGTGGTCAACCTACCGGGGCAGTTGACCACACCTGCTCGCCGTTGACCCAGGTCTCGCTGATGTTGCGCTCGTCACCCAGGGTCATCAGCACAAAGAGCTGCTCGTAAATATCCCTGCAGCGGCGATTGCGCAGGCGCTGCAGCGGCGTCACGTCAGGGTCGATAACCACGAAATCCGCCTCTTTGCCGGGGGTGAAGTTGCCAATCTTATCGTCCAGCCTCAGCGCGTGCGCCCCGCCCAGCGTAGCGTGATAAAACGCCTCGCTGGCGCGCAGGCGGTAGCTCTGAAGCTGGCCGACCTTATAGGCTTCCCCCAGCGTGCGCAGCATGCTGAAGGTGGTGCCCGCCCCCACGTCGGTGCCAATGCCCATTCGTACCCTGTGCTGCCAGCAGGCGGGCAGGCGAAACAGCCCGCTGCCGAGAAACAGGTTAGAGGTAGGGCAAAACGCCACCGCCGAACCGGTGTCATGCAGGCACTGCCACTCGCTGTGGTGCAGATGAATACCGTGGGCAAACACGCTGCGCTCGCCGGTCAGGCCGTAGTGATGATACACGTCCAGATAACGCTCGTGCTCCGGCCAGAGATCGCTCACCCAGGCTACTTCGTTGGGGTTTTCGCTCAGATGGGTCTGCAGCCAGGTATCCGGGAACTCCTCTCTGAGCAGGCTGACCGCGGCAAGCAGCTCGGGGGATGAGGTCGGGGCAAAGCGCGGCGTAATGGCATAGCCCAGCCGCCCCCGGTGGTGCCAGCGCTGGATCAACGCCCGCGTTTGCCGGTAGCTCTGTTTGGGATCTTCACTCAGGTAGTCCGGCGCGTGCCTGTCCATCATCACCTTGCCGGCGATAAGGCGCATGTTGAGGCGTAGGGCTTCGGTAAACAGCGCCTCGACCGATTCGGGATGCAGGGTACAAAACACCAGCGCGGTGGTGGTGCCATTGCTGACCAGCTGGTTAATGAAAAATTCGGCGATATCTTTCGCGTAGGCTTCATCGGCAAACTGGCTCTCCACCGGGAAGGTATAGGTCGTCAGCCACTCCAGCAGTTGCTCGCCAAACGCGCCGATCATCTCCGTTTGCGGGTAATGGATGTGGGTGTCGATAAATCCGGGCAGCAGCAGCTTGCCGCGCAGGTCGGTGTAACCTTTGTGCGGGTCAAGAAACGGCTCGCCCTCCTGCCAGGACATGTGCGCCAGAATTTTTCCGTTCTGTATAAACAGCACCCCGTCCTCAAGATAGCGCGCGTGTTGGGCAATCGCGTCTGCGCTGTCGCAGACCCGGGCAATGTCAAAAAATGCACCGCGGATCGCTGTCTGGTAATCCATCATGGTTCCTGCCTTAGTGTGTGCGTAGCGGGGTGATAAGGCTCAGCAAGAAGGGTGCCAGAATGAACAGGCCGCAGATAAACTGCGGCCGGAAGGGAAGGGTTACTCTTTTTGCGTTGCCACGCGGGAGCTGAACGACGTTGCCTTTGCCGTCTCGCGCTCTTCCCGCGCCAGCCAGCGGTAGGTGACACCGCCGAGGAAGACGCCGATAAACCAGCTGAAGTTCGCCACCTCATGCAGGGCCGGAATAAAGCTGATCACCAGACCCACGGTAACGGAGGGGATCAGCGCGCCAATGGCTTTCGGGTTAAAGCCGTTGCGGTACCAGTATTTGCCCTCTGGCGTGTCGTTGAACAGATCGTCGACCGACACCTTGCCGCGTTTAATCAGGTAGAAGTCGGCAATCAGAATGCCGAACAGTGGGCCGATAAACGCCCCGAGCACGTCGAGGGTGTAGTGGATAAGCTCCGGCGAGTTGAACAGGTTCCACGGGGTGAGCAGGATCGAGCCGACGGCGGCAATCATGCCCCCGGTGCGAAAGCTGATTTTTTGCGGCGAGCAGTTAGAGAAATCAAACGCCGGGGAGACGAAGTTCGCCACGATATTGATCCCGATGGTGGCGGTGATCATCGTCAGCAGGCCAATCGCCACCGCCAGATCGTTACCCACGCGGCTGACGGTCTCAATCGGATCGGTGATCATGCGGCCAAACAGCGACTGGGTACCGGAAACAATCACCACGGTGACGATGGAGAACAGCAGGAAGTTAAACGGCAGGCCCCAGCGGTTACCACGGCGGATCTCACCCATGCTCTTCCCGTAGCGGGAGAAATCACCAAAGTTGAGCAGCGGGCCGGAGAAGTAGGAGACCACCAGCGCCGTCGCGGTGATCATCTGCCAGGTCTGCTCGCCCGCGCTCAGGGACTTGCTGGCGAGGGTAAAGGAGATCCCGTCAAAACCGGTCTTGTATACAATCCAGCCGGCAAGGACCAGCATGACTACATAGACCGCCGGACCGGCGATATCAATAAAGCGTTTGATGGCGCTCATGCCGTGCCAGAAGACCATCGCCTGCAGGACCCACATAATGGCAAAGCAGATCCAGCCCAGATGCGACAGGCCCAGGAACGCGCCGGTGGTGAGCGAAGAGAGCGACGGCCAGAACTTCAGCGCCACCAGCATCAGCGCGTTAGCGGCCAGATAGGTCTGAATGCCGTACCAGGCAAAGGCGATAAGCCCGCGGATCACCGCCGGAATATTGGCCCCGAAGACGCCAAAGGCCTGACGGCTGATCACCGCGTAGGGCACGCCCGCCATCTGGCTCGGTTTCGCCACCAGATTGGCGCACAGCTGCACAATACAAATTCCCACCAGCAGGCAGAGCAACACCTGCCAGCTTGCCAGCCCGAGCGTAAAGAAGCTCGCGGCGACAACATACCCCCCCATGCTGTGCACGTCCGACATCCAGAACGAAAAGATGTTGTACCAGCTCCAGTTCTGGTCACGCGTCGGTGCCAGATCCTCATTGCAAAGACGTGGGCTGTAAACCGCACCGGAATCAGCGGCCGTACCCTGTGGTGTATTTTGACTGTTTGGCATGAAACCTGCTCCTGTGAATGAAAACCCGTTGAGTGGGAGTGCAAACGGTGTTGCAGGATCCAGGCCAAAATAATAAATCTTGTATGCAATATTTTATTTTTATGTATACGATTCGATAACGGAAGGTAAAATTCGGAGTGGTGAATGAACAACATACATGCCCTGCAGACCGCGCCAGACCTGCATGACAAAGACGAATCCATTTTCCAGGCGCTAATGACCGCGATTGTCGAACATCAGCTGCTGCCGGGAAGCAAATTGCCGGAAGAGGCGCTGGCGGAGGTATTTGGCGTGAGTCGTACGGGCATCCGCAAGGTGCTGCAGCGACTCGCCGCTGTGCAAATGGTCACCTTAACGCCCAGGCGTGGTGCATACGTTGCCAGCCCGACGGTCGAAGAGGCGCGGCACATCTTCCGCACCCGCGCGCTGCTGGAGGTTGCCAACCTGCCGGACGTGCTGGCGCACTGTCAGCCGCCGCATCTTGCCGCGCTGGAGGCCATTATTCGCCAGGAGCAGCAGGCCCACGAGGCCTATGACGGTCCGGCGGCGATTCGCCACTCCGCCCGTTTTCACATTCAGCTGCAGGCCATCTCCGGCAATCAGGTGCTGACGGAGATGGTGACCGGCCTGAGCCAGCGCTCCTCGCTGGTGATTGCCACCTGGGGGGCGCCGTGGCGTCAGGGCTGCCGCTGTAACGATCACGAACAGCTGGTGGATCTGCTGCGCCAGAAGGCGCTCCAGCCGCTAAGTGATGCCTTAATGCACCATTTTGAACATATCGTCGCCAGCCTCTGCTTCGAGCGGGCGGGTGAGTGCCTGCCTGATTTTGCCCGGCTGTTCGCCGGTCACAAGGAGTCGTAATGTCAGTTTGTATACAAGTGATCAACCCCAACACCAGCCTGGCGATGACGGAAACCATCGGCGCGGCGGCCCGTGCGGTGGCCGCACCGGGCACGGAAATCCTCGCGGTCTGCCCCAGTGCAGGCGTGCCCTCTATAGAAGGCCACTTTGATGAGGCTATCGCCGCGGTGGGGGTTCTCGAACAGGTCAAACTCGGCAGGCAGCAGGGCGCGCACGGTCACGTCATCGCCTGCTTTGGCGATCCGGGTCTGCTGGCGGCGCGCGAGCTGGCGCAGGGGCCGGTAGTCGGCATTGCTGAAGCCGCCATGCATATGGCCACGCTGGTGGCGACACGCTTCTCGGTGGTCACCACGCTGCCGCGCACGCTGATCATTGCCCGTCATCTGCTGCACCAGTATGGCTTTCAGGATCATTGTGCGGCGCTGCACGCTATCGATCTCCCGGTACTGGCGCTGGAAGACGGCTCCGGTCTGGCGCAGGAGAAGGTGCGTGCCCGCTGTATACAGGCACTTAAAGAGGATGGCTGCGGCGCCATTGTGCTGGGCTGCGGCGGGATGGCGACGCTGGCGCAGGAGCTGACGCGCGAGCTGCGCGTACCGGTGATCGACGGCGTCAGCGCGGCGGTGAAGATGGTGGAGTCGCTGGTGGCGCTGGGGCTGTCGACCAGCAAGCACGGGGACCTGGCGTTCCCGGAAAACAAAGCGTTAAGCGGACAATTTCAGGCATTGAATCCATTTTAAAGGTGAGGGGAGAGGCGATGGCGCTATTTGAACAGGATTACCCGCGGGATCTGCGCGGTTACGCGGGCAACCCGCCGCACGCGCAGTGGCCGAATCAGGCGCGCATCGCGGTGCAGTTTGTGCTCAATTATGAAGAGGGGGCGGAAAACCACGTTCTGCACGGCGATGCCGGGTCGGAGCAGTTCCTGTCGGACATCATCGGTGCGGCCAGCTACCCGGACAGACATATGTCGATGGACTCCCTCTACGAATACGGCAGCCGCGCCGGGTTCTGGCGGATCCACAATGAATTTCAAAAGCGCGGCCTGCCGCTGACGGTTTTTGGCGTGGCGATGGCGCTGGCGCGTCATCCGGAAATCGTCGAGGCGATTAAGTTAGCGGATTACGACGTGGTCAGCCACGGCTGGCGCTGGATCCACTATCAGAACATGGATCTTAGCCAGGAGCGTGAACACCTGCAGAAAGCGGTGCACGTTCTGACCGAACTGTTCGGCAAGCCACCCACCGGCTGGTACACCGGGCGCGACAGCCCTAATACGCGTCAGCTGGTGGTGGAGCACGGGGGCTTTGACTACGACAGCGACTACTATGGTGATGACTTACCCTTCTGGACGGAAGTGGCATGCAGCGACGGCAGCCGCAAACCGCACCTGATTGTGCCCTACACGCTGGATGCGAACGACATGCGCTTCGCCACCGCGCAGGGGTTTAATACCGCCGAGCAGTTTTATACCTGGCTGAAAGACAGCTTTGACGTGCTGTACGAAGAGGGGGAACACGCGCCGAAGATGATGTCCATCGGCATGCACTGCCGCCTGCTGGGGCGCCCTGGGCGTTTTCGCGCGCTGCAGCGTTTCCTTGATTACGTGCAGCAGCATGAACGGGTGTGGGTCTGTACCCGCCAGCAGATTGCCGATCACTGGCGGGAGGTGCATCCGTTTCAGAAGTAAGCGTGCCGTGTTTAGCCGGGTGGCGGCTGCGCCTTACCCGGCCTACGGGACAACGTTGGCCCGGTGGCCCTACGCCATCACACTCACCTGCGCCGCCACAATCCGCCACCCGTACGCAAACCGCACCCACGTCTGTTGCTGGCGGCCAATGCGCTGCGTGCCCTCGCGGGTAAATTCGGTGCTGCACACGGCATAATCCTCACCGAAGGTGGTGATGACGGTGTGACGCAGCGTTCGCTGCAGCCCGGCGGCGGGGCGCGCCGCGCGAAAGGCGCGGATTTCATCAATCCCGTACAGGTTTTCCCCCGCCCCCAGACGCACCGTGTTTTTGTCGTGCCAGAACAGCTCGTCCAGTACCGCAATGTTGTTGCTCACCAGCGCGTCTTCATAGCGGTAAAAGGCGGCCGTCACTTCCGCCACCACCCACGGGAGGTTGATGTCATCGTGATTCATCATACCGCCACCTCCGCCGGGCGGGCATCGGTGATTCCACTCTCCTCCAGCACGCGCGCGACGCGCAGGCAGGCCTGCTCGTTAAACGGTGCGGCAATGAGCTGCAGGCCAATGGGCATCCCCTGCGCGGTGCGCAGCGGAACGGTGGTCACGGGCAGGCCTAAAAACGAAATCGGCTGGGTCAGCATCCCCATGCTGGCGCGAATCGGCAGCGGCTGGCCGTTAATCTCCATGGTTTGCTCGCCCGCCAGCGTGGCGCTGCGCGGGGTGGCCGGGGCGATCAGCACGTCGGCCTGCGCGAAGAGGGTCTTAAACGCCTGCCGGGCATGCGCGCGAAACCGCTGGGCCTGAATGTACCAGGCGGAGGGGATCATCGCCCCTGCCAGCAGCCGCTCGCGGGAGTGCGGCTCAAAACGCTCCGGCTCGCGGCGAAGCGCGGGCAGGTACTGATTTCCCCCTTCGGAGGCGCTGATGATAAACGCCGCGGCGCGCGCCAGTTCGGCCTCCGGAAAGTGCAGTTCATCCTGCACGTCGAGCGCCTTCGCTACCCGCGCCACGGCATCTCTGGCCTGGGCGTCACACCAGGTGGTGAAGTAGCCGCCGAGCACCGCGCAGCGCAGGCCCTCCAGGCCGCGGTCGAGCAGGGGACGCGTCTGTTCATGCGGATGTTCTGCCTGAAAACCATCGCTGCTGTCCCGCCCCTGCAGCGCGTCGTACACGGAGGCCAGATCGCCCACCCGACGGGCAAAGGGGCCGATATGATCCAGACTGGCGACAAAGGGATGGCTGCCGGATCGCGACAGACGACCAAAGGTGGGCTTCAGGCCATAGATCCCACACAGGGAGGCCGGGACGCGAATCGAGCCGTTGGTGTCGGTGCCGAGCGAAAAGTGCACCAGCCCGGCGGCCACTGCGGCGGCCGAACCGCCGGATGAACCGCCCGCAATGCGCGTCAGGTCGTGCGGGTTACGCGTCGTGCCGTAGTGGCTGTTTTCGGTGGTAAAGCCGTAGGCGTAGGCGTCCATATTCACCATGCCGGTCAGCAGCCCGCCCGCGCTGCGCAGCTGGCGCACCGCGAAGCCGTCAGCGGTTGCGGCAGGGCGCTGGCTGAACAGTTCAGCCCCGGCGAGAGTGGTGTGGCCGACAACGTCAAACAGGTTTTTCACCGCGTAGGGCACGCCCGCCAGCGGCGGCAGCGGACGCTTTTCGCGGCGCAGGGTGTCGATATTGTCCGCTTCGGCGAGCATGCGCGCTTGCGTCACCGTGGTCCAGGCGTTGATCTGCGGGTTAACCTTCGCAATCGTCTCCAGCGTCTGGCGGGCGATCTCGCGGGCGCTCAGTTCGCCTGCGCTGAGCGCCTGCTGAATGTCGCTGATACTCATCTCGTGTAGCGTCATGCTTTATACACTCCTGCAATCTCCAGACGGTCGTCGAGCGGTAGCGCCATCAGTGGCGCGGCCATGCCGGCAATGCGGCTGAACTGCAGATGCAGCTCGGCGCGGCGGGCCTCATCCAGCGCAATGCCAAGTACGGACTCCATTTGCGCCAGATAGGCGTGCCACTCAGGTTGTACGTCGTTCATTCTTCTCTCCTCAGAATCCGGTGGCGGCGCCGTTGCTGCGTGGGTCGAACGCGCCTTCAAACAGCCCGTTCGGGTGGCGGACTATCGCACCCGCGTGGCCCATGGCTTCGCTAAAGTCCGGGAAAAGCTCTACGTCGTGACCGAGCCCCTGCAGGCGTGCGACAGTCTCGGGAGAAAAACGGCCCTCCAGTTTTAAGGTGTCCGAGGTTTGTCCCCAGGTGCGACCCAGCAGCCAGCGCGGGCGGGAGATGCTCTCCTGCAGCGGTACGCCCTGAACCACGTAGCGGGTAAAGAGGGCGGCCTGGGTTTGCGGCTGTCCGTCACCGCCCATCGAGCCGTAGACCATCACCCGCCCATCCTTAAGACGTGCCGCCGCCGGGTTGAGGGTATGGAACGGCTGTTTACCCGGCGCGAGCGCCAGCAGATGATTGGGATCGAGACTGAATGAGGCGCCGCGGTTCTGCCAGACGATGCCGGTATCGGGCAGCACCACGCCGCTGCCGAATTCGTGATAAATGCTCTGAATAAACGACACGGCCAGGCCGCTGCTGTCCATCACCCCCATCCACACCGTATCGCCGGGGCCTTTGCCAGCTCCCCATGGGGCGGCGCGGCTGTCGTCAACCCTGTCGGCAAGCGCCTGAAGGGCAGCGGGGTCCAGCAGGCGCTGAATATCGGTTTTCAGCTCGCGCGGGTCGGTGATATGGGCATCGCGCAGGCCAAAGGCCAGCTTGGTGGCTTCAACAATGCGGTGAAGGGTGTCGGCGTCGTCGGCCTCCGCCATGTTCAGCCGGTCAGTGATGCCGAGGATCGCCAGCGAGACCAGCCCCTGGGTCGGCGGGGCGAGGTTAAACACCTCCCCCTGCTGATGCTGCAGCGTCAGCGGCGTGGTGCGCCGGGCAGCGTGGGCGTGTAAATCCGCCAGCGTCACAGGCAGGCCCAGCGCCTCCATACCGTGCGCCAGCACCTCCGCCAGCGGGCCGCGATAGAAGCTGTCCAGCCCGTCCTCCGCCAGCCGCTTAAGGGTGGACGCCATCGCCGGTTGATAAAAGCGGCTCCCGACCTCTGGCGGCTGACCGTTCACCAGCCAGGTTTCCGCAAAACCGGGGATATCTTTCAGCTCGTCGAATTTACTCGCCGTGGCGTGAGCCTGAGAGGGCGTGACCGGCGTGCCGTGTTGCGCATACTCAATGGCGTCGGCCAGCAGGCGGGCCAGCGGCAGCGATTTACCGGTCATCTCGCGTGAGACCTTAAGCGCCTCGTCCCAGCCGCTGACCGTTCCGGCGACGGTGAGCGCTGCGCGGGGACCCCGATGGGGTATCTGCGCCACATCATCATAAGCGGCAAGGGTTGCCAGAGAGCCAGCCACGCCGCTGGCGTCGATGGCGACCGGGTCGCCCTGCGGCGGAACGATAAGCCAGAAGCCGTCACCGCCGAGGCCGTTCATATGCGGGTAAACCACGGCGATGGTCGCCGCCGCCGCCACCATCGCTTCGATGGCGCTGCCGCCTTCGCGCAGCACCGCCAGCGCGCTCTGGCTGGCAAGATGGTGGGGCGCAACGGCCATTCCGCGTGTGGAAACATTACTGTGCATGAAGAGTCCTCATAACCCTGAAGGTCACAAGGCGCTGCAAAAGTTGTTCCAGTTCTGAAAGAAAAGTTTCAGTAAACTGGCACGTATCATGATACGTATAATGAAAAGTAAAATGTGATGAAACAAAAGTTACAGAGGCGCTATGGAACAGTTAGATGAACGTCTGAAAGCACAATACCCGTCGCTGTCGCCGCAGGAGCAGCGGGTGGCGGATTTTATTTTCGATCATTTTGACGACCTGATCGGCTACAACAGCGCCGAGCTGGCGCAGCTGAGCGGGGTGTCGAAAGCGACCGTCAGCCGTCTGTTTAAGCGTCTGGGCTATGAGAAATATAAGGACATGCGCGACGAGTTGCGCACCCTGCGCCAGAGCGGGATGCCGCTTACCGACAACCGCGACGCGGTGCAGGGCAACACGCTGCTGGCGCGCCACTACAAGCAGGAGATGGCGAACCTGACCCAGTGGGTTAATGCCCTCGACGCGCAGCAGTTTGCCGAGGCGATGGCCTGTATGGTGAAGGCGCGTCGCATTGTCATCATCGGCATGCGTAACGCCTATCCGGCGGCGCTGCACCTGCGCCAGCAGCTGCTGCAGGCGCGCGGGCAGGTGCTGGTGCTGCCGCAGCCGGGGCAGAGCCTGAGCGAGGAACTGGTGGATTTAACGCCCGACGATCTGGTGGTCATGATGGCCTTTCGCCGCCGCCCGCGCATTATCCGCCCGCTGATGCAGCAGCTTCAGAGCAGCGGCATTCCGGTGCTGCTGATGTGCGAGCCGCAGGCCCACAGCCTGTTTCCGCTGGCGAGCTGGCAGCTCTGCGCCCCACTGGACAGCGTCTCGGCCTATGACAGCTATTCGTCCGTCAACAGCCTGATCAACCTGCTTTCAAATGCCTTGCTGCATGAGATCCTCGATAAAGGCCGCCCGCGCATTCACGATATTGCCTCTCTCTACCAGCAGCTGGATGAACTGGAACAACGATAATGGGGCATCAGGCTGGTGCTTTGCATTGAAATGGTGCAGAACGGCGGGGCGAAAATGGGGCACATTTTCGCCCCGCCCGCGTTTTATCAGGCGTTAACAGAAAATTCTCTGCGCTGCGTTATCTGGCACATTAGTTGCAAAAACACATTCAAAGAATCTTTTGTTTCATGTTAACGTTACGGGGAAGCACCATGAAAAAACTGTTAATTGCACTGGCCGGGGCCGTCTGTCTGTTCACCAACCTGCCGGTAAAGGCTGACCAGCTTCAGGATATCGAGAAGCGCGGCACTATTCGTATCGCCGTACCGCAGGACTTCCCGCCGTTTGGATCGGTGGGGACCGATCTCCAGCCGCAGGGCTATGACATCGACATGGCGCGCTACCTGGCCAAGCAGATGAAGCTCAAGCTGCAGCTGGTCCCGGTGACCAGCGCTAACCGCGTGCCGTACCTGCAAACCGATAAGGTGGACCTGGTCATTTCCAGCCTCGGGAAAAACCCGGAGCGCGAGAAGGTGATCGATTTTAGCCGCGCCTACGCGCCGTTCTTCCTCGGCGTGTTTGGCCCGAAAGGCGCCGAGCTGAAAGATGCCGCCGCCCTGAGCGGAAAAACCATTGGCGTGACGCGTGGAGCAGTGGAGGACATGGTGCTGACCAGCCTGGCACCGAAAGATGCCAACGTAAAACGCTACGAAGACAATAACACCACGCTGTCGGCGTATCTCTCCGGGCAGGTGCAGTACGTGGCAACCGGTAACCTCGTGGTGGCGGCCATTTCGCGTCAGAACGCGGCGAAAGCCCCCGTGCCGAGCTTTATGCTGAAAGACTCGCCGTGCTTTATTGGCCTGAAGAAGAACGAACCAGCCCTGAAGGCAAAAGTGGACGCGCTGATTGAGCAGGGTATTAAGGACGGCACGCTGAACGGCCTGTCCGAGCAGTGGCTGAAGGCTCCGCTGCCGGCAAACCTTGGCGCCTGAGCCGATGACGGAGCAACTTGATTTCTCCGCGCTCTGGCCGCACTGGCCGGAGCTGCTGGCGGGGCTGTGGGTCACCATTCAGCTAACGGTGCTGGCGACCGTGGGCGGGCTGGCGACAGGTATTTTCGGGGCGGCGATCCGAAGCGGACGCCCAACGTGGTACAGCCGGATCTGGGGTGGGTACGTCGAGATCATCCGCAACACGCCGTTCGTGGTGCAGCTGTTTTTCATTGTCTTCGGCCTGCCGAATCTGGGGCTGAAGATGACCGCGGGGGAAGCGGCGCTGCTGGCGATGGTGGTGAACCTCGGCGCGTACAGCACCGAGATTATCCGCGCCGGGATCCAGGTGACGCCGAAAGGGCAATGGGAGGCCGGACGCGTGCTGGGGTTGACCCGCCTGCAGACCTTTATCCGCGTGGTGCTGCCGCCCGCGCTGCAGCGCATTTACCCGGCACTGGTGAGCCAGTGCATTATTGTGATGCTCGGCTCGTCGGTGGTGTCGCAGGTCTCGTATGAAGAGCTGACCTTTGCCGCCAACCTGATCCAGTCCAGAACGTTTTTGAGCTTTGAGGTTTATCTGGTGACAACCGGGATTTACTTAGCGCTGTCGATTACCCTGCGCCAGCTGATGATGGCCGCAGGACGCAAATGGCTGGGGGTACAGGCATGATGACCACCTTTACCGACTGGGACATTATTCGCAACCTGCTGCTGGCCGGGCGCTGGACGGTGCTGCTGTCGCTGGTGGCGTTTGTCGGCGGCGCGGTGGTGACGCTGCCGCTGTTGCTGCTGCGCCTGACGGGCGGACGCACGGTGAAGCGCATCATTCGTGCCTATATCGAGCTGTTTCAGGGCACGCCGCTGCTGATGCAGCTGTTCCTGGCCTTCTTCGGCGTGGCGCTGTTTGGTATTGACGTTTCGCCGTGGACCGCCGCCTCGCTGGCGCTCACGTTCTACACCAGCGCGTTTTTACTCGATATCTGGAACGGAAGCATTCGAGCGCTGCCGAAGGGGCAGTGGGAGGCGTCTCGCTGCCTCGGGCTGACCTTTGGCCAGACGCTTTATCGGGTGGTTGCTCCGCAGGCGCTGCGGATTGCGATTGCCCCGACGGTCGGCTTTGCCGTGCAGGTGATCAAGGGTACCGCGCTGGCGTCGATTATCGGCTTTATCGAGCTCACCAAGGCCGGGACCATGCTGACCAACGTGACCTATCAGCCGTTTAAGGTCTTTGCGCTGGTGGCGCTGGGCTACTTTATTCTGTGTTATCCGCTGTCCCGCTACAGCCGCTATCTGGAGACGAAATTCAATGCCTCTCATCACCATTAATCAGGTGCAGAAGTACTACGGCGATAACCACGTGCTCAAGGGCGTCGATCTGGATATCGACATGGGCCAGGTGATTTCCATTATCGGGCGCAGCGGATCGGGCAAAAGCACGCTGTTGCGCTGCATTAACGGCCTGGAAGGCTATCAGGACGGCAGCATCAAGCTGGGCGGCATGACAATCACCGACCGGGACTCTCAGGCGCGTGAAATCAGCCGCTCGGTCGGAATGGTGTTCCAGAGCTTCAACCTGTTTCCGCACATGACGGCGCTGGAGAACGTCATGCTCGCCCCGCGGCGGGTACTGAAGAAAAGCGCCGCCGAATGCCGGGCGCTGGCGCAGCAGATGCTGGAGAAAGTCGGCCTTGGCGACCGTCTGGATTACTACCCGTCGAGCCTCTCCGGCGGCCAGCAGCAGCGCGTGGCGATTGCCCGGGCGCTGGCGATGTCGCCGAAAGTATTGCTCTGTGACGAGATCACCTCCGCGCTCGATCCGGAACTGGTGGGCGAAGTGCTCAAAGTGCTCGAGCAGCTGGCGGCCGAAGGGATGACGCTCATCCTGGTTACCCATGAAATGAATTTCGCCCGCGAAGTGGGCGACCGCGTGGTGTTTATGCACCAGGGGAAAGTCTGGGAGCAGGGCGACAGCAAAATGCTGTTTGCCAACCCGCAGACCACCGAACTGAAGCAGTTCATCTCCTCCGTGCGCGGCCTCAACTGATAAGGACTGAACAATGGATATCGCACACTTTCCGCAAATCAACCCGCCGCAGCGCCTGCTGATGGGCCCGGGCCCGATCAACGCCGACCCGCGCGTGCTGCGCGCCATGTCGAGCCAGCTGATTGGCCAGTACGACCCGGCCATGACCAACTACATGAACGAGGTGATGGCGCTTTATCGCGGGGTGTTCCGTACCGAGAACCGCTGGACGATGCTGGTGGACGGCACCTCCCGCGCGGGGATTGAAGCGATTCTGGTCTCCGCCATTCGCCCCGGCGATAAAGTGCTGGTGCCGGTGTTTGGCCGCTTTGGTCACCTGCTGTGCGAAATCGCCCGCCGCTGTCGGGCAGAGGTGCATACCATCGAGGTGCCGTGGGGCGAGGTGTTTACCCCGGACCAGATAGAAGATGCGATTAAACGTATTCGTCCCCGCCTGCTGCTGACCGTACAGGGCGATACCTCTACCACCATGCTGCAGCCGCTCGCGGCGCTTGGCGAGATCTGCCGCCGTCACGATGTGCTGTTTTATACCGATGCCACCGCGTCGCTTGGCGGCAACGCGCTGGAGACCGACGCCTGGGGGCTGGACGCGGTGTCAGCCGGCATGCAGAAGTGTCTCGGCGGCTCGTCAGGGACGTCGCCGATCACCCTGAGCGCGCGGATGGAAGAGGCAATCCGCCGTCGCAAATGCGTTGAGGAGGGCATCCGTACCGACGCCCACCGCGACGGCGACGAGGAGATGATCTACTCCAACTACTTCGATCTCGGCATGGTGATGGACTACTGGGGGCCGGAGCGTCTGAACCACCACACCGAAGCGACCACCGCGCTGTTTGGCGCCCGCGAATGCGCGCGGCTGATCCTGCAGGAAGGGCTGGATAACGGCATCGCGCGTCATAAGCTGCATGGTGACGCTTTGCTGAAGGGCATTCAGGCGATGGGGCTGGAGACCTTCGGCGACCTGAAGCACAAGATGAACAACGTGCTGGGGGTAGTGATCCCGCAGGGGATCAACGGCGACCAGGTGCGTAAGCTGATGCTGGAAGATTTCGGCATCGAAATCGGCACCTCGTTTGGTCCGCTGCACGGCAAGGTGTGGCGCATAGGCACCATGGGCTATAACGCACGCAAAGACTGCGTGATGACCACCCTCAGCGCGCTGGAGTCAGTGCTGAACTACCTGAAGTTCGCGACGACGCAGGGGGCGGCGATGCAGGCCGCGTGGGATCACTATCGCCGCGAGACGCCACTGTGAGCCCGGCAGAACGGGTGATGGCACGTGCCGACGCGCTGGCCGCCATCAGCGAAACCCCGGACGGGCTGACGCGGGTGTATCTCTCCACGCAGCATCTGCAGGCCAACCAGCTTGTAGGAGAGTGGATGCGCCAGGCGGGCATGACCGTCTGGCAGGACAGCGTGGGCAATATCTGCGGTCGCTATGAAGGCCAGCTGGAGGGGGCGCAGGCGGTACTGCTTGGATCGCATCTGGATACCGTGCGTAACGCCGGGCGCTACGACGGCATGCTCGGGGTACTCACGGCCATCGAAGTGGTGGACAGCCTGCATCAGCAGGGCGAGCACCTGGCCCAGGCGATTGAGATTGTCGGCTTTGGTGACGAAGAGGGGACCCGTTTTGGCATCACCCTGCTGGGCAGCCGTGGTCTGACGGGAACCTGGCCGCAGGGCTGGCTGGAGACGTGCGATGCCCAGGGCATCAGCGTGGCGCAGGCGATGGTGCAGGCAGGGCTCGACCCCACCCGTGTGGCGCTGGCGGCACGCCATCCGCACGATTTCAGCGCCTGTCTGGAGCTGCACATCGAACAGGGGCCGTGCCTGGAGCAGGAGGGGCTGGCGCTGGGCGTGGTGGAAGCCATCAACGGCTCGCGCCGCCTTAACTGCCGCTTCACCGGCGAGGCCGGGCACGCCGGTACCGTGCCGATGGCTCACCGTAAAGATGCCCTGGCCGCCGCCGCCGAATGGATGGTGCTGATTGAAAACACCACCCGGCAAGCCGGCGGCAATCTTGTGGCGACAGTGGGGGAGTTACGCTGTCTGCCCGGTGCGGTTAACGTCATTCCCGGCGAGGTTGCGCTCTCGCTGGATATTCGCGGCCCGCAGGATGCCCCGCTGGACGCGCTACTCGCTGAACTGCTGGCGCAGGCGCAGGCCATCGCTGCCCGTCGCGGGTTACGTTTTGGCGCCGAGGAGTTTTACCGAATCGCCGCCACGCCGTGCGATGCGCGTCTGCAGCATCTGCTGGGGGACGCCGTTGAATCGGTGCAGGGGCGTACCGTGTCCCTGCCCAGCGGCGCCGGGCATGACACCATCGCCCTGGCAGAGCGCTGGCCGGTGGGGATGCTGTTTGTGCGCTGCAGGGGAGGCGTCAGCCATCATCCGGCGGAATCGGTGATGGCTGAGGATGTTGCGCTGGCGATTGAGGCGTTTGGGCGGGCGGTGAGAAAGCTGGCTGACGGTGGCGCGCGTTAAGCCACCGAACGCACCGCATCGTCGATATCTGCGCTCACCCGCACATCCTGCTCGTCAAACACCATGCAGTGACGGTCGTCAAACGCCACGTCTATCTTCTGCCAGGGCGCGAACTTCACGTCGCCCGGCAGCAAGATCTTCACGTTGTCATGGCCGTAGCATTGTCCAAACAGGTAAGTGTTGTTCCCCAGCCGTTCCACCACTTCACAGTTAAATTCCAGCGGCGTGCCGCGCTTAACGTCGGTGGTTAAATGTTCCGGACGAATGCCCAGCGTGACCCGACTGCCCGGCTGCAGTGGTGTGGTGGTTATCGCGAGCGTGAGCGACTTCTGCTGTGACAATCTGACGGTGAGCTTGCCCGGCTGCCAGGCTTCGACGGTGGCAGGCAGAAAGTTCATCTTCGGAGAACCGATAAACCCGGCGACAAATTTATTCGCTGGTTTGTAATAGAGATCCATCGGCGCACCCATCTGCTCAACCTTGCCATAGTTCATGACCACGATCTTGTCCGCCAGCGTCATCGCTTCTATCTGGTCATGTGTCACATACACCATGGTGGTTTTCAGCTCCTGGTGCAGTCGGGCGAGGTGCAGGCGCATTTCGACGCGCAGTTCAGCATCCAGGTTAGAGAGGGGTTCATCGAACATAAAGACGCGCGGGTTACGCACGATGGCGCGACCAATCGCCACGCGCTGGCGCTGCCCGCCGGACAGTTGTTTAGGTTTACGGTCCAGCAGGTGTGAGAGCTGCAGCGTTTTTGCCACCATCTCTACCTGATGGCGGATCTGATCTTTCGGGACTTTATTCACCTTCAGACCGTAGCCCATGTTTTCCGCGACGGTCATATGCGGATAGAGTGCGTAAGACTGAAAGACCATTGCCACGCCCCGGTGAGAAGGGGCGACGTCATTCATCACCTCATTACCGATTAAGACTTCACCTTCGCTAATCTCCTCCAGACCCGCAATCATGCGCAGCAGGGTCGATTTACCGCAGCCGGAAGGGCCAACAAAAACGGCAAACTCCCCGTCTTCAATCTCCAGATTCACGTTGTGTAAGGTAACGGTGTCGCCAAAGCGCTTGGTGACATTCCTCAATTGTATGTTCGACATCAGTGTTCCCCGAGTAAATCGCCAGTTATGTTTTACGTATAACAATTGTGTTTAACATGGCTGGACGGTGCAATTTGTCTGTGTTGACTATAACTTCCAGTATTCATGGGCCCTATACAGATATTCCATTAATGTTATGACGATCACACAACTCGCAGTTTTTTGTAGAGTTATCATGATGTGAAGGGTAGCGTATACCAAACCTAAGGCATTTGATGTCATACGTGCAGCATCAGATTTAATGCGTTATTTGATGAGGTGAGTAAGGCGTTTGATGCGATAACAACCATAAAATTGTTATACCTTCACATGAGGTTGAACATGAAAAAGAACATTCTCGCTGCGCTTATCCTCTCTACGCTCGCGATGCAGGTCCACGCCACCACGCAGCTTAACGTCTGGGAAGACATCAAGAAGTCGTCCGGCATAAAGGATGCGGTCGCCGACTTTGAAAAACAGTACGACGTTAAGGTTAACGTGCAGGAAACGCCTTACGCTCAGCAGCTGGAAAAATTACGCCTGGACGGCCCGGCAGGCATTGGCCCGGACGTGCTGGTTATTCCTAACGATCAGCTGGGCGGTGCCGTGGTGCAAGGGCTGCTGGCCCCTCTGAATCTGGAGGCTAAGCAGACGGAACAGTACACCCCGACCTCAATCAATGCCTTCAGAATGGATAATGCCCTCTACGGCGTGCCGAAAGCGGTCGAGACGCTGGTCCTGATCTACAACAAAGACCTCATCGACAAGCCCCTGAACTCACTGCAGGACTGGTATGACTTTTCGAAACAGCAGCGCGCGAAAAACCAGTACGGCCTGCTCGCCAAGTTCGACCAGATTTACTACAGCTGGGGGGCAATCTCCCCGATGGGCGGCTACATCTTCGGTCAAAACGACAAAGGCGGCTATAACGCCAGCGACGTTGGCCTGAACAAGCCGGGTGCGGTAGAGGCCGTGACGTACCTGAAAAAATTCTACGCCGACGGGATCTTCCCTGCCGGGATAGTCGGCGACAACGGTCTGAACGCCATCGACTCTTTGTTTACCGAGAAGAAAGCAGCAGCCGTGATCAACGGGCCGTGGGCATTCCAGCCGTATGAAGCGGCAGGCATCAACTACGGCGTTGCGCCGCTGCCAGCGCTGCCGGACGGCAAGCCTATGAGCTCCTTCCTTGGGGTGAAAGGCTACGTGGTCTCCACCTGGAGCAAAGACAAAGCGCTGGCGCAGAAATTTATCGAATTTATTAACCAGCCGCAGTACGTCAAAACCCGCTACGTTGCCACGCGTGAGATCCCGCCGCTGACGGCGATGATCGACGATCCGATTATCAAGAACGATGAAAAAGCGAGTGCCGTCGCGGTACAGGCGGCGCGTGCAACCGCCATGCCGGGCATTCCGGAGATGGGCGAAGTGTGGGGGCCAGCCAACGCCGCGCTGGAGCTGAGCCTGACCGGCAAACAGGATCCTAAAGCCGCGCTGGATAGCGCAGAGAAACAGGTCCAGATGCAAATCGAAGCCATGCAGGCCAGCAACCAGTAATGTTCTGACGTCGCCGAACGGGAGGCTGCTCTCCCGTTTTTTTTGAAAGGAGTTGTCTGTGAGTATCATCCCGGAAAATTTTGCCAGACCGCACGGGGCCGGGCGTCATGCCTGGACTGGCCTGCTGCTGGCGGTTATCCCTGGCTTCGGTCAGTTCTACCATCGCCAGTGGCTGAAAGGGGGCATCTTCCTGGTGCTGCTGGCCAGTTTTATCGGCGTATTTGCCGATTTTCTGCGCGAGGGGCTTTGGGGGCTGGTGACGCTGGGCGAGGAGGTGCCGCGGGACAACTCCATCTTCCTGCTGGCTGAAGGGATCATCAGCGTATTGATTGGCGCGTTTGGCGTCGTGGTGTATGCCCTGTCGATGCGGGATGCGTGGGTCAATGGCCGTAAACGTGATGAAGGCTTACGGCTGAACAGCGTGCGCAAGCAGTATCAGATGCTGCTGAGTGACGGCTTCCCGTATCTGATGATCACCCCTGGCTTTATCCTGCTGGTGTTTGTGGTGGTCTTCCCGATACTGTTCGGCTTTGCCATTGCGTTTACCAACTACAACCTGTACCACACGCCGCCGGCTAAGCTTGTAGACTGGGTCGGGTTTAAGAACTTTATCAATATTTTTACGCTCTCGATCTGGCGTTCGACCTTCTTCGACGTGCTGCAGTGGACGGTGGTCTGGACCCTGCTCGCCACTACGCTGCAATGTTCGGTAGGCGTGCTGCTGGCCATCCTGGTCAACCAGAAGGATCTGCGCTTTAAGCCGCTGATCCGCACTATTTTCATTCTGCCGTGGGCGGTGCCGGGCTTTGTCACCATTCTGGTGTTTGCCGGGATGTTCAACGACTCCTTTGGGGTGATCAACAACGCCATACTGGCCTTCTTCGGCATTGCGCCAAAAGCGTGGATGACCGATCCGTTCTGGACCAAAACGGCGCTGATTATGATGCAGACCTGGCTCGGCTTCCCGTTTGTTTTCGCCATGACCACCGGCGTGCTGCAGGCCATTCCGGACGATCTCTACGAAGCGGCGACCATGGACGGTGCCAGCAGCGCGACGAAGCTGCGCACCATCACGCTGCCGCTGGTGCTGTACTCGATTGCGCCGATTCTGATCACCCAGTACACCTTCAACTTCAATAACTTCAACATCATCTATCTGTTCAATAACGGCGGACCGGCGGTGGTGGGGTCGAATGCGGGTGGGACGGATATCCTGGTGTCGTGGATCTACAAACTGACGATGTCCTCTTCGCAATACGCGATTGCGGCGACCATCACTATCCTGCTGTCGATCTTTGTCGTCGGGCTGGCGCTGTGGCAGTTCCGCGCCACGAAATCGTTCAAAAATGACGACATGGCGTAAGGAACGTAACAATGGCTCAATCACAAAGTATTAAACGTGAGAAGTGGGTACGCCTCTCGCTCTCCTGGCTGGTTATCGCGCTGGTCTCGACAATCATCATTTACCCGCTGGTGTGGACGGTCGGCGCGTCGTTTAACGCGGGGAACAGCCTGCTGAGCTCGTCGATTATTCCCGAGAACGTCTCGGTGCAGCATTATGCCGACCTGTTCAATGGCCAGGTGAACTACATGACCTGGTACTGGAACTCGATGAAAATCAGCTTTCTGACCATGGTGCTGACCTTAATCAGCGTCAGTTTTACCGCCTACGCGTTTTCGCGCTTTCGCTTTAAAGGACGCCAGAATGGGCTGATGCTGTTCCTGCTGCTGCAGATGATCCCGCAGTTCTCGGCGCTGATTGCCATCTTCGTGCTGTCGCAGTTGCTGGGTCTTATCAACAGCCATCTGGCGCTGGTGCTGATCTACGTAGGCGGCATGATCCCGATGAACACTTACCTGATGAAAGGCTACCTCGATGCCATCCCGAAAGATCTGGATGAATCCGCGCGCATGGACGGGGCCAGCAACTTCCGGATTTTTATCGAGATCATCATGCCGCTTTCGAAGCCGATTGTGGCGGTGGTGGCGCTGTTCTCCTTCACCGGGCCGCTGGGAGATTTCATCCTCTCCAGCACCATTTTGCGCACCCCGGACAAATACACCTTACCCATTGGGCTTTATAACCTGGTGGCACAAAAAATGGGTGCCAGCTACACCACCTACGCGGCAGGCGCGGTCCTGATTGCGGTGCCGGTGGCGATCCTCTACCTGGCGTTACAAAAATACTTCGTCTCCGGCCTGACCTCCGGGAGTACCAAAGGATGATCATGAAAAGACTCAAACCCGCTTTGCTCGCCGTTTGCCTCTCATGTGGCCTTGCCGCGAGTGCGTTTGCTGCCGACGCGGTAAAAACGCGTCCCTTTAACGCCATGCCGGCGGATTTTATTAAGGGGGCGGATATTTCGACCCTGCTGGAAGCAGAACAACACGGCGCGAAATTCTATAACCAGAACGGCCAGCAGCAGGACGCGATTGCTATCCTCAAAGCCAACGGCGTAAACACCGTGCGCCTGCGCCTGTGGGTTGACCCGCAGGATGCGGATGGCAATACCTACGGCGGCGGCAGTAACAACCTGGAAAACACGATTGCGCTGGCGAAGCGCGTGAAGGCGCAGGGGCTGAAGCTGCTGCTCGACTTCCACTACAGCGATTTCTGGACCGATCCGGGCAAACAGTTCAAGCCAAAAGCCTGGGAGAAGATGGACTACCCGCAGCTTAAAACGGCGATCCATGACTACACCCGCGACACCATTGCCCGTTTTAAGAAAGAGGGCGTCCTGCCGGACATGGTGCAGATCGGTAACGAAATCAACGGCGGCATGCTGTGGCCGGAAGGCAAAAGCTGGGGGCAGGGCGGCGGCGAATTTGACCGCCTGGCCGGGCTGCTCACTGCCGCCATTGGCGGGCTAAAGGAGAACCTGACCGACGGTGAGCAGGTGAAAGTCATGCTGCATCTGGCCGAAGGCACCAAAAATGACACCTTCCGCTGGTGGTTTGATGAAATCACCAGGCGCAACGTGCCGTTCGATATTATCGGCCTGTCGATGTACACCTACTGGAACGGCCCGATAAGCGCGCTGAAAGCCAATATGGATGACATCAGCAAGCGCTATAACAAAGATGTGATTGTGGTGGAAGCGGCCTACGGCTATACGCTCGACAACTGCGATAACGCCGAAAACAGTTTCCAGGCGAAAGAAGAAAAAGACGGCGGCTATCCGGGCACCGTTCAGGGTCAGTACGATTATATTCACGATTTAATGCAGGCCGTTATTGATGTTCCGGACCAGCGCGGCAAAGGCATCTTTTATTGGGAGCCGACCTGGATTGCCGTCCCGGGCACCACGTGGGCGACCAAAGCCGGCATGAAATATATCCATGACGAATGGAAAGAGGGGAATGCCCGTGAGAATCAGGCATTATTTGATTGCCAGGGAAAAGTGCTGCCATCAATAACGGTATTTAAATAATTTTTATCTCCATTCAGGACGTTTTCAATATGAATAAATTTGCGCCTTTAAGCCCAAAGGTCGCGGCGTTATTGCATGGCGCCGACTATAACCCGGAGCAGTGGGAGAATTACCCCGGTATTATTGAGCAAGATATCGCCATGATGCAGCAGGCGAAATGTAATGTCATGTCGGTGGGCATATTTAGCTGGGCGAAGCTGGAGCCGCGTGAAGGGGAATATGATTTTGCGTGGCTGGATAATATTATTGAAAAACTCTATGCGGCAGGTATTCATATTTTCCTGGCGACGCCAAGCGGCGCGCGTCCGGCGTGGATGTCGCAAAAATACCCTGAGGTGCTGCGCGTCGGGCGCAACCGCGTGCCCGCGCTGCACGGAGGCCGTCATAACCACTGCATGTCATCTCCGGTGTACCGTGAGAAGACATTCACCATTAACCGTCTGCTGGCGGAGCGTTATTCCCACCATCCGGCGGTGCTGGGCTGGCATATCTCCAATGAGTACGGCGGTGAATGCCACTGTGATCTGTGCCAGGCACGCTTCCGCGACTGGCTGAAAGCGCGTTACAAAACTCTCGACGCGCTGAACCACGCGTGGTGGAGCACCTTCTGGAGCCATACCTATACTGACTGGTCGCAGATTGCGTCCCCCGCGCCGCAGGGAGAAGTGTCGATTCACGGCCTGAACCTCGACTGGCGTCGCTTCAATACCGCGCAGGTGACCGATTTCTGCCGCCATGAAGTGGCCCCGCTAAAAGCCGCGAATGCTGAACTGCCGGTGACCACCAACTTTATGGAGTATTTCTACGACTACGACTACTGGCAGCTTGCGAAGGCGATCGACTTTATCTCCTGGGACAGCTACCCGATGTGGCACCGGGAGAAAGACGAAACGGCGCTTGCCTGCTACACCGCCATGTATCATGACATGATGCGCAGCCTGAAGGGCGGTAAGCCCTTCGTGCTGATGGAGTCAACGCCGAGCACCACCAACTGGCAGCCAACCAGCAAGCTGAAAAAGCCGGGGATGCATATTCTCTCGTCAATGCAGGCGGTGGCGCACGGGGCGGATTCAGTGCAGTACTTCCAGTGGCGTAAAAGCCGCGGGTCGGTGGAGAAATTCCACGGCGCGGTTATCGACCACGTGGGGCATCTGGATACCCGCGTCGGGCGTGAAGTGACGCGCCTGGGCGAGATGCTGGCCCGCCTGTCGGGTGTGGTCGGCTGCCGTACCGAAGCCCGGGTGGCGATCGTCTTCGACCAGCAAAACCGCTGGGCGCTGGACGATGCCGAAGGTCCGCGCAATATGGGAATGGAGTACGAAAAAACCGTCAACGAGCACTATCGTCCGTTCTGGGAAAAAGGCATCGCGGTGGATGTCATTGACGCTGACGGCGATCTGAGCCAGTACGCGCTGGTGGTGGCCCCCATGCTTTACATGGTACGCGAAGGGTTTGCCGGGCGGGCAGAAGCCTTTGTGGCCAATGGCGGGCATCTGGTGACGACCTACTGGACCGGCGTGGTGGATGAGACCGATCTCTGTCATCTGGGCGGTTTCCCCGGGCCGCTGCGCAAGCTCCTGGGGATCTGGGCAGAAGAGATCGACTGCCTGGGTGAGGGGGAGCGCAATCTGGTTCAGGGGCTGGCGGGCAACGCGGCCGGCCTGCAGGGGCCGTATCAGGTGCGGCATTTATGCGAGCTGATCCACGCGGAGTCCGCACAGGTGCTGGCGACCTACCGCGATGATTTCTACGCCGGTCGCCCTGCGGTCACGGTCAATCGCGTCGGTAAAGGCAAGGCGTGGCACGTCGCTTCGCGCAACGATCTGCCGTTCCAGCGCGATTTCTTCGCCGGGATTATCAACGAGCTGGCGCTGCCGCGCGCCATCGAGAGTGAACTCCCGCCGGGCGTGGTTGCCACGGCGCGCACGGATGGCGAAACCCGCTGGGTGTTTGTGCAGAACTACACGGCACAGCAGCAATACATCACGCTGCCGCAAGGGTATACCGACTGCATGACAGACGCCGCCGCCGCGGGCGATACCGTGCTGCTGCCGTGGGACTGTCGGGTGCTCAGGCGTAAAGCGTAGTGCGGTTTTATTGCCGGGTGGCGCTGCGCTAACCCGGCCTTCCCAACCCGTAGGCCCGTGCAAGCGCAGCGCCGCCGGGCAAAAAGGCAAAGAGCCTGCTCCACGAGCAGGCATTTTTTTATCTGCATAGAATGAGGCGTATTATGGACAGTCAAATTACCCAGCGTTTAATTCCCGCGTTTGGCGGTGACGATAATATCGAACACGTCGAAGCCTGCATTACCCGCCTGCGCGTGACGGTTAAAGATTTAAATAAGGTTGACTCTGAGGCGTTACAGAATGAAGGGGCGCTGGGCGTAATTATTATCGGTCAGCAGGTGCACGCCATCTTTGGCAGGCAGTCTGATGCCTTACGTCAGTTATTAGATGAACACTTTAATCAGTAAATATAAAAAAGGGATAGCCAAAATAATGGCTATCCCTGAGCAGAGATATACGCTGCAATTAGCTGGAGATACAATAACGATTAACGCATTTTAAAAATGAAGATTTACCACCAGGCTTCGACCTGCACCCCAAAGTTCCAGGTATTATTCGCGGTGCCGTCCTCGAAGGATTTCCCTTTTTCGGAATCATTCAGGTAAGACGCAAACACACGCAGTTCCGGACGCGACATAAAGTCAGGGCCATCGGCCAGGCCGAGGGCAAGGGTGTATTTTTCGCCGCTCTGCTTGTAGTCAGACCCGTCGGTGTAGGTGTCTTTCTGGTAGAAACCACCCACTTCGCCAATCAGGCGGACATACTCGGTAAACTGGTACTGCGCGCGGCCGACAAGGGAAATCAGGCGCGATTTATCGGTATATTGCGTAGTGTCGTCCGCCGAACCCCAGGTCAACACGTGGTTGAAGGAGAGCTTGTCGGTAATGGGAATTAAGCCGGTATTGATCACGCGGTAGCCGCTGGCATCGTTCACATCGTTCCACATGTCGTACCAGCCGCCCCCCTGGGACACCATGTTCTGTGCCAGGCCTTTGTTGGCGTACTGCAACACCAGCTTGTTGTATCCTCCCAGCATGTCCTGGCTGATCTCGCCGGTTACCATCACGCCGTTGTCGGCCTCGTACAGCCCGCCGTACTCTTTCTGCTTGTTGGTCGGGTTTGGCATGGCGTAGTCGATGCCGACTTCGGTCCAGGCGCCTGCCCACGGTTTCCAGCCCGCATAGCGCAGATCGATATAGTTGATGTTCACGTCGTTATCACCGTCAACGCGGTAGTCCACGTCGTTGGCATCGCCGCGGATCCACGCCACGGAGACCGCGCCAGGGCCGAGCGTATAGTTCTCGATACCTGCGCCGGATCCCGAGATATTCCAGTATTTGGTGTCGATGATGTGCAGGTCGTGGCGCTGGTAATAGCGCTTCCCACCCCAGATCACCGCGTTGGGATCGCCCGGAATCAGCCCCTTGATCTGCAGGTTCAACTGACGCAGGCCAAACTGGGCATCGTCGCCAAAGGTGGTTTCGTTATCGTTAGAGCCGTCAGACACCATGCTCACCATGCTGTCGAGATAAAAGCTTACGTCGTTCTTTTTATAAACCTCAGAGCCCAGTTCCAGCTCGCCGTAGGTATCGGCTTCGTTACCCAGACGGCCAATTTTATTCTTCTGCCACTCCTCCATCCCACCATCCCGTGAGACGCCCACGCCGGAGCGAAGATAGCCATGGAAATCAATCGGTACCGAAGACGCGGCAAACAGCGATGGAGACGCTAACGCGGCAGCCAGCGCAACGGATACAGAGCGGATCGTCGTGTTCATTGTTACCCTCTTATTGTTTTGTAATACGTTCACAAATCCGCTGTCATAAAATGCCTAAACCTTTTGTCTGGCAATTGCATGATCATAAATGTGTGATTAAGTGCAAATAAAATAGACAATTTTGTATCAGGTAATGAGTTTTGTCGCAGGTTGTGACATTGTGAGCGTCATACTTTTTGATGGTGTTATGCCAGTGAAAAGAGGGCGGTAAGCGTTTTTTTTCAGCGCCCCTGTTACAATCAGCGCATAACAACATAAGGAACCGGACCATGAAGTCGAAAAGCGCAACGTTAGAGGACGTGGCACGCCATGCAGGCGTCTCCTATCAGACCGTGTCCAGGGTACTGAATAAATCTGCCAATGTATCCGATGCCACGCGTAGCAAGGTGGAGAAATCCATAGAGTTATTACGGTATGTGCCCAACCGCCTGGCTCAGCAACTGGTCGGCAAACAGACCCAGACTGTCGGACTGGTGACGATTTCGCTCGCATTGCATGCCCCTTCTCAGGTGGCTGCGGCGGTAAAACGCTATGCGAATGTGGAAGGTTATCAGGTCCTGATTTCCATGATTGATGAGAACGTCAACCACAGTATTCAGGATTCTATCAACGAGCTGAAGTCCCAGTTGGTGAGCAAGGTGATCATTAACGTGCCGCTGGAGGCCGAAGAGGCGCAAAAAATCGCGACCGACAACGATGATATTGTCTGTCTGTTTCTGGATGTCGACCCGTACAGTTCCGTGTTTAACGTTTCGTTTAACCCGGCAGACGGCACCCGCGCCAGCGTTAAATACCTTTACGAACTGGGCCATCGCGACATCGCCCTGCTGGCCGGGCCAGAGTCCTCTGTGTCGGCACAGTTGAGGCTAAAAAGCTGGATCGAAACCCTGAAAGGCTACGGCCTGGAACCCGCCTCGGTGATCCGCGGCAACTGGGATGCGCAGAGCGGGTATGCCGGTGCGCTGCAGATGCTGCGTGAAACGCCGCAGTTTTCCGCCGTGCTGGTGGGCAACGACCAGATGGCGCTGGGCGTACTGAGCGCCTTCCACCAGCAGCAGATTTCCATTCCGGGCGAGAAGTCGGTGATTGGCTATGATGACACTTACGAAAGCTCGTTCTTCTACCCGGCGCTGACCACGGTCTCACTGGATTTAGATCTGCAGGGTAAAGAGGCGGTGCGCCGCATTCTGGACAGCGGCGAAGATAATGCGTTGCGTATGTCCTCGATTTTACCTGCCCGTCTGGTGGTGCGACAGTCTACCGGGCCGAAAGGAGAGAAGGGGAAAAACCTCCAGGCGCTGGCCCAGCAGTTGCGTGAGATTGCGCATCAACTGGGTGATGTGTAGCACAGTGAGCACCGCAATCACGGGAAAGCGGTGCTCGCAAGATTACTCCAGCCCCAGCGTATATTGCGCGATTTTGAAGTAAATAATCAGCCCGGTACCGTCGATAAGCGTCGCGATAAACGGCGCGGAGACAACCGCCGGGTCAATGCCGCAGCGCTTGAGCACCATCGGGATCACGGACGAGACGATGGCGCTCCACAGCGTAATGCACACTAGCGTCAGGCTGACGATAAGCGTGATTTCCAGCCCAATTCCCATCATCCAGGCCCGGATGCAACCGGCAAGGCCCAAAGTGGCGGCAATCATCAGCGATGTGCTCATCTCTTTGCGCAGCACGCGTCCGACATCGCGCAGGTGCACCTCTCCCAGCGCCATGGCGCGCACCAGCGTGGAGGTGATCTGCGTTCCGCTGTTGCCACCTGTACCAATCAGCAGCGGGATAAAGAACGCCAGCGCGATGGCGGACTCCAGCGCCTCTTCAAAATGCTGAATGACCGAGCTGGTGTAGGCTTCGGCGACAAACAGCAGCAGCAGCCAGACGGAGCGTTTTTTCCACAGATTAAAGGCGCTGGTTTCCAGATAGGGCTTCTCCAGCGGCAGCGTCGCCCCCTGAAGCTGGGCATCTTCGGTAACGTCATCTTCCAGCAGATGGGCGATTTCCCGTTCGGTCAGGCAGCCGACAAGCTTCCCGTGGGTGACCACGGGCACGACATCCGCGTCGCCGTGGGCCAGCAGTCCGGCCACGTCGGCACGTTCATCCTCCGGTTTGACCTGTAAAAATTGCGAAATCATCAGCGATTTCACCGGCTGTACCGTATCGGAAGTCTGCAGCAACTGGCGCACGGCAATCATCCCCGCCAGGCGGCCATGGTCTTCAATGAAAATATGCGACGGGATATCATCGTCTTTTAATTTTTCGAAGAATTGCTCGCGCGCCAGCGCCACGCATAATGAAATATCGAGGACGATAAAATCGGTATTCATATACTGCGCGATGGCGCTGTCATTGAATGTCGGGTTCTGGTTGTGAATAGCGTAAGACATAATGAATTCCCTTTGAATAATAAAAATCTCTCAGGGGCGAGCAAGACAGGGCATGTCGAAGAGGAGATCCCCACGTCCTGGGTTCAGCACTGTACACCGTATCCCGCAAGGGAAGTTATACTGACAAAGCCTTGATTCGACAGTGCCTGTTTTACCCTGTGCCGGTTCTCTCGAACCCACCAGAGCGATAACGTGTATTTGTACAGGAGCCTCGCCATAACGAGATCGTTGTATACCCGTCATACTTCAAGTTGCAGGTGCGTTGGCTGCACTCACTCACCCCAGTCACGTACTTGTGTACGCTCCCGGGGATTCGTTCCCTTGCCGCCTTCCTGCAACTCGAATTATTTAGGGTATAAAACGAGAGGGATAATACGCTTAATTAATTTTGCCGCTCAGGAATTTAAAAAATGTTTAAGAACGGTTTAGAAGAATCTTATTAATAAGACGTTGAGGGTTTATTTAAGTGAATTCATTTTAAATGAAGAATGATATTTACATCGGGGGAGGGTAAATGACGTGGCTTGATACTTTGCTGAATCACTTTGCGCTCTATCCGGCACATCTTTTCGCGTTGTTATTTATGATGGCGCTGAGTAAATCAACGGTGCTGATCTCCTCTGTGCTGCCGCCCGCCTCGGTGATGCTGTTGACCGGCATTACCGTAAGTCAGGCGAGCATGCATCCGGCGCTGGCGTGGCTGGCCGTGGTGATGGGGGCAACGGTGGGTTCAGCGCTGAACTTCCATATCGGCCAACTGATGGGGCACACGCGATGGATAACCCGCCTCACCGCAAAACACGCCAGTAAATTTTTGCGGGTGCAACATCAGCTGCAGAAAAACGGCGTGCTGGTACTGTTCAGCGCGCGCTTCCTGGCGGTGCTGCGCTATATCGTACCGCTGGCGGCAGGCATGCTCAGGCTTAACGTGGTCAAGGTTTATGTGGTGAGCCTGCTCTCTGCCGCCGTCTGGGCGGCGCTGTATGTCGGCATTGTCACCGGCATCAGCGCCTTCTGAGTTACAAACTTCCCATCCCGCCGTCCACCAGCAGCTCCGTGCCTACCGTATAGCTGGACTCGTCGGAGGCCAGATAGAGCGCGGCTTTTGCCAGCTCCGTCGTGGAGCCCATTCTGCCCAGCGGCACAAGCTTGATGATCTCCGCCATCATCGCGTTAAGCGCTTCTTCGCTTAAGCCCGTTTTGTTAAAGGCCGGGGTTTCCACCGGACCGGGGCTCAGGCCGTTGACGCGGATCCCGCGCGGCAGCAGTTCTGCCGACAAGGTGCGCGCCAGCGACAGCAGGGCGGCCTTGCTCGCGGCATACACGCTGCTGGTGGGCAGGCCGATGCGCGCGCTTACGGAGCCGCACAGGATCACGGAGGAGGGATTATTCAGCAGCGGCAGCAGAGCCTGAATTAAAAAGAACGGCCCCTTCAGGTTGATGCCCATCAGTCGATCCCAGGCCTCTTCCTGCCACGCTTCCAGCGGCGCGTGCGTCACATCACCGGCGTTGAGAAAGACCGCGTCCAGGCGTGGCCAGCGGGCGGCAAGGATCTCCGCCAGCGCTTTTTGCGAAGCAATATCTCCCGCATCGGTCGGGATCACCCAGGCGTTTTCGCCCAGAATGCGCTCTGCTTCGGCGAGCGTGTCGGGATTGCGTCCGGTGACGGCGACGTGTGCGCCTTCGGCGATAAACGCCTGCGCGGTAGCAAGACCGATGCCGCTGGTGCCGCCGGTAATCAGCGTGTACTTATCGGTTAAACGACCCATTTTCTTCTCCTGAAATGTCTCTGGAGAAAACACTATAGAAACGTTAGTATCGAAAGGAAACCAGGTACCAAATGGATACTAACGAGGCAAGAGGTGTGCAATGGCAGAAAGTCTGGACGTGTGCTGCGAAAAAAAATCTGAGGTGTATACCTGCCCGATGACGCAGTTTGTCAACCTGATTTCCGGTAAATGGGCGATCCCCATTCTCTATCGCCTGATTGTGTTCAATACGCCCGTTCGCTTCGGCGATCTGCTGCGCGCGGCTGCCCCGATTACGCAAAAAGAGCTGACGAAGCAGCTTCGCCTGTTCGAGCAGCGCGGGCTGGTGACGCGTACGGTCTACCCTGAGATCCCGCCGCGGGTGGAGTACCAAATTACCGCGCTCGGGCTCACTCTGCAAAATGCTCTCTCGCCGCTGGCCGCCTGGATGACTGAGTACGGCGACCAGCTGGAGCGTTAGGCTACTGTTTTACGTAGCGCGGGGCCGGAATACCGGTGCGCGCGCTGTTAAACAATTCCAGACGCGCCGTTTCGTAGCGATCCCACAGGCCAGCGTCATGCATCGGCGGGATGGTGATCAGTTCACCCTGATCCAGACCCGCCAGCGACGCATCCACCATATCTTCCGTGGTCATTACTGACCCTTCCGGCAGATCGTTAACCGTGACGCCGGAATGGCTCCAGATCTCCGTCGCCGTGGCGGCAGGCAATACCGCCTGAATACGCACATGGCTGTCGGCAAACTCTTCCTGCAGCCCGCGGGTAAAGCTCAGCACCCACGCCTTGGTGGCGCTGTAGAGCGCGCTGCCCGCCCGCACGTGCAGAGCCAGCACGGACGCGATATTGACAAGCGTGCCGCGGTTATTCTGCGCCAGGCGCGGCAGAATGGCATACGTTAAGCGCATCAGCGCCGTGGTGTTCAGGGTGTTAATGGCCTGATGCCGGACCACATCACCCGCGAGGAACGGGGCCATTTGCGCGGTGCCCGCGTTGTTAATCAGCGTATCGATGGCGGTGTTACTGCGCAGCGTCTCTTCCACGGCGCGGATCCCGGCTTCCTCCGTGAGATCGGCCACCAGAACCTCGACCGCAACGTCATAGCGTTCGCGCAGTTCACTGGCCAGCGCCTGCAGTCGTTCCTCACGCCGGGCGACCAGCACCAGATTAAGGCCGCGAGCGGCAAGGCGATCGGCATAGACAGCACCAATTCCGGAAGAGGCACCTGTTACCAGGGCGGTAGAGCGTGGCGTAGTCATCGTGTGTTACCTCAAAGCAAAGTGGGTTATTTGGTTTCAACATGAAACTGAATCCACTCTCTGTCATTTGGTTTTATAATGCAACCAAATTAGTGGGCATTTTGTGCTTTTGCTGGCGGGAGCGATCAGGAGGGGAGTTTGGCCACAATCTGCTCAGGGGTCAGTTCGCGACCGTCGTCGGCGATAAGCGCCAGTTTTCGCAAGGGTTTGCGCTTTTCGCTATCGACAAGGACGGTGCCGCATTCGTGTTCAGCAAATAAATATTCATTGCCCCACTGTGACAGGGCAACCAGCACCGTCTGCAGGGCGCGTCCCTTGTCGGTCAGGACATACTCCTGCCAGGCGCTGCCGTCGGAGGCGGGCTGAAGCCGAAGGATACCTTCGTCAACCAACAGCTTAAGCCGCGTGGTCAGCATGTTTTTCGCAATTCCGAGGCTTTTCTGAAACTCGCCAAAGCGCGTAAGCCCGCGGAGCGCGTCGCGAACAATCAGCAGCGACCACCAGTCACCGATGATATCCAGCGAACGGGCGACGGGGCAGGTGCTCTCTTCAAGACGGGTACGTTTCACAGCACATTCTCCGGTGGGGTATGGTTTAATTATAAAACTAATCGACGCTTACCGTAAGCGTGTTAATCATCAGTTTGAGAAATGCTTCCCGGAAAATTTTCACGGTTCTGTCACACTGAACGCGACATTTTAAAACGAGTGAGGAATTAGGGATGAGAAAAGCACTACTCGCGCTGGCAGTCGCCGGTTCCATTTCAGCAACGTTTGGCGTGCAGGCGCAAGAGACGCCGGAAGGGTATCAGCTGGAGCAAGTTTTAATCATGAGTCGTCATAACCTGCGTGCCCCGCTTGCCAACAACGGCAGCGTGCTGGAACAGTCGACGCCAAAGCAGTGGCCTGAGTGGGAAGTGCCGGGTGGTCAGCTCACCACCAAAGGCGGCGTGCTGGAAGTCTATATGGGTCATTATATGCGCGAGTGGCTGGCACAGCAGGGGATGATCAAGACCGGCGAGTGCCCGCCAGCGGATGCGGTGTATGCCTATGCCAACAGCCTGCAGCGTACCGTCGCCACCGCGCAGTTCTTTATCACCGGCGCCTTCCCGGGCTGTGATGTGCCTGTCCATCATCAGGAAAAAATGGGCACCATGGACCCGACCTTTAACCCGGTGATTACCGATAACTCCCCTGAATTCCGCGACAAAGCGCTGAAGGCGATGGAGGCCGAGCGGCAGAAAATGCAGCTCGCAGAAAGCTACAAGCTGCTGGAACAAATGACGAACTACGCCGAGTCGCCGTCGTGTAAAGAGAAAAAAATCTGCTCGCTGGCGGATGCGAAAGATACCTTCAGCGCTGATTACGAAAAAGAGCCTGGCGTTTCCGGGCCGCTGAAGGTGGGAAACTCGCTGGTTGACGCATTTACGCTGCAGTATTACGAAGGTTTCCCGGCGGACCAGGTGGCCTGGGGAGAGATCAAAACCGACCAGCAGTGGCGCGTACTGTCGAAGCTGAAAAACGGTTATCAGGACTCGCTGTTTACCTCTACCGAGGTGGCGCAAAACGTCGCCAAACCGCTGGTGAAATACATCGATAAAACCCTGGTCACCGAACAGGCGAAAGCGCCGAAAATCACCCTGCTGGTGGGGCATGATTCAAACATCGCTTCCCTGCTCACGGCGCTGGATTTCAAACCGTACCAGCTGCACGACCAGCAGGAACGCACCCCGATTGGCGGCAAAATTGTCTTCCAGCGCTGGCATGACAAAAACAGCAACCAGGAATTGATGAAAATTGAGTATGTCTATCAGAGCTCGGAGCAACTGCGTAACGCCAGCGTGCTGTCGCTGCAATCTCCGGCGCAGCGCGTGACGCTTGAGCTTAAGGGCTGTCCGGTCGATGCGAACGGCTTCTGTCCTGTCGACAAATTCAATGCGGTGATGAACAACGCGGCAAAATAGAGGATAACCCCCCGCATGGCGGGGGGAAACGTTCAGACGTTTTTACGTTCGATGGTTTGCTCACCCCAGAAGAGCGAGTCTTTGTCCGTTTTTTCGAAGGCGCGCACCAGCACTTCATCGTTGCCTTCTTCCCAAATCTGCTCTGCCAGTTTTTCGTCATACTTCGCGACTTCAAAAATGGCTTCGGCGATCTCCGGCGAGGTATTGCGTAAACTTGCCCATTCACCCACGTGGTGAGCTTTTGATTCTTGCGTTGGCATGCTTGTCCTCCTGTTGGGTTAGCCGTTCAGTTTTTTGGCGAGACCCGCGACGTATTCGCCCTGGTAACGGGCGATAGCGAGCTCTTCATTGCTCGGCTGTCGGGAGCCATCGCCGCCGGCAATGGTGGTTGCGCCGTACGGCGTACCGCCACGTACCTGAGAAATATCAAATAACTCCTGTGCCCCGTAGCCAATCGGCACAATCACCATCCCGTGATGAGCAAGGGTAGTCCAGGTTGAGGTAATCGTCTGTTCCTGGCCGCCGCCGGTCCCGGTGGAGCTGAAGACGCTGGCGAGCTTGCCGTATAACGCGCCTGATGCCCACAGGCCGCCCGTCTGATCGAGGAAGGTACGCATCTGGCCGGACATATTGCCAAAGCGGGTCGGGGTGCCAAAGATGATGGCATCGTAATCAGCCAGTTCCTGCGGGGTGGCCACCGGGGCATTTTGTGTTTTACCCCCGGCTTTTGCGAATGCTTCTGCCTGCATGGTTTCCGGTACGCGTTTCACCACAACCTCAACGCCGTCCACCTTGTTTGCACCCTCTGCTACCGCGTGAGCCATGGTTTCAATGTGTCCATACATGGAATAATAGAGCACCAGAACTTTTGCCATTTTGCATCACTCCTCGTTTGTTTTCTCTGACAGCGGATCGCTGCGCTCTTTTAAAGATATGTCATCACAGCCAGACTGCAAAAATGAACGCCATTTATTTGATTTATAACAATATGGGTCTAAAAATGGCTTTGTAGCAAAATGATACAACTTTCCCGCTGCCGATTTTTAAAATGATAAGAAAGGCTTATGGATTACCGCCGCGTCATCTCACCCGAAAGACTGAGATCATGTTGCAGGATATTACCTTCGACTTGCCGGATAACCTCATTCCACTAAGCTTAGTTTCACGCGGCACAGATAAAGGCGTTGTCCTTGAGCCGCGAGGTGAAAGAATCCTCTTTTACTGAATGCAATATGATGTCTAATGTTTCACACTCTGGAGGTTAGAGATGGCAAACCATCGTGGTGGTTCAGGTAATTTCGCAGAAGACCGTGAAAGAGCATCAGAAGCAGGCCGTAAAGGTGGCCAGCATAGCGGGGGTAATTTTAAAAATGACCCTCAGCGCGCATCTGAGGCTGGCAAAAAAGGGGGTAAAAACAGCCATGGCGGCAATAAGTAAGTCGCCGGGTTGATCTCCCTGCCGCCGGGGCTTCCCGGCGGTTTTTTTATTTCTGCAACATTGAACTGTAACCAAAGGCAACGCACACTAGGGAATTGTTCTTCATTGCGAGTGCCGCATGTCTGTCTCACGTTTCAAATTTTCCGTTAAACCGCAGGAAGCCATCCTTATTCTCATCACCATGTTCTGGGGCGGGACGTTTCTGGCCGTCCAGTACGCGGTGACCCTTAGCGATCCGTTCTTTTTTGTTGGCCTGCGCTTTGCGACGGCGGCGATTGCCGTGGGGCTCTGCTCGCTTAACACGCTGCGGGGTCTGACGTTGAAAGAGCTTAAGGCGGGCGTGGCGATTGGGGTGGCGATAGCGATGGGCTATAGCCTGCAGACGTGGGGATTGCAGACCATCTCCAGCAGTAAATCCGCATTTATTACCGCCATGTATGTGCCGCTGGTGCCGCTACTGCAGTGGCTGTGCCTTGGGCGACTGCCGGGGCTGATGTCCTGCATCGGGATCGTGCTGGCGTTTATCGGTCTTATTTTACTGGCCGGGCCGGAAAACAACCTGCTGGCGCTGGGGACGGGGGAGATCATTACCCTGATCGGGGCAATTGCCATTGCGGCGGAAATTATTCTGATTAGCGCCTGGGCGGGGAAGGTCGACGTCAAGCGCGTGACGGTAGTGCAGCTCGCCACCGCGTCGCTGGTGGCATTTGCGACGATGGTACCGGCTGGGGAGTCGGTACCGCCAATGTCCACCGGCCTTGTCGTGGTGGCGCTGGGGCTGGGCATTTTCAGTGCCATTATTCAGGTGACTATGAACTGGGCGCAGCGCAGCGTGTCGCCGACCCGTGCGACGGTGATCTATACCGGGGAACCGGTCTGGGCAGGGATTTTTGGCCGGCTTGCGGGCGAGCGTTTGCCGCTGCTGGCCCTGGTGGGCGCAGCGTTTATCGTCGCCGGGGTGCTGGTGAGCGAATTAAAGCTAAAAAAACGTCGCCGTGAGGTGAGCGATGTGACGGCTGAAGAAGGTTTAGATTGAAAAAAAGGACGGATGTCTCTACGATATGTACGGATAAACACCGTACACAATAAAGTCAATTATGCCAGCACTTAAAAAACAGCGTATCGATCTTCGCCTGACGGACGAAGACAAAACAATGATTGAAGAGGCGGCGGCGATGACGAACCAAACGATCACCCAGTTTATGGTGAACAGTGCGTCTGAACGTGCTGCAGAGGTCATCGAACAGCATCGGCGTCTCGTCTTAAACGAAACATCATGGAATGCCGTGATGAACGCCATCGACAATCCGCCAGAGCCAAATGAACGCCTGAAGCGAGCGGCAAAACGTCTTCGAAACATGGAGTGAAGCGTCGTGGAAAATCTCACGATCGAAATGTTTTCAGAGGGAGAAGAGTATGATTTCAGGAATTTCGATTGTGGTGAACCCTCGCTAAATTCCTTCCTGACCGACCATCTGGTGCGTCAGCACACTGGGCGTATTTTACGCGGCTATCTGCTTAAAGATCGCGACCATCCTCGTGTCCTCGGCTATTACACGCTGTCCGGAAGTTGCTTTGAAAAAACGATGCTTCCTTCTAAAACTCAGCAGCGTCGGATCCCTTATATCAATGTACCGAGCGTGACGCTGGGGCGTCTGGCTGTCCATAAAGACCTGCAGGGACGCGAGTGGGGAACAACACTCGTTACGCATGCTATGCGCGTGGTTTACCTGGCATCGCAGGCGGTAGGCGTACATGGACTCTTTGTCGATGCGATTAACGAACAGGCTAAACGGTTTTATCTGAAGCTGGGCTTTATCCCTCTGACGGGTGAAAACAGTCATTCGCTTTTTTATCCCACCAAATCTATTGAACGCCTGTTTGAAGAAGAGTAGACCTGCGTCCTGAAAGTATGAGGGGGCGTTTTTTGCGCCCCTCACCCTAACCCTCTCCCCGAAGGGGCGAGGGGACTGGCTGGTGCGGTCTGTAAGACCAGCACAGGTCTGCATTTCTCCCTCTCTCCTTCGGGGTGACTTATCACGAATCCTGATGCACGACCTCGCCCTGCGGCGCGGCCGCTTCCCGCCGGTTCAGCAGGGCGTTAAGCAGAATGGCGCCAAAGGTCGCCGTACCAATCCCGCCAATCGTGAATCCGCCCAGCGTCAGGGCGAAATCCCCCGCGCCCAGCACCAGTGTGACGGCCACCATAATCAGGTTGCTGTTCTGGCTGAGATCGACGCGATGCTGCACCCAGATGCGTGCTCCCGCCACGGCGATCAGCCCGAAGACCACAATCGATGCGCCGCCGATAACCGGTGACGGAATGGTGTGGATCAGCGCGCCGAATTTCGGTGAGAAGCCAAGCAGTATCGCCATTACTGCCGCCGCCACGAACACCAGCGTCGAGTAGACTTTGGTTACCGCCATCACGCCGATATTTTCGGCATAGGTGGTGACGCCGCTGCCGCCCACGGAACCGGAGAGCATGGTTGCCAGCCCGTCGCCGACGAACGCACGGCCCATATACGGATCCATACTGCGTCCGGTCATGCCCGCCACGGCCTTCAGATGACCCAGGTTCTCCGCCACCAGAATCACCGCCACGGGGGCGATAAGCATCATTGCCTGGCTGTTGAAGGCTGGCGATGTGATTTGCGGCAGACCGAACCAGGCGGCCTGATGGAGCAACATGAAGTCGACAGGTTTGCCGAGACCAAAGACATTTGCCAGCAGAGCGTAGAAGAGACAGGCCACAATCAGCCCGACCAGAATCAGCAGGCGCTGGACCATACCGCGGGTAAATACCGCCACCAGGCCGATACACAGCACGGTGATCACCGCCATCCAGCTTTCAAACGGCGAGGCGGAGACGCTCCTGACCGCAATCGGCGCGAGGTTCAGGCCGATCGCCATCACCACTGCACCGGTCACTACGGGGGGCATCATGCGTTCGATCCAGCGCGTGCCGATCTTCATCACCACCAGACCAATCAGGGTGTACACCAGACCGCAGGTGATGATGCCCCCGAGGGCCACGCTCAGGTTAGGGTTGATCCCCTGGCCGTTAAACCCGGTGGTGGCGATGACCACCCCCACAAAGGCGGCGCTGGAACCCAGATAGCTGGGCACGCGCCCGCCGGTGACAAAAAAGAACAGCAACGTGCCGATACCGGACATCAGAATCGAGAGGTTGGGATCCAGCCCCATCAGCATCGGCATCAGCACCGTGGCGCCAAACATGGCAACCGCGTGCTGGACGCCCATTACCAGGGTTTGCCCGAGTGGGAGTCGTTCATCCGGCGCGACCACGCCGGCGTCTGTGGAGGTCGATTTCAACTGCCAGTGGGGAAATCCGAACATGGTCTGTCTCCTTAAAGCGCCTCAGCAGGCGGGTCGCATCAGCGCGTGGTAGCCGCGGTCAAACCACACCAGCCCTTGCGGCGCCGGGTGGCGGATAATCGAAACGATGTCGCAGAACAGAATGTCATGGGTACCAACGCTCACCACCTGGCTGATGCGGCAGTCAAAGGAGGCCAGCGCATCCTCCAGCCGTGGGCAGCCCGTGTCGCCCCTCTGCCAGCGGGCAGCGGCAAAGCGCTGTTCCATCGGCGTTTTGCCGCCAAACAGATTGGATAACGGCTCCTGCCCGGCGCTCAGGGTATTCACGCACAGGGTGCGGTTTTCGCTAAACGTGGGCCAGACGGACGCGCCGCGGTTCAGGCACACCAGCAGGGTGGGCGGTGAATCCGTGACGCTGCACACCGCGCTGGCGGTGAAGCCTGCTCTCCCCGCCGGGCCGTCAGTGGTGATGATATTGACCGCTGCGCCAACGCAGGCCATGGCGTCGCGAAAGGTCTGTTTATCCGGTGCTGTCATGTTCGCTCCTTACGCCAGCCCGCAGGCATCGTCGAAGTCCAGACGCGGCAGGCGTCCGTAAAGTTTGCCCGGGTCGCCATAGCCAATGTTGATCAGCAGGTTGCTTTTAAGCGTGGTGCCGGTGAAAAAGGCGTCGTCGACTTTTTGTCGGTCAAAGCCCGACATCGGGCCGGTATCCAGCCCCAGGGCGCGGCAGGCGAAAATCAGGTAAGCGGCCTGCATGGAGCTGTTGCGAAACGCCGTCTCTTCCGCAAGGGCGGGGCTGGTGGTAAACCAGCTTCTGGCATCACCGTGCGGGAACAGTTCGGGCAGGCGCTCGTAGAATTCACTGTCCCAGGCCACGATGGCCGTAACCGGCGCCGCGAGCGTTTTCTCCAGGTTGCCGCTGGAGAGCGCCGGGCGCAGCTTCTCTTTTCCCTCTGCGCTTCGCACAAAGACTATCCGCGCCGGAGAGCAGTTGGCGGACGTAGGGCCCCATTTCATCATGTCATAGATCTCGCGCAGGACCTGGTCGCTGACCGGCATATCCAGCCAGCCGTTATGGGTGCGCGCGGCGGTAAACAGCGTCTCCAGCGCAGTGGGATTAATGGCTTCGCTCATTACAGCTCCTTATAACGCGGGTTCATGGCTGTGCAGCAGGCTGGCAAGCCCGTTCAGCAGCAGCGTGTTAAAGGTGTCCGGCTCGGTGACGTTGCAGGCATGTCCACCCTGGCGCATCACCACTTTCTGACTGCCGGGGATTGCCGCCTGCAGTTCAGCGGAGCAGACAGAAGGCACCAGCATGTCGTCGCTGGAGCAGATAAGATGGACCGGGCAGCGAATGCGCGCGGCATGGCGGCTGAAGTCGGCTTTCTTCAGGGCGCTGAGCCGGTGCAGCAGGTTGGTTTTCCCCTGGAAATGGGCCAGCGCCAGCGCCTCTTCCGCCTCCAGACGAGGGGCGCGGGCCGCCATCCAGTCTGCCGGGTAGAGAAACAGCGGCTGCGCCTCTACCCACGCCTGCGGGCCGCCAGAATGCAGCAGGCGCTCGCGGATCTGAAAGCAGCGGCGGGTGTGCGCGTTAAAGGTTAACCAGCCGTTAACGCACACCAGCGCGGTGAGGGCGTCGGGATGATCCAGCGCCAGCTGCAGGCCGACCAGCGCCCCCAGCGCATGGCCGACGACGCTGTAGCGGGCAATCCCGGCCTCCGCCAGCGCCCGGGCCAGTTCGTCTGCCATCTGCGCAAGGCTGTACCCTTCCGGCAGGGTATCGGGGTTATTGCCCGTTCCGCGCTGGTCATAACAGACCACCTGATACTCCTGCTCCAGCGCGGCGAGCTGGGGCAGCCAGTAGCTGCCGCTGCCGCCGAGACCGGCAATCAGGACCACCGCGGGCGCCCCCTCATACGGGGGCGGTGAGACGGAGAGTTTCATGGCCGCCTCACTTCGCGATGTGGGCAACGGTGGCGATCTCAACCAGCGCCTCCGGCTTCACCAGCCCGCACTGAATGCAGAACCGGGCCGGTTTATCGCCTGGGAAGAACTCCGCGTAGATTTCGTTAATCGCGGCGTAGTTTTTCCAGTCGGTGATAAAGATGCTGTTGAAGGTCACATCCTCCATCGTGCCACCCGCTGTTTCGATCACCTTTTTGATGGTTTCCAGCACGTGGCGGGTTTGCGCCTTTGGGTCGTTGATAAACACCACGTTGTTGTCTTTATCAAACGGCAGCGTGCCGGAGACGTACACCACGCCGTCGGCGAGCGTGCCGGGCACAAACGGGGCGATGGGCGTGCTGGTGCCCGGCGGAATAATCACGGATTTCGGCATCGTTTTTCTCCTCAGGCGATACGGGCGAGTGGAGGATTCAGGGCGTCGCAGAACTCCGCGACGTTACTGACCCAGCCAAAAAAGGTTTCGATATTGAACAGGGCCGCTTTCTGGGCGAATTCCGGCCCGGCCTGATGGGTCGCGTCTTCCAGCACCACGCCGAAATACTCCAGGAAGAAGCCGTCGCGCAGGGTGGACTCCACGCAGACGTTGGTGGCGATACCGGTGAACACCAGATGGCGTATCCCCCGGCTGCGCAGCAGGCTGTCGAGCGGGGTGTTGAAAAAGCCGCTGTAGCGCGGTTTGGGCAGCACAATATCGCCTTCCTGCGGGACCAGTTCGTCCACCAGCTGATAATCCCAGCCGCCTTTCGCCAGCAGTTTTCCCTGCAGCTCGGGCCGCTTGCGCATGGTTTTCAGGGCGTTCGATTTGTGGAAATTCGGTGAACCGGGGCCGCCGGCCTCAACGTACTGGTCGTCCCAGCCGTTCTGGAACCAGACAATGAGCATACCGGCGGCGCGTGCGGCGGTTACGGCGGTTTTGATATTCTCGATCACCGGTTGCGTCGCCGAGACGTCGAACCCCGCCAGATCCAGATACCCGCCGGGGCTGGCGTAGGCGTTTTGCATATCCACGACAATCAGCGCGCTCTGCTCAGGCGCAAAGGTAATGGCTTCCGGGCGTGCGTTCAGGGTCGTCATTACGCCACCTCCTTCGTAACGGCAGGGATGTGGGCGCGGCACTGCATCAGCGGCTGGATGCGCTCGCCGAAGGTTTCCACGCCGGTAAGGAAATCATCGAAGGTCAGCAGGACGCCTTCCGCCCCGGGAACGGCCGCCACTTCGTCGAGCATTCTGGCGACGCTGGCGTACGAGCCCACCAGCGTACCCATATTGATATTGACGGCGGAGGTCGGGTCGGCCATCTGGCGCACGTTGGTGTCCGCGCCGGAGCGGGTATCCTTCTGGCTCTGCTCGGTGAGCCAGCTCAGGGCCTCCTCGTCGGCTCCGTCCTTATAGCGCTCCCATTTGGCGCGGGCGGCGTCGTCGGTTTCGTCGGCGATGACCATAAACAGCACATACGAGCCCACGTCGCGCCCGGTTTTGTCGGCGGCCTCTTTCATCCGCGCGGCGGTCGGGGCGAAGGCGGCTGGCGTGTTGACGCCTTTACCGAAGCAGAAGTTGAAGTCGGCATATTTCGCCGAGAATGCCATTCCCGCGTCGCTCTGCCCGGCACAAATCACCTTCATGGGAACCGACGGCTGCGGGCTGACGCGGCAGTCGTTCATGGTGAAGAAATCCCCTTTGAAGTCGCTTTTGCCGGTACCCCACAGGTCGCGCAGCACCTGCACGTATTCGGTGAGGTAGTCGTAGCGACGAGAGAAGTAATCGTCACCCGGCCACAGCCCCATCTGCTCGTACTCTGGCTTTTGCCAGCCGGTGACCAGGTTGACGCCAAAGCGCCCGCCGGAGATGGAGTCGATGGTCGAGGCCATGCGCGCCACGATGGCCGGGGGCAGGGTGAGCGTGGCGGCGGTCGCGTAAATCTGAATCCGCGAGGTGACCGCGGCCAGCCCGGCCATCAGGGTGAAAGACTCCAGGTTGTGATCCCAGAATTCGGTTTTGCCACCAAAGCCGCGCAGCTTGATCATCGAGAGCGCAAAGTCGAAGTGGTAGTGCTCCGCTTTTTGCACGATGGCCTTATTCAGCTCAAAGGTGGGCATGTATTGCGGTGCCGTGGTCGAGATAAGCCAGCCGTTGTTGCCGATCGGTACAAATACGCCAATTTTCATCACGAACCTCTCTTCATCTCAGTGTGGGGTGAAAGTCAGACGTGGCGCTGCATCCTGCATATCCTGTTAAGCCTCGTGAAAAGGGATCTGCAAAGGGGATGCCAGTTTTTAAAAAGGCTTTGTTATTAATGTGTTAATCAGAGGTTGGTGAATTGGAATCAAATAAAGTGGACTAAATGGTCAAAAGTAATGCACGCAAAACAGGCAGCGGTGCGCGATGACGGTGCAGGGGAGGCGAGGGTAATGCGGCAACGATTCCGGTGCGGAACAATTCATCACCAGACAACACGGATAGTGGTGCTCCATTCGCAAATTTCTTCACCCTTTTCAAATGCTTCATTTCCGTTTGGGAAACACAGGGTCAAATGTGCAAAAGGACACTGGCGCGCCTCACCGATGACTATCAAGCTTCCATTATTCAGTGGGGCGCTTCTAAGATAATTATTTAGGACACATATCTCTATAGCTTGTCATTTTCATCCTGGTTGCTGCCCCAGTTGATTTATTTATCTCATATAACTCAAAATAGCACATGTTATCGTCATTCCGGTTCCTGAATTCATATAATTTGTCTTTTTCAGGCCGGATAACAAAGTCTTTAGTACAAAGTCTACCATCGCTAAGATGGTTTGAAGGCCATACGCCTAATAATTTCCCCGCTCGAACATAATATTCTGCGCGGTCAAGAGGGTATACGCCATCTGGCAATTTTGATTTTTTAAAGCCCTTATCGATATATACGGGGTTACTTTCGAAAGTTGTTCTTACGTGAGGGTAGTATCCTTTTGGAGGCATCTTATATGGCTGATTACAATCAAAATCCCCCCACATCATAGAATCGCTGGTAAAACCAATAATTCTCACTTCAGCCCGGTCTCCAGAGGTGACATCCTGCACATGATTAACGACAACCTCGCGTTGTATGCATCCTGTCATTGCAATAGATATGAGGAAGAAGGGGACGGCAACCAACGTTTTTGTTTTTTTTGACATAAATCAAATCCTTTTTAACCATTATGTGTAACGTCATCACTCTACCAGTCCAATAATATTAACTCCAGCAGAACTGGACGGTGACAGTTGTATGCGCAATGTGGTGCAGGGTAAAGAAAAATGATTAACAAGGCTGCTGATGCGTCGTTGTGAGTCGGAAATAAAGACTTAAGTCAATTTTTTAAAATTAGGGATGTTCGTTCATATAGTGGTACCATATAATTTCAATGCTGGTATGTTTTTTTCAGCATTTAGTAAACTTGATACATATTACTACTCCGTGAAGGGTGGGGGCTAACGTGGGTGTAAAAAGAGAATCGCATATGTAGCAGCATACCGATTTGGACCACATAAGCAGAAGTGCAGAATGTCCGCCTCTGGCACCACCGGGAAAAGAATTTCTGCTTTGAGCAAAAAGCGGACATCTTAAGTGGTTTTTTTGTTACTACCTCTATGTAGCCATGTTATATGGCTACATTTATAAAGAAGTAAGGATTAGTCTTTTCCCGGACCATAATTAAATTTTGTACCTTTGCCAATGGCGTAAAACTGTCCGCCAGCCACGTAATGGACAGTACGCAATTCATCAGGCGCATCATCAAAAATCCAGTGCCCATTTTTGAAAACGCGGTCATCACTCCATGCTCCGACAATTTCCCCCATGAACAAGTTGTGCTGCTTTTCATTTTCTACATTGGGTATGACCTTACAGATTAACCAGCCTGCGCAACCTTCAACTAAAGGAAGATCAAACTCTTTCTGATAAAACAGTGGAATTTTACTGTTTTTATCGGGTGTATCAGAATAACTGTGGCCTCCAGCATATAAAACCATTTCCATTTGTTTTACTACCGGGATCTGGACAACGTAATATCCGCTTTTTTCTACAAGCCCGCGAGTAAATGCCTGTGGACCTATAAAAGCCATCACTTTGTTATTGCCTACTAACCCCACCCAAGCCGCTGCCATGACATTTTCAATGCCATCATTTTTAGCAGATATCATCGTCGTTGGCCCGACCTGCAATAAACGATAGGCTTTGTTTAACTCTACTGGTTGAATTGACATAATTTACTCTTTTGGGTTCTGATAAAAAATCAAGACAGGTTACTTATTTGATTGTTCGATTATATGACTGGAATAGTTGCAAATTAATTGCTATTATCTAAATACATTATTGCAATTTTCACAACAATCATGAACAAACTTGATGCACTAAAGTTTTTTATCATTGCCTCTGAGACCCTAAACTTCCGCGAAGCAGCCATAAAGTTGTCGGTTTCACCATCAGTAGTAACCCGAACAGTCGCTGAGTTGGAGAAACAACTTGGTGAACCTCTTTTCAAACGCAATACTCGTTCGATCTTTCTCACCAGTTTTGGTGAGTTATTTTTACCCCAAGCGAAGCGACTGCTGGAAGATTCTGAAAAATTATTTCAGACAGCGAAAGATGATAATGAAATGAAGGGTATTGTTCGTATCACATTACTTCGATTTCCAAATCATGAACAAATCTTGTATGAACTATTGACTGCACTACGTCCATATCCTGAGTTATTTATCGACTGGCGTTTAGATATGATGAAACTTGATACTATCGAGCATCGTATCGATATAGGTATACGCGTAGGGCGAGAACCTAATCCAAACTTTATCATTAAAAATATCGGGCAAGTTGAACATATTTTGGTTGCGTCTCCTGAACTCATTGCGCGCCTGGGAGCACCAATTGATTTAGAAGATCTTCGACAGCGTTATCCATTTAGTGGTTTAATTAATCCTGAGACGGGAAAATCATTTGAGTTTATGAGTGACGCAGTGAATACTTTTGTCCCTCGCCATATTGAGTTTTATACTACAGACCCATACGCCGAAATTCAGGCTGCATTGGCCGGGAAAACGGTTGTACAATCCAGCGATTTTATCTGTAGGGAGTACTTAGCAAGCGGCCAACTTGTTCCCACACTGCCTGAACTGCGACAGGAGAAATGGCAATTTTATTTATATCGGCCTTACCAGTTGATTACTCCCAAAAGGGTGACGGTCGTTTTTTCGCTATTAGAAAAAATATTACGCAAATATTTCGCATCAAAATAACCGTCTCCTCAACGTCCGCTCCTGGCACAAAGCGGACTGTCTAAAGGGCCGAGGAACCCGCTATAAAGAACGGTTAGTTGCATTCGCATTGGCCTCCCACAACAGCTTTTCCTTGTCGATTTTGCACAGACTCGGTACCCCAGGATGTCGAGAGAAAGCAGGGCTTTTGCTATGCTATGGCAAACCAATAAGGAGAGCGGGAATGACACAAGGCGCAGTGAAAACACCAGGTAAGCGTTCGCAGGCCGTGAGTGCCAAGAAGCAGGCCATCCTCAGCGCGGCGCTGGAGACTTTTTCACAGTTTGGTATTCACGGCACGCGCCTGGAGCAGGTGGCGGAGCAGGCCGGGGTGTCCAAAACCAATCTGCTCTACTATTACCCATCGAAAGAGGCGCTGTATGTCGCGGTGATGCAGCAGATCCTCGACATCTGGCTGGCGCCGCTGAAAGCGTTTCGTGAAGAGCTGGCCCCGCTGGTGGCAATCAAAGAGTACATTCGCCTGAAGCTGGAGGTCTCGCGCGATTACCCGCAGGCCTCAAGGCTGTTCTGTCTGGAGATGCTGCAGGGCGCGCCGCTGCTGCAGGCGGAGCTGACGGGGGATTTAAAACAGCTGGTTGACGACAAGTCGGCCATTATTGCCGGATGGGTGGCCAGCGGAAAGCTGGCGCCCGTCGACCCGCATCATCTGATCTTTATGATTTGGGCTTCAACCCAGCATTACGCTGACTTTGCGGCCCAGGTTGAGGCGGTGACCGGAAAAACGCTTCAGGATGAAGCGTTTTTCCACAGCACCCTGGAAAACGTGCAGCGGATGATTATCGAAGGGATTCGCGTGCGTTAGTTTCCCGGCGGGAGAGGGCAGCTTAAGTCGCCCTCTTCACACTGCATCAGCGAGGCCAGAAACGCTTCACGCTCCGCGGTTTTCTCCGTCAGGCACTGATTAACAATCATCGGCTGAATGCTGCCGCCTTCCGTACCCGAACCGATAAACGTACAGTCCGCATCACGCAGGGTAATCCACGCCTGCTGCGCTTTTTTCAGCAGGTCGCGCTGAGGGGCTGCCGCGCGCTTGATGGCCGCCTGATACGTCTGGTTGAGCTTTTTATCGGCAGCCTGATACTGCTGCGCGCTACAGGTATTCAGTTCAAGCTGGGTGGTCGCTTTGTCGCACTCGTCGGCCAGCGCGCTGGCGCTCAGCAGCAGTGCTGCACCTGCGATAAGAAATCGTTTCATACACTCCCCAATTAAATAAGGCTCCGTCTCCGGAGCCTTATTAGCACAGCGTTAGCCGATTGTCATCAGGCTGGCGTTACCGCCTGCCGCCGCGGTATTGACGCTGAGTGAACGTTCCACGTACAGACGCTCCAGCAGCAGGTTGGTTTCCCCGCGCGCGAAGCCCTGCACCGAAACAATTGCCCCGCTGCGGGCCGCCACCTGTTCGCACAGTTCGCGCAGCTGGTCCGAATCACCGTGATAGATCACCGCGTCAAACGGCTGCGTCAGCAGCGCATCGGCTTTTGCGAAGTGAATGCGCGCCGAGACCGCTTTCGGCAGCTGTTTTGCCAGGTCGCGGTGCAGCGCATCTTCCGGCCACAGCACTTCACAACCGGTTGCCATAGCTGCGGCCAACTGCACCAGCGCGTCCTGCTCGTTATCCGCCACGCACAGCACGCGCTCGCGAGGCATCAGCGTCCAGGTGTTGCGCTCGCCGGTTGGCCCTGGCAGCAGACGCTGCGTACCGGCCTGCGCCAGCTCGCCGTACTGCTGTGCGAGGGCACGCAGTTCAGGACGTTTTTCCGCCCATGTGATGAGGGCTTCCAGCGGCTGCGTCAGCACGGTTTTCAGCTGCGCGTCCACCGGATAGTCCGCGTCCTGACGCGCCAGCGTTACGCCCAGCGCGTTCTCCGGACGGTTCGCCAGCAGACGGTACAGGTAGAGCGGGCCGCCCGCTTTCGGACCGGTGCCGGAGAGGCCTTCGCCGCCGAACGGCTGCACGCCCACGACCGCGCCGACCATGTTGCGGTTAACATACAGGTTACCCACTTTGGCGTTACCGGTGACCTGCGCGATGGTCTCGTCGATACGGGTATGCACCCCGAGCGTCAGGCCATAGCCGGAGGCGTTGATCTGCTCAATCAGCGCGTTGAGGTTATTGCGGTTGTAGCGCACCACGTGCAGTACCGGACCGAAGACCTCTTTTTTCAGCTCGTCGAAGCTTGCCAGCTCAATCAGCGTTGGCGGCACAAAGGTGCCGGTACGCCATTCGCGGGCATCTTCACTGGTTTCACGCACGGCCTGGAACACCGGACGGCCTTTTGCGCGCATCGCCTGAATATGGTTTTCGATATTGGCTTTCGCTTCCGCGTCGATCACCGGCCCGATGTCGGTGGTGAGACGGCCCGGGTTGCCCATGCGGCATTCGGCCATCGCGCCGCGCAGCATCTTCAGCGTGTGGTCGGCCACGTCATCCTGCAGGCACAGCACGCGCAGGGCGGAGCAGCGCTGACCGGCGCTGTCAAAGGCGGAGGCCAGCACGTCAACCACCACCTGCTCGGTGAGCGCGGAGGAGTCGACGATCATGGCGTTCATCCCGCCGGTTTCGGCGATGAGCGGAGTCGGACGACCCTGCGCATCCAGACGGGTGGCAATATTGCGCTGCAGCAGGGAGGCCACTTCGGTTGAGCCGGTGAACATCACGCCGCGCACGCGGTTATCGGCGGTCAGTCTGGCGCCTACCGTTTCACCACGTCCTGGCAGCAACTGAACCACGCCCGCCGGCACGCCGGCTTCCAGCAGGATGTTGATGCCCTGCGCGGCAATCAGCGGGGTTTGCTCTGCCGGTTTGGCCAGCACGCTGTTGCCTGCGGCCAGGGCGGCGGCAATCTGGCCGGTGAAGATTGCCAGCGGGAAGTTCCACGGGCTGATGCAGACGACCGGACCCAGCGGACGGTGGGTTTCGTTATCGAAATCATCGCGCACCTGGCCTGCGTAATAATGCAGGAAGTCGACCGCCTCGCGCACTTCGGCAATGGCGTTGCTGAAGGTTTTCCCCGCTTCGCGCACCAGAATGCCGATAAGCTGTTGCATCTGATCTTCCATCAGCACCGCCGCGCGTTCCAGAATGGCGGCGCGCTCCTGCGGCGGGGTGGCGAACCAGATAGGGGCGTTGTTCACCGCGCTCTGCAGCGCCTGCTCTACTTCCGCGTCGGTGGCTTCACGCACGTAGCCGACGATATCTTTTGGCTCCGCCGGGTTGATCACCGGCTGCATTTCACCGTCAGCAACCGGCTGCTCCAGCATCGGTTTGGCCTGCCATTTCTGCAGCGCGCTGTTGAGCAGGGCAGAGGAGAGGGAGGCCAGACGGTGTTCGTTGGCAAGATCCAGACCCGCCGAGTTAACGCGGCCTTTGCCGTACAGCTCGCGCGGTAGGGGAATTTTCGGATGCGGCAGGCCAATCTGACCTTCCTGAGCCGCCATCTTCTCAACGGCCAGTACAGGATCGGCCACCAGCTCGTCCAGCGGCAGCGTGGTGTCGGCGATGCGGTTAACGAAGGAGGTGTTCGCACCGTTTTCCAGCAAACGACGCACCAGGTACGCCAGCAGGGTTTCGTGGGTGCCCACCGGGGCGTAAATACGGCATGGGCGGTTGAGCTTGCCGTCCGCCACTTTCCCGGTCACCTGTTCGTACAGCGGTTCACCCATGCCGTGCAGGCACTGGAACTCGTACTGGCCCGGATAGTAGTTCTGCCCGGCCAGGCTGTAAATCGCCGCCAGGGTGTGGGCGTTGTGGGTGGCGAACTGCGGATAGATCAGGTTCGGCACGCCAAGCAGCTTTTTCGCACAGGCGAGGTAAGAGACGTCGGTGTAAACCTTGCGGGTATACACCGGATAGCCTTCCAGCCCTTCCATCTGGGCGCGTTTGATTTCGCTGTCCCAGTAGGCGCCTTTCACCAGACGGATCATCAGGCGGCGACGGCTGCGGCTGGCGAGGTCAATCAGGTAATCAATGACGAACGGGCAGCGCTTCTGGTAGGCCTGGATAACGAAACCAATGCCGTTCCAGCCCGCCAGCTCCGGCTCGAAGCACAGTTTTTCCAGCAGGTCGAGGGAGATCTCCAGACGGTCGGCCTCTTCGGCGTCGATGTTGATCCCAATATCATACTGACGCGCCAGCAGGGTCAGGGACTTCAGGCGCGGATAGAGCTCTTCCATTACCCGGTCGTACTGCGCGCGGCTGTAGCGCGGGTGCAGGGCGGAGAGCTTAATTGAGATGCCCGGGCCTTCATAAATACCGCGGCCGTTAGAGGCCTTACCGATGGCGTGGATTGCCTGCTGATACGAAACCATGTAGGCCTGCGCGTCGGCGGCGGTCAGGGCGGCTTCGCCCAGCATGTCATAGGAGTAACGGAAACCTTTATCTTCCAGTTTGCGGGCATTCGCCAGCGCTTCGGCAATGGTTTCCCCGGTCACAAACTGCTCGCCCATCAGGCGCATCGCCATGTCCACGCCTTTGCGGATCAGCGGCTCGCCGCTCTTACCGATAATGCGGTTCAGGGAGCGGGAGAGGTTGGCTTCGTTATGGGTCGAGACCAGTTTGCCGGTAAACAGCAGGCCCCAGGTCGCGGCGTTAACGAACAGCGACGGGCTGCGGCCAATGTGCGAATGCCAGTTGCCGTTGCTGATCTTGTCGCGGATCAGCGCGTCGCGGGTGGCTTTATCCGGAATTCGCAGCAGCGCTTCCGCCAGACACATCAGCGCCACACCTTCCTGTGAAGAGAGGGAGAACTCCTGCAGCAGACCCTGTACCATCCCGGCGCGGCCGGTGGCGGTCTTCTGGTTACGCAGTTTGTCCGCCAGCTGATACGCCAGGCTGTGCGCCCGGGCGGCAATCTCCTCCGGCAGACGGGCCTGCTCCAGCAGCATTGGTACCGCGTCGGTTTCGGCGCGACGGTATGCGGCGGTAATGGCGGCGCGGCTGACGGACTGCGGCAGGATCTGCTCGGCGAATTCGAGGAACGGCTGGTGAGTTTCGTCGCCCGTGACCGGTGCTTCCTCGCTTTCATTGGCGGCACCGGCGAGCAGGGCAGGCAGCTCTGGCAGGCCCTCGTCGCTCTCAAGTCTTTCGAGGTAGTTAAAAATCGCCTGCTTAATTAACCAGTGCGGCGTGCGGTCAATGCGGGTTGCTGCGGTCTTAATCCGTTCGCGGGTTGCGTCATCCAGCTTAACCCCCATGGTGGTCATACCCATGCCAAAGCTCCTGTTGTTCTTTCATCGTGTTTGGTCGTTAGCGTGAAATATCCACCATGTTGCAACTTTGTGCAACCGTGTTAAATGTGACCTGGTCTGCAACCCAGAAAATGAATGGAATGTTAATGAATGGTTAGCTGAAAAAACGCACCGGACAAGTGACGGGAAGCCTGGTTTTATGCGGGAGTTAACACTTTTCAAAGGTGCAACCCGTAAAAGCGTGAGCGAGTGCAACCTATAGGAAACTCGTATCAAACCGGGGATGAAATTGATGTAAATGCAGTGTTAAATCGTTTGTCAGCGGGAGGCGCATACGGCAGGATAGCGCGCCCAACCGAAACACAAGATACCATCACCTCGTTCCGGTGATCATATAACAAGGCAACCTGGACGGTTGTCGCTCGACACTTTTGGAGAATTTGAATGGCAATTAGCACACCGATGCTGGTGACATTTCTCGTTTATATTTTTGGCATGATCCTGATAGGGTTTTTGGCATGGCGTTCAACGAAAAACTTTGACGACTACATTCTGGGCGGACGCAGTTTAGGCCCGATGGTGACCGCACTCTCGGCGGGCGCATCGGACATGAGCGGCTGGCTGCTGATGGGTCTGCCAGGGGCGATTTTCATCTCCGGTATCTCCGAAAGCTGGATCGCCATCGGTCTGACCGTAGGCGCATGGATCAACTGGAAGCTGGTGGCAGGCCGTCTGCGCGTGCATACCGAAGCGAACAATAACGCCCTGACGCTGCCGGATTACTTCACCGGACGCTTTGAAGATAACAGCCGCATCCTGCGCATTATCTCTGCTGTCGTTATTCTGCTGTTCTTTACCATCTATTGTGCTTCCGGCATTGTGGCCGGTGCGCGCCTGTTCGAAAGCACCTTCGGCATGAGCTACGAAACCGCCCTGTGGGCCGGTGCTGCCGCCACTATTCTGTACACCTTCGTGGGCGGCTTCCTCGCCGTTAGCTGGACTGACACCGTGCAGGCGAGTCTGATGATCTTCGCCCTGATCCTGACCCCGGTGATTGTGATTTTCACCGTCGGCGGCTTTGGTGAATCGCTGGAAGTGATCAAGCAGAAGAGCATTGAAAACGTCGACATGCTGAAAGGGCTGAACTTTGTGGCCATCGTGTCGCTGATGGGCTGGGGTCTGGGCTACTTCGGTCAGCCACACATTCTGGCGCGTTTTATGGCCGCGGACTCTCACCACACCATCGTCCATGCCCGTCGTATCAGTATGACGTGGATGATCCTCTGCCTGGCCGGGGCATGTGCGGTAGGCTTCTTCGGTATCGCGTATTTCAGCAATAACCCGGCGCAGGCGGGCGCGGTGAACCAGAACGCCGAGCGCGTGTTTATCGAGCTGGCGCAGATTCTGTTTAACCCGTGGATTGCCGGTATTCTGCTCTCCGCCATTCTCGCGGCGGTGATGTCCACCCTGAGCTGTCAGCTGCTGGTCTGCTCCAGTGCGATCACCGAAGACCTCTACAAAGCCTTCCTGCGTAAGGGCGCGAGCCAGAAAGAGCTGGTGTGGGTTGGGCGCTTTATGGTGCTGCTGGTGGCGCTGGTGGCGATTGCGCTGGCGGCCAACCCGGAAAACCGCGTGCTGGGCCTCGTGAGCTACGCGTGGGCAGGCTTCGGTGCGGCGTTTGGTCCGGTGGTGCTGTTCTCCGTCATGTGGTCACGCATGACCCGTAACGGCGCGCTGGCGGGGATGATTATCGGTGCGGTCACCGTTATCGTCTGGAAACAGTTCGCGTGGCTGGGGCTGTACGAAATCATCCCAGGCTTCATCTTCGGCAGTATCGGCATCGTGGTCTTCAGCCTGCTGGGTAAAGCACCGTCTGCCTCCATGCAGAAACGTTTTGCCGAAGCAGATGCGCACTACCACTCTGCACCGCCGTCTAAGCTGCAGCCTGACTAATCCTCCCCCTCACCTTAACCCTCTCCCCAAAGGGGAGAGGGAATAAACCTCTCTTGCTAAATTCTGCAATTTACGTTGATATCGCTGTGCTTATAACAATGAGGATAGCGACACATGACAATCAAAACAGGGTTAATGGCAGGGGCATTATTGCTGCTGGCAGGCTGCACCGTACCGTCGCAGCACGCTACGGTTGAAACCTGCAAAGCGGATAACCAGATGCAGCAAACCACGCTCTATTTCGGACTGAATCGCCCGGCCGGGGCGCAGATCACCAGCAATGAATGGCAGCAGTTTGTCGACCAGGACGTGACGCCGCGTTTTCGCGATGGCTTAACGGTGTTTGACGCACGGGGGCAGTGGCTGGGGAACGACGGGAAAGTGGCACGTGAACCGAGCAAGGCGCTGATGCTGATCCACGGTAACGATGCGCAGAGCGAGAAGAACATCGAAGCGTTACGCGGGATATATAAGTCCCGCTTTGCGCAGGAGTCGGTGATGCGTGTCGACCAGCCGGTGTGCGTACAGTTTTAATGAAAAACGGCGGGATTCCCCGCCGTTGTTGTACCGTAGGCCGGGATCGCTGCGCGTCACCCGGCAAAAAAATTACAACACCAACCCCGCAAAGCTCGCCGACAGCAAACTCACCAGCGTCGCGCCGTAGACCAGACGCAGACCGAAACGCGACACCACGTTCCCCTGCTGCTCGTTCAGGCCCTTGATCGCGCCCGCCACGATGCCGATGGAGGCAAAGTTCGCAAACGACACCAGGAAGACGGATAAAATCCCCAGCCCGCGCGGGGACATCTGATGCGCGATTTTTTGCAGCTCAATCATCGCCACAAATTCATTCGCCACCAGTTTGGTTGCCATAATACTGCCCGCGTTTAAGGCGTCACTGAGCGGAATCCCCACCAGCCACGCCAGGGGATAAAATACATACCCCAGGATCTGCTGGAAGCTCATGCCAAATACGCTGGAGAAGAGGGCGTTAACGGCGCTAATAAGGGCGATAAAGCCGATCAGCATGGCCAGAATAATCATCGCCACTTTAAAACCGGCCAGAATATATTCGCCGAGCATCTCGAAGAAACTCTGGGATTCATGCAGTTTTTCGAGCTTAACCTCCGCCTCCGCTTCCGGGCGCGCCGGGTTGATGACCGAGAGAATAATAAAAGTGCTGAACATGTTGAGAATCAGCGCCGCGACGACATATTTGGCATCGAGCATGGTCATATAGGCGCCGACAATCGACAGGGAGACCGTCGACATGGCCGTGGCCGCCATGGTGAACAGACGACGAGAAGAGAGATCGCCCAGCACGCCTTTGTAGGCAATGAAGTTTTCAGACTGACCGAGGATCAGCGAACTCACCGCGTTAAAGGATTCCAGCTTGCCCATACCGTTCAGTTTGGACAGCAGCGTGCCAATCACCCGAATAAAAATCGGCAGAATGCGCCAGTGCTGAAGAATACCAATCAGCGCGGAAATAAAAATAATCGGGCAAAGCACGCCGAGGAAAATGAACGCCAGCCCTTTTTCCCCCATTCCGCCAAAGACGAAATTGGTGCCTTCGCTGGCAAATTTGAGCAGTGACTCAAAAAATCCGGAGACGTATTTAATCAGGAATAACCCGCTTTCGGCATGCAGGAAAAAGAACGCCAGCGCAATTTCAATAACAATCAGCTGTAAAACAAAACGAACCCGAATTTTTCGGCGGTCAAAACTTGTAAGCCAGGCCAGCGCAAGAATAATCACCAGCGCCAGCAGGAAATGGACAATTTTAAACATGGTTTATTTTCAGTTAGGTTGCGAGGCGGATATTTAGCCACAGCCCTGAATCAGCGTAAATGGGCATTTTCGTTATAACTTATAAACCTGAACGTTACGTACGTCATTATTATCAGGCTTTGCGTTTACAACTCGTCATCAAAACAGCGTACATTTCGCTTGTGTTTCTTTTCGCGGTAATGATAATCACTATCACAAGAATTTACCTTTCTTTGCATCAGTTGACCGCGATAAACATTTAAGGTGTCGGCATGTTTGTTCCATTTCTCATTATGTTACGTGAAGGGCTCGAAGCTGCCCTCATCGTTAGCCTCATCGCCAGTTATCTGAAGCGAACCCAGCGTGGGCGCTGGATTGGCGTGATGTGGGTCGGGGTATTCCTTGCCGCGGCGCTTTGTCTGGGCCTGGGTATCCTTATCAACGAAACCACCGGGGAGTTCCCGCAGAAAGAGCAGGAGCTGTTTGAAGGTATCGTCGCCGTGATTGCGGTGGTGATCCTCACCTGGATGGTGTTCTGGATGCGTAAAGTCTCGCGTAACGTGAAGGTGCAGTTGGAACAGGCGGTGGATAACGCGCTGCAAAAGGGCAATAACCACGGCTGGGCGCTGATCATGATGGTCTTTTTCGCCGTCGCGCGTGAAGGGCTGGAGTCGGTTTTCTTCCTGCTGGCGGCATTCCAGCAGGATGTGGGGATCTGGCCACCGGTAGGCGCCTTGCTGGGCCTTGCCACCGCCGTGGTGCTCGGTTTCCTGCTCTACTGGGGCGGTATTCGCCTTAACCTGGGCGCCTTCTTCAAGTGGACCAGCCTGTTTATTCTGCTGGTGGCGGCGGGGCTGGCGGCGGGGGCAATTCGCGCCTTCCATGAAGCAGGCCTGTGGAACCATTTCCAGGACGTGGCGTTTGACCTTAGCAACGTTCTCTCCACGCACTCGCTGACCGGCACCCTGCTCGAAGGAATCTTCGGTTACCAGGAAACGCCGAGCGTCAGTGAAGTGGCGATGTACTTTATTTATCTGGTTCCGGCGCTGGTGCTGTTTGCTCTGCCGCCGCGCACCGGCACGCAGGCGTCGCGCGTTACGCCATAATTTTAGTTTTAGTTACAACATACTTTTAAAGGGAAGAGTCATGGCAATTCAGTTCCGTCGTAGTGCGTTATGCGCAGGCATTGCCGCGCTGTTCGCTTCTGCATTCTCCGCCTGGGGCGCGGATGTTCCTCAGGTTAAAGTGACCGTCAATGACAAACAGTGTGAGCCGATGACGCTCACGGTGAACAGCGGCAAAACCCAGTTCATTATTCAGAACCACAGCCAGAAAGCGCTGGAGTGGGAGATCCTGAAAGGGGTTCTGGTGGTGGAAGAGCGCGAAAACATCGCCCCTGGCTTCAGCCAGAAGATGACCGCTAACCTGCAGCCGGGCGAATATGAGATGACCTGCGGCCTGCTGACCAACCCGAAAGGAAAGCTCATCGTCAAAGGTGAAGCAACGGCCGATGCGGCGAAAGGCGCTGCGGTGCTGAGCCTGGGTGAGGCCATTACCGCGTATAAAGCGTATGTCACAAAAGAGACGGCGGATCTGGCGGCGGCAACCAAAGCCTTTACCGATGCGGTGAAAGCCGGTGACATCGAAAAAGCGAAATCCCTCTATGCGCCGACCCGTCAGCACTACGAGCGTATCGAACCGATTGCCGAGCTGTTCTCCGATCTGGATGGCAGCATTGATGCCCGCGAAGATGATTTCGAGCAGAAAGCCGCCGATCCAAAATTCACCGGTTTCCACCGTCTGGAGAAGGCCCTGTTCGGCGATAACACCACCAAAGGGATGGAGAAGTATGCCGACCAGCTGAACAGCGACGTGCTGGAACTGCAAAAGCGCATCAGCGAGCTGGCCTTCCCGCCGTCAAAAGTGGTGGGCGGTGCGGCCGGTCTGATTGAAGAAGTGGCCGCGAGCAAAATCAGCGGTGAAGAGGACCGCTACAGCCATACCGATCTGTGGGACTTCCAGGCTAACGTCGACGGCGCGCAGAAAATTGTTAACCTGCTGCGTCCTCAACTGCAGAAAGAGAACGGCGAACTGCTGGCGAAAGTGGACGCCAACTTCAAAAAGGTCGACACCATTCTGGCGAAGTACCGTACCAAAGACGGCTTTGAAACCTACGACAAGCTGACCGATGCCGACCGTAACGCGCTGAAAGGCCCGATTACCGCCCTGGCGGAAGATCTCTCCCTGCTGCGCGGCGTACTGGGTCTGGACTAAGCACCATGAATAAGCATAACGAGAACGACGTGGCTGAGCCTTCCCGTCGTCGGTTGTTAAAAGGGGTCGGGGCGCTGGGTGGCGCCTTTGCCCTGGCAGGCGGCTGTCCGGTGGCGCATGCGGCGAAAACGCAAAGCGCGCCCGGCACGCTGCCACCCAATGCCCGCATGGAGACGCAGCCATTTTATGGCGAGCATCAGGCTGGCATTCTGACTCCACAGCAGGCTTCCATGATGCTGGTGGCCTTTGATTCGCTGGCCAGCGATAAAGCTGACCTGGAGCGTCTGTTCCGCCTGCTGACCACGCGCATCGCGTTTCTCACGGCGGGGGGACCGGCTCCCGACACGCCGAACCCGCGGCTGCCGCCCATGGACTCCGGTATTCTGGGGCCGTTTATCGCCCCGGATAACCTGACCATTACCGTTTCGCTCGGGGAATCGCTGTTTGATGCGCGCTACGGCCTGGCAAAACAGAAGCCGAAAGCGCTGCAAAAAATGACGCGTTTCCCTAATGACTCGCTCGATGCCGCCCTCTGCCACGGCGATCTGCTCCTGCAGATCTGCGCCAATACGCAGGACACGGTGATCCACGCCCTGCGCGACATCATCAAGCACACGCCGGATCTGCTCAGCGTGCGCTGGAAGCGGGAAGGGTTTATCTCAGACCATGCCGCCCGCAGCAAAGGCAAGGAGACGCCTGTCAATCTGCTGGGCTTTAAGGACGGCACGGCTAACCCGGACAGCCAAAATGGTGCGCTAATGAAAGAGGTGGTGTGGGTTACTGCCGATCAGGGCGAGCCGGCATGGGCGGTCGGCGGAAGTTACCAGGCGGTGCGAATTATTCAGTTCCACGTCGAGTTCTGGGACCGTACGCCGCTCAAAGAGCAGCAGACGATCTTTGGTCGTGATAAGCAAAGCGGCGCACCGCTCGGCATGAAGAATGAGCATGACGTGCCCGACTACGCCAGCGATCCGAATGGCGATGTGATTGCGCTCGACAGCCATATTCGTCTGGCCAACCCGCGCACCAAAGAGACGCAGTCGAGCCTGATGATGCGCCGGGGATACAGCTACTCGCTCGGCGTGACCAATTCTGGTCAGCTCGATATGGGGCTGCTATTCGTCTGCTACCAGCACGATCTCGAGAAGGGGTTCCTGACGGTACAGAAGCGCTTAAACGGCGAAGCGCTGGAAGAGTACATTAAACCTATCGGCGGCGGCTATTTCTTTGCTCTGCCAGGCGTGCGCGACAGCAACGCGTATCTCGCTCAGGGTCTTATTGAAGCCTGATAATTGTCCCCGCAACCGTTCGCGGGGACATTATTTTTTCATATGACTATCCTGCTGTTATATTTCTGTAATATTTCTGTATGAGACTGATTTCCACTGTAGGGACAGTCCTAAAAGTTGCACTCAGGTAAAATAAATGTTGCATTTATGATAACTCCTGATGTACTTAAGATAAGACAGCGGTAGTTCCCGGCAGTGATGCTGAATCACTATGGAGATCGCGAATGGTTGCGTCCTGTACTGGACAAGGTAAACATAACAACCGCAGCACCCGGCGCGGAGGCTCAGACTCCGGCAGCGATTTCCTCACCACTAGATTCTCCCCCATCCCTCAAGAATCTGATTCGACCGACATGCAGAACGGTGCGCGTAGCTGTTCCGTATCGTCATCCGATAAAGCAAGCAATGGCTTACAAGGAAGCCAACCCTCTGATGTTCGTGCGCATAATCGTGCCGAAGCTGGCGCGTGTGATGAATACCAACAACTCAAGGTGCTATCCATGGGAAGACAAAAAGCAGTGATCAAAGCTCGTCGCGAAGCAAAACGTGTGCTGAGACGGGATTCACGTAGCCATAAACAGCGTGAAGAAGAATCGGTCACCTCGCTTGTGCAGATGAGTGGCGTAGAAGCAATTGGCATGGCCCGTGACAGCCGTGATAATTCTCCAATTGTGGCGCGCAATGAGGCTCAGGCGCACTACCTGAATGCTATCGAGAGTAAACAGCTCATCTTTGCAACCGGTGAAGCCGGATGCGGGAAAACCTGGATCAGTGCGGCCAAAGCGGCGGAAGCGCTGATCCATAAGGACGTGGAAAGAATCATTGTGACCCGTCCGGTACTGCAGGCTGATGAAGATCTCGGTTTCTTACCCGGAGATATTTCGGAGAAGTTTGCCCCGTACTTCAGGCCCGTCTATGACGTGCTGGTTAAACGTCTGGGCGCATCCTTTATGCAGTACTGCCTGCGACCAGAGATTGGCAAGGTGGAAATCGCGCCGTTCGCCTATATGCGCGGACGTACATTTGAAAATGCGGTCGTCATTCTTGACGAGGCTCAGAACGTGACCGCTGCGCAAATGAAGATGTTTTTAACGCGCCTCGGGGAGAACGTGACGGTTATCGTTAACGGCGATATTACCCAGTGTGACCTGCCATCCGGCGTGAAATCCGGATTAAGCGACGCCATGTCACGTTTTGAGGAAGATGAGATGATTGGGGTGGTACGCTTTACCAAAGAGGATTGCGTGCGTTCGGCGCTCTGTCAGCGGACGCTGCAAGCCTATTACTGAGTTTGCTGTTGTGTTCAAGGCCCGGGAAACCGGGCTTTGTTTTTTGTGCATTTTATTCCCTCTCCCTTGGGGAGAGGGCCAGGGTGAGGGGCTCAGACCGCACCGAGCTGCATCTGGCTCCGGGGGGGATTGACTCGCTGCGCTCGCCCTGCGGGCAGCCTGTTCGCTGCGCTCCCAGTCTGTCCAACTGGCTGTCGCCAGTTGTCGAACCCCGGTCGGGGATTCTCATCCCCCCTTTCGGAGAATATAAAAGAAAAAAGCCCGTACTTTCGTACGAGCTCTTATCTCGAATATGGCGGTGAGGGGGGGATTCGAACCCCCGATACGTTGCCGTATACACACTTTCCAGGCGTGCTCCTTCAGCCACTCGGACACCTCACCATATTGTTTTGCTGCCTGACCGCTTGGGGGGCAACGGGGCGCTACTATAGGGAGTTGCGCTAACACGGTCAAGCAGATTTTCAGCTTTAGTGCCTGTTCGGTTAAGCAATAATCAGCTCCACGGTTTTTATGCCGTGGAGCAGGGGATTAACGCTGTGAATCGAGCACTTCGCCGTTTTTAACCACTTCCTGTGCTTTGCCGTAGCTTTCGATCAGCAACTGATACGCCGGGAAGATATGGGTATACACTTCCGCCCACTCCGCGGCATCTTCACGGTTCCACGTCCGCTGGATCTCAGAAGCTACCGCTGCCGTGTCCATCGGCACCACGCCAGCCTGTACAACACGCGCCAGGGTGATCTCTTGCGCCATTTTGCTGTAGGTACCGGAGGCATCAATTACCGCAAACACTTTATACCCGTCGGCAACCGCGCTGATTGACGGGAACGCCATGCAGACGCTGGTAATGGTGCCCGCAATAATCAACGTTTTGCGTCCCGTCGCTTTCACCGCCGCCACGAATTCCGGGTTATCCCAGGCGTTGATCTCACCTTTGCGGGCAACATACTGCGCATGTGGCGCGTTGGCGTGGATCTCCGGGATCAGCGGTCCGTTCGGCCCTTGGGGGACAGACGCCGTGGTAATCACCGGGATCTTCGCCAGGGTAGCGATTTTTGCCAGCGCTGCCGCACGGGCACGCAGCTCCGGCATTGGCATATCCCCGACGGTCTGGAACAGACCACTCTGGTGGTCAATAAGCAACATCACCGCATCGTTAACATCAATGACCGGACGAGCGCCATTAAAATTGGCAGGTGTAGACATGTTCTTCTCCTTTATTACGATCGGATCTGGCCGAAGCGGCCGGAATTGAAATCACGAATGGCTTCGTTGATTTCGGTTTTACTGTTCATCACAAACGGGCCATAGCCCACGATAGGTTCATTCAGTGGCTCACCCGCCATCAGCAGCACTTTGGCATCGCTGCTGGCTTCCAGGTGCAGCTTGTCGCCTTCCTGACTCAATACGACCAGCTGGGCTTCACCCGCCTGAGCGGTACCGTTCACCGAAATACTGCCTTCAAGTACGACCAGCGCTGTGCTCCAGCCTTCCGGCTGAGTGAACGTGACGTGACTGCCCTGATTCAGGGTGATGTCCCAGACGTTCAGCGGCGAAAACGTGTGCGCCGGGCCGGCCACGTCGTTGTAATGACCGGCAATAACCCGCAGCGAGCCGCTGTTTTCAGGCAGCGTCACCACCGGAATATCGGCTTTGGTGATACTCTGATAGCCTGGCGCGGCCATTTTGTCTTTCGCCGGCAGGTTGACCCAGAGCTGCATCATTTTCAGTTCCCCGCCTTTCTGCGCGAAGGCGCTGGAGTGGAACTCCTCGTGCAAAATGCCTGCGCCTGCGGTCATCCACTGCACGTCGCCGGGGCCAATGACGCCGCCTTTCCCGGTGGAGTCGCGGTGCTCTACTTCGCCGGAATAGACGATGGTGACCGTTTCAAAACCCCGATGTGGGTGCTGGCCAACGCCGCGCTTTGCGCCATCTGCCGGGAAGGTGTACGGGCCCGCGTAATCCAGCAGCAGGAACGGGCTGAGGGGCTCGCCGTGCGTCTGATAAGAGAACATTGAACGGACCGGGAAACCGTCGCCAACCCAGTGCTGACGAGGAGCGGTATAAACGCCAGTTACGTTTTTCATGATTTACTCCTGATGTTCTGTTGATGTAATTAGCTTATATTCAGCGTTAATATCCCGGTAGATAGTGAAAATGGCATTCACTGTTCTGAAATTGGAACGATGAGGATTTATGCAGGATCTCAATGACTTCGTCTGGTTTGTGAAAGTGGTCGACTACGGTGGCTTTGCGGCGGCGGGACGGGCGCTCGACCTGCCCAAGTCCAGGCTAAGCCGCCGGATAGCGCAGCTTGAAGAGCGGCTGGGCGTGCGGCTTATCCATCGCACAACCCGGCAGTTTACGGTGACCGAGGTCGGACAGACCTTCTATCAGCACTGTAAAGCGATGATGGTGGAGGCGGAGGCAGCGGAGGAAGCCGTGGCGGCGCTGCAGGCAGAACCGCGCGGTATCGTCAGGCTCACCTGTCCCGTCACCTTATTGCATGTGCATGTTGGCCCAATGCTGGCAAGATTTATGGCGCGCTATCCGGGGATCAACCTCCAGCTGGAAGCGACAAATCGGCGGGTCGATCTGGTAGGAGAGGGAATTGATGTGGCGATCCGCGTGCGTCCACGGCCGTTTGATGACAGCGATCTGGTGTTAAGGGTGCTGGCCGACCGGGGACATTGCCTGGTGGCAAGCCCGGCGCTGATTGCACGGCTGGGGAAACCGTCCATGCCGTCTGAACTCAGCGCCTGGCCTGGTTTAAGTATGGGTGAGGGTAAACACATCCACAAATGGACACTCTCCGGACCCGACGGGGCGAAAGCGGAGGTCCATTATCATCCCCGGTTGATCACCACGGACATGCTTGCGCTCCGTGAAGCCGCGATGGCAGGCATTGGCGTGGTGCAGTTGCCGATTTTGATGGTGAAGGATCAGCTGGCGTCCGGGGAGCTGGTTCGGGTACTTGAGGCATGGGAACCGCGACGGGAAGTGATTCATGCTGTTTATCCTTCCAGACGCGGGTTGCTGCCGTCTGTCAGGGCGCTGGTGGATTTTCTTACCGAAGAGTATGCGAAGATGGCGGAAGACTAGCACTTCCCTCTCCCCTGGGGAGAGGGCAGGGTGAGGGGCTCAGGCCGCACCGTGCTGCATTTGGCTCCGGGGGGGATTGACTCGCTTCGCTCGCCCTGCGGGCAGCCTGTTCGCTGCGCTCTCAGTCTGTCCAACTGGCTGTCGCCAGTTGTCGAACCCCGGTCGGGGATTCTCATCCCCCCTTTCGGAGAATATAAAAGAAAAAAGCCCGTACTTTCGTACGAGCTCTTATCTCGAATATGGCGGTGAGGGGGGGATTCGAACCCCCGATACGTTGCCGTATACACACTTTCCAGGCGTGCTCCTTCAGCCACTCGGACACCTCACCATATTGTCATCCCGTTGTTGTCGGGACGGGCGCTAATGTAAGGAAAAGCTGAACTGCCGTCAACTCACTTTTTCAGTAATTTAGCGCGTTTAGACAAACTTCAGGCAAAATGATTCTTAAATGTGCTGAAAGCGTCTTTTTTATCAGCAACACCCTCTTGCAATAAATTTGTTATGCTGACACTCCAGTTAAAAAGCAAAATAAATCAGCGCAATAAAAGGCAGGAATCACTATGGATATACTCTTTTATCACCCTACTTTTGATACGGCTTACTGGATCAAGGCGCTCACGGCGGCGATCCCCGGCGCACGCGTTCGCGAGTGGAAGCGGGGTGATAACGAACATGCAGACTATGCGCTGGTCTGGCATCCGCCGGTAGAAATGCTTCAGGGACGTAACCTGAAGGCCGTTTTTGCCCTGGGTGCCGGGGTGGATTCCATCCTGAGCAAACTGAAGGCGCACCCTGAAATGCTGCCGGAAGCCACACCTCTGTTCCGCCTGGAAGATACCGGAATGGGCCAGCAAATGCAGGAATACGCCGTGAGCCAGGTGCTGCACTGGTTCCGCCGCTTTGATGATTATCAAGCGTTTAAACAGCAAGCCCGCTGGGAGCCGCTGCCGGAGTATCAGCGCGAGGATTTCACCATAGGCATTCTCGGTGCCGGTGTGCTGGGATCCAGAGTGGCTGAAGCCCTCGCCCCGTGGGGGTTCCCGCTGCGCTGCTGGAGCCGCAGCCGCAAGGATTATCCCGGCGTAGAGAGCTTTGCCGGAACCGATGAGCTCCCGGCTTTCCTGAAAGGCACACGGGTGCTCATCAATCTGCTGCCAAACACGGCGGAAACGGCAGGGATCATCAATGAAGCCTTGCTCAACCAGTTAGCCGATGAGAGCTACCTGATGAACCTGGCGCGCGGAGTGCATCTGGTCGAGCCGGATCTGCTGAAGGCGCTGGACAGCGGCAAGTTAAAAGGTGCCATGCTGGATGTCTATAGCCGTGAGCCGCTGCCGAAGGAGAGCCCGCTGTGGGCACATCCGCGTGTGGCGATGACCCCGCACGTGGCGGCCGTGACGCGCCCGGCTGAAGCGGTGGCCTATATATCCCATACCATCAGCGAACTGGAAAAAGGCAACGCGGTCACCGGCCAGGTCGACAGACAGCGTGGATACTGAGAGAAACCCGGAGTTTGCCGGGTTTTTGCTAATATTCGCTGCTGATAACTGCTATCCTTTGGAAAAACCGCAGAGGAGAGAGAGATGTATCCCGTTGACCTGCATATGCACACCGTCGCCAGTACCCACGCGTATAGCAACCTCCATGATTATATCGCCCAGGCGAAGCTCAAAGGCATCACGCTTTTTGCGATCACCGATCATGGCCCGGATATGGCGGATGCGCCGCACTACTGGCATTTTGTGAATATGCGGATCTGGCCTCGTCTGGTGGACGGCATCGGAATACTGCGCGGCATTGAGGCAAACATCAAAAACATCGACGGTGAAATCGACTGCACTGGCCCGATGCTAACCTCGCTTGATCTTATCCTTGCTGGTTTCCATGAACCGGTCTTTGCGCCTCAGGATAAAGAGACCAACACCGCGGCGATGATCGCCACCATTGCCAGCGGCAATGTGCATATTATCAGCCACCCGGGCAACCCGAAGTACCCGATTGATATTCAGGCTGTCGCGCAGGCGGCTGCAAAACACCGCGTGGCGCTGGAAATTAACAACTCCTCCTTTGTTCACTCGCGTAAGGGCAGTGAAGCTAATTGTCGCGAAGTGGCGGCCGCCGTCCGTGATGCGGGTGGCATGGTGGCACTGGGTTCAGATTCCCATACCGCGTTCACGCTCGGTGACTTTAGCGAGTGCCTGAAAGTGCTGAATGACGTTGACTTCCCGGAAGCGCAAATCCTGAACGTCACCCCACGCCGCATGCTCGATTTCCTCGAGTCGCGCGGAATGGAGCCGATTGCCGAATTTGCCGATCTTTAATTGTGTAATGGAATAAAAAAATGAATGAGTTTTCCATCCTCTGCCGCGTGCTGGGTACGCTGTATTACCGTCAGCCACAAGACCCGCTGCTGGTTCCGCTCTTTACATTGATTCGTGAAGGGAAACTGGCGCAGAACTGGCCGCTGGAACAGGATGATTTACTGGAGCGTCTGCAAAAAAGCTGCGACATGCAGCAGATTGCGACGGATTACAATGCCCTGTTCGTGGGGGATGAGTGCCGCGTTTCGCCATACCGTTCTGCCTGGCAGGAAGGGGCAACGGAAGCAGAAGTCCGTGCTTTTCTTTCCACGCGTGGGATGCCGCTGACCGACACGCCTGCGGATCATATTGGTACGCTGCTGCTGGCCGCGTCCTGGATCGAGGACAACGCGGGGGATGATGAGAACGAAGCCATCGAAACCTTGTTCGAAACGTACCTGTTGCCGTGGGTCGGGACTTTCCTGGGGAAAGTTGAAGCGCATGCGACCTCGCCCTTCTGGAGAGCGCTGGCACCGCTGACCCGCGACGCCATCGCGGCAATGTGGGATGAGCTGGAAGAAGAGAACGAAGAGTGATGCTCGTCACATAAATTCTGCAACTCTACATTTCAATTTGCACGTAATGTGCGGATGATCTCATTTCCATGGTGCGCTTCTGCTAAGATGCGCGCCATGAACATATTACTTTGTATCGCGTTAACGACAGGCATTCTCTCCGGGCTGTGGGGGTGGGTGGCCGTGTCTCTCGGATTGCTCAGCTGGGCCGGGTTCCTCGGCTGTACGGCCTATTTCGCCTGCCCGCAGGGGGGCATAAAAGGGCTCTTTATCTCAGGTTGCACGCTGATGAGCGGTGTTATCTGGGCGCTGGTGATCATGAAAGGCAGCGCGCTGGCGCCGCATCTGGAGCTGCTGGGGTATATCATGACGGGTGTTGTCGCCTTCCTGATGTGCGTCCAGGCTAAGCATCTGCTGCTTTCGTTCGTGCCGGGCACCTTTATGGGAGCATGCGCGACGTTTGCAGGGCAGGGTGACTGGAAGCTGGTGGTCCCTTCGCTGCTGCTGGGGTTGCTGTTTGGCTATGCAATGAAAAACAGCGGACTTTGGCTGGCATCGAGGCGGGAAAAAGCGCAAAACGTCACGGCGGTGAGTGAATAAAAAAAGGCGAGATAATCATCTCGCCTTTTTTTATACGCTTCCTGTCAGGATTCCGGAGGCACTGACATATCGCGGTATTTCACAAGTATCGGATTCTGGACGTCCGCTTTATTTTGCAGATCCCACAATCCGCGATCGATACCGTCGTTGATTAAGAAGATCACGCCGGTTTCAATGGCTGACATCAGGCACATCATGACCGGTTCGTTAGAGGTGTAGCCAATTTCACCCTCCAGCAAACGCTGGTAATCGATGAAGCGGAACACCCCTGCCTGCACTTCATAGGACAGGATAGTTTTGCTGGTGTTCACCGAAGAGAGCACTTCACCCGTACTGACGTTGACCACACGCAGGTTAACGGCGATTTGGTCGAGCTGATACTGGGTATCCGCGCCGATACCGAAGTAACGCGCACCCGCACCACCCGATTTAACGTTACTTTCGTAACCAATAATCGATCCTTCAATCATCACGTTCGCCGCCGCCAGCGATTGCAGAGGCATACGGTTATTGTCCGCGACGGTGCCATTTTCCTGTGCGGCACGGATAATTTTGCGTTCATTTAACAGGTTCTGTAGCCCCTGGCGTTCCAGAGGAATAAACCAGTGTGAATCCTTGAGCGCGGTTACCAGCATCGCGGTGGCGCTTTGCGGCACAGCCGTGGAGAAGTTACTTGCCGGGTAAGGCTTAAATTGCCCGGTTTCATCCTGAATATTATATACAGAGACAAATATTTTCCCCGTCGGGGACGGTAAATGCGTTAAATCACGATAACTCTGGGCCCGAGGCATTAAAGTGGGTTTTGCAGCTTCTTTAGGGGGAGCAGTTAAACAACCGCTCAATAAGCACACTGCAACAAATATCAGGAAGCGCTGCATGATCGTTGTCCTTATTTAGCTGTTGTTTAGAAGTCAGTTGAATTAGTTTGTAGACCGGAAACCTGAATGGTTGAGGTTTTACCGGTTTTACGATCGGTCACGTTCAACTGGAGCTGTCCGTCCCTGTTCGCGATGTCGACAATAAAGTCGTTGGTCACCATTCGGCCGGGTTTGCCGGTATTAATGTTGGTCAGCAACCCGCCCAAAATCTGCGACTGGATAGCCTGCGTGAAGTTGTCCAGTGCGGACGGGGTATCCACGCCAAGATCCTTAAAGCTGGGATCTTTATAAGAGTTTTGCGCCTGAGCTTCATTCAACATGAACGCGCCGTTGTTAGGGTTACCCCCAAAGTTAGGGTTACGGAACTGGAATGTCATGTTCCCGGCCCAGCTTAAGGGTGTTATTAGCATTATCGAAACAACTGCATATGCAATACGCATGACAGCCTCCGCATATCGGTTCGCTAGAACTCGTCTTTTGCTAAATCGCGGGTGCTTAATAGGGCTTTATCTATTTGCAGGCGATTAATAGCGTCTTCTGATTGGGCCAGCGCTAAGGCGACGTTTTTATCGAAGTCTATTTTCGTGGGGAATAAAAACGTTTGATAGATAACGGTCTGGTTCGCCGTTATTGTTATCCAACTTCCCCATCGTGCACTGGGCCGCTCGTTGATTGTTATATTTCCGGTGTAGGTACTGTCCCATTTATCACTGAAGGCGCGATAAAAATTGTGCCCGACAGAGGAAACAGTGTGGTCTGTTAACAATCCGGGAACTTCGACCTCGACGGCCTGTAGGTTCCCTGCAGCGAGGAGAAAGCCCGCTGCGGCAATCCAACTCACGGTGCGTTTCATGTGATTAACGCCTGAGGTTATCGTTTGCCCACGAAACAGCCTGAGTTCGGTTTTTAACAGCTATCTTCTTGAAAAGATTATAAAGGTGCGTCTTTACTGTATTTTCGCTGATAAATAACGAACGGGCGATTTCAATATTTGAAGCACCAATGCGTAATTTGTTCAGGATCTCTTTCTCACGGTGTGTGAGCAGTGCGGACTCTGAGCTGTTATAGCGATAATTGCCGGAATGCGTGATGAGATAGCTGGCAAGTTTTTGCGAAAAATAACATTCTCCGCGCAAAATACCCTGCAAGCCCTCTACCACCCGATCTTCTTCTTCAGTAACGTAGAACACGCCATTGATATGCGGCCAGCTTTCAATATCTCTGAAAGGATATTCATCAGGCGTATTCAACAATAGCACGCGGATATTGTTGTTTTTCCTGCTTAAAACATCCTGCCAGTAATGGATGAGCTTTTTATCAGCTTCCATCATATCAAACAGAATAATGCTGCCAGGGGCAATATCATCAAAAGAACGTTGAATATTATGCAATTTCCCGTTCAGTGATAATGATTGCTTTAAATGTTGTAATAACGCTGTCGCTTGCAAAGAAGGTTTTGTGATCAACAGTAATGTATGACCATGTAAACTATGGACTTCATTAAACATGATGAAACCCCGCTTTTTTTGGCACCTGGCAGCTGTCCTCCTGATTAAAAGAGGACTCCAGAAGTACTGACAGATGTTGCACTGCTGTGTGTAGAATCAAACCATAACCTCCACAGGGAGGTAAATATAAAACCAATTTCGTACATCTAATTTCAATCTAGCTTTTACGAAGTTTAAAGCAAGTGTTAAACGTGTAACAGAATGTAAAAATCAATATTAATTTGTTAAATCAGGATGTGTGCAATGATTCAATTTGATACAAAAGTTGTACATGTGAATATGGCTGCACAGATTTTAAAAATCATACAAATATTTTTATCTTATTGAATTTCTGTGTTATTTTTTATTTTTTGAATGCTGAGTTCAGGTATGAGTGACGGGATATTTCTAATCCTTTAAATGAATGACTTTCTGACTTAAGAAAACACGCGCTGTGTCACGCACGATGACAAAATGTTCTTTTGCCGTTGCGTTTAAACAATACGGGGGGCAGTGTGGAGAGCCTTCCTGCCGTTGTTCAATCACCTCTGTGAAGGGAGTGAATAAAAAAATAAGCTGGCCTGTTTAAAGTGTTTTTTGCTGGAAATTACAACTTTGTGGTGAGCAGATAAATAAAAATAAGCCGCGCGGGTGAGATATTTAAAATGTTTCAGCGGACATACTCTTCACCGTAACGACGCGTTAACACAAAACGAGTCGCTTTAACAAATATCCATGTAACATGGTTATGAAATGATTAAATAACCAGGTCCAGGGTGACAACATGAAAAACACATCGTTATTTATGATGTTTACATTACTGGGTGCGCCTGGATTTGTAACCGCAGCAAATTCAGATTTAGCCAGGGCTGAATATAACTTTGCGGTTAATGAATTAAGCCTTTCATCATTAAATCAGGCAGCCATTATTGGTCAGCGGGGCGTATCAAATGACGCTCAGGTTCGCCAGGACGGTTCAAAATTACTGTCCATTGTTTCCCAGGAAGGGGGAGGTAACAGGGCGCGGGTTGATCAATCAGGGACTTATAATTTTGCGTATATCGCTCAGAGCGGCTTCGCGAATGATGCTGATATTACGCAAGACGGATATGGTAATAGTGCGAAAATTATCCAGAAAGGGTCGGGTAATAGAGCAAGCATCACGCAGTACGGTACACAGAAAACCGCAGTTGTAGTGCAAAAACAGTCGCAAATGGCCATTCGCGTTATTCAACGTTAGTTATTCGCGGCGACTTAAATCAATCCGATGGGGGTTTTACCATGAAATTTATCAAAGTGGCAGCTCTTGCAGCAATCGTAGTTTCTGGTAGTGCTATGGCTGGTCTTATTGATCAAGGTGGCTGGGGTCACGGACACGGTCATGGTCACGGCGGTTATGGCCCAAATTCAACCCTGAATATTTACCAGAGCGGTGGCGGTAACTCAGCGGTCGCCTTGCAGACTAATGCCAGAAATTCAACTCTGTCTATTAGCCAGAGTGGTGGCGGTAATGGCGCGGATGTTGGACAAGGCTCTGACGACAGCACCATTTCCCTGACCCAGAATGGTTTTGCCAACAGCGCAACGCTTGATCAGTGGAACAGTCACGACTCAACAATGAATGTTAGCCAGTACGGTGGATTTAACGGCGCGCTTGTTGATCAGACTGCCTCTAATTCTACCGTCAATGTTACCCAGATTGGTTTAGGTAACCACGCATCAGCTTATCAGTATTAATACTGAAATCTGTGCTACAAAAAAACAGGGCGTGCGCCCTGTTTTTTTTCGGGAGTTCATCATGAATACCTTAATTCTTCTTGCCGCGCTTTCCAGCCAGATAACCTTTAAAACGTCTTTGCAGGACAATATGACCACCATTATTCCGCAGGTGATGCTGACGGAGTCGTGTGATTGTCAGGTTCAGATTATCGCCGTGCGGGAAGGGCAGGGGGGCCAGAGTACTTCCCGGCAGCAAAATACACTCTTTATACCCGCTAATCAGACGATTGATTTAACGCGGTTGAGTTTAAATATTAACGCAGGAGACACGGTCAACATTATGGTCACCGTTTCTGATGGTAAATCGATTCATCTATCGCAGCAGTGGTCTCCCGCGGGGAGCGCGCTTTAATTATTTATAAAATCAATGCGTTGTGAATGTGGCGGGGCTGTGCCGTTGAGCTATGCTGATATCAGGAACCTGGCCGTTATGTTCCGTAACGTGAAACTTCGTTTGCCCTAACGAAGCGCGTTTGCCCCTCAAGGACGATTTTCATTGAGGAGTATTTATAATGCACAACGCTTTCGCTCAACTCGCGACAGGTCTGGGCCTGATCGTCTCTGCTTTTAGTCTTCCGGCTTATTCGACCACTATTGTTGATGGCGGTGTCATTCATTTTCGCGGGGCCATCGTGGCAGACCCCTGTGAAGTTACAGCGCAGCAGCGTCAATTTGCCATGTCATGTCCGGATAATAACCGGATGCAAACCCGGATGGTCAGCTATGAAGAGGCGCTTAATGGCAAGGTGGCCGATTCGAATCTGGCGACGCTCCATATGAAATACCTTAACCCTGAAAAAACGCTCGCCGTTGTTGAAATCCAGTATCGCTAATGCCTGCTATTTCGCCTTACCGCGAAAGAGGATTTTTTCTGATAGTTTTTTCTCCCGGACGCCTCTGCGATACACTTAAGAAAAAGGCGGGTTGCAGAGGGGCTTTATGAAACCGCAAATAGACGTTAACCATGGCGATATCACGACAATGCATGTCGATGTCATCGTCAATGCGGCCAATCCCTCCCTGATGGGGGGAGGCGGTGTGGACGGGGCTATCCACCGGGCTGCCGGACCGCAGTTACTGGAAGCCTGTAAAATCGTGCGGCAGCAGCAGGGTGAATGTCCTCCCGGCCATGCGGTCATCACCCTCGCGGGCAATCTGCCTGCCAGAGCGGTGATTCACGCGGTTGGGCCTGTCTGGCACGGTGGTGACCAGCACGAAGCGAGTATTCTGGAAGAGGCTTACCGAAACTGTCTGCGGCTGGCCGCCGACAACGGCTATAAAACAATGGCGTTCCCGGCCATCAGTACCGGTGTGTATGGCTATCCGAAAGCTGCCGCTGCGACTATCGCCGTCGAAACCGTTTATCGCTATCTGTCGCTTAAGCCGATGCCTGAGAAAGTTTTCTTTGTCTGTTTCGATGAAGAAACCACGCACCTGTATCAACGGTTGCTGACCCAGCGCGGGCAGGAACTGGACACCTGAAACACACGCGGCGCACTCAGTGCGCCGCGTGTGTTTATGCCGCTTTCGTCTGCGGTTTTCCGGAAAAGAGGAAACGCAGGAGCGGGATCCGCAGGTGGATTTCGTAGAGCACAATCGCAATCCCCACCACAAAGACCAGCCCGGTAAAGAAGCCCAGCGTGTTAGATGCGATATGCGGTGTGATATAAGCCCCGAAGAACAGCGTTAAGGGGTGATGCACCAGATAGATAAACAGTGACGCGTTGACAAAGTAGGTTACGCGGCTGGACTTGAAGTTCAGCAAACGGTGTCCCAGCGCGAAAACCACGTTTACCATCCACAGGCCCAGCAGCATAGTGATGACGCTCTCCGTCTCATACATCCAGGCGTCGCCGCTACCGTAGCGCTGGTTCAGCAGATAGGCCATGAACGCCAGGGCGGATCCCAGCGCACACCACGGTGATGGGGTGGTAAACAGCGATTTAAGTTTTGGATGAATAAAGGCCAGAGCGCCGATTAAAAAGAACGGTATGTAGAACAGCGATTGCATCACCACAAAATTAAATAACCCGTCACTCAGAATCGGCGGATAGACGATAAACAGGGTACGTCTTACCGCGGCATAGGCGATCCCCAACAGCAAAAAGAGCACGGACAGTTTGCCCATGGTCAGGTTGGCGAAAAAGGTGTCGGCTTTATGACTCAAATGATGGCGCAGGCGGCTGAAAATCAACAAACTGACCGTTGTGAGTACCACCAGGACCAGCAGGAACCACAGGTGAGAGACCAGCTCCCAGACCAGCGTATTGTACTTTTCATACAGTGACAGATTCGGCCAGTTCTCCGCCTTGCCTTTGACGTATTGCAACATGATGAACTGCGGCAGCGTCAGCAGCGGGATGGCGGTCAGCATGGGTATCCCCACGCGCTCCACGCGCACTTTCCACCAGCGCTTGAGCGGATATCGCAGAAACAGCATGTAAGAGAAATAGCCGGAAATGACAAAAAACACCTGCATACGGAAGGCGTGAATAAAGTCATTAAACAGCGTCAGCCACCAGGAGGGCATCGTGCTATTAACATGCCAGGTGTGGCTGGAGTAAATCAGTGAAATGTGAAAAGGGATCCCCAATAGCATCAGCCATGCCCGGATCGAGTCGAGGAAATATTCACGTTCTGTAGGTGTTGTGCTCATATAACGTTGTGCATTCTCAGACTTTTCGTCTTATCCCTAAGACTCATAATGGTTACATTCGAAGCCAACCCTACACCAAGACCGACACCCTGTCTCCAGGATAAGCACGCAAAGTGAATAGAGGGTTCTTTCATTGCTTAATCCATGAGCCAGCAGCTGAACAAAGCAGTGATAATGTTGTCGGATTGCCTGAGTTTCCATTAAAATGGATCGGATCGATATAAGCACACAAAGGGGGAAGTGCTTACTTATTATGAAACATAAACCACAGATGATGAAAATGCGTTGGTTAGGTGCTGCAGTGGTGTTATCACTGTATACCTCATCGGCACTGGCCTTTAACATCGACGATGTCGCAAAACAGGCAAAATCGATGGCAGGCAAGAGCTACGAAGCGCCGAAAAGTAACTTGCCCTCCGTTTTCCGCGACATGAAGTATGCGGACTATCAGCAGATCCAGTTCAATCACGACAAAGCGTACTGGAGCAATATTAAGACCCCGTTCAAGCTTGAATTTTATCATCAGGGTATGTACTTCGACACGCCTGTTGCCATCAATGAAGTGACGGCGACAGCGGTACGTAAGATCAAATACAGCCCGGATTACTTCAATTTTGGCAATGTACAACACGACAAAGATACGGTGAAAGACCTGGGCTTCGCAGGCTTCAAGGTGCTTTACCCGATCAACAGCAAAGATAAAAACGACGAAATCGTCAGCATGCTTGGCGCCAGCTATTTCCGCGTGATTGGCGCGGGGCAGGTGTACGGGCTTTCTGCGCGTGGCCTGGCCATTGATACTGCGCTGCCATCAGGTGAAGAATTCCCGCGTTTCCGTGAGTTCTGGATTGAACGTCCAAAACCAACAGACAAACGTCTGACCATTTATGCGCTGCTGGATTCCCCACGTGCAACCGGGGCTTATCGCTTTGTGATAATGCCGGGCCGTGACACGGTGGTTGACGTTCAGTCTAAAGTTTACCTGCGCGATAAAGTGGGCAAACTGGGCGTTGCGCCGCTGACCAGTATGTTCCTGTTTGGGCCGAACCAGCCGTCGCCGGCAACCAACTTCCGCCCGGAACTGCACGACTCCAACGGTCTGTCTATTCATGCCGGTAACGGTGAGTGGATTTGGCGTCCGCTGAACAACCCGAAACATCTGGCGGTGAGCAGCTTTGCTATGGAAAACCCGCAAGGTTTTGGCCTGCTGCAGCGTGGTCGTCAGTTCTCCCGCTTTGAAGATTTGGACGATCGCTACGATCAACGTCCAAGCGCCTGGGTCACGCCAAATGGTGACTGGGGTAAAGGTAAGGTTGAGCTGGTTGAGATTCCAACCAACGACGAAACCAACGATAACATCGTGGCTTACTGGACGCCGGATCAACTGCCGGAAGCCGGTAAAGAGATGAACTTCAAGTACACCATCACCTTCAGCCGCGACGAAGATAAGCTGCATGCGCCGGATAACGCGTATGTGATGCAGACTCGCCGTTCAACGGGTGATGTGAAGCAGTCTAATCTTATCCGCCAACCTGACGGTACCGTGGCCTTCGTCGTGGACTTCACAGGCCAGGATATGAAGAAACTGTCGCCGGATACCGCCGTTGCCGCTCAGGCCAGCATCGGTGATAACGGTGAAATCGTTGAGAATACCGTGCGTTACAACCCGGTAACGAAAGGCTGGCGTCTGACCCTGCGCGTGAAAGTGAAAGATCCGAAACAGACCACTGAAATGCGTGCTGCGCTGGTCAGTAACGATCAGCCGCTGAGTGAAACCTGGAGCTATCAGCTACCTGCCAATGAATAATACATCTGAATATATTGATGCCATGCCGCTGACGGATATTGAGAAAGCGGCACTGCCTGAGAGCAACATTCGCGCGGTTCATGCCGCGCTGGATGGTGAACATCGTCAGTTTTCCCGTGATGATGATACGCCGCTGGGGTCAGTAAAGGCGCGTCTGGAGCAGGCATGGCCAGACTCGCTGGCAGAAGGGCAGTTGATTAAAGACGACGAAGGACGCGATCAGCTTCAGGCAATGCCGAAGGCGACCCGTTCCTCGATGTTCCCTGATCCCTGGCGCACCAACCCGGTTGGCCGCTTCTGGGATCGCCTGCGCGGGCGTGATGTCACGCCGCGCTATCTGTCACGCCTGACGAAAGAAGAGCAGGCGTCCGAACAGAAATGGCGTACCGTGGGGACTATCCGTCGCTATATCCTGCTGCTGCTGACGCTGGCACAGACGGTCGTCGCGACCTGGTATATGAAAACCATCCTGCCTTACCAGGGCTGGGCGTTTATCAACCCGACGGACATGATGGGCCAGGATCTCTGGGTCTCCTTCATGCAGCTGCTGCCGTACATCCTGCAGAGCGGCATCCTCCTGCTGTTCGCTGTCCTCTTCTGCTGGGTCTCGGCCGGTTTCTGGACCGCGTTGATGGGCTTCCTGCAGCTGCTGATGGGGCGTGACAAATACAGTATTTCGGCGTCAACGGTCGGGGATGAACCCCTCAATCCTGAGCACCGTACTGCGCTGATTATGCCTATCTGTAACGAAGACGTTGACCGCGTGTTTGCGGGCCTGCGTGCAACCTGGGAGTCCGTAAAGGCGACCGGCAACGCGGAGCATTTCGACGTTTACATCCTGAGCGACAGCTACAACCCGGATATCTGCGTGGCAGAACAAAAAGCGTGGATGGAGCTGATTGCGGAAGTGCAGGGCGAAGGTCAAATCTTCTACCGTCGTCGCCGTCGTCGTGTGAAGCGTAAAAGCGGCAACATCGATGACTTCTGCCGCCGCTGGGGTAACCAGTACAGCTACATGGTGGTGCTGGATGCGGACTCTGTCATGAGCGGCGACTGCCTGAGCGGGCTGGTGCGTCTGATGGAAGCCAACCCGAACGCGGGTATCATTCAGTCTTCGCCAAAAGCCTCCGGTATGGACACGCTGTATGCGCGCTGTCAGCAGTTTGCGACGCGTGTTTACGGGCCGTTGTTCACGGCGGGTCTGCACTTCTGGCAGCTGGGTGAATCCCACTACTGGGGTCACAACGCCATTATCCGCGTGAAGCCGTTCATCGAACACTGTGCGCTGGCGCCGTTGCCGGGTGAGGGGTCGTTTGCCGGCTCTATTCTGTCGCACGACTTCGTGGAAGCGGCGCTGATGCGTCGTGCTGGCTGGGGCGTCTGGATTGCCTACGACCTGCCAGGATCCTACGAAGAGCTGCCACCGAACCTGCTGGACGAGCTCAAGCGTGACCGCCGCTGGTGTCATGGTAACCTGATGAACTTCCGTCTGTTCCTGGTTAAAGGGATGCACCCGGTTCACCGTGCGGTGTTCCTGACGGGCGTGATGTCTTATCTGTCGGCACCGCTGTGGTTCATGTTCCTTGCGCTGTCGACTGCGCTGCAGGTCGTTCATGCCCTGACGGAGCCGCAATACTTCCTGCAACCGCGCCAGCTGTTCCCGGTGTGGCCGCAGTGGCGTCCGGAGCTGGCGATTGCGCTGTTTGCCTCCACCATGGTGCTGCTGTTCCTGCCTAAGCTGCTCAGTATCATTCTGATCTGGTGCAAAGGCTCGAAAGAGTACGGCGGTTTCTTCCGCGTGACCCTTTCATTGCTGCTGGAAGTGCTGTTCTCCGTGCTGCTGGCACCGGTGCGTATGCTGTTCCACACCGTATTTGTGGTCAGCGCGTTCCTGGGCTGGGAAGTGGTATGGAATTCACCGCAGCGTGATGACGACTCCACGCCGTGGAGTGAAGCCTTTATGCGTCACGGTTCTCAGCTGCTGCTGGGGCTGGTATGGGCGGCCGGGATGGCGTGGCTAGATCTGCGCTTCCTGTTCTGGCTGGCGCCGATCGTCTTCTCGCTGATCCTGTCGCCGTTTGTGTCCGTCATCTCCAGCCGTGCAACGGTGGGGCTGCGTACTAAACGCTGGAAACTGTTCCTGATCCCGGAAGAGTATTCCCCGCCGCAGGTGCTGGTGGATACCGACACCTATCTGGAGCAGAACCGCAACCGCTCGCTGGATGACGGCTTCATGCACGCTGTGTTTAACCCGTCATTCAACGCCCTGGCCACGGCAATGGCGACCGCGCGTCACCGCGCCAGCAAGGTGCTGGAGATTGCCCGCGATCGTCACGTTGAGCAAGCGCTGAACGAGACCCCGGAAAAACTCAACCGCGACCGTCGTCTGGTGCTGTTGAGCGACCCGGTCACGATGGCGCGTCTTCACTATCGGGTGTGGTCTGCTCCGGAGAGATACTCTTCGTGGGTAAACTACTATAAAGAGCTGAAACTGAACCCGCTGGCGTTGAAGGCGAAGTAAGTTGTTAACCAGGGCGGGTAAGCGAAGCGCCACCCGCCAGATAAAATACCGGCTTAATCGCCGGTATTTTTTTAGAGGTCACCCATGAGAATCATCATCGTCGTCATGATGGCATGCCTGCTTAGTGGCTGCGGCAGTATCATCAGCCGCACCATTCCAGGGCAAGGTCACGGCAATCAGTATTACCCGGGTGTTAAATGGGATCTTCGTGATTCCGCATGGCGCTACCTCACCGTGCTCGATCTGCCGTTCTCGCTGATTTTCGACACGCTGTTGCTGCCGATCGATGCCAGCCACGGCCCTTATGAGTAGCGTAAATTAACGCTCGTCCCATTCGTCAGCTGCGGTTTGTCCTTCTTCCGTATCCAGCGGCGGTTCGAGTTGAAATTCGCCCTCATCCCATTCATGCAGGGTGTTTTCTTCCAGCCATTCCTGCCGTAACTCGATTTCATCGTAGTCGCCATCAAAGACGGCCTGCGCACCTTCACCGCTCAGGACCGGCAAACATTCCCCTTCTTCACCTTCATCGGCAAAAAATTCGGCCTGCCACATAATATCCCCATCCTGCAGAACGTATTTTTGGATATTAAGTTGTTGCACGTCAGCATCTTCTTCCTCAACGCCGGGATTGTCGGCGAGGAACTCTTCGCGAGCGGCATCAATAGCTTCTTCCAGTGTGCTATAAAAAACATATTCTTTAGGGGCCATAATCAGTGCCTCGTCGGTTAATGTTAACAAATGTATAGGTTGGGGCAGGAAGATTGTCAAAGCGTATGTCTATAGTAGGATAACCCGCAAGGAACAGGTTGATGCTTTTGGCTTAGATTGACGATTACCCCAGCATCAGGCATCAGAGAAGTGCTCCAAAAGCCTGAATGTTCCGACTTCAGAAGTGGTTTACCTACCTGACAGAAGCGATTTAAATACATAGATAATTATTTTACCTCTTGTCAGAGTAACGGAATGATATGTATTAAATTGCCGATCAATAGTAGATATATTTACAATGGCCTATAACTTGTTCCGTTACAGAACGAGTGCTTTTTCAGTACTACATTCAGAAAATAATTTCCAAATTAATCCTAAGATGCTGTTTGTATTTCTCTCGTATGGTAGACTTTCTCTATGCACACAGCAGGGAATACAGTATGCAAATAATGAGGATGACGTATCGCGTGGTAGTTTCCGTTTGCATCTATTACGGCCAGATGGAACGGGTGTATCAGAGGGATGCATAACATTCGTCAATCGCCCTGATTTCTATACTGTACGTAGTCAGTTGCTACGTACTAAAAAGGTTAAAGTACCAGGTTCCAGAACTGGATTAATGGCGTATGGCTGGGTGGACGTGCAAGGAGGTAGCAACTATGCAAACTGTAGGATTCGTTAAGAATGCAGCCTTATATAGTATCTGCATCATCTTTTCATGGTGGCTATCAAGCTTTGGTAAGCCCCTGAACGGCATAACGCAATGGGCGATGGATACCGCCTATAGTACTTTCGGTTCCGGCCTGAGCGGGTCATATGAAGCTGATGCAGATCCAGTAAGATTCATAGCCTTAATCGTTATGGTACTCATCTACGCTACGGTACTATTCCTGCTCATACGCTTAACCCTCAGTAAGTTTCAGAACAAAAGAAATTAATTGTAAAAAGAAGCCCCATAAGGGGCTTTATTTCTTTTTACGAATAATGAAATCTTTTATTGGTCTGTTTTAAGAATAAACTCTATTGATCTCGTTCCTGATATAGGTGCTGTTTTTCACTGCATCATGTAGGATATCAAACAATTCTTTCTCAAAAGCATCTTTAGCTTTTGATCTGTATATTGAAGGCGTTCGTCTTATTCCGTCGCGGGCCGTAACGCACGGGATAAACTGAACCATGAATAGATCGCATTAAACAGCACCACGCCTGCCGTGACGATAAAGACGGCGCGAAAACCGAAGCTGGCGGAGATCCCTGCCCCGAGAAGCGGTCCGGTGACATTACCGATGTCGCGGAAGGACTGGTTATAGCTGAATATCCGCCCGGCAATCTGGTTTGTGGAGTTGTAGACCAGCAGGGTCTGGACGGCAGGCAGCAACGCCCCGTCGGCGGCACCCAGCAAAAAGCGCAGCACGCCCAGCTGCCAGGGGGATTGCACCAACGACATGGGGATAAGCAGCAGCACGGAAATCACCAGCGCACAGATCAGGATTTTCTCCGGACCGACGCGGTCCCCGAGTTTCCCTAACCGCGGGGCGCTAAGCAGCGCTGCCACGCCGGGCACGGAGGCAATCAGTCCACTGATAAAGGCGATGTTACTGACGTTACCCGCGAGATCGCGGACGTACAGCGTCAGAATCGGGGCAATTGAACCGGTTGCCACCTGAATAATCAGGGTCGTTACGAACAGGCTCAGCACCAGTCTGGGGTTTTTAAGCGAGGCCAGCACGTCTCTGGCGTGAAGCATCTCTTTTTTGGCGACGGGTGTGAAATTTTCACGGATACAGAGCAGGGTGACAACAAAGCACAGGAACAGCACGCTGGCGGTGATAAAGAACACCGGTCGCAGGCCGTAGCTATCGGCCAGTAACCCACCGGCAAGAGGCCCCAGCAGGGCACCACTCACGCCGCCGGTTGAGAGCGTTCCCAGTGCCCAGCCGCTCTTATGGCGAGGAATTTGCGTGGCGATGAGAGCATTCGCGTTAGGAATAAATCCGCCCAGCAAACCCAGCAATGCGCGCAGGATCAGGAACTGCCAGACGTTTTGCGCCATGCCCATCAGCGCCATGATTATCGCCATCCCCAGCGCTGAACGGAGCAGCATAATTTTTCGGCCCTTGCGGTCAGCAAGGCCGCCCCAAAAGGGCGAGGCAATAGCGGAAAAGAGAAACGTGATGCTGAACACCAGGCCAGACCACATATTCAGCGCACTGTGACCCGTCACGCCCAGCTGTTCGACGTAGAGCGGGAGGAAAGGCATGACCAGGCTAAACGCCGCGCCAGTGAGAAAACAGCCAAGCCACGCAACCGCGAGGTTACGTTTCCAGTTTATGGGGGCATCTGAGGGTGACATAACAATCCGCATAGTGAGGTGCAGAGCACCTGAGGCATAAAGTAATAAGCCTGCTAATTATGCGCCTGAGTTATGATTGCCGCAATGAAGGTGAGCTTTTAAAGCTAAAACAGCAGGCGGCCCAGAGAGCCGCATGATGAATTAATAGCGGGACGGTGTCCCTTTTGGCCGCGTTTTAAAGCGGCGGTGCAGCCACATATACTGCTCCGGCGCGAGGAGGATGCACTTCTCGACAATGCCGTTCATCCAGCGGGCTGTTGTCTCGGCGTCATCCAGCGGCGGTGCAAGTTCTGGCTCCAGCATTATCAGCTCGTAGCCTGAGCCGTCCGGCTTGCGGCGGGGAACAAAGGGGACGATGGCGGCTTTGGACATGCGCGCCAGCATCCAGGTGCCGGTCGTTGTAGCGGCCTCTTCAACGGCGAAGAAGGGAACAAATACGCTGGATTGCGGACCATAGTCGTGGTCGGGGGCATACCAGACCACTTCACCGGATTTCAGCGCGCGGATCATGCCCTTCAGATCCTTACGGTCAATCATGCTTTTATTGGAGCGCATGCGCCCGTTGGTCTGGATTAAATCGATGACCGGGTTATCGTTAGGGCGATAAACGCCAATGCCGGGTGCCTGCATGCCAAACATTCGCGCGCCGATCTCCAGCGTCAAAAAATGGACGCCGATCAGCAGAACGCCCGTCTGGCTGGACTGAAGCGTATGCACAGGCTCCATGCCGGTTCCCGTCACTTCGCTCCAGCGAGCCATGCGTTTATCCGGCCAGAACCACGCCATACCGGTTTCCATCAGCCCCATCCCGACGGATTCGAAATTCTTCGTGACCAGCTGGTGACGCTCTGACTCACTCATCTGCGGGAAGCACAGCTCAAGGTTGCGGTACGCAATCCTGGCGCGGCGCTTCATCACCTTTTGTGCGAGACGGCCCAGAGCGTTACCCAACCGGAAAATAACAGGGTAGGGAAGCTGTACCAGTAGCCATAAAAAGCCGATGCCAAGCCAGGTCAACCAATAGCGGGGATGCAAAAGGGCGGCAGTAAATTTTGGTAACTGGGTCATGTCTTTCCTGTGTTTAAACGTCCTGTTCCGCTAGTGTCTCATTTTTTGAGACGTAGCCAAAATATCTGCTTTCGAAACGTGCACGAATACAGCAATTGTTAACCCTGATTAATCAGGGAGTGTGAAATGTAGCGTAAATTGTGTGGATGTAAATTGGTTTTGTTTGCTATATCATGCCGACCGATTTTTCATTCTCTCTGACGAACCCAGGACTGTACACCATGCCAGTGTTACACAACCGCGTATCGAATGAGATGTTAAAAGCGCGTATGTTGGCTGAAACCGAACCGCGCACGACCATCTCCTTCTACAAATACTTCACGATCAACGATCCGCAGGCGACCCGCGATGCGCTTTATCAGGCATTCACGGCGCTGAACGTCTTCGGACGCGTCTATCTTGCCCGCGAAGGTATCAACGCGCAGATTAGCGTACCGGAAAGCAAAGTGAGCGCTTTCCGCGAGTGTCTTTATCAATTTGATCCGGCCCTTGACGGCTTACGCCTGAATATTGCGCTGGACGATGACGGGAAATCCTTCTGGGTGCTGCGTATGAAAGTGCGTGAACGCATCGTGGCGGATGGCATTGACGATCCTGAGTTTAACCCGGCTGATGTCGGTGAATATCTGAAGGCTGCAGAAGTGAATGCGATGCTGGACGATCCGGATGCCGTATTCATTGATATGCGTAACCACTATGAGTATGAAGTGGGGCATTTCGAGAACGCCATGGAAATCCCGGCCGATACCTTCCGCGAGCAACTGCCCAAAGCGGTTGAGATGATGCAGGAACATAAAGATAAAAAGATCGTGATGTACTGCACCGGCGGTATCCGCTGTGAGAAAGCCAGCGCATGGATGAAGCACAACGGCTTCAATAAGGTCTGGCACATTGAAGGCGGCATTATCGAGTACGCCCGCCGCGCCCGTGAGCAGGGTTTACCGGTACGTTTTATCGGCAAAAACTTTGTCTTTGACGAACGTATGGGGGAACGTATTTCTGAGGACGTGATTGCCCATTGCCATCAGTGCGGCGCGCCGTGCGATACCCATACCAACTGCAAAAACGACGGATGTCATCTGCTGTTCATCCAGTGCCCGGCCTGCGCCGAGAAGTTTAACGGCTGCTGTAGCGAATTGTGCAGTGAAGAGAGCATGCTGCCGGAAGAAGAGCAGCGCCGTCGTCGCGCAGGTCGTGAAAACGGCAATAAGATTTTCAATAAGTCCCGTGGCCGTCTGAATACCAAACTGGGGATCCCAGACCCGGAATAATGATAACGCCCGGCTGCGTAAAAACCTGCCGGGCGTATTTATCACTACTTCTGCTGAACCCCTTCAACGGAAATAATCAGCTCCACGTCCTGAGAGGCCGGGCCCAAATCCGTTGTGATATTAAAATCTTTCAGGTGAATTTTTCCCGCCGCTTCAAAGCCCGCACGTTTACCGCCCCACGGATCGTCTCCCTGACCCAGTAATTTTGCTTCAAGGGTGACAGGTTTCGTGACGCCATTGAGCGTCAGGTTGCCGGTAATATCCAGCTTATCGCCCGCTTTCTTTACTTGCGTCGATGTAAAGGTCGCCTGCGGGAATTTAGAGACATTCAGGAAATCGGCACTGCGCAAATGTTTATCACGCTCTGCATGATTCGTGTCGACGCTGTTGGTATTAATCGTCACATTGACTTTATCGGCGGCGGGGTTTTTATCGTCAAACGTGAACGTGCCGTCAAAATCTTTAAAAGTACCGTACAGCCAGCTATATCCCAGATGCTGAATACGGAAATTGACGAAAGCATGCTGGCCCTCTTTATCAATTTTATAATCAGCCGCCACGGCGGAACCGGCGGTCAATAACAGAGAACCCAGTGCGATACCCAGCAGGTGTTTTTTCATTTTATGCTCCAGAGTCAACAGACGAGCGGCCAAGCATGCGCTTGAGCGTATCGTCTTTATCAATAAAGTGGTGTTTGAGGGCGGCAAGCCCGTGCAGTACAGACAGGATCACAACGCTCCAGGCAAGCCAGAGATGAACGACCCCAGCCGTGTCTGCCTGAGATCCGGCATCGCTGATCGTTGCCGGAACGTCAAAAAGACCAAAGACGCTAATCGGCTTACCGTCCGCTGTCGAGATCAGGTAGCCGCTAATCAGGATGGCGAAGAGCAGCGCGTAGAGCGCAATATGTGCCGCGACGGCACTTACGCGGGTCATTTTACCGTGGCTTTTCGGCGGCGCGGGCGGCGGGGAAATATGTCGCCAGATCACGCGAAACACCAGCCCCAACATCAGCAGAACGCCAATGCTTTTATGTAACTCCGGTGCCTGGTGATACCAGCCATCGTAATAGCTGAGCGTGACCATCCAGAGGCCAAGACCAAACATACCGTAGACGGCAAGAGCAAATATCCAGTGCAAAGCTATGGATATTATTCCGTAGCGTCGGAAGGAGTTACGCAATTGCATCAGAATGTCCATTTTCAAATTAACCGAAGAGTAAAAATGAACGGGGCGGCAAAATATTGCAACTGAAAAAATGATATATTGATTTTTATTTTTCTTATTTCAGCAATTTTGAAAAGAAACGCTAAAGTTAATTCAATTGCTTCGTGCAAGTAGAAATAGTGAATTTCAAAAAAGATAAATTAATGTCAATTACTGTCAGTGCGGGCTTTCAATAAAATACAATGTACACGAAATCGATAATAGCCAGCAGCGCCCACAATAAGAGGTAGAGCATAAAATGCTCGCGAATATTATTGATGAGGAAGTTAACAATCCTGCGCATATCGCTCCGCAATACAGTGTGAATGAAACGGGCTCCGGGAAGCCCGAAGCCCGCGAGGGATTATCCGTTAAAACGCGAGAGTGAGAAGGGCGTCAGATCAAACTGCGGCGTGATACCCTGGGCAAACTGCGCGGCAATTTCCCCCAACACGGAGGCAAACTTAAATCCGTGACCGCTCAGCCCGGTGATAAGCAGGGTGTTGTCATGGCCTGGCAACGTATCAATGATAAAGTCTTCATCCGGCGTGTTGTCATAGGTACAGGCTGCGCCATACAGCAAGCCGCCGACACCGGGAAGGATGTTACGCAGGAACGAGAAGGCTTCTGAACCATCCTGCGGGAAGGCGCCGAAGGGTTTGCGCTCTTCAGGGGAGGCGATCGCCTGGCCTCCGTTGTGTTTACCGATTTTCAGCGCGTCTTTCTCGGAAGGGAAACCGTAGAACTGGTCGCCATTCGGCAGTTCACCGGTAAAGGCCGGGAATTTATTCTGCGCGCTGAAACGACCATCTGACTGGAACCAGGAGAAGACCTTACGCACCGGCTGAATGGGCAGGTCTGGCATCAGACGGGTGACCCAGGTTCCCGCGCTGACCAGCAGGCGGGACGCGGAATATTCGCCGTCGAGGGTCTTCACGGTGACGCCGTCAGCGTCATGGGTGATGGCGTCCACCGGGCAGTTAAACAGCTGCGCACAGCCCGCTTTCGCGGCAAGATCGATCCAGGTTTTGATCGCGGTTTCGCAATGCAATACTCCGGAATTGGCTTCAAAGAGACCAATGTAATCGTCCGGGACGGTAATTTCAGGCCAGCGCGCGGTAACGGCCGCCGCGTCCAGCTTCTCAACGTTAAGATTAAAGGCTTTCGCGCTGCGTTCGACATTAGCGAGAAATTCCGAACGGGCCGGACCAAGATTGATAACCCCGGTACGCTCGAAAATGCGATCTTCGGTCTGTTTCGCCAGTTCATCCCATAGCGTCTGGGCGCGGAGCACCAGAGGAACATAGCGTTCGCCTTCACCGTAGGCATGGCGCATGAGGCGGGTGTCTCCATGATGGCTACCCTCCGCATGAGGCGGAAGATGGGCATCAATCATCAGAACGTTCAGACCCGCCTGCGTCGCGTAATAACCGGCGGCCGAACCTACGGAGCCGCTACCAATAATGATTAGGTCGTATCTCATATCTTTCTCGTAAACTGATGTTTTGTTAGCAGAGTAATTAACAACGCGGGGTTAGACAAGGGAGAAATAAATAAGGCACCGCGAGGGTGCCTGTTGAGTGAAAAGTGGGCATACGGTTAGTGCCGTTTATACTCATTTTCCTGATAGTCGCCAGATTCTATTTTGGCAATACCTGCCTCCAGAATAGAAATAAACTGACGAGCGACGTCTGTTGTTAGCCACAGCGTCTGTCCAACTTCCGCTTCTTCACGGTTGAGTTGATTCGGGGTCTGGTAGTGCAAACGCAGCATCAGCGCATCGTAGCTATCTACGGTACTGATATCCCAGCCAACAAGTGGGTGGGTCTGGATGACTTCACTATTCTTTTCCATTATAACCCCCTTAATGCGTGTTAGAAGACAACGGCTCTGAGGTTCAATGCATGTTTTTCTGAAAGCATCTTCAGTATACCAAGTAATAAGGGTTCCAACGGGAAAAATAAACAGGTGGCAACACATTTTTCTGCTTTTTAGGATTGTTCGAACAATAAAACACCATCTCGTTCACGATTTTTAAAGAAGATGCCGAATTAATTTGAACTTCCAGAATGTTTAGACGAAAAAAAGCCGGGGCGACCCGGCAAAAAACACAATGAGGGAGCAGTGTTAATCTGTGATGAACCAGTCGTCGGCGCTTTCCCACGTTTCCTGCAGGATTTCGCTGATGCGATCTTTATCTTCTTTCGCGCCGCCAATGACGGAGAGGTTGTTCGCTGAGGCGTAACGCACCGTTACGGCACCCGCGTTGTCGGGAAAGGTATTATTAATACGACGGGACAATTCGCCTGCCAGTGCATCAAGCGCGCCGGCAGGAAGAACGGTCGTTTTGGCTATGGTGACTTCAATACGCATAAAGGCCCCCTGTGTAATATACTGTTTATTTATACAGGTATATTCTCGGTTTGACAACAAGGGGCATTGATTTTTTAACGTTTTACCGTCCAGTTTACGGTTTCACCCGCCAGGAATGGGATCAGCGTGTCATCCGTCAGCGCGATGGACTCCTCAACGTGGCTTGTCTTACGCTCCAGTTCGATGAAGGTCTCGTTGACCGGCAGGCCATAGAAACGCGGGCCGTTGAGAGAGCAGAACGCTTCGAAATGCTCCAGCGCGTTCATCTCTTCAAACACGGTCGCGTAGCTGGCAAGCGCAGTTGGGGCGTTGAAACAGCCTGCGCAACCGCAGCTTGCCTCTTTACGATGGCGGGCATGAGGGGCGGAATCGGTGCCCAGGAACGCACGGGAGAACCCGCTGGCCACCAGCTCACGCAGCGCCTGCTGGTGGATATTGCGCTTAAGAATAGGCAGGCAGTACAGGTGAGGGCGCACTCCGCCGACCAGCATGTGGTTGCGGTTAAACATCAGGTGCTGTGGTGTAATGGTCGCGGCGATAAGTTCGTTGCCGTCACGCACGTACTCTGCTGCGTCTTTGGTGGTGATATGCTCGAAGACCACTTTCAGCGCCGGCAGGCGCTGGCGCAGAGGCTCCATGACGGTCTCAATAAAACGGGCTTCACGGTCGAAGATGTCAATCTCGGCATGCGTGACTTCCCCATGAACCAGCAGCGGCATGCCCAGTTTCTGCATGCGTTCCAGCACCGGCATGATGGCATCAATACTGGTGACCCCGTGGCTGGAGTTGGTGGTGGCATTCGCCGGGTAGAGTTTCGCCGCCGTAAATACGCCTTCGTTGAACCCGCGCTCCACTTCGTTCGGATCCAGGGAATCGGTCAGATAGCAGGTCATCAGCGGGGTAAAATCATGTCCCGCGGGAACGGCATCAAGGATGCGCTGGCGGTATGCCATCGCCGCATCAACGGTGGTGACTGGTGGCACCAGGTTAGGCATGACAATCGCGCGGCCATAAATTTCGCTGGTATAAGGCACGACGGTTTTCAGCATATCGCCATCACGCAGATGGATATGCCAGTCGTCAGGGCGGCGGATTTTAAGAACCTGGGGTTGTGCAGTCATGGAAGCTCCGGCTTGTCAGGGATCAGTCATAAGGATGGCTGTTTTTGCCGGACACAAATCATAAGCGGAAACGTTTTCCTTTGCACACTTTTCCGTAAAAAAAAGGGCGCCGCAGCGCCCCTTCAGGTTAATCGGTGAAAGGAATAATAATTTCTCCTGGCTTCACCTCTATGCCTTTGGCATATTTTTTCGCCAGGGCTTCCCCTTTGCTTTTGTCTTCACTTAAGACGTACGCGGGCTGCTGGTTAAAATAATTTCGTAGCGACTGGTTCAGATAAGGCATCAGGGTTTGCAGAACCGGCGCCATCTTGTCCGGGGAAACCTTCGCATCGACGACTTCCATCTCCTGCAGGAAAATCGCCCCTTTCTCCTTGTTGAAAACGGGCAGTGCCTTCAGCTTGAGCTTGATGTTGGCTTTCTGATTGCCAAAAAGGGATGACATGTCGAGGTCCGCATCTCCTGACAGGGTGACTTTGTTTGGCTCTTCACGTCCGATCTGACTGGTCAGATTCGAGAGCACGATATGCGCGTCCGCAAGCCCCGGCACGCCAATGTCTTTAGAAAAATTATTATGTTTTTCCAGCGCCTGATTAATTTCCTGTTCACTGACGGTATATTGCGTGAGCTGGTTACAGCCAACCAGCAGACCGCTGACAATGAATGCAGCAGCAAAGACAATCTTCTTCATAGTGTTCCTCAACGAAAAATCGGCGCTTCTGTCCTGTTACGCCAGTATGTCAGTGTGAAAAAGCAGAAACCAGCAGAAAAAACTGAGAAATGGGGCGGGAAGGGCTCCCGCCCGAGGGAAAGGCTACGCGCCGGGTTCGAGCATGCCGCTCGCGCTGCGTTTCTGGCTGAACTGCCACCACAGGGCAAGGAGCGTCATAAAGCCCACCACGCCGAGCATCATCCAGGGGAGTTCGGGTTGTTGTAATGCTTTGCCGGCATCAAACAGCCAGCCGCCGCCGGTGTATCCCAACGCGCCGCCAAGGGCCAGTCCCAGGCGGCTGAACCCCATATAGCTGCCGCGTGCGCGCGCATCCGCGAGCGAGGCGCTCAGCGTTTCACGGGCAGGTTCGGCGATGATGGAGCCAATATAGAACGTGCAAATCAGCGTAAACAACTGCTGAAGCGAGTTCACCAGGCCAATAGGCATCATGCTCAGCGTCATCAGGAACAGCCCGGCCATCAGGCGATGTTCCAGACGAAAACGCCGTTCGCTCCAGCGGGCAATCGGATAGAGCAGCGTCAGAGAAAGCGCGGCTTCAATGGCGTACATCCATTTAACGGCAGCAGGGGTGCCCGCAATGTCGTTCACCATGATCGGCAGCATCAGCATCACCTGCACGGCAAGCATGTAATACCCCGTCAGGGTCAACACATAGGTGACAAAGCGCTTGTCATGCAGGACGCGTCCCAGCCCTTCCCGGACCGGGGCTTTGACCGTCGACAGCTTCCACGCTGGCAGGAACAGGCCATTAAACAGCGCGCACAGAACAAAGAGCACCGCACCCGCCGCGCAGACCAGACGGAAGTCATACTGCAGAAGCCAGCTTCCCAGCAGTGCGCCGACAACCGCTCCGGCACTGTCCTGCATCATCAGAATTGAGAAAAAACGACCGCGGTGCTGCGGACGAATGAGCTTCACCACCAACGCGGTGCGCGGCGGATCGAACAGGGTCCCCCCGATACCGGAGAGGAAGCAGGAGAACCAAAGCAGCCAGGGCTCGTGGGCGATGGCCATCGTGGCAAAACCTGCCGCGCGGAGCAGCATGCCGGTCACGATCATTGGTTTAGCGCCAAAACGGTCAGCGATGGCACCGCCAAAGACGCCGAGACCTTGCTGCACAAACTGGCGTAACCCCAGCGCGATGCCGACCATCAGCGCTGCCCAGCCCATTTGATCGACGAAGCGAATCGAGATGAGGGGAAACACAACAAAAAAGCCGAGCACGACGAGCATGTTATCGACCAGCAGGAAATATTTACCCAGGCTCCTGGCCTGTGATACGCGGGACATTTTCCCTCCAGGGAAAATAAGATGGTGAGCACGCTAACATTCTGCGGTGTCGCTGCGTTTTTGCCCACCCCTGCGCGTGACAATATTTTTTTATCAAAAGCGCGCTTTGATAGAGAGTTCTCATCGAAAAAGAGGAAAAGGAGGCAAAATGGTATGTCACTGTTTTCACAGACGGCAGCGGCGCAGGTATAGTAAAGCTAATGGGTAAGCAGAAGTGACGGGAAGGAGTGGTATCGATGTTTGGCTATCGCAGTAATGTGCCAAAAGTGCGTCTGACAACGGACAGGCTGGTCGTTCGTCTGGTGCATGAGCGTGATGCCTGGCGTCTGGCGGATTATTACGCCGAGAATCGCCAGTTTTTAAAACCCTGGGAACCCGTTCGGGATGAGAGTCATTGTTACCCTTCCGGCTGGCAGGCGCGCCTCAGCATGATCACGGAATTTCACAAGCAGGGCAGCGCGTTTTATTTCGCCCTGCTGGATCCTGAAGAGAAAGAGATTATCGGGATCGCCAATTTTTCAAACGTGGTGCGGGGATCGTTCCACGCCTGTTACCTTGGCTACTCCATTGGCCAGAAATGGCAGGGGCAGGGGCTGATGTACGAGGCGCTGACGGTGGCTATCCGCTATATGCAACGCACGCAACATATCCATCGCATTATGGCGAACTACATGCCGCATAATCAGCGCAGCGGGAATTTGCTGGCGCGGTTAGGGTTCGAGAAAGAAGGCTATGCCAAAGACTATCTGCTGATAGACGGAGAGTGGCGCGACCACGTTCTGACGGCATTAACCACCCGGGACTGGACTGCAGGTCGTTAAGGAGAAAAGATGAAGTATCAGCTAAACGCTACAGAAGCGCGCGTGATTGGGTGCTTGCTCGAAAAACAGGTCACCACCCCGGAGCAGTATCCGCTCTCCGTCAACGCCGTAACCATGGCCTGCAACCAGAAGACGAACCGCGAGCCGGTCCTGAACCTCAGCGAGCATGAGGTTCAGGACGTGCTGGATGCGCTGGTAAAACGCCATTATCTGCGCACCGTCAGCGGTTTTGGTAACCGCGTGACCAAATACGAACAGCGCTTTTGTAACTCTGAATTTGGCGACCTGAAGCTGAGCAGTGCGGAAGTGGCGGTCATCACCACGCTGCTGCTGCGCGGGGCGCAAACGCCGGGTGAACTGCGCACGCGTGCCTCCCGTATGCATGAGTTCGCGGATATGCAGGAAGTTGAACAGGTCCTGGAAGGGCTGGCCTCACGTGAAGATGGCCCTTACGTGGTGCGTTTGGCACGCGAGCCGGGTAAACGTGAAAGCCGCTATATGCATCTCTTCAGTGGTGAAATTGATATTTCAGATAAATCGATTACCCCCGATATCACTGTGGGTGACGACGATTTGGTGGCCCGCGTGGCGGCGCTGGAAGACGAGGTCGCAGGACTGAAACAGCGTCTGGATGCACTGTTGGCTCATCTGGGAGATTAATAGTGAAAAAATTACGTATAGGCGTGGTGGGGCTGGGCGGCATCGCGCAAAAGGCCTGGCTTCCGGTATTAGGCGCGGCGACGGACTGGACTCTGCAAGGGGCGTGGTCACCCAGCCAGGAAAAGGCAGAACGTATCTGCGAAACCTGGCGCATGCCGTATGCCAACTCTCTTTTGGATCTGGCCCGCGAGTGCGATGCGGTCTTTGTTCACACCTCAACGGCAACCCATTATCAGGTCGTGAGTGAGCTCCTTAATGCAGGCGTCCACGTCTGCGTGGATAAACCGCTCGCTGAAAATGTACAGGACGCCGAACGGCTGATTGAGCTGGCGGCGCGTAAAAACCTGACGCTGATGGTCGGTTTCAACCGCCGTTTCGCCCCGCTTTACCAGCAATTAAAGGCGCAGTCCGGCAGCTTCGCTTCGCTGCGCATGGATAAACACCGCACCGACAGCATTGGGCCAAACGATTTGCGCTTTACGCTGCTGGATGACTATCTGCACGTGGTGGACACGGCGCTGTGGCTCGCCGGTAGCCAGGCGCAACTGCAAAGTGGGACGCTCCTGACGAACGAACAGGGTGAAATGGTCTATGCCGAACATCATTTCGCGATTGAGCATCTTCAGATAACGACCAGCATGCACCGTCGTGCGGGCAGCCAGCGCGAGAGCGTTCAGGCCGTCACTGACGGTGCACTGTACGACGTTACCGACATGCGCGAATGGCGGGAAGAGAAGGGCAGCGGCGTGGTGATGCAGCCGGTCCCGGGCTGGCAGAGTACCCTTGAGCAGCGCGGTTTCGCCGGTTGTGCCCGCCACTTTATTACCTGCGTGCAAAATCAGACGGTTCCTGAAACCTCCGGCGAACAGGCCATTATGGCGCAGCGCATTGTGGAACGGCTGTGGCGCGAAGCCATGAGTGAATAACTCGCGGTAACATCTGCGGATAGTAATTCGTTGAAATCCGGTTAGACTAAGCGCCGCTTGTTGGCTTTGCCGGGTGGCGCTTACGCTTACCCGGCCTACACATCCGTATGGTTCTGGAAATTCACGTTAATGAACTTATTAAAATCGCTGGCAGCCGTCAGCTCGATGACCATGTTCTCACGCGTACTCGGTTTTGCGCGTGATGCGATTGTGGCAAGGGTCTTTGGTGCAGGGATGGCAACGGACGCCTTTTTCGTCGCGTTTAAATTGCCGAACCTGCTGCGTCGTATTTTTGCTGAAGGGGCATTTTCCCAGGCGTTCGTTCCCATCCTGGCGGAATATAAAAGCAAACAGGGTGAAGACGCGACGCGCGTATTTGTGTCGTATGTCTCCGGACTGCTGACGCTGGCCCTCGCCGTGGTGACCGTGCTCGGGATGCTGGCCGCGCCCTGGGTGATAATGGTAACCGCACCCGGTTTTGCCGATACGGCCGATAAATTCGCCCTGACCACGCAGCTGCTGCGCATTACCTTCCCCTATATTTTATTGATCTCGCTGGCCTCGCTGGTGGGGGCGATCCTGAACACCTGGAACCGCTTCTCCGTTCCGGCGTTTGCGCCGACGTTTCTTAACGTCAGCATGATCGGTTTTGCCTTGTTTGCCGCGCCGCATTTCAACCCGCCGGTGCTGGCGCTGGCGTGGGCGGTCACCGTGGGTGGCGTGCTGCAGCTGGCGTATCAGCTGCCGCATCTGAAAAAAATTGGCATGCTGGTGCTGCCGCGCATCAATCTTAAAGATGCCGGGGCGATGCGCGTCATTAAGCAGATGGGGCCCGCCATTCTTGGCGTCTCCGTCAGCCAGATCTCGCTTATCATCAACACCATTTTTGCCTCTTTCCTGGTCTCCGGCTCGGTTTCCTGGATGTACTACGCGGACCGGCTGATGGAGTTTCCGTCCGGAGTGCTGGGCGTGGCGCTGGGGACAATTCTTCTGCCGTCGCTGTCGAAGAGTTTTGCCAGCGGTAATCATGATGAATACTGCCGCCTGATGGACTGGGGGTTACGCCTCTGTTTCCTGCTGGCCCTGCCAAGCGCAGTGGCGCTGGGTATTCTGGCCAAACCGCTCACGGTGTCGCTCTTCCAGTACGGGAAATTCACCGCGTTTGACGCCGCCATGACCCAGCGGGCACTGATTGCCTATTCGGTCGGATTGATGGGGCTTATCGTCGTCAAGGTACTGGCGCCGGGCTTCTATTCGCGTCAGGACATCAAAACGCCGGTGAAAATTGCCATCGTGACGCTGATCATGACGCAGCTGATGAACCTGGCGTTTATTGGTCCCCTGAAGCATGCAGGTCTGTCATTATCGATTGGTCTGGCAGCCTGTCTGAATGCCGGGTTGTTGTACTGGCAGCTGCGCAAGCAGGATATTTTCACGCCGCAGCCAGGCTGGGCGAGTTTCCTCGTGCGTCTGATCGTTGCGGTACTGGTGATGTCTGCTGCGTTACTGGGCATGATGTCTATCATGCCGGAGTGGTCCCTGGGCACCATGCCTTACCGTCTGATGCGGCTGATGGCCGTGGTTGGCGTTGGGGTGGTGGCTTACTTTGCCACGCTCGCCGTGTTGGGTTTCAAAGTGAAAGAGTTTGCCCGCCGTACGGCATAAACGTCAAAAGGGGAGTTCACCTTAGGGTGCTCCCCATTGCATGATTTGTCGCTTATGCTTCAAATCGAAATCTTTTTAACACCCGCAATACGCGCCGTCGCCGTCTGACCATCCGCACCGTACAATCCGGTCTCTTTATGCGGTTTCAGCACCTCAAGCGCCTGCTGGTTACGCTCAATCTGACCTTCCAGCAGCCAGCCGTTATGCTGATTAAGATCGCGCAGATGCTGGGTTTTTTCTGTAATGGTCTGCCAGCGCTCAACAATATCGTCATTGGCGCTGCGCTTAGGATCTTGCTCAGCGCGGCGTTGTTGCTCCAGATAATCCAGCGTCGCCAGAAGCGAACTTTTATCTTCAGTAATACGCTGCAACGCGCTGCCGTTGATGTGACCGGAAGAGAGATGCTGTTGCTCAGCGTCCATTACCGTTTTCAGGTCGTTCAGGACAACCGTCATTTGATCCAGTATTTCTGACAGTCGACTCATACGGTTAGTTACTCTGTAAGAAACTCTGTGCTTCCTGAATCAGGGCATCAGCGATTTTGCTGGTATCCATTTTCAGTTCACCGTTACGAATAGCCGTTTTCAGCGCTTCAACACGTTCCATATTGATGTCGTTGCTGCCTGGCTGCATCAGTTTTGCCTGCGCATCGCTCAGGGTTACGCTGGTGCTGTTGGAGGTTGACGGTTTTTCCAGACGCGTTTTCTGAGGGGACGCGTCATTCGTTTCGCGAGGTTGTACAGCGCTTACCGGCTTCAGGGCTGATGTACGATCAATGCTCATAGTGTTGTCCTCATCGAGGGTTCGCGGCGTTTGCGCCTGACATCATCATTAGTTGAATATTTATCGGCACGCGCAGCGAAATCTTTAAAAAGATTATAGGTTAATCAGAATATTCCCATCAGAATCGACGGTTCCGCTAACCACCTGGCCTGAGGACATTCTGACGCGGGCGTTTTGCGCTACCGCGGCATTGTTCAACGCTTTCCCTTCACTGTTGATACGAAAGCCATCTCCGTTGGCCACGACCATGACCTGTTGACCGGCTTTGACCCGCCATGCCTGACGCAGCATCGAGATCTGTATCGGCTGACCCGGGGCGACGTCGCGCAGGCTGACGGCGTCCTGTGCCTGGTTAATATCCAGCATGGTTCGTGGCGGCAGTTGATCCAGACGGCCACGTTTCAGCGTCACGCTGTTTGTTTGCAGTACGCTGCCGCGCGCAATGGGCACGGCGGCAACAACATAATTGCCCGTCGCCTGAACTGCAACCTGTAAATAGCGTTTTTCGTTGGCGCAACGTGCCAGTACGTTCACATTTCCCCACAGCTTTGTGAACCCCACCACGCTGAATGACGGCTGGTCACACGTCGGGTACAGATTCGGTGGCGTGCGCACGCTGACGGTGACGTCATCACTAAAGCCTGCCAGTTTTTCCGCAAAAAAAGCCGTGAGCCGATCCTGCAGACCGTCAGCCTGCACCAGGGGGCTTAAGAGCAAGAGAGTCGCCACCAGACCACGTTTTAACGTTTGCATCGTCAGTTCCACCGTTTCCAGAGTTGAACAAATTCTACCTGCAGTGGTTTTGCATCAACGGAATAAATAGCGACGCATTTTGCGCTTATTCCGTCGATAGGGGAGACCGGGTGAGATTTAAGCTGTGAACTGAAATTTTGCCATCAGCGGAGGAGACATGCTCGATAAACTCGACGCCGCGTTACGTTTTCAGCAGGAAGCGCTCAATTTACGCGCCCAGCGGCAGGAGATTTTAGCCGCCAACATCGCTAACGCCGATACCCCGGGGTATCAGGCGCGCGATATTGATTTTTCCAGTGAACTCAAAAAGGTGATGGAGCGTGGACGTGCCGAAGGAACGGGTGTTGCACTCGCCATGACTTCCTCTCGCCATATTCCTGCTCAGGCGATGACCGCGCCAACGACCGATTTACTTTATCGCATCCCCGATCAGCCTTCACTCGACGGTAACACCGTGGATATGGACCGGGAGCGCACGCAGTTTGCCGATAACAGCCTGAAATACCAGACGGGCCTGACCGTACTCGGCGGACAAATCAAAGGCATGATGAACGTCCTGCAGGGGGGTAACTGATAGATGGCGTTGCTGAATATTTTTGATATCGCCGGCTCGGCGTTAACCGCTCAGTCCAAACGTCTGAACGTGGCCGCCAGTAACCTGGCGAATGCGGACAGCGTAACCGGACCTGACGGACAACCTTATCGTGCCAAACAGGTTGTCTTTCAGGTCGATGCTGCGCCAGGCGCGGCGACGGGCGGCGTGAAGGTTGCTGATGTGGTCGAGAGCCAGGCCCCGGACAGGCTGGTATATGAGCCAGGTAACCCGCTCGCGGATGCCAACGGATACGTGAAAATGCCCAACGTGGATGTGGTGGGTGAGATGGTGAACTCCATGTCGGCTTCCCGTAGCTACCAGGCCAACGTCGAAGTGCTTAATACCGTGAAGAGCATGATGCTCAAAACACTCACTCTCGGCCAGTAAAGGAGACATGCATGTCCATCGCCGTAAATGTGAATGATCCTACGAACTCGGGTGTCAGTAACACCAAAAGTTCGACAGGTTCTAACTCCCTGACGGGGAGTAACGCCGCCGATCTTCAGGGCAGCTTTCTGACGCTGCTGGTGGCTCAGCTGAAGAACCAGGATCCCACTAACCCAATGCAGAACAACGAACTGACCACGCAGCTTGCGCAGATCAGTACCGTGAGCGGCATTGAGAAACTCAACACCACCCTTGGTTCCGTCTCCGGACAGATTAACAGCGCCCAGTCTCTGCAGGCGGCAAGCCTGATTGGTCATGGGGTGATGATCCCGGGAACAACTATTCTGGCGGGCACCAGCACCACCGATGGCAATGCCACAACGACGACCACGCCGTTTGGCGTTGAGCTGCAGCAGCCGGCTGACAAGGTGACCGCAACGATCACCGACGCAACCGGTGCGGTGGTTCGCACCATCGACATTGGTGAACTGAAGGCGGGCGTTCACACCTTTACCTGGGATGGCACCCTCACCGACGGCACCAAAGCGCCAAACGGTTCCTACAAAGTGGCAATCAGCGCCAGCAAAGGGACAACCCAGCTGGTGGCGCAGCCGCTGCAGTTCGCGCTGGTCCAGGGCGTGATTAAGGGGAGCGACGGCAACAAACTGGATTTGGGTACCTCTGGTACCACCACACTCGACGAAGTTCGGCAGATTATCTAAGCCTTAACACTTATCAGGAGTAAGTCATGGCCTTTTCTCAAGCGGTCAGCGGCCTGAATGCTGCGGCCACCAACCTGGATGTCATTGGCAACAACATCGCCAACTCCGCGACCTATGGTTTTAAATCCGGTTCTGCTTCCTTTGCAGATATGTTTGCCGGTTCTAAAGTAGGCCTGGGCGTTAAAGTGGCGGGCATCACTCAGGACTTTACCGACGGTACCACTACCAACACCGGTCGTGGTCTGGACGTTGCTATCAGCCAGAACGGTTTCTTCCGTATGGTTGATTCTAACGGTTCGGTGTTCTACAGCCGTAACGGACAGTTCAAACTGGATGAAAACCGTACGCTGGTCAACATGCAGGGCATGCAGGTGACAGGCTACCCGGCAGCGGGTACCCCACCGACGATTCAGACAGGTGCGAACCCTCAGGCTATCACCATTCCGAATACGCTGATGTCGGCGAAAGCCACCACCACCGCCTCACAGCAGATCAACCTCAACTCCACCGATCCTGTGCAAACTGCCCCGTTCGATGCGACCAACCCGGATACCTATAACAAAAAAGGGACCGTGACCGTCTTCGACAGCCAGGGTAACGCCCATAACATGTATGTCTACTACGTGAAGACAGCCAACAACAAATGGGATCTTTACACGCAGGACGGCAGCGTAGCGGGTTCTACCGCGACGAAAGCGGCGCAGATGAACTTCGATGCCAACGGTAACCTGGCGGGCGTTTACAACTACAACGCTGCGGGTGTACTGAGCGCAACGCCAAACACCACGCCAGCCATTAACATCACCACCGGCTCTGTCGGCGGGGCGACGGCGGCGACCTTCTCCCTGAGTTTCCAGAACTCCATGCAGCAGAACACCGGCGCCAACAGCGTGGTGGCAACCAATCAGAACGGCTACAAGCCGGGTGACCTGGTGAGCTATCAGATCAACGACGATGGCACCGTGGTCGGTAACTACTCCAACGAACAGACTCAGGTTCTGGGTCAGATCGTGCTGGCTAACTTCGCCAACAACGAAGGTCTGAAATCTGAAGGCGATAACGTCTGGTCGGCTACCCAGTCCTCCGGTGTGGCGCTGCTGGGTACGGCAGGCACCGGTAACTTCGGCAAGCTGACCAACGGCGCGCTGGAAGCATCCAACGTGGATATGAGTAAAGAACTGGTGAACATGATTGTCGCGCAGCGTAACTATCAGTCGAACGCGCAGACCATCAAAACCCAGGATCAGATCCTCAACACGCTGGTTAACCTGCGTTAAGCGGCTAACAGGAAAGCGCAATGGATCACGCAATATATACCGCGATGGGCGCGGCAAGTCAGACGCTCAATCAGCAGGCTGTTACCGCCAGCAATCTGGCAAACGCCTCTACGCCGGGCTTTCGCGCGCAACTCAATGCGCTGCGCGCGGTGCCGGTGGAAGGATTGTCTCTGCCGACCCGTACGCTGGTCACGGCCTCTACTCCTGGCGCCGATATGACGCCAGGGCAGATGGACTACACCTCGCGCCCGCTGGACGTTGCCCTGCAGCAGGACGGCTGGCTGGCGGTGCAAACGGCGGACGGCGGCGAAGGCTATACCCGTAACGGGAATATCCAGGTGAGCGCGACGGGGCAGTTGACGATTCAGGGGCATCCGGTGATGGGGGAAGCGGGTCCGCTGACCGTACCGGAAGGTTCTGAGCTGACCATCGCCGCGGACGGCACCATTTCGGCGCTGAACCCGGGCGATCCGGCCAATACCGTTGCACCTGTCGGACGTCTGAAACTGGTTAAAGCGGAAGGCAAAGAGGTGCAGCGTGGCGACGACGGCATGTTCCGTCTGACCCAGGCGGCGCAGGCGACGCGTGGTGCCACGTTACAGGCCGACCCGAGCATCCGCGTGATGTCCGGCGTTCTGGAAGGCAGTAACGTCAAGCCGGTTGAGGCCATGACCGACATGATCGCCAGCGCCCGTCGTTTTGAAATGCAGATGAAAATCATCAGCAGCGTGGATGAAAACGCGGGCAAGGCTAACCAACTTCTGGCTATGAGTTAACAGGACTCCTTATGATCAGTTCTTTATGGATCGCGAAAACTGGCCTCGACGCCCAGCAAACCAATATGGACGTGATTGCCAACAACCTGGCAAACGTGAGCACCAATGGTTTCAAGCGTCAGCGCGCCGTTTTCGAAGATTTACTTTATCAAACCATCCGCCAGCCGGGCGCGCAGTCTTCTGAACAGACGACACTGCCATCGGGTCTGCAGATCGGTACCGGTGTTCGTCCAGTGGCCACCGAGCGTCTGCACAGCCAGGGCAACCTGTCTCAGACCAACAACAGTAAAGATGTGGCGATCAAAGGCCAGGGCTTCTTCCAGGTACAGCTGCCTGACGGGACCTCTGCCTATACACGCGACGGCTCGTTCCAGGTCGATCAGAACGGTCAGCTGGTCACGGCGGGCGGTTTCCAGGTTCAGCCTGCGATTACCATCCCGGCAAACGCCCTGAGCATCACCATTGGCCGTGACGGCGTGGTCAGCGTGACCCAGCAGGGACAGGCCGCGCCTGTTCAGGTGGGACAACTCAACCTGACCACCTTCATGAACGATACCGGCCTGGAAAGCATTGGTGAGAACCTCTACACCGAAACGCAATCCTCCGGTACGCCGAATGAGAGCACCCCGGGTCTGAACGGCGCGGGCCTGCTCTATCAGGGCTATGTAGAAACGTCCAACGTGAACGTGGCGGAAGAGCTGGTGAATATGATCCAGGTCCAGCGCGCGTATGAAATTAACAGTAAAGCAGTGTCGACGACCGACCAGATGCTGCAGAAACTGACGCAACTCTAAGGTGTAGCCCGGTGCGGTAAACGCCGCACCGGCTCCCTGTTTTCGAAGATGAAGGCAATGCAAAAAAACGCGGCGTTTCGTTATCCGATTCTGACTGTTCTGGCCGTCTCCCTTAGCGGATGTGCCTGGATCCCGTCTAAACCATTGGTCCAGGGTGCGACGACTGCCCAACCCGTTCCTGGCCCTGCGCCAGTTGTCAACGGCTCTATTTTCCAGACTGCGCAGCCGATTAATTACGGTTATCAGCCGCTGTTTGAAGATCGCCGCCCGCGTAACGTCGGCGATACCCTGACCATTGTGCTGCAGGAAAACGTCAGCGCGAGCAAGAGCTCGTCGGCGAATGCCAGCCGCGATGGCAAAACGAATTTTGGCTTCGATACTGTCCCGCGTTACCTGCAGGGACTGTTCGGCAACGCGCGAGCAGATGTCGATGCCTCTGGCGGCAATACCTTTAACGGTAAAGGTGGCGCGAACGCCAGCAACACCTTCAGCGGCACGCTGACGGTCACGGTTGACCAGGTGCTGGTTAACGGCAACTTACACGTTGTGGGTGAAAAACAGATAGCCATTAACCAGGGCACTGAATTCATTCGCTTCTCAGGCGTGGTTAACCCTCGCACCATCAGCGGCAGCAACACCGTTCCGTCCACCCAGGTGGCGGATGCACGCATTGAGTACGTCGGTAACGGCTATATCAATGAAGCGCAAAATATGGGTTGGCTGCAGCGCTTCTTCCTTAACTTATCGCCAATGTAAGCGAGGTGACCCATGTTTAAATCGATCTTCGCCGTGGCGCTGGCGCTGGTGGCTACGTTTGCCCAGGCTGACCGTATTCGCGATCTCACCAGTGTCCAGGGCGTGCGCGAAAACTCGCTGATTGGCTATGGCCTGGTGGTCGGTCTGGATGGTACCGGTGACCAGACAACCCAGACGCCATTCACTACCCAAAGCCTGAACAACATGCTTTCCCAGCTCGGCATTACCGTGCCGGCGGGAACCAACATGCAGCTGAAAAACGTGGCTGCGGTAATGGTCACCGCCTCCTACCCGGCGTTTGCGCGTCAGGGGCAGACCATTGACGTGGTCGTCTCCTCCATGGGTAACGCCAAAAGCCTGCGCGGCGGCACGCTGCTGATGACCCCGCTGAAGGGTGTTGACAGCCAGGTCTATGCGCTCGCGCAGGGCAATATTCTCGTCGGCGGTGCAGGGGCATCCGCAGGGGGAAGCAGCGTGCAGGTGAACCAGCTGAACGGTGGGCGTATCACCAACGGTGCGATCATTGAGCGTGAATTGCCAACCCAGTTCGGCTCGGGCAACACCATCAACCTGCAGCTTAATAATGAAGACTTCACGATGGCGCAGCAAATTGCCGATACCATCAACCGCAACCGCGGTTACGGCAATGCAACGGCTCTCGATGCGCGTACCGTGCAGATCCGTACCTCTACGGGCAACAGCAACCAGGTGCGCATGCTGGCCGATATCCAGAATATGGAAGTCAACGTTCCGGTACAGGATGCCAAGGTGATCATCAACTCCCGTACGGGCTCGGTGGTGATGAACCGGGAAGTGTCGCTGGACAGTTGCGCCGTTGCCCAGGGTAACCTCTCTGTGACGGTCAACCGCTCGGCAAACGTCAGCCAGCCTGATACGCCATTTGGCGGTGGTCAGACGGTGGTAACACCGCAAACGCAGATTGATATGCGTCAGAGCGGTGGATCGCTGCAGAGCGTTCGCTCCAGCGCCAACCTGAACAGCGTGGTCCGCGCCCTGAACGCCCTGGGGGCAACGCCGATGGATCTGATGTCCATTCTGCAATCCATGCAAAGCGCGGGCTGCCTGCGCGCCAAACTGGAAATCATCTGATGCTGACCGATAGCAAACTGTTGACCAGTGCCGCCTGGGATGCCCAGTCGCTTAACGAACTGAAAACCAAAGCAGGAAAAGACCCGGCGGCGAATATCCGCCCGGTCGCCCGCCAGGTGGAAGGGATGTTTGTCCAGATGATGCTGAAAAGCATGCGTGAAACCCTGCCGAAAGACGGGATGTTCAGCAGTGATTCAACGCGTCTGTACACCAGCATGTATGACCAGCAGATTGCGCAGCAGATGACCGCCGGTAAAGGCCTCGGTCTGGCTGACATGATTGTGAAACAGACCGAAGCCGCGCAGGGCATTCAGCCTGAGGAGCAGCCGCAGCAGGTGCCGATGAAGTTCGACCTGCAAACGGTGACCAGCTATCAGAATCAGGCCCTGACGCAAATGGTGCGCAAGGCCATACCCAAAGCCACGAGCAGTAATGATGAGCCGCTCTCCGGTGACAGCAAAGACTTCCTGGCGCAGCTTTCGCTGCCTGCGCGTCTTGCCAGTGAACAGAGCGGTGTGCCGCATCACCTGATTCTGGCTCAGGCCGCGCTGGAGTCGGGCTGGGGGCAGCGCCAGATCCGTAAGGAAAACGGCGACCCAAGCTTCAACATCTTTGGTGTCAAAGCCACCGCCAGCTGGAAGGGGCCGACAACGGAGATCACAACTACCGAATACGAGAACGGCGCCGCGGTGAAGGTCAAAGCAAAATTCCGCGTCTACAGCTCGTATCTGGAAGCCTTGTCCGATTACGTGGGGCTGCTGAGCCGAAATCCGCGCTATACCGCTGTGACGCAGGCGGCGACGGCGGAGCAGGGGGCGCAGGCCTTACAAAACGCTGGCTACGCGACCGATCCGAACTATGCCCGTAAGCTCACCAGCATGATCCAGCAGCTGAAATCCATGGGCGAGAAGGTCAGCAAAGCCTATAGCACAGATATTGAAAATCTGTTCTGAAAGTTCTCAAGTCCCGGTGGAGGTTGCCGATAACCTTCATCAGGACTTGTGTCTGAACGTATAAAAGGAACCCCCATGTCCAGTTTGATTAACAGCGCCATGAGTGGCCTCAGTGCTGCACAGGCGGCACTCAATACCGTCAGTAATAATATTTCAAGCTATAACGTGGCTGGCTATACCCGCCAGACCACGGTGCTGGGCGCATCTAACAGCACGCTGACCGGCGGTGGCTGGGTGGGTAACGGGGTTTATGTCTCCGGTGTCCAGCGTGAGTATGACGCTTTCATTACCAACCAGCTGCGCGCCGCACAGACGCAAAGCAGCGGTCTGACGACGCGCTATCAGCAGATGTCAAAAATCGATGATGTGCTCTCCGATACGACCAACTCGCTCTCCACCACGTTGCAGGACTTCTTCAAGAGCCTGCAAACGCTGGTGAGCAACGCGGAAGACCCGGCGGCACGTCAGACGGTGCTGGGTAAAGCGGGTGGTCTGGTGAATCAGTTCAAAACCAACGATCAGTATCTCCGCGACCAGGATGCGCAGGTAAATACCGCCATCTCGAGCAGCGTTTCACAGATCAACAACTACGCAGCACAGATTGCCAATCTGAACGATCAGATTTCTCGTCTGACCGGCGTAGGCGCGGGCGCGTCCCCTAACGATCTGCTTGACCAGCGCGACCAGCTCGTGACTGAGCTCAACAAAATCGTGGGCGTGGAAGTCTCGGTACAGGATAGTGGTACGTTTAATATCTCTCTCGGCAACGGGTATACCCTGGTGCAGGGGAGCAAAGCGAGCCAGCTGGCGGCCGTGAAGTCCAGCGCCGATCCGGCGCGTACCACCATCGCCTATGTCGATGACGTGGCCGGGAATATTGAGATCCCGGAAAAGTTTATCACCAACGGCTCTTTAGGCGGTTTACTGACCTTCCGTGCGGAAGATCTGGATAAAGCCCGTAACAGTCTGAATCAGATGGCGCTGGCCTTTGCCGATGCGATGAACACCCAGCATGAAGCCGGTTTTGATGCTAACGGTGATGCTGGCGGCAAGCTGTTCGACTTCGGTTCTCCGGCGGTGCTGTCCAATAGCAAAAACGGCGGTTCCGCCGTTGTCACGGCGTCTGTGACGGACAGTAAACAAGTCCAGGCGACTGATTATACCCTGCAGTTTAATGGCACTGACTGGACGGTCACCCGTACATCAGACAAAACCAGCTTTACGATGAGCCCGGACGCCAGCGGTAATCTGGCGTTTGATGGACTTAAGGTCAATGTGAGCGGCACGGCAAACACCAAAGACAGCTTTACCGTGAAGCCAGTTGCCAACGTCATTATGAACATGGATCTGGCCATCAGCGACGAGTCCAAACTGGCCATGGCTGCGGTGCAGAATGGCGGTGAGAGCGACAACCGTAATGGCCAAAAAATGCTTGATCTGCAAAACGGCAAAGTGGTCGGTGGCAACAAAACCTTCAACGATGCGTATGCCTCTCTCGTCAGTACCGTAGGGAGCACGACGGCGTCACTGAAGGTGAGCAGCCAGACGAAAGCCAATGTGGAAACTCAGTTAATTAAGCAGCAGCAGACCATCTCTGGGGTAAACCTCGACGAAGAGTATGGCAATTTGCAGCGTTATCAGCAGTATTACCTGGCCAATGCCCAGGTGTTACAGACTGCCAGTACGCTCTTTGATGCAATTATCAACATTCGTTAAGGTTGAGGTGAAAAATGCGTATTAGCACCCAGATGATGTACGAGCAGAACATGCGTGGGATCACCGATTCCCAGAGCAGATGGCTGAGCTACGGTGAGCAGATGTCCACCGGAAAGCGTGTTAATCGTCCGTCGGACGATCCCATCGCGGCGTCGCAGGCTATCGTTCTGTCTCAGTCTCAATCCCAGAACAGCCAGTTTGCCTTAGCGCGTACCTTTGCAACACAAAAGGTGTCGCTGGAAGATAGCGTGTTAACGCAGGTGAACACCGCGATCTCCAGCGTGCGCGAGAAGCTGGTTTATGCCTCGAACGGGACGTTAAGCGATGACGATCGTCTTTCTCTGGCGACCGATATTCAGGGGATCCGCGATCAGCTTATGAACCTGGCCAACACGACGGATGGTAACGGTCGCTTTATCTTCGCGGGATACAAAACCGAGAGCGCACCGTTTGATGCGGCAACCGGCGATTATAACGGTGGCACTGAGGCGATTACCCAGCAGGTTGATACGGCGCGAACGATGGCCATCAGCCATACCGGACAGCAGATTTTCAACAGCATTACCAGCAATGCTGAAGAGCTGCCGGGCGGTGGGTATGGCGAAACAAACATGTTCAAAATCCTTGATTCTGCTATTGCATCGCTGAAGACACCGATTGAGAACGATCCGGCAGCCGCCGCGGCGCAAAGCCAGGTGATAGCCAACACGCAGATCGGCATTAAAAATGCCCAGAACAACATCCTGACGGTTGTGGCGGATGTGGGTACCAAGATGAACGAGCTGGAAAAACTCGATACGCTGGGTGATGACCGCGCGCTGGGTCAGACAAAGCAGATGAGTGACCTGGTTGACGTTGACTGGAACGAAGCGATCTCTTCCTACACCATGCAGCAGGCAGCCCTGCAGGCATCGTATAAAGCGTTTAGCGATATGCAGGGCATGTCTCTGTTCCAGCTGAACAAATAACATCTTGACCTCTTGAAACATGTCTTGAAACTGGGCATGTTTTACTGCCCAATCCGTCTGGATTGGGCATTTTTTTATGCTGCTTCTGCCGCAGCGGAGGCGATACGTGCGCTTTCCATCAGGCGAATTGCCAGCGCAATGATGCCGCAGAAGGTTGCCAGAGCGACTACCCCCGTCCAGCCAGCCAGCGAATAGATGTTACTGCCTAACGCCGAACCCAACGCCATTCCGATAAACACCATCGTGAAGAGCAGCGCATTAAGACGACCGCGTGCCTGCGGTTCAAGGCTGTAGACCAGGTTCTGGTGGGCGACCAGACTGGATTGCAGACCCAGATCGAAACCGACGGCAGAGAGGGCGATAAGCATCAACTGCCCATGAACACCCAGTACGGGCATCAGGAACATCAGGGCGAAGGAGACCGTCACCAGAACAGCACCAAGCTGCGTGACTTTTCCTGCGCCCAGCTTGTCCGCCAGACCTCCTGCCAGCGGGGCCGCTAACGCACCGGCGGCACCGGCAATACCAAAACCGCCCGCGACGGCACTGCCCAGGTGATAACGTTCCAGCAGCATGACTGCCAGCGTAGACCAGAAGGCGCTAAAGGCAATGGACAGAAAACCCTGAGCCAGCGCGGCGCGGCGCAGCGCCGGATAGCGACGCCACAGGTGCTCCATTGAACGCATCAGCGCGGGGTAGCTCAGCGTGGAGTGAATGGCAAAACGGGGAAGTACAAACCACATCATTACCCCGATGAACGCAATGCTCGCAGCCGCCAACTGGTACATGACGCGCCAGCCGAACGCTTCGCCCACCACGCCGCTCACGGTCCTTGATAATAAGATACCCAGCAGCAGCCCGGTCATTACCGTTCCTACGGTTTTCCCCTGTTTGCCTTCCGGGGCGAGGATCGCCGCGGCGGGAACAATATCCTGTGCCATGGTGGCGGCCATACCGATAAGCAGGCTTGCTACCAGCAGAGAGTGGAGCTGTCCGGTCAGGCTACAGCCGAGGAGAAACAGGGCCAGTGCCGCGCTTTTGATCAGGATTAACGTCCGGCGGTCATGACGATCGCCAAGCGGAAGCAGGAACAGGATACCTAACGCGTAGCCTGCTTGCGTCAATGTGGGAACCAGCCCCATACCTTCAATCGTGAGATGAAGATCGGCACCCATCAGCGGCAGAAGAGGCTGGGCGTAGTAGATCGATGCCACGCTGAAGCCAGCCCCGAGGGCCAGCATGAAAATCACCCAGCGGCTTGCAGCATGGGGCGTTGTAGTTGTGTTCATAGGTTGTTCCTCATTCGTCGTGTGAAGCTATTTTTTACCAGCAGGCGTTGCGTGGGTAGCCAGCCCGGTGGTAAAACGCTTATACGTTTAGCGTATAGGCGAAAAGGCGATGAAAAGAACTGAGCGTATAGACAGGGTGGAGTTGATGCGGACGTTTGTCCGCATTGTTGAGGCGGGTTCACTCTCTGCGGCGGCACGGCAGCTGGCAACAACCCAGGCCACAGTGAGCCGACGGTTACAGTCGCTTGAGACAATGCTGGGCGTGCGCCTGCTGCTGCGCACCACCCACACGACGCGGCTGACGGATGACGGCGAACGCTGCTATCAACACGCCCGTCGGGTGATTGACAGCTGGCTGGCGCTGGAAGATGAGGTGGGGCAGTCGGAAGATGAACCGGTAGGCGTGCTGCGGGTACGGGCACCGCATGCCTTTGGTCAGGACCAGCTTCTGAAACCGGTAACCGAATTTTTACAACGGTATCCGCAGCTGTCTATCGAGTGGATGCTTAACGATCGGTCAGCTGATTTTCTCGGCGACAACCTTGACTGCGCGATTCGTGTGGGCGTGGAAGTCGATCCGGCGACCGTCTCCGTACTGCTGGCTGAAGTGCCGCGCTCGGTGGTGGCTTCTCCGGCACTGCTGGCCCGTTTCCCGACGGTTAACGCCCCGGAGGATTTGCAACAGTTCCCCTGGATAGCCATCAGCTCGTTCTACCAGCGTCATGTGGAGCTTTTTCACGAGGCATCGCCCGCCACCGCGCGAGTGGCGATTACCCCCCGTCTCAGCACCGACAGTCTGTATGTCGCGCGCAATACGGCGCTTACCGGGCTTGGCGTTGCGGTCGTATCCAGCTGGACGGTACAGGATGATATTCGGGAGGGGCGGCTGGTGCATTTACTGCCAGAGTGGCAGCCGGCGGCATTACCGGTGCATCTGGTATACCCCTGGTCCCGTTATTATCCGGCGCGCTTGCGGCGCTTTCTGGAGCTGATGCGGCAGGTCATGCCGGAGGTCACCGGGATGAGAAAGCCCGTACAGCAGCCATAAAAAAAGCCGACCCGGAGGTCGGCTTTTTACGTTCAGCGTCGTTATTCGACAGACTGTGGACGCGTTGCCGGGGCGGTCGCCTGGTGCGTTGCACTGTGGCCACCTGCAGCGCCTTTACCGTCGAAATTGAACGCCGGGCGTACCCAGTCACTGTGGCGCGGGGCTTCAGGCACGTATTCCGGCGCTGGCGCGCGCGTCATCGGTGCTGTCGCTACGTGGGCAGCGGCTGGCGCAGAAACAATCGGCTCTGGTTTCACCTCAGGCGCTTTCGCTTCTTCGGCTTCACGAACAGGTTCCACGGCAATCTCTACGTCCTGAACCACTTCTTCAGTGACGGTTTCGACCACAACCTCTGCGGTTTCTTCAACCGCGGCGGCAGGCTGTGCTTCTTCCACAACGCTTTCAGCCACGGCGGTGTCTTCTTCAGCAATCAGCTGTGGTGCGGCATCAACCGGCGCGGCAATCACTTCAGGATGCGTGGTTTCCACTTCTACCGCCTGCGGCGCTTCAGCTTCAACAGCCTGCGGTTCCACCACGGTAGCGGCTTCAGCCACCATTTCTTCAGCGACAGCGACAGGTGCAATCACCTCTTCGGTTACCGGCTGTTCTTCAACAACCTGCTCCGGACGAGCAACCGGGTAGCGGATCCAGACCTTACCGGAGGCCATTTCTGGCGAAGCACAGGCAATAGTCAGCGGCATTGGCGACTGGGTCGGGTAACGCTCGTCACGATAGCGACGACGGCGCTGACCGCTGACGCGCAGATGACGTGGGGAACGACGCGAACGACGTGGCATGCCGGCGTTATCACGGTTTTCATCCTGCTCTACGTTGTTGTCCACGACCGCTGGCAGGTCAACTTTTGCCAGCTGCGTACCGGCTGCGCTCTCGTTTGTTTCCGCAGCGATTGCTGGCGCTTCGGTGGCTTCGGAAGCGAAACGCACTTTCTGGGTAAGCTGGCGCTGCTTACGACGCGGCATTACCTGAGTGCGTTCTTCCTGCTCGCCGTCCTGCTGTTCAACAGGCTCTTCGCGGTTCAGGTTTTTGACTTCCTGCTGCGCCTGACGCTTCTCGTCGTTACGACGACGGTTACGTTCACGGCGTGGCTGCTGGTCGTCACGCTGTTTGCTCTTCTCAGACTCATCGCCCGCCTGCTGGCGAATTTCACGATCGTCAACGTTCTGCTGTTGTTTCTCGCGACGGTTACGACGGTTGTCTTCGCGTTGCTCACGGCCTTCGTTATTCTCAGCGCGGTTGTCACGACGTTCGCTACGGTCGTTACGGTCGCTGCGGTCATTACGATCGCGGCGGTTGTTCTGACGCTTGCGGCGGTCCTGCTGACGCTCAGGTTTAGCGGCTTTCGGCTCTTCTTTCGGCTGCTCTGGCTGAACTTCCTCGCCGGCAAACATTTTCTTCAGCGCACCGAAGAAGCGGCTCAGCAGGCCAGGCTGAGCAGGCTGGGCTTTCGCCGCTGCGGCTTCTGGTTTCTGCGTTCCGGCTTTCGCTGTCGGTTTTTCCAGCGCCGTTTCTGGCGGAGCTTCAGGCATAATAAAGGTGGCTAACGCAGGCTGCTCTGGCAGTTTGCGCTCGGCCGGCTCTTCATCGGAAGGCAGAGCCATCTCTTCTTCATGCAGCTTCGGCAGCAGGTAGCTGAGGGTCGTTGTCTCTTCGCCTTTACGGACGCGCAGCACGTGATAGTGCGGGGTTTCCATCTGATCGTTTGGCACGATGATGCAGCGAACGCCACCCTGACGCGCTTCAATGGCACTGACCGCGGCACGTTTTTCGTTCAGCAGGTAGGAGGCAATTGGCACAGGAACAATGGCGTGAACCTCTTTGGTATTCTCTTTCAGCGCTTCTTCTTCAATCAGACGCAGGATAGAGAGGGACAGAGATTCGTTATCACGCACGGTACCGGTGCCGGAGCAGCGCGGACAAACGTGATGGCTGGACTCACCCAGCGACGGGCTCAGGCGCTGACGGGACATCTCCAGCAGGCCGAAGCGAGAAATATGGCTAATCTGGATACGCGCACGATCCTGACGAACCGCTTCGCGCAGACGGTTTTCTACCGCGCGCTGGTGGCGAACAGGGGTCATGTCGATGAAGTCGATGACAATCAGACCACCCAGGTCGCGCAGGCGGAGCTGGCGGGCGATTTCATCAGCGGCTTCAAGGTTAGTGTTGAAGGCTGTCTCTTCGATGTCGCCACCACGCGTCGCACGCGCGGAGTTAATGTCGATAGCGGTCAGCGCTTCAGTGGTATCTATAACGATAGAACCGCCGGATGGCAGACGCACTTCACGCTGGAAGGCGGACTCAATCTGGGATTCGATCTGATAGTGGCTGAACAGCGGGATTTCACCGGTGTACAGTTTGATTTTGCTGGTGAAATCCGGACGGCCCAGTGCGGCGATGTGCTGGCGAGCCAGCTCAAGGACTTTCGGGTTATCGATCAGAATCTCACCGATATCCTGACGCAGGTAATCGCGGAAGGCACGCACGATGACGTTGCTTTCCTGGTGGATCAGGAACGGAGCAGGGCGGCTTTCCGCTGCTTTCTGGATAGCTTCCCAGTGCTTCAGACGGAAGCTCAGGTCCCACTGCAGCGCTTCGGCAGATTTACCTACGCCTGCGGTACGCACGATAAGCCCCATGCCATCAGGCAGTTCCAGGCTTGCCAGCGCTTCTTTCAGCTCGGTACGGTCATCACCTTCGATACGGCGAGAGATGCCACCCGCACGCGGGTTGTTAGGCATCAGAACCAGATAGCTCCCCGCCAGGCTGATAAAGGTGGTCAGTGCGGCACCTTTGTTGCCACGCTCTTCTTTATCAATCTGAACGATAACTTCCTGACCTTCACGCAGAACATCTTTGATGTTTGGGCGGCCATGGGCGTTGTAGTTTGCAGGGAAATATTCGCGGGCGATTTCTTTCAGAGGGAGGAAACCATGACGCTCAGCACCGTAATCGACAAATGCAGCTTCAAGGCTTGGTTCAATGCGGGTGATTTTACCTTTGTAAATGTTCGCTTTTTTCTGTTCGTGTCCAGGACTTTCGATATCCAGATCGTACAGGCGCTGCCCATCCACAAGGGCGACACGCAACTCTTCTTGCTGAGTTGCGTTGATTAACATTCTTTTCATCGTAACTTACTCGTTATTCTTACATTGACGACAAAGCTGCGGGCAAGGTGACGCTTTCCGGGGTATGAACCGATGGCCTCGTGTCTATTCACGTCGCCAACCTCACGGTTGTCGCTCGCTTAAGAGGCGCAGAGTGTCGGTTGCCTGTGTTTCATGCGGAAACACAGCGCAATTATCAGGGGAATTGCCTGGGTAGAACTCTCCAGAGAACAATCCTTATACCGGGAAGTACTGCAACCCGCAGCCCGCTAACTGCCTGAAAGATCAATACGTCTTACGCCATTGCTGCGTGGATGATCGGTCAGACAAAATTGGTCATTCCGTCGAGATCCTTACAAAACCCGGATTTAACGCGGAAAACGGCTTCATTATTCCACTGCTCGCCGGGTTATAGCAAGATGACTTTTACCAATTATCACCCGGTTACTCACAGTTTCTTCACTTCACGGTGGTGATTGGTTTAATAACCACCAAACCGAATGCGCGAAACAGGGGGCAGGCCGGATAAAAGTAAATATAAGCATAGAAAAATGAGTGGCGCTAATGGCTGACGATATTTAGAATCGCCCACCATGAAAACAGAGACTCCAGCCGTAAAAATGGTTGCCATCGCCGAAGACGAAGCGGGGCAACGTATCGATAACTTTTTGCGCACTCAGCTGAAAGGCGTGCCAAAGAGTATGATTTACCGCATCCTGCGCAAGGGCGAGGTGCGGGTTAACAAAAAACGCGTCAAGCCTGAGTACAAGCTCGAAGCCGGTGACGAAGTGCGCATTCCACCGGTGCGCGTTGCTGAACGTGAAGAAGAGGTTGTGTCACCGAAGCTGCAGAAAGTGGCGGCCCTGAGTGATGTGATCCTCTACGAAGATGACCACATTCTGGTGCTCAATAAGCCGTCCGGAACGGCGGTGCATGGCGGGAGCGGTTTGAGCTTCGGCGTGATTGAAGGGCTGCGTGCCCTGCGTCCGGAAGCGCGTTTCCTTGAACTGGTTCACCGACTTGACCGTGACACCTCCGGCGTACTGCTGGTGGCGAAGAAGCGGTCAGCGCTGCGCGCGTTGCATGAGCAGCTGCGTGAAAAGGGCATGCAGAAAGACTATCTGGCGCTGGTGCGCGGTCAGTGGCAGTCCCATGTGAAAGTGGTGCAGGCGCCGCTGCTGAAGAACATTCTGCAAAGCGGCGAACGTATTGTCCGCGTGAGCCAGGAAGGCAAACCTTCTGAGACGCGTTTTAAGGTGGAAGAGCGCTATGAGTTTGCCACGCTGGTGCGCTGCAGCCCGGTGACCGGACGTACCCACCAGATCCGCGTGCATACGCAGTTTGCAGGCCATCCGATTGCGTTTGATGACCGCTATGGCGATCGCGAATTTGATAAGCAACTGGCAGGCACGGGGCTGTCGCGTCTGTTCCTGCATGCGGCAGCGCTGAAGTTTACCCACCCTCATACGGGGGAAATCATCCGTATTGAAGCGCCGCTGGATGAGCAGTTAAAACGCTGTCTGAAAGTGCTGCGCGGCTAAGTTTGCCTTCCTCCCTCTCCCTGTGGGAGAGGGCCGGGGTGAGGGCATCAGGCCGCAACGATCCGGTCACATCGTCAACGGATTACACGCTTCTCGCCTTAACATCTGACACAAGGCAATCAACGGCAATCCCACCAGCGTGTTGGGATCCCGGCCTTCCAGCTTGTCAAACAGCGCAATCCCCAACCCTTCACTTTTAAAACTACCCGCACAATTGAGCGGGCGCTCCCGTCGCACATAATCCTCAATTTCTTGCTCACTGAGGTGGCGGAAGTGAACGTCGAAGGGCTCGCATTCTGTTTGCAGATGACCAGAGGCGGAGTTATAGAGCGCCAGACCCGTATAAAAAGTGACGATATTGCCGCGCGCCTGCAGTAATTGCTGACAGGCTTTCTCCTCGGTGTGAGGCTTGCCGGTGATTACGCCGTCCAGCACACAAACCTGATCGGAGCCTATAATCAAATGCGAAGGGTAGCGTGCGGCCAGCGATTGCGCTTTCTCTTTCGCCAGACGCGTCACCAGATGACGCGGTGACTCACCCGGTTGCGGCGTCTCATCAACCTCTGGCGCGGCACATTCAAACGGGATCCCGAGCTTTTCCAGCAACATTCGGCGGTAGGGAGAGGTGGACGCAAGAACGAGATTTGGCATATTTTTATCACCAGATATAGCGTATCGATGCCAGCCATTTTAAACTACAGGCCGCAATGTGTGCGAATAATTGGCAAAAGGCAGCCCAGGTTGCCTTTTTCTTTGACTCTATGACGTTACAAAGTTAATATGCGCGCCCTATGCAAAAGGTAAAATTACCCCTGACTCTTGATCCGGTTCGTACGGCTCAAAAACGCCTCGATTACGAAGGTATTTATACTTCCGATCAGGCTGAGCGTATTGCCGAATCCGTAGTCAGTGTGGACAGTGATGTAGAATGCTCCATGTCGTTCGCTATCGACAACCAGCGTCTCGCCGTTTTAACCGGTGATGCAAAGGTGACGGTAACGCTCGAGTGCCAGCGTTGCGGGAAACCGTTTGTACAGCATGTTCACACAACGTATTGTTTCAGTCCGGTTCGTTCTGACGAACAGGCTGAAGCACTCCCGGAAGCGTATGAGCCGATTGAGGTTAACGAATTCGGTGAAATCGATCTTCTGGCTCTGGTTGAAGATGAAATCATCCTCTCCTTGCCAGTGGTTCCGGTGCATGATTCTGAACACTGTGAAGTGTCCGAGGCGGACATGGTCTTTGGGGAACTGCCTGATGAAGCGCAAAAACCAAACCCATTTGCCGTATTAGCCAGCTTAAAGCGTAAGTAATTAAGGAGTAAGGTCCATGGCCGTACAACAGAATAAACCAACCCGTTCCAAACGTGGCATGCGTCGTTCCCATGACGCGCTGACTGCAGTTACCAGCCTGTCTGTTGACAAGACTTCTGGTGAGAAACACCTGCGTCACCACATCACCGCTGACGGTTTCTACCGCGGCCGCAAGGTTATCACTAAGTAATCACGCGTCAGCGTGATTAGGCTTAGTGAGGAGCTCCCCGTGCAAACGGGGAACTTACCGAACCAGGCTGCGACGATACCTTGACACGTCTAACCCTGGCGTTAGATGTCATGGGGGGAGATTTCGGCCCTTCCGTGACAGTGCCTGCAGCATTGCAGGCACTGAATTCTAATTCGCAACTCACTCTTCTTTTAGTCGGCAATCCCGACGCCATCACGCCATTACTTGCTAAAGCTGACTTTGAACAACGTTCGCGTCTGCAGATTATTCCTGCGCAGTCAGTTATTGCCAGTGATGCCCGGCCCTCTCAGGCTATTCGTAATAGCCGTGGCAGTTCTATGCGCATCGCGCTGGAGCTGGTGAAAGAAGGGCGCGCTCAGGCCTGCGTCAGTGCGGGGAACACCGGCGCGCTGATGGGGCTGTCGAAATTATTGCTCAAGCCTATTGAGGGCATTGAGCGCCCGGCGCTGGTGACGGTGTTACCGCATCAACAGAAGGGTAAGACGGTGGTGCTCGACCTGGGCGCTAACGTCGACTGTGATAGTACAATGCTGGCTCAGTTTGCCGTGATGGGATCGGTGCTGGCAGAAGAAGTGGTCGGGATTAATACTCCCCGTGTTGCGTTACTGAACATTGGTGAAGAAGAGACCAAAGGCCTGGACAGCATTCGCGATGCGGCTGAATTGCTCAAACAGGTTCCCTCCATCAACTATATTGGTTATCTCGAAGCCAATGAGTTGTTGACGGGTAAAACGGATGTTCTGGTGTGCGATGGCTTCACCGGAAACGTCACGTTGAAGACCATGGAAGGGGTGGTGCGCATGTTTCTTTCTCTGCTGAAATCGCAGGGAGAAGGAAAAAAAAGCGCCTGGTGGTTGATTTTATTAAAGCGTTGGTTACAAAAAAGCCTGACGCGGCGATTCAGTCACCTCAACCCCGACCAGTATAATGGCGCCTGTCTGTTAGGATTGCGCGGCATCGTGATTAAGAGTCATGGCGCCGCCAATCAGCGAGCATTTGCTGTCGCGATTGAACAGGCAGTGCAGGCGGTGCAGCGACAAGTCCCTCAGCGGATTGCCGCTCGCCTGGAATCTGTATTAGCTAAAAGTGACTGAGCGTACATGTATACGAAGATTTTAGGTACCGGCAGCTACCTGCCAAAACAAGTGCGTACCAACGCCGATCTGGAAAAAATGGTAGATACGTCTGACGAGTGGATTGTCACGCGCACAGGTATCCGTGAACGTCGTATTGCCGCGCCAGACGAAACCGTGTCGACCATGGGTTACGAAGCCGCACAGCGTGCTATCGAGATGGCGGGCATTGATAAAGAACAGATTGGTTTGATCGTGGTCGCCACGACGTCTGCCACACACGCTTTCCCAAGCGCGGCGTGCCAGGTGCAAAATATGCTCGGCATTAAGGGCTGTCCGGCGTTTGACGTCGCTGCCGCGTGTGCAGGTTTCACCTATGCACTGAGCGTTGCCGATCAGTATGTTAAGTCCGGTGCCGTCAAATATGCGCTGGTGATCGGTGCTGACGTGCTGGCGCGTACCTGCGATCCGACCGATCGCGGAACGATCATTATTTTTGGTGATGGTGCAGGTGCGGTGCTGCTGGGCCAGTCCGAAGAGCCGGGCATTATCTCCACGCATTTGCATGCCGACGGAAGCTACGGTGAACTGCTGACACTGCCTAACGCCGATCGCGTTAATCCAGACAATGCCATTTACCTGACCATGGCAGGTAATGAGGTGTTCAAGGTGGCGGTGACTGAGCTTGCGCACATTGTTGATGAGACGCTGGAAGCCAATAACCTGGAACGCACTGCACTCGACTGGCTGGTGCCGCACCAGGCGAACCTGCGTATCATCAGCGCGACCGCGAAAAAGCTGGGCATGTCGATGGATAACGTCGTGGTGACGCTGGATCGCCACGGCAACACCTCTGCGGCGTCAGTACCGTGCGCATTTGATGAAGCGGTACGCGACGGGCGAATCAAACGGGGCCAGCTGGTCTTGCTTGAAGCCTTCGGTGGCGGGTTCACCTGGGGTTCCGCGCTGGTTCGTTTCTAGGATAAGGAATAAAAAATGACGCAATTTGCTTTTGTGTTCCCGGGGCAGGGCTCTCAAACCGTTGGGATGTTGTCTGAAATGGCAGCAAACTATCCGGTAATTGAAGAGACTTTCCGTGAAGCTTCCGATGCACTGGGTTATGATTTGTGGGCGCTGACCCAGCAGGGGCCGGCCGAAGAACTGAACAAAACCTGGCAGACCCAGCCAGCACTGCTGACCGCGTCCGTTGCGTTGTGGCGTGTCTGGCAGCAGCAGGGCGGTAAAGCGCCAGCGCTGCTCGCGGGCCATAGCCTGGGTGAATACTCTGCGCTGGTCTGTGCCGGTGTGATCGCGTTTGCTGACGCGGTACGTCTGGTGGAATTGCGCGGTAAATTCATGCAGGAAGCGGTGCCAGAAGGCACGGGCGGTATGTCTGCCATCATCGGTCTGGATGATGCCGCGATTGCAAAAGCGTGCGAAGAATCCGCTGAAGGCCAGGTGGTTTCTCCGGTTAACTTCAACTCGCCGGGCCAGGTCGTTATCGCCGGTCATAAAGAAGCGGTTGAACGTGCTGGTGCGGCCTGTAAAGCGGCGGGTGCCAAACGTGCGCTGCCGCTGCCTGTTAGCGTGCCGTCACACTGTGCGCTGATGAAACCTGCTGCCGAAAAACTGGCGGTCGAGCTGGAAAAAATTACATTTAACGCACCGACGATTTCCGTTGTGAACAACGTCGACGTGAAATGCGAAACTTCGCCGGAAGCTATCCGTGACGCGCTGGTTCGCCAGCTCTACAGCCCGGTACAGTGGACTAAAACCGTTGAGTTTATGGCCGCGGAGGGCGTTGAGCATCTGTATGAAGTTGGCCCAGGGAAAGTCCTCACCGGTCTGACTAAACGTATTGTTGACACCCTGACTGCCTCGGCGATTAACGAGCCGGAAGCGATGTCAGCGGCACTCTCGCAATAAAAGAGGAATACCATGAGTTTTGAAGGAAAAATCGCCCTGGTGACTGGGGCTAGCCGCGGTATCGGGCGTGCGATTGCTGAAACACTGGTTGCGCGCGGCGCGAAGGTGATTGGTACAGCAACCAGCGAGAATGGTGCGAAGAGTATCAGCGAATATCTGGGTGCGAACGGTAAAGGTCTGGTACTGAATGTGACCGAGCCTGCATCTATCGAATCTGTTCTGGAAAATATTCGCGCAGAGTTTGGCGAAGTGGATATTCTGGTAAACAATGCCGGGATCACCCGTGATAACCTGTTAATGCGAATGAAAGACGACGAGTGGAACGATATCATCGAAACCAACCTGTCATCTGTATTCCGTCTGTCAAAAGCGGTAATGCGCGCTATGATGAAGAAGCGTCATGGTCGTATTATCACTGTCGGTTCTGTGGTTGGTACCATGGGAAATGCTGGTCAGGCTAACTACGCTGCGGCGAAAGCAGGTCTGATTGGTTTCAGTAAGTCGCTGGCGCGTGAAGTCGCGTCCCGCGGTATTACTGTAAACGTTGTTGCTCCGGGCTTTATTGAAACGGACATGACGCGTGCGCTGACTGATGAGCAGCGTGCGGGTACGCTGGCAGCTGTTCCTGCGGGCCGCTTAGGCGACCCGAAAGAAATTGCCAGTGCGGTTGCATTTTTAGCCTCTGACGAAGCGGGTTACATCACTGGTGAGACCCTCCACGTCAACGGCGGGATGTATATGGTTTAACCACGATAAAAAAATTTGCGTTATTTGGGTAAAAGGCCTCAAAATAACGTAAAATCGTGGTACGAACTGCCGGGATTTAGTTGCAAATTTTTCAACATTTTATACACTACGAAAACCATCGCGAAAGCGAGTTTTGATAGGAAATTTAAGAGTATGAGCACTATCGAAGAACGCGTTAAGAAAATTATCGGCGAACAGCTGGGCGTTAAGCAGGAAGAAGTTGTGAACTCCGCTTCCTTCGTTGAAGACCTGGGCGCAGATTCTCTTGACACCGTTGAGCTGGTAATGGCTCTGGAAGAAGAGTTTGATACTGAGATTCCGGACGAAGAAGCTGAGAAGATCACCACCGTTCAGGCTGCCATTGATTACATCAACGGTCACCAGGCGTAAGTGAACATCTCCAGGCGGTCATTCGACCGCCTGAGTTTTATCTTTTTTAGTCCCACGAATCTCTTTTTTTATCCCTCCCTGGAGGACAAACGTGTCTAAGCGTCGTGTAGTTGTGACCGGACTTGGCATGTTGTCTCCTGTCGGCAATACCGTAGAGTCCACCTGGAAAGCTCTCCTTGCCGGTCAGAGCGGCATCAGCCTAATCGACCATTTCGATACTAGCGCCTATGCAACGAAATTTGCTGGCTTAGTAAAGGATTTTAACTGTGAGGACATTATCTCGCGCAAAGAACAGCGCAAGATGGATGCCTTCATTCAATATGGAATTGTCGCTGGCGTTCAGGCCATGCAGGATTCTGGCCTTGAGATTACGGAAGAGAACGCAACCCGTATCGGCGCCGCTATCGGCTCCGGGATTGGCGGTCTTGGCCTGATTGAGGAAAACCATACATCTCTGATGAATGGCGGACCGCGTAAAATCAGCCCGTTCTTCGTTCCGTCCACGATTGTTAATATGGTGGCGGGTCACCTGACCATCATGTTCGGCCTGCGTGGGCCAAGCATCTCTATTGCGACCGCATGTACGTCTGGCGTGCATAACATCGGCCAGGCCGCGCGCATTATTGCGTACGGCGATGCAGATGCTATGGTGGCGGGCGGCGCTGAAAAAGCCAGTACCCCGCTCGGCGTGGGTGGCTTCGGTGCCGCGCGTGCGCTGTCTACCCGCAACGATAATCCTCAGGCGGCAAGCCGTCCGTGGGATAAAGACCGTGACGGTTTCGTGCTGGGCGACGGTGCAGGTATGCTCGTGCTGGAAGAGTACGAACACGCGAAAAAACGTGGTGCGAAAATTTATGCTGAAGTCGTTGGCTTTGGTATGAGTAGTGACGCTTACCATATGACGTCTCCTCCGGAGAACGGCGCGGGTGCTGCGCTGGCGATGGAAAACGCAATCCGCGACGCGGGTATCACTCCAGCCCAGATCGGCTACGTTAACGCGCACGGGACGTCAACACCAGCAGGTGATAAAGCAGAAGCGCAGGCGGTTAAGTCTATCTTCGGCGAGTCTGCCAGCCGCGTACTGGTGAGTTCCACCAAATCCATGACCGGTCACCTGTTGGGTGCGGCGGGTGCAGTAGAATCTATCTACTCTATCCTTGCGCTGCGCGATCAGGCTGTTCCGCCAACCATCAACCTGGATAACCCGGATGAAGGTTGCGACCTGGACTTCGTTCCTCACGAAGCGCGCCAGGTTAGTGGTATGGAGTACACCCTGTGTAACTCCTTTGGCTTCGGCGGCACGAATGGTTCTCTGATCTTCAAAAAGATCTGATCCAGACTCTCGATAGCCCTAAAAAAGGTCCGCTTGCCGGACCTTTTTTATTAAGGCTAATCTTCTTGTCGGCTGCATAACATCCTGCCAGACTAAACGCCCACGCATAAGGAGCCACCATGTTTTTAATCAATGGCCTTGAGCAGGACACGCTGCCTGCCAGCGACAGGGCGACGCAGTTTGGTGATGGTTGCTTTACCACGGCGCGCATTGCCGATGGTGACGTATGCCTGCTTGATGCCCACCTTCGTCGTCTGCAAACGGCCTGCGAGGCGTTACTGCTCCCCTTTACACAGTGGGACACATTGCGTCAGGAAATGTGCCAGCTGGCATCCGGGAAGCAGAGCGGCGTACTTAAAGTTATTATCAGCCGTGGCAGTGGTGGCCGGGGGTACAGTGCCGCGTCGTGCCTTAACCCAACGCGTATCCTCTCCACGTCTGCTTATCCCGTGCATTACGCTCGCTGGCGAGAAGAGGGCGTCACCCTGACGTTGAGTCCCCTGCGGCTGGGACGAAACGCCATGCTCGCCGGCATTAAGCATCTCAATCGCCTGGAGCAGGTGTTGATTCGTACTCATCTTGAGCAGACGGACGCTGATGAGGCGCTGGTTCTTGACAGCGAAGGCGTCATTACGGAATGCTGTGCGGCTAATTTATTCTGGCGGCAGGGGAATGATGTTTTCACGCCGTCACTGGAACAGGCGGGGGTGAACGGTATTATGCGTCAGTTTTGTTTGCAGCAGCTGGCACACTCCGGCTTTCGCGTTGTCGAAGTGAGCGCAGGCGAAGCAGCGCTACAGACCGCAGATGAAGTCATCATATGTAATGCGCTGATGCCTGTTGTACCGGTCCGTGCGTATGGTCAACACCGCTGGACTTCGCGAGAGCTGTTTCAGTTTTTAGCCCCGATATGTGAGCAAACCAGATAGTCATGAAAAAAATGTTGCGCTTTGTCCTTCTCCTGATCGTTGCGCTGGGTGTCGCTGGCGGAGCAGGCGTATGGAAAGTTCGCCAGCTGGCGAACAGTAAGATCCTGATTAAAGACGAAACAATCTTTACCCTGAAAGCGGGGACGGGCCGCCAGGCGCTTGGGGAACAGCTCTATGGCGACAAGATTATCAATCGTCCGCGCGTTTTCCAGTGGCTATTGCGCGTGGAGCCTGACCTGTCTCATTTCAAAGCCGGTACCTATCGCTTCACGCCGGGAATGACCGTCAGGGAGATGATGCAGTTGCTGGAAAGCGGTAAAGAAGCGCAGTTCCCCCTGCGGTTTGTGGAGGGGATGCGCCTGAGCGATTACCTCAAACAACTGCGCGACGCGCCGTATATCAAACACACGTTAAAAGACGATCGCTATCAGACGGTGGCCGAGGCGCTGAAATTAGAGCATCCGGAATGGGTGGAAGGCTGGTTCTGGCCAGACACCTGGATGTACACCGCCGGTACAACCGACGTGGCGATTCTGAAGCGGGCGCATAAAAAAATGGTCGCAGCGGTCGATGCCGCCTGGGAAGGGCGAATGGAAGGGCTGCCTTACAACGATCGGAACCAGTTTGTAACGATGGCGTCAATCATTGAAAAGGAGACGGCCGTCGCTGCTGAGCGGGATCGGGTGGCGTCTGTCTTTATCAACCGTCTGCGTATCGGCATGCGTCTGCAAACCGACCCTACTGTTATCTACGGTATGGGTGAGAGTTATACCGGCAAAATTTCCAGAAAAGATCTCGAGACACCCACGGCGTATAATACGTATGTGATCAGTGGTTTACCGCCTGGCCCGATTGCCACGCCGAGCGAGGCGTCGCTCAGGGCAGCCGCGCACCCGGCTAAAACACCGTATCTCTATTTTGTGGCGGATGGAAAAGGGGGGCACACCTTTAACACCAACCTTGCCAGCCATAATCGTTCCGTTCAGGACTATCTGAAGGCACTTAAGGAAAAAAATGCGCAGTAAATACATTGTCATTGAGGGACTCGAAGGGGCAGGTAAAACCACTGCCCGCAACGTGGTGGTGGATACGCTGAAGGCGCTTGGCGTGACGGACATGGTATTTACCCGTGAGCCGGGTGGTACGCTGCTGGCCGAGAAGCTGCGCAGCCTGGTACTGGACATTAAATCCGTTGGCGACGAAGTTATCACTGACAAAGCGGAAGTGCTGATGTTCTACGCGGCGCGCGTACAGCTGGTTGAGACGGTGATTAAGCCCGCGCTGGCCGAGGGCAAGTGGGTTATTGGCGATCGTCACGATCTGTCCACTCAGGCGTATCAGGGCGGGGGACGCGGTATTGACCAGACAATGCTGGCAACGCTGCGTAATGCCGTATTGGGTGATTTTCGCCCCGACCTGACCCTCTATCTGGACGTTACGCCGGAAGTGGGGCTCAAACGCGCACGCGCACGCGGCGAGCTGGACCGCATTGAACAAGAGTCCTTTGATTTCTTTAACCGCACCCGTGCACGCTATCTTGAGCTGGCGGCACAGGACAGCGCTATTCGTACCATCGATGCGACGCAGTCGCTGGATGACGTCACGCGTGATATTCAGCAGACCGTTACACAGTGGGTACAGGAGCAGCAGGCATGAAATGGTATCCATGGTTGCGTCCGCACTTTGAACAGCTGATCGGCAGCTATCAGGCGGGGCGGGGGCATCATGCGTTACTGATTCAGGCATTGCCAGGGATGGGGGATGAGGCGCTAATTTATGCCATCACCCGTTTTCTGATGTGTCAGCAGCCGGAAGGGCACAAAAGCTGCGGCAAGTGCCGTGGATGTCAGCTGATGCAGGCGGGCACACATCCTGACTACTACACGCTTGAGCCAGAGAAGGGCAAGAGCGCACTGGGTATTGATGCCGTGCGTGAAGTCAGTGAAAAATTGTACGAACACGCGCGTCTGGGTGGCGCTAAAGTCGTCTGGCTTAAAGACGCCACCCAACTGACCGAGGCGGCGGCTAATGCCCTGCTTAAGACCCTTGAAGAGCCGCCGGAAAAAACATGGTTTTTCCTCTCGTGCCGCGATCCGGGACGATTGCTGGCGACGTTGCGCAGCCGCTGCCGTCTTCATCACCTCGCGGTGCCTCAGGAATCATGGGCGCTGAGCTGGCTGGAGCGAGAGGTGACAACGTCACCTGAAAGTGCGCTGTCCGCCTTGCGCCTGAGCAGCGGAGCCCCGGCGGCGGCACTGGCCTTATTGCATCCGGACGTCTGGTCACAGCGAGAAGCGCTCTGCCGGACCGTCGAGTCTTCGCTTCACAGCGGTGACTGGCTAAGCGTATTGCCGGTGCTCAACAGCGACCAGGCCGCCGAGCGTCTGCACTGGCTGGCCGCCTTACTGCTGGATGCGCTAAAAATCCAGCAAGGGGCAACGCTGCTGACCAATCCGGATGCATGGACACTGGTGAATACGCTGGCGAACCGCCTCTCAGGTGCGGTTCTTCACGCGATGCTGCATGACATTTGCCAGAGCCGTGAACAGCTTTTAACCGTTACGGGTCTTAATCGCGAGCTGTTACTGACCGACCAGTTATTGCGTATTGAACATTACCTGCAACCCGGCGTCACACCGCCGGTTTCCCACCTCTGAGAGAGACATTATGTTTTTAGTCGACTCACACTGCCATCTTGATGGCCTGGATTATCAATCCCTGCATAAAAACGTGGATGACGTACTGGCGAAAGCCGCGGCCCGCGATGTGAAATTTTGCCTTGCGGTGGCGACGACGCTGCCGGGTTATCGCACGATGCGCGAGCTGGTAGGCGTTCGCGATAACGTGGTGTTTTCCTGCGGCGTTCACCCGCTGAATCAGGATGAGGCGTATGACGTCGAGGACCTGCGCCGACTGGCCGCAGAAGAGGGCGTGGTGGCGATGGGTGAGACCGGGCTGGACTATTTTTACACGCCGGAAACGAAACCGCGCCAGCAGGAGTCTTTCCGCCATCATATCCGCATCGGCCGCGAGCTTAACAAGCCGGTTATCGTGCATACCCGCGATGCGCGTGCCGATACGCTGGCGATCCTGCGGGAAGAAAACGTGACGGATTGCGGGGGCGTACTACACTGTTTCACAGAAGACAGAGAAACGGCGGGTAAACTGCTTGATTTAGGGTTTTATATTTCGTTTTCCGGGATCGTCACGTTCCGTAACGCTGAGCAACTTCGTGATGCTGCGCGTTATGTTCCGCTCGATCGCATTCTGGTGGAAACAGACTCTCCTTATCTGGCACCGGTACCGCATCGCGGTAAAGAGAACCAACCGGCGATGACGAGAGATGTTGCGGAGTACATGGCCGTGCTTAAAGGTGTCAGTATTGAAGAGCTGGCTCGCGTCACCACGGAAAACTTCTCTACGCTGTTCCATATCGACCCCGCCCGCCTGCAATCTGTCTGATACACCTGTTTTTTTTAGGCTCGTAATTAATAAATAAAACGAGTAAAGTTCACCGCCTCATTTGGGGCGGTGAGGGTGTTTTTAGACACATCCGGACATGCTTTTTGTAAATAACTGAAAGTTTTTCGACCGCCTTAAGCTGAAACGTGATAGCCGTCAAACAAACTCAGAGGGAATTATTTTACTCTGTGTAATAAATAAAGGGCGCTTAGATGTCCTGTCCACGGCACGGTACTCCCCCCGGGCCAATGCGTGAAAGCGTAAAAAAAGCACAAATACTCAGGAGCACTCTCAATTATGTTTAAGAATGCATTTGCTAACCTGCAAAAGGTCGGTAAATCGCTGATGCTGCCAGTATCCGTACTGCCTATCGCAGGTATCCTGCTGGGTGTCGGTTCTGCTAACTTCAGCTGGCTGCCAGCCGTAGTTTCCCACGTGATGGCCGAAGCAGGCGGTTCTGTCTTTGCTAACATGCCACTGATCTTCGCGATTGGTGTGGCTCTGGGCTTCACCAATAACGACGGCGTATCTGCGCTGGCTGCAGTGGTGGCTTACGGCATCATGGTGAAAACCATGGCTGTGGTTGCGCCGCTGGTTCTGCATTTACCGGCAGAAGAGATTGCCGCGAAACACCTGGCGGACACCGGTGTTCTGGGCGGTATCATCTCCGGTGCGATTGCAGCGTATATGTTTAACCGCTTCTATCGCATCAAGCTGCCTGAGTATCTGGGCTTCTTCGCGGGCAAGCGTTTTGTTCCGATCATTTCTGGTCTGGCAGCGATTTTCACTGGCGTGATCCTGTCCTTCATCTGGCCACCAATCGGTTCCGCTATCCAGACCTTCTCTCAGTGGGCTGCTTACCAGAACCCGGTTGTGGCGTTTGGTATCTACGGCTTCATCGAGCGTTGCCTGGTGCCATTCGGTCTGCACCACATCTGGAACGTTCCATTCCAGATGCAGATTGGTGAATTCACCAATGCCGCAGGCCAGGTATTCCACGGTGATATCCCACGTTACATGGCGGGCGACCCAACTGCAGGTAAACTGTCTGGTGGCTTCCTGTTCAAAATGTACGGCCTGCCAGCAGCGGCAATCGCTATCTGGCACTCTGCTAAACCAGAGAACCGTGCAAAAGTGGGCGGTATCATGATCTCCGCAGCGCTGACCTCGTTCCTGACCGGTATCACCGAGCCGATCGAGTTCTCCTTCATGTTCGTTGCGCCGATCCTGTACGTGATTCACGCGATTCTGGCAGGTCTGGCATTCCCAATCTGTATCCTGCTGGGTATGCGTGACGGTACGTCCTTCTCTCACGGTCTGATCGACTTCATCGTTCTGTCCGGTAACAGCAGCAAACTGTGGCTGTTCCCAATCGTGGGTGCGTGCTACGCCGTTGTGTACTACACCATCTTCCGCGTGCTGATCAAAGCACTGGACCTGAAAACCCCAGGCCGTGAAGATGCGACAGAAGACAGCAAAGCGGGTGCAACCAGCGAAATGGCACCAGCACTGGTTGCCGCGTTCGGCGGTAAAGAGAACATCACTAACCTGGACGCGTGCATCACTCGTCTGCGTGTGAGCGTGGCCGACGTCGCGAAAGTAGACCAGCCGGGTCTGAAAAAACTGGGCGCAGCCGGTGTGGTTGTTGCAGGTTCCGGTGTACAGGCAATCTTCGGTACCAAATCCGATAACCTGAAAACCGAAATGGATGAGTACATCCGCAACAGCTAAGTTGTGACCTGGGGAGACTAAGGCAGCCGAATGGCTGCCTTTTTTATTTCTGTCTTAAAAAAACGCACCCGCGCGCTTTAACGGTCACTCTTCGTTCAGCTGATGAACATTCAGGAAAGAAATCGGGGGAGGAGGTTGAAAGGACAGGAGAAACTCGCTCATACTCTTGAATTGTATCACGCACTCAATCAGAGCGTGTGTTAACAGCGATTGCTCGCGCCAGATTAAACAAAAAAGGAAAAGGTCATGGCTGAAGAAACGATTTTCAGTAAAATTATCCGTCGCGAAATTCCGTCGGATATCGTCTATCAGGATGAACTGGTGACGGCTTTCCGGGACATTTCCCCTCAGGCACCGACGCACATCCTTATCATTCCTAATATTCTGATTCCGACCGTAAACGACGTAAAAACCGAGCACGAAGTGGCGTTAGGTCGTATGCTGACGGTGGCCGCGAAAATCGCTGAACAGGAAGGCATTGCTGAAGACGGTTATCGTCTGATCATGAACTGCAACCGTCATGGCGGCCAGGAAGTTTATCATATTCATATGCATCTGCTGGGTGGACGTCCTCTGGGGCCGATGCTGGCACACAAAGGTCTTTGACATGTTTAAAGGGCGTATTGCAGCGCTGATAATGACGATGACGATCGTGGGGTGCAGTTCACGCCCGGCGATCCCCGTGAATGATGAGCAGACGCTGGTGATGGAATCTTCTGTGCTTGCTGCGGGCATTACCGCGCAACAACCCGCGCTGACCATCAGTGAAATCAACTCGTCTGCCTCCTCTACGCTCTTTAATGAAAGACATGAACCAGTAACGGTTCACTACCGTTTTTTCTGGTATGACGCAAGAGGTCTTGAAATGCACCCGCTGGAGGCGGCGCGCAGCGTTACCCTTCCGGCAAGATCGTCGGTAACGCTCTATGGCAGCGCCAACTATCTGGGTGCGCATAAAGTGAGACTTTATCTTTATCTCTGAGGGGTGAACCTTGATTAAAAATGTGAGCCGTTATGCGCTCGTGACCGCTTTTGCCCTGTTCCTGGCAGGGTGTGTGACCCGTACTGAACAGCCGGCGCCTGTGGAAGAGGCTAAACCGGGCACGGAACAGCCAACGCAGCCAACGCAGCCGCAGCCAACTGTGCCGTCTGTACCGTCTATTCCGGCGCAGCCGGGGCCAATTGAACATCCTGACCAGACGTCGCAGCCCACGCCGCGCGTGCGCCATTACGACTGGAACGGGGCAATGCAGCCGATGGTGGGCAAAATGCTGCAGGCACAGGGTGTGACCGCAGGTAGCGTGTTGTTGGTTGATAGCGTGAACAACCGTACCAACGGTTCTCTGAACGCGGGCGAAGCGACAGAAACCCTGCGCAATGCGCTGGCAAACAACGGTAAGTTTACGCTGGTCTCCGCCCAGCAGCTCGCAGTAGCCAAACAGCAGCTTGGCCTGTCGCCACAGGACAGCCTCGGCACACGTAGCAAGGCGATCGGTATTGCCCGTAACGTGGGCGCACAGTATGTGCTGTACTCTAACGCCACCGGCAACGTGAACACGCCAGCCCTGCAGATGCAGCTGATGCTGGTTCAGACAGGCGAAATCATCTGGTCAGGTAAAGGTGCGGTTACGCAACAATGACAGCACGCGTGACGAGATCCTGACACGCTATTTTCCGCAGTATCGCCTTATCGCGCCGCAGGCCCACTCCGGGCTTGGCGGCGCGAGTTGCATTATTGCGCAGGGTGATCAACGCCTGGTCCTGCGGCAAAATCACGATCCTTTCGCGCCTGCCTCCCATTTTCGTCGTCAGTTTCGTGCCCTGAGACGTCTTCCGTCAGATCTGGTACCTGCCCCCCGTTTTTTCAGACAGGGATGGATGGCCGTTGAGTATCTGGAAGGCGAGGTTAAAAGCGCGCTGCCGGACACGCCGCAGCTTGCGGCTATGCTGTATCATTTGCACCGGCAACCCCGTCTGGGATGGCGAATCACGTTATTTCCCTTGCTCGAACATTACTGGCAGCAAGCCCTGCCGGAGAGACGCAGCCCGGCGTGGCTGGCACAGCTCAAACGGCTGCGCAAAACGGGCGAGCCACAGCCGATTCGACTCTCGCCGTTGCACATGGATGTTCATCCCGGAAATATTGTGCATACCCCGGCGGGGATCAGGCTGATCGACTGGGAATATGCCGGAGATGGCGATGTGGCGCTGGAGCTGGCGGCGGTCTGGACGGAAAGCGACGCCGCGCGGCAGGTGCTCATCAGGGACTACGCCAGGCTGGCACAGATTGACGTCGACGCGCTGAAGCGTCAGGTCAGACGCTGGCGACCCTGGGTCGTCATATTAATGGCCGGCTGGTTTGAAATGCGCTACCAGCAGTCCAGAGACAAACATTTTATTGCGCTGGCAGACGATGCCTGGCGTCAGTTACAAACTAAAGGATAAGAGAGGTGGATGTGGGTCCAGTCATGTTGGATGTAGAAGGGTTTGAGCTGGATGCGGAGGAGCGTGAAATTCTGACGCATCCGCTGGTGGGGGGCCTGATCCTGTTTACCCGCAACTATCACGATCCGGCACAGTTGCGTGAGCTGGTGCGTCAGATCCGCGCCGCATCGCGCAACCATCTGGTGGTGGCCGTGGATCAGGAAGGCGGACGCGTGCAGCGTTTTCGCGAAGGGTTTACCCGTCTGCCGGCGGCCCAGTCTTTTGCCGCACTGCTCGGTACGGAAGAGGGCGGGAAACTGGCGCAGGAGGCCGGCTGGCTGATGGCCAGCGAGATGATTGCCATGGATATCGACATCAGTTTTGCCCCGGTACTGGACGTGGGGCATATCAGCGCCGCCATTGGCGAGCGTTCATACCATGAAGATCCGCGTGTTGCGCTGGCAATGGCAACCCGCTTCATCGACGGCATGCACGCTGCAGGGATGAAAACCACCGGGAAACACTTCCCGGGCCACGGGGCGGTAACGGCGGATTCCCACAAAGAGACCCCGCGCGATCCGCGCCCGGAAGCGGAAATTCGCGCCAAAGACATGTCGGTGTTCCGCTCGCTTATCACCGATAACAAGCTGGACGCCATCATGCCGGCGCACGTGATTTACAGCGACGTAGATCCGCGTCCTGCCAGCGGCTCTCCGCACTGGCTGAAAACCGTTTTGCGCCAGGAGCTGGGCTTCAATGGCGTGATCTTCTCTGACGATTTATCGATGGAAGGGGCGGCGATCATGGGCAGCTATGCTGAACGCGGTCAGGCCTCGCTGGATGCAGGTTGCGATATGATCCTGGTCTGCAATAATCGTAAAGGTGCGGTTAGCGTGCTGGATAACCTGTCGCCGATCAATGCAGAGCGTGTTACACAATTGTATCATAAAGGTTCATTTAGCCGTCAGGAGCTGATGGATTCGGCGCGCTGGAAGACGGTCAACGCCCGGCTTGAAGACCTGAACGAGCGCTGGCAGGCACATAAAGCCAGCCTGTAAACCCTCCCGGAAGGCGTAGCGTGGTGAGAAGACGATGATCATCTATTTACACGGTTTTGACTCAAACAGTCCTGGTAATCATGAGAAGGTGCTGCAACTGCAGTTTATCGATCCGGATGTACGGTTGATCAGCTACAGCACGCGCCATCCGAAGCATGATATGCAGCATCTGCTTAAAGAAGTGGACAAGATGCTGCAGCTTAACGTCGACGATCGTCCGTTGATCTGTGGCGTAGGGTTGGGCGGCTACTGGGCAGAGCGGATTGGCTTCCTGTGCGACATCCGCCAGGTGGTATTTAATCCTAACCTTTTCCCGAACGAGAACATGGAAGGCAAGATTGACCGCCCGGAAGAGTATGTCGATATTGCGACCAAGTGCGTCAGCAATTTTCGGGAGAAAAACCGTGACCGCTGCCTGGTGATCCTGTCGCGTAATGATGAGGCACTCAACAGCCACCGGGCTGCAGAATTGCTGCATCATTACTATGAGATCGTCTGGGACGAAGAACAGACCCACAAGTTTAAGAACATCTCTCCGCACCTGCAGCGTATCAAAGCGTTTAAAACGCTGGGTTAAGCCCTGTCAGCAGATCCAGAAGCCCGGATGCGAAAGCGTACCGGGCTTTCTTTTTGACCAGAATTGTCTACTTTTAAGCCATCAAAACTTGATGCATATCAATTTTGGTATGACCAATGCGCCTGACGTGTTATTCTCAATTCACCTGAATGGTTTCAGTGCTGTAACCTGTTGTTAATTAAGGGTTATTTTTATAACTTTTAATTAACAATTGGTTAATAATTTGAGGGGGTCACGTTGACTACGCCATTGAAAAAGATAGTGATTGTAGGCGGTGGTGCTGGCGGGCTGGAGCTGGCGACACAACTGGGCAAGAAACTGGGTCGCGGTAAAAAAGCCAAAATTACGCTGGTGGATCGTAACCACAGCCACCTGTGGAAACCGTTGCTGCACGAAGTGGCGACCGGCTCTCTGGATGAGGGTGTGGACGCACTGAGCTATCTGGCACACGCGCGCAACCATCACTTCCAGTTCCAGCTGGGCTCGGTGGTGGACATCAACCGTGAAAGCAAAACCATTACTCTGGCAGAGCTGCGTGATGAAAAAGGGGAGCTGCTCGTCCCGGAGCGCAAGCTGGCGTATGACACGCTGGTTATGGCGCTGGGCAGTACCTCTAACGATTTCAACACGCCTGGCGTGAAAGAGCACTGTATCTTCCTTGATAACCCGCACCAGGCGCGTCGTTTCCATCAGGAAATGCTGAACCTGTTCCTGAAGTACACCAGTAATCTGGGAGCGAACGGCAAGGTGAATATCGCCATTGTCGGCGGCGGTGCGACGGGCGTTGAGCTGTCTGCTGAGTTGCACAATGCGGTGAAGCAGCTGCACAGCTACGGCTATAAAGGGTTAACCAACGAAGCGCTGAACGTGACGCTGGTTGAAGCGGGTGAACGCATTCTGCCTGCGCTGCCACCGCGTATTTCCGGCGCGGCGCACAATGAACTGACCAAACTGGGCGTGCGGGTGCTGACACAGACCATGGTGACCAGCGCTGACGAAGGTGGCCTGCACACCAAAGACGGCGAGTACATCAAAGCGGATCTGATGGTCTGGGCGGCAGGTATCAAAGCCCCTGATTTCATGAAAGATATTGGTGGCCTGGAAACGAACCGCATTAACCAGCTGGTGACGGAGCCGACGCTGCAAACCACCCGCGACCCTGACATCTTTGCTATTGGCGACTGCGCTTCCTGCGCGCGTCCTGAAGGTGGCTTCGTGCCGCCGCGTGCTCAGGCCGCTCACCAGATGGCAAGCCTGGTGCTGCACAACATCCTGGCGCAGACCAAAGGTAAGCCGATGAAAGCGTATGTCTATAAAGACCACGGTTCGCTGGTATCGCTGTCCAACTTCTCAACCGTCGGCAGCCTGATGGGTAACCTGATGCGTGGCTCGATGATGGTAGAAGGGCGCATTGCCCGCTTCGTGTATATCTCCCTGTACCGTATGCACCAGATTGCGCTGCACGGCTACTTCAAAACCGGACTGATGATGCTGGTGGGCCGCATCAACCGCGTGATCCGTCCGCGTCTCAAGCTGCACTAATCTTTCACTCCCTCCGGGCTCTCCGGAGGGAGTTTTTAGCATTTCATGCTGCAGATCACAGTTTGAGTGCTTAAGAGTTCTCCTAAATCGACGCTCCCCCCTCGTAATGCCGCTTTTTTGATCCTTTATCTGATTGGCGAGGTCGTGCCTCCATTGCAAAATTGTTACCAATAGCAACAAAGGAGGAAGTCCCGTGAATAAATCAATGTTGGCGGGTATAGGGATTGGTGTTGCGGCTGCGTTAGGTGTGGCTGCCGTTGCCAGTCTCAACGTATTAGATCGCGGCCCGCAGTATGCTCAGGTGGTTTCTGCTACGCCGATTAAAGAAACCGTGAAAACCCCTCGTCAGGAGTGCCGTAACGTCTCGGTAACTCACCGTCGTCCGGTACAGGATGAAAACCGTATTGCCGGTTCTGTTCTGGGAGCGGTAGCGGGTGGCGTGATTGGTCACCAGTTTGGCGGTGGTCGGGGCAGGGATGTGGCGACCGTGGTCGGCGCACTGGGTGGCGGCTATGCCGGTAACCAGGTGCAGGGCGCGATGCAGGATAACGATACCTACACCACCACTCAGCAGCGCTGCAAAACCGTCTATGAGAAGTCGGAGAAAATGCTGGGTTATGACGTGACGTATAAAATTGGCGATCAGCAGGGCAAAATCCGCATGGATAAAGATCCCGGCACGCAAATCCCACTGGATGGAAATGGCCAGCTGGTTCTGAATAACAAAGTGTAAAAAATAGATGTTCTCTGAATTTAGCTCCTCATGCGCTCAGGCTGAGGAGCTTTTTTTTGCATCAGAGTTTGAGGAGCTCAGGCCACAGTCGCAGCGTGGTGTCGCTGATAGTCTGCAGTTTTTCCAGCGAGGCCCCTTCACGGGCGCTGATCGACATCCCCTGCAAAATACAGCTCAGGTATTGCGCCAGCACCTGAGGGTTACAGTGCGCCGGGATTTCACCGCGCTGCTGACGCTGAGCCAGAAACGCGCTGAGCGTCTCCTCCTGCATGGCGTGACGCGATTTCACCGTATTGGCGATCTCTTTTGACGACGCCGCAAGGGTGGCAGAGGTGTTAATCATAAAGCAGCCCGCAGGCGTGTCTTTACTGGTAAAACAGGTTGCGACAGCGGTGAAGTAGTCCCGCAGTGCCTGTTCAACACTTTTCTCTTCACAAAAAAGCTGGGCTTCGTGCTTCGCCGCAAAGCGCGAAATGTACCTGTCCAGCACTGCCCTGAACAGCCCCTCTTTATTGGTAAATTCAGCATACAGCGTCGGCGCTTTGGCTCCGGTGGCTTCAACCAGATCGGAAAGCGAGGTCGCTTCATACCCATGTTGCCAAAAGAGAGTCATGGCCTTATCAAGCGCTGCATCCCTGTCAAACACTTTTGGTCGGCCACGGCTTTTCTTCGCACAACTCGTGACATCGGTTGTCATGTGCCGTTGGTCCTCTGTTGGTTTGTTGAATAACCATTATAAAAATAAACGCAAGCCACCACCAGCGCTGAATGCTTAAAAATAAATTAATCATATGCGTATGAAAATTAACGACTTTAAAAATAACTTAACGCTCATTATAAAATTATGTTGACGCGTGAGCTGGATCACATTTATGATTTATCTATCGATCGTTAACTAAATGGCTAACGACCTCCAAATTCATCTGCAAAAGGTAAAGATCATGAAAAACGTAAAAACTCTCATCGCTGCCGCTGTTCTGAGCTCACTCTCTTTCGCCAGCTTTGCTGCTGTTGAAGTGCAATCCACCCCTGCCGATCAGCATAAAGTCGGGACTATCTCAGCATCTGCCGGGACTAACCTGGGTTCTCTGGAAGATCAGCTGGCGCAAAAAGCGGAAGAAATGGGTGCGAAATCTTTCCGTATCACCTCTGTGACCGGTCCTAACACCCTGCACGGCACAGCTGTTATCTACAAATAAGCTGGGCATAAACCCTCATTTATGCCACTGCAATAAAAAACGCCCTGCACATGTGCAGGGCGTTTTTCTTTCTGAATTACATCGACTGCTGGACGACATCGTGATGCCGGGTGACATCGGTCGGCATTCCTGAACGGGCCTCCATGGCGCGTTCCATGACGGTGCCATCGGTGTTCGCATTAGTTTTAAAGCTCACCATAGCAGCATTCAGGTTGATGGGCAGCGTCTGCGGATCGTCGCCAATGTTTTTCGACAGCGGCTGGTGAATTTCAACCAGCCGCACGCCGCCAGGCTCCTCAGAAACTTTGATCGGCGTGTTGATAATATTCACTTTGGTTCCCGGCGTAACGACGTTAAACAGTGTTTTGATGTCGTCATCGCGCAGACGAATACAGCCGGAGCTGACGCGCATGCCGATGCCAAAGTCCGCATTGGTGCCATGCAGCAGATAGACGCCACCGTAGGCCGCCAGGCGGATGGCATGGTGCCCCATCGGGTTATCCGGGCCTGCCGGCACCACGGCGGGAAGATCGATCCCCTGTGCCTTATAGCGGGCACGAATGTTGGCCGTCGGGGTCCAGGTGGGGTTCGCTCGTTTATCCGAGACGGTGGTGACCATCGTCGGCGTCAGGGTGTCGCCGCCCAGCTGGCCAATCCCGATAGGGTAGACGGTCACTTCATTTTTGCCCGGTGGATAATAATAGAGACGTAACTCCGCCAGGTTTATCACGATCCCCTCCCGCGGGGCATCCGGCAGCAGAGTTTGTAACGGGATGGTCAGTACGCTGCCCGCGCGCGGGACGTAAGGGTCAACGCCCGGATTGGCCTGCAGCAGCGCCAGAAAACCAACGTTATATTTTTTGGCAATCGCTTCCAGGGAACCACCGTTGTTTTCAACCACATGAAAGCGGTTTTCCCCGACCACCTTGCTGCCAGGAGGGGGAAGGGGCCAGGTGTTTGCCCGGGCGGGAAGGGCCACCGCGACGGTGGCTGCCAGAGCAAACAAGGTTATCCAGCGAGTCATACGCATAGAGATCGTCATCACCATAATCCATATAAATGATAAGGTTATTGTTTTATAAGGGGTTAACGATAATTATGGCGAATGGGTGTGTCGGGAAGATCGGGTGAAGTGCAAAGAGTTTGTAAATTGTCCCCCCGCAACAGGACGCTAACGGGGGGAAAGGGCGTCAGGCGATTGCGTTCTCTTCCAGCTGGCGCATAAAATTACGCACCCAGTCCATCCGGGTTTTGCGCTCCGTCAGCTCCTGGGTAAATCTCAGACGCGTGGGGCCATCCAGGCGGAAATGCTGCGGCTGTTTTTGCAGCAGGCCGATCAGCCACATCGGGTTGACGTGGTTCTTCTCGGCGAATTCAATCACGCCGCCTTTTTCGTTGCCTTCAAGCTTCCGAATGCCCAGCTTCTGTGCCTGTTGACGCAGGCGCGCGATATCCAGCAGATTTCTCGCCGCATCGGGCAGCAGGCCAAAGCGGTCAATCAGTTCCACCTTAATCTCTTCCAGCTCGTTTTCCGTCTTCGCACTGGCGATGCGCTTATAGAACGACAGACGCGTATTCACATCCGGAATGAAATCGTCCGGCAGCAGGGAAGGCATACGCAACTCGACCTCGGTCTGCTGGCTGGTGAGATCCTCCAGCGACGGTTCGCGTCCGGCCTTCAGGGCATCGACTGCGTTCTCCAGCAGCTCCATATAGAGCGAGAAGCCGATGGTCTCCATGGAGCCGCTCTGGTCTTCCCCCAGCAGTTCACCGGCACCGCGGATCTCCAGATCGTGCGTGGCCAGCGCAAAGCCTGCCCCAAGGTCTTCCAGCGAGGCGATGGCTTCCAGGCGCTTTTGCGCGTCGGTGGTCATCGCTTTCGGGTGCGGCGTCAACAGCCAGGCGTAGGCCTGATGGTGCGAACGTCCGACGCGGCCGCGCAGCTGGTGGAGCTGCGCCAGACCGAAGTGATCCGCGCGCTCGATAATAATCGTGTTTGCTGTCGGAATGTCGATCCCGGTTTCAATGATGGTGGTACACACCAGCACGTTAAAGCGCTGGTGGTGGAAGTCGTTCATCACCCGCTCCAGCTCGCGCTCGCGCATTTGCCCGTGACCGATGGCAATGCGCGCTTCCGGTACCAGCTCCGCCAGCCGGTCTGCCGCTTTCTGGATATTTTCCACGTCGTTGTAGAGGTAGTAGACCTGCCCCCCGCGCAGCACTTCACGCAGAATGGCCTCACGCACCACCAGATTATCGTACTCGCGGACAAAGGTTTTCACCGCCAGACGGCGCGCAGGCGGCGTGGCGATAATCGACAGATCGCGCATGCCGCTCATCGCCATATTCAGGGTTCGTGGAATAGGCGTCGCGGTCAGGGTCAGGATATCGACGTCGGCGCGCATCGCCTTGATCCGCTCTTTATGACGCACCCCGAAGCGGTGCTCTTCGTCGACAATCAGCAGCCCCAGATCTTTCCACTTCACGTCGCTTTGCAGCAGCTTGTGGGTGCCAATCAGAATATCGATCTTACCCTCGCTTGCCTGTTCCAGAATTTGCGTTTGCTCTTTGGTACTGCGAAAACGCGACAGCATCTCGATGCGTACCGGCCAGTTGGCGAAGCGGTCGCGGAAGTTGTCAAAGTGCTGTTGGGCAAGCAGGGTGGTTGGCACCAGTACCGCCACCTGCTTGTTATTTTCGACCGCAAGGAAGGCGGCACGCATTGCCACTTCGGTTTTGCCGAAGCCGACGTCGCCGCACACCAGCCGATCCATTGCCAGCGGCTGGCACATATCGCTCAGCACGGCGTTAATGGCCTGTGCCTGATCCGGCGTGGTTTCAAACGGGAAACTGTCGCAGAACAGCTGATACTGCTCTTTATCATGCTTAAAGGCGAAGCCCTCTTTGGCCGCGCGTTGCGCGTAGATGTCCAGCAACTCGGCTGCCACATCGCGCACTTTTTCCGCCGCTTTCTGGCGCGCGCGCGCCCAGGCGTCACCGCCCAGCTTATGCAGCGGCGCATTCTCCTCGGCGCCCCCCGCATAGCGGCTGATCAGATGCAGGGAAGAGACCGGGACATACAGTTTGGCGTCGTTAGCGTAGGTCAGCATCAGGTATTCACCTTTGATACCGCCCGCTTCCAGCGTCGTCATTCCCTGGTAACGACCCACGCCGTGTTCAAGGTGAACAATCGGCTGGCCCGGATGCAGCTCGGCCAGGTTGCGGATCAGCGTGTCCGGATTGATGGTACGACGGCTGTCCTGGCGGCGACGCGCGACGCGTTCGCCCAGCAGGTCGCTTTCGCAAATCAGTGCCAGGTTGTTGAGCGTATCAATAAACCCATGCTCGGCGGCGCCGATCATCAGGTAACGACCATTTCCGGTCGCGTCGCTCAGACGCAGGATGCGCTTTGGCGCCACTTTAATGCGCCCCAGCAGTTCACCGAGTGCTTCACGGCGGCCCTCACTCTCAACGGAGAACACCACCGGGCCGGTAAAGGATTCCAGGAACTTGCGCAGATTTTCCAGTGGAGATTTCTGCTGGGCCTGAACGGCCAGATCCGGCAGCGCCTGGAAGGCGAGGTTAGTGTTGGCGGCCTTATCGGCAAGCGAGTCGGTCTTTAGCTGCACTCGCGGCCAGCGCTTCAGCTCGGCGTTGAGCTCATCAGTACGCAGCCAGAGCGCATCCGGCGGCAGAAGCGGGCGCATCGGGTCAACGCCGCGGTTTTCAAAGCGGGCGCGGGTTTCGCTTTCAAAGCGGCTCGCGCTGGCATCGATATCGCCGGTGTTCACAATCAGCGTATTCGCCGGGAAGTAGCTGAACAGGGACGGCAGCGGCTCGTTAAAGAACAGCGGCTGCCAGTATTCGATGCCGGCAGGCAACGTGCCTTTGCTGACCTGCTGGTAAATGTGTTCGGCGTCACGCTTCACCTCGAATTTATCGCGCCACTGGCTACGGAACAGTTCGATGGCGGTTTTGTCCGTCGGGAACTCATGCGCGGGCAATAAATTAATGGACTCGACCTCCTCCAGCGTGCGCTGGGTATCGGCGTCGAATACCCGCAGACTGTCGATTTCATCATCGAAGAAGTCGAGACGATACGGCTGGTCGCTACCCATCGGATAGAGGTCAAGCAACGCGCCGCGGGTCGCGTATTCCCCGTGCTCCATCACCTGATCGACGTGGCGATAACCGGCGCCGTCAAGCTGCGCGCGCAGGGCATCACGGGACAGGCGCTGGCCTTTTTTCATCACCAGCGCATGACCATGCAGATAGCTGTGCGGACAGACGCGCTGCATCAGGGTGTTCACCGGCACAATCAGCACACCGCGCTGCATGGTCGGCAGCTGATAGAGCGTCGACAGGCGCGAGGAGATGATCTCCTGATGCGGAGAGAAGCTGTCATACGGCAGCGTTTCCCAGTCGGCCAGGCTGAACACCAGGTTATCGGTGAACTGGCGAATTTCGTCGTGCAGGCGCAGGGCGTTTTGCATATCCGGGGCAACCAGGATCACCGGGCCAGGATGGCGCTCAGCAATTTCTGCCACCAGCGTGGCGCACGCCGCGCCCGTGAGTTCACCCAGCTGGCGCTGGTCGCCCGCTTTGACAGGTAAGGAATAACGATAGTGTTCAGGCATGGCTTTGTCAGAGTCTCTTATGGATATACCAACAGTATTGGGGCATATCACTGATACGCAATGTCTTTATTATCCTCGATCGTTTTACATAAGCAAATCGTAAGCGCAGGGTGGGGCTGTACGCCCCCGAAACGGGGGCGTGAAGGGGATTAACGGGTGGTTGGTGACAGCGTGAGCGTTGAGGGTGGGGAGAAGAAAATGTCCCCAAACAGGGCGGTAGAGAGTTTACGCACCCCAAGCCCGGCCAGGGTACAGAGAAGCAGGCTGGCAAACGGGTAGACCAGAATCAGGGAAAGCTCTGCCCAGACCGGCCAGTATGCGGCATTCATTTCGCCAATCAGGACCAGGCTGAAGGCCTCAATGAGGATGCGATGGGTGGTATAAATCGCAATGGTGTTAGAGCCAATCACATTCAGCAGGTTATTCGGTTGAACGGCATAGCGCTGCTCCAGGCTGTAAAACAGCTTCATGATCAGCACAATCGACAACAAGGAGAGCAGCAGCGGAACATTAGCAAACCACAGTACCACGGAGACAGCAGCGAAAGCGCCAGTTGCCAGCCAGGTGCGGCGCAGGCTTAGATTTTTCATCCATGCCATCAGCTCAGCGCCATACCACGCCCCGAGGCTGTAGTAGACCATATTGCGTACCACGCTGTTCATCCCCCACCACGGCAGCGGCAGGAAGTTAATCGCGATGCTCGCCAGCGCCAGCAGCCCCAGCACCGGCAGCTTCCAGCGGCTGAGCAATTTACACAGCGTGAAATAGACCACCAGGGCGTACAGATACCACAGGCTGGTACTGGCGGTGAGCATCCCCAGCACAAATCCTGAGAGCGAGTCGGCGTAGGCCGCGTTCGATGAGGTGGCAAGCTCACGCTCCGGCGTCAGCCAGGCATTCAGGTGGCTCAGCGCCTGCCACTGCAGGACGCCCCACAGGGCCAGCACCCAGACGATACTCCAGATGCGTTTGTCGAGACTGGTCCGCCAGTCCACCTCGTCAATATAACGACGAATCAGATAGCCGGAAATAAAGAAGAAGACCGGCATACGGAACGGTGCAAGATAAAGGTTAAAGTAGATCCAGCATTTGGCGAGAAGCCCGGAGAGCGGGTGTTGCAGCCCGTTCAGGTGCGGATAAAACGTAATGACCGAATGATAGATAACCACCAGGCAGATACACAGCCCTTTTATCTGGTTAATCCATAATGCTTTTTGCTTCATTGTTCGCAGCTACCTTATTGCCATAAACGAACGAGCAATTGTTCAAAAACGGAACCGGGATGTAATGGGTAACAGTCTGTATCAGGAGGTTTTTCGGAAAAGGTGGAGGTTGCGAGATACGGTTTCAGCCATTAGTACCCTGATTTATCTGAATTTTTCGGAAAAATGATTACCAAAGCTTACGGTTTCAGTCATTTACGCTTAACGGATTCGCTTATATACTCGTGGGTCTGCTATCAGCAAACAGACGGACTTCATGTATCAACCTGTCGCACTCTTCATAGGCTTACGCTACATGCGTGGGCGCGCCGCGGACCGCTTCGGTCGCTTTGTCTCCTGGCTTTCGACTATTGGCATTACGCTTGGCGTGATGGCACTGGTGACGGTGCTTTCCGTCATGAATGGCTTTGAGCGCGAGCTGCAAAACAACATCCTGGGGCTGATGCCGCAGGCCGTTCTCTCATCCACTAACGGTTCGGTTAACCCACAACAGCTGCCGGAAAGCGCGGCGAAGTTACAGGGTGTCACGCGCGTTGCGCCACTGACGACCGGTGACGTGGTGCTGCAAAGCGCCCGCAGCGTGGCGGTCGGCGTGATGTTGGGGATTGACCCGGCGCAAAACGATCCGCTGACGCCTTACCTGGTTAACGTGAAGCAGACCGATCTGCAAGCGGGAAAGTACAACGTGATTCTCGGTGAACAGCTTGCTGGCCAGCTCGGCGTCAACCGCGGCGACCAGCTGCGCGTGATGGTGCCTTCGGCCAGCCAGTTTACGCCGATGGGGCGTCTGCCAAGTCAGCGCCTGTTCACCGTGGTTGGCACCTTTGCGGCCAACAGTGAAGTCGATGGTTATCAGATGCTGGTTAACATCCAGGACGCGTCACGCCTGATGCGCTACCCGGCCGGGAATATCACCGGCTGGCGTCTGTGGCTCGACGCGCCGCTGAAAGTCGATACCCTCAGCCAGCAAAAACTGCCGGACGGCACGAAATGGCAGGACTGGCGCGAGCGCAAGGGCGAGCTGTTCCAGGCCGTGCGCATGGAAAAAAACATGATGGGGCTGCTGCTGAGCCTGATCGTGGCCGTAGCAGCCTTTAACATCATCACCTCGCTGGGGCTGATGGTGATGGAAAAGCAGGGCGAAGTCGCTATTCTGCAAACCCAGGGGCTCACGCCGCGTCAGATCATGGCGGTCTTTATGGTGCAGGGTGCCAGCGCCGGGATCATCGGCGCGCTGCTCGGTGCCGTGCTGGGTGCGCTGCTTGCCAGTCAGCTAAATAACTTAATGCCGATCATCGGTGCATTGCTCGATGGCGCGGCGCTGCCGGTGGCTATCGAGCCGCTGCAGGTGATCGGTATTGCGCTGGCCGCGATGGCCATTGCGTGGCTTTCTACGCTTTATCCTTCCTGGCGCGCTGCCGCCACTCAACCCGCTGAGGCTTTACGTTATGAATAAGATCCTGTTGCAATGCGACAACCTGTCCAAACGCTATCAGGAAGGCTCTGTGCAGACTGACGTGCTGCACAATGTGAGCTTCAGCGTGGGTGAAGGCGAGATGATGGCGATTGTCGGCAGCTCCGGCTCCGGTAAAAGTACCTTATTACATCTGCTGGGCGGGCTGGACACGCCCACCAGCGGCGACGTGATTTTCTCCGGCCAGCCGATGAGCAAGATGTCTTCCGCGGCGAAAGCGGACCTGCGTAACCGCGAGCTGGGCTTTATCTACCAGTTCCACCACCTGCTGCCGGATTTCACGGCGCTGGAAAACGTGGCGATGCCGCTGCTGATTGGTAAAAAGAAACCGGCAGAAATTAATGCCCGTGCCAGCGACATGCTGAAAGCGGTAGGGCTGGGCCATCGCGGTAACCACCGTCCGTCGGAGCTGTCCGGCGGTGAGCGTCAGCGTGTAGCCATTGCCCGTGCACTGGTGAACAACCCGCGTCTGGTGCTGGCGGATGAGCCTACCGGTAACCTCGATGCGCGTAACGCAGACAGTATTTTCCAGCTTCTCGGCGAGCTGAACGCCTCGCAGGGCACTGCGTTTCTGGTGGTCACCCATGACCTGCAGCTGGCAAAACGCATGGGGCGTCAGCTTGAGATGCGCGACGGCCATCTGAACGCGGAACTGACCCTGATGGGAGCAGAGTAATGGCGTCACCGTTATCGTTACTCATCGGTTTACGTTTTAGCCGCGGTCGCCGTCGTGGCGGCATGGTGTCGCTGATCTCCGTTATCTCGACCATCGGTATTGCGCTGGGCGTGGCAGTGCTGATTGTGGGCCTGAGCGCCATGAACGGCTTTGAGCGCGAGCTGAATAATCGCATTCTGGCGGTTGTGCCGCACGGGGAGATCGAGCCGGTTAACCAGCCGTGGACAAACTGGAACGATGCGCTCACCAAAGTTGAAAAAGTGCCAGGCATTGCCGCGGCTGCGCCCTACATTAACTTTACCGGGCTGGTGGAGAGCGGGGTAAACCTGCGTGCCATTCAGGTGAAAGGGGTGAATCCCGCTCAGGAAGCGCGTCTCGGTGCGCTGCCGAACTATGTGCAGAACGGCGCGTGGGCCAACTTCAAGGCTGGCGAGCAGCAGATCATCATGGGTAAAGGCGTTGCCGATGCCCTGAAGGTGAAGCAGGGGGACTGGGTGTCGATCATGATCCCGAACGCCAGCGCCGATCATAAATTACAGCAGCCTAAACGCGTGCGCCTGCACGTCACCGGTATTCTTCAGCTGAGCGGTCAGCTTGACCATAGCTTTGCAATGGTGCCGATGGAGGATGCGCGGCAGTATCTCGATATGGGCGACAGCGTGACGGGCATTGCCATCAAGGTTAACGACGTCTTTAACGCCAACAAACTGGTGCGCGATGCGGGCAGCGTGACCAATAACTATGTCTACATCAAGAGCTGGATCGGCACGTACGGCTATATGTACCGTGATATCCAGATGATCCGCGCCATCATGTATCTGGCGATGGTGCTGGTGATTGGGGTGGCGTGCTTTAATATCGTCTCGACGCTGGTGATGGCGGTCAAAGACAAGAGCGGTGATATTGCCGTGCTGCGTACCCTGGGGGCAAAAGACGGTCTTATTCGCGCCATTTTTGTCTGGTACGGTTTGCTGGCGGGGCTGCTCGGCAGCGTGTGCGGCGTGGTGATTGGCGTGGTGGTTTCCCTGCAGCTGACGCCAATTATCAATGGCATAGAAAAGCTGATTGGTCACCAGTTCCTGTCGGGTGATATCTATTTTATTGACTTCCTGCCGTCTGAACTGCACTGGCTGGACGTTTTTTACGTGCTGGTTACAGCACTTTTACTGAGTCTGCTGGCAAGCTGGTACCCGGCGCGTCGCGCAAGCCGAATTGATCCGGCGAGGGTATTAAGTGGCCAGTAATTTCGTCATGATCTAGCGGCTTTCGGGCCGCCAGGTTGAAAGAGGAATGCGTTATGTATTACGGATTTGATATTGGCGGCACCAAGATTGCGCTCGGCGTATTTGATAAAGACCTCAAACTGCAGTGGGAAACCCGCGTTCCCACGCCGCGCGACAGCTACGACGAATTTTTAACCGCCATTGCCGCGCTGGTGGCCCAGGCCGATAAACGCTTTGGCGTGAAAGGCAGCGTTGGCATTGGTATTCCGGGGATGCCCGAAACCGACGACGGCACGCTGTATGCCGCCAATGTGCCTGCTGCCAGCGGCAAACCGCTGCGCGCCGATCTCTCCGCTCTTCTTGAACGCGACGTGCGTTTAGACAACGATGCCAACTGCTTTGCGCTCTCTGAAGCCTGGGATGATGAATTCCGTCGCTATCCGCTGGTGATGGGGCTGATCCTCGGTACCGGCGTTGGCGGGGGGATTGTCATCAATGGGAAGCCCATCACTGGCCGCAGTTACATCACCGGCGAGTTTGGTCATATCCGCCTGCCGGTGGATGCGCTGGAGGTGGTGGGCCGTGATTTTCCGCTAACCCGCTGCGGCTGCGGCCAGCACGGCTGTATTGAAAACTACCTGTCAGGTCGCGGGTTTGCATGGCTTTACGAACACTTCTATCATCAGAAACTTGAGGCTCCTCAAATCATTACCTTGTGGGAGCAAGGGGATGCGCAGGCGCGTGAGCACGTCGAGCGCTATCTGGATCTGCTGGCGGTATGTCTGGGAAATATTCTCACCATCGTCGACCCGGATCTGCTGGTGATTGGGGGAGGGCTTTCAAACTTTACCGCGATTACGGAACGGTTGTCCGGGCGTTTGCCCCGACATTTATTGCCGGTTGCCCGCGTGCCGCGTATTGAACGTGCGCGACACGGGGACGCAGGAGGCATGCGCGGAGCCGCATTCCTTCATCTCACAGATTAGTTTACGAGGTTTCTATGCTGTCGCGTCGCCAGGGTCGACTCAGCCGTTTTCGCAAAAACAAACGCCGCTTACGTGAGCGCTTGCGCCAGCGGATCTTTTTCAGAGACAGAATAATGCCAGAAGCGATGGATAAACCCAGAGTGGTGGTGCTGACCGGAGCGGGGATCTCCGCGGAGTCAGGAATTCGAACCTTCCGAGCGGCGGATGGGTTGTGGGAAGAGCACCGCGTGGAGGATGTGGCCACGCCGGAAGGTTTTGCCCGCGATCCGGATCTTGTGCAGGCGTTTTACAACGCCCGCCGTCGCCAGCTTCTCCAGCCAGAGATTGCCCCGAATGCGGCGCATCTGGCGCTGGCAAAGCTGGAGGAGGCGCTGGGCGATCGTTTTCTGCTGGTGACGCAGAATATCGATAACCTGCATGAGCGGGCCGGTAACAGGAACATCATCCATATGCACGGTGAGCTGCTCAAAGTTCGCTGCGCATGGAGTGGTCAGGTGCTGGACTGGAAAGAGGACGTGCTGCCAGAGGATAAATGCCACTGCTGCCAGTTCCCGTCACGCCTGCGTCCGCACGTCGTCTGGTTTGGCGAGATGCCGCTGGGCATGGATGAGATCTACAGCGCGCTGGCGATGGCCGACGTATTTATCGCCATCGGCACATCCGGTCATGTTTATCCGGCGGCGGGATTCGTTCACGAAGCGCGACTGCACGGTGCGCATACGGTAGAACTCAACCTTGAGCCAAGCCAGGTGGGCAGCGAGTTTGAAGAGAAGCACTACGGCCTGGCCAGTGCCGTCGTCCCGGCGTTTGTCGACAAGCTGTTGAAAGGGCTGTAACGGCAATCGTGCGAAAAGGCACCCGCCCTGCGGGTGCCTTATTTATTATGAATGAAAGAATGCCAGCGTCTTCTCCAGCGATTTAGCCTGCTCATCCAGCGACAGCGCCGCCGCAGAGATCTGCTGAACCAGAGAGGCGTTCTGCTGGGTTGTGCTGTCCATCTGGTTAACGGCGGTGCTGACCTGGCTAATCCCCCGATTCTGTTCGTCCAGCGCCTGAACAATATCGTTGATGACCAGATGTACGTGCGATACCGCCTCAATCACCTGTTTCATCATCGCACCGGTTTCATTGACCAGCGCGACGCCTTTGCTGACGCGACCAGAGGACTCGGCAATCAGCTGAGAGATCTCTTTTGCCGCATTAGCGCTTCGCTGAGCCAGATTACGGACTTCGCCTGCCACCACTGCAAAACCGCGTCCCTGTTCGCCAGCCCGTGCTGCTTCAACGGCCGCATTCAGCGCCAGGATATTTGTCTGGAAGGCGATACCATCCACGATGCTGTTAATCTCACCGATCTTACGTGCACTCTCATCAATCTCCCCGATCACTACGACCACGTCGTTCACCAGCGTTTCGCCATGTCCGGCGAGCGTCGCGGCGCGATCGGTCAGCGTAGTCGCCTTGTGCGCATTGTCCGCATTATTCTTCACCGTGACCGAAATCTCTTCCATACTGGCAGCCGTTTCAACAATTGCGGCTGCCTGCTCTTCGGTACGCGAGGCGAGGTCAAGATTGCCCGCCGAAATTTCGCTGGTGCCACCGTGTACGGAATGGCTGGCTTCGCTGATATTGTTGACGATGCGCTTGAGCTGCATCTGCATGGTATGCAGGGCGTAAAAAATACTTTCGGTATCCCCGGAACGCACCGGGATAGTGTTATTCAGATCCCCGCGGGCGACGGCCAGGGCGATCCCGGCCGCCTCCGAAGGTTCACCCCCCACCGGGCGGTCAACTTTACGGGTAAAGATTTGGGCCATCACCAGGCTAACCGCAACGATGCTTAACACCATCAGGACGATGGCTTTCAGTAAAAATGCGCGCGCTTCGGCCATCACTTCGCTGACCGGCGTGACAATGGCGAGTTTCCATGGCGTCTGGCTGTTACCAACGGCGATCGACTGCCAGGTGATAAACACCTCCTCCTTCAGCAGCGGATCGTTTATCCGGATAACCTCATGACCGGCAATTTTGCCCGCGTAAGGCTTGCCTGCAGCACGTTTGTCCGGGCTGGACACCACGTTGTTACCTGCTGAAAGGAGCAGGGCGTAGCCGGTGCCATTCCACGGTTTAATCGCCCCAATCATGGCTTGCAGGGTGGCAAGGGAGAAGTCAGAGGTGACCGAACCCAGGAACTGACCGTCACGCATGATGGGCGCGGCAATTGAGGTGAGCATCACGTCTACGCCGTTGTAGGGGTAAATATAGGGCTCGATGATCACGTCTTTATGCCGTTGCTTCGGCAGCAGATAGTAATCCCCACTGCCAGGCGTTTCGAAATCCGTCAGCAGGTGCAATGCCGGCTTGCCGGTGGCGTCGCGGTCGACATAGCGGGCGTAGCGCCCGGCAGGATCTTCACCGCTTTGACCGGCAAACGTCGTGTCTTTATCGTCGAATGCGTTGGGCTCAAAGGCCATCGACATAGAAAGAAACTGGGGATGAGCTGAGAGGTAATGGATAAGCAACTGGTTGAGACTCTGGCGATCGGTTATGCCCGCATCGTGCAGCGCCAGAGCGCTGTTGCCCATGTCCCGGGCGGCAGCCAGGGCGGCGTCCAGCTGTTTACCAACCTGTAAAGACTGTACTTCGGCAATTTGACGGATATGTTTTTTGGCCAGAATTTCCTGCTGTGCCATCCACTGCCACATCATAAACCCGATCGTTGCCGTAAAGCCCACCGTCACGGTAAGGAAAATAGACAATAGCATCAACGTCTTGACGCTTATTTTTTGTTTTCGGACCATGGCGTTTTTCATTCTCATCTCCCGTAATGTTGTGCATGTCGGGCAAGCACATATGACTTATCGGATATTTTCTCCTTTTTCTGTAGAGCGCCGGGTATATTTAATTTAAATCGCAGGATATTAAATCCGGTTAATTAGTGTGGATGCTTTTATTTTGTGCATTAAATCAAAATAGCACTCGATAATGCTCGTTATAGTCGTGTAGAAAGAGGATGCTAATAAATATAAAGTTGTAGAGGAGGATGGGATATGTACGGATTTATCGCGCGACAACCCATTTTTAACCCTGAGATGAAAACGGTGGCCTATGAGCTGCTCTTCAGGGACGGGATGACAAACCGTTTTCCGGATGTGTCGGCGGAGTATGCCACCTCCAGAATGATTTCCGACCAGTTCTTATGTGTGCCATCTCAGCGCATCGCCGGGACACATACGTCGTTTATCAATTTCCCTTCACGCATGGTCATTGACCGCAGTGGTGAAGCGCTCGATAAAGAGAATGTGGTTATTGAGATCCTGGAGGATGCTGTGCCGGGGGAGGAACTCTTGCAAGCCGTTAAGGAGATGAACGCGCAAGGTTATCAGTTTGCGCTTGATGATTTCACCCTTGCAGCTGAATGGGATGCTTTTTTACCTTATATTTCCATCCTGAAATTCGATGTCAGAAATTACACCTTAGCGCAAATTAAAACGTATCTGAAAGAGCGTAAACATCTGACCGGACATATTAAATATCTCGCTGAAAAAATTGAGACTAAAGAGGAATTCAAACAATACAGGGAAGAGGGCTTTTCTCTTTTTCAGGGTTATTTTTTCTGCCGTCCGGAGGTCATTAAATATAAACGGTTGTCGCAAAATCAGCTGGCGATTTTCCGTCTGCAAATGGAAGTGGGTCGCAATAAACCTGATTTTCGCATTATCGAGTCGTTGATTAAAACCGACCTCACGCTCTCCTGGAAAATCATGCGCTACATGAAACACACCGCATTTAAACATATCGGTGCCTGTAATTTCAGTAAGTTGACGCTGAGTGAGGTGCTGAGATACCTCGGTGAAAACCAGCTAAGACGGTTTGTTGCCGTCGTGGTCCTGGCGAGTGCAGGGAATGATACCGTCAGCGAGCTATACCCCTTGAGTATGATGCGCGGGAAGTTCTGCGAACTGATCGCACAGACGATGAACGAGCCGACGCTGGCTGAAAATGCGTTTATGTGCGGCCTGTTTTCACTGCTCGATACCCTCCTTGAGCTGCCAATGGCAGAGTTGATGAAGCAAATTGCGGTGCCACAGAATGTGAGCAATGCGTTGTGCCATCAGGAGGGACAGCTAGCCGATATGGTCACGCTTTGCCGTTACTACGAACAGCAACAATGGGAGGAGGCGGCCACGGTCCGTGAGGCGCTGGGTTTGTCGGATGAGGCGGTGGTTGAGGCGATGAGAAAAGCGACCATCTGGGCAGGGGAGAATGCGGTCAGTTAATCCTTCCTCACGCCGTGCAGGCGGCGCGAGGAAGAACGCGATACCGTTATCGGCCCGCTTTTAATTTCTGGTAATACTCTTCGTAGAGGCGGCTGGCGTCGCCGACATCATTCTGCCACTCCCCTTTGCTGATGGTCTGGGCATCCGGATAAAGCGATTTATCGTTCGCCACCTCAGGCTTAAGCAGCTTGCGCGCAGCCAGGTTGGGTGTTGGGTAGCCAATCGTCTCAGCAACCTGTTTCGCCACGTCCGGACGCAGCAGGAAGTTAATAAGTTTTAGCGCACCGTCCACGTTTTTCGCATTGGCCGGGATAGCGAGGCTATCCATCCAGAAGATCCCGCCTTCCTTCGGCCAGACCACCTCAAGCGGCGTGCCGGCCTGACGGGCGACAAAGGCGGATCCGTTCCAGACCATCCCCAGATTCACTTCGCCTTCCATATACGGGTTTGCCGGGTTATCAGAGTTGAATGCCGCCACGTTAGGCATCAGCTTTTTCAGCTCGTTATACGCCGCTTCGATCTCTTTCGGATCCGTCGTGTTGCCTGAATAACCCAGCTTGCGCAGCGCCACCTGGAACACTTCGCGCGCATCGTCGGTTAACAACAGGCTGCCTTTGTATTCTGGTTTCCACAGATCGGCCCAGCTTGTCACTGTTTTCGGATCGACGGCATCGCTGTTCACGCCAATCGCGGTCGCACCCCAGATATACGGAATAGAGTAGTCGTTATTGGGGTCGAACGGTTTGTTAAGCATCTCCGGATCGAGATTTGAAAAATTGGTTAGCTTTGTTTTATCGATCTTCTGAATCATGCCCTCTTTGCGCATTTTGTCGACAAAGTAGGTGGAAGGCACGACCAGATCGTACGCGCCGTCCTTGTAGGTTTTTAGCTTGGCGTACATGGTTTCATTCGACTCATAGGTGGAGTAGATAACCTTGATGCCCGTCTCCTTCGTAAACTGTTCCAGCAGTCCCGGCGGCACATACTCGGTCCAGTTATAGAAGTAGAGCGTTTTGCTGTCATCTGCGTGCGCGGCACCCATGCCAAGCACCAGCGCCGCAGCGGCGAGCATTTTTTTCATTTCATTGTCCCCTGAGATTTTGTTTTATCACGAGCAATAACCTGGCTTGTGATCACCAGAATCAGCGAAAACACCAGCAGAATGGTCGCCAGCGCGTTCACCTCAGGTGAAACGCCGACTTTCACCATCGAATAAATTTTCAACGGCAGAATTTCATAGCTCGGCCCGGTCACGAAGGAGGAGACCACCACGTCATCCATCGACAGGGTAAAGCTAAGCAGCCATCCCGCGGCAACAGCGGGCATCGCCAGCGGCAGGATGATTTTGCGCAGGATAGTCATCTCGCTGGCGCCCAGATCCTTCGCCGCCTCCAGCATACGCACGTCGAACCCTTTCAGGCGTGCAAAGACCGTCACCACCACAAACGGCAGGCAGAAGGTGATATGGGAAAACAGCAGTGACCAGAAGCCAAGCTGAACGCCCAGCAGCATAAACAGCACCAGCAGCGAAATCGCCATCACGATGTCCGGGGACATCATCACCACAAACAGCATACCGCTGACGAACGGTTTCCCGCGGAATCGGTAGCGATACAGCGCCACGGCGGTGAGCGAACCAATCAGCGTGGCGAAGGTGGCGGAGAAGATCGCCATCGTCAGCGAGTGCTGAGCGGCCTGCAGCAGGCTGTCGTTATTCATCAGCAGGCTGTACCAGTCGGTGGTAAAGCCCTGCCAGTTGATCCCAAAACGCGAGCTGTTAAATGAGTTCACGATCAAAATGATAATCGGGATATACAGGTATGCATAAATGGCGGTCATAAAACCGCCGCGAAGCAGTCGACCGATCATTCGAGTTCCACCTTCTTGTTCAGCAGTCGTGAAGCGCGCCAGTAGACCAGCAGCATCAGACCCATCACCACTGTTAGCGTTATGCTGGTGGCGGAGCCGAACGGCCAGTCGCGAATATTCAGGAACTGGCTCTTGATGACATTACCAATCAGCAGGTTTTTCGCGCCGCCCATCAGGTCAGACACGTAGAAAAGCCCCATCGCCGGAAGCATCACCAGCAGACAACCCGCGATAATGCCAGGCATCGTCAGCGGGATGATAATGCGGATAAAAGTCTGCAGCTTATTCGCCCCCAGATCTTTTGCCGCTTCCAGCAGCGGTTTATCCAGCTTCTCAATACTGGAGTAGAGCGGCATCACCATAAACGGCAGCAGGATATAGACCAGACCGATAATGACCGCGCCAGGCGTAAACATGATGCGGATCGGGGTATCAATTACCCCCAGCCACAGCAGAAACGCGTTGAGATAGCCTTTGGTACTGAGGAAAATTTTCAACCCGTAGATGCGAATGAGTGAGTTGGTCCAGAACGGCACAATCAGCAAAAACAGGAGCAGCGGGCGCACCTTTTGCGGCAGACCCGCGAGGAACCATGCGAAAGGATAACCCAGCACCAGGCAGGCAATCGTGGCGATCAGCGCCATATTGAGCGAGTGCAGCAGCACGTCAAAATAGAGCGGATCGAGCAGGCGCGCGTAGTTGTCCAGCGTAAAGACCAGCGAAACGAAGCTAGCGTCATCGCGGGTTAGGAAGCTGGTGGCGATGATCATCAGGTTGGGTAAAAAGACAAACAACACAAGCCAACCGACGATCGTGGCAATCACCACATTCTGGAACTTACTTGTGTTCTTCATCAGCCAGCACAACCTCCCAGCTTTCTACCCAGTTGATAACCATTTTCTGGTCGAGAGAGTGGTCGAAGTCCGGGTCGTCCTCGTTAAAGAACTCACTGACCATCACCATTTTGCCGTTCTCCAGTTCAACGACGGATTCCAGCGTCATCCCTTTGTAGTTGCGTTCGCGGATATAGCCGATGAGCCCTTCGGCCTCGGTGTTGCCGTGAATTTCGTCAACGCGCAGATCTTCCGGGCGCAGCAGAACGTTGAGCTTTTGCCCCTTTTCGACGGGGAAATTTACGGTGATGTTGCACTCGCGACCTTCAACGCTGGCCCGCACGCGCTGGTCATCCAGACGTTCAATCACCGTGGCGTTAAAGATATTGATCTCACCAATGAAGCTCGCGACAAACAGGTTCTTCGGCTCTTCGTAAATTTCACGCGGCGTGCCGTCCTGCTCGATTTTGCCGTCACGCATCACCACGATACGGTCGGACATGGTCAGCGCCTCTTCCTGGTCGTGAGTGACAAAGACAAAGGTAATGCCGAGCTTGCGCTGCAGGGCCTTAAGTTCGTTCTGCATCTGCTTACGCAGTTTGTAATCCAGCGCCGAGAGGGATTCATCCAGCAGAAGCAGGCGAGGTTTATTGACCACGGCGCGGGCGATGGCCACACGCTGCTGCTGACCACCGGAAAGCTGATGCGGTTTACGCTTAGCAAACGTCTCAAGCTGCACCATGCGCAGGGCTTCGGTGACGCGCGGCTCTATTTCATTCGCCGGGGTTTTTTGCATCCGCAGGCCAAACGCCACGTTCTCAAACACCGTCATGTGCGGGAACAGGGCATAGCTCTGAAAGACCGTATTGACGTGACGATCTTCGGCGGGAACCCGCGTAATGTCCTGGTTTTCAAGAAGGATTTGACCGTTATCGACGCTTTCCAGCCCGGCGATAAGGCGCAGTACGGTGGTTTTGCCGCAGCCAGAGGGGCCAAGCAACGTAAGAAACTCACCGTCATTGATGGTGAGATTGAGGTCGGAAATAACGTCTTTACCATCAAAACTTTTACGAATTCGTTCCAGTTGCACCAGCGGCGCACGTGAACGGGATTGTGTATTCAATTTTTGCGCTGTCCCATATAGACGCCTCAGGCAGCAGACTGAAGCGGGGTTTGTGTGTAACCACCTTGGTGACTCGTAATGAGGGCGGACATTCTACGGCAATCCCCCGCAATCGCCAATCCTTGTCACTGATTCATAAGCTACATTTACTGACGTGTAACGATATAAACGGAAAATATTCTCGTTTGCGGGATAAAAGTGACCTGACGCAATATTTGCGTTTTGATGCTTATTGATAATGTTGTCACAAAAAGTGAGGGTGACTGCATGGATAAATTACTTGAGCGTTTTTTACAGTACGTTTCGCTGGATACCCAATCTAAACCGGGTGTCCGCCAGGTGCCGAGCACCGAAGGCCAGTGGAAGCTATTAAACCTGCTTAAAGAGCAGCTTGACGCCATGGGGCTGGTCAACGTCACGTTAAGCGAAAAAGGCACTGTGATGGCAACGCTGCCGGCGAATGTCCCGGGTGACATTCCCGCGATTGGCTTTATCTCCCATGTCGACACCTCTCCGGATTTTAGCGGTAAACATGTGAACCCGCAGATTGTTGAAAACTACCGTGGCGGCGACATTGCGCTGGGGATCGGTGACGAGGTACTTTCCCCGGTGATGTTCCCGGTGCTGCACCAGCTGCTGGGTCAGACGCTGATCACCACCGACGGGAAAACGCTGCTGGGGGCGGATGACAAGGCCGGTATCGCGGAAATCATGACGGCGCTGGCGGTACTGAAGGAAAAAAATATCCCCCACGGGGATATCCGGGTGGCTTTTACGCCGGACGAAGAGGTCGGTAAAGGCGCAAAACATTTCGACGTGGAAGCCTTCAACGCGCAGTGGGCGTATACCGTCGATGGCGGCGGTGTTGGTGAACTGGAGTATGAAAACTTCAATGCCGCGTCCGTGACGATCAAAATTGTCGGCAACAATGTTCACCCCGGTTCGGCGAAAGGCGTCATGGTGAACGCGCTGTCGCTGGCCTCCAGAATTCATGCTGAAGTCCCGGCGGATGAGAGCCCTGAACAGACGGAAGGGTATGAAGGGTTCTATCACCTGACCAGCATCAAAGGCACCGTGGACAGCGCCCAGATGCATTACATCATCCGCGATTTTGATCGCAAAGCCTTTGAGGCGCGCAAGCGCAAGATGATGGAGATCGCCAAAAAGGTCGGGAAGGGCTTACACCCTGACTGCTATATCGAGCTCATCATCGAAGACAGTTATTACAATATGCGTGAGAAGGTGATGGCCCATCCTCATATTCTTGATATTGCCCAGCAGGCCATGCGTGACTGCGATATTGAACCGGTATTAAAACCGATTCGCGGCGGTACCGACGGTTCTCAGTTGTCGTTTATGGGACTGCCGTGCCCGAACCTGTTTACCGGTGGCTACAACTATCACGGTAAACATGAGTTCGTCACCCTGGAAGGGATGGAAAAAGCGGTGAAGGTGATTGTGCGGATCGCGGAGTTAACCGCGAAGCGGTAGTCGCGTTTTGCCGGGTAAGGCGCAGCCGCCACCCGGCAAATGCTTACGACTCAGTCCTCAAAGAACCAGTACCCGCTGTTGACCAGCGCAGCCAGCATCGCGAGGAAGGACGGGTCCTCCAGCGCGTCGCCAAAGGTCTCGGCGGTCAACACAAGATGGCTGGCAATGGCATCCAGCGCCGGACGGTGCGGGGAGTCCAGCTTCTCGCCGTTGACAAACACATCCTCACCAATGCGCAGCACGCGCAATCCGCCCAGACGTACCAGCTTGTCGCCCTGCTGAAGGGCATCATAAATTTCGTCGGCCTGATACGGCGGCTCTGGCGGCGCAACGTCCAGCTCATGACGAGACTGGCTGATAAACTCACCAAACCACTGTCTGAAATGTTCCGGCTCGTTGATCAGATCCAGCATCATGCCGCGCAGCTTATCGAGTTCCGCAGGCAGGATGTCTGCCGGATGCTCGCGCGCAGGCACATCCGGATCGCTATAACGATAGCTGCCCAGCTCGCGTTGCAGAACATAATCGGCAAACCCGCTGATCATCTCGCGGCCGCTGGGTGCGCGGAACCCGACGGAGTAGTTAAGTGAGTTTTCCAGGGAATAACCTTCATGAGGGAATCCTGGCGGAATGTAGAGAATATCACCCGGCTCCAGCTCTTCGTCGATAATCCCTTCAAACGGATCAACCTGAAGCAGGTCCGGATGCGGGCAGTGCTGCTTCATGGGCACTTTTTCGCCCACGCGCCAGCGGCGGCGGCCCGTCCCCTGAATGATAAACACGTCGTACTGATCCAGATGCGGACCCACGCCGCCGCCAGGCACCGAGAAGGAGATCATCAGATCGTCCATGCGCCAGTCGGGCAGGGCACGGAACGGCCGCATTAATGCGGCCGTCGGCTCGTGCCAGTGGTTGACCGCCTGCACCAGCAGCGACCAGTTGTTTTCACCGAGGTGATCGTAGCTTTCGAAAGGACCGTGGCTGACCTGCCATTTCCCGTCCTGGTGGCTGACCAGACGGCTGTCGACTTCGTTTTCCATAGCCAGACCGGCCAGCTCATCAGGGGAGATAGGGTCGACAAAATTGCTGAACCCGCGTTTAAGAACCACCGGGCGTTTTTGCCAGTAGCGTTCAATAAACTCGGGCCAGTTAAGTGTTAAGTGATAATCCATATTTTTTTATTCCGCAGGCTCTTACTGACTCGGATTATAACGGAAGCTCAGCCCCCCGGCTGCGAGATCCTCGCATTTTTCACATAACGGGTTAACTATCGTTCGATGCAGGCTGTTGACGGCCAAAAATGACCTCCATTCTGGCACCGCCCAGCAAACTTTCGCCGGTTTCGATCTTTCCGTCGTACTGATCAACAATCTCCCGGGCCACGGCGAGTCCCACCCCCTGGCCGGGACGCAACGTATCAGCGCGTTGACCGCGATCGAACACCACATCGCGTTTATTGCGCGGGATCCCCGGGCCATCATCCTCAACGATAATATGCAGTTCGTTATCGGTCTGACGCGCAGACACTTCCACGAACTCCAGACAGTATTTACAGGCGTTATCCAGCAGGTTGCCCATCACTTCCATAAAATCATTTTTCTCACCGACAAAACTTATCTCAGGCGAGATATCGAGGCTGATGTTCACCCCTTTACGCTGATATACCTTGTTGAGGGCGGAAGTGAGGTTATCCAGAAGCGGAGCCACGGGATGCAGTTCGCGGCTCAGCAGCGCGCTTCCGGAACGCATACTGGCACGATGCAGATAATAGCCAATTTGCTGGGAGATACGGCTGATCTGTTCCAGCATGACCGGCTCGGCATCATCCACGCTCAGCGTGGAGCTGCGCATGGAACGCAGGGTACTTTGCATGACCGCCAGCGGCGTTTTCAGGCTGTGGGTCAGGTCGGTCAGGGTGGTACGGTACTTATCATAGCGTTCGCGTTCACTTTTCAGCAGGCGGTTGAGGTTACGTACCAGGCTGGTGAGCTCACGGGTGGTTTCCGGATTAAGCTTCTCGCGATGATGTTCCTCCAGCTCGCGAACCTCTTTCGCCAGTGACTCAATGGGCCGCAGGCTCCACCACGCCGCGACCCACAGCAGCGGGATCACCAGCAGCAGATTCGCCGCAAGCACATAGACGAACCAGCTCCAGACCATATAGGAACGCTTAAGCTCGACCGGAATGGTGTCGATCACCACGATGGTCAGCTGCGGCATGTTCAGTGTCGCCGGATAGAGATTAATCGCAACGGAGTGCGTCATCTCGGTTTCGGCATCATCGGCGCGGATCTCGTTCAGCTTTTGCTGCAGGGAACGATCTTCCCGGATCAGCGAGCTGGTGGTATTGAGATCGGCTTCAATTTCATGAAATCCGTTGGTTTTGAGCCACTCCGGCCGAATGCTTTTGACCAGCCAGGGGATATCACGCTGCGCCCAGAGTAGCTTGCCCTTTTCGTTATAAATCAGGGCCAGCGTGGGGCTCTGCTGGTTGAGATTTTCTGGCATCTCGACGGTGATTTTGTTGTTTTCCCACTTCGCCAGGGTATAAAACAAATTGCTTTCGCCACGCAACAGGCGAAAGGTGGTTTTATCGAAGCTGACGCTGTAACCCACCAGCGCGACCATGCCGTAGGAGAGCGACAGCACCAGCACGACGGCAGCCGTTGCCAGTAAAAAACGTACCCGCAGCGACAGGGGCAAAATATGGCGCAAGATCCGTCTCATTTAGCGTAATTCGAACAGATAGCCCTGGCCACGGACGGTAGTAATGACGTCCTGCGGATACTGTGCCTGGATTTTCTTACGTAAACGTCCCATCAGCACATCAATGGTATGGCTCTCGCGCAGTTCGGCATCAGGATAGAGCTGAAGCATTAAGGAATCTTTACTCACTACCTTGCCGCTGTTACGGATCAGCGTTTCCATAATGGTGTATTCGAAGGCGGTTAGCTTGATCACTTCATCGTTGATCGCTAATTCCCGACGGGAGAGGTCAACTTGGAAAGGCGGGATAGAGATAACCTGTGAAGCCAGTCCGCTGTTACGGCGTAGCAGGGCCTGCATGCGGGCCGCCACCTCTTCAATGTGAAACGGCTTGGTAACGTAATCATCTGCTCCCGCGCTGAGCACCTCGACCTTATCCTGCCAGCCTTCACGGGCGGTCAGAACCAGAACCGGCAGGGAAACGTCATGGCTGCGCCAGCGACGAATCAACGAGAGGCCGTCTTCATCGGGCAGCCCTAAATCGACAATGGCGATATCCGGCAGGTGTTCATTGAGATAATAATCGGCTTCTTTTGCATCTTCAGCATCGTCCACCTGATGTCCCATCTCCTGAAGCTGAACCTTCAGGTGATGACGTAGCAATGCGTTATCCTCAACAACCAGTACGCGCATCATCTTTTCTCCCAGAATGAATAGTATGAATAGTTTAACGCTGATTATGTTGTTTGAAACCAGCGCTATGAAATTAAATGACTTTTTTCATGCTCCCTATGCCTTGGGGGCGTCCTGGGGGCTTTGCTGTAGGCGTCTGATTGTTCAGCATGTTGACCTGGTCCTGGTTCATATCGCCAATCCACTTCGAGTAAACCTCATACACCATCCGCGCATCCTCCTGCCCCATCTGGCTGGCAATAAAGGAGGGGTTAGCACCGGTCATAAGTGTCCAGCATGCGTATGTGTGTCGAGACTGATAAGGGTTTCTCGCACGAATATCGGAAAGTTTAGTGCCCCGTTTCCATCCATACGAAATCGAATTTTTTGAAAAATAGCTCTCATTCACTAACGATTTTTTTTCTGGAGAAAAAACAAAACGCAGATTTTGTGGCTCGGTTTTGCCGATTTCCCGATGATGAAAAATGCTCTGCTGCCTTGGGTTATTGCCAGTGATTTCGAACTGGTCCAGAAGAGCATCATGAGCTGGCTTAAGCAGTGTAATCGTTCTGATGCCAGCATCTGTTTTTGGCGGCACAAACACCCGCTTGTTCGTCAGGTTTCGTGATACGTGAATTTCACCTTTTTTCAGATCGATGCCCTCCCACGCCAGAGCACAAATCTCGCCCGGCCTCATTCCCGTATGGACGGCTACAATGATGATTAAAGCCAGTTTACGGGGAAGGGCGGCAATCAGTGCCTGGTACTCATGAAGTAGAAGCGGATCAGGGTTTGTCTTAGATAGCTTCAGCCTGGACACGCTCTCATAAGGAGCGTGTAATATAAACTGACTTCGATTCGCAAGCTTCAGCATTTCTGATAAAACCGCCATCTGTTTATTGACTGTTGAGGGCGCGGGGCCCTTTTTAACCAAGTTGGGTATTGAAAGGTTTGACACGTTTCCTGTCAGCGGTTCTTTACGGTAAACCTCGCATTACTCGCCGCGATAAATGGAAACAGCGCCCGCCGATCATGCCAACAGGTTGAAGTCACTGATTGACACCGGCACAGAAGAAACCGTCATCAAATACCGGGAGATTCTCCGGTGTGAAAAAAACTGTGATCTGCCTGTTCCTGCTGCCATTGCTGGTGGGCTGCTTCAATAGGCGCACCGTTTACGTGCCAGCTCAATGACATACTGCCAGGCGGTTTTATGGATTAAGTCACTGCTGGCCGTCATCGAGAATGGCAACATGAACTGCCTGATAAAGCGCTGGCAAGGGTCAACCTGCAACTTAAAACTGCAGCGCAAAAAGATATACTTATCTTGAAGACTGACGCGATAGCTCATCGCGTTTTTACTACCGGTTGTATAAGTCTCGGTGGATACTGCACGGATAATCTGATTGCGGGTGCTGACGCGAAAAATCGCTGTGGAAAGCTGTTACGGCGTGCAGAGTGAGCCTACCTACGGAAATGCTGCGGTGATCAATTTCGGTTATGATTCAGGCTCTCAGGTTCATATTATCGCAGGTCAAGGGGGGGACGGTTCCATTTCTTAGCGTGCTTAGCTCACCCCCCTCAAGGGGCGTTCGGCAACTGGGGAAAAATATATACTGAATTTCAAAAAACACGGCCAGGGATGGAGGTGCATTGCCAATTAGTGGCGTAGTGGTTTCCGTATTTACGAGGATAGCACTGAAGTAATGAACCAATCTATGAACAACACCGGATTTACATTTGCAGTTTCCCGTAGGGAAATGAGATGTGGAGTTTATATAGTGCTGAATTGGAACTATCCTATCTTATTGATACTCAACGAGTATTATGGTGTTACATGGTCTAAAACAGAGAGGTTTGTTAAAAGAATCGTTTATCAAAAGTTCGTAGAGAATATACCGCAGGAAGGTAACGATAGAGTTGCAGGGGCAGATGGAATGCCTGTATGGGCAGACATCCCAGAATCAAAATAAAAATAATATTATTGGTGGCGATGGCAAATATCGCTACTTAGTTACTTTTCACGCATTACTATTTGATTGGCCGAATAAACTACACAGTTATCAGGGATGCTTTTGTTAATAAGAGACATAGCCCCGATAGTAACGTTCGAGCCGATATTAATATTTCCAATAATGCAAGAGTTTGCACCAATTTCAACATTGTCACCGATATAACTTAACCCAATATCATTATCATGTCTGTCGCCGATAGTTACGTTCTGACGAATTACAACATTCTTCCCAATATTGCAGTTTCCTCTAATGACTATCCCCGTGAAATGTACAATTTTAAGCCCTGGTCCAATAGTTGAGCGAGGGTTAATATCGATGTTGTATTCACGATTAAGATTGATAGCCTTTCTTTTGGCCAGAGAATACAGCTTAAATTTGTTTGTCGCGTAAAAATAACGCCAAATTCTGAACCAGAAATAAAAACGACGGTCTCTACACTTGATAGCTCTGTGTATAGTTTTGCGCCAGGAAAAAGACTCTTGTCCTTTCTGTACTTCTTCTTTTAAACATTCTGTCAAATGTTTGTATGCAAAATCATACTCAACATTGAGAAAATCACGATCAATGTTTAAATTCTTCATTGGAAGTCCCTGAAATTAGCCCCAATTTGTTTCATTTTTGTTAAAACCTTATCCATTTCTGATTCGCTTAGGGCTAATTGCGCTGCAGTGAAGAACAGAATGTGAGAGGATATTGGACGCGGGGATTCGCCACAGGTATATTTACGCCACTGACTGTTACTGGAAACACCTGCAAGTTCAGCCATTTGAGTTCCAGTATAACCAAGCTCTGCTTTCAATTTGGCTAAATCAGACGCTTTTGGTGGAATATAGTCAGTTAACAAAATCATATTTGCTCTATGAGTTAATTATTACACAACAACACCAAATATCTAAAGAAGACTTATTGTAGTCCCAACGGTGCTAGCTATTCAATGACAAATTTCACAAAAAGCACTAAAACACACTTTTAATGGCATCTTTCATCATCTTTTTTTCCTAAAAATGCTACAGCCAACCCTTGGACTTAGTGTTACGTTACAACGTTATGGGCCTTACTGGCAATGAGGGCTGATACCACGTATTCCTTCTATTCAACCTGAACGGGGCTATCGTGAGCATTCCTCCACCATGCTCTGACCCCATTGTGAAGCCTACCCCATTGACTTAATTACTTATTTCAAATTTGAGCTCTTGGTTTGGCTATGGATCATAAAAATGGTGTGCACCAAACTTTATGCTTTTCAAGCGGGAGCATAATGATGTGTTTAAATATGTCGGTAAAGTAGGAAGTTTAAAAACAGGAAGAATCTACGCAAAGTGTATTTTTTTGGAGGCAAAATCTCGCTGGGGCGTGTTTTAGGGCATTAAATTGTCTTTTATTGTCCGATAATGTCTGTATAACATCTTTAGTAAGATACTGAAATGTAAATAAGTTATTGTTATTGCGTCCGTTGTCATTTTCGCTGTGCAATTTAACGCTGATTATGTTGCTGTGGGGATAAACATTGAGTAAACCGGGGAAAAGCAACCCCCTTTCCGGGCGGAAAGGGGGGAAGGTACATTACTTAAGCTCGTCGACCATGGTGATAGCGCGGCCAATGTAGTTCGCCGGGGTCATCGCTTTCAGGCGCGTTTTCTCGTCTTCCGGCAGGGCCAGACCGTCGATAAACTGCTTCATGCCTTCGGCATCAACGCGTTTGCCGCGGGTCAGCTCTTTCAGTTTCTCGTACGGTTTTTCGATGCCGTAACGACGCATGACGGTCTGAATCGGCTCTGCCAGCACTTCCCAGTTGTGATCCAGCTCGTCCAGCAGACGATCGCGGTTCACTTCCAGTTTGCTCACGCCTTTCAGGGTGGACTGGTAAGCGATCAGCGCGTAGCCAATGCCCACGCCCAGGTTACGCAGTACGGTGGAGTCGGTCAGGTCGCGTTGCCAGCGGGATACCGGCAGTTTGCTGGCCATATGCTGCAGCACGGCATTCGCCAGACCCAGGTTGCCTTCGGAGTTTTCGAAGTCGATAGGGTTCACTTTGTGCGGCATGGTTGACGAGCCGATTTCACCGGCGATGGTTTTCTGTTTGAAGTGGTTCAGCGCGATGTAGCCCCACACGTCACGATCGAAGTCGATCAGAATGGTGTTGAAGCGTGCGATGCAGTCAAACAGCTCCGCAATATAGTCATGCGGCTCAATCTGGGTGGTGTAAGGGTTCCACTGAATACCCAGCGAGGTCACGAACTCTTCGCTGAACTGGTGCCAGTCCACTTCCGGGTACGCGGCGATGTGGGCGTTATAGTTACCGACCGCACCGTTGATTTTGCCGAGGATCTCAACCTGCTCCAGCTGACGATACTGGCGCTCCATACGGTACGCCACGTTCGCCATCTCTTTACCCATTGTGGAGGGGGTAGCTGGCTGACCGTGGGTACGGGAAAGCAGCGGGATGTCGCGGTATTCCACAGACAGCGCTTTCACCGCGTCGATGATTTTACGCCAGTATGGCAGCACCACCTCTTTACGTGCAGTGGAGAGCATCAGGGCGTGGGACAGGTTGTTGATGTCTTCTGAGGTACAGGCGAAGTGAATGAACTCAGACACGGCGTGCAGCGCAGGAACACTTTCCACTTTCTCTTTCAGGAAATACTCAACCGCTTTTACGTCGTGGTTGGTGGTGCGCTCAATGGTTTTAATGCGCGCAGCATCTTCTTCGTTGAAGTCAGCGACGATTTTATCAAGGTAATCGTTTGCCTGGGCGTCAAAAGCAGGAACTTCCTTGATTGCTGCCTGGGCGGCCAGCTTTTGCAGCCAGCGTACTTCAACCTGAACACGGAACTTCAGCAAACCATATTCGCTGAAGATCCCGCGCAGCGCGCTGACTTTATCGCCGTAGCGTCCATCGACAGGGGATACGGCGGTCAGTGAGGATAATTCCATAATTCGCAACTCCGGGAGGTTAACAATGAGCAAGAATTTGTTTTGCCTGAGTGGTCAGGCGATTACGAGAAAACATTAACTGCAGGCGGCCACCGCCAACCTGGTGCCACAGCACGGCGGCACGGATCCCTGCCAGCAGGGAGGCGCGTACTTTTGCCTGTACCTGTGGGCTTTGCAGCACAGCAGGGGAGCCGGTGACCTGAATACGCGGGCCGAGCGGGCTGATGACATCGACATAAATGCCGGCCATGGCGCTCAGCAGCGTGTCGGACTGCAGGTCAAAATGGTCGAGCTGACGCTGTAACCCGGCAATCCGATCGCCCAGGGTATTGAGCGCGCCTTTTGCCGCGCTCAGTTTACGCTCCAGCACCATCAGGCTTAACGTGTAGCGGGTCAGCTCTGCGTTTAACCCCTGACGGCTACTGGCGTTGAGCACGCCAAGCAGGGTTTCAAGACCGAGACGAAGATTGGTTTCACTGCCGCCGAACACACCCAGGGTAGAGCCGGGGTTGAGGTCGATAACGCTGTTGAGTGAAACGTGCAGGGCATCAGCGTCGCAATGACCCTGATGTGCCAGCTGTTGCACCAGACGGGCTGACTGGCAAATTCCCGCCAGTGCCAGGGTGATGTCATAGTAGTTCTTCGCCACACGGTCTCCTTTATGTGTGCAATCGTGTTAAACAGCGGGCAGCGGCAGGCGCTGTTCAATAATCCCGCCGCCCAGGCAGATTTCGCCGCTGTAGAAGACAGCAGACTGACCCGGCGTGACGGCCGCAACCGGCTCGTCGAACCGCACATCAATGCGATCGTCATCAAGCGCAGTCACGGTGCAGGGAATATCGGTCTGACGGTAACGTGTTTTCACTGTGCAGCGCAGTGTGCCTTTTAACGGCTCACGATCGACCCAGTGCAGCTGTTGCGCGATAAGGCCAACGGACATCAGACGCGGATGGTCGTGTCCCTGGGCCACAACCAGAATATTGTTTTCGACATCTTTGTCGACAACGTACCACGGATCTTCGCTACCCTCTTTGGTCCCGCCGATACCCAGGCCTTTACGCTGGCCGAGCGTGTGGTACATCAGCCCCTGGTGCTGGCCAATTTCGTCGCCATCGACGGTGACAATTTTGCCCGGCTGTGCCGGCAGGTAACGACCGAGGAAATCACGGAACTTGCGCTCGCCGATGAAGCAGATGCCGGTAGAATCTTTTTTCTTCGCGGTGATCAGATCCAGCTCTTCCGCGATTTTACGCACCTGCGGCTTTTCCAGCTCGCCAACCGGGAACAGGCTCTGGGCGATTTGCTCGTGGCTCAGCGTATAGAGGAAGTAGCTCTGATCTTTGTTGCCGTCCAGACCGCGCAGTAGCTGGCTTTTGCCATTCACATCTGCGCGACGCACGTAGTGGCCGGTCGCAATGTAGTCTGCGCCCAGATCTTCTGCGGCGAATTCCAGGAAGGCTTTAAATTTGATCTCTTTGTTGCACAGAATATCCGGGTTTGGCGTACGTCCGGCTTTGTACTCTTCGAGGAACAGTTCAAAAACGTTGTCCCAGTATTCTGCGGCAAAGTTAACGGTGTGCAGTTCAATGCCGAGCTTATCGCACACGGCCTGCGCATCGGCGAGATCCGCTGCGGCAGTGCAGTATTCCTCACCATCATCTTCCTCCCAGTTCTTCATGAACAGGCCCTCCACCTTATAGCCCTGTTGCTGTAACAGGTAGGCGGAAACGGAGGAATCGACACCGCCGGACATGCCGACGATTACTTTTTTCTGGCTGTTATCTGACATGGAATACTCACGACATTGAACTTCAAGGCGGCGTATTCTATCACGCCCCCCCACCATTGGCACCCTCTGTAAACGGCCAGTTAAATGCGCCGATGACATCCAGCGGTAAGCGACCGGCAGATTGCCAGCAGCGAATGCTTTCCGCAACCAGCGGCGAGCGCAGGTTTGGCGCGTTCAGGATCTCGTCGGCGGTGACCCACAGGCAGCGGTCGATATCGTCATCCTGCGGTTCAGTGGCGCACGTTTCGCTAAGCTCAACGGCAAACAAAAAACGCAGGAACGGGGTGCTGTCGGGCGCAATCCACTGGTGCATACGGATGAAATGCTGGGGCTCAGCGTGAATACCGGTCTCTTCCCACAGCTCGCGTTTCGCCGCCTGCAACAGGGTCTCATTGGCTTCAAGGTGTCCGGCAGGCTGATTCCACAGCGCTTTGCCGTTAATGCTCTCTTCGACCACAAGGAATTTCCCCTGGGCGTGGACCACACAGGCAACCGTGACATGAGGTTTAAACATAGTGACTCCTTAAGAGGTAACGTCCCGCCATTCACCGTTGGCGAGCGTTTCCAGAGTGTAGTTGCCCATGGCGTAGCGGATCAGGCGCAGGGTCGGAAAGCCAACGTGTGCGGTCATGCGCCGAACCTGACGGTTGCGGCCTTCATAAAGGGTGATTTTAAGCCAGCTGGTCGGAATCGATTTGCGTTCGCGGATAGGTGGGTTGCGCGGCCACAACCACGCCGGTTCATTCACGCGCTCAATACCTGCGGGCAGGGTGGGGCCATCGTTCAGCGTGACGCCTTTGCGTAATGTTTCCAGCGTCTCGTCATCCGGCTCGCCTTCCACCTGGACGAAGTAAATTTTTCCGGTGCGTTTCCCGGGCTGGGTGAGCTTCGCCTGCAGCGCGCCGTCGTTGGTTAAGACCAGCAGGCCTTCGCTGTCACGGTCCAGACGACCGGCCGCGTAGACCCCCTGAACAGGAATGTAGTCCTTCAACGTGCTGCGCCCGGCTTCGTCGGTAAACTGCGGCAAAACATCGTAGGGTTTATTGAACAAAATCACCCGCTTCGGCTGGGTTTGTTGCGGTCTTCTGGCGGCTTGTCGCGAGCTGAATCGCTCAACCCGGTGTTTTGTAAAAGAAGTTTTCTTCATGGTATTTTCAGGCGTTATCAATTGCCGCATTATAGCCTAATAACGAAGACCTTTCATGGCGTCGGACAATCAGGTACTATCGAAGGGCTCATTACAATTTATTAACATAAGATCAGTAACAACCAGAAGCGCTCGAAGGAGAGGTTAATGGAAAGCAAAGTAGTTGTTCCGGCGGAAGGTAAAAAGATCACCCTGCAAAACGGCAAGATTAACGTTCCTCACAATCCGATTATCCCGTTCATCGAAGGTGACGGTATCGGTGTAGACGTTACCCCGGCAATGCTGAAGGTGGTTGATGCCGCTGTTGAGAAAGCCTACAAAGGCGAGCGTAAAATTTCCTGGATGGAAATTTACACCGGTGAGAAATCGACTCAAGTTTATGGCCAGGACGTCTGGCTGCCAGCTGAAACGCTGGACCTGATCCGCGAATACCGCGTTGCTATCAAAGGCCCACTGACGACGCCAGTCGGCGGCGGTATCCGTTCCCTGAACGTGGCACTGCGTCAGGAGCTGGACCTGTACGTCTGTCTGCGTCCGGTTCGTTACTATCAGGGCACCCCAAGCCCGGTTAAGCACCCAGAACTGACCGATATGGTTATCTTCCGCGAAAACTCAGAAGACATCTACGCCGGTATCGAATGGAAAGCTGACTCTGCAGACGCAGAAAAAGTGATTAAATTCCTGCGCGAAGAGATGGGCGTGAAGAAAATTCGCTTCCCTGAGCATTGCGGTATCGGCATTAAGCCATGCTCCGAAGAAGGGACCAAGCGTCTGGTGCGTGCGGCCATTGAATACGCGATCACCAACGACCGTGACTCTGTGACCCTGGTTCACAAAGGCAACATCATGAAGTTCACCGAAGGCGCGTTCAAAGACTGGGGCTACCAGTTGGCGAAAGAAGAGTTCGGCGGCGAGCTGATCGACGGCGGCCCATGGCAGAAAATCAAGAACCCGAACACCGGCAAAGAGATCATCATTAAAGATGTGATCGCCGATGCGTTCCTGCAGCAGATCCTGCTGCGTCCAGCGGAATACGACGTGATCGCCTGTATGAACCTGAACGGTGACTACATCTCTGACGCCCTGGCCGCTCAGGTTGGCGGTATCGGTATCGCCCCTGGCGCGAACATCGGTGACGAGTGCGCCCTGTTCGAAGCGACCCACGGTACTGCGCCAAAATACGCAGGTCAGGACAAAGTGAACCCTGGCTCGATCATCCTGTCCGCAGAGATGATGCTGCGCCATATGGAATGGTTCGAAGCCGCAGACCTGATCGTTAAAGGGATGGAAGGCGCGATCAACGCGAAAACCGTAACTTACGATTTCGAACGTCTGATGGAAGGCGCTAAGCTACTGAAATGTTCAGAGTTTGGCGACGCGATTATCGCGAACATGTAATCCGGATTCTGAGGTGAATGACTACGGGAGCCGATTGGTTCCCGTTTGTATTATTAGTTTTCGAATGGTTATCAAAAGTTTATCAAAACAATTTATCAAAACAGGGTCACTTTTCTTCGATCTTGAGGCTTTTTTTAACCACCAAAATCATGCAGCTAATCACTTCTGCTATAAGGTTTAGTGACAACACTACAGCAAAGAGTTCTAGGGTAGTAAATAGCTTGCCTTTAGAAGGTATAAATTCGTGTTTAGGATAATTTATAAGTGGTATGTCATAGTTACGTAAGTAAGGAAGGAAAATTGTTGCTGCCAGACAGAGAACCAGTAATTTCAAATCTGATTCTAAACTTTCCAGATACCCCGTAAAGCCTGAAGTTTTCTCGCCTTTGTTAATGACAGCCAAAATTCCGAAGATAACTGATATACCTGCGGTTATACCTCCAAGTATTGAGCCGATTACTCCAGCAGATGCCTGCTCAAGCAAGGTATAAATTTGTTTATCAGTCGACGATAATGCTATGCACAATAAGAAAGCAACTATAGCTTTAATCCAGACGATTGGAGTTTTCATGTTTGAATGTATACCTTTTCTGATGTAATGCTATGATTTCTCTAACATCACTTGCTGAATACCCATCAAGTTCAATTTCTGATATCTCGCCTTCAATCATCACTATTTTGGCTGTTTGATTACTGGACACAGTCGTAGATTTTGACCGAAGTGTTTTTCGTCCTTTTATTAGCCATGACCCGCCACCATCTTTGACCCAGTCAACTAGGGCTGAAGCCCAATGAGATCCTTTGAGTTTCAAATTGCCATCTTTGTTTTCAAAAGTAGTGGTTACAGCATTTGCATTTGTATCTTCTTCAAGCTTTCGTAAATCATTGGTCAAAGCTTCTTTACTGCTTCCGAAAATGTTCGGAGTAATCAGCGTAAAGCTAACTTTGTCGATAAATGATAGTCTCTGATACTCTGACCAAAAATCTTCAATTTCAAGGCAGGGCTCTATGAATATCCTAAGTCCTAACTGAGCCAAATATTCGTTATTGGTAAGGTCTTCGAACGCTTTAGCAACTTGGTGTGCATCCCTAAAAACGGCAGTTTTCCGCTCGACCAGTAACACTTGTTCTTCCCTGTCCCAAATCCATACGATAGGTGGATAGTCGTCTACATCGTATTCACGAAAATTTTTATCATGTCCCTTAATCTTTTGCTGCTTTGATATAACTCCAGCCATAACACCATCAGTAGGTTTTATGCTCAATTTCAGGGTGTAACTAGTTTTCTTATGAACGGAAGGTGTTGATGAAGTCATATGCAATTTTTTTGCAGCGTCAACCATGGCATTTTCAAAATGAGCGATGTTTTTCTGAACAGATCCTTTCGAAAAAAGGTCTGGATCGCGCGGTCTCATTAACACACGTAAGGCATAGAACAGCATAAGAAAACTCCTGTAAATTATTTGATTTCATTATTCCATAAAACCAAGCATCTTCAAGAGCTTAAATTTACTTTTTGCTGTATGTATATACAGTATCATTGAATGTTTCAAAATTCAAACCTTGATTTTTGCCCATTCCTTACCACGGTCATCATGGTACCTATCCCAGACGTAATGTGGCAAAAAGCGATCCAGTCAGGATGCAGGTTGCTGAGGAGAAAACTAAGGCACTTGAGGAAAAGGGACTCTGGCGTAGAGCTGCTGCGGTGTATTCATAAATGTTTGGAATAGCTGGAAGTGCTGTTGAGGTTGCCAGTATCGCCAAGCGCCGTAAAGACTGCATGCGCCAGGCGGGGAGGGCGTAACCGATGCCGAGACCAAAAACACACAGTGAGCGCGCTCAAATCATAGCCAGAATCATTGTGTAAGTGAAGGTGCATGGCCGTATCACGATGAAAAATGTCGTTGCGATGATCGATTTATATCGCATTACCACAAAGTCAAAAGAATAATATTCTGAATATATTTAGGACAAGAAGCCCGTGAGGACTTCTTTTCTTCATTTTTTCAAAACGAAAAACTCTCTAGCTCCTGGGACAATCCTGTCTACCTTCACCCCGGCACTAGCACCGCTAGTTGCTTTTGCTTCATCGAGGGGAATTCTATTTATCTGAATACTCACAATAGATAGCAAATGCCAATTATTATCTTCATCTTTAACCACAACGCGATCATGTTTACTTATCGTTGTGTCAGGTGTTGTAGTTAGATCAAAAGAATAAACACTTATTTCACGGAATACATGGTCACAGGTTAAGGGCACCAAGGATTTTTGAAAATCAATAAGTCCGCGTTGGTTAAATGCCTCTCTCACCTCATGTTTCTCAATTATTCCTGATTCAATCATATGATAAACTTGGAACAATTCATACGTGTAAGTCATGCCTCTACGAGCTATAGCAGCATCAATGATTTGTTGGTTGAAGAATGGCGGGTTTTTTCTATCTTTGGGATTTTTCTGGCGTTGATGATTTACAATATAAATGCCTTTGTAATTCTTGTTGGGATTGGCTTCTTCACGACGGTAGACTATCTTTGAAATTTGTGCGCACTGGTCATCAGATGATGTCCCGCCAATACCTTTCACCTCAAAAAGATAGACTTTAGAAGTTGTTTCTATATTTAAATCCTCCTCAAAAAGTTCACCATTATCTTCATTAATATGTTCATCTGGAATTATAACGTTTTCGAATCCGATATATTCGAGGAACCACTTCACAGAAAATACAAGTTCATCATCTGTCGCAGTCAGTAAAGCTTTGGTTTTTATATTCTCATCTTTTTTTGACAAATCGCTTAACTCTTGCTGTAGCTTGGCAAGATTTCTTTCGTAATCAGAATTTAGGGCTTCAATCTCATTGATCTTTGTTTTTTCTTCATGTGAGATGTATAAATCGCTATTGATCCATTGAAAACTACCGTTATTAGGAAAATATGATGCAAATAGTGGTATGTCAGGTAAGACATTGTTAACTAATTCATTTAAGAATTCATTTTGATTATTTATTACAGGTAGAAAGATAAAAGGCTTTTCTTTTATCATTGTAATGAACGATATTGCCTCGCCAGCTTCATTTTCAGCTAAAATAACATCACCTTTGGTTATTCCATTGAAAATTACATTGTAACTGCTACCATGCGCGTACTTAAATATCAGGTCGGTTAAGCCTTTTGAAATCACATTGTCTGGTTTCTTGAAGCGATAACCTGTTCTATCAACTACATCAAGGTAAGTATTATTAAATTCATACGTATTATAGTTTAAATCCCTTTTGTTCCTTGCCGGGCCACTTTCAATTGCATAAATTACGTTTGTGTTACTGCCGCAAAAAACAATGACTGCTTGATCTTTTCTAGTTTCGAATATTCGTGCGCTGATTATGGACATATCGATTGGGAGCAAGTCGACATACGAAGGTGTGTGTTTAAAGAACACATTAAATGAGGAGGTTCTTCCTGCTCCATGACTGAAGTTACTAAGCGAAGTATCTATGACAATAATTTCTGCTTCGTGAATGTTTTCAGGGATATTGTGCAAATAAGGGATTGATGTCGACAATAGAGATTGTTCTTGTAGGACTAAACCATTCAATTTATATCTATGTGCATTAAAACCCGATGCTTGAAGCGCTTTGTCAGAATTTAAACTAGTATTTAAAAGATAGATGAGTGGAATAGTATGACCGTCCATTTGATATCTTCCAGACAGTTAGAGTTGAAATCAATACGATCATTCTACTCTACAACACCCTGAATTTTCCCCTACTTTTTTGTTTTGTTTTGAACGTTTTGTGTTCTAGAACACGAACACAAGGCTTCCTTACCATTTGCATTTTCGCCGGATATTGAAACAATATAACGTATCCTAGGGGAGGTCCCTACTGATCTGCGACCAAAAGTTATCTAATGCAGCGCTAGCAACGTTCGCTACTTTCAAAAATAAAATCCATATAGTTACGTTACGGGATGAAACAGATTAGTCGAAATCCTCAGTACCATCCTATCTTCGAGTAACTGTGCCAGATTTGTACAGTAGGGGTAAGTATGTATTTTTAATAACTCTGATAAAACAATTAGATAGCCGCTTAATATTGTCCACCTATAGCTGGTCTATTTGCCATCACTTGGCAGCCATCGTTGGCTTTTTATGCTGTTAAAGCGTTGATCAAATTTAAACATAGGTGTGCTGTATGGATATACAGCTAAGGCGGCTGAGGCATTTATGAAAGTTGAATTAACCATGGATCGTACTAAAGAACTTCCTAAGGTTGCGGTTCCGGCATTGGAAAAAGAACTATTAAAACGGCTCCAGAATCAGTTCGATGAGTGCAGTTTGGTCATACGCCGTGCAGGCTCCGATGGGTTAAGTATTTACTTTGGTGAGAAAGAAGCTAAGAAAAAGGTTGAGAAAATCCTCCAGCAGACCGGGGAAAGTGCAGACGACTGGTTTTTTTGATACAGCATACAATGACTTTCCTGTGTGGAGGGGGTAGGGGTGGAACAGGAAAATGAATTACCAAGTAAGGGCTTCGCGGTCATCAGATGCAACGATGGGATTATCGTTGCGAGACTGCACTCATTTCCTGACAGTGGGCGAGCACTCATGTACCGACGACGAGACGAGGTGTCGGTCATGCCGTTACTGGATGATGAGATGGTATGAACATCTACTCTCTTTACCCAGATGCTGGAAAGAGCGGGATACCGTATCTTTTCAACTTCAGTTCATAATACTTCCAAAGATAAAAATTAAAAGATCCTGCGCCAGATATAATACTGGCGCTAACATTATTGAATGAAGTTATTAGCTTAAAAGCCTTAACTTTAATTTTTAATTTGGATTTGTATTCTCTGCCTTTGCATCATTATTAATTACTAGCTTTTTATTGTAACTCTCCATCATTAACTCCCGATTAAGTTCTTGAAGTCTATGTTCCGCCCTTTCGTTGAGCTTTATTTTATGAGGGTCATTTACTGAGAGCCCAATAAAAATGGATGGGTATTTAGAGTTTAAATCAGTAATAATTTCTTGATACGACTTAACTCTTTTTTCGTAATCTTCAAGTTGAGTGATGAATGAATTTTTTTCCTTTTGCAAATTGTCTACAAGTACTTCAGTGCTGTTGATTCTAATCTCTAAATCTCTAATGTTAGAATTAAGAGTCGAGTTGTCGTTAGACATTTTTAAAGCTGCTTTCTCGGCTTTTAGTTTGCTATCCTTTTCTACATTGAGTAAAGATTTATAGTTGTTTTCTTCAATTATAGCGTTGCTTAACTTTGTGTTTAAATCCTTAATCATTAATTCTTTGCTTAATACTTGTTCATTAAGTTTACTATTTTCCTCTTTGATTCTATAAATACTTTCCTCTATATATTTCTCTTCTTTTTTATCCGCTAGCTTTTTTCTAGCTTCAATTTCTGCAATTGATTGTTGTAATTCGGCAATTTTTATTTTAGAATTAAGAGTTAACTCAATAGTATCTGAGTTAGGTTTGTCTTGAATTTTTGTGATGATTTTATTTATTTGAGGAAGCAAAAAGGTTATAAGTATTGATGTGCAGATAGGGCCCAAAAGGAATGAACCTATATCATAATGGTCATTAATCATACCAAGCCTTTTTTCAATTGTTTTTTCACTGAATAATAAAATTACAAGTGCTTGCCAGTTAAATGCAATCCAAGAAAAAACAAAGGCACCCAAAAAGGGATTTTTGACTCGCTCCAATGAAGTTTGTCTAAAAGCACCAATGACATCTTTAATGAAATCCAGCATAATAATAATCCTTTTGCGAAAATTTTATGAATGTAATGGTTAGTTATGATTTATATAATCAGGAGTTTATCTTCTCAAAAATTTAAACTTTAATTTACTCTCGCTAGGAGTTTTATATCATACAAATCAAAGTGTTTATATGCATTTTGTATTGATACAATGTAAGTTATTACAATATATCTGCGATCAATAACCTATGATATTATGAACTCATAGGTCTAAACAATCTATACCTGCTGCGCCACTGGAGAGAAACCATGGCGCAAAAATCAAACCAGAACGAATGCCTACTGACCCTTCACAGGGCCAGCAATTTTCTTTTGACGTCATACCTACGTGGGGTGGCATGAAGAAAAGCTGGTTCACTCACACCGGGCTGACAACCGAAGAAGCCAATGAACTGATGATCCGTTATCAGTCAAAAGGTGTTACCGTCGAAAAATGTCTCGATATTGATCCTCGCTTTTGGATTGTGAGCGCACTTCTACCGCAACACTAAACCACTCCAAAGACACAGTAAAGTATGCGTTCGAGGCATGGGGGTAATCGTTACACTCTACAATGTCCTTCCGATGGGTAACCTGCAGTTATGCGGCCCGTGGTGCTGAAAAGCTACGCGGCGAGCATCAGCATTGCCGCTTTATTTCTGCATTCGTGAAAACCTCTCCGTTTGCACTTAACGAGCCGTATTACGGGAACAGTGCGTCCCTGAAGCTTCTCACCCCCACTCAGGATTCCCGCGACATCATCAACACTGCGGTAAAGTGCCTGGACAAAATCTGGAAAGACGGACACCAGTACCAGAAAGCAGGGATCATGCTCGGTGACTTCTTCAGCCAGGGCGTGGCCCAGCCTAATCTATTCGACGAGAACGCACCGCGTGCGGGTAGCGAAAGATTGATGGAAGTGTTAGATCATTTGAACGCCAAAGATGGAAAGGGAACGTTATATTTTGCGGGCCAAGGAGTTCAACAGCAGTGGCAGATGAAGCGTGAAATGCTATCGCCCTGCTACACTACCAGGTTTTCCTATCTTCTCAGGGTTAGATAAGCTTGTTAAAAGCTTTGTGCGAATAGCAAATATTTGCCACTTCGTGATATATTCTTCATTGGAAATCAGCTTAAGTAGCGTGGATAAATTAAGGAGTGATGTCAATGGCACGAAGTTACCCCACTGATTGGGTAAGATTTTGCGATATTGAAAAAAAATATGGTGGTTTCACTAATTACAATCTTAAAGCTGGAACTACAATTGGAGACTTAAATAGATTTGCTGCTAGATATATCATGGCAAAAGATTTCGATAAAATAATTATTAATAATTCCACTCCGGATACAATGCTTGGTTACGAAGCATTGATGAGATCCTTATTTGTCTGGAGTGCTTCAGAAGCTTACCATAATGTGTTGCCAGGAACCGCAGGGAAATATAAGTATTTGATTTTTAACGCTTCTGAACAATCAGCATTAGGCTCTACACTTAATGCGATTGGTCCTGAAATAAAAACGTTTTATACTTTCATATCGAGTAATTGTGATCCATTTCTACAGCCTGAAATTAACAGTTTCTTGGCAGGCAATGATCCCAATCCCATGTACCTCTTAGCATCTATACGCCATGTTTTTAGTCACGGTGAACTTAGTGCTAATGTTAAAGGTGTGAATCCAAAATCAATAAAGAAAATAACTGAATTATTAAAGGATATTATTTTAGATAAAATTGATATTCATTTTACGGCATTAGTGCAGAGTCACCCAAATTATTAGACTTTGTGATTTTTCTAATCTATGATGTCCGCTCTTCGCTCATTGCGGACATCATGGATCTTTGTTATTTATTCATCGTGCAACATCGATTAATCCTGGCCCTTGATTTTTTACGTTTCGCACAGTGCGAGTTACAGTGTGTCAGATAAACTTGTCGGCAGGCACTGTACCGTCGACAGCTATCTGTTCAGCTTCCTTCCCGTCTATATTCTGGCGCATCTACTCCCGGGCGGCTTCTGGTGACAAAACAAGTGGCCGGCGGTCGTGAATGTCGACCAGACCTTTGTCAGCTGCAGACGTCACGATGAGAAAACTTTCTGCTTCGTCAGCGCGTTCGAAAGGCGTGCTTCCGATCGCTGCCATGAATATGGGCTGGTTGTCGGCTCGGCGGATGAAGTAGGGTTGCTTCTTGTCGCCTTCTTTCTTCCATTCAAACCATCCATCCGCAAAACAGATTGCCCGGCCATGCTGCCAGAGAGGTTTAAACATTTTGCTGGTGGCCGCAGTCTCGACACGCGCGTTAATCATTGGCGGCTTATCCCACCACCCGGGTGCGTAGCCTCAGAAAACAGGAGCAAGGTGCAGTTGCTCGTCACGTTCAGTGAGCAACAGAACTTTGGTACCGGGCGCCACGTTGCAACGTCCAATAGGCTCAGGGTCATATGCGATGTCGCGATCGGTTTCATCGGCTAGGTAAGCCAGATATTGTTCACGCGTTTGAGCTTGTGCAAAACGTCCACACATAGAAACTTCTAGACAAATGTCAGACGCAAAGTATAGGGCAGGGAGAGAAGGGGGATCGCAGCAAACCCATTGAGAGATTGATTAATAAAGCCAAAAAGTGGTTATCAAAACCCAAAAATCATTATAATTAATCAATAGGTTAGCTTGTGGTCAAAAAAGTGTGATGAGCGCGCCAATTATGAATTTTATACTGAAAAATCAATGCATCATGATTGATTTAATGAAATACTGCTGCGTCATATGGAATGGTTCGAAGCCGCAGACCTGATCGTTAAAGGTATGGAAGGCGCGATCAACGCGAAAACCGTAACTTACGATTTCGAACGTCTGATGGAAGGCGCTAAGCTACTGAAATGTTCAGAGTTTGGCGACGCGATTATCGCGAACATGTAATCCAGATTCTGGGTTAACCTGTAACGGGAGCCTGAGGGTTCCCGTTTTTTTTTGCCTCTGCCTGTGGGAGACAACACGATGTTAGCCACCGTCCTTATCACGGTTGTTGCGTTAATTCATCTCTATATTCTGGTGCTGGAGATGTTTCTGTGGAATACCAAAACCGGTCATAAGGCCTTTAACCTGCGTCCCGACTTTGCGCGCGACACCCGCGTGCTGGCCGCAAATCAGGGGCTGTATAACGGTTTTCTGGCGGCTGGGTTGCTCTGGAGCCTCTGGCTTGGCGAAAAAGGTATTCCGGTGGCGATCTTCTTCCTAGCCTGCGTGTTGATTGCCGGACTATTCGGCGCAGTCACCGCCAGCCGAAAAATTCTTTATGTGCAGGCCATGCCCGCGCTCGCAGCGCTACTTGCGTTACTCATCTGAAGCAAGGCTTTGGTTGCGGGAAAGCGTCCGATATACTGATGCCTTTACCCTTACTGGTTAGCGACGAGACTGTTATGAACAACACTATCCCATTGAAATATTATGACATTGCCGAGGAATACGCGACGGAAGCGGCAGAGCAGGTCGCAGAGTCTGAGCACGATGCGCTGGCACATTATTTCCAGCTGCTGCTCACCCGTTTAGCGAATAATGAGGAGATCAGCGAGGACGCTCAGCAAGAGATGGCCGCAGAGGCCGGGATCCGCGCTACTCGCATTGATGATATTGCGAATTTCCTCAATCAGTGGGGAAATGAATAACCTGCCTCAAACACCCTTATGCTGATGCTTTGCCTGACCGCTCGGCATCACGCTATCGGATCACAGTCATTTATTCCGCAGAATTTGCGACGCCGGTGAGTCGCTTTGCCAGCTCACTGCGGGTGAGTGATTTAGAAAAGTACCATCCCTGGATTAGCGCATCGGGATATCTGTCGGCAATGAAGCGATACTGTATTTCATTTTCCACCCCTTCAAATACCAGGGTTTTATTCAGTTTTGCCAGCGCGTCGCTAAAGATCACAAAGATATTTTGCTTATAATGCTCGCTGATGCCATCAACCAGCGACTTATCGATTTTGATTTCATCATATTCGAGCAGCGACAGTCTGGCGAGGTTGGAGTTTTGCACGCCAAAATCATCGATTGATATTTTAACGCCGAGCGCTTTAAGCTCCTGACAAAATCCTTCGAGAATATCGGCACTGGAAACGGCTTTTTCAGATAGCTCAACCTTTGCCAGGGAGAGGGGAAGGTGATTGGCCATACAGACTCGCTGCAAAATGTGAATAAACTGGCCGTCTTCAATTTCCTTGCGTCCAACATTCAGTGAGACAATCAGCTGATGTTTAATCGCCAGCGGAGCGATTTCAGAGAGCGATTTTTCGATAATGTTACAATAATATTTTTTATAGAGACCGATCTTCTTAATTAATGGAATGAAAAGCTCTGGGGAGACATCCCCCTGTTTTTGATCGCGCCATCTCGACAGCACTTCTACGCCCACTATTTTTTGATCGTGAATGCGAATAATCGGCTGATAGTTAACGCTGATGGTGTTCGTTAACACGGCTTTAATCAGCGTGCGTTCCAGCGAAAAACGATCTTCATAGAGACGGAAGATAAATAGCGTTATCGCGACCCAGATAAAATATAAAATGACAGCCAGAAGCGCAAAGATAAACGGGGGTAACGAGGCCAGCCCTGCGTCGTGATGCGTCACAATAACACACAGGTCCCAGAAGGCGCTGCACCGGGTAAGGGTCAGGGTAAACAACCTCGAATGTAGCCAGCTCTGCTGCGTTAACTCAGGGGCGGTGGTAAAAAACGTTCTGCCGAGGTCTTTGGTGGTGGCGCTCAGCGAATAGCTTGCTGTAACCGGGGTGAATTTATCGTAAGCATAGCGGGAGGTGAAAATAATAATATTGTTATAAATTGCCGCATTGCCCGTGAAAAAATCTTTTCTGGAAAACTGCGCCAGCAGAAAGCCTCTCGGCGTTTTATGCAGTTCTGTAGGAAGCGCAACGGGCATGGCAAGTTTTCCCCAAAACGCGGTACAGACTATTTTTCCATTTTCAATAAAACCGATATCACCGAAATAGAGGCTATCCAGCTTTATTTGTCTGTAGCTATCAAGACTGGATTTATCGCACCCTTGTGTCGTAATACTTTTCAGGGCCAGCGCTACGCTTTGGGTGAGATCTTCTGAATAACGTAAGAGGGTATGGGATATTTCACGCTGTTTGCTCTTCTGCTGACCCACGATAACAGCATTGACCGCATAAAGAGAGAGGAGGACCAGAAGCGTTGAAACGATAGCAACGGCAATCATTTTTTTCATTTTCCAGCGATCCTGTCCACTCCCTGATTGCTCAAATATTAACACAGCCAGGGCAAGGCACAAGCCCGTCAGTCGCAGCTTGTGAGCGCTATCAGGCGGATGAACTCATACGAAAGCATCAGTTTTTTAAGATAAATCTCAGCTAAGCTTTTTTCATTGCTATTAAGGAACGCCAGTTTTGCCACAGACTTTTCTCCAGAGCATCCATGCTTGTTTTTTCTATTAAGGAAAACATCGTGCGCAACGTAACGATCGCTATTGTCAGTACTGTTTTTCTCATTCTGAGCGGTATTTTGATCGTTAACGGGCAGTTGGCTAAACAGAATAATATTCATACCGCGACAGCCGTCAGTGCGGCTCAGGTCTGTACCCGTAGCGGACAACGGGAGTCAGGGACAGAGGCCGCGTTAAAACCGCATCAGCGCATCATCATGTTCCTGCAGCAGGGATGGAGTCTCATATTGCTCGTTCTCGCGCTGTCCGTGACGGTGGGCATTTTAATCCACCGCTACAAGGGAAAAAGCACCTCCATTGAAGACGATCTGCGTAAGGCCATTTTGCAGGGGGAGATTGTTCCCTATTATCAGCCCATCGTGAATGGTGATACCGGCGGGTTGTACGGTGTGGAAGTCCTGGCCCGATGGAAACATCCGAAATCAGGCTTTATCCCGCCGGATGTCTTTATCCCGATTGCTGAACGTAGCGGCTTGATTATTCCGCTGACCAAAGGGTTAATGGCGGAAGTGGTTACTCAGCTTAAGCCGCTGTTGTCGAAACTGCCGGACGGCTTTCATATTGGGGTGAACATCAGCGCCAGGCACATCAATGCTCCTTCTTTCATCGGCGATTGCCGCGTGTTCGGCAAAGGGTTTCAGGGGAAAGAAGTCAAACTGGTGCTCGAGGTAACCGAGCGTGAGCCGCTGGTCGATAATCCTCACCTGGTGGAAAATCTCAATCTCCTGCATAAGGCCGGTTTTGTCATTGCCCTAGATGATTTTGGTACGGGCTATTCCGGGCTGTCGTGCCTTAATGCGCTTGCCATTGATTACATTAAAATTGATAAGAGTTTTGTGAACCGGGTGTCAGAGGAGAAGGACTCCACGATCCTGCTGGACTGTGTTATTGATCTCGCGAAAAAACTCTCATTGCGTATTGTGGCGGAAGGTGTAGAAACGAAGGAGCAACTGGAGTATCTCAACCGTAATGAGATTACCCTGTTACAGGGATATTATTTTGGTAAACCCGTCTCCTATATAGACTTTATTAAAGTCATTTTATCTAAGCCCAGGGAGGCCGTAAGTCTGTAAAAACCTCGCCCTTTGCAGTGCGCCAGGAATAAGGCGGTCGCCAGGCGGTGAAAAAAGAAATAAAGACGAGCTTCTGTTGTATGCTTAAGTGCAATTCATTTTCCTCTTATCCTGAGCTTTGTTACAGTGACAAGAGTTGTCAGCCAGGGACGTCAGGCGTGATAAGGTGGAATAGCTCGTGCATGTGAAAAATACTTTTTACACAACAACCATTACCGTCATCATTGTCTCCTTGATCATCTCGCTGTCGCTTGCCGTCCAAATTGCCACGTCCAGACAGCAGTCAATCCAGCAAATTAATACCAGCGTCGCCAACCTGAGCCATACCCTTGATGTCTACACCGAGGGGATCATGCGCCAGAGTGAAATGTTAATTACTACCGTTTCAGACATGATCGAAATTTATGGCATGACCGCGCAACAGGCGATCAATATTCAGCGGATGATAAACGATCAGGATAATCTTCTTACCCAGATTAATAATGTGGTTGTTTACAATGCACAGGGCGATATCTTTACCGCATTGCACGAAAGTTTTACCGGGCCGCGTAAAGGCTCGGACAGAGAATTTTTTATCTACCATAAGGAAAATAAAAATCAGCAGATTTTAATTGGTGAGCCGGTGGTAAGCAGAACCAATGGTAAATGGGTGATCACCATCAGTCGACGCCTTGAAACCCCTTCCGGGGCTTTTAACGGTGTCGTGGTGGTCACGCTGGGTATCGAGAATTTTCTCGCGCTGTACGGGCAGATTAATATCGGCCACTCGGGAGTGATTGGCTTAACGACACAATCTGGCGTGCTACTGGTCCGTTATCCTTTTAAAAATACCTATATTGGCACCATTGTTTCTGACTCACCCCTCTTCAGGAAATACCTCAAGGTACAAAATACAGGGATAGCCAGCTCCATCTCGCGGTTTGATAAAATCGAGCGCATTTATGCCTATGAGAAAAACAAACGCTACGGGTTGGTCACCACCGTGGCCGTCAGCATTGATGAAGCTCTCTCTGCCTGGCGCAAACAGGCCATTCAGCTGGCGGTACTGATTTTCGTTTTCGCGGCGATACTCATCGTTGCGTCATGGTTCCTCTATTCCGACTTGTCCCGAAAAGCGCGGGATAACAAAGCGCTAAAAATTATCGCCTCTGAGGATGCGCTGACCGGGCTGTACAACCGCCGCATCTTTGATGAAAGGATCCTCTCGGAAATCGCGCGGTGTGCTGCCCATGACGCGCCGATATCCATGCTCCTTGTGGATGTGGATTACTTTAAAAAATACAACGATAACTACGGTCATCCGGAAGGGGACCGGTGCCTGGCACTGCTGGGTAACAGTCTTCGTGAGAGCCTGACCCGTGATAACCAGACTGTGGCGCGATATGGCGGAGAGGAATTCGCTCTGATATTACCTGATACGGATATTCAGGAGGCGCTTCGTCTGGCGCAGACCATTATTCGCAATGTCTATTCCCTGCAAATCGATCATGCTTTTAGCCCCTTCAGGCGGGTTACGGTCAGCGTCGGGATTTCCACCGCGCGCGCCGTCGACATCGCAGGCAGCCAGCAGAACCTGATTATTGCCGCTGACAAGGCGCTCTACCAGGCAAAACGCGCCGGACGTAATCGTTATGCGTTTGTTGGGCTATGAGCAAAAAAAAGCCCACTCAGGAGTGGGCAAGAAATACTGGAAGCAATGTGAGCAATGTCGTACTGAATACCTGAGTGTTTCTCTCAACTATTCAGTGTTGAGAAAGATAATCTTTCTCAACAAAAGATGCAACCCTACATTTCATGTGGCGCGATCTGTCCGCTGGCTAATCGTTACGCACTCTCTCGTTGTGATGCTTATCACGAATTTCCTTTCTCAGATCCTGTGCTATTCTTTTTGTGTCGTTGATTTAATGACAAAAACCATACAGAGAGGAACGTTATGGGAATTTTATCCTGGATTATCTTTGGGCTTATTGCGGGTATTCTGGCGAAGTGGATCATGCCGGGCAAAGATGGCGGTGGGTTTATCGTCACCGTAATACTGGGTATTGTCGGCGCGGTAGTCGGCGGCTGGATCAGTACGTTGTTCGGGTTTGGCAAGGTCGATGGCTTTAACTTCGGTAGTTTCGCCGTCGCGGTGATTGGTGCACTGGTTGTTCTGTTTATCTACAGAAAGATCAAAAGCTAAGCCCTGTAAGCGTTAAAAAAGGCTGCCAGATGGCGGCCTTTTTACGTAGTGGGTTTACCACCAGCCAAGCTGCGTGCCGGCGAATGCCGTGAGGGCAACGATCAGCATAATGACGGTTGTTTTGAGCATTTATGCCCCAGGAGCCGCATAACCGCCGACAAAAAACCATGCTAAAAAGACCACCGCCGTTATAAAAATAACGACCGGGAAGAGGATCCCTATTCTCATACCATCACCTGTTTCGGTTTCTATAACGCCGTAGAGTGTACGGGGTTAATCCATAGTGAGAAAGCGTGTTTTGCTTTTTCCTTTTTTATCCTGATACATCGCGACGTCCGCGGCACGTAACGCGCTGTCCGGATCGGTTGCGCCTGGGTCAACTTCGATAACGCCGAGGCTGGCTCCCGGATAGATAATGTGAACGCTGTCCAGCCAGTATTCACCGGCAATACAGGCGCTGAGACGTGATTTGAGCAGGGTGACCTGCGTGATATCGCCTTCACTGTGGGGCTGGCCCAGCGACGCCACCAGAAACTCATCACCACCCAGCCGGCCGATGATGTCGTCCTGCTGCTTTCCTTCCGTCAGACGCTTGCCCACTTCAACCAGGAACTGGTCACCGGCTTCGTGTCCATAACGGTCGTTAATCAGTTTGAAATCATCCAGATCGATAAACGCGATGATGGCGTTACGCTTCAGATGCCGGGCCAGCGAGAACAGGGTGGTCAGATCCTCAAACAGGGCACGACGGTTTGGTAAACCGGTCAGGGCATCGGTATAAGAGTGCGCAATGAGGGCCGCGTTGGCTTCGCGAAGCTGGGTGACCAGCGACTCCTTCTGGATGTACTGGCCAATCAAACCCGCGAATAATCTCAGCACCTGCTCACCGCGCTCGCTGAGGGGTTTCTTCGCCGTGCTGGTGGCGCAGAGCGTTCCGTACAATGAACCATCGGCAAGATGGACGGGAATGCTCATATAGGTAGTAATGCCAAGCGCTTTTGCCGCTTCACATTCAGGCCAGCGTTCGGGGACGTCGTTACTGAACAGGGTATCGCTATCCAGCGCGCGCTTGCACAGTGTTTCATCCCAGGGAACGCTCAACCCTTCGGGGATCGTCATCTGCTTGCTGTTGCGGGCGTAGAGGATATGCTGCAGCCGGGCCTGGATATCAACTTTAGTGAGGTAAGTTGACTCCATGTCGGTCACGATCTCCAGCATCTCCAGTAACTGACGAACGAGGCTTTCAAGGGATTGTTCAGTGGCGAGGGTTTCTGAAACACGGGCAAGGATAATATCCGACATGACGTAGAATGACTCCCAGGCAGAAGACGTCTGCATCTGCATGTTATGCTGAATTTTTAGGCTTCAGCCATAGTAAAACATGAATATAAATAATTTAATATATGTGCGGGTTGCGGGAGAGGGCGAAAAAAGCCCCGGCGTTGAGGACCGGGGCAAAGACATCTTGATTACGGAATGATGTTCTCTGGTCATATCGAGAACATTCCGCACTATAGGCTGGAAAAGTGCAGTTAAAATGGAGAAATCATGGAGAACGCGGCGCTGGCCCGTTACCCTTAGCATGTCATGATGTCAAAAGGATCAATAAGATGAGATTTCTGCTTCTGGCCCTTGCGCTACCGCTGGCGGCCTGCACGACAAAAACCACCCCGCCGGATGCCCCTCAGCCACCGCATGCTATCGGGATGGCTAACCCGGCTTCCGTCTACTGTCTGGAAAAAGGGGGAGAGCAGATCCCGATCCAGAGCCCACAGGGCGTGCGCACGGAGTGCAAATTACCCGATGGTAAAGTGATCGATGAATGGGACCTCTACCGTCGCGATCACCCGCAACCCGCCAGGTGACAGCGGGGCCGGGATTGCGATACACTTCTCTTTAGGATTATTCTTAGCCAGTTTCTGGCCATCGTTATCGTGAGAGAAGTATGTTTCAGCTTAAACCGGGCAGCATGGCGTTGATCGTGGGTGCCCGCACGGCGTCAGGCCGTCGCAATATTGGTAAATCTGTTGAGTTATTTGGCCTTTGCCAGCCTGGCCTGCGCTTCGTTAACCCGGTTAACGGCGTAATGACACAATTACCCGCCACGGCAGATCGCGCACTTTGGCTGGTGACGGGTGATGTCTACGCCTTTGACAATCAGCATGGCTTTGCGTTTGTTCGCGCCGAACATCTGATGCCGCTCAACCCGGATGAAGCACCGCAGATTCTCGGTGAACTCACCGTCAGCTGATTACAGATGGCGCAGCCAGTCAGCTAAGACCTGCGCGTGATTTTGTTCCGTGTTTTTGGCAGCAAACAGCAGCGTGACGGTCTGCTTTTTGGCCCGCGCCGCCAGACGCATGCCGTCGTCCACATGCTGCGCCAGCTCTTCCCGATAGGCCTGACTGAAGGCCGCGAAATCAAGGGTTTCGCTGTGAAAGGCCTTGCGTAATTCATTCGACGGCGCGAGCGCTTTACACCATTCATCATAGGTGAGGTCCGTTTTTTTAACCCCGCGTGGCCACAGTCGGTCCACCAGCACCCGGTAGCCGTCCTCCGGGCTAGCCTGTTCGTATACCCGTTTGCATTGAATCATGATCCCACCCTCCCAATTTAAGGTATTGTGATAACTGCAAAAGATCGGTAGTCTGAGGTTCCTTATGTTATCTGATAATTCTCTGGCATAAGGAACCTTTCATGGAACACCTCCCGGTTAAAACGACGCTGCGCATTGCGCTGGTTGGCGACTACAATCCCGCTGTTATTGCGCATCAGGCGATCCCGCTGGCCATTGACGATGCCGCTGCCGTCCTTGACCTCACCGCCGATTACGACTGGCTTGCCACCACGGAGCTCACCAGCCCGGAAGATCTGGTGGGCTACGATGCCATCTGGCTGGTTCCTGCAAGTCCCTATAAAAACACGGAAGCCGCTTTTATCGCCGCGCGCTACGCCCGTGAAAACGGCATTCCGTTCCTGGGCACCTGCGGTGGGTTCCAGCATGCGTTGATCGAGTATGCCCGTAATGTGTTGGGCTGGAGCGATGCGGCACACGCTGAGACGGATACCGAAGGCACTATGGTGATTGCGCCGCTCACCTGCTCGCTGGTGGAAAAAACCGATGCCATTGAGCTGCGTAATAATACGCTGATTGCGAAGGCGTACGGCAAGCCGGAAATTGAAGAGGGGTATCACTGTAATTATGGCGTGTCGCCGGCCTTTGCCCAGGCGCTGGAGAGCGGTGATATGCATGTCACAGGCTGGGACGATCAGGGAGAAATTCGTGCCGCGGAACTGGTTACCCACCCGTTCTTTGTGATCACCTTATTCCAGCATGAGCGTGCTGCGCTGGAAGGCCGTCCGGTGGTGCTGGTACAGGCGATGCTGCGCGCGGCCCGCGGATAAAAAAGGCAGACCCGAGGGTCTGCCTCCGTGTTTAACGGGGCGCGATCTCCCGGTCTCGCCCGGCCAGCATGCCGCAGACGGCCATGATCATCGCGGCCAGCGCGCAGCCCAGAAGCGGGAGACGCCAGTCTCCCGTGGTATCATGAATTTTCCCCATTACCGGCGGGCCGCAGGCCGCGAGCAGATAACCAATCGACTGTGCCATGCCGGACAGCGCCGCCGCCTGATGCGCAGAGCTGGCGCGCAGACCGATGAACGTCAGACCGAGGATCATCGTTGCCCCGGTACCAAAGCCAAACACCAGCGTCCACATTACCGCCAGCTCAGGCATAAACCACAGGCCCGCCGCACTCACCGCGCACATCAGCGCCACCGCGCCGGCGATGCCCCGCTGATCCTTCAGACGGTGGAGGATCAGCGGAACGGCAAGACCCGGTACCGCCGTGGCCAGCTGTAAAAGTCCATGCACCGAGCCGGCCTGCGCTTCGCTGTAGCCGTGGCTGAGCAGTATCGCCGGCAGCCAGCCGATGATGACGTAGTAAATCAGCGAGTTGATCCCCAAAAAGAGCGTCACCTGCCAGGCGAGAGCCGAGCGCCAGATGGCACGGTTATGCAGCGCACCGGCCCCCGTTACCGTCGCGACGTGTTCCTGACGCCACTGAGGCAACCACAGCAGCAGCGCGAGCAGTGGAAATATCATCAGCATCAGCAGCGCGCCATGCCAGCCCGCCGCCCCCTGCGCCAGGGGAACAATCAGTGCCGAGCCGAACGCTGCCGACACGCCCATCGTCAGTGAATAGGCGCCGGTGAGTTTCGCCACCTGGCCGGGAAAGTCACGTTTTATTAACCCGGGTAACAGTACATTGCCAAGCGCAATGCCGCAGCCAATCACCGCCGTTCCAGCAAAAAGCGCAGCGGCGGAGGGCAGGGAGCGCACGGCAATCCCGGCGCAAATCAACAGCAGGGCGACAAACAGGCTGCGCTCCATGCCGATGCGCCTGGCCACGCCGGCTGCAAGCGGCGAGACCAGAGCGAAGGCCAGCAGCGGCAGGGTGGTCAGCAGACCGGTTTGCGCCGTGCTTAAGCCATAATCGAGACGAATAGTATCGAGCAGCGGGGCTGCCCCGGTAAAGGTGACGCGAAGCGTCGTGGCAATCATCAGGATGCCTGCGATCAGCAGCACGCCGTGTTTTCCTGAGGTGCGAAGTGCAGTAGTCATTTTGTTCTCATACGTTCAAGCGAGTGCACACCATACCGATTTTCGCGGCGGTTGAAATCAGGCTAAAATGACAGTTTATCGCTAAAATCGGACAACCTGATGATTGGTCTGGGACTGGACGGCTACGATCCTGATAGCCAGCACGATGCTGCCGTCGCATTTCGCATACGCGTGGTGGCAGAGGAACAATATATTCCGCTTCATCACCACCGTAAGGGACAGCTAATTCTGGCTCTTGGCGGGGCGATCACCTGCGAAGTGGAAAATGCAATGCTGATGGTGCCGCCTCAGTATGCCGTCTGGATCCCAGGCCAGATGCCGCACAGCAACAGAGCCACGCCGGGGGCACAACTCTGCTTTCTGTTCATTGAACCGGGGGCCGCGCGGTTGCCCGACCGCTGCTGCACCCTGAAAATCTCTCCGCTGGTACGGGAATTGATTTTATCGCTGGCAGAAAAATCACGTGAACAGCTGCACCTTGCGGCCACATCGCGGCTGGTGAATGTCCTGTTTGATGAGCTGCCGCTCCAGCGTCAGGAGCATCTGCAACTGCCCGTCTCACCCCATCCCAAAATCAGGCTGATGAGCGAGAAGATGGCGGAAGAGCCGGCGGCCTGGCAGACGCTGGCGCAGTGGGCAAGCCACTTTGCCATGAGCGAACGCAACCTGGCACGGCTGGTGGTGAAAGAGACCGGCTTGAGCTTTCGCCGCTGGCGTCACCAGCTGCAGTTGATTGTGGCGTTACAGCATTTGATTAGCGGCAAATCAGTGCAGCAGGTGGCTCAGTCACTGGGCTATGACTCGACCACCGCGTTTATCACCATGTTTAAAAAGGGGCTGGGTCAGACGCCGGCGCGTTATATGGCCAGCCTGACTACGACTTCCCGATAAACAGCGAGACAAGACCCGCCGCAATCAGCGGGCCCACCGGAACGCCGCGAAAGAGCGCCACACCCAGCACGGTGCCCACCAGCAGGCCCGCTACCAGCGAGGGCTGGCTGCTCATCAGCGTGACGCCGCGTCCCCCCAGCCACGAAACAAAAATCCCCACCGCGATCGCCACCAGCGATTTCCAGTTGACGAACGAGTGCAGCAGCGTTGAGGCGGGAAGGGTACCGCTGGCGATGGGCGCCATCACCCCAATGGTTAAAATGATGATCCCGATGGTCAGCCCTTGTTTTTCTATCCACGGGAAAAAGGTATTGAGCGGCGTTACGCGCACAATGATAAGCACCAGAATCGAGATGGCGACGGTAGTGTTATGGCTGATAAAGCCGAGCGCGGCGAGCGCCAGCAGAATGAGCAGAGTCGGGTCAAACATAGGGGAATCCTTGCCAGAAAAATGATCCTGCTTACTGTACGCGGAAAAACGGTGGACAGGTTTAAAAAGATTTTTATCGCTGTCATAACCTTGTCATTTACGCGGATTAAAACGAAGGGAGATATCGCAAAAGGGGTCGCCATCATGAACGATCACATGTTTGTCGAAACGCTGATTATCTCCTCATCGTTTTTCGCCATCGCCGTTATTCTGGTCGCTTCCGTGCTGCTTCTGGAAAGAAAAGGCTGACAGGAGCGCCAGCCAGCGCGGTCAGGCTCTGTGGAACGCCACCAGCTCTGGACGGGCGATGCGCAGGTAATCCTGGGTGTCCATAATCACGGATTTCTCCAGCAGACCAGCGTTAAACGCGATTTCGTCAACGCGCTCGAACAGCAGCGGGTCGGCAACCAGCGCCAGATCAGGATGGAAGCTAAAGGGCGGGATGGCGCCAAACACGCAGGCGGTGAGAGCATCGACCTCAGCCGGGCTGGCGAGAGAGGCTTTCAGCCCACCAAAATGGCTGGCAAGCTGGCTCAGGTCGGCCTGCAGATCGGCGGCCAGGATTGCCAGAACGTGTTTTTTTACGCCGTTTCCCTTCACTTTGCACACCAGCGCTTTTGCCCCCTGGCGCAGTTCGGTCCCGCGAATTTCACTTACCGCTTCGCATTTTCCGACCGCCTCATGCTCCATGATGCGAAACCGTGCGCCCTGCTCGGTGAGTAAAGTAATCAGTTGCTGATGGGTTCCTGCCCCAATAACCTCGCCAGTCATAACGTTTTCCCGGTGAAAATCCAGTAGGTAGCCTTCTACATTAGCACGGGATGTACGGGGTCGGAAGAAAACAGCCAGCGGGTTCGCTGGCTGTTGGATTATGCATTGCTGGTGGCGGACTGCGTGTGGAACAGCTCCCTGAACACGGGATAAATATCATCCTGGTCACGAATGTGCTGCATGGCAAAATTATCAAACATCGACTGCAGATGTTCATACTCCCGCCAGAGGGTCTGGTGTGCGCGACGGGTGATTTCGATATAGCTGTAGTAACGCACCACCGGCAGAATCTTTTTCGCCAGAATTTCGTGACACAGCGGTGAGTCATCCGCCCAGTTATCGCCGTCCGACGCCTGCGCGGCATAGATGTTCCACTGCGCCGGGTCGTAACGCTCTTTCACCACTTCATCCATCAGCTTCAGCGCGCTCGAGACGATGGTGCCCCCGGTCTCCTGAGAATAGAAGAACTCATGTTCATCCACCTCTTTGGCCTGGGTATGGTGGCGAATATAGACCACTTCCACGTTCTTATACGTTCGGCTCAGGAACAGATAGAGCAGAATATAAAAACGCTTCGCCATATCTTTGGTGGCCTGGTCCATTGAGCCGGATACGTCCATCAGACAGAACATCACTGCCTGGCTGGAGGGTTCCGGACGCTTTTCGTAGTTCTTGTAGCGCAGATCGAAGGTGTCGATAAACGGTACCCGGTCGATCTTCGCTCTCAGCTCGGCAATCTCTTTACGCAGGCGCTCCTCTTCCAGCAGTTGCGCCGGCTCGCTGTTTTCCACCACCTTCAGTCTGCTCTCCAGTTCACGCAACTCACGACGTTTTCCTGCCGTCATGGCCGTGCGTCGCGCCAGCGAGTTCTGCAGCGAACGCACGACGCTGATATTGGCGGGCACGCCGTTGGCGGTATAACCCGCGCGATGGGTTTTGTATTCATTGAGCTGACGGTGCTGATTCTTTTTCAGATTCGGCAGCGCCAGGTCTTCGAACAGCAGGTCGAGATATTCATCTTTTGAGATCTGGAAGACAAATTCGTCCTGACCTTCACCGTCCTGGCTGGCCTGTCCCTGACCGCTTCCTGAACCACCGCCGCCGCCCTGAGGACGCTCAATTCTGTCGTTCTGAACGAAGTGGTCATTACCTGGGTGTACGCGATGGCGCAGGCCGCCTCGCCCCTGATGAAACATCGGTTCGCTGATGTCATCGGTGGGGATGGAGACAGACTCGCCGCTGTCGACGTCGGTCACCGAGCGTTTGTTGATGGCCTCGGAGATAGACTGTTTAATTTGCGCTTTATAACGACGCAAGAAGCGCTGGCGGTTCACCGTGCTCTTGTTTTTGCCGTTAAGACGCCGGTCAATAAACCAGGTCATATACCCCCCGTACTGCATTTGCCAACTTGCATTTTGTAGGCCCGGCAGGCGTTAAACGCCACCGGGCACTTGTTTTAAGACGATTTACGCACACGCAGATACCATTCGCAGAGCAGGCGAACCTGTTTGCGGGTGTAGCCTTTCTCCATCATCCGGTCGACAAAATCGTCGTGCTTTTTCTGTTCATCGGTTGAGGTTTTGGTGTTAAACGAGATCACCGGCAACAGCTCTTCGGTATTAGAGAACATTTTCTTCTCAATGACCGTGCGCAGCTTCTCGTAGCTGGTCCAGTTCGGATTGCGGCCGTTGTTGTGTGCTCTGGCGCGCAGGACGAAGTTCACAATCTCGTTACGGAAGTCTTTCGGGTTGCTGATCCCGGCCGGCTTCTCGATTTTTTCCAGCTCCGCGTTCAGGGATTCACGGTCAAACAGCTGGCCGGTATCCGGGTCGCGGTACTCCTGATCCTGGATCCAGAAGTCAGCGTAGGTGACATAACGGTCGAAAATGTTCTGCCCGTATTCTGAATAGGACTCCAGGTAGGCCGTCTGGATCTCTTTGCCAATGAACTCGGCGTATTTCGGGATCAGGTAACCTTTCAGGAACTCAAGGTAGCGTTCAGCCTGCTCCTGCGGGAACTGCTCGCGTTCGATTTGCTGCTCCAGCACGTAGAACAGATGAACCGGGTTAGCCGCCACTTCCGCATGGTCGAAGTTAAAGACGCGGGAGAGGATCTTAAACGCAAAACGCGTGGACAGACCGTTCATCCCTTCATCAACCCCGGCGTAATCGCGGTATTCCTGATAGGACTTCGCTTTCGGGTCGGTATCTTTCAGGCTTTCACCATCGTATACGCGCATTTTTGAGTAGATGCTGGAGTTTTCCGGCTCTTTCAGACGCGACAGGATAGAGAAGCGTGACAGCGTTTCCAGGGTGCCGGGCGCGCATGGGGCATGCGCCAGCTCACTGTGATTAAGCAATTTCTCGTAAATTTTGATCTCTTCGGAGATCCGCAGGCAATAAGGCACTTTGACGATGTAAACGCGGTCAAGGAAGGCCTCATTGTTTTTGTTATTACGGAAAGTCACCCATTCAGATTCGTTCGAGTGGGCGAGAATGATCCCGTTAAACGGCAGGGCGGAGATACCTTCCGTCCCGTTATAGTTCCCTTCCTGGGTCGCCGTCAGCAGTGGATGCAGCACTTTGATCGGTGCTTTAAACATCTCGACGAATTCCATTATCCCCTGGTTTGCGCGGCAGAGCGCGCCGGAGTAACCGTAGGCATCCGGGTCATTCTGCGCGAAGTTTTCCAGCTTACGGATATCGACTTTACCCACCAGAGCGGAGATGTCCTGGTTGTTTTCATCCCCGGGTTCTGTTTTCGCGATGGCAATCTGTTCCAGGATAGACGGCCAGACTTTCACCACGCGGAATTTGGTGATGTCGCCGCCAAACTCGTGCAGACGTTTCGCCGCCCACGGCGACATGATGGTGCCGAGATAGCGACGCGGGATGCCATACTCTTTATCCAGAATTTGCGCATCTTCCTGCGGGTTAAACAGGCACAGCGGATGGTCGTTGACCGGGCTGCGCTCGCCGTTCGCGCTCAGCACATAGATAGGTACGCGCTGCATCAGCGACTTCAGGCGTTCTGCCAGCGAGGACTTACCGCCCCCCACCGGACCGAGTAAATAGAGGATCTGTTTCTTCTCTTCCAGGCCCTGAGCAGCATGCTTCAGGTAAGAGACGATTTGTTCAATGGCATCTTCCATACCATAGAACTCTTCAAACGCCGGGTAGCGGGCGACCACCCGATTCGAAAAGAGACGGGAAAGCCGGGGTTCCAGGGCAGTATCAACCATGTTTGGCTCACCAATAGCCATCAATAGCCGTTCTGCCGCATTGGCATAAGCACTGCGATCTTGCCGACAGATGGTAAGAAACTCCTGCAGTGTGAACTCTTCGTCCTTGGCAGCTTCATAACGCTGGCGATAGTGATCGAATATATTCATGGCATGCCGTCCTTTCGTTTTTTAGCACAGGATAAGAGCCGTTCGTATGAGTAGTGGAGGCTCCCGGAAGAGGATCTCTCGCACCTCACTGCCAGAGCAGCAACCTGTGTGCCAGGTCGGACGCTAAGCACCGCGGGGTGTTCAGGAAAACTCTTCTTAAATTAAAGCGTAGATGGCATTTGCAAAACTTGCATGCCGATAAAATCTAATTTCAATGACATATCAATAACTCATCCAAAAATTTCCACTGTGGTGATAAGGCAAATGCCCCTTTTTCATACAGTGGTCATATAAATGAAAGCGGGTTGTCATCTGAAAAGTTAAAAATAATGGGTTAATCAGACTGATTAGCAGGCAAAAAATTTTGGGATGTACGGGAATGGCGGTTACACTTCACCCGCTGATTATTTGACTACAGGAAAGAATGGATTGTGACCAAACTCAAACTTCTGGCATTGGGCATCCTTGCCGCGACCGCAGTAAGCACCGCACAGGCGGAAAGTCAGTGGACGGTTGGCGCGGGCGTTGGCGTCATTAACAGCCCGTACAAACAGTATGACCGTGATCTTTATCCCGTTCCCGTTGTCACCTATGAAGGCGATAACGTCTGGTTCCATGGGCTCGGCGGTGGCTACTATTTGTGGAACGATACGGCCGATAAGCTCTCCATTATGGCTTACTACGACCCAACGCACTTCAAGCCGGGCGACAGCGACAGCCACGCGCTTCGTCAGCTCGACAAGCGTAAAGGCACCCTGATGGCTGGGCTTTCCTATATGCATAACACCCAGTACGGTTTCCTGCGTACTGCCCTCGCGGGTGACACGCTGGATAACAGCAACGGCTTTATCTGGGATCTGGCGTGGTTATACCGCTACACCAACGGTGCGCTGACCCTGACGCCAGGTATCGGTGTGCAGTACAACAGCGAGAACTACAACGACTACTATTACGGCGTCTCTAAAAACGAATCCCGTCGCAGTGGTCTGAAAAGCTACAGCGCTGATGATGGCTGGAATCCCTACCTGGAGCTGACCGCTAGCTATAACTTCCTCGGGGACTGGAGCGTATACGGTACTGGCCGTTACGAGCGTCTGAGCGATGAGGTGAAAGACAGCCCGATGGTCGACAAGTCCTGGGCAGGCATTTTCTCAGTCGGTGTGACCTACAAGTTCTGATTGCATTACTAACGTGCATTCCGTGCATTAAAACGGGGCGCTTGCGCCCCGTTTGCTTTGGTATGGTGCAGAGAAGCACAATCCCCTAGCGCTTCACAATCTTGATTGTCTGTCCTAAGCGAGAGGGTTTTTCATCGCTCGCTTTCTGCGGTGTGCTCACGCAAGCGGTTTCCACACAGACAAACGTTTTATATCCCTCATCCGTCATGTCGGCCATGCTGACAGAAAGCGCCGGGCCCGGGTTCCAGCCCACCACGTCGCTGTGATGATGATGAACCACTTCGATGCCACGGTTCAGGGCGCCGTCGTGGATCACGCTGCAGGCTTCCGGATGCAGATAGACGCGATCGGTACGGTCAGGGAAAGTCTGTACCCCGTCGCTCAGTTTACCTTCTTTCGCGTTGTCGACTTTGTCGATATACGTATCGCCAAGGCCGCTCACCTTCACCGCGCCGATGTCACCCACGTGGAAGTAGGTATGCAGGGCAGAGGTGGTTTCGAACTCACCGTGGGCTTCCAGTTCAATTTCACAGGTCTTGCCCAGCTTAAAGCGGGCGTACAGGGTGAAATCATGCGGCCAGAGGGCACGGGTTTGATCATTCGCCTGAAGTTCAAAGGTCAGCACAGCGCCGTTGTCATCTTCATTATGCGCTTTCAAAGTCCACTGCTGGTTACGGGCAAACCCGTGGGAGGGCAAACCCAGCTGTGCGGACGGGCCAAACCATGGCCAGCAGATCGGTACGCCACCGCGGATGGCTGCCCCTTTTTTAAAAGAGGTCGCATCGCTCAGCCATAAAGCTTCGGCTTCACCTTCCGGTTTCCAGGAGAGCAGGTGAGCGCCGTTCAGTGCCACGGAGGCTTTAACGCGCGGATGGTCAACGACGATGACATCGGCACCGTCAATCTGACGGCGAGAAAGCACAGGGGTAAGCTGTTCGACTACCGGAAGTGCAAAAATTTTATTAATCATTAAGCAATCCTCTGTCTTGGCAATAAAAAAGGCGACCGAAGTCGCCTTTTTGGATCAAACACTCATCTCAACTTATTTGGAGATGTGAGCGATCAGGTCCAGTACTTTGTTAGAGTAGCCGGTTTCGTTGTCGTACCAGGATACCAGTTTAACGAAGTTGTCGTTCAGTGCGATACCTGCTTTAGCATCGAACACGGAAGTGCACACTTCGCCGTTGAAATCGGTAGATACAACGTCGTCTTCGGTGTAACCCAGAACGCCTTTCATTGCGCCTTCGGAAGCAGCTTTGATGGCTTTCTTAATTTCTTCATAAGAAGCAGCTTTTTCCAGACGAACGGTCAGGTCAACAACGGATACGTTAGGAGTTGGAACGCGGAACGCCATACCAGTCAGTTTGCCGTTCAGTTCTGGCAGTACTTTACCTACTGCTTTAGCAGCACCGGTAGAGGATGGGATGATGTTCTGAGCCGCGCCACGGCCGCCGCGCCAGTCTTTGTGAGACGGGCCGTCAACGGTTTTCTGAGTAGCGGTGGTTGCGTGAACGGTAGTCATCAGACCTTCGATGATGCCGAAGTTGTCATTGATAACTTTAGCCAGCGGTGCCAGGCAGTTGGTGGTGCAGGATGCGTTAGAAACGATGTCCTGGCCAGCGTAAGTCTCGAAGTTTGCACCACGAACGAACATTGGGGTGTTGTCTTTGGAAGGACCCGTCAGAACAACTTTTTTCGCACCCGCAGTGATGTGTTTACGTGCAGTTTCGTCGGTCAGGAAGATACCGGTTGCTTCAGCAACAACATCAACACCGATTTCGTTCCATTTCAGGTTAGCTGGGTCTTTCTCAGCAGTAACGCGGATGGTTTTGCCGTTAACAACCAGGTGGCCGTCTTTCACTTCAACGGTGCCGTCGAAACGACCGTGAGTTGAGTCGTACTTCAGCATGTACGCCATGTATTCAGCGTCCAGGAGATCGTTGATACCAACGATTTCGATGTCAGAACGTTTCTGAGCAGCACGGAAAACAATACGGCCGATACGGCCAAAACCGTTGATACCTACTTTGATAGTCATATATTCCACCAGCTATTTGTTAGTGAATAAAAGGTTGCCTGTAAAATTACAAAAACCTTACGCAGCGTCAAGCGGAATCGTGTCAATCATTGCGACAAATCAATCCTGTGACTAACGTTTGTGCGACTGACTCGCCTCACTTTCCCTTTGAGCTTGCAACCACATGGGGGCTGCGCCCGGAATTTTAAAGTCCTCTCAGGATAAAAATGTGAACATGATCACAATTGCCTGACCGCCTTTTCGCGACACATAAGTTTAGATCAAAAGTGCACGCAAGGGTGTTAATGTTTTGTTAGAATCCGGGTTAAAAGATGTCTGTTTCTACAGCGAGATGTAAGCCTATGTCGAACCAACGTAACCCTGACGATTTGAAAAAAAACCTCACAGAAATGCAGTTTTACGTGACGCAGAATCACGGCACGGAACCGCCGTTCACCGGACGTTTACTGCATAACAAACGCGATGGCGTTTACCACTGTCTGGTCTGTGATGCGCCGTTGTTCAATTCCCAGACGAAATACGATTCTGGCTGCGGCTGGCCGAGCTTTTACGAGCCGGTGAGCGACGAGGCAATCCGCTACCTGACTGACTCATCCCATGGCATGGTGCGCACGGAAATACGCTGCGGCAACTGTGATGCGCACCTGGGTCACGTCTTCCCGGATGGACCACAGCCAACGGGCGAGCGTTTCTGCGTCAATTCAGCCTCACTGAGCTTCAGCGACGATGAAAACGGCGACCAGATTAAAGGTTGAAAAAACGATTCAGCAAATTATTCCTGCTAAAGGGAGCGATTGTGAATATTGAAGAGATGATTAGCGGCATGACGCCGGAGATTTATCAGCGTCTGGTCACCGCCGTTGAGCTCGGAAAATGGCCTGACGGCGTCGCGCTGACGCCGGAGCAAAAAGAGAACAGCCTGCAACTGGTCATGTTATGGCAGGCGCGTAATAACACCGACGCGCAGCACATGACCATCGACACCAACGGCCAGATGGTGATGAAGAGCAAGCGTGAGCTGAAAGAAGAGTTCGGCATCACGCCGAAGCCGATTGCCACTTTCAAATAATGAACTCAATGTAGGCCGGGTAAGCGTTAGCGCTACCCGGCACAATACTGCTTAGTGCGGGATCCCCAGCGACGCCGCCAGCTGCTTCGCTAACTGGTTTTCGTCATCCGCGCCATACTCCCAGAACATCGCCCCGGCGAGGCCTTTCGCTTTGATATAGTCCGCTTTGATGGCAACGGAACGTGGGTTCTCATACGAAATCGCAAACAGCGCGTTGCCATCGGCACCCTTCACCGAGAGCCACGGCACTTTCGCCTGCTCGTCCCAGTGCTCTGTAAAGCGCTTCTGCGGATCGTTCAACAGCTTTTTCACGATATCGTTGTACTTCACGTAGGTATCTTTGGTCAGGTCATAGCCGAGTGACCTGAACAACCCGATCTCCTGTGGCCCGAAGTAGGGCTGGGTAACTGGATTTTTTTGTGCGTCGGGTTTGCTCCAGTCAATGCCCGGCTCCACGGCGCGTTTCGGCACGCGGCCATAGAAACCGATCCCAAGGTTCATCTGCTGCGGCTTCAGCCCGGCGGCCAGATAGTTGTTCACCACAAAATCGACGCTGTATTTATCTGCGGCGGCCACCGTCGGCCAGGTGCTGGAGTCATACAAATTGGCGTTGAAATATTGCGTTCCGTACGCCATGTCGTAGGTCATCAGGTTGATGTAGTCGAGCAGGGGAGCGATGGCGGTGACATCCACCCAGCTTTTCGGACTTTCTGCGTTGGCGCCCACCGCAATGGTCACCAGCTTTTTGTGCCCGAAGGCGGCGCGCATCTCTTTTAGCAGGGCGGTGAAGTTATCCCGGTCGGCGGGCTGGCTTGCAACCAGACCCCATGCGCCATTCACCGGGTACTCCCAGTCGAGATCGATCCCGTCCAGACCGTACTTGTCGACAATCTCCTGCGCGGAGCGGATAAACACCGCGCGGCTCTCTTTGGTTGCCGCTGCGCCAGAGAAACCGCGTGCGCCCCAGCCGCCGACGGAGAGCAGGACCTTAAGGTTCGGGTTTTGTTTGCGCAGGGTCGGGATGAATGCGAGGTCGGAGGCGACCTTGGGTGATAACCAGATCTGGTGCAGCCTGGTGGAGTCTTTCAGCGCGGCGTTGGTTTCGTCTTTTTCGTCGTTATAGATCAGACCAAACGAGTAGTTGAGATGCGTAATCTGGCGGACGTCTAATTTGTTGATGTCGCCACCCGGTCCGGCAGTGACGTCACCTCCGCCATTAAAGTAGCCCACGGACAACAGGTTACTGGCAGAAGCAACGGAAGCGCACAGCAGGGGCAATACTGCCAGCAAAGGCATACGTTTCATACAAGTTCCTCTTTGACATAATAAAATTAACCACGCCACGGAAAAGGCGTGGCGAAAAAACAACCTGATGAGAATAGCATTGCCGCTTCGCTGAGGATGCGAGGGAGTTCACTTTATGGGAGATCGGAGAGGGGGTTGCCGGGTGGCGGCTTCGCCTTACCCGGCCTACATATCGAGCGTAGGCCGGGTAAGCGCAGCGCCACCCGGCATAAAAGACTACGCCTGCGTTTCCAGCCAGTCTTCGAGCGTATACAGTGTCGCACCTTCCGCGGCCATGTCCATAAACGCCTGGGCACTGTCCTGCGGCTGAATATTCACCCCACGGCAGCCGTCGGTGATGACGCTGACGGTATAGCCTAGCTGGAGCGCATCCAGCACGGTAAACTTCACGCAGTAATCGGTTGCCAGCCCCAGCACAATCAGCTCCGTGATTTCATGGTGACGTAACCACGCGTCCAGCGCCGTTTTCTGGCGATGCCCGTTATCAAAAAACGCGCTGTAGCTGTCGATAGCCGGGTTTTCCCCTTTATGGAACACCGCGTCGATGGCTTTCTGTTTCAGGAGCGGATGCAGCTCCGCGCCCTGTGTCTGCTGTACGCAGTGATCCGGCCAGAAGGTTTGTGGCAACCCGTCGAGTTCTCCCTGAGTGAATGGCTCGACGTGATGCTGGCTGGCAAAGCTGCCGTGATTCGCCGGGTGCCAGTCCTGGCTTGCGACAACGGCTTCACCGCGGGCTTTGCACCAGTCAATCAGCGTGTTGGCCACGTCAACGGTGCTGTCACCTTCGGCGACGGCCAGCGCACCGCCCGCGCAGAAATCATTTTGCAAATCGACCAGTAGCAGGGCGCGTTGCTTCATGAGACCTCCTTATTCGTCAGGCGTCAGTTCGCCGCGCAGGTTTTGCATCATCGCGCTGCGAATGGACTGAATATCCAGATCCTGGCTCAGTAAATAGTGAAGTTTAGTCAGCGTTGCCTCAACGGTCATGTCGAAGCCGCTGATCACCCCCGCATGCGCCAGAGCGTTGCCGGTGGCATAGCCGCCCATATTGACTTTACCGGACATGCACTGCGTCAGGTTCACCACTACAATTCCGCGCTCGCTGGCTTCCTGAAGCTCTTTCAGGAATTCGCCGTTCTGCGGCGCATTGCCCACGCCGTAGGAGCGCAGAATCAGCGCTTTCACCGGCTGGCGCAGGAAGTTGCGCACCACGTCTGCAGAGATCCCCGGATAGATGGTGACCACGCCAATCGGTTGCGGCGTAATCGGATGCACAATCAACTCGCCTGCGGTGTTTGGCGCAGGCGGGGTTCCCAGACGACGAATATGAATACCGGCTTCCAGCAGCGGCTGAAGGTTGGGTGAAGCGAAAGCGTCAAACCCGTCGGCATGGGCTTTGGTGGTGCGGTTGCCGCGATACAGGCGGTTGTTAAAGAACAACGACACTTCGTTAATTGGGTAATTCGCCGCCACGTACAGGGAGTTCAGCAGGTTGATCTGGCCGTCGGAGCGCAGCTCCGCCAGCGGAATTTGCGAGCCTGTCACGATAACCGGCTTGCTCAGATTCTCCAGCATGAAGGAGAGCGCCGAGGCGGTAAAAGCCATGGTGTCGGTACCGTGGAGGATCACGAAACCGTCATACTGGTCGTAATGGGCTTTGATGTCATCCGCGATGTGCTGCCAGTCTTCTGGCGTCATATCGGAGGAGTCCATCAGCGGTTCATACTCGTGGATAGTGAAGTCAGGCATTTCCGGACGGTGGAATTCTGGCATCAGCGCAAGCTGACGCTGAAGGTGGCCGGAGACGGGGATATAGCCGTTTTCAGAGCGTTGCATACCGATGGTACCGCCAGTGTAGGCTACATAAATCGATTTCTTCTGCATGGTAGTGAGTTCTTGTTCTTCAAAAGAAAAAAATCCCCTCTTCGCGAGAAGAGGGGACGGTTTTTAACGGACGTTCGCGCAGGTCAGGCAAAACGCGTAACGACTTTGTGGATCATTAAAGGCCGCGAGCTTATCGCTTTCCGCTTTCATCGCTTTTGCCGCCGTGGCGACGGGCGCAGGCAGATAGGCCTGCAGCGCCTCCGGCAGCATGGCGCGCACGGAGCCGGACATGCTGTCCATGACCATATCGAAGAACGACGGCTCGTCCTGATAGTATTCAACATGCCACTGTTTCAGCTTCGCCAGTTCAGCGGCCTTCTTCACCGCGTCATCGAAGTCGCCCAGGCTGTCGACCAGACCGTTGCTCTTCGCATCCTGGCCGGTCCAGACGTGGCCCTGGGCAATCTGGTCGATCTGCTCAGGCGTCTTTTTACGCGAATCCGCCACCAGGGTGATAAAGCGTTTATAGCCGTTCTCAATGCTGAGCTGCATCATCTCAGAGACTTCCGGCGGCAGAGATTTTGTCACCGACACATCCGCCAGCGGGGAGGTCGCCACGCCGTCGGTATGCACGCCCAGAGAATCCAGGCTGTTTTCCACGGTGTTGATCACCCCGAAGATGCCAATTGATCCGGTCAATGTGCTTGGGTTGGCCACGATATAGTTAGCGGGAGTGGAGATCCAGTACCCCCCGGAGGCGGCCATTCCGCCCATTGAGACGACGACCGGCTTGCCGGCGGCACGCGCGGCAGCCAGTTCAGCGCGGATCACCTCGGAGGCGCTGACGCTGCCACCAGGGCTGTTCACCCGCAGCACAATCGCTTTCACTTTCGGATCCAGGCGCGCATCGCGGATTTGTGATGCCGTGGTATCACCGCCCACGTTCCCCGGCGTCTCCTGACCGTCCATGATGGCACCGTTGGCAAAGACCACCGCGACGCTGTCACCGCTCTCATCCGGTTTTTTCGCCGAGTAGTCGTACATGCTGATGGCGCTGTAATTTTTGTCCTCTTTGCTCCAGCCAAACTGTTTGCTCAGGGATTTTTCAATCTCGGCGCTGGTGCCCAGGGCATCAACCAGTTTGTTGTCGAGCGCATATTTCGCGGTATCGCCATCTACCTTACGCAGGCCGTCCAGCACGCCCTGTGCGCCAGGGAACACCTGTTCCGGCGTAATCTGGCGGTTAGCGGCAACGGTGCCCAGATAGTTCTGCCACAGTTCGCCAATCCAGCGGCTGTCCGCTTCACGGGCGGCAGGGGACATATCATCGCGGATAAACGGCTCAACGGCCGACTTATAAGTCCCGACGCGGAAGACGTGGGTGGTGACCTTCAGCTTGTCGAGCAGCGATTTGTAATACAGCCCGTTGGTGGCAAAACCGTGCAGATCGACCGTGCCCTGCGGAGAGAGCCAGATCTTATTGGCAAAGCTCGCCAGATAATATTGCCCCTGGCTGTAGCTGTCGCCCACGGCAATCACCGGCTTGCCGCTGTCGCGGAATTCGCGCAGCGCTTTACCGATGTACTGCATGGAAGGCTGATCGCCGCCGGCAAAATCTTTCAGATCCAGCACGATCCCGGTGATGTTACGGTCGTCTTTGGCCTGACGAATAGTATCGACAATATCAAACAGGGAATTTTCCTGCAGACGGTCTGATGTCGCGCCAAACAGCTGGCGGCTGATTACCCCCAGACGGCTGCTGGCGGACGGTTTATCAACAATAACGCCGGTAATATCGAGTAACAGCGCCCCGCGAGTCGAATGCTGCGCCTGATTCGCGTTACTGATGTGCATCCAGATGCCCGCGCAAACCAGAACCAGGAAAATGAAGAAGATGTTCATCACCAGGTTGCGGACGAAGTTGAGCAGTCGCCACGTCCATTTAAAGAAACCGGCAAAGATTCGCCAAAGGGTTCGCATGTATTCTCCCTAACCAGAAAATGACTGTTTCCGTCGCCACTGGACGGTAATGTTGGGTTATCGTAATGACCCAACCGCCACTTGTCAGCAGGAATCGCCTGCCAGGCTGTAACAAAATCTGCCGTCGTGTTAATTTTGTGAGTAAATTTCAAGAAAGGAGTTAACCAATGGATGCACTCGAACTGCTTGTTAACCGCCGTAGCGCTTCACGTCTGGCCGAACCGGCCCCGGCGGGCGAACAGCTGGAGAACATTCTGCGTGCCGGTATGCGTGCCCCCGATCATGGCACTCTGCAGCCGTGGCACTTCTTTGTGATTGAAGGCGAAGGCCGCGATCGTTTCAGCCAACTGCTGGAGCAGGGCGCGGTGGCCGCAGGGCAGGATGAGAAAGGTATCGACAAGGCGCGTAATGCTCCGTTCCGCGCCCCGATGATCATCGCTGTCGTGGCAAAATGCCAGGCTGACCATAAGGTGCCGGTCTGGGAACAGGAAATGTCTGCCGGCTGCGCCGTGATGGCGATGCAAATGGCCGCTGTCGCGCAAGGCTTCAACGGCATCTGGCGCACCGGTCCGCTGACCGAAAGCCCGGCGGTCCGTGACGGTTTTGGCTGCGGCGAGCATGACAAAATTGTCGGTTTCCTCTATCTCGGTACCCCGCAGCTTAAAGCCTCCAGCACCATCAGCGTGCCGGACACCACGCCTTTCGTCAGCCGTTTCTGATAACGCACGCTAAACTGTCTGGATTCTGAGCATCTGCCGCAGAATTCAGACAGTCATACTTACCTCTTTATGGAATGAGCGCTACCATAGCGCGATTGAGATGACAGGAGACGTCCATGAGCGAGCAAACCATTCGTTTAACGCAGTACAGCCACGGAGCCGGTTGCGGTTGTAAAATTTCCCCGAAAGTGCTGGAGACCATCCTGCACAGCGAACAGGCGAAGTTTGTCGACCCGAACCTGCTTGTCGGCAACGAAACGCGTGACGATGCAGCGGTTTATGACCTGGGTAACGGCACCAGCATTATCAGCACCACCGACTTCTTTATGCCGATTGTCGACAACCCGTTCGACTTCGGGCGTATTGCGGCCACTAACGCCATCAGCGATATCTTCGCCATGGGCGGCAAACCGATTATGGCGATCGCTATTCTGGGCTGGCCGATCAACACCATCCCGCCTGAAGTTGCCCGCGAGGTGATAGATGGCGGGCGTTTCGCCTGTCAGCAGGCGGGGATTGCGCTGGCCGGCGGTCACTCGATTGATGCGCCGGAGCCTATCTTCGGGCTGGCCGTCACCGGTGTGGTGCCGACCGAGCGCGTGAAGCGTAACAGCACCGCGCAGGCGGGCTGCAAGCTGTTCCTCACCAAGCCGCTGGGCATTGGCGTGCTGACCACTGCCGAGAAAAAATCCCTGCTGAAACCAGAGCACCAGGGGCTGGCGACAGAAGTCATGTGCCAGATGAACCTCGCGGGTGCCGCTTTCGCCAATATCGACGGCGTGAAGGCGATGACCGACGTGACCGGTTTTGGTCTGCTGGGACACCTCTCCGAAGTGTGTCAGGGGGCGGGCGTGCAGGCGCAGGTCTGGTATCAGGACGTGCCGAAACTGCCGGGCGTGGAAGAGTACATTGCTCAGGGCGCAGTCCCGGGCGGTACCCAGCGCAACTTCGCCAGCTACGGTCATCTGATGGGCGAAATGCCTGAAGAATGGCGCAACCTGCTGTGCGATCCGCAAACTTCCGGCGGTCTGCTGCTGGCGGTCACGCCGGAGTCTGAAGCCGAGGTTCAGGCGACGGCTGCCGAGTTTGGCATTACCCTGACGGCGATCGGCGAGCTGGTGACCGCACGCGGTGGCCGACCGATGATTGAGATCCGTTAATTCGATGCGGTTGTTTATTGCCGAAAAGCCGAGTCTGGCGCGAGCCATCGCCGATGTGCTGCCTAAACCGCATCGCAAAGGCGATGGCTTTATTGAATGCGGTAACGGGCAGGTGGTCACCTGGTGTATTGGTCACCTGCTTGAGCAGGCGCAGCCGGATGTCTATGACAGCCGCTACGCCCGCTGGAATCTGAATGATTTGCCCATCGTGCCCGAAAAATGGCGCCTGCAGCCCCGACCTTCGGTCACCAAACAGCTCAACGTGATCAAACGCTTCCTGCATGAAGCGGCTGAGATCGTGCACGCGGGTGACCCGGACAGGGAAGGGCAACTGCTGGTGGATGAAGTGCTGGACTACCTGGAGCTGGCACCGGAAAAGCGCCAGCAGGTACAACGCTGCCTGATCAACGACCTCAACCCGCAGGCCGTTGAGCGTGCGATCTCGCGTCTGCGCGCCAACAGCGAGTTTATCCCGCTGTGCGTCTCCGCGCTGGCGCGTGCGCGTGCGGACTGGCTGTACGGCATCAACATGACCCGCGCCTACACCATCCTCGGGCGTAACGCTGGCTATCAGGGCGTGCTCTCCGTGGGCCGCGTGCAGACGCCGGTGCTGGGGCTGGTGGTGCGTCGCGACGAAGAGATTGAGAATTTCGTCGCCAAAGATTTCTTTGAAGTGAAAGCGCATATCGTCACCCCGAAAGAGGAGCGCTTTACCGCTGTCTGGCAGCCGAGCGATGCCTGCGAATCGTATCAGGATGAAGAGGGGCGGTTGCTGCATCGTCCACTGGCGGAGCATGTGGTTAACCGCATCACCGGGCAACCGGCCATCGTGACCAGCTATAACGATAAACGGGAATCAGAACCCGCGCCGCTGCCGTTTTCACTTTCTGCCCTGCAGATTGAGGCCGCGAAGCGCTTTGGGCTTAGCGCGCAGAACGTGCTGGACATCTGCCAGAAGCTGTATGAAACCCACAAACTCATCACCTATCCGCGTTCGGACAGTCGTTACCTGCCGGAAGAGCATTTTGCCGGACGCCACGCGGTGATGAACGCCATTAGCGTCCACGCGCCGGATCTGCTGCCGCAGCCGGCGGTGAACCCGGACACTCACAACCGCTGCTGGGATGATAAGAAGGTGGATGCCCACCACGCGATTATCCCGACGGCCCGCGCCAGCAGCGTTAACCTGACGGATAACGAAGCGAAGGTCTATAACCTGATCGCCCGTCAGTACCTGATGCAGTTCTGCCCGGATGCGGTGTTCCGCAAATGCGTTATCGAACTGGAAATTGCCAAAGGCAAATTTGTCGCCAAAGCGCGCTTCCTCGCGGAAGCGGGCTGGCGCACCCTGCTTGGCAGTAAAGAGCGCGACGAAGAGAACGACGGCACGCCGCTGCCGGTGGTGGCTAAAGACGACGAGCTATTATGCGAGAAAGGGGAAGTGGTTGAGCGCCAGACGCAGCCGCCGCGCCATTTCACCGATGCGACGCTGCTGTCGGCGATGACCGGGATCGCCCGGTTTGTGCAGGATAAAGATCTGAAGAAGATCCTGCGCGCCACCGACGGTCTGGGCACCGAAGCGACCCGTGCCGGAATCATCGAGCTGCTGTTTAAACGCGGTTTCCTGGAGAAAAAAGGACGCTATATCCATTCGACTGAGCCGGGACGCGCCCTGATTCATTCCCTGCCGGAGCTGGCCGCAAGGCCGGACATGACCGCGCATTGGGAATCGGTGCTGACGCAGATCAGCGAAAAGCAGTGTCGTTATCAGGACTTTATGCAGCCGCTGGTGGGGACGCTTTATCAGCTGATCGATCAGGCGCGCAGCACGCCGGTGAAGCGGTTCAGAGGAATGGTGGCACCGGGTAGCGGTGCGAAGAAACCGTTTAAGAAGAAAAAAAGCGCGGCCTGATACGCCCGGTTTTCTCCCTCTCCCCGTGGGAGAGGGCCGGGGTGAGGGCACCCGGCCGCACGATAAAGCTTAAATCACACCCTGCCCAATCATCGCATCCGCCACCTTGACGAACCCGGCGATATTCGCGCCGCGCACGTAGTTGGTTTGCGACGCCTCTCCGCCGTATTCCACGCAGGCGTGGTGAATATCCAGCATGATATGGTGCAGACGCGCATCCACTTTCTCCGCTTTCCAACCGAGACGCGCGGCGTTTTGCGCCATTTCCAGACCGGAGGTCGCCACGCCGCCTGCGTTGGCGGCTTTGCCCGGTGCAAACAGCACGCCCGCTTCCAGGAACAGATCGGTCGCCTCGATGGTCGTTGGCATATTGGCCCCTTCGGCCACCGCCTTCACGCCATTGCTAATTAATGTCCGCGCGGCGTCCACATCCAGTTCGTTCTGCGTGGCGCACGGCAGGGCGATATCCACCGGCACGCTCCACGGCTGTTTGCCTTCCAGCCAGGTCAGGCCAAACTCTGCGGCATAGTCGGCGAGACGGCCATCGCGGCTGGCTTTGATTTCGCACAGGCGCGCCAGCTTTTCCGCCGTAAAGCCCGCTTCATCCACCACCGTGCCTCTGGAGTCTGACGCCGTCACCACGCGGGCACCAAACTGCATCGCTTTTTCGATAGCGTACTGCGCCACGTTACCGGAGCCGGACACCGCCACGCGCATCCCTTCAAAGCCCAGGCCGTGGCGCTTGAGCATCGCCTCGGTGAAATAGACCAGGCCGTAGCCCGTGGCCTCCGGGCGGATCAGGCTGCCGCCGAAGGACAACCCTTTGCCGGTGAAGACGCAGGCGCTGTTGTTGGAGAGCTTTTTCATCATCCCGGCCATAAAGCCCACTTCGCGGGCACCGACGCCGATATCTCCCGCTGGCACGTCGGTATCCGGGCCAAGGTGGCGATAGAGTTCGGTCATCAGCGCCTGACAGAAACGCATCACTTCACCTTCGCTTTTGCCTTTGGGATCGAAATCACTTCCGCCTTTACCGCCGCCCATCGGCAGGGTGGTCAGCGCATTTTTAAAGGTTTGCTCGAAACCGAGGAATTTGAGAATCGACAGGTTAACGGAGGGGTGGAAGCGCATCCCGCCCTTAAACGGCCCGATGGCGGAGTTAAACTGCACGCGCCACGCGCGGTTAACCTGAACCTGATTACGATCGTCCACCCAGGTCACGCGAAACTGGATAACGCGCTCTGGTTCAACCAGGCGCTCAAGCAGAGACAGCTGACGATAACGTGGATTTTCTTCAAGGAAAGGCCACAGGGTGGTCATCACTTCACGAACGGCCTGGGCAAACTCGCTTTGATGCGGGTCGCGCTGCTGAACATGGGCAAGGAAACTTTCCAGAGAGCGTGTCTGATCCATAGATATAATAACCTCTTATAGTTATTTGTGTCTATTGCTTATGCAATTTGTGTTGTTTTTTTGACTATACCACCCGCACCGCTTTGTGAAGCAAGCAGAAATTCATGCCGAAAGGGAAATTAATGACCCGGGGCGGGTCATAACAAAAAGCGATGACGAGATAAATTAAAGGTTCCGCGTGGATTAACCGTTATAGTCTTTATCAGGACACGACAGGAAGATAAGTCTATGAACCGTTATGTATTCACCGCGTTATGTTTGATGTTCTCGGTCGGCGTGCAGGCTGACCGTATTCGCCCGGATGTGGAAGTGAATGTCCCGCCTGAGGTCTTTAGTTCCAGCGGCCAGAGAGCGCAGTCCTGTAACCAGTGCTGCATCTATCAGGATCAAAACTATTCCGAGGGAGCTGTGGTGAAGGCGGACGGTGTGCTGCTGCAGTGCCAGCGCGATGAGCGCGCCATCAGCACGAACCCGCTGGTCTGGCGTCGCGTAAAACAATAAACGCTTCCAGCAGCGGAATATCGGCCGGGGCTAAGGGGTAGCTGAACGCCTCTTCCGGCGTACACCACACCAGCGCGCTGTGGTAGTGCGCTGTGAGCTCGCCGCTAAAAGCGGGAACGTGCCAGGCATGCAAGTGGATCAACCGCTGCGAGACCTCCCGCTGGTGGCTGGCGACATACTGGCCTGGCTGGGCCGCAATACCGAGTTCTTCCTGCAGTTCGCGGATAAGCGCCTCCGGTTGTGTTTCGCCAGCTTCCACCTTTCCGCCGGCGAATTCCCACATCCCCGGTTGGTCAGCGTGAGCAGGGCGCTGTGCCAGTAAAATGTTGCCGTCTTTTTCGATGATGGCCGCAACGACATCGACTGTTTTTAGCATGGGCGTCAATACTTAATAACGAAAAACACCATATTATCGTGCCCTTTGTCAGAGTCCAGCCATCAGGAGAATCCGGTGAAAGAGACGCACACCTGGGTCGATCCCATCCCAACCCTTCCGGCGAGTTTAAAACCGATTGCCGCCATGCAGAAAAAACATTTTGGTGCCGTGCTAAACCCCACGCGCTGGTGGGGACGTATGCCGCGTCTTTTCTGGCTGGTGGCGCTGTTTGTCGGTTTTCTGGAGCGTCGTCACGCGCGCCTGACGCCCGAACTGCGCTCCCTGCTCATGACGCGGGTATCACAACTCTGCCACTGCGCTTTCTGTATCGATGCCAATAGCCTGCGGCTGGCCGAACGCTGTGGGGCGCTGGATAAAGTTCAGGCCGTGAGCAACTGGCAAGACTCCGCGCTGTTCACGAGCCAGGAGCGTGCGGCGCTGGCCTACGCCGAGGCGGTGACCGCCACGCCGCCCCGGGCGGATGAGGCCATCCGAACGGCGCTGAAACATCACTTCACGGACGACGCGATTACTGAGATGACCGCGCTCATTGCGTTTCAGAATCTCTCTGCCCGCTTCAATGCCGCCCTGGATATTCCGGCTCAGGGATTGTGTGCCACGTTTAACGAGACGCCTCATGCTTGATCGCCACCTGCACCCGCGGTTAAAACCGACACTGAATCGACTGGTGTCCGTGCTGGATAAGCCGGGCATCACCCCTGACGGATTAACCCTGACCGGGTTTGCCATCGGCGTGCTGGCGCTGCCGTTTCTGGCCCTTGGCTGGTACTCCGCGGCGCTGGTCGCTATTGCGCTCAACCGCCTGCTGGATGGTCTGGACGGCGCGCTGGCGCGTCGGAGAGGGCTGACGGACGCAGGGGGATTTCTCGATATCGCGCTCGATTTTCTGTTCTACGCCCTGGTGCCGTTTGGTTTTGCGCTGGCGGCACCCGCTGAGAATGCGCTGCCTGCCGCCTGGCTGCTGTTTGCGTTTATCGGCACCGGCAGCAGTTTTCTGGCGTTTGCGGCGCTGGCCGCGAAGCACGACATTGACAACCCCGGCTATGCGCACAAGTCGTTTTATTACCTCGGCGGGTTAACGGAAGGGACGGAGACCATCGCGCTGTTCGTACTGTGCTGCCTGTTTCCGGCGCACTTTGCGCTGTTTGCGTGGGTATTTGGCGCGCTGTGCTGGCTGACCACCACAACGCGCATCTGGAGCGGGTACGTGACGCTTAAATCACGTCACGCTTAGCGGGCGCTGTCGGGCCCGCGCTCGCCGGTGGAGACCGGGTTCTGCGGGTAACTGCTCCATTCGTACCAGCCGCCGTCATAGACCGCGACCTTCCTCCAGCCCATCGCCCGGGCGTACATGAAGGCTTCAGACGCCCGCCAGCCTGTACCGCAGTAAAACGCGACCTGTTGTTCCGGCAGAATGTTCCAGCGTTTCCACATGGCGGCAATATCGTCAGCTGTGCGCATGGTGCCATCCGGGTTATGAAAATCTTCCATGTGGGTGGCATCGCTGCCGGCGTGGCCCCAGCGGGCACCGGCAATGTCACCTTTGGGTTTGATGTAGCTGTAGCCGCTGGTTTCGCCGATGAACTCCGGCCACGAACGAATGCTGACCAGGGAGGCATCCTGGCGGTGCAGCATCCCGCGCGCCTGCGCCATATCAACCATCAGCTGCGGCTGGCCGGGGATCGGCGCGCCAAAATCAGGGGCCGGCGTCACCTTCGCTGGCGTACCGCGCTCAACCGGAAGGTTGGCATCTGACCACGCCTTCCAGCCGCCATCGAGAAGGCGCACATCTTTCACCCCCGCATAGAGCATAATCTGCGCCACGCGTGCGGCGGCGTAGACGTCACGGCCATACAAAATGACGGTCGTGTCGTGTCGGATCCCGTGCTTCGCCAGCATCGCTTTCAGCTTATCGTCGGAGACTTTATTCCATAGCGGCTCGCTCTCCACTTCGTTGGTGTCGATATAGCCCGCGCCGGGAATGTGATTTAGCAGATAAAACTTCGGCGCGCCCCAGGCGGCCTCAATCACTTTCCAGTCACCCTCCGGTGCGGCAACCACCGGTTTACCCTGCTGAAGCTGATGGATCCACTGCGGGTAGACGAGCTGTTCGAAATGGGGCAGGCGCTGAAGGCGCTCGGGCGTCTGCAGGGCATCGCTGAGCAGCGAAACAGAATGGAATCCAGCTTTCTCCAGACGGGCTCTCACCGCCTGGTTATCGCGCGCGTTCCCATACAGCGCGATGGCCGACGAGGGGGTAAGCTGATGCTGTTTGGCCCACAGCGCAATCTGCTCGTCGCTCATCGCGTCCAGCCAGGCGGCTGACAGATTAAGTGCGGCGGGTTCATGCCCGGAGGGACCGCTGAGCGTTTGCGGCCAGCCGTTATAGAAGGCGCTGGCGCGGGTGTCGACAGGCGTGCCGTGCTGTGCCTGAAGCTGGGACAGCGTCATCGCGTTGGGCATATCAGCGGCCAGAGAGGAAAAAGAGGCGAGGCCGCAGAGCAGGGCCAGCGCGGTCAGTTGAGAAACACGTTTCATCGAATAACCTGACGTCAGTAAAAGAGGGGGGCATTGTCGTCTCTCCCGTCATGGAAAACATTGCGTTAGCACATTATTGCCAGCGAGAAATCTCAATCAGCTCGCCGCCGGGCGGAATATCGTCCTCATCGTGGGTGACCAGCACCACCGGAATATCGCGTGCGCGAACGGCGTCAAATACCCATTGCCGAAATGAGGCCCGTAGCGTCTTATCGAGGCGGCTGAACGGTTCATCTAGCAGCAGCGCCTGCGGCTCCGCGAGCAGGGCCCGCAACAGGCTGACCCGGGCGCGCTCCCCGCCGGAGAGGGTTGCCGGATCGCTGGCGTAACGGCCGCCCAGCCCGGCGGAGTCCAGCGCCTGCTCGACCGCTTCCCGACGCGCGCCTCCGACGATCCGCTCAGGCAACGCCAGCAGCAGATTTTGCCCGACGCTGAATGTCTCGAACAGCAGCGCGTCCTGAAAGAGAATACCCAGCCCGCGGGATTCCACGGGAAGGGCGTCGCAGCGACGCGCGTCGAGCCACAGTTCGCCCCGCGCCTGAAAATCGTCTGACAACGCGCCGACCATCCAGGCAAAGAGGGTCGATTTTCCGCTGCCGGAGGGGCCCATCAGGGTGACTATCTCCCCGCGGGGCACGCAAAAATTGACCTCGCGGAACAGCGGTTCGATGGTGAGATTTTTTACCTGCAACATTAACGTAATCCCTGGCGGTAGTGGCCCACGAACCGGGATAGCAGGGCGGCAAGACCAAACACGCCCCCCGTAACCAGCAGTAACCCCAGCGCCCGGTTAGCCAGAAGCGGAATGCTGCCCCCGCTGCTGAGCGCGACGGTTTCGGTGGTCAGCGTGGCGAAACGCCCTGCGCCCAGCCACAGCGTTGGCATGTACTGCGCCATGCTGACGGAAAAACCGGTGGCAAAGGCCAGCAGCGCGGGGCGTAGCAGCAGCGGACATTTCAGCAGGCAGAAGATTTTTGTCCGTCGCCAGCCCAGCGTTCTGGCGGTAAGGATAAGCCGGGGATCGATCCGGCGCCAGGCAGGTTGCAGCACCAGCAGCATCCACGGTAACACCCACAGCAGATGGCTCCAGAGCACGGCGGCATACTGCCCGTCGAGTCCCAGCTGCAACGCAATCGTATATTGGCCGGTGACGAGCGGCAGTGCCGGAAGGGCAAGCGGAGACCATACCCACACTGTGCCGCGCTGCGGCCCCCATTCCAGCCAGAGCGCGCTGACGACCAGACCGAGCAGGCTCGACAGCAGGCCGAAGGAGAGGCTGTTCCCCACAGGGCCCACGTCGTCCTGCTGCGCCAGCATCAGCAGCACCGCAGCGCACAGGACGCCGCATGCGGGCAGAAACCCGCTTACTGCGCGTTCAGGCAGAATGCGCTGAGATCGGCGGCGCGTCCCGGTGAGGTCGGTAACCGTGCGGCGCCATGCCTTCCAGAAGCCGTATCCCAGGGCGGCCAGCGCAGCCAGCAGCAAAAGCAGAACCAGGCACAGCAGCATCCCTTTCACCTGCTGCCCGGCATCGCCCTGGCTCAGCCACTGCCAGGCCAGCACGGCCAGGGTAGGCGGATTTCCGGGGCCGAGAACGATCGCCACATCCACAACCGACAGCGACCACGACAGTACCGCCAGCATCACCGCGCCGAGGAGAGGGGCGATCGCCGGGAGGATCAGCCAGTTAAGTATCTGAAACCGCCCGTAACCGAAGGTTCGCAGGACGATCTTCTGCTGTGCCAGCCGTTTTTCCGGCAGTACGGCGTAAATTGCCCACAGCACAAACGCGCTCTCTTTTACGGCGAGCGTCAGCCCCAGCCCAACGCCATAGCGGTCAAAGGGAGCCGTACAGACGGTACAGAGCTGATAGAACAGCCCGCCCTCGGCAAACAGCAGTAACGCGCTGGTGGCAAACGCCACGTGCGGGATCGCCAGCAGCCACGGCAGGCGCGTGGTGAGACGTCGCCAGCGTTTGCCGGGCCAGAAAAGGCTGACGAAAATCAGGGCAATCAGCAACGCGCCCAGCGTGGCGATGAGCGTTGAGACCAGCGTGGCGAGGGCCGCCTGCGGAAGCTGCGGGTCGTCCAGCAGCCTCTGCCAGTTTGCCGCAGAAAACGCCGGGGCTAACAGCATGGCGCCAGCGGGCAGGATCGGCAGATAGATAACCGCCATCGCCAGCCAGACCAGCCCGCTTAGCGGGTGCCGTAACGACGCAGCCATTCCTGCTCCAGCGCGTTCACCCAGCCGGACTGCGGCTCTGCAAGCACTTTCGGTAGCCCCTGAGGCGTATAGGCCTGCAAGCGCGTTGCTTCATTGTCAGGCAGCGCCCTGGCATCCAGCACGCTTGGGTCGCCCCAGACGGCGGGGTCAGCTTTGCGGATCTGCGCCTGCGGTGAAAGCAGGAAATTGGCGACCACCTTCGCGCCTGCACTGGCGCGGGCGTTGGCCGGAATCGCCACAAAATGAACGTTACCGATCGTTCCGCCGTGGAAACCAAAGCTGTAGCTGTCGGCGGGCAGTTCGCCGCGGGCGACTTTTTGCTGCACATGGGCCGGGTTAAATGTCAGCGACAGGTTCAGACTGCCGCTGGCAAGCAGGGCATCCATCCGGGCAGGTGAGGGCGGGAAATCTTTTCCTTCGCGCCACAGCAGGGGATGGAGTGTGTCGAGATAATCCCACAGCGGCGCGGTCACCTGGGCAAAGGTATCATCGGGCGCTTTTTGCAGCGCCTGTGGACGAGCGGTGAGTGCCAGCAGCAGCTGCTCAAGGAATGCCGTGCCGGTAAAATCGGGCGGGCGAGGGTAGCTCATCTTACCCGGATGCTGCTGCGCGTAAGCCAGCAGCGCCTGCGGATCCGCCGGTGGCGCTGGCATGGTGCCTTTGCGGGCGATAAAGGTCAGCTGTGCGCCGCCCCATGGCGATTCCGCCCCGTCGGTGGGCACCGCAAAGTCTTCGGTAACGGGTTTGCGGGTATCGACATAGCGCCAGTTCGGCAGCGTCTGTGCCCATCCGCTCAGCAGCAGGTTAGCCTCTTTTAACGTGCGGAAATTTTCACCGTTGACCCACAACAGATCGACGGAGCCGTTGCTCTTACGCCCTGCTGCGGCTTCCGTCTGAATGCGTTTTACCGCGTCGGCAGCGTCCGCCAGCGGGACGATCTTAAGGGTAATGGCATAGTGCGTTTGCATCTCACCGCTGACCCACTCCAGATAGCGGTTGACCGCCGGATCGCCGCCCCAGGCGTTAAACCAGACGGTCTGGCCTTTGGCCTGTTGTTGGATTGCCTGCCAGCTGTCGGCAGCACAGAGGGGGGCTGCCAGCAGCAGGCCGGTCAGAAACGCGCAAAAACGCACACGGCGCATAATGCCTCACTTTTTAGACAAGGGGGTGTAACGGGAAAAGAGCTGGCGCGTGACCAGCGGTAATAACCCCAGTAGTGTAAAGGCGAATACCATGCCCGGCGACAAAATATCGCGAAGCGATGCCACTTTTCCCAGTTCGCGCCCGGCGTTCAGAAAGACAACCGTCGCGGGCAGCATCGCCACCTGGCTCACCCACCAGTAGCGGAATACCCCCATGCGGGTCAGCCCCATCAGCAAATTCACCAGAAAAAACGGGAACAGTGGCATCAGGCGGAGGGCAAAAAGATAGCCCGCGCCGTCATGCCTCATGCCAGCGTTAACCGTTTTCATCTGCTGAGCAAATCGCTGCTGGACCCACTCACGCAGCAGATAACGGCTGGCGAGCATCGCAAGCGTTGCCCCGAGCGTCGAGGCAAACGAGACCAGCACGATGCCTTCACCCAGGGGAAACAGCGTCCCACCCAGCAGGGTCAGTATCGCTGCACCGGGTATCGACAGGGCGGAAACCAGCACATAGAGCGCAAAAAAGATCATGGCGCTCTGCAGCGGCGCGCGGTCGACGTGGGCGAGTAACGCCTGCTGATGCGTTTTAATCCCTTCCAGAGAGAGTGTGCCCGGTGGAAGGAGAACAAACGTCAGAATAAATGCGCCCAGAAGGGCGCACAGGAGAAGGATTTTTCGACTGTTCACGCGTCATTACAGCTTGAAGGTTGCCCACACTGGCGCATGATCGGACGGCTTTTCCATGCTGCGGATATCGTAGTCGATCCCGGTTTCGATGCAGCGTTCTGCCAGCGGCGCACTGGCCAGCAGAAGATCGATGCGCAGGCCACGGTTGTCGTCAAAACCTTTTGAGCGATAGTCGAACCAGGAGAAGCGGTCCTGCGTTTCCGGGTTGGCATTGCGGAAGGTATCCACCAGGCCCCAGCCCAGCAGGCGTTCCATCCACTCACGCTCTTCCGGCAGGAAAGAGCATTTGCCGGTACGCAACCAGCGCTTGCGGTTCTCTTCGCCAATACCGATATCGAGATCCGTCGGGCTGATATTCATGTCGCCCATGATCAGCACCGGATTCTCTTTTTTGAGTTCGGTGGTCAGGAAGTCCTGCAGATCCTGATAAAACTTCGCTTTGGCCGGGAATTTGGTCTCGTGGTCACGGCTCTCACCCTGCGGGAAATAGCCATTAATGACCGTGATATTGCCGAGCGCAGAAGGCACTTCCGCCATGATGATGCGGCGCTGGGCTTCTTCACCGTCACCAGGGAAGCCGCGACGTACGGAAACCGGCGGCGCTTTGGTCAGCAGCGCGACGCCATAGTGACCTTTCTGACCGTGGTAAAAGACGTTATAACCGAGTTTCGCCACCTCTTCGAGAGGGAACATGTCGTCGTGGACCTTGGTCTCCTGCAGGCCAATCACATCTGGCTGATGTTGCTCAACGATAGCTTCAAGCTGATGAGGGCGGGCACGCAGGCCGTTGATATTAAAAGAGACAAATTTCATAGTCGCTGCCAGTGCAAGGTGAATAGTGCAAGGATGGTAGCAGAATTTGCGTCAACTGTTACCGGCTTCGACCAATAACTGCGACAGATAATGCCGGTGGTGCAATATTTGCACCATTCTGACGCGCATCGCCCTCAAACAGGGCGTAAATGGCCGATAAATTTCGCGAGCGATCACAATTCCAGAATTATATTTGGCTTGTGCATACTCTTTCTGATTTTCATGCGGCAAAGCGCCGCTTGTCGTAAAAATATTCACTTTTTATGCACTAATAGTGAATAACTCCATATTGTAACTCATTGATATTCTGTTCATCAGACCCGTTTATGCATTTTTATCGCTGGCTGGCACGAAGGCTGCAATCTACATTCACAGTGCAAACACTCAATTATTTAACATTCAAATAACCTTTTATTTACCGGATGAGGTCGCTATGTCTCTGTCAATTACGCGTGAAAATTTCGATGAATGGATGATGCCGGTTTACGCTCCGGCGGCTTTTATTCCGGTTCGTGGGGAAGGCTCGCGCCTGTGGGATCAGCAGGGTAAAGAGTATATCGACTTTGCGGGTGGGATTGCGGTAAACGCGCTGGGCCATGCGCACCCGGCACTGCGTCAGGCGCTGAATGACCAGGCGGCGAAGTTCTGGCATACCGGCAACGGCTTTACCAACGAGCCCGCGCTGCGCCTGGCGAAAAAATTGATCGACGCGACGTTTGCCGAAAAAGTCTTTTTCTGTAACTCGGGGGCGGAAGCCAACGAAGCGGCGCTGAAGCTGGCGCGCAAATATGCCCACGACAAGTTTGGTGCCCACAAGAGCGGTATCGTGGCGTTTAAAAATGCCTTCCACGGGCGCACGCTCTTTACCGTCAGCGCGGGCGGCCAACCTGCTTACTCGCAGGATTTCGCACCGCTGCCGCCGGAGATCCGTCACGGTATTTATAACGATCTGCAGTCCGCCAGCGAACTGATCAACGACACCACCTGTGCGGTAATTGTCGAGCCGATGCAGGGTGAGGGTGGCGTTCTTCCGGCACAAAAAGCGTTCCTGCAGGGGCTGCGCGAGCTGTGCGATCGTCACAATGCGGTACTGATTTTCGATGAAGTGCAGACCGGCGTGGGCCGTACGGGTGAGCTGTATGCCTATATGCACTACGGCGTTACGCCTGACGTGCTTTCTACTGCCAAAGCGCTGGGCGGCGGCTTCCCGATTGGGGCGATGCTGACCACCGATAAATTCGCCAGCGTGATGACCGTGGGCACCCATGGCACCACTTACGGCGGCAACCCGCTGGCCACCGCTGTCGCCGGGCAGGTTCTCGACATTATTAATACCCCGGAGGTGTTGAAAGGCGTTAAGCAGCGTCACGACTGGTTTGTTGAGCGTCTGAATGCCATCAACAGCAAAACGGGGCTGTTTAAAGAAATTCGCGGCCTGGGGCTGTTAATTGGCTGCGAGCTCACCGCTGAGTTTGCCGGAAAAGCTAAACTTATTTCACAGGAAGCGGCAAAAATGGGCGTGATGGTCCTGATTGCCGGTGCCAACGTGGTGCGTTTTGCTCCTGCGCTGATTGTCAGCGAGGAAGAGGTGCAAACCGGTCTGGACCGTTTTGCGCTGGCGTGTGAACAGGTGAAGTCCGGGGTGTCATCATGATGGTCATCCGTCCCGTTGAGCGCGGCGATCTCGCCGGGCTCATGCAGCTTGCCGGTAAGACGGGAGGCGGGCTGACCTCGCTTCCTGCCGATGAAAAAACGCTGTCGGCGCGCATTGAGCGCGCCCTGCAAACCTGGCAGGGGACGTTGCCAAAAAGCGAACAGGGATATGTGTTCGTGCTGGAAGACACCACCACGGGAACCGTGGCCGGGATCTGCGCTATCGAAGTGGCCGTGGGGCTTAACGACCCGTGGTACAACTACCGTGTTGGCACCATGGTACATGCCTCGAAAGAGCTGAACGTCTATAACGCGCTGCCGACGCTGTTTCTTTGTAATGACCACACGGGCGCCAGCGAGCTCTGCACGCTGTTCCTCGACCCGGCGTGGCGCAAAGAGGGCAACGGCTATCTGCTCTCCAAATCGCGCTTTCTGTTTATGGCCGCCTTCCGCGATCGCTTCAACGAAAAAGTGGTTGCGGAGATGCGCGGCGTGATCGACGACAAAGGCTACTCGCCGTTCTGGGAGAGTCTGGGCGAGCGCTTCTTCTCGATGGAGTTCAGCCGGGCGGACTACCTGTGCGGCACCGGTCAGAAAGCCTTTATCGCTGAGCTGATGCCGAAGCATCCTATTTACACCCATTTCTTAACGCCGGAAGCGCAGGCGGTGATCGGCGAAGTCCATCCGCAAACCGCGCCTGCCCGCGCGGTGCTGGAGAAAGAGGGTTTCCGCTACCGTAACTATGTGGACATCTTTGACGGTGGGCCAACGCTTGAGTGCGATATCGACCGCGTCCGTGCGATCCGTAAAAGCCGGCTGGTTGAAGTTGCCGAAGGTCAGCCCGCGCCGGGTGACTGGCCGGCGTGCCTGGTGGCGAACGAAAATTACACCAACTTCCGCGCGATGCTGGTGCGGACCAACCCGAAATGTGAACGTCTGGTACTGACGGCTGCAGAACTGGATGCCCTGAAATGTAACGCCGGCGATACGGTTCGCCTGGTGCGTCTCTGCCCTGAGGAGAAAACAGCATGACATTATGGATTAACGGTGACTGGGTCACGGGCGAAGGCGAACAGCGCGTAAAAACCAATCCGGTAGGCAAAGAGGTGCTCTGGAAGGGGAACGACGCCAGCGCCGCGCAGGTGGAACAAGCCTGCCATGCCGCGCGTCGCGCGTTTCCGGCGTGGGCAAAACAGCCTTTCGCCGTGCGCCAGGCACTTGTTGAAAAGTTCGCCGGGCTGCTGGAAGCGAACAAAGCCGAGCTGACGCGCATTATTGCCTCTGAAACCAGTAAACCGCGCTGGGAAGCGGCCACGGAAGTGACGGCGATGATCAATAAAATCGCCATTTCAGTGAAGGCCTACCACACCCGCACCGGCGAGCAGCATACCGAGATGCCGGACGGCGCGGCCACGCTGCGCCACCGTCCGCACGGCGTGCTGGCGGTGTTTGGTCCGTACAACTTCCCGGGGCATCTGCCGAATGGCCACATCGTGCCGGCGCTGCTGGCGGGCAACACCGTTATTTTCAAGCCGAGTGAGTTAACGCCGTTCACCGGCGAGGCGGTGGTTAAGCTGTGGGAACAGGCGGGCCTGCCGCCGGGCGTGCTGAATCTGGTGCAGGGCGGGCGTGAAACCGGTCAGGCGCTGAGCGCGCTGAGCGATATCGACGGCCTGCTGTTTACCGGCAGCGCCGGGACGGGCTATCAACTGCATCGCCAGCTGGCGGGGCAGCCGGAAAAAATTCTCGCCCTCGAGATGGGCGGCAACAACCCGCTGATCGTAGAAGATCCTGATGATATCGATGCCGCGGTGCACCTGACGATTCAGTCTGCTTTTATTACCGCTGGACAGCGTTGCACCTGTGCCCGCCGTCTGCTGGTGAAACGGGGCGCGCAGGGGGACGCGTTCCTTAAACGTCTGGTTGAGGTGAGTGCGCGTCTGGTCCCCGCCGCGTGGGATGCCGACCCGCAGCCGTTTATTGGTGGGCTGATTTCCGAGCAGGCCGCGCAAAACGTGCTGAAGGCCTGGCAGGACCACGTCGCTCGCGGGGCGAAAACCCTGCTCGAACCGAAGCAGGTTCAGCCGGGTACCTCGCTGCTAACGCCGGGCATCGTTGAGATGAGCGGGGCGAGCAACGTGCCGGATGAAGAGGTCTTTGGTCCGCTGCTCTGCGTCTGGCGTTATGACGATTTTGACAGCGCCATCGCAATGGCCAACAACACCCGCTACGGCCTGTCGAGCGGACTGATTTCGCCGCAGCGTGAGAAGTTTGAACAGCTGCTGCTGGAAGCGCGTGCGGGGATTGTGAACTGGAACAAACCGCTGACCGGTGCTGCGAGCACCGCGCCGTTCGGCGGCGTGGGCGCGTCGGGCAACCATCGCGCCAGCGCGTGGTACGCCGCAGATTACTGCGCATGGCCGATGGCGAGCCTGGAAAGCCCGGCGCTGACGCTGCCGGAAACGCTTAATCCGGGGCTGGACTTTACCGGAGGGGAACGTCATGAAAGCGCGTGAAGTCAACTTTGACGGGCTGGTGGGGCTGACGCACCACTACGCCGGTCTCTCTTTTGGTAATGAGGCCTCGACGAAGCACCGCTTTCAGGTCTCCAACCCGAAGCTGGCGGCGAAGCAGGGGCTGTTGAAAATGAAAGCGCTGGCGGATGCCGGTTTCCCGCAGGCGGTTATTCCGCCGCAGGAACGCCCGAACGTCGCGGTGTTGCGTCAGCTCGGTTTCACCGGCAGCGATGAGCAGGTCGTTGAAAAAGCGGGAACGCAAACGCCGCACCTGCTCTCTGCGGCAAGTTCGGCCTCTTCGATGTGGGTCGCCAACGCGGCCACCGTCGCCCCGTCAGCCGACACGCTGGATGGCAAAGTCCATCTGACGGTGGCGAACCTGAATAACAAATTCCACCGCGCCACCGAAGCAGAAACCACCGAGCGCGTGCTGCGCGCCATATTCAACCATGACGCCCATTTTGAGGTGCATCCGGCCCTGCCGCAGGTGGCAATGTTTGGCGACGAAGGTGCGGCCAACCATAACCGGCTGGGGGGCGATTACGGTGAACCCGGCGTGCAGCTGTTTATCTACGGGCGCGAGGAGGGCGGTCATTCTGCCCCTGTTCGCTATCCCGCGCGCCAGACGCTGGCCGCCAGCCAGGCGGTCGCCCGCCTCAACCAGGTCAATCCTTCGCAGGTGATTTTTGCCCAGCAAAACCCGCAGGTGATTGACCAGGGCGTCTTCCATAACGACGTGATCGCCGTTTCGAACCGTCAGGTCCTCTTCTGCCACGAGCAGGCGTTTGCCCATCAGGAGAGGCTGCTCGCCACGCTGCGCGAACGCGTACCCGGTTTTATGCCGATTCAGGTGCCTACCCGGGCGGTGAGCGTCCAGGATGCGGTCGAAACGTATCTGTTCAATAGCCAGCTGTTGAGCCGTGATGACGGCAGCATGATGCTGGTCCTGCCGCAGGAGTCGCGGGATCATAGCGGGGTGTGGCGTTACCTGACCGAGCTGGTGAAGGCCGATAACCCGATTGACGAGCTGCGGGTGTTTGACCTGCGCGAAAGTATGGCCAACGGCGGCGGACCGGCCTGTCTGCGCCTGCGCGTGGTGTTGACGCAGTCAGAAATGCAGGCCGTTAACCCGGCAGTAATGATGAATGAGACGCTGTTTACTACCCTGAACGACTGGGTGGACCGCTACTATCGCGACCGGTTAACGCAGGCTGACCTCGTTGACCCGCAACTGTTACGCGAAGGTCGCGAGGCGCTTGACGCGTTAACATCAATCCTGCAGCTGGGATCGGTTTATCCGTTCCAGCGCTAAGGAGTGGGTATGGAAAATTTACTGGCGCTGACCCTGGCCGATGAAACGCCGGAACAGAGTGAGGGGGAGGGCCCCTCATTCCACTGGCGGTGGCTGGGGCGTGGGGTGCTTGAACTGACACCGGTTGTAGAGAGCGATCTCTCGCTACTGCTTTCGACCGGTATTCACGGGAATGAAACGGCGCCCGTGGAGATTGTTGACCTGCTGCTGCGCGCGTTGTATCGCAAAGAGATTACGCTTCAGTGCCGCGTGCTGGTGGTGCTTGGGAACCCACCCGCGCTGGCGCAAAACAAACGCTATCTGGTGAGTGACATTAACCGCATGTTCGGCGGGCGCTGGTCGCAGTTCCCGCAGAGTGACGAGACGGCGCGGGCGCAGTGGCTGGAGAACGTGGTGAGCGCGTTTTTTGCGTCGGCGGGGCCAGTGCGCTGGCATCTGGATCTGCACACGGCCATTCGCGCGTCTTACCATGTCCGCTTCGGCGTGCTGCCGCAGCGCAATCAGCCGTGGGATGAAGCGTTCCTCGACTGGCTGGGTGATGCCGGGCTGGAGGCGCTGGTGTTCCACCAGTCGCCGGGCGGAACCTTTACGCACTTTACCTGTGAACACTTCGGCGCGCTGGCCTGTACGCTGGAGCTGGGGAAAGCGTTGCCGTTTGGGCAAAACGATCTCACTCGTTTTGCGCCAACGCATCTTGCCCTGCGGGCATTGCTGGGTGGGGCGGCGCCCGAGCACACGCATCAACCCGTCGAGCGGTATCGGGTCGTACAGCAGATCACGCGCCGCAGCGATGCTTTCCAGCTTCATATGGCCGCGCACACCCTGAACTTCACGCCGTTTCGTAAAGGGGCGCTGCTGGCTGAAGATGGCGAAGAGCGTTACGAGGTGCAGAAAACCACCGAGTATGTGTTATTTCCCAACCCCACCGTGGCATTTGGCCTGCGTGCCGGGCTGATGCTGGAAAAAATATCCTGACCTTTTCCCCTCTCATCACTCGGGAGGGGAAAAACATTTCTTAGCAATTAAAGCGCTCACACCTCTTTTGCGGATTATTCCTGGTGAATTGCTTTATTATTAATCCGCTCTCCGCTATACTTCTGCTTATTCTCTTTAAAATCATCGTTTTAAATATTATTTGTTGCAACTCTCCACGCTTTATCCTTATTTCCTCCACATTTGACGAAAATTTGTTTTTTACACTTTCATTGTTTTACCGTTGCTCTGACTAATTGACGATAAACCCCGTAAAGTTAATCTCGTCAACACGGCATAGCGCCGAAGAATAACTGAAAGAAAGGAAATAAATTATGCGTAAGTTTACTGCACTGTTTGTTGCTTCTACCCTGGCTCTGGGCGCTACCAGCATGGCGTTCGCCGCAGATACCGCAACCACCTCTGGCGCACCTGCCGAAGGCAAAATGATGATGCATCATAAAGGCAAGCCGGGTATGCACGAGATGATGATGTTTAAGGATCTGAACCTGACAGATGCGCAGAAGCAGCAGATCCGCGACATCATGAAAAGTCAGCGCGATCAGATGAAACGTCCACCGCTTGAAGAGCGTCGTGCGATGCATGACATCATCGCCAGCGACAGCTTCGATAAGGCGAAAGCTGAAGCGCAGATCGACAAAATGGCCGAGCAGCATAAAGCCCGCATGCTGGCTCACATGGAAACCCAGAACAAGATCTACAACATTCTGACACCGGAACAGAAAAAACAATTTAATGCGAATTTTGAGAAGCGTCTGACAGAACGTCCGGCGATGGAAGGTAAAATGCCAGCACCAACCGAATAATCGGTTCACACTCTTAAGACCGCCGGGATCCTGTCCACAAAAGCGCAATCGCTGTGGACAGGACCGGCGGTTTTTCTTTCCTGCCCTCTTGCCTGCCGCCGCCAGCGCGGTATTCTCCTGTAGTCGCTTCAGAGAATGTTTGTAGAGTCATGACGTTAGTAAATTTATTGACGTTGCGCTAAGGCTTGCCCGCTCTGCTGCCGATACTGTGTCTGTGAATACCCAACGATAACAAACAAGACAGCAACGATAGCAATATCCTTGCCCTGGCACGGGTTGTGCCATTCAGGAGTGGTGATGGAGTTCTTTGATATCCGTAAGATGCCGGTCAGCCTCTGGCGTAATGGTGCTGGCGAAACGCGTGAGATTTGTTGTTTCCCACCCGCAACGCGCGATTTTCACTGGCGTGCCAGTATCGCGACTATCGCCAGCAACGGCGAATTCTCCTCATTCCCCGGCGTCGATCGGGTGATTACCTTGCTGGAAGGAGGGGAGGTGACGCTCGATGCCGGTCAGGCGTTCTTCCATACCCTCAAGCACCATCAGCCTTACAGTTTTGCCGGCGATCTGCCGGTCAAGGCGCTGCTGTCCGATGGGCGGATGGCGATGGACTTCAATATTATGACCCGTCGCGACTGTTGTCGGGCGAAAGTGCGCGTGGCCGACCGGACCTTTACCACCTTTGGCACACGCGGGGGTGTGGTCTTTGTCTTAAGCGGGGCGTGGCAGTTGGAGGATAAATTGCTGACGGCCGATCAGGGCGCCAGCTGGGAGGAGGGGACCCATACTCTGCGTCTGCTGGAGCCTCAGGGCACCCTGTTGTTCAGTGAAATTACGTGGCTGCCAGGCCATTGAGCTCAATGACTTCAAACTTACCGGCTAAGACGGGTTTACAGAGAATTTTATAGCCATCGTGGTCAAATCCGGCGGGTGTGCGTAACAGGGTTGCCGCGTCGTTGATATCGTCGACGGCGCCCAGCCAGAACCAGTTGTTGACAATGTGGTACTGGGTCATGGCTTCACCCACCTCTTTTAGCGCAACGGCGCCTTCCCAGGGCCAGCAGTTAACGCTGATGGTCGCCAGGCCGGCGAGGAGCCGGGCGTGATGCGCGTCGACACTCTCTTTCCCGCAGCAGGCACCTGCGCAGCGCTTAAGTGCGGACCTGAAACAGGCCCGTCCGCGGGTGGTCGCCTCGAGACCCAAAAGGCTGTAGCAAAGCTGCAGTTCATCCGCCAGGGTTTGCAGCGCCTGGAGCGCGGCACGTTTATTCGCAAACAGGCCGTAAAGATTCGGGGCATGAGAAAAATCGACCTCGCGCGCGTAGACAACCTGCGGCTTGCCGGCGGTTATTTGCAGGGAGCAGAGCTGACGATTGCGGCGCAGGCGCTTGTTAAACAGCGGCTGTTGTTCTTTGATAAGTCTGGCTTCCAGTAACAGCGCGCCCATTTCTCCCGCCGTCTCGAACCAGGATATGCGACGCGACTGGCGCAGCATGGCGGCCTCGTCCGGCGTACGCAGATGGGATAACACCCGGCTGCGAATATTCACGCTTTTGCCGATATAGAGCGGCAGGGTGTCGCTTTCACCGTGAAAGATATACACGCCCGGCAGCTTAGGCAGCGCTTCAAGCCAGGGACGAAGGTGCTCGGGATATTCGTAGATAGCCGCCGCTTCAAATTCAAGACGCGGGGCGGATTGACGCCTGCTCACATACCACTCCATATACTGTTCAGGTATACAGTGTAACAGAGGCGGTTTGGTTAAAAAAGAGCCGGGTGGCGGCTGCGCCTTACCCGGCCAGGATGTGCGGCCTGATGCCCTCACCCTAACCCGCTCCCACGGGAGAGGGCGTAAACACTAAAAACGGTAACCAGGGTTACCGTTTTGCTTTATTTTTTCCAGAAATCGTCAAACACCGTAATCGGTGGGCGACGCTTGTGTTCGGTTTTCAGATACCAGCCTTCGATGATTTTGGCGGTACCTTCATCCAGCGTTTTGCCTTCAAGATAATCATCGATATTGTCATAGGTCACGCCCAGGGCTGCTTCATCCGGCAGGGAAGGACGATCGTCCTCCAGATCCGCTGTCGGCGCTTTCTTATACAGATGCTCCGGGCAGCCCAGCGCGGCAAGCAACTGCTTACCCTGACGCTTATTCAGACGGAAGATCGGGTTAATGTCGGTGCCGCCGTCGCCGTATTTGGTGAAGAAACCGGTGATCGCTTCGGCTGCATGGTCGGTGCCGACCACGACGCCTTTGGTCATCCCGGCGATGCTGTACTGCGCTTTCATGCGCTCACGGGCTTTTTCGTTGCCGCGAACAAAATCGCTCAACTCAATGCCCGCTTCGCGCAGGGCCTGCTCGCTCGCCAGCACCGATCCTTTGATATTCACCGTCAGTACGCGGTCAGGCTGAATAAAGGCGATGGCATCCTGACAATCCTGTTCATCTGCCTGTACGCCATACGGAAGGCGCACGGCGATAAACTGCAGGCTTTCATCTCCCGTCTCCTCGCGCAGCTCTGAAATCGCCATCTGGCATAGCTTACCGGTCAGCGTGGAATCCTGGCCGCCGCTGATGCCCAGCACCAGAGATTTCAGGAAAGAGTTGGTCTTTAAATACGCTTTTAAAAAATCCACGCTGCGGCGGATCTCTTCATTTGCATCTATCGCGGGCTTCGCGCCCAGCGCCTGGATAATCTCTTGTTGCAGAGTCATCACGCTCTCCATAAACAGAATGTGTTAACTGTTAAAACTAACCCTTTGGACGGAAAACGACAAGGATCACAGTTTCGAGTGCGTTAATTTGCGCCGTTTTAGCAGGTTATCGTTGTTTTATTAGAATTTTCCGAAATTCGTCTGGCGTAACTCACAAAGTTGAACAATAGTACTTTTTATCCCATGCTTAGATAACACGCTGATAAACAAGAGGACGGAATATGAACAAGAACGTAGCAGGAATTCTTAGCGCAGCGGCGGTACTGACTATGCTGGCAGGGTGTACGGCGTACGATCGCACCAAAGATCAGTTCACACAGCCCGTGGTGAAAGATGTCAAAAAAGGCATGACGCGTTCGCAGGTGGCTGCGATTGCCGGTAAGCCGTCTTCAGAAGTGACGATGATCCACGCGCGTGGTACCTGTCAGACCTATATCTTGGGTCAACGTGATGGTAAGGCAGAAACCTACTTTGTCGCCCTGGACGATACCGGCCATGTCATCAACTCCGGGTATCAGACCTGTGCAGAATATGACACCGATCCGCAGGCACCTAAGGCGCAGTAACCTTGCTGCTCTGAGGATGTTAACAAACCGGCCCATCGGCCGGTTTTTTTATCCATACGTAAATCTTATTTCTTTGCGCGAATTATTTGCCCGAAATGTGAAGGTAGTCAACAAGCCAGGTCAATGAGAGACAATTTAGGCCTGTCCAGAATTATCCCCCCTCTGTACCATTACGTATACTCACTCCAACGATAAACAACAGTCAGCACACTACCTGTCAGCCAGGAGAGCGAGTCGAGTGATAGCGAGACGGCAGGTAGTCATACAAGAGGGAAATTACGATGGAAAAGAAACATATCTACCTGTTCTGCTCAGCGGGCATGTCAACCTCGCTTCTGGTGTCAAAGATGCGTGCGCAGGCTGAAAAGTATGAAGTGCCTGTGGTGATCGAAGCGTTCCCGGAAACGCTGGCGGGTGAAAAGGGGCAGACTGCGGATGTCGTTTTACTCGGGCCGCAAATTGCCTACATGCTGCCAGAAATACAACGTCTGTTACCCAATAAACCGGTCGAAGTGATCGACTCGGGGCTGTACGGCAAGATTGATGGTTTAGGTGTACTTAAAGCTGCTGTGGCAGCCATTAAAAAAGCGGCTAATTAATTTTTATTTTTCCCGTCAAAGAGTTATTTCACACACAATACGCCGTAACAGTCGTTGCGGCATTTAAGGGTATTTTCCTATGAGTAAAGTCATCGCTTCACTTGAAAAGGTACTCCTTCCTTTTGCTGTTAAAATAGGAAAGCAGCCTCACGTTAACGCCATCAAAAACGGCTTTATTAAATTAATGCCATTGACGCTGGCCGGGGCAATGTTCGTTTTAATTAACAACGTTTTTCTGAGCTTTGGTGAAGGTTCCTTCTTTTATTCATTAGGAATTCGCTTAGACGCATCAACAATTGAAACCCTTAATGGTTTTAAAGCCATTGGCGGTAACGTATACAACGGTACGTTGGGTATTATGTCGCTGATGGCGCCTTTCTTTATCGGGATGGCACTGGCAGAAGAGCGGAAAGTGGATCCGCTGGCCGCCGGGTTATTATCCGTTGCCGCCTTTATGACCGTAACCCCCTACAGCGTCGGTGAAGCCTATGCGGTGGGCGCCAACTGGCTGGGTGGGGCCAACATCATCTCCGGTATTGTTATCGGTCTGGTGGTGGCAGAGATGTTTACCTTTATTATCCGTCGCAACTGGGTGATTCGCCTGCCGGATAGCGTGCCGGCGTCCGTTTCCCGTTCATTTTCCGCGTTGATTCCAGGCTTCATTATTCTCTCCATCATGGGGATTATTGCCTGGGCGCTCTCTCACTGGGGCACAAACTTCCACCAGATCATCATGGACTCTATCTCTACGCCGCTGGCGTCGATGGGTGGTGTGGTCGGTTGGGCGTACGTGATTTTCACCTCCCTGCTGTGGTTCTTCGGCGTGCATGGTTCACTGGCACTGGCCGCGCTGGACAGCGGTATCATGACCCCATGGGCACTGGAAAACGTTGCACTTTATCAGCAGTACGGCTCCGTTGACGCGGCGCTGGCGGCCGGTAAAACCTTCCATGTGTGGGCGAAGCCGATGCTGGACTCCTATATCTTCCTGGGGGGTACCGGGGCGACGCTGGGTCTGATCATCGCGGTCTTTATTGTCTCTCGTCGCGCTGACCATCGTCAGGTGGCGAAGCTGGCACTGCCGTCAGGTATCTTCCAGATTAACGAACCGATCCTGTTTGGTCTGCCAATCATCATGAACCCGGTGATGTTCATTCCCTTCATCCTGGTTCAGCCGCTGCTGGCGGGGATCACCCTGACCGCGTATTACCTGGGCATTATCCCACCGATTACCAACATTGCGCCGTGGACCATGCCGGCGGGTCTGGGGGCGTTCTTCAATACCAACGGTAGCGTCGCCGCCTTCCTGCTGGCGATATTCAACCTCGGGATTGCAACGCTGCTCTACATGCCGTTCGTGGCCATCGCCAACAAAGCCGCAACCGTTATTGATGAAGAAGAGAGCGAAGAGGATATCGCCCTCGCACTGAAATTCTAAAATTGCACGGCGCGGGGCAACCCGCGCCAGCGAAAAGGAGCTTAAAGATGTTAGATTTGGACAGTATCGTTGCAGAAGAAAGCGCAGAGAATGACCTCGAAGAAGTGGTGATGGGCCTTATCATCAACTCCGGTCAGGCACGCAGCCTGGCGTATGCCGCGCTCAAGCAGGCTAAGCAGGGGGATTTCGCCGCCGCGAAAACCATGATGGAACAGTCCCGTACCGCGCTCAATGAAGCGCACCTGGTGCAGACGAAGCTGATTGAAGGCGACCAGGGCGAAGGGAAGATGAAGGTCAGTCTGGTGCTGGTACACGCCCAGGATCACCTGATGACCTCGATGCTGGCGCGCGAGCTGGTGGCGGAGTTAATTGAGCTTCACGAGAAGATGCAGTAAGTCAGACTGAGTAGCAGGAGGTCAGCACGATGGAAATTAAAACCGCACTTGAGCAGCAACTGTTTAATGGCAAGAATTTTCACGTGGTTATCTACAACAAGACGGAGAGCGCGAGTGGTCTGCACCAGCATGACTACTACGAGTTCACGATTGTTCTGACCGGCCGCTACTATCAGGAGATCAACGGTAAGCGCGTTCTGCTTGAGCGCGGAGATTTTGTCTTTCTGCCGATGGGCTCACATCACCAGAGCTTTTACGAATTTGGCGCCACCCGCATTCTGAACGTGGGTGTCAGCAGACGCTTCTTTGAGAAGCACTATCTGCCGCTGGTGCCGTTCTGTTTTGTGGCATCACAGGTCTATCGCGTCAAAAACGAGTTCATGACCTGGATTGAAACGGTGATTGCCTCGCTCAACTTCCGCGACAATGAGTTCGATGAGTTTATTGAAACGGTGACCTTCTACGTGATGAACCGGCTGCGCCATCACCGTGAAGAGCAGCAGGTGACGGATGATATTCCACAGTGGCTGCGCAGCACCGTTGAGCTGATGCACGATAAAGGCCAGTTCAGCGAAAATGCGCTGGAAAATATGGTTTCACTGTCGGGGAAATCCCAGGAATATCTGACCCGTGCGACCCAGCGCTATTATCGTAAAACGCCGGTGCAAATTATTAATGAAATTCGCATTAACTTTGCCAAAAAACAGCTGGAAATTACCAACTATTCTGTCACGGATATTGCCTATGAGTCCGGGTACAGCAGTCCCAGCCTGTTTATTAAAACATTTAAGAAATTGACCTCATTCACACCAAATAGTTACCGGAAGAACCTGACGGTAATTAATTAACGTTTGGCGGTTTGCACGCCACAAATATTGCTTTAATGGCTTGCCCAAATAGCGGGAAGAGTACGCTATACCTTGCAGGCGATTAACCTGATACGCTAAGGGAGATATTATGCAGAAGAAATTGAAAGTCGTAACCATTGGTGGCGGCAGCAGCTATACCCCGGAATTACTTGAAGGTTTTCTGAAACGGTATCACGAATTACCGGTCAGCGAATTATGGCTGGTTGACGTTGAGGAAGGGCAGGAAAAACTGGATATCATTTTTGACCTGTGTCAGCGCATGGTTGCGAAAGCCGGTGTGCCCTTAACCGTACACAAAACGCTCGATCGCCGTCTGGCGCTGAAAGATGCGGATTTCGTTACCACCCAGCTGCGCGTGGGCCAGCTGAAAGCGCGCGAGCTGGACGAGCGTATTCCCCTGAGCCACGGTTATCTGGGGCAGGAGACCAATGGCGCGGGCGGCCTGTTTAAAGGTCTGCGTACCATCCCGGTCATTTTCGACATCGTCAAAGACGTGCAGGAGATCTGCCCGAACGCGTGGGTGATTAACTTCACCAATCCGGCCGGTATGGTGACCGAGGCGGTCTATCGGCATACAAATTTCAAACGCTTTATCGGCGTCTGTAACATTCCGATTGGCATGAAGATGTTTATCCGTGACGTGCTGGGGCTGACCGACAGCGACAATCTTTCCATCGATCTGTTCGGCCTGAACCACATGGTGTTCATCAAAGACGTCATCGTGAACGGCAAATCGCGCTTTGCCGAACTGCTCGACGGCGTGGCGTCGGGACATCTGACCGCCGCATCCGTGAAAAATATCTTCGACCTGCCGTTCAGTGAAGGGCTGATCCGTTCCCTTAATCTGCTGCCGTGCTCCTACCTGCTCTACTACTTCAAGCAGAAAGAGATGCTGGCCATTGAAATGGGCGAGTACTATAAGGGCGGCGCACGGGCTCAGATCGTGCAGAAAGTTGAGAAACAGCTGTTTGATTTGTATAAAGATCCGAACCTGAACGTCAAACCAAAAGAGCTGGAGCAGCGCGGTGGGGCTTACTACTCCGATGCGGCGTGTGAAGTGATCAACGCCATTTACAACGACAAGCAGGCCGAGCACTACGTCAATGTGCCGCACCATGGCCATATCGACAATATCCCGGCCGACTGGGCCGTGGAGATGACCTGCATCCTCGGCCGTGATGGCGCGAAACCGCATCCGCGTATTACCCACTTTGATGAGAAGGTGATGGGGCTCATTCACACCATCAAAGGGTTCGAGGTGGCGGCCAGCAACGCGGCGCTGAGCGGTGAGCTGAACGATGTGCTTCTGGCGCTGAACCTCAGCCCGCTGGTGCATTCCGACCGCGACGCAGAAGTGCTGGCGACGGAGATGATCCTGGCCCACGAAAAATGGCTGCCAAACTTTGCCGCCACGGTAGAGAAGCTCAAGTTCCAACACCGTTAAGAGGATGTGCGATGGAAAACCTGCTGATCGTCAATGCTGATGATTTTGGCCTGTCGAAAGGGCAGAACTACGGCATTGTTGAAGCCTGTCGTCGGGGGGTAGTCACCTCGACGACGGCGCTGGTGAATGGAGAAGCGATTGAGCATGCGGCGCAGCTGAGCCGCGAGGTACCTGACCTGGGCGTGGGCATGCACTTTGTGCTGACCCTGGGCATGCCGCTTTCAGCGATGCCGGGCCTGACGCGCGACGGACAGTTGGGGAAATGGATTTGGGAGATGGCGGAAGACGCGCTGCCGCTTGAAGAGATTGCCCGCGAGCTGGACTGTCAGTTCAACCGTTTTGTAGACCTCTTTGGTCGTGAACCGACGCATATCGACAGCCATCACCATGTGCATATGATCCCGGCGATTTTCCCTCTGGTTGCGGAATTTGCGCAGCGTAAAGGCGTCGCCATGCGCCTGGATCGCGACGTGCGCGGGCTGCCGGCGTACGCCGTGGCCACAACCGAGGGGTTCAGCAGCGCGTTTTACGGCGATGCGATCGACGAGGCGCTGTTCCTGAAGGTGCTGGACGATTCCGCCGCACGGGGTGAACGGTCGCTGGAGGTGATGGCGCATCCCGCCTTTGTCGATAACATCGTGCGTAAGAGCGCCTACTGCTGGCCGCGTCTGGCGGAGCTGGATGTGTTGACGTCGCCATCGCTCAAGTACGCGATTGCCGAGCGCGGGTATCGGTTGGGGACGTTCGGGGATCTTTGAAATAAAGCCCGGTGGCGGCTTCGCCTTACCGGGCCTACAAAACCAATCGAATGTAGGCCGGGTAAGCGCAAGCGCCACCCGGCTTTTTTTACGCCGGAATCTGATCGATCTTGCTGCTTCGCGACCACACGCGGTGCGCGGCGAGCAAATCAAACAGCTTCGTCATAAACGCATCGTCAACGTTATCTCCCTCGACAATGCCGTCCTCACCTTGCTCGGCCACCTTCAGTGGCGCTTTAAACTGTCGTGCATCACCGGAAAGGGCGATCGGTTTCAGGTGCTTATAGGCTTCGAGCAGATAATAGACGGCGTCACCGTTAGTCAGCAGGCTGGTTATATCCCCGCCCGGCACAATCACCGCGTCCACCGTCAGCGACGGTGCACCGGCAAAGGTTGCCGCAACCGGCAGCACGGAGCCGTCATCAGCGGTCACTTCACCCATGCGTGAATAAAGCAGTTTGGCGTGTACGCCTTTGGTTTTCAGCGCCTGCATGATCCCCAGCACGTCGCTGGCGCGGGTTTTGTCGTTCAGCAGGATCGCCACCACGCGGCCTTTGATCGACCCTCCCGGCACCGCGTACAGGCTCAGCGACGGATCTTTCTTGATGCCGTTAACCTCTTTCGGCGGCGCAAGATTGCGCTGTTCATCGGTCAGCGTGATACCCAGGTTATCCGCCACGCTCTGGGCAAGCTGAATATCAATATGCGCCAGCTGGTCGACTACGCGCTCGCGGATATACGTGCGCACCACTTTGCTCAGTTCGAAGCTGAAGCCGCCGATAATATGCTGCTGTTCAATCGGCGTCTGGCTGTTCCAGAACAGGCGAGGGTGGGCGTAATACTCGCCGAACGACGGGCTGCGCTCGCGAATTTTATTGCCATCGATCCGCTCCTGATACGATTCGAATCCACCACGTTTTGGGGCCGGAGGGGTTTCACGCGGCCAGTTATCGTTGATGGAGTTCGGCTCATAGTTGGCCGGGTTGGTATCAATATCCTGACGGTGCATCCCGTCGCGCTGGAAGTTGTGATACGGGCAGGTGGGGCGGTTGATCGGGATCTCGTGGAAGTTCGGCCCGCCAAGGCGGCTGATCTGCGTATCGGTATACGAGAACAGGCGTCCCTGTAACAGCGGATCGTTGGTGAAATCCAGCCCCGGCACGATATGCCCAGGGTGGAAGGCGGCCTGTTCGTTTTCGGCAAAGAAGTTATCCGGGTTGCGGTTGAGCACCATTTTACCCACCAGCTGAACCGGCACCAGCTCCTCCGGGATCAGTTTTGTCGGGTCCAGGAGATCGAAATCGAACTTAAATTCGTCCTCTTCCGGGATCAGCTGCAGGCCCAGTTCGTATTCCGGGAAGTCACCGGCTTCAATGGCCTCCCACAGCTCCCGGCGATGGAAGTCCGGGTCGCGCCCGGTCAGTTTCTGCGCCTCATCCCACACCAGCGAGGCTTTACCCGCCACCGGTTTCCAGTGGAAACGGACAAACGTGGCTTTCCCCTCGGCGTTGATCATCCGGAAGGTGTGAATGCCAAACCCCTCCATGGTGCGGTAACTGCGGGGGATCCCGCGGTCTGACATCGCCCACATCACGTTGTGCAAGGTTTCAGGCTGCAGAGAGACATAGTCCCAGAAGGTGTCGTGCGCACTTTGTCCCTGCGGTATGGCCCAGTGGGGCTCCGGTTTTACCGCATGGACAAAGTCAGGAAATTTATGCGCATCCTGAATGAAAAACACCGGGGTGTTGTTACCCACCAGATCGAAAATACCCTCTTCGGTATAAAACTTGGTGGCGAAGCCGCGGATATCACGCACTGTATCCGCCGAGCCCGCACCGCCCTGAACGGTAGAGAAACGCACGAACACCGGCGTTATTTTGTCCGGGTCGGAGAGGAAGTCCGCTTTGGTGATCGCTTTCAGGCTCTTGTAGGGCTGGAAGTAGCCGTGCGCAGCGGAGCCGCGCGCGTGGACGATGCGCTCCGGTATGCGTTCGTGGTCAAAGTGGGTAATTTTTTCCCGCAGGATAAAATCTTCCAGCAGGGTTGGACCGCGGGACCCGGCGCGCAGGGAGTTCTGGTCGTCAGCGATGCGTACCCCCTGGTTGGTGGTCAGCGCATAGCCTTCTCCGCCTTTGCGATAAGGATCGAGGGATTTCAGCTTCTCATTGCCGGTGTCCGGTGATTTCAGACTGCCCGGCGCGGTAGGCTGCTCGCCTGGGGCGGACGGGCCAGGGGAAGGGCGATGAGAGCCATCTTCAGGGGCAAGGGAGTCCATCCCAGGTTGCGATTCTTCGGTGCCATGAATGGGTGATTGATGTGTTTTATCTTTGTTCGACATTGCACGCTTCTCCTTTATTCATTCCTAAAAAACCCTGTTAACTATAGAACAATGTAGGGAAAGGGCAGGCGAACTAAGAGTTTTCAGATACTGACTGCGTAAAAGGCACGCTCAACCACACGCAAGGCGCGACGCGTGGGGGCAGGATCGGCTATCATAGAATTTTCCTGCTTCAAGAATTTGTTTTAGTGAATCCGTCGCTTATGAAACCTCTTCGTCAACAAAACCGCCAGGTTATTAGCTATGTGCCCCGCGTTGAGCCCGCGCCGCCTGACCATGCCCTGAAAGTGGAGGGGTTTCGCGATGTCTGGCAACTGCGGGGTAAATACGTGGCCTTTGTGCTGATCGGTGAGCACTTCCGTCGTTCCCCCGTGTTTACGGTGCCGGAGTCCGCGCAGCGGTGGGCGATGCAGATACGCCAGGATGAAGAGGTTGAAGAATAACAGTCATAAAAAAAACCGCCATCAGGCGGTTTTTTTATTTCTACAGTGATTAACGGTGCGCCAGCTCGGCGTCGTCTTCACTTTCCAGAATCGTTTTGTCAGTCTGCTTCAGCCACTGGCTGGTCAGCGTACCGGCGGTCATTGAGCCGCTGACGTTCAGCGCGGTACGGCCCATGTCGATCAGCGGTTCTACGGAGATCAGCAGGGCGACTAGCGTAACCGGCAGGCCCAGCGCTGGCAGAACAATCAGCGCGGCGAAAGTTGCGCCACCGCCAACGCCCGCAACACCTGCGGAGCTCACGGTCACAATCCCGACCAGCGTGGCGATCCAGACCGGATCCAGCGGGTTAATCCCCACCGTTGGCGCGACCATCACCGCCAGCATCGCCGGGTAGAGGCCTGCGCAACCGTTCTGACCAATGGTTGCACCAAACGAGGCCGAGAAGCTGGCGATAGACTCAGGCACGCCCAGACGACGGGTCTGCGCTTCCACGTTCAGTGGAATAGACGCGGCGCTGGAACGGCTGGTGAAGGCAAAGGTCAGCACTGGCCAGACTTTACGGAAGTATTTCAGCGGGCTGACGCCGTTTACACCCAGCAGGATACCGTGCACCACGAACATGATGCCCAGACCCAGGTAAGAGGCGACGACGAAACTTCCCAGCTTGATAATGTCCTGCAGGTTAGAGCCAGCGACCACTTTGGTCATCAGCGCCAGCACGCCATACGGGGTTAACTGCATCACCAGACGTACCAGCTTCATCACCCAGCTTTGCAGGGTATCGATGGCAGTCAGCACGCGCTCGCCTTTTGGCGCGTCGTCTTTCAGCAGCTTCAGCGCCGCCACGCCCAGGAACGCGGCGAAAATCACCACGCTGATGATGGAGGTTGGGTTCGCGCCGGTCAGGTCAGCAAACGGGTTCTTCGGAATGAAGGAAAGCACCATTTGCGGCACGGTCAGGTCAGCCACTTTACCTACGTAGTTGGTCTGAATCGCGGTCAGACGCGCCGTTTCAGCACTGCCCTGAACCAGACCTTCGGCCGTCAGGCCAAACAGGTTGGTCACCAGCACACCCACCAGCGCGGCAATCAGCGTGGTAAACAGCAGCGTACCGATGGTCAGGAAACTGATTTTGCCCAGTTGAGTGGCGTTATGCAGGCGCGCAACGGCGCTCAGAATAGAGGCGAACACCAGCGGCATAACGATCATCTGCAGCAGCTGAACATAGCCGTTACCGACAATGTTGAACCACTGAATAGAATCTTTCAGAACTGGATTATCGGAGCCATAAATTGCCTGTAATGCCAGACCAAATACGACACCCATGGCCAGACCGACCAGCACTTTCTTCGCCAGGCTCCACTGTTTGTGGCGCGTCTGCGCGAGAAGCAATAGCAATACAACGAACACAACGACGTTCGCGATGAGTGGAAAATTCATCCCCGTTCTCCTGATTTATTATCGGGCCGGTTTTTACCGATCCTGTTGGCGGAAGGTTAGCAGAAGTGTGATGTAGCGCTTATATCCAAATGGAATGGGTTATGACAAATAGGATGATTTTGTCGGTTTACTGTTCAATCTGGTGATGAATAAAACGATTGAACTGAAATTGCAGTGAATTAATCATCTGGGACGACCAGCGGACTGCACTGTTTTCGGGCAATGTTTGCGGCATCCAGACGGCGTAAGCAAATAGCGCCATGCACAATGCGCGCTCAAGCTGGTTACCTTTCTGTGGAACCAGGATGGGAAAACGAAAACGCCAGCGGCAGGGCCACAGCAGCGGCACGCCCGCAGGCGTCAGCATATCGGCGAGAATATGGCTCAGATAACCCAGCACCATGCCCTGAATCGCATCCGCAGGCACTATCCAGCTGTCGGGCACTTTTAAATAGAACAGCGTCAGCAGGCCAAATACGGCCAGCAGACTGTGGGTAAATCCCCGGTGGCCGAACGCGCGGGCGATGGGTTTTGACACCCACTTCAGACGTTGCCCGAGGAAGGATTTCGGGTGGTCGATGTCGGGCAGCAGACAGGTTAAGACGGCGGAAGGGACAATATGCCACCAGTCCCCCTGTGCCAGCACAGGGGTGAGTTCAGCATTTTTGGCAAATACTGCACACGCAATAGAAAAAAGCAGGTGGCCTTCCGCCGTCATGATAAAACCCACGAAACTGTCAATTCATACAGTATAGGGTTTTTATACAGTAGGCGGAAGAGGTGACGGTGTAACTGTTTGTCACAAACCGGCGGTAAGGGTTAACCGCCCAGCAGGTGTCGCGCCGTGAGCTCTGTCAGTGACGTGAGCTTCACATCGGCCAGGGCAAACCGGGGATCGTGACGGCCCTCTTCAGCGGGCACCACAATGGAGCGCATCCGCGCGGCTTTGGACGCCACCATACCGTTAACGGAATCTTCCAGCGCCACACAGTTAAGGGGATCCAGGCCCAGTTTCGCGGCGCAGTCCAGATAGACCTGAGGATGCGGCTTGCTGTAAGGCAATTTTTCAGCGGACGCCAGGGCGTCGAAACTGTCGCGCAACTCAAACATGGTGAGCACTTTTTCCAGCATGTGCAGCGGGGAGGCGGAGGCCAGGCCGACCTTCAGCCCCTGAGCCTTGCACAGCTCAACGGCGTCACGTACGCCGGGCAGCAGCGGCCTGTTCTCTTCCACCAGGGAAATTGCGCGGCTGATAATACGGGCGGTCACTTCATCACGGTCGGGGCCCACCCACGGCTGTTGGGCAAACCACAGGTCCACCACCATGTCGATGCGCAGACCCAGCGTATCAGGAAGTTCATTACGGCGGTTGATATCCACGCCCAGACTGGCCATGACGTCCAGTTCAGCGCGATCCCACAACGGCTCGGAATCGATCAGTAATCCATCCATGTCAAAAATTGCGGCAAGAATTTGGCGCGGTGTCGACATCACAACGTCTCCTTATCCAGGGTGTTCGACAGACGATACGTGCTAAGCACACTCTGCAATTTAGCATATTGCTTTTAAAGAGCGGGCGAAATTGATGACCAGCAGGTAGACTTAGGCACAAATAACGCGTCTTTATGAAGAGGAACTGATGACGTATCAACAAGCTGGACGCATTGCGGTCTTAAAACGGGTTGCTGGCTGGGTGATTTTTATTCCCGCCGTTATTTCTACGCTGATTTCTGTGCTCAAGTTCATGTACGATCACAGCGAAAAACAGCCGGGTATTAATGCGGTCATGCTTGATTTTGCGCATGTCATGATTGAGATGATGCGTTTTAACACGCCATTTCTGAATGTCTTCTGGTTCAACTCCCCCACGCCGGACTTTCATCAGCAGCTCAATATTGGGTTCTGGATTATCTATGCGCTGATCTTTATCGCCATGGCGTTGCAGGCCTCCGGGGCACGGATGAGCCGTCAGACGCGTTTTCTTCGTGAAGGGGTTGAAGACCAGATGATTCTCGAGCAGGCCAAAGGCCCGGAAGGGATGACCCGGGAACAGATTGAGTCCCGGATTGTGGTTCCGCGTCACTCCATTTTTCTGCAGATCTTCCCGCTCTATATCCTTCCTGCGATCGTCATTGTGGCGGGGTATTTCTTCTTCTCACTGCTTGGTTTTCTGTAAGCGGTAAGGGTGGCGTTCAGGCCACCCGTTTTGTTGTCAGGCGGCAAGCATGCGCTCGAGCGCCCGCTGGGCGTTAACAAGGTGTTCGCCACCAAAGAGGATGGCGCGGTTCATCAGCGTATACAGCTGATATACCGGTTGACGATCGAGGAAACCGTGCGGCAGGGGGGAAACGGACTGGTACCCGTCGTATATTTGCGGCGGCTGCTCAGGATGCAGCGGCAGCATGGCCAGATCGCACTCTCTGTCACCCCAGTAACAGGCCGGGTCGTAGATATAGGGGCCGTTGGGGCCCAGCGCGCAGTTATCGGACCATAAATCACCGTGCAGCAGAGATGCCTGCGGCTGGTGGGAGGCCAGACGCTGCTGAACGTGTTCGACGATGGCATCAATATTGCCAAATTCCAGCCCTTTCTCAGCGGCCAGCTCAAGCTGCCAGCCAATGCGTTGCTCGGCAAAAAACGTCGACCAGCGGCGCTGCCAGGCGTTGGGCTGAGGGGTGGTGGAGAGATCGTTGTCGAAATCGAGACCAAACTGCGGCTGGTCGCTCCATTGATGGAGTCGCGCTAACTGCTGGCCGAGAATAAAGGCGTTATGGGCATCCAGCGGACGGGCAGGGAGATATTCCATCACCAGAAAGCTGTAGTCGCGGTCACTACCCACGGCCAGGACTTGCGGAACTGTGACCGTTTTGCTGCGGGACAACAGCTCCAGTTGGTCAGCTTCGGCGGTAAATATTGGAAGAAGCTCACGTTCATCGCATTTTACGAAGAGATCGCGGCCTGCGTAGCGTAAATGCCACGCGGCGTGGATCTCTCCGCCTGGCAGTTCGTTACGCAGTTCGATTTCACCTTCACCCAGTTGCTCACTTAAAAGATGACTGATAGCCTGCCACATGATGTCTCTCCCATGTTGTCTGCCAGATCATAAAGTTAGCGCATTATTGCGGTAAAAAAATACGAACTAACGCACACCTGAGCGGTTTAAATTCATGCAGGGCACTTATTGTTCTTTTTTCTGCCAGCTTTCCCAGGTATCGACGTCAATCTCGGTGGGTTTGTCGGTCACACTTTCCACCAGACTGGCGGCCAGCGCATGCACTTCTTCTTTAGTCAGCGCAGAGATGAGACCAAATGCCAGGGTGCCTAAATCGTGAATATTACCCTCGTCATCCGTGAGCGTGAGGAGAAACTTAGCCCGGGTGAAGGCGTTGTTGAGCTCATTCAGTTCCGTCAGCGAGGCTTCATGAAGGTTGACGGTTACGACGTAGCGGGTGATGTCACCACTGCTCATAATTCACCTCATTGTTATCATGGAAGTTTTCTTAGCATAGTCGATAGTTTGCGTTTGGCGACTAAGAGATGACATTCCCCTCCATAACGATGAAGGGGAACGGGCGTTAATCCCGGGACAGGTAATCGACGATTTTTTGCGTATCGGCCAGTGAACACAGACGCGTGCCCTGGTTGATGGTTGCGGCGCTACCCGCCGCCACACCGTAACGCGCCATTTCCAGCAAAGACGCGCCCTGCGCCAGTTTCAGCGTCATCGCGCCAACCATGCTATCCCCGGCGCCTACCGTACTCTGGCTTTTCATGGGCGGTGGGACAACCTGAACGGCTGACGTTTCATCGACGGCCAGTGCCCCCTGAGGACCCAGAGAGACCACGACGCGTCGTGCTTTGCCGCTGCGTACCAGTTCCTGTGCGGCGGTGCGAACATCATCCGGTTGCGTCAACTCTCGGTTGACCAGCGCGCTGAGCTCTTTCTGGTTCGGTTTGACCAGCTCCAGATTGCCCGGCACGAGTGCCGCCTGAAGGGCCTCGCCGCTGCTGTCGACAATGCAGCGGATACCGCGCTGCTGCGCCGCCTGAATAAGCGCGGTTAATTTATCCGTACTCACTCCGGGCGGCAGGCTGCCGCTTATCACCAGCAGTGCGCCGCTTTCTATAGTCAGCACTTTCTCTTCAAGCTGACGAAACTCGTCATCACTGAGCTTCGCGCCGGGCATCACAAAGCGATACTGCTCACCGCTGGACTCCACGTGCACATGCAGGTTCTGCCGCGTCCAGTCTTTGGCCTCCACGGTCTCTACGGCGACCTGTTCATCTGCCAGCAAAGAGACCAGGTGTTCGCCGGTGGCCCCACCAACGGGAAAAATTGCCGTGGCGTGGCCGCCAAGGTGCGTAATGGCGCGCGCCACGTTGATACCGCCGCCGCCGGGCTCAAAGACAGGGGCGCTACAGCGCAACTTACCTTCCGGGTAAATCTGCGGCGTCAGGGTTGCGGAATCAAGGGAAGGGGAGAGCGTCAGGGTGTAGATAGAAACCATCATTACCTCCTTTTAGCGTGGGTTCCTATTAGTCTGGCACCCTTTGTCCGGAACGCAATGTAAATAACAGTATGATTTTAAATATGAATACAGACGTAAAGTGAGGCGCGGGATATATAAAATAAAACGCTTTTTGGGATCGTTCTTATTCAAAAAATGAAATAAGAAAACATTGCTATGTTATTTGCGGCTTTTTATAATTTGTTACCTTTCTCTGGACGCCTTGTCATTGATCCTCAAGAAAGATTCCGGGACCGTGTGGTCTCTTTTTTTGTTGTACGGACTCCTTAATAAAATGAAGCTTTTAAAGACAGTTCCCGCTGCACTGATGCTGGCGGGTGGCGTGTTTGCAGCTATGAACGCAGCCGCCGATGATACCGTTTTTACTGTCATGGACGATCCCACCACCGCGAAAAAACCTTTTGAAGGTAACCTGAACGCTGGGTATCTGGCACAATCCGGTAACACCAAAAGCTCCTCTCTGACAGCGGACAGTACGCTCACCTGGTACGGTAACACGACCGCCTGGTCGCTGTGGGGAAATGCCAGCAACACGTCCGCGAATGACGAACGCTCTTCCGAGAAATATGCGGTAGGCGGACGTAGCCGTTACAACATGACCGACTATGACTACCTGTTTGGTCAGGCAAGCTGGTTAACCGACCGCTACAACGGTTATCGCCAGCGCGATGTGTTTACCGCCGGTTATGGTCGCCAGTTCCTGAACGGCCCGGTACACAGCTTCCGTTTTGAATTCGGTCCAGGTGTGCGCTATGACGAGTACACCGATGGCGATACCAAAACCCAACCGCTCGGTTACGCGTCCGGGACCTATGCCTGGCAGATGACTGACAACACAAAATTCACGCAGGGTGTTTCTGTATTTGGTGCCGACGATACGACGCTGAACTCTGAGACGGCGCTGAACGTGGCCATCAATGAACACTTTGGTCTGAAAGTGGCATACAACGTCACCTGGAACTCGTCACCGCCAGAAACGGCACCGGATCATACCGACCGCAGAACCACGGTTTCACTGGGTTATAAAATGTAATTATGGCGGGCCGATGAAAATGTCGGCCCGTTTCTCATCTCAGGCCGGTTGGCTTTCCTTCTGTTGACGTTTAGCCCCAAATCATCGCCGCCCAGCGAAGTAGCAGCATTGCGCCGCAGATGGCAATCAGCACCAGCACCATTTTCCAGTGTTTTACGGCAAATCGTTTTGTTGGCATAACCTGATCCTTGTTTGTTAACACCCACAGTCTATCAAACAGGGCTGATACATGCCCCTTCACACACAGGATCGATCAGGTTATGCCAGCGTAGGGTTGGGCTTAGAACCAGTGGAATCGTTCGGCGAGAATCAACAATAAACCTGTCGCTGAAAGGATGTTCAATATCACAACCGTTCTACTGGATACGTTCATGGTATACACCTTTGGGTTTAAAGATCTGTTCAAGAGTAGCCCAGCATTTCAGGAATGCGAGCACCGGGAATAGGCCACCTGCAAATTCATGCAAAAGTGCCAGCGCATCAATCTGCCAGCAGAGGATGCATACGCCCTGTGATTAGTGTTACCATTACGAAGCCTGCCGTAAATCCGAATTATTCTGATTCTGGCAGGTGAATGATGACGAACCAATTTGACGATTGTTGGTCAGATGGTGTCGTAATCTATTGTCAAATCACGATTATTTTCTTTGTATATGCTCTTATGTGTGGGGCATCACTGCAAATAAGGATATAAAATGCCTGTAATTACTCTTCCTGATGGCAGCCAACGCCATTTCGATCACGCTGTAAGCCCAATGGATGTTGCCCTGGATATCGGTCCGGGTCTCGCGAAAGCGACTATCGCCGGCCGTGTTAACGGTGAACTGGTGGACGCGTCCGATCTCATCGAAAACGATGCGACGCTTGCCATCATCACCGCGAAAGACGAAGAAGGTCTGGAGATCATTCGTCACTCCTGCGCGCATCTGTTAGGTCATGCCATCAAACAGCTGTGGCCCAACACCAAAATGGCGATCGGTCCGGTGATCGACAACGGTTTCTACTACGACGTTGACCTTGACCACACCCTGACTCAGGAAGATATCGACGCGCTCGAAAAACGTATGCACGAGCTCGCCGAAACCAACTATGACGTCATCAAGAAGAAAGTCAGCTGGCACGAAGCGCGTGAAACCTTCGTGAAGCGCGGCGAGAGCTATAAAGTCTCTATTCTTGACGAAAATATCTCCCATGATGACAAGCCTGGCTTGTACCATCACGAAGAATACGTCGACATGTGCCGTGGACCGCACGTGCCGAACATGCGCTTCTGCCATCACTTCAAACTGATGAAAATTGCAGGCGCTTACTGGCGTGGCGACAGCAACAACAAGATGCTGCAGCGTATTTATGGTACCGCGTGGGCCGACAAAAAAGCCCTGAACGCGTACCTGCTGCGCCTGGAAGAGGCCGCGAAGCGTGACCACCGTAAAATCGGTAAGCAGCTTGACCTGTACCACATGCAGGAAGAAGCACCGGGTATGGTGTTCTGGCATAACGATGGCTGGACCATCTTCCGTGAACTGGAAACCTTCGTACGCTCCAAGCTGAAAGAGTACCAGTATCAGGAAGTGAAAGGTCCGTTCATGATGGACCGTGTGCTATGGGAAAAAACCGGCCACTGGGACAACTACAAAGATGCGATGTTCACCACCTCGTCTGAGAACCGTGAATACTGCATTAAGCCAATGAACTGCCCGGGCCACGTTCAGATCTTCAACCAGGGTCTGAAATCCTACCGCGACCTGCCGCTGCGTATGGCGGAGTTCGGTAGCTGCCACCGTAACGAACCATCAGGTGCTCTGCACGGTCTGATGCGCGTGCGTGGCTTTACTCAGGATGATGCGCATATCTTCTGTACTGAAGACCAGGTCCGTGATGAAGTTAACGCCTGTATTCGTATGGTCTACGATATGTACAGCACCTTTGGCTTCGAGAAGATCGTGGTCAAACTCTCAACGCGCCCGGAAAAACGTATCGGTAGCGATGAGACCTGGGATCGCGCAGAAGCGGATCTCGCCGTGGCACTGGAAGAGAACGGGATTCCGTTCGAATATCAGTTGGGCGAGGGCGCATTCTACGGTCCGAAAATTGAATTTACCCTGTATGACTGCCTCGATCGCGCATGGCAGTGCGGAACGGTACAGCTGGACTTCTCCCTGCCGCAGCGTTTAAGCGCCTCTTATGTTGGCGAAGACAACGAGCGTCAGGTACCGGTTATGATTCACCGTGCAATTCTCGGTTCTCTGGAGCGCTTCATCGGCATCCTGACCGAAGAGTTTGCTGGCTTCTTCCCAACCTGGCTTGCGCCGGTGCAGGTCGTGGTGATGAACATTACCGATTCTCAGGCGGATTACGTTAAAGAATTGACGCAGAAACTACAAAATGCGGGCATTCGCGTAAAAGCAGACTTGAGAAATGAGAAGATTGGCTTTAAAATCCGCGAGCACACTTTACGTCGTGTCCCGTATATGTTGGTCTGTGGTGATAAAGAGGTGGAAGCAGGCAAAGTTGCCGTTCGCACCCGCCGTGGTAAAGACCTGGGCAGCCTGGACGTAAGTGAAGTGATTGAGAAGCTGCAACAAGAGATTCGCAGCCGCAGTCTTCAACAACTGGAGGAATAAGGTATTAAAGGCGGAAAACGAGTTCAAACGGCACGTCCGAATCGTATCAATGGCGAGATTCGCGCCCAGGAAGTTCGCTTAACAGGTCTGGAAGGCGAGCAGCTGGGGATTGTGAGTCTGAGAGAAGCAATCGAAAAGGCTGAAGAAGCTGGAGTAGATTTAGTTGAAATCAGCCCTAACGCCGAACCGCCAGTTTGTCGTATCATGGACTACGGCAAGTTCCTTTATGAAAAGAGTAAGTCTTCTAAGGAACAGAAGAAAAAGCAAAAAGTTATCCAGGTTAAGGAAATCAAGTTCCGTCCTGGTACCGACGATGGCGATTATCAGGTAAAACTCCGCAGCCTGATTCGCTTTCTGGAAGATGGCGATAAGGCCAAGATCACACTGCGTTTCCGCGGTCGTGAGATGGCCCACCAACAGATCGGTATGGAAGTGCTTAACCGCGTCCGTGACGATCTGAGTGAACTGGCAGTAGTCGAATCCTTCCCTACGAAGATCGAAGGCCGCCAGATGATCATGGTGCTCGCTCCTAAGAAGAAACAGTAGGCCTTCAAGTAGCAATTCCTGTGGAGCCTTTGCGCTTCACAGGTTTTGTTCGCCTGGGTTTCGTTTATTTAACAATGCGAAGTGGAAGTTATTAAAATGCCAAAAATTAAGACCGTACGCGGTGCTGCTAAGCGCTTCAAAAAAACCGGTAAAGGTGGTTTTAAGCACAAGCACGCTAACCTGCGTCACATTCTGACTAAGAAAGCTACCAAGCGTAAACGTCACCTGCGTCCAAAAGCCATGGTTTCTAAAGGCGATCTGGGCCTGGTTATCGCGTGCCTGCCGTACGCATAAGTCGTTTCGTTTAACTTTTTTAACTTAGAATAGATACAGGAGAGCACACATGGCTCGCGTAAAACGTGGTGTAATTGCACGTGCACGTCACAAGAAAATTTTGAAACAAGCTAAAGGCTACTACGGTGCGCGTTCACGCGTATACCGCGTTGCCTTCCAGGCTGTTATCAAAGCAGGTCAGTACGCTTACCGTGACCGTCGTCAGCGTAAGCGTCAGTTCCGTCAACTGTGGATTGCGCGTATCAACGCAGCAGCACGTCAGAACGGTATTTCTTACAGCAAATTCATCAACGGCCTGAAAAAAGCCTCTGTTGAAATCGACCGTAAGATCCTGGCTGACATCGCAGTATTCGACAAAGTAGCGTTCACCGCTCTGGTCGAAAAAGCGAAAGCAGCACTGGCATAAGCCAGTTGAGAGAGGGGGCCTGGCTCCCTCTTTTCGTTTCAACAGCATCAAAACGTTGACAATTTTGGGGCTACCCTTTTCAATAAGGCGTTAGGTTCCTTACCACACAAGGTAACGCAAGCATGAATGCTGCTATTTTCCGCTTCTTCTTTTACTTTAGCACCTGACATCAGGAGGCTAGCGCGTGAGAGACGAAACGGAAAACAGCGCCAGAAAGCCTCCTGATGGAGGCTTTTTTTGTATCTGCCGCTGGTAAATATCGCTACATAACGAGGAAAATCATGTCACATCTCGCAGAGCTGGTTGCCAGTGCAACAGCCGCCATTAATCAGGCCTCAGATGTTGCCGCGTTAGACAATGTCCGCGTCGAATATCTTGGTAAAAAAGGGCACCTGACCCTTCAGATGACAACCCTGCGTGAACTGCCGGCAGAAGAACGCCCGGCAGCAGGTGCGGTAATTAACGAAGCCAAAGAGCAGGTACAGCAGGCTCTGAACGCGCGTAAGGCTGAGCTGGAAAGCGCGGTGCTGAATGCGCGTCTGGCCGCAGAGACGATCGACGTTTCCCTGCCGGGTCGCCGAATTGAAAACGGTGGTCTGCATCCGGTTACCCGCACCATCGATCGTATTGAAAGTTTCTTCGGTGAGCTCGGCTTTACCGTGGCGACTGGCCCGGAAATTGAAGATGATTACCATAACTTCGATGCCCTGAACATTCCTGGCCATCATCCGGCACGTGCTGACCACGACACTTTCTGGTTCGACGCGACCCGTCTGCTGCGTACCCAGACCTCCGGCGTTCAGATCCGTACCATGAAGGAGCAGGAACCGCCAATCCGCATTATCGCGCCGGGCCGCGTCTATCGTAACGACTACGATCAGACTCACACCCCAATGTTCCACCAGATGGAAGGCCTGATTGTTGATAAAAACATCAGCTTCACCAACCTGAAGGGCACACTGCATGATTTCCTCAACAACTTCTTTGAGGAAGATCTGCAGGTTCGTTTCCGTCCTTCCTATTTCCCGTTCACTGAACCGTCTGCGGAAGTGGACGTGATGGGTAAAAACGGTAAATGGCTGGAAGTGCTGGGCTGCGGTATGGTGCATCCAAACGTGCTGCGCAACGTGGGCATCGATCCGGAAGTTTACTCTGGCTTTGCGTTCGGTATGGGCATGGAACGTCTGACCATGCTGCGCTACGGCGTGACCGATTTACGTGCATTCTTCGAAAACGATCTGCGTTTCCTCAAACAGTTTAAATAAGGGCAGGACAGAACAATGAAATTCAGTGAACTGTGGTTACGCGAATGGGTTAACACCACGCTGGACAGCGATGCGCTTTCTAACCAGATCACCATGGCGGGTCTGGAAGTGGACGGCGTTGAGCCGGTTTCTGGCGCGTTCAATGGCGTGGTCGTGGGTGAAGTGGTGGAGTGCGGTCAGCACCCTAACGCGGACAAACTGCGCGTAACAAAAGTCAACGTGGGCGGTGACCGTCTGCTGGATATCGTCTGCGGTGCACCAAACTGCCGTCAGGGGCTGAAAGTGGCCGTGGCGACCGTCGGTGCTGTGCTGCCGGGCGATTTCAAAATCAAAGCTGCCAAACTGCGCGGTGAGCCGTCAGAAGGTATGCTGTGCTCGTTCTCTGAGCTGGGGATTTCCGACGATCACAACGGCATCATTGAGCTGCCGCTGGATGCGCCGATCGGTACCGATATCCGCGAATATCTGAAGCTTGATGACAACACCATCGAAATCAGCGTCACGCCAAACCGTGCTGATTGCTTAGGGATTATCGGCGTGGCGCGCGACGTTGCCGTGCTGAACCAGACCGAACTGAACGCGCCGGAGATCGTCCCGGTTGAAGCGACCATCAGTGACGTTCTGCCTATTCAGGTTGAGGCGGCGGATGCCTGCCCACGCTACCTCGGTCGTGTGGTGAAAGGCATCAATGTGAAAGCGCCAACCCCGCTGTGGATGAAAGAGAAACTGCGTCGCTGCGGTATTCGTTCTATCGATGCGGTGGTTGACGTGACCAACTACGTACTGCTGGAGCTGGGTCAGCCGATGCACGCGTTCGATAAAGATCGTATCGAAGGCGGTATCGTGGTGCGCATGGCGAAAGAGGGGGAAACCCTGGTTCTGCTTGACGGCAGCGAAGCGAAACTGAACGCCGACACGCTGGTGATTGCTGACCACAGCAAAGCGCTGGCGATGGGCGGTATCTTCGGTGGCGAACACTCTGGCGTGAACGATGAGACGCAAAACGTGCTGCTGGAATGTGCATTCTTCAGCCCGCTCTCTATCACCGGTCGCGCACGCCGTCACGGTCTGCACACCGATGCCTCTCACCGTTACGAGCGCGGTGTTGACCCTGCGCTGCAGTACAAAGCGATGGAACGTGCCACCCGTCTGCTGATCGACATCTGCGGCGGTGAAGCGGGCCCGGTGATTGATGTCACCCACGAAGCCACGCTGCCGAAGCGCGCGACCATCACCCTGCGTCGCAGCAAGCTGGATCGCCTGATTGGTCACCACGTACCCGATGCGCAGGTGACCGATATCCTGAAGCGTCTGGGCTGTGAAGTGACCGAAGGCCAGGACGAGTGGCAAGCCGTTGCGCCATCCTGGCGTTTCGACATGGAAATTGAAGAAGATCTGGTGGAAGAAGTGGCCCGCGTGTACGGCTACAACAACATCCCTGACGAGCCTGTGCAGGCGGGTCTGGTGATGGGGACCCACCGTGAAGCCGACCTGTCCCTGAAGCGTGTGAAAACCATGCTGAACGACAAAGGCTACCAGGAAGTGATCACCTACAGCTTTGTTGATCCAAAACTGCAGCAACTGATCCACCCAGGTCAGGAAGCCCTGATCCTGCCAAGCCCAATCTCCAGCGAAATGTCGGCTATGCGTCTGTCTCTGTGGACCGGCCTGCTGGGCACTGTCGTTTATAACCAGAATCGCCAGCAAAACCGCGTGCGAATTTTCGAAAGCGGTTTGCGCTTTGTGCCGGATAATCAGGCAAATTTAGGCATCCGTCAGGATCTTATGCTGGCTGGTGCGATTAGCGGTAACCGCTATGAAGAGCACTGGGACCTGGCAAAAGGCACGGTTGATTTCTACGATATGAAGGGCGATCTGGAAGCGATTCTCGATCTGACCGGTAAATTATCTGAAATTGAATTCCGCGCAGAAGCCATTCCGGCCCTGCATCCGGGTCAGAGTGCAGCCATCTATTTAGACGGCAAACGTGTTGGTTTTATTGGCGTTGTTCACCCTGAGCTGGAACGTAAACTGGACCTGAACGGCCGTACCATCGTGTTTGAGCTGGAGTGGAACCTGGTGGCAGACCGCGTGATCCCTCAGGCTCAGGACGTCTCCCGCTTCCCGGCAAACCGCCGTGATATCGCGGTTGTGGTCGCCGAAAATGTGCCTGCAGCAGATATTTTGGCCGAATGTAAGAAAGTTGGCGTAAATCAGGTAGTTGGCGTAAACTTATTTGACGTGTACCGCGGTAAGGGTGTTGCGGAGGGGTATAAGAGCCTCGCCATAAGCCTGATCCTGCAAGATACCAGCCGTACACTCGAAGAAGAGGAGATTGCCGCTACCGTCGCCAAATGTGTAGAGGCATTAAAAGAGCGATTCCAGGCATCATTGAGGGATTGAACCTATGGCGCTTACAAAAGCTGAAATGTCAGAATATCTGTTTAATAAGCTTGGGCTTAGCAAACGGGATGCCAAAGAGCTGGTAGAGCTGTTTTTCGAAGAGATCCGTCGTGCTCTGGAAAATGGTGAGCAGGTAAAACTCTCCGGCTTTGGCAATTTTGATTTGCGAGACAAAAACCAACGTCCGGGTCGTAACCCGAAGACGGGGGAAGATATTCCCATTACAGCCCGCCGCGTGGTGACCTTCAGACCCGGCCAGAAGTTAAAAAGCCGTGTCGAAAACGCAACGCCCAAAGCAGAGTAATATGAACTAACTAAAAAGGCCGCCCATGCGGCCTTTTTTCTTTGCGCTCCCTGGCAAACCCGCCGTAAAATCAATGATATCTCTCGCAAATAAAACCGAATACATGCTTGATTACGCCCATCGCCAGCACCGTTCCGATCAACGTCGCCTGCTTTTACTGGTGCTGCTGCTCATTGTCGCCGCAGGGATTAGCCTCTGCGCCGGTGACAGGTGGATAGGGCCTGAGAGCTGGTGGGGGCCAGACGGGCAACTCTTTGTCTGGCAAATTCGTCTGCCGCGCACCGTCGCGGTGATGCTGGTGGGGGCCGCGCTGGCGCTGGGCGGAACCATTATGCAGGCGTTATTTGATAACCCGCTGGCGGAACCGGGGCTGCTCGGCGTCTCGAACGGGGCTGGCGTGGGGCTGATTGCCGCGGTAATGCTGGGTGGGGGAGAGCTCTCCGGGTGGAGTATTAGCCTGAGCGCCATTCTCGGCGCATTACTGATCACGGTCATCCTGCTTCGCTTCGCCAGACGGCACTTATCGACCAGCCGTCTGCTGCTTGCCGGCGTGGCGCTCGGGATTATCTGCAGCGCGCTGATGACCTGGGCCGTCTACTTCTCAACCTCCTTTGACCTGCGACAGCTCATGTACTGGATGATGGGCGGCTTTGGCGGCGTTGACTGGCACCAGGGCTGGCTTATGGTGCTGCTGGTCCCGGTTATTGTGTGGGTTGCCCTGCAGGCGCAGCCGCTGAATATGCTCGCGCTGGGTGAAACCTCTGCCCGCCAGCTCGGTATGCCGATTGGGTTCTGGCGTAATGTGCTGGTCATTGCCATTGGCTGGCTGGTCGGCGTCAGCGTCGCCCTCGCGGGGGCAATTGGTTTTATTGGGCTGGTGATCCCGCACATGCTGCGCCTGTGTGGCCTCACTGACCATCGAACCTTGCTTCCGGCCTCGGCTGTTGCAGGGGCCGTTACGCTGCTGGTGGCCGATATCATCGCCCGGCTTGCCCTGACAGCCGCAGAGTTGCCCATTGGCGTGGTGACCGCCACGCTGGGCGCGCCGGTCTTTATCTGGCTACTATTAAAAGCTGGACGTTAAATCACGATACCCGTAAGACAACCTGAGGGAATGCTATGCAGTCAGATATCCTGAATACTGAAGTGACCACCATTGATGGCGATAACACCACGCTGGAAGGCTACAAAGGCAACGTGTTGCTTATCGTCAACGTGGCATCCAAATGTGGCCTGACGCCGCAGTACGAGCAGCTGGAGAACATTCAGAAGGCCTGGGAGAAGGACGGATTCACCGTGCTGGGGTTCCCGTGCAACCAGTTCCTGGGCCAGGAGCCGGGCAGCGAAGAGGAAATTAAAACGTTCTGTAGCACCACCTACGGCGTCACGTTCCCTCTGTTCAGCAAAATTGATGTCAACGGTGAACATCGTCATCCGCTGTACGCGAAGCTGATCGCTGCCGCACCGAAAGCCGTTGCGCCGGAAGGAAGCGGTTTTTATGAACGTATGGCCAGCAAAGGCCGCGCGCCGCTCTACCCGGATGACATTCTGTGGAACTTCGAAAAATTCCTGATTGGTCGTGATGGCCAGGTGGTGCAACGTTTTTCACCGGATATGACGCCTGAGGATCCGATTGTGATGGAATCTATCAAGCTGGCGCTGGCGAAATAATGTCACTGCTGATGCAGCTCACGGACGTTGCCGAAAAGGGACGTCTGGCGCCGGTAACCGGTACCGTCAATGCGGGTGAAATTCTGCATCTTGTCGGGCCGAACGGCGCGGGGAAGAGCACGTTGCTGGCGCGGATGGCAGGCCTGGTCGGTGGTGAAGGGCAGCTAACGCTGCTGGGGCATCCCCTTACCGACTGGACGCCAGTCTCGCTGGCGCACCGGCGCAGTTACCTTGTGCAGCAGCAGACACCGCCCTTTGCGATGCCTGTCTGGCACTACCTGACGCTGCATCTGCATGATAAGCACCATACGGCGCTGCTGACGGACGTGGCTGCCGCCCTGGGGCTGGAAGATAAACTGGCTCGTCATGCCAGCCAGCTTTCGGGCGGAGAGTGGCAGCGGGTGCGTCTGGCGGCCGCAATCGTGCAGATCCACCCGGCCGGTAATCCTCACGGGCGGCTGCTGCTGCTTGATGAACCGATGAGCGGTCTGGATGTGGCGCAGCAGGCGGCACTGGATACGCTGCTAAGCACCCTGAGCCGAAAAGGCATTGCCGTAGTAATGAGCAGTCATGACCTCAACCATACCCTGCGTCATGCCCACCGGGTATGGTTGCTGTCGAAGGGAAACCTGATCGCCAGCGGTACGCGGGATCAGGTTCTCACGCCACCTAATCTTGCCCGCGCGTACAATATGGCGTTCCGCAGGCTGGACATAGAGGGACATAAGATGCTGATTTCTACCGGGCAGGAGTAACCGTTTCTTGCCTGTTCACACACTTGCACGCTAAATTACGAAAAGAACAAAAAAAGCAGAGGATTCGTCTGAAATGCGATTCTGGTTTCTCCTGATGGCTGCACTCTTTCTTGCGGGATGCAGTAGCCATCGTGCTCCGCCGCCTAACCCACGGCTTTCAGATTCGATCACCGTCATTGCCAGCCTTAACGATCAGCTGAGCAACTGGCGCGGCACGCCTTATCGCTACGGCGGCATGAGCCGTGGCGGGGTGGATTGTTCCGGCTTTGTGCTGATGACGTTTCGCGATAAGTTTGATTTACAGCTGCCGCGCGAAACGCGTAAACAGGCTGAAATCGGTACGGAAATTGATAAAGACGATCTTCTGCCGGGGGATCTGGTTTTCTTCAAAACCGGGTCGGGTGAAAGCGGTCTCCATGTGGGGATATATGATACAGACAATCAGTTTATTCACGCGTCGACCAGTCGCGGGGTGATGCGTTCTTCTCTGGATAATGTTTACTGGCGTAAAAGTTTTTGGCAGGCTCGACGTATTTAGTCGCCGCCGGACGCCTCTTATGACGGCAGGGTAACTAATAAATCATGCCGTTTTTTCTCAAATAAGATGATTAAAGTTAAATTTACCTAAAATTAGCTTAGCCCGCATGTGTCTGTTTTATCTAAAACTGGCTATTATTCTACAACCAGGATAAGATTATTTTAGATTCAGGGATAAATCTGAAAATTAATACGGAACTAATGAAATTAATCTTATTAAAATCAAGACAGTGGAATTGTATCAGCAATTGCTCCAGGATGTCCTCTCTCATCTTTAATGCGGGGCGAGTGCAATGATTATTACGCTAGATAATGCTTACCAGTCTGAACTGTTGCTTCAGCCTGCCCGTAATAGCGCAGGTGAGCTGAAAGGTTTAGACATTTTGGTTAACTTTACTGGCGTCGGCAGCGAAGTGAGGATCCCTACTGAACTCGTTATCCCGCGGCTTTCCGAGGCGGAAGAGTTAGCGCTGTTTAACGAAAAATTGCAATTGCTTGATACCTGTAAACTGTTTTTTATTCAGCATCAGTTAATTGCATGGATCAATATTACACCTGTAATTGTTGAGTTTTTATTAAGTAATGGAAACGCTGTTTCAATTCTTGAGCGCTATCCGTTTCTGGAGTTTACTGTTAATGAGAATTATCCAGGTTTAAATAACGGAAAGGACGATCTGCAGCTGGCAAGAATGGCGATCCATTTCCCGTTGGTCCTGGCAAACTTTGGCGCAGGCGCAGCATCGCTCAAAGCGGTCTATGATGGATTATTCAAACGGGTCATTCTCGATAAAGGATTCATTCAGCAGCGTGCTCAGGAACTCTCCTTTGAGCCCTTTATGCGCGCAATCCTCTGGCAAATCACGCCGCACTGTCAGTCGGTGATCGTCTCGGGCATTGACGATCACGCCCTGTTGCAGCGCGTCCTGTCCTTCAATTTTGGTGCCATGCAGGGGGCGCTGTGGCCTGCCGTCTCTGCTGAACACGTCACCACGCTGGTTCAGCAGCGATAACCCTTGCTTTCGCCCGTGTTTAAGACCGGGTAAACCCTCTACACTAAAAGCAGGAGGACTTATGACCCTGTCTTTTACTGCTCACTGGCATGACGAGTTGCCTGGTTTTTACACCGCACTCAAACCGACACCGCTACAAAATTCCCGTCTCATCTGGCATAACGATCGGCTGGCAGACGAGCTGGCTATTCCACCCGCGCTGTTTCAGCGTTCAGACGGCGCTGGCGTCTGGGGCGGCGAAACGCTACTCCCCGGGATGCAACCCCTGGCTCAGGTCTACAGCGGGCATCAGTTTGGCGTCTGGGCGGGTCAACTGGGCGACGGCAGGGGGATCCTGCTCGGCGAACAACAGCTTCCCAACGGGGAGACGGTTGACTGGCACCTGAAAGGCGCAGGGCTGACTCCCTATTCACGTATGGGCGACGGGCGCGCGGTACTGCGTTCAACGATTCGTGAATGCCTGGCATCTGAAGCGATGCATGCGCTGGGTATTCCAACGACCCGTGCGCTGTCGATTGTCACCAGCGATACGCCGGTCGCGCGCGAAACGATGGAAAAAGGAGCCATGCTGATGCGCATTGCGCAAAGCCATCTGCGCTTCGGTCATTTTGAGCACTTTTACTATCGCCGCGAGCCGGACAAGGTTCGCCAGCTAGCGGATTTTGCCATCCGTCACCACTGGCCGCATTTGCAGGACGAGGCGGATAAATACGTTCTCTGGTTCAGGGATGTGGTGGCCCGCACGGCCACGATGATCGCACGCTGGCAAACGGTGGGCTTTGCCCATGGCGTTATGAATACGGACAACATGTCGATCCTCGGGCTGACCTTCGATTACGGTCCGTTTGGTTTCCTCGATGATTATCAGCCGGGGTATATCTGCAACCACTCCGACTACCAGGGGCGCTACAGCTTTGACAATCAACCGGCGGTGGGACTGTGGAATCTGCAGCGTCTTGCGCAATCCCTGTCACCGTTTATCGACGTTGATGCCCTCAATGATGCGCTCGATGGCTATCAGGAGACGTTGCTGCGCGAATACGGCACGCTGATGCGCAACAAGCTGGGGCTGATGACCCAGGAGAAAGGCGATAACGATATCCTGAATGGCCTGTTTACCCTTATGGTACGTGAGGGCAGCGATTATACCCGTACCTTCCGCATGCTGGGCCAGACAGAGCAGCACAGTCCTGGCTCGCCGCTGCGCGATGAATTTATCGACCGACAGGCGTTTGACGACTGGTTTACTCAGTACCGCACGCGGCTACAGCAGGAGCAGGTGGATGATGCTACCCGCCAGAGGCAGATGAACGCGGCGAACCCGGCGATGGTGTTGCGCAACTGGCTGGCGCAGCGGGCGATTGAGCAGGCAGAGCAGGGGGAATACGCTGAGTTACACCGTCTGCATGTGGCGTTGCGCACGCCGTTTGCCGACCGGGATGATGATTACGTCAGCCGCCCGCCTGACTGGGGCAAGCGGCTGGAGGTCAGCTGCTCAAGCTAGTCTTTTGCCGGGTGGCGCAGGACATCACTGAGCGACCCAGCCGCCATCCATATTCCACGCTGCGCCGCGAACGTTAACGGCGCTGTCGCTACATAAAAACAGCGTCAACTCACCCAGCTGTTCCGGGGTAACAAACTCACCGGAAGGCTGTTTCTCGCTCAGAAGCTGGTCCTGGGCCAGATCCGGCGCGACGCCCTGTGCAATACGTTTGTCGATCTGCTGTTGCACCAGCGGCGTCAGTACCCAACCAGGGCAGAGCGCATTCGCGGTAATCGCAGTGCGGGCGGTTTCCAGCGCCAGCGACTTCGTAAAACCCACCACCCCATGCTTGGCAGCAACGTAGGCTGACTTCTCTTTTGAGGCCACCAGGCCGTGAACGGAGGCGATATTAATGATGCGCCCCCAGTTTTTCTCCCGCATGGCAGGCAGCGCCAGCCGGCTGGTGTGGAACACTGCGGAAAGATTAATGGCGATAATGTCATTCCATTTTTCAACCGGAAACGCCTCAACCGGAGCCACATGCTGAATCCCGGCGTTATTGACCAGAATATCCACCCCGCCAAACTGCGTTTCGGCGTAGCGCATCATGGCTTCAATCTGCAGGACATCACGCAGGTCCGCATCGTGATAGCCCGGTTTTTTGCCCAGTTGCGCGATCTCTGCGCGCGCCGCTTCGCTGTCACCGAAACCGTTAAGAATTAATTGTGCCCCGGCTTTCGCCAGTACCCGGGCGATCCCCAGGCCAATGCCGCTGGTTGAGCCGGTCACCAGGGCGGTTTTACCGTTCAGATTCATCTTTTTCTCCTTACACAATGCCGGTCAGATAGAACACGGCAATGACAAAAAGCACTGCCAGACTTTTAATGATAGTGATAGCGAAAATGCCGCCGTAGGCCTGACGATGGCTCAGACCGGTGATTGCCAGCAAGGTGATCACCGCGCCGTTATGGGGAAGGGTATCCATCCCGCCGCTGGCCATGGAGGCCACGCGATGCAGCACCTCAAGGGGGATATTGGCCGCGTGGGCGGCGGCAACAAACGTGTCGGCCATGGCCGCGAGGGCAATGCTCATCCCGCCGGACGCCGAACCGGTGATCCCTGCAAGAACGGTCACGCTGATGGCTTCATTGAGTAACGGATTTGGAATGGCCGCCAGCGCGTGGGATAACACCAGAAAACCGGGCAGGGCGGCGATCACCGCGCCAAAACCGTATTCCGAGGCGGTATTCATCGCGGCCAGAATGGCCCCGCTAACCGCCGTGCGGCTGCCTTCCGCCAGACGTCCGCGGATATTGCGAAAGCCAAAAGCCAGCACCAGCACGATACCGGCGATCAGCGCCGCTTCCACGGCCCAGATGGCGGTGATCTTGCTTACCTCGATCACAATCGGCTTTGCCAGTCCGGGAAGGGTCAGCTCGTGGCTGGTGCCGTACCAGCCGGGGATCCAGCGGGTAAGCAGCAGGTTGAGGATCCCTACCAGCAGCAGAGGAGAGAGGGCAATCAGCGGGTGAGGGAGGTTAATGTCGTCCGGCGTTTCCGGTTCATTTTTCAGATCCGTGCCGTACCCCTCGTTGTTCTGGAGCGCTTTGCGGCGCTGGCGCTCCAGCCAGAGCAGACCAAAACAGATAATAAACAGCGAACCAATCAGCCCCAGCCACGGCGCGGCCCAGGCGTTTGTGCCAAAAAAGCTGGTGGGGATAATGTTCTGGATCTGCGGCGTACCGGGCAGGGCATCCATGGTAAACGAGAATGCCCCGAGCGCCACGGTGGCCGGGATCAGCCGTTTCGGGATGCCGCTCTGGCGGAACAGTTCGGCGGCAAAGGGGTAAACCGCAAACGCCACCACAAACAGCGAAACGCCGCCGTAGGTTAACAGCGCACACACCAGGACAATCACCGGGATGGCGTGACGCCGCCCGAGGATCCGAATCGCTGCGGCGACGATAGCGCGCGAGAAGCCGGAGAGTTCAATCAGCTTGCCAAACACGGCACCCAGCAGGAATACCGGGAAGTAGAGCTTGACGAAGCCGACCATTTTTTCCATAAACAGCCCGGTAAACGTCGGGCCGACGGCGCCAGGATCGGTCAGCAGCACGGCGCCGAGCGCCGCAATCGGGGCAAACAAAATCACGCTGTATCCGCGATAGGCCGCCAGCATCAGCAGTGCCAGCGCCGCCAGGGCAATTAACACACTCATTACGACTCCTCACTTTAATTATTATTCGGGTACCAACGAGAGGCTTAACGCTCGACGGTCAGGGCGATGCCTTGTCCGCCGCCTATGCACAGGGTGACGAGCCCTTTTTTAACGTCGCGGCGCTGCATTTCGTACAGCAGCGTCACGAGGATGCGGCAGCCGGAGGCGCCAATCGGATGACCAAGAGCAATCGCGCCGCCGTTTACATTCACCTTGCGCGTATCCCAGCCGAGCTGCTTGCCCACTGCAAGCGCCTGCGCGGCAAAGGCTTCATTGGCTTCAATGAGATCCACCTCATCCAGCGTCCAGCCCGCCCGCGCCAGCGCCGTCTGGCAGGCGCTCACCGGACCGATGCCCATCACCGACGGGTCAACCCCCGTCACGGCGTAACTCACAATGCGACCGAGGATCGGCAGTCCGCTCTGCCGCGCATTTTCTTCGCTCATCAGCAGTACCGCAGCGGCACCGTCATTGAGCGTCGAAGCATTTCCCGCCGTGACCGTCCCTTCCTCGCGTAAAAATGCCGGGCGCAGTTGCGCAAGCTGCTCAGCGGTGGTCTCTGGTCGGGGCTGTTCATCACAACGAATAACCCGCGGTGGCTTTTTGCCCTCTTTCACCGTGACTGGCGCTATCTCGGCGTCAAACCGACCGGACGCAATGGCGGCCGCCGCTTTTTGCTGCGACCGGGCGGCGAAATCATCCTGCTGTTCGCGGGAAATACCGTACTGCCGGGCAACGTTTTCAGCGGTGATGCCCATGTGGTAATCGTTGAATGCGTCCCACAAACCATCGGTAATCATGCTGTCCTGCAGACCCGTATGGCCAAACCGCAAACCAGACCGCGCCCCGTCCAGCAGATAGGGGGCGTTGCTCATGCTCTCCTGACCGCCTGCGATAACCACCCCGACGTCGCCGCTGCGGATCGCCTGCGCGGCGAGTTGTACCGCTTTCAGGCCCGCGCCGCACACCAGATTGACCGTTGTCGCTGGCATGCTGACGGGTAATCCGGCGGCGATGGCCGTCTGACGCGCCGGGTTTTGTCCACATCCCGCCGTCAGCACCTGACCGAAAATCACGTCGTCAATCTTCTCTTTATCAAGACCGCTGCTCTCAAGCAGGTGACGTACCGCGACAGCCCCCAGCTCAACCGCAGAGAGGGAGGCGAGCGATCCGCGAAAACTGCCGACAGGGGTACGCGTTGCCCCGACAATCATGACCTGTTTCATCCGAAGCCCTCAGCTAAAGCGCATCTCGCGCACGTCGTCCGCCACAATGATTTTCCCGGCCGTTTTCGCCACGATCTCGTCAATACTGACGCCGGGGGCATACTCCCGCAGGATGAACGCGCCATCCTCAATTTCCAGCAGCGCGAGGTCGGTTAACACCCGACGGATGCAGCCCACGCCCGTGAGCGGCAGCGTGCAGCGCGGCAGCAGCTTTGACTCACCGCTTTTTGAGGCGTGGGTCATCACCACAATGATGTTCTGCGCCCCGGCAACGAGATCCATCGCGCCGCCCATCCCCTTCACCATTTTTCCGGGGATCATCCACGAGGCGATGCTGCCCTCAACGTCCACTTCAAAGGCACCCAGCACGGTCAGGTCGACATGACCGCCGCGGATCATGGCAAACGACTGCGCTGAGTCAAAAATGGCGGCCCCTGTCCGTGCGGTGACGGTCTGTTTACCGGCGTTGATCATGTCGGCGTCGAGGCTCTGCTCATCGGGGAAGGCGCCCATCCCCAGCAGACCGTTTTCCGACTGGAGCATCACGTCCATCCCTGCGGGAATGTAGTTCGCCACCAGCGTCGGAATGCCGATCCCCAGGTTGACGTAGTAACCGTCACGCAACTCGTGGGCCACGCGCATGGCCATCTGTTCACGGGTCAACATCGTCACACTCCTTGCGCGCGCAGCGTGCGCTGCTCAATGCGTTTTTCAAACTGGCCGACAATCAGCCTGTCGACGTAAATGCCCGGCGTATGAATAGCCGACGGAGGCAGTTCACCTGGCGGAACAATCTCTTCCACCTCCACCACCGTTATCCGGCCCGCGGTTGCCATCAGCGGATTAAAGTTTTGCGCGGTATGGCGATAGATAACGTTGCCGTACCAGTCCGCCTTCCAGCCTTTGATGAGCGCGAAATCCCCCGTAATGGCCTCTTCGAGGATGTAATGTTTATCCGCAAACTGGCGCACCTCCTTGCCTGCAGCCACGGGGGTGCCATAGCCGGTCGCGGTGTAAAACGCGGGGATCCCGGCGCCACCTGCGCGCACCTTTTCGGCCAGCGTCCCCTGCGGCGTGAGTTCCACCTCCAGCTCGCCGCTCAGCACCTGCTGCTCGAACAACGCGTTTTCGCCGACGTAAGAGGCCACTACCTTGCGAACCTGCCGCGTCTCAAGCAGGATCCCGAGACCGAAGCCATCTACGCCGCAGTTGTTCGAGACCACCGTCAGCCCCTGCACCTGCCGACGTCTGACTTCGGCAATCAGGTTCTCTGGAATGCCGCACAGGCCGAAGCCGCCCGCCAGCACGGTCATCCCGTCCGTCAACCCATCCAGCGCCTGCGCATAGCTGCCGACGCGCTTATCCAGTCCTGCCATACTCATCCCTCCCGTTAACCGTGCCGGTATCATTAGGGGCGGCGACTCATTTGTTAATTTTGAATTTGTGACCCACTCATTTGGTTTTTTTATTAATTTCCTGTTAACTAAATTTTTTCAATTAGTTAACAGGGTGAAAAATGAGAATGAGTGTCAAACAGTTACGCGCGTTTTTAGCGGTAGCTCACACTCTGAATTTCGCGCACGCCAGCGAACGGCTGAATCTCTCTCAGCCAGCCCTGAGCCTGACGATAAAAGGGCTGGAGGATGCGCTCGGTGGACCGCTTTTACAGCGCAGCACGCGCAAGGTGGCTCTGACGCAGGAAGGGGAGACCTTTTTGCCGATGGCTCGGCAGCTGCTGGCGGACTGGGATAACGTCGAAGAGGCCATGCACCAGTGCTTTACCCTGCAGCGCGGTAAAATCTCGGTCGCGGCCATGCCGTCGTTTGCGGCGAATGTCTTACCCGAGGTGCTAAAAGCGTTTCGCGACCGCCACGCCGGGATCAACGTCACCGTGCATGATGTGATTAACGAGCAGGTGATAGAGATGGTCCGGGAAGGGCGCGTGGAGATGGGGATCGCATTCGAGCCTGCACCAACGCACAACCTGCTGTTTACCCCGCTGGGCCTCGACCGGTTTATTGCCATTGTGCCGAAATATTCTGCGCTTGCAGGCAAAAAGCGCCTGACATGGGACGCGCTGCTGACGCTGGATTTCATTACCCTGCAGCGTCCCTCTGCGGTGCGTCTGATGATGGAAGAGGAGCTGGCGCGAAGCGGCAGAAAACTGGAGGTCGCCCTGGAGAGCCATCAACTGGTGACGGTTGGGCGCATGGTTGCCAGCGGGCTGGGCGGCAGTGCCGTACCGGCGCTGTGTGAGACCCAGATGGCCTCACTAGGCGCGGTGTGTATTCCGCTGGACAGCCCGCCCATTGAAAAGTGTATCGGGGTGATCCATCCCGGGCACACGCAGCTTTCTAAAGCAGCGCATGCCCTGCTGGAAACCCTGAAAGATTTTTATCAGCCGGGTCAGGGGGCGAGAAACACCTGCGGCGCGGCGTGAGCCGGGTGCCGGCCAACGTGAACCTGCGCGCCGTACCACTTTGCCAGCGCATTGGCCTGCAAAACGGTTTCCGGTTTCCCCTGGGACACGATTTTTCCGCCGTGCAGCAGCAGGATGCGATCCGCCCACAGCGCCGCCAGATTAAGGTCATGCAGCACCACGCACACGTGCAGATGTCCCCGCCGGGTCAGAGATTTCAGAAGGCGCAGCAGATGCTGCTGGTGGTAGAGATCCAGCGCAGACGTGGGTTCATCCAGAAAAAGCCAGCCGCGTGGTGCACCGTCGCACCAGAGCTGAGCCAGCGCGCGGGCGAGCTGGATGCGCTGCTGCTCGCCGCCGGAGAGTGCGGCAAACTGCCTGCCCGCCAGCGGTAAACACCCGGTAACGGCCATCACTGCTTCTACTACCGAGGCTTCAGGCGTGCGGGTCCAGGGCGCGCGACCCATGCCGATTACTGCTTCAACCGGCCAGTCAAATCCAATCTGCGTGTTCTGGCGCATCACCGCCCGGTAGCGGGAGAGCGTCTCCGGCTGCCAGGCGGCGATCGGCGTGCCCGCCAGGCTGCATTGTCCGCCCGCCGGTTTAAGATAGCCGGTAAGCAGCCGCAATAGCGTGGATTTCCCGGCGCCGTTGGGGCCAATCAACGCCACCATCTCGCCCTGAGATAAGGTCAGCGACACGTCGTTAATCAGCGTCCGTTGCCCGACGCGAAAAACAAGGTTTTCGCCACAATAGCGTTCAGCCATGCGCGCCTCCACGACGAAAGATAAGCCACAGAAACCCCGGCGCGCCGAGAAGGCTGGTCAATAAGCCGACCGGCATTTCCGCCGGGGCGACCACGTTGCGCGCCAGCGTATCGGCAACCAGCAACAGCAACGCACCGGCCAGCACCGAACCAGGGAGTACGGCGCGGTGGTCGGCTCCCAGCCACATGCGCACCAGGTGCGGCACCACCAGGCCGACAAAGCCGATAACGCCGCTGACCGCAACGGCGGCAGCCACCAGAAGGGCACTGCACAGCAGCAGGATCCGCTGCACGCTGGCGACGTCCACGCCGAGGTAGTGCGCCTCTTCGTCACCCAGTTGCAGCAAATTAAGGGCGCCTGCCAGACGCCAGATAACCAGCACGGTGGGTATCATCAGCGACGAGACGGCCAGCAGCGTTGACCACTGCGCCTGGCCGAGGCTGCCCATTCCCCAGAGCGAAAGCTGGCGAAGCTGGGCATCATTGCTGAGCCATGACAGCACGCCGACGGCCGCGCCGCACAGGGCGTTGATGGCAATGCCTACCAGCAGCAGGCGCGACAAAGAACCGTCACGTTGTCGGCTGAGGATAAAAATCACCAGGGTGGCGGCCAGCGCACCGAGAAACGCCGCCAGCATCGGGGCATACAGCATCACCAGGGCAGGCAGCGAGAGGGGAAGCACCACCCACAGCGCGACGGCAAGTGCCGCGCCGCTGCTGATGCCGAGCAGGCCTGGGTCTGCCAGCGGGTTGCGAAACAGCCCCTGCATCACGCAGCCCGCCACTGCCAGTGAACCGCCGATCGCCAGCGCCAGCAGCACGCGAGGCAGGCGGATCGTCAGCCAGATCTGACGCAGCGCTTCGTCTGTGCCGTTCCACAGCAGGCTGACTGGCAGGTGTAATGCCCCGACCCCGGTTGCCGCGAGGGTTATGATGGCCAGGATCGCGGTCAGCATCCATAACGATAAGGTGATCCGCCGGGACATCAGGGCAGCTGCTCCGCTTTGCTGCGCAGCTGCTGGATGGCCTCTGGCGTTCGCAGGCTGAAGCCCAGCAGCGCCATATCGTCAATCGCCAGCACCTGCTTGTTTCGTCCTGCCGGGGTTTGCGCCAGGCCGGGCAGCTTCCACAGGTTCGCTTCACCGCCCAGGGCGGTGATTCCGTCCGAGGAAATCACCACCAGATCGGGCCGGCTGGCGATGATACCTTCCTGAGACAGCGGCTGATAGCGGGTGAACCCCTGCATCGCGTTCTGCAGTCCCGCCGCGCGGATAGCGGCATCGGCGGCGGTCTGTTGTCCGGCAGCCATGGCGGTCATCCCGCCGTGGTTGAGAATAAACAGCACCCGCTTGTTGAGCGGCGATGCGGGAAGTGTCGACAGCGCCTGACGCAGCCTGTTGCGCAGGGCTTCCCCCTCGGCCTCGCGGTGCGTTGCTTCCGCCACGATCCGCACCTTTTCATCAATGACGCTCAGGTCGTTACTGGCGGGAATTTCGATCACCCTGACGTGGCTTTGTTCAACCTGCTTTAGCGCCAGAGACGGCTGCGCCTGAGCACTGGCCAGCACCAGCGTGGGGCGCAGGGATAAGATCCCTTCCGCGTTGAGCTGGCGCAGATAGCCTACGTCAGGCAGCGCATTCGCCGCCTGAGGCCACTGGCTGGTGCTGTCGCGCGCCACCAGCGAAGAAGCCGCACCGAGGGCGTAGACAATCTCGGTGACGTCGCCGCCGAGCGTGACGATTTTCTCCTGCGGCGCAGCAAACGCCAGCAGGGGCAGGGCGCCAATCAGGGCAAACCACCATTTCATGCGGCCAGCCCTTTCGCCGTTAAGGCGTCAATCTGGCTGCGCCACCGGCTCTGCTCCGGCTCGCCTTCGGTACGCTGGCCGTACAGCTGGGCGATTTGCGTCCCGTCGGCGGCAAACAGCTCCAGGCTGGTGACATGCCCGTCTGCCGTTGGTTTGCGCGTGACCCACGTTTCCGCAATGGATCCTTCAAGCAGATGCAGGGTAAAGGTTGGGTTAAAGATGTTCAGCCAGCCTTTCATCGGCACCAGCTTTTCCACCGCACCGGTGAAGATCTGCACGCAGCCGCGGTTGCCGACGAAGATCATGATGTCGTTCCCGTCCCGGCGCGCCGCTTCCAGCAGCTGCGCCAGCGCGGTGTTCTCTACCTTACAGGCCAAATCGTCCCCCACCAGGCGAAACGCCTGCTGGCGGTTGAGGTTATGGCGCTTGAGCAGGCTGAAGAACTGATGCACATCGGTCATGGCGCGCCACTCGGCATCCACGAGCGCGGCTTCCGGCTGTTCAGCGTGGGCCGGGCGCTCGGCCACCTTCAACGCCAGCGGGGGATTCTCGGCAAAGATAAAGCGGGTCAGCACGTCTCCCCAGGCGGAAACGTCGGTGTTCTCCGTGGCGTAGACCTTCAGCAGGGCATCGCCCTGGTGGTCGAAGAACTGAATGCTCTGCCGCTCGCCGCGGGCGGTGGCTTCACTGATGTGAAACGCGCTTGCCCACTGGTAGAGGAACAGGCGCAGATCCAGCGCGCGCGGGTTAAGCACCAGCCCGGCGTGTCCGGTCAGGTGCTGGTTGGTGAAGCTCCCTGTCTGTTCATGTACGGCATAGTCGTTACGGCAGATACATTTGGTTTCGCCCACCGCTTCTAGCGCGCCGAGGATCTCGCGGATTTCACCGCGCAGTCGCCAGGCGTCGTGACCCACGCGGGCAAAGGCCAACTCTGCTTCGCTGATGTGCATTAAACTGGCGATGTCGCGCGCGTACTTTCCCGGATTATCTTCTTTGAGCTCAAGCCAGCGTGTGTAGTGATTCATTGTCTTTTCCTTCTGAAGAGTGGCCCCGACGGGAATTACCACTGATAGCTTACGAAAATCTTGCCGTTACGGCCGTCCTGCGGAATGCCCTGAGGGGACCAGTACGCTTTGTCAAAGGCGTTGCCGAGCACCAGCGTTGTGGTTACGCCTTTGAGCCGCTCCTGGCCTTTGTAGCTCACGTAGAAATTGTTGACCGCATAGCCTGGCTGCTGGCTGTAGCTGCTGCTGATATGCGTTGACCGCTCGACAAAGGTGCCAATCCAGCCGACGGAGAAACCGCTTTGCGCCACCGGAATGTCCAGCTTGCTGGTGACGGTGTCCGGGTTGATGCTGGAGATGTATTCGCCCGTATCGGTGTCTTTCCCGCGCGTGCGGTTATAGGCCAGGTCAAGGTTAAAGAGGTCGGCCGAGTACGTTGCCATCATGTCCCAGCCCCAGATTTTGGCGTTCGGGACGTTATCGGACATGGTGGTCGCCGCCGCAAAATCGACGGTGGTGGAGATGTAGTCTTTAGCTTTGGTGTCGAAATAGCTGGCTTTGAACTCCAGCGCATCGTTGGCAAGCAGCAGATCGTCGAAGCGCAGGCCAAAACCAAACTCCTGCGTTTCGTTGGTTTCCGGGCGCAGGTTCGGGTTGGGCACCCAGTAGTTGGTATAGAAACTGCCGATGGAGAAGTGTTTGGCGTCGTTATACATCTCGCCCATGGTGGGCGCGCGGAACGCCTGCGCGTAAGAGCCAAACAGCATCAGCCAGTCAGTCGGGCTGATGGTTAACCCGGCGCGGGATGACCATTTATCGGCATCGACATTGTCGTAGCCATCGCTGCTGCCGCGGTAATTGTCATAGCGTGTGCCGCCAAGGAGGGTGACGGGAAGATCGCGAAGGGTAATTTCATCCTGCAACCAGCCAGAGCTGAAATCGATTTTCGCTTCCGGGAAGCCGGTGGTGGCCCCGCCCGGGTGCTGCTCCTGACGGTAGTATTCCCCACCGTAGGTCAGCAGATGTGCTGCAAAGGTGTCGCTGAACAGGCGCGTGCGGTTTTCCACTTTGCCGCCTTTGGTGGTCTGTTTGCGAAACTCACCGCTGCTGTCGATATTCTGTGCGTTAATGCGCGCTTCGGACCAGTAAATTTTCGCGTCGGCGTTCAGCCAGTCGTTACCCGCCGGGGCAATGTTATAGCCCAGCTGCGCGTCACGCTGAATGGTGGAGCGATCGGTCATCGGGTTACTGCTGTCCGCCCCGGGGGTTTGCGGGTTTTTCGGCTCCCGGGCGGCGTTGTTGTAGTAGCGCAGGGAGCCGCTCAGGGTCTGGGCCGGGTCGATTTTCCAGCTGCCTTTCGCCAGCATGTTATTGATGGATTCGTCGTTAGGCGCCGTTGCACCGTCGCTCTGGCGGATATCTCCGCGATCGCGGCTTGACCAGGACACCAGCCCGTCCAGCGTGTCGGTGCGGCCGTAAGCGCTGGCCCCCATGCCAAGGCTACGATCCCCCGTCGCGCCGGTACCAAACACGCGGTAACCGCTGCTTTTACCCGGCTCCAGCAGATCCTTCGCATCGACGGTGTCATACGAAATCACGCCGCCCAGCGCGCCGCTGCCGTACAGCAGGGCCGACGGACCGCGAACCACTTCGATACGTTTAATCAGCGCCGGGTCGAGGAAGGTGCTGTTCAGGTGTCCGGTATCGGTTCCCTGGCGCACGCCGTCCACCAGCACCAGCACGCCGCGACGGTCATAGCCGCGCAGGTTCACGTCCTGCCCGTTGGTGCGCCCGGTGCCGTCCAGCGTCAGACCGGGGATGTTACGCAGCAGGTCGGCAGCCGAGCTGGCGGTCTGTTTCTCCGGCGCGCTGGCGTCAATCACGCTCACCATCATGGGGGCTTCAAAGGCGCTGCGGGCGTTACCCGTGGCGATCACGGTCATTTCATCTGTGGCGGCAAAAGCGATGCCCGGCAGGGCGCTGACGATCGCCAGCGCCAGAAGTGACGGTCGTAAAGATGCGGAAGGCAGGTGTGGCATAGCAACTCTCCATAAGCATTGAAAAGCGCTGGCTGCCTGGGGTTCACCTGGGTGGCTGGCGTCGTTTTTGTGTTGTTTATTTTGTGAGGATCAATTTTCCGGCATGGGTCTGGCGCAGAAGGTAGCGCTGGCCGTCATGCTCGATAATGACCCGCCCCTCATCGCCGAGCAGTGTTTTACTGTCAATCCTGCGCTCGGTAGGGGCTGGCGCTGTGTGTGTTTTTGCTGGCGTTGCCGCGCTGTTATCCGTACGTGACATAATGTTTATAAATAACAATCAATGTAACAATGATAATCATTATCAATAAACTGCAAATTCACAGCAAGCGTTTTTGTGAAAAAAGAGTGAGGGGATCAACTTTGGAGGTGAAGTGCGGTTTGATGCCCTCACCCCGACCCTCTCCCACGGGGAGAGGGAGAAGGGCACAAATCGTAGGCCGGGTAAGCGCAGCGCCACCCGGCAGGATGTTAAAAGCGAGTGTCCACGGCTGCAGCCAGCTTCTCCAGCAGCAGTTCACTGTCTTCCCAGCCCAGGCACGGGTCGGTGATGGACTGCCCGTAAACCATCTGCTGTCCGGCGACAATCTTCTGCGTCCCTTCCTTGATGAAACTTTCGGCCATAATGCCGGCGATAGCGGTTGAACCGCTGCGGATCTGCTGGCAGATCTCATCGCACACATCCAGCTGGCGGCGATGCTGTTTCTGGCAGTTGCCGTGGCTGAAATCTACCACCAGATGTTCCGGCAGGTCGAACTCGGCCAGCGACTCGCAGGCCGCCGCAATATCTTCTGCATGGTAATTGGGCTTCTTGCCGCCGCGCATAATGATGTGGCCGTACGGGTTACCGCTGGTCTGGTAAATGGTCATGTGGCCGCTCTTGTCCGGTGACAGGAACATATGGCTGGCACGGGCTGCGCGGATGGCATCCACCGCGATACGGGTGTTGCCATCGGTACCGTTTTTAAAGCCCACCGGACAGGAGAGGGCAGAAGCCATCTCGCGGTGGATTTGGCTCTCGGTGGTGCGCGCGCCAATCGCGCCCCAGCTGATCAGGTCGGCGATGAACTGCCCGGTCACCATATCGAGAAACTCGGTTGCCGTCGGCACGCCCAGCTCGTTGACCTGTAACAGCAGCTTACGCGCCAGCTCAATACCGTGATTCACACGATAGCTGCCGTTCAGGTCAGGGTCGGAAATCAGGCCTTTCCAGCCCACCACGGTGCGCGGTTTTTCAAAGTAGGTTCGCATCACGATCTCAAGGCGATGCTGGTACTTATCCCGCAGCCACTGCAGCCGTTTGGCATAATCCATCGCCGCATCCAGATCGTGGATGGAGCACGGCCCAATCACCACCAGAAGACGCGGGTCTTCACCATTGAGGATTTTTTCAATGCGTCGACGGGAGGCCGTCACATGTTCCGCAACGGTGGCGGAAACGGGATGCCGCTGTGCCAGTTCAGCCGGCGTAACCAGGCTGTCAATGCGCGCAGTGCGGAGTTCATCGGTTTTATTCATGGAATGTCTCAGAAAATTTTTGCTTCATCGGCAGACTACCGGGAAGTGATGGGCATCACCTTAAACCAATCCCTGCTGATTTCAAGTCGGGGCGACACCGCCCCGTGGTTGCCGATGATGATACCTGAATCTGAGTTAATGTACTAGCATATTAGTACATGCGGCGGTTAAGCCCCATGATGTCGAGAATTTTGGTGGCGATCTCTTCTACCGAATAGTTGGTGCTGTTCAGCCACGGGATCTGGTTTTTACGGTACAGCGCTTCCACTTCGGAGACCTCCATTCGGCACTGGCGCATCGAGGCGTAGCGGCTATTTTCGCGGCGCTCTTCGCGGATGGCGGCGAGGCGTTCCGGGTTGATGGTCAGGCCAAACAGCTTGTGCTGCAGCGGCTTCAGGGCGGCGGGCAGCACCAGGTTATCCATGTCGTCAGCAATAAACGGGTAGTTGGCGGCGCGAATACCGAACTGCATCGCCAGATAGAGGCTGGTCGGGGTTTTGCCACAGCGCGACACGCCCAGCAGGATCACCTGCGCCTGGTCGAGATTACGCAGAGAGATACCGTCATCGTGCGCCAGGGTGTAATCAATGGCGGCGATACGGGCATCGTACTTGGTCAGGTTACCGGGATTAAGCCCGTGGGTACGGTGGGCGATGGGCGTCGGGTCGAGCTTCAGTTCGCTTTGCAGCGGGGCCACCAGCGCCTGCACGATGTCCTGACAGAAGCCTTCACTCTGCAGAATGATCGAGCGAATCTCGGGGATCACAATCGAGTAAAACACCAGCGGGCGGACGCCGGTCTGCTGATAGATGGCGTCAATCTGGTCTTTCACCGCTTTGGCGCGGCTCTCATTTTCGACAAACGGCAGCGTGATGCTGTTAATCGAAACGGGGAACTGCGACATCACCGCGTGGCCCAGCACCTCGGCGGTGATCGCCGTCCCATCAGAAATATAAAAAACGTGGCGATCGACAGCACTATCCATTTTACCCACCCTGAATATCATACGTAATTGTCTGAAAGCATAAATTAAAAAAGTAATTTATACAGCAAAGAACTTATCCTAATTATGAATGAAACGCTGTTTTTGATTTTCCTGAAAAGTGGATTTCATTTTTCAAATAGCGACTTTATTTTTGGGGTTTCTGGCTGAATATAGAGGAATCATCGGCTTAATCGTTGATGGGAAAGTATCCGAAAAGTTGAAAATTTAAATTGCTTACACGATTCACCGTTTTTTTAGCGGAAATAAATATGCCACTATAAATACGTAGTCAGGCGTTACTTACTCCGATCAAATATCACAAAAGGATTGTTTCGATGTCCAACAATGGCTCGTCACCGCTGGTGCTTTGGTATAACCAACTCGGCATGAATGATGTAGACAGAGTTGGGGGCAAAAATGCCTCCCTGGGTGAAATGATTACAAATCTGTCAGGTATGGGTGTCTCCGTACCGAACGGGTTTGCCACCACCGCCGATGCCTTTAACCTGTTTTTAGACCAGAGCGGTGTTAACCAGCGCATTTACGACCTGCTGGATAAAACGGATATTGATGACGTTACCGAGCTTGCGAAAGCCGGGGCGCAGATCCGCCAGTGGATCATCGACACACCTTTCCAGCCGGAACTGGAAAAAGCCATTCACGACGCGTACAACCAGCTTTCTGCTGATGACGCGCAGGCCTCTTTTGCCGTGCGCTCTTCTGCCACCGCAGAAGATATGCCGGACGCCTCGTTTGCCGGGCAACAGGAAACTTTCCTGAACGTTCAGGGATATGACGCCGTGCTGGTGGCGGTGAAACATGTCTTTGCGTCCCTGTTTAACGACCGTGCCATCTCCTATCGCGTGCATCAGGGCTATGACCACCGTGGCGTCGCGCTTTCCGCTGGCGTTCAGCGCATGGTGCGCTCGGATGTCGGTTCCTCCGGTGTCATGTTCTCCATCGATACCGAATCCGGCTTCGACCAGGTGGTGTTTATCACCTCTGCATGGGGTCTCGGTGAGATGGTGGTCCAGGGGGCGGTTAACCCTGACGAATTCTACGTTCACAAGCCGACGCTGGCCGCTGGCCGCCCGGCGGTGGTGCGCCGCACCATGGGCTCGAAAAAAATCCGCATGATCTATGCCCCGACGCAGGAGCATGGCAAGCAGGTGAAAATTGAAGATGTGCCGCAGGAGCAGCGCGATCGCTTCTCCCTGACCGACGCCGAAGTGCAGGAGCTGGCGAAGCAGGCGGTGCAGATCGAAAAACACTATGGCCGTCCGATGGATATCGAATGGGCGAAAGACGGTAACACCGGCAAGCTGTTTATCGTGCAGGCCCGCCCGGAAACCGTCCGTTCTCGCGGCCAGGTGATGGAGCGTTATACGCTGCACGCGCAGGGCAAAATCGTGGCGGAAGGCCGTGCGATTGGTCACCGTATCGGTGCCGGTCCGGTGAAAGTGATCCACGACATCAGCGAAATGAACCGTATTGAGCCTGGCGACGTGCTGGTAACCGACATGACCGACCCGGACTGGGAGCCGATCATGAAGAAAGCCGCGGCTATCGTTACCAACCGCGGTGGCCGTACCTGTCACGCTGCCATCATCGCGCGTGAACTGGGTATTCCTGCGGTTGTCGGCTGCGGTGACGCTACCGAGCGCATGAAAGACGGACAGAATGTGACCGTCTCCTGTGCCGAAGGCGATACCGGCTACGTGTATGCTGATATCCTCGACTTCAGCGTCAAGAGCTCCAGCGTGGATACCATGCCGGACCTGCCGCTGAAGATCATGATGAACGTCGGTAACCCTGACCGCGCGTTTGACTTCGCCTGCCTGCCGAACGAAGGCGTAGGTCTGGCGCGTCTGGAATTCATCATCAACCGTATGATCGGCGTCCACCCGCGTGCGCTGCTGGAGTTTGACGACCAGGATCCGAAACTGCAGAACGAAATCCGCGAGATGATGAAAGGCTACGACTCGCCGAAAGAGTTCTACGTCGGCCGTCTGACCGAAGGGATCGCCACGCTGGGCGCGGCGTTCTGGCCGAAACGCGTGATTGTGCGTCTGTCAGACTTTAAGTCTAACGAATACGCCAACCTGGTGGGCGGTGAGCGCTACGAGCCGGAAGAAGAGAACCCGATGCTGGGCTTCCGCGGAGCCGGGCGCTACGTATCCGACAGCTTCCGCGACTGCTTCGCGCTGGAGTGTGAGGCGGTGAAACGCGTGCGCAACGACATGGGGCTGACCAACGTCGAGATCATGATCCCGTTCGTGCGTACCGTGGATCAGGCGAAAGCCGTGGTGGACGAGCTGGCACGTCAGGGGCTGAAGCGCGGCGAGAACGGGCTGAAGATCATCATGATGTGTGAAATTCCGTCCAACGCCCTGCTGGCTGAGCAGTTCCTTGAGCACTTCGACGGCTTCTCTATTGGTTCGAACGACATGACGCAGCTGACGCTGGGTCTGGACCGCGACTCCGGCGTGGTCTCTGAGCTGTTCGATGAGCGTAACGAGGCGGTGAAAGCGCTGCTCTCTATGTCCATCCGCGCAGCGAAGAAGCAGGGTAAATACGTCGGGATTTGTGGTCAGGGCCCATCCGACCATGAAGACTTTGCCGCATGGCTGATGGAAGAGGGGATTGATAGCCTGTCCCTGAACCCGGATACCGTGGTGCAAACCTGGCTGAGCCTGGCGGAACTGAACAAGTAACCGCTAAAAAACGGATAAAGGCGAGGAGATATCTCCTCGCCTTTTTTATTTCCGCCCGAATATGCTCCCCATCACAAATAAAGTAAAAAACTAAATATCATAATTTGTCTGTTAATTTAGACAATTGTTAGCCCGCAAAGCGTTGCTAATACTTGAGCCTTACTGCGCATTTCCCTGGTGAAGATGCGCAACTGGTTGAAATACGTTTTAACCTGATAAAAAGGCAAATAACAATGACAATCTCCTCTGTATTGCGTACCAAAGATAAAATAGGTTATGGCTTAGGTGATATGGCCAGCGCGCTGGTCTGGCAAACGGCAACGCTATTTCTCGCTTATTTCTATACGGACGTTTTTGGTTTGCCCGCCGCGGTTATGGGCACCATGTTTTTAGTGGTGCGCGTGGTCGATGCGTTTGTCGACCCGTGCATTGGCGCGCTGGTGGATCGCACCCGGACGCGCCACGGTCGTTTCCGTCCCTGGCTGCTGTGGTTTGCCATTCCGTTTGGCGTGAGCTGCCTGATTACGTTCTATGTCCCGGATGTTGGGCCAACGGCAAAAATCGTGTATGCCTGCGTGACCTACGCTATTTTAAGCCTGATTTACTCCGCGATTAACGTGCCTTACTGCGCCATGCCGGGCGCGCTGACGCTGGATCCGCGCGAGCGTCACTCCCTGCAATCCTGGCGCTTTGGCCTGTCGTTTATCGGCGGGTTGATTGTGACGGTAATTGCCCTGCCGCTGGTTTCCTTGTTAGGCCAGGGCAACGTGCAGAAAGGCTATTTCTATGCCATGAGCCTGATGGGGCTGCTGGGGATTGTGCTGTTCTTCTGCTGTTTCATGATGACCCGCGAGCGTTATTCTCCACGCAACGATACCTCCGGATCCATGTTCACCGATTTAAAACTGCTGGCCGGAAACAGCCAGTGGCGTATTGTGTTCCTGTTTAATATTTTACTGTTAACGGCGGTGGTGACGCGGGGTTCCGCCACGATGTATTACGTGAAATATGTGCTGTTGCGTCCGGAGCTGGTTTTTGCCTTTATTGTTTCCGGGATGGTGGCCTCCTTAAGCGGCGCATTATTATCCGAACGGCTGCTGGGGAAATTTGACCGCGTACGCGCCTATCAGTGGACCATTATTTCCTTCGTCATCTTCGGCGCGCTGATTTTCTTCCTGCCGCCTTCTCAGGTCTGGCTCATCTTTGGCCTCAATATCGTCTTCAGTTTTGTGCAAAACCTCACCACACCGCTGCAGTGGACCATGTTCTCCGATGTGGTGGACTACGAAGAGCACCGCAGTGGCCGCCGCCTGGACGGGCTTGTGTTCTCCACCGCGCTGTTTGCCATCAAATTTGGCCTGGCGCTGGGCGGGGCGGTCGTCGGCTGGGTGCTGGGAATGGTGGATTATGCGCCCGGTGAGCCAGCCCAGGCGCCGCACGTGCTCTCGACCATTAACGCACTGTTCACCCTTATCCCTTGCGCGCTGTTCCTCTGCATGGTCGCGCTGCTGGCCATCTACAAACTGAACAGCCGGCTGGTGGACTCCATCGCCCGGGAGCTGGCCAGCAAACGTGAGGTAAGACCCGAAGCAGGGCAGCTCAGCCCGGCAACCCCTTCCGCACTACAGGAGTAAAACATGACAGCTATCTATAAGGACGCGGGACGTCCCGTGCACGAGCGCGTCGCCGATTTACTGGCACGCATGACCCCGGAAGAGAAGTTCGCCCAGATGCATGCGTACTGGCTGATCCTCGATGAAAACGGCAACCACCGCGAGCGCAGCGATCTGAGTGACGAATTTGCCGGCGTTAGCCAACAGGCCTCCCTCGGCGAACTGCTTAAGCTGGGCGTCGGGCAGATCACCCGTCCGCTGGGGACCCATATCGTTGACGCGAAAACCGGGGTACGCGCCGCTAACCGCCTGCAGCGGATGATGGTGGAGGAGACGCGTCTCGGCATACCGGCGCTGTTCCATGAGGAGTGCCTGGTGGGGCTGCTGTGTAAAGACGCCACGCTGTTCCCGTCGTCGCTGAACTACGGTTCAACCTGGGACCCGGAACTGGTGCAGCGAGCGGCACAAGAGATTGGCAAAGAGGCGCGGTCTGTGGGCTGCCAGCAGGGGCTGGCGCCGGTGCTGGATGTCTCCCGCGACGTGCGCTGGGGGCGAACCGAAGAGACCTTTGGCGAAGATCCCTGGCTGGTGGGCGTCATGGCTACCGCCTACGTTAAGGGACTGCAGGGCGACAAACGTGACCTGCTGGCGACCCTCAAACATTATGTGGGTCACTCGTTCAGTGAAGGCGCGCGTAACCATGCTCCGGTACACCTGGGTTTTAGCGAGCTTAACGACACCTTCCTGCTGCCGTTTGAAATGGCGGTGAAGCTCGCCAACGCCGGTTCGGTAATGCCCGCCTATCACGATATTGATAACCAGCCGGGCCACAGCGACAGCTTCCTGCTGACCACCGTCCTTCGCGAACATTGGGGCTTCGACGGGATCGTTGTGGCCGACTACGGCGGCGTCAGCCTGCTGCATCAGCATCATGGGGTTTCCCACGATGCGGCAGAATCTGCCGCGCTGGCCTTCAACGCCGGGCTGGATGTTGAGTTGCCGAAAGATGATTGCGCACGCCACCTGGCCGAAGCCGTCGATCGCGGGCTGATCGCCATGGCGAAAGTGGATGAGATTGTGGGCCGTGTACTGACCGAAAAATTCCGTCTCGGCCTGTTTGAACAGCCATATGCCGATGAAAACGGTATCGATCTGCAAAATGAAGTGACCCGCCAGGTCGCGCGGGAGGTGGCGACAAAATCGATCACGCTGCTGGAGAACAACGGCATTTTACCTCTCGGCGGCAAACCCCGCGTGGCGGTGGTAGGGCCGACGGCAGACGATCCGCTGGCGTTACTCAGCGGCTACAGTTTCCCCGTGCATCTGATCATCAGCGATATGGTCGAGGAGACCTCTCAGGTGACGACGCCGCGCGCGGCGCTGGAGCATTACCTCGGCGCGTCGCAGGTTCGCTACGCGAAAGGGTGTCACATCATCGAAAAACGGATGGCGGGTGCGCCGGTCTTCCCGGGGGACAGCGGCGGCAAACCGATGCAGCAGTCGCCGGTTTCGCAAAGCACCGCCTTGATCCCCGAGGCTGTGAACGCGGCGCAGGAGAGTGATGTCGTCGTGGCCTGCGTGGGCGATCTCGCCGGGCTGTTCCAGAGCGGTACCGTGGGGGAAGGATCGGATACCGACTCCTTAAACCTGCCGGGCGTGCAGCAACAGCTACTGGAGGCGCTGGTGGAGACGGGCAAACCGGTGATTGTCGTGATGACCGGGGGGCGTCCTTACCATCTTCAGGGCCTGGAGGACAAGGTGGCCGCGCTGATCGTGGCGTGGGCACCGGGGCAGGAAGGGGGCTGGGCCATTGCGGACGTGCTAACGGGGCGTGCGGAGCCGCAGGGGCGTCTGGTGGTGAGCGTACCGAAAAGCGCCGGCGCGATGCCGTACTACTACAATCACAAGCTCAAAAGCGGCGGCACGCCGTTTGCGTTCCATTTCGGTGCACGTTACCCGTTTGGCTTCGGCCTCGGCTGGACGACATTTAGCTGGGGGAACGCGAGCGTGGCTTCATCTGAGGTGTCGGTCGACGGCGAGGTGGCACTGAGCGTGGAGATCACCAACACCGGGGAGCGCAGCGGCAGCGAGGTGGTGCAGGTTTACGTCAGGGATAAGGTCGCCACGCAGGTTCGGCCGCTCCAGGAGCTGAAGGCCTTCCAGCGCGTCACGCTCTCACCGGGGGAAACCGCCACGCTCACCTTTACGCTGCCGGTGGAGATGTTCAACTTCACCCGTCGTGACGGGAAACGCATCGTTGAGCCGGGCGAGTTTGAGCTGCAGATGGGCGCATCGTCAGCGGATATCCGCGAGACGGTTACGGTTAATGTGACAGGGGAAACGCGGGTGCTGCCTGCTGAGTGGCGGATGCTCAGTACCTGTGAGGTTAAGCGCGCGTAGTCAGGATAAAAAAAAGCCCATCGTGGGAGATGGGCAAAGACTACACACAGCAATTCGTTGTTTCACTCAGGGGATTTCCATGCTTATAAATCAAGGTGTTGATTTATAACCGTGTGCTAATAGTAGGCATGTCCGCTTTTAGCGTCGATCGGATTCGTCTCAATAGTTAAAGAGACGTAAAGATTTCTTGAGGTTAGGAGCAGATTGAGTGCAGAAATGGCGGGTCTGACCAGTGTGTAACGAATAAATACTTTAGCAGTGTTAAAGTATTGAGCGGGAGAATGTAGGCCGGGTAAGCGTCAGCGCCACCCGGCAACAAGACTTAATGGGTATTCTTTTCTTCCAACTCTTCCAGTTCGCTCAAAATCACGTCCGGGTCAGTTCCCGGCGGGGGAATTTCATGCACCCAGGCGGAGAACAGACGCCAGGTGACGGCGAGAAGCACCGGGCCGATAAACAGGCCAATCATGCCGAAGGCAATCAAGCCGCCAATCACCCCGGAGAGGATCAGGATCAGCGGCAGGTCAGCGCCCATGCGGATCAAAATCGGGCGAATGACGTTATCCATAGTGCCGACCACGCAGCTCCAGACCAGCAACACCGTTCCCCACGTGGTATCACCGGTCCAGTAGAGCCAGATGATGCTGGGGACCAGCACCAGCAGCGGCCCCAGTTGCGCAAGACAGGTCATCAGCATGACCACGGTGAAAACCGTGGCGTACGGTACGCCGGAAATCGCCAGACCAATACCACCCAGCACCGCCTGCACCAGCGCGGTCACCACCACGCCCAGCGCAACCGCGCGTACGGCCTGTGCCGCCAGCAGTACCGCAGCGTCGCCCCGTTTACCCGCCAGGCGGGTAGCAAAGTGACGAACGCCCAACGCCACCTGTTCACCGCGCCAGTAGAGCAGGGCGCTGAAGAGCAGCATCAGGGTACAGTGCATCATAAAGCGGCCAATATGCGCCGCCTGACCCACAAACCAGGTGGTGGTGGTGCCAATATACGGGCGAACTTTTGCCATCAGCGCACTGCCACCCATCTCCAGCAGGCTATGCCAGCCGCTGTAGAGTTTTGCACCCACCAGTGGAATGCTGTTCAGCCAGGCGAGATCCGGCAGCGTCAGGTCGCCACTGGTAATGGCACGGATAACCGGGCCGCTGGAATCCACCAGACTGTTCACCAGCAAAGCAATGGGAATAATAAACAGCAGGAACAGCAGCAGCGTCATGACCAGCACGGCTAACCCACGGCGGCCGAACAGCAGCTTCTGCAAGCGCAGCAATAAAGGCCATGTGGCGACGACCACGGTCGCGGCCCAGGCGAAGCCGAGAATAAAGGGTTGAACAATCCACAGACACGCAATAATCATGAGGGCCAGGAACAGCACCGACAGCAAAATTTGCGCAACATCCCTGGGCTGGCGAACATTGACCATAAATGAAACTTTCCTTAATAAAACACCAGCGAGGCTGGCGGGAAGGGAAAACCGCGTCTCTCTAATCATTAATGATATCAGCGATTTTTGACAGGCGAATTCTGCCTGTAATTCAGCAGAGATTATAAGAAAAAAATGTGATAAAACTTTCCGGACACAACGCAAACGATTTCACATTACTCTAATTAGGGTCGACGGTCATGATCCCACAGATTTCTCAGGCACCTGGCGTCGTTCAGCTGGTGCTTAATTTTTTGCAGGCACTGGAGCAACAGGGTTTTACAGGTGATACCGCCACGAACTATGCCGACAGGCTGACGATGGCCACCGATAACAGTATTTACCAGCTTCTTCCCGATGCCGTCGTTTTTCCTCGTTCAACGGCCGACGTGGCGCTGATTGCCCGGCTCGCCACGCAGGAGCGCTTCGCCTCGCTGGTCTTTACGCCGCGCGGCGGCGGCACCGGAACCAACGGTCAGGCGCTGAACCAGGGCATCATTATTGATATGTCGCGCTATATGAACCGCATCATCGAGATCAATCCTGAAGAGGGATGGGTGCGGGTCGAAGCGGGCGTGATCAAAGATCAGCTTAACCAGTACCTCAAACCGTACGGCTACTTCTTCGCACCTGAACTCTCCACCAGTAACCGCGCCACCATTGGCGGGATGATCAACACGGATGCCTCCGGCCAGGGCTCGCTGGTCTACGGCAAAACCTCCGATCACGTACTGGGCGTGCGAGCGGTTCTGCTGGGAGGCGATATCCTCGATACCCAGCCGATGGCGGTGGAGCTGGCGGAAACGCTGGGCAAAGATAACACCGCCAGCGGGCGCATTTATCACACCGTGCTGGAGCGCTGCCGCGACAACCGACAGCTGATCCTCGATAAATTCCCCAAACTGAACCGCTTCCTGACCGGGTACGACCTGCGCCACGTCTTTAACGATGACCTGACCCAGTTTGATTTAACCCGCGTGCTGACCGGCTCCGAAGGCACGCTGGCGTTTATCACCGAGGCGCGGCTGGATATCACCCGGTTGCCGAAGGTGCGTCGCCTGGTGAACGTCAAATATGACTCGTTCGACTCCGCGCTGCGCAATGCGCCGTTTATGGTGGAAGCTAAAGCGCTGTCAGTGGAAACCGTTGACTCTAAAGTGCTCAATCTGGCCCGGGAAGATATCGTCTGGCACTCCGTTAGCGAGCTGATTACCGACGTGCCGGGTAAAGAGATGCTGGGTCTTAATATCGTGGAATTTGCCGGCGACGACGCAGCGCTTATCGACAGCCAGGTGACCACGCTGTGTCAGCGACTGGACGAACTGATTGTCCATGGCGAAGGCGGCGTGATCGGCTGGCAGCTCTGTAACGATCTGGCCGGTATCGAGCGTATCTACGCGATGCGGAAAAAAGCCGTGGGGCTGCTCGGCAATGCCAAAGGGGCGGCGAAGCCGATTCCGTTTGCCGAAGATACCTGCGTTCCCCCTGAGCACCTGGCGGATTATATCGTTGAGTTTCGCGCCCTGCTGGACAGCCACGGCCTGAGCTACGGCATGTTCGGCCACGTGGATGCCGGGGTGCTGCATGTGCGTCCTGCGCTGGATATGTGCGACCCGCAGCAGGAGATCCTGATGAAGCAGATCTCCGATGAGGTGGTGGCCTTAACCGCCAAATACGGCGGTCTGCTGTGGGGCGAACATGGGAAAGGGTTTCGCGCGGAATACAGCCCGGCGTTCTTCGGTGAACAGCTCTATGCGGAGCTGCGTAAGGTGAAAGCGGCTTTCGACCCGCATAACCGCCTCAACCCGGGTAAAATCTGCCCGCCTGAAGGTGTCGATGCCCCGATGCTGCAGGTGGACGCCGTCAAGCGCGGCACCTACGACAGACAGATCCCGATTGCGGTGCGATCCTCCTGGCGCGGCGCGATGGAGTGCAACGGCAACGGCCTGTGCTTTAACTTTGATGTCAAAAGCCCGATGTGCCCGTCGATGAAAATTACCAGCAACCGTATTCACTCGCCGAAAGGGCGAGCGACGCTGGTGCGCGAGTGGCTGCGCCTGCTCGCCGACCGCGGGGTTGATCCGCTCCGGCTCGAGCAGGAGTTACCGGAAAAACGCGCGAGCCTGCGCTCGCTTATCGAGCGCACCCGCAACAGCTGGCATGCCAGCAAGGGCGAGTATGATTTCTCCCACGAGGTGAAAGAGGCGATGTCCGGCTGTCTGGCCTGTAAAGCCTGCTCCACCCAGTGCCCGATTAAAATCGACGTGCCGGAATTCCGCTCGCGTTTCCTGCAGCTTTACCACACGCGCTATCTGCGTCCGGTGCGCGACCATCTGGTGGCGACGGTAGAGAGCTACGCGCCGCTGATGGCGCGAGCGCCAAAGACCTTTAACTTCTTTATTAACCAGCCGCTGGTGCGCAAGCTTTCCGAAAAGCATATCGGGATGGTCGATCTGCCGCTGCTCTCGGTGCCCTCTCTTCAGCGCCAGCTCGTCGGGCATCGCTCGGCGAACATGACCCTGGAGCAGCTGGAGGCACTCACCCCTGAGCAAAAAGCGAAGATAGTACTGGTGGTGCAGGATCCGTTTACCAGCTACTACGATGCAGAGGTGGTGGCGGACTTCATCCGCCTGTCAGAAAAGCTGGGCTATCAGCCAGTGGTCCTGCCATTCTCGCCTAACGGCAAGGCGCAGCACATTAAGGGCTTCCTGACGCGCTTTGCGAAGACCGCGCAGAAAACAGCTGATTTCCTGAATCGCGTGGCGCAGCTGGGGATACCGATGGTCGGTGTCGATCCGGCGCTGGTGCTGTGCTACCGCGATGAATATAAGCAGACGCTGGGCGACAAGCGTGGCGATTTCAGCGTGCTGCTGGTGCATGAGTGGCTGCCGGCGGCTCTGGAAGGCAAAGCGGTTCAGGATGTCAGCGGTGAACCGTGGTACCTGTTCGGTCACTGCACCGAAGTCACCGCATTGCCTGGCGCCCCCGCACAATGGGCCTCTGTCTTTGCCCGGTTCGGCGCAAAGCTTGAGAGCGTCAACGTGGGCTGCTGCGGAATGGCCGGCACCTACGGACATGAAGTGAAAAACCACGCCAACTCGCTCGGCATCTACGAGCTGTCCTGGCATCAGGCGATGCAGCGTTTGCCGCGAAACCGCTGCCTGGCGACGGGCTACTCCTGTCGAAGCCAGGTGAAACGGGTCGAAGGTAACGGGGTACGCCATCCATTGCAGGCTTTGCTGGAGATTATTGGATGATCTGGAAACGCGCTGTCACGCTACAGGCGTTAAACGCCATGGGCGAGGGGAATATGGTCGGGCTGCTGGATATCCAGTTTACCCGCATCGGCGAGAACGATCTGGAGGCGACCATGCCTGTCGATCACCGCACGCATCAGCCTTTTGGCCTGCTGCACGGCGGCGCCTCCGTGGTGCTGGCCGAAACGCTGGGCTCGGTGGCGGGGTACCTCTGCACCGAAGGGGAGCAGAAGGTTGTCGGACTTGAGGTGAATGCTAACCACATTCGCTCGGTGCGCAGCGGGCGCGTGCGCGGTATTTGCCGTGCGCTGCACGCCGGTAGCCGTCATCAGGTGTGGCAGATCGATATTCTCGATGAGCAGGACCGTCTGTGCTGCTCATCGAGGCTGACGACGGCGGTGGTATAAATTTTCCTGATGTTTTTGCATTTGGTCAAAAACTAGCCAGTGGGTTGTGGTATACTGGTCAGGTTTTGTACATAAGCGAGGACATCATGGATACTGAAATAACCCCAACACAGCTGGCAATTGAATATTTACGTCGCGATAAGAGCAACCTGTCTCCGGCGCAGTACCTGAAAAAGCTGAAACAGCTTGAGCTGGAATTTACAGATTTGCTGGCGCTCTCTTCGAATGAGCTGAAAGAAGAGATCTATTTTGCCTGGCGGTTGGGCGTTCACGTCCATTGAGAGCGTAAAAAGGCCGCAACCGCGGCCTTTTTTGTCTCCGGAATTCAATATTTAGCGGGCAGTTTATTGATTTTAATGAGCCGGCCCTCTTCCATTTCGATAAACCCCCCGGTTTTTAAATCCGCGAGGATCCGCATCACGCCGCTGCGGGAAAGCTGGGTCTTGTCGCGAATGTAGCGCTCAGCGGTAATCCCCTGGCGATAAGAGTCATCTTCATTCATCAATAACATCAGCTGCTGGCGGATCATCTCATAGGCCGTTGGGGCGCCCTTCGGCATGACGGTGTTGTAGAGCCGGTTGTACATAAACATCAGATGGTTAGACAGCAGCCCCCATAGCGCCTTCTCCTGAATGAGGACGTTGAGCTCCCGGGTGGGCAACAGGCCAATTTTGCAGGGGGTCACCGTTTTCAGGTAGTCGTCAAAAAAGATGTCATTCAGGTTGGCCACACCAAAAAACGCCGGGCTTTTCGCCGTCGACAGCATCAGATTGTCGCTGCGTCGGTAAATGGCCACGGTGCCTTCCAGGATCAAATAACTCATCCCCTGACCGTTGACCACCAGATCCAGTTGCTCCCCGCGACCGGTGTTACGAATCGCAGAGTAAGGTTGTAAGTGCGTAATCAGCTCTTGTGCATAAGGGGAGCCACGTCGTGGCTTTTCTGTGGTGGACATAACCTGAACCTGAAAGAATCATCTTTCTGATTATAGCGTTACTCGTTTTCGCCAGCACCACCTGGGTCAGTATTTCCTCGGTAAATGGTGTATATCAAGCAGCACGCCGCGCTCCATTGTAATGTACTGCCCGGTGCGAAGTTCGGCCAGGATCCGCATAATCCCGCTGCGCGACAGCCAGGTCCGACTCTGTATATACGCAGCCGCCGTGGTGTTCATCCGTATTGCTTCCGGCTCCTGCATCAACTCCACCAGTTGAAACCGGATGATGTCATAAGCCGACATCTGTGAGATCCGCGAGCAGTGTTCGTAGACCCGTGAGGCGGTATAAATCAGCAGATGCGAAAAGGGTTCCCATAAATTGTGTTGCGCAATCGTGCTGTTAAAACGTTCCAGCGAAACGGCCGCGAGTTCAGAGGTCTCCAGCGCCCGGACGTACAGATGTTCTGACGAGAACTGGCTGCTGACGCCGAGAATAAACGGCGAGGATTCAGAATTTAATACAATGCCATCCCCCCGCCGGTGCAACGCCACGCTGCCCTGCAGAAGTAAAAAACACTGGCGGTCATCGTGATGGTAATAGTGAACCACTTCCCCTCTGGACAGAATGCGTCTTTCTGTCAGGGGAAGAAGAGTATTAATTAATTTCTCGATGTGCTTATAGGGTTTTGCAGTCAGCACCGGGGTTTTTTCAATATCGACTTCGGGAGCCATTCGGGTGTTCATCAGAGACCTCACTTACGGATGCGATCATTTTTTGATCGGCATAAAGAATTATCTTAAAAAACAGCGAGTCGTGGAATGTTTACGGCAGGTCTAAAAATAGACCGCAAGATGTTGTGGTCCTAATTATATGAAATTTAAGGTTGTCTTTTACGGGTCTAAAAGTAGACCCGTAATAATGGCAATGAGATAATTCTAAAGAGAATTGTTTTAATTTTGTTAAACCTGAGTCTACAGCTAGACCTCAAATAGATTGTGCGCCGAAAAAGAGTTGTATAAATTTTACTCGTCGGCAGGCATAACCCGGAATGTTTAAGCTGAGCTATGAAGCGACGTTATTTAATGGGCACCTGACAATATATAAATGACAAGGTGAGGTGGCGGTGAACAGCTTTAAACCGCTTTGTCTGGATTTCTGTAATAAATAAAGTGATACAGGATTTACTTATGAAAAATAAAATGATGATAGCAATGCTGGCAATCGGCTCCACTCTGGCAACGACGCACGCTTTTGCCGCAGCCGGTACGGTTAACTTTAACGGTAATATTCTGGATTCCGCCTGCGATGTGGATGTCGCGTCTCAGAATCAGGTCGTGGTATTAGGGGATTATTATAAAACGGAGTTCCCAACCACCGGCGCCAGAACGGCAGCAACGCAGTTTAATATTGTGTTGAAAAACTGTCCGGTGACGGTGACCAGCGCCAAAGTGCGTTTTGATGGTACGCCGGATGCCACCAATGCCAGCCTGCTGGCGATTGATTCGTCTGCGGCAGGTGCGGCGACCGGGGTGGCCATTAACCTGATGACGGCAGATAAGGCGGATCTCCCGCTTCATGGCAGCAACAGCTACAGCTATGTGCTGAGCAGCACGGCGGATAATACCCTGAGCTTCTATGCCCAGTATATTTCCACCGCAGCGACAGTGACAGCCGGCCCGGCAAACTCTGTCGCTAACTTCTCAGTGATCTATAACTGATATTTTGCAGAATCATTAAGGGGCCAACCCGGCCCCTTTGTTGTATGAGGTTTATCATGCGTTTTATCACCACGACAGGACTGGCCCTGGCGCTGTCTGCGCTCACGCTGACCACAGCCAACGCCGGCGTTATTATTGGCGGCACCCGCCTCATCTTCGATGGGGCTAAAAAAGAAGCGTCAATAAGCATAAATAACCCTGACAGTACGCCCTATTTAATTCAGTCATGGATAGATATGCAGGAAGGGAACTCAGGTAAAGCGCCTTTTATTATTACACCGCCATTATATCGCCTGGATGGTGGACAAAAAAACATTGAGCGAATTGTAATGACGGGCGCATTGCCACAGGAACGGGAAAGTCTGTTCTGGCTGAATATTAAAGCGATTCCGTCGGCATCAAAACAGACGAACTCCCTGCAAATTGCAGTGAAAACCCGCATCAAACTGATTTACCGGCCTGAAGGTCTGCGGGCGTCAACACCAGAGGAACAGGCCAATAAATTAACCTGGCAACGAACAGGAAATAACCTTGAGGTCAAAAATCCCACGCAATACGTCATTAATTTTAATGAAATTACGCTGGCGGGGAAAAAACTTGATGACGTGACGTACGTTTTACCCGGTGCTTCAGCCCGGTTTGCATTACCGAATGAAGTAAGGGGAAATTCACTCACGTTTAAAATCATTAATGACTATGGCAGTCCCGGCGTTTTACACCAGGCCAGTTTGTAATGTGTTAGCAAACGGCAACGCCCGTATTTATCAGGTAATTTGTCATGACAGTAATAAACAGGATGCGGCCTGCACGCCTGGCGACGTTTATCGCCCTGGTGTTTGCCGGATCCTCTCCGACGCTCTGTGCCAGTGTGGCATTTAACACGGATCTGATAGAGCTGGATAATCCCGGCATGGATAAAGCCGATCTGTCGGCTTTTGAATCAGGCTCTCAGGCGCCGGGGAACTACCATGTCGATATTATTGTTGACGACGCGTTAGTGGAGACGGGGGATATTCGCTTTACCGCAGGCAAAAACGAGAATGGCGATGAGTCATTGCAGCCGTGCCTGAGTATTGAGCAATTAAAGCGCTGGGGGGTTAAAACCGCATTATTTCCCGCACTCAGTGCGGAACCGGGCGAATGTGTCAATCTTCAGGCGATACCGCAGGCCAGTGCGGATTTCCAGTTTAGCGCCCAGCGCCTTGTGCTCAGCATCCCTCAGGCAGCCATCGACCTGCCGGCGAGAGGCTATGTACCGCCGCAGATGTGGGATGAGGGGATAACCGCAGCCATGCTCAATTACAGCCTGAGCGGGGCGACCAGCCGGGCGAAAACGGGCGCGGGGGCAAGCAGCAACAGCCAGTATGCGAACCTGCGTCCGGGGATCAATATCGGGCCGTGGCGTTTACGCAACTACACCACCTGGTCGCGGGATCCTTCCGGCAAGGATCAATGGGACACGGTCTACAGCTACCTGCAACGCGCCGTGATCCCGCTGAAAGCGCAGCTTACCGTCGGGGACAGTTCCGCCCCGGCGGATGTGTTTGACAGTATGCCGTTTCGCGGCGTCCAGCTGGCGTCAGACGATGACATGCTGCCGGATTCCCTGAAGGGCTATGCGCCTGTGGTACGCGGGATCGCACGCACCAATGCCCAGGTGGTGATCCGCCAGAATGGCTATCAGATCTACCAAAGCTATGTGGCGCCGGGCGCGTTTGAGATTAGCGATATGTACCCCACCGGCGGCGCGGGCGACTTAGAGGTGACCATCAAAGAGGCGGATGGCAGCGAGCAGCATTTCACGCTGCCGTATGCCTCGGTACCGGTATTGCAGCGCGAGGGACGGCTGAAATATGCCCTCTCCGCGGGACAGTATCGCGCCTATAACAGCAGCGTGGAGAAAACCCCGTTTGGCCAGATCACCGCGATTTATGGCCTGCCGGATGGCATCACGCTCTATGGCGGCGTGCAGGGTTCCGGCAAGTACCAGTCCCTGGCGCTTGGAGTAGGTAAAAACATGGGCGATTTCGGTGCGCTTTCCGCGGATATCACCCAGGCCTGGTCATCACCGGCCGATACCGCAAAAACGCAGGGGCAGTCCTTGCGCGCGCGTTACAGCAAGAACCTGCTCAATACCGGCACAAATTTTTCCATTGCAGGATACCGCTATTCAACCCGTGGCTATTACGGGATGCAGGAAGTGCTGGATTCCTTCGGGGACAGCGGGGCACTTCAGGAGAGACGGCGCAATCGTGTGGAGCTGACGATGAGCCAGACGCTGGGTGGAAACCTGGGCGCGCTGACGCTGAGCGCCGCACGGGAGGACTACTGGAACGCCGATAAATCAATGGCGTCATGGAGCGTCGGTTACAACAATTACTGGCACAACATCAGCTATGGCGTGACCTGGACATTCAGTAAAAACGGCAGCCCGGCGTCATCCGGTAGCGGGGGTACGAAATCCTGGGATCGCGACCAGCTTCTGGCGTTTACCGTCAGCGTGCCGCTGGACAAATTTCTGCCGCAGACGTGGGCCAACTATGGCCTGAACGCCAGTCAGAATAATGGCACAACACACAATCTCGGCATGAACGGGGTTGCTCTCGAAAACAGCGCCCTGAACTGGAATATCCAGCAGGGTTACGGCACCGATGGCGTGGGTTATACCGGCAATATGAACGGCGACTATAAAGGCACATACGGCGAGGTCTCGGCGGGCTATGGCTACGACACCAGTAGCGAGCGCCTGAATTATGGCTTACAGGGCGGCATCCTTGCGCATGCTGACGGCATTACGCTGTCGCAGCCGCTGGGGGAAACCAACGCGTTAATCAAAGCCCCTGGCGCGCACGGCGTCAATATTCGAAATCAGGCTGGCGTGCGGACGGATTACCGGGGCTACACGGTGGTGAATAACCTCTCCGTGTACCGGAAAAACGATCTCGCCCTCGATCCTGAGAATATGCCCGAGGATGTGGAGCTGGATATCAACACGCGCACGGTCACGCCGACACGCGGTGCGGTCGTGAAAGCCGATTACCTCTCCAAAGTGGGACGCCGGGTGCTGATGACCTTAATGGACAATAACCGTTTCGTGCCGTTTGGCGCGGTGGTCACGCTGGAGGGGGACACCAGCAGCAGTTTTATCGTCGGCGATCGTGGTCAGGTCTATTTAACCGGCCTGCGCGAACAGGGCACCGTTCTGGCGACTTGGGGGACGCAATCCCACCAGCAGTGTCGGGCGGATTTTAATCTGCCGAAAGGATCTCAGTATGGTGGCATCGCTGACATTAGCGTCACGTGTCGCCAGGAGCATTAATATGAAGTTTATCAACGCTATTTTACTGCTGTGTTGTCTGTGCGGCTGGCAAGTGGCCAGGGCAGGGACCTGCACCACTATTACGCCGCAGTTGTCGACGCTGTCGGTGGGGACCATTAATGTTCAACGTGATACGCCTGTCGGCACGGTGATTTTTTCCGGCACGGGAAGCATGACAGGCAGCTATCTGACAGGGTGTACCAATCCGTTAATGCTGGGTTTTAGCATGCGTTATAACAATGCCACGCTGAGCAGCTACGGCAATCATGTGTATAACACCAACGTCAGCGGCATTGGCATTCGGTTTTCTTCAAATGCCTATTTCGAGAACCCGAGCAATACATTCTCTTACAGTGCGCAGACCTCTTATGTGGACTGGTATGGCGGCCGGGTCGAGCTGGTGGTGACCGGCCCGGTGTCATCCGGTGCCTTAACGCCGGGGGTCATCGGCGTGGTCACGCTCCAGGGCAGCGACGGGGTTTATCGTGACGGGCTGACCGAGCAACTTACCGGCGGAACCATCAACGCCCTGGCATGCACGATCAATACGCCGCAGCTGACGTTCCCGCTTGGTGATATTCCGGCATCCGCCTTTGGCACCGTAGTGGGGACCACGCCGGGCGTGGCGCAGAATACACAAAATCTGGGATTAACCTGCAGCGCTGGCACCAATATTACGGTCTCGCTCAGCGGAATACAGAATCCCGACAGTGCAAATACCAGCGTGATGGCCTTAACGGGGCAGGGGAGTGCCGATACGGCAAAAGGTGTCGGCGTGCAGCTTTTATATAACGGTACGCCGCTGGCATTAAATAGCCGTCTGTTATTAAAACAGTCTGCGGGTGGACAAGAGACGCTCCCGTTAACGGCGCGTTATTACCAGACCTTAACCTCCGTCGAGTCCGGCTCCGCAAATGCCTCCGCCACGCTTAATCTGACGTATCAGTAACGGGTGGGGTGATGAAATTACATTATCAGCGTGGGCTTATCCTTCTTTTATTCTGCGGGCACGCGTTCGCGGCTGACAGCGTGAATCTTGGCGTCACGGGAAATATCGTTGCCTCGCCCTGTATCTTTAACGGCGGGAGCACCAGTATGGATATTAATCTTGGGAATATACAGGCCACCAATATGGCGACGCCGGGGTCATCATCCGATCCCGTGCCTTTTAACCTGCTGTTTACCCAGTGTCCGGCGGGAACCCGTAGCGTCACGGTCTCGTTCACCGGAAGCCCCGATCCGCTCGCCGGGACGGACTACTATCTGAACAGCGGCTCGGCGACAAACGTCGCGGTCGCCATGCGTGAGGCCGGAACCGGGACACTAAAGGGAACAGGTTCCAGCATAACGCAAACTATTGCGGCAGACAGAACCGCCACGATGGCCATGCAGGCGTCGGTTAAGTCAGTTAGCGGCGGCGCGACGCCGGGGAGTATCAGTGCAGTCGTTGTGATGACGATGCAATATAACTGAGATGTCAGCATTGACGTTCCTCACTCATTAAGGACAGTGGTACTTGCTATGTTGAATATTCTTATTCAGGAAGCCGATCAATTTTTTCGCAGTGGACTGCAGCATTTTTTTATGGATTTCTTTTTGCGTAATTTTAAACAGCCGATCCACTTCGCGACGCAATTTAGCCATGAAAACGTCAGCACTGCCGATATTATCGTGCTCTCCCTCTGTAAAGGGGAGACGCTCACCTGTATTCCAGAATTACAGGCCCGCCAGAAAGGGATCGTGATAGGACTGGTGGAGGATGCGCTGGGCGTTTCGGCATTTAACGTCTGTTTCCAGGATATTCTTTTTATTCCGCGTAATGTCTCGCTCGATAGCCTGAGCGAGATGCTGTTTCTCGCCTGGTATCGCACGCAGGCGCCCGGTTATATCTGGAAAAAAATAAGCTGCTGTGAGTGCCAGTATAAAATATTATCACCTCAGCAAATTCGCATTATGGTGAATTTTTACCGGGGGCTATCGGTAGTGCAGGTGGCCCGGGCGCTGGAGATGAATGATAAAACTGTCTTTACGCATAAATATATGATGATGCAGAAATTTAATCTGCGAACGGATTTTGAACTGATTGCGCTGATTCGTAAAATGGTGGAGAAAAAGAGTTACCCGAATCTGCTGCGTGACTATCTGGTCAATCATTACGGGGAGTGTGTTCCCGTGATGCAGTGAATTACAAAACATAGTGCACGGTTATGCGCCTTTTGAATAGCGAGCGCGTCATGGTACTTTTTATGCTTTATAAAATGACGCCTTCGCTATGCATATTCATAAAACTATCAAGCCGCTTTTTTTTACTAAGTTTCAGTGCGTTGGGCCAGAGTGTTTAATGTCATGCTGTCGTGGCTGGACGATCAATATTGACAAGAAAACCCACCAGAAATATCTCCTCTCCTCACACCCGGGTATTGCCGCCATTGCCAAAGAGAATCTCATCCTGCAGCGCAAGGGCAAGAGCAGCTATTCCAGAATCAGGCTCAACGAAAACGGGGACTGTCCGTTTATCGATGAAAACAAGCTCTGCATGGTACACCGTGATTTAGGGGAAGAGGCGCTGTCGCCTACCTGCAGTATCTATCCCCGCAATTCAACCCGCTATCAGGATGAGACGCGACATACGATGACGCTCTCCTGTCCGGAAGTGGTGCGACGTGTGCTGTTTGACCCGGATGCCATGCTGCTTCAGGAGCAGGATGAGCTCGTGGCGCGCTATAAAACAAACCTGATTGGGCAGCGCCAGTCTGCTTCGCAGACGCAGCAGGTGATCCATCTCTTTGCCTGGAATATCATCCAGTCGCCATCTCGTAACATTGAAGAGAATTTAATGGCGCTGGCACAGTTTATTCTCTGTCTTCAGCACGTTAACTTTGATTTGCATAATAGATTTGCGGAAGTGGAACGTTTCTACGACGCGTTACTGACTGAACTGCAAAGTGGAAAATCGCTGATGGATTCCGGTAATCTGGCCCGTTCAAACGCGATGAAATATCTTGCGCTGTCGGTAATGGGAACAAACGTGGCGAAAGATTCGGCCCGGGACGGTTTTATTCTGGAAGGGCATCAGCACATTGCCGCGTATCTGAATATTGCTGGTTCAGACGACCCGGCCGAACTGGAGGCAAAGTTCGACAAGATTAATCAGCAGTGGCATACACTGTGTGAGGATTCCTGTTTGTCAGAGCCTTATGTGTTACGCAATTATCTGCTGTATAAACTCTACAGCAGCTATTTCCCCGGCAAAAACACGGCAACCATCATGCGACAGTTTTATCGTATGGTGCTCGACTTTTTCTACGTCAAATGCATTCTCAGCGTAAAATCGATGCAGGGTGAAATCGACCAGCAGGTGGTGATGAAAACCATCGCCAGCCTGTCAGAAAAGACCATGCACAATACGACCATTGATGCGCGCATGGACTTTGCAATCGATAAAATCAACGGCGGTGATGATTTATCCTGCCTGCTGTTAATTGGATAAACACGCAATGTGTCAGAGGCCCACGCTGTGAGCCTCTTTTTACTTACACATTCACTGCGCTGATCAACCGGGTCTTCATCGTTTGATAGGCAGACGCCGCATAGTCCTCAGCCCAGCGCTGGTCCTCAATAGCCTCCAGTTGCACCGCGCAGTACTTCGTTTCCGGCGTTTTGGAGATGGGGTCGAGATTATCCTGGGTCAGCTCGTTGCAGGCGCCAATCCACCACTGATAGGTCATGTAGACGGCTCCGGCGTTGATGCGCTCGCTGATGCTGGCGCGGGTAATCACTTTGCCGCGACGCGAACGCACCCAGACCAGCTGCCCGTCAGTAATGCCCAGTTTGTCCGCATCGGCAGGGTTCAGCTGCACCCGGCCGGGCTCGTCGGCCAGGCTTTGCAGCGCGGCGCAGTTCCCGGTCATGGAGCGGCAGGAGTAGTGTCCCACTTCGCGCACCGTACAGAGCACCAGCGGGTAATCGTCATCAGGCGTTTCTGCCGGCGCGCGCCACGGCGCGGCAAACAGTTGCCCCTTACCGGTTGGGGTGTCGAACTGATTATCTTTGTACAGGTACGGTGTGCCGGGGTGATCCAGCGTCGGGCACGGCCACTGCACGTGGCCCATCTCGCCCATTTTTTCATAGGTTACCCCGTAGAAAAGCGGGCACAGCTCGCGCATCTCATCCCAGATCTGCTGGTTAGTGTTGTAGTGCATGGGGTAACCCATCTCGGTGGCGAGCAGGCTGATAATCTCCCAGTCGCGCTTCACGTTGCCGCTGGCCTCGATGGCTTTGCCGAAACGCTGGAATCCCCGGTCGGCACAGGTAAAGACGCCGCCGTGTTCACCCCAGGAGGTTGCCGGGAGCAGAACGTCCGCCACTTCCGCCGTTTTGGTCATGAAGATGTCCTGAACCACGACAAAATCGAGCGCTTCAAAACCACTGCGCACCAGCCCGAGATCGGCCTCCGTCTGCAGCGGATCTTCCCCCATGATGTAGTAGGCCTTGATCTTGCCTTCCAGCGCCAGGTGCGGCACTTCGGTGATGCGCGTCCCGACCCGATCGTCCATCGCCGCAGCGTCAATCCCCCAGGCGCTGGCGAACTTCTGCCGAACGGCCGGATCGGTGACGTCCTGATAGCCGGGGAACATATTGGGCAGCACGCCCATATCACAGGCCCCCTGGACATTGTTTTGACCGCGCACCGGTCCGACGCCGACGGCAGGGCGACCGAGATTACCGGTCAACAGCGCCAGGCTTGCGAGCCCTTTGACCACATCAACGGCCTGCCCAAACTGGGTGACGCCCATCCCCCACATCACGGTAGCGGAAGGGGCCGCCGCGAAGGTACGCATCGCCTGACGCACCTCACGGGCGGGGAGGCCGGTGAGATGTTCCACACGCTCTGGCGCATAGTCTTTTACCGTCTGCCGGTAGGCCTCAAGCCCTTCTGTAAAGCGTGCAACGTAGTTTTTGTCGTACAGCTCCTCTTCCAGCAGAACGTAGCCAAAGGCGTTCACCAGCGCCATGTTGCTGCCGTTTTTGAGCTGCAGATGCTGATCGGCAATTCGCGCCGTTTCAATGCGCCGCGGATCGCAGACGATAATTTTTGCGCCGTTTTCACGCGCTTTCAGCACGCGCCGGGCGACGATAGGGTGGGAGTCTGCGCAGTTATAGCCAAACACCAGCAGACATTTTGAGTTCTCAATATCGTTGATGGAGTTACTCATCGCGCCATTGCCGAGCGTCTCCTGAAGCCCGGCAACGGATGGACCATGACAGACGCGCGCGCAGCAGTCCACGTTGTTGGTGTTTAGCACCGCACGGGCAAATTTCTGCATCACATAGTTTGTTTCATTGCCGGTTCCACGGGAGGAGCCGGTGGTCATAATTGACCGCGGTCCGTGCTGCGCTTTAATGCTGCTGAGCCGGTGAGCGGTGTAACGGATAGCCTCTTCCCAGGTAACGGGGGTGAATGGCTCGCCTTTGTGGTAGCGGATCATTGGCTGGGTCAGGCGTGGGGTGAGCAGACGGGTATCGTTGAGGAAGTCCCAACCGTAAAATCCTTTCAGACATAAGGTGCCCTGGTTTGTTACCCCCTCTGCCGCTTCGGCACGGATGATACGGTTATTTTCTACGACAAGGTTTAATTTACAGCCTGCACCGCAGTACGGGCAGACGCTGGCGATCTTTTTCATCAATAACAGACCTGTTAAGAAATGAAGCAAAGTTGACTGGACAACCCAGTCCCGTAGTGGGCGTTAAGCAGGAAGCGTGCCAGATTGGCTTTGCTGGTATTACAGGGTGTTATGCGGGGCGTTACGTGTCATCGTCAGGCTGTTCGTCAGTTTTGACGATGACACGTCGGGGGCGTGGCAGGCAGGAATTCAGAGATCGTCCATCGTGTAACCCACCACGATTTCCAGCGTTTTACGAATGACGTCCGCCTGAACCACGTCGTTGGTGGCTTCCAGCGTCTGAATAAGCCATAAGATGATCGCTTTATTAGACAGGTGACCCTCGGAGGCCAGAACACAGCGTACTGCAGTAGAAAAAATAGCGGACTCTTCAGCAAAACGATCGCCTGCGTGACGGAAATATTCCGCCAGCGCACTGTCTAAAAAAGCAGAGTGGTATTCGGGTTGAAGCTGAATATTTTGTCTCATTTGTTCTCACCGTAGCTGTTAAATTGCAGTCAATGTATTTTTTTTGGGTCGGACGGTTTTCCACTTCCAAATAACGGCACTACATTGTCTCTTTTATCGTTGAGAGGTCCCTCTCTATTCGTTCGTCCTTGTGCGGTTCTGCGACGTGTAAAGGCGAGATTATTTGTGCCGATGTCGGCAATCACCTTCGCAAGTGTCTCCCGCCGCCGGGGATCCTTTTCACAGGCTTTCATCGCCCGCAGACGCTGTAGCAATCCTTCGGTTGTCACAGGCCCCCGCTCTTTCAACAGAGAGAGAACGGCTTCACCGATAAGCTTGTCGATCAGACTGTCTGCGTCACTGCTGTTCATAACCTTACCGTTCGAAGAGCAGACCAAGCAGCATGTGGTAATGCTCTTCCTCTTCCGGCCCATCCGCTTTCTCGAGTCGGCTGAGCAGCTTGGTACAAAGCGATTTGCGATTCAGGTTTCGCCCGTCGCTGAGAATTTCTACAACCACCTGACCCAGCGTCTCCTGTTGGGTCGGAAGGGCGGCCTTTTCGAAGTACTGTGCGATCGCTGCTGCGGAATCTGTGGCGTAACCTTTCTGCTGCATGTTTCGCTCCTGTAAAATTTTGTAATCACTAACGTTACATTTAAGGTATACACAATTTCAAAATCTGTACACCCAAAATGTACAAATTTTGAATTTTTTTATGATATATTTTATAAATTATTTTATTATCATATAGTTATAGCGTTGTCACGAAGCGGTAACGTTACAGGATATATTGTACAAAAAGTTCTGACGCTGGTAAGTTGTACAGCAGAGAAAAAAATCACATTAACTGCTGTAAATGATTGAGATGTAAATTATTTGTAGGGCAATTAATGTGCTATAAATGAAAATTACCCACGTCTTTCGTGGCCAAAACCCTAACCCCAGGAATAGCATGCTCACAACCATCATTTACCGCAGTCATATCTGCGAGGACGTTCCAGTGAAAGCGCTGGAAGCCATGGTCGCTGCTGCAAATCGTAAAAACCGGCAATCCAATGTCACGGGGATCCTGCTGTTTAACGGCACACATTTTTTTCAACTGCTTGAAGGGCCGGTGGAGCAGGTCACTGCCATCTATGAGCAGATCTGTAACGACCCGCGTCACCATAACGTAGTGGAGTTAATGCGCGATCACGGTCCAGTCCGGCGTTTTGGTAACGTGGGCATGGAGCTGTTTGATCTACGCCAGTTCGACAGAGATGAGGTGCTGCAGCAGGTGCTCAACAGGGGAACGACCCGTTACCAGCTGACCTACAACGACCGCCCTCTGCAGTTTTTCCGTACCTTTATCGAAGCGACTGAAAAATCGAACTACTTTGAACTGCCGCCTGCGGATTCATGGGATTTTGTCACCGAAGAAACACCTTTGTCCGCGCAACCTGAAGTGGTCGCGAAAGGGGCGGATTGCAGCTTCGCCTTCCAGCCGATAGTCGATCCGTTTATGCAGCAGGTCGTCTCCTGGGAGGCGCTTCTCCGTACCCCGGACGGCGGCGCACCTGGGGTCTATTTCGCCAACCGGCCGCGTGACGAAGTGTATGTCTCGGATTTGCAAAGCAAACAGGTCGCGCTTTCCATGGCCAGCGCGCTGGGGTTACAGGGCCAGACGTTATCTCTCAACCTGCTGCCCATGACGCTGGTTAACATTCCCAACGCCGTGGATTTCCTGCTTACCGCAATTGAGGCCAACGGGTTTGTGCCCGAGCAAATTGTGGTGGAGTTTACCGAAAGCGAAGCCATTTCCCGCTTTGATGAGTTTACGGATGCGGTCAGGCAGTTGAAAAGCGCGGGGATCAGCGTGACGATCGATCACTTTGGTGCCGGTTTTGCCGGGTTGCAGCTGCTGGCTCAGTTCCAGCCGGACAGAATTAAGATTAATCGCGATCTGGTTGCGAACGTGCACAAAAGTGGCCCCCGACAGGCCATTATTCAGGCGATTATTAAATGCTGTGCCTCGCTTGAGATTCAGTTCTGCGCGGTAGGCGTAGAGAAGGCGGAAGAGTGGATGTGGCTGGAGTCTGCGGGCATTTCCCAGTTCCAGGGGCACCTTTTTGCCAGCCCCCGGCATGGCGGGATACCGGCGATTGCGTGGCCGGAGAAGAGATTCGAAATCTGATAAGGTTGTACACATTTCGACGGACTTAACTGTACGACAGGCACATTTTATACAACAATGTATTAACAGGTGAAGGGCAAGTCGCCCGTTCACCTGAGCAAAATGTGGCCTTAATTATACAAATGGTTTGTACAATCTGATAAGGTTGGTGTAGTTAGGTATGGAAGTTCTGAGCGTGAGGGAGTTAATGGCCTATTACAGTATCGGCGAAGTGGCCGAACGATGCGGTATCAACCCCGTTACGCTGCGTGCCTGGCAGCGCCGTTATGGATTGTTGAAGCCGCAGCGCAGCGAAGGGGGTCATCGTCAGTTTGACGATGAAGATATCCTGCGTATTGAAGAGATCAAACGCCTGATGAAAAGCGGCGTTTCGGTCGGCAAAGTCAAAGCCTTGCTGGAAAACAAGGAAGTGTTGACGCAGGGTAACTGGCTCGCCTTCCAGGAAGAGATGATGACCGTACTGCGTTACGCCAGCCCGGCAAAACTGCGCGCCAAAGTCGGTGAGTTTCGTCGCGATCACCCGATGGATGCGCTGATTGACAATATTCTCTCTCCCGTCCGTCAGCGGATGAACCAGGATCAAAACACCGTGCGCCACATGGCGAGCCTGTTTGATGGCGTACTGATTGAATTCGCGATTGCAAGCCTGGCGGAGTCCCGCAAGAAAGCCGGTAAAGACGCGCTCCTGATTGGCTGGGAATGCGATGATCGCACCCATTTGTGGCTTGAAGCCGCGCGCTTATCGCAGAAGGGCTGGCACATTGACGTTCTGGCGGAACCGATTGATTCACCGCGTCCTGAACTGTTTCCCGGGCAAAAAATCTTCGTCTGGACGGGGAAATCCCCAACCCCTCGCCAGCAGGAGCAACTCGATCACTGGCGTGAGCAGGGATTTGCGGTTTCATTTCATCAGTCATAGTCAGAGGCCTTAAGGGCCTTTTTCTGAATAAACCTCATTAACCCCCCGAACCGTATATGTCAACTTGTACGACGCTCATTCCATGCATCTGAAAACTGAATATTACCATCAAGAATTCTCCAGGTGATTTTTTCATATTGAAGGCTAACACTCTCAATGTGATTCATTTTATCGTTCCCCGCCAGCTTAAAATTTTAGAAAACAGCACTTTTAATCCCACGTAGAATAAATGGTTAATATAATAATTCTCTTCTTACTTACTTGAACGAAGTAAGAATGAGTTGCAATAAAGAAGCTGCAGTTTCGTATCTCCGTTCACACGTTCTGGGGCGTTCTCAAAATGCAACCCCCCTTTAAAATTTACAGGATGCATTGATGAAAAGGATATTTATTTCATTCGTTATGTTGCTTGTGGGATGTAGTTCGACTGCCAGTGATGATCAGGATGCGAAAGACGCTACCGAGTCATTTTATAAATCCTATCTTTCCGCATTCGGTAGTGATGATGCCAGGCCTTATCCTGCCGATGAACTGCGTAAATATGTTTCTGCTGATACGATTGCCCGGATTGATGCTATTCAGGAAATCTATGAACAAGAGTTAATAGAGTCTGACTATTTTACGTATACCCAGGTTTATTCTCGCGAATGGATACCTGCGTTACGGGTGGAAAACGCAAGGCCATTTTTAAACGGTGAAGTAGTGCACTTGTGGAATGGGCACTGCAATTGACTCGTCACCCAAAAATTTCAGCAATATCCTCCATGCAGTGCCCCTCCCATTCAACCCGCGCATCGGCGGGTTTTTTATACCTTCCATTCAAGCTTCCCGTGCCGCTGTAAGCCCTGAGGAATAGGGAATTTCTGATCAACAGGCATTTTTCCCGAATACGCGAGCTCGAGAAGAAGAATAGCGTGACGAAAAAATTGCCTGTTTTCACAAAGGTTAGAAAAGCTATCTCAAAAATAGGCATTTCCGATGCATATTTTACTTTTCTCCTCTCTGTCATAACCTCTGCAACAAAATACATTATTAATCAATGCATTGAACAATTAAATCCATCCTGCCTGCATCCTGCCACAGGGTCTATGCTTAATAAAAGTAGGCAAAAAGGGCGGTTTAGCCGAATGCCCCTGCTGACAGAGGGTTGAAGTGATAATCGTTATCACTAACATGGTGTTATGCCCTGATGGCTTATCAGATGAGGTGGACCTATGGAACTGCATTCAGAAACCTTTAATCCTGCCGATTTTAGCTGGCGCGGTTTAACGCTGACGCCCGCGGCGGCGGCACATATTCACGAGCTGGTGGCGAAAAAGCCCGAGATCCTCGGTGTGCGTCTTGGGGTCAAACAGACCGGTTGCGCAGGCTTCGGTTACGTTCTCGACACCGTCACCGAGCCCGAGAAAGATGACCTGGTGTTTGAGACGGACGGTGCAAAATTATTCGTCGCACTGCAGGCCATGCCGTTTATCGACGGTACCGAAGTGGACTACGTCCGCGAAGGCTTAAACCAGTTATTCAAATTCCATAACCCGAAAGCCCAGAACGAATGCGGCTGCGGCGAAAGCTTTGGGGTATAGGCGGTACTATGTCTCGTAATACTGAAGCAACGAGTGAAGTAAAGACCTGGAGCGGTGGACACCTCAACTATAAAGAGGGGTTCTTCACCCAGCTGCAGACGGATGAACTGGCGAAAGGCATTAACGAAGATGTCGTTCGGGCGATCTCGGCAAAACGTAACGAGCCCGAGTGGATGCTGGAATTTCGCCTGAACGCTTACCGCGCCTGGCTGGAGATGGAAGAGCCGCACTGGCTGAAAGCCCATTATGACAAGCTGAACTATCAGGACTACAGCTACTATTCTGCACCCTCCTGCGGCAGCTGTGATGACACCTGCGCCTCGCAGCCCGGCGCGGTGCAGCAAACCGGTGCGGAAAACAGCTTCCTCAGCAAAGAGGTGGAAGAAGCCTTTAACCAGCTGGGTGTGCCGGTTCGCGAGGGGAAAGAGGTAGCGGTGGACGCTATCTTTGACTCCGTCTCGGTGGCCACCACCTACCGCGACAAGCTGGCCGAGCAGGGGATTATCTTTTGCTCCTTCGGCGAAGCGATTCACGATCATCCGGAACTGGTGAAAAAGTACATCGGGACCGTGGTCCCCTCTAACGACAACTTCTTCGCGGCGCTCAATGCGGCGGTGGCCTCTGACGGCACCTTTATTTACGTACCAAAAGGGGTACGTTGCCCGATGGAGCTCTCGACCTATTTCCGCATCAATGCGGAAAAAACCGGTCAGTTCGAACGCACGATTCTGGTGGCCGACGAGGGTAGCTACGTCAGTTACATCGAAGGGTGCTCCGCCCCGGTCCGCGACAGCTATCAGCTGCATGCGGCGGTGGTAGAAGTCATCATCCATAAAGATGCCGAGGTGAAATACTCCACGGTGCAAAACTGGTTCCCGGGCGACGGCAATACCGGCGGTATTCTGAACTTCGTCACCAAGCGCGCGCTGTGCGAAGGTGAAAACAGCAAGATGTCGTGGACCCAGTCGGAAACCGGGTCTGCCATCACCTGGAAGTACCCGAGCTGCATCCTGCGCGGCGATAACTCCATCGGTGAGTTTTACTCGGTGGCGCTCACCAGCGGGCAGCAGCAGGCCGATACCGGCACCAAGATGATTCACATTGGTAAAAACACCAAATCGACCATTATCTCGAAAGGTATCTCCGCCGGGCACAGCCAGAACAGCTATCGCGGGCTGGTGAAGATCATGCCAACGGCGACCAATGCGCGAAACTTTACCCAGTGTGACTCAATGCTGATTGGCGCAGACTGCGGCGCGCACACCTTCCCGTACGTCGAGTGTCGCAATAACACCGCCCAGCTGGAGCATGAGGCGACGACGTCACGCATTGGCGAAGATCAGCTCTTCTACTGCCTGCAGCGCGGGATCAGCGAAGAGGATGCCATCTCGATGATCGTCAACGGCTTCTGTAAGGACGTGTTCTCAGAACTGCCGCTGGAATTTGCCGTTGAAGCCCAGAAACTCCTCGCCATTAGTCTTGAACACAGCGTCGGTTAAGGAAAGCACATGTTAAGCATTAAAGATTTACAGGTTAGCGTGGAAGACAAAACCATCCTGCGTGGCCTCAATTTTGACGTCAAACCGGGTGAAGTTCACGCCATTATGGGGCCGAACGGCTCCGGGAAAAGTACGCTTTCGGCGACGCTGGCCGGGCGTGAAGATTACGAAGTCACCCGCGGCTCGGTCGAATTTAACGGCAAAGATCTGCTGGAGATGTCACCGGAGGATCGTGCGGGAGAGGGCATCTTTATGGCCTTCCAGTATCCGGTTGAGATCCCGGGCGTCAGCAACCAGTTCTTCCTGCAGACGGCACTGAACGCGGTGCGTAAATATCGTGGCCAGGAGGCTCTGGATCGCTTCGACTTCCAGGATCTGATGGAAGAGAAGATCAAGCTGCTCAAAATGCCGGAAGATTTATTGACCCGCTCAGTCAACGTCGGCTTCTCGGGCGGCGAGAAAAAGCGTAACGATATTCTGCAGATGGCGGTTCTGGAGCCCGAGCTGTGCATTCTCGATGAGACCGACTCCGGTCTGGATATCGACGCCCTGAAGATTGTCGCCGATGGCGTTAACGCGCTGCGCGACGGCAAGCGTTCGTTCATTATTGTCACCCACTACCAGCGCATTCTGGATTACATCAAGCCGGATTACGTCCACGTGCTTTATCAGGGGCGTATTGTGAAATCCGGTGATTTCACGCTGGTTAAACAACTGGAGGAGCAGGGGTATGGTTGGCTTACCGAACAGCAGTAATGCGCTCCAGCAGTGGCACCGGCTGTTTGAAGCCCAGGGGGGGGCACGTTCTGAGCAGGCGCAGCAGCATCTGCAGCAGATGCTGCGCCTCGGCCTGCCGACGCGTAAGCATGAGAACTGGAAATACACCCCGCTTGATGGCCTGTTGAACGGCGAATTTGTTTCTCGGCTGGCGGATATCAGCCCGGCCCAGCGTGATGCGCTGGCACTGAACGTTGATGCCCTGCGGCTGGTGTTTGTTGACGGGCAGTTCCGTCCTGAGCTGAGCGACAGCGCTGAAGAGAGCGGTTATACGATTACCCTCGATGATGAACGCCAGAGCCTGGCGGCTCCCGTGCAGCCGGAGATGTTTCTGCATCTTACCGAGAGCCTGGCGCAGAGCGTGACGCATATCCACGTGAAGCGTAACCAGCGCCCGGCAAAACCGCTGTTACTGCTGCATATCACCCAGGGGCTCGACGGTGACGAAATCAATACCGCTCACTATCGCCATCATCTTGAACTGGCGGAGGGGGCAGAGGCCACGGTAATCGAACATTACGTCAGCCTTAACGAGGTCAGGCACTTTACCGGATCGCGTCTGACGATGAACGTCGCCGCTAATGCACGACTTCACCACATCAAGCTGGCGTTTGAGAATGGGCAGAGTCACCACTTTGCCCATAACGATATTGTGCTGGCTCAGGATGCCGCAGCTTTCAGCCACAGCTTCCTGCTCGGCGGGGCGGTGCTGCGCCACAACACCAGCACCCAGCTCAACGGTGAAAACACCACGCTGCGCATCAACAGCCTGGCGATGCCGGTTAAATCAGAAGTGTGCGATACGCGCACCTGGCTTGAGCACAACAAGGGCTACTGCAACAGCCGCCAGCTGCACAAAACCATCGTCAGTGACAAAGGGCGCGCGGTGTTTAACGGCCTGATTAACGTGGCGCAGCACGCCATTAAAACCGACGGGCAGATGACCAATAACAACCTGCTCCTGGGCCGCCTGGCGGAGGTGGACACCAAACCGCAGCTGGAGATCTATGCCGACGACGTGAAATGCAGCCATGGCGCCACGGTCGGAAGGATCGATGACGAGCAGATGTTCTACCTGCGTTCCCGCGGTATTGACCAGCAGGCGGCGCAGAAGATGATTATCTATGCGTTTGCCGCCGAACTGACGGAAGCGCTGCACGATGGTCAGTTAAAACAGCAGGTGCTGGACCGTATTGGCCTGCGTCTGCCTGGAGGCGAAGCATGAGTTTTCCCGTTGAGAAAGTCCGGGCCGATTTCCCGGTTTTGACCCGTGAAGTCAACGGGCTGCCGCTGGCCTATCTGGACAGCGCCGCCAGCGCGCAGAAGCCGAATCAGGTGGTGGATGCGGAGGCGGAGTTCTATCGCCACGGTTACGCCGCCGTGCATCGGGGGATCCATACCCTGAGCGCGGAAGCCACCCAGCGCATGGAGAACGTGCGCACGCAGGTGGCCGCCTTTCTCAATGCCCGCTCGCCCGAAGAGCTGGTGTTTGTGCGCGGCACAACCGAGGGGATTAACCTTGTCGCCAACAGCTGGGGCAACGCTCAGGTACGCGCAGGGGATAACATCATCATTACCCAGATGGAGCACCACGCGAATATCGTGCCGTGGCAGATGCTCTGCGAGCGCGTTGGGGCGCAGCTGCGGGTGATCCCGCTCAATGTTGACGGGACGCTGCAGCTTGAGTTGCTTGACGGCCTGCTGGATGACCGCACGCGGCTGGTGGCGGTCACCCAGGTTTCCAACGTGCTGGGGACCGAAAACCCGGTCGCAGAGATCGTCGAGAAGGCCCATCTGGCGGGGGCGAAGGTGCTGATTGACGGCGCTCAGGCGGTGATGCACCACGCGGTTGACGTCCAGGCGCTGGACTGCGATTTCTACGTGTTTTCCGGCCACAAGCTCTACGGCCCGACCGGGATTGGCGTGCTGTATGTGAAAGAAGACATCCTGCAGGCGATGCCGCCGTGGGAAGGGGGCGGGTCAATGATCGCCACCGTTAGCCTGACGGAAGGCACCACCTACGCCCGTGCGCCGTGGCGTTTTGAGGCGGGTACGCCCAACACCGGGGGCATTATTGGGCTGGGGGCGGCGGTTACTTACGTTTCGGCGATCGGCCTTGAGGCCATTCAGGAGTATGAACAGCTGCTGATGCACTATGCGCTTGCGGAACTTGCCAGCGTACCGGATCTGACCCTTTACGGCCCGCCTGACCGGCAGGGGGTGATCGCGTTCAATCTCGGGAAACACCATGCCTATGACGTGGGCAGTTTCCTCGATAATTACGGCGTAGCGGTCCGTACCGGGCACCATTGCGCCATGCCGCTGATGGCGTTTTACCAGGTTCCGGCAATGTGCCGCGCATCGCTGGTGATGTACAACACAACGGAAGAGGTCGACAGGCTGGTGGCGGGGCTAAAACGCATCCATCAGCTGCTGGGCTAACAAAGAGGCGAAAGATGGCAGATCTGCCGGACAAAGATAAATTACTGCGTAACTTCTCGCGTTGCGCAAACTGGGAAGAGAAGTATCTCTACATTATTGAGCTGGGACAGCGTTTACCGCCGCTCAGCGAAGAGGCGCATTGCCCGGAGAACAGTATTCAGGGCTGTCAGAGCCAGGTCTGGATTGTGATGGCGCAGTCGGATGACGGCACTATCGAACTGCGCGGCGACAGCGATGCTGCCATTGTTAAAGGGCTTATTGCGGTCGTTTTCATTCTTTATCACCAGATGTCGGCTCAGGATATTGTCGCGTTCGATGTCCGTCCGTGGTTTGAAAAAATGGCCCTGACCCAACACCTCACACCGTCCCGTGCTCAGGGACTGGAAGCGATGATTCGCGCCATCCGCGCCAAAGCTGCAATCCTTAGCTAGACTTACAGAACAGCATTCATTCTGTTTCGCGAGGTGGTTCCCGCCTCGCTGGTTTTTCAGCTTTCTGGCATCCTGCCAGTGAATAAGGAATCTCAGCATGAAGCGCGCGTCTCTCATAACTCTATTACTTATCAGTTCGCTCGGTGCCCTTCATTCGGCCCGCGCGACGGACTATCCATTGCCGCCCGCAGGCAGCCGTCTGATTGGGCAAAATCAAACCTACACGATACAGGAAGGGGATAATAAACTGCAGACCATCGCCCGCCGGTTTAATACTGCGGCGCAGGTGCTACTGGAGACGAACAATACTATTGCGCCGGTCAACCCTGCGCCGGGCACCGTCATTACCATTCCGTCGCAGATGCTGCTGCCGGACACGCCGCGCGAGGGGATTGTGGTGAACCTTGCCGAGCTTCGCCTGTATTACTTCCCACCGGGGGAAAATATTGTTCAGGTCTTCCCGCTCGGTATTGGGCAGTTGGGGCTGGAAACCCCGGTCACCACTACGCGGGTGAGTCAGAAAATCCCTAACCCCACCTGGACGCCCACGCCGGGGATCAGAGCCCGCTCGCTGGAGCAGGGGATTAAATTGCCTCCTGTGGTCCCTGCCGGGCCAAATAACCCCCTGGGGCGCTACGCACTGCGTTTAGGCGTGGGTAATGGGGAATATCTCATTCACGGCACCAGCGCGCCGGACAGCGTCGGCCTGCGGGTCAGTTCCGGCTGTATGCGGATGAATGCTCCGGACATTAAAGCCCTGTTCGAACAGGTGCGGGTGGGCACGCGGGTACAGATTATCAATGAACCCGTGAAGTTCTCCGTTGAGCCAGATGGTAAACGCTATATTGAAGTTCACCGTCCGCTGGCGCAGGTGGAGGGGGAAAACCCGCAGGTCTCGCCAATTAGCCATTCCGCCGACTTTGCGACCTTTGTGTCTCAGGCGGGAAGTGATAAAGCGCTTATTGATAAAGCCCTGTCACGTCGTGCCGGGATCCCGGTTGTGGTCTCCGCCGGTAACGGCCCGTCTGCCAGTAATAGTGTGTTGTCGGTGCAGAACAGTCGGGTGTCTGCTGCGGTTGCGGAAGATGAAGGGGAGAAGGTGACGCAGTAGTGGTTTGACGCAGGCAAAAAAAATGGCGCACAATGTGCGCCATTTTATTAACAGGTACTATTACTTACGGTATTTAGTAGCCTGGTTGTCCAGACGCTGGTTAGCGCGAGCTGCGTCGTCTTTAGCAGCCTGAACGTCGGAACGCATTGCGTTCACGTCGTTGCTCAGCTGGTCAACTTTAGCGTTCAGAGTCTGAACGTCAGAAGACAGCTGATCGATTTTAGCGTTGCTGGAGCAACCAGCCAGCAGAGTAGAACCCAGGATTACCGCGCCCAGTACCAGTTTAGTACGATTCATTATTAATACCCTCTAGATTGAGTTAATCTCCATGTAGCGTTACAAGTATTACACAAACTTTTTTGGGTTGAGAATATTTTTTTGATGGGAATACACCTATTTTTGATCGTTCGCTCAAAGAAGCACCGAATCAGCCCTTTTCGGGCAAAAATCTAAGGAAAAAAAGGCATTTATCATCGGATTCATCTTAGATAATTCGCAATTAAATAGAAAAACCCGATTTGCAATTTGAATGAGTTTGGCTAATGCCGGGAATAAAAAAAGCGCCCAATGGGCGCTTTTTATCCAAATTAATTCGTTCGGGAATTATTACAGCACGTGAACAGATGCGGTATTGGTGGTTCCGCTTGGTACCAGGGCACCAGAAACCATTACCACAACGTCGCCTTTCTGAGCCAGACCGCTTTCCAGAGCCAGTGCTTTACCCTGAATGTAGAAATCGTCGGTAGAGGCGATCTCTTTAACCAGGTGCGCAACTACGCCTTTGCTCAGCACCAGCTGACGAGCAGTGGTTTCGTTGGTGGTCAGGGCCAGGATGGTCGCATCCGGGAAGTATTTACGCACGGCGCGCGCAGATTTACCGCCCTGGGTCGCGACCACGATCAGTGGCGCTTCCAGTTTCTCAGCAGTTTCTACCGCACCGCGGCATACTGCTTCGGTGATACGCAGCTTGCGGCTGTCGTTGTTAAAGTCCAGACGGCTGGTCATCACGCGGTCAGTACGTTCGCAGATGGTCGCCATGATGCCGACCGCTTCCAGCGGGTATTTCCCTTTCGCGGATTCACCGGACAGCATCACCGCATCGGTACCGTCGAGGATGGCGTTTGCCACGTCGCCTGCTTCTGCGCGGGTTGGGCGTGGGTTCTTGATCATGGAGTCCAGCATCTGCGTTGCGGTGATAACCACTTTACGCGCGCGAACACACTTCTCGATCATCATCTTCTGAGCGAAGATCACTTCTTCAACCGGGATTTCAACGCCCAGGTCGCCACGTGCAACCATGATGCCGTCAGACGCTTCGAGGATTTCGTCGAAGTTGTTCAGGCCTTCCTGGTTTTCAATTTTGGAGATGATCTGGATCTTCTCGCCGCCGTGCGCTTTCAGGTGCTCACGGATTTCAACCACGTCGGAACGTTTACGGATGAAGGAGGCGGCAACGAAGTCAACGCCTTGCTCGCAGCCGAAGATCAGGTCCTGCTTGTCTTTTTCAGCCAGCGCTGGCAGCGCGATGGAGACGCCTGGCAGGTTAACGCCTTTGTTCTCACCCAGGTCGCCGTTGTTCAGCACTTTACAGATAACTTTGTTACCTTCGATAGCGGTGACTTCCATCCCGATCAGACCATCGTCGACCAGTACGGTGTTACCGACGGACAGGTCGCTGGTGAAGCCTTCATAGGTCACTGCAACGATTTCGCTGTTACCGACCACAGACTTGTCAGTGGTGAAGGTGAAGGTCTGGCCCGCTTTCAGAGAGACGTCATTACCGCCTTCCAGTTTGATGGTACGGATTTCAGGACCTTTGGTATCCAGCAGGATGGCGGCTTTTTTACCGGTCTTGCTCATCACGTTGCGCAAGTTCTGGATGCGCTGGCCGTGCTCAGCGTAATCACCGTGGGAGAAGTTCAGACGCATCACGTTCATGCCGGCATCCAGCATTTTGCTCAGCATCTCTTCAGATTCGGTTTTCGGGCCGATAGTACAAACAATTTTCGTCTTTTTCATGACAGTCTTAGTCTTTAAGTTGGGAAGGATATGGAAATCTCGCTCCGGGGGCGCACCGCCGCGGAGTCAAACCTGTGTTGCAAAAGAGTATATGACACGCACTAAGGATAGGAGACATCAAATGAGCGTGCAGAAGAAAGTGTGCCTGAGTGACAGCCCAACGAAGGAGAGGAGAAGTTGTACGTTGTTTTTTGTATTCCAAGCGCTGAAACCATTCACCAGGGGCCAGGCGCGCATTATACGCTGATTTTAAGATAAAAGGAAAATGGAAACGGTGTTTCAGAAATAATCTGTGCAGTTTCACATAATATTGTTATCAAGGCGTTAAGCCATGATGACAACTTATGGCGGCAGGTGATTGACCTGCCGCAATTTGCTTATTTTTGCAGCGCCTGACTGAGGTCGGCAATCAGGTCTTTCGGATCTTCAATCCCTACCGACAGGCGGATCAGCTGCGGCACAATGCCGTTTGCCAGCCGTTGCTCAAGGGGAATTGAAGCGTGGGTCATGCTGTAAGGCTGGCTCACCAGACTCTCCACGCCGCCGAGGCTTTCCGCGAGGGTGAACAATTTCAGGTTGCGGATAACCTCCGTTGCGCGTTGCGCATCGCCTTTTACCACCACAGAAATCATCCCACCCGGCAGGGCCATTTGCGTGCGGGCGAGGCGATACTGCGGGTGGGACTCCAGCCCTGGATAGAACACTTTTTCCACCAGAGGATGTTGCTCCAGCCATTGCGCAATCGCCAGCGCGTTAGTGCTGTGCTTTTCCACCCTCAGCGCAAGCGTGCGAATACCGCGCAGCGTCAGGAAACTGCTGAACGGATCCAGAACACCACCCACCGCATTCTGCAGATAGCCGAGCTTGTCAGCCAGCGCCGGGTTATCACCCACTACCGCCAGCCCGGCAACGACGTCGGAGTGACCATTAAGGTATTTAGTGGCGGAGTGCACCACGATATCGAAGCCTGACTCAAGAGGGCGATGGATCACCGGCGACGCGAAGGTGTTGTCCGCCACGCTGATGACGTTATGACGACGGGCAATCGCCGCGATGGCCGCCAGGTCCGCCAGCTTCAGCAGCGGGTTGGTTGGGGTCTCGACCCAGACCATCCGCGTCTCCGGGCGAATGGCGGCCTCAAGCCCGGCCAGGTCGTCCGGTTTAACCCAACTGACCTGCAGACCGGTGCTGCGTTTGCGCACGTTTTCGATCAGACGATACGTCCCGCCGTAAACGTCATCGATGGCAACGATATGGCTGTCTTTATCCAGCAGTTCAAGCACCGTGGAAATCGCCGCGAGACCGGAGGCAAACGCGTAGCCGCGCGTGCCGCCTTCCAGTTCGGCGATGGCGGTCTCCAGCGCATGGCGGGTGGGGTTGCCGCTGCGCGAATATTCATAGCCGGTATGTTCCCCGGGAGCGGGTTGCGCAAACGTCGAGGTGGCGTAAATCGGCGGCATCACCGCCCCGTGCTGATCGTTGAACTCACCGCTGTGTACGCTCAGGGTTGCCAGGTTTTTCATCATCTCTTCCTTTATTGCTGTAGACGGTTGCGCCATGCGGTCAGCACGTCGCTGCGCGTAATCAGACCGAGAAAACGGTCGTTGTCATTAATCACGGCCACCAGACCGCGGTCGAAGATGGCGTGCAGGGCGCTCTCCGGGGCGTGTTTATCCAGGAATTCCACCTGACGCGTCATAGCCGCCGTCACCGGAAGCGCGAAGCGATCGCCGTCGCCGCCGATATGCCGCAGCAGATCCCATTCGTCGATAATGCCCACCACCTTGCCGTTCTCCAGCACCGGCAGCTGGGAGATGTCATACAGACGCATGCGCGCCAGGACAGTGGAGAGCGTGTCATCCGGGGCGGCGGTGACGGTGGCGCCTTCATCGTGGCGCAGGGCGATGTAGTCGGAGAGATCGCCGGCCTGAGGGCGGGTAAGCAGCCCCTGCTGGCGCATCCAGTCGTCGTTGAACATCTTCGAGAGATATTTATTGCCGCTGTCGCAGGCGAAGGTCACCACGCGTTTCGGCGTGGTCTGCGCCTGGCAATACTTCAGCGCGGCCGCCAGCAGCGTGCCGCTGGAGGAGCCCGCCAGAATCCCTTCTGTTTTCAGCAACTCGCGCGCGGTGGCGAACGCTTCGCGGTCGGTGATGCGCCAGGCGCGATTCACGCCTTCAATGTGGGCCAGCGGAGGAATAAAGTCTTCACCGATCCCCTCAACCAGCCATGAGCCTGCATCGTGGTAACGTCCGGTTTCGACCTGATCGGCCAGAACGGAGCCGGCCGGATCTGCCAGAACAAACTCCGTGTGCGGAGAGTGTTCGGCGAACCACGCCTGCAGACCGCCCAGCGTACCGCCTGAACCGACCCCGACCACGATAGCGTCGATGTTACCGTCAAGCTGCTCATACAGTTCCGGCGCCGTGGTGGTGCGGTGTGCCAGCGGGTTGGCGGTGTTATTGAACTGGTCGATGTAAAACGCACCGGGCAGCTCACTGGCCAGACGCTGGGCGTAATCCTGGTAATAGGCCGGATGACCCTTATTGACGTCGGAGCGGGTCAACACCACCTGGGCACCCAGCGCACGCAGGTGGAAAATCTTCTCGCGACTCATTTTGTCCGGCACCACCAGGATCAGCGAGTAGCCCTTCTGGGCGGCGATCAGCGCCAGGCCCAGTCCGGTATTCCCGGCCGTGGCCTCAATAATCGTGCCGCCCGGCTGCAGCTTACCGGTGCGCTCCGCTTCGTTGATCATCGACAGCGCCACGCGGTCTTTAATGGAGCCGCCCGGGTTCTGGTTTTCGAGCTTCAGAAACAGCGAGCAGGGACCGGTATCGAGCTTGTGCAGCTGGATGAGCGGGGTACGTCCAATCAGTTCGGTGACGGAGTGGTAAATCGTCATGATATTTTCCTTTCTGGAGGTCATGACGGGATGATAGGGCGGCGAAATTTTCGCAAGAAAGAACCATTCACTGCCTTTTAGAACAGAAAGGAATATACATGACGTTTTTGGATGTCAGGACAGCAAGACGTAAAGTTGTCTGGATGTGAGGATGGCTATACCGGCATAAAATGCTGCAAAAATGAGCGTTTTTGCCGGGTGGCCGCCAGCAGATATGCATCAGGCAGATAATCATTGCTGAAATTGGTCTAAATGCTTCCCACCCGGTAAATCCGCTATTTATTCCCCAAAGTTATAACACATTCTTTTTTGTTCATTTAAAAGCTGATAACGCCTGTTTACTATCGTTTGGACATCCATACTGCTAAACCGCCACGAGCGGCACGGATAATGAATAAGAATGATCGTTCTCAGTAATATTTCGAAGGTTTTTGACAACGGAAAGGTGGCGCTCACGGCCGTTGATAATGTCAATTTGACGATAGCACAGGGACAGATATACGGGATTATCGGTTACAGCGGGGCAGGTAAAAGCACGCTTATTCGCCTGCTGAATGGTCTGGAAAAACCGAGCAGCGGCAGCGTAACCATCAACGGGCAGAACATTTCTGCCGCAAAAGGTGAAGCACTGCGCCAGGCACGTCTGAAGATCAGCATGGTGTTTCAGCACTTCAACCTGCTGTGGTCGCGCACGGTCAGCGAGAATATTGCGTTCTCGATGCAAATTGCCGGCGTACCGAAAGCCGACATTAAGGCCCGCGTGGCCGAGCTTATTGAACTCGTTGGTCTGAAAGGTCGCGAGCATGCGTACCCGTCACAGTTGAGCGGTGGGCAAAAGCAGCGCGTGGGCATTGCGCGTGCGCTGGCTAATCGCCCGGATGTACTGCTCTGCGATGAAGCCACGTCCGCGCTCGACCCGCAGACCACCGATCAGATCCTCGATCTGCTGCTGGATATCAACCGTCGCTTCCAGCTGACCATTGTGCTGATCACCCACGAGATGCATGTGGTGCGCAAAATCTGCGACCGCGTGGCGGTGATGGAGAACGGTAAAGTGGTGGAAGAGGGAGACGTGCTGAGCGTCTTTACCCATCCGCAGCAGCCGATTACGCAGCAGTTTGTCCGCCAGGTGAGCCAGTACGCTGAGGAAGAAACCTTCAATACCGAACTGGCAAACGATCTGGAAGGGACGGTGATCAGGCTGACCTTTACCGGGCACAGCACGCATAAACCGATCGTCGGTGAACTGACCCTGCGCTACGGCCTGCCGTTTAATATCCTGCACGGCAAAATGACGCAAACCGCCCACGGCGTGTTTGGCCAGCTCTGGGTGCACGTGGTGGCATCCGATGAACAACTGAACAATATCCTCGCCGATCTGCAGCACAGCGATATTGAGGGTGAGGTAATTAAACATGGCTGAGAATCTCTTTCCGCATCTTAAATGGGATCAGCTTTGGGCGGCGACGCTGGAGACGCTGTACATGACGGCGCTTTCCGGCGTGGCGACCTTCGTTCTGGGCATCGTCCTCGGTCTGGCGCTGTTTTTAACCGCGCGCGGCGGGCTGTTCCACAACCGCACGGTCTACAGCGTCATTTCCATTGTGGTGAACGTGTTCCGCTCGATTCCGTTCATCATTCTGATTGTCCTGCTGATCCCGTTCACCAAGACCGTTGTGGGCACCATTCTTGGCGCCAACGCGGCGCTGCCGGCGCTGATTGTGGGCGCGGCACCCTTCTACGCACGCCTGGTGGAGATCGCCCTGCGTGAGGTGGATAAAGGCGTCATCGAAGCCACACGCTCGATGGGCGCTCGACTGAGCACGTTAGTGTTTCGGGTTTTACTGCCGGAATCATCACCTGCACTGGTATCGGGTATTACGGTAACGCTCATTGCGCTGGTGAGTTACAGCGCCATGGCGGGGGTGATTGGCGCCGGCGGGTTGGGAAATCTGGCTTATCTGGAAGGATTCCAGCGCAACCATGGTGACGTCACGCTGGTGGCAACGGTGACCATTCTGATCATCGTTTTCATTATCCAGTTCTGCGGCGACGCCATTACTTCTCTGTTAGATAAACGCTAATAAATACACACAGGAACCACATCATGAAAAAGACACTGACACTGATCGCCGCTGCAACCCTGAGTGCCCTGAGCTTTGCCTCCTGGGCCGACACCCTGACCGTGGGCGCATCCAACACGCCGCACGCCGAAATTCTGGAGCAGGCAAAGCCGATTCTGGCGAAACAGGGCATCGACCTGGAGATCAAACCGTTCCAGGACTACATTCTGCCGAATACCGCGCTGGCCGGTCATGACATCGACGCCAACTATTTCCAGCACATCCCTTACCTGAACAGCGTGCTGAAAGATCATGCGGGCGATAAGGATTATGATTTTGTCAGTGCGGGGGCGATCCACATCGAACCTATCGGCATCTACTCCAAAAAATACAAGTCGCTGAAAGACCTGCCGGAAGGGGGCAAGATCATCATGCGTGACGCGGTTTCTGAAGAGGGACGCATTCTTTCCATCTTCGAGAAAGAGGGCGTGATCAAGCTGAAGCCGGGCATCGACAAAGTGACCGCGCGTATCAGCGACATCGTGGAGAACCCGAAAAAGCTGCAGTTCACGCCTAACGTTGAAGCCTCTCTGCTGCCGCAGATGTACAACAACAACGAAGGCGATGCGGTGGTGATTAACGCCAACTACGCGATCGACGCCGGTCTGGATCCGGTCCACGACCCGATTGCGGTAGAGAGCGGTGAAAACAACCCGTACGCCAACATCATCACTGTTCATCGCGGTGACGAGAAGAAGAAAGATATCGTCGCGCTGGTGAACGTGCTGCACTCGAAAGAGATTCAGGACTGGATCCGCACCAAATACAAAGGGGCGGTTATTCCTGTTAACAACTAATTGACTGATTTTACAGATGAAGCCCGGCGAGTCTCTCGCCGGGCTTCTTTTTTGTATCCGGCAGGAGAATCATTTAAGCTCAACGTTTAACAGGCAATGGAGTGATGACGATGGGTAACGTGACCAAAGATGAAGCGCTGTACCAGGAGATGTGCCGGGTGGTCGGCAAGGTGGTGCTTGAGATGCGTGATTTAGGGCAGGAGCCAAAGCATATAGTCATTGCCGGGGTACTGCGTACCGCGCTGGCGAACCAGCGCGTGAAACGCAGTGAATTGACAACCAAAGCGATGGAAACAGTGGTTAAAGCGCTGGCCGGGTAATGCGCCAGCGCTTCGCAAGTTGCTCGAGCGAGCAGCAGAGCAGGTAATAGACCACGCCCGTAAAGATAAAAATGGCCGCCGGGTAAATCTGCACCCGGTTGTTGACCTGTCCCGCCACCGTGGTCAGTTCCGGTACGTTCACGATAAACGCCAGCGACGTATCCTTCAGCAGGCTGATAAAAATCCCCACCAGCGACGGCAGAATGTTCCTCAGCGCCTGGGGCAGCAGCACGCGCCACAGGATTTGCCGGGTGCTAAACCCCTGAGCGAGTGCGGCCTCGTACTGCCCGGACGGTAAGGCGTTCAGCCCGGCCAGCACCGAGTGCATCACGGTTGCCGCGGTAAACCAGGCCAGTGCCAGCGTGACGGTCAGCGCGCCCGGCAGATCGCCTCCGGTGATGAGCGGCAGCAAATACCACATCCAGAAAATCACGAAGATGAGCGGGATCCCGCGAATCAGCTCTGCCCACAAGAAGAGGGCTTTTCGCACAAGCCCGGTAAAGCGCCAGGCCAGACACGCGAGTGCCACCCCGCCGGGCAGGGCGATGATCGCTGCCCCCACCGCCATCATTACCGAGAGCAATACGCCACCCGGTTCACCGGTTGCCGCGCGTCCCCACAGCAGATAATCGAGGTTATCGGTGATGACATTAAGTCCGGCAATCATGTTTTTCACTCCCTGTGGTGACGACAAACGGGCGTTTACGCTTCGCGTGAGGTCCAATGCGAACCAGCACCATCCCCATCACCAGGCCGGTCAGGAGGTAGAGCGCGGTGCCGAAGGTAAATGCCTCAAGCGCGTGCGCGTTATAGCTTTCAATCTGCCTGACCTGATAGGTCAGTTCAGCAAAGCCGATTCCACTGGCGAGCGAGGAGAGCTTCATCAGATTCAGATACTGCCCCACCACGGGCTGCCAGGCGTTGGCCAGCCCCTGCGGCAGCAGGATGTAGCGAAACAAGCGCCACGTGGAGAACCCCTGGGCGAGGGCCGCCTCCCGCTGTCCGGCCGGAACAGAGCGCAGCCCCGATTCCACTTCTTCGATTAAAAATGCCGAGGTAAATACCCCCAATCCCCAGGCCGAACAGAGAAACTCGGGCGTAAACCACCAGACGTCGCCGGGCAGCATTGACCAGCGGTGATCCGCATTAACCGCATCCCTGAAGAGCTGCGGTAACCCGTTCCAGGCAGCAAAATACCAGAACAGCAGTTGCACCAGCAGCGGTGTATTGCGAAACAGCGAGACCCAGCTACTGACAATCGCCTTCCCGATGCGTCCGCCGGAAAGGCGCAGCAGCATAAACAGCACCGCGAGCAGGCTGGCCAGCAGGATGCCCGCAAGCGTTACCCAGAGCGTGGTGAGAAACCCGGAGAGGATCCACTGCAGAGGCTGTCCGGTCAGTACCCCCTGCCAGTCGAGCGCGGGCATTACAGGTGCTCCTGATGCAGCGGGTTGAGCACTTTTTGCAGGAATCGCTGTGCACGGGGATGCGACGGTTGACTGAAAAATTGTGCCGGTGGCGCGATTTCCAGAATTTGCCCCCCGTCGATAAAGACAACCCGGTCAGCAATTTCCCGGGCAAACTGCATCTCGTGGGTCACCACAATCATCGTGATCCCGCTGTGGGCCAGCGCTTTCATCACAAACAGCACTTCGCCAATCATTTCCGGATCGAGCGCAGACGTGGGCTCGTCGAACAGAATGATTTGCGGCGATGAGGCCAGAGCGCGGGCAATTGCCACGCGCTGCTGCTGTCCACCGGAAAGTTCGGACGGGAAATGGTGGGCTTTTTCCAGCATTCCGACCTTCTCCAGCAGAGCCAGCGCGCGTTCCTGGGCCGGTTGCGGCTTCCAGCCGTGGACATGCTCCAGCGCGAGCGTGATGTTCTGGCTGGCGGTGAGGTGGGCATAAAGATTGAACTGCTGGAACACAAACCCCACGCGGCTTCGTAGCTGACGCAGCCCGGTACCGGAAAGCCTGGCGGTCGGCTTGTTGTCGACCAGAATCTCCCCGCCGCTCAGGGTTTCAAGCTGATTGATAAGCCGAATCAGGGTGGATTTACCGGAGCCCGAAGGGCCGAGGATGGCGACCACTTCACCGGGCGTGATGGTGAGATTAATGTCGTTCAGAACCTGATGGTCACCGTAGCGTTTGTCCACGTGGCGAAACTCGACGCTGGCCTGTTCCAGATGTGAAAAATCCGCGGCACCGGCCGCGGAGTGTGAAAATAAACCTGAGAGCATATTACTTAGCTTCTATTTTAAAGGCGCGAGGCTGTGGAGCTGGAGTGCCGGGACCAAACCAGACATCATAGATTTTTGCCGCCTGGCCGTTCTTTTCAAGATTGACCAGCTCATCGTTAACCGCTTTCAACAGCGCCGTTTCACCTTTTTTCACCCCAACGCCAATCTCTTCTTTGCTGAGCAGGTCAGGCAGAATTTTGAAGTTCGCTTTGTCCGGCGCCTGCGCCAGCAGGCCGGCCAGAATGGTGCTGTCCTGGGTAATCGCCTGTACGTTGCCGTTGCGCAGTGCCGTCAACGCCAGCGGAATATCGTCATAGGAGAGCACGCGGGACTGCGGGAAACGCTGGTGCAGCGCCTGCTCGCCGGTGGTGCCTTTTACCGCACCAATGCGTGCATGGCTATACGCATCCAGCTTATCGGCGGATTTGGCCGGGACCAGGAACTGTTGCCCGGTGACAAAATAGGGTGTTGAGAAATCGATCACCTGCGCACGTTCCGGGGTAATGGTGATATCCGCGACAATTAAATCGGCTTTACCGGACTGAAGCAGGGGAATGCGGTTTGCCGGGTTGGTGGCTACCAGTTCCAGCTTCACGCCGAGTGATTTTGCCAGCGCTCTGGCGAAGTCCACGTCGTAACCCACGATCTCGTGCGTTTTGGCATCAATCGAGCCAAACGGCGGGTTGGCGTCAAACGTGGCCACTTTTACCACGCCTGCGGCCTTTATATCAGCCAGCTGATCGGCCTGCGCCTGCATTGAAAGCAAGCTCCCGGCCGCCAGCAATCCCAGAACCAGTGTCCGTTTTGTAAACCCTTTCATGTTTGCTGCCATAGTCATACGTCATCCCGTTGTTTTTGTTTTCCCTCGCTACGCTCCCATAAGCGAAAGCTATCGCCAAATAAGAAATCGTTCTTTGCTTTTAGCAAAAAAGCATTAGTGAACAGTGTGTTAATGAAGGGTGAAAAGGACGGAGCGCTATTTGCAGATCCTGCACATCGACAGTGGATTTTGGTATTTCCCCTGCACGCAGTTTGGGTTTTAACTGAGGACAGGTTAAGCGAGAGGGGATTGACGATGAAAAAGTGGATAAGCACGTTACGGCGGTTTTTTGCGACCCGACCAGTGAATGCGGAGAACAGCGCGCAACGTGTTCTTGAGTCGATACTGCCTGTCGCGAGCCTGTATGGCGTGGACGTCGCTAACATTGATCCGGAGTGGTTCCATGATAAAACGTCACGCTGAACTGCGCCGCACGCGCGAAATGTACTGGAATGAGCTGTGCTTGATTTTGTTCTGATAACGGATAACTGTTAATGTTGACAGATGGTTAAGTCTGCTCAGTTAACGGAATGAAGAACCCCTTTTTCAAGCGCGGTATTATTGTCTGGACGATAGTCTGCCTCATCAGCGGCGTCCTGCTCTATGTCGAACAGATCCGCCGCCAGTTCTGGGAGCGCGATCGCGAGTTCGCGGCTCTCTTCGCGGAATTAAGCGCGGTACTGACGCAAAATGAATCCGTATTGCCGTTACTGAATGGCGATGAAGATATTGCCGCCCTGCGCAAAAAATTCCCCCAACTGCTAGCCCTGGAAAAAACCTCCGGACGCGCCCTTGATGCGCCACGGGTTGAGCCTGCCCACGAGATGCAATACTGGCTTTACAATCCCTGGCGTCAGATCCGCGTGCGGGTGGATCTCGGGCCGATCCTGAATGCCCATCATCCCTTTACGCATCTCGGGATCCGTTTTATGCCAAACGGCGACGAACCGACGTCTGACGCCTTCTGGCACTGGCAGCGCACCTTCCCGCAGCATACTCAACCTTTTACGCTGGAGGCCGATTCCCGCCCGGACTGGCTCGGCGTCAATGGGGTGATGTACCCCATCCTGTTTATCGGGTGGGGGATAGTGATTGCGCTGGCGAGCGTGGTGCTCTGGCAGCGTAAAGCGCGCAAAGAGGCTGAACAAAGGGCGCTCTACTACCAGCACGCCAGGCTCAATACTCTGGGGGAGATCACCGCCGGTATTGTGCATGAGATTAACCAGCCGTTAACCGCTGCGCAGACATGGATCCAGGGAGCGCAGCGTCAGCTGCAGCAGGAAAACGGGCCAGCGGTGTCGCAGGCGCTGGCGGCCGCGCTGACGCAAATGCAGCGTATTAGCGCCTTGCTGACGCGTTTTCGCGAGCATGTGGTGCAGGAGAAAGTCACCCTGCGGGAAACCGACCTGGCACAGTGCTGGCAGCAGGTGGTGAATTTGCTTGAGCATGAGCGCAGGGCCGAACATATCATGGTCACGCATGCGTTTGCCCCCGGGGCCACGACGGTGCTGGCAGACCGTCTCTGGCTTGAGCAGGTCCTGCATAATTTGCTCAGCAATGCGATTCAGGCCCAGCAGGCATCGGTAGCCGGCTGGGTAAAGATTGAAAGTCAGAAAAACGAGCATGGCGTTGTGATTACCGTGACTGACGGCGGCCCGGGCTTTAGCCCGGAGGCGTTACAACATGCCTTCATGCCGTTTTACAGCGGCAGAGAAGCGGGCATGGGGCTGGGGATGACCCTGACGGAATCATTGATGACGCGTATGAATGGATCGATTACGCTGGGTAATGCGCCGCAGGGCGGGGCGCAGATCCGACTACAACTGGCGCACGGAAAGGAGGCTATGGATGGATAATACAATCTGGCTGATTGATGACGATGAATCCATCAGGGAGTCGATGACGTTTTTACTTTCAGGCATGGGCTGGCCGGTCAGGGCATATGAAAGCGTCGATGCGTTTACCGCTGCCCATGCACGGGAGAAAGCGCTGGTGGGCTGTATGCTGCTGGATATGCGGATGCCCGGTAAAGGCGGTCTCACCTGGCTTGAGGAGGGCACATGGCCCTGGCCTCTGCTGCCGGTGATTATCATGACCGGCCACGGTACCGTTGACGCCTGCCGTCGGGCATTCCGTAACGGCGTGTTTGAGTTTTTCACCAAGCCGCTGGATGCCGACAAGCTTATCGAAACCGTGGGCCTGGCCTTTGAGGAGAGTCACCGCCGCTTTGCCGACTGGCAGGAAACCACCCGGATCGCGACGCGTTTCGCGCAGCTGACCGCGCGGGAACATGAAGTGCTGGGGGAGTTGATGAAAGGGCTCAGCAACAAAGAGGTGGCCGCCCGGCTGAACCTCTCACCGCGTACGGTAGAAGCGCACCGCGCGGCGGCGTTTACCAAGCTTGGCGTCAGCAGTCTGGTTCAGGCAATACGCGAATACGATAAATTGCAATCCGTATAACTACCAGGATGAGTGCGTAATCAACCGAATACCGTTTCATCGTGCGGCTGGGTAACCTTTGTGTGTCTCTTAACACGCGAGGAAGTGCGATGAAACAAATGATGATGGCTGCGGCACTGGTGGCGGGTAGCGTAAGTCTGGCGGCGCAGGCCGAAACGTTAAACCAGAAGAATCTCTCACTGGCGCAGGCTAATGCGCTGGCAACGTCCGCCATTCAGGCCTGTACGGCAAAAAATTACCAGGTGACCGTTACCGTGGTTGACCGCGCGGGCGTCGTGAAAGCGGTACAGCGCACGGACAATGCCGGTCCACATACGGTAAAAGCCAGCGAAATGAAAGCCTGGACGGCGCTGAGCGCAAAGAATGCGTCCGGCAAGGTGATGGAAGCGGCGCAGAGCAACGCGGGTGCGCAAAACATGCGTGATATTCCGGGCTTCCTGCTGCTGGCGGGTGGCCTGCCGGTGAAAGAGGGCGATGAGGTGATCGGGGCGATTGGTATCGGCGGTGCGCCGGGCGGTCATCTTGATGAAGCCTGCGCGCAGGCAGCAATTGACGGGCTGAAAAAGTCATAAAAAAAGCACCGGCTTGCCGGTGCTTTTTACTTAGATCTTGCAGGCGTCGCCGCAGTCATCGTCGGCGACAATCGCCTGCGCTTTTTTATCTGCGTCGTCCAGACGTTCCGCATTACGCTCTTCAGCTTCATCCAGACCGTTAAAAACTAAGTTATCGAGATCAATTTCCATGTGGCACCTGCTATGTTCAGTTTTTGATACTGGCAGAGTATAGGGCAAAAAACGCCAGCAATGTACCTCGCAGCACATAACGATAATCCCTGCCATACTCAGTGCTTTATCGCTGAGGAGCGCACATGATTACACTCTGTAAAACCTGCGGAACCGCCTATGATACACAGCCGGAAAGATGCCCGATTTGCGAGGATGAACGCCAGTACGTGCCTGCTTCGGGCCAGGCATGGATCGATTTCGACAGCGTAACCGCCACGCATACCAACAAATGGCAGCAGCTGGAGCCGCGGCTGTTCGGCATCAAAACGGTCCCCGCCTTTGCTATCAACCAGCGAGCCCTGCTCCTGCGAACACCTCACGGTAATATCCTCTGGGACTGCATTGCCAACCTCGACTCCGCAACCAGAACGCTCATCACCGCGCTTGGCGGCATCAGCGCGATGGCGATTTCACATCCGCACTATTACACCACCATGCAGGAGTGGGCCGCGGCGTTTGATGCGCCGTTGTATCTGCACGCCAGCGACAGAGAGTGGGTCATGCGTGGCAGCCCGGCCATTCATTTCTGGGAAGGCGATGCGCTGGAGATTTTCCCGTCTGTCACCCTGCTGCGTCTGGGCGGGCATTTTGCCGGGGGAACGGTGCTGCACTGGCAGGAGGGGGACGGGGTGCTGCTGGCGGGGGACATCCTGCAGGTCACGCCGGGTAAAGACGCCGTCTCGTTTATGTGGAGCTATCCTAACTATCTCCCGCTACCGGCCCGTACCGTAGAGTCAGTCGTGAATCAGCTCGAAGACAAACAATTTGCACGCCTGTATGGCGCCTTCGAGGGGCAGAACATCCAGGCCTTCGCGGACGCCATTGTGCAGCGGTCGGGCCAGAAATATATTGCTTGTCTGAAGTAAACCACGATGGGTACACTTTACGAGTGTGATCGCGATCATACCTAAACTAAAACAGATAAAAGAGACATTGCTATGCAACATATCATTGAAGGTTTTCTCAGCTTTCAAAAAGAGATTTTCCCGCAACGTAAAGAACTCTTCCGCAGTTTAGCGTCCAGCCAGAATCCCAAAGCGCTGTTCATCTCATGCTCCGACAGCCGTCTGGTCCCAGAACTGGTCACCCAGCAAGAGCCGGGACAACTCTTTGTCATTCGTAATGCTGGCAACATTGTGCCACCGTTTGGCCCCGAGCCTGGCGGTGTGTCTGCAACCATCGAATACGCGGTTGTGGCGTTGGGCGTCACGGATATCGTCATTTGTGGTCACTCAAACTGTGGCGCGATGAAGGCGATCGCCGATAACGCCAACCTGGAGCCGATGCCAGCGGTGTCACACTGGCTGCGCTATTCCGACGCGGCAAAAGCAGTGGTTGAGAAGAAAACCTGGGATAAGCCGATCGATAAAGTTAACGCGATGGTGCAGGAAAACGTGTTTGCGCAGCTGAGCAACATTAAGACCCATCCGTCCGTTGCGGTGGGACTGCGCAATAACTCCATCCGCCTGCACGGCTGGGTGTACGACATTGAAAGCGGCGAAATTCTTGCGCTGGATAAAGGGACGAAAACCTTCGTTTCGCTGTCTGAAAACCCGGAAGTCTTCTTCGAGTAATCATCGACAGCAGGGCAAGGATGCCCTGTCAGCTCTCCTTGTAAGGTAATCTCCGCCGCAATCCCGACGCGGGCTTCTCTGCCGCTTTCGCCATCGCCTCCGCAACCTCTGCACACTCTGCCAGTCCCTGAACGAAGGGATGATCGTGCATTAGCCACGGTATCGCGCCGAAAGCGATTTTCCCGCGCACCGTGTCAGGTGCTTTCAGGGTGTAATCTTCGCCAATATCGGGTATCTCATCGCCCGTTGCCTGCAGCTGTTTGCGCAGCGTCGGGAAGGGCAGGTCTTTCGTTTTGAGCGGCTTTTGTCCGCGTGCGTCAATAAACACGTCGAAACGATACACGCGCTCTTGTGTGGTGATCACCGTCTGGTCGCTGCCTGCGTCAAGGGTGTAATCGTCGCCGAGCGCTGCCACGCTAATGATGCCGGCCTCGCGCAGCGCAAGCAGCCGGCGAATAGACTGCGGAGGGATGGCGGCATAGTTGTCGATAAACACCCGGGCCAGCCCTGTTTTGAAGCGCTGGCTGTCCTGCTCATTAAGGTGGGGGACAATCTCCTGAACCACCTCATGCAGCCGAAGCACGGTATAGCGCCAGGCCACGGTGCGCCGTTCACGTTTGTTGCGCTCAACCTCGTTGAGATTCTCTTCCGCCCAGGTAAAGGGGTCGTGCCGTTTTCGATCCTCAAACCAGGCATCACGAATGCTGTCCGCATCTAGCTTATGCAGCGACATTTTCTCGCACCACGCCGGATCGGCGAGCTCCAGCTCGTTGACCATCAGCGCAAAGATGCGGTCAAGCAGGCCATCAGGCCCTTTGCCGATCTCGGTTTCAACCCTGAATTCGGTCAATACCGACAGCGGCTCGTAAGGAATTGGGCAGTAAAAGTCGGCTTCCGGCAGAATGCCCGTCCGGGACATCAGGACGATGTTTAATGCTTTACTACCTTGATCCAGCACGAATTTATCGTCGCGAAACGCGCCATGCTGCATCACCACCGCCATGGCCGCGTCAAGGCCGCTTAACGATGTTCCCATGATGCCGACGCGGCACGGTGGAATGCTGGCGTCCATCAGACCGGACCACGGACTTGGGAAGAATGCGCGCGTGGCCTCGTCCTCGTCCGGCCAGACGTGACCGGTGGCGATCACCGCAAGATCGAAGCGTTCGGGAAACGCCTTATCGTTAACGCAAAGCGTGACGCCAGTCGTCGAGGGAATAACGTCGGTCACCCGGGAAGATTCATGGATATCCACCTGGAACCCCAGTTTTTTTGCCTCATTAACGATTGTCCGAAAGCTGTCGCGAAAATATTCCCCCAGCAGGATCCGCGGCAGAAACTGCCGGTCATGCAACCGGGCTTTATCCACCTTAAAGCGCGCCAGATGGTCGTCGCTCTGCTCCTTAAGCCAGTCCAGGTAGGTCATAAACAGAGGGGGGATCTCAATGCTCGCGATGTTTGCCAGCATCAGACGCGAGTTATCGTCGTCGTTATAGGGCATCCCTACGCCCGCTTCATCAGCCTGTTCAAAGACCGAGACCGAAAGCGGCTGCGGGTTTTTAAGAAGTGCGTAAAAGGTATAAATCCCTGTAGGGCCGGAACCGATAATGGCGATTTTTTTCATCGACGGTTTTCCTCATTTTTTCCATGAGAAAAGCGTAGCAGGAGAACAGTGATGAAAATAAGGGATTAGGAAAATTCAGGGTATCAGAAGAGGATTTGCACCATTTCAGGACTGAAATGGTGCGTCCGAGTGGACTCGAACCACCGACCCCCACCATGTCAAGGTGGTGCTCTAACCAACTGAGCTACGGACGCAGGATGGTGCGTTCAATTGGACTCGAACCAACGACCCCCACCATGTCAAGGTGGTGCTCTAACCAACTGAGCTATGAACGCAACGTGTTGTCGGTGACAACGGGGACGAATATTAGCGGCACAGCACCAATGAGGCAAGAGGGAAAATGCATTTTTCTCTCTGATTTCACGCGATTGCTTCATTACCGCGCAAAGTGAAGAGAAAGTAGCCGCCAGCAGGCGGCTACTGCGTATTTAACGTGCAGCGCGTTGCAAAATGATGGTGGATGGCTGGCGCTGCAGGAAGCGCATCCGCATCATCATCATGACAGCCGCCGACGTCAGGCCGATGATAAAGCCCATCCAGAACCCTGCAGGCCCCATACGTTCCACAACCAGATCGGTCAGGGCCAGGATATAACCACATGGCAGACCTAACACCCAGTAGGCGATGAAGGTGATAAAGAAGATCGAACGCGTGTCTTTATACCCACGCAGCACGCCACTGCCAATCACCTGGATGGAGTCAGAGATTTGGTATATCGCCGCCAGCAGCATCAGGTGTGATGCCAGAGCGACCACTTCCGGATTGTCGTTATAGAGCAGGGCAATCTGCTCCCGCAGTGCAACGGTGAAGAGCGCCGTACAGATCGCCATGCAGACACCGACGCCAAGCCCGGTGCGCGCGGCCGTTTGCGCATCCAGCGTCGAGCCCTGACCCAGGCGGAAGCCCACGCGGATCGTCACAGCTGCCGCCAGCGACATCGGCAGAACGAACATCAGGGAACTGAAGTTCAGCGCAATCTGGTGCCCGGCAACGTTCACGATGCCCAGCGGGGAGACCAGCAGGGCGACCACGGCAAACAGGGTAACCTCAAAGAACAGTGCCAGGGCAATCGGTAACCCTAACTGCACCAGACGCGTCATGATGCCCCAGTCCGGGGTGCTAAACCGGTTATCGTTACGAATATCGCGCATTGAGCGGGCGCGTTTTACAAAGGTGAGCATCGACAAGAACATCACCCAGTAAACGGCAGCTGTTGCCACGCCGCAGCCGACACCGCCCAACTCCGGCATCCCGAAATGACCATAAATAAAGACATAGTTAACCGGAATATTGACCAGCAACCCAATAAAGCCCATCACCATGCCGGGTTTGGTTTTCGCCAGACCTTCACACTGGTTACGCGCTACCTGGAAAAAGAGGTAGCCTGGCGTGCCCCAGAGCAGGGCGCGCAGATAGCCTACGGCTTTATCAGCCAGTGCCGGGTCAATATTATGCATCGCGCGGATGATATGGCCCGCGTTCCAGAGCACGACCATAATCAGCACCGAGACAAACCCTGCCAGCCAGAAGCCCTGGCGGACCTGATGGGCAATGCGTTCGCGACGGCCCGAGCCATTGAGCTGAGCGATAACCGGCGTGAGCGCGAGCAGCAGACCGTGGCCGAACAGGATGGCCGGGAGCCAGATTGACGTGCCGATGGCAACGGCCGCCATGTCGGTGGCGCTGTAGCCACCTGCCATTACCGTATCCACAAATCCCATTGCGGTCTGGGCCACTTGCGCGATGATCACTGGTATAGCCAGTGCCAATAACTGGCGCGCTTCATTCATGTACTTCTGCACGTGAACACCTTTATTTTGTAGTTATTTGAGAGACTAAAAAAGCCGCCGAAACGGGCAGCAAGAAGAAAATGCAGGGGGGTGCCAGCTATTGTAGCGGGCTTTAGCTATTTATCTAGTGAAAAAATCGCCAGAAAATGCGCTCCGCTGGCAACCTGTTTTTCCAACTGTTATTGTGGTGGGATTAAAACGGTGTCACCACCGTCCGGAAAAAACAGGAGTTGTAAGCATGTTTACTGGTATTGTGCAGGGCATCGCCAAAGTGGTGTCCATTGATGAAAAACCGAATTTCCGTACTCATGTTGTTGAGCTGCCGGAATATATGCTGGAGGGCATCGAAACCGGCGCCTCGATTGCCCATAACGGCTGTTGTCTGACCGTTACCGAAATTAACGGCAACCAGATTAGCTTTGATTTAATGAAAGAGACGCTGCGCATCACCAACCTGGGCGAGCTGGTGGTGGGAGATACCGTCAACGTTGAGCGGGCGGCGAAGTTCAGCGATGAGATTGGCGGCCATCTGATGTCGGGACACATCATGACCACCGCTGAAGTGGCGAAAATCGTGACCTCGGAAAATAACCGTCAAATCTGGTTTAAAATGCAGGATCCGTCATTAATGAAATACATCCTCTATAAAGGATTTATTGGCATTGATGGGATTAGTCTGACGGTGGGGGAAGTGACGCCATCGCGTTTTTGCGTGCATTTAATTCCTGAAACGCTGCAGCGCACCACGCTGGGGGCGAAAAAGCTGGGGCAGCGCGTGAATATTGAAATCGATCCGCAAACCCAGGCGGTGGTCGATACAGTTGAACGTGTACTGGCGGCAAAAGAAGCCGCAATAATAAAGGCGGCGGAAGAAGAATAAAAAATAACCCCGGCTGTCCGGGGTTATTTTTTTAGCGTGCGACACGTAATCCGTGTTCAATGCCACGGCTGAAGACAACCTGCCAGAGCTGAATATCCCGTGCGCGAAACGCGCCCGCGCAGGCATTCAGATAATAGCTAAACATCCGTTTGAATCGTTCAGAATAGTTGTCCGCAATCTCCGGCCACGCTTGCTGGAAACGTTCATGCCACGCCATCAACGTGGTGTCGTAATCCGCGCCAAAGTTGTGCCAGTCTTCCATCACGAAATGGGATTCACTGGCGTTGGCAATCTGGCGAACGGAGGGTAAACAGCCATTCGGAAAGATGTACTTGTTGATCCACGGGTCGACGTTATTGTCGGTCCGCTTAGAGCCGATGGTATGCAGCAGGAAGAGTCCGTCCGGTCGTAAATTACGGTCCACCACCTCAAAGTAGGTGTCGTAGTTTTTCGGTCCTACGTGCTCGAACATGCCCACGGAGACGATCCGGTCAAATTGTTCGTTCAGGTCACGGTAATCCTGCAGGCGGATATCCACATCGAGACCCTGGCAGCGTTCCCGGGCCATTTTTTGCTGCTCGGCCGAAATCGTCACGCCCACCACGCTGACGCCATAGTGCTTCGCCATAAACCAGGCCAGCCCACCCCAGCCGCAGCCGATATCCAGTACGCGCATACCGGGCTGTAACTGAAGCTTCTCGCTGATCAGACGCAGCTTAGCCTGCTGAGCCTCTTCAAGCGTCGTTGCCTCTTTCCAGTAGGCGCAGGAGTATTGCATGAAAGGGTCCAGCATACGGCTGAACAGGTCGTTGCCCAGATCGTAATGCTCTTTGCCGACGATCCATGCGCGTTTTTTACTTTGCAGATTAAACAGTCGGGCAGAGGCAACACGCAGGGTATCTTTGAGATTGCGGGGAAGTTGATTTTCCAGACCAGCGCGCAACACGCTGGCGAAAAAGATATCCAGCCGTTCACACTCCCACCAGCCATCCATATAACTTTCTCCCAGCCCTAACGATCCCTCGCGCAATACGCGTTTAAAAAAGTCGGGATGTTTAACCTGGGGATCGGATGGCGAAGATCCGTTAATAGTGATGCCTGCACGGCCCAACAGTTCACTGACGATCCGGGACCAGTTGTCGTCCGGAACGCTGACTTCTTCTATACACGATGAACTCATAGCTTCTCCATCACCCTGATGTGATCAGAACCTTCAAACAGCGTAGACGCTTTTTTTGGTTTGTGAGAAATCTCACGGTAAATACCGCGAGGCTAGTATCCGACGTAGAACAGAGGAAGGGAGATAACCCTTGCCGAAATGCCTTCCATGGTAAAACGGGAGCACTCCGGCTCCCGTTAACGCATAATAATTATCGTATTTATCGAACCAAATTTAGTATAGGCCTCAAAATTTGGTGATTCAACAGAAAATTGTTAGCAACCTAATTACTGAAAATTAACATGATATCCGGCGCAATCAGGCATGTGAGGTTTCCACTCCAGCGCCGTTATCCTGCTCACGCTGGGCGGAGGCCTGCATGCGATAGCCCATCACCGCCAGCGCAACGGTTACCAGCATCACGCTGGTGGTCGTCAGCAGCGGCGTGGTAATCAGCGCAGAGACCACCAGACTTGCCAGGAAGCACAGCCCCAGCTGCAGGGTGTTCTGCAGCGCGGCGGCGCGACCGGTCGCTTGTGGGAAGGGACGGAGCGCCTGCGCCACCACAATCGGGTAGATCGCCCCGTTTGCGACGGCCATGACACAGAAAGGCATCAAAATCTCTGCCAGGCCCGCACCCGGGATAAACCCAACGGCCCAGGTGCCAATAACGCTCAACGCATACAGCACCAGCAGCCATGGCAGCATCTGCTGACCTTCCCATTTCTGCAGCGCTGCGCGGCAGCCGTACCCGCCCACCAGGAACGCGATGGTTTGCGGAACATAGCTCAGCCCGATAGCCGCCGGGCTGTAGCCCATATCGTGCAGAATAAACGGTGACCCGGTGAGCCACGCGAAAAAGCTGGCCGAGCAGGCGGCATAGATCAGGACATTACCGCGATACGCTTTGGCGCTCAGCAGGGTGGTGAAGGTGATCGGCTTTGCGTCAGCATGCACATCTTTTTTGTGCGCAGGCTTGAGGGCGAACGCCGGCAACATCAGTACCAGCGTGATGGCAAACAGCGTGGCAAAAATGGCCTGCCAGTCAAAGTGCGCAAGGATCCAGCTGCCCAGCAGCGGCGCGAGGGCAGGTGAGAGACCCACCAGCGGCATAATGGTGGCGAAAATACGGTTTGTGCGGTTAGCCGGATAGTAGTCGGTGACCAGCGCCTGCCAGGTCACGGCCGCGGCACAGACGCCCACAGCCTGAATAAAGCGCAGCACCAGCAGCCAGGTGGCATCGCGGACCCAGAGCATCCCCAGACAGCCCACGGCAAAAATCGCCAGGCCCAGCAGTAATACCGGTTTACGACCAAAGCGATCCGAGAGCGGTCCCCAGAGCAGCTGTGCGAAAGCAAAACCGGCGAGGAACAAACTCAGGCTGGCACTGATGGCCGCGGCAGGGGTATGCAAATCTTCCTGCATCGCGGCAAAAGCCGGCAGGTACATATCGGTGGCCAAAAAGCCCAGCACGCTTAAGCCGCCAAGCCAGACTAAAAAACCTTTCCTGGGTTGCATTATTTTCTTCTCCTGAAGGAGGCAGGTGTACGTTGGCGCTGAGTGTATGTAGTGCAAAGCCGCTTGTGAAACGCTAATATTTGGCGGGTGCATTCAAATTTTTTGCAGGCAGAAAATGTGGTCAGATTATTCTCTTGAAGTGGTCGATGCTGTCGCGCGTAACGGCAGCTTTAGCGGTGCGGCGCAGGAGCTGCACCGCGTCCCGTCGGCTATCAGCTACACGGTGCGTCAGCTTGAGGAGTGGCTGGCGGTTCCACTGTTTGAACGGCGCCATCGCGATGTGGAATTAACGCCCGCAGGGGCGTGGTTTTTGAAGGAAGGGCGTTCTGTTATCAAAAAAATGCAGATCACCCGCGAACAGTGCCAGCAGATCGCAAACGGCTGGCGGGGTCATCTTTCCATTGCGGTGGACAATATCGTTAAGCCGGAGCGCACCCGGCAGATGATCGTGGATTTCTATCGACATTTTTCCGATGTCGAACTGCGGGTCTCACAGGAGGTATTCAACGGCGTCTGGGATGCGCTGGCGGACGGCAGGGTGGAGATGGCGATTGGGGCCACACAGGCGATCCCGGTCGGGGGGCGTTACGCCTTTCGTGATATGGGGATGCTGAGCTGGAAATGCGTGGTGGCCAGCGATCACCCCCTGGCGGCGCTGGAAGGACGGCTGAGCGACGATACGCTGCGCAACTGGCCATCGCTGGTACTGGAGGATACCTCCCGTTCATTACCCAAGCGCATCACCTGGCTGCTGGATAACCAGCGGCGCGTGGTGGCGCCTGACTGGGAATCGTCAGCAACGTGCCTCAGTGCCGGGCTGTGCGTCGCGATGGTGCCCGCTCATTTTGCGCGTCCCAGAATTGATACCGGAGAATGGGTTGAACTGACGCTGGAGAATCCCTTCCCGGATGCGGCCTGCTGCCTCACCTGGCAACAAAATGACATCTCGCCCGCTATGGCCTGGCTGCTGGATTATCTGGGAGACAGCGAAACGCTAAACCGGGAATGGTTACGGGAGCCAGCATAGCTGGCCCCGTACAAAAATTAACGACGGTAGTCGCGGAACGGACCATCCGCAACGGAACGGCGTTCGATAAGACGCGGATGAACTTCAATGGACTGCGACTCTTCGCGCTTGTTGACGATCCTGTCCAACAGCATATTGAAAGCCGTTTCACCCAGTGAATCTTTCGGCTGGTGAATGGTGGTCAGCGCGGGGGTAAAGAAGCGCGCGTTACGCACGTTGTCATACCCGATCACCGAAATATCCTGCGGTACGCGCAGACCCAGTTCATCAGCCGCGCAAAGCGCGCCCATCGCCATGATGTCACCCCCGCAGAAAACAGCGGTAGGGCGGTGCTGCTGGGAAACAATCTGCTGCATCGCGCGGTAGCCTGATTCCGGCTCAAAGTCGCCCTGTACGATCCAGTTTTCCGGTACGGTGATCAGCGCTTCTTCCATCGCTTTCATAAAACCGGCCAGACGGCCCGCGCCGGTGTTACGCTCCAGAGGCCCCGGGATCACGCCAATCTCACGGTGACCGCGCTCGATCAGGTAACGACCGGCCATATAGCCGCCTTCAAAGGCGTTATCGATGACGGAATCGGTGAAATCCGCTCGCGCTTCACCCCAGTCCATCACCACCATGGGGATATGGCGATACTCTTCCAGCATCGACAGCACGGATTCCGGGTATTCGGAACACATTACCAGCAGGCCATCCACGCGCTTTTGGGCCATCATCGACAGATAGGCGCGCTGTTTTTCAATGCTATTCCACGCGTTGCCCAGAATCAGGGTATAGCCCTTCTGGAAGCAGTTTTTCTCTACCGCCTCGATGATCTCGGCAAAATAGGCCGCTTCACTGCTGGTGGCCAGCAAGCCAATGGACTTGGTGTGATTCACCTTGAGGCTACGCGCAACCGCACTGGGTGAGTAGTGCAGCTCTTTGATTGCCGCCCAGACGGCGTTGCGCGTCTCTTCCGCCACAAAGCGGGTTTTGTTAATTACATGTGATACGGTTGTAGTGGAAACGTTTGCGCGTTTTGCTACGTCTTTAATTGTTGCCATTAAATGTCACTCCAGACCATATCCTAAACTCCTGAAAAACTTGAAGGTAAACGTTTGCCTTCTCTCACCCTTATCACGCAATATTGAATTGCGGCACGCCGGGAAAACGACACGGGACGTCAGGAGGGGGTCAATGGCCGGTACGCTAATAAATTTAGCGTGGAATTTTGTCCTATCTTGATGAAAAGGGGAAGAGGTAAAGTGGTTATCAGTTTAAATCCAGGAAGATTTTTGACGTAAACTGTGCAAAAATGAGCAGGCTCACTTTTCGTGGGGGGATTAAAAGGAGAAAAATTGATGAGTGCCGATCTGAAGTTTTCGCTGTTCACCACCCTTATTGTGCTGGCGCTGATTGTTGCCGCAGGCCTGACGGCGGCGCTGCACTGATTTACGCGCAGGGAGCGCACGCTCCCTGCGGCTGTTCCAGATTGTTACATCTACGGCAAAAATCTTTTGCCATTTTGTTAACTTCTCATTTTTTGTGATTGATGTCATGCTTTGCGCTTCTTTGTTCTGTGTCACCACATGACACGGCATCCGGAGTTGACGCATGAAAATCAATTTTCCCCTGCTGGCCCTGGCGATTGGCGCTTTTGGGATTGGCACCACTGAATTCTCCCCGATGGGGTTACTGCCTGTTATCGCCCGCGGCGTGGACGTCTCGATCCCTGCGGCAGGCATGTTAATCAGCGCCTATGCCATCGGCGTGATGGTAGGCGCCCCGCTGATGACGCTGCTGCTTTCACACCGCGCGCGTCGCAATGCGCTGATTTTCCTGATGGCGATCTTTACCCTGGGCAACGTGCTTTCCGCCATTTCGCCGGACTACACCACCCTGATGCTGTCACGCATTCTGACCAGCCTTAACCACGGCGCCTTCTTTGGGCTGGGCTCAGTTGTAGCGGCAAGCGTGGTGCCAAAACATAAGCAGGCGAGCGCCGTAGCCACCATGTTTATGGGGCTAACGATTGCCAACATTGGCGGCGTTCCTGCGGCTACCTGGCTGGGGGAAGTGATTGGCTGGCGAATGTCGTTCCTGGCGACGGCCGGGCTGGGCGTGGTCGCGATGGTGGCGTTATTCTTCTCTCTGCCAAAAGGCAGTGCCGGTGAACGTCCTGACGTGCGCAGGGAGCTGTCGGTGCTGATGCGCCCGCAGGTGCTTTCCGCACTGCTGACCACCGTGCTGGGGGCAGGCGCGATGTTTACCCTCTACACCTATATTTCACCGGTGCTGCATGACATCACCCACGCGACGCCACTCTTTATTACCGCGATGCTGGTACTGATTGGCGTGGGCTTCTCGATTGGCAACTATCTGGGTGGTACATTTGCCGACCGTTCCGTGAGCGGGACGCTGAAGGGCTTCTTAACCCTGCTGATTGTCATCATGATTGCTATTCCGTGGCTGGCACGTAACGAGTTCGGGGCGGCCTTTGCGATGGTCGTCTGGGGCGCTGCCACCTTTGCCGTGGTACCACCGCTGCAGATGCGCGTGATGCGCGTCGCCCATGAAGCGCCGGGCCTTTCATCCTCAGTCAATATTGGTGCCTTCAACCTGGGCAATGCGCTGGGGGCGGCAGCCGGAGGGGCGGTGATTTCGGGTGGGCTGGGCTACAGCTTTGTGCCGGTGATGGGGGCGATTATTGCCGCGCTCGGCCTGCTGCTGGTGATGATGTCGGGTCGTAAACAGCCAGAAGCAGCCTGCGCTGCAGAGTAAATAAAAAACGCAGAAGGGGAGCCCCTTCTGCGTCTTGCTTACGCGGCGAAGTTCTTCGCCACAAACTCCCAGTTAACCAGTGCCCAGAAGTGCTCCAGGTAGTTCGGACGCGCGTTACGGTAATCAATGTAGTAAGCGTGTTCCCAGACGTCCACGGTCATCAGCGGTTTAGCGCTGGTGGTCAGCGGAGTGCCCGCGTTAGAGGTGGAAACGATAGCCAGTTTGCCATCAGCCTCTTTGACCAGCCACGTCCAGCCAGAACCGAAGTTCTTGATGGCGGCATCGGTGAACTTCGCTTTGAAATCTGCAAAGCTGCCGAAAGCGGCGTTAATGGCGGCAGCCAGTTCACCAGCCGGTTCGCCACCCGCATTCGGCGCCAGGCAATGCCAGTAGAAGGTGTGGTTCCACACCTGGGCCGCGTTGTTAAATACGCCACCCTCTGAGCTGCGGACAATCTCTTCCAGCGTTTTGCCTTCGTAATCGGTGCCCTTGATCAGATTGTTCAGGTTGGTGACATACGTCTGGTGATGTTTGCCGTAATGATATTCCAGGGTTTCCGCAGAAATGTGCGGTGCCAGGGCGTCTTTTGCATACGGTAGTGCAGGTAATTCGAACGACATTGCTTCTCTCCTTATTGTATTTTGCGTTGCCAATAACCACACAGACAACAGGGACAGAATAGCAAATTGAAAGGCTATGCAAAAGAGGAACTTACCCTGCCACGGATGTGGCAGGGCAGGGGTTAGCGAATGGTTTTCGGCGTCATGACGCGACGGGCGCCGACGTAGTGGCGAACCCAGTAGTCTTCACTGAGCGAGGTGATCTGAATATCCTGGCCGCTACGCGGCGACTGGATGAATTTGCCGTTGCCAACATAAACACCGACGTGGTCAGCGGTGCCGCGGCCCTGAGTGCGGAAGAACACCAGATCGCCGTTTTCCAGCTCACCACGGTTAACCGGGGAGGCATCGCGCAGGTGGTACATCTCATTGGCGGTACGGGGAATACGGAACTTGACCAGATCTTTATAGGCGTAATAGACGAGGCCGCTGCAGTCAAAACCGGTACGTGGCGACGTGCCACCCCAGCGATAAGGTTTGCCAATTTGCCCCATCAGTTTGTTCATTGCGGTTTTTTGCGCTTTCTGAACACGCACTTTATGCACTTCCGCTAATTTCGTGACCTTTGTACATTTCGCTTTGTGGCCTTTACGCGTGATGCACTTTTCAGTAACGAGGTTAGCGGCGGTCTGTGTGGCTTTACTTTTGGCGGTGCGGGCAGTGCGGGAAGAGGTTGTTTTCGTCTTGCTGGAAGCGGTCTGTTTCGTGTGAGTCGGTGTTTTTTTCTTGTCGTTCTTAGCGGTGGTTTTTTTCTTACGTTCTGTGGTTTTCACCAGATGGTTTTTTTGTACAGCAGAATGCCGCGCCTGCTGAGAGGCGTTTGCCACTGGCGTGAAAGTGAGTGATGTAAACAGTAAAGCACAGAGCGTGATCGAGATTTTATTTATCCGCGCCACTGGGCAGTCCCCTGATATATGCAGGTCATCAATAATACCCGCGTGTGATTTACAAAGCCCGTCGATTCTAATCCATAAAAACAGAGAATGTTAATAGCATTTTTTACTCTCCAGGCCTGTTTCGTTAGCAAGTGCAAAAAAATTCATCGTTCTGTCGCACATTTGTCCGTCCCCTAAGCAAAACCCTGACGGCCGAAGGGGTAAACACCATTTGGAATGCAACTTTTCGTGACTCAGGGTACAATGTATAAACGTGACAAAAATGTTATTTTCCGATGCCAGTCTGACCCGCTACAATGTCAGACGAATGCCGTAACAGAAGTTTAAGGAAGCAAGACATGAGCACCACTATTGAAAAAATCCAGCGCCAGATCGCTGAAAACCCGATTCTGCTGTATATGAAAGGTTCTCCGAAGCTGCCAAGCTGCGGCTTCTCCGCGCAAGCGGTTCAGGCGCTGTCCGCCTGTGGTGAGCGTTTTGCTTACGTTGATATCCTGCAGAACCCGGACATCCGCGCTGAGCTGCCAAAATACGCTAACTGGCCGACTTTCCCGCAGCTGTGGGTAGACGGTGAACTGGTTGGCGGTTGCGATATCCTGATCGAAATGTATCAGCGCGGCGAACTGCAGCAGCTGATCAAAGAGACGGCGGCTAAGTACAAAACTGAAGAGCCTGACGCGGAGTAATTTTCTGCGTAAATAAAAAAGCGACCTTAAGAGGTCGCTTTTTTTATTCTTCGCTGTCGCCCATCGGCAGCGGCCAGCCGCCCAGACGCTTCCAGCGGTTGACGATCTCACAGAACAATTCTGCGGTGCGCTCCGTGTCATACAGAGCGGAATGGGCCTGCGTGCCGTCAAACGCTATACCTGCCGTGATACAGGCCTTTGATAACACCGTTTGTCCCAACGCCAGGCCGCTCAGTGCGGCGGTGTCGAAGGTCACAAAGGGATGGAAAGGGTTTCGTTTGAGCGAAGCACGTTCCGCGGCGGCCATGGTAAAGCTGTGATCGAAGGTAGCGTTGTGGGCCACCATGATGGCGCGGCTGCAGTTGCTCTCTTTCATGCCTTTACGCACCATTTTGAAAATCGCGTGCAGCGCATCATATTCACTGACGGCACCGCGCAACGGGTTATGCGGGTCGATACCGTTAAACGCCAGTGCTTCCGGCTGTAAATTTGCCCCTTCGAAAGGCTCTACGTGGAAATGCAGCGTGGTGTCTGGTGTAAGCCAGCCCTGTTCATCCATCTTCAGCGTGATGGCGGCAATCTCGAGCAGCGCATCGGTTTTAGCGTTAAATCCGGCTGTTTCTACATCAATGACAACGGGATAAAAACCACGAAAACGGTCGCACAGACCGCTAAATTGAGCGTTATCGGACATCAGGGTCTCTTACATGGGGAAAAAGCAGTGCGCATTATGGCAAATTTTGGCAGGGGATGCAGTAAAACTACGGGCGCACGTTGCGCCCTGAGGGATCAGTTGCCCAGACCGCGACCGGCGTCTTTGGCTTCAATCAGCTCGATTTTGTAACCGTCCGGATCTTCCACAAACGCAATCACGGTGGTGCCGCCTTTTACCGGGCCCGCTTCGCGCGTGACATTACCGCCGTTGCTGCGAATGCGTTCACAGGCTTCGGCCGCGTTGTCCACTTCCAGTGCGATATGACCATAGGCCGTGCCCAGCTCATAGCTGTCTACGCCCCAGTTATAGGTCAGTTCGATAACCGCTTCATCCGTTTCCGGGCCGTAACCCACAAACGCCAGCGAGTATTTGTATTCCGGGTTTTCGCTGGTGCGCAGCAGTTTCATACCCAGTACGTTAGTGTAGAAATCAATAGAACGTTGCAGATCGCCAACGCGCAGCATGGTGTGAAGTAGGCGCATAATTTCCTCATTAACCTGTGGAATAGACTGTTTTTTTTGAACAGAAACGATGTTTTAGTATAGCGGCGAAAGGTCGCCGCTATCAATCAACAATGGCGAGATTACAGGGAAGGGTAGTCGGTGTAGCCTTCCGCGCCGCCGCCGTAGAAGCTTTCCGGGCGCTGCGGGTTGAGTGCCGCTTTCTGCTGCAGACGGGCAACCAGATCCGGGTTGGCAATGTAATCGCGACCAAACGCGACGGCATCGATCAGCCCTTTATTGATCAGATCTTCGGCTTTCTCAGGCGTATAGGCCCCTGCACCGATGATCACACCGTGGAAGCGCTCGCGCACTTTCTGGCGGAAGGCTTCAGTGTAAGGTTTACCGCCGGCCCAGTCCGGCTCGGACATGTGCAGGTAAGCAATACCGCGTTTCGCCAGCTCTTCAATCAGATAGAGCGCGTCGGCTTCTTCATTCGGGCCGTTATCGACGTTCTGGAAAGAACCGATTGGGGAGACACGGATCCCGATACGGTCCGGGCTCCACTCTTTGCATACCGCATCCACCACTTCCAGTACCAGACGGGCACGGTTTTCAACGCTGCCGCCGTACTGGTCGGTGCGGTGGTTAGAAGACGGTGACAGGAACTGGTGCAGCAGATAGCCATGGGCGGAGTGCAGCTCAATCAGGTCAAAACCCGCTTCACGCGCGTTGGCCACCGCCTGACGGAAGTCGTTCACGATGCCCGGGATCTCCTCCAGCTCAAGGGCGCGTGGCATCGAGGTATCCACACGGATCGCATTGCCGTTTTCATCACGCAGGGAGGTCCGGGTATTGGCGCTCAGGGCCGATGCGGAGACCGGCGCCTGACCGCCAGGCTGGATGCTGCTATGGGAGATACGGCCGGTATGCCACAACTGAACCGCAATGCGACCCTCTTCAGCGTGAACGCCTGCGGTGATTTTCTGCCATGCCGCGATCTGTTCCGGGCTGTGAAGCCCTGGCGCACCGGCATAACCTTTGGCTTGAGCAGAAATCTGCGTGGCTTCGGTGATGATCAGGCCAGAGCTTGCGCGCTGACGATAGTATTCACCCATCAGTGGGGTGGGGATATCACCCGGCTCAATACTGCGCAGACGGGTAAGCGGAGCCATGAACACGCGGTTTGGCGCCGTGACAGCACCCACTTTTAAGGGGGTAAACAGTTTTTCAGCTGACATAGAGACTCCTGAGTAGACCAGTCGACTAGTAATAAGGTAAATAAAAAGCGCCCGTTATACGCCAGGCGCAGTAATGCTGCTTTTCACATGTGCCAGGGCGCTTTCCAGCGGCACGGCACTGCGCGAAATTTTTGCCTGCAGGTTAGCCCCTAACCAGAGCGCGTATAACACCTGCGCCTGGGTGAGAGGCTCGCCGGAAAAGGCCAGCGTTTTCTCATTGCGGCCTTTTTCCAGCGCCTGGGCCAGCAGGGCGATCACGCCGCTGGCCCCTTTATCCATCGCCGCGCGCATATCTTCAGAAAGATCGCACACTTCGGCAGACAGTTTTACCGTCAGACATCCGCTGATAATGCCCTGCTGACAGAACTGGTTCAGCGTTTCCTGATAGTAGTTCAGAACACGATCGCGATAGTTACCTTCGCCCGAGGCAAAGTGGGTCGCCAGGCGCTGGTGGTAGCCCGCATAATGACGCTCCAGCATCGCCACGCCAAAGGCCTCTTTGGACCGAAAGTAGTGATAAAACGACCCTTTCGGAACCTCAGCGGTTTTTAACAGCTCGCTCAACCCCATCCCGGTAAACCCGCGATGCATACAAAGTCGCTCGCCGGTGGCCAGTAAATGTTCGCGGGTATCGTGTTCAGTATGTCTGCTCATGAGCGCACTCTAATAGACCGTTCGGTCTAATGCAAGCGGGTTTACTGCCGACATGCGTTCAAAATATCCAGCTGCTGTTGATAAACCGTTGATTTCACGTCCATCATACCCAGTACGGTTGAGAACAAATTGTCCTGGGAAACCGCATTTTTTGCTGCATGGTCACGTAAACACTGTTCGTTAATGCCAAAGTTCTTCGCATAGTCCGGGGAAAGCCAGAACATAAACGGAATGTGCGTTTGCTGCTCCGGTGCCAGCATATACGGTGTACCGTGCAGATAAATACCGCTTTCACCCAGGGATTCCCCGTGATCCGAGAGGTAGATCAGCGCAGTGTTCATGCTCCCCTGGCGCGCTTTCAGCGCATCGATGGTTTTGCTGACCACGCTGTCGGTATACAGGATGGTGTTGTCATAGGTGTTCATCAGCGCCTGATGATCGCAATCCTGAATTTCATTGGTGTCGCAGGTGGGGGTGAACTTACGGAAATTATCCGGGTAGCGGCGGTAGTACGCCGGGCCGTGGCTGCCCATCAGGTGGATAACCAGCACCGTGTCCTGCTTCAGGCCGTCCAGCACGTTGTCCAGACGGTAGAAATTGACATCGTCGAGGCAGGATTTGTCTTTACAGAACTGATCCAGCTTCCATTGCGTCATGTCGGTATGGGGCACGCGATCGCAGGCACCTTTACAGCCGCCGTCGTTGTCGCGCCACAGCAGGTTAATACCCGCATGTTTAAGCACGTCGAGCAGCCCTTCCTGATGATGCGCGAGGTCGGCATCGTATTTGCTGCGCGTCATGCCCGAGAACATGCAGGGGACGGAAACGGCGGTTTCAGTGCCGCAGGAGGTGGCCTGCGGGAAGTTAATGATATCCTGCTTTTTCAGCTCCGGATTGGTTTCTCGTCCGTAACCGTTCAGGGAGTAGTTCGCCGCGCGAGAAGCTTCACCGACGACCAGCACCAGAACCGTTTTCTTCTGTTGGCCTGCAATCAGTGGGCCCTTATGAGCATCTTCGCCAATCCGCACCAGCGTTTGATCGCCTGCAAACCAGCGCATTTTGCTGTACTTCACCATGGCGCTGACATAGTTCGCCGGGGTCACCATTTTGACGATGCTTTTGTTATTGCGAAACAGCGATGCGTAATCTTTATAAAACACCGCGGCAACCAGAATAATTACCAGCAGGGCGCCGAGCAGTGCGGCAACGCGTGTCAGCAGGGCATACCACCATTTCCCGGTATGAATGCGGGTCAACGCCAGCACCACGGAAGGAACGAGGCCGGCAATGACAATCCACAAAATCATTTGCGGCGTGACCAGCGCGGTGGCTTCCTGAGAGTTGGTTTCGAACACGTTCACAATCATGTTCTGATCGATCACCGCGCCGTAGGTGTACATGAAATAGGTCGCTGCCGCACAACCCATCGTTAACACGATCAGCAGCGGCTTACGGATAAACGGAATATTGAGCAGGCTAAAGACAATCACCCAGCCGCAAAACAGCACCAGCGGTACGGACGCGGCAAAGAGAACGTCATGCAGATGAGCAGGGGCGATAATCGCCCAGCTGCGCTGGATAAACAGCCCATTAATCAGCGTAAAGAAGAGTGCACAGCCCAGAGTAAATTTTATGTCGTTACATTGTAACTTTTTCATTAACCACATCGAACGGGAAACCTGTCATTGTCATGATGGGGCGAGTATAGAGAGTGAAGATTAGTGAAACCTTAATGCCACAAATCTGTGGTAAAGCGCTTGCACGTGGCGTGTTTAACGTCTTCACTGTAGGTGAGAGCGGTATTACGGAGGTGAGAGTGGCAGAGCAACTGGAGTTTTTCCCTATCCAGAGCCCGTGCCGGGGGATTTGTCAGGTAGATGAACGCGGATATTGCCGCGGGTGCATGCGCACCCGTGATGAACGTTTTAACTGGCAAAACTTCAGCGACACGCAAAAGCAGGAGGTGCTGCGACTTTGTCGACAGCGTCTTCTGCGCAAAATACGCGCAAACAAAGCCGCTGAGACCGAAGAACCCCAGCAACCTTCACTTTTTTAACACGGTAATTGCGTATACTCATGACATTACATCCTTGAGGAAAATGTTATGGTTCAGCGAATTACCCTTGCCCCCCAGGGGCCAGAATTCTCCCGTTTTGTGATGGGCTACTGGCGCCTGATGGACTGGAATATGTCCCCCCTCCAGCTGGCGAGCTTTATTGAAGAGCATATCGATCTGGGCGTCACCACGGTCGATCATGCGGATATTTACGGTGGCTACCAGTGTGAAGCCGCGTTTGGCGAGGCGCTTAAGCTGGTACCCGCACTCCGGGATCGCATGGAGATCGTCACGAAGTGTGGGATTGCCACCACGGCGAAACCGGAACACGCCCTTGGGCATTACATCACCGACAGCGCGCACATTATCAAGAGCGCTGAGCAGTCGCTGGTCAACCTGGCAACCGATCGCATCGACCTGCTGCTCATTCACCGCCCGGACCCGCTTATGGATGCCGATGAGGTGGCAGAAGCCTTCCTGAACCTGCATCAGAGCGGCAAAGTGCGTCACTTCGGCGTCTCAAACTTTACCCCGGCGCAGTTTGCACTGCTTCAGTCTCGCCTGCCGTTTACCCTGGCCACCAACCAGGTTGAGATCTCCCCGGTACACCAGCCGCTGCTGCTGGACGGGACGCTCGATCAGCTCCAGCAGCTGCGCATTCGCCCGATGGCCTGGTCGTGCCTGGGGGGCGGGCGCCTGTTCAATGATGATGAATTCCAGCCGCTGCGCAACGAGCTGGAAACTGTCGCCCGCGAACTGAACGCCGGGAGCATCGAACAGGTGGTTTACGCGTGGATCCTGCGTCTGCCGTCAAAACCACTGCCAATCATTGGTTCCGGCAAAATCGAGCGCGTGCGTGCTGCGCTGGGGGCGGAAGCGCTTCAGATGACCCGTCAGCAGTGGTTCCGTATTCGCAAGGCCGCGCTGGGCTACGATGTGCCTTAAACCGCCAGAAGCTGACTTTCCGGTGAAATCTTTGCCTCTGGTATACACTTAAGGGGCAAAAAATAACCAGCGGAGGTCATATGAAGCGTTTTGCTCTGGCACTGATCACGCTGGTTGTTTGCGCAGGGGCGCAGGCAGCCAGCGACGAAGTGGAAATGAATCTCGTCACCTCTCAGGGTGTGGGTCAGTCCATCGGAACGGTGAAAATCACTGAAACCGATAAAGGACTGGAGTTCGCCCCGAATCTTAAAGCACTCCCTCCTGGCGAACATGGTTTTCATGTTCATGCCAAAGGCAGCTGTCAGCCCGCGTTAAAAGAGGGCAAACCGTCGGCGGCGGAAGCGGCAGGCGGTCACCTTGACCCGCAGCACACCGGTAAGCATGAAGGCCCGGAAGGAATGGGGCATCTGGGCGATTTGCCCGTGCTGGTGGTGAATAACGACGGTAAAGCCACTGAGCCCGTTGTCGCCCCGCGTCTGAAAAAACTGGAAGAGGTGAAAGGCAAAGCGCTGATGATCCACGTCGGCGGCGACAATATGTCCGATCAGCCTAAACCGCTCGGCGGCGGCGGGGCACGCTATGCCTGCGGGGTGATCTGATCCCCAATCGTACCCGGTGGCGGTGCCTGTTCCAGTTGTGACAGCGAGCAGTGCAGCCGCCAGATTATCGAGGCCAAATCACGGGCTGCGGGGAGATGATGTCGCGCCAGGGTATCGCAGATCCGCTGCAGTTCATTCAGCGTGGCTTCCAGCGGCCGCTGCTGGACCCCGCGTTCACTCATGACATCGCGCAGCAGGGAGATACACACATCACGAACCTGCGACAGAGGATCGGAACGCGTTTCCCATGCCCGAAGCTGCCAGACCACGTGTGAACAGTTCAACAGCACCACGCCCCAGCGCAACAGCCAGCGCCGGGAAAGCGCATCCTGGCTGTTATTCAGCTGGCTGACGTGGTGATAAACCAGCGATTCATACTCACTTTCACGCAGATGCGGTTTACGGCTGAGCTGGTCAACAAAGCCCCGGCGTAGCTCCCGGATGTGCCTGCGGCTCTTGCGTGCATCGGAGCCGGGACGCAACACGGCGAATGCCAGCCAGGCCAGCCCCACGCCCAGGATCTTCGCCAGATTGTCATTAAGAAAGTCGGCGTAATCATACACCGGCGGATTCGTGACCGAGATAAACGATCCCATAAAGACAATCAGCTGTCCCCAGAGACCGGCCAGTTTTGGCATTTGCAGCTTCAGAAGCTGCATGGTCGTTAACAATGGGAACAGGAACAGCAGGAACTGCCACAGATCGCTTACCTGCACCATCAGGCCAAATTTCACCACAAAACTGAACAGGGACAGCAGCACCAGCGTGCGCAGCAGAAGCGTCAGGGAGTTGAACGGCGAGGCCGCGACGGAGTAGAGCACGCAGCTGATGGCGGCAAGCGTCAGGGCCGCCGTACCGGATTCCCACTGCGTGGTGATGCTCCACGCGCCGACCAGCATCAGCGCACAGAAGGTGCGAAAACCGCTCCACAGCGCTTCCAGATAGTCGGTATGCCTTGCGAGGGCCGGGCTGCCGGGGACGGTGAATTCTGTCAGTGGAGTCGCATTCTCGACCGCCTTAATCCAGCGACTGCTGCGCAGGTAAAGCCGACAAAAGTAATTCAGACGCTGCCAGAAGGCGCGATGGCGGTAGTCGTACTCATCAACCGGGGCGAGCGGGGCGATGATCCGTGCGACCGTATAGATGTCTGCATCCGGTCGCGCAAGGGCCGCGAGTAGCGTTTCAATCACGGCCCGGGTGTTATCAGGTGGTGCTGGCCAGTTGAGCAGCATCCGGCGCAGGCTGGAGATCGCGCTGGTCATCCGTAGCTGCTGGTGCAGTAAATAATTTAGCAGCGTGTTCTGACGGCGAAAGCGGTAGTGGCTCCAGAACGCCTGAATACGCAGCAGGTTCATCGTCAGGATCTGCCCGATAACCTTTTCATGGGCGAGACGAATATCATCGCTGGTTTCCGGTTGCCACAGCAGGCTCGCATGCTCCAGCAATCGGGTGTGCATGGTTTTCAGTGCGGTGATAAGCGCGGTGCCGTCGGAGGTGCTGGGCAGGATCATCATCATGAAGCCGCCACTGAGGATCCCGACAATCACCTCGCAGACGCGTGCCTGAGCGATATCCCACAGCTCAGTGGTGTCGAGCACGTTTACCACCGGAAAGGCAATGATGGCAGCGGTATAGCCTGCCAGCTGAAACGCGTAGGCGACGTTATTGGTAAAATGGGCGCAGGCCCAGGTGCAACATCCCAGCCACGCCGCCATGCTCAGTAAGAACAGCCAGGGATCGTTCAGCGTATGGCCTGCGATAATTAACGCCGCAGTGGCGCCCAGCAGGCTGCCTGCGATACGGCCAAGGCTTTTGCTGATCACCCCGCCGACGGTGGGGAAACTGACCACCGCCGCAGAGGTCATTGCCCAGTAAGGTTCATCCAGATTCAGATAGTAGGCGACGGACAGCGCAAGACACATGGCAATGCCGTTACGCAGCGCGTAGCGCCACTGGGGACGTGTCGCTTTCATCCACGGCGTGTTTTGCCAGGCGAAAACCGGCAGCTTCATTAACGGTTTCCGATAGAGACAGTGCAGGTCGTGCCGGATACCAGCGTGATGTCCTGCGGTAAACGGTCAAACTCCACGCGAACCGGTACGCGCTGGGCCAGGCGCACCCACGGCACGTTTGGCTTAATGTCTGGTACCAGCCCTGAATCCGTTTCCACGCTTTGATCGTAAATGGCCCGGCCAATGCTGGATACGTGACCCTGTAACTTCTGCGAGCTGCTATAAAGCGTTATCGTGGCAGGCGAACCCGCGCGGATATGACGCAGTTTGGTCTCTTCAAAATAGCCCACAACGTAGAAGGAGTGGCTGTCGACGAGGGCGAAAACGGGTTGTCCGGTGGTGGCATAATTGCCCACACGGGCGGAAAGATTGGTCACCCATCCATCAACGGGTGCGGTTATAACCGTTTGGGTCAACGCCCACTGGGCCTGTTTAAGCGTGGCTTCGGCCACCCTGACGTTCGCCTGCATGGCCTTCACGTTGATATTCGCAGTGTCTAAGTCTTCCGCGGAGATGTAATTTTGCGATAAATGCCGGCGACGGGTTGCCTCGTTATTGGCTTTTGCCAGATCAGACTGGGCTTTTGCCAGCTGCGCTTCGGCATTCAGAATGGCAATGTGGTAAGGGGTATCGTCGATCCGGAATAACACCTCTCCCTTTTTCACGTACTGGTTATCCTTAACCCGCAGCGTCGTGATGCTCCCCGACACCTGAGGCGTGATGCTGACCTGTTCAGCGCGAATTTTTCCGTCTCGCGTCCAGGGCGACTGCATATAAAAATTCCACAACCACCAGCCCGCCAACAGCGCGAGGGCAAGAACAAACAGCGTGGAAAAGTATTTCAGCGTTTTCATAGGTATAGTCACCACACCAGCAAGACAGCAAGGCCCAGACATACGGAGAGGGCAAACAGGGAGAGATCCATCAACATGGGATGCCAGATTTCGCCTGAGTACATCCAGTCGCGAAGCAGACGATGTGCAATGAGCCAGAGCATAAAGCCCACCAGAACGGCTTTAAAGAGGGGAGGAAAGTAGACTGACGCACCGAAAATCAGGTCCTGAAGGGGTAAACCCTCTGAGCGATGAAAAAACGTCACGGGCAGAGATCCTTTGCAGTGAACAGAATGCCGCGTTGGCTTGTCTGAGTAAGAGAAAGCATCACAATTCAGTGTAAGTCATACTTTTAAGTTCGATGAATGCAGTATTGCATTTGTTTTGGCAATACAAATACTGCACACTATTCTAAAATCAGTATAATAACTTAGCAAGCTAATTATAAGGAGATGAAATTGGAATCGCCATTAGGTTCTGATCTGGCAAGGTTGGTACGCGTCTGGCGTGCTCTGATTGACCATCGCCTGAAACCTCTGGAATTAACACAGACGCATTGGGTCACGCTGCACAATATTCATCAGCTGCCGCCCGATCAGTCACAAATTCAACTGGCAAAAGCGATCGGAATTGAGCAACCGTCGCTGGTGCGCACACTTGATCAGCTGGAAGAGAAGGGACTGATCTCCCGACAAACCTGCGCCAGCGATCGTCGCGCTAAGCGGATTAAACTCACAGAGAAAGCGGCACCCATCATCACTGAAATGGAAGCCGTGATCACCAAGACCCGCGGTGAAATCCTTTCTGGCGTTTCACCGGCGGAGCTGGAAATGCTCATCAGCCTCATTGCACGCCTTGAGCAAAACATCCATGAACTGCAGTCACGCGACTGACATCCAATAAGGCCTTGCACGCGCAAGGCCTTTTTCTTACTTAAAAACCACCACCCGATTACGACCCGTCTCTTTCGCTTCATACATCGCTTTGTCGGCGCTTTCCACGCAGGTTTCTGCGGTTATCGCCGGTGACGTTGCCGTAAATACCCCCATACTGATGGTAATCGGTTCCGGTAGCTGACCGCCGCTGCTGGTTTTATCAAAGCTGCTGAGCTTTAACCGGATGCGTTCAGCCACCTGGTATGCCGCCTCTGATGAGGTATTGGTCAGCATCAGAACAAACTCTTCCCCGCCGATACGGGCGGCAATGTCCTGTGGGCGCACAGAGTCCATCAGCAGGTTGGCGACGAACTGCAGAACTTTGTCGCCCTGAAGATGCCCGTAGGTGTCGTTGATACGCTTGAAGCGATCGAGATCGCTGACGATAACGGAAACAGGACGGCTGACTTTGGCGATTTCCAGTGCCTGATTTAACGATTCATAAAAATAACTGCGATTATAAAGACGGGTAAGCGGGTCGCGAATCGAGTTCTGATACGACTGTTGATACTTTACGTGCGAGTCACGATACAGCCTGAATACATCGTAAAGCAGAACAAAAATAATCAGCAGCGTGGCGACAGTTTCAAATAACCGGGCGCGATACCAGGAGATATCTTCGGCATGCCCACCCGCTAACAGCATTGCAAGCGTGACGATATAGCAGACGCAAAGAAAATTACCTCCCACCCAGAATAAATTACGCACGCGGGTAACAAACATCAGTGCGGCTAATGTTACGACCCAAACAACAATTAATAAAATATTAATGCAGTGGCTCCAGAGCACCATAAACTGACGGGTTTCATTATCAACCAGGTCAATAGATAACAATGGTGAATGACTGGAATAGATCCATGCCAGCAGCACCATAACGGCGGTAAAGAGAAAGGCACTACTGACAATAGCGATATGCGCCATCCGCGAAAGAGGGTGATTGCGCGTGGTATAGAGTATTGCCGCGACGATAATCAATACCGCCATTAAGAGATGACGGAACATGTAATAAATCATCGCATCGTTGTAGTTCACGACGTTGAACTGATAAAGATCCAGCCAGGCGGGAAAGCTGGTCAGCGTTCCGATCATCAACGATGCCGATCCGGCGAAAGCAAAAGCAATCGCGATCAGATATAAGCGTCGCCTGTCACACCAGTATTTCATCGCCATAAAACAGGCAATAAAAAGATGAAACACCAGCAAGAAAATGGTGAGGGTCGGGAACAACAGCGGTGAAAAGGAAGGCACCCATTCAACGAGTTTTGAAAATAGCGTTTGTAATATACCGGTGACAATAATGCAACCGAAACAGAACGAGATATAACGACCTTTTACAGAAAGACGATTCGCAACCATATAAGTTTTAACAAAATTATCATGAGTAAGGGAGAGGTAATTGCGAAGAGTCTAACTAATTAATGCGATAAATACTTTGCGCAGAAACAATTTAGGTCAGATTAATTGATAGGGTGAATTAATGTAATTTGTAAATATATTCACGCAAATGATATATATTGTAAATGGATGTGGCCCAGGGGCCACATCCATTTTTATTTAACGTGGGGAAACGGTCACCTGGCTACCGTTGCTGGCCAGTACAACACGCTGGCCTGCTGAGAAGCGGGTGTTGCCTTGTTTCTGCACAACCATGATCGTGCTGCCATCGTCTTTACGAATTTCCAGCTCTACGCCCTGAGATTTATTCATCGCACCCTGAACGCCCTGGCCTGCCACGCCACCTGCAACGGCACCTGCGGCTGTCGCCAGAGAGCGGCCAGTACCGCCGCCGACGGTATTCCCCAGGAAACCACCCAGTACGGCACCGCCGATTGCGCCCATCACGTTGTTTTCATCACCACCCTGGATCTGTACAGGACGTGCGTTAACAACGGTACCGTAAGTCACGTTCTGAACCTGTTTCGCTTCAGAAGCGCTGTAAACGTCGCCAGAAAGTGAACTGTCGTTCACACAGCCAGCCAGAGTTAAACCAATCAGCGAAACGCCCAGTACACGTAAAATCATTTGAATCTCCTGTTCACCAAAAACGCCCCATTCCGGGCATCCGTTATGGCTAAATTATATGGCATAAGGGGCCATCGTTCATATCTTTGCACTAACAATAGGAAAATTGTACTTGAATTTGACTTAACGAGACATAAACAGGATCCGCGCGTGTTAGCCGTCTGACATTGTTAAAAAATATTATCCCCGGATGGCAAAGCAACGCCGTTTATGGTTGAGTGGGTAACCTTAGCCCACGCAACGTAAGGAAAGCGCATGAAATCGGGTCGCTACATTGGTGTGATGTCTGGTACCAGTCTGGATGGGGTAGATGTCGTTCTGGCCGCCATTGATGAAAACATGGTGGCGCAGCAGGCGAGCCTGACCTGGCCAATCCCCCTTTCACTGAAAGAAGATATCCTGAGTATCTGTCAGGGGCAGCAACTGACCCTCTCCCAGCTTGGACAACTCGACGTCCGTCTGGGGGCGCTGTTTGCGGATGCGGTGCTGGCTTTAATGCAAAAAGAACATCTTCGTCCGCAGGATGTGGTAGCCATTGGGTGTCATGGACAAACGGTCTGGCACGAGCCGGGCGGAGACGCGCCACACACTTTGCAAATCGGCGATAACAACCAGATTGTGGCGAAAACGGGTGTAACGGTAGTGGGGGATTTTCGCCGTCGTGATATTGCGCTTGGCGGCCAGGGGGCACCGCTGGTGCCCGCGTTCCACCAGGCGTTACTGGCCCATCCGTCAGAAAGGCGTATGGTGCTCAACATTGGCGGGATTGCCAATCTCTCGATGTTGATCCCGGGGCAGCCTGTTCGCGGTTACGACACCGGCCCGGGCAACATGTTAATGGATGCCTGGATCTGGCGGCAGTGCGGACAACCGTATGATAAAAACGCAGAGTGGGCGAGCGAGGGGAAAGTGATTATCCCGCTGCTGCAATCCATGTTGAGCGATCCCTATTTTGCCTTACCGGCGCCGAAAAGCACCGGGCGAGAATACTTCAACTTCGGCTGGCTTGAACGCCAGTTGGCCTCCTTCCCGGCGCTCGCACCACAGGATGTTCAGGCGACGCTCGCCGAGCTTACGGCCGTGTCGGTCTCCGAACAGGTGTTGCTCAGCGGCGGATGCGAACGCCTGCTGGTGTGCGGCGGTGGAAGCCGCAACCCGCTGGTGATGGCGCGTCTGGCCGGGCTGCTGCCGGGTACCGAAGTGACGACAACCGATGCGGCGGGCATCAGTGGCGATGATATGGAAGCCCTGGCCTTCGCCTGGCTTGCCTGGCGCACCGTTGCCGGACTGCCGGGTAATTTACCGTCGGTGACCGGGGCGCGCGAAGCCAGCGTGCTGGGGGCGATTTTCCCGGCGAATCCGCGTCATAATCAGAGTTAACTGAAATTCAGCGCCGCGTCCCGTCGTTACAATGGAATGAAACAGGAGGGCAGGCATGCCCTCCAGGACCAGGAAAGTCTTCGGAATACGCCCATGAAAAAACTTCTTCTTATTGCCGCGCCTTTATTGCTGTCAGGATGCAGCGTCTATAACCAGCTCCTTGAGCGCATGCAGACCGATACGCTGGAGTATCGCTGCGACGAAAAACCGCTGACCGTGAAGCTCAATAATCCCCGCCAGGAAGCCAGTTTTGTTTACGACAATAAATTGCTGACGCTGAAGCAGGGTATCTCGGCCTCCGGTGCGCGTTATACCGACGGTATTTATGTCTTCTGGTCGAAAGGTGACAGCGCCACGGTCTACAAACGCGACCGAATTGTGCTGAACAACTGCCAGCTCGAAAATCCGAAGCGTTGAGATTTTTACAGGGGCGGCGCACAATAGCGCCACCCAATCTCAATGTTAGCTAACGCCATGTCAGATAACGACGAACTGCAGCAAATTGCGCATCTGCGCCGTGAATACACCAAAGGCGGCCTGCGTCGCCAGGATCTTCCCGCTGAACCCCTTGTGCTTTTTGAACGCTGGCTGAAACAGGCCTGCGAAGCGAAACTTGCCGACCCAACGGCCATGGTTGTCGCGACGGTCGATGAAAACGGGCAACCGTATCAGCGCATCGTATTGCTCAAGCATTATGACGAGAAAGGGCTGGTGTTCTATACCAACCTGGGTAGCCGTAAAGCGCACCACTTAGAAAACAATCCGCGTATTAGTCTCCTGTTCCCCTGGCATATGCTGGAACGTCAGGTGATGGTGACCGGCAAAGCGGAACGCCTCTCCACGCTGGAAGTGGTGAAGTACTTCCACAGCCGTCCGCGTGACAGCCAGATTGGCGCCTGGGTATCAAAACAGTCCAGCCGCATCTCTGCCCGTGGGGTGCTGGAAAGCAAGTTCCTGGAGCTGAAACAGAAGTTCCAGCAGGGTGAAATCCCACTGCCCAGCTTCTGGGGCGGTTTCCGTATCCCCATTGAGCAGATTGAGTTCTGGCAAGGGGGCGAACATCGCCTTCACGACCGCTTTTTGTACCAGCGCGAAGAGGGCGGCTGGAAAATCGACAGACTGGCACCCTAATCCCCGAAATTTGTTGATTTAAGCGCTAGCGCACACCGCGCTTGCGCTTTATTCTATGTTCCTTTCGCATCAGGCGAAAAGTCGTGTACCGGCAAAGGTGCAGTCGTTTATACATGGAGAATTTGATGGCAAGCAGTAACTTGATTAAACAATTGCAAGAGCGGGGCCTCGTGGCCCAGGTGACGGACGAGGAAGCGTTAGCAGAGCGACTGGCGCAAGGCCCGATCGCGCTCTATTGCGGCTTCGATCCTACCGCTGACAGCTTGCATTTGGGGCATCTTGTTCCATTGTTATGCCTGAAACGCTTCCAGATGGCAGGCCATAAGCCTGTTGCCCTGGTGGGCGGCGCGACCGGTCTGATTGGCGACCCAAGCTTTAAAGCCGCTGAGCGTAAACTGAATACCGAAGATACCGTGCAGGAGTGGGTGGATAAGATCCGCAAACAGGTTGCACCGTTCCTCGACTTCGACTGTGGTGATAACGCCGCGATTGCCGCGAACAACTACGACTGGTTTGGCAGCATGAACGTGCTGACCTTCCTGCGTGACATCGGCAAACATTTCTCTGTTAACCAGATGATTAACAAAGAAGCCGTGAAGCAGCGTCTGAACCGTGACGACCAGGGTATCTCCTTTACCGAGTTTTCGTACAACCTGCTGCAGGGCTATGACTTTGCCTGCCTGAACAAACTGCACGGCGTTTCCCTGCAGATTGGCGGTTCTGACCAGTGGGGTAACATCACCTCCGGTATCGATCTGACCCGTCGCCTGCATCAGAACCAGGTCTTCGGGCTGACCGTTCCACTGATCACCAAAGCCGACGGTACCAAATTCGGTAAAACGGAAGGCGGCGCGGTATGGCTTGATCCGAAGAAAACCAGCCCGTACAAATTCTACCAGTTCTGGATCAACACAGCGGATGCCGATGTTTACCGCTTCCTCAAGTTCTTCACCTTCATGGACATTGCTGAGATCAATGCGCTGGAAGAAGAGGACAAGAACAGCGGTAAAGCGCCACGTGCCCAGTACGTGCTGGCGGATGAAGTGACCAAACTGGTGCACGGTGAAGAGGGTCTGGCCGCAGCAAAACGCATTACCGCCAGCCTGTTCAACGGTACCCTGAGCGATCTGAGCGAAGCGGACTTCGAACAGCTGGCCCAGGACGGCGTGCCAATGGTTGAGATGGAGAAAGGGGCTGACCTGATGCAGGCGCTGGTGGACTCTGAGCTGCAGCCTTCACGCGGTCAGGCACGTAAAACCATCGCCTCTAACGCGATCACCATCAACGGTGAGAAACAGGCCGACCCGGAATACACGTTCGTCGACGGTGACCGCCTGTATGGCCGCTACACGCTGCTGCGTCGCGGTAAGAAAAACTACTGTCTTGTCTGCTGGAAATAAGTCACAGTCTCCAGGGGCGTGGGAAACCACGCCCCTTTTGTTTTTTCAGGGTTTGGTAAGCATATAATGAAGAACATCCTCGCCATTCAGTCCCACGTTGTTTTTGGACATGCTGGCAACAGCGCAGCGGAATTCCCGATGCGCCGCCTCGGCGTCAACGTCTGGCCCCTCAATACCGTTCAGTTCTCTAACCACACGCAGTACGGCAAATGGACCGGCTGCGTGATGCCGCCTTCGCACCTCACCGACGTTGTGCAGGGCATTGCCGATATCGACCAGCTCAAGCGCTGTGACGCCGTACTGAGCGGTTATCTTGGTTCAGCGGAGCAGGGGGAACATATTCTCGGCATCGTGCGTCAGGTGAAAGCGGCAAACCCGGCGGCTAAATACTTCTGCGACCCGGTCATGGGGCATCCGGAGAAGGGCTGTATTGTGGCGCCAGGGGTGGCAGAGTTTCACGTCCGCCATGCGCTGCCCGCCAGCGATATCATTGCGCCAAACCTGGTTGAACTGGAGATCCTTTGCGAGCATCCGGTGAATAGCGTAAAAGAGGCAGTCAGCGCGTCCCGCGAGCTGATAGCTCAGGGGCCTGAAGTTGTGCTGGTAAAACACCTGGCGCGCGCAGGGCTAAGCCAGGACCGTTTTGAGATGCTGCTGGTCACGAAAGATGACGCCTGGCACATCAGCCGTCCGCTGGTGGATTTTGGTCAGCGCCAGCCGGTAGGGGTTGGAGATGTCACCAGCGGTCTGTTGTTGGTGAAATTGCTGCAGGGAGCCTCGATGCAGGATGCGCTGGAGCATGTTACGGCGGCAGTATACGAAATTATGATGGCGACGAAAGCGATGCAGGAGTATGAACTGCAGGTAGTTGCCGCGCAGGATCGTATTGCGAAGCCGGAGCACTATTTCAGCGCGACGCGGCTCTGAACGATGCCGGGAGGCGCTGCGCTTGCACGGTTCTGAGAGGTATTGTGCAATTTATTGGTAGGCCGGGTAAGCGCAGCGCCACCCGGCAAAACAGACCGCTCGGTTAACTCAAACCTTCTGCTTTCAGCGCCGCAGCCACCGCAGGACGCTCCGCCACGAGTTTCATATACGATGCGATATGGTCTAACCCTTCCAGATTCAGCTTAACCGCGCGCGCCCAGCGCAGTACGGTAAAGAGATATGCATCGGCAATGGTGAAACGTGACCCGCCAATCCACTGTTCGTCTTTCAGCGATTCGTTAACGTACTGGAGTTTTTTCTCCAGCAGGGCGCGCAGGGTCGGTTTAAACTCTTCTGGCGTATCCGGGCGGAACAGCGGCGTAAAGCCTTTGTGCAGCTCGGTGGCAATGTAGTTCAGCCATTCCAGCGTCTTGTAGCGCGAAATGGTGCTGACCGGGGCCAGCAACAGGCGATCGGGCACGCTGTCGGCCAGGAACTGCATAATCGCTACGCCTTCGCTCAGCAGAGTACCGTCATCCAGCAAGAGTGCCGGAACTTGTCCCTTCGGGTTAATGGCCAGAAAATCATCGCCGTTTTCCAGACGTTTTTTCATCAGATCCACACCATCCAGCGTGAAATCTTTGCCGCTCTCGCGCAGCGTGATATGCGAAGCAAGAGAGCACGCGCCCGGTTTGTAGAACAGTTTCATCGGTAACTCCTTTTTGCTGAGGTTTCAGCTATGTTAGTGCGCGAACAGATAAAAAAAAAGCCGCTAATAGATTAGCGGCTCATCGTTTCTCAATCACATTACGCGGTAGCGGTTTTGGTCGCTTCAGCAGTCTTATTGTCGTCCTGAGTCATACGATTCAGTTTCGGTGCGGTCAGCAGCATCAGCGCCGCAATCACCGCCGTCGCGATACCAATCTGCATGAATACGGTACCGTAGACGTTCAGAGAGACCAGTGGGTCCGTGACGTTTTCCGGTACCGCCATCAGGTTCGCAATCTTACCTGCGATGATTGCCGCACCCGCGGTAGTCAGGAACCAGCTACCCATGATGAAGCCCATCAGGCGCTGTGGCACCAGTTGAGCAACCATTGCCAGACCCAGACCGGAGATCATCAGTTCGCCGATAGACTGCAGCGCGTAGCTCAGGATCAACCAGTTAACGGATACGATACCGGCGTCGGTGGCAAATTTGGTACCCAGCGGCAGCACCAGGAACGCGCCGGAGCACAGCACCATACCGATAGCGAACTTGTGAGGCATTGGCAGACGGTCACCCATCTTGTTATAGATAGCGGCCAGGATCGGGCTACCAATCATGATCCAGAACGGGTTCAGTGCCTGATACTGCTCCGGTTCGAACGCAATACCCAGGATGGAGTGCTCAACGTTACGAATCGCGAAGAAGTTCAGAGAAGTTGGCATCTGGCTGTACAGAACGAAGAAGATAATCGCTTCCAGCATCAGGATGAATGCCACGATCATCTTACGACGGGCAGCGCCCTGCATGGCGAACGCTTCTTTCGCAAAGATCACCACGATACCCAGTGCAACCACGCCCAGAACCGCACGTGCGATGCCCTGGTTGTGCAGCAGCCAGGTGGCGATCGCCGCCAGGGCAACAACGCCCACAATGGTCGCCAGCAGTTTGCCCATATGCACAGGCTCGAAGTCCGGTTTTGAACCGTAGTTTTTAACCCAGCTGCGGCAGAACAGGAAGTTCACCACGGTGATCAGCATACCGACGAAGCTCAGCGCAAACGCCACGCTCCAGCCGAATTTTGCTGCAAGCCATGGGGTGGCCAGCATTGAGAAGAACGAACCGATGTTGATGGACATGTAGTACATGGTAAATGCACCGTCCAGACGCGGATCGTCTTTGCTGTAGCAGGTAGAGAGCAGGGAGGACGGGTTCGCTTTGAACAGACCGTTACCGACGGCAATCGTCGCCATACCCATATACACGACAGCGGCATCGTGCCCGGACCATGCAACCAGACCATAGCCAATCGCCAGGACGATGGCGCCCAGCATGATGACACGTTTAGTACCGAGAACTTTATCACCCAGCCAGCCGCCGATAGCGACCAGGCCGTACACCAGAGCACTGAAGGAGGAGAACAGCGTGATGGAATCGGCTTCGGACATACCCAGCTGTTTTACCAGGTAAACCGCCATGATCCCTTGCAGGCCGTAATAACCAAAACGCTCCCACAACTCGATAGAGAAGATGAGATAGAACGCTTTAGGTTGTTTAAAAGCGTTAAGACTCACGCTTTCATCTGTTGGTTTATTGTTTGCAGTCGACACATATACCTCTTTTTTTACATCCCATATTAACGGGGGGTGTGCATAGCGTGATGGCCGTAGTCCATCCGCCTTATAGTTATATTGGGAGGAGAAACGGCGGGTAATGTTCACTATCCTGACCCGTCTGGCAATATGTTTGTAATAATCTGTTACATATATCTGGGGTGGTATAATCTTCGGTTCATACAAATGTTATTTAGCGTTAAATTTCATACAGTGAGGAAAGGTAGTTTTTTCGACTGGCAATCACCGACTCTGACAGGCTTTTGGCGATATCTTCTGCTATTTGCCGCTTGATGCAGTGATATAGCCCATATTCTGAAAAATAGCTGGTCTTATGTTCGGTTTTAGGCAAGAGATATCTTATGCCACAAAGGGTTTAGGCGGATTTTAACAACAAAAAATCAACATGAAGTTATCAGGGTGATCGTGATCACAGATGTATAGAAATTTTTGGCTATGAAAAAAGTATTAACCTGTTTGAGCGTTAAAGAACCGAATAAGTGACAGGTGAGGCAAAACAAAAGGCGGACAAAAAACGGCCAAAAGAAGAGCGCTTGATAGCCCTTCTTTTGCTAAGGGGTTGAGTGCTCAGGGATAGACTTTTTCTTTGTATTCGCAGAGATCTTCAATAATGCAGGAGCCGCAGCGAGGCTTACGGGCAATACATGTGTAACGGCCGTGCAGGATCAGCCAGTGATGACAATCAACCTTAAATTCGGCAGGTACCACTTTTAACAGTTTCTCTTCGACCTGTTCGACATTTTTACCCGGGGCAAAGTTGGTCCGGTTCGACACGCGGAAAATATGCGTATCCACGGCGATAGTAGGCCAGCCAAACGCGGTGTTCAGCACCACGTTCGCCGTTTTACGACCGACGCCCGGTAATGCCTCCAGCGCGGCGCGGTCCTCCGGTACTTCTCCACCGTGCTGTTCGAGCAGGATCCGGCAGGTCTTAATCACATTCTCGGCTTTGCTGTTAAACAGGCCGATGGTTTTGATATAGGATTTCACGCCTTCCACACCCAGCTCCAGCATGGCCTTCGGCGTATTGGCGACCGGATAGAGCAGGGCGGTGGCTTTATTGACGCTCACGTCGGTAGCCTGTGCAGAAAGCAGCACGGCGATCAGCAGCTCAAACGGGGAGGTAAAGTTCAGCTCCGTCGTCGGGTGCGGGTTCTCGTCCCGCAGACGGGTCAGGATCGCAATGCGCTTTTCTTTATTCATGAGGCCTTCTCGGGTGTCCCTTCCAGAACGCTACGCTCAGCCGCGCGGCGCTTACGTTTCTCATCAATCAGGTATTTTACCGCCAGCATCATGCCGAGGCCAATAAACGCGCCAGGGGGCAGCATCGCCAGCAGGAATGGCGTATCGGTGTGGAACACTTCAATGCGCAGCGCTTTGGCCCAGCCGCCCAGCAGCGCGTCCGCGCCGTCAAACAGCGTACCGTTGCCAAGGATTTCGCGCAGCGAACCCAGCACGAACATGGCGCAGGTGGCGCCCATACCAATGGAAAAACCATCCAGCGCCGACATGGCCGGGCTGTTTTTCACCGCGAAGGCTTCCGCACGCCCGACCACGATACAGTTGGTGACGATCAGGGGAATAAAGATCCCAAGCGACTGGTACAGACCGAACGCGTAAGCGTTAATCAGCATCTGGACGATACTGACTACTGACGCAATGATCATAACGTAGATCGGAATACGGATTTCCGACGGCGTCCAGCGGCGCAGGGCAGAGATGGAGAGGTTGGTCAGGGTCAGCACCAGCGTGGTCGCCAGACCCAGACCGAGCGCGTTGGTGGCGGTGGATGTCACCGCCAGCAGCGGACACATCCCCAGAAGCTGTACCAGCGCGGAGTTGTTCTTCCACAACCCCTGGACAATAACCTCTTTAACCTGGCTCATGATTACTCCTCACAGGCCGGAAGATTGTTGATTTGCGCGGGCAGCGTTTCAGCATACAGCCCGGCTCGTTTTACAGCGTTCACCACGGCACGCGGCGTGATGGTCGCGCCGGTGAACTGGTCGAACTCACCGCCATCTTTCTTCACCGCAAACGCGGTATCCTCTTCGCCATGGATCACTTTACCGGCAAAGTGCAAAATCCAGTCGCTCAGACGGGTTTCAATCTTATCGCCAAGACCCGGCGTTTCATGATGTTCCGTGACGCGGGTGCCCAGTATCGTGCCGGAGAAATCGCTGCCCACAAGCAGCTGAATGGCACCGGAATAGCCGTCAGGCGCCGTCGCTTCCATCACCGCGCCTACCGATTTATCCCCTTTACGGGCAATAAAGAGGCGGTGCGGGCCTTTCCCCAGTTGCGGCGCGTCTACCACAAAGCAGCTTTTTTGCAGGTCATTATCATAGAAATCTGACGGGATCACCTGATCGAACAACGCTTTTTGCTGCTTCGACGCCTGCTCTTCGATTGTGGTTTTGGTCAGAGCGTTGACCAGCGCCGTCAGCCCTGTCAGGACCGCGGCGAAGACAGCCAGCGTGACGCCGTGCTTTTGCATCGTTTTTAACATGGCGAAACCCTTAGCGATGGCCGTACACGCGTGGACGCGTGTAATAGTCGATGAGCGGAACGGTAATGTTGGCGAGCAGGACAGCAAAGGCCACGCCATCCGGGTAGCCGCCGAAGCTGCGGATGAGCCAGACCAGCAACCCCGCCAGCGCGCCGAAAATCAGACGCCCGCGGTTAGTCGTGGAGGCCGTAACCGGATCCGTCAGGATAAAGAAGGCACCGAGCATGGTCGCACCGGAGAGCAAGTGCATTTGCGGGCTGGCCAGTGATTCAGGAGAGAAGACCCAGCCCAGCGTGGCGCAGACCGCCAGCGTCACGAGGAAGCTGACCGGAATATGCCAGCGAATGGCTTTCTGCTGCAGCAGGAACAGGCCGCCAAGCAAATACGCCAGGTTGACCCACTGCCAGCCGGCCCCCGCCAGCATGCCGCGATAGATGGCGGATTGCATAATCTGCTCAACGCTGTGGCCGGCATGCAGGGACGTTTTAAAGGTATCAAGCGGCGTTGCCTGGCTAATCCCGTCCACGCCCATTCGCAGCGCGTTCATATCCGCTCCGAGCGCCGTATGGCCGGTAAAGATAACGTGCAGGGCATCCATGAAGCCCGGAACCGTGGCCGCAATGTCGTGCGGCGGCAGCCAGCTGGTCATCTGCACCGGGAAGGAGATCAGCAGCACCACGTAGCCAATCATCGCCGGGTTAAACGGGTTATGGCCCAGTCCGCCATAGAGCTGTTTCGCAATGATCACGGCAAACACGGTACCGAGGACCACCATCCACCACGGGGCAAACGGCGGGATACTGATGGCCAGCAGCAGGCCGGTCAGCAACGCGGAGTTGTCAGCGAGAATACGGGAGACCGCTGCCTTACGCAGCTTAAGCACCAGGGCTTCTGCCGCTAAGGCGCTGGCACAGCCGAGGAGTATCTGGAAGAGGGTTCCCCAGCCGAAAAACCAGCACTGAACGGCAATGCCCGGCAGGGCCGCCAGGCAAACCAGCATCATAATGCGCGATGTCTGACGCTGGTTATGGGTGTAGGGGGAACTTGCGATTCTGAAAACCATTTAATCCTCGTTAACTGCTTGCTGTGCGGCTTTCTTTGCCTGAACGCGCGCAATGGCGGCGGCGACGGCGGCTTTGCGCGGGTCATCGTTAGCGGCCTGCGGTTGCGTTTCCTGCTGCGCCGCCTTACGGGCTTTGGCGCGGGCAATGGCCGCTTCGACGGCGGCTTTACGCGGGTCGACCGGGGTTTCCGCTTCTGCCGCAGGCGTCTGCTGCGCCGCTTTACGGGCTTTAGCACGCGCAATGGCCGCTTCGACGGCTGCTTTACGCGGATCGACCGGGTCCTGTTCTACCACCACCGGTTGCTCTCCGGCTTTGCGGGCCCTGGCGCGGGCGATTGCCGCTTCGACGGCCGCTTTACGCGGATCGACTTCAGCATCCGCCGGGGTCGTTTGTGCTTTTTCTGCCTGACGGGCGCGAGCGGCGGCTTTGCGTGCTTCCCGTGCGGCGATCGCTTCGCTGTTATCCGGCTTTTCACCCGCCGGGATCACGACAGGCTGCGCCGCATTGGCTTTTTTCTCGCGAACGCGGGCCAGTGCGGCGTTAATCGCATCCTGATCTTTTTCGCCAGGCTGAACGGCAGCCTGTTTGTGGCGCTCCTGACGGGCGAGTTTTTCGCGTTCCAGTCGCGCCTGGCGCGCTTCAAAGCGTGCTTTGGCTTCTGCGGCCCGTTTCTCTTCCATGGAGATGGCATAAATTTCAGCCTTCTCCTGACGGAAATACTGCACCAGCGGAATGTTGCTGGGGCAGACCCAGGCGCAGGCACCGCATTCGATGCAGTCGGCCAGGTTATGGGCTTTCGCTTTGTCATGCAGCTGGCCTTTGCTGTACCAGTACAGCTGCTGCGGGAGCAGATCGGCAGGGCAGGCATCGGCACAGGCGCTGCAGCGGATACAGCCTTTCTCTTCCTGCTCCGCACCCATTTCGCTCGTTGAAGGCGCGAGCAGGCAGTTGGTAATTTTCACTACCGGAACGTCCAGCCACGGCAGGGTAAAGCCCATCAGGGGGCCGCCCATGATCACCATCTGGTCGCTGCCCGGGCAAAATTCAGCCTGTTCCAGCAGGTGACGCACCGGCGTCCCCAGACGCGCCCAGACGTTGCCCGGGCGAGAGACCGACTCCCCGGTCAGCGTCACGACGCGCTCGGTCAGCGGCTCGCCGTCAATCACCGCACGCTTCACGGCGTAAGCGGTGCCGACGTTCTGCATCAGCACACCGATATCTGAAGAACGTCCGCCGTGCGGTACCTGCTTGCCGGTGAGAATTTGCGTCAGCTGTTTAGCACCGCCAGAGGGGTACTTGGTCGGGATCACGCGCAGGCTAATATCATGGCTACCCGCCAGCACGGCGCGCAGCATGGAAATAGCCTGCGGTTTGTTGTCTTCGATACCAATCAGCACTTCCCGCGGCTGCAGAATATGCGCGAGGATGCGGATGCCTTCCACTACCTGCGCGGCGCAGTCCTGCATCAGACGGTCGTCGGCGGTGATATAGGGTTCACACTCGGCGGCGTTGATAATCAGCGTCTGGATTTTATCGCCACCGCCGCGCAGTTTGACCCCGGTCGGGAAGCCTGCGCCACCCAGACCGGCAACGCCGAACTGATGAATGCGTTCAATAAGCGCTTCACGGCTGCGGGCGCGGTAGTCGCTCCAGCCGTCACGTTCAATCCAGCGGTCTTCGCCATCGGCTTCAATAATGACGCTCAGCTCTGAGAGCGCTGACGGATGCGCCACCGTATGGGGCGCAATGGCCACCACCTTACCGGAGGTGGGGGCGTGTACCGGCAGCATACGTCCGCGCCCAAAGGTCAGGGGCTGACCGCGAAGGACGGTATCGCCCTCTTTTACACACAGCTCACCCTCAGCGCCTATGTGCTGCTTCAGCGGCATGACGAAACGGGTCGCCAGCGGAATTTGACGCAGCGGGGTACCGCTGGACTGGGTTTTCATCTCCGGTGGATGGATCCCACCGTCAAAGTCCCAAATCTTCTCTTTTCTGAAAGCAGAAAATAACTTAAGCATGTTGTTCCACAGGAATGATGCGAACCGGAATGGTTTGAAGATCCCATTTCCAGCTTTCGGTAGTCGGTTCAACCGGACGCAACTCGATACATTGCGTCGGGCAGGGGGCCACGCAGAGATTACAGCCGGTGCACAGATCCGCCACAACGGTGTGCATGGCGCGGGTTGCGCCAACAATGGCGTCCACAGGGCAGGCCTGAATACATTTGGTGCAGCCGATGCAGTTTGCTTCGTCGATCACGGCGAGGGCACGTACCGGCTCCTGCACGTCCGCGTCGCCATCCACGGGCTGCGGGTCAACGTTCAGCAGGGCCGCAATTTTCAGCATCACCGCTTCGCCACCGGGCGCACAGCGGTTAATTTTTTCACCCTGAACTCCCACCGCTTCGGCATAAGGGCGGCAGCCAGGGTAGCCACACTGCCCGCACTGGCTTTGCGGCAAAAGCTCATCAATTTTCTCAACAACAGGATCGTCCTCTACCGCGAAACGGCGGGAGGCGTAGCCCAGGATAAGGCCAAACACCAGCCCCAGAACGCTGATAGAGGCGATGGCAATCCAGATAGCATTCATTACAACTTCACCAGACCACTAAAGCCCATAAAGGCCAGAGACATTAAACCGGCGGTCACCAGTGCAATCGCGTTACCGCGGAAGGGCGCAGGGATATCCGCTGCGGCCAGGCGCTCGCGAATGGAGGCGAACAGCACCATGACCAGAGAGAAACCGACTGCCGCAGAGAAACCATACAGCGCCGACTGCATAAAATTGTGGCCAAGGTTGATGTTCAGCAGCGCCACGCCGAGTACCGCGCAGTTGGTGGTGATCAGCGGCAGGAAGATACCCAGCAGGCGATAGAGCGCCGGGCTGGTTTTGCGCACCACCATTTCGGTAAACTGCACCACCACTGCGATAACCAGGATAAAGGCCAGCGTGCGAAGATAGGTTAACCCCAGCGGGATGAGGATCCACGTATCAATCCACCACGCGCAGATGGACGCCAGCGTCATCACGAAGGTCGTCGCCAGCCCCATTCCCATTGCCGTTTCCAGCTTTTTGGAAACGCCCATAAACGGGCACAGGCCAAGGAACTTCACCAGAACGAAGTTGTTAACCAGCACGGTGCCGACAAAGAGCAGTAAGTAATCGGTCATTATTTAGCCTGAAATAAAAAAGCCGCCTATTATCGGATAAACCCACGCAGGCGACAACAGGTTATCTGTAAGGTTATTACGGGTTCACAAAGGTGTTTTTCACCCGCGTTGAACGCTTGAAATAGGGCACCAGCAGCGCCGCGGCCAGCAGCGGGAAAAGCAGCTGACGGACGGCCAGGGCATCAGAAACGGGCGAAAATGCAAAGGCCTTCACCGCCAACAGAACCGAAATCAGCAGCCAGATAATGTAGTGTTTAGGTACGCTTTTGCGGCGCTTAAAGAAGGCGATCGTCAGCCACAGCGTGTAGTACCACATCCCAATCGCGAAAACGAACGATACAAACCACATCGCAATATTAAGCACGCTTTGCGACATCAGGGTCTGAATGGCATGAGGGGTAATCAGCTCGGTGGTATAAAGCAACAGCGCAAGTGATGCGCTTAATAAAGCAACCAGCAGCCATGCCAGTGGGGCGATTAACCAGCCTCCAATGCGTTCTCCAGGCGTTGCGGTCATGAACTCTCCCATAATCTGCGCGAAATGTTGTACAGCCAGTTTGCAGGGCGGAGAGTATATAACATTTCGCGCGGATGGCTACTTTCTTATAGAACGTAACGCCAGACAGACTTCGGTACTTCACCCACATTGAACAAACGACCTCCGGACACCAGCTCCGCTCGACGATGATCGGCGGCGCGATACATATTGATGATCTCCTGATTATCCGACAGGGTGTAGTTCAGATGGTCAAACAGTTTTTCCAGGCTCTCAAGCGAATTGATCTTGCGAAATTTTAATAAATAGTCCTGAACTGTCATATTAATAAGTTTCCATATAAAAGATGTGTAATACCCGTTAAGGTAATTTGTTCGAATAATAAACGGATTAATAAAGACGTAAACAGCCCACTCAGGTAACGCGACGAAATTAGGAGTTTTCTTTGCTGAAATTCAGGCATCAGAAGATGCCTGGAAGAGAAGGTTAACCGTGTTCACCAGGGCTGGCAATACGTAACTGACATATTATGTCACTCTTTATTGCCGTAACCGGTTACTTAGGTTGGGCGACAGTGACAGGCTCCGGCGGCTGGTAGTTATCGATATGGCTGGCGACGCCAAGCAAAATGACCGATACCCCAAGAACAATCCATCCCGCTAATTCAATGATTCGATTAATAATTGACGTCATGATTCGTAATTGTACTTTATCCATAAAGACCGGGTGCAAATGTTACAGCGAGCTTTTCCCGACGGCAAGGGCTTTGGGAACGGTTCCCCTAAACAAAATCAGCAGGTTAATACTATGTAACAAAAACAACCGGTACAACCTGCTATTTTAAGTCATATGGCTCATTATTAATCTGTGGTAATGCCAGACTACCCAGTGTGAAATAAGAACGTCATAAAAGAGGATGGCACTATGAGTGATAATATCCGCGTCGGGCTTATTGGATACGGCTACGCGAGCAAAACGTTTCATGCGCCTCTGATAGCCGGAACGCCGGGGATGGCGCTGGCGGCAGTCTCCAGCAGCGATGCCGCTAAAGTTCATGCCGACTGGCCTTCCGTGCCGGTTGTCTCTGAGCCTAAACATCTTTTCAACGATCCGAACATTGATTTAATCGTCATCCCCACGCCGAACGATACCCACTTTCCGCTGGCAAAAGCGGCGCTGGAAGCCGGTAAACACGTGGTGGTGGATAAACCCTTCACCGTGACGTTGTCACAGGCTCGCGAGCTGGATGCGCTGGCGAAGAGTCTGGGCAGGTTGCTGTCGGTTTTCCATAACCGCCGCTGGGACAGCGACTTTCTGACGGTAAAAAGGCTTCTCGGTGAGGGTACGTTAGGGGAGATCCTCTTTTTTGAATCGCACTTTGACCGCTTCCGCCCACAGGTACGCAACCGCTGGCGCGAGCAGGCCGGTCCGGGCAGCGGCATCTGGTACGATTTAGCCCCGCATCTGCTGGATCAGGCTGTGAATCTTTTTGGCCTGCCGGTGAGCATGACGGTCGATCTGGCCCAGCTCAAGCCCGGGGCGCAGACCACGGATTACTTCCACGCCGTGTTAAGTTACCCGCAGCGACGGATAGTGCTGCACGGCACGATGGTCGCGGCCGCGGAATCCGCCCGTTATATTGTCCACGGCACGCGCGGAAGCTATGTGAAATTTGGCCTCGATCCCCAGGAGGACCGGCTGAAAAATGGCGAGCGTTTGCCGCAGGAAGACTGGGGCTACGATATGCGCGACGGCGTTGTTACGCGGGTCGAAGGTGAAGAGCTGGTCGAGGAAACCCTGCTGACAATCCCGGGTAACTATCCGGCGTATTACGCGGCCATTCGCGATGCGCTGAACGGCTCTGGGGAGAACCCGGTGCCGGCCAGCCAGGCGATTCAGATTATGGAGCTGATTGAACTGGGGATTGAATCTGCCAAACATCGCGCCACCCTCTGTCTGGCATAATTTTTAACTATTTTGTAGGCCGGGTCAGCGTCAGCGCCACCCGGCAAAGGGTGTTACGCTGTTGCCACCTTATCCCGCAGCGCCTGCTTCTCTGCTGGCGTCAGGAAGGCCATTTCCAGTCCGTTGATCTGCGCCTGACGGATCTGTTCGCGGCTCAGGCCCGCCTGCGGTGCGGCGATGTTGTACTCATGGATAATATCCACGCCCTGTACCGCCGGATCGTCCGTGTTCAGCGAGGCCAGTACGCCGTGCTCCAGGAACGTTTTCAGCGGGTGCTGGGCAAGCGTCGCCACGGTGCTGGTCTGAATGTTGGACGTCAGACAGGACTCAATCCCGATACGCTGCTCTGCCAGGAAATCCATCAGGGCGCGATCTTCCACCGCCTTCACGCCGTGACCGATACGCTCGGCACCCAGCTCACGGATGGCCTGCCAGATGCTTTCCGGGCCTGCGGCTTCCCCGGCGTGAACGGTAACATGCCAGCCGGCATCGCGCGCGCGGTTGAAATGGGAGAGGAACAGACTGCCCGGGAAGCCCAGCTCATCACCGGCAAGATCGATGGCGGTGATGGCATCGCGATGGGCCAGCAGCGCCTCCAGCTCCTGCAGGCAGGCGGCTTCGCCGAACGTACGGCTCATAATGCCAATCAGGCGGGCCTGAACATCGAAGGCTTTACATCCTTCACGAACGCCTGCAATGACGGCTTCCACCACGCCCGCAACGGGCAGGTTGTGGTTCATCGCCATATAGCCCGGCGAGAAGCGCAGTTCGACATAGTGCAGACCGTTGCGGGCCGCATCTTCAATGTTCTCGAACGCTACGCGACGGCAGGCATCCAGCGAGGCCAGCATCTTTACGCCCCAGTCGAGTTTGCTCAGGAAGCTGACCAGATCCGGTTCATTTGAGGTGACCTGTACGTGAGGGATCAGGGCATCAAGCGTTTGAGCGGGGAGCGTTAAATTGAACTGGCGGCCAAGATCGAGAATGGTTTGGGCACGAATGTTACCGTCAAGGTGACGATGAATATCAGTTAAAGGCAGGCGTGTATCAATCATGGTCGCACTCTTTTCTGGTTAAAGTGCGCCATATTATAAAAACAAAACGGGGTAAAAAGCTATTTGCGCAAGGGAATATTCCGTTGCGCAAACTGATTACCGCAGCGTGTTAATGCCGGCGATGAGGCGCTGAACCCCTTGCTCCAGCTTGCTGCGCGGACAGCCCGCATTCAAACGTACGAAGCCGTTTCCCTCTTTTCCGTAGGTATATCCCGGCATGATGGCGACTTTTTGCTGCTCGATCAGCACTTTTTGCAGCGACCGATCGTCAAGGTTCAGCGGGCGCAGGTCAATCCACGCGAGATAGGTCGCCTCTGGCGGCTGCCAGTTCAGTTTCGGAAAAGCGCTGTTTAATTCGCGAGCGATATACAACAAATTGTCTTCGAGATATTGGCGTAAGGCATCCAGCCAGGGGGCCCCCTGCTGATAGGCCGCGATATGGGCCGTCAGCGCCAGCACGGAGGGGGAAGAGAGCCCGTCGCGGCCTTTCAGGGCGCTGAGATAGCCGTCGCGGCTCGCTTCATCGCCAATGAGGCCGTAAGCCCCGGTGAGCGCCGGAATATTAAAGCTTTTCGAGCCGGAGGTCAGAAGCGCCCATTTGCCGCGCGCCACCGCGCTCCATGGCGTGTGACGATGCTCGCCCCACACCATATCCATATGGATTTCATCACTGATCACCGCCACGTCATAGCGCGCGCACAGTTCCGCCATGTGCGTCAGTTCGTCCCGCGTCCAGACCTTGCCGGTGGGATTTTGCGGGCTGCACAGCAGCAAAATTTTGTTTTCCGGTTTCGCCAGGGCTGCTTCAAGGGCAGTCATATTTCCCTGCCAGCCTGTTGGCTGTTTTTGCATCTCAACGGTCACCACCTGACGCGCATTGCCCTCAATGGCTTTGTAAAACGCATCGTAGGCCGGGGTGTGAACCACCACGCCGTCGCCAGGGTTTGACCAGAGGCGTATCAGCTCGGAGACCATGTAGATAACGGAAGGGCCATAGACCACGCTTTCAGTATCAATCTGGCAGCTAAAGCGTTGCTCAAACCAGTGCGCGATGGCGGCGAGAAATTCATCATTTTTCCAGCGGCTGTAGCCGAACACGCCGTGATGAATACGCTCATGCAGCGCGTCGGTAATGCAGGGGGCGGTAGCGAAATCCATATCCGAGATGGTGAAGGGCAGTAAATCGGCCGCGCCAAAACGGTCGGCGACATAGTCCCACTGCGTACACCAGGTGCCGTGACGATCCACGACGGTTGAGAAATCAAACATGCTTTAATCCTTAACGTAAAACCCCCTCATGGTGAGGGGGCTGAGGCATCAGGCTTCAACTGTTCGCATCAGGGTGGCCAGTTCATCTTTCACTGACTGCACCTGCGGGCCGATAACCACCTGCAAATTGTGCTGATTAAGTTGTACCACGCCGATGGCCCGGTTGGCTTTCAGGGCGTTGGTGTCCACTTTGGACATATCCGCCACCGACAGACGCAGGCGGGTAATACAGTTATCCAGAGAGGTAATGTTATCCGCACCGCCCAGCGCCGCCAGAATGGCCGGGGTGTTATAGCCGGATTTCCCCACGGTTCCTGCAACCGCCTGTTCCACGCTGGTGGCCGTATCGGTATCGCGGCCCGGCGTTTTCAGGTTAAAGCGGGTGATGGCGAAGCGGAAGATGCCGTAGTACACCGCGAACCAGATCGCCGCCACAACCGGCACCAGGTACCACTTGGTGGAGAGGCCGTGCAGGATGCCGAACACCACGAAGTCGATCACGTTGCCGTCGGTGTTGCCGATGGTGACGCCGAGCACCGCCATCACGGTAAAGCCCAGACCGGTTAGCACCGCGTGGATGAGATACAGCACCGGCGCGACAAACAGGAACAGGAATTCGATGGGCTCAGTGGTTCCGCCCACGACGCAGGCGATCACGCCGGAAATCAGCAGTCCTTTAATTTTATGGCGGTTTTCCGGACGCGCAGAGTGGTACATCGCCAGCGCGGCGCCAGGCAGACCGCCGAGGAAGGCCGGCATTTTACCCTGAGACAGGAAACGGGTTGCGCTTTCAGAGAACCCGTGGGTGGTCGGGCAGCTCAGCTGTGCCTGGAAAATGGTCAGCGCACCGCTCACATCGTGACCGCATACCTCCATGGTGCCGCCCGCTTCGGTAAAGCGGATCAGGGCCACCAGGATATGCTGCAGGCCAAACGGCAGCAGCAGACGTTCGCCGGTGCCGAAGATCATCGGACCAAAATCGCCCGCGCCGTTAATGATGCGGCCAATGCCGTTAATGCCCATCGCGAAGACCGGCCAGATCAGCGGAATGATCAAACCAAACAGGCCCATCACCACCAGGGTGACAATCGGCACAAAGCGGGTACCGCCGAAGAAGGCCAGCGCATCCGGCAGACGGATATTGTGGAAACGCTCGTGCAGCATCCAGATAATCACCCCGGCGATCACCGCCCCGAGGATCCCGGTATCAATAGACTGGATACCAATCACGCTCTGAATATTGTTGGCTTTCAGTACCGCCGCGTCGGTGGTAGGCAGAATGCCTTTCGCGGTCAGCCAGAAGTTAACCGCGAGGTTCATTACGGCGTAACCCACAAATCCGGCGAATGCCGCGACGCCTTTGTTCTCGCGGGCCAGGCCCAGCGGGATAGCGATGCAGAACATGACGGGGAGGAAGCTGAAGGCGAAGGAGCCGACTTTACTCATCCAGATAAAGATCGCCTGCAGCGCGGGCGCGCCGAGGAACGGGATCAGGGTGATGACGTCTTTACTGCTTAACGAGCTGCCGATGCCGAGCATGATCCCGCAGAACGAGAGGAGCGCCACGGGCAGCATAAAGGTTTTACCCAGTTGCTGGAAAAATTCCCACAGCGATATTTTTTGTGCTGCTTTCGCCGTCATAAAACGACTCCTTTATTGTTAAAATCAGTTTGCCTGCTTCAATGCTGCGAGAAGATAAAACGTTTTATCAAACTTTAGTGCGCTCTGTATCACATTCTTAGGCTTTGACTGGTAGTATAAAGATAACGTATTGATAAAACGTTTTACCGATCTCATTTCAGGGAGTCACGCCGACACATGGCTGTAGCGAAAAAAATCACCATTAATGATGTCGCGCTGGCGGCGGGGGTTTCCGTCAGCACCGTTTCGCTGGTGCTGAGCGGAAAAGGACGTATCTCACCCGCAACCGGCCAGCGGGTTAACGAGGCGGTTGAGCAACTGGGCTTTGTGCGTAACCGCCAGGCATCGGCGCTGCGCGGCGGGCAGAGCGGGGTGATTGGCCTGATTGTCCGCGACCTGACGTCACCGTTCTATGCGGAGCTGACCGCAGGGCTAACGGAAGCCCTTGAAGCGCAGGGGCGAATGGTCTTTTTGCTACATGGCGGACGCGAGGCCGATCAGCTTCTCTCCCGTCTCGATATGCTGCTGACCCAGGGGGTGGACGGGGTGATCGTCGCCGGCGCGTCGGGCGTGGGCAGCGAGTTGTGCGAGCGTGCCGCCGAAAAAGGCGTGCCGCTGGTGTTTGCCTCCCGCGCCAGCTATCTCGACGAGGCCGACACGCTGCGGCCGGATAACATGCAGGCCGCGCAAATGTTGACCGAGCATCTGATTCGCCGCGGGCATCAGCGCATTGCCTGGCTGGGGGGCAAAAGTTCATCCCTGACGCGGGCTGAGCGGGTAGGCGGATACTGCGCAACGCTGATCAAGTATGGCCTGCCGTTCCACAGCGAATGGGTTGTGGAGTGTGAATCCAGTCAGAAAAAAGCGGCGGAAGCGATAGGTGCGCTGCTGCGCAGCAGCCCGACGATCAGCGCCGTGATTTGCTATAACGACGTGATTGCCATGGGCGCCTGGTTTGGCCTGATCCGCGCCGGGCGTCAGAGCGGCGAGGGCGGGGTGGAAACGTTCTTCGGCCATCAGGTGGCGCTGGGAGCGTTCGCCGACGTCGGCGAAAACGCGCTCGACGATCTGCCGATCGTCTGGGCCACGACCCCTGCGCGGGAGATGGGCTACACCCTGGCAGACAGGATCATGCAGCGCATCGACAATACGGATGTCCAGGCCGGGCACCAGATTGTGGCGGCGCGGTTAGTGACGGTGAAATAGACACCTCGGCATATTGCCCGGCGGCGCTGTGCTTGCACGGGCCTACAACGGCCCGGAATCGTAGGCCGGGTAAGGCGTAGCCGCCACCCGGCGGTACTATTTGGAAGCATGCTCGCAAATCCGCAAGTAACCCCATGTAAATCACAGCCCGTTATTTCTTTCCATCCTTATTCCGCTTATGGTGCATCCACTGCGGCAAACTCCGTAGTCAGGCGTGGAAACCTGTTTCAGCACACGATGATACAGATAATTAAATCCACGGAGACTTCTTTATGGCTACGATCCCAACTCTTTCTAACCCTAATTCCACTGACAGTATTGTCTGCCAACTTCTTGACCTGCCGATATCATCACTGCAGGATCTCTTCGAACTGACGGACTGCTGCTGCGCTTTTGTTAATGTGCTGCTGGAAACCCACAATAGAGCAGAGCGCTTAGCACTGTGTGGCCGTCTGGCATTTGCTATTGAGGAGCTGAAAAATCGATGCGATGAGGATTTACCGTCTCATCTGATTGAGAAACTGAGTACAGCGTTACCCGCGCAATCATGTATGCCGGATTGCTGGCAAGATACTGCGATGCTGGTGGGGTATGCTCAGGCCCTTAACCAGGCTTTGTTGAGCCAGACCCTTGCGAGTGCTGTCTCGCAAGAACTTGCCGGGTTATTGCATGACCTGATTTATCTCCTGGCTGACTATGTCAGAGAACCTTACCTGCTGCGCTGAGGTCATGCCCGGCGGCGCTGCGCTTGCACGGGCCTACAACGGCCCGGAATCGTAGGCCGGGTAAGCGTCAGCGCCACCCGGCAATAAAAAACCCCTCGCATGAGGGGTTTTGACGTTTACTGTTGTGGCGCTGCTGGTTCGGCTGGCGCTGCGGGTTCAGCCGGTTCCGGCGCGCCCAGAGCAGGCATACCAAACATGCCGACAAAGTCATCCAGCGGCATTTTGTCGCCGTTGAGCGTCACCTGGCCGTTGGCATACTGCAGGCTGGTGGAGATGGTGTTGTTGTCCACCTTGGTGATGCGGAACATCTGGCCCATTGCCGCCAGACCTTTCACCTGCTGATTCGCCAGCTTGCCAGCATCTTCATCGCCGTAGCCTTCCAGCTTCGCAATCTGGGTCATAAACTCGGTGGCCATATCCATCGGGATAGTCAGCTTGCTGTCGAGGGACTTCACGCTGCGATCCACTTCCTGTGCCAGCGTCTGAGGTTCACCCGTGGCGGTTGCCGGATCTTTCAGGAACAGAGAGAGGTTGAAGCTGGTTTCGCCTTTGCTGTTTTTCCAGCTCAGCGGCGCAACGGTGACCACCGGCTCGCCTTTCAGCAGGATTGGCAGGTTGTTGAACAGTACCGCCATAGCCTGCTGCTGGTACACCTCCGGGTTCTGCTGCAGCGCGGCATCGGTCAGCAGCGCCTGGCTCTCTTTGCTGTATTTCTGGCTAAATTCGTGCCACGCCTGGCCGTCGATATTGCCGATTTTCAGCGAAAACTTGCCGGTGCCCAGATCCTGATTCTGGACTTTCAGGCTCTTCAGCGTGTAATCCAGCTGGGTGTTGATGTTTTTGCCGTCTTTAGATACGTCAGATTTGCCGTCGATGTTCATGCCTTCCAGCACGGCCATCTCTTTACCTTCAATGGCAATCGCAATCTTGTCGACAGACAGTTTCTGATCGCCGATGCGCTCTTTAAAGTCGGTCATTCGGCTGTTGCCGTCGGCTTTCAGATTGTTAAAGGTGAGCTGAACTTTTTGGTTATATTCGTTTACGGCATCGACCAGGCCACTTTCCGCTTCACCCGTCAGAGATAACACGTTCCCGTCGCGGTCAGTATCAACCTGGAAATTGCCGCCGCTAAAGGCGACTTTCTCATTCTCTTTCTCGTAGTTCAGCGCTTTCAGCGCGATATCAGAACGGGTATCACCGGAGTAGCTAATGCGGGTGTTAATATCGAAAGGTGATTCATTCTTCGCCAGATCAAACAGCGGTTTGGTCAGGTCGTTGTTCACCAGAACCGTGTGAACGGACGCCATCGACGGGATCAGGTTAAACGACTTTAACTGCGCCAGCGGGAATGGACCGTGGCTCACCACTTCATTCAGCACCACGCTCTGACCCGGCTTCAGCCAGCCGTTTTCATTACCGGCAACCGGCTTCACCACCAGCTGCATATGGCTGGTGAACACACCGCGCTGATAATTCTGGTAGCTCAGCTCTACGCCCGCTTCCGGTGCGCTGCCCTTAATTTCGCTGTTAGCCTGCGCCACCATCTCAGCCAGACGGCTTTCCAGCTGTTTCCCGGTATACCAGGAGGCACCCGTCCAGACCACGCCTAACGCTACAATCACTCCAACCGCTACGACCGATTTTTTCATTGCGACTATCCCTAAAATGAAACCAGGCGGTTGAAACCGCCCGGAGATATAAAACCTGCCACTAGCTTAGCAAGAGTTGTTAAAAAATTCAGTAAGTGCCTATAGCTTATTAAAAACGCGCGCCAGACGACCGGTGCCACTTACGCTTACCGGAGACTCATTCGCCGCAACAAACGCCGATTCACCCGGTTTCAGCACCAGACGCTCGCTATTTTTATGCAGAGTAGCTTCGCCCTCCACGCAGAACAGGATCGCCGCGCTCTCCTGCGCGATGGTCGTTTCTGTCTGGCTCAGGTCATGCAGCGAGAAAGCAAAATCCTCAACCGGGATCGGGAAGTCCAGCTCTGCGCCCTTTTTCACTGGCTGAGTCAGCAGCTCTGCGGCAGGTTTCGCCACGAACTTCACGTTAGCAACCAGTTCAGGGATGTCGATGTATTTCGGCGTCAGGCCCGCGCGTAGCACGTTGTCGGAGTTGGCCATCACTTCCAGCGCCACGCCCTGCAGGTAGGCGTGCGGGGTTTCCGCGAACAGGAACATCGCTTCGCCCGGGTTCAGCTTCACCACGTTCAGCAGCAGAGGAGAGAACAGGCCGCTGTCGTCCGGGTAGAACTCGGAGATCAGGCGAATGGTGTCCCACGGTTCACCTTGCTGCGTGGTCAGGGCTGCTTTCAGCACCGCCAGCGCGTGGGATTTCTCGTCACCCTGCATGTTAAGCAGGCTGGCAAACAGCTGGCTCAGGCCTTCAGCATTGGGGTTTTCGAGGAAGTGGGCGATAGCGTTATTGGCACCAGCGACCGGTTGCAGCAGGGAGATAATCTCTGAAAACTCGCGGAAGGCGTTCATCGCCAGGAACGGGGTCAGCGCGAACACCAGCTCCGGCTTATGGTTTGGATCTTTGTAGTTACGCTCGGCAGCGTCTAACGGAATACCGGCCGCATTCTCTTTCGCAAAGCCCATTTCAGAGGCTTTCTTATTCGGGTGGACCTGGATGGAGAGCGGCTGGTCGGCGCACAGCACTTTAAACAGGAACGGCAGTTCGCCAAAGCGCTGAGCCACCTTGTCGCCCAGCAGCGCGGCTTTATCGGCATCAATGACGTCACGCAGGCTGCGCACCTGACCGCTGGCGTCTTCAATTTTTGAGCTGCTCTTCGGGTGCGCACCCATCCACAGTTCTGCCATCGGCAGGTTGTTTGGGTTCGCGATACCGTAGAGATCCGTTAACGCAGTTTTACTTCCCCAGGCGTAGTTTTGCACTGAGTTGATGAGTTTTTGCATTATCAAGCCCTGATTCAAATGTGGAATAAACTTCGGGTATTAAAGCAATAAACCACCGGGAAGTAACCTGTGGATGTAAAAAGTCGTACTAGTCTCAGTTTTTGTTAAAAAATTGTGTAGGATAAGCTGACTCGCTTTTAAGCGGGCAGCGGAACATCTGCCCAAATAATCAGACTGAAGCAGTAAGTGAGAGAACAATGTCGAACAAACCCTTCCATTATCAGGATCCTTTCCCGCTGAGTAAGGATCAGACCGAATACTATCTGTTAACCCGCGATCACGTCTCTGTCTCTGAGTTTGAAGGACAAGAGATCCTGAAGGTCGATCCGCAGGCGCTGACGCTGCTGGCGCAGCAGGCTTTTCACGACGCCTCGTTTATGCTCCGTCCTGCACACCAGCAACAGGTGGCCGATATCCTGAGCGATCCGGAGGCCAGCGAAAACGATAAATACGTTGCCCTGCAGTTCCTGCGTAACTCCGATATCGCGGCAAAAGGCATTCTGCCAACCTGCCAGGACACCGGCACGGCAATCATCGTCGGGAAAAAAGGCCAGCGCGTCTGGACCGGCGGCGGCGATGAAGCGGCGCTGGCGCACGGCGTTTACAACACCTACACCGAAGACAACCTGCGCTATTCGCAGAACGCGCCGCTGGACATGTACAAAGAGGTCAACACCGGCACCAACCTGCCTGCACAGATTGACCTCTACAGCGTGGACGGCGACGAGTACAAATTCCTCTGTATCGCCAAAGGCGGCGGTTCAGCTAACAAGACCTATCTCTACCAGGAAACCAAAGCGCTGCTCACCCCGGGTAAGCTGAAGAACTATCTGGTGGAAAAAATGCGCACCCTCGGTACCGCGGCGTGCCCGCCGTACCATATCGCGTTTGTGATTGGCGGTACGTCGGCGGAAAGCACGCTGAAAACCGTGAAGCTGGCCTCGACCAAATACTACGACGGCCTGCCGACAGAAGGTAACGAGCACGGCCAGGCGTTCCGCGACGTTCAGCTTGAACAGGATCTGCTGGAAGAAGCGCGCAATCTGGGCCTCGGTGCGCAGTTTGGCGGTAAATACTTCGCCCACGACGTGCGCGTGATCCGTCTGCCGCGTCACGGTGCATCCTGTCCGGTCGGGATGGGCGTGTCCTGCTCCGCGGATCGTAACATCAAGGCGAAGATCAACCGTGAAGGCGTGTGGATCGAAAAACTGGAAAACAACCCGGGTAAATACATCCCGGAAGAACTGCGTAAAGCGGGTGAGGGCGAAGCGGTTCGCGTTGATCTGAACCGTCCGATGAAAGAGATCCTGGCGCAGCTTTCACAGTATCCGGTCTCGACTCGTCTCTCCCTCAACGGCACCATTATCGTGGGCCGCGACATCGCGCACGCGAAGCTGAAAGAGCGTCTGGACAACGGCGAAGGGCTGCCGCAGTACATTAAAGATCATCCGATCTACTACGCGGGCCCGGCGAAAACGCCTGAGGGCTATGCTTCTGGCTCGTTAGGCCCCACCACGGCCGGGCGTATGGACTCGTACGTTGACCAGCTGCAGGCTAACGGCGGCAGCATGATTATGCTGGCAAAAGGAAACCGTAGTCAGCAGGTGACGGACGCGTGCCACAAGCACGGCGGCTTCTACCTCGGCAGCATCGGCGGCCCGGCTGCGGTGCTGGCGCAGGGCAGCATCAAGAGTCTGGAGTGTGTGGAATACCCGGAACTGGGAATGGAAGCTATCTGGAAAATCGAAGTGGAAGACTTCCCGGCGTTTATCCTCGTGGATGACAAAGGCAACGACTTCTTCAAACAGATCCAGTCCTCTCAGTGTTCGGCCTGTGTGAAGTAAGCTAAAAGCCGGGTGGCGGCTACGTTTACCCGGCCTACATTCTTGTAGGTCGGGTAAGCATCAGCGCCAGCCGACACCAAAAAGAGCGCACAAAGCGCCATAACGTTTCTCAGAAGTCATCAATACTTATCCCTTAAGCATGTGAGCAATCCCTCTTTTGTTATCAAGGAGAAAGTAATGACAACGGTACGCCATGAGAAAGATTCTATGGGCGCCATCGAGGTTCCGGCCGACAAGCTCTGGGGCGCGCAAACCCAGCGTTCGCTCGAGCATTTCCGTATTTCGACCGAGAAAATGCCCGTCTCGCTGATTCAGGCGCTAGCCCTCACCAAACGGGCAGCCGCGAAAGTTAACCAGGATTTAGGCCTGCTGGCGGCCGACAAAGCCACCGCCATCATGAATGCCGCCGACGAAGTGCTGGCGGGCAAGCACCCCGACGAATTCCCCCTTGCCATCTGGCAGACCGGTTCCGGCACGCAAAGCAATATGAACATGAACGAGGTGCTGGCAAACCGGGCCAGTGAGCTGCTGGGAGGCGTGCGTGGTATGGAGCGTAAGGTCCATCCAAACGATGACGTCAACAAAAGCCAAAGTTCTAATGACGTCTTCCCGACGGCGATGCACGTGGCGGCGGTGATTGCACTTCGTGAACAGCTTATCCCGCAGCTCAACGTCCTCAAGTCCACGCTTAATGACAAGGCGCAGGCCTTCCGCGATATCGTTAAAATTGGCCGTACGCACCTGCAGGACGCCACGCCGCTGACGCTCGGCCAGGAGATTTCCGGCTGGGTGGCGATGCTGGAACACAATCTGAAGCATATTGAGAACAGCCTGCCGCATCTGTCGGAGCTGGCGCTCGGCGGCACGGCGGTGGGGACCGGGTTAAATACCCATCCGGAGTACGCGGTGCGCGTGGCGAAGGAGCTTGCTGCCATTACCGGTCAGCCGTTTGTCACGGCGCCCAATAAGTTCGAAGTGCTGGCGACCTGCGATGCGCTGGTTCACACCCACGGTGCGCTGAAAGGGCTGGCGGCCTCGCTGATGAAAATTGCCAATGACGTGCGCTGGCTGGCCTCAGGCCCGCGCTGCGGCATTGGTGAAATCAGCATTCCTGAAAACGAGCCGGGCAGTTCTATCATGCCGGGTAAAGTGAACCCGACCCAGTGCGAAGCCATGACCATGCTCTGCTGTCAGGTGATGGGCAACGACGTGGCCGTCAACATGGGCGGTGCATCCGGCAACTTCGAGCTGAACGTCTATCGCCCGATGGTGATCCACAACGTTCTGCAATCAATTCGTCTGCTGGCGGATGGGATGGAGAGCTTTAACGAGCACTGCGCGGTGGGCATTGAGCCAAATCGCGAGCGCATCAGCCAGCTGTTGAATGAGTCTCTGATGCTGGTGACTGCACTCAATACCCATATCGGCTACGACAAGGCCGCCGAGATCGCCAAAAAAGCGCATAAGGAGGGGCTGACGCTGAAAGCCTCCGCCCTGGCGCTGGGCTATCTGACGGAGGCGGAATTTGACGCCTGGGTACGCCCGGAAGCGATGGTCGGCAGTCTGAAATAATCATTCCGCCACATACAGGTGCAACCGCGGAATAATCAGCTGAAGCGGTTGCGCCTGGGGTCTGTAACGGTGCTGGACATTTTCAGCATCGTAATTCAACAGCTCACCAATGTCCGGCACGATGGCACCCTGATCGGCATCATAAAGCGCAATCAAAGGCGTCGGGCAGGCATACTGCACCTGTTTTTGCTGACCGGAATACCAGACGCGGGCGATAGGCTGAACTTTCACCGGGCGCTTGATCTTGAGGCGCGTCTTTGCCGGTAGCGACGCGATGCTGTGATATTCCTGCTCCAGGCGCTCAATCCACTGCTCGCGTGACCACGGTGCGACGGTGCGTGGCGTCTTCAGACTTTTTTCCAGCTGGGCCAGAATTTCATCCCGGGTGAAATTCTTAATGATGTGCTTATTCGCCCAGCCGAAACGCAGCGTGGCGGGGTGACGCAGTACCGTCAGGGTGCGGTAGGCATTAAGGGTTATCAGGCCCGGAAGCTGACGGTGCACCCACTCAAACCGGGCGGCAGGGGCCAGGCCCGACTCTTCGGTGATGATTTTTTCAAAGGTCGCTTTCAGGGTGTTAATGTGGGCAATCTGGGTTTCCAGCGCTTCACGCGCTGCGGCATCGGTTTGCAGGCAGATCACACCAGGCAGACGCACGGCCGCCTTGCTGCTGCGCTGTTCTGACTGCTGCTGGATAAAGAGATGGCGGTAGTGCTTCATCGCCAGCTCACAGGCGGCGTTGCCGATGTGCTGTTTCACCTCGATGGTATCCAGCGGATCGTGCTCGGCCCCTTTGGCCACATCGGGCAGGGTAAAGACGCGCGCGGCCAGCAGACGGCAGGCCTGCAAACGTTCTGTCAGGGTCAGTAGCTCGTGTTCTATTTCGCGAAAGGTGCTGTTCAGCCTTTCGATAAGATCGTAGGATGCCATAAACACTCTCATTAGTTACAACATACTTATCATATAGCACAGCACGCCGGGTCAGGCCAGCGTGCGGTTTAGGTCAGGCAGGAACGGGAAGGGCGATGTTATGGTACACGGGCCAGCTAAAGCAGAAGCGCGCGCCGCCGAGTTCGCTCTCCTCGCAATGCACGGTGCCGCCCATGGCCTGGGCGATAGAGTAAACAATCGCCAGCCCCAGTCCACATCCACCGGTGGCGCGATCGCGGCTGGGGTCTAAACGTACAAACGGTTCAAACACGGTTTCGCGTGCTTCCGGGGCAATTCCCGGGCCGTCATCCTCAACCGTCAGGCTGGCCTGATTGCCCTGCACATCCAGGCCAATCTGGAGCGTACTTTCACTGTAGCGCAGGGCGTTGTTGATCAGATTGTCCAGCACGCGCTCCATCAGGCGCATATCGAGCGCGCCGTAATCACCTTGCGTGACGCGCGTGCGCAGCGTGCGCTGCGGGTTCACGCTCTGGACATCATCAATGTGGGTTTGCAGCCAGTCAGGCAGGTCCGGCGTGCTGAGGTTAAGTTCGTTCTGCGGGCGGTCGAGGCGCGCGTAAGTAAGCAGCTCCTCAATCAGCGCTTCAAGCTGACCAATATCGCGGTTAAGCGCCTGAGACTCTGATTCCGTCAGATTCTCGCTCATCTCCAGACGGTAGCGCAGGCGAACCAGCGGCGTACGCAGCTCGTGCGCAATCCCGTCAATCAGTTGCTTCTTGCTGGCGATAAGGGCATTGATATTATCGGCCATCTGGTTGAAGGCCACGCCCAGTCGTTCAAAGCTGGAACCGCTGTCGAAGTGGATACGCTCGGTAAAATGCCCCTCGCCAAAACGCTGCGCGGCGGATTCGAGTTTCAGCATGTCCTGCCAGTGTGGGCGCATCCAGATAAAGACCGGAAACGCCAGTGAAATGGCAATAAAGGCCATCAGCGCCATGTCCAGCAGACGCATCTGGTGCAGATAATAGAGATAGGGCACCGGCCCGACGGCCAGCACGTAGTGGCTGCGAGGAATACGCTGGATAAAGGTATATTTCTCATCCAGCGCGACGATGTCGCCCTCGCGCAGACGCTGCATGGCGGGCGGATCGAGTTCGAAATCTTTCAACGGCTCGATGCGTAAATCGAACGACAGATTCAGATCCAGCTCTTTCAGGGTTTTCGCCCAGTCGTGTGGCGGGATCTCTCTTAGCTCGCTGCGCATCAGATAGAGCGAGCTTTTCATCAGGTCATCCAGCGACTGTCTGCCCGCACGTTCGGCGGTAAACTTATAAACCAGCCCGACCAGCATGGTCATCACGAGGAAGCAGACAAACAGTAAAAGATAAAACTGCACAAACAGCTTTTTCATTGGATCTCACCGCAAAAACGCTATGTGCAGAATATACATGAAAACCCTTCAGGTTTTTCATGTCTGTCGAGTGTGTTAAATGGCTTTCGCGCTGTTTTTTACCTTGGCGATGAGTTTTTCCGTCACGGCCAGGCCTTCCGCAATGTGCATATCAATCACATCCGTCCCGAATTCGTGAATAAGATCCAGGAGTATTTCATATGACTGGATCAGTTCCAGCAGGTCAAAGAGCGCTTTTTGATCGGTGCGTGAGGGGGAGGCGTGGTTAAGGGTAGCCTGATTTACAATCCACTCAAGATTGGTTTTGATGGCTTCTACCTGATTGTTGCTATACATAATTCATGATCTTAAATCCTCATTTCAAGATTTTATGGGAGAGATGTCGTGAAAGCTTCACGGCGAAAATGAGTAGAACGGTCGCCGGTGCGAGGCGAGCTGAAGAGAAGAGAGATGAGAAGGTAATTATGGAATAGTTCGCGGGCTTAGCAAGTTAATTGTTGCGCAAACGGGGGAATAAACGCGCGAAAGAAAGGCGAACGTCGCGTAATGCCTTCATTTCGCGCAGAAAATCTTGTACGGATAAGACGATCAGGTTTCCCAGGCGTGGGGGGCAAACAGGTAGCCCTTGTTACGCACGGTTTTGATGCGGTAGGGCTCGGTGGCATTATCCTGCAGTTTCTTGCGCAGTCGCGAAATCGCAACGTCCACGCTGCGGTCCATTCCGTCATAGCTTACTCCCCGCAGGTTTTTCAGCAGCGCGTCACGGTCCATGATCTGCCCGGCATGGGTTGCCAGCTCCCACAGCAGGTCAAAGTCTGCGGTAGAGAGGGCTATAAGTTCCCCGGACAGCAGCACCTGACGGTTAATCGGATCAATCGACAGCGTACCAAACCGCATGGCTTTATGCGGTGTCAGAGACGGCGCCGGTGCTTCGCGTTCGATGCTGGCGTGCTGGCGTAAATGGAGGCGCAGGCGGGCAAGCAGGACGGCAGGCGGTGTGGTTTTCAGAATGTAGTCATTGGCCCCCATCTCCAGCGACAGAATATGGTTCATATCGCTGTCCAGAGAGGTGAGAAGTACGATAGGGCCGTCCCAGCGGGCGCGCAGGTCACGGCAGAGCGTCATGCCGTCCTTTCCTGGCAACATGATATCCAGCAACACCAGATCGGGGTTTTCACGGACCACCACCTCTTCGGCACAATCGCCGCGAGGCTCAACAATGACGTCCATATCATGTTTACCCAGATAGGCGGCAATCAGTTGCCCGACTTCGGGTTCGTCTTCAACATAAACAATCTTATTCATACAACGTCTGTTTTCGTGAAAAAAGCCAACATACACCGCGGAACCTTAACCTTCCATTAATCTTTCAACATTAACGCCGGTTCCGATATTTTCACTAGCGCAGCGGCCGGCCGCCGTCCACGGCAAAGGTTCTGCCGGTGACATAGCAACTGGTGAGCAGGTAATCCACCAGGTCGATCACCTCTTTTTCGCCCGGCGCAATTTTCATGAGCGACTTATTCAGCGCCTGCTGACGGTACTCTGCATCATCGTTTTCGTTGAACAAAATCATCGCCGGGGCGATGGCGTTGACCTTCACCTCCGGGGCGAGTTTACGGGCAAACGAGCGCGTCATGTTATCCAGTGCTGCTTTACTGGCCGCATAGGCGATGTGCTTGTCGCTTCCGCGCTCTACCACATAATCGGTGAAGTGAATGATATCGCCCGCAGCATGTCCATGCCCGCGCAGCAGATCCTGTAGCGCATGGTTAAGCAGATAAGGCGCGTTGACGTGGATCTGCAGCATGGCGGAGAGCGTTTCGCTGAGTGACGTGCCGGACTTTTCGGCCTGCCATGCGCTGGCGTTATGGATCACCGCACGCAGAGCCGTGGTGGTGGATTTCACCTTTTCCGCAAAGGCCAGAATGCCGTCATCGGTTGAAAAATCAGCCTGAATGCAGACCGCTCCGGCTTTGCGCAGTCCTTCAATTGACGGATATTCGGTACGGTAGCTGACAATGACCGGCTGGCGAAGGTTAAGAAAATGATGGGCGAGGGCGAGGCCGATTCGACGGCCTCCACCGGTGATCAGTATTGGACGAAGCTGTGCATTTCCCATCGTATTCTCCTTTGCAGTTCAACAATGGGAAAGGCGATGCTATCCCATCAACATCCAGGTTGCCGGTACGGCAGCAACCAGTAACAGTCCAATTAATGCCATTTCACGGCGTTTCAGCGCATTCTCCAGCTGATGCGTGTGGCGGGCGTAGATAAACACCAGCAGCCCCGGCGCGTACAACACCACCGACAGCAGCAGATGCATAGGCCCGGAAGCATACAACAACCACAGGCCGTAAATACAGGCTCCGACACCCACGACATAATGCACCGGGCGTGTGGCAATTTTTAACAAATAGGCGCCCACTAAGAAATAGGGTACCAGAATCATTTCCGAGGCGATGGTCAACAGGGTGTTATAGTCTGAACCTGTGAGCCAGATCAGCACCAGGCAGACCTGAACGCTGATGTTGGTCAGCCACAGTGACGCGGCAGGCGCATTATTTTTGTTCTGACGCGCAAACAGGCGAGGAAATGCTTTGTGCGTAGAGGCCAGGAACGGTACTTCCGCCGCCATGATGGTCCAGCTCAGGTAAGCCCCGCAGACGGAGATAATCAGGCCCGCAGCAATCACCACATCGCCCCAGGGACCGAGCATTTTCACCATCAGTCCGGCCATTGACGGGTTACGCATTTCGGCCAGCTCAGGACGCGCCACCACGCCCAGCGACAGCAGCGTGACCAGCAGATACACTCCCAGCGCCGCCAGCACGGCCAGCAGCGTTGCACGGCCAACGTCACGTTTATTGCGGGCACGTGCTGACACCACGACCGCGCCTTCAACCCCGATAAACACCCACAGGGTGATCAGCATCGTATTTTTCACCTGCTCCCAGACCGGGACGCCAAGCGCCATGCCGCTGAAATCGAGCGTAAACACGTCGAGACGAAACGCGATAAAGGCCAGAACGATAAACAGGCCAAGCGGAACCAGCTTCGCGAGGGTCGCGACCAGGTTAATGCTGGCGGCGGTTTGTACGCCACGCAGCACCAGCCAGTGGACGAACCACAGCAACACCGAGGCGCCGACAATAGACTGCCAGGTATTGCCGTCGCCAAAGAGGCGCAGCGCTGGGGTATCGGTAAAGAAACTGAGCGCCGAAAAGACAATAACCAGATAAGAGACATTGGCGATAACCGCACACAGCCAGTATCCCCACGCGGAACAGAAGCCAATCAGCTCGCCGAAACCTTCACGGGCATAGGTGAAAATCCCGCCGTCCAGATCGGGGCGAATGCGGGTGAGCAGCAGCATGGCGAAGGCCAGCAGCATTATTCCAACGCCCGTAATGCCCCAGCCAATGAGCAGTGCGGCAGGGCTTGCGACGGCCGCCATGTTTTGCGGCAAACTGAATACGCCCGCACCCAGCATCGAGCTTAAAACGAGTGCAGTCAGAGCACTCAGGCCAAGTTTCTTTTCCATTGGCTTCCTGTTATGAAAGGTCCAAATCCAGAATAATTATTTCGCACAGGCGCATAAAAATGGTGGATCACACTAAGGCGCGGGATTTTACGGAGTGTAACGAAAGCATGCAATGACGTGTGGCAGAAATTCAAAAAAAGTAACAAAAAAGGCGGCATTGCGCCGCCTTTCGTAAACGGTTTTGTTACTTGTACAGATCGGCGCTGATGGTCACGTTGTTACCACGTTCCTGCCACTGGCGGGTGATATGGTAGTACTTCGCCCCTTTCTTCGCCGCACGCTTCGCGACCTGATAAGAGACTTCCGTCATGTTGCCGTAGTTGCCGGTAAACTTGATGCTGTCGAACGGCACCATCTGCGCAGCAGTGGCTTTGTTCAGCTCTTCAATTTTGGTGCCGTCTGGCAGCGTCACGGAATAACGGCCACCTTTTGTGGATTGCGTTTCAAAGAAACGGCCCACTTCAGCACTTGGTGCAGCAGAGGTTGCTACGCCAGGGATTTCAACTTTCTTCGCTTCTTCGCCGCCTTTCGCCAGCGCTGCGCGACCCGCTTCTGAATCAGCCGGGATCGCATCCGGGCTTTGCAGAACACGTTTTTTCGCATCTTCTTTATAGATGAATGCGGTAATACGCTGGTTGCCGCCCTGGTTGGCATCGACCTGACGCACGATGTAGAAAGAGTATGCTCCTTTCGCTTTCGCGGCTTTGGTGATGGCATCGTTCACTTCAGGCTGGCTGCGATAGAAGCCCTGAACGGTAACCGTGTCGTAAGGTTCCAGCTCAATCGCCTGATCTTTCGGCAACTCAACGACACCGTTGATCACGCGGTTTTTCGGTGCGTCAGCTTTTGGCGCATTGTCTTTGTACAGCGCAATGGTCACACGCTGGTTACCGCTGTTGCCATAGTCAGACTGGTCAACAACGTAAAACGAGGCCGCCCCGTTTTTATCAGCGGCTTTTGATGCAGCGGCGACGGCATCGCCAATAGAATTATAACGACCCACAATGACCGTATGGTCAAAAGGTTTTAACGCTGCCGCTTGCTCCGGCGTTAACTCTGTTGCGGCATTCGCAGACAGGGCGGTCGCGGAAAGAAGTGCGGACGCCAGGAGTGTGTTCTTAAGCTTCATAAAAATAATCCTTCGCCTTGCGCAAACCATGTACTGGTATTGTTGTTAATTTGAGACGGTCCCGATTATTGCATTTAAAACCTGTCGCTGTCTGCGCCATTTTTCACAGCCTGTGCTCACTGAATCACCGAATTCGATAACATTTAGTGATATGTTGAAAAAACAGGCGTTTGACAAGTAAAACTGATAAAGCTTATGACTTTTACAAGTTAATTTAATGTTAATAAGTTGTTCTCTTATGGCGCTATATCATGTTTTTACCGCTTCGCTTGCGCGATTTATCGGTTCCGGCGAAGAATTTAAGGTAAATATCACTGTCAGTGACGCCGATCGCTTATTTTTCACAGATAAAGTAAGAAATAGTGTTTTCTGGCGGTAGATCACGGGCGCTATTTTCAGTAGGTTATAGACAGTTTGTTACTGTTTTATTTTCCGGGGTTAATCATCTTGCGCCGCGCGTGCGTTGGCGAAAATTGATACAAACCGCGGGCATTTATCGATAAACCATCATCAAAAACCGATGGAAGGGAAAACTATGCGTATTGGGGTACCAAAAGAACGGTTAGCCAATGAAACCCGCGTAGCGGCAACACCGAAAACGGTGGAGCAACTGCTGAAACTGGGTTTTACCGTCGCGGTTGAAAGCGGCGCAGGCAAACTGGCGAGTTTCGATGACGACGCTTTTATCCAGGCTGGTGCGGAGGTGGTCGACGGTGCTGACGTTTGGCAGTCGCCGGTTATTCTGAAGGTCAACGCACCGGAAGAGAGTGAGATTGCGCTGTTGAATCCAGGGACGACGCTGGTGAGCTTTATCTGGCCTGCGCAAAATCCTGAACTGATGGAGAAGCTGGCGGCCCGTGGCGTGACGGTGATGGCGATGGACTCCGTGCCGCGTATTTCGCGTGCGCAGTCGCTGGATGCCTTAAGCTCCATGGCAAACATTGCCGGTTATCGCGCTATTGTGGAAGCCGCCCACGAATTTGGTCGCTTCTTTACCGGTCAAATCACCGCCGCGGGTAAAGTCCCGCCGGCAAAAGTCATGGTGATTGGCGCGGGCGTGGCGGGTCTTGCCGCCATCGGTGCGGCAAACAGTCTGGGCGCTATCGTACGCGCATTTGACACCCGTCCTGAAGTGAAGGAACAGGTCCAGAGTATGGGCGCTGAATTCCTTGAGCTGGACTTTAAGGAAGAAGCGGGGAGCGGTGATGGTTACGCGAAGGTGATGTCCGAAGCCTTTATCAAAGCCGAAATGGCACTCTTCGCCGCGCAGGCGAAAGATGTCGATATTATTGTCACCACCGCGCTGATTCCGGGTAAACCGGCGCCGAAGCTGATCACCCGTGAAATGGTGGATTCCATGAAGCCGGGCAGCGTCATTGTCGACCTGGCCGCGCAAAACGGCGGTAACTGTGAATATACCGTACCGAATCAGGTGACCACGACCGCAAACGGGGTGAAGGTGATCGGTTATACCGACCTGCCAGGCCGCCTGCCGACCCAGTCTTCTCAGCTGTACGGTACCAACCTCGTCAACCTGCTGAAGCTGCTCTGTAAAGAGAAAGACGGCAACATCGCCGTTGATTTTGACGATGTAGTGGTACGCGGCGTCACCGTAGTCCGTGAAGGTGAAATCACCTGGCCTGCGCCACCGATTCAGGTCTCGGCCCAGCCTCAGGCAGCGCCAAAAGCTGCGCCAGAGCCGAAAGAGCCTGCCAAACCGGCGTCACCGTGGCGTAAATACGCGCTCATGGCGCTGGCGATTATTCTGTTCGGCTGGCTGGCTGACGTTGCTCCGAAAGAGTTCCTCGGCCACTTTACCGTCTTCGCGCTCTCCTGTGTCGTAGGGTACTACGTGGTGTGGAACGTCTCCCATGCGCTGCATACGCCGCTGATGTCGGTGACCAACGCCATTTCCGGGATCATCGTGGTGGGGGCATTACTGCAGATTGGTCTCGGCGGCTGGATCAGCTTCCTGAGCTTTATCGCAGTGCTGATCGCCAGTATCAATATTTTCGGTGGTTTCACCGTGACTCAGCGCATGCTGAAAATGTTTCGTAAAGGCTAAGGGGTAGCATATGTCTGGAGGATTAGTGACAGCCGCATACATTGTTGCTGCAATCCTGTTTATTTTCAGTCTGGCGGGGCTTTCCAAACACGAAACGTCTCAGCAGGGAAATAACTTTGGTATCGCCGGGATGGCGATTGCGCTGATTGCCACCATCTTCGGGCCGGATACCGGCAACGTGGCGTGGATCCTGGTGGCGATGATCATCGGTGGGGCGATTGGTATTCGTCTGGCAAAACGCGTTGAAATGACCGAGATGCCAGAGCTGGTTGCGATTCTGCACAGCTTCGTGGGCCTGGCTGCGGTGCTGGTGGGCTTCAACAGCTACCTGTACCACACGCCGGGTCTGGAACCGATTCTGGTGAACATCCACCTGACGGAAGTGTTCCTCGGTATCTTCATCGGTGCGGTCACCTTCACCGGCTCCATTGTCGCCTTCGGCAAACTGCGCGGGAAGATCTCCTCAAAACCGCTGATGCTGCCAAACCGTCATAAGCTGAATCTGGCGGCGCTGGTGGTCTCGTTTGTGCTGCTGGTGGTCTTCGTGCGTACCGAAAGCGTGGGCCTACAGGTACTGGCGTTACTGGTGATGACGATCATTGCGCTGGCGTTTGGCTGGCACCTGGTGGCCTCCATTGGTGGTGCGGATATGCCAGTGGTTGTCTCCATGCTGAACTCCTACTCCGGTTGGGCAGCGGCGGCAGCGGGCTTCATGCTGAGCAACGACCTGCTGATTGTTACCGGTGCGCTGGTAGGTTCTTCGGGTGCGATTCTGTCTTACATCATGTGTAAGGCGATGAACCGTTCGTTCATCAGCGTTATCGCCGGTGGTTTTGGTTCCGACGGCTCTTCAACCGGCGCTGATGAAGAAGTGGGTGAGCACCGTGAGATCAGCGCGGAAGATACCGCCGAGATGCTGAAAAACTCGCACTCGGTCATCATTACCCCGGGCTACGGCATGGCAGTGGCGCAGGCGCAGTATCCGGTTGCCGAGATCACTGAGAAGCTGCGCGCGCGTGGCATCAAGGTTCGTTTTGGTATTCACCCGGTGGCAGGGCGTCTGCCAGGCCACATGAACGTGCTGCTTGCGGAAGCGAAAGTGCCTTACGATATCGTGCTGGAGATGGACGAGATCAACGACGATTTCTCGGACACCGACACCGTGCTGGTCATTGGCGCTAACGACACCGTCAACCCGGCTGCGCAGGACGATCCGCGTAGCCCAATCGCCGGGATGCCGGTTCTGGAAGTGTGGAAGGCGCAGAACGTTATTGTGTTTAAACGCTCCATGAATACCGGCTATGCCGGGGTGCAGAACCCGCTGTTCTTCAAAGAGAACACCCACATGCTGTTTGGCGATGCCAAAGCCAGCGTGGATGCGATTCTGAAAGCGTTGTAAGTTGCGTTGAAACGAAAAAACCGCCGAATTCGGCGGTTTTTTTATTGCCGGGTGGCGCTGACGCTTACCGGGCCTACGGTTTTGTAGGCCCGGCAAGCCTGCGCCGCCGGGCGTTAGGGGTTAATCGTCTTCCGGATCGTCCAGCTCAACCGGCGTCTGGTACTCATCCGGCTTGATTACCAGCAGGTCACAGCGCAGATGATCGATTACCTGTTCAGCGGTATTGCCGAGGAACGCGGCAGAGATCCCGGTCCGTCCAATGGTACCCAGTACCACAATCCCGGCCTGCAGATGTTCGGCTAAATCCGGGATTACCTCTTCAGGCAAGCCTTTCTCCACGTGGGTCATTTTTTCATCAATGCTGAATTTCTGGCGCAGCGCTTTCATTGCGAGCAGGTGCTGGCCACGGATCGCGTCGTTGTACACGCTCGGGTCAAATTCAGGCAGCTCAATGGCGATATTGATCGGGGTAACCGGGTAGGCTCCCACCAGATGCACTTCGGTGTGGTTAACCTGGTCAGCCAGTTGGATAGTCTCTTTGACCAGCTTTTCATTCAGCGAATTGTGATAATCCTCTTCGCTCGCAAGATTCACCGCCACAACGGCTTTCCCGCCTTCAGGCCACGGCTGGTCTTTCACCATCCAGACCGGGCAAGGGCATTTACGCAGCAGATGCCAGTCGGTTGGTGTGAAGATCACGGATTCCAGCTTGTCATGCTGATGCGTCATCTTCAGCAGCAGGTCGTGTCCACCGGCAACGACTTCCTGGATGATGGCTTCGAAAGGCCGGTTATGCCACACCACTTTAATATCAATGGGCACACCCGCTTCCAGGTAATATTTAGCCTGTTCGCGGATCCACGCGGTACGCTGGCTGATCACGCCCTGACGCATCGCGGTGCGCTCGTCAGGCGACAGAAGGGTGGTCATCTCATACGAGAAGTCATAGATCGGCAAAAACGCTTTGATTTTGCCACCAATCCGTTGATGTAAATACACAGCACGTCGTAATGCCGGCTGATCGTCCTGATTCGGATCGATAGCTACCAGCATGTTTTGATACTTTGCCATACAGGTCTCCTTACTACTGTCACCACAGTCTGTAATTAAAAGAGTAACCTATATATCCTGAATGAAACAGAGGGGAAGTTTTGCCAGATCAATAATTCATGAAAATTTATCAGAGGAAAAGCACCGTCGCGGTGACTGCGATAAACGCAATAAACAGCAGTACCATCACCACTATCGCAAACGTCGTGGAATCCTGAACATAGGTTTTTTCTTCCCCCTTCATTGGGCCGACAAGCATGATCCAGATGAAGATAAAGGTCACTGAGGCGATCACGACTGAAACGAAAAACAAACTTTCTCTCAATTCATAACCTCAACGAGAACCTTCCAGGTTACTGTGTGGCGACGTACTGCGGTGAAACTGTCAGTGAACGGACGTGTTATAGGCCAGAAGACCCATAAATCATAGAAATTTATGGGTCTGGCAGGTTATCTGCGGGGCGTTATGCCACGTTGCGGGCATGCCCGGCAAGAACGGCCAGCGCTTCACCGTTTTCGATGGTGATGTATTTACCTTTAACGGCCAGCATTCCGCTTTTCTGGAAACGGCCCAGCAGACGGCTAATGGTTTCCACGGTCAGGCCCAGGTAGTTACCGATATCGCCACGGGTCATGGTCAGACGGAATTCACGCGGAGAGAAACCACGCTCGGCAAAGCGGCGGGAGAGGTTATAGATAAACGCCGCCAGACGCTCTTCTGCATTCTTCTTGGAAAGCAGCAGGATCATGTCCTGATCGCCTTTGATCTCACCGCTCATCAGACGCATCATCTGCTGACGCAGGTTAGGCATCTTGCCGGACAGATCGTCCAGGGTTTCAAACGGGATCTCGCAAACCATTGAGGTTTCAAGGGCCTGAGCAAAGCTCGGATGGTGACCCGTGCCAATGGCATCAAAGCCCACCAGGTCGCCTGCCAGATGGAAGCCGGTGATCTGCTCGTCACCCTGTTCGGTGATGGTGTAGCTCTTGATGGTGCCAGAACGGATAGCATAGAGCGATTTCAGTTCGTCTCCGGCTTTAAACAGCGTCTGCCCTTTCTGAATCGGCTTTTTACGCTCGATGATATTATCAAGCTGATCAAGTTCGTGTTCATTCAGGGTAAACGGGATACAGAGCTGGCTGATGCTGCAATCCTGGCAATGGATAGCACAACCGCCAGACTGAATGCGTCGTATAATTCGCTTTTCCGGGATCATAGGTTTGCTCAAGCCTTAATTGATATTGGTCAATTTTAACATCTTTTTGGTAAGTACGTAAGCCTGACAAACCCTCAATAAGGACAAGAGACGGCATCATGTCGCCATCTTCTTGAAATTCCACAGCTTGATTATGGATTTTTAGCCTAACCGGAAGAAAATTAAGCACAAAAAGCCTGGGAATTACAGCAAGAGATACCCCTCGTGACGCAGTAACCACTCTTTTCGCTGCACCCCGCCGGCATAGCCGGTGAGGGTACCGTTGCGGCCAATCACGCGATGACAGGGCACCACAATGCTGACCGGGTTAGCGCCATTCGCGGCCCCCACTGCGCGTGCGGCCCCGGCGCGACCGAGCTGCTCCGCGAGTTGCCCATAATGCATGACCTGTCCGCAGGGAATGGCCCGCAGCGCCTGCCACACTTCGCGCTGGAAAGGCGTGCCGGCCGTGGCGGTTGGCAGGCTGTTAATGATGCTGAGATCGCCTTCGAAGTATGCCGTTAGCTTGTCGCTCAGTCCGCCCGGGTTGGTGGCGCGGATACGTTCATACCCCTGTATGCGGTAGTGGATATTGAGCAGTTCTTCCATGCGGTCGCTGTGCTCTTCCCACTCAACCGCGCGCAGACAACCCTGCTCGTCGGCGATCACCCACAGCGGCCCAAGCGGCGTCGCAATCTTATCTTCGAGTAATCTCAGCATCTTCATTCCTTTAGTTCAGCCTCGGGTAGATCCCCGGTCCAATCGGCAGGCCGACAAGATACCACGCCACTAACATCACCAGCCATACCCCTAAAAAGATAAGCGGATAGGGTAAAACCAGCGAATAGTAGGTACCCAGTTTCGCCTCGGGTTTATAGCGCTGCAGGAAGCCTAAAAACAGCGGAACAAATGGCGAAACCGGCGCAAGGGGAATGACTGAGGAGTCTGCGATGCGGAACAGGATCTGCGCGAAGGCCGGGTGGAATCCAAGCATCATAAACATCGGTACGAAGATCGGCGCCAGAATCGACCAGATGGCGGAGCCACTGGCGATAAACATGCACAGCAGCGACGAGAGCAGCGCCAGGCCGACAAACGCCGGTACGCCGCTTAGCCCGGCAGCTTCCAGCGCGTCGGTCAGGCCAACGGCCATAAACTTGCCCATGTTGCTCCAGTTAAACATGGCCACAAACTGCGCCAGCGGGAACACCATCACAATAAAGCCCGCCATCTCTTTCATCGGCTCGATCATCAGCTGCGGCAGATCGCCCTGGCGGCGGATTTTGCCGGTGGCGATACCATAAGCAAGAGAGACGACAAAGAAGAAGAGAATAATCAGCGGCACAATGCCCTGGATAAACGGCGAGGGCAGGACGGTATGTTTAACGGGATCGCGTAATATCCCGTTTTCCGGCACCACCATCAATGCCACCAGCGCGATAAAGGCCAGCGAGACAACGCCCGCCACGCGCAGGCCGAAGCGCTGTTCTTTACTCAGCGTCTCCAGTTTTTCATCGCTACGGCCTTCCCATTTCCCCAGGCGCGGCTCAATGATTTTATCGGTAATCAGCCCGCCGACAATCGTCAGGACAATGACCGAGCTTGCCATAAAGTACCAGTTGTCGATCACGCTGACGTGCATGGCCGCATCGAGGGTTTTCGCCGCCTCGGTACTGATGCCGGACAGCAGAACATCGGTAGTCACAATCAGCAAATTGGCGGTAAAACCGCATCCGACGCCGGCAATCGCCGACAGCAGTCCTGCCACCGGGTGACGCCCGACGGCGAGGAAGATCAGCGCCCCCATCGGCGGCATGATCACCAGCGCGGCGTCGGAAGAGATATGGCTGAAGAAGGCGATAAACAGCACCATGTAGCTGGCGTAACGCGCGCTGACGTGAGAGGCCATTTTCACCATCAGAGCCGGTAACAGGCCCACGCGCTCCGCGAGCCCGGCCCCCAGCACCAGTGCCAGAATGGCACCCAGCGGAGCGAAGCCGCTGAAGTTTTTAATCACATTGGGTAAAAACCAGTGCAACCCCTCAATGCTCAGCAGATTTTTCACCGCCACCAGGCTGCCGTCGGCCGGGCTGCGCACGCTAACGTCAAAGGCGGAGAGCACGGCGGTGGCAACCATCAATATCACAATCAGATAGATAAAAAGCAGGAAAGGGTGTGGCACTTTATTGCCGATCCTTTCAACCCAGCCATAGAGCTTACCGGATGGGGAATGCGAAGGTATGGATGACATACTCATGGGCGTTCCTCGGGAGTGTTGTGTTGTGTTGTTGTGTTGTGTTTTTTTATTTTAAAGGTGACGGTGTCACGCCCGGTGGGATCGGACACACGTACGGTTTTTCTTGTATGTGTTGTTCAAACTCTTCACGGCATTTTTTCAGCAGCGCCGCATCCTGCAGCAGATTCAGCGCGGTTGCGCCCATCACTTTCCCGGCCAGCAGCATCCCTTTGTGAGCAATCGAGGTTCGTCCCTGCGCCACCAACTGCCAGGTGTGCAGCGGCGTGCCGACGGTAAAGCAGGGGCTGAAGCACTGGGCAACCGGCATTTTCCAGCTAACGTCACCCACGTCGGTTGAACCCGCCAGCACGTTATCGGTGACGGCATAAGGCGCGACTTCATCCACCAGCAGCGTCGCCTGATGACGACGGGCAAAGGCTTTACCCGCTTCGCCACCCGTGGCGGCAATATTTTTCAGGCTGTTTTGTAAATCGTTGGGCGTCAGCGTGGCGCGGATCTCGCGGGCAAAGGCGTGTTCTTCCTCCGTCCAGTCCGGCGTGCCGTAGTGCTGCAGGGCGCGATACATCGCCGCCTCGAGCGTGCGGTTGGGCAGGTAACTGGAGCAGGCTTTATCAAAGCGGCACTCGACGGTCGTTTCAGTCATCAGCGCCGCACCCTGGGCGATTTTTTCGATACGTTCGTAGATTTGCTGCGCATCGGCCATCTCCGGGGCGCGGATCAGGTACAGCACTTCGGCCTGCGCCTGCACCACGTTAGGCGAAATCCCGCCGGTATCGGTAATGGCGTAATGGACGCGCGCTTTCTCAATAATGTGTTCGTTGAGGAAGTTGGTGCCGGTAGTCATCAGCGTCACCGCATCCAGCGCGCTGCGCCCCAGATGCGGAGAGTTGGCCGCATGTGCCGCCACCCCCTTAAAACGCCAGGCGGCCTGAATATTGGCCAGCGTGCTGACGTTAAACATCCCGGCAAAGGCCTCCGGGTGCCAGGTCACGGCGGCATCGACGTCGTCAAACAGCCCTTCGCGCACCATAAAGGTTTTCCCGGAGCCGCCTTCCTCACCAGGACAGCCGTAAAAACGCACTGTCCCGCCGCCGCCGTGCTGCTCCAGCCAGCTTTTTACCGCGACCGCCGCGGCAAGGGCTGCGGTGCCCAGCAGATTATGCCCGCAGCCGTGGCCGTTAGCCCCCGGCGTGGCGGATTGTGGGGTCGCACAGTGTGCTTGTTGGCTTAACCCGGCCAGCGCATCGTATTCACCCAGCAGGGCGATAACCGGTTTTCCGCTGCCGAAGCTGGCAATAAAGGCGTTGGGAATGCCGCCCGCCTCGCGCGTGAGGGTGAAACCTTCGGCTTCCAGCGCGCTGGCGAGCCGTTCGGCGGACCAGAACTCTTCAAAGCGGGTTTCAGGATGATCCCAGATCGCGTCGGCAATGTCGGTTAACGTGCGACATCGCGTGTCGATCGCATCGGCAATAAAAGCGTAGTTGTCCTGCATTACACACCTCGCGTCCACGGGAAATTGAGCGCAGTCCGCGCCAGCGTTTCGATGGCGACCGTCATGACCTGCTCATCGAAGTCGAATTTTTCATTGTGATGTCCGGCGCTCAACTCCGTGCCAAACACCATATAGGACGCCATGCCGCCGTTCTGCTGCACGCGGGCCATCATCAGCGTGGCATCTTCGGAGCCTGCTGGCGCTTTGACCTTGTCGATGGCGTGAACCACCCCTGGAACCTGGCTGGCCTGTTCGCGCAGATAATCAACCCAGGCGGGTGTCGGCGAGCTGGCGGTGGCGGCCCCCATCAGGCGCATCTCTGCCTTAACGCCGTAGAGCGCGGCCGCGCCGGTAATGACCGCCTGCGCCCGTTCAAAGACATACTGGTTAATCGCTTCGTTTTCGCCGCGTGTTTCAACCTTTATCAGGGCATTGGCGGGCACCACGTTGCGCCCGCTGCCTGCCTGCATCACCCCGACGTTTACCCGGGATGCGCCTTCGCTGTGCGGGGCGATGCTGTGTAACGCGATGGCGGCCTGCGCGGCGGCGAGCAGGGCATTACGTCCGTCCTCCGGTTTACCGCCAGCGTGTGCGGCCACGCCGGTAAAGTTCACGTCGAATTTGGTGGTCGCCATAAAATTATCGCTGCCGCAGATCACCGTCCCGGCAGGCACGCCGGTGCCAATATGGATGGCGGTGAAATAGTCAACGTCATCCAGCGCCCCGGCGGCCACCATGGCACGCGCGCCGCGCGTCCCTTCTTCGGCAGGCTGGAAGATCAGCTTGAGGGTGCCGCTGAGCTGCGCGTCATTCTGCTTAAGTACCTGCGCCAGCCCCAGACCAATCGTAGTGTGGCCGTCGTGTGCGCAGGCGTGCATCATCCCGGGATTGCAGGAGGCAAACCCGTCGCGGAACGGGCGGTGGCTTTGATCGTGTGCTTCGCTTAAATCCAGGGCATCCATGTCCACGCGAAATGCCAGGGTTGGGCCCGGGCGGCCGGTATTCAGGGTCGCGACAATCCCGGTAAACCCGCCCTCAAACGGCGCCAGCCATTTCTCCGGCGCGCCCTGCGCACGGGCGCGGGCAAATTCTCGCGCCAGGGTGGCCTCATCGGGCAGGCCCATCCGGCTTTCGGCATCCACCACGTCGCGACCCATCGCCAGCTCATAACCCAGCGAGTCCAGGGTTTCTGCGACCTTCGCCGCGGTACGAAATTCCACCCAGCCGGATTCAGCAAACTGGTGAAAATCGCGACGCCATGCGCTCAGCTGCGGGGTTAGGGTCTGGATGTACTGCGTCAGTGTGTCCATATCTGTTCCTGTCATCATTAAAATATGTGAACTGCTTCACGCTGTGATAGTTTTTACTTATCACTAACCGTTTTTTCACAGTTTTAACCGTTCAGGAATTACCCTCGCACATCCCTTTCCATTAAAGTAGATGACAGTTTCTTTACTCTGATAAACAACGGTTATCGGTCGGGCTATGTCATTTCAGATTAAATTTCATCAAATCCGGGCGTTTGTCGAAGTCGCTCGTCAGGGCAGCATTCGCGGTGCCAGCAGGACGCTGAATCTTTCGCAGCCGGCGCTGACCAAATCCATCAAAGAGCTGGAGGAGGGCATGGCGGCGCAGCTTTTCGTGCGCAGGAGTAAGGGCGTTGCGTTGACCGAATGTGGGGAGGGCTTCTACCAGCGCGCGAAGTTGATTCTGGAAGAGCTGCGCGCGGCGCAGGATGACATCCGTCAGCGGCAGGGGGAGCTGGCCGGGCAGATCAATATCGGGATGGGGGCCAGCGTTTCACGCAGCCTGATGCCCGCGGTGATCTCCCGCTTTCACGCGCAGCATCCGCAGGTCAAGGTGCGGATTATGGAAGGGCAGCTGGTGTCGATGATCAATGAATTACGCCAGGGTGAGCTCGATTTCACCATCAATACCTATTATCAGGGGCCTTATGACCACGAGTTTACGTTTGAAAAACTCTTCGAAAAGTCGTTTGCGGTATTTTGCCGGGAAGGACATCCGGCGACCAAAGCAACCTCTATTAATGAACTGCTGCATTATAACTGGACAATGCCGACGCCGCGGGGAAGTTATTATAAGCAACTGGAAGAGGTATTTAGCCATCGCGCGCAAATACCGCGAATAGGGGTTGTCTGCGAAACATTCTCCTCCTGTATTAGCCTGGTCGCACAAAGTGATTTTTTAAGCATTCTGCCGCAGGAACTGGGCTGTGACCCGCTGCTGGCGCATCGCCTGGTGATGTTGCCGGTTGTCGAATCGCTTCCAAAAGCGGCATATTATTTAATTCAGCGTCGTGATTCCCGTCAGACACCCCTGGCCGAATCCTTAATTACGCAATTCCGAAGAGAAGCGCGAAAAATAGTCGCGGCGTGAAAAAGAGAACGTAAAAAAACAGGGTCTGTCCGACATCTGACAGACCCTCCAGTACACACAGCAGTGCGTCCTTTCGCCAGTCCTGAGTATTATATCCATGAAGCAGGTATATTTAGGTATAACACCTTTCCCGAAAAAGGGAAGAGGGTTGAGTATTTGATTTTACGAATTTTTAACACAAATCACTTATTTTACGCTTGCTGAAATTTAAGTTAAGTCAGATTAAAGCGTGTTTTATAAATACTATATATATTCATCGGGTTAATATTTATGTCGCGCGACGGCGGTTAACGGTGATTGAGGCCTCTTCCCGGCGCAGGTATAGTACCCTCCTTAGTTGTAGCCGGAGGATGTCCATGAACCCTGACGACAAATCTTATTTTCTTGACGCCATGGAGGATGTCCAGCCCCTGAAGCGCGGCCCGGATATTCACTGGCAGCCGAGCCGCACTACGCGGGTGCGCGAGAAGGTGGATAGTGAACAGCTGGATAACTTCCTGACGCTGGGTTTTCTTGAACTGGTGCCCCTTGACGAGCCTCTGGCGTTCCGGCGCGATGGGGTACAGCAGGGCGTTATCGATAAGCTGCGATCGGGTAAATACCCCCGCCAGGCCAGCTTAAATCTCCTGCGCCAGCCCGCCGAACGCTGCCGTCAGATGCTGTTTTCGTTTATTCGCCAGGCCGGGCGCGACGGGTTACGTAACCTGATTATCATTCATGGGAAAGGGCGCGAGCAGAACTCACATGCGAATGTCGTGCGCAGCTATCTGGCGCGATGGTTGACCGAGTTCGGGGAAGTGCAGGCTTTCTGCGAGGCGCTGCCGCATCACGGCGGCAGCGGGGCATGCTATGTCTCGCTGCGCAAATCCGATGAAGCGAAACAGGAGAACTGGGAGCGGCACGCCAAGCGCAGCCGCTAACGAGAGCGGGCGAGACACTCGCCCGCCGGTGACTCAGAAGGTTTCCCAGTTGCTGTCGGCAGACGCGCTTGTCGTTGCCGGTCGCAACAGCTGTGGCGTTTTCACATTCGCCGGGCGCGGGGCGACCGCTTTCTCTTTTCCGTTCAGACGAAACGCGGCGACGGCCTGACGCAGCTGTTCGGACTGATCTTCCAGCGCCGCCGCCGCCGTGGCGGACTGCTGCACCAGCGCGGCGTTTTGCTGCGTCACGCTGTCCATCTGCGAAACGGCCAGGCTCACCTGCTCAATTCCCCGGCTCTGCTCGTCAGACGCAGAGGAAATCTCACCCATAATATCGGTCACGCGGGTGACGGCGGCGACAATCTCTTTCATGGTGGAGCCTGCCTCGCTGACCTGCTCAGAACCGGTATTTACCCGGCTGACTGAGTTTTCGATAAGCCCTTTGATCTCTTTCGCCGCCTGCGCGCTGCGGCTTGCCAGCGTACGGACTTCACCTGCGACCACCGCAAAACCGCGACCCTGTTCCCCGGCGCGGGCGGCTTCCACCGCTGCGTTAAGTGCCAGAATGTTGGTCTGGAATGCGATACTGTCAATCACGCCGGTAATATGCGCAATTTGCTGCGAACTGTCGGCAATTTCGGTCATGGTGCGAACCACATTATCCACCACGTGACCGCCGCGCGCGGCCGTTTCTGAAGCATTCTTCGCCAGCAGGGTTGCCTGACGGGCGTTATCGGAGTTCTGTTTAACCGTCGCCGTCAGCTCTTCCATGCTGGCGGCGGTCTCTTCGAGCGAGGCCGCCTGCTGCTCGGTACGGGCGGAAAGATCGTTACTTCCTGCGGCAATTTCGCCTGCACCGGTGTAGATGGAATCGGTGCTGCCGCGTACGGCGCTGACGGTGGTCACCAGCGACTGCTGCATTTCATGCAGACCGGCGGCCAGCTGGCCCATCTCATTGCGGCCAGAGAGGGTGATTTCCTGCGTCAGGTCGCCCCCGGCAATCGCGCGAATATGGTTCATAATGGTGTTGAGTGGTTTTAACAACAGGTGTTGTAAACCCTGCCAGATGACCACCAGTACCGCGATAACGGCCAGCAAGATAGCCGCCAGTGTCCATTGCATCTGCGTGAAGCTGCTCTGATTCTCTTCGGCGGCGGCTTTCAGCAGAGTGTTGTTTTCGGCGCGCCAGCGGTTATAGACCGCTTCCATATCGTCCTGTGCCTGTTGCGCGTCCAGATCGCCATAGGCCTGGTAGTTGTCGGCACGCAGATACTCAATCGACAAACGCATCACTTCGTGCATCTGGTTCCAGGACTTCTGCATCTCGTCGGTCAATGCCGCGTTCTGGCCGTTAACCTGCGGCAGTTTTTGCCACGCTTTGTTATAGGCTTCGGCTTTTGCCAGCGAGTCACCTGCGGTGCCGAGCAGTTTATTGATCGCCGCAAGGGACGCCGGATCACGCTGATTTTTCAGGTAGCGGATCGCCACGCGGGTCACGGTGACGCGTGTTTTTACCAGCGTGTTCACGCTGTCGCTCAGGCTTTCCTGCTGAGCGTTGAGCACACCGGAATTCTGGAAGTTATGGCGATCGTTACTGACGGCAGAGTAGAACAACCCTCCCGTGACAACTTGCAACAGACAGAATATGGTGAGGGCAAAGATAATACCGGTAATCACGTGCAGATTTTTCAGCATAGCGGTCGTCCGTTAGAGAATATGCAGGGTTTCTTCAATACTATCGTCGTAGAGAATTTAAACTTTAATTTAACTCGCGCTTAACTCAGGGGCCCGTGAGGGAACCTGTTGTAAACCCGGATCATTTTTTATGAGGAAGGTCAACATGAGCAGCATTGATAAAAGCGGGACATACGCGCTCGGAACGCGAACGGTTAAACGACTGGGCTATGGTGCGATGCAGCTGGCCGGGCCGGGGGTATTTGGGCCGCCGAAGGATAAAAATGCCGCGCTGGAGGTGTTACGTGAAGCCGTGGCGGCGGGGGTAAACCACATTGATACCAGTGATTTTTATGGCCCTCATGTGACTAACCAGCTGATCCGCGAGGCGCTTCATCCGTACCGGGACGATCTGACGATTGTGACCAAAATTGGCGCCCGTCGCGACAGCAAAGGCGCCTGGCTACCGGCCTTTTCCGCACAGGAGCTGACGCAGGCGGTGCATGACAACCTGCGTAATCTGCAGCTGGATGTGCTGGACGTGGTGAATCTGCGGATCATGTTTAGCGCGCACGGGCCGGCGGAAGGATCGATTGCTGAACCGCTTTCCACCCTGGCAGAGCTCCAGCAGCAGGGGCTGGTGCGTCACATTGGCCTGAGCAACGTCACGGCCACTCAGGTTGCGGAAGCGCAGAAAATGGTGCCGGTGGTGTGTGTGCAGAACATGTACAACATTGTGAACCGGGGGGACGATGCGCTGGTGGATCTGCTGGCGCAGCAGGGGATTGCGTATGTGCCATTCTTCCCGTTAGGAGGCTTTACGCCACTGCAATCTTCCGGGCTGCAGGCGGTCGCCGACTCACTGGGTGCAACGCCAATGCAGGTTGCGCTGGCATGGCTGCTGCAACGTTCCCCGAATATCCTGCTGATCCCGGGCACTTCGTCCGTGGCGCATCTGCGGCAAAACCTCGCGGCGGGCGAACTGCAGCTGCCGTCTGACGCACTGGAAACATTGAATACGCTGATGGACTGATCGTCACAGGCGCGAAGCCCGACATGTGCTTTTGGGCTTTGCGCGTTTTAAATCTTCTGACACTTCAACGCGTTTGGGTTCGCTTCCGGAAATGACCTTGATCCCTGGCCATAATCCGTAATACTGTATTTATATACAGTATCTGGCGAGAAAGGCATTATGGACACTCTCTTTTCTTATCATCCAAACCAATACATTGAATTACCTTTATTTTTAGAGCGTGTAGCCTGTGGTTTCCCCAGTCCGGCGCAGGATTATGTGGAGGATCGTCTCGATCTTAACCGGCTGGCAGTGAGACACCCCAGTGCGACCTATTTTATCAAGGTGAGTGGAGACTCCATGATTGGCGCAGGGATTGGCGACGGCGATCTGCTGGTTGTCGACCGTTCGTTAACTGCCGGGCATGGGGATATCGTTGTGGCATCGGTCGCCGGAGAGTTTACGGTGAAGGAGTTACAGACCCGTCCGGTTCTGCGGCTGCTGCCACATAACGTTCGCTATCAGCCCATTACCTTTCAGTCCGAAGAGGAGCTGCAGATCTTCGGCGTCGTCACCCACACCCTCAAAACGCATAAACATGTTCGCGCTGGTTGATGTAAATAGCTTTTATGCCTCCTGCGAGAGGGTGTTCCGCCCCGATCTGGAGGGGAAGCCCATCGTGGTGGTTTCCAATAACGACGGCTGCATTATTTCACTGTCGCGGGAGGCAAAGCAGTTCGGCATAAAAATGGGTGAGCCGTATTTTAAATTCAAAGAGAAGCGTTTTCCGTCACGGGTTTACGTGTTTAGTTCAAACTATGCGCTGTATGCCGATCTCAGCAGTCGGGTGATGCAGACGCTGACCGATCTCGCCCCGGCAATAGAGATTTACTCCATTGATGAGGCGTTCGTGAACGTTTCAGGGGTCAGTAACTGCCTGGCGCTGGAAGCATTCGGTCACCAGATGCGCACGCAGGTCTTTAAAAATACGGGCTTAACCGTTGGCGTCGGTATTGCCCCGACGAAAACGCTGGCAAAGCTGGCCAACTATGCAGCGAAGCGGTGGTCCGGCACTGGCGGCGTGGTCGATCTGTCGGATCGTGAGCGGCAGCGGAAACTGCTGGCAAAGGTTCCGGTTGAGGAGGTGTGGGGCGTAGGGCGGCGCATCACGAAAAAGCTTAACGCGATGGGAATTACCACGGCGCTGGAGCTGGCGGAAGCATCCTCCTGGGTCATTCGAAAACATTTTAACGTGGTGCTGGAACGTACGGCGCGCGAGCTTCGCGGTGAGCCCTGTCTTGATCTGGAGGAGTACACCCCCACGAAGCAGCAAATTATCTGTAGCCGTTCGTTTGGCCACCGTATAACCCAATACGAAGAGATGCACCAGGCGATTTGCGCCTATGCGGAACGTGCCGCAGAGAAACTGCGCGGCGAGCATCAGTATTGTCGTTTTATCAGCGTGTTTGTGCGGACCAGTCCGCATGCGGACAACGAAATTTATTATGGCAATCAGGCCTCTGTCACCCTTATGACGCCCACCAATGACTCGCGGGATATTATCCGCGCCGCCACGGAGGCGCTGGGGCGAATCTGGCTCGACGGGTATCGCTATATGAAAGCCGGGGTGATGCTGGCGGACTTTTTCAGCAGCGGCGTCGCTCAGCTTAATTTGTTTGACGATAACCGTCTGCGCGCCAACAGTGCGGCGCTGATGGAGATGATCGACAGCGTAAATCACTCCGGCAAAGGGAAGATCTGGTTTGCGGGGCAGGGTATTGAGAAAACCTGGGCAATGAAGCGCGAGATGCTGTCACCGGCTTATACCACGCGATACGCGGATTTGCCGGTGGCGAAGTAATAGTGGCGCTATTTCTTTTGCGTCAGCCAGGTTGCCGCGGCCGTCAGCACGCCGATCCACGGCATTTCACCCGCACCTGCCAGGAAATTATGGCGATCGATGTCATTATTTTTACGAATATCAGCAAGGCGGGTAAGCGCCGTTTTCTCATCCGCGGCGCCGATCTCCTCAAACTGTTTTTCAAACCCCTGAGCGATGAGTTGCGCGGCCGCGTCGATATTTTCGCTCTCGATCGCAATCAGGTTCGTGCCTTTTTGGAAAAAACGGTAATCCTGCATATGTGCTCCAGTAAGAGGAGGTTAGGGTGAAAATACACTATGCCTTGCGGTTAAAAAAAGCACGCGATTTGCGCAAGCAACGTTTAGCTTTTCTTTACGATTTCAGGCAGTAATTGCTCAATCACGCCCACGACGCTGCGGACGCGTTGTGGAATAAAGCGCGCGTCGGGATAGACGGCATAGAGAACGCGGTCGGGTAACCGCCAGCCGGGCAATACCGGCACCAGCGTGCCGGCCTGCAGTGCGCGGGCCGCAAGCGGGCGCTGCATGCCGCCGATCCCGATGCCTGCCTCCAGCGCCTGTAACAGCGCGTCGCTGGTATTGGCCCGGAAAACGGTATTCACCTTCACCTCGAGGGTTTCCTCAGCAGCAATCAGCCTGAGCGGAACATCCGGCGGGATGCCGCTAAACCGTACGTGCGGCAGCGTCGCGAGTTCGCTGACGTCGTCCACCGCCGGAAAACCGGGGGCGGCAAACAGAGCCGTTTCAATACGCGCCAGCACGCGAACCGCATGCGCCTGCGGGGGCTCGCTGCTCAGCCGTATCGCCACATCCACACCCTCCGTCACCAGATCGGCAATCCGGTCATCAAGAGAAATCATCAGATGCAGTTCGGGATGCAGGCGTTGCAGCGTCAGTAAATGGGGCAACACAATCTGCCCCAGGCCGCTTGGCAGCTGGACGTGCACGCTGCCCTGAAACTGGTGGTCGACGGGATTGAGCCGCCTCTCCGCTTCCCGCATGGCGTCCAGCAGCAGCTGCATGTCCCGACGATAACGCTCCCCCTGCTCGGTCAGCTTCATGGTGCGCGTTGTTCGGTGCAGTAACACCACGCCGAGCTCCTGCTCAAGGGCGGCGATCTGCTGGCTAACGGCAGATTGTTTCATTCCGCTCTGGCGGGCGGCTGCAGAAAAGGATCCTGCCTGCGCGACACAGAGAAAAGTAGAAATGGCGTTGAGCTTGTTATTCATTTAATGGTTTTTCTGATAAGTGTCATCGGAATGAGGGGGTATCCGCTAAAAAAATAATATATGACACTGCATCTGTCACCCATTCTGGAGAAACACCATGAATAAAAGAGAGCAACACAACGTCGCGTTGGTCGCGGGGGCCAGCGGCATTGTCGGCAGACAGCTTGTCAGGACGCTCCTGCATCACAAGTGGGAGGTGATCGGCCTCAGTCGCCACGGCGTCACCCATCCGGACGGCATTCCGATGGTGAACGTCGATTTACTGGATGCGCAGGACAGCGCCCGGGCGCTGCGCGTCCTGGATGGCATCACTCATCTCTTTTACAGCGCCTGGGCGAACGCGGCGAACTGGACGGACATGGTCGAGCCGAACGTTACAATGCTGCGTAATCTGGTCAGCACGCTTGAAAAAACGGCGCCTTTGCAGACGGTAAGCCTGATGCAGGGGTACAAAGTCTACGGTGCACATCTGGGGCCGTTTAAAACCCCGGCGCGCGAAAGCGATCCCGGCGTGCCGGGGGCTGAATTTAACGCCGCGCAACTCACCTGGCTCAGCCAGTTTCAGCGCGGGAAACGCTGGCACTGGAACGCCATCAGGCCGGGCGTGGTGGGAAGTTCAGTGCCGGGCAATACCATGAACCTTGCGCTGAGCATCGCCCTGTACGCTTCGCTGTGCAAGGCTCAGGGGTTACCGCTGCGTTTTCCCGGTTCGGAACAGACCTGGCACAGTATTGTTGACCATACCGACGCCGGGCTGCTGGCCGAAGCCACCCTATGGGCCGCCACGTCACCTGCGGCACAGAATCAGGCATTCAACGTGAATAATGGCGATATCTGGCGCTGGAGCGAGCTGTGGCCGCGCATCGCTCGCTGGTTTGAGCTGGACACTGCGCCGCCGGTGAGGTTGTCATTTCGCCAGCTGTTTACGGATTATCGCGACGTCTGGCGCGAGCTTGCCGGGGAACGGCTGGTGGAAGCGGATATTCTGAAACTGAGCGACGGGCAGTTTGCCGATTTCGTCTTTAGCTGGCATTACGACATGTTCGGTGACGGGAGCAAACTCCGGCGGTCGGGCTTCACGCGAATGCAGGCGACCGATGAGATGTTTTTCAGCCTGTTCGCGCAGCTGAGAACCGCGCGGATTATTCCCTGACGCTAAGGGTTGTTGTCATCAACGATCGGCGCGTTATACTCACGTCTTGAGAATCATGTAGGGTGGGGCAGGGATATGCACGAGAGTCTAAAAATAATATCAGTCGCGCTGCCCCTCATTGCGCTTTTCATATTGTCCGGATTTTTTATCAGACGTATTCGTCAGGCAAAACGCATCATTACAGACCGCAACGGGATGAAAAAAATATCCGCTAACCCGTCAATATTTGGCGGGAATGCAGGTAAAACCTGGTTTTATGATGACCAGTTTTTATATGAGGTTAAAAATAACGCCACCCGTAAAATTGCGCTGGCGAATATCATTAAGATCGGGCCGGGGAATACCGAGATAAATAGCAGACGGGTCTGGATTGTTATTTACCGTGACGGTGCTAATGAAAAGCAGGTGCAGTTTTATAACAATCTTACCCTCTGGAATCATAACTTCACGGCTTTTCTGGCAGCGGTAAAAAGAGCCAATCCTGACGCTGTCGTGAAAGAACGCTCATTGCTCAATTTATGAAAAACAACCGCAGACGGTTTGCGGACGCCGCCCGTGGGGAGCGTCCGGAGCATCAGGGTTAAGGGCTTACTCAACCGTTAACGCATTAACCACCTCGGCCACGCTTTTCACGCTGTGAATATTTCCAATTCCCGTGCCGAGCGCGATATAGCCCTCATCGGTGTTATTTTCCAGCATGCCCAGGCGCAGGCCCCGTAAACCTCCCATCGCCTTGCCCAGCGCTTCGTTGCTTGCGCCAGCTTTATCCATCGCTGCCAGTTTTTCCGCCAGCCTGCCGGGAAGAGAGCGGTAGTAATGGGGGACGGTGCGGAAAAGCAGTAAATCGAGACCGTTGGCGGCAACAATTTTATCTTTGACCCCCTGCGGCACGCGGCTTTCTTCCGTACTGATAAACACCGAGCCGGCAAATACGCCTTCAGCGCCTAAGGTGTGCGCCGCTCTGGCGGTGCGATTATCGGTAATGCCGCCCGCCGCTATCACCGGAATATGCTTCACGGCATCGGCAATCAGCGGCACGATGGAAAAGGTGCCAAGCGCCGTGGCGGGTAACGTTCCGCCCTCATCAAAACCGGTGGCAACGATAATGTCTGCCCCCGCGTCTTCTGCGAGGCGGGTGTTTTCCGCGGTGGGGTTGATGTCGCGGTAGATAATGGCGATACCCGCCTCTTTTAGCTCGCTGAACAGCGCCGGAATAATGCTGCCTTCCCCATAGCCCGTATACACAACGGCCCTGACGCCTTCCTCTTTCACCACCTGAAGGATAGGGCCTGTCCAGACGTCGTTAACGGCCGTGGGGATCAGGTTCACGCCAAAGGGCTTTTCGGTCAGCCGCTTCGTTTTACGAATCTCTTCCCGCATTTTTTCGGCGGTCTCTTCCGGCGTGGAGACCGCGGTGTCGGCGGTTAAGCCGGCGTTGGGGCCCAGCACGCCAAGCCCGCCGGCATTGCTGACTGCAGCGACTAAGCGGGCGTCAGTGAGCCAGGATAGCGGTCCCTGAATAACAGGTTTTTCGATGCCCAGGATCTGACAGATACGGTTATTTTTCACAGCAGACTCTCCCTTACGTTTGAATGGAGGAGAGTGTAGGGCGCAAGATTGTTAGGAAAAATAGCCAAAAATATTCATCACTGTTATAAAATTAATAACAATAATCTTATCCTGCTTACGGCAAAAGCATCCCTTATGCAAATAAACCTCTTTGAATCCATAAGAATTTTTATTGAGATTGTCGAATCAGGGAGCCTTACCCAGGCGGCGGAGAATCTGCGGGTCCATCGCCCGGCCGTCACCAAAGCGTTGCAGCTACTGGAGCAGCACAGCGGCACGCGGCTACTGCAACGCACCACGCGTCGGATTAGCCTGACCCCGGATGGAGAAGCATTTTATCGCCGGAGTAAACCCCTGCTGGCGCAGGCGGACGAATTACTGGAATCGTTTGGTGCCGATCGGCCGATACACGGCCAGCTGCGAATCGATATGCCCATCTCGTTTGCTGCGTTGCGGGTGATACCCAACCTGCCTGATTTTTATCGCCAGCATCCCGAGATTGACATCATTCTGAGCAGCTCGGACCGCCGTCGGGATATGCTGCGGGATGGGCTGGACTGTGTGCTGCGGGTGGGCGAGTTGGACGACGGAGATTATATCGCGCGTAAAATCGGGAACATTAAAATTACGACCTGTGCCAGCCCGGCCTGGCTGGAACAACACGGTACGCCAGAAACGCTGGAGGATTTACGGAAGCATCAGGCCATCAACTGGATTAATAACAGCAGCAGACACATTCAGCCGTGGACGTTTACCACGCCAGAAGGCGTCGCGGAGATCGCGCTACCCGGTAAGCTCGTGGTGGATAACTCCGAGGCCTACATCGCGGCAGGCCTGGCCGGGCTGGGGTTAATGCAGGGGATGAACCTCTTTCTCCAGCCTTACCTTGACCGCGGCCTTCTGGTTGAAGTCCTGCCAGACTATCGCTCCCCGGATCGCAAGCTGTCACTGCTCTACCCACACCGCCATCTCTCCCGCAAGGTGCGGGTCTTTACCGAGTGGCTGGAGAGTCTGGTGTGAAAACAGCCAGCGCGTGACACAGCGCGCCAATCTGCTCCACGGCGTTCAGCAGGCGGGGTGTCGGTTCGTTTGCGCAGTTCAGCCGCAGAAAATGCGTTAATTCTGCCCCCGGGGAAAACAGGGGGCCAGGGCTGACGCCGATGCCCAGCGCCAGCGCGCGGCGATGCACCTCCAGCGCGTTGACCTGCTGAGGGAGTTCTACCCACAGCAGAAAACCGGCTGCGGGTACGTTAAGGCGCGTACCGGGTGGGAAACTGGCTTCGACTCGCGCCACGACGGCGCGTATTCCCGCTGCGATCCGGCGCTTTAGCCGGCGCAGGTGACGATCGTAGTCGCCGCTTGCCAGCACCTCACTCGTCGCGGCTTCCAGCAGCGGCGTGCCTGCCCAGTCTCCGGCCATGCGGGTCTGTAAGACCTGAGTGTGGTAGCGTCCGGCGGCAATCCAGCCGATTCGCCAGCCCGGGGCAAGCGTTTTAGACAGGGAACTGCAGTAAATCACATTTCCGCTTTGGTCGAACGCCTTACAGGCAGGCGGACGTTGCCCTTCGCCGACCAGGTCTCCGTAGACATCGTCCTCTATCAAAGGAATACCTGCGCCTTCAAGCAGGGTAACCAGTTCCTGCTTGCGCGCGACGGGCATACTGGCGCCCAGCGGATTTTGCACGGTGGGTGAGGCCAGAACGGCTGCGGGACGGTGGCAGCGCATGGCGTCTGCCAGCGGTTCCAGTAACAGACCTTCAACAGGATCGGTAGGGATTTCTAAGGCCTTCAGGCCTAAATCTTCCAGCAGCAGGAGCGTGCCAAAGTAGGCTGGCTGTTCAATCGCCACAACATCCCCAGGCTGACACACTGCCCGAAGGGCCAGACGTAGCGCCTGCGTCGCGCCCGCGGTGATAATGAGATCGTCCGCGCCGAACCGGGCTCCCCACTGCGCAGCCCGCGCGGCAATCTTACTTCGCAAATCTCCCCTTCCCGGAGGCAGGCTATAGCTCTGCCCGTGCGCGTCCAGACGACGCCCCGCGGAGTGCAACGCCCGTTGCAGCGCATCACCCGGCAGCCACGCAGGATCGGGCAGGGCGGCGCCCAGCGGGATCAGACGAGCCTCTGCACTGCTGAACAGCGATCGGGCCACGGCGGACATAGTGACAGGGACCGGGCCTGACGGGGAACGGGAGGGTTCCACGCGCGGAGGGAGACGGGTCTGATGGACGTAATAACCTGAACGCGGCCGCGCAACAATCAGCCCTTCCGCTTCGAGACAGCGAAGGGCTTCCAGCGCCGTCGGGAGGCTAACGCACTCGCGTTCGGCCAGTTTACGTGCGGAGATCATGCGGTCACCGACTTGCAATGCGCCAGAAGAGAGCGTGAGGCGCAACATCTCAGCAATACGGCGATAGTGTGGGGAGGGGGCAGACATGGGTATCTGTTCAGGCTAATTTTCGATAAAACTGACTATACAGCCAATGATGTGCGCCATCTATAGTGTCCGACATGTTCATGACAAGGAGGCATTATGCACAACGAAAATTTCGACATTTCTTCCTATTTCAAACGCATAAACTACAGCGGACCGGTGGCTGCCGATACGGCTACCCTGCATGCCCTTATGCGCCATCAGCTCTTTTCAGTCCCGTTTGAAAATCTGGATGTGCAGGCGGGCAAAATTGTCTCGCTGGCGCCAGACGACATTGCCGATAAAGTGTTAAAGAAAGGGCGCGGTGGCTACTGCTATGAGGTGAACGGGCTTTTTGCCATGGCGCTGGCGGCGTTAGGTATCCCTTACCGTTTCGTGGCGGCGCGCCCAATGTTCTACCCCGTGCGGAGGCCGAAAACCCATATGGCGTTAATCGCCGAAGTGGAGAACCGACAGTGGCTTTGCGATCTTGGCTTTGGCAGCTATGGCATTCGTGCGCCGATGGCGCTGGACACGCTTGACGTGGATATCACGCAGGATTACGACACGTTTCGCCTGAGTCGCAGCGCGGAGGGCGAGTATCTGCTCGAGGCGAAGGTGGAAGGCGAATGGGCCCGACAATACGGCTTCGATCTCACGCCCCAGGAGTGGATTGATTTCGTCCCGGCCAACTACCTTAACTCCACGCATCCTGACGCTATTTTTGTGCAGAAACTGGTGGTGGTGCAGCATCGCCCGGAAGGACGCCAGATTTTGCTGGGCGATATGCTGAAAACCATCACGGCGAACGGCACTGAAACGCGGAAACTGGCGGAGGATGAAATCCGCCATGTCCTGAAAGACCGTTTTGCGCTAACCGCCGCGTAATCTGCCGGTGAAAGGTAGGGCCTCAGCGCGGTCCGTCTTCTGCGGCTTTGCGCTGAGCTCCCCGCTGTAACAGCAGGCTAAACGACGCGGGTAACACGGTCAGCGTCACCAGCGTCGCAGCCAGCAGCCCGCCGATAATGGCATAGGCCATTGGACCCCAGAAAACCTGGTGAGAGATCGGGATCATGCCCAGAATGGCGGCGCAGGCGGTCAGACAGATGGGTCTGGCCCGGTGCTCCGCCGCTGCCATAACTGCGGCATCATTTGCCATCCCCTGAGTTAGATTACTGTCAACCTCGCTAATCAATATCACCGCGTTACGTACGATCATTCCCGCGAGGGCGATGACGCCCAGCAGCGCGACAAACCCCATCGGCGTGCCGCCGGGCAGCATAGCCAGCACGATCCCCGGTAAACCAAACGGGGCCATCAGGAGCGCCAGCAGCATCCGGGAGTATCTCCGCAGCTGGAGCATCAGAAGCAACAGCATGATGACCAGCGTCACCGGAAGAACGGTAAAGACGGAGCTGTTCCCCTTATCCGATTCGGCGACCGCGCCGCCTTCTTCAATGCTGTAACCTGCGGGCAGGCTCGCGCGCAGTTTATCCACCGTCGGACGCAGCGCGGCGGATACCGCTTCAGCCTTCAGCCCCGGGGCAAGGTCGGTTTGCACCGTGATAAAGGGCACGCGCTGGCGGCGCCAGATGACCGGATCGTCCACGCCCCAGACCGGCGTCGCGACGGCGCTGAGCGGAATTTTTTTACCGTCATTCCCCTGAATCGTGAGCGAGGAGAGGGTGGCGGTGCTGTGGCGCGCGCTGTCCTCGGCCCGCAGCACCACGTCGACAAGGCGGTCATTATCCCTGACCGAGGTGATGACGCTGCCGGACCAGACGGTATTCAGCGTGCGGGCGAGGCTTTCGGACGATATTCCCGCCGCCCTGGCCGCCGTCTGATTCACCTTAAGGGTGATGACCCTTTCAGGCTCTCCGGCCGTCTGGTTAACGTCGCGTGAGAACGAAGACCGGCCAATCGCGTCCGTGAGACGGTTCGCAAACGCCCGGACCTGCAGATAATCCGGCCCGCTCACCCGGTATTTGATGGGCCAGCCGACGGGAGGCCCCAGCTCAAGGGGCGACACGCGCGTGATGATGTCGCTAAATTGCGTTGCCAGGATCGTGTTGAGCTGTGCGTGCAGACGATCCCGCGCCGCAAGATCCTTCGCGACCACAACCATCTGGGCGATATTTCCATTTTCCAGCAGCACGTCCATCGGCATGTAAAAACGGATGGCGCCTGAGCCAACGTACGTCGAAAAGCGATCGATATTGCTGTTGTCGGCCAGCGCCTTTTCCAGCTTTTCCACCTCTCTGAGCGTTTCCGGCTGCGACGCGTTGGCCGGAAGCGTCAGGCTGACCAGCAGCTCGGGCCGGTCCGAGGCGGGGAAAAACTCGCCCTGCATAAACGTCGTGCCGTACGCTGACAGCCCCAGCGCGGAAAGGGCGAGCAGCACGGTAGCGACTCGGTGACGCAATGCCAGGCGTAAAAGCCGTCCGTACCCGCGCGCGATCCTTCCGGGTTCTGCCGCGTGATGTCTGACTGTTTCCGGCAGCAGCCACGTACCCGTTAGCGGCGAAAACAAGATCGCGACAACCCAGGAGCAGAGCAGGGCAATGAGCACCACCGCAAAGAGGGAAAAACAGTATTCACCGGCGCTGGAGGCCGCAAAACCAACGGGAATAAAACCGGCAATCATTACCAGAGTACCGGTGAGCATCGGGAAGGCCGTCGTTTTGAATGCGTGGGTGGCCGCGTGCCGACGGGAATCCCCCGCTTCCAGCCGGGAGACCATCGTTTCGACGGCGATCATGGCGTCATCCACCAGCAGGCCCAGGGCGATGATCAGCGCCCCGAGCGAGATACGCTGAAGGCCAATACCTGCGAGCATCATGCCGGCAAACGTCATGGCGAGCACCAGCGGAATGGCCGTCGCCACCACCAGTCCGGCCCGTAAACCCAGCGAGACAAATGAAACCGCCAGCACGATAACAACGGCTTCGATAAGCACCCGGATAAACCCGCTTACCGCGTCACTCACCACCGCGGACTGATCGGCAACTTTCACCATCTCGATACCGTGCGGCAGCCCGGCGCTGAGGGTCGCCATTTTTGCGTTCAGCGCAGCGCCGAAACGCAGCATGTTGCCTGTCGGCGCCATCGACACCGCCAGCCCGATAGCCGGCTTGCCGTTCACCCGGTAGGCCGGAGCCGGTGGCTCGGCGATTTCACGGGTGACGGTGGCAATATCGGTCAGCGGAATATAGCGATTGTTAACGTGCAGCGTGACGGCGCGTAAGCTCTCTTCGGTGGTGAGCGCTCCGCTGACCTTTATCGCCATGTTCTCCTGCCCGGTTCGCATAACGCCAGCCGGGACAACCGCGTTTTGCGCCCGGAGGGCGTCGGCAACTTCCTGAATATCGAGCCCCATACCGGCCAGACGTGCCGGAGAAAAGGCGAGGACCCACTGCTCCTGCTGTTCGCCCAGCAGGGTGGTCTTACCCATATCCGGCAGGGACATGAGCTCGCGACGTATTGTCTCTGCGCGATCCCGCACCTCCCGCAGGGTAAAACCGTCGGGAATAAAGGCATAAATAGTGCCGAACGTGTCGTCAAACTCGTCGTCCACGGCAGGGCCCTGCACCCCGTCAGGCAGGGACGGCGCGATGTCCTGCATTTTTTTGCGAACCTGATACCAGATATCGGGCACGCGTTGCGGGGGCGTATCGTCACGGAGATTGACGTGGATAACGGTGCGTCCGGCACGGGTTTCACTTTCGAGATAATCCAGCCAGGGCGTTTCCTGCAGCTTTTTTTCAAGCGTATCGGTCAGCAGGCGGGTGGTATCCGCCACGGATGCTCCCGGCCACTGCGCGGAGACGACGGCCGTTTTAATGGTGAACGCCGGATCTTCATTACGCGGCAGCTTCTCATAGCAGAACACGCCCATCGCAATCACCAGCAGCATGAAAAAGCTGACCATCTGCTGGTTATTAAGCGCCCAGGCAGAGAGGTTAAATTTGGCTTCCGCTCCGGTACTCATGGCTGAACCTCCCCTGGCACCACCGGCTCGCCGGATCGTAATGTGCTCACGCCCGCCGTAATCACCCTGTCGCCTGGCTCAAGGCCGGAGTCAATCATAACGGAGGTGGCCGTATAGCTTGCGGGCACTACCGCGCGCAGCTGCGCCCGCGACTGTGAAGCGATCACAAAAACGGCCGGTTTGTCGCCGACGCGGGTCAGCGCCGACGCGGGAAGGGGGTACCCGGGCGGGGATGACGATGGCAACGTAACGGTGACGCTGGCGCCCAGCGCCATGGCCTCCGGTGGGTTTTGCAGGGTCGCTCTGACGCGCCAGGTGCGGGTCTGAGGGTCGGCCTGCGGGGTAATATCCCGCAGTACGGCAGAGGCCTGTACCGACGGGTCGCTGAGGAGGGAAACCCGCAATTCTGTCTTATCCAGAGGCGGAATCGCATCCGGAGTAGCAATATCAAACGCCACGTCGCGACCTTCTCCGGTCGCCAGCGTCAGCACGGACTGGCCGTCGCTGACAACCTGCCCCGCTGAGGCATTCACGGCCGTGATGACGCCCGCTTGCGGGGCGATCAGGCGCGTCCAGCCGAGGCTTTCGCGAGCATTTCGCCACGCGGCCTCGCTGCTTTTTAAGCGCGCGCGGGCGACAAGCCAGTCCGCACGGGCGCTGTCGAGCTGCGTGCGGGCTATCGCACCCGTTGGCATAAGCTTTTGCATGCGACTGACGTTAATCGCGGCGACCTGAGCAGAGGCTTTGGCACCTTCATAGTCGGCCTCAGCGCTGTCGATCTGGTTTTTCCCGGTCGTATCGTCAAGCGTGGCCAGTAGCTGTCCGGCAGTGACCCGGTCGCCAATATCAACGCTGCGCGTCAGTACCCGGCCTCCGGTACGAAAGCTCAAGGTCGTTTCATCGTGGGCATGGATCTCACCGGTTCTTTCCAGCGCGGGAAGGGTTTGGGCGGTGCCAACGACGACGTAGCGTACCTTACGCACTGGGTCAGGTTTGTTTTCGTGTTTATCACCGCAGCCGGTCAGCGGAAAAATCGCCAGCGCAAGCAGGGCCAGGGGAAGAAAATGCAGCCAGGAAAGGGTGCGCGCCACGCCGTACAAATGATGCAGGCAGTGGCGGAGGGAGAGAAAAAATTCGTCTGACATAACGCCGCTCCATAAAGTGAATGGCGTTATTAAATGCGCGGCACGTCGAGAAAGATTCGATGTTCTGTCAAGGCTTTATCAAGAGTGGAAATTTTCATTATTGGACGGATGCCAGGGCAATACGATGCGTACGGCGAGGCCGCCCGTTTCGGGTAATGACGCGCTAATCTCACCCCCATGCGCCTGGCAAATTGCCCGCGCGATGGACAATCCGAGGCCGCTACCGCCGGAATGCCGCGCGCGGGACTGCTCCTCGCGGCTAAAGCGTTTAAACATTTCCGGTAAAAACTGGGGCGAAACGCCCGGCCCGTCATCGGTAAAGTCGAGAGTGTAACGCCCGCTGGCGTAACGCAGCGCCACATCAAGATGTCCGCCCTCGCGCCCGTAACGTAGCGCATTTTCCATGAGGATGGTAACGACCTGTCCCATACGGAACGCGTCGCCTCTGAAGGAACTGGTGCGCGGGTTACGAAGCGTAATCGTAAAATGATGCGCTTCGGCCTGCGGCATGATCCAGGCCGCCCGCTCCTGAATAAGCTCATCCAGAGAAAAGGCCTGCTCTTCCAGCACCAGATTTCCCGCGTCCGCTAACGAGAGAAGGTGAAGCTCATCGGTCAGGCGATTAAGATGCTGAAGCTGTTTCATCACCATGCCCAGCTGTGCCGGGCTGGCATCAAACACGCCGTCCAACATGCCCTGCAGACGACCAATGGCGGCCGTCAGGGGCGAGCGCAGCTCGTGCGCCATCGCGACGTGCGAGGCGCGGAGCTCTTTTTCATAGCGGGCGAGTTGCCCCGTCATGGAGTTAAAGTCGGTCGCAAAGCTGACCATTTCCGCCGGTGCATCCTTGATGAGTTCAGCCTGACGGCCAAACTGCCCGTCGGCGACATCCTTTGCCGCATCGCGAAGGCGGCTGAACTGCAGTGCCAGTGGTCGGGCGTGTTTGAGCCCCATCACCACGATAAACGGGATCATCACCAGCACCAGCAGGGCCACCGTAACCCAGTCCGCAGAGGCGATGGACGGTGTGGAATAGCTCAGGCCCCACCAGGTGTCCACAATCGAGTGGAAGCGGGCCGGATTGGCCTGCGGGTTCTGGCTGAGCGTAAGAAACTCCTGCCGGACCGCCGGTGGCATCCTGCCCATGATCCAGTAGTTCTGGACCGCATAGCGCAGCCACATGCAGGTGGCAATGACGATCACGCTGCCGATAGCCAGCGCCAGGATGCGCGCGCAAATCCAGCGCCACAGAGAGGAGTGCCGGTTTTTTATCATGGCTGTCTGAACCTGTAACCCACGCCGCGAACGTTGATCAGCACGCCGGAGATGCCCACCGCTTCGAGTTTTCTACGCAGGTTATAAATATGGGTGTCGACAACGCGCTCCAGCGCCTCGCTTTCCGGCAGACAGTGTTCCAGCAGGTACTGACGGGAAAAGGGGCGTGCGGGAGAGCGCAGCAGCGTTGCCAGAAGCGAGAATTCCGTTGGCGTAAGATCGAGCATCACGGGCGCGTCGTCGCCGTTGTCCACGCTCGCCACAATGGCGGCGACATCCACCGCCAGCGTTTGCCAGCGAAGGATCTCGTCGTCAGCCTCTTTTTTACTGCTGCGCCGCAGCACCGCCTGCACCCGAGCCACTACTTCCCCCGGATGATAAGGCTTCACAACGTAATCATCGGCACCGTACCGCAGGGCGCCAATGCGATCGGGAGTATCCCCCATGGCCGTGACCATAATCACCGGCACATCGCTTTTACGACGCAGGCCAGCCAGCACTTCGGTGCCGTTAAGCCCCGGCAGCATCACGTCCAGCAGAATGAGGTCTGGCTTCCACCGCTGTGCCATATCCAGCCCGGAATGACCGTCCCCGGTAATGGTCACGTCGTAATTTTCCCGCCGTAAATAGGCTTCGAGCACGCCAGCCGCATCGGCGTCATCTTCAATAATCAGCACTCTTCTGGACAACATCCGTTCACCTTGACCATTTCTTAACACTATCCCGACGATTCATTGATTCAGCCAAATCATACTGCGCCAACATTGTGTGGCCGTCCTGTATCAGGAGACGCCAGCGTCTGTATGGAGAGCAGTATGATAGCGATAAATAAAGTCCTGTATATGTCCGTCCCGCTTCTGATGATCGTGACTTCCGGCGTGCAGGCGGATGATGGCACCGCTTCCGATTCCCTAACCGTCGGGCTGGGAGGGCAATACGCCCCGCGTTACTCAGGCTCAGACAAGCAGGTGTGGCAGGTGGTTCCTGTGCTGCAGGGACGCAAAGGCGCTTTCTTCGTTGATGCGCAAAAAGGGGTGGGGTATGACCTGCAAAACGACAGCGGCTGGTATTTCGAACACACGCTGGGCTACGACCCCGGAAGGGCTGATAAAAATTCAGGCTGGCGTGAGGGTGCAAACAACCTGAAAGGGATGGGGGACATTGATGCCACCCTGAATACCGGCCTTGCCGTCGGCTGGCAGGCCGCGCCATGGCTGAGTATGGAAGGCAAAGCGACGCTGCCGTTAACCGACAGCCAGGGGGCAAGCTATCAGGCCTCCGTTACGCTGATCCCGGTACAAAATAACCAGGACACGATCGCCTTGCAGTCTGCGGCCCTGTTTGGCGACAGCCGTTACCTGAATACCTGGTATGGGGTCAGCGAGCAGCAGAGCCGCCGCACCGGCTATCGCCGCTATGCTGCGCCGGGTGGATTTTACGGCGTCGACACCAGCCTGACCTGGAGCCATCAGTTCGATGCCCACTGGGGGACGGTCCTGAGCGCGGACTATACCTGGCTTGGCGACCATGCAAATGACAGCCCGATAGTGCTGCGGCGTAATGAGGGGTCTGCAACCGCCGCTATCACCTGGACATTCTAAATTCGTGGATCACGATGTGAGCGAGAGGGAGAGGATTACTTCTTCTTATCCATCATCGCCTTTAAATCGGCAAACGGGTTAAACGTGGCGACGCCCACGTCTTTTTGCGCGTCTTCCCCTGCAACCACGGTAGTACCGTACTGATCTGCTTCGGTGTATTTCGAATGTTCGTGATCGTGGCAAAACAGGCACAGCAGTTCCCAGTTGCTGCCATCTTCCGGGTTGTTGGTATGGTCGTGATCGATATGGTGAACCGTGAGTTCACGCAGATTGGAATAGACAAACTCGCGCGAGCAGCGTCCACACACCCAGGGATAGATTTTTAATGCTTTTTCGCGATAGCCGCTTTCCAGCCGCGCGTAGTTTTTGGGGATCAAAGCCATTGCCGGTTTTACCTGCCATAAAAAGAGTGGGGAATAGTATATCCCATAACGTTGCGTCGTGACGAACCCGTCAGTTATGTCAATTTATTTGAACCATTCCGTTAAATAAACGGCATTTATTCTTACCGGGTAATGCGTAAAGTGGACAGCACGCAACGCATTCTCAGGACACATCGTAATGAAAAAGATCGGGTTTTTATCGTTTGGTCACTGGACACCTTCTCCGCAGTCCGGCACGCGCTCAGCGGCAGATACGCTGCTGCAGTCCATCGATTTAGCCGTGGCGGCTGAAGAGCTGGGGGCAGACGGCGCCTATTTCCGCGTGCACCACTTCGCCCGACAGCTTAGCTCGCCGTTCCCTCTGCTGGCCGCCATTGGCGCAAAAACGAAAACCATTGAAATCGGCACGGGCGTGATCGATATGCGTTACGAAAATCCGCTGTATATGGCCGAGGATGCGGGTGCGGCGGATCTGATTTCCGGCGGTCGTTTGCAGCTTGGCATTAGCCGCGGCTCTCCGGAACAGGTTATTGATGGCTGGCGTCATTTCGGCTATGTCCCGCAGGACGGGGAAAACGAGTCGGATATGGCGCGTCGTCATACCGAGGTGCTGCTTGAGGTGCTGCGTGGGGAAGGGTTTGCCAAACCAAATCCGCAGCCAATGTTCCCCAATCCGCCGGGGCTGCTGCGCCTGGAGCCCTATTCCGAAGGGCTGCGCGAGCGTATCTGGTGGGGCGCGGGTTCTAATGCGACGGCGGTATGGGCGGCAAAGTTGGGCATGAATCTGCAAAGTTCAACCCTGAAGGACGATGAAACCGCTGAGCCGTTCCATATTCAGCAGGCAAAACAGATCCGCGCGTACCGTCAGGCCTGGAAAGACGCAGGGCATACGCGCGAGCCGCGCGTGTCGGTTAGCCGCAGTATTTTTGCATTAATGGACGACCGCGACCGGATGTACTTCGGCACCAGCCGCAACGACAGCGACAGCGTGGGTTACCTGGATGAGAAAACGCGCGCCATCTTCGGGCGCAGCTATGCCGCGGAGCCGGATAAGCTCATTGAACTGTTGAAAAAGGACGAGGCGATTGCCGAGGCCGATACGCTCTTACTGACCGTGCCGAACCAGCTCGGTGTGGATTATAATGCGCACGTGATTGAGTCCATTCTCAAACATGTCGCACCGGCAATGGGCTGGCGCGAGTAGTTGTTACGCTAGCAGCCGTGAGATCGTTATGGAAAACCTGGCCCTCTGGTATCGCCGTTTTGGCGAGCCAGAATCTGTTCTGCAACCTGAAACCGCGTCATTGGGGGCGCTAGCACCGGGTCATCTCCGTGTCCGGATGCTGTTTTCGCCAGTCAATGCGTCCGATCTCATTCCCATCACGGGCGCCTATCGGCACAGAACTCCGTTACCGGCGGTAGCGGGGTATGAGGGCGTCGGTGCCGTTACTCAGGCTCCCGCGTCGTTTAGTCATCTGCTGGGTAAACGCGTTCTGCCGCTGCGTGGGCAAGGCACCTGGCAGCGCTATGTTGATTGCCCGGCCGAGTATGCAATCCCCGTACCGGACACCATTGACGTGCATCTGGCCGCGCGGGCCTATATCAATCCGCTGGCGGCGCAGATGATGCTGACCCGCTACCCCGCTCAGGGAAAACGGGTGTTGCTTACGGCTGCAGGATCGGATTGCGGCATTCTGCTGGGGCAGTGGGCGCGTCAGGCGGGGGCGGAAGCGGTGTACGGCATTCACCGTTCTGCGGTTCATGCGCAACGGCTGGAGGCGATGGGGATCATTCCTGTTGCGCAGCATGACGCGCAGCGGATCGCCTCCGTCGCCGCGCGCAGCGACGTCGTTTACGATGCCACCGGCGGGCCGCTTGCGGAAGCGATCCTCAGCGTGATGCCCGGGCAGGGGATGTTTGTCTGCTACGGACTGCTCTCCGGCCAGACTTTCCGACAGCTGCGTCCTGAGCCACGCGTGGCGTGGTTCCATATCCGTAACGGCCTGGATGCGCTCAGCGCGGAGACGTGGCGCGCGGCGTTCGATCGCATCTGGCTTCGCCTGCCCGCCAGCCGGTACAGCGATGTCGCGGTATACCCCCTGGCGGAATGGCAGAGGGCGCTCAGTGCTTATCGTGAAGGTGGAAGGACCTGCAAGCCCCTCCTGTCGATGATGGACTGACCGCTACTGATGGCTCATATCGCTCAGCAGCACGGCGATACTTTGCCCGCCCGCCGTCTGTTCCAGAGCAATTTTGACGATGATGGTCAGCGGGACGGAGAGCAGCATCCCTACGGGCCCGAGCAGCCAGCCCCAGAATATCAGGGATAAAAAGACCACCAGCGTGGAGAGCCCCAGCCCTCGCCCCATCATGCGAGGCTCAAGAATATTGCCGAACACCAGATTGATCGCCAGATATCCGGCCAGCAGAACCAGCGCGTCATAGAACCCACTGAACACCAGCACCTGAAGGATAGGGGGGATCGCCGCCAGCACCGACCCGATGTTGGGAATATAGTTGAGCGCAAACGCCAGTAATCCCCAGACAAACGCAAAGCGGACGTCCAGCGCCAGCAGCATCAACCAGACGACAACGCCCGTCACCAGGCTAATAGCCGTTTTCAGCACCAGATAGCGGGAAACGCTGTCCAGCGCGCGTTGAATGGCCCCCATTCCCTCAACCGGCCGGACCATGATCTGCTGCAGCTTCGCCGGCAGCTGGGGCACCTCCAGCAGCATAAACACCACCGTTAAGAACAGCAGGAAAATGGAGGTCATGGCATTGGAAAGCTGCGTCAGCAGGCTGGTGACAACTGTCATGGCCGCATTGGGGTCAATATATTTAAGGAGCTCTTCGACCGAGACTTCGATCCCCGCGCGCTGCAGCCAGGGTTCAATCTGCAGCAGCGGTATTGCCAGCGAAGAGCGGTATTTCGGCAGCGTTCGGGCCAGCTCATTCAGCGAGGTGCCGAGATAGGCCACCAGCAAGACCATGGCGATAATAATAATGCTGATAAGCAGCGTGATCGCCAGCACGCGCGGGATGCGTAGCCGCGTCATGCGCTGCACCAGTGGATTAAGGATCACCGCAATAAACAGCGCCAGAATAAACGGCACAATGATGTCGGCGGCAACGCGAACGCCTGTCAGTATAATCACCAGCATGCCCAGCATGATGACAGTTTTTAACCCGTTCAGGGTAATGATGGGTTTGGCCATGGTGACTCCGCAATGTTCTTTTTATTTATAATAAAGGTGAAGGGCGATGCAATAAACTAACCAAAATCAAACGAGATGAGTAAAGAATTGCAAAGACTTTGAGTTAAATCCTGGCTTATGGTACAAATTTGGCGTGTTCAACTACCGAGGACAATTTTGATCCGCAAAGACGAGAAGCAACACCGCGGATAATTGTAATTTTATGGACAATATGTTCAGGACGTACTCTTCAAACCACACTGCTGTATTTTTCACCTCTTTTTACCTGCTTTCTGGTGAGCAACACTGGCGCACCGCACTATAGTCATATCTTCTGCCTGAGCTGGCGCTAAGCGCTTAGCTATCTGATTTCAATTCGTATTTTTTGGTTTGCTGCGTACAGCGAGCCACGATGGATTATATTCTCAAGCAGGAGAAAAACATGTTTTACTGGATCCTTTTAGCTCTGGCAATTATCGCGGAAATTACCGGCACGCTGTCGATGAAATGGGCAAGCGTCAGCGAGGGTAATACCGGATTTATTTTAATGCTGGTGATGATTTCCCTTTCTTATATTTTCCTCTCGTTTGCGGTGAAAAAAATTGCGCTGGGTGTCGCGTATGCCCTGTGGGAAGGGATCGGCATTTTATTAATTACGTTGTTCAGCGTGCTGATATTTGATGAAACATTAACAACCATGAAGATCGCTGGCTTAACAACGCTGGTCGCGGGTATTGTGCTGATTAAATCGGGTACCCGTAAACCGACTAAACAGCTGAAGGAGCAGAACCATGCAACAGTTTGAGTGGGTTCATGCGGCCTGGCTGGGGCTTGCCATCGTGCTGGAAATTCTGGCGAACGTTCTGCTGAAATTCTCCGACGGTTTCCGTCGTAAAATTTATGGCCTGCTGTCGATTGCCGCGGTGCTGGGGGCATTCAGCGCCCTGTCCCAGGCGGTCAAAGGGATCGACCTGTCGGTGGCCTATGCGCTGTGGGGCGGTTTTGGTATCGCCGCCACGCTGGCCGCAGGCTGGGTACTCTTCGGGCAGCGTTTAAATAACAAAGGCTGGATCGGGCTCATACTGCTGCTTGCCGGCATGATCATGATAAAACTCGCCTGACAGACTTCACGCCATGATTTACAGGCAGCGAAATTCGCTGCCTGTATTACGCTTAGAAAAGCAAAACCGTGAAGAGGATGGCTGATGTATCGCACATTAAGCTGGCGCAATATTCCCAATGCGAGAACGTTGTTTGCCATGGTCTTCATGGCGGGGATCGGCTTAATTATCTCCATCGTCGCACTTCTCTATCTTTCCCTGCATCTTATCAGTACCAAAACCAATGAAATTGACGAACACCGCACGGCGCTTTCCGTGCAGGGCGCCATTCAGACATCGGTGAATCGCGTCTCCTCACTGGTGCTTGATAACGCCGTCTGGGACGATGCGGTGCGGGAGGCTTACCGCTCCACGCTGGATACCGACTGGTTGTACAACACCTGGGGCGCCGGCTTTAAAATCAACAACCTATATGACGGCACCTTCGTGCTGGATGAACATTTCAATGTCATCTGGGGCTCGTTTAAAAGTCAGCCTTTTCAGGAGACGACGCTCGATTTTTTCGGCAAAGGCCTGAAAGCCCTGATTGACCAGCATGCGCGCGCCTTAGCGAGCGAGAAAAATATCTATGCCGGGATCAGCAAAACGCGAAGCGGCGTCGCCTTTGTGGGGATTGGGCTGATACGCCCAATGGTTGGACGATTGCGGGTGACCGATGGAACGCGCCGCTATCTGGTGATTACCCGTCACCTGAACGCCCGAATATTGTCTGACCTGGGGGCGACCTTTCAGATTGAGAACCTCAACTTTACGCCGGAAAAAATCAACGCGCTGAGCATGCCGCTGCGCAGCGCGGCAGGGGAGTTGGTAGGCTATTTGAACTGGCAGGCGCGGCTTCCGGGTGCGCAGGCCGCCCGGGCGGCCTCTTCTGACATCAGACAGATTGTGGTGCTGGCCTCGGCTCTGATCCTGCTGTTTATTCTGGTAAGCAGCGTGGGGCTGTACAAGCTTGCTCGCGGAGAGAGTCTGGCGCGTCTGGTCGCCAGAACGGACTGGCTAAGCCGTCTGCCGAACCGGCGTGCGCTCATTGAAGCGCTGGACCGGGTGAGTTTACGGGGGGATATCGACGTCAAAAGCGTGGTGTTCATCGATCTGGATGGCTTTAAAGACGTCAATGATATCTACGGTCACAGCGTGGGTGACGATCTCATTGTGGCGATTGCGAAAACACTGAATGAACGCGTGCCGCCGGGCGGAATGCTGGCGCGAATGGGCGGGGATGAATTTGCCATTACCATTGGCGGAGATAACGCGGAGGCCCGGGCCGCCGCGTTTGCCGTTTCGGTGCTGGACGCGTTCGCCACCCCGATTCAGCTGGGGGAACGCACAATCCATATGGGGGCCAGTATCGGTATCGCCAGCGGAACCCTGATTGAATGCACCAGCTCCGAGCTGTTTCGTCGCGCCGATATTGCCATGTATCATTCCAAAATGAGCGGGAAAGGGCGGATTACCCACTACGACGCCGAACTGAACAGCGCCCGTGAACGCAAGCTGGCGATTGAGAATCAGATCCGTAACGGCCTGGAGCGTGATGAGTTCGAGGTCTGGTATCAGCCGATTATTGATGCCCACAGCCAGAAAATGAGCAGCGTCGAGGCGCTGGTCCGTTGGCCACGGCGTCCGGAAGGGCCCCTGGGCCCGGATACCTTTATCACCATCGCGGAGACGAGTGGCCTGATTTACAAACTGGGGCAGTTTGTGTTGCAGCGGGCCTGTCAGGATCTGCAGCCGTACAGTGACTTAACGCTCTCGGTTAATATCTCCCCCGCACAATTTCGCGATCCTGCCTTCGAAGAAAAAGTGGCCAGCGTGCTGGAGAGCACCGATTTTCCGGCCAACCGACTGCAGCTTGAAGTCACCGAGTCCTATGTGCTGGAAAACCCGGAGCGTGCCCGTATGGCAATAGCCAACCTGAAAGCGTTGGGTATCGCGGTAGCGCTGGATGACTTTGGCACCGGTTATTCAAGCATTGGCTATTTACGGCGTTTCAACTTTGACACCATCAAGATCGATAAGTCGCTGGCCGGGCTGGTAGACAATGATGAACAGGCGGCCGCGCTGGTGAGCGGCACGGTGCGGATCGCCAATGCGCTGGGCATGGCGGTGGTTGCAGAAGGGGTCGAAACCGAAAAGCAAATGAAACTCCTGCGGCTGGCTGGCTGCGATCAGCTGCAGGGTTTTTGGTTCAGCCAGCCCATGCCGATAGAGTCAATCAAGGCGTTACATCAGGTCAGACGGTGCTGATTTACTGCTGCGCCAGCGCTTCCAGCTTGTCGCGAAAACCGGTGACGGACAAGGCCCGGTTATCGGCCCGCCAGCGGTCTTTCGCCGCCGGGGCGGAGCTCTGAACACCGATCAACTGCCAGCCGTTTTCCGTTTTCAACATCAACGGTGAGCCGCTATCGCCGGGTAACGTATCGCACTGGTGAGAGAGTACGCTGGTTTGCGCCCAGCCGGTCACAATGCAGTCGGTGTGCGTGTAAAGCGTATCCAGATGATCGACAGGATAGCCTGATTGCGTCACCTTCCGGTCTGCGGCTTTCAGCGCGGCGGTAAGGGCGGCTTTATCACCGTCAAACAACGGCAGTGGCGTAATACCTGAAGGCGGGTAGCGTAAAACGATCAGGCCAAAGTCCCATGAGGCGGCGCCGGGCGGCACAATCCAGCCGTCACCATCCGGTTTCAGGCGTTTGCCGAGAGAGGGATCCACCCGGCCTTCAATGCCGTGGATTTCATAACGCCAGGTGCCTTTTTGCGACACAAAGCGCAAGGCAACCGCTTTATCCGGCTTGCCGTTTGGCGGCGTTAACAGACAGTGGCCTGCCGTCAGGGCAAGCTGCGGGGTGATCAACGTGGCGGTACATAAGTTACCGCTGGCGGTTTCCAGCTGACCTATAGCATCCCAGGGGGCCTGGGTGGGATCGGCGACGCGCGTGCGATCGTCATGACCGAAAAAAAGCGTCTTTAGCTCTTTCGCGCTAATGGTGTCATCACCGCCATCATCCGCATGTGAGAATCCAGAAAAAAGACCAAACGTTCCCAGTAACAACACAACAGATTTACGCATATCACACTCTGGTGGGGGTAATTATGATTATTAAAAGTGAACCCTATGAAAATACTATAGACGGGACAGCGCTAAAGTGGGAGTAAAATCAGCGTGCTACATTCAGGAAAGATAAAAATGGCTGGCGATGAGCGCGCATAAAATAAGCAGGATCAGAATCAGCTCAAACCGATAGCGTCGCAGCATACGCCCTCCGGATAAAAAAACGGCGCGGAACCTTTTCCGGTTCAGCGCCGGTTTACCAACGTGCCCCGAAGGGCACGGTTAAGCTTGTACTCTTACGCAGCTGGCTGTGCAGCTGGTTTAGCAGCTTCGTGTTTTACTGCTTTTTTGTGATGCTTTTTAGCAGCCTGCGCTTTCTGTTCTACAGCTGGTTTGGTCGCTTTTTTGTGGTGCTTTTTAGCGGCCTGCGCTTTCTGCTCTACAGCAGGTTTAGTCGCGTCTTGTTTTACGGCTTTTTTGTGGTGCTTTTTAGCCGCTTGCGCTTTTTGCTCAGCAGCTGGTTTAGCGGCTTTATGATGTTTCTTGTGGTGTACCGCTTTTGCAGGCGCAGCGGTGGTGGTTGCAGCTGGCGCAGCGGCAGCTGGAGCAGTTGCAGTAGTCTCAGCAGCGAACGCAGCAGAAGACAGACCCATAGCAGCGGCAACAACCAGAGCTAATACTTTATTCATGTTCATACCCTCGAATTTGGTTTTTCATTTAACCCCACTGCGGGGCCGTTGAGATAACTATATCCCTGTAAATTCGGGGTTTCCGTGAGTGATTGGTATCGGCGTGTAACGGAATGTACAAAGGGGGAGAAGCGTGTACGAACAGGCCCGTTCGTACACGTGAGGGCTATTTCTTTAACGCAGCCAGAATTGCAGCCGGTGGCTGGCTGCCAACAATCGAGCGTGATTCAGGCTCAATGACCACCATGAACGGTGTGATGTTGATGCCCAGCCTTTCAGCCAGCGCAGACTGGCGAGCGATCCGGTCGGAACAGGCTTGGGTTGTGTCGTTATCCGGTAAAAAACCCGTCATCGCTTTTTGCAGGCTTTTGACCCTATCGGTTGAACACCAGACGCGCCCCATATCCTCAATGACCGAGTCGCGAATAGCGTCGGGGGCAACGGTCAAAAACGACATGGTCAAACCGGCATCCGTATACTGCCTGACGTTTTTCACCACGTTGCTGCAGTAGATGCACTGGTTATCAATAAACACCAGTAGCTTGTATTTTTCTGCGGGAGCCTGAAAAGTGATGGGCTGGAGGTCAGCGAGAGAGTGGGTGATATCGTTATATGCTTCTTGCGGAGTGTTATCCGCGGCCGCGAAGGTGCTTAAACTCGTCGCACACAGTACGGCTAACGCCATCGTTTTCATTATGCCTTTCATTATTCATCCCTTTATTTATTGTTAACCCTGGCCTGATTGCGGTGTATTTATATAGCCAGGATTTAACTACATACCTTAAGTGCGCTCGGAAAGGAATGTGCAAAATCATCTTCTTATGCAGAAGGGCAAGAAAAATGCCGGAGCGCGCTCCGGCAGAAGGGAATTACAAATAACGTGAAGTGAGATGTTCGCGGAAGTAACGGATATTGAGATCTTCTCCCGTCGCCTGGGTAATCAACTGCGAGGTGGTAAAGCGGCTGCCATGCTGCCAGATGTTCTGGCGCAACCAGTCAAACAGCGCCGAAAAATCACCTTCAGCGATTGAGGGCTGCAGACCCGGAAGCGCCGTTTTCGCCGCATGGAACAGCTGTGCGGCATACATGGCCCCCAGCGTATACGACGGGAAGTAACCAAATCCACCGTCGGTCCAGTGAATATCCTGCATACAGCCGTTGCGGTAGTTGTCTTTGGTTGATAACCCAAGCCAGGCCTGCATTTTTTCGTCCCACAGGGCAGGAATATCGTCCACCTCGATCTCGCCGTTGATCAGCGCGCGCTCAATCTCATAGCGCAGTACCACGTGCGCCGGGTAGCTCACCTCATCGGCATCCACGCGGATATAGCCCGGCTTCACGCGCTGGTTCCAGGCGATAAAGTTCTCTTCGCTGAACGCCGCCTGGCTGCCAAAACGGGCGTGCACCGCAGGGAGAAGATGTTTAAGGAAGGCCTCGCTACGGCCAAGCTGCATTTCAAAGAACAGGCTTTGGGATTCGTGGATCGCGGTTGAGCGGGCGAGGGCAATCGGCTGTCCTGCCCAGGCGCGCGGCAGGTTTTGTTCGTAGCGCGCGTGTCCGGTTTCGTGGATCACGCCAAACAGCGCGCTGAGCAGTTCATCTTCGTCATAGCGCGTGGTGATGCGCACGTCCTCCGGTACGCCGCCGCAGAACGGGTGCGCACTCACGTCCAGGCGACCGCCGTTAAAATCGAAGCCGAGCATCTTCATCGCTTCCAGCCCCAGCTCGCGCTGTGTTGCCGTTGGGAAGGGGCCCTGCGGGGGAACAAACGACCGTTGAGCCTGTTTTTCCACCACGCTTGCCAGCAGGTCCGGCAGCCAGGATTTCATATCACCGAACAGAACGTCCAGACGGGCGCTGGTCATGTCGGGCTCAAAAATATCCAGCAGTGCGTCGTACGGTGTGCACCCTTTGGCTTCGGCCCGCAGACGAGCCTCTTCGCGGCTGAGTTTGACCACCTCTTTCAGGTTGGCGGAAAATCCCTGCCAGTCATTAGCGGGACGCTGGGTGCGCCAGGCGTGTTCACACTTGCTCCCCGCCAGGGATTTGGCCTCCACCAGCGATTCCGGCAGCAGTGAGGCCTGCTGATATTGACGCGTCATTTCCCGCAGGTTGGCGCGTTCGACGTCATTCAGATCTTCACCTGCTGCCGCAGCCAGCAGATCGCCCACTTTCTTATCGGTCAGGATCTGGTGTTGCAGGACGCTCATTTCTGCCAGCGCTTCGCCGCGCGCGGCGCTGCCGCCAGGCGGCATCATGGTGAACATGTCCCAGCTGGCGATGGAGGAGAGGTGGGCGAAGCGGGAGAGGCGCTGGAAGGTTTTCACAAGTGACTGATAGGCGGATGTTTTTTGCAATTGTTTTTCCTCTTGCCAGGGATGTGTTTCAGGGAGCATACAATGAAACAGACCAAATTCCCCAACATTTCCCACACGGAGGAGATCTCTGCAGATCTCCTTCGCTGAAACCGTCGCCGGCATCCCGGCAGACGGTTTTCGCTGGGCACTTAGGCCTTATCATGCATAACCTGTTGCAGGATCGCCAGCGCCTGGGTGAACTGGGCATCCGGAATGGTCAGCGGATAAAGGAAGCGGATCACGTTGCCGTACTGGCCGCAGATCAATAACAGAAGGCCCTGAGCGAGAGCTTTTTGCTGGATCGCCTGCGCGATGGCGGCCGAAGGTTCACGGCTTTCGGGATCAAAAAACTCTGCCGCAATCATCGATCCTCTTCCCCTTATCGCCACGAGCGCAGGAAAGGTGCCCTGGATCTCCTCCAGCGTGGCTTTCAGTCGATCGCCCAGATGACGGGCGCGCTCGCACAGCGACTCGTTGTCGATAATATTCAGCACCGCGTGCGCGGCGGCCACCGCAAGCGGGTTGCCGGCATAAGTCCCCCCCAGACCGCCGGGAGCCGGCGCATCCATGATTTCGGCGCGACCCACCACGCCAGACAGCGGCATTCCGCCTGCCAGGCTTTTAGCCATCGTCATCAGGTCGGGCTTGTCGGCGTAATGTTCCATGGCAAACAGTTTACCTGTACGGGCGAAGCCGCTCTGCACTTCGTCGGCAATCATCACGATCCCGTGCTCATCACAGATTCGGCGGATAGCGGCCACCAGCTCTGGCGGGGCGACGTTGAATCCGCCTTCACCCTGGATGGGTTCAAAGATAATCGCCGCCACCTGTTTCGCCTCAATGTCTGCTTTGAACAGGCGTTCTATCGCCGTAATGGCATCCTGCGTCGTGATGCCGTGCAGCTCTGAGGGATACGGCACGTGATAAACCGACCCCGGGAAGGGGCCAAATCCCAGCTTATAAGGCGCGACCTTGCCGGTTAAGGCCATGGTCATATAGGTTCGGCCGTGAAAGCCTCCCCCGAAGGCAATCACACCCGGTCTGCCGGTGTGGGCCCGGGCGATTTTAATGGCGTTTTCCACCGCTTCCGCGCCCGTGGTGAAGAACGCCGTTTTGGCCGGGCTCTGGACCGGGGCCAGCTCGTTTAGTTTCTCGGCTAATGAAACATAGCTTTCATACGGCACAATCTGGTAGGCCGTGTGGGTGAACTGGTGAAGCTGTTTTTCCACTGCGGCCACCAGTTCAGGATGACGATGGCCGGTATTCAGCACCGCAATCCCGGCGGCGAAATCAATATAGTCGTTGCCTTCCACGTCGGTAAGGGTGGCATTCTCCGCCGTGCGGGCAAAGAAATTACACATTACGCCTACGCCGCGCGGGGTGGCAGAAAGTCTGCGCTGATGAAATTCCTGGTTACTCATGTCAGATACCCTTTTGTCAAAACGATCATACGCCAAGACGATCGCGCAGGCTGTAATACGCCGCGCCCATCGCCGTAAATGGAATCCGCAGGCTGCGGCCGCCCGGGAAGGGGTAGTGCGGGAGGTTGGCAAACGCATCAAAGCGCTCAGCGTCACCGCGCAACAGTTCCGAGATCAGCCGTCCGGCCAGGTGGGTGCAGGTCACGCCGTGGCCGCTGTAGCCCTGCATGTAATAGATGTTTTTATCCAGACGACCAAACTGCGGCATACGCGACAGGGTCAGCAGGAAGTTGCCTGTCCAGCGGTAGTCGATTTTGACGCCGGCCAGCTGAGGGAAGGTTTTCAGCAGCTTTGGCATCACCAGGCGCTCGACATCGTCCGGATCGCGTGCGCCATAGACTACGCCACCGCCGTACAGCAGGCGGTTGTCGGCGGTGAGACGGTAGTAATCCAGCAGGTAGTTACAATCTTCCACGCAGTAGTTATTGGGGATCAGCGTGCGGGCTACCTCTTCCTGCAGCGGGGCGGTGGTCACCACCTGAGTGCCGCAGGGCATGCTGCGTTTTGCCAGTTCCGGTTCTATCTTATCGCCCAGATAGGCATTCCCGGCGACGATCACGTAGCGGGCCGTCACCTGACCATGCTGTGTGCTCACCACGGCGGGGCTGGTGTGCTGAATGGCGGTGACCGGGGACTGTTCATACACCCGCCCGCCGTTCAGGCGAATGGCGTCCGCTTCGCCGATCGCCAGGTTCAGCGGATGAATGTGCCCCCCGCTGCGGTCCAGCAGCGCGCCGGTATAGCGTTCGCTGTCGACTTCCCGGCGGATGGCGTTGGCGTCCAGCAGCTCCAGCTGCGTGTTGCCGTAGCGTTCCCAGTTGGCTTTTTGCTCCTCCAGCGTTTCCAGCTGCTTATGGTTTAACGCCACAAACAACCCGCCGGGACGATAGTCGCACTGGATCTGATAGCGCTGGATACGCTCCCGGATGATCTCCCCGCCTTCAAACATCATGCTCCCGAGGACTCTGGCGGCATCGGGTCCGTAGTTTTTCTCAATCACGTCGATATCGCGGCTGTAGGAGTTAACCAACTGGCCGCCGTTGCGTCCGCTGGCGCCGAAGCCAATGCGCGCCCCTTCAAGGAGCACCACGTCGTAGCCCATTTCGGCGAGATGCAGCGCGGAGGAGAGGCCGGTATAGCCGCCGCCCACCACGCACACGTCACAGCTGATCGACTCGTTAAGCGTCGGGAAAGGTTCGTAAGCGTTCGCGCTGGCCGCGTAGTAGCTGGTGGTATGTTCGGTCATGATTGAGACTCCAGAGCAATCCAGATGGTTTTCAGTTCAGTAAATTTTTCGAGCGCGTGCAGGGACTTATCGCGACCGTTGCCGCTCTGCTTATAGCCGCCAAAGGGGACGGTCATATCACCGTCGTTATAGTTATTGACGAAGACCGAGCCTGCTTTCAGGCGACGGCTCATGCGGTGCGCGCGGGAGAGATCGCGGGTCCATACCGCCGCGCCAAGCCCATATTCACTGTCGTTGGCCAGCGTTAATGCTTCCTCTTCGGTTTTAAAACGGGTGACAACCAGCACCGGCCCGAAAATCTCGTCCCGGCACAGCGGGGAGTCAGGGTCGATGTCGACAAAAATGGTTGGACCGACTGCGCAAGGCCACGATTGTTCCCGCCCGTCCAGCAGCAGCGTACCTTTCCGGGTTCCCTCGCGAATAAACGTGTGGACGGTATCGGCGTGCCCGGCGTCGATGAGCATCCCCATCGTGCTGTCAGGATCGAGCGGATCGCCCGGCTGCCAGTGACTGGCCTGCGCTTTTAGCCTTGCCAGGAAGTCATCGGCGATGCTGTCTTCAAGCAGCAGGCGGGTACCTGCGATACAGACTTGCCCCTGGTTGTAAAAAATCCCAGCGGCGGTCGCGCTCACGGCCTTGTCCAGGTCCGGGCAGTCGGCAAAGATAATGTTGGCGCTCTTGCCGCCGGCCTCCAGCCAGACGCGCTTCATGTTGCTTTCTCCCGCGTCCTTTAACAGCTGCTTGCCGGTACGGGTTGAGCCGGTAAACGTCAGCACCTCAACCTCCGGATGCAGTGCCAGCGCCTGGCCTGCTTCGTGGCCGTAACCGCTTATCACATTCAGCACGCCGTCCGGCAGACCCGCCTCTTTCGCCAGCCCGGCCAGACGCAGGGCGGTAAGCGGTGATTTCTCCGATGGTTTCAATACCACGCTATTGCCCGCGATCAGCGCCGGGCCCAGCTTCCAGCAGGCCAGCAGCAGCGGGAAGTTCCAGGGGATGATGGCCGCGACAACCCCGATCGGCTCGCGCACGATCATCGCCAGTTCGCCCGGATCCGTAGGCGCCACTTCGCCGTAGACTTTATCCGCCGCTTCGGCGTACCAGCGAATGGCGCGAGCCGCGCCGGGAATATCGTCGCGCAGGCTGTGGCGGATGGGTTTACCGGTGTCCAGTGTTTCCAGCAAGGCCAGCTCTTCGCCGTGGCGTTCCATCAGATCGGCGAGCTTATTTAGCACGGCCTTGCGCTGCGCCGGCGACGCCTGCGACCAGTCACCGCGTTCAAATACCTCACGCGCGGCCTGAACCGCGCGGTCCACGTCTGCCTGCTTGCCCCGGGCCACGTTCGCCAGCGTCTGTTGGGTAGCGGGATTGACGGTTGCAATCGTGGCATTATCGGCGGCGTCACAGTAAGCACCGTTAATAAATAACCGGGTCTCAATGGCGCTGTTTTTTGCTTTATCCTGCCAGTAAGTCAGGTGCTGAAAATGCATATTCACTCCTTTCTTTCGCAATCAGATAAATAAAGGCATGGCCGTTTCAGGCAATACGAAGCCGTGAGGCATCCCGGGAATTAACCCGTTGAATGCCGACATTGATCGTTTTTATTTGTCCCGGCGTAAGCGTGCTTACGCCGGGACTGAGTGGTTATTAGAACGTGGTGGGGGTGTGGGCACTGATAATGCGGCAGATGCCTGCCGAGGTGTTGCTGAAGCTGTGCGGTATGCCGGTATTGATGGCATAGCTCTGCCCCGCAACCAGGTGATATTGCTGGCCATTAATGGTCAGCAATATTTCACCTTCCAGTATCGTACCGATCTCCTCACCCTGGTGTTTGATCCTCTCTCCGGTCGTGGTTCCAGGCTGGTAAGTTTCAAAAATCATCGCCAGCGTACGGTTCGGATTTCCGTTATGAACCAGCTTCATCGAAACCCCCTGACTGCCTATTTCGATAAGGTCTTCCTGATTAATAACCACCTGCGGTTCATCAGGTTTTTCCGGTTCCGAAAAGAATTCCGAGAGCGACAGCCCATAGACTTTCAGCAGCTTTTGTAGCGTACTGATGGCAGGACTGACTTTGTCCTGCTCAATGGTGCTGATGGCACTGTGTGTTAACCCAGACAGTTCGGCGGCACGCCGCTGCGAGAGACCCAGCTGCTGGCGGATCTCAGACAGACGTTTCCCTGGCGCCAGTCCGTCATCGCTCATAGTTGCATTTCCTTTACGGTAGTGGTCAAAGCCGTTGCTTCTCGGCAATGTGGCTTTGACAGGCGGTGATAAAACCTTCAAACAACATACGGGACAGGGCGTACTCGCTGCTGTTCCATTCGGGGTGCCATTGCACACCGAGGGCAAAAGGGTGGTCATGAACGCTAACCGCTTCGACCAGCCCGTCCGTCGAGCGGGCCTCCACGCGGAGCCGTGGTCCTAACGTTCGAGCACCTTGCCCGTGTAACGAGTTTACCCAAAATGTGTTACAGCCTGGTATTAATTGAGACAGCAGTCCTCCCTCCTGAACCTGAACTTCATGAGACGGGGCGTATTGTAGCTCAACCGGCAGTTCAGGATCTTCCCGGTGCTCAAGCAGGTCGTTCTGCTCGAACAGGCGGCGATACAGCGTCCCTCCCGTCGCAACAACCAGTTCCTGCAGCCCCCGGCAGATGGCGAAAATGGGGATGCGCCTTTCGAGCGCGGCGGCAATCAACGCCATACTCAGAAGATCTCGCCCGGGATCGGCGTTAGGCTCATCGCCGTTTTCACCATACAGGTGCGGCTGCACGTTACTGGGGCTGCCTGGAAGGTAAATCCCGTCCAGGGTAGGCAGCAGAGCGGTAATGAGCTCTGGCTCCGCCAGCGCATGCGGTAAGGCAATAGGTAAGCCTCCCGCGTTAATAATGGCATTCAGGTACTTTTCTTGCAGGGTCTGGGTCTCGTGACCCTTAAGCCTGTTTCTACACATCACCACGCCAATGACTGGCTTGTTCATTATATTTTCCATGATCGCCCTCACAAAGTGGACTAAATTTAGGCCATTATCGCCTGTTAAACGGCCTTTTCGTTCAATATTTTCTCAATCTAGCAACGGGATCTGCCTTTTGCAAACTTAATTTAACATTTGACAAACAAATTATTTGCATACAGATTCGATAGGGTGGACATTATATTTGACAGTCCAGAGCAGCGAACGCAAATCCCAAAAACGGTGGTAAATCATGGAAACCAATATCGTAGAAGTTGAGAACTTTGTGCAGCACACGGATGAGAGGCGGGGCAGCGCCTTCACACAGGAAGTGAAGCGCTATTTAGAAAAGTATCCTGACACCCAGTTTATTGATGTCCTCCTGACCGACCTGAACGGCTGTTTTCGCGGCAAACGCATCCCGGTTGCCGGGCTGAGCAAACTTGAAAAAGGCTGCTATTTCCCGGCATCGGTTTTCGCCATGGACATTTTAGGTAACGTAGTGGAAGAGGCGGGCCTGGGGCAGGAGCTCGGCGAGCCGGACTGTATCTGTGTGCCGGTGCCGGGCACCCTGACACCGTCCGCCGCCGACCCGGAATACATTGGTCAGGTGCAGCTCACCATGGTCGATGAAGATGGCGCTCCCTTTGACGTTGAGCCGCGGAACGTACTCAACCGACTCTGGCAGCAGCTGCGCCAGCGCGGTCTGTTCCCCGTGGTAGCGGTAGAGCTGGAGTTCTATTTACTTGACCGTAAACGCGATGCCGACGGCTATCTGCAGCCCCCCTGCGCGCCGGGCACCGACGTGCGTAACACTCAGAGTCAGGTCTACTCGGTTGATAATCTGAACCACTTTGCTGACGTGCTGAATGACATCGACGAACTGGCGCAGCTGCAGTTGATCCCCGCCGACGGGGCAGTGGCTGAGGCCTCCCCGGGCCAGTTTGAGATTAACCTGCACCATACAGAAAACGTGCTCGATGCCTGCGATGATGCGCTGGCGCTAAAACGTCTCGTCAGGCAGATGGCGGAAAAACATAAGATGCACGCCACGTTTATGGCAAAGCCGTATGAAGAGCATGCGGGCAGTGGGATGCATATCCACATCAGCATGCAAAACAACAGAGGCGAGAACGTGTTCGCAGACGCCAGCGGCGAGGATTCCGCGCTGCTGAAACGCGCGCTGGCCGGGATGATCGATCTGATGCCAGCGTCCATGGCGCTGCTGGCACCGAACGTCAACTCCTACCGCCGTTTCCAGCCGGGAATGTACGTGCCGACACAGGCGTCATGGGGTCACAATAATCGCACCGTTGCCCTGCGTATCCCCTGCGGCGATCGCCATAACCATCGGGTCGAATACCGGGTGGCGGGAGCAGACGCGAATCCGTATCTGGTGATGGCGGCGATTTTTGCCGGGATTTTACATGGTCTGGATAACGATTTACCCCTGCAGGAAGAAGTTGAAGGTAATGGTCTGGAGCAGGACGGACTGCCGTTCCCGATTCGTCAGAGCGATGCGCTGTGGGAATTTATGCAAAACGATCACCTTCGCGAGCGCCTGGGCGAACGTTTCTGCCACGTCTATCACGCCTGCAAAAATGATGAATTACTGCAGTTTGAACGCCTGATTACCGAAACGGAAATCGAGTGGATGCTGAAAAACGCCTGATGACGTGCCCCGGTAAGGGGCCGCTTTGTTTCATCGCGTACGTATCACCAAACGGCCTGCGCGGAGCCTGGCCGAACTGTTCGCTGGCACGCCAGCTATCTCCCGGGAGTCGCGTTATGGAGCGCAGGCGGCACAGGGATTTTCTTAACGACACTGTGTGACGAGGTAGGAAATGATGCAGATGTTCAACTATCCGCAGGGCGAAGGGGGTCGGTCAGGCTCCTGCTGTGAGTGCGAGCCAGAGACGGTGTGCTGGTCCGATCGCGTGTGTTCTTTACAACTTCCCCCTTTGCTAAGCAGGTTTGCGTTAAGGACAACGCGATTGCAAACCACGGTAAGCATGGGGGGGACGGTTTATGGCGACTAACACGTCTCTTGACTCGCCGGGCATGGCCGGAAGAACCCGGCTGCGCAGCTCCCTCAAGCTCTGGCAGGTGGTCATGATGGGGCTGGCTTACCTCACCCCCATGACCGTGTTTGATACCTTCGGCATTGTGTCCGGTATCAGCAATGGCCACGTGCCCGCCTCGTATCTCCTGGCGCTGGCTGGCGTCATGTTTACCGCCATCAGCTACGGCAAGCTGGTACGACAGTTCCCGGAAGCGGGCTCTGCGTACACCTACACGCAGAAATCGATCGGACCCCACCTGGGTTTTATGGTCGGCTGGTCATCGCTGCTGGACTATCTCTTCCTGCCGATGATCAACGTGCTGCTGGCGAAGATCTACCTTTCCGCGTTGTTCCCTGAAGTCCCGCCGTGGGTCTGGGTGGTGGGGTTTGTGACGATCCTGACGCTGGCGAACCTGAAGAGCGTTAATTTGGTCGCCAACTTTAATACCCTGTTTGTGCTGGTGCAGATCGCCATCATGGTGGTATTTGTCATACTCGTGGTGCATGGCCTGCACAAGGGGGAGGGCGTCGGCACCGTCTGGTCGCTCCAGCCGTTTATCAGCGAGAACGCACACCTGATCCCCATTATTACCGGCGCGACTATCGTCTGCTTCTCTTTCCTCGGCTTTGACGCGGTCACCACGCTGTCGGAAGAGACGCCAAACGCGGCGCGGGTGATCCCCAAAGCCATTTTCCTGACCGCACTGTATGGCGGGCTGATATTCATCATTGCCTCGTTTTTCATGCAGCTCTTTTTCCCGACGATCGCGCGTTTCAAGAACCCGGACGCCGCGCTGCCGGAAATCGCGCTGTACGTGGGCGGCAAGCTCTTCCAGTCGGTGTTTCTGTGTACCACGTTTGTGAATACGCTCGCTTCAGGCCTGGCCTCGCACGCCAGCGTCTCACGCTTGTTGTATGTCATGGGGCGTGACAACGTCTTCCCGGAGCGGGTGTTTGGTTACGTGCATCCGAAATGGCGTACGCCGGCTTTGAACGTCATTATGGTGGGGATCGTGGCGCTGTCGGCCCTGTACTTTGATCTCGTGACCGCGACGGCGCTGATCAACTTTGGCGCGCTGGTGGCGTTTACGTTTGTTAATCTCTCGGTGTACAACCATTTCTGGCGGCGTAAGGGGCTGAACAAAACGTGGAAAGATCGGTTCCACTATCTCCTGTTGCCACTCATTGGTGCCGTAACGGTCGGCGTGCTGTGGATAAACCTCGAAGCGACGTCCCTGACGCTTGGCCTCATCTGGGCGGCTCTGGGGATCCTTTACCTGACGTGGCTAACGCGCCGTTTCCGGAAACCGCCTCCGCAGTTTGAAGCCGGTAAGATAGAGCAGGCCTGGGATTCCTGAACGTAAAACGGCACCAGTACGCTGGTGCCGTTTATCTGGAGCGCTCGTCTTACCGGATATCTTCCCGCAAGCGTGTTACCTCAGACGTTTATGAAGACTTCCCCCCACCAGCAGCGCCGCGCAGAGCATCAGCGCGATAAAGCCGCCCACGCCGTTCCAGCCGTAGTGATGCCAGAACACGCCGCCGAGCGTCCCGGCGATGCTGGAACCCAGATAATAACTAAACAGATACAGCGACGATGCCTGTCCTTTGGCACGCCGTGCGCGCGGGCCAATCCAGCTGCTGGCGACCGAGTGGGCGGCAAAGAACCCTGCGGAGAAGAGCAGCATGCCGGCAAAAATCAGCCACAGGGAGGAGAAGAGCGTCAGCAGCAGGCCGACGAGCATCACCGCCGTGAAGAACAGCATGACCGGACCGCGGCCATAGCGTGCGGTCATCGCCCCGGCTTTCGGCGAACTCCAGGTGCCGGTCAGGTACGCCACGGAAAGCAGACCCACCACCGCCTGGCTCAGATGCCACGGAGAGAGCATCAGGCGATAGCCAATATAGTTAAACAGTGTAACGAACGAGCCCATCAGCAGGAAGCCGGTCAGGAACAGGTGCGGCAGTCCCTTATCGCGCCAGTGCAGGCGGAAATTGATAAACAGCGTTTTTGGGCGCAACGATGTTGGACGAAAATGGCGCGACTCCGGCAGAATTTTCCAGAACATCAGTGCGGATGCCAGCGCAAAACAGCCGATCACCGCCAGCGCAATTCGCCAGCTAAAGAAGTCCGTGAAAACCCCGCTCAGCAGGCGTCCGCTCATGCCGCCAATCGAGTTCCCGCTGATGTAAAGCCCCATCGAGAACGCCACAAAACTCGGGTGGATCTCCTCGCTGAGGTAGGTCATCCCGACCGCCGCCACCCCGCTGAGCGATAGCCCAATCAGCGCGCGCATCACCAGAATGCCGTGCCAGCTGGTCATCATCGTTGAGAGCAACGTACAGACCGAGGCCAGCATAAGGGCGGTCACCATTACCTGTTTACGGCCGATGGCGTCGGACAGCGGGCCGGTAAAGAGCAGGCCAATCGCCAGCATAGCGGTTGAAATGGAGAGCGATACGCTGCTGCTGGCAGGCGATACGCCAAATTCGTGCGAAAGCACGGGCAGGATCGGCTGAACACAATAGAGCAGGGCGAAGGTTGCCAGACCGGCTGAAAAGAGCGCCAGCGTGACGCGCATAAATTGGGGGGTACCACGTTTAATGAACTGAACCGGCTGCGATGCTGCAGGTAAATCATTGATATCGCTTGCCGGATCGATACCAATCGTAGTTGTACGACTCACACAGTTTCCTTGCTTAAACATCCCCGTGATTTCTGGTGACGGGTATGACCACACCTTCAGGGTAGGAAAATGTAAATATTCTGTCTAATATATTAATAATCTCAAATGATACTTTAAAAATATGAATATCGAGCTGCGTCACCTTCGCTATTTTGTCGCTGTCGCTGAGGAGCTGCATTTTGGCCGTGCGGCGGCACGGCTGAATATCTCTCAGCCGCCCTTAAGCCAGCAGATTCAGATCCTGGAGCAGCAGGTCGGAGCGCGTCTTCTGGCCCGTACCAACCGCAACGTGAGCCTGACGGCGGCGGGGAAACAGTTTCTCGTCGACAGCCGACAGATCCTGAATATGGTTGAGGATGCCGCCGCCCGGGCTGAACGGTTGTATCTCGGTGAAACCGGGGAGCTGCGAATTGGCTTTACCTCATCCGCACCGTTTATCAGCGCCGTCTCGGAGACCCTGTCGTCATTTCGCCGCCATTTCCCCGATGTTCATATTCAGACGCGCGAAATCAATACCCGCGAGCAGATCGCGCCGCTCAATGAAGGTACGCTGGATCTGGGGTTGATGCGCAATACCCAACTGCCGGACACGCTGGCATGGCAGGTGATTCTGCGCGAGCCGCTGATGGCTATGATCCCTCACGATCACCCCCTGGCCTCGCGTCCGACGGTTTCACTGGCCGAACTGGCAAAAGAGCCGTTTGTCTTTTTTGACCCGCAGGTCGGGACGGGGCTGTATGACGATATCCTGGGGCTGATGCGCCGCTACGATCTTGCCCCGGTTATTACTCAGGAAGTGGGGGAGGCAATGACCATTATTGGCCTGGTCGCCGCCGGGCTGGGGGTTTCTATTCTCCCGGCCTCCTTTAAGCGGGTACAGTTGCGCGAAATGCGCTGGGTTCCCCTCGCACAAGAGGATGCCGTGTCAGAGATGTGGCTGGTCTGGTCAAAACATCGTGAACAGAGTCATGCCGCACAGCGTTTCAAACAGCAGCTCATTAACGCCTCATCGGGGCGAGATTTTGTGGCAAAAGGGGGTAAAAACGTGCGGTAAATCACATGGCTAAGTAAATATTTGACGCCGGCCATGGAAGTGCTTCACCATAGCCAAAAGTTTATTTCGATGCTCGAAAATAAGGGAGTACGAGGTGGTTGCTGATAGTCAGCCAGGGCACATTGATCAGATTAAGCAGACCAACGCTGGCGCGGTGTATCGCCTGATTGATCAGCTTGGTCCGGTTTCGCGTATCGATCTTTCGCGCCTGGCACAACTGGCACCTGCCAGTATCACCAAGATTGTCCGCGAAATGCTGGAAGCGCACCTGGTTCAGGAAACGGAAATTCAGGAGCCGGGCAGCCGTGGCCGTCCGGCAGTCGGGCTGGTGGTCGAGACGGAAGCCTGGCACTACCTGTCACTGCGCATCAGCCGGGGGGAGATCTTCCTTGCCCTGCGGGATCTGAGCAGCAAGCTGGTGGTGGAAGACCGGCTTGAGCTGCCGCTCAACGCTGAGCAACCGCTCCTCGAGTCGATTGTGTCGCATATCGATCGCTTCTTTATCCGTCATCAGCAGCGGCTGGAACGCTTAACGGCGATTGCCATCACCATGCCGGGCATCATTGATACCGAAAATGGCATTGTTCACCGCATGCCGTTTTACGACGACGTCAAAGAGATGCCGCTGGGTGAAGTGCTGAAAAACCATACCGGCGTGCCGGTCTATATTCAGCATGACATCAGCGCCTGGACAATGGCGGAGGCGCTGTTTGGTGCCTCGCGCGGTGCGCGGGATGTGATTCAGGTGGTCATCGATCATAACGTCGGGGCGGGCGTGATCACCGACGGGCGTCTTCTCCACGCTGGCAGCAGCAGCCTGGTGGAGATTGGCCATACTCAGGTCGACCCGTACGGTAAGCGTTGCTATTGCGGCAACCACGGCTGTCTGGAGACCATTGCCAGCGTGGAAAGCGTGCTGGAGCTGGCGCAGGTGAGGCTCGGCCAGTCCATGAGCTCTTCGCTGCACGGACAACCCCTGACGGTAGATTCACTCTGCGCCGCGGCACGCCAGGGCGATCTGCTGGCGAAGGACATCATTACCGGCGTGGGGAATAACGTGGGCCGCATTCTGGCCATCATGGTGAACCTCTTTAACCCGCAAAAAATCCTCATTGGCTCGCCGCTCAGCCAGGCGGCGGAGATCCTGTTTCCGGCGATCTCGGCCTGCATTCACCAGCAGTCGCTCCCCGCGTACAGCAAAAATATTGCGGTAGAAAGCACCCAGTTTTCCAACCAGGGGACGATGGCCGGCGCAGCGCTGGTCAAGGATGCCATGTATAACGGCTCGCTGCTGATCCGCCTGCTGCAGGGCTAACTCTTTTCCGCAGATGTAAGAAAAATTGCGCTATCTCAAGCCGGGTAGCGCACGCATCCCGTAGACTTCCTCCACTGAATTATTTACCTGGTTTATATTTTCGAAGCATACCCAAGAGGTGGAGTGAGTCATGCTTAAGCGTTTCTTTGTTACTGGTACAGATACCTCTGTCGGCAAGACCGTCGTATCCCGCGCATTGCTGCAGGCGCTGGCAGCAAGCGGTAAACGCGTGGCAGGGTACAAGCCGGTCGCAAAAGGGAGTAAAGAGACGCCAGAGGGATTGCGTAATAAAGACGCCCTGGTACTGCAAAGCGTCTCGTCACTGGAACTGCCTTATCACGCGGTCAATCCTGTTGCGTTAAGCGAAGAGGAGAGCAGCGTGGCGCACAGCGGTATGATCAATTATCCGCTGCTGTCCGACGGGCTGGCGAACCTTAGCGAGAAGGTCGATCACGTGGTGGTTGAAGGCACGGGCGGCTGGCGCAGCCTGATGAATGACCTGCGTCCGCTCTCTGAATGGGTGGTGCAGGAACAGCTTCCGGTGGTTATGGTCGTGGGTATCCAGGAAGGGTGCATCAACCATGCGCTGCTGACCGCGCAGGCGATTGCCAATGACGGCCTGCCGCTGATTGGCTGGGTGGCAAACCGAATCAACCCGGGCCTGGCGCACTACGCTGAAATCATCGACGTGCTGAGCACCAAGCTGCCGGGGCCGTTGGTGGGGGAACTGCCTTATCTGCCCCGCGCCGAACAGCGCGAGCTAGCGCAATACATCGATCTCTCGGCCCTCGGTGGCGTGTTGACCGTAGACCGAGTCGTGGCGTAACGTTCGCGACAGCACGGACGCCAGCACGCAGGCGACCAGCAAGCCGGGCAGTAAAAAATATTGTCCGGTCATTTCACAGACCATCAGCGCCGACATAATAGGCGCATGGGTGGTGGCGGCGAGCAGCGTTGCCATCCCCGCCAGCCCCAGCAAAATCGCCGTCTCAGACCCCGGTAACCACAGCGCGAAGAGTTGGGCGAATAGCATGCCTGTCGCCATGCCGACAAACAGCGTGGGCGTAAATACTCCGCCCGGCGCTCCAGAGCCGCTGCTGGCCAGCACCGCCAGCAATTTACAGATGAACACCCCGGCGATCACCGTCAGCACCGGCGGGGCGAGCAGAAAAGCCTGAACCACGCTGTAACCATTCCCCCAGACCTTAGGCGTGAGGAGGGACAGCAGCCCGACGATCAAACCGCCGAGCGCCAGCTGCCATGGCGGAGAAAGTTTAAGACGCAGGAACAGCCCGTGGCTGCAGTCCATCAGCCACATCAGCAGCGGTCCGCAGAGCCCTGCCAGCAGACCCATGGCGACCAGCAGGCCATAATCCGCCGCGGTGAGCATACCGCTCAGATGCACGGCGTAGAGCGTACCCGCACCCGGTGCGAGGAGCTGCGTGGTGAGAAGCGCCACGACCGCGGCGATCGCTACAGGGCCGAGCGAGGCCAGCATCAGGGTGCCAAACAGGATCTCTGCAATGAACAGGCTGTCGGCTAAGGGCGCATGATAAGCGCTGGCCATCCCGGCGGCGGCACCGCAGGCGATCCATAACTTCCATTCGGATTTGGGCGTAAAGCGCCGGGCAAAGAAGGAGGCGGCGAGAGCGGCGAGCAGGATCATCGCGCCTTCACGCCCGATGGCGCTGCCGCTGGCCACGACCAGCAGCGACGCCAGGGATTTCACAAGGCTGGCGCCGTAATCAAACTGGCCGTCGCCCGTCTCCAGCGCTTCCATATAATCGGTGGGGGCGTGAGGGCGCTGGGCGGTCAGCCGTTGCCATCCCCAGAGCAGCAGCCCGGCAGCCAGCCCGCCCAGCGCGGGCGTCAGCGCACGCCGCCAGGGAGAGAGCGACGCGGCAGCATTCACCAGGCTGCCGCTGTCGTTGCTGAGAAGCAGCCACTCCAGCAGGTACATGCTGTGACGGAACACCGCAACGGCCAGCGCGGCCAGCACGCCGGTGACGGAGGCAATCAGCAGTCGACGAAACATCGCGCGGATGTCGGGATACGTATGAAGACGTTGCATGAGTCGTAATTAAACGGGGACGATACGATATTGTGGCGGGAAATCGCGGGGTTAGCAAAAGGTCTGCGTGCGAAAAAGCCGGGCAAAGCCCGGCCGGAAAGGTTAGCTGTCGCTGTGAATATTCAGCGCCCGACGCGTACGGCCGGAACTGAGGTACTCGGCAATATAGTCCTGGGAAATCTCGCCGTTGTAGCGCCCGTCCTCATCCACAATCGGCATCCAGCTGGTATTACTCTCATACAGACGTGACAGCACCACGCGCAGGTTATCTTCCGCTTTGCCGGTCATGCGGAACGGATGCAGAATATCGGCGCAGGTACCGCTGGCGTTACGCGCTTCGCGACGCTTCACGAAGCCCAGCGGTTTGCCGTGCTCGTCGACCACCGTCACGGCACGAATATCATTATCATCCATGGTGGCAAAGGCTTCCGGAAGCGGCGTAGAGCCGCGTACCGTAATGGTCGGCTGCTGGTCGGTCACGTCGCCCGCGGAGACCAGCAGCAGGCGTTTCAGGGTGCGGTCCTGGCCGACGAACGAGCCGACAAACTCATTCGCCGGTTTCGCCAGCAGTTCATCCGGGCTGGCGCACTGGACGATTTTCCCCTGCCGGAATACCGCGATACGGTCGCCAAGCTTCAGGGCCTCATCGATATCGTGGCTGACCAGCATGACGGTTTTTTTCAGCTTGCGCTGCATCTCCAGGAACTGGTTCTGGATCACCTCGCGGTTGATCGGGTCCACCGCGCCGAAAGGTTCATCCATCAGCAGTACCGGAGGATCTGCCGCCAGGGCGCGAATGACGCCAATGCGCTGCTGTTGCCCGCCGGACATCTCGCGCGGATAGCGGTGGAGAAACTTATGCGGATCCATCGCCACCATATCCATCAGCGCTTCGGCGCGGGCTTTACAGCGCGCTTTGTCCCAGCCCAGCATGCGCGGTACGACGGTGATGTTCTCTTCAATGGTCATGTTCGGAAACAGGCCAATCTGCTGGATCACGTAGCCAATGTTGCGGCGCAGGGTCACGGTGTCCATGCCGCTGGTGTCTTCGCCGTTAATCAGAATCGTCCCGCTGCTGGGGGTGATGAGACGGTTAATCATTTTCAGGGTGGTGGTTTTCCCGCAGCCGGACGGGCCGAGCAGGACGCACATTTCCCCTTCGGGCACGTTCAGGTTGACGTTGTCGACGGCCCTGAAGGTCTGGCCGTGCTTCTGTGAAAAGTGTTTGGTGAGGTTTTCCAGTTTTATCATTATCGAATCCCCTTTGGAGTCAGAATCCCCTGCAGACGGTGCAGCAGCCAGTCGAGCACAATCGCTAAAAGACAAATCATCAGCGCGCCCGCAATCAACATGCGAATATCGCTTCCGCCGATGCCGTTGAGCAGCAATAGCCCCAGGCCGCCCGCGCCGATCACCGCGGCAATCGCCATCACGCCGATGTTCATCACCACGGCGGTGCGGATCCCGCCAAAAATCACCGGCAGCGCCATCGGGATTTCAACCCAGCGCAGGCGCTGCCAGAAGGTCATGCCGATACCGCGCCCGGCTTCGCGCAGGCCCGGCGGCAGGCTGTCGAGCGCGGTGTGGGTGTTACGCACAATCGGCAGCAGCGAATAGAGAAACACCGCCGTGATGGCGGGCAGGGCGCCAATTCCCTGACCGATCAGCGAAAACAGCGGGATCATCAGGCCAAACAGGGCAATAGACGGGATGGTCAGCACGATAGTGGCGAGTCCCAGCACCGGCGTCGCCAGCCACTTGTGACGCACAATCAAAATGCCCAGCGGGACGCCGATGAGAATGGCTAAGCCTACGGCCAGCGCCACCAGCCACAGATGTTGCAGCGTCAGGGTCAGCAGGTAGTCCCGGTTGTCCAGAATGTAGTGAATCGTCTCCATAGCGCCTCCTACAGCAACTGTTTGCTACGCAGGAAATCTCGGGCGACCTGCTGCGGTGACTGATGGTCGATATCCACCTTCTTATTCAGTTCGGTGATAACGTCGTTATTGAGCTGGGCGGAGAGGGTGTTGAGCGCCTCTTCCAGGCCCGGGTTGGCCTCCAGCGTCTCCTTACGCACCACCGGAGTGACCGCATAGCTCGGGAAGAAGCCTTTATCATCCTCCAGCACTTTCAGGTCAAAGCCCTTCACGCGGCCGTCGGTGGTGTAGACCAGTCCTGCATCAACAAAACCGTCGCGCACCGCGTTATAGACCAGACCGGGATCCATCTGGCGGATCTGCGGGCGGTCCAGGGTCATGTGATAGGCCGCCTGCAGCGGCTTCATGCCGTCGCTGCGCCCGGCAAATTCCAGGTCTAAGCCCAGCAGCCAGTTTTTATCCGGGTTGGTTTTACGGACCTGTTCAATTTTCGCCACCATCTCTGACATGGTGTTGATATGTTCCGCCTCGGCGCGCTTGCGCTGCATGGCGAAGGCATAGGTGTTGTTCATGTCGGCGGGCTTGAGCCAGACCAGACCGTGTTTCGCGTCCAGGCGTTTCACCGTCTCGTAAGACGCCTGCGGCGACATGCGCTTATTGATGTGGTTAAAGATGATTAATGACGTGCCGGTGTACTCCCACGTCATATCAATCTGTTTGTTGATCATCGCGTTACGGGAAATCACTGTGGCGATATTGGTTTGCGGCTGCACCTGAAAGCCTTTCTTTTGCAGATACTGCACGGTCATCGCCGAGAGAATATGCTGCTCGGTAAAGCTCTTGGTCGCCAGAATCAGCGGGGCCGCCATCGCCTGGCCGGTAAACAGCGCCGCGGCACACAGCGCCGCCAGGCAGGAAATCAGTCTCATAAAAGCTCCTTGTTATTGTTATCGGGGGAGATGGGGACTCATCACGCGACCCAGCGCCGCCAGCAGGCTATCGAGGATCAGGGCGAACAGAGCGGTGGCCGCCGCGCCGAGGATCAGGGTCGGGAAATCGTTCAGATAGATGCCGGGGAAAATCAGCTCGCCGTAGCTGCTGGCGCCAATCAGGAATGCCAGCGGCGCGGTACCGACGTTAATGGCGGTGGCGATGCGGATCCCCGAGAGCATGACCGGCCAGGCGTTTGGCAGTTCAACCTGACGCAGACGCTGCCATCGGGTCATCCCAATCCCGTTTGCGGCTTCCAGTAACGACGCCGGGACCGCGCACAGCCCGGCGTAGGTATTGCGCACAATCGGCAACAGCGAGGCGAGGAACAGGGCGATAATGGCGGGCGTATCGCCGATGCCAATCACCACCATCGCCAGCGCCAGCACGGCCAGCGGCGGCAGCGTATTGCCGACGTTGAAGATTTGCATCACGTATTCGGCGATCCCCCGCGCCGCCGGGCGGCTCAGCAGGATCCCGGCCGGAATACCCACCAGCAGGGCAAAAAACATCGACGAGAAAACCAGAATCATGTGCTGTTGCCCGAGATAGAGCAGGTCTACCTGGCGCGCCCTGATTGTCTCCAGCCCAATACCCCAGACGAGGAGGGCGAGGACCACCAGAATGGCGCCGACAAACAGCAGCGAACGTTTGAGTAATGGGTGCATTGCGGTGTGTCTCCCTGTGCGCATGCGTTATAGCAACCACCGGTTGCCTGTTGTTATGCCATGTTTCGGCAGGGGTAGATGTCCTATAGCAAGCGTTTGGGAAGGGTTCCAGCGAAGGGGGAAAATCAGTAACCCTCTGAAACTAGTGACAACCTCAGGTCAGGCCTTATGGCATAAGGCCTGATTGTGAGGCGGGCAGAATAGTCCTAAAGAAGAGATTGAAATGTGACATTGTCACGAATTTAAAGCCGCTCGCAGGGCGGACAGGCAAAAAATTACCCCGTTTTCGCCGCTTTGCGTTGCCACTCCTGCCAGATTTCCTCCAGCCCTTGCCGGTAGGTGGTGACGGCAAATTCAGGGAATCGGCGTTTGAATTTCGTCGAATCAAACAGGTTGTCCTCGTCGTACCTGGGCAACAGCTCCCGTATTTCACGGGCGCCCTGCGAAAACAGCGCTGTCGCGGTGAAGGCCAGCTTGCCGAGTATGGCGTAGTCCGCTGGCTGTCCGAAGATCTCACAGGCGAGAGCGACGAATTGCTGGTACGTCAGCCTTTCGTCGCAGCAGGGTAAATGCCACGTCTGGCCGAAGGCGTCAGGGGTATTGCCCAGCAGGGCAAGCGCTCGGCTGGCATCCGGCGTCCAGATGAGGGTGCGAAACGTGTCGTCACGGACCGGAACGCGCGGACGCTTATGCTGCTTCAGCCTGTCGATAATAAGCGTATTGGTGAAGCTCTGCGTTTTATCGGGCCCATAGAACTCGGGCGCGCGACCGATGAGCACGGGAATGTCACCCCGTTGCATTTCATCAAGCACACGGTTGGCCATTTCTGCCCGGACTTGTCCTTTCCGTCCCCGGGGGGCAAAGCGCGTCTCTTCTGTCTGCGGCACCGCGTTCTGGGGGTACATATAGGTGTTGTCGAAATAGACGAATTTTGCACCTGCCTGCCGTGTGGCCTCCAGGGCATTTTCCAGCATGGCTGGAAACTGACGTTCCCACAGCGCGGAATCAGGCGGCAGACCGGCAGTAAAGTAGACCGTGTCGCTACCATTAACCGCGTTCTGCGTCTGCCCGGCATCGAGGAGATTGGCCGAAACGGTGACATCGCTGTCGTTGATTTTTTGCGGATGGCGGCTGACCAGCCTGATATCGTCGGTGTAGCCGCGTTTGAGCTCGCGGGTCAGTTCACGGGCGATTTGCCCGCTGGCGCCCAGAATAGTTTGCATTTTAGCTCCCTGATGAGATGACGATCCGGTTGACCGTATAAAAAGTTTAAGCTTAAAGTAAACTTTAAGGTCAATATGCCAGAGTGAACGAAATGAAAATTGGCGAACTGTCGAAAATGACGGGCATTGCCCCGTCGCGCATTCGGTTCTATGAGGCGCAAGGTTTACTGCCGCGCCCGGTCAGGCAGGAGAACGGATACCGCGCCTATTCCACCGATGCGGCAACGCTGCTGAACATCATCGACAATGCGCAGCGTACCGGGTTTACCCTCGAGCAAATACGCCGCTTCCTGCCGCAGCCACAACAGCGCTGGGATCATGAGGGCCTGATCCAGTCCCTTAAGACGCGTATTGCTGAGATAGAGGCGATGCAGAAGCAGCTTGAGAAAAACCGTAAAGAGCTGCTGACGCTGGTTGCCAGTCTCAGCAACCGGCCGGAGGGCATCACCTGTGACGACAACATGCAGCGTCTGCTGGGGCAGTTGCAGCACTCAGACGGAAGCACGAACCCGTCGAATGCGCGTTGAGACAGTGATAATTGAGACAGTGGCGACCACGGTGAGCATCACCCCGAGTATCAACATGGCGTTGAAGCCAATCCATCTGAACAACATAAGCCCCACGATACCGCCGGAAATAAACGAGAAAAGGGTGGTTAAGTGGGTTTTCAACTGACTTTTTTGCGCCGCCGTATCTTTGGAGTAATCCCTGCGGAGCATCGCCACCATGACAGAGGCCAGGGCGATCCCCGCGTCCGTCAGCGTGCCGGTAATATGCGTTGATCTCACCCGACCGCCGGAAAGCTGCGTGGAGGTGGAATTATGAATGCCCATCAGAAAGCAGAGAAAAAGAATAATCTCGCGGTTGCTGGTGAGGGCATGAAAATACATTTCGTAGAAGGAAACGCCGGTCAGTAATATCCCCTCGACAAACAGGATCTGGCAAAAAACCAGCCTGACATTATGGATAATGCCCCATATCACGATCGTTCGCGCAATAATGGCACCGGCCACAAAAGAGAGAATAATCGAGCCGAAGAAAATAATGTCGCTCAGGTCGGTGGAAGAGACTTCGCTGGATAATTGCGAGGTGTTGCCGGTCATGTGTGAGGGGAAAAAGCCAAATGCCCCAAGGGCGATGGCGTTCAGCAAACCTGCAGAGGTCGCCAGCCAGAGAGCAAGCCGGCGATCCTCCTGGTGCGTTCGTTCTTTCTTGAGTTTAATCAGCAAGAATACCTCCGGGTTGAGCTTTGCCTGACTATTCAGGCTAGCAAAGCGGTGCAACGGGCTGTCCAGGATATGACTTAATTATTATTCCCTCTGACGACAATCAGGGTTTCGTAATTAAATAAAACAGCCTCGCTGCGGATATTCATTCTGACAGTATGATTTATACCATGCCGTTATTGCCGTGGCGCAAAAACGCCGGGCGCTGGTTGAGACGTTCAAACCAGGCCTCAATAGCGGGCACGTCTGGCTTATCAAAGGGCGTCATTTTCCAGCGATTCACCGACAGCCCAAGCACCACATCCGCAAGGGTAAACGTCTCGCCCGCCGCAAAGGCACCGGTGCGCTGCAGCTGGTTTTCCAGAATGGTGATGCAGTGGTTCCACTCCTGAATCCCCGCCGCAATGCGCTCCGGGTCGTTAAAGTCCGGGTTTTTACGCCCCAGCGCCGGAAAGACATAGCGCCAGGCGTTATTGAATTCTGTTGCCTGCCAGTCCATCCAGCGCTCAACGTTGGCACAGGCCTGCGGTTCTGCGGGCAGCAGATCGTGACGTGCGGCCTTGCGCACCAGATAACGGCAGATGGCGTTGGACTCCCACAGCACGAAATCACCGTCAATCAGTACCGGCACCATGGCGTTGGGGTTCAGGGCGCGGAAGGCATCCGTTTCTGTCGAGGCAAAACCGCTGCCGTAATCTTCCTGTTGATACTCGAGTCCTGCTTCTTCACAGGTCCAGAGAACTTTACGCACGTTGATGGAGGTGGTTTTGCCGAGGATGTTGATCATTGCGCAGGTGTCCTTTAATGGATGTTATTGTTTAAAAACAATACACCAGCGAGGCAGAAAAGCGTCAAAAATCCTCCGGCGCGTTATTTGTGAAGACGCGAAAGCAGAAACGTCAGCGCAGCCGCACAGAGGAGCACAATGCCACCCAGTGCAAACGTGCTCTGCCAGCTGTAGCGATCGAACGCTATACCGCCCGCCGTTGAACCGAGCGCAATGGCGAGCTGGATCACCGCGACCATCAGACCACCGCCGGCTTCGGCATCCTCCGGCAGCGTTCGCGCAATCCACGTCCACCATCCTGTTGGCGCCGCCGTTGCCAGCATCCCCCACAGGCCTGACAGCAGGGCGACGATCCACACGTTATGGCCCGTCAGAATCAACGCGACTGCGATGGCGGCCATCAGCAAAGGGATCGCGATCAGCGTCACGTAAAACGCGGCATTAAGCACCACGGCAACGAACAGGGTCCCCACAAAACCCGCGACGCCGATGGTGAGCAAAATCAGCGACAGCCCGGTTCCACTGACCTGGGTGACGGTTTCAAGGAACGGGCGCAAATAGGTAAACAGCGCAAACTGACCCATAAAGAACAGGCCGCAGGCCATTAGACCGACGGAAACCGCAGGCTGGCGGAATAGCCGAAAAACGCTTCCCTGTGACGCACCGTTTTTACGCCCCTGCATGTCCGGCAGGCTAAAACACTGCCAGATGAACGCCGCTATCGCCACCGGCACCAGGCAAAGAAATGCGCCGCGCCAGCCAATGGTAGCGCCAAGGTAGCTGCCAAGCGGGGCGGCCACCACCGTTGCCAGCGCGTTACCGCCGTTGAAAATGGCCAGCGCGCGCGCAACCTGGTGCGGGGGAACAAGGCGAATGGCCGTTGCGGCAGACATGGACCAGAACCCGCCGACGGCAATACCGATCAGGGCGCGGCCGAGCATATACGTCAGATAGTTCGGGGCGAAACCAATAACCAACCCCGAAAGTGCCATCAGCAGGGTCATGCCCAGCAGAAGGTATTTACGATTCATATTCCCGGCGAGCTGGGAAAGGAAAAGGCTGGTCAGAACCGCCAGCGCGCCGGAGATGGCAATTCCCTGGCCGGCAAGCCCCTCTGTGACATCCAGCGATCTGGCGAGAGGGGTAAGCAGGCTGACGGGCATAAACTCAGATGCAATCAGAACAAATACGCAGAGGGTCATGGCAAAAACGCCGCTCCAGCGCGCATGTTCAGCGTGTTGTGGTGGGGTATGGCTCAGTGAGGGCATAGTCTATTTTCGCGAAGAGCCACCCGCGCAGAACGGGTGGCGTAGGGGTTTATTTCAGGCTGGCTTTGAAGAACTGCGCAAACCGGGCGAACGGGATCTTCCCGGCAGCATTGTCGTAAAGATCGACATGGTTTGCGCCCGGAACAATCACCAGTTCCTTCTGCTTGCTGCCGACTGCTTTAAACGCATCTTCTGCAAAGTAGCGAGAGTGCGCCTTTTCACCGGTCACGATAAGCGTCGGGATAGCGATCTCGTCGGCATAGCTCAGCAGCGGCATATTCATAAACGACAGCGGCATTGTCGCGGTCCATGCGCCGGTGGAGTTGACGGAACGGGCATGGAAGCCGCGCGGCATCCGGTAGTAATCAAAGAACTCCTTGAGTACCGGATTTGGGTTGGCGGGTAATGCGTCCGGCAGAATACGTTCCGCAGCGGTCACCTTGCCGTTGGCATCGACATAGATGTCATGGCCGCCGTGCGCGAAGGTGCCGCGCTCGGCATCTTTCCAGCGCTGCTCGTTCAGATACTGCAGGACGGCACGGCGATCGGACGTTGAATAACGATCTTTGCCGTCGCCCACCCCGTGACCCATCGCCCGGCTCATGTCGTACATCACGCTGGTGGCGACCGCTTTCACGCGGGTGTCCATGGAGGCCGCATTCAGCGCCATGCCGCCCCAGCCGCAGATGCCGAGAATACCAATGCGATTACGATCAACCTCTTTCTGTAACCCCAGGAAATCAACCGCCGCGCTAAAGTCTTCGGTGTTGATATCAGGAGACGCGACGTTGCGTGGCTGGCCGCCGCTTTCGCCCGTGTAAGACGGATCGAATGCCAGGGTGACAAACCCTTGTTCCGCCAGGGTCTGGGCGTACAGGCCGCTGGATTGTTCCTTGACCGCGCCAAACGGCCCGCTCACGGCAATGGCCGCCAGCTTGCGGTCGCCGCGGTTTTTAGGCAGATACAGATCGCCCACCAGCGTGATTCCGTAACGGTTCTGGAAAGTCACCTTACGGTGGTCGACTTTATCACTCTCGGCGAAGGTTTTGTCCCAGGTGGTCACCATGGAAACAGGGGCGTTTGGATTGGTTGTCTCCGCATAACTCATTGTTATCACTCCACTTAATGATGCACATAGCAGCATCGCAACGGACAGTTTTTGGGTGAATGTTTTCATGAAAAGGTGCCCTGTGTTGTTGTGATGCAGGCATTATAGTTAGCAAAAATAGTGCTGATTAGGGCCCGAAAACTGCTAGGATTAATACCAGATTGTTATAAATGGCGAGTCACGATGGCAAAGCGGGAAAACTACAATGAGCTGTACCTGTTTATGCAGGTGGTAAGGGAGGGGAGCTTCACGGCGGCCGCGCAGCGGCTCGGCCTGGCGCAATCCGGGATCAGCCGCTCGGTTCGCGAGCTGGAAGAGCGGCTGGGCGTTCAGCTTCTGGTCCGTACCACGCGCAAGCTGTCGCTAACCCACGCCGGGGAGCAGCTCTATCAGACTGCCGAGTCTGCGTTTGATGCGCTTGATACGGGTCTGGCGACGCTGGCGCACTACCGCCAGACGCCGTCCGGTACGGTACGCATTAATGCCAGCCAGCACGCCATCGACAAATGCCTGTTGCCAAAGCTCGCTATTTTTAAACAGCGTTACCCGGATATCCGGCTGGAGCTGATAAACGAAAGTCGCTTCGTTGACATCATCGCTGAGCGGTTTGATGCGGGCGTCAGGCTGGGGCCAGAGGTAGGGCAGGGAATGATCGCCGTGCGCATTACCCCTGATATGGAAATGGCCGTAGTGGCTACCCCGGAACACTTTCGCCGCTACGGTTTTCCCCAGACGCCTGCGGATTTAGTGGTTCATCCCTGCATTGCCTACCAGTTTGCCGACGGGGGTGACTACCAGTGGGAGCTGGTTCAGGACGGGAAGAGAATCACCCATCGGCCAGAGGGGCAATGGGCGCTGTCTGACAGCTACATGGAAGCCGAAGCCGCCCGGCTGGGGCTTGGGCTGGCCTATGTTCCGCTGGAGCTGGTGGCTGACGATCTGGAGCGCGGAACGCTTATCCGGGTGTTGCAGCGCTACAGCCTGCGCATGGACGGGCTGTATCTTTATTATCCCCATCGCAACGTGTCGCCTGCGCTGAGAGCGGTGATTGATACCCTTAAAATTTAGGGCAGCGTTGTCTTTCTGGAAGACGCCTCGCAAACCGCAAAGTAACCGTGTGAAATTCAGGGTTATGTCTTTTCTACAATCGTTCGGGGTCGTAAAGTGCCTGCGTTGCGGCATATCCGCAATCGGGCGTAGGAACCCGCATCTACCATATAGTGACATTTCGTATGTCGCGGCAGCACCGATCCCGTTACAATTGCGGTGGCGCTGGCGGAGCAGCCGTAAGGCTGGCCGTTTTTCTATATGGGCGGTATTCCTACCTCTGTCAGCGCTACCCCCCGAGCGTAGGAACTCAAGGGGTGGTTACATGGATTACATATAGAAGGATGCTGGATATGACTACTATCCCAACCCTGACCTATCTCCCGTCTGACGAAAACGTCATTCTGCAACTTATCTCCCGGCCGCTTCCGGCTGATGCCGATCTGTTTGACGTCGCCGACAACTGCGCAGGCTGCGTGAACTCTGTGATGTCGATCTTCCGCCATACCTGATTGAACAGTTGATCATGGGTGAGAAAACCAACTCCTGCGTGCCGGACTGCTGGCAGGATACCTTAACGCAGGTGGACTACGTTCTGGCGCTTACGCAAGCGGTTATGGGCGGAACGCTGCCCACTCACGTAACAGAAGAACTGACTGGCCTGCTGCACGATATGGTGTGGCTGCTGGCTGAGTTTGTGAAGGAGCCACGCATTACTGCGCATTAAGGGACTGGCGTGGAGGGGGGGGGAGCGCACCTTTGTAACCGTGATTAGCGTGATCAGTTCCCGGTATCCAGAAGCGACGTACCGTAGGAGTTGTCGATAGTACAACGCCAGCGACCGTCGCTCTCCAGTCGAAAAACATAGGTCGCGCGGCGGGATATTTCTGTTATCCCGCCCTGATCATCAGGAAAGCGCAGAACGGTTTCCATGATAACGAGGGCGTTATCCCCACCTTCAATCACCTGCATCTCCCCTTGTTCGACCGCTAACTGATCCTGAAAATAATCAGAGATGGCAATAAACGCGCTGCGGATGTCTTCTTTGCCTTTAACAGTCATGCCGGGCTTGACCACCAGAGCCGCGTCTTCGGCGTAGTACTCCATCAGGGCGTCATAGTTTTTGGTGGTGATGGCGTGGTCACAGGATTCGATGATCTGGCGTAGCGGATGTCGGGTCATGCGCAATTCCTCGGGGAAGGGGGAACGCGTATTAACGTAACAGCTCGGCGCGTTTGTATAGCTACCAGGTTTTATGGCTGGTAGCGTTGGGTTTAGTTAACGCCTGGTCTGCTGTGAGCGAGGAGCGGACATGCCTCCTTGCGGTGTAAAAAAATATCTGGTAACAAGGTGGTATTGGTGTATCAGTGGCCGGTAAACTTAGGCGCAGCCCATTTGGAATAATAAAGGATGACACTTTGAGACTTAATGATGTAATTACTGACTGCATTAATCTTAAATTAAGTGGAACTGCAACAGATAATGTTATTCAATGCTTCGGTGGCAATATACTGAGGAAAGAAAAGCCAGTTTTGGCAATTGAAGTTTCGAGCAAAGAAATATTGCTATGGATGATGCAAGGAGCAACGGATGTACATGTTTATATCAGCGCAGGTACTTTTCATGTAAATGCAATGTATGCACCAACTGTCCGCTTTCCAGCAGCCAGAATTTATTTTATGAAGTCAAAAGACCTTTTCTGGGTTGGCCATATTGGCGTTTATCTCGAACAACACGGAATCAAACTCACTCCAGTAGATGATGCCAATTTCTCAAAGCTCATTGATGATACGGGGTATGTACAACGTTATAAGCCGTGGTACGAAAAAAGGAAAGCTGACTCGAGATTATTCGATGGTCTGCTGGGAGGGCGGCTTAAGAATACTGCTGTAGATCAAGCTATATGGCTGTCCTCCAATGGAAAGTGCTTGGTTTGTGGTGAAAAAACCGATCGCATGGCGACCACTACTGTATGGGGGAAGTCAGGGATGATGATTGGTATGCAGTTGTGTTTGACACACGAAGAGGAATCTCAGAAGCAATCAATTCTTCTCAATTATCTCTCGAATCATTTGGGTGGAAAAGTTATGTTCTCAAATATGCGTCCATTGACTACTGAAGAGATGCTTGAGCAGACCTGCGAAATACTTAAGGTAAATTTCAACTGCACTATCATGAAAGTTGTAGGGGAAACTGTAACCGCCCGAAGACCGTCGGGGATCACCGTAGTAATCAGACACCAATCTCCGTCGAATTATGCCTATATAATAATGACCTCTGAAGGAAAGCAGTTGTCCAGGGTCGATTCAGCCGATCATCACCAAGTCCCTTACGGCCCTGATCATGTACATTTCGATCTGCGTAAATCTAAAAAAAATGTTGTCGAGACAAGCTTTACATACGGACATATTTGTCTGGATATGAAACTGCTTTTAAAACTGATCCAAGAGGCTGAAGATAAATTATAAGGTGATCCGGAGATACTGCTGAGGTCAGAATCATCGGCTTTACAACATATTCGCATCTTTGGGATGGATATGATTGTAACATTGCCTTTTTGAAACAGGTGTTACATAGCTAAAACAAGCTTTCTGATCTTTTTTGCCTTTTCAAAATGGTCCAATTTCATTTCCATAATCCACCAGTGCGCAACTTCCATAAGCAGTTCAGGATCGTCATTTTTATTAGCAAAAAAAGCATAAAACGAAAGCCCAACATCGCTTCCCTTAGAGGCGATTTTTACATCACAGATCCTGATGATTTTTTCCTTCATTCCTTGTCGCATGCCATCTCCTTAACTCTTTTCATTTGCTGATTTAAAAAAAGCCGTAAGCAGTTATCTGCTTACGGCTTTCGGATAGGTGATGATTCTCTGACAATCAGGCCGCTTTCACGGCCCTGATTTTTTTCGTTTCCGCCGCATCGGATTCTGGTTTATCCGCTGCAGCTGGGGCAGTGACATCGGGAAGCTTGCTGGTACGCAGAATATGCTGCACGGTCTCTTTCTGCTCGGCGAGATACAGACCAAGATTTTCAGCCTGCGTTTCGTCCATCTGCATTCCGCTTTGCAACAGCCAGTCGGTGAACGCGTCGGCCATATCGAGCAGCTTGTCGTGAGCGTCAGCCTCTTTCTTACTGGCAAATGTCATTTTCTCTTCACCTTTCCTTACGACAACAAATTTTGTTTCAACAGCCATCGTGCACCTCTCTATACTGTATTTATATACAGTATAGCAGCAACAGATCGACGTTGCAGCAAAATATGCATTACTGGCGAAATTGCTGTGTTTCCGGGCCACCCATGCTGCGCCGCCATGCCCCAGGAGCCTGGCCATACTGACGCTTGAAGCTGCGGTTGAAGGACTGCTGGGAGTCAAAGCCCAGGGCGATCGCCACGTTCAGAATCGGTTCGTCGCTGTGGGTTAACCGTTCAACCGATTTTTGCAGCTTCCGCGCACGAATATACCCGGCGAGGGGATAGCCCGTGTGTTCTTTAAACAGGCGCTGCAGGTGCCATTTTGAATAGCCGGATCGCCTGGCGACGGTCTCAATGTCCAGACGACTGTCCAGGTTGTTGTCGATCCAGTCGAGTAAATCGTGCATAAATGCGCCAGTGTTCATCTGATTACCCCCACGCAGCGTAGCAAAAAGTATCTTTGTCAGTTGCATTTAAAGGTGGCGTGTTTTTCCGTTAATTGCAAGTTTTATTGTTGCATTTAAATCCCTGTCCGAAACGGGTCTTTTCACATCGACACAAATAGCACATAAAGTGCAACAATTATTCTTGCACTTAGTTAAGCGCCTTCCTACAATCGCCGCGATAGTGTACTCGCAACTGTTACAGTTTTGTGGCGATGAACGACACAAATGGCCTTAAGCCAGCTACCGGACAAAGGAAGTGGCGCGGCGCCTCCCGCTGCGTCTTGCCCGGCAGCTACAATTACCGGAATAAAAATAATGAGCCTGCAAAAAACCTGGGGAAACGTTTATCTGAGCGCGCTGGGGGGGATGTTGATCTCCGCGCTGCTCGTCGGATGTGATAACAGCGTCGCGCAAAACGCTGCGCCACCCGCACCCACCGTCAGTGCTGCTGACGTGGTCGTGAAATCCATCAGCCAGTGGGATAGTTTTAACGGCCGGATTGAAGCGGTGGAAAGCGTTCAGCTGCGCCCGCGCGTCTCCGGCTACATTGATAAAGTGAATTACACCGACGGCCAGGAAGTGAAAAAGGGCGAGGTGCTATTCACCATTGATGACCGAACCTACCGCGCCGCGCTGGAACAGGCGCAGGCGAACCTGGCGAGGGCCAAAACGCAGGCCAGCCTGGCGCAAAGTGAGGCTAACCGTACCGATAAGCTTATCGCTTCTCACCTGGTCTCCCGGGAAGAGTGGGAGCAGCGTCGCTCGGCCGCCGTTCAGGCGCAGGCCGACATTCGCGCCGCGCAGGCGGCGGTAGACGCAGCGCAGCTCAACCTGGACTTCACTAAAGTGACCGCGCCTATCGATGGCCGCGCCAGCCGGGCGTTGATCACCAGCGGTAATCTGGTCACCGCGGGCGATACCGCCAGCGTGCTCACCACGCTGGTCTCGCAGAAGACGGTTTACGTCTATTTCGATGTGGATGAGTCGACCTATCTTCACTATCAAAACCTCGCCCGCAGCGGGCAGGGGGCGTCCAGCAATCATATGGCGCTGCCGGTTGAGATTGGCCTGACGGGCGAGGAAGGCTATCCCCATCAGGGCAAAGTGGATTTCCTGGACAACCAGCTCACGCCGAGTACCGGCACCATCCGCATGCGCGCGCTTCTGGATAACTCCCAACGTCAGTTCACACCGGGGCTGTTTGCCCGCGTACGCCTGCCGGGGAGCGCGGCATTCAAAGCCACGCTTATCGACGACAAAGCGGTGCTGACCGATCAGGATCGCAAATACGTCTACATCGTGGATAAAGAGGGGAAAGCCCAGCGCCGTGACATTACGCCGGGGCGTCTGGCAGACGGTTTACGCATCGTGCGGCAGGGGCTGAACCCTGGCGACAAAGTCATCGTCGAGGGTTTACAAAAAGTGTTTATGCCGGGAATGCCGGTTAACGCCAAAACCGTTGCCATGACCGCCAGCGCCGCCCTCAACTGATCCCTTGACCTGAGAATCCAACCCATGGACTTTTCCCGCTTTTTCATCGACAGGCCGATTTTTGCCGCCGTCCTGTCGATTCTGATTTTTATCACAGGATTGATCGCCATCCCGCTGCTGCCGGTGAGCGAATATCCTGACGTCGTGCCGCCAAGCGTTCAGGTGCGCGCGGAGTACCCGGGCGCCAACCCGAAAGTGATTGCCGAGACCGTGGCGACGCCGCTGGAAGAGGCGATCAACGGCGTTGAGAATATGATGTACATGAAATCCGTCGCGGGCTCGGACGGCGTGCTGGTCACCACCGTGACCTTCCGTCCGGGGACTGACCCGGATCAGGCGCAGGTTCAGGTGCAAAACCGCGTCGCGCAGGCCGAGGCGCGTCTGCCGGAAGACGTGCGTCGTCTGGGCATTACCACCCAGAAACAGTCGCCGACGCTGACGCTGGTGGTGCATCTGTTTTCGCCCAACGGTAAGTACGACTCCCTGTACATGCGTAACTACGCCACCCTGAAGGTGAAGGATGAGCTGGCGCGTCTGCCTGGCGTGGGTCAGATCCAGATCTTCGGCTCGGGCGAATACGCGATGCGCATCTGGCTGGATCCGAATAAAGTGGCGGCGCGCGGGCTGACCGCCTCGGATGTGGTGACGGCGATGCAGGAGCAGAACGTTCAGGTGTCCGCCGGTCAGCTTGGCGCCGAGCCGCTGCCGAAAGAGAGCGATTTCCTGATCTCCATTAACGCCCAGGGCCGTCTGCATACTGAAGAAGAGTTTGGCAATATCGTTCTGAAAACCACGCAGGATGGTACGGTTGTCCGCCTGCGCGACGTGGCGCGAATTGAGATGGGCTCCGGCAGCTATGCGCTGCGTTCTCAGCTGAACAATAAAGACGCGGTCGGGATTGGTATCTTCCAGTCGCCGGGGGCGAACGCCATCGACTTGTCTAACGCGGTGCGCGCCAAAATGGACGAACTGTCCACGCGTTTCCCGGACGATATGAAGTGGGCGGCACCTTACGATCCGACGGTCTTTGTGCGTGATTCCATCCGGGCGGTCGTACAAACGCTGCTGGAAGCGGTCGTGCTGGTGGTGCTGGTGGTGATCCTGTTCCTGCAAACCTGGCGCGCGTCAATCATTCCGCTGATCGCGGTGCCGGTGTCGGTGGTGGGTACCTTCAGCATCCTCTACCTGCTGGGCTTCTCGCTCAACACCCTGAGTTTGTTCGGGCTGGTATTGGCCATCGGTATCGTGGTGGATGACGCCATCGTGGTGGTGGAAAACGTCGAGCGAAATATTGAAGAGGGGCTTGCACCGCTTGCGGCGGCGCATCAGGCGATGCGTGAGGTCTCCGGGCCGATTATCGCGATTGCGCTGGTGCTGTGCGCGGTGTTTGTGCCGATGGCGTTTCTCTCGGGCGTGACCGGTCAGTTTTACAAGCAGTTTGCGGTGACGATCGCCATCTCCACGGTGATCTCCGCCATCAACTCGCTGACGCTCTCTCCGGCGCTGGCGGCCCTGCTGTTAAAACCGCACGGCGCGCCGAAAGATTTGCCGACCCGGCTTATCGACCGACTGTTCGGCTGGCTTTTCCGTCCGTTTAACCGCTTCTTCCACCGCAGCTCGAACGGCTATCAGGGGCTGGTGGGTAAAACCCTCGGACGTCGCGGCGCGGTGTTCGCAGTCTACCTGCTGCTGCTCTGCGCGGCGGGCGTGATGTTTAAAGCGGTACCCGGCGGGTTTATTCCGACGCAGGATAAGCTGTACCTGATTGGCGGTGTGAAAATGCCGGAAGGCTCTTCGCTGGCGCGCACCGACGCGGTGATCCGCAAAATGAGCGAAATCGGGATGAATACCGAAGGCGTGGACTATGCGGTGGCGTTCCCGGGGCTGAATGCCCTGCAGTTCACCAACACGCCGAATACCGGGACGGTGTTCTTTGGCCTGAAGCCGTTCGACCAGCGTAAGCATTCCGCGGCGGAAATTAACGCGGAGATCAACGCGAAAATCGCGCAAATCCAGGAGGGCTTTGGCTTCTCCATCCTGCCGCCGCCGATTTTAGGGCTGGGTCAGGGGTCGGGTTATTCCCTGTACATTCAGGATCGCGCCGGTCTGGGCTATGGTGCGCTGCAAAACGCGGTGAACACCATGTCCGGGGCGATTATGCAGACGCCGGGGATGCATTTCCCGATCTCCACCTACCAGGCAAACGTTCCGCAGCTGGACGTGCAGGTTGACCGTGATAAGGCGAAAGCGCAGGGCGTGTCGCTGACCGATCTTTTCGGGACGCTGCAAACCTATCTCGGCTCGTCGTACGTGAATGACTTTAACCAGTTCGGCCGTACCTGGCGCGTGATGGCGCAGGCGGACGGGCAGTTTCGCGACAGCGTGGAAGATATCGCGAACTTACGCACCCGCAATAGCCAGGGCGAAATGGTGCCGATTGGCAGTATGGTGAATATCACGACCACCTACGGGCCGGACCCGGTGATTCGCTACAATGGCTACCCGGCGGCGGATCTGATTGGCGATGCCGACCCGCGTGTGCTTTCGTCCACGCAGGCGATGACGCAACTGGCGGGTATGTCTAAGCAGATCCTGCCAAACGGGATGAATATTGAATGGACGGACCTGAGCTTCCAGCAGGCCACGCAGGGCAATACGGCGCTGATCGTCTTCCCGGTCGCGGTGCTGCTGGCGTTCCTGGTGCTGGCTGCGCTGTACGAAAGCTGGACGCTGCCGCTGGCGGTGATCCTCATCGTGCCGATGACGATGCTCTCCGCACTGTTTGGCGTCTGGCTGACCGGTGGCGATAACAACGTGTTCGTGCAGGTGGGGCTGGTGGTCCTGATGGGGCTGGCCTGTAAAAATGCCATTCTTATCGTGGAGTTTGCCCGCGAGCTGGAAATCCAGGGGAAAGGGATCATGGAGGCCGCGCTGGAGGCGTGCCGCCTGCGTTTACGCCCGATTGTGATGACCTCCATCGCCTTTATTGCCGGGACCATTCCGCTGATCCTCGGCCACGGCGCGGGGGCAGAAGTGCGCGGCGTCACCGGGATCACCGTCTTCTCCGGGATGCTAGGCGTGACGCTGTTTGGCCTGTTCCTGACGCCGGTGTTCTACGTGACGCTGCGTAAGTTCGTGACGCGCGGGAAAAAAGAGGAAAGGGACGTTCTGCCAGCGTAAGGACGTTGCAGCTAATAAAAAACCGCCTTCACAGTGAAGGCGGTTTTTTTTGTACCAGGTAAATTATTACGACGTTTTTTGATACTGGGCGATAAGATCGGGGAGCGGATCCCATCCGCTGCTGTCGGCGTTTTTCACCGCTTCCAGCGCGCTTGCCACGGTGTGGCGGGCCAGTACGGCTAACGACGCCTGCTCGGCCTCTTCGGAAATTGATTTAAAGTACCAACACGCGTTAGCGCTGACCACGCAGCGGGCCGGGACGTCAGGGCGCGACGCCCACAGTTTTTTATCTTCGATGACCGAAAGGTAGATATCGCGCAGGGTGATCTCTTCCGGCGGGCGACCAAGATGAATGGAGCCATTGCGGCCAAGCGTTGAGACGATAATGCCGTCACGCGTGAGCGGAACCATTAATTTGCGGATGAAGCTCGGGTTCGCTTCCAGGCCGTAGGCCAGAATCGCACTCGTTGAACGTTCGCCCAATTGCTCCGCCATCGCTACGCTGAGAACCATCTGCAAAGCTGTCGGGAAGCGGTAATCTAACATTTTTGTATCCTGGGTTGCGGTGAATCTTGTTCTTTTTGGCACCGCAAAGGTGAATAAGCAATAAACAACAATATAACAAATACGGTTTTTTTTTTGAAGCAATCTGCGGCATTTGCGATCAAACACCCTGTTCTGGTTTAGCTAAACGTGCGATTGGGGAAGTCAACCGTCACCATCAGGCCGCCTTCAGCGGATGTACTCAGGTTAACGCGGCTGTTGTGCTGCTGCGCCACCGCTTTGACGATGGCAAGCCCCAGACCGCTTCCGCTTTGCATCTGATTCGGGTCGCGGAAAAAACGGTCGAACACGCGTTCCCGCAGTTCAGGCGGAATACCGGGCCCCGCATCCGAGACACGCAGCTGCGTGCAGCCATCGAGTGTGCGTACGTCGACCTGAATCCGCCCCCCTTCAGGACTGTACTTCACCGCATTCTCAATCAGGTTATCAATCAGCGACACCAGGCGTTCCCTGACGCCCGCGATCAAGATGTCATCCTGCGAGAAGAACTCCAGCTCAATCCTGCGCGCAGAGGCTAGCGGCTCCAGCTCGGCCATGCGCTCCTGAATGAGTGTTGTCAGCGGTACTGGCTCCATCTCGGTGTCAATGCGCGCTTCGCTGTGCATCATCAGCAGCAGCTGATTGACGAGACGCGCAGCACGGCTGTTGCTGCGAATTACCCCCGCAAGCAGCTCCTGTTGGCTCTCGCTGATGACCCAGGACTGCAGCGCCTCCACGTTGATGCGCATCGCTGCGAGGGGAGTACGCAGCTCGTGCGCCGCATCGGCAATGAAAACCCGTTCCCGCTCAGCGCTTTCACGCACCCTGGCAAGGAAATCATTGATCGCATCCACCATCTGGCGAAGCTCCCTGTGCCTGGGAACGGCTTTTAGGGGCGAGAGATCGTCAGGCGTGCGTAACGTAATTTCATTGACCACCCTGTTCCAGGGGCGCATCGCAACGCGGATCGACAGCCACGCGGGAAACAGCAGAAAAGGGAAGCAGACCAGCAGCGGCAGGATGTAGTAACCCCGCGAGTTCAGGTAGATAAAGAAGTTCCAGCCACTGGCTGGCGTGAAGAGGGTGACCTCCACGTCGGAATGAGGGGATTTAAGGGTGCGGCTGGTCCAGGTACGATCGTCACTCTGAACGCGATCCAGTTCTCCGAACCGGGTGTTTGTTATCCCCGCAGGCGCGCCGTCGGAGGCAAAAATAACTGCATTGTTCTTGCGCACGATAAGGTTAATCGACAGCACGGGATCTTCACCGCCGCCATAGCCTTCGCGCAGCGCCTGGCTAAAGGCTTCGAGCACCGCGGTGCGATCCTGCGGGCGTTCGTCCATCCGCTCAACCAGGGTAAAAAGGGTTTCGTAGGTTTTACTGCCCGTGAGGATGGGAGGACTGCGCAGGTCCTCCCACAGAATGAAGGTTAAAAAAAGACACCACAGCAGCGTAAGCAACAGCATCTGGGCGATGATAATTCGCCGCACCAGCGTGGCGTGGCGCAGGTGGGACCAAAAGTTTCGCATTAACCGGTCACCCTCTGGACAGAGACGGTATCAATGACATACCCGACGCCCCGCACCGTTCGCACGTAACCGTCGCCAATTTTTCGCCGCAAATTACCCATATGCACATCGAGCGCATTACTGAGGTTTTCTTTGTTGCCGAAGATCCTTTCTTCCAGGAACCGGCGCGTTAGCACGCGGTCAGCGCGCAGCATCAACGTTTCAAGCAGGGCGTATTCACTGGCCGTCAGGTCAACGTGGCGCGCGCTCACCGTCACGCGACGCGTCGGCACATGAAGCGACAGCCCGCGAATTTCTATTGCCTCATTTTCAAAACCGTAACTGCGTCGCGCAAGGGCTCTCACTCTTGCCAGCAGCTCGGCGAGAACAAAGGGCTTGACGAGATAGTCGTCTGCACCCGCATCCAGCCCGTACAGGCGATCCTGTAGCGTTCCTCGCGCCGTCAGGATGATAACGGGGATGCCCTTAAGCTGCTGGCGCAAACGCGTCATCAGGCTCATGCCATCGCCATCGGGCAGCCCTAAGTCGAGTAAAACAAGCTCAGGCACGCAGACGTCAAGCTGATGCAGCGCATCCTCTTTCCGGCGAACCCATATAACGTCAAAGCCTTGATCGGAGAGGGCGATACGTACGCCATTGCCGAGATCCAGGTCGTCTTCAATAAGTAGAATTTTCACAGTGGTAACTGTATCGGCAGTGAATGAAGAACATCTTAAGAAAAAAACGGTATCAGTAAATTTGTCCGGTTTACAGCACCCGCGCGCTTCAGCGTTTCTTCATTTTCGGCTCATAAGAACCTTAGGGTCACGCTTCAAAATGGGCGTTCTGGCGTTTAACCGCTTCATCGTCATCATTTGCATCCATAAGGACGTCCTTAATGAGAAACATCGAACTGCGTCATCCGTTCCCCCATTTATTCCCGGGCCGCAGCCTGAAAAACATCGTGCCGGGCGTCGTGCTGGCGTTACTGGCCACACCGCTACTGGCGGCAGAGCAGAGCCAGGGTAACGTATTAACTCTCGGGGGCGGGGTGGACGTCGCGCCACGCTACTCGGGTTCGGATAAAACCCGCGTCAGCGCGGCTCAGGTGGTGGATTATTCCATGGCTAACGGCTTTTTTATCGGCACCACGCGGGGTATCGGTTACGGCAACAATCTGGGTAACCTGGATTACAGCGCAGCGCTCAGCTACCGCACAGGCCGTAAAGATAAAGACGTGAGCAGCGATTCGATCAGCTCCGGCAGCGACGAGCTACGTGGAATGGGCGAGATAAAAGGCTCGGCTATCGTGATGCCTGGTTTGGGTTACAAGGTAACCGACTGGCTTAATCTGCAGGTGCAGGGTGAGATCCCGGTTTCTGAGAGAGACAACGGTGAGGCGGTGCATTTTGGTATTTCCAGCCCGCTCTATATTTCACCGAATAACGCAGTCACGCTGGCGCTGATCGGCAGTTGGGGATCTGACAAATATATGCAGACCTACTACGGCGTCAGTGCCGCCCAGTCGGCGGCATCCGGGTTTGCCCGCCATGACGCCGGTGCCGGAATTTATGCGTACTCGCTGAATCTTGACTGGACCCACAGGCTCACCTCGCGCTGGAGCGTGCTTGCCGCCGCGGGCGTGACGCAGCTGACGGGAGATGCTGCCGATAGCCCGATTGTGCATCGTAAGACGTCGCCTACGGGGAGTCTGAAGGTGACGTACAGTTTTTGAGTGTGGGTTGTGGCGGCTTGTGGTTTTGAGGGCGCAATACGGTAATTTAAGCCGCTCCGGTTTCGATGGCGGGGCGGCCTATCACACAACAGAAAATGCGATATTGTACTGGCCTGAAACCGCGACGGCCGTGGCCGTCAGACTGGGCGATAACGATCTCATCGAGGTCATTGCACCCTATGCTCTTAATGACCGGTTTGAGCTGCGTTTAAGACCGACGCCCGTATTTGAGCGGGAAAAGTATGATGTCTTTAGGCGACGAGTAGATGAGAAACGTTGGCTAGCGCGTTATCCTCAGTTGCAGCACATCACTGATCATCGTCGATGTTTTGTAGCAAGTCTGTGTGTTGGATGGACATTATTTTATTAAAGGTTTGGCGGAAAGAAGAGGGATGAGAGAAGAGGGAAGTTGCGAGGGGTGTAGGTCTGGTGTGAGCGAGGAGCGGAAGTTAGTCAATTATTTCCGATGGTTTTTCATTCTCGGGCGACCAATACCCACCGCTGCCATGGTAAGTTTCAGCACCTAATACAAACTTAGTTCCACAGTGCCTACAAACAAAATGGTAATCGACGATATCGCCCCATATCATCTTTTCAGCACACTCTTGAAAGCTGTATTGATTCCAGTCATCCGTCGCATCAATTTCGGCCAGAACCCCTTCGCTGAGCGCATTCTTTGCAATACGGATTGCTTTACGTAATTGTTCAGGTTGGCGGATAACGTATTTAACACATAAATCCAGGCACCGATCGCAACTCATTAAACAGCCTCCATGATGATATGTTGGCGTGGTTTACCACTATAAGCCAATCAAATTATTCACAACTTCTTCTATGGTGAACTTCTGAATTGATGTTAGCAACGTCCGCTTCTGGCACTAAGCGGACAATCTTCTGGGCTTAACTTTTTCTCAAGACTCCTCATACCGAACCACAAACCTGTTAGATCATCGGCTCCCGGGCTGTCGATTCCACCCATCCGTCGTCCGCGTGCAGCACGGCAGCATCCGGCAGGGACCACCCCGGCTAAGCAGTAGTTTTTGAACTATGTTTAACACCAGTCAGAATATCATAATAGTTAAGTGTTTATACGGCCCGAGCGGCGGGGCCTCGTCCGGAGCATTTGAAAGCCAGAACCTCACTTAAAAGTGTGCCAACATTTCGCGGGTAATATTAATCTCCGGAGAATAAGGTGTTCGGAAAGTATTTTTTAAGCTACATGCCGGGCCTGCAAAATTTGTTAGCCTACGATAAAAGCTGGCTAAAACATGATGTTAAAGCCGGGTTATCCGTCGCGGCTGTCGCGCTACCGGTTGCGATTGCTTATGCGGAGCTGGCGGGTGTTGGGGCCATAGTCGGGCTGTATTCCTGCGTTTTACCGATGATAGCCTATGCACTGTTTGGCTCTTCACGTCAGCTTATTGTGGGCCCTGATGCCACGACCTGTGCGGTGATTGCGGCCGTGGTGTTTCCTCTTTCGGCGGGAAATCCTGAACTGCACTGGCAACTGACGATCGTCATGACGTTGATGATGGGCGGATGGTGCCTGCTTGCCAGTAAATTTCGCCTCGGCGCGCTTGCCGATCTGCTTTCTCATCCCATTCTTACCGGTTTGCTGAATGGCGTAGCCGTGACGATTATTGTCGGGCAAATCGGCAAGGTTTTAGGGATCAAGCTTGATGAGGCGCAGGTTATCGAGAAAATCATCGCCTTGCCAGGCCGCATTTCAGACAGCCATTTTTTAACCGCAGGAATATCACTTTTAACGCTCGCTATTTTAATGGCTATCAAAACGTACCGCAGCCACTGGCCCGCACCTTTGATTGCCATTGTTCTGACAACGTTACTGGTCTGGGGGACATCTGCACAACAGTACGGTATTGCCACCATTGGGGGAGACGGTTTCCAGCCTGGTTTGCCCGTTGTTCACTGGGAGACGTTCCAGCCTGGTCCGATGCGTGATTTGGTGATCCCGGCGCTGAACCTGGCGTTGGTCAGCTTTGTCAGTCTGATGCTGACCGCCCGCAGTTTCGCCGCGAAAAATGGCTATGAAATTAACGCGGATGCCGAGTTCCGGGCGCTGGGTATTGCGAACCTGATGGCGGGATTATCTCAGGGGTTTGCTATCAGTGGCGCCGATTCCCGGACCGCGGTGAATGATTCAGTTGGGGGGAAAAGCCAGCTGGTTTCCGTGGTCGCCGCCTTAATCATCGGTATCGTCGTGGTCTTTTTCACTCAGCCATTACAATTTATTCCGGTTTCGGCGTTAGGGATTGTTCTAATGTATGCATCGTGGTCATTGATTGATTTACGTGGGCTTTGGAACCTGAGACGGCGAAATAAACAGGCCTTTCGCCTGGCCTTCTTCACGTTTGGCTGTGTGTTAATTATCGGCGTTATCCAGGGGATCGGCCTCGCGGTGTTGCTTGGCCTGTTACAGTTCCTGCGTACCGTCTTTCGTCCCTCCGAGCACTTACTGGGCACTGACGAAGATGGCATGATTCACTCATTAGGTAATACCACCGATATTAAAATGGTCCCGGGCGTCCTGATGTATCGGTTTAACTCACCGTTGACCTATTTTAATGTGGCTTATTTTAAACGCCGGGTATTGAACTTAGTTGATGGTGCAGCATTACAGCCTAAATGGGTGATTATTGATGCCGTGGCTTGCTTCACCTATTCAGACATCAGTGTTCTGGCAACCATAAATGAGTTAAAGCGCGACCTCAAAGCTCGGCAGGTTACGTTAATCCTGGCGGGCAGGAAAACGGAATTAACGCGCTGGTTTAAAGACAGTCGGCCAACAATGAATGATGATGACATGATTCTGGCACCAGACCTCTATCTGGCACTCCGGTTCATTCAAAGCAAAGAGAGTGCGAGTGAATCGGGTGGAGAGGTATAAACCAAACCCAGGCTTGCCCGCCAGTTGCGAGCAAGCCGTACCCCTTAGCGATACAGCGTCTTTTCCGCAACCGGAACAAGCAACGCGGAACGCCAGTCCGCCAGCGTCAGCTGCGCGAGCTTGCCCAGCGCGGTATAAAACGGATGCCCGGCGTTGTCGACAAACACCGAGAGGAAACGGGTACTCCACGGCAGCAGATGCCAGGCCAGGAGCCGATCGCACTCCGCTTCGCGGCCATTCTCGGCCAGCCACGCCGCCAGCAGCAGCAGGGTACCGAAATGATCTTCCGGTTCATTTTGCTGCATCTCAAAAGCAATGCCGTTTTCTCGCATCCACTGGCGCAGCGCGAGGGTCGAGTCGCCAAACAGCACCGATTCGCGGTCCAGCCAGACGGAGCCCCACGGCGGTGCGGGCAGGGCATAAGGGCCAATAAACAGCCGTTGCCAGGCGTCTGTCAGCGGCTCATCGGCTGGGGTGGCAAAGGTTTCGGCAAGGGGCTGCAGCGTTTCCGGTGGCAGCGGCCAGTCCTGAACCCAGTCGCCAGCGGTAAGGGCCTGCACCAGCGGCGCGGCCTGCTCGCTGTCGGGTGAAAAATAAAACAGCGCGCCCAGTACGCGGGCGCTGAACGCGAACGATTCACGCTGTGAGACGTCTTTCATTAAACCTTCCTTGCTCGCGCGGATTGCGCTCGCGCGGCTGTGTTAACCAAGAATACTGACCGTATAAGAAACCACGATCGTGCTAAACCTTTTCGATCTGTACCAGATTGGTGTGCTGCGGGTTGCCTTTTGCCAGCGGTGACGGGCGGTGCGTGGTCAGGGTATTGATGCATGATCCGTGGTCAATACGATCGCCGCTCATATTGGCGTCGTGCCAGGCGCCCTGGCCCATGGCGCTCACGCCGGGCATGATGCGCGGTGTGACTTTCGCTTCAATTCGCACCTCACCGCGTTCGTTAAAGACGCGCACCGTATCGCCGTTCTTAATGCCGCGTTTTTCGGCATCGACCGGGTTAATCCATACCTCCTGCCGACAGGCCGCTTTCAGCACGTCGATGTTGCCATAGCTTGAGTGGGTACGGGCTTTGAAGTGGAAGCTAAACAGCTGCAGCGGGAACTGCTCGCGTTCGGGCGCGTCCCAGCCGTCAAAGGTCGAGGCGTAGACGGGCAGCGGGCTGATGGTTTCATCATTTTCCAGCTCCCAGGTGGCGGCAATCTCCGCGAGTTTGCTGGAGTAAATTTCAATCTTGCCCGACGGCGTTTTCAGCGGATTGGCTTCCGGGTTCTCGCGGAATTTTTTATAGGCTACAAAGTGCCCGTTCGGATCTTTGCGCTTATAAATGCCCATTTTTTTCAGCTCGTCATAGGAGGGCAGTGTGGGGTCTTTTTCGAGCATTTTGGCATACAGGTACTGCAGCCACTGCTCCTGCGTACGTCCTTCGGTGAATTTCTGATGAATATCCGGTCCAAGGCGTTTCGCCACTTCACTCATGATCCAGTAGATGGGCTTGCGCTCAAACTTCGGCGCGGTCACGGGCTGGAGGAAAATCAGGTAGCCCATGTTCCCGGCGTAATCGTTCGGAATGATGTCTTCCTGCTCAACGGTCATGAGATCCGGCAGCAGGATATCGGCATATTTCGCTGATGAGGTCATAAAGTTGTCGATGACGACAATCATTTCGCACTTGCTTTCATCCTGCAGGATATCGTGGGTTTTATTGATATCGGAGTGCTGGTTGATGAGGGTATTACCCGCGTAGTTCCAGATGAACTTAATCGGCACGTCCAGCTTATCTTTCCCGCGCACGCCGTCGCGCAGGGCGGTCATTTCCGGTCCACGAGCGATGGCATCCGTCCAGCTGAAGCAGGAAATTTGCGTTTTGACCGGGTTGTCCGGCAGCGGCATACGTTCGATAGTGATGGTGTATGTCGACTCACGCGCGCCGCTGTTACCGCCGTTGATCCCCACGTTTCCGGTGAGGATAGGCAGCATCGCGATCGCGCGGGCGGTCAGTTCACCGTTTGCCTGGCGCTGGGGTCCCCAACCCTGGCAGATGTAAGCCGGTTTGGCGGAGCCGATTTCACGGGCAAGCTTAACAATGCGATCGGCGGGTATGCCCGTAATGCGGGAAGCCCACTCAGGGGTTTTCGCGGTCTTGTCATCGCCCTGGCCGAGAATATACGCTTTGTAGTGGCCGTTAGCGGGTGCGCCTTCCGGCAGCGTTTTCTCATCATAGCCCACGCAGTATTTATCCAGGAACGGCTGGTCGACCAGGTTTTCGGCGATCAATACCCACGCAATACCGGCTACCAGCGCGGCATCGGTACCCGGACGGATGGGGATCCATTCATCTTCGCGGCCAGCGGCGGTGTCGGTGTAGCGCGGGTCGATGACGATCATGCGCGCACTGGATCGCTCGCGAGCCTGCTCCAGATAGTACGTAATCCCGCCACCGCTCATGCGCGTTTCCGCCGGGTTATTGCCAAACATCACCACCAGTTTGGTGTTTTCGATGTCAGACGTGCTGTTGCCGTCGTTGCTGCCGTAGGTGTAGGGCATCGCACAGGCGATTTGTGCCGTGCTGTAGGTGCCGTAGTGGCTCAGGAAACCGCCGTAGCAGTTCATCAGGCGCGCCACCAGTGAAGCATAAGGGGAGGAACGGGTAATATTGCCGCCGACAATGCCGGAAGAGTAGTTGATGTAAACCGCTTCGTTGCCGTATTTGGCCACGACATCTTTCAGGCTGGCAGTGAGGGTATTGAGGGCTTCATCCCAGGTGATGCGCTCGAATTTGCCTTCACCGCGCTTACCCACCCGTTTCATCGGGTAGTTCAGACGGTCAGGATGATTAATACGGCGGCGAATAGAACGTCCGCGCAGGCAGGCGCGCACCTGATGGTTACCGTAAATATCGTCACCGGTATTATCCGTTTCGACCCAGTACACTTCGTCGTCACGGACGTGCAGACGCAATGCACAGCGGCTGCCGCAGTTAACCGAGCAGGCGCCCCAGACCACTTTATCTTCGGCAGCGTTCATGGCGTTTTGCATGGCCGCGGCGGCACGTTTCACGCCAAAGGGCAACGACAAACCGCCGGCGGCAAGCGCCAGAGAACCAATGGCTGTAGATTTTACGAGTGTTCGACGGCTAATACCGCCGTGATGTTCACTATCGGACATGGCTCACCCCATCATTATAATTGCGTATTATTTTTCCCGTTATTACAACCGGGCTAATGATGGGGTGAGTGTTACTGATTTGGGGGGATTAGATCTTAATCCTCATCAAATCAACGGGAATTGCAGGAAAATTACTGCGGTTCAGTCGGCGTGGAGTCCTGGCCGCCTGCCGCCGATCCGCTGCCTGTGCGGGTATAAAGGATTTTAAAGGTATCGTTAGCGCAATGACCCACCACCTGTGCATCCGGCAGGTCGGCCTGATCGTTCGGTACAATGTTCAGCGTAAAACCGGACTCCGGCACGCCGTTGTTGATGATTTTTTGCTGAATGTCGCTTTTCACACGCTCGCAGGAATCCGGTGCCGCCAGCGCGGCCGTTGAGGCACTCATTAACAGCAGGGCGGTAATCCAGGGTAACCGTTTCATCTGTAGCTCCTTTTCTCTGTGTAGAGATTAATTTTAGCAGGCTTCGTGTAAACAACTGTATTTGCTAATATGATTGGGAATAATCTCCCTGTACGGAAATGAATGTGAAGAAATACGCAGCGATAACGCTACTGGCAGCAGCACTGGTGGGATGCGATAACAACTCCGCGCCGCTGTCGTTTACGCCCGAGATGGCGAGTTTTTCCAACGAGTTTGATTTTGATCCCCTGCGCGGCCCGGTTAAAGACTTTACCCAGACTCTGTTCAACGAAAAGGGCGAAGTGTCCAAACGGGTCACCGGCACCGTATCGGCAGAAGGGTGTTTTGATACGCTGGAGCTGCACGACCTGGAGGCCAATACCGGCGTGGCGCTGGTACTGGATGCCAATTACTACCTTGATGCGGAAACCCAGCAGCGAAAAGTGAAGCTGCAGGGGAAATGCCAGCTGGCCGAACTGCCGTCAGCCGGGGTGACGTGGGATACCGACGACAACGGGTTTGTGGTGGCGGCCCACGGCAAAGAGATGGAAGTGAAGTATCGCTACGATGCCGATGGCTACCCGCTGGGCAAAACCACCATTTCCGGGGATCAGCATCTGTCCGTCCAGTCGACGCCGTCTAAGGATCTGCGCAAAAGAATGGACTACTCGGCAGTCAGCATGCTGAACGACAAACCGCTGGGTAACGTGAAGCAGAGCTGCGACTACGACCGACACAACAACCCGGTAAGCTGCGACCTGATCATCACGGACGATAGCGTCAAGCCCGCCGTTGAGCGCAAATACACCATCAAAAATACGATTGAATACTACTGAGAATAAAACCGCGCAGGTTACTGCGCGGTCGGTTTCAGCAGGCTGGCGCCTGACGGTTTGTGACCGGCCAGGTGCTGATGCTGGAAAATGCACATGCGGATGGTGTTACGGTATTCACCGTTGATAAAGAACTCGTGAATCAGCTCGCCTTCCACCTTAAAGCCCAGCTTGCGGTAGATATGGATCGCTTTCTCGTTCTCTTTATCCACAATCAGGTAAAGCTTGTAGAGATTCAGAACGTTGAATCCGTAATCCATTGCCAGCTTCGCCGCCCGTGAGGCAAGGCCTTTACCCTGATGCTCAGGGGAAATAATGATCTGGAACTCCGCCCGGCGGTGAACGTGGTTGATCTCAACCAGCTCAACAAGACCGGCTTTTTCGCCTTCGCACTCCACCACAAAACGACGCTCACTCTGATCGTGAATGTGCTTGTCGTAAAGATCGGACAGCTCGACAAACGCCTCGTAGGGCTCTTCAAACCAGTAGCGCATCACGCTGGCATTGTTGTCGAGCTGGTGGACAAAGCGCAGATCTTCACGCTCCAGCGGACGAAGTTTTACGTCACAGGGCGCCGACATTATGGGGCTACCGTACGGCCAGTGCGGCGATCCAGGCAGCGCAGGGTATTAGGCTCCCAGTAGGCGTTGACGTTTGCGCTTTGCTGACACTTATCGCGCGCGTCAAAGGCGACATCTTCTTTGTCCCACTCTTTTTCGGCACGTTTGTTGACCTTCTGGCGAAGGCTGCGGGTGTCATTCCATTGTTCTTTGTCCATGGCGGCGTTCTGGCGGCTTTGCGCGCTGTCACCAGACTCAATGATGAGTTTGCTGGTTTCCGCTGTCGCAGAGGCGGCAAAGGCGAACGATGACAGCGCCAGCAGGGTTGTCAGACAAAGGCGTTTGCTTAATGTGGTCATAGCGTTTCCTTTTAAATGGGTGCAGATAATCAAGTTACCCCGTACAGATTCTACACTAAAGCGAAATGACGGCATACCCGCGGGGCAAGTATGGAAAAGTAAAGGGCATCATCAGGTATCATGTCTAAATGAATCCTCACCTGAAGTGAAACATGCTTAAAACAACGCTGCTTTTTTTTGCCACCGCGCTGTGCGAAATCATCGGCTGCTTCCTGCCCTGGCTCTGGCTGAAGAAGGGGGGAAGCGCACTGTTGCTGATCCCGGCCGGGGTCGCGCTGGCGCTGTTTGTCTGGTTATTAACGTTGCATCCGGCGGCCAGCGGTCGCGTCTATGCGGCTTACGGCGGTGTTTATGTCTGCACCGCGCTGCTGTGGTTACGGGTGGTGGATGGCGTCAAACTCAGCGCATACGACTGGGCCGGGGCGCTGGTAGCCCTTTGCGGGATGCTGATTATTGTCGCAGGATGGGGGCGCGCCTGAGCGCCCCAGTTTTGTGATCCTTCGCGGATATTTTGATCATCATACTTGTATGGTAGTAGCTCAGTTGCGTAAATTTCACACATCACAACACGCGATGTAAGGAAAGGAATTATGAAGATTGTCGGGGCTGAAGTATTTGTGACCTGTCCGGGGCGTAACTTTGTCACCTTAAAAATCACCACCGATGAGGGGATCGTCGGTCTGGGCGATGCCACGCTGAACGGACGCGAGCTGTCCGTGGCCTCTTACCTGAAGGATCACCTTTGCCCCCAGTTGATTGGCCGCGATGCGCACCGCATTGAAGATATCTGGCAGTTTTTCTATAAAGGCGCCTACTGGCGTCGTGGCCCGGTCACCATGTCGGCTATCTCCGCGGTGGATATGGCGCTGTGGGACATCAAAGCCAAAGCCGCCAACATGCCCTTGTACCAGCTGCTGGGCGGCGCGTCCCGGGAAGGGGTAATGGTCTACTGCCACACCACCGGGCACACCATTGATGACGTGCTGGAAGATTACGCCCGGCATAAAGAGATGGGCTTCAGGGCGATCCGCGTGCAGTGTGGCGTGCCGGGCATGAAAACCACCTACGGCATGGCCAAAGGGAAAGGGCTGGCCTACGAGCCTGCGACCAAAGGAGACTGGCCGGAAGAGCAGCTCTGGTCCACCGAGAAATACCTCGATTTCACGCCGAAGCTGTTCGATGCGGTGCGCAGCCAGTTCGGCTTTAATGAACATCTTCTTCACGACATGCATCACCGCCTGACGCCGATTGAAGCGGCCCGTTTTGGCAAGAGCATTGAAGAATTCCGCATGTTCTGGATGGAAGACCCTACGCCAGCGGAAAACCAGGCCTGCTTCCGCCTTATCCGCCAGCATACCGTTACGCCGATTGCGGTGGGCGAGGTGTTTAACAGCATCTGGGACTGCAAGCAGCTCATTGAAGAGCAGCTTATCGACTATATCCGTACCACCCTTACCCATGCGGGCGGGATCACCGGGATGCGTCGCATCGCGGACTTCGCCTCGCTCTACCAGGTACGTACCGGTTCACATGGCCCATCGGATCTGTCGCCTGTGTGTCATGCCGCCGCGCTGCATTTCGACCTGTGGGTGCCGAACTTTGGCGTACAGGAGTACATGGGCTACTCCGAACAGATGCTGGAAGTCTTCCCGCACAGCTGGCGTTTCGATAACGGCTATATGCATCCGGGCGACAAGCCGGGGCTGGGCATCGAATTTGATGAAAAACTGGCCGCGAAATACCCCTATGATCCCGCCTATCTGCCGGTGGCCCGTCTCGAAGACGGTACGCTGTGGAACTGGTAATAGAGGAGCGAATGATGAAAAGCGTAGTGATTCAACAGCCGAACGAACTGGTGCTTGAAGAGCGTCCTCTCCCGGAGCCGGGCGCAGGTGAGGTCCGCGTTAACATCCGGCTGGCCGGCATCTGCGGTTCAGACAGCCACATATTCCGCGGGCACAACCCGTTTGCAAAATATCCACGTGTGATCGGCCATGAATTTTTTGGCGTGATTGACGCCGTGGGCGAGGGTGTCGACAGCGCCCGCCTGGGCCAGCGCGTCTCCGTCGACCCGGTGATCAGCTGCGGGCACTGCTATCCGTGCTCCGTCGGGAAACCGAACGTCTGCACCTCGCTGGTGGTACTGGGCGTACACCGTGACGGCGGTTTTAGCGAATATGCGACCGTGCCCGCTAAAAATGCCTGGCCAATTCCGGATGCGATCCCGGATAACCATGCCGTCATGGTTGAGCCCTTCACCATTGCTGCCAACGTGACGGGGCAGGCCAATCCCACTGAACAGGACGTTGCGCTGATCTATGGCGCAGGCCCGATGGGGCTGGTCACCGTACAGGCGCTGAAGGGCGTCTATAAGGTGAAGCAGGTTATCGTGGTTGACCGTATAGATGAACGCCTTGCAATGGCGCAGCGCAGCGGCGCGGACTGGGTCTTCAATAACGGCAAGCAGTCGTTGCAGGTCGCGCTGGACGAAAAAGGCATCAGGCCGACATTAATCATTGATGCTGCCTGTCATCCGTCGATTCTGCAGGAAGCGATAACCCTGGCCTCTCCGGCGGCGCGAATTGTGCTGATGGGCTTCTCCAGCGAGCCGAGCCAGATTGTGCAGCAGGGCATTACCGGCAAAGAGCTGGCGATCTTCTCCTCGCGCCTGAATGCCAACAAATTCCCGGTCGTCATCGATTGGCTGGAAAAAGGGCTGATCGACCCGGAAAAACTGATCACCCATACCTTTGACTATCACCACGTTACAGACGCCATTGAACTGTTTGAAAAAGACCAGCGGCAGTGCTGCAAAGTCTTGCTCACGTTCAGGCAATAATCATTTACGCGGTTAAGCGCCTGCGCAGACAGGCGCTAAGTGGTACGCATCTTACCTTTCAGAGATAGCCATTATGACGCAAGTACAACCTCAAAGAACCACCTCCGATCTGGTGAAAGCCGCCGTTTCCGGCTGGCTGGGCACCGCGCTCGAATTCATGGACTTCCAGCTTTATTCGCTGGGGGCCGCCCTGGTTTTCCATGAGATCTTCTTCCCGGAACAATCCGCCGCGATGGCGCTGATCCTGGCGATGGGCACCTACGGCGCAGGCTATATTGCGCGCATCATCGGGGCCTTTATCTTCGGACGCATGGGCGACAGCATTGGCCGTAAGAAGGTGCTGTTTATCACCATTACCATGATGGGGATCTGCACCACGCTGATTGGCGTCCTGCCGACCTATGCCCAGATAGGGATTTTCGCCCCCGTTCTGCTGGTGACGCTGCGCATTATTCAGGGACTGGGTGCCGGGGCGGAGATCTCCGGAGCGGGGACGATGCTTGCGGAGTACGCGCCGAAAGGTAAACGCGGCATTATCTCCTCGCTGGTGGCGATGGGCACCAACTGCGGGACGCTGAGCGCAACGGCTATCTGGGCCATTATGTTCTTCGCCCTTGACCGCGAACAGCTGCTCGCCTGGGGCTGGCGCGTGCCGTTCCTTGCAAGCGTTGTGGTGATGATCTTTGCCATCTGGCTCCGTATGAACCTGAAAGAGAGCCCGGTGTTTGAGAAAGTTAACGACGAAGAAACCGCGATGCCGGACACCTCGCTGGGCTCGATGGTGAAAAGCAAATCCTTCTGGCTGGCGACCGGCCTGCGCTTTGGACAGGCGGGGAATTCAGGCCTGATTCAGACGTTCCTCGCGGGTTATCTGGTTCAGACGCTGCTGTTCGATAAAGCCATCCCGACCGATGCGCTGATGATCAGCTCCATTCTTGGGTTTATCTCCATTCCGCTGCTGGGCTGGCTTTCCGATAAAGTGGGCCGTCGGCTGCCGTACATAATCCTCAATATCTCCGCCATTCTTCTCGCGTATCCGATGCTGTCGATCATCGTCGACAAAAGCTACGCGCCGGGGACGATCATGCTCTCGATTATCGTTATCCACAATTTCGCCGTACTGGGGCTGTTTGCGCTGGAAAATATCACCATGGCGGAGATGTTTGGCTCGCGAAATCGCTTTACCCGCATGGCTATCTCAAAAGAGGCGGGTGGTCTGGTGGCAGTAGGTTTTGGTCCGGTACTGGCGGGGATCTTCTGTAATATGACCGGCTCCTGGTGGCCGATTGTTGCCATGCTGGTGGCCTATTCCGCGATCGGGCTGGTCTCGGCAATCCTGATGCCAGAAGTGCGCGACCGTGATTTGAGCGCGGCGCAAGACGCGGCGGAGACGGTGTCAGAAGAGACTGTTGGTTACGGAGCGCTCTCCTCGCGCCGTTAGTGGTTTATATCTTTCGTGAGATATCACACAACTTTCTCTTTATGTCACACCACATGCGCAAAAGTTAATATAAATCAAAACCTCGAACGGCAGTATCAGTATGGTTGATGGCAGTTATGGTTTACCCCAACTGCCATTCTAGTTGGTGTAGTCAGCAGGCGCTGCCGTTTAACAACATGCGGCAGCGCTCCACAGCGTTCTAATTAACGAGTCTAAATCATGGAAAACAAGTTATTGCAGGCCCACGCGACGCTGCCTCAGTACGATCGCGACAGCCTCAAAGCACGCATCGTTCATTTAGGGTTTGGCGCTTTTCACCGGGCGCATCAGGCGGTGTATGCCGACATACTCGCGGCAGAACAGGGCAGCGACTGGGGCTACTGCGAGGTTAACCTGATTGGCGGCGAGCAGCAGATCGCCGATCTGAACGCGCAGGATAACCTCTATACGGTGGCGGAAATGTCCGCCGATGCATGGACCTCCCGCGTGGTTGGCGTAGTCAAAAAGGCGCTGCATGCGCAGGTTGACGGGCTGGAGAGCGTGCTGGCAGCAATGTGCGAACCGCAGGTGGCGATTGTCTCACTGACCATCACCGAGAAAGGGTACTGCCATTCCCCCGCGACCGGACAACTGATGCTCGATCACCCGTTTATCGTCGCCGACCTGCAAAACCCGCACCAGCCAAAATCCGCGCCGGGTGTGGTGGTGGAAGCGCTGGCGCGCCGCAAAGCGGCGGGTCTGCCAGCATTTAGCGTGATGTCATGCGACAACATGCCGGAGAACGGCCATGTGATGCGCAGCGTCACCTGCGCTTACGCCCGGGCGGTTGACGCTGAACTGGCGGACTGGATCGAAACCCACGTCACCTTCCCGTCAACGATGGTGGATCGCATCGTGCCCGCGGTCACGCCCGATACGCTGGATAAAATCGAGCAACTGACCGGCGTTCGCGATCCTGCAGCGGTGGCCTGCGAACCGTTCCGCCAGTGGGTAATAGAAGATAACTTTGTCGCCGGTCGTCCTGAGTGGGAAAAAGCAGGTGCCGAGCTGGTTGCTGACGTCATTCCGTTTGAAGAGATGAAGCTGCGCATGCTCAACGGCAGCCACTCGTTCCTGGCGTATCTGGGGTATCTGGCCGGGTATCAACATATCAACGAGTGTATGGAAGACGAGAACTACCGCGTCGCCGCGCACGCGCTGATGATCGGCGAACAGGCACCAACCCTGAAGGTGAAAGGCGTCGATTTAGGTCGCTATGCCGATCTGCTGATAGCCCGCTACAGCAACCCGGCCCTGCGTCACCGTACGTGGCAAATCGCGATGGACGGTAGCCAGAAGCTCCCGCAGCGGATGCTTGATTCTGTGCGCTGGCATCTGGCGCACCGGAAGCCTTTCCCGCTGCTGGCGCTGGGTGTTGCCGGCTGGATGCGCTATGTCGGCGGCGTGGATGAGCAGGGCAAGGCCATTGAGGTGAGCGATCCGCAGCTGGCGGTCATTCAGGCGGCGGTGAAGGGCAGTGCAGAAGGGGAAAGCCGGGTGCATGCGCTGCTCGGCATTGAGGCTATCTTCGGTAAAGCGTTACCGCAGGACGCTGACTTTGTGGATGCGGTGATGAAGGCATATCAGACGTTACTGCAGAAGGGCGCCAAAGCGACCGTGGCGCAGTTCGTGTCGCAACGGTAGTTCAGCACATGCCGCCGCTCGCGGCGGCATGCAGGGACACAGGTTAGTGCATCCCCAGACGAATCAGCTCAATCGGTTCGAACTTACCTTCACATCCTTCCACTTCCACGGTTTTGCTACAACGCACCTGCTCGGCATTGAGGCCGTCACTGTGGATCGCTTTAATCACGCCGAACTGGTTTGTGCCACTAATCATGACGCGGCTGCCAGTAGTGATTGCATTGCGGTTACGGTCGTATGTCATCATGGTATTTTCTCCTCTCTAACCTGGTCGTTACGGCGTTATTTCTGGTACGCCGTTCACGGGGCATATAAATACGCCTGTCCGCAGGTCAGTTTTTTGTTTTTGATCAAACTCACACTTTTTTCTTTATTTCGCAGGAGCAGCGATCGCAGAGAGGGGAATATAGCGCGAACGTCATTGGATGGAATAAAACCAGGCAGGACAACGCATGACTCGCCGCACCCGTAAGGGGCGGCGAATGTTACTCTTCGCTAAACCACTCGCTATTTTCCTGACGGATAAGCTGCACCGATTCGCTAATTTCCTGCAGATGCAGCGTCATTGCTTTTTCCACAGCGTCCGGGTCGCGTTTTTCGAGCGCGCTGAAAATATCGTGATGCTGTCGGAGCAACATTTCCGGTGGCGAGACGTGATCGAGACTCATATACCGCACGCGATCGATGGTGGCTTTGATGTTTTCGATAGTGTCCCAGGCGAGCTGGCAATCCGCAATCTGCGCCAGTTTCTGGTGGAATTCATCATCGAGCTGGAAGAAGTCATTCAGCTGTTTACGGTCAATCGCAATACGCTGCTGATGCAGATTCTGCTCCAGCAGGTAACATTGGTTGTCGTTGATAAGTGTTGCAGCACGACGCGCCACCGCGCATTCAATGGCCTGACGAACGAAACATCCGTTGCGAACCTGAGAAAGTGAAATTTTATTCACGTAACTGCCGCGCTGGGGACGGATCTGAATCAGACCGTTTTCCGCAAGCTTAATAAACGCTTCACGCACCGGCTGCCGGGAGACGTCAAACCGCACGGAGACCTCTTTTTCGGAAAGCGGTGTTCCCGGTGGGATCAGGCAATGAACAATATCGCGTCGCAAAATGCGATAGATTTGCTGGTTGACGGGCTGGGTGGGATTAAGTTGCGATTCAGCGGCCATGAGTTGTCATTTCTCAGAGAGTTAGCCCGAACATACTACCATTCTTTTATAACCCGAAACAGACCCGGCCCGCAGGCCGGGAAGGGCACGGTTAGCCGCGATGGACGTTCAGTCCGGCAAAACTCTGGCTGACGGGCATCATTTCGACAGTATTGATATTGACGTGTTTTGGCAGCGTCGCCACCCACCAGACTGTTTCTGTGACATCTTCCGGCGTCAGCGCGTTAGCATTTTCGTAGGTCTTATCTGCCTTCGCGTCATCGCCTTTGAAACGGACATTGGAAAATTCGGTGCCGCCCACCAGACCCGGCTCGATATCGGTCACACGAATGGCGGTGCCGTGCAGATCGGTGCGCAGGTTAAGGCTGAACTGGCGTACAAACGCTTTCGTCGCGCCATAAACGTTGCCGCCCGCGTAAGGCCAGCTCCCGGCTGTTGAGCCGATATTGATAATATGACCGCGGTTACGCTCAACCATCCCCGGCAACACCGCGCGGGTCATGTACACCAGCCCTTTGTTGTTGGTGTCGATCATGTTTTCCCAGTCTTCTACACTGGCTTTGTGGGCGGGCTCCATGCCCAGCGCCAGACCAGCATTGTTGACCAGCACGTCGATGGCGCGCCATTCAGCGGGCAGGTTGGCAATCATCTCTTCAATGGCAGCGCGGTTACGCACATCGAGTTGCGCGGTCAGGATGCTGTCGCCTAATTCGTCTTTCAGCTCCTGCAAACGTTCCTGGCGGCGCCCGGTCGCAATAACCTTGTGCCCGTTGGCGACGAAGCGACGCGTGATGCTTTCACCAAAACCTGCCGTTGCCCCGGTAACTAAAATAATCATCTCACTGTTCCTCAACGCTTTTTGTGTTGTACTAACATAGCATGGTCGCAGAGGGAGCGTTAAGGCAACATTTGTATGACAGCGTTGCAGGGGCTACTCTGGGAAGAAACCCGTACTCAGGAGTGAAAGATGGCGGCCACCAATCCTTTTTTTGACATCAGTCTGTTGCCTTACCAGGCGCCCCGTTTTGATGAAATCAACGACAGCCACTATCGCCCGGCTTTCGATGAAGCGCTTCGCCAGAAACGGGCGGACATTGAGGCCATTGTCGCTCAGCACGCTGCGCCAGATTTCAATAACACCGTGCTGGCGCTGGAAAAAAGTGGCGTCATGCTCACGCGCGTCAGCAGCGTTTTCTTCGCCATGACCTCCGCGCACACCAACGCGTATCTGCAGGAACTGGAAGAACAGTTCTCCACCGAACTTGCCGCGCTGGCGAACGATATCTGGCTGAATGATACGCTCTTCGCCCGCGTCGAGAGCGTCTGGCAGGACCGTGCCGCGCTGGACGCCGAATCCCGGCGGCTGGTCGAGGAGACGTATCAGCGCTTTATACTGGCCGGGGCGCGTCTGAATGAGACAGAAAAAGCCGAGCTGAAGGCGCTGAATACCGAGGCAGCCTCTCTGACCAGCCAGTTTAATCAACGTCTGCTGGCTGCCGATAAGACCGGTGGGCTGGTGGTGGATTATGCGCACCAGCTTGACGGGCTCAGCGCAACGGAGATCGCGGACGCGGCACAGGCGGCCGCAGAGAGAGGGCTTAACGATCGCTGGCTGATCCCGCTTCTGAACACCACCCAGCAGCCCGCGCTGGCAGCGCTGCGCAATCGTCAGACGCGTGAAAATCTCTTCAGGGCTGGCTGGACACGTACCCAGAAAGGGGATGAAAACGACACCCGCGAGCTGATCCTTCGTCTCACGGCGCTGCGTGCCCGTCAGGCTCGCCTGCTGGGCTTTGAGGATTACGCCAGCTGGAGTACTGCGGATCAGATGGCGAAAACCCCTGACGCCGCGCTGGCCTTTATGCGCGGTATTGTGCCTGCCGCCCGCGCCCGCGCGGAGCGCGAGCAGGCCGATATTCAGAAAGTGATTGATGACGAGCAGGCTGGTTTTACGGTGCAGGCGTGGGACTGGGCCTTTTATGCGGAGCGCGTGCGCCAGGCAAAATATGCCCTCGATGAGTCGCAAATCAGGCCTTATTTTGCGCTCAATACCGTACTGCAGGATGGCGTGTTCTGGGCGGCCAGCCAGCTGTTTGGCATCCGCTTCGTCGAGCGCTTCGATATCCCGGTTTATCACCCGGACGTTCGCGTATGGGAAATTTTCGACCACACCGGTGAGGGCATGGCGCTGTTTTACGGCGACTTCTTTGCACGCGATTCCAAGCAGGGCGGTGCCTGGATGGGCAATTTCGTCGAACAATCGTTCGAGTTTGCGGCCCGTCCGGTTATTTATAATGTCTGTAACTATCAAAAACCGGCGAACGGCGGTGTCGCGCTCCTCTCCTGGGATGATGTGATAACGCTCTTCCACGAGTTCGGCCATACGCTGCACGGCCTGTTTGCCAGCCAGCGTTTCGCCACGCTCTCTGGCACCAATACTCCGCGTGATTTTGTTGAATTCCCGTCGCAAATCAATGAGCACTGGGCCAGCCATCCGCAGGTCTTTACGCACTATGCGCGCCACTACGAAACCGGCGAACCGATGCCGGACGCGCTGCGGGAAAGCATGCTCAACGCGACGCATTTCAACAAGGGCTATGATATGACGGAACTGCTGAGCGCCGCGCTGCTGGACATGAACTGGCACGGCATCAGTGAGGCCGTTTCTGACGTTGACGCATTTGAAACGGCAGCGTTGCAGAAAGAGGGGCTGGATCTGCCCGCTGTACCGCCGCGCTATCGCAGCAGCTATTTTGCCCATATTTTTGGTGGCGGCTACGCGGCGGGGTATTACGCCTACCTGTGGACGCAAATGCTCGCGGATGATGGCTACCAGTGGTTTGTCGAGCAGGGCGGTTTAACGCGTGAGAACGGACAAAAATTCCGCGAAGCGATTTTGTCACGCGGGAACAGCACGGATTTAGCGGAACTGTATCGTAACTGGCGCGGACACGATCCGCAGATTGAACCGATGCTGGAGAATCGCGGGTTGAGTGCATAGAACACGGGTTGCCTGAAAACAGAGCCGGGCTTTACGCCCGGTTTTTTTATACCGGGTCTGAAGTCTGGAATGGCACCAACAAAGTAATATCCTATTTCCCGCCAACAAACGTTTTATTTAAATTAAATTTATGCGAGATAAACCCATTCTGCACGGCATGTTTTATAAACAGTGTAGAGTTTGCAAAATAGTTAATGATTAATCATTTGATCTGGATTAGGGAAAACAAATATTCTTTAGTGTCAGGTTTTAACGCTAAAATTTTCTTGTTTTATGCCGATAACCGAAGATGGCATAAAAAATGACGTAAGAGCAGTTAAGAAGGCGAATGATGACCCTACCTCTGAACACTCCTGGCTTTACGGATACTGAACATTCTAAAAGACTGATAAATAAAACCTTTACCTATGTCGTCACGTTATTGATAAGTATTTTCATTGCGGCAATCGTTTCCTTGCTAATAATAAAAAACAATGTTAACCAAATCAGCGACCAACACGATGAGTTTTTATTAAAAAAAGCGTTAGAGACTCGCCAGGAAAGCATGCGAAGTCATCTTAAAGACAATGCCGAGTGGGGCGATGTTTATAAACATCTTCATCAGAGAATTGACCTTCACTGGGCATGGGATAAGCAGAATCTGGGTAAGTCACTGTACGACAACTTTGGCTACGAAGGGGTGTTTGTTATCTCAGCGGAAGGGACCACGCGTTACAGCGTGCTTGACGGGAAACTGAAACGTGAAGAACTGGAAAGCTGGTTAGATAAACCCACGAAAGCGCGTTTACTCCATGAGCTTAGCCTGAAAAATGGACTGCCGATCTCCATGCTCACGCTTATCCATTCCGTCCCCGCCATAATTTCAGCCGAATGGATAACAACGGGCGATGATCCGAGTGTACAACCCTCACCGGGTAAGCCATCAGTCATGGTGTTTATTGATAAATTAACGGCTAAAAAACTGCTGACGATAGGGCAGGATGCCGGAATAAATAATGTACGCGCCTCCCTTAATAAAGAAAAGGCTGAGGCAAATAACCAGACCGCATTTACTCTGCGCACCCAAAATGGTGATGTGGACGTTATCTGGGACAGTGAAAACCCCGGTCAGGCGTTGATCATCTATTTTCTGCCGTTAATGATCCTGTCAGTACTTTTGACAATTTCGATGATGGTCATCCTCATGCGCCATATTATGCACAAGGCGAGAATGCATGACGAAAATACATTTCTGCTTGAGAAGGCAAGATTGAATCTTATCACGAGCGAAAAACGCTTCCGGGACGTCAGTGAAACCACCAGCGACTGGTTCTGGGAAACCGATTTATCGTTAAAAATAACATGGCTGTCCGGCCGTTTTTCCACCGTCACAGGATACGATCAGAGTCAATGGATCGGTCGCCGGTTGGATGAACTCTTTCCTTCGACCAGAGGCAGTTTTAATAAGCCTGTAACGGGCCATGCGTTAACTGGGCGCTTCGAATTTAAGAACTGCCCTTATACGAACTATCAACATGCCACCGCGTATTGCACGCTGCTGGCTAAATTTTCGACTCAGCCGGATGGCACTGTTGTATTGCGCGGCGCGGCAACCGACGTTTCTCTGGAAGTGGAGGCCACAAAACGCGTGGAGTTCCTGTCACGGCATGACGAATTAACAGGCCTCCCGAACCGGTACCATATTAAGGAGTTTCTGGCGGGCCAGTTAGCGAAAGAAGGCGTTAAACATTACCCCTTCGCCATGATTTGCCTGGATCTAGACAAGTTTAAACCCGTCAATGATATTTTTGGCCATTCCACGGGGGATGCACTGCTTGGCGAGGTCGCCTCGCGTCTTAAACATTGTGTTCGTGGCGGGGATTTTGTCGCCCGACAGGGGGGCGATGAATTTATGCTGCTCCTCGGCAACATCAGTCAAAAAGAGCAGATCGAAGAGGTGTGTCAACGTATCGTGGAAGAACTCAACCGTCCTTTCACCATTGATGGCAACGATGTGGCAATAGGCGTCAGCATGGGGATTGCAATGGCGCCACAGGACAGCAGCAGCGCAAACGATCTTTTACGCTTTGCGGATATTGCCCTTTATCAGGCGAAACAATCCGGTAGAAACCGATGGGTTTATTATCGCCCGGATATGTCGGAAAAGCTGACTGAACGCAGAAAACTGGAATTAGAGCTCAGAACTGCGATTCGCGAGGACCAGCTCTCTCTGGTTTATCAGCCGCGTTATAGCCTCCGATATTCTAAAATCGAGGCCGTGGAAGCCCTGGTTCGTTGGCAGCACCCGGAACGCGGAAACATGATGCCCGATCAGTTTATCCCGCTGGCTGAAGAAACCGGGCTTATTATTACTCTAAGCAACTGGGTTATTCGCAAAGCGTGTCTGGATGCGCAAGCGTTCTTGCCTGGATTATCGGTATCGGTCAATATTTCTGCGATTGAATTCCAGGCAAGCGATCTCGCCGAAAGGATTAAAGATATTCTTCATGACACCGGGCTCGAAGCCCAGCGGCTGGAAATTGAAGTGACGGAGAATGTCACGCTTTCCGATCCAGAAAAAACCCTGCAGACCATGAAGGCCCTCAAAAAAATGGGCGTTCGCATTCTGATTGATGATTTCGGTACCGGCTACGCCTCGCTGAGCTATCTGCGGAAGTTTCAGTTTGATGGGCTCAAGCTCGACAAAAGCTTTATTTTTACGTTAGGCGATTCACCGCAAAACCAGGCTGTCGTTGAGAAAATAATCGATCTGGGCAAGGCCTATTCCATGGAGATCACCGCAGAAGGGGTGGAAACCCTCGAACAGCTCACTTTCCTCATGAAAAATAAGTGTGATGAAGTGCAGGGGTACTTACTCGGGAAACCGTCTGCCATAGCGGACTTAAATTTAAATGCAGCGGTATTAAGTGCGTATAGCCTGGGCCATACAATGAATTGATAGTATTGAACAACCCGCGTGACGCTGATTGTCAAAAATACCCGCTATACTACATTTTCATTTTTTCAGGCGATAACAGACAAAGGCAGGAAGTATGTCTCTTCGTTCGCTGCGGGCATTATGCCTGGCCAGTTTTTTTATTGCGGATGTTCGCGATGGCCTCGGGCCATTTCTCGGTATTTTTCTGACCGAGCGTCACTGGACCCCGGACAATATCGGCATACTGATGACGGCCGGTGGGCTGGCAGGATTACTGGCCACGCTACCGGCAGGATTTATTACTGACACCTCCAGGAACAAACGTGCCGTGCTGGCGCTGCTCTGCCTGCTTATCACCCTGAGCACGCTTCTGCTCTGGTTTAGCCAGCAGAGCAGCGTGGTCGCCGTTTCGCAAATTATCACCGGTATTTGTGCGGCATTTGTCGGGCCGTTGATCGCCGGCATTACGCTGGGGCTGACCGGCCAGAACGGCTTCAGCGCGCAGATGGGCAGAAATGAAGCGTTCAATCACGGCGGAAACTTTGTCACCGCGCTGATGGCAGGCGGCATTGCCTGGTACTGGGGCGTCGGCGGGATTTTCCTGCTGATGACCTGTACGACGCTGCTCACGCTCTGTGCGCTGCTGGCCATTCGCAACGGCGATATCGACAACAATGCCGCGCGGGGGCTGTCATCTTCAGGGAGCGTGCCGGTTCCCGGCTTTGCGGTGCTGATGAAAAACCGGGGGCTGTTTGTGACCGGACTGACGCTTCTGCTGTTCCACCTGGCGAATGCCGCGCTGCTGCCGATGCTGAGCATGCGGGTTGCAGCGGCACCCGCCTCGATCAACCCCGGTTTGTATGCGGCGGGTACCGTCATCATCTCACAGGCCGTGATGATCCCCGTCGCCATCTGGAGCGCACGCCGGATAGAACACTACGGCTACTGGCGGTTAATTATGCTGGCGCTGCTGGTGATGCCGGTACGCGCGGCGATGGCAGCAAGCACGGACGCACCGTTCATGATGATCCCGGTACAAATTCTCGACGGTCTGGCCGCCGGCATTTTGGGGGTCGTGGTACCGTCGTTTATCGTGGTGCTGCTGCGCGGAAGCGGGCACGTCAATGCCGGGCAGAGTGTCGTGATGCTGATGCAGGGTGTGGGGGCAGCCATGAGTCCGGCATTAACCGGTACGATCGCCGGGCATTACTCGTTTGCGACGGCATTCAGTGTATTAAGCGCGATTGCGCTGATGGGCGTACTGCTGTGGTGGCGTTTTGCCCACCGTAGCTGGGAAACGAACGCGCCGGGTGAAGTGTAGACGCCACCCGGCGTGAGATTTAAGCCAGTTCGTTAGGGCAGGTTTCACCTTTTTCCAGGTGCTGCAAATTCCCGAGCGTCGTTTCCGAGATGCTGATCAGCGCTTCGGCGGTCAGAAACGCCTGGTGTCCAGTAAACAGCACGTTATGGCAGGCGGAGAGGCGACGGAACACGTCGTCCTGGATCACGTCATTCGACTTGTCTTCGAAGAACAGATCGCGTTCGTTCTCATAGACGTCCATCCCCAGTGCGCCAATTTTCTGGGTTTTCAGCGCTTCGATAGCGGCCTGAGAGTCAACCAGCCCGCCGCGGCTGGTGTTGATGATCATTACGCCGTCTTTCATCTGGTCGAATGCCGCCTGGTTAAGCAGGTGGTAGTTTTCCGGCGTCAGCGGGCAGTGCAGGGAGATTACGTCAGACTGCGAGAACAGGGTTGGCAGGTCAACGTACTCCACGCCCAGATCCAGCGCAGCCGCGCTTGGGTACGGATCAAACGCCAGCAGACGCATGCCAAAGCCTTTCAGAATCCGCAGGGCGGCGACGCCAATTTTACCGGTCCCGATCACGCCAGCGGTTTTGCCATACATGGTAAAGCCGGTCAGGCCTTCCAGCGAGAAGTTGGCGTCACGGGTACGCTGATAAGCACGGTGAATACGACGGTTGAGGGACATCATCATGCCAATCGCATGTTCCGCCACCGCTTCCGGAGAGTACGCCGGCACGCGAACCACCTTCAGACCCAGCTCTTTGGCGGCATCGAGATCCACATTATTAAAGCCCGCACAGCGCAGGGCGATGTATTTCACCCCCTGTTTTTTTAACTCCTCCAGCACCGGACGACTGCCGTCATCGTTTACAAAAATGCAGACACCTTCACACCCGTGCGCCGTTTTGGCGGTTTTTTCGGACAGCAGAAAGTCGAAAAATTCAAGCTCAAACCCGTAAGCCTCGTTAACATGTTGCAGATACTTTTTGTCGTACTGCTTTGTGCTATATACCGCGAGTTTCATAAGACTTTCTCCAGTGATTTTGCATTCACGTTAGCATGATTAAAATTATCTTACAATTTCTAAAATATTATTGAATTCAATAAGTTCTGTTAATTATTCTAGAGCATCTATTCTTAAAAATGGTATTTCCTTCAACTGACTGGCCAAACATGCGACAATGATCGGCACTGCCGGCTTAATTCTTTCGCTAAATCAGGATATTAACTGCCCATGAAGGGTAAATACAAAGCCGCACTTGCGCTTTTACTGCTGTTCATATTGTTGCCGCTGACGCTGCTGATGACGCTCGCCCAGTGGGTACCGACGCTCGCCGGGATCTGGCTACCCGTCGGGACGCGTATCGCGTTCGAAGAGAGCCCGAAGCTCACTCGTCACGCATTGGTGATCCCCGATCTCCGCTATCTGGTGGAAGACTGCGAGATAGCCCGTATCGATAACGTGACGCTGTCACATCCCAGCCGCTGGAAGCTGGATATCGGCGCACTCGATCTCAACGCCGTCTGTCTGAGCAAGATTCCCGAGTCCGCACCGTCAACGGTCGCCCCGAAAACGCTGGCCCAGTGGCAGGCGGTATTACCGAATACCTGGCTTACCATTCACCGTCTGACGCTTTCACCCTGGCAGCAGTGGCAGGGGGAACTTTACGCGTCGCTGACCCCGGCAAGACAGGAGATCGCCTATAAAGGCGAGCAGGTCAGCATTAAGGGGACACTTCGCGGGCAGACGCTCTCCGTTACCCAGTTCGATGTGCAGCTTCCTGACCAGCCGCAGCCCGTTAAGCTGGTGGGCGAGTTCACGCTGCCGCTGGTGCCGGATGGCGTGCCGGTGAAGGGCCACGCGGTGGCGACTTTTAACGTGCCACAGCTAACGTCCCTGGTCGATGCCGATCTGGACTGGGAAGACAATCAGGGGCAACTGGTGGTGATGGCACGGGATAACCCCGAACCGCTCCTTGACCTGCCGTGGCAGATCACCGCTGAGCAGCTGAACATCAGTGATGGACGCTGGAACTGGGCGCTCTCCGGCATGCCGCTGAGCGGACGCGTTTCGCTTCGTGCCGACAACTGGCAGCAGGGGCTGGAGAAGGCCACCCTGACCGGTCGACTGAATGTGCTGACCCACGGCGACGCCGGGAAAGGCAACGCGGTACTGAATATTGGGCCCGGCAGACTCAGCATGGAGAACAGCGACATGCCGCTGCACCTGAGCGGTGAGGCGAAACAGAACGATCTTATTCTCTACGCCAGACTGCCGGCAAAACTGACCGGCAGCCTGTATGAACCGCAGCTCGCCTTTGAGCCGGGCGCGCTGCTCCGCTCGCGCGGGCGCATCATTGACTCGCTCGATATCGATGAAATCCGCTGGCCGCTGGCGGGCGTGAAGCTCACGCAGAAGGGCGTGGACGGCCGTTTACAGGCTATTCTGCGCGCCCATGAAAACGAAATGGGGGATTTTGAGCTCCACCTCGACGGTCAGGCAAACGACTTTTTACCTGACAATGGCCTGTGGCAGTGGCGCTACTGGGGGAAAGGCGGCTTTACGCCGATGCATGCCCGCTGGGATGTCGCCGGGAAAGGCGAGTGGCGCGACAACCTTATCGAACTGACGGCGCTCTCCACCGGTTTTGACAAGCTTCAATACGGCACGATGGAGGTCAGCAAGCCACGCATGGTGCTGGATCAACCGGTGCGCTGGTTCCGTGACCCCGAAAAACCGACCTTCAGCGGCGCGTTGTCGCTCAATGCCGGACAGACCCGTTTCTCCGGCGGCAGCGTGTTGCCGCCGTCGGTTCTGACCTTCAGCGTCGACGGCAGCGACCCGACGATTTTCCAGTTCAAAGGCGATCTTCGTGCGGACAACATCGGTCCGGTACAGGTCAACGGCCGCTGGGACGGGGAGCGTCTTCGCGGGCAGGCCTGGTGGCCAAAACAGTCGCTCACCGTCTTCCAGCCGCTGATCCCGCCAGACTGGAAAATGACCCTGCGCGACGGGGAGCTCTATGCCCAGGTTGCCTTCTCGGCGGCGGCCGATCAGGGTTTTGAGGCCGGCGGGCACGGCGTACTGAAATCCGGCAGCGCCTGGATGCCGGATAACCAGATTAACGGCGTCGATTTTGTGCTGCCGTTCCGCTTCAGCGAGGGGACCTGGTCGTTGGGGACCCGCGGACCGGTGACGTTGCGCATTGGCGAAGTGGAAAACCTGATCACCGCGCGCAACATTACCGCGGATTTGCAGGGGGACTATCCCTGGACCGAGGACAATCCGCTGCTGCTCACCAACGTGAAGGTGGAAACCCTCGGCGGGAAGATCACCATGCAGCAGTTGCGGATGCCGCAGCACGATCCGGCCCTGTTGCGTGTGGACAATATCTCCTCCAGCGAGCTGATTAGTGCCGTCAATCCGAAACAGTTTGCCATGTCTGGCCCGGTCAGCGGAGCGCTGCCGTTCTGGCTGGACAATGAAAAGTGGATCATTAAAGATGGCTGGCTGACCAACCCGGGGCCCATGACGCTGCGCATCGACAAAGATACGGCAGACGCCATCGTTAAAGATAATATGGTGGCGGGTGCCGCGATTAACTGGCTCCGCTATATGGAAATTTCACGTTCGTGGACGAGAATCAATTTAGATAACCTGGGTGAATTAACCATGCAGGCGACCATCAAGGGGACCAGCCGCGTGGAGGGCAAAAGCAGCTCCGTCAATCTGAACTATACCCATGACGAGAATGTCTTTACTCTCTGGCGCAGCCTGCGTTTTGGCGACAACCTGCAAACCTGGTTTGAGCAACATACGGCGATACCTGCGCCCCGCAGTTCGACTGGCAAGGAAAGTGAGGAACAACAATGAAAAAGAGGGCTGGTGTGCTCACCGTTGCCGCTGCCGCGCTACTGACTGGCTGTACGCCGCGTATTGAAGTCGCCGCGCCAAAAGAGCCGATTACCATCAACATGAACGTCAAAATCGAACATGAGATCCATATAAAAGTCGATAAAGACGTTGAAAATCTGCTGAAATCGCGCAGCGATCTGTTCTGAGGATGCTATGAAACGATTAGCTCTGATTTTACTGGCATTAGGGATGAACGTGCAGGCGGCGGCGCTGACCCTGAACGACGCCCGGGCGCAGGGCCGGGTGGGGGAAACCCTCAGCGGCTATCTGGCCCCGATTCAACAGGACGCGGAAACGCTGGCACTGGTCAGCCGCATCAACGCGGCGCGCACGGAAAACTACCAGAAACTGGCGGACAGCAACAATCTGCCGGTTGACGAAGTGGCGAAAATGGCAGGTCAAAAGCTGGTTGCCCGCGCGCAGCCGGGCGAGTACGTGAAGGGCATTAACGGAAAGTGGCTCAAAAAGTAGCTAGCGATAGCGCCTGCGGTATTCACCCGGTGAGACGCCAAAACGCTGCTTAAAGGCCGTTGAAAAATGGCTATGGTCGGTGAACCCCCAGCTGTAGCCAATCCCCGCCAGCTTTTCATCATCTCCGGCGGAGCGTAGCACCTGTGCGCAGAGATCCAGACGACGGTTTTTAATGTACTGCGCCACCACCAGCCCTTTCTCGGCAAACATGCGGTAGAGGCTGCGCACGGACATTCCGCTTTCGGCGGCAATCCATTCCGGGCGCAGGGAGTCAGACTGAATGTTGTCGTCGATCAGCGCCACCACCTGCCGGAACTGGCGTTCCTTACGTGGCTGAATCAACTCGCGCTGCTGGAACGCCGGGCGCAGCAGGCACACCATCGCTTCAAGCGCCGCTTCACTCTCCCTGTCGCTCAGGTCGGCATTACTCATACTCTCCATCAAAAGCCGATGGCTTAACTGTACCGTTGGCAACGAACGGGAGAGCGTCAGCGCGCAGCTGATCTCCTGAAACCGGCACTGCTGCTCAATGATCTGACGGGGCACCAGCAGCGAAATCTGGCGGGATTTTTCCTGCCAGTGAATTGAGCACGGGCGCGATGCGTCAATCAGCGTAATATCCCCGGTTCTCAGCACAGAGCGGCGATCGTCCTGCTCGATTTGCGCGCTGCCTTCAAGCTGAAACACGGTATAGAACCAGGCATCGTTACTGTCTCTGATCTCCTGGCGGGAGCGGAACAGGGTAACGCCGCCAGCGGTCACGGTACTGAGCTTCAGGCTGCGCGCATAGCTGGTCTCCAGTTCACCGAAGAATTTTCCCTCCAGAGGACGCGCGTTGAAACGCCCGCAAACCTGGTTAATTTGCGCCAGCCACTGCTGATACTGTTCCTGCTCGCTTGCACACGCCATCGTTTTTCTCACTGCACCGTCAACGTTTACGCATTGTTGCATTTGTGTTGCATTTTGTCAGAGCTCTGAGGCTGACTATAGGAAAGAACACTCACCGGGGACAGCGCTATAAGACGGAATTATCACGATTTGCGGAGCCTGTCACAGGTGGCAAAGCGAATGTCACAGAGACAAAAGCGGGAATGCGAAACCCCTCTTAGACTGGATAAACACCCTGCGAATAATAACGAAGGAGTATCCTATGTCTGAATCACAGGTGGCTATTCAGCCTGCCGTGCAGCAATTTTTAGACCGACATCATGGCCTGTGGATTGAAGGGCGTCAGGCCGCGTCGGACAGTGAAAAACGGCTCAATGTCTATAACCCGGCCACGGGCGAGGTGATTGCCTCGACTGCCGATGCCAGCGTCGATGACGTTGATCGCGCCGTGATGTCCGGCTGGCGCGCCTTTGTCTCCCGAAGCTGGGCCGGAAAATTACCGGCGGAGCGCGAGCGGATCCTGCTCCATTTCGCCGATCTGGTGGAGCAGCACAGCGAGGAGCTGGCCCAGCTTGAAACGCTGGAGCAGGGCAAGTCCATCAACATCTCCCGCGCCTTTGAAGTCGGCTGTACCCTCAACTGGATGCGCTATACCGCCGGGCTGACCACTAAAATTGCGGGGAAAACCCTCGACCTCTCCATTCCGCTGCCGCAGGGCGCACGCTACCAGGCGTGGACGCGCAAAGAGCCGGTTGGCGTGGTGGCCGGGATTGTCCCGTGGAACTTCCCACTGATGATCGGGATGTGGAAGGTGATGCCTGCTCTGGCGGCGGGGTGTTCTATCGTCATTAAACCGTCGGAAACCACGCCGCTGACCATGCTGCGCGTGGCGGAACTGGCCAGCGAAGCGGGGATCCCGGACGGGGTATTCAATGTGGTAACCGGCAGCGGCGCGGTGTGTGGCGCAGCGCTGACCGCGCATCCGCATATTGCCAAGGTCAGTTTCACTGGCTCAACGGCGACCGGCAAGCAGATTGCCCGCACGGCGGCGGACACGCTGACCGGGGTGACGCTGGAACTGGGGGGCAAAAACCCGGCCATTGTGCTGAAGGATGCCGACCCGGCCTGGGTGATTGAAGGCCTGATGACCGGCAGCTTCCTGAACCAGGGGCAGGTCTGCGCGGCAAGTTCCCGTATCTACATTGAGGCGCCGCTCTTCGACACGTTGGTCAGCGGCTTTGAGCAGGCGGTGAAATCCCTGAGCGTTGGGCCGGGCATGTCGCCGGAGGCGTTTATCAACCCGCTGGTGTCGCGCGCGCATTGCGACAAGGTGCAAACCTTCCTTGATGAAGCGAAAACTCGTCAGGCGGAGCTGATTGTCGGCAACCGAGGCCCGGAAGGCAAAGGGTATTACGTTTCACCGACACTGGTGATAAACCCGGATGCCGGGCTGCGCCTGACCCGCGAAGAGGTGTTCGGCCCGGTGGTCAACCTGGTGCGCGTCTCCGACGGGGAAGAGGCGCTCCAGCTGGCAAACGACACCGAATATGGCCTGACGGCCAGCGTCTGGACGCAGAATATCAGCAAGGCGCTGGAGTATACCGACAGGCTGCAGGCGGGCACCGTTTGGGTAAATAGCCACACGCTGATTGACGCCAACCTGCCGTTCGGCGGGATGAAGCAGTCCGGCACGGGACGTGATTTTGGCCCGGACTGGCTGGACGGCTGGTGTGAAACTAAATCGGTGTGCGTGCGGTACTAGTAAAAGCAAAAGGCAACCGGGAGGTTGCCTTTTTAGTGTTTGTTCCCTCTCCCGTGGGAGAGGGTCAGGGTGAGGGTATCAGGCCGCACCGGGCTTTATCACCGTGACCACCGATCCCGCCCGGCCTCTTTCGCCCGGTACAGCGCCGCGTCGGCGCGGGCGATGATTTCGGTGCCGGCTAGCCCCTCCGCCATACTCGTAATCCCCATGCTCACCGTGACATGGTCGCTGACCGCTGAGGCCCCGTGCGGGATGGCCTCTATGCGCAGGCCGTCCTGAATACGCAGGGCGACCTTTTCCGCGATGGCTTCAGGGCAATTAAACAAAATCACCAGAAACTCTTCGCCGCCGTAGCGAGAGACCACATCCTCAGGTGTGCGCACCGACTGCTTCAGCACCCGCGCCACCCGCGTCAGACATTCGTCACCCGCCTGGTGCCCGTAGGTATCGTTGTAGCGCTTGAAATAGTCGATATCCAGCATGATCACCGAGAAGGTTTTTTTCTGCTCAACGGCGTTTTCCAGTACCACTTCCATTTTTCGGCGATTGGCGGTTTTGGTTAACGGATCCTGATGCGCCAGCGCGTCCAGCCGGGAAATCAGCAGCTGATTTTGCTGGTTGCGCCGCCAGGCTTCGTCAAACCAGCTCAACAGGATGAAACGTCCGCAGATCAGGATCAGCGTAAACACGCTCCAGATGATGACGAAGTGAAGGTTGAGACCGTCATTGAGCCTCCAGCTAGCAATCAGCAGGGTGATCCAGAGCGGAAGTTCAAAGGCGAGCAACCCCTCGGGGTAAAAGTAGAGCGCCGTCAAACCGGCGAGTAACAGAATGACGCACAGCGGCCAGACGTGGGGCAGCAGCAGCTGGGTAATAAACCAGAAACAGGCGACTGACCAGATGGCGCTACAGAAAAACAGCACCACGCTAATACCGGCGATGCGTCGCCATGTCATCAGGATCAGTGCCGCAGAGAGGATAATAATGCCGAGCATTGAGGCATCGACCATTTTTGTCAGATGCGGAGAGGTCGGATAAAGGGGATCGCCGGGCTTAAGCAGGACGTGTCGCAGCAGGATCATTACCGCGAAACTGACGTTGACGAAGGCCAGCCACGGCAGGTTTTTCGCCAGGCCATGCATGACCATGGCATGACGTGTCGGCCAGGTTGCCCGTTCGAGGGGCGGTTTTTTTCTTTTTTCCATAAAATCCTTTCCCGTCCGGGGGATAAATCATGCGGCTGAGATATCAGTAACTATAAGCAAGCCTGGACGATCCTCAAATGTTGCGGCAAAAAAAAGCCGGGCAATTGCCCGGCGGGGAGTTATTTATTCTCTTTCTTCTTGCCGAGCGTTGGCGTCTCGTCGAAGAAGTTCCACGGTTTAAGCAGGGTATGCACCCATTCCGTTGGCATGATCGGCCACTCCTCTGCGCGCGCCACGTGGGTGGTGCCGGTGGTCATCCAGACCACGTCATCCTGGTCGTTCAGCGACTCGTTATCTTTGCTGTACTGTCCCAGGCCCGTGTCGTGGATCGAGCGGTTAGGGAATTTTCCTTCGGGGTAGAGCTCATCCGGGTGGTAGCGGGTCACCCACAGCTGTTTATCCATAAAGCTCAGGCGATGGTAAATCCACTCGTCCGGGGCAAACTTCGCACCGGTCGCCACCGGGTGCGTACCGCCCGCGTAAGGGATGATCTGATACGAGACCGGGTTGCCCATGCGGTTCTCTTTGCGGGTGTTGCTCAGCAGGCGAATAGTGCCTGGATCGAATTTCTGCGCCGCCTGCTGCTCGGTATCAATATCATACTGATTGATCTGCATGGTGCTGGTGCGCGGGCCGCCGGCGGTATTCGGTTTCACTTCCGGATCCATGGCCACCAGCTTGTTGTTGATGCCATCCACATCCATATCCAGGCGGAAGTTATAGATGTGCTGGTGCGTGGTGCCCACGATGTTGTGATCGATCAGCGTGCCGTAACGGGTGTCGTCTTTGGCGGTGGCATCGTGCATGGTTTTCGCCTGCACGCCTTTCACTGCTTCGATTCCTGTCGCGCCTGCGTCAATGCCGATGGTGCCATTTTCATGGAACACCCAGTCGAAAATGTAATCGTAGTTGCCAACGGTGCTCACCCAGCGCACCACCAGCTCGCGGCGCTCGGTGCTGACGTTAGGCTGGCCCATCTCCTGATGCTTGTATTCCGGCCCGGCGTAGCGTTCGAAAATGGCGATCGCGCGTGGGATCTCCATCGGCGCGCCGGTGTAATCCGGGATGGTTTCATTGAGCATCACGGCGTTGGACGGGACGTCTTTCCCGCGCACCAGCGGGGAGGTCAGGGTGCCCATACCGTAGTCGCCGGAGTCGAGATAGGCTTTAAAGTACCAGCCCACGTCCGGGTCGCCATACGGGACGATCATCCCGCCTAAGGAGCCCTGATACATAATCTGGCGCTTTTTGCCGTTGTCGTTATACGTGACGGTCGAAATCATCGGGCCGACGCGGGAGTCGAGGCTCAGGTGGAAATCCCAGTTCTGCCAGTGAACCCTGTCGCCGGTAATGGTGTAGTTTTTGCCTTCCGGTTCAGTAATGTCGAGCGGCTTTTTCGGCGTCTCTACCCGGTCGCGGCCATCATAGGGGCGCGGGGTCATGGGCACCGGGATCACGGCGCCTTCTTCTATTTTCTGGATTTTTTTCTGCTCAAGATCCACCACGGCCACCAGGTTCTCAATCGGGTGCGCCCAGTAGTTGCCGTCGCCGACATCGAGATAGCTCACCACTTTCAGCAGGCGATCTTCCTGCTTCAGACCGTCTTTACCGTCGAAATAGCCGACGGTAAGCGGCGTGGTGATCACTTTTTTGGTGTCGGTAATGCCGTGTTTTTTCAGCACCTCAGCAAACTCGGTGCTCTCGTTGATGATCTGCTGCACCGCGGTGAAATCATCCAGCAGCACCATACCGTGCGCGTCTTTCACCGGTTCCCAGCGCAGGATTTTTTTATCCTTCAGATCCACCACGCTTTCGATAACGTGCTTTCCATCCAGCATCACGATCTTCGCCTGGCGGGGGGCATCCACTGGCGTGCCGTTAAGTACAAAGTCCCACACTTTGGCTTTCTCTGGCTCGGCAAGGGCAATCTGGGTGAAGCGGGTATTGGGTTTAAAATCCGCCGAGGTTTTCACAATCTCGACGGCCTGCTTAATTTCGTCCGCCGTTAGGGCGTTTAACGGGTGAGGGCTTTTTTCAACCTGGAAGGTCTGGTCAAGACCGGACTGGAAAACATCGTTGATGAAGCTGTCTGAAATAAAGGCTTTCTTGCCTTTCATCACCACCGGCACCTCAAGCTTGAGGGTTTTGCCGTTGACGATGGCGGTTTTGGCACCCGGTTTGACCTTCACAAAGGCACCGTCTTTCGCAATGGTAAACATCTGTGCGTAATCATCCCACTGAACGTCCGCGCCGAAGTCCTGTAGCGTTTTGTCCATCGGGACCATATGCGCCTCACTGCCGTGGGCGAAAACAGGGGATTGCCAGGCGCAACACAGCGCAACGGCCATGGCCAGTGCCGTTCTACGGGCAGAAAAAGAAGAATTGCTTCCCATCGTAGACCTCATCTTGTTGTGTTTATACCCGTCATAATTCAAGTTGCAGGTGCGTTGGCTGCACTCACTCACCCCAGTCACGTACTTATGTACGCTCCCGGGGATTCGTTCCCTTGCCGCCTTCCTGCAACTCGAATTATTTAGGGTATTTTGTGTTGTGATAGCCTTATCCTGACAGGCGCATGAGAAAAGCGTTTGCCTGCATCTGCCAGATTATTTGTCAGTCTTGCCAGGTTAAAAAAAGAGCGGGGATACATCACATCCCCGTGATAACGACCCCATGCGATCAGTCAGCTGATCTATCGAGATGAATAGGTACATCGAACCCAACTGCAGTGAAAGCGTAAATATTTCCGCGAACGCGTAGATAAATTTCTCCGTTGGTTACCGTTGCAGTGGCTTTAGCATCGTTGGTAATCATGACAGGCTTGATGTCTGACAGGTGAGACATAAACTCTTCAGTGCTTTTTCTCGCATCATAGAGATAAAAGTGAAACGTATTTCTGGATAAAGAACTCGCTTCAACCTGGGTGATATAGAGAGTTAATTGATCGTTAACGCTAATCTTTTCCTGAATATTTTCATACACGGTGAAAAGATTACGGAACGGATACATGATAAACACCAGGAAAATGACAACCACTATCCCGGCTCGCCAGTTAAAAACCCGACCGTCGCGCATAATCTATTCCTGCCCTAATCCATACCTGATCGACTGGGTCATCGCCATATGCATAGGCACCCTGATATTTTGCAAATTCTACCGGATCGCTTGTGCCAGCAAGGATCTGCGCAGTACCAGCGCCCCGAAGCAGCACACCATCAGGGATGCCTGCAGCCGCGCCAACCGCACCGTAGTGGAAATTTCCAAAGTTGGCATATTCTGCACGGCCTTGCTTATAATCCCAGGGGCCATGGTTTCTGACCATCTGATAAAACCATACGTAAGTCATCAATGATGCACCGCCATGAAAACGAGCTATTACCATATGGCTTACAACGTCAACGCCCGGCGGTGAAAATGAAGCAATATCATACGGAGTAGAATACAAAGGAGTACGCATAATTAACGATCTACCCAGCTATCCGCGAACTGCAAGTTACCGTCGCAATACGTCCAGGTTATTTTATCGTAGCGTAGTTCCACGACTTCAAGATGATTGTGTTTTTCTTTTGTCGGGTCTTTAGTGTCATGCATCAATGGCGTAACAGAAACGACGTGAATATTATCGAGATGCATATTGTAATATTCGACTTCCTGCCCGGCATCATTAATGCGATACCACCTGAATTCTGCTGTTTTAAGGGTTTGGCCAGTTGCGACGGCTTTCATCAGGTAAGGAGAAGATGAGTCAATTTCTTTTTGAAAAACGATTGGCGCATGATTGCGTTTACTGGTGATTTTACCCGTTAATGGATCCGTTGGCAGGCGGAGATTATGTGTAAAGCCAGTAACTTCAATACTTCCCTCACGGTTACGAATATCTACCGAGCCTGTGATTTTTGAGCCGCCATCGTCAGTTAAGAAAAGGTAAACAGGGATTGCCATAGTCTATTAATCTTCCATGTAATTTAATTCGGGAACATTCCCGACATTAAATAATAACCACGCTAACTATCTGGTCAATTTGCTTAATGTTTCTGGTTGTAACTTATCCAGACTACGTTGACTGGATGGTTTGCTTAACCAAATCCATCCAGTCCTTTTCTCTGCAGGTAGTGTTGCTGCGGATTAAAAATCACCCTGCTGGCGCGCCACCAGCGTCAGAATGGAGTAGAGCGCCACCGCCTGCTGGTGCTGGTTGAAAATCTCAACCGCCCATTCGACCACGCCGGTGGGTTTTTCTTCTGCGGTACGCTGTTTCTTCAGCGTTTTACGTTTGCAGGTCAGACGTACCTGAATGGTATCGCCCGGTTTAACCGGCTCGATAAAGCGCAGGTTTTCCATACCGTAGTTGGCAATCACCGGCCCGACGCCCGCGTCGACAAACAGTCCCGCCGCGGCGGAAATCAGGAAGTAGCCGTGCACCACGCGCTCGCCAAAGATCGACTCTGCCGCGCCGATCTTGTCCATATGGGCGTAGAAGTGGTCGCCGCTCAGGCAGGCAAAGTTCACGATGTCCGCTTCCGTCAGGGTACGACGCGGCGTCAGCAGGCTGTCGCCCGGCTGCAGCTCCTCGAAGTATTTGCGGAACGGATGCACGCGATCTTCCTGCACCGTTGCGCCGCGCACCCACTGTTTACCAATGGCGGCCAGCATGGTCGGACTGCCCTGGATCGCGGTGCGCTGCAGGTAGTGCTTCACCGCGCGCAGACCGCCCAGCTCTTCGCCGCCGCCCGCGCGGCCCGGACCGCCGTGGACCAGCTGCGGCAGCGGGGAGCCGTGCCCGGTAGACTCTTTTGCGGATTCCTCGTTAAGGATCTGAATACGGCCGTGGGCGCGCGCCGCGCCGGCAACAAACTGGCGGGCAATGGACGAATCGGCGGTAACCAGCGTTCCCGCCAGGCTGCCGCCGCCGGCGCGGGCAAGCTGCATCGCGTGCTGCGCATTGCGATATGGCATCAGAGTTGCAACCGGGCCGAAAGCCTCTGTCGCGTGGACCGCAGGGGTTTCATCCGGCTGCGGACAGAACAGCAGGGTCGGCGGGAAGAATGCGCCAGCGGCCTGCAAATCCGCTTTTCCACCCAGACGGATCTGACAGCCAGCGGCGATCAGCTGATTCACCTTCTCCTGAACGTCCGCGCGCTGTTCAGCGTTGACCAGCGCGCCCATCTTCACTCCTTCCTGCGCCGGGTCGCCCACCACTACCTTTTCCAGCCGCGCAATCAGCGCCTGGCTGACGGCTTCAATCTGGTTTTGCGGGACGATAATGCGGCGGATTGCGGTACATTTTTGTCCGGCCTTGGCGGTCATCTCACGCACCACTTCCCGGATGAACAGGGCGAACTCCGGCTGTTCCGGGGTGACGTCTTCACCCAGCACGCAGCAGTTCAGGGAGTCGGCCTCCATGGTGAATGGAATTGAATTCGCCACAATATTGGGGTGCACGCGCAGGCTTTGTCCGGTGCTGGCGGAGCCGGTAAAGGTGACCACGTCCTGGCTGTCGAGCTGATTCAGCAGATCGCCCGCGCCGCCGCAGATCAGGCTAATGGCGCCGTCCGGCACCAGTCCGCTGTCCACGATGGATTTCACCATCGCCTGCGTAACCTGCGCGGTAGCGGTCGCGGGTTTGATAATGGCGGGCATGCCGGCAAGCCACGTCGGCGCCAGTTTTTCCAGCATCCCCCAGCAAGGGAAGTTAAAGGCGTTGATATGCACCGCCACGCCGGACTTCGAGGTCAGAACGTGACGCGCCGCAAAGCCACCTTCTTTTGACAGCGGGATCAGTTCATCCTCCGGCCACAGCGTGTCATCCGGCAGTTCACGGCTGCCCAGGCTGGCGTAAGTGAAGAGGGTGCCGATGCCGCCTTCAATATCGACCCAGCTGTCTGCTTTCGTCGCCCCGGTCTGGGCGGAGAGGGCATAAAACGTCTCTTTCTCACCAAGCAGGTGCTTTGCCACCGCCTTCAGCATGGCCGCACGTTCGATAAAGGTCATCGCGTGAAGTGCTTCGCCGCCGCGCTCAATTGCATAGCGTCGGGCGGCTGCCATATCCAGCCCTTCGCTGGTCACGCTCCACAGCGCTTCGCCACTGATGGCGTGATGAATAGTGCGTTCACGTCCCCGGCCAGACTGCCAGGTACCGGACAAAAAGCTGGCTAACTGCTGCATCGCTTATCTCCAAATGTTACGTAATTTCACTATTAATAGTTTGATCGTGAATCATAAAAATCAAGCTGAGTTTTAATGAATTGTTAACATTGTGATCCGGGATGACGAATCATTGCGCTCACAGCACAGTGATGAGAGGCGCTCAGGTAAAGCCTTGCGAGCGACATCACAAAACCAGGAAACAATTCTTGGGGTTATATTTAACCTTTGTGTAACTTTTAAAAAACAAAGTGATTCAACATTACGCTTTAGTTTGCAAACTAACGAATCATAAAGGTGATGACGTGACGCAAGAACAACGGTTTGAGCAGCGCATAGCGCAGGAGACGGCGATTGAGCCTCAGGACTGGATGCCTGATGCCTACCGTAAGACGTTGATCCGCCAGATTGGTCAGCATGCGCACTCCGAAATTGTCGGCATGCTGCCGGAGGGGAACTGGATCACCCGCGCGCCGACGCTGCGTCGAAAGGCGATCCTGCTGGCGAAGGTGCAGGACGAAGCCGGACACGGGCTCTACCTCTACAGCGCAGCCGAAACGCTGGGCTGCGCGCGGGAAGATCTCTACCAGAAGATGCTCGACGGCAAGATGAAATACTCCTCCATTTTTAACTACCCGACCCTGAGCTGGGCCGATATCGGCGTGATTGGCTGGCTGGTAGATGGCGCCGCCATCGTCAACCAGGTGGCGCTGTGCCGCACCTCTTACGGGCCCTATGCCCGGGCGATGGTGAAAATCTGTAAAGAAGAGAGCTTCCACCAGCGTCAGGGTTTCGAAGCCTGCATGGCGCTGGCGCAGGGGAACGAGGCCCAGCGCCAGATGCTGCAGGACGCCATCAACCGCTTCTGGTGGCCGGCGCTGATGATGTTCGGGCCGAACGATGACAACTCGCCGAACAGCGCCCGCAGCCTGGCCTGGAAAATCAAACGTTTCGGTAATGACGAACTGCGCCAGCGCTTTGTCGACAACACGGTGCCGCAGGTGGAGATGCTGGGCATGACGGTGCCCGATCCCGATCTGCGCTTTGACGAAGAGAGCGGTCACTACCGTTTCGGCGAGATCGACTGGCAGGAGTTTGAAGAGGTCATTAACGGACGCGGGATCTGCAATCACGAACGCCTGGCGGCTAAGCGTAAAGCCTGGGAAGAGGGGGCATGGGTGCGGGAAGCCGCGCTGGCGCATGCTGAAAAACAACGCGCCCGTCAGGCCGCATAAGAGGAAATAACCATGAGCAATGTCTACTGGCCGCTGTACGAGGTGTTCGTACGCAGCAAACAAGGGTTGTCCCACCGTCACGTGGGCAGCCTGCATGCCGCCGACGACCGCATGGCGCTGGAAAATGCCCGTGATGCCTACACCCGGCGCAGCGAAGGGTGCTCTATCTGGGTGGTTAAGGCGAGCGAGATTGTCGCCTCCCAGCCGGAAGAGAGCGGCGAGTTCTTCGACCCGGCGGAAAGCAAGATTTACCGCCACCCGACGTTTTACACACTCCCCGACGGCATCGAGCACATGTGAGGCAAAGAATGAATTCAGTGACTGCCTATGCCCTGCGTCTGGGCGACAACGGTCTGGTGCTCTCCCAGCGTCTGGGCGCCTGGTGTGGCCACGCCCCGGAGCTGGAAATTGACCTCGCGCTCGCCAATATCGGGCTTGACCTGCTGGGCCAGGCGCGCAATTTCCTGAGCTATGCCGCCGGGCTGGAAGGACAGGGCGATGAAGACACGCTGGCGTTTGGTCGTGACGAGCGTCAGTTCCGCAATCTTCTGCTGGTGGAACAGCCGAACGGCAGCTTCGCCGACACGATTGCCCGCCAGTATCTGATGGATGCCTGGAACGTCGCGCTGTACGAACGCCTGACCCAAAGCCACGACAGCCAGCTTGCCGCCATCGCCGCCAAAGCGATTAAAGAGGCACGCTACCACCTGCGCTTTAGCCGCGGCTGGCTGGTGCGGCTGGGCGACGGCACCGAAACCTCCGCGCAAAAAATGCAGCAGGCCATCGACAACCTGTGGCGTTTTACGGCGGAGCTGTTTGAGGCGGATGACGTCGAGCTGGAATTGATTGACGCCGGCGTGGCGGTTGACCCGCGCACGCTGCGTCAGCCGTGGGAAAGCGAAGTCTTTGCCGGTCTGAATGAAGCCTGCCTGCGGGTGCCCGAAGAGGTGGCGTACCGCACCGGGGGCAAGAAAGGGCTGCATACCGAACATCTCGGTCCGATGCTGGCGGAAATGCAGTATCTCCAGCGCGCGTATCCCGGTCAGCAGTGGTAAAGGAGAACGCTATGCAACGCCTCGTCGACATTGCGCCTGCGCAAATTCCGCAAATCTGGGCGCTGTTAAGCCAGATCCCGGACCCGGAAGTGCCGGTACTCACCATCACCGATTTAGGCATGGTGCGCAGCGTGAAGGCGCAGGGTGAAGGCTGGGTTATTGGCTTCACGCCCACCTACTCGGGGTGTCCGGCAACGGAACATCTGCTGGGGGCGATCCGCGACGCGATGACCGCCCATGGCTTTACCCCGGTGCATATCGTGCTCCAGCTTGAACCCGCCTGGACCACCGACTGGATGACCCCCGACGCGCGCGAGCGCCTGCGGGCATACGGCATCAGCCCGCCCGTGGGCCATAGCTGTCACGCGCATGCGCCGGCCGGGGTGAGCTGTCCGCGCTGCGCCAGCACCGACACCTCGCTTATCAGTGAATTTGGTTCGACGGCGTGCAAAGCGCTCTACCGCTGCAATGCCTGCCGTGAGCCCTTCGACTATTTCAAATGTATTTGAGGCTGCCATGACAACGTTTCATTCATTAACAGTGGCAAAAGTGGAACCCGAAACCCGCGACGCGGTGACCATCACGTTCGCGGTGCCGCAGGCGCTGCAGGAAGCCTACCGCTTTCGTCCCGGCCAGCACCTGACCCTGAAAACGACGCTGGGCGGGGATGAGCTGCGCCGCTGCTACTCCATCTGCCGGAGTACCGCTCCGGGCGAGATCAGTGTGGCGGTCAAAGCCATCGAAGGCGGGCGCTTTTCCCGCTATGCCCGGGACGAGATCAAAGCGGGGATGGCGCTGGAGGTGATGGTTCCCCAGGGGCAGTTTGGCTACCAGCCCCAGGCAGAGCGCGAGGGGCACTATCTGGCGATTGCGGCAGGCTCCGGGATCACCCCGATGCTGGCCATTATCTCCGCGACGCTTGCGACCGAACCGAACAGCCATTTCACGCTGATTTACGGCAACCGCAGCAGCCAGAGCATGATGTTCCGCCAGGCGCTGGCGGACCTGAAGGACAAATACCCGCAGCGGCTGCAGCTGGTCTCCATTTTCAGCCAGGAGCGACTGGACAGCGACCTGCTTTATGGCCGCATCGACGGGGAAAAGCTTCAGGCGCTGGCGAAAACCTTGATCAACTTCCGCCAGTATGACGAAGCGTTTATCTGCGGCCCGTCAGCGATGATGGACGACGCCGAAGCCGCGCTGAAGGCGCTGGGAATGCCGGATAAATCGATTCATCTTGAGCGCTTCAATACCGCCGGCATCACTGTTAAACGCGCGGTGCACGTGCAGGCAGAAGGCCAGAAAGTGACCGTGCGCCAGGACGGACGCGACCGTGAAATCACCCTGACGGCGGACGACGAAAGCATCCTTGATGCCGCCCTGCGTCAGGGGGCGGATCTCCCGTATGCCTGCAAGGGCGGCGTGTGCGCCACCTGTAAATGCAAAGTGTTGCGCGGGAAGGTGGACATGGCGACCAACTATAGCCTGGAGCCGGACGAGCTGGCCGCCGGGTATGTGCTGAGCTGCCAGTCGTTGCCGCTTACCGCTGACGTGATCGTGGATTTTGACGCGAAGGGGATGGCATGAGCGAACTGACTGTCACCCGTCATGGCCGCGTGCTGCAGCTGACGCTGAATCGTCCGGCGGCGCGCAACGCCCTCAACAATGCGCTGCTAACGCAGCTGGCGGAGCAGCTTGAGGCCGCCGCAGCGGATACCGGGGTCACCGTCTGCGTGATTTACGGCAACGAACGCTGCTTTGCCGCCGGGGCGGACCTCAACGAAATGGCGGAGAAAGACCTCCCTGCCACCCTGAACGATATTCGCCCGCAGCTGTGGGCACGTATCAACGCTTTTCCTAAACCGCTGATCGCCGCCGTGAACGGCTTCGCGCTGGGAGCGGGCTGCGAGCTGGCGCTGCTGTGCGACGTGGTGATTGCCGGTGACAACGCCCGTTTTGGCCTGCCGGAAATCACGCTCGGCATTATGCCCGGTGCGGGCGGTACCCAGCGTCTTATCCGCTGCGTCGGTAAATCGCTGGCCAGCAAAATGGTGCTGACCGGCGAGAGCATTTCCGCAGAGCAGGCGCTGAGCGCCGGGCTGGTCAGCGACGTTTTCCCGGCCGCGCTGACGCTGGAGTATGCCCTGAAGCAGGCGAGCCTGATGGCGCGCCACTCGCCGCTGGCACTGCAGGCGGCGAAACAGGCGCTGCGCCAGTCTCAGGAGGTGCCGCTGCAGGCCGGGCTGGCCCAGGAGCGTCAGCTGTTTACGCTGCTCTCTGCCACTGAAGACCGCCGGGAAGGCATCGACGCCTTCTTACAAAAACGCACCCCCGACTTTAAAGGACGCTAATTGTGGAATTTATTCTCAGTCATGTAGAACAGGGCGTAATGACCCTTACGCTGAACCGTCCGGAGCGTCTGAACAGCTTCAATGACGTGATGCATCAGCAACTCGCCGAGTGCCTGAAACAGGCTGAGCGTGATGACACCGTTCGCTGCCTGCTGATCACCGGCGCCGGACGCGGTTTCTGTGCCGGTCAGGATCTGAATGACCGTAATGTCGACCCCAACGGCCCGGCGCCGGATCTGGGAATGTCCGTTGAAACCTTTTACAACCCGCTGGTTCGTCGCCTGGCAAAACTGCCGAAGCCGGTCATCTGCGCGGTCAACGGCGTGGCGGCCGGTGCCGGTGCCACGCTGGCGCTCGGGTGCGACATGGTGATTGCGGCGCGTTCCGCCAGTTTTGTGATGGCCTTCAGCAAGCTCGGGTTAGTCCCGGACTGCGGTGGCACCTGGCTGCTGCCGCGCGTGGCCGGACGCGCCCGTGCCATGGGGCTGGCGCTGCTCGGTGACAAGCTGAGCGCCGAACAGGCGCAGGCCTGGGGGATGATCTGGCAGGTGGTGGATGACGAACAGCTCTCCGCTACCGCGCAGCAGATGGCGTTGCACTTTGCGTCGCAGCCGACCTTCGGGCTGGGGCTGATCAAGCAGGCGATCAATGCCGCGGAAACCAACACCCTGGACGCACAACTCGATCTCGAGCGCGACTATCAACGTCTGGCCGGGCGCAGCGACGACTATCGCGAGGGCGTCAGCGCCTTCCTGGCGAAGCGCGCGCCACACTTTACGGGGAAATAAGATGTTGAACATACGGACTGTCGCCGTGATTGGCAGCGGCACGATGGGGGCCGGCATCGCCGAGGTTGCTGCCAGCCACGGCCATCAGGTGCTGATTTACGACATCTCTGCCGATGCGATTTCACGCGCCATTGAGGGGATCCGCCAGCGTCTGGCTTCCCGGGTCACGCGCGGCAAACTCTCTGCAGATGCCAGCGGACAGATCCTCGCCCGGCTGCTCCCGGTCACTGATATCAGCGCGCTCTCTACGGCGGAGCTGGTGATAGAGGCCGCTTCTGAGCGTCTTGAGGTGAAAAAAGCGCTGTTTGTCCGGCTGGCTGAGATCTGCCCCGCGCAGACGGTACTGACCAGCAACACCTCTTCCATTTCGATCACGGCAATCGCGGCGGATGTACACCACCCGGAACGCGTCGCGGGGCTGCATTTCTTTAACCCGGCGCCGGTGATGAAGCTGGTGGAAGTGGTCAGCGGGCTGGCGACCTCCCCGGAAGTGGCCGACGCGCTGTGCGAGCTGGCGCTCAACTGGGGGAAACAGCCGGTTCGCTGCCAGTCAACGCCGGGGTTCATCGTCAACCGAGTCGCGCGTCCGTTCTATTCCGAAGCCTGGCGCGCGCTGGAAGAGCAGGTGGCAGCACCAGAGGTGATTGACGCTGCCCTGCGCGAAGGGGGCGGTTTCCCGATGGGGCCGCTGGAGCTGACCGACATGATTGGTCAGGACGTTAATTTTGCGGTGACCTGCTCGGTATTTAACGCCTTCTGGCAGGAGCGGCGTTTTCTCCCCTCGCTGGTGCAGCAGGAGCTGGTGCTGGCTGGAAGGCTGGGCAAAAAGAGCGGGAAGGGCGTTTACGACTGGCAGGGTGACAAACCCACCGTACAGTGGATTGAGACCGTAGATGACAGCTACAGCCCGATGCGCGTCGAGAAAGAACGTGACGGTGTCACAAAAATTGATGATGTGTATCTCATCGAAACGCAGGGGGAAACCGCGCAGGCGCTGGCGTTACGCCTGAGCGGCCCGGTGGTGGTGGTAGACCGCATTGAAGGCGACGTGGCGGTGATTGCGGCCGCCGCCAGCAACCCCCTGACCTCGACACAAAAAGTCATCCGCTACCTGCAACAGCAGGGAAAACGGGTGGTGCAAATCGCCGATTATCCTGGCCTGTTGATCTGGCGCACGGTGGCGATGATTGCCAATGAAGCGCTGGATGCCCTGCAAAAAGGGGTGGCCAGCGAGAAGGATATCGATACCGCCATGCGTCTTGGCGTCAACTACCCGAGCGGCCCGATCGCCTGGGGGGAACGACTGGGCTGGCAGCGCCTGCTGACGCTGCTGGAGAACCTGCAGCGCCATTATGGTGAAGAACGCTATCGCCCCTGTTCACTGCTGCGCCAGCGCGCGCTTCTGGAGAGTAGCTATGAGTCATAACGCCTGGCACAACGCCCGCGCCATGTACGAACGGGATGCCTGCGCGCAGGCGATGGGGATGGACATTGTCGAGATGGACGAGGGCTACGCGGTGGTGACCATGACCATCACCCCGCAGATGCTCAACGGGCACAATACCTGCCATGGCGGACAGCTGTTTTCGCTGGCGGACACCGCTTTTGCCTACGCCTGCAACAGCCAGGGGCTGGCAGCGGTGGCCTCAGGCTGCTCGATTGATTTTCTGCGACCGGGCTTTGCCGGGGACACGCTAACCGCCACCGCGCGGGTGAAGCATCAGGGCAAGCTGACGGGCGTGTATGACATTGAGATCCATAATCAACAACAGAAAACCGTCGCCCTTTTTCGCGGGAAATCTCACCGCATCGGCGGCAGTGTGACAGGAGAGGCCTGATGGGTGATGCATTTATTTGTGATGGCGTTCGAACCCCGGTGGGGCGCTACGGTGGCGCGCTTTCCACGGTAAGGACCGACGATCTCGGTGCCGTGCCGCTGCGTGCGCTGCTGGCCCGCTACCCGCAGCTCGACCTCGAGCGGATAGATGATGTGATTTTCGGCTGCGCCAACCAGGCGGGGGAAGATAACCGCAACGTGGCGCGTATGTCGGCATTGCTGGCCGGGCTCCCGCAAACGGTCTCCGGGACCACCATCAACCGCCTGTGCGGCTCCGGGCTGGACGCGATTGGTTTTGCCGCACGCGCTATCAGGGCGGGCGACGGCGATCTGCTGATTGCGGGCGGCGTGGAGTCGATGTCCCGTGCGCCGTTTGTGATGGGCAAAGCCACCGCCGCGTTTCAGCGTCAGGCGGAGATCTTTGATACCACCATCGGCTGGCGATTTGTGAATCCGCTCATGCATCAGCACTTCGGAACGGACAGTATGCCGGAAACGGCAGAGAATGTAGCTGAACTGTTAAATATCAGTCGTGCCGATCAGGACGCTTTTGCGCTGCGCAGCCAGCAGCGTACCGCACAGGCGCAGCAGAACGGCATTCTGGCGCAGGAGATCGTGCCGGTGCAGGTAGCGGGTAAAAAGGGCGCGGTCACCGAATTCAGCGTGGATGAACATCCGCGTGCGGACACCACGCTTGAACAGCTGGCCGCACTGAAAACGCCGTTCCGTCAAAACGGGGTAGTCACGGCGGGCAATGCCTCCGGCGTCAACGACGGCGCGGCGGCGCTGATCGTTGCCAGCGAGCAGATGGCGCTGGCGCAGGGGTTAGTCCCGCGCACGCGGATCGTGGCGATGGCAACGGCCGGCGTGGCGCCACGACTGATGGGATTAGGCCCGGTACCTGCCACCCGCAAGGTGCTGGAGCGTGCCGGGCTCAGTATTAACGATATGGACGTTATCGAACTTAACGAAGCTTTTGCCTCCCAGGCGCTGGGCGTGCTGCGTCAGCTGGGGCTGCCGGATGATGCCGCGCACGTTAACCCAAACGGTGGGGCGATTGCGCTGGGCCACCCGCTCGGCATGAGCGGGGCCAGGCTGGCGCTGGCAGCCAGCAATGAACTGCATCGACGCGGCGGGCGGTACGCGCTGTGTACGATGTGCATCGGTGTGGGTCAGGGCATTGCCATGATCCTTGAGCGTGTTTGATCAAATTTTCAATGTGAGTACCCTGCAATGACAACGACAAATACAACAAAGCTTGATCCGATTGAGACGGCCTCCATTGACGAGTTACAGGCGCTGCAGACCGAGCGTCTGAAATGGACGCTGCATCACGCCTATAACAACGTGCCGATGTACAAACGCAAGTTTGACGCCGCGGGCGTTCACCCTGACGATTTCAAAGAGCTGGCGGATATCCGCAAATTCCCGTGCACCACCAAGCAGGACCTGCGGGATAACTACCCATTCGATACCTTTGCCGTGCCGATGGAGCAGGTGGTGCGTATTCACGCCTCATCCGGTACCACCGGCAAACCGACGGTTGTCGGTTACACGCAAGGCGACATTGACAACTGGGCCAATCTGGTGGCCCGTTCCCTGCGCGCCGCGGGCGGCAGCGCGAAGGACAAAATTCACGTGGCGTATGGCTATGGCCTGTTTACCGGCGGGCTGGGGGCACACTATGGCGCCGAGCGCTTAGGGGCGACGGTGATCCCGATGTCCGGCGGCCAGACGGAGAAACAGGCGCAACTGATCCGTGATTTCCAGCCGGATATGATCATGGTGACGCCCTCCTACTGCCTCAACCTGATTGAGGAGCTGGAGCGGCAGATGGGCGGCGATGCCAGCAGTTGTTCCCTGCGCGTGGGTGTCTTCGGCGCCGAGCCGTGGACCCAGGCGATGCGCCGCGAAATTGAGAAACGCTTAGGCATCACGGCGCTGGACATCTATGGCCTCTCGGAGGTCATGGGACCCGGGGTGGCGATGGAGTGTATCGAAACCGTTGACGGCCCGACCATCTGGGAGGATCACTTCTACCCGGAAATCGTCAACCCGAACGATGGTACGCCGCTGGATGACGGCGAGCAGGGCGAACTGCTGTTCACCACGCTGACCAAAGAGGCGTTGCCGGTTATCCGCTATCGCACCCGCGACCTGACACGTCTGCTGCCGGCGACGGCGCGCAGCATGCGCCGCATGGACCGCATCAGCGGCCGCAGTGACGATATGCTGATCATCCGCGGCGTTAACGTCTTCCCGTCACAGCTGGAAGAGGAGATTGTGAAGTTCGAACACCTCTCTCCGCACTACCAGCTGGAGGTCAACCGTCGCGGGCATCTTGATTCACTTTCCGTGAAGGTGGAGCTAAAAGAGAGCAGCCTGACGCTAACGCACGAGCAGCGTTGCCAGGTGTGTCACCAGCTGCGTCACCGCATTAAGTCGATGGTGGGGATTTCCACCGACGTGACGATCGTGAACTGCGGCAGTATCCCGCGCTCAGAGGGCAAAGCCTGCCGGGTGTTTGATTTGCGTAAAGTGGCAGCCAACGGTTAAATTTCCCTCACCCCAGCCCTCTCCCAAAGGGAGAGGGTGTATTAAGTTCCCTCTCCCTTTGGGAGAGGGTTAGGGTGAGGGTCGATGCCAGATTGGTATGCTATGATTCATCCAGGACAAAAATAACAACAGAATGAATCACATGAATAAACTCGACGCCTTTATCCAGCACGCGGTCAGCTCTGTTCCAGTCAGCGGGACATCCCTTATTTCCTCGTTATACGGTGACGCGCTTTCTCATCGCGGCGGTGAGATTTGGCTCGGTAGTCTGGCCGCCCTGCTGGAAGGTATGGGGTTTGGTGAACGCTTCGTGCGTACCGCGCTGTTCCGCCTCAACAAAGAGGGCTGGCTCGACGTCTCGCGCATCGGGCGGCGCAGCTTTTACCGCCTGAGTGATAAAGGGCTGCGCCTGACGCGTCGCGCGGAGAATAAGATCTACCGCGCGGAACTGCCCGCCTGGGATGGTAAATGGTTACTGCTGCTCTCCGAGGGGCTGGATAAAAACACCCTCGCCGACGTTAAAAAACAGCTTATCTGGCAGGGGTTTGGCACGCTGGCGCCGAGCCTGATGGCCTCGCCGTCGCAGCATCTGGCGGATGTGCAGTCCCTGCTACACGATGCCGGCGTGGCAGAAAATGTGATCTTCTTCGAAGCCCACTCGCCGCTGGCGCTCTCCCGCGCCGCGCTGCGTTCCCGGGTCGAAGAGTGCTGGCAATTGACCGAGCAAAACGCGATGTACGAGACGTTTATCAGCTCGTTCCGCCCGCTGCTGCCGCTGCTGAAAGAGGCCGCGCCGGAAGAGCTGACGCCGGAACGCTGCTTCCAGATCCAGCTGTTACTGATCCACTTTTATCGTCGTGTGGTGCTGAAAGACCCGCTGCTGCCGGAGGAGTTACTGCCTGCGCACTGGGCCGGGCAAAGCGCCCGACAGCTCTGCATCAATATTTATCAGCGTGTGGCACCGGGGGCGCTGGCGTTTGTCAGCGAGAAGGGCGAAACCTCCGTCGGCGAACTGCCTGTGCCCGGCACGCTCTACTATCAACGCTTTGGCGGTTTGACAAGCGCATAAGGAGTGAGGATGCCAGTTTATCAAATTGACGGTCTGACGCCGGTGGTGCCGGACGAGAGCTATGTACACCCAACGGCGGTGCTGATTGGCGACGTGATTCTGGGCAAAGGTGTTTATGTCGGCCCTAATGCCAGCCTGCGCGGTGATTTCGGCCGTATCGTGGTGAAAGACGGGGCGAACATTCAGGATAACTGCGTCATGCACGGTTTCCCGGAGCAGGACACGGTGGTGGAAGAGGACGGGCATATTGGCCACAGTGCGATCCTTCACGGCTGTGTGATCCGCCGCAATGCGCTTGTGGGCATGAACGCGGTGGTGATGGACGGCGCCGTCATTGGCGAGAACAGCATCGTCGGCGCCGCGGCGTTCGTGAAGGCGAAAGCGGAGATGCCCGCCAACCATTTGATCATCGGTAGCCCGGCAAAAGCGATCCGCGAGCTGAGCGAGCAGGAGCTGGCCTGGAAGCAGCAGGGCACGCGGGAGTATCAGGTGCTGGTGGAACGCTGCAAGCTGACGATGCATCAGGTAGAGCCGCTGCGTGAGGTTGAGCCAGAGCGGAAACGGCTGACGTTTGATGAGAATTTACGGCCGAAGTCGTCGGTGTAAGGGGAGGTCCGCTTCGCGGCAGAAGCGGACGAAAGAGACTTATCTTGTGCTTAGCGCCAGTTTAGCCGCGAAGCACAAAAACAAGCCTCCTGTTGCCCTGTCCATAACCTTGATCACGCCACTTCTCTTCAGGATGCCTGACGCAAAATGCGTCGATAAAATAAGCGTCACTGACCATATCGTGCCGATTGTCACGTGGATACTGACCAGCAAAAACGTCCAGAGTAAAGGAGAGTGTCCGGCAGGTATAAACTGAGGCAAAAAAGAGACATAGAAAATACCCATTTTGGGGTTGAGCACATTACCCATCATCCCTCTCATAAACCAGTTCCCATGAGAAGCATGGTTGCCGTCGCTGAGACCGAAAGACGATCGGGGACGTACCAGCAACTGTAAGCCCAGCCAGCTTAAATAGGCTGCACCACAAATTTTCAGCACGGTGTATGCCAGCTCAGAAACGGCCAGCAGAGCACCAAGCCCCAAAGCGACCAGCGCTCCCCATATAAAACAGCCAGCATCGATGCCAAGCGCAGTGTGAATAGCTTTTCGTCCCCCTTCAGCGCAGGCCGTTCGAAGAATCAGAGCCGTATCCAGGCCAGGCGTGAGAGTGAGCAAGAGTGCAGCGAAGGAGAAAGTGAGAAGTGAATCAGCAACAGTCATTTTCTTTACCCGAAAGATTGGATTTTACTCACAGAGCTGACCCCAGGCAATCCATTGCTGAAATTTAACCGCTGGTTGAGTCGGTGAAGATGGTTTCTTAACCAGTTTTACATCGCAACGCACTACTCATTTACCTGAGGGGTTCCATGTGACGCAAATTTTCAATCATCCTTGAATATTAACGGCTGGAAGACTCCTTTTATTGGGAAAGTAGCACGTATTGGGACTTATATAACGGCGTATAGATAGTTTAATCCTCAATGTCGCTCTGTGGCTGTAAAGATCCGAATCACGTGCTATGTGGTAATGTTGAGGGTGAATACATTCCGCTTTGAGGTTGCCAGTATGACGCATTTTTATCAATTTACAGCCACCCGCCTTGATGGCCGACCGGTCGCTATGGCCGATTACGAGGGTAAGGTGGTGCTGGTCGTGAATACGGCTAGCCTGTGTGGCTTTACGCCGCAGTACGCTGCTCTTGAAGCGTTATACAAGAAATACGCTCCTCAGGGATTTGTGGTGCTTGGCTTTCCCTGTAATCAGTTCGGTAAACAGGAACCCGGCGGCGCCGAAGACATCTCAAGAATCTGCCACATAAACTACGGTGTCAGTTTTCCGATATTCGAGAAAATAGAGGTCAATGGCGCCGCCGCGCACCCGCTGTTTCGTTACCTGAAAGAGGAATTGCCCGGCGTGCTGGGTGGGCGGATCAAGTGGAACTTTACGAAATTCCTGATTGGACGCAACGGTAAACCGCTCAAGCGTTTTGCACCGATGACCACGCCCGAGAAAATGGAATCGGCGATCCGTGCCGCACTGACAGGCTAATTATTAGTAGTTGAGTAGCGACCAGCAGTTACGAAAGAATAGGCCAACACTGTTGAGGTTTAAATGGATTTAGGGAGCAAGAGGTGGGCGTGTCTGACACAGTAAAGAAAATCGTGATGCTGGTCATTGTGGCGAGCCTGGCTGCGGGATGCGCGCCGTTACATCCTTCCGGATGCCATAAGACCACGGCAACGGGGTCTTGTGGTTCCGGACGCTGGGACGATCAGGATGAATGGGGGGCGCAGGCACGGGCGATCAAGGCGGCAATAGAAGACAAAATTGACGAGCCGCAAAAGTGGAAAGGGAAAAAATGCCGGTTGCATATTGAATTTGCTCAGGATGGCACGGCGTTAGCTATCTCAACCAGCGACGGCAATAAAGCCTGGTGCGAAGCGCTAAAATCAGCAGCCCAAAAAGCCATATTCCCGGCCTTCGACAATCCGGAAGTCTACAGAGATTTTCAAAAATCCGGCTTTGACATGCGAGGTTAGCGCAGAAAAGGCCCCATCAGGGGCCTGAACTGTATTAACAATCGACTGCGTTTCGCCTGGATTAGAAGCGATATTGCAGACCCGCTGTAATGGTATAGTTGTGGTTAGAAATACCCGCAGCGTCCCCACCAATAGAGCCGGACTGCCCGGTGTTGGTATCAATAATCTGCGTACCGCCTTTACCTTCTTCGTAGCTGCTATAGGTAAATTCAGCAAATACTTTGGCATGCGGAGTGACATAATACCCGGCATCGACGGATGCGCCATAATAGCGGGAATCGCTAGTTTTCTCACGGAAGGTCAGATCGCGCATATAGTGCTCGTCGTTATCATGCGCACGGACCCAGTCACTGAATTTAAACAGGGCATTAAACTCAAAGTCATTAAATCGGTACTGTCCTGCAAGACCAATATACGGCATGGAGAAACGCTGGCTATAACCAATGCCGCGTTCGCCTGCCGGGAAGTTCCCTTTATAGGTGCCGTTATCGTAATTGTAAGTACCGCCAGTCGCCGTCCAGCTGAAGCGGGTTTCCTGATAACCTGCGGTAACGCCCGCTTTATAATTATCGCCCTGGAAGACCCAACCTTTTACGTTGAGATCGTATTCATTGGCATAGTTAACGTTCGTCGCTGGATGGCTCGAATGGTCTGTCCAGGAGGATTGTTTTGCATTCATCCAGTCATAGTCATCCATATGGCCAGAGCCTGATGCGAGGGATGTCCAGCCGCGAGCGTTCAGTGTCAAAAAGGAGTAAGCATCCCAGGAAATATCGCCTTTCAGAATGGCGACATTTTTAATTTTCCAGTCCAGTTGGCTAATTTTTCTTCCTGTCACTTCGTCATAAACCATCTCGTGAGATTTTCCGCTCAGCATCCCGGCAGAGGCTGAAACCGTTAAACTCTCTGGTGAAAAATCCGGAGTGACTTGTGCTGGTCCTGCATATACTGCCCCTGAAAACGCGGCCATCATCATTCCCGCAACGACTTTATTTGTCATTTTTATTTCCCTAAATCAAATTAATCAATGAGTTGCAGACAAATCTTAAAAGTCATACAAATAAGAATCAACTGCCAGTTTTGGTATTTTTTTTCGTGTCTGAACTTAAGCGAAATATAATCTTGTGAATACAGGTGTTGTACCCGGCGAAAAGATCGGACACATTAATCTCGTGAGTAACCGCCCAACGGTTATTAGCTGAAAAAATAACGCGATGAATATTCGTCACTTAAAGGGAAATTATGTCCTTACCTCCGCTGTATGCCCTGCGCGCTTTTGAAGTAGCCGCGCGGCTGAACTCCTTCAGCAAAGCCGCTGAAGTGCTCAATATCACACCGGGCGCGGTCAGCAGGCATGTCCGGACGCTTGAAACGTGGTTTGACTGTGAGCTCTTTAAACGGCAGGGGCCGAGAGTCGAGGTCAGCGACGCCGGGCGTATCCTGGCAGGACAGCTTAGCGAAAGTTTCTCGAATATCGAGTGGGCCTGTCGCGCATTCCGAAGTGAAAATCATCTGTTGCGCCTTAAAGCGCCCAGCACCCTGACGATGCGTTGGCTTCTGAATGTCCTCAAATCCTTTCGCGAGAACCATGCAAAACCTAAAGTTGAAATCGCCAGCGTCTGGATGGACTTTGACACCGTGGACTTCAGCCGCGAGCCGTATGATTGCGCAATCCTCCTCGGCAATGGCTACTTTGGCGAGTCAACGGAGAGTCGGTTGCTTTTCAGCGAATGGCTCATTCCGGTGTGTACGCCGTCTTTGCTGGAGTCTGCCCGGCACCAGCTTTCGCAGTGCGATCTTATCCATCCCTCTCCGGACAGACGGGACTGGAAACGCTGGCTGAAAAGGACCGGGTTATATCCGGGGCTCGACATGAGTGGCGGGATCGTGTTCGACACCCTGGAGCAGGGAAGTCTTGCCGCCATGCACGGGCATGGTATTGCGATGGCCGATCTTCGGCTCACGCTGGAAGCCCTGAAAAGCGGACTGCTTGCATTACCCTTCAGGGAAGCCATCGACACAGGCGACGGCTATTATCTTGTCTGGCCGAAAAATTCCATCAGAACACACAGTATCGAACGCCTGCGGGACTGGCTTAACCTCCATACGCCGGTGGTTCCTGCTCTGGATATTGTCTGTCTGAACGTTGAATAGTCACCTTCGCCCGGCGGCGCTACGCTTGCACGGGCCTACAACAGAGTCCGGGTAAGCGCAGCGTCATCCGGCAAAAAAGACGGCCACAGGCATAACATCAGGCGTAGGGAATATTTGCCATTTGTTTATATCTTTCCGGCAGCGCGCTGTTCAGATTAAGCAATTTATCGATAATATAAAGCGCAGGCGTACCTTTTTCGCGCTCAGCATCAATCAATGCTGAACGTAACAGATTGGCAGCCGTTGTTATTTTCTGGAAGTACGCCTCAGACTCAGGCGTCTGTACTTCACCTGATGTGGCGTAACGCACCCGGGGCCAGTCCGCGAAGTCAAGCAGCGGAAGGAGCCCATTTTCTTTTGGCAGATGCGCCGCGAGCAGCTCCTCGGCGTTACCCGGCGCGCTCTGGGCGAAAGAGAGCAGATGCAGTCGATGAATAAAGGGTGACAGCGCTTCGGAATGTTCTTTTTCTGCTGACAGTATTTTAATTAAGTCATGTAAGCTTTCAGCGATATTATTTTTATGCGGCGCGATAATTTTCATGACCGGGAGTAAAACATCGAGTGTCATAGGTGCTCCATACAGGCAGAGTGATATTTATAATTTTAAAGGGATGATGACCTGATGGTATTTAACGTGATTACGTTTGAAAAACGATAAATAGTGAGCGTCAGTGTGAGTTTTACTCAACATCTTATTTACCCCATCACGCTATACTTACGACCAGAAACCGAACGTATCGAATGAGGACGGTATGTCTACCGACAACTTATCCAAAATGGGCGCTGCAAAGGTACGCCTTTTGACGGATCAACATGGCAATCAGATAATTGAAAAAAGCCCTGTTAGTGATGTTGAATACTGCTTTTATGAGCGTGCGGCGGAGTCACTCAAGAGGGCTGTTGAATCACCTCGACTGTTGCACTCAGATCCTCATCAACATGTCCTGAGGCTCGAGTACGTTCCGCATAAGATCTCCCAGGATGAGGTTACTGCTGACGAAATATTGAGACGACTTTCACGCCTTCACGATTATCCTGCCGACCCCGCATGGATTTATCACCCCCATAGCTGGCCTGAGTCATCGCTTGAAAGATCGCTGTCTCTTCTGGAATTACCCGTCCGCATTGAGCGGCAGTTGCGTTATTTTCACCAGGCGGGCAGCGTTTTGTTTAATCAGGAATGTTTGATTTCAGGTGATACGAATGCGGGTAACTGGGGCAGAAGAGAAAACGGCGATGTGATCCTTTTTGACTGGGAAAGGTTCGGCACGGGCAGTCCGGCTATCGACCTTGCTCCGCTGGTGAAAGGGATGGGTACAAGACAAAGCATTTTGCAGCTTGCCGAACGCTACTGTTTATTTACTGCTCATTCCGTTGCAGACAAGTTAGCCAGAGAAATCACTATCGCCAAAGCATGGATTGTCACTGAAGTCGTGTTATTACTGCACGAAAGGAAAAAGCCTGATCTGAATATCTACCTTAACTGGTACAGGGATCATCTTCCCGGCTGGCTGGATGAGTCCGTCACCCTTCTTTGAGGCCATTTTCAGCCTCCAGGCCGATAACTCAGGCAGCGTTTTGTTTCACAAATGCCGTAGCCCACAGTCTGTTCAGAATGGTATAACGCCTTGCGGCACTCGGGGTGCCGTCAGCTGACCCCATTCACAAAGGTGTATATGAAACAAATTACTTTCAGCGATCTGCAGCAACAGAGCGAGCAGGCCGCCAATTCCCCTCGCTTACGTGCGCATCGTAATTTACACCCTGAACTGAGCGACCCGGTTCAGCGCCTGGCCATTGCCATGGAGCCTGGTACCTATGTTCGCCCGCATCGCCACCCGCATACCTTTGAATTGCTGACAGCGCTAAGTGGCCGCTTTCTGGTGCTGAATTTTGATGACAACGGTAACGTGACTCAACGCGTGGTGTTGGGTGACGCGTGCAAGGTGCTGGAGATGGAGGCGGGCACCTGGCATGCCGTGCTGTCACTGGATAAAGGTGGCGTTATTTTTGAGGTTAAACACGGCGGATATCAGCCTGTTGCCGGGCCTGATTTTGCCCCATGGGCACCTGCTGAAAACGCACCCGGCACCGAAAAGCTGATGCAATGGTACGCGCAGGCGCAAGTGGGTGATGGGGGTTTTATCCTGTAAGGGGTCTCATCTGTGCCCGGCGCGCGATGAGGTGCGCCGGGCAAAATATCCCGGCTTCTGTCGGATTAACTCACCGAATTAAAATGCCAGTCTCCTGCCGTCGAAATCGTTACAAACGGACCTGCTAGCGTGCTGTTGTGATGAGCAATGATGGTATTTGCGGATAAATGTTCATTATCCATTGTGGTATGCGCATCTGTAATCAACACCGTCCTGAAACCCAGTTCCGGGGCGGCCCGGCAAGTGGTATCAACACAAAACTCTGTTTTCATCCCGGCGATGACCAACTGCTTTACGCCCCTGCGCAGAAGTGCGGCCTGTAACCCGGTATCCCGAAAACAACTGGGATAGCGCTTGGTAAAAACGAAATCCTCCTCAGGCTTCACGTCCAGTTCGGGTAAAAGGGCAGTTAACGGGCTGTTCTCCGGGAACGGGGAATCGTCAGGTCCGATATGGCGGGCAAAGAAGAGGGGCACCTGAGCTTGCCGTGCTTTGGCAATTAATAAACGGATATTTGCCAGAATGATGTCACCGGACCAGGGGGAAACGGGGCCCCGGAAGAGCCCCTGCTGCATATCGATAACCAGGAGTGCATTGTCAGAAGAATCCATTTTCTTTCTCCATTCAGAGGGTGATGAACGGAGAGAAATTTCCCCGTCCAGGCTGGCGGGGAATGAGGCTCTGTTAGTCGTTCGTCACAGATACGCTCACGCCGCCGGGAGACCGGTGGTGGTGAGCGTGGCTGTTGGCTGAACTGACTTAACCATGAAATAACCTTTGCTAATTCATTCCGCGACAGGCGGAAATATCACGTTTAGTTATAGCGTTGCATATCGCATCGGCTCAATACACTAACTTGAGTAGGTGTGCGGTCTGGTTCGCAAAGGCCATCTGTTGGTATTAATCCGCAATATTGAGTCCTTGCAGAAAATCCTCAACCTGAGCAGGTGTTGCCGTATCGGCCTGGTAGAGAATATCGAGCGTGACGTTCTTCAACCCGCAGAAGCCAAATACGCCTTCGATGATCTGCGTCTGAATCGCCGTCGAATAGCCGTGTTTATCAAATCCGGTGAGATCGCTGCCGCCAGTGGCAATCAGGCGGACGGGAACATCCCGTAAGTTGCCCACAATCCTGCCGTCGTCGGCTACCTTATACGCCCAGTTCAGGGTTAATACGCGATCGAACCAGCCTTTCAACAGCGCGGGAACTGACCACCAGTACACCGGAAAGACAAACACCAGCATATCCGCTCGCTCGACGCGCTGCTGCTCGCGCAGAATATCGTCGGGGAGGGCGCCGGGTTCGCCATGATAAAAATCCAGATCGGCGCGCGACATGGCCGGATTAAAACCTTCGGCATGCAGGTCAGCCCTTTCAACCTGCGTGCCTTGTTCGCGAAGCTGTCCGGCAATGCGATCGGCCAGTGAATGAGACAGCGAGTTTTCGACAGGGTGAGCCGTCACGATCAGCGCATTTTTGATGACATCTTTAGCAGACATAGCAACCTCAGCAGGGAGTGAATTGCTGCCTATATTACTATTGGTAACTTACGTGTCAATCTGCCTGCTACGATCATTTTGTGCTTTTCGCGTAGGTCTCCAGCACGCCGGACATGGCGCCGCTGAGCATATCTTCCGCAACATTTCGGGCGAGCGCACCGCTCCCTGCGGCAGCGCTGAGCGCGTCCGCAGCACCCAAAATGGCCGTCAACACTGCTTCCCCCTGAACACCTTTTAGCACAACAAAAGGAGAAAGCGCGGTGCGCAGGCAGTCGGCACACTCAGCCACGCACGCTTCCCGGAACGTCTGCAGCGCGTGGGAACCGGACAGCGCCGCGGCGATGGGGCCGGTTTCGGGCCCCGCGGTTATGGCGCAATCGATATAGGCAGCGCTGAAAAAGCGGATCGTCTTTTCCAGCGTTTTGCTGTCTACCGCCAGCGTTTCACGGAATTTTTTCAACTGCCGATCGCTGTAATCCTGGTACAGCGCCATCAACAGCCCTTCGCGATCGCCAAAGTGGTCGTAGGGGATCGGCTTTGTCACGTTGGCCCGTTCCGCCAGGTAACCCAGCGTCAGTGCCTCCGTGCCTTGCTGGCGGACAATTCCACGCGCCACCTCCAGCAGCTGCACGCGGCGGTCCTCTTTTCTTAAGCGCTTAACAACCATGTTTTCCTCGGGTCAGTTAATTACTGAGGGTAGTTTACACGCTTTCAGCAGGGGGCTGCACGCCTTGTTCCGCAGGGCGGATCCGGAACCAGATTGCATACATCGCCGGCAGGAAGACGAGCGTAATGATGGTTCCCCCCAACGTTCCGCCGATCAGCGTCCAGGCCAGCGTTCCCCAGAACACCGAATGCGTCAGGGGAATGAACGCCAGCACGGCAGCCATCGCGGTCAGTAATACCGGGCGCGCGCGCTGGACCGTCGCCTCAACCACCGCCTGGAACGGATCGAGGCCCGCCTTCTGGTTATGGTCGATTTGCCCGATCAGAATCAGGGTATTGCGCATAAGAATGCCTGACAGGGCGATCAGGCCCACCAGGGCGTTGATGCCAAACGGCTGATTAAACATCAGCAGGGTTGGGACCACGCCAATCAACCCCAGCGGCGCGGTAAGAAACACCATTACCATCGCCGAGAGCGAACGCACCTGCAAAATGATGATCAGCAGCGTCATGGCAATCATGATCGGGAACAGCGGGAGCATGGCCTGTGTGGCTTTACCCGACTCCTCAATCGACCCCGCCATGTCGATGCGGTACCCGGCTGGCAGCGCATCAACAATCGGCTGGAGCTGCTTCATGATGGCAACCGACACATCCGGTGGCTGAAGCGTGTCGGCGATATCGCCCCGCACGGTAATGGTCGGTGTGCGATCGCGACGGCGCAGGATAGGATCTTCCATGCCGATCTCAATCTTGCCGATTTGGGACAGCGGAACACGCTGTCCCGCATTGCCGACCAGGGTGAACCCCTCAATTTTTGCCGGATCAAGGCGGATATCTCCCGCGGCGCGGCCCATCACCTCTACCGAACGGATATCTTCCCGTACGGCGGTAACAGGCACACCGGACAACAGAAACTGGAGCTGGCGGGCGACGTCACTGGACGTTAACCCCGTCGCCTGCAGGCGGTTCTGGTCGAGGGTGAAATGTAATACAGGCACGCGCGAGCCCCAGTCACTGTTGACGGTGCGCATCATCGGGCTTGCCTCCAGCACGGCTTTCACCTTATCAGCGATGCCACGCACGGCTGCGACATCCGGTCCTGAAACGCGCCAGGCCACCGGGAAGGGCGAGTACGGGCCAAACACCAGCTGCGTTACCCGCACGCGGGCTTCCGGCGCAAGGCCGCTGGCAACCGCCTGCCGGAGCCTGAACTTGAGCGCCTCGCGTGAGGTCTCGCTGTCCGTGAGGATCACGACTTTGGCAAAAGACGGATCGGGCAGCTCGGGGGCCATCGCCAGATAAAAACGGGGTGAACCCTGTCCAATATAGGCGGTAACGATTTTGGCTTCCGGCTGTTTGCTTAGCCAGGCTTCAATTTTTGCGGTGGCGGCGCTGGTCTGCGCAATCGAGGTACCGTAGGGCATCTGGACTTCAACCAGCACTTCCGGGCGATCGGAGGTCGGGAAAAATTGTTTTTTTACCAGCCCCATACCAAGCACGGCGAGGATAAAAATGGCGACGACCGAGCCGGCCACCCGCCATTTTCTGGCGATAACGCGGCCAAGCAGCTGGCGAAAACGGTTATAGCGAGGCGTGTTATAGATGGCGGCATGGCCACCTTCCACGACCGGGATGTTTGGCAGGATCTTCACGCCCAGATACGGCGTGAACACCACGGCGACAAACCAGGACGCAATCAGGGCGAGGCCGACAATCCAGAACATGTTGCTGGTGTATTCCCCGGCGGTCGACTGGGCAAAGCCGTTCGGCATAAAGCCAATGGCCGTCACCAGCGTACCCGCCAGCATGGGCGCGGCGGTGTGGCTCCAGGCGTAGGCGGAAGCTTTGATTCTGTCGTAACCTTCTTCCATCTTCACCACCATCATTTCGATGGCGATAATGGCGTCATCAACCAGCAGGCCAAGCGCGAGGATCAGGGAGCCCAGCGTGACGCGGTCAAAGTTTATTCCTGCGGCCTCCATTACCACGAAGACCACCGCCAGCGTGAGCGGGACCGCCGCTGCCACCACCACGCCCACGCGCCAGCCCATACTGACAAAACAGACCACCATCACCACCAGCAGGGCGACGAAGAATTTGATCATAAACTCGTCGACCGACGAGCGGATATTCACGGACTGATCGGTGACTTTGGTCAGGGTCATGCCGAGCGGCAGGCCCTCATTAATTTTCGCCGCTTCTGTATCCAGCGCTTTACCCAGCGTCAGACCGTTCCAGCCTTCACGCATCACAATGCCCAGCAGAAGGGCGGGCTCATGCTGATTACGGATCAGCATCGTCGGGGGATCTTCGTAGCCCCGTTCAACCGTGGCCACATCGGACAGCTTGAGGGTTTTGCCCTGAGCCACAAAGGGGGTATCGCGGATCTTTTGCAATTCGTCGAAAGCACCGTCGAGGCGAATAAAAATCTGCGCGCCCCGGGTCTCAATGGAGCCAGCAGCGGCCAGGGCGTTCTGGCTGTTGAGCGCAGTGAAGATATCCTGGGTTGAGAGCCCCATCGTCGCCAGACGGTCATGCGAGAAGGAGATGTAAATCCGCTCAGCCTGTTCACCGATAATGTTCACCTTCTTCACGCCCGGGACGTGCAGGAGCTGCTGGCGCAGGCCTTCGGCATCACGTACCAGCTGCCGCTGCGGTTCGCCTTTCGCTTTCAGGGCAAAGAGGGCAAAGGTGACATCCGAGAATTCGTCATTGATCATCGGCCCGATGACGCCGGACGGGAGACGCCGGGTTTCGTCTCCCAGCTTCTTCCGCGCCTGGTAGAACTCGTCCTGCACCTCAGCGGGCGGCGTTTTGTCCTGCAATGACAACGTGATAAAGGCCATGCCGGGCCGGGTATAGGTTTCCGTGCGGTCATACCATTTGAGTTCCTGCAGGCGCTTTTCCAGCGGTTCGGCAACCTGATCCTGGATTTCCTGCGCGGTTGCACCCGGCCAGACGGTAATCACCGTCATCTGCTTCACCGTGAAAGGCGGATCTTCTGCGCGTCCAAGGCCAAAAAAGGCGTAAATACCGGCAATTGTTACGAGAACGATCAGAAACAGCGTGACTGAACGCTCGCGAACGGCGAGTGCTGACAGGTTGAAGCGGTTTTCGCTCATGGCGTGGTCTCCGCGAGGCCGGCATGACGTTGTTCGGCCAGCCTGACGGTCTCACCTTCATGCAGAAGATGGGCACCCAGCGCAACAATCTTTTCCCCGGGCTTCACGCCTCCCGTGACCTGCGCGGCATCGTCCCCCACGCTCTGCACCGTAACGGGCGTCCAGGCAACTTTTGCTGACCGATCGGAAATGCGCCAGACGCCGGGGCCGTTGCCTGCATCGTAGAGGGAGGCCAGCGGAACCTGCATCACCTGGCCCTGCGCCTGGCGCTCGGCGAGCTGGAGCGTGACGGTTGCCCCCAGCGGCGCGTTTGCCAGGGTGCCTTCCAGGACATAGCGTGCTTCATAGGTGCGGGTGGTGGCGTCGGCGGAATCAGACAGCAGGCGCAGTGTTGCGCTGACCGGGTGTTTTTCATTGCCGTACAGCGTGGCCTGCGCGGCGCTGCCGACGGCAGGACGCAGGGTCTCCGGGAACTGTACAAGCGCTTCGCGCTGTCCCGCTCTGGCAAGCCGGATCACCACCTGACCGGCGCTGACCACCTGACCCGGTTCGGCGAGGGTCTCCATCACCACGCCGTCTGAATCCGCCAGCAGTACGGCATAACCCGTGGCGTTTTGCGCCACGCTGGCCTGCGCCCGGGCAGCGCTGAGCTCAGCTCTGGCCGTATCCGCAGCGGCTTTGATCTGGTCATACTCCGCGGCGGACACGGCGCCAGAAGCCACAAGACCGCGATAGCGCGCCTCATCGCTGGACGCTTTCCGGGCGCGCGCCTGGGCGGCGTCCACCGCGCGCTGCTGTGCCTGGGCCTGTAATTTCAGATCCACCGGGTCAAGGCGCAGCAACGGCTGACCCTGTTTGACGGTCTGCCCGGTATCCACCAGACGTTCGAGGATTTTTCCCTGCACCCTGAAACCCAAATCGCTTTGCGTTCTGGCGACCACCACGCCCGTGAAGGCGCGGGCTGTGTCGCTGGCAAGTGCGACAGAGGCGGATCTGACAAGCGGCGGCTGAGTGCGCGGATCGTCACTCGAAGACGTATCGCCGCATGCCACCAGGGCGAACGGCAGGAGACAAACGGCAACGCGGGCTGAAGTGAGCCTGAGCATGGGAAACCTTTTTGACGTAACAGAACGGTATCCGCATTCTCTGACTAGTGACCAATATTGTCAATGGTCACAAATCAGGGGGCCAGGCTTCGTAAAATCAGTGAAGAGAGCAGCACTGCCGCAGTTGGGGCTGTTTCGAGGTTGTACTGCAGCTGTACGGGATTGATGTATGGACACATCACCATGTGAATGGCCTGGGTGACCTCGTCCAGCGGCGTTTTTCTCTCGAACTCACCGGCCTGCCTGCCTTCGATGATGATGCTCTCAATCAGCTTCATCAGGCTTTCTGCATACCGTTCCGTTGAGGGCCACTGTTCGCGTGCGGCGACGGCGGCAATGTCGTAAAGCTTACGATCGTGGAAGAACAGCTCGCTGCCTGCTTCGGTTAGCGCTTTGAAAAGACGGCGCAGTTTTTCGCTGGCTGAGGGCGCGTCCTCGATGGCGGAAAGCACGGCCGCCATGATCAGTTCCAGGCGGTTAGCGCAGATCACTTCGCCAATTGCCTGTTTGGACTCAAAAAATTTATAAATGTAGGACTTAGAAAAACCGATAGATTTGGCCAGCTCGGCCACGGTGGTTTTTTCATAGCCGTAGTGGCCGAAGTGCTCAAAAGCCGCTTCGACGATTTGCTCTCTGACAGTGTGGTCAAGTGGACCACGTGATGATGGGGTAGGCATATTTTTAGTCATTATTTAAGCTTAGCGTGACAGGTTACGATTAACAACGAGTGACCATTTTGTATTTTGGTTACCTGTGTTTTCGCACCAGGTCATTCAGACGGGACGATGACCCGGTGAGGGGTAGTGTATCACCGTTTTTTGGCGTTATTGTTTTTTAAGCCAGTCGAGAAAAAACTGACTGAACGCTGTGACCTGAAGCGGCTGCAGGGTGCGCTGCGGGTAGACAAACTGCAGCCCGACGTCTTTGCGGTCGTATCGGCTAAAGCCGGTGAAGCTGTCGGCAAACAGCACCGTGAGTCTTCCTGTCTCAACGTCGTCTTTGACGTCCCACCACGATTTCCCCGCGATGCCCGCCCCGCTGAGTGCCCACTGACGAAGCAGCGCGCCGTCGTCACACACCATGGCAGGATCGACGCGAACGACCGTTTCCTTGCCCTCTGTCTCAAAGCGCCATTCGTTCATCACCACCCCCTGCGACTCAAGCGCCAGGCACCGGTGATGGGCTAACTCCGCAAACGTGGCCGGGACACCATGGGCGGTAAGATAGGCCCGGGAGGCGACCAGTACCCGATGATTGGGGCGAATATTTTTGACGACAAGGCTGCTGTCCGGCAGGTTGCCGAAGCGCACGCTCATATCGAGCCGGTTAGCGACCAGGTCCTCAACGTGCTCTCTTAACGAGATGAAAAATTTCACGTCGGGATGGTGGCGGGAAAACTCAACCACGGCGGGGCTAAGGTACTGCCTGCCAAAGTCAGAGGGGGCAGAAAGGCGAATATTACCGCTGAGCACGCCTTCTTTTTGCGTCAGTAACGACTCGGCATGGTGAACCTCTTCCAGCACGCGCAGCGCGGCATGGTAAAACTCTTCGCCAGCACGGGTCAGGGTGATGGACCGCGTTGAGCGATGGAACAGGCGGGTCTGGTAGCGCTCTTCAATCGCCTTCAGCCTGGCCGTCATGGTGGCAGGGGAAAGCGACAGGCGTCGTCCGGCAGCGGAAAGGCCACCGGCCTCAGCGACTTCAACCAGCAGGGCCATGTCTTCGAGTTTTCCCATTATTCATCTTTTCCGAAAAGTGCATCTGATTTTAGCGTAATTATCAAAAGCAGATGCTGTCTGTAAAGTGGTTTCATCCAAACCATAAGGGATGAAACATGAAACAGACCTCACTTTTTGAACGCTACAGGTTAGGTCCGCAGGACCTCAAAAATCGTATCGTCATGGCGCCGATGACCCGCGCGCGCTCCCTTCAGCCGGGGAATATTCCCTCTGCACTGATGGCGGAATATTACCGGCAGCGGGCCAGCGCGGGGTTAATCATCACCGAAGCCACGCAGATCTCGCCTCAGGGTCAGGGATACTCCTGGACGCCCGGCATTCATTCGCCGGAGCAGGTTTCAGGATGGCAACTCATCACGGGCGCCGTGCATCAGGCGGGCGGACTCATTTTTTCTCAGCTCTGGCACGTCGGGCGAATGTCCCACGCCAGTTTTCACCAGGATGGTCAGCCCGTCGCCCCGTCAGCGCTGGCGCCGGACGCGCAGGTATGGGTGGTGAATGAAAAGGGCGAAGGCCAAATGGTGGACTGCCCGCAGCCGCGAGCGCTTTCGCGCAAGGGGATTCACAGCATCGTCGCGGACTATCGCCAGGCTGCTCTGAATGCCGTTCAGGCCGGATTTGATGGCGTGGAGATCCACGGCGGAAATGGCTATCTGATCGACCAGTTTCTGCGTCAGACATCCAATAAACGCACGGATGAGTACGGCGGCACTCTGGCGAATCGGATCCGCTTTGCTCAGGAAGTGTTAAGCGCCATTGCTGAGGCCATTGGCCTCGAGCGTACGGGCATTCGCCTTTCCCCGTTTATTACCCAGCGCGGGATGAACGATCCGCAGGTGACGGAAGCCATACTCGCGCTCGCGGCCTGGTGTGAGCAAAAAGGTATTGCTTTCATCCACCTGGCGGAAGCCGACTGGGACGATGCGCCGCAGGTACCTGAACAGTTCCGTCGATCCCTTCGCGAGACGTTTAGCGGAACCCTTATCGTTGCGGGTAACTATGACCTTGAAAAAGCGGAAAAGATCCTTGCTGCCGGCTATGCCGATTTGATTGCCTTCGGACGGCCGTTTATTGCCAACCCGGATTTACCCCACCGGCTGGCGCACCAGCTGCCTCTGGCCCAGGTGCGAGCCCCCGCCACGCTGTTTGGCGGCACCGCGACGGGCTATACCGATTACCCCATTTACACCCTGCAGGAGGAAACGTTATGACCCGTAAAACCTTAATTATCGGCGGCGCGTCCGGCATCGGTTTCGCCGTGGGCAGCCTGCTTGCCTGGCGAGGCGAGGAAATTATTCTTGCGGGCCGCGACGGCGCGAAGCTGAACGCTGCGCGGCAACGGCTGAGCACCCACGCCGCGTCTGTTCACACCCTCGTGCTGGATATCAGCCGTGAGGCAGAACTTGTCGCGCTCGGTGAAACGCTGGGTGAGGTCAATAATATTGTCGTTACCGCGGGCTCACAGGCTCCGGGAGGGCTTCTTTCCGGGCTGGATCTCCGCGCTGCAAGGCTGGCCTTTGATACAAAATTCTGGGGAAGCATCAATGTCGCCCGCTATCTCAGCGGGAACATCGCTCCCCGCGGTACGCTGACGTTCACCAGCGGGTTCGTGGCGCGTCGCACCGTGGCGGGTGCCATTGTTAAAACGACGATGAATGCCGCGATTGAGGCCGCGACAAAAGTGCTGGCGAAAGAGCTTTCACCGCTGCGCGTCAACGTCGTGAGTCCGGGGCTGACCGACACGGAAGCGTACGCGGGCATGGACTCCGCCGCGCGGGAAAAAATGCTCGCTGGCGCGGCGGAAACCCTGCCAGCCAAAGCCTGGGGAAGGGCGGAGGACATCGCGCAAGGGTATCTTTTCGCTATTGATAATCCCTTTGTCACGGGGTCGATCATTGATATTGAGGGCGGGGCGTTAATTAACTGACCCTCGCGGATTTGAACCGCAGGAAATCGACTGCGGGTAATGTAATACTCTATTGAGAGATATCATGAAATATACGACGTGTTTTCGTCCAGCTGTGGCGATGCTTATTCTTGCCGGTCTGTCCGGCACCGCATTTTCGGCGCAGCTGGAATGGCTTCCACCGAAACAGCTTATTGTTGATAAGAGCCTACCCCAGGCGCAATTAAGGGCGAATGAAGCCGTTGCCAGAGAATATGCAACGTTCTGGAATACGGGAGAAGAGTCCCTGGCGCGTGATGCGCTGGCAGTGAATTTCATCGATAAAACGCCTCCGGAAGGTCGTAAGCAAGGTCCCGAAGGCGCTATTTTAGCCTCCCGTGCGTTTCGTACAGCCGTGCCTGATTTACGCTGCGACGTTGAGCAAATGATTATTTCAGGCAATCGCGTGGTCTCGCATTTACATTTTCACGGCACATTCACCGGGACATTTGGCAAGCTGAAGGGAAAGGGGCAGAAAATAGATTTTATCGCCACGGATATCTATGAGATCGCTGACGGCAAGATTGCGGCTAACTGGCATATTGAGGACAACCTGACGCTGATGAAACAGCTGGGCGCACTGTAAATTCACCACTCCGGGGCGGCCCGGAGTGATGCGAAAATCCTATAAGCCAAGATCGCTCAGCGAAGGGTGATCGTCCGGGCGTCTGCCCAGCGGCCAGTGGAACAGCCGCTCGGATTCTTTTATCGGCATATCGTTTACGCAGGCAAAGCGGCGCTTCATCAACCCGTCCGGCTCAAACTCCCAATTTTCATTGCCATACGAGCGGAACCAGTTGCCGGAATCATCGTGCCATTCATAGGCATAGCGCACCGCGATCCGGTTATCCGTAAATGCCCAGAGCTCTTTAATCAGACGATAGTCCAGCTCTTTTTTCCATTTCCGCTCCAGAAACGCCCGGGCTTCTTCACGGTTAGTGGCGAACTCCGCGCGGTTGCGCCATTGGGTATCCAGCGTATAGGCCAGCGCGACTTTCGCCGGGTCGCGGCTGTTCCAGCCATCTTCTGCCAGTCTGACTTTTTCGATGGCGCTTTCACGCGTGAAGGGCGGTAAAGGAGGACGTGTGTTCATGGCGATTACCTCAGTGTTATATGATGTAGACAGGTCTGTCTACATGCGGTAATCTATGCCTGTAAAATAACGCTGTCAACATCCGTTTTGAGGCTACCCAAAAGTGAAAACAGAATCCGCAGGCAACGATACCAAAATCAGCGTCAGAGATAAGATATTACTTACGGCGCACGATCTGTTTTATTCCACAGGCTTCAGGGCGACGGGCGTGGATACGCTGATTAAAGCATCGAAGGTGACCAAGGTGACGTTTTATCGCCATTTTCCGAGTAAAAGTTTACTTATCCTTGCCTATTTGCAGTATCGGCATGAAATATGGATTGACTGGTTTGAATCCACGCTGCGCCGACATCTCGATGAAGGCGAAATACCTGCTGATGCGATTTCTGCAACGCTATATGAATGGTTTGTTTCACCCGAGTTCCACGGTTGCGCATTTATTAATGCCAGCGCGGAAGCCAAATCCGAAGATATTGAAAGCGAAATAAAAGCGATATGTCGCGATCATAAAATCGAAACAAAGAATATTATTGCGTCGCTGACGAAGATCGCTGATGAGCACGTCGTCAATGAAATCATGCTGCTCATTGACGGTGCCATTATTCATGCGCAGATGGGCATGGGGACGGATGAGGTCATCACGTCGTTGAAGCGGGCGTTGGCAGGCTTACCAGGTGGCAAATGATGCTTAGAATTCGACAGGCCACCGTGGCCGATTCAACACTGTTAAGCGAGCTGGGATACCGCATTTATCCCGCCCATTTTCAGCATTTGTGGGTGTCAGGCGCAGAAATGAAGGATTTTCTGGACGCCGAGTACGCCCCTTCCGTCGTCGAGCAGAGCCTGACTGAGAGCCCTGTTTCCTGGTTTGTAGCCGAAACCGATCGCCCCGTGGGGTTCATGAAAGCGACCTGGGAGGCCACGATCCCAGAAACGGATAAACAGGGCGTGCTCCTTAACAAGCTCTACCTTGATCCTGCTGAAACCGGCAAGAACTATGGTCAGGTCATGTTCAACACCATTATCGACCTGGCCCGGAACAGGGGGAAAAACTATCTCTGGCTGGAGGTGCTTGAGCAGAATGCGGGCGCGTACCGGTTTTACCAAAAGCAGGGCATGCTCTGCCTTAAGAACGTGCTTTTCGAAACCGCTTCTCAGCAGAGCATACTCAGAATTATGGGGATGTCTCTTTAGCACACGCATGCTCGTCCCGCTGTGCCAGCGACAGCGCACTGGCGCTGGCGGGATCGAACAACGACAGGCTCTCAATCTGATTGAGTAAAATCACTTTGCGGAATGACATGGCGCTGCGGGGTTCCGAGTCGAGCGTGATGTCATGCTCCGCATACCACCTGCTGTAATTATTCTCGATGCGCAGGTTCATCGTCTTCGCGTCCCGGTACCCGCTCAACATCGGGATCAGCACGATGTTGGCCGTTTTTTCATATTCCAGCGTCGCGGTGTGGATCATCCCCACGTATATCCGCCTCGAGCGCAGCGTGACCTGCGCCAGCTCGCCTTGCTCCATACACTGATAGAGCAGTTGTTCGATCCCGCTCGCCTGCGCAAGCCGTTTGTAGAGCTTTTTCCGGCTCTCGCCGTCCAGTCTGGCGCTGCCTGCCCAGTTAGAGCGGTAGAGGCAAAACAGGATGGCGAAGGCCAGCATCACCACCACCGGCGCCTGAATACCTAAAAAACTCCAGTTCATAAAGTCGATTTGCCAGTCGGTATATTTCGGTGAGGCAAAGTGAAAAGCGTTGTTGGCGGCGGAGAGGGCGAGCAGCAGCAGCCAGAGCAGCCCCGTGGCAATCACGCCTTGCAGAACGAAAATAGAGCCATAAAGCGCAACCAGAAAATAGACATCCCAGCCAAAGGAACGCTTGATTTTAAAGCGGGTCGACAGGTCGCGGCTGGTGTACCAGTACCCGCAGACCATCAGCACCATAAATATCGCCGTTCCCATATCAGGCCCTCTTCAGCGCGTTGACGTGACGCAGAAAGTCCTGCCGCACCTCGTTGCTCTTGTAGTTCACCGAGGCGTTCCCGTCCTGGTCGATGATGATGCGATCGCCATCTTCGACAGCTTCAATAATTTCCTGCTGACTCATGACCTGAAGTAAGGATTCGGGGCTGGAGAAAAGTGAGAGAAAGAAGCGTTTCATGTCAGGCATCCTTATGAATTAAAAAGAATAAGCCTGGAAGATGGCCGGTGAGTTTGCCTTAAGGATTTCCTGAAAGTGAAAGCCGTATGGCGGCTACGTCTCACCCGGCCTACAAAGCTCTCAATTGAATGAAGGTTCATCTCATTGAAAGTATTAGAAAATAAAAAATAAATTTGCACAAACTTGGACAAATAACGTTAATTGTGTAAGTTTTAATTATGCGATTACGCCACGTTGTTTACAGCCAGGATGTGACCCATGAGCACTTTGCCCTCTGTCGTGAGTCGGTTTGTTGAGTACTACGCCGCACTGGATAGCCAGCCGCCCTCGGCGCTGGTGGGGCTTTATCACTCAAATGCGACGCTTATCGATCCATTTGGCGAGCATGACGGGCTTTTCGCGCTTCAGCGCTACTTCACCCATCTGCTGGCCAACGTTGAGCATTGCCGTTTTACCATCGATGACCCACTGTGCGGCGAAAACCGGTTTGTGGTCACCTGGGTGATGCACTGGTCGCACCCGCGCATTGCCGGAGGAGAGCCGCTCGAACTGCCGGGGTGCTCGGTGGTGGAGACAGAAAACGATCTCATTACGCGCCAGCGGGATTACTACGATGCGGGAGAGATGATCTACGAACATCTGCCTCTGCTGGGCTGGGCGGTTCGCGGCGTCAAGCGCAGGGTGAAATCATGAAGACGGTGCTGATTACCGGCGCCAGCTCGGGCATAGGGGCTGGGCTTGCGAAATCCTTTGCCGCTGACGGCTACCACGTGATTGCCTGCGGACGCGATCCGGCGCGCCTGGAAGCGCTGCATCAGACCTGCCCCAATCTCACCGTTCGCCTGTTCGATATGACGGACCGGGACGCCTGCCGACAGGCGCTGACCGGCAGCTACGCCGATCTGATTATTCTCTGCGCCGGTACCTGCGAATACCTCGACGGTGGCGTGGTGGATGCGGCCCTGGTGGAGCGGGTGATGGCAACCAATTTCCTTGGCCCGGTGAACTGCCTTGAGGCACTACAGCCGCAGCTGGTTGCCGGCAACCGCGTGGTGCTGGTGAGCTCAATGGCCCACTGGCTGCCTTTTCCCCGTGCCGAGGCCTATGGCGCCTCCAAAGCGGCGTTGAGCTGGTTTGCCGAGAGCCTGCGCCTGGACTGGGAACCAAAAGGGATTGCCGTCACGGTTGTCTCGCCAGGCTTTGTTGATACGCCGCTGACGCGGAAAAACGATTTTGCCATGCCCGGCAGGGTGAGCGTTAACGAAGCGGTGAAAGCGATCCGTATCGGGCTGGCGGCAGGAAAAATGCATATCGCGTTTCCTGTCGGTTTAGGCCTCATTTTGCGGCTGCTCGCCGGGCTGCCTGCTTTTCTTCAGCGCACGCTGCTGCGCAGGATGGTGCGTTCATGAAGATTGCGATTATTGGCAGCGGCATTGCCGGGCTGACCTGCGCCTGGCGGCTGGCCGGACATCATCAGGTCACCCTGTTTGAAGCGGGAGCCGTGCCAGGAGGCCATACCGCAACCGTGGATGTGGCAACGCCTCAGGGCACCTGGGCCATCGATACCGGGTTTATCGTCTACAACGACCGCACCTATCCGCGCTTTATGGGCCTGCTCAGCGAGCTGGGCATCAGCGGGCAAAAAACGCAGATGAGCTTCTCGGTACACAATCCTGCGACCGGGCTTGAGTACAACGGCCATACCCTGACCTCGCTGTTTGCCCAGCGTCGAAACCTGGTGAATCCGAGATTCTGGCGGCTGCTGGGCGAGATCGTTCGCTTTAACCGTCTGGCGAAAGCGGCGCTGGAGGGCGAGGGGGATCCCAACGCTACGCTGCAGACGTTTCTGGACCAGCACGCTTTCACGGCGTTTTTTGCGCGCCACTATATTCTGCCGATGGGGGCCGCCATCTGGTCATCGTCACTGCAGGAGATGAAGCGTTTCCCGCTGCCGCTCTTTTTACGTTTCTTCCAAAACCACGGGCTGCTGGATATCACCCATCGCCCGCAGTGGTACGTCGTCCCGGGGGGCTCGCGGGAGTATATCCGTGCCATGCTGGAAAAACGGGGTGACCGTCTGACGCTGCACCTGAACGCGCCGGTGAAGCGCGTGAGCCGCCATGAGCGCGGGGTCACTCTCCAGCTCGAAAACGGTAGCCATACTTTCGACCAGGTGATATTTGCCTGCCACTCCGCCCAGGCGTTGGCCATGCTAGACGACCCGACGCAGGCGGAGCGCGAGGTGCTGGGCGATATCGGCTGGCAGCGCAACGAGGTGGTATTGCACAGCGATCCGCGCTGGCTGCCGGTGCGCAAGCGCGCGTGGGCCAGCTGGAACTACCGTCTCAGCGAGCAGGAGCAGGCCAGCGCCTGCGTCACCTACAACATGAACATCCTGCAGGGGCTGCCTGCGGGCAGCCCGCTGTTCTGCGTCACCCTCAACCCGGAAAGGCCGGTGGACGAACGTTTCGTCTGGCAGCGTTTTGTGTATGAACATCCGCTGTTTAACCCGCAAAGCTGGCGAGCGCAGGCGCGCCGCCCAGAGATCAACGGTCAGCGGCGAAGCTGGTTCTGCGGGGCTTACTGGTACAACGGTTTTCATGAAGACGGCGTGCGCAGCGCGCTGGACGTGGTCAATGCGATAGCGGCCGGAGAGGGGAACTGAGATGAACAGCTGCCTTTATCACGGCGTGTTACGCCACCGCCGCCTTCAGCCGAAAACGCATGAATTTCGCTACACCGTCTTTATGGCCTGGCTGGATCTGGATGAACTGCCGCTGCTGGCGTCCGTTGGCGTGCGGCGCAATCGCTTTGCCGCCGCCTCGTTCCATGACGCCGACTATCCGCTCGGCACGCCGCTTAAAGAGAACGTGCTGAGCAGGCTGGAGAGCCTGACCGGAGAACGTCCTGACGGGCGGGTTATGCTCCTGACCCAGCTGCGTTACTTCGGGTTTCATTTTAATCCGGTCAACTTTTACTACTGCTATGACGGCAAGGGGACGCTGCGCTGGGTACTGGCGGAGGTCCGTAATACGCCGTGGAATGAACGCCATTACTATGCCGTCAACGGACAGGATGCGCAGCCTACGGAAAAGGCATTTCACGTTTCCCCGTTCAACCCGATGGACATGGTCTACCACTGGCGCTTCAACACCCCGGACAACACGCTGCATATGCACATTGAAAATCATCAGGATACAAAGGTGTTTGACGCCACCCTGGTGCTGCGTCGGGAGCCGCTGACCCGCACGACGCTGCGCGCACTGCTGCTGCGCATCCCGCTCATGACCCTGAAAACCGTATTCGCCATTTACTGGCAGGCGCTGAGGCTGTGGCTCAAGCGCGTGCCGCTGTATAACCATCCCGTCAGCAGGAGTGAACGCTCATGACCGATCCCGTCTTTGCGCTTGAACCCGATATCCCGCGCAACGTCCGCATCGCGCGCTGGCTGCTTTTCAGGCTGTTAAGCGGCATCCGCGGCGGCTCACTCACCCTTCGTGAAGGGGCGCAGAGTTTCCATTTCGGCGAAACATCCTCCGCGCTGCATGCCGACGTGCAGATCCTGACGCCCGGGGTCTACTGGCGTGTCTTAACGGGCGGGAGCCTTGCCGCGGCAGAAGCCTGGATGGACGGCGAATGGGAAACCGCGCAGCTTACGCCGCTTCTGCAAATCCTGGCTCTCAACGGCGAGGTTCTTGGCCGTCTGGAGAAAGGCTTTCGCCTGCTCGGCAGGCCGCTTGAGCGGCTACGCCACTGGACGCGGCGTAACTCCCGTGCCCAGGCGCGGGAAAATATCGCCGCCCATTACGATCTGGGCAACACCTTTTATAGCCATTTTCTGGATAAGGAGCTGCTTTACTCCAGCGCGCTGTTTACCGCGGATGAGCAGGATCTTACCGCGGCTCAGCAGGCCAAAATGGCGCGCCTGTGTGAACAGCTGGCGCTGAGTCCGGGGGATCACCTGCTGGAAATAGGCACCGGCTGGGGGGCAATGGCGGAATACGCCGCCCGGCATTATGGCTGTCGGGTGACCACCACCACGCTTTCGCAGGAGCAATACGTCTGGGCGACCGAGCGGATTGCCCGTGCGGGGCTGCAGGACCGGGTCGAGGTGCTGCTCTGCGACTATCGCGACCTGACCGGGGAGTATGACAAGCTGGTCTCAATAGAGATGATTGAGGCCGTCGGGCAGCGCTATCTGCCCACGTTCTTCCGCACCTGTCAGGCGCGGCTGCGGCCGGGAGGACGGATGGCGATTCAGGCCATCACCATTCAGGATCAGCGCTATCGCGACTACAGCAAAAGCGTCGATTTTATCCAGCGCTACATTTTCCCCGGCGGCTTCCTGCCGAGCATTACCGCGATGAATGAGCTGATGACGCGCCATACCGACTTCGTGGTGCGCAACCTCTTCGACATGGGGCCTGACTACGCCCGCACGCTGGCCCACTGGCGGCAGCGTTTTGTCCATGCCTGGCAGGAGATTGAAAAGCTCGGCTTTGATGACCGGTTCCGCCGGATGTGGCTGTATTACTTTGGCTACTGCGAAGCCGGGTTTAACGCCCGCACCATCAGCGTGGTGCAGCTTACCGCCGAGCGCGTATGAGACGTTACCTTCAGGTTTTCCTGCTGGCCGTTGCGTTCGATCTTTACTGGGCGCTGGTGGTGCTCTTTCGCGAACAGGGCCTGATTCTCTGGCTCGCGCTGGCGATCCTGGCGTGTCTGCTATTGCCGTCGGTATACCGTCTTTACGCCATTGGGCTGGCGGCGGCGGGCAGTTTGCTGGACGCGCTCTGGGCCCTGACCGGGCTCATTGACTTCGCGGGCGAGTCGCTGATGCCGCTATGGATGGTGGCATTGTGGCTGATGTTCGCCACCGTCTGGACGCAGCTGACGCGCACCACCACGTTGCCCGGCTGGCTGCTGACGCTGCTTGCCGCCGTGGGAGGGCCGGTGGCCTATCTGTTCGGCGAGCGGCTGGGCGCCATCACGTTTCTGGAGCCGACCGTTATCGTCGTCGGCTGGATGGTGCCGGGGTGGCTGGTGTTGATGCTGTTTTACCACCTGCTGATGGGGAGACAAAAATGAGAACTGCGGTACTGCTGCTTTGGCTCACGCTCGTCGCGCCCGCGGCCCTGGCGGCTGACTGGCTGGCCTGGCGTAAGGTGGGCGACGCCACGCTCACCTGGGGACCTTTCACCGTCTATACCTCCCAGCTGCGCACCCCGGACGGGCGTTACGGTCGGGAGAACCAGGATCAGGCTCTGATTATTACCTATGCGCGCGATATCGATCGCGATGAGCTGGTTGAAGCGACCCGCGACCAGTGGCAGGCGCAGGGGATCCTGCAACGGGAACCCCGAAGCGAAGCCTGGTTACAGATGCTGCGCTCTCTGTGGCCGGATGTCCGGCCGGGCGCACAGCTGGCGTTTGTGCTCGACGACGGGCAGGGGCAGTTCTGGTATCGCGCGTCAGCAGCGCAAAAAGCCTTTATTCCACTCGGACCACGTCAGTCTGAAGCCTTCAGCACCCGCTTTCTGGCCATCTGGCTGGGTCCCCGCACGCAATATCCTGAGCTGCGTCAGCAGTTAATCGGAGGCCAAAAATGAAACGTTTCCTGACCCTGGCGCTGGCATTGACGATGCTGCTGGCAGGCTGTAGTACCGAGGTGGCCGAGTATCGCCAGCAGCAGCCGCGGCTGGATATCTTCCAGTACTTTCAGGGCAAAACCGAAGCGTGGGGGATGGTGCAGGATCGCAGCGGCAAACAGATCCGCCGCTTTCACGTGGAGATTGCCGGGGATGTTATCGGCGATACGCTGACCCTCAATGAACACTTTGTCTATGACGACGGTGAGAAGCAGCAGCGGGTATGGCATATCCGTCGCGTGGGGAACGATCGTTACGAGGGCACGGCGGGGGACATTGATGGCGTCGCCACGGGGCAGGCAGCGGGCAACGCCTTTAACTGGCATTACAGCATGAATGTAAAAGCCAACGGGAGCACCTGGAAACTGACGTTTGACGACTGGATGTACCTGCAGGACGAGACCCATCTGTTTAATAAAACGGAGATGAAAAAATTTGGCGTCACCGTCGCCACGGTGACGCTGTTCTTTACCCGTAAGAGATGAGTCTAGTCGCGGGCGCGGTGGGTTTTACTGCCCGAGTAGATGAACCAGAGCGCAATACCCAGGCAGACTACCGCCCCCAGACGGCTCGTTGAAAACGGAATGGCGGGATTACCCAGCCAGCCAAAATGATCAATCAACATGCTCATCGCGAGCTGGCCGAAGATCACCGCCACCGTGGCGACGGCGGTGCCGATCCGCTGCACGGCCAGCACCATTATCACGATATAGGGCACGCCGAACATCGCACCGAGGAGCTGCCATTTCGGCACATCCAGCAGCGTGATGGCCTGCTTAGGCTCAACGAAGAAAATCAGCAGGGCGGTCACCAGCGCGCCGACGGAAAAAGTCAGAAACGCACTTTTAAATACGCCCACGCTGCTGCCGAGCTGTCCGTTGATTGCTGCCTGGATGCTCAGCGTCGCGCCGCCGCAGAAGGCCAGAAGGATCATAATCAGTGTCATACGTTACCCCTGTGCGACCAGAGCCAGTGCCGCAATGATGAAACCCAGCGCGATAATGCGTTTCGCGTTTATTCTCCTGTGCGGTGTCCCCAGCAGACCATAGTGGTCAATGATCAGGCTTTTAAAGACCTGACCGGCCAGAATGCCGATCATGGTCATGGCGATGCCGATGGCGGGTGTCGCAACGGTCAGAATGACCACATACACAGGGCCAAGCACGCCGCCGAGCAACTGCCAGCCGGGCTGAGCAAAAAACGACGGGCTATTGCGAGGGCTAAAAAACAACATCAACAGAAACGTTAGCGCGGCACCGACGCCAAAAATGCTGAACGTCGCCCATAAATCCCCAACTTCACTGCCCAGCGGACCGAGCAACCCCGCCTCAACGGACAGGCCCATCCCGCCGGCAATCACCAGTAAAATCAAAACAAACTGCATATTTTTCCTCCGTTTCAGGGGAAGAAGATTACGTCGCAAGCTTAGTGAGAAAAATGCCATAATGCAGTAAACACCTTTGCAAGGTATGCATTAATGGTCGACGCCAGTAACATCAATATCCGCGCGCTGCTGATCTTTATTGACGTGTATGAAGCGCAGAACTTCTCCGTCGTCGCGCGCAGGCAGGGGATCTCGGCCTCGCAGATATCCCGCGTGATCCATCAGCTTGAAGATGCGCTGGGGCAGCAGCTTTTCTATCGCAATACGCGGGCTGTTATCCCCACGGAAAGTGGCCATCTTTTTATTCGCTATGCCCGTTTGATGGTGGAAAACCTGGAAGAGGCGCGACGGGAGCTGGACGCCCGCGCGGTGGAGCCGTCTGGCGTAATCCGTATTAACGGACCGGTATTTTTCGGCCAGAAGCACATTGCACCGGGGCTTCCCGGTCTGGCGGAACGTTACCCCCGACTCAGCGTAGAGCTGACGTTGACCGATGATTTTATCGACCCGCACCGGGATGCTGCCGACGTGATCTTCCGCATTGGCGTGCTGACCGACTCCTCTTTTCGCGCCCGGGTGTTTGGTCAGCAGGTGTATCACCTGGCCGCATCGCCAGAGTACCTGCGTAAACACGGTGCGCCGGACGGTCCCGCCGAACTGACCCGGCATCACTGTCTTGTTTATCGCGGATCGTCGGGGCCTAACCGCTGGCTGTTTCGCAGGCCGGGCGAGGCGTGGATGCACTATCCCGTTACGCCACTGATGACCTCAAATAATGCGGAAGCGTTACTGGCGGCGGCGCTGGGCGGAATGGGGATTGTGTTGTTTCCGGACTGGCTGCTGAGCGAGCCCCTCCAGCGCGGCGAGCTGATCCCGCTTCTGCCCGCGCTGGAGTGCGCCATTAATACGGAACAACAGGCTATCGCGGCGATTTATCCTGATGCCCGACATCCGCCCCTGAACGTCAGGGCGGTGATTGATTATTACGTCGAGCGTTTTGGTTCGCCGCTGTACTGGCAAGCGTAAGGGGATTACGCGCCGAGCTCCTGGCGGATAATCTCTGCGCCGGCGCTGAGCGCTTTCAGCTTCCCGTTAGCAACCTGGCGGGAGAGAGGGGCCATGCCGCAGTTGGTGGAAGGGTAAAGCTTGTCGGCATCAACGAACTGCAGCGCTTTACGCAGCGTATCGGCCACTTCCTCCGGCGTTTCAACCGTGTTGGTTGCCACATCAATCGCGCCCACCATCACTTTTTTACCGCGGATCAGCTCCAGCAGATCCATCGGCACGCGAGAGTTGTGGCACTCCAGGGAGATGATGTCGATGTTAGAGGTCTGCAGCTTCGGGAAGGCCTCTTCGTACTGTCGCCATTCTGAACCCAGCGTCTTTTTCCAGTCGGTATTGGCTTTGATGCCGTAGCCGTAGCAGATGTGTACCGCGGTTTCGCATTTCAGCCCTTCGATGGCGCGTTCCAGCGCGGCGATGCCCCAGTCGTTGACCTCGTCAAAGAAGACGTTAAACGCCGGTTCGTCAAACTGGATGATATCGACGCCTGCGGCCTCTAACTCTCTCGCCTCCTGGTTGAGGATTTTGGCGAATTCCCAGGCCAGCTTTTCGCGGCTTTTGTAGTGCGCGTCGTAAAGGGTGTCGATCATGGTCATCGGCCCCGGCAGGGCCCATTTGATCGGCTTATTCGTGAGCTGGCGTAAGTATTTGGCATCGTCCACGAAGACCGGTTTCTGCCTGGCGACGGCAGAGACCACGGTCGGCACGCTGGCGTCATAGCGGTTACGAATGCGCACCGTCTGGCGGTTCTCAAAATCAACGCCGCTCAGGTGTTCAATAAAGGTGGTGACGAAGTGCTGGCGGGTCTGTTCCCCGTCGCTGACGATATCAATTCCCGCGCGGATCTGCTCATCCAGCGATAAGCGCAGCGCATCCTGTTTACCCGCCAGTAATTCCTGATCCTGTAATTTCCACGGTGACCAGAGCGTTTCAGGTTGCGCAAGCCAGGTCGGCTTAGGCAGGCTGCCAGCGGTGGACGTCGGGAGCAATGTTTTCATAATAAAAGACCTTTTTGGATGAATTAAAGCGTGTAGTTATCAGACCACTGCTCAAGAATATGTTTGTAAGGCTTAATAAAGTATTCTTCGGTAAACCGACCCTGTTCAATGGCCAGGCGGCTTCGCTCTTCACGGTCATACACAATTTTGGTTAATGAGTGATCCTGCTGGTTCAGATCCGGTCGATAGCACAGGCCCGCCGCCGAGTTGGCGTTATAGATCTCGGGGCGATAAATTTTCTGGAACGTTTCCATCGTGCTGATGGTGCCGATCAGTTCCAGATCGGTGTAATCATTCAGCAAATCTCCGTTAAAGAAGAATGCGAAAGGCGCCACGCTGTTTTCCGGCATGAAATAGCGCACGTTCAGACCCATCTTCGCGAAGTACTGTTCCGTTAAGGATTCGCCCTCCGGCAGATACTCAATGCCCAGAATGGGGTGCTGGTTGCCCGTGCGGCGATAAGTATCCTTGCTGGAGACGCTCAGGCAGATCACCGGTGCTTTTCTGAAGTTCTCTTTGTATTCAGGTGAATTCACAAAGTGGCGGAAAATATTGCCGTGCAGTTCGCCAAACTTTTCCGGAATAGTGAAGTGTTGCTGGTTCTTGTTGTGTTCCAGCAGCAGGACGCTGAAATCATAGTCCCGCACGTAAGACGAGAAGTTATTGCCGACAATCCCTGGAATACGCAGGTTGAGTTTTTTGTCGATAATATACGTTTGCAATATCTCAATGGCCGGGAACGGTTTTTCCGCGCCGATATTGAGGTCGACAGAGATGATTTCCAGTTCAACCGCGTAGCGATCGGCGTTGGGGTTATCCCAGCGCGCCAGGGCGTTGAAGCGGTTGTTGATCATCACCAGCGTATTGCGCAGATTTTCCTGACGCTTTTCCCCGCGCGCCAGGTTGGCAAAGTTGGTGGTGGTACGCGTGTTTTCTGACGGGTTGTAATTCTCATCGAAGCAACTGCGCTTAAGGGTATATGTGAAAGCTTTGCTCATGTGGTTATGCATCCTAAGTTCATGTTGCCAAGAAGTTACCGATGCATAATTTATGCCTGAGCCCGCGGCACAGGGGAAGTGACTTAATTTCAACGCAACATGAGGGAAGTTCATGATGCCGATCACATATTCTGACCGTGTCAGGTCATCATGATTTTTTTAGCGAAACAGATGGCTTCTTGCCTGCCGATGTAGGGGCCATAGTTGTCGATCGCACGGTAGCCATTGCGCTCATAGAAATTCACAGCACGCCTGTTCACTTTCCGGGTTTCAAGCCAGATTTCACCGTAGCCTAAACGTTGCGCAGAGGCTTCAAGGAATGCCAGTAAAGCCTGACCAATTCCGGGTTCGCTTCTGTCTGAATACATGCGCTTTAGCTCGGCAACCTGTTCGGTAAGCGGGCGCAATGCCGCACATCCTACGGCATCACCTGTTGCATTTCTGGCGATAACCCACACAGCGCGTTCACCCTTCATTGAGTCAACGGCAAAATGACGCGTACCGCTATCCCCGGTGATCGTTGCCAGTTCTGATGACAAATTTTCAATCAAACGCAGGGATTCACAGGCATGCAGGTCTGCGGTGTTAATCGTTATCATGGGATGGTTCCATTGCGGATTGTTTACAGCCGTTAAATTATCAGACAGTTAGGGTGACTTGTCCTATGTTTTACTTATGTTTCGGCACGCGCGTAATGACGTTATAATCCCCAAAATTTCCAAACGGTTTAGAAACAATCATGACAAAACTCACCTTACAAGAGCAGATGCTGAAAGCAGGCTTAGTCAGCAGCAAGAAAGCGGCAAAAGTTCAGCGCACGGCCAAGAAATCACGCGTTCAGGCGCGTGAGGCCCGGGAAGCGGTCGAAGAGAATAAGAAAGCGCAGATCGAGCGTGACAAGCTGCTGAGCGAGCAGCAGAAGCAGGCCGTGCTGGCGAAAGAGTTCAAAGCGCAGGTGAAGCAACTGATTGAGATGAACCGCATCACCGTGGCGAAAGGCAATATCACCTTTAACTTTACCGACGGGAATGTGATCAAAAAGCTCGAAGTCGATAAGCAGACGCAGACACAGCTGATCAACGGCCGTCTGGCGATTGCCCGCCTGGTCATCAACGCCAGCGGCGACTGTGAATACGCGATTATTCCGGCGGTGGTGGCCGATAAAATTGCCCAGCGCGACGCCGACAGCATTGTGTTAAACAGCGCGCTCAGTCAGGATGAGCAGGACGAAGACGATCCGTACGCGGACTTCAAAATCCCGGACGATTTGATGTGGTAAATCACCGTCAGAACGGGGCGGCGTGACGGGCGTTAACCGGCTCACCACTCACGGGATGAATAAAATTCAGAACGCTTGCATGCAGCATTAGCCGCGGTGCCGTTTCGGTGCCCGGCACGTCAAGCCCGCCATACAGATCGCACCCCAGAATTGGGTGCCCCAGTTGCTGGCAGTGAATACGCAACTGATGGGTGCGCCCGGTCTCCGGGGTCAGCGTTACCCGTGTTAACGGTACGCCCGTCTCCTGATAAAAACGTTCTACTACCCGGTAGCGGGAGCGAGCCGGTTTTCCGGTTGTAGCGCAGATCGACATTAACGGGAACAGCGCCGGGTCTTTGGCAATGGGCGCGTCTATGACTCCCTCATCGTTTTCCAGATGTCCGCAAAGCAGGGCGCTGTAACCTTTCTCCACGCTGCGCTGGCTAAACTGCTGGCAGAGCGCAGCGTTAATGGACTTATTGCGCGCAACCACCATCAGCCCGGACGTGCCGAAATCCAGACGATGCACCAGCGTGCAGCCGGGGAAGGTCTTAACCAGACGATAGTGTACAGAATCGCGGTTTTGCGGATTTTTGCCCGAGAGGCTGAGCAGACCGGAAGGCTTATTGATCAGCAGCAGATGTTCATCCTGCCAGAGGATCGCAATGTCGTCGTGACACGGTGGGGCAATAAAAGAATCAATAATCGCAGACATCAGGCCGCCGGGCTGGAGAGTGGGAGCGGATGATAACGAAATGCGGGGGAAAAGAAAAACCCTCCCACCGGGCGGTGAGAGGGGGAAATCTTAAGCGGCAACCAGGCTGTCGATTGCGGCTTTCGCGTCGGTCTGCGCTTTGGTCGCCACTTCAGGACCGTAAGCGATACCTTCAGCGAACACGAAGTTCACGTCAGTGATGCCGATGAAGCCCAGGAACAGGCTCATGTACGGCGCTACCAGGTCGGTTGGGGTATCTTTGTGGATACCGCCACGGCTGGTCAGCACGATAGCGCGTTTACCTTTCACCAGACCTTCCGGGCCATTCTCGGTGTAACGGAAGGTTACACCAGCGCGGGCCACCAGGTCGAAGTAGTTCTTCAGCTGGGTCGGGATGTTGAAGTTGTACATTGGGGCGTTGATCACGATAACGTCGTGCGCCTGCAGCTCAGCAATCAGCTCGTCGGACAGGGCCAGGGCTTCCTGCTGACGCGGGCTCAGCGGTGCATCGCTTGGACGCAGCGCGCCAACCAGCTCGCCATCCAGCACAGGAATCGGGTTTGCAGCCAGGTCACGCACGGTGATTTCGTCAGCGGAATGCTGTTCACGCCACTGTTCAACGAAGTAATCAGACAGCTGACCAGACTGAGAGTACCCTGCCAGAATACTGGATTTCAAAACTAAGACTTTGCTCATGGGTGATTCCTGTTGTTGCATTTGATTGAAGGGGGTTGCCCCGTTGCTTGTTGACACTCTATTCACAATCCAGCCACAGAGATAGCGCAATATATCGAAGTCTATGTTCGAATTTTTTGAATAAGGCGCGAAAGGCGTCAATGTGGTACTCTATAGCAATCATTAAAAAGAGAGTTTATCAGGGCGTGTACTGCCCTTTAACGCTATGACAGAACAACAAAAATTCACCTTCCCGATGCTCCTGCAACAACTCGATTCTCTGACGCTGCGCGACAAACAGCGCTTCGCCAGGCGTCTGCACGGCGTGAAGAAGGTTAAAAATCCTGATGCACAACAGGCCATTTACCAGGAGATGGCGAAAGAGATTGAACAGGCAGCAGGGAAAGTTGTGCTGCGCGAAGCCGCGCGTCCGGCGATTACCTACCCGGAAAACCTGCCCGTCAGCCAGAAAAAACAGGACATTCTTGAGGCCGTGCGCGACCATCAGGTGGTGATTGTCGCAGGCGAAACCGGTTCGGGAAAAACCACCCAGCTGCCGAAAATCTGTATGGAGCTTGGCCGCGGGATCAAAGGCCTGATTGGCCACACCCAGCCGCGTCGTCTGGCGGCGCGTACCGTCGCGAACCGTATTGCTGAAGAGCTGCAAACGGAGCCGGGCGGCTGCATCGGTTATAAGGTGCGCTTCAGCGATCATGTCAGCGATAACACCATGGTCAAGCTGATGACCGACGGTATTCTGCTGGCGGAAATTCAGCAGGATCGCCTGCTGATGCAGTACGACACCATCATTATCGATGAAGCGCACGAGCGCAGCCTGAACATCGACTTCCTGCTCGGTTACCTGAAAGAGCTGCTGCCGCGTCGTCCGGATCTGAAAGTCATCATCACCTCCGCAACCATCGACCCGGAACGCTTCTCGAAGCACTTCAACAATGCGCCGATTATCGAGGTGTCAGGACGCACTTATCCCGTGGAAGTGCGCTATCGCCCGATCGTCGAAGAGGCGGATGATACCGAGCGCGACCAGCTGCAGGCTATTTTTGATGCCGTTGACGAGCTGGGCAACGAAAGCGCGGGGGATATCCTGATCTTCATGAGCGGTGAGCGCGAAATCCGCGATACCGCCGACGCCCTCAGCAAGCGCGACTTGCGCCACACGGAGATCCTGCCGCTATACGCGCGTCTGTCGAACAGCGAGCAGAATCGCGTCTTCCAGCCGCACAGCGGACGCCGCATCGTCCTGGCAACCAACGTGGCGGAAACCTCGCTCACCGTGCCGGGGATTAAATACGTTATCGATCCGGGTACGGCGCGCATCAGCCGCTACAGCTACCGCACCAAAGTCCAGCGCCTGCCGATTGAGCCCGTCTCCCAGGCCTCCGCCAATCAGCGTAAAGGCCGCTGCGGGCGTGTGTCGGAAGGGATCTGTATTCGCCTCTATTCCGAAGACGATTTTCTGTCGCGCCCGGAGTTTACCGACCCGGAAATTCTGCGCACCAACCTGGCGTCCGTTATCCTGCAGATGACTGCCCTGGGGCTGGGTGATATTGCGGCGTTTCCGTTCGTCGAAGCGCCGGACAAACGCAACATTCAGGACGGCGTACGTCTGCTGGAAGAGCTCGGGGCGATCACCACCGACGAGCAGGCGACGGTCTACAAGCTGACGCCGCTGGGCCGCCAGCTCAGCCAGTTGCCGGTCGACCCGCGCCTGGCGCGTATGGTGCTGGAAGCGCAGAAACACGGCTGCGTGCGCGAGGCGATGATCATTACCTCGGCGCTCTCCATTCAGGATCCGCGTGAGCGTCCGATGGACAAACAACAGGCCTCTGACGAAAAACACCGCCGCTTCCATGATAAAGAGTCCGATTTCCTCGCCTTTGTGAACCTGTGGAACTATCTCGGCGAGCAGCAGAAAGCGCTCTCCTCGAACCAGTTCCGTCGCCAGTGTCGCGTGGATTTCCTCAACTACCTGCGCGTGCGCGAGTGGCAGGATATCTACACCCAGCTTCGCCAGGTGGTGAAAGAGCTGGGCATCCCGGTCAACAGCGAACCGGCGGAGTACCGCGAAATCCATATCGCGCTGCTGACCGGCCTGCTGTCCCACATAGGGATGAAAGACGCCGAGAAGCAGGAGTATACCGGCGCGCGCAACGCCCGTTTCGCCATCTTCCCGGGTTCCGGCCTGTTCAAGAAGCCGCCGAAGTGGACCATGGTCGCGGAGCTGGTGGAAACCAGCCGCCTGTGGGGACGCATTGCCGCGCGTATCGATCCAGAATGGGTTGAGCCGGTGGCGCAGCACCTGCTGAAGCGTTCGTACAGCGAGCCGCACTGGGAGCGCGCGCAGGGGGCGGTGATGGCGACCGAGAAAGTGACCGTTTACGGTCTGCCGGTGGTGGCCGCGCGTAAGGTCAACTACAGCCAGATCGATCCGGCGTTGTGCCGTGAGCTGTTTATCCGCCATGCGCTGGTGGAGGGCGACTGGCAGACGCGTCACGCGTTCTTCCGTGAAAACCTCAAGCTGCGCGCCGAAGTGGAAGAGCTGGAGCATAAATCCCGCCGCCGCGACATTCTGGTGGATGATGAAGCGCTGTTCGAGTTTTACGACCAGCGCATCAGCCACGACGTCATCTCCGCCCGCCACTTCGACAGCTGGTGGAAGAAGGCCAGCAAAGAGACGCCGGACCTGCTCAACTTCGAAAAGAGCATGCTGATTAAAGAGGGGGCGGAGTCGGTCAGCAAACTCGACTACCCGAACTTCTGGCACCAGGGCAACCTCAAGCTGCGTCTTACCTATCAGTTTGAGCCGGGGGCAGACGCGGACGGCGTGACCGTCCACATCCCGCTGCCGCTGTTAAACCAGGTGGATGAGAGCGGGTTTGAATGGCAGATCCCTGGCCTGCGTCGCGAGCTGGTGATTGCGCTGATCAAATCCCTGCCGAAACCGGTGCGCCGCAATTTTGTGCCTGCGCCAAACTATGCGGAAGCGTTTTTAGGCCGCGTTACGCCGCTGGAGTTGCCGCTGCTGGATGCGCTGGAGCGTGAGTTCCGCCGCATGACCGGGACCACCATTGACCGCGACGACTGGAACTGGGATCAGGTGCCCGATCACCTGAAAATCAGCTTCCGCGTGGTGGACGACAAAAATAAAAAGCTGCTGGAAGGGCGTTCGCTCGGCGAGCTGAAAGAGGCGCTGAAAGGCAAAGTCCAGGAGACGCTCTCTGCGGTGGCGGATGACGGCATTGAGCAGAGCGGACTGCATATCTGGAGCTTTGGTCAGCTTCCGGAAAGCTACGAGCAGAAGCGCGGTAACTACAAAGTGAAGGCCTGGCCGGCGCTGGTGGACGAGCGCGACAGCGTGGCGATCAAGCTGTTTGATAACCCGCAGGAACAGCAGCAGATGATGTGGCGCGGGCTGCGTCGCCTGCTACTGCTGAACATCCCGTCGCCGATCAAGTATCTGCACGAGAAGCTGCCGAACAAAGCCAAGCTGGGGCTGTACTTTAACCCGTACGGTAAAGTGCTGGATCTGATTGACGACTGCATCTCCTGCGGTGTGGACAAACTTATCCACGAGGCGGGCGGCCCGGTCTGGACGGAAGAGGGCTTTGCCCAGCTTCATGAAAAGGTGCGTGCGGAGCTGAACGACACCGTGGTGGACATCGCGAAGCAGGTGGAGCAGATCCTCACCACCGTGTTCAACATCAACAAGCGCCTGAAAGGGCGCGTGGATATGACCATGGCGCTGGGGCTGTCGGACGTGAAGGCGCAGATGGCGGGGCTGGTGTATCGCGGGTTTGTTACCGGCAACGGCTTCAACCGTCTCGGCGATACGCTGCGTTATCTGCAGGCGATTGAAAAACGTCTGGAGAAAATGGCCATCGACCCGCATCGCGACCGCGCCCAGATGCTGAAAGTGGAGAGCGTCCAGCAGGCGTGGCAGCAGTGGCTGAACAAGCTGCCGCCTGCGCGCCGCGACGATGAAGACGTTCAGGGGATCCGCTGGATGATTGAGGAGCTGCGCGTCAGCTTCTTTGCCCAGCAGCTCGGTACGCCGTATCCGATTTCGGATAAACGTATTCTGCAGGCGATGGAGCAGATTTCCGCTTAAAACCCGGTTTTTCCCTCTCCCTGTGGGAGAGGGCTGGGGTGAGGGCATCAGGCCTCACCCGTTCACAATCGCCAGCGTAAACCCATCCCACCCCTTAATCCCCACCGTTTGCAGTGCGGTGGCGGTTAAGCGCGGGTTATCCCCAGTCATCTCGATAAACCGACGCACGCCCTGCACCCGCGCGTCGTCGCTTTGCCCGTTAATCACTTCACCCTCGCGCACCACGTTATCGCCGATGATCAACGTACCCGGACGGGAGTAGTGCAGCGCCCATTCCAGATAGCCCGGATTGTTTGGTTTATCGGCATCAATAAAGATCAGGTCGAACGGCGGAATGTCACCGAACTTTTCAAGAGAGTTCAGGGCCGGGCCTTCAATCAATTCAATGCGTTCGTTCAGCCCCGCGAGGTTGATATTCTGGCGCGCAACGTCGGCATGCGTAGGATCGGCCTCAAGTGTAATCAGCTTCCCGTCCGGCGGCAGCGCGCGTGCCATCCAGATGGAGCTGTAAGCCCCCAGTGTACCGATCTCCAGAACACGCCGCGCCTGCGTCATGCGCACGAACAGCGCCAGCAGTTGACCCTGATTGGCCGCTACATCATGTTCGGGGAGTCCGGCGCGTTTGTTATTTTCCAGGACCTGATTAAGGATGTCATCTTCAGGAATAAGCGAGGAAATCATGAAGTTATCGACTGCAGACCACTGTTGTTGCATACATTGACTCCTTGCGGGTAATCGCCGGGTGGCCGCTGCGCCTTACCCGGCCTACGGGACGAAATCCAGGCCCGGTAAGCGCAGTGCCACCGGGCAGGTCTTCAGGCACTGACCCAGCCGCCGCCCAGCGCTCTGTACAGATCAATCTGCGCCAGCAGCAGGTTATTTTTCACCTGCACAACGCTGGTCTGGACCGAGAACAGCGTGCGCTGCGCATCCAGCACGTCGAGATAAGATGAATAGCCGTTGCGATAGCGGTTCTGCGCAATGCGCAGGGTCTCCCGGGCGACATCCTGCTGGGCAAGCAGCTCCGTCAGCTGTTCCTGATAGCGCGTAATGGCATCAAGGCTGTTGTTCACTTCGGCAAACGCGTTTCGCACGGTTTTCTCATAGGCGTACAGCGCCTGGTTACGCTGGGACTGAGAAATATCCACCTGCGCATTCAGCGCCTGGCGGTTCAGGAGCGGGGCGAGAATACTTCCCCCTGCGCTCCAGAGCTGCAGCGGGTTATCCAGCAGGCCGGAGAGTGTGCGATCCTGTATCGATCCGCTTGCGGTGAGATTGATCGACGGCAGCAGGCTGGCGCGCGACGCGGCAAGCGAGGCATCCGCTGCCACCAGCTGTCGTTCGGCCTGGACGATATCCGGGCGGCGGTTCAGCAGCGCAGAAGGCAGCTGTGACGGCAATTTCAGCGGTGTCAGCGCCGCAAAGCTTTCGCTGCGCGCCACGTCGCCCGGGTTACTTCCCAGCAGCAAGCTCAGGGCATTCTCCTGCTGTGCAATCTGATGCTGCAGCACCGGAACCTGCGCCCGGGTTGAACGGAGTTCGGAATCCGATTGCATCAGCTCCAGGCGCGAGCTGTAGCCCGTTTCAAACTGACGCTTCGCGAGGTTAAATGCCTCTTCGCGGGATTTCAGCGTAGACTCGGTTACCCGCAGCTGTTCGTCAAGGGCGAGCAGGGTGACATACCCGGATGCCACGGACGACGCGACGGTTAAATCCGCGGCGGCAGCGGCGGCTTTTTGCGCCTCCAGCGAGGCTTCGGCAGCACGAGACGTGCTGCGGTTGACGCCCCAGATATCCACGTCATAGCTCGCCGTCAGGCTCCCTCTGTACAGCGTGCCGTAAACCGGCAGCCCGGTCGCGGCGGACTGCGAACGGGCGCGTGTCCCGGTGATGCCGGCATCGAGCGAGGGAAACAGGCTGCCGTCGGCAGCATAGACCCGCGCCTGATACTCGTTTATCCGTTCGCGGGCGATCAGGACATCGCTGTTATGCCCAAGCGCCTGGTCCACATAGCGGTTCAGGTGGTTATCATGAAAATTGCGCCACCAGAGCTGCTCCGTCGGGCTGGCAGGGCCGGAGACGGTGCGCCATTGCGTGGGGATGTGCAGTGTCGGCTGAGCCGGTTTGACATCAACGGACTGGCATCCGGCCAGCATGACCGCCACCACCAGCGCGGCTATCGGGCGAAGGATCATTACTTCGCCTCCCGTGTATCAATGGTCACCTGTACCGACATGCCTGGACGCAGCAGCGCGGAATCTTCTGGCTTACCGAGCACCTCAATGCGCACCGGAATACGCTGGGCAATTTTGACAAAGTTCCCGGTGGCGTTATCCGGCGTGATGGCGCTGAATTCTACGCCGGTTGCCGGAGAGATACTCTCCACGCGACCCTGATAGGCTTTGTTATTGAGGGCATCGACGGTGAATTTCACCGGCTGGCCGACGCGCAGCTCCGCGAGCTGGGTCTCTTTAATATTGGCGATGACCCAGTGCTGCGGCGGCACCAGGGTGGTGAGGTGGGTCCCGGCGGTCACATACGCCCCAAGACGCACGGCGATCTGACCAAGCTGGCCGTCGCGCGGGGCCACAATACGCGTGTTTTGCAGATCGATCTGCGCCAGCTCCAGCGCCGCTTTCGCATTTTCAACATCCGCTTCCAGCGCACCGCGGTTCACAATCACCGTCTGCAGATCCTGACGCGACATCTCAAGCGCGGCTTTCGCCTGGTCGATATCCGCGCTCCCCTGGGCGGCGCTGGCCAGCGCCGCGTCGCGTTCACGAATGGAAAGCGAGCCGTCAGCTGTCAGCTCTTTCACGCGCTTTAAATCCGCCTGGGTTTTCAGACTCTGGGCGCGGGCATTTTTCAACGCGGCGTCATTTTTAGCGATGACGGCCTCTGCGCTTTTACGCTGCTGCAGATTGTTATTCAGGGCGGCAATTTTCATCGCCAGCTGGGCCTCGGCCTGATGCACCCGCTGACGATAAATACGGTCATCAATCTGCAGCAGCAGGTCGCCTTTTTTGACCTGGACAAAGTCCTGAACGTGCACCTCAGTGATATAACCGTTCACCTGCGGGCTGATAAACGTCGTCTGGCCGCGCACGTAAGCGTTGTCGGTAAACTGGGCATGGCGGGTGAATGGCGGAAGCTGCCACGCGTAAAGGATCACCAGCACGCCGACGATACCGATGGCGGCGGCAGTGAAAACGGAAACAATGCGCACATTTTTGCGGGTGTTGGCCTGCTCTTTGGCGGCATCCTGCTGACTCATAAATTCTCCAGAAATATTTTCAATTATTTGTTGCCGGTGGCGTTCTTAAGCGCCATACGGGCAGTGATGCGCAGGCGCAGCAAGCGCCATAAAATCCAGACCAGCGTGGCGGCAGCGATACTCGCCGTCAGAAGATAAGTATCGTTATAAGCCAGAATATTCGCTTCCAGGCTGGTGACCGTTTGCAACTGCGTTATCGCCTGGGTGCCCAGCAGCGCGCTGTCGCCAATCAGGCTTTTGTACATCTGGGTATAAAGCTGGATCCGCTCGTTGACCAGCGGGTTGAGCGTGGTGAGTTGGTCCGCCAGCAGGCTGGAGTGGTACTTCTCGCGCCAGGTCTGGAAGGTACCGAGAATAGCGGAGCCCAGCAGACCGCCGAGGTTCTGGCTCATGCCAAACATCACCGAGAAGCTGACCAGGTTGCGCGGGTCGGCGATCACGCCGCCGATGGCGGCCAGCATTGCCGGAGCCAGGAAGAAAGCGCTGCCAAAGCCCAACAGGAACTGACTCAGCATCAGCTGATCCGGTCGGGTCAAATTGTTAGACTGGCTGTCCAGCAGCGAGGCAACAATCATCAGCGCCAGCGAGGTGATTATCGGCCACGCCAGTTTCGTCGGCTTGATGGTGAGACAGCTGGTGACGATCCCGCAGACGATACCGGCGAAAATGGACCACGCCAGATGCGTCATCTGCTCGTTCTGTAAACCCACGTACTGCAGCCAGCCGATGACGCCGGTATTTTGCTCGGCCAGCACGATACGGATCAGCAGCATGATCAGCCCCAGACGAACGATGCTGCCGCTCGACAACCAGCGGGTGTTCAGCAGCGGGTTGCTGCGGTTATGTTCAAAGACGATGGCCGCCACAATGAGCACCAGCGATAGCGCCAGCGACCAGCCGATCCACGGCGCCTCGAACCACCAGTCAAGACGGCCTAAAGAGAGTACGGCGCAGAGCAGGGCCATCCCGGGGGCCATTAAAAAGAAGGTGATAAAGTCTTTCTTCTCAAAAACCTTTCGTCGGTCACCCGGAGGCAGTTTTAAGGCTATCACGCAGGCGAGGGAGATCAGCGCCAGCCCCAGTTCGAAGAAATAGAGCCCGCGCCACTCGTCCAGCTGCAGCAGCTCGGTCGAAAACAGGCGGGCGAGAGGGATGGCGAGTGACGATCCGGTGATGCCGATAGTCAGCGCTTTCAGGCGATGTTTCGCCGGCCAGGCCTGGATCTGGTAGTAAATCCCCAGCGAGCTGAGCGCGGCGGCCACCATGCCGTGCGCGGCGCGGACCATCAGCGCCGAGCTGAGATCGTTAACAAAGAGGTGGAAAAAGGTGACCAGCACATACAGCACCAGAAAACCTTCCGTAAAGGCGCGCAAACCGTACTGCTGGCGGAACTTCACCAGCAGCAGGTTAATGGAAATGTTGGTCATCACATAGACCGCCGGTAACCAGGCGATTTCCGTAGACCAGGCGCCGAAGGTACCCTGCAGATTTTGCAGGTTGGCGGTGACCACCGCATTGCCCAGGGCACCCGTCAGGCAGACCAGCAGGCCAACGACGCCGTAGGCAACCCGTTTGGGCGTACTGTGGTTTGGCGTGGAGGGTGACCCCAGCAGTGCCGGTTTCTCGTGTGGCTGCCACTCGCGAGGAGCATAAGGGTCGCGTTCGGGCAGGCGCATAACGTTGTTTACCTTTGAAAAAATTGAAAAATTAACGGGCTCGCGATTCTACGTCTGCCTTAAATCATAATTCAAGTGAATATGATTTACGCATGTTAATCAAATGTTGAAGAGGAAGTTTAAGGAAAAAGAGCGGCCTGACCAGACGAACTTTAGCCATGAAAGTCTGTTTTGCGGCGCTAAGTGCGGTACGCTAACCGCAGATGCTGTAAGGAGATGATGATGATACCGACTTTTTTCCCCTGCGTGCCCGCTGACACGCTAAGTGCCATTAACACCGTAGGACACTGGCTGGCACAGGATGACCTGCAGCCGGGGCAGCCCGTTGATTTGGTCATTCTGGCGGGTAATGCTGTCATTCCTGCCATTGATGCCGCCTGTCGCCTGGCGGCCGAGCAGGGGGTGCCTTTGATGATTAGCGGGGGAATAGGACATTCCACCGCCTTCCTCTATGCCGCTGTTGCCAGACACCCGCACTATCACATCGTCCCCACGGCAGGCCGTGCGGAGGCGTCCATTCTGGCCGATATCGCCCGTCAGTACTGGCATATTCCGGCAGAGCGCATTTTTGTGGAAGAGCAGTCAACCAACTGCGGTGAGAACGCACGGTTTAGCCGGGCGTTGATGAAACATCTCCATCTTGCTCCTGAACGCGTGCTGGTGGTGCAGGACCCCACCATGCAGCGGCGCACAATGGCAACGTTTGCCCGCGTATGCCGGGATGAACCTGCCGCACCAGAATGGATAAGCCATCCCGGATTGACGCCCGTGTTACGTAACAGCAACGATGGACTGGTCTTCAGCGGGAGAGGGGAAGGGCTGTGGCCGGTTGAACGCTATTTGTCGCTGGTACTGGGTGAACTGCCGCGTCTGCGCGACGATGTGAACGGTTACGGACCGGCCGGGCGTGATTTTATCGCCCATGTGACGATACCCGCGCAGGTGGAAACCGCATGGCAAATCTTACGTAACGATGCGATTCTGACAGAGGCGCTCGCGAGCCGCGCCCTGCTGTAAATCACTGCCCGTTTGCATCACCTTTACTGCAAACAGGCAGGTTTCCGGTTACAGTGCAGCAAACTTGTCCAGCGTACGCACCAGCTGGGTGACAAAACCATATTCGTTGTCATACCAGGCGACCGCTTTCACCAGCTGCAGATCGCCAGCCTCACTGACCTCCGTCTGCGTGGCGTCAAATACCGAACCGTAATGCGAGCCGATCACATCCGACGACACAATCTCTTCATCGGTATAGCCAAAGGATTTGTTGCCCTGGGTCGCTTTTTTTAGCGCGGCGTTGATCTCCTCAACCGTCACTTTTTTCCCCAGAACAGCGACCAGCTCGGTTACCGAACCGGTTTTGACCGGCACGCGCTGGGCGTGGCCTTTGAGTTTACCGCTGAGGGCCGGGATCACCAGGCCAATGGCTTTCGCGGCCCCTGTCGTGTGCGGAATGATGTTCTCTGCCGCGGCGCGCGAGGCGCGAAGATCTTTCCCGCGCGGGCCATCCACCAGCGCCTGCGTACCGGTATAGGCGTGAATGGTGGTCATGGTACCGACTTTAATTTCAAAGGCGTCGTGCAGGGCTTTTGCCAGCGGGGCGAGGCAGTTGGTGGTGCAGGAAGCGACGGAGATAATGGTATCACTGGCGTCGAGGGTATCGTCGTTTACGTTAAAGACAATGGTTTTCATCTCGCCCGCAGGGGCGGAGATCAGCACCTTTTGGGCACCCGCATCCAGATGCGCCCGGGATTTCTCTTCAGAGGTATAAAAACCGGTGCATTCGACGACGATATCCACCCCGGCGGCTTTCCACGGGATATGTCGGGCCTCTTTTTCGGCGTACACCGCGATCGTTTTGCCATCCACAATCAGCGCGTCTTCGGTGAAATCCACACTCCACGGGAAACCGCCGTAGTTAGAGTCATGCCTGAGCAGATAGGCCAGCACTTTGGGCGAGGTAAGATCGTTGATGGCGACGACGGTGTTGCTGTCCTGGGTTTCAAGCAGGCGACGAAGGACGAGACGTCCGATGCGCCCGAATCCGTTAATGCCAATTTTACTCATGGTGTTCTCCTGTAAACGTGTCGGTGCGACAGTTTGAACTCATCCAGGCTTAGACCATGACGGGCAGGGCGGCAATTGAAGATGCTTCATGCGCGAGGAAGTATTTGAAAAACCATACAGTAAAGTTAATGAATTTTTAAGGAAAGGAGATTATGTTGGCGCGGTGACTGTTTTTTTTCAGGAAATCCCATGCGTACTAAATATACAAGCCTGCAGATTGCGATTCACTGGCTGGTGTTTCTGTTAATCATCGTCGCCTACTGCGCGATGGAGTTCAAAGGCTTCTTCCCGCGAACTGCACGCCCGGCGATCAATATGATCCACGTGTCATGCGGTATCAGTATCCTGGTGCTGATGGTGACACGTCTGCTGGTGCGTCTGAAATTCCGTGCGCCACCGATTCAACCGAAACCAAAAGCGATGGTGTCGGGCCTTTCCCATCTGGGGCATCTGGTGGTGTATCTGCTGTTTATTGCGCTGCCGCTGATTGGCATTGTGATGATGTACAACCGGGGGAGCGACTGGTTTGCTTTTGGTATGACGATGCCGCACGCGGCGGAGTCCAATTTTGACCTGGTTGATACGCTGAAAGAGTGGCACGAGACGCTGGCAAATCTGGGCTATTTTGTGATTGGCCTGCATGCCGCCGCAGCGTTGATGCATCACTACTTCTGGAAGGACAATACGCTTCTTCGCATGATGCCGAAAAAGCGTCAGTAGCCTTTAACGCATGCCGGGTGGCGCTGCGCTTACCCGGCCTACATTTGCATCGTAGCCGCCACCCGGCTTGTTTTTAACCCAGCAGAGCACGCTCTTCAGCCGTTAACGCCAGCGGCTGCGTTGACCCCGTCTCCGACGATTTCACTGCCGCTTCCAGCACCGCCATCACCGCTAACGCCTCAACCGGATGCACCGGGTTGGCGATCTTCCCGAGCAGGGCATCGCGCACGTTGATGTAATACTGGCGCTGATCGCCTTTCGGCGTGGTAATGGTCTGCGGCGCGCCATCAGCCCCATAGAACACCATGCTGTCGCTATCTTCCCCCCAGGCTTCACTGCCTGGAATGACGCCAGACAGCAGTTGCGCCTCCTGCTGGTCGATGCGGGCTTTCACCACGCTGCCCTTGTCCCCGTGGACGGTAAAACGTGCTGTTCCGCCAGCCACCAGCATGCTGGCGTGCAGAATGACCTTATGCTCCGGGTAGTTCAGGACCACGTGCGCCCAGTCGTTAACTTCTGCGCCGTCGCGCAGTGTCGCAATATTCCCCTGCACCGTCTGCGGCAGGCCAAAGAGCTGCAGCGTCTGGTCGATCAGGTGCGGACCCAGGTCAAACCACAGACCGCTCCCTGGGACATTCTGCTCACGCCAGCGCACGCGCACTTCCGGGCGGAAGCGGTCGATGTGCGACTCCAGATGTTTAACCTTGCCGAGCGTGCCTTGCTCAATAATCTGCTTAATGCCGAGGAAATCGCTGTCCCAGCGGCGGTTGTGGAAGACGGAGAGCAGTAGCTGCTTTTCATCCGCCAGGGCGATAAGATCCCGGGCTTCCTGCATATCAAGCGTGAAGGGCTTATCGACGACCACATGTTTCCCTGAATTCAGGGCCAGGGTTGCCAGCGGGGCATGCGTGGCATTTGGGGAGGCGATCACCACCAGATCGACGTCCGGGTGCTGAATCGCCTCTTCCGGCGTGGCCACCACCTGCACGTCAGGCAGATCGCGTTTCACCTTCTCTTCATCCCGGGAAGAGACCACGGCCAGCCTGATGCCGTCCACAGACTGGATCAGCGGAGCATGGAACGTTTTACCGACGAAACCATACCCGATCAGCGCAATGTTGATTGTTTGAACTGTACTCATGACCTTCTCCACGTTATTACGCGCACACCGTTACCTGCAATGCGCCAGGGTCCCCAAGCTCAGGCCAGGGACGATCTAAAAAGAGTTGTTGAATGCCGGATAACCCGGAGACCAGATAGGGTTCACAGCGGTTGACTTTCAGATGGTCGGCGACAATCCAGTGCGCATGGCTTGCGGCAAGCATCGCGCGTTTAACCTCGGCATCCGCTTCTTTACTGGCACTCAGGCCGAGTTCGGCATGAATGGCGCACGCGCCGAGAATGGCGATATCTGCCCGATACCGGGACAGCAGCGACAACGTTGCACTTCCGGCGAACAGGCGTTGTTTTGGGTCCCATTTCCCGCCGAGCAGGATCAGCTCAACGTCTTCCCGCTCGCTAAAATGCTGGGCGATATCAAGCGACGTGGTAATGACGGTCAGCGGCCCCTGAAGGAAGGTGGCGACCGCCATCACCGTGCTTCCGGCATCCAGAAACAGGGTGGAACCCGGAGGAACCTGCTGTGCGACCTGTTTACCCAGGCGCTGTTTGGTTTCCGGCAGCAGCGTGTTGCGGCCCTGACGATTCATGGCGGAGAGATTCAGGGCGATGGCCCCGCCGTGGTTTTTCTGCGCCAGGCCCTGGTTTTCCAGGTCGGTCAAATCCCGACGGATGGTGTCTGCTGAAACTTGCAGCTTCTCTGCCAGTTCGGTGATGCTGGCCTGGCCCTGCTCACTGAGGAGATCGAGGACGTAGCGTTGACGAGCGGTTTTGTGCATGTCTGCAATCCTGCAAAATGTCGCAATAGTTTGCATAATACAGCATTTTGACGCAGAAGGAAGGACGATGTCGGGGGCAAACAGGAGAAAGGGGGAGCGACAGGCAGAGGGCGAAAAAAAGCCCCGAAGGGCCTTTGATTATTTGCGACCCAGCAACAGGCCGAGCACAATACCCACCGCTCCTGCGGCGATAAGGCCGGTGAGGGGGTTATTTCTGACAGCTTCAGTGACATCGGAGACGGCATCGCTGGCCTGTGCGGCATATTTTTTAGCGGCACCTTTTACCTGATGTCTTGGTGAATCCACGAACTCACCAAACTGCTGCTGCGCTGAACCTGTCAGTTCATCAAGCTTATTTTTTGCTTTGTCTTCAGCAAACTGGGTGTTTTTATCAGTACCGAAATCAGACATTGTGCCTCCTTTTGTTAACAGGTAAAGGATAGCCTCTCTTAACAGATGTGAGGCCCGAAGGGCTAAATTCGGCCCGCAATGCGGCTGTTTTCGGATATCTCTGTGCCTGAAACGACACAACACGCGACGCCGCTATTCGGCAAATTTCAGCAGGGCTTCGCCATCCAGACGATAACGCACCCACTCAGACTGCGGCAGTGCACCAATGCTCACGTAAAAGTCGATGGCGGGCTGGTTCCAGTCCAGCACGCTCCATTCAAGGCGACCGCACTGCCGTTGTACGGCGAGTTGCGCGATATGTTTCAGCAGTGCTTTTCCCGCACCCAGGCCGCGATACGCCGGGGAAACATACAGATCTTCCATATAAATCCCGTTGCGGCCAAGCCAGGTTGAATAGCTGGTGAAGAACACGGCATAGCCAGCAATTTGTCCTTCACACTCAGCGATCAAAGCTTCGGTTTTACTGCCTTCGCCAAAGAGTGTTTCCCGGATCTCCTCCGGGGTGGTGACGACGGCTTCCGGCGCTTTCTCATACACTGCCAGCTCATAGATCATGGCGTAAATGGCCGCTGCATCGTCGGGACGGGCCTGGCGTAGGGTGATATTCATGATTTTTCCAGCTTTTTTGCCTGTGTGTTGATTGATGGCGTTAAGCATACGGAGTATTGTCCGAAGAATTAAGTGCAATGAAATCAACAAATGATGAATATTATGCATCCGGCCCTGAGACGTCTTGATTTAAACCTGCTGCCTGTTTTTGATGCGATATATCGCCACCGCTCTGTTCGGCTGGCCGCTGACGAGCTGGCGATGAGCACGTCCGCACTCAGCCATGCGCTGTCGCGTTTACGTACGACCCTGAACGATCCGCTCTTTTTTCGCGAAGGGCACCGCATGTCCCCCAGCGTGTATGCCTCTCAACTCGCACCTTCCATTGCTTCCGCCTTATCGTTCCTCAACCACGAGTTAACGCCGCAGCCGCCGTTTGACCCGGCCAGCAGTACTGAGACCTTACAGATTGCGATTACCGATTTTACCGCGCTGTGCATTTTCCCGGCCCTGATGCACACCCTGCAGCTGTCTGCCCCGGGATTACGTTTTGAATTGCGCTACCTGCCGCACAGCCCGGCGCTGACGGAACTGCTTGCGGGCGAGGTGGATCTGGCGCTGGGATTTAGTACGCCGGAGGATACCCGACATCCGGAACTGGAAGAGATCGGCTGGTTTGAAGATGAGTATGTCGTCATTAGCAACGTGAACCGGACGCGGATGACGCTGGAGGATTATCTCGTGGCCCGACATCTGGTGGTCACGCCATGGAATGAGAAACAGGGCGTTCTGGATGTGCGGCTCGAGCAGTTAGGCTATACCCGACACATTGCGATCAAAACGCCGTCGATGCTCAGCGCGCCATTTATCGTGGCGGAAAGTGATCTGCTGATGGCCATTCCACGGTATGCGGCCGAGAAGCTGATGGCGGCAGTGGATATTAAAATTTTTGACTTACCGTTTCCAATACGAAGATTTGAGGTGAAAATTTACTCCCATAAACGCAGCGGTCAGCGGGGCGCGACACGCTGGCTTAAGGAAGAACTGCAAACGCTGGCGCAGGCTTGCAGGGGAGAGTAGGCCGGGCAAGCGCAGCGCAACCGGCAAGCAAGGGGGTATCGCAATATTCCAGGCGTGGAGACTATTAATCTTGCTAATTATGGAGAAGTTATACTGGCCGTATATCGTTGTGCGGCAGCAATCGCCCTGTCGTCAAAAATATACTGTTCGAAATGATGGCTCGCATCGGTGACGCGATAAATTTTCCATTTACCGTCTTCATTACGCAGATACACGTTTAACCGCTGTTTTTGCCCATTACCTGTACCCAGGTCGACGTTAACAACTTTTCCGGACACCGAGTTTATCGCATTGCTTACGCTTAGGTCAGGGATCCACTCCGCCGCATAGTCCTGCGTATAGGTAAAATAATCAGAACCGATAATTTCTTGTTCGTAGAGAGAGGAAATTTTCTGCAGTCGGGAGAGCGTGTCATGCGCAATATAGTCACGCATTTTTGGTGAATCGAGATTATCTTCTTTGCTGTCTGTAACGAAAGCAGTGAGGTAAAACTGGTAAAAGTCATGAGTACGTTTTTCCGGCGCATCCATTTGTGTTGAACATCCCGTAAGAAACAGGCACATCAAGAGAACGTTACGCATCAGCTTTTCCTGTAAATTTTGTAAGGAGGGCGTGCGGAGCGATATCCCGGGCCACCCCACATCTTTTTGTCTGAAGTATAAAAACGTCAGTAAACAACGAGATTTTCAATTCGCTTAGGCAATTAATGTTATTAAAAGATTATATATTTCAATTAGTTATGCCTTAATTTGATTTATATGTGCGACTGATTAGTTGCCGACGATGTGCTGTTGTTATTGCCACCCATAAAGACAGGTTTACATCATCAGATAACTAAAATACCATACCCCCCTATAGTATCAGGAGGGCGTATGCCGCATTCACCCGAAGATAAAAAACGTATTCTTACCCGCGTCCGTCGCATTCGGGGCCAGGTTGAGGCCCTTGAACGCGCGCTGGAGTCGGGCGACCCCTGTCTGGCCATTTTGCAGCAGATTGCCGCCGTGCGCGGGGCTGCCAATGGCCTGATGGGCGAAATGGTCGAAATTCACCTCAAAGATGAGCTGGTGACGGGGGAAACCACGCCGGATCAGCGAGCCGTACGCATGGCGGAAGTCGGCCATTTGCTGCGCGCTTATCTAAAATAAACCCACACACCTCACAATAAGGGAAGACAATATGAAATCTCGCGCTGCAGTTGCATTTGGACCCGGCCAGCCGCTCAAAATCGTTGAAATCGACGTCGCGCCGCCGAAAAAAGGCGAAGTGCTGATCAAAATCACCCATACCGGCGTATGCCATACCGATGCGTTTACGCTGTCCGGTGACGATCCGGAAGGCGTGTTCCCGGCGGTGCTCGGCCATGAAGGGGGCGGGATTGTGGTGGAAGTGGGCGAGGGCGTGACCAGCCTGAAACCTGGCGACCACGTTATCCCGCTGTATACGGCGGAATGCGGCGAATGTAAGTTCTGTAAATCCGGTAAAACCAACCTCTGCCAGGCAGTTCGCGCCACCCAGGGGAAAGGGCTGATGCCGGACGGTACCACCCGCTTCTCGTACAACGGCGAACCTGTTTATCACTACATGGGCACCAGCACTTTCAGCGAATACACCGTTTGCGCGGAGATCTCGCTGGCGAAGGTGAATCCGCAGGCGCCGCTGGATAAAGTATGCCTGCTGGGCTGCGGCGTGACCACCGGCATTGGCGCGGTGCATAACACGGCAAAAGTGAAAGAGGGCGACACCGTGGCAGTGTTCGGGCTCGGTGGCATCGGTCTGGCGGTGATTCAGGGCGCGGTTCAGGCGAAAGCCGGTCGCATCATCGCGGTTGACACCAATCCGGAGAAATTCAAACTGGCGGGTGAAATGGGTGCGACTGATTTTGTGAACCCGAAAGATCATGACAAGCCGATTCAGGACGTCATCGTCGAGATGACCGACGGCGGCGTTGACTTCAGCTTCGAATGTATTGGCAACGTTAACGTCATGCGATCCGCGCTTGAGTGCTGCCACAAAGGCTGGGGTGAAAGCATCATCATTGGCGTGGCCGGTGCAGGCCAGGAGATCAAAACCCGTCCCTTCCAGTTGGTCACCGGGCGCGTGTGGCGCGGTTCCGCGTTTGGCGGCGTGAAGGGCCGTACCCAGCTTCCGGGGATGGTTGAAGACGCCATGGTCGGCAAGATCCAGCTCGACCCGTTCATTACCCACCGTTTACCGCTGGAGCAGATCAACGAAGCGTTCGATCTGATGCACGAAGGAAAATCCATCCGTACCGTGATTCATTTCGGCGACAAGTAACTCTTCTGCCAGCGGTTTTTCGCCGCTGGCATTGCTTTAATATTCTTCTCTAAAGTGTGACCAGTGCGGCGTTTTTAGCCGTAATCTAAATCTCTGCCGTGCCGATGACTATCTGACAGGCGTGTTTTTACGCATCTTACCTACAAGAGAGTCGACGGTCATGGACAACACTACTTCGATGCCAGCGCAGCGCAAGCTGAGCTTCTTGCATCACATCAGGCTGGTTCCGCTGTTTTCCTCCATTCTCGGTGGCATTATTCTGCTTTTTGCCTTGAGCTCGGGTCTGGCAGGGTATTTCCTGTTACAGGCCGATAACGATCAGCAGGATGTTACATCCGAAATTCAGGTGCGTATGGGGCTGTCGAACAGCTCAAACCACCTGCGAACTGCGCGCATTAACATGATCCACGCCGGTGCGGCCAGCCGTATCGCAGAGATGGATGCCATGAAGCAGAACATCCGCGAGGCGGAAACGCGGATTAAGCAGTCCCAGGATAGCTTTACCGCCTACATGAACCGTTCCGTGCGCACCTCTGCCGACGAAGCGCTGGATGCTGACCTGAAAGCGCGATACGACGCCTATATCGCGGGCCTGCAGCCGATGGTCAAATTTGCCAAAAACGGTATGTTCGAGGCGATCATCAACCACGAAAACGAAACGGCGCGTCCGCTGGATGACGCCTACAACGCCGTGTTGCTGAAGGCGATTAAGATCCGTACCGATCGCGCCAATGCGCTAACGGCGCAGGCGCACAGCCGCACGCAGCTGGGGCTGATGTTTATGGTCGGCGCGTTTGCGCTGGCGCTGGTGCTGACGGCGATGACCTTTGTTGTGCTGCGCCGCACGGTGATCAACCCGCTGCAGCGTGCCGCAAAACGCATCGAAAATATCGCCAAAGGCGACCTGACGATGCCGGATGACGTGGCCGGACGCAGCGAAATCGGCCGTCTGACGCGCGATCTGCAAACCATGCAGCACTCCCTTGAAAACACCGTCGGCACCGTCCGTCAGGGGGCGGAGGAGATCTACCGCGGCACCAGCGAGATTTCAGCCGGCAATACCGATCTCTCTTCCCGCACCGAGCAGCAGGCGGCGGCCATTGAGCAGACCGCCGCTAGCATGGAACAGCTGACCGCGACGGTGAAACAGAACGCCGATAACGCCCACCATGCCAGCAAGCTGGCGGAAGATGCCTCCGGGAAAGCCAGCCGCGGCGGTCAGATGGTCTCCGGGGTGGTCAAAACCATGGGCAACATCTCCAGCAGTTCGAAGAAGATCTCCGAGATTACCGCGGTCATTAACAGCATTGCGTTCCAGACCAATATCCTGGCGCTGAACGCGGCGGTAGAAGCCGCGCGTGCGGGCGAGCAGGGGCGCGGTTTTGCCGTGGTGGCAAGCGAAGTCCGAACGCTTGCAAGCCGCAGTGCGAATGCTGCAAAAGAGATCGAAAGCCTGATCAACGAATCGGTTTCGCTGATTGACCAGGGCTCCGGTGAAGTGGTTGCCGCCGGTAATACCATGAATGAAATTGTCGAAGCGGTGAAACGCGTAACCGACATCATGCTGGAGATCGCCGCCGCGTCCGATGAGCAGAGCCGCGGTATCGTGCAGGTCAGTCAGGCGATTTCTGAGATGGATAAAGTGACCCAGCAGAATGCCTCGCTGGTGGAAGAAGCCTCTGCCGCGGCGGCGTCTCTGGAAGAACAGGGCGCACGTCTGACCGAGGCGGTCGGCGCGTTTCGTCTGAGCGGTGCGAAGCCGGGCCGCGCGGCAACGTCTGCGCCGGTGGCGAAGAGCGCGCCGTTACGCCCCGCAGCAGCGGTTTCCGGAGATAACTGGGAGACGTTCTGAGTCGCCAGCAGTGTCGGGCGGCGCTTCGCTTACCCGACCTACGTATGGCCTACAAAAAAGGGACCTTTCGGTCCCTTTTTTTATCTGTTACTGCTTATCGGGTAACGCATACGCGATAACGTAATCACCGCGATCCGGCGACTGACGAGCACCGCCGGCGTTAATGACGATGTACTGTTTACCGGTTTTTGGCGACACGTAGGTCATCGGGCCGGACTGACTGCCGACCGGCAGGCGGTCTTTCCAGATCTCTTTTCCGGTGGCGGTATCAAACGCGCGCAGGTAGAAATCTTGCGTGCCGGCAAAGAACAGCAGGCCGGACTGCGTTGACAGCGACGCACCCAGCGTCGGCATCCCGATCGGGATGGGCATATGCATGCGAATGCCGAGTGGGCCGGTATCTTCCACCGTGCCGACAGGAACCTGCCACACCAGCTTGCCGGATTTCAGGTCAACCGCCGACATAGTGCCAAACGGCGGTTTCTGGCACGGAATGCCCAGCGGTGACAGGAAGCGCTCGCGCATCGCACCGAACGGTGTGCCGTCCATCGGGACAATCCCCATCTCAATGCCGCTGGCGTTTTTCGCCACGTTAGCGCGCGGCACCATGTAGTTTGCCAGACCCAGGCGCATGTCGTTGACGAACATCAGGCTGTTGTTCGGGTCAATGGAGACGCTGCCCCAGTTCATCCCGCCGAGAGAGCCGGGGAACTGCAGGGAACGGTCGAGGCCAGGCGGGGTGAAGACACCCTGATGACGCATCTCCTTAAACTGAATGCGGCACAGCAGCAGGTCAACAGGCGTCGCCCCCCACATATCAGACTCGGTGAGCGTCTGGTTGCCTATCATTGGCATACCAACGGAGTACGGCTGGGTCGGAGAGTAGCGTTCACCTTCAACGTTGCCCGCCGGAACGGGACGTTCCTCAACCTTCGCCACTGGTTTACCGGTTTCGCGGTTAAGCATGAAAATCATGCCCTGCTTGCTGGTCTGCACCAGCACCGGCGTGGTGCCGCCTTTACCGTCTGGCAGATCGTAAAGCAGTGGCTGGGAAGGCAGGTCAAAGTCCCACAGGTCGTGGTGAGTGGTCTGGAAATGCCAGCGGACCTGACCGGTGGCCGCGTCAACGGCGACGATAGACGAGCTGTACTTGTCGTCCAGCGCGGTGCGTTCACCTGCCCAGAAGTCTGGCGTGGCGTTGCCGGTAGGCAGGTAGATCAGGTTCAGTTTGGCGTCGTAGGACATCGCAGACCAGACGTTCGGCGTACCGCGGGTGTAGGTCTGCCCTTCCGGCGGCAGGCCGGTCAGGTTCGGATTACCCGGATCCCACGCCCAGGCCAGTTTACCGGTGTGAACGTCATACGCGCGCACCACACCCGGCGGTTCGCCGGTGGAGTAGTTATCCGCGACGCGACCGCCGACCACGACGACATTCCCGGCAACCAGCGGCGTGGAGGTCTGCTGATAATAGCCCGGCTTGATCTCGCCCATGCCGACGCTCAGGTCAACGGTGCCATGATCGCCAAAGTCTTCACAGTCCTTGCCGGTATCCGCGTTGATGGCAATCAGGCGCGCATCGGTGGTCGGCAGGAACAGGCGGCGAGGGCAGGCCGCAGGCTGTATCTCTGCCTGTGACGTTGTCACGCTTGAGCGATCTTCAAAATAGCCCAGACCGCGGCAGCGCTGCCAGTTAGGCGCCGTGGCTTTGGGATCGTAGCGCCATTTTTCTTTACCGGAGTCCACGTCCAGGGCCAGCACTTTGCTGTACGGGGTGCAGACATAGAGCGTGTCGCCAACCTGCAATGGGGTGTTCTGATCTTCCGCGCCGGAGCCGTTGCTCTGCGGAATATCGCCGGTGTGCGCAACCCAGGCGACCTTCAGGTCGTTGACGTTTTGCTTGTTAATCTGATCCAGCGCGGCGAAGCGGTCGCCGTGCGTGGTGTTGCCCCAGTGCTCCCAGTTTTTTTGCTGCTCACCGGGTGCGACAGGTTTAACCGGAACGGGCTCGTTTGCCGCCACGAGGGTCTGCGGCTTGAACATCCAGCCCAGACTGACCAGCATAGCCACCGCAATTAGCGCCGCAACGCCAAACGCAGGCGCTTTATTCGCCGTGCGGTGGTTGGCTGTACGCAGGAAAGGCCAGACGACGGCGCAGAGGAACGCCAGCACCGCAAAGGTAAACAGGCGGGAGAAAAGCGGCCAGAAATCCCAGCCAGCATCGCTTACCGCCCAGAACAGCGAGGCGATAAACGCGATGGCGTAAAGCACGATCCCACTGCTGCGGTTGAGGAAAATCAGGACTGCGGCAATCACCATCGCCACACCCATCATCAGGAAGTAACCACTTCCGCCCACGGTGGCGAGCTTAAAGCCCAGACCGCCGACGGCCAGACCGATGAGCATCATCAGTCCGGCAAGAAGCCACTGCAGAATACGCGGTATTCCACGTGGCGCGCTGCCAAATGCCATTTCTCTCTCCTTTAGATCCCCCGCTGTGTCGGGCATGTACCAGTTGGGTAATAAATGCGGTGGGATTGATGATTGATACAGGTGAATTCGTTTTTATCAAACTGTTTGTGAACCATTTGGTGAATTCGTGGCTATGATAAAACTGTTAAATTGTTTTGCGCAATTGTTAATGAATGATTTCGCATTATTTGATTAACGCACAGGGCTGTTCCCTCGCCCCTTTAGGGGAGAGGGTTAGGGTGAGGGGTATTAAACCGGCATCGATTTACGAATAGCGCTCAGCAGCGTCTGCGCGCCGGTGGAAAGCGGGGTATCCACCCGGGTTAAAATGCCTATAGGTTCACCGGCGCCGGGAGAGGTTATCGGCAGGGCGGTCAATGTTCCCTGGCGCAAATCATCTTTCACCGCCCCGGAGGGGACGAACCAGACGTAGTCATAGTCCAGCGTGAGCTGGCGCGACAGCGAGGCCGAGAGCGTTTCGATACACCCTGAAGGGAGCGTACACCCCTGCATCTGCAGCAAGGTTTCAGCGGCCTGGCGCGGGACGGTCCCTTTCGGGCAAACCACCACTGGCCACTCCATGACGCGGCTTAAGGTGACGGTGTCCTGCAGCAGAGGATGATCGGGACGTACCACCAGCTTCAGCGATTCCAGGAACAACAATTCGTAGTTAAGACCGACCATCAGTTCGGGGTCGGACATCCGACCGATGCCGAGATCCAGTTCGCCCGATTTCAACCCGGCGAGCAACATGGTGTTATTCATGGTGGCAACCTGAAGCGTGGTATGCCGCTGTTGCTTGTGGAACTGGCCGATAACCGGAGGGAGAATGCCCAGCGCGGCGGTTGGCAGGGCACCCACGCGCACGACCTCGTGGGTTTGCTCTTCTTTTCGGTGCAGGGACTGGCCTGCGGTATTGAGCGCATCCAGGACTTTCACCGCGTGCGTCAGGAACTGTTCGCCCACGAGAGTAAGCTGTGCCCCTAACCGACCGCGGTCAAAAAGACGGGCACCGGTCAGCTGTTCCAGTTCATTAAGGGTTTTGGAGAGCGCGGGCTGGCTCAGGTTAAGGGTTTCAGCCGCACGCCCCAGTGTTCCCTGTTGAGCGACGGCCACAAATGTATGCAAATGGCGCAAGCGTATGCGCTGACTGAACAGACCATTTTTTTCCATAGGCGATGTTAAAAACAGAGCGATGCAGGTGACAAGTTAAGTTGTTTAATTTTGATAACTTGATAGCAAAATATTTTTAACATCTGATCTGTTTGAGTTACAACATGTTTTTCGGCAGGATCAGATAAGCGAACGTCCTTGTTCATTTATTGCTCATTGCAGGGTGGGAAAGGGAAACAGGTTTAGATCACGCCATCACCGCCGTCAGAACACCATACCTGACCGGAAGTAAATGAACACTCGTCCGAGGCCAGCGTGACGTACAGCGGGGCAATCTCGACGGGCTGACCCGGACGCCCCAGCGGCGTATCTCCCCCGAACTCCTTCACTTTTTCCATCGGCTGGCCACCGCTGGATTGCAGTACCGTCCAGTAAGGGCCGGGGGCGACCGCGTTGACGCGAATGCCTTTCAGGCCGAGCTGTTTGGCTAAGGATTTGGTAAATACCGCCAGACAGGCTTTGGTCTGGGCATAATCCAGCAGCACGGGGCTGGGCTTCACCGCCTGCACGGAGGAGGTATTAATGATGACGGACGACGCTTTCAGGTGGCGCAGCGCCGCCTTAGTGATCCAGAAAGGCGCGTAAACGTTAGTTTTGAACGTCGCGTCAAAGTCTTCGGTAGTCAGCTCCTCAAGGGATTCCCGGAACTGCTGACGACCCGCGTTATTCACCAGAATGTCCAGCCCGCCCAGTTTCGCAACGGCTTCCTCAACCAGGTTCTGGCAGAAGGTCTCATCCCGCACGTCGCCCGGCAGCGCCACGGCGGTGCGGCCCTCCGCTTTAATCAGGTCGATGACCTCAGCGGCATCTTTTTCTTCTTCAGGCAGGTAGTTGATGGCCACGTCAGCGCCTTCACGGGCATAGGCGATCGCCACTGCGCGACCGATACCGGAATCCCCACCGGTTATCAGCGCTTTTTTACCGGCAAGGCGACCATGCCCTTTGTAGCTTTTCTCCCCGTGGTCGGGTACAGGTTGCATTTCAGATGCCAGTCCCGGCGGTGTTTGCGGCTGTTCCGGGAACGGGGGTTGCGGGTAAGCGTTCGTACGTTGTGTATCACTCATAGCTGACTCCTTAAGCCAAGGGGTGAGATTTGATGGATAGTTGCAGCGTTAACGCTTCGCTGAATTATTTCTGCAAACGATCAACACGGACGACGGCAGGGGATGATTTTTTATCAAGCGAACCGTTGATACTGATCATCTGGTCGGGTTTTACCGTTCTGCCGTCGAAGACTGCCTGGGGAATAATAACGTCGATTTTTCCGGTTTTATCCTGAAATACAAACTTATCGCCGCTACCATCAATAAGATTACCGCGCAAGGAAATGGTTGCACCATCGTGGAGCTGTTTTGCCTGATCGATGGTCATAATTCGCGCGTCATCGGTTCCGCGATATCCACTATCGAGTGCGTGCGGCGGCGGTGGCGCTTCACCTTTTTGTAACCCGCCGTTATTATCTGCCCATGCGGCCGGAACCAGAAATATCAAAAAAGCGGAAATAAGCGATAATTTCATCGGATATCCTTCATTTTGGTTGTCTTGACTTATTAAGTATTGTTGCTATTCCTTTAGGTAGCAAATGTGATAAGTCCTAAAAACATTCGCGTTAGAAATCAAAATTATCGGATAATAAGCGAAACGGTGACGATGACCATGAAGCGTGAAAATGAAAAGTTACCCGGGATAGATGAAAGTTATCGCTTGCTGACGTTTGAATACGCGTTTCGTCAGGTAGGGTTTATTGTTCTTTTAGGTATTATCGTCGCTGCCATTGCCGGTCTGTTTTCAAGCGGAGTGGTCAGCGATACGGCTAAGGCGAATGCCGATAAATCCCTGACCATCAATTATGAGCGCTTTGGCCGACGGGAAACGGAGACACGGATGCAGCTCGCGTTTCCGGTGAAAACGGAGGGGACCTATACCCTCAGCATCACCAGCGAGAGCAGCGATGCGTATGAGCCTGGCAGCGTCTGGCCTCAGCCGGACAGCATGTTCAGCCACGGCAACAGCCTCTATTTTGTTTATCACAACCTGAAAAAGACAGACACCTTTTCAGTATTACTCTTCACCACACCGTCCCGGGCCGGCAAATGGAACTCGGTCATCCGCGTAAACAACGGGCCGGAGATTAACATCTGGCAATTTATTTACCCGTAGGAGCCTGATATGGATATGGTCTTTCGTGCGCTGGCTATTTATCTGTTCCTCGTGGTGGTATTTAAAGTGGCCGGGCGACGCGCGCTGCTGCAGATGACCAGCTTTGATCTCATTCTGCTTCTGATAATTAGTGAAGCCACGCAACAGGCGCTTCTTGGCGAGGATTTTTCGGTCACCGGTGCGATGATTACGATTACTACCCTGGTGGTAGTGGATATTATTTTCGGGTTAATGAAGAAATACTTTTCGCCTGTCGAAAATATCCTTGATGGCACTCCCGTGATTCTGGTGGAAAACGGCATTCCCTTAGCAGATAAACTCAAAAAAGTCGATGTCTCCTGCGATGATATTCTTGTGTCAGCGCGTCAGAATAATGGCATTACTGAAATGAGCGAAATTAAATATGCCATACTTGAACGCAATGGGCATATTTCAATCATTCCTTTCGAGAAATAAGAGGCGGCAAGATGAGCAATCTTTTGCACGATAACCATTACACGGTGGGTGAACTGACAAAAAAGGTGGCGAGCAAATTAACCGATCTCGGGCTTCGCTTAACCACGGCGGAATCCTGCACCGGGGGAAAGCTCTCGGTGGCGCTTTGCGCAGAAGAGAACACCGCCGATTTTTATGATGTCGGTCTGGTGGTGTTCAGCGATGGCGCAAAAGAGCGGATCCTCGGCGTAAGCCCGCAGATGCTTGAGCGGTATACCGCCGTCAGTGAACAGACGGTCACCGAGATGGCTGCCAGTATCCGCGACATCGCCCAGGCGGATATTAGCATTGCCATCAGCGGCTACGCAGGCCCTGAAGGGGGCGACGATGGCACGGCGGCGGGAACGGTCTGTTTCGGCTGGAATATCCGTGGCCAGACGCACACCCGCACCGTGCTGTTTTCCGGCGACTGTCAGGACGTGGTGGAAAAGGCAGTGCAATTTTCGCTCGCTGAACTGGTGAGCCTGTTATCTGACGGAAATAAAGGCTGAACGCAGGGGAGGTTATATGGCAGTCATCGTGATTACCGGCGGAACCGCGGGCGTGGGAAAAGCCACGGCGCTGCACTTTGCCAGGGCAGGTTACAACGTCGGACTTATCGCCCGCGATGAAGCCAGCCTGCACTCCACGCAGGAGGAGTTGCGGCGGTTTGGCGTCAATGCCCACGCCGTTCTGGCGGACGTCGCCGACAGTCAGGCGGTGGTGGATGCCGCTAACGAGATTGAGTATCGCCTCGGCGCGATTGATGTCTGGGTGAATAATGCCATGGGCGCGGTGCTGGCACCGTTTCGCACCCTGACACCGGATGAGTTTCGTCGCGTGACGGAAGTGACGTACCTCGGCTTTGTCAACGGCACGCGCGCCGCTCTTGAGCTGATGGTTCCCCGTGACAGGGGCGTGATTATCCAGGTTGGTTCGGCGCTGGCGTACCGATCCATCCCGCTGCAGTCAGCCTACTGCGGGGCCAAAGCGGCGATCCGCGGCTTTACCGACGCGGTGCGTACCGAGCTGATGCATGAAAACAGCCGGGTACAGCTTTCGATGGTGCAGATGCCGGGGCTCAATACGCCGCAGTTCGAATGGGCGCGCAATAAGTTCGCCTGGGCGATGCGTCCGGTGCCGCCGGTGTTTGAGCCTGAAGTGGCCGCCAGCGCCATTTTCCGGGTCGCACAAAAACCGGTTCGGGAGCTGTGGGTCGGCGGCAGTACCATCCAGTCGATTGTCGGGCAGTTCTTCTTCCCCGGTTTTCTTGACCGGCTGATGGTGAAAAAAGCCTGGGAAGGGCAGATGACCGACAACCTGAACGCACCGGATCGCCAGGACTATCTCGATCAACCGGTTAACGATCTGCACAAAATTCATGGTCGTTTTACTGACGAGGCGAAAACCCGCGCGTCGTCCGTGACATCCGGTATGCCGGGCAAAGTGGCGTTAGGTGCCCTCGCGGTGGCGGGGATTGTGGTCACACGTCTGCTCACCCGCCGGAAGCGGTAATCAGCGCAGCGCGCTGCGGTGCGTCCAGAACCAGCGATAACCGTAGCCGCCAAGCGTGAGCTCAACGGTTTTACCGCAAATCAGGGCGTCATCGTAGCGCTTGTCCGCGAGGCAGGCGGTCCAGGTGGCGTTGCGGATCCCCTTCGCCGTAAACTGCACCGGCTGGTCGCTAAAGTTAACGAAGGTGAGGATGCTGCGCTCGTCGGTCTCATAATAGAGACCCAGTACCGCGTCATGATCGAGGGTGATAAGCCGAAACGGCGCCACGGCAATTTCAGGAAACTCCGAGCGGGTATTGGCAATATCAATGATCCGGTGCAGCAGCGAATTGCGGTGAAGCAGCGAATCGGCGACGTTCACCTTTTGATAGCGGTACGGACCGTGGTCGATGATTGGGGCAATGAAACGCTGCGGATCCGCCGCAGAAAAACCGCCCCCCTGCGATCCGGCCCACTGCATCGGGGTGCGGACAGCGTAGCGCTCCTCCAGGTCGAGGTCGTCACCCATGCCTATTTCATCGCCATAGCGCATCACCGGGACGCCCGGCAGGGAAAAGAGCACCGCGTGACAGAACGCCAGCCGCTTCTGATCGCCATTGAGCATCGGTGCCAGGCGGCGGCGGATCCCGCGCTGGTAGACGTTCATCTCTTCATCAGGGGCGAAGGTGTCGAGAACAAACTGTTTATCTTTCTGACTAATGCCTTCCAGATCCAGCTCGTCATGATTGCGCAGCCAGTTGGCGAAACAGCAGGAATCCGGCGGGACGATCATTTTCTTCACCGCGTTGCGCAGCGGGCGGGCGCTCTTCCGGGCCAGGCTGACGTAGAAATACTTGTTAAGCCAGAAATTGAGGACCAGATTCAGCCGGTCATTGTTGCCAAAATAGTCCCGATAGGCTTCCACCTCGACATCTACTTCCCCCAGCAGGATTGCGTCCGGATTGTGCTGCTCAATCAGACGGCGCATATGCTCGAGGATCCAGAGCCCCTTTTTCTCATCACCGTTTCCTGCCTGAGTGGTGAGATGGGACGCGGCATCCAGGCGGAATCCCGACACCCCCAGCTTGAGCCAGAAGAGAATGATGTTCTCAATCTCTTTTAGTACCGCGGGAGAGGTCAGATTCAGATCCGGCTCGTGGCGATAGAACATGTGCCGATAGTATTGTCCCGCCTCGTCATCCCAGCTCCAGATGCTCTTTTCCACGCCGGGGAACATCGGGGGCGTATCATCGTCGTCATTATCCGACCAGAGATAGTAATCACGATACGGTGACGCCGGGTTGCGACGGGCCTGCTGGAACCAGGGATGGGCGTCCGAGGTATGCTGGATCAGCAGCTCAATAATGACCTGCATGCCCAGCTCCCGGGCCTGCTCGATAAAGGCGATGATGTCGGCCAGCTTTCCGAAGCGGGGATCCACCTGGAGATGGTCGCTGACGTCGTAACCCTCATCAAGAAAAGGGGTGAGATAAAACGGGGTGATCCAGATAACCGTCGCGCCCATGCGGCGAATATAACGCAGCTTGGCCGCGATCCCGGCGATGTCCCCGCAGCCATCGCCGTTTAAATCATAAAAGAGCGCGGTATCAATCTGGTAAATAATGGCCCGTGTATGCCAGCCTGCCATCCTGCACCTCAGTGGTAACCTTCTGTATCAGAAACCTTGCCCCGAAAGACGTAATAGCTCCAGGCGGTGTACACCAGAATCACCGGAATAATGAGCAACGTCCCGACCAGCATAAACAGCTGGCTGGCGGGCGGCGCCGCGGCTTCCCACAGGGTGATGCGCGGCGGAATAATATTGGGCCACAGGCTGATACCGAGCCCGCTGAACCCGAGGAAGATCAACCCCAGCGTCAGCAGGAAGGGGCGCGAGTGGCTGTCCGGGTTGCGAGTCAGGCGCCAGATCAGCACGCTGAAGAGCCCCACCAGCAGCGGTACCGGCAGGAACCAGAAGAAGTTGGGCAGGGTAAACCAGCGTTCGGCCACGTACTGCCAGCCGAGCGGCGTCCAGATGCTGACCACCGCGATAACCACCACCAGCGCCAGCAGCACGTGGCGGGTTAACTCGCGCATGCGGGCCTGCAGGGCGCCTTCGCTTTTCATGATCAGCCACGTGGTGCCCAGCAGGGTGTAGGCGACAACCAGCCCGATACCGCAGAAGAGGTTGAACGGTGTAAGCCAGTCCAGCGCCGAGCCAACAAACCGCCGACCCTCCACGTCGAAGCCGTTAATCACCGCGCCCACGACCACCCCCTGGCTGAAGGTGGCGAGCAGGGAGCCGCCGGCAAAAGAGTAGTCCCAAAATTTGCGGTGGGAGGGCGTGGCTTTGAAGCGGAACTCAAAGGCGACGCCGCGAAAGATAAGGCCGATCAGCATGGCGGTGAGGGGAATGGTCAGCGCATCAATAATCACCGCATAGGCCAGCGGAAACGCGCCGAAGAGGCCCGCGCCGCCGAGAACCAGCCAGGTTTCGTTGCCGTCCCAGACGGGCGCTACGCTGTTAACCATCACGTCACGCTCTCGGGCGTCGCCGACGAAGTTAAACAGCAGGCCAATCCCCAAATCAAAGCCATCCATGATGATGTACATCAGTGTGGCGAACACGATGATGGCAAACCAGATCACTGAGATATCGACGCCCATCAGATCCTCTCCTCTTCCGGAACAGACTCCGCGGCAGACAGCGGACGGGCAGGCGTGCCCGACGTGTTTGACGTCAGCGTAGCAACAGGCTGAGGGCCTTTCTTAATCAGCCGGATGAGATAAACATAGCCCACGCCAAACACCGACGAGTAGACGACGATGAACGCCAGCAGGCTGATGCTCATCTGCAGGGTGCTGTGCAGCGATACCGCATCGACCGTGCGCAGATAGCCGTAGACGACCCACGGCTGACGGCCCACTTCGGTGGTTACCCAGCCGGCGAGCAGCGCCAGCAGACCGGCAGGCCCCATACAGAGCGCAAACCAGTGGAACGGGCGAGAGTGAAACAGTCGATGACGATAGCGCAGCCAGAGGCTGATTAGACCCAGCGTAATCATCAGCAGGCCCATCCCGACCATGATGCGGAACGACCAGAAGACGATGGTGGAGTTAGGACGATCCTCTTTCGGGAAATCTTTCAGGGCCGGAACCTGTTTATCCAGGCTGTGGGTCAGGATCAGGCTGCCGAGGGCGGGGATCTCCAGACCGTATTTGGTACGCTCCTCTTCCATATCCGGCAGGCCGAACAGCAGCAGCGGGGTGGCTTCGCCAGGTGGGTTTTCCCAGTGCCCCTCAATGGCCGCGATTTTTGCCGGCTGGTGCTCCAGCGTGTTCAGACCGTGCATGTCGCCGACGACGGCCTGGATGGGAGCGACCAGCAGCGCCATCCACATCGCCATGGAAAACATGGTGCGGATGGCGGGGGTATCGTTACCGCGCAGCAGATGCCACGCGCCCGATGCGCCGACAAACAGGGCGCTGCTCAGGAAGGCGGCGATAGCCATATGGATCAGACGGTACGGGAAGGAGGGGTTAAACACGATCGCCAGCCAGTCTTCCGGAATAACCTGGCCGTTCTGAATGGTGAAGCCCTGCGGTGTGTGCATCCAGCTGTTGGAGGCGAGGATCCAGAAGGTCGACATCAGCGTGCCGAGTGCGACCATGCAGGTCGAGAAGAAATGCAGCCCCGGGCCAACCTTATTCCAGCCAAACATCATGACGCCGAGGAAACCGGCTTCCAGGAAGAAGGCGGTTAACACCTCGTAGGTCAGCAGTGGGCCGGTAATACTGCCCGCGAACTGGGAGAATCCGCTCCAGTTGGTGCCAAACTGGTATGCCATGACCAGCCCGGAGACGACGCCCATACCGAAGTTAACGGCAAAGATCTTGAGCCAGAAATGATAAAGCGATCGCCAGACGTCGTTTCTGGTGCGCAGCCACATCCCTTCCAGCACCACCAGATAGCTGGCGAGCCCGATGGTGATGGCGGGAAAAAGAATATGGAACGAGACGGTAAAAGCGAACTGAATTCTGGCCAGATGAAATGCATCGAGTTCGAACATGGTCCGTACCTCTGAAACGATGGGGCACGAGAATTGCCAGGCAGCGCAGGACTGCCTGGCAAAACCGATTACGGTTTTTTCTTACCTGCGCCCAGCTCGGCGCCGGTCAAAGGGTCGGCGTGTGGATCGGATTTCGTGCGGGCAGACATCGCCTTAACCAGGGTTGCCTGTTCGGTCGTGAGCGTCACGCTTGCGCTGCCATCTCCGCCGTCAACCGCAGGCTGGGGTGACTCAACGTAATCGAAATGCTTATCGCTGTTCCAGCTTCCGCGAACCTCTCCACCTTCAGACATATTGTAGTACTTGTTGGTGAATTCCTCGATTGGCGGCAGTTTTCCCGGTGGGAAGTTATTACGGATGGACTGCAGCGCCTTCTCAAAGGAGAGCTGATGCGCCGCCTCACGGGTCATCAGAAATGCCAGCGCATCCTTGACGCCGGGATCGTCGGTCACGTTGATCAGCCGCTCGTAGATAATCTTCGCCCGGGCTTCTGCTGCCACGTTTGAACGCAGGTCCGCCGTTGGCTCGCCAATGGTGTCGACGTAGGCCGCCGTCCAGGGGACGCCTGCGGAGTTGGTCAGCGGGGTGCCGCCACCGTAAAGCAGGGAGGTGATGTGGCTGTCGTTACCGTTTTCGGTCATCGACCGGTACAGCTCAGCCTCATTTTCCACCCCTTCCGCCAGGGCACCTTTCGCGCCTTTATTCAGCATCCCCACCAGGGTACCGATGATTTCGAGGTGGCTTAACTCCTCGGTGGCGATATCCATCAGCATATCTTTACGGCCCGGATCGTCATCGCTCAGGCCTTGTGTAAAGTAGCGGCAGGCGGCGGCCAGTTCGCCCTGCGGCCCGCCAAACTGCTCCAGTAAAAGATTGGCCAGGCCCGGGTTAGGTTCAGCTACGCGAACCGTGTATTGCAACTGTTTAACGTGTCGAAACATGCTCACTCTCCTGTGGGTTATTTTTTCGCTTCGACACCCGACGCGTCTGAACGCAGCAGGAACTGTTCCGTCGTTTGCGGGATATGGCGAATCAGCCAGTCGGCCATTTCGCGCTCTTCGGCGAGGATGGTCTCAATAGCGGGGATCGAGGCGGTATCGCCCGCTTTTTTAGCCGCCGCCAGCAGGGAGGTATAACAGGCGATTTCAAACTGCTCGAAGACATAGCCGCTGATCGAGCCTTTCACGATCTCATCAGACGGGAACATGCCGCCAATGGACTGACCCAGCGCCGCCATTTTGCTCATTGAGTCTTTTAAAACCGAACGAGAAATATCATTACGGTCGAGGATTTCTTCCAGCAATGTGATTTGCCGTTTTGTCTCATTAATATGTTGCTCAATTCGGGCGCGAACATCAGGATAATTATCGATACGGCTGGCCATAGATTCCAGCATAGATTCGGCTTGCTTTTCCATCGCATGGGCATCGCGTAGCCAGTCGTGGTAGTGTTCTACGTGATTCATCATTGTATCCTCATAATGGGTTCGCTTATTTGGTCTCACTTTCAGCAGCCTGATCGGCACGCGCGGCACTGTAGCCAGATAAATGGCCAACAATATTGGCGTAAATGCTGATGATAATGACCCATAGCACGCTGTTCTTCCACCATATTACGGAAGGGATAGCGAGAATGAACCATATTATAGCTGCCGTTAAATGGCACCTTTTAATTGTCCTGAGACTGATGCTCATTTTATTTAACCTGTGTTATCGCGTTATTTCTGCGCTTTTTGGTTAATATTTCCAACGGCCAGGTCGGTGAGTTTAAGGTCGGTCTCTTTTTCTTCTTCCAGCGTTTCGGCAAGAAGCTTAACGGCTTTTTTATAGCCCAGTTGTTCAGCGAGAGTAGCAAGGGTACCGTAACTGGCGATTTCGTAATGCTCCACTTTTTGCGCAGCGGCAATTAATGCGGCATCACGGACTTCATTTTTTTCCGTACTTTCGATGACTTCATTGGCTTCTTCAATTAAGCCTTCCATCGCGACGCATTTCATACGCTTGAGCTTGATACCGTCTTCCTGTTCGACGATCTGGTCGATACGCTCAATCTGACCCTGCGTCTCTTCAAGGTGTGCGGTGAAAGCTGCGCTCAGTTTCTCACTGGACGCGGCACGGGCGAGCTTACTCAGCGCTCGGGTAAGCTGTTTTTCTGCGCTGTAGGTATCAGATAGAAGATGAATAAAGACATCATCAACACTTTTCATATTCATAATAATTACGCTCCGGTAAAATAATGAAAGGGTACTGCGAGCTTTTCAGCCCGCAGCATGCTCTCTGGTTTTATTAAAAGAGTATTAAATAAGATCAGGAGTTATCAGATTTACGGCCTCCGCCGTGACTGTTCTGTCCCCCTTTCTTACCCGCTTCAGATGCGCGTTGCGGATCGTTTTTAAAATTACCACCGCTGTGCTGGCCACCTTTACGTCCAGCTTCTGATGCTTTTTCACGGTCTTCAGCGAAATTACCGGAACCACCACGATGCTCTGCCATATTAAACCTCATAGTCATATATTGGTTATGTCAGTACGATACGAAAATATTCCGTATCACTCGTCGTTCGAGTAATAACTTTAGTCGCTGTGGGCGATCCGTCAAATGCGTTTTGCTATTTGCGGTTGCGTTATTTTTAAATATTTGTAAATTTGCGCTTCGCTTGAGCAGGAAATATGGATAGGCAGGAAGGACTTGTAAACAACCATTAAGATTATTCCTAACTTCGGGCTAAAAATTTGAAAGGTGAGGATAAAAATAATGGCGCGCGCAAATTGGTTGATTTGCAGTCAGGAGAAAATCAAAAAGTACTCCTTTATAGCTAGTCAGCGAAACCATAAATAATTATAAGGAAAATCCTGGATAAAAGCGCAAGAGGCGAAAGGGCGGCTTCGTTGAGGCGTGTTCAGAGGCCAGTAGCACACGGTTTGACCACTGTCGTCTTAAGATCACAAATCCGAAATTCTTCCCCCCGGAAGGAACGGGTTTCTCTACACTCCAGGTAATATTCACTGGAGGCATGACATCATGGCGAACACCATCACGGCTGATGACATTCGGGAACACTTTTCGCAGGCTATGTCGGCGATGTACCAGCAGGAAGTTCCGCAGTACGGCACCTTGCTTGAACTGGTTGCGGACGTAAACCTGGCGGTTCTGGAAAATAACCCACTACTACATGAACAACTGGCAAACGCCGATGAGCTTGCGCGCCTGAACGTGGAGCGTCACGGGGCCATTCGCGTCGGCACGGCGCAAGAACTTTCTACCCTGCGCCGTATATTTGCCATCATGGGCATGTACCCGGTCAGCTATTACGATCTCTCTCAGGCGGGGGTGCCCGTTCACTCCACAGCGTTTCGCCCGATTGATGATGCGGCGCTGTGCCGTAATCCGTTCCGTATCTTTACCTCGCTGCTGCGACTTGAGCTGATTGAAAACGTCGCGCTGCGCGAGCGTGCAGCGGAAATCCTGTCTCACCGGAACATCTTTACCCCGCGCTGTCTGGCGCTTCTCGATCTGTACGAATCAGAAGGGCAGTTTACGCAGGCACAGGCACACGAGTTTGTGCAGGAGGCGCTGGAAACCTTCCGCTGGCACCGCCATGCAACGGTCGATCAGGAAACCTATCTGGCGCTGCATAACGAGCACCGGCTGATTGCTGATGTGGTCTGCTTCCCGGGGTGTCACATTAACCACCTGACGCCGCGCACGCTGGATATTGACCGGGTGCAGGAGCTGATGCCGAAGTACGGCATTGAACCCAAAATTCTGATTGAAGGGCCGCCTCGTCGCGAGGTGCCTGTCTTATTGCGTCAAACCAGCTTTAAAGCTCTGGAGGAGCCGGTGCTGTTTGCCGGGGAACATAAAGGCACCCACACCGCACGCTTCGGTGAGATTGAGCAGCGCGGCGTGGCCCTGACCCCGAAAGGCCGTGAACTGTACGATAGCCTGCTTGCCCAGGCCGGTACCGGCAAAGATAACCTGACGCATCAGCTGCATCTGCAGGAGATTTTTAGCGCCTTCCCGGACAGCGAGCTGTTAATGCGCCGTCAGGAGCTGGCTTATTTCCGCTATCGTCTGACGCCAGCCGGGGAGGCGCATCGGCATGCGTTCCGGCCTGGCGACGATCCGCAGCCGCTGATAGAGCGCGGATGGGTTGTCGCTCAGCCGATCACCTACGAAGATTTCCTTCCGGTCAGCGCTGCCGGGATCTTCCAGTCTAATCTCGGCAATGAAACCCAGGCGCGCAGCCACGGTAACGCCAGCCGCGATGCCTTTGAAGCGGCACTGGGCTGCCCGGTGTATGACGAGTTTGCCCTCTATGAGGAGGCTGAAACGCGCAGCAAACAGCGTTGCGGTTTGCTCTGAAATCGTTACTCTGCTGGGGTGTGTTGGAAAAAATAAGGTCGTTATGCAAACTCCTTCCGCCCCTGTGGTTGAAACGCGCTACGGCGCACTGGCTGGTTTTACTGATAATGACGTGCATGCGTGGTACGGGATCCCTTACGCCGCGCCGCCGATAGGCAACGGGCGCTGGCGTTCACCGCAGCCGCCTGCACGCTGGGAGGGCCTTCGCGAGGCCACGGCTTTTTCGCCTTCATGCTGGCAAAGCAGCGAGTATTGCCAGACGCTGGGCGGCGGCGATCCGGGCCAGTTTTCTGAAGATTGTCTCTATCTTAACGTCTGGTCTCCGGTTGACCGCGCAACGCCGCTCCCGGTGATGGTCTGGCTGCACGGCGGCGGGTTTACGATTGGCGCAGGTGGCTTGCCACCGTACAACGGCACCGCGCTGGCAGGACGCGGCGTGGTGGTTGTGACTCTCAATTACCGTCTCGGCCATCTCGGCTTTTTCGCCCATCCGGCCCTGGAAGGGGAAGAAGATCGCGTGGTGCATAATTTTGCCCTGCTGGATCAGATCGCCGCCCTCGAATGGGTACGGGACAATATCGCCGCGTTTGGCGGCGATCCGGCTAACGTAACCCTGTTTGGTGAATCTGCTGGCGCGCGCAGCGTGCTGTCGCTGCTGGCATCGCCCCTGGCAAAGGGGCTGTTCCATAAGGCGATAGTGCAAAGTGGCTACACCTTGCCGGACACGCCGCGTGAACAGGCGCTGCAGAAAGGAGAAGCTCTGGCCGCCCATTTTGGTCTCAAGAACGCAACGGCCGAGGAGCTGCGCGCCATTCCACCCGAGTCGTTCTGGCCGTTAACCGCGCCGCTGAACGTCGCGCCGGCGCCCATCGTCGGGGATTGCGTACTGCCGGAAGCGATGCTGGACGTCTTTTTCGCAGCCCGTCAGCACCCTGTGCCGGTGATGATTGGCTCTAACAGTGACGAGGCCAGCGTGATGGCGGTGTTTGGCATCGATCTCGCGGGGCAAATCCAGAAGCTTCGCCGGGAGCGGCGGTTCGGGCTGGGGCTGATTAAGTTGCTCTATCCCGGCGTGAAAGGCGATGAAGAGCTGGGCAGGCAGGTATGCCGCGACATGGCGTTTACCACCATGGGGTATGTGGTGATGCAGGCTCAGCAGCGCGTGGGGGGATTATGCTGGCGCTACTGGTTTGACTATGTCGCGGAGGCGGAACATGCCACCTATGTCAACGGTGCCTGGCACGGCAACGAGGTTCCCTATGTCTTCGACACTCTCGGCCAGGTGGAACCCTCACGTCAGTATGTCAATGAACGAGATTTGCAGTTTGCGGCCCAGGTGGCTGACTACTGGGTAAGCTTTGCGCGAGAAGCTGGGCCTCGCGAGATCCTGCCAGGACCGACGCACTGGCCCGCCTGCCGCAAAGGGCGGGACGTTTTGTTACGCATTGGTGTGAATAAACATGCAGGCTTCAGGCTTGAAAATCGCTTTATGCGCGCCCGCATGAGCCTCTTCAAACGGGTGATGAAGCACCACGTCAGCCTCGATTAAGCAGACACGCGCGAAACGCCGCCAGACCATTTTCCGCGTCAGGCGTTTCGCGCAGCACCAGCCGGTAGCTGGCGCCGGTTTTAATGCTTGTCTCATAGGGCCGCATCAGCCTTCCGGCGCGGACATCTTCAGCCACCAGCGTTTCGTCAGCAATGGCAACCCCCAGCCCCTGAATGGCGGCCGTAATCGCCAGATCCATGGTGTCGAAGTGTTGATTTTTGTGCATGACAAAGCCGGGCCCTTCCTGTTTTGTGAGCCATAACGACCAGTCGGTCTTATCCCGTGTCGGGTGCAGGAACGTCAATGCACCCAATGCTGCACCCGCGCGCACCGGGCTTATCACCGGCGTGAGCGCCTCTTCGAACAGCAGATCGCCTGCGCTCATGTGCGTGCCGAACACGATGGCCGCGTCGTAGGATTCAGTTTTGAAATTGACGTTATGATCGGTGGTGGTGGTGAGAGCGATTTGCAGATCCGGCTGTTCGCGCTCCACCTCCAGCAGGCGCGGCACCAGCCAGCGCATCGCGCAGGTCGGGGCTTTGAGCCGGATCACGGTTTGCTGGCTCCGGGCCTGGTCCGCCACGGCCAGCAGCTGTTCAAAGGCGGACTGCAGCTCCGGAAGCAGGGCGCTGCCCTGCGGGGAGAGGCGCAAGCCGCGCGCGTGGCGTTCAAACAGCGGAAAACCAAACCACGTCTCAAGGGAGGCAATCTTGCGGCTGACGGCCCCCTGCGTCAGGCAAAGTTCCGCGGCGGCGTGCGTAAGATTCAGATGACGCGCGGTGACTAAAAATGCGTCAATGGCATTGAGTGGGAGCGAACGGCGCGACATGGAAACACCTCAGCTATGCATTTTTCTCATGGCTATTATGACAACAATTCGATTGTCCCGACAATCAACTTGTTGTTTGAATAGTTATGCAATGACCATGAGAAGGGTAACAGGATGACTTTACGAACGCCGGTACAGACGCGCTCCAAACTGCCAGATGTGGGAACCACCATTTTCACCGTTATCGGCCAGCTCTCGGCGCAGCATAACGCCATTAACCTTTCTCAGGGCGCACCGAATTTCTCCTGCGACCCGAAGCTTGTTGCGGGCGTCACTCGCGCAATGGAGGCAGGGCATAACCAGTACGCGGCGATGACCGGCCTGCAGCCGCTCAAGGAGCGCATTGCCGATAAAATTGCCACCCTCTACGGCACGCAATATGACCCGGGCCGCGAGGTGCTGGTGACTGCCAGCGCCAGCGAAGGGCTCTACTCGGCGATAAGCGGGCTGGTGCATCCGGGCGATGAGGTGATCTACTTCGAACCTTCATTTGACAGCTATGCGCCAATTGTTCGTCTGCAGGGGGCCACCCCGATCGCTATCAGGCTCACGGTGCCGGATTTTGCCGTCAACTGGGACGAAGTTCGCGCCGCCATTACCCCGCGCACGCGGATGATCATCATCAATACGCCGCATAACCCGAGCGGGCAGGTCTTCTCCGCCAGCGATCTGAATCAGCTGGCGGCGCTGACGCGCAATACCGACATCATTATTTTGTCTGATGAAGTGTACGAACACGTTGTGTTTGACGGTGAGCCGCACCACGGGATGGCCACGCATCCGCAACTGGCGGAGCGCAGCGTGATTATCTCATCTTTCGGAAAAACCTATCACGTCACCGGGTGGCGCGTGGGTTACTGTGTTGCTCCGGCGGTGCTGATGGATGAGATTTGTAAAGTGCATCAATTTTTGATGTTTTCTGCCGATACGCCAATGCAGCACGCATTTGCTGAACATATGCTCGATCCGCAAACCTGGCTGTCGCTGTCGGCGTTTTACCAGCGTAAGCGCGACCTGTTGCACAGCCTGCTGGCCGATTCGCCGTTTACGCTGCTGCCGAGCGCCGGTTCATTCTTCATGCTGGCGGACTATAGCGGGTTCAGCGACGAGCGCGACAGCGAGCTGGTGAAACGGCTGATCGTTGAGTACGGCGTTGCAACCATTCCACTGTCGGCGTTTTATGCGGACGGTACGGATAATAAATTGATTCGTCTCTCTTTTGCGAAAGATGAGGCGACGTTACGGGCAGGTGCCCAAGCCCTGTGTCGGGTCAAACCACGCTGAGATAGGCTCTGAGGAGTATGAGATGAAATTACGCGCGTTAGTTGTCGGCATGGGATTGCTGTGTACGTTTTCCTCCTTTGCGGCCACCGAGCTGCGTTACGGTCTGGAAGCGGAATATCCGCCGTTTGAGAGCCGTAATGCGGCGGGCGAACTGGAAGGGTTTGACGTTGAGCTGGGGAATGCGATTTGCAAAGCGGCTGCGCTGAAGTGCAGCTGGGTTGAAACCTCTTTTGATGCGCTGATCCCGGGTCTGGTGGCGAAGAAATTTGACGCCATCAACTCGGCGATGAATATTACCGAACAGCGCCGCAAGAGCATTGATTTCACCCAGCCGATTTACCGTATCCCGTCACAGCTCGTCGGCAAGGCCGGGACGGCGGTTGAGGCCACGCCAGAAGGGCTGAAGGGCAAAACCATCGGCGTGCTGCAGGGATCCATCCAGGAAACCTATGCCAAAGAGCACTGGGAAAAGCAGGGTGTCACCGTGGTGTCGTATAAAGATCAAAATATGGCATGGGGCGATCTGCTGAATGGCCGTATCGACGCCTCGCTGGTGATGTCCGCGGCCGGGCAGGCAGGTTTCCTCAGCAAGCCGCAGGGTAAAGGGTTTGGCTTTATCGGCAAACCGGTGTCTGACGACACCATCCTCGGCAGCGGGATCGGCTTTGGGCTGCGTAAAGGTGACGAGGTCACCAAAAAGCAGCTTGATGCCGCGATTGATAAAGTACGTGCCGACGGCACGATCGCGAAACTCGCTGATAAGTACTTCCCGGGTATCGATGTCAGCGTAAAATAACCACCTCATTCGCCCCGTCAGATGATGTCCTGACGGGGCATTTTTATACACATTTTCCAGGCTTTCTTTACACCACTTTCGGGCCGTTCTGGTCGACAGAAAATATTTCTCACTTTGTTCAGATTATCACCGGCCAACAATTGGATTCTTAACCATTTTTGTTTAGGCTGTGCGTTCTTTCTTGCCGTCATTTCGCCAGGCGCGAAACACATTCACACGACCATAAGGACGTTTTTCCAGGCATGAATCGCAGACGTTTTTTAAAAGGCTCGCTGGCAGTGGCAGCCCTGAGCGGCACATCTGGCCTTGCTTCCCTGTTTTCCAGAGCGGCATACGCTGCTGACTCTGACATTGCTGACGGTCAGAGCCGTCGTTTTGATTTTTCCGTCCTGCAATCCATGGCGCATGACCTGGCGAAAACCCCATGGGGTGGCGCGCCACGTCCGCTGCCAGACACGCTGGCCACCATGACGCCGCAGGCGTACAACGCCATCCGCTACGATGAAAAACAGTCGCTGTGGAACAATATTGAAGGGCGTCAGCTGGACGTACAATTCTTCCATATGGGGATGGGCTTCCGCCGTCGCGTGCGAATGTTCTCGCTGGATCAGTCCACCTCAATGGCGCGCGAGATCCACTTCCGCCCGGAGTTGTTTAGCTACGGTGAAACGGGCGTGGATACCAAACAGCTGGAAGGGCAAAGCGATCTCGGTTTTGCCGGCTTCCGCGCCTTTAAGGCACCTGAGCTGGCGCGTCGCGATATCGTCTCTTTCCTGGGGGCGAGCTACTTCCGCGCGGTGGATGACACCTATCAGTACGGCCTCTCTGCGCGCGGCCTGGCGGTCGATACCTTTACCGACACCCCGGAAGAGTTCCCGGACTTTACTTCCTTCTGGTTTGAAACCGTGAAGCCGGGCGACACCACCTTTACCGTGTATACGCTGCTCGACAGCCCGAGCATCACCGGGGCCTATAAGTTCGTGATCCACTGCGAGAAGAGCCAGGTGATCATGGAGGTAGAAAACCACCTCTATGCCCGTAAGGACATTAAGCAGCTCGGCATCGCGCCGATGACCAGTATGTTCAGCTGCGGCAATAACGAACGCCGCATGTGTGACACCATTCACCCGCAAATCCATGACTCCGATCGCCTGGCGATGTGGCGCGGCAACGGGGAGTGGATCTGTCGTCCGCTGAACAACCCGCAAAAACTGCAGTTCAATGCCTATATGGATAAAAACCCGAAAGGGTTCGGTCTGCTGCAGCTCGATCGCGATTTCTCGCACTATCAGGACGTGATGGGCTGGTATAACAAACGCCCGAGCCTGTGGGTGGAACCGCGTAACGACTGGGGAAAAGGCGCGGTGGGCCTGATGGAGATCCCGACCACGGGTGAAACGCTGGATAACGTGGTCTGCTTCTGGCAGCCGGAAAAAGCCGTCAAAGCGGGCGATGAGCTGGACTTCAAATATCGCCTCTACTGGAGCGCCATGCCGCCGGTGCGTTCCCCGCTGGCCAACGTTTACGCGACCCGTACCGGTATGGGCGGTTTCCCGGAAGGCTGGGCGCCGGGCGAAAACTACCCGAAAGTGTGGGCCCGTCGCTTTGCCATCGACTTCGTCGGCGGTGACCTGAAGGCCGCCGCGCCAAAAGGTATCGAGCCAGTGATTACGCTCTCCAGCGGAGAAGCAAAGCAGGTGGAGATCCTCTACGTTGAGCCGTTTGACGGATACCGTATTCTGTTTGACTGGTACCCGACGTCGGATTCGACGGAGCCGGTGGATATGCGCCTATTCCTGCGCTGCCAGGGCGACGCCATCAGTGAAACCTGGCTGTATCAGTATTTCCCACCAGCGCCGGACAAACGTCAGTACGTTGATGACCGGGTAATGCGTTAACGATCGATTCCCTCTCCCTCCGGGAGAGGGTTAGGGTGAGGGGCAATGACCGCAGCAAAATCCGAAATTATCCCGGTATCTGACGCTATCGAACTTCGCGCCGTCGAAGAGCGCTATGCCACTGAGCTGCACAACCTCGTCGTCAAAAACAGAACCTGGCTGCAAAACGCGTTTGACTGGGCGCATCATGCAGTCAGCGAAGAGGATACCCGCCGCAACGTGCAAAGTAACCAGATGCTGCACCAGCGCGGCTACGCCAAAATGTTTTTGATCTTCAGAGATGATGCGCTGGTCGGCGTGCTGTCGTTTAACACCATTGAACCGACCAACAAAACCGGGTACATCGGCTACTGGCTGGATGAAGACCATCAGGGGCAGGGTATTCTTTCTCAGTCACTGCAGGCGTTTATGCGCTACTACGCTGAGCGCGGTGAGATCCGTCGTTTTGTGATTAAGTGTCGGGTCGCGAATCAGAACAGCAACAACGTTGCCCTGCGCAACGGCTTTACGCTGGAAGGGTGTCTGCGGGAAGCGGAATATCTGAAGGGCGCCTTTGATGATGTGAATATCTACGGCAAGATTTACGCCCTATAGCGCCCCCAGCAGCGGGGTGCGGGTAATGCGCTGAGCGCCGTTAATCACTTTTTCGCCGCGCAGGTGAATGCTCTCGCCAGCAAAGGCTTCAACTACCGCATCGTCGGTGATTTCAACCCGATGCTCAATCAGCACGTCACCGCTGATCCGCGCGCGGCCCTGAATCACCACCTTATCGTCCAGCATGATCGGCCCACCGCGCAGCCATGCCTGACCGCCAATCAGCACGTGATGTTTGATGACGCAGTTGCCTTCCACTACCGCATTTTCCGCCACCTGGGAGCTGTAGCGCAGCGTCGGGATGGCATCGTCGTCAAAACCGGCAATCACCCGGGCGTTACCATAGACTTTTGCGCAATCGCACACCCAGACGTTATTCAGATCGTTACCGTCAAGGATGGCGTTGTCGAATATTTCGGCGCGGTGCTCAACAAACGCAAAGCTGACCATCGCCTCACCGTAGATTTGCGCCTGGTGGACAATGCGCGACTGGCTCACCGTCGCCTTATCGTAAATTTGCAGGATCTGTTCGTGGTCCGGCGTCAGTCCTTTGGCCGCAATGACCACGCTGTGATGCAGCACTCGAGCCTCGCCGTAAATATGGCATTCACCACGCACGCAGGATTGCTGAATGGTGACGTTGTCACTTATTCGCGCCCCGTGGCTCACCTCCGCGCCATCCAGCCAGCAGTTGTCCCCGATATGCGCATCATGGCTCACGGTGCACGGCAGGGTGAGGCGCGCGTTGCCGGCCACGGTTGCCCCGGCGAACACTACGCTGTTTTCGTCGTAGATCCAGCAGTGACCGTCCTGCGCGAGGGCGCGCTCATCGTCTATCCAGCCGCCTCGGGTACCGGCTTTTACGTCGTTAAAATCCGCCGTGGCGATAATCTGTCGCAGCGTCGTTGAGTGGGTAGTCTCGCCGTTTTTCCATTGCCAGAGGCGGGTTTCGTCGCTGAGGCGATATTTATTCATGTTCGTGTCTCTGATAAGCGTCATAAGTAAACGTAGCAAAGTTTTCGGTTTTCGAAGGGCTGGCAACCCTGCGGCAAACGCCATAAAATGGCATTCAAAATGCATTTTTAAAGAGACGCAGGAAAAACAATGACCGTCGATGAGAATTACTTCACAGAAAAATATGGACTCACCCGCACGCACTCAGAGGTGCTGTACAGCGCGAAAATCGTGAAGCCTGGTAAAACCCTCGATCTCGGCTGCGGCAATGGTCGCAACAGCCTGTATCTCGCCGCCAACGGCTACGAGGTGACCGCGTGGGACAAGAACCCGATGAGCATTGACAATATCGAGCGCATCAAAGCTGCGGAAGGTATTGAGGGTCTGCAAACGGCGCTCAACGATCTCAACAGCCTGAGCTTTGATGGCGAGTACGATTTTATTCTCTCCACCGTGGTGCTGATGTTCCTGCAGCCAGACACCATCCCGGGTCTTATCGCCAACATGCAGCGCTGCACCACGCCGGGCGGTTACAACCTGATTGTCGCCGCCATGGATACGGCAGATTATCCCTGCACGGTCGGTTTCCCGTTTGCATTCAAAAGCGGTGAGCTGAGCAACTATTACGAAGGCTGGGAGCTGATTAAATACAACGAAGATCCCGGCGAACTGCACCGCACTGACGAAAACGGGAACCGCATTAAACTGCGCTTTGCCACTCTGCTGGCGCGCAAGCCCGCTTAACGGGCGGCCAGCAGACACAGTTGCAGGGCGGTGTGGTAAGAGGCCTCGAACGACGACAGCGGCAGGAATTCAAACTTCGAGTGGAAGTTGTGCGCGCCGGTGAAGAAGTTTGGCGTGAGTAAACCTTTTGCCGAGAGCGCCGCCCCGTCCGTACCGCCGCGCATTGGCGTCGGTTTTGGCGTGATGCCGAGCGATTCCATCGCTTCAAACATCAGATCGATAGCGCGCCTGTCTTCGCCAATCGCATTGCTGATATTGCTGTAGGTATCTTCAATGCGATAGTCCACGTTGGCCGTCGGATAGTGGGCGGCAATCCGCGCGGCGACGTCGGCAATCTGCTGTTTGCGGGCAGCAAAGTTGTCTTTATCGAAATCCCGGATATTGGCCTTCAGTACGGCCTCGTTCTGCCCGGCCTGGAGGCCGTTAAACCAGATATAGCCTTCGCGGCCTTCGGTACACTCTGGCGTTTGCTGGCGGTCAAAATGGCTGATGTAGTCAGTCGCCATCAGCAGGGGATTGACCAGCACGCCTTTCGCGGACATCGGGTGCGCCGTCACACCGGTAAAACGGATCTCGGCGGCGGCCGCATTGAAATTCTCGTAAACGATTTCGCCCAGCTCGCAGCAGTCGATGGTCCAGGCGAAGTCGACATCGAAGCGTTTCAGATCCAGCGCTTTGGCACCGTTCAGACCGATCTCTTCGTCAGGCACGAACGCCACGACGATATCCCCATGCTGATGTTCTGCCGTCAGGTTTTCCAGCACCGTCATCACGACCGTAACCGCCGCTTTATTATCGGCGCCCAGTACGCTGGTTCCGTCGCTGAAAATAATCTCTTCATTCGGGTAGGCAAGAATTTCGGGGTGCTCTTTTACCCGCAGCCAGATCCCTTTCTCTTTATTCAGACAGAGGTCTTCACCGGTAAACGTTAATATTTGTGGATGAATATCCGGTGATAATCCCACGTCGACAGTATCAATATGGGTTATAAAGCCGATGCGTGGCGCACCGGGTACGTTGCCTTTTTTGACCGCTGTCACCGTGGCGAATTCGTCAATCACAATGTCGTCTAAACCCAGCTGTGTCAGCTCCTGCGCCAGTTCCCGTGCCATGTCGTGCTGGCCCGGGGTCGAGGGCAGGGTTTTTACTCTGGGATCGCTCTGGCTGGTGATGGCGAGATAGCGAAAAAAGCGGTGCGTTAATTGTCTGGAAAGTGGCGAGCCCATAGTGATTTGTTCCTTATTTATTTTTCGGGTGTTTGCCACATCACTTTAATGTTATTTATGAAATGGCAAAAGAATTAATTAGCCGTCGAATTAAAAAGACAGGAATATACGATGACAAGCAAACTTACAACTTTCACGCTGGCACTCGCGGCGCTGACGGTCAGCTCCGCTGTCGCCGCGAAAACGCTGGTGTATTGCTCCGAAGGATCGCCGGAAAACTTTAATCCTCAGTTATACACCTCGGGAACCAGCGTCGACGCCAGCGCCGTGCCGGTCTATAACCGGCTGGTCGATTTCAAACCCGGCACCACGGAGCTGGTGCCGAGCCTGGCAGAACGCTGGGAGGTGAGCGACGACGGCAAGGTTTACACCTTCTATCTGCGTAAAGGCGTTAAGTTCCAGAGCAATAAATCCTTCACGCCGACCCGCGACTTTAACGCCGATGACGTGATTTTCTCGTTTATGCGGCAGAAAGACGTCAACCATCCCTATCACAACGTCTCAAACGGCAGCTACTCCAACTTCGAAAGCCTGGAGTTTGGCAGCCTGATTACCGCCATTGATAAAGTTGATGACCACACCGTACGGTTTACGCTGGCGCACCCGGAAGCGCCGTTTGTTGCCGATCTGGCATGGTATTTTGCCTCTGTTCTGTCGGCGGAATATGCCGACGCGATGCTGAAAGCGGGGACGCCTGAAAAGGTGGACATGGAGCCGATCGGCACCGGTCCGTTTAAGCTGGCGCAGTATCAGAAAGATTCTCGCATTTTGTTTACCGCCTTCCCGGACTACTGGCAGGGGAAATCGAAGCTGGATCGGCTGGTGTTTACCATCACCCCGGATGCCTCCGTGCGTTTTGCCAAAATCGAGAAGAACGAATGCCAGGTGATGCCGTTCCCGAACCCGGCAGACCTGCCGCGTATGAAGGCGAACAAAGATATCAACCTGATGAGCAAGGCGGGGCTGAATACCGGCTTCCTGGCGTTCAATACCCAAAAGCCGCCGCTGGATAACGTGAAAGTCCGCCAGGCGCTGGCGATGGCCATCAACAAACCGGCCATTATTGACGCGGTGTTCCACGGCACCGGCACGGCGGCGAAGAACCTGCTGCCGCCGGGCGTCTGGAGTGCCGACAGCGAGCTGAAGGATTACGACTACGATCCGGAGAAGGCGAAAGCGCTGCTGAAAGAGGCCGGTTTTGCCAACGGCGTCAGCATCGACTTATGGGCGATGCCGGTCCAGAGGCCCTATAACCCGAATGCGAAACGCATGGCGGAGATGATTCAGGCTGACTGGGCGAAGGTTGGTGTGCAGACCAAAATTGTCACCTACGAATGGGGCGAATACCTTAAACGCGTGAAGGGGGGAGAGCATCAGGCCGCACTGATGGGCTGGACGACGGCCACCGGCGATCCGGACAATTTCTTCGGCCCGCTGTTTACCTGCACCTCGGCGAATGGCGGCTCAAATTCGGCGAAATGGTGCTACAAGCCGTTTGATAAGATCATCGCTGAGGCCAAATCGATAACCGATCATGATAAACGGGTGGCGCTCTATAAAGAGGCGCAGCAGATGATGCATGACCAGATGCCTGCGGTGATGATTGCGCATTCAACGATTTTCGAGCCGGTACGCAAGGAAGTGAAGGGCTATGAAATAGACCCGTTTGGCAAACATCTGTTCTGGCAAGTGGATATAAATCAGTAAATTTTCACTGCCCGGCACGCGTCCGGGCAGTCTTTTTGCAATTTGTGCTACCCGCATCATTTTTTGTCACAACAAACCCGCCAGACTTTTGCTATAACTTCAAGTGCATACTTGCATATAACATGGAAAATCATCATGCGTACTCACTCTTTTTTTAAAGTTGCAGTGCTTACTGGTCTGTTGGCGTTGGCGGGATGTTCTTCAAAAGTCGCCGCACCTGAGCAATATTCTGGCTTTTTAAAAGATTACTCGGGCTTGCAGCAAACGACGTCGGCGACAGGTAAGCCTACCCTGCGTTGGGTAGATCCTGCTTATAACGAAGCTAACTACGACAGTATTATCTGGACGCCAATTACCTATTATCCAACGCCAAAACCCACCACTCAAATCGGGCAAAAAACGCTTGATGAGCTGTTGAATTACACCAATAACAAAATGAAAACCGCTATTGGTACACGTAAGCCGATTGTGACTACGCCGGGTAAACACAGCCTGATTTTCCGCGGTGCCATTACCGGGGTAAGTTCGCAGAAAGAGGGACTGCAGTTCTATGAAGTGGTGCCTGTTGCGCTGGTGGTTGCCGGTACGCAGATGGCAACCGGACATCGCACCATGGATACCCATCTCTACTTTGAAGGTGAGCTGATCGATGCGGCGACCAATAAACCGGTCATGAAGGTCGTGCGTAAAGGCGAAGGTAAAGAGCTGAATAACGAAAATACACCAATGACCTTCGCGACGCTGAAGCAGGTTGTTGATGACATGGCAACGGACGCCACCATGTTTGATGTGAAAAAAACCGCGAAATAATCTAAAACGGCCTGCGTGATGCAGGCCGTTTTTATTTACGCCGTCCGCAAGCGTCTGAACCAGGTTTCCGGTTTCGTAAACATCACCATATTCCCTCCCAGAATCAGCACTAATCCAACAATGCCGTTGATATGCCAGACGTAGCCTTCATACACCGTGGAGATGGAGAGCGCCACCAGCGGGAAAAGCAGCGTGCTGTAGGCCGCTTTGCCCGGGCCGATACGTCCCACCAGCGTGAAGTACGCGCCAAACGCAATCACCGAACCAAACAGGGCCAGATAGACCAGCGCGCCCATATAGCTCAGCGTCCACTCCGGCACGAAGCTATCACCTCTGAACAGCGCAATGCAGCCCATCACCAGCGTGCCATAGAGCATCGCCCAGGCGTTGGTGGTCATGGTTTCGAGGCCTCTGCGCTGATGGCGCATGCTGATCATATTGCCCAGCGAAAAGCCGTAGGTACCGAGTGCGGAAAGCCCAATGCCCGTCAGCAGTGACGCACTCCAGCCGCTGGCCAGCAGATCGTCCCAGAAGAGGGTGATGATCCCGACCAGGCCCAGTGCCGCAGCCGTCCAGAAACGCGCCGGTGGGCGCTGCCCGAAGAAAATAAAGCTGTTAATGGCGTTATAGAGCACGGCCATGGAGAAGATCACCGACTCCAGCCCGGTGTTGATATGTGCCGCTGCCGTGTAAAAACACCAGAAGTTAAAGCAGAAAACACAGCATCCCTGCAGCAGGCAAAACAGGTGATCCCGTAGCGCCAGCGTGCGCAGACGGCGCAGGGCGAGTAACACCACCATCATCGTGAGGCTGGCGACCGCGAAGCGCCAGAAAATCGACACCGGCGCTGCCACCGGCCCCTGCTGCAGGAAAATCGCAATCCAGGTGGTTCCCCAGATAATCACCACCAGTCCGTATAATAATGCGTTCATATTATTCTCTTCTTAAACCACCGAAGCCCGCAGTATGGCGCGACATCCCGCACAGGGCTTTCACCGGCTTGCGGGAGACTTGCAAAATCTTGCGCTTTTTTCTTTCCCGGGGACTGGCAACGGGCGACAACTCTTTTTAGACTGAGATCCCTGTCCATCACGCGCTAACGGTTATGTCTCACGCTTACGATACCTTTGAAACGCTCAGCCAACAGAATGCAGTCCTGCGGGGAACCGTCTCGCTGAATTCCGGTATTCAGCTGGCCGCGTGGTACAACAAGCACGATACGATAACGGTGAAAAGTAACCATCACACCCTGAGCCTGTACGTGGCGGACGGTTACGAAAGCTATCAAAAAACGCCGGGCGGCTGGAAAAACGGCGGTGGGCCGGACCGTTTCTGTTTGATGCCCAAAGAGAGCGAATCAACGTGGGATATTCGGGATGACCTGTCGTTTGTGCATCTCTACTGTACCGATGAGCACCTGCGCGACGTGGGGGAGAAAATCTGGGACAAGCGGCCGCTGTCGCTGACCCTGGATGAACGCATTTTTGGCAGCGATCCCAAGATCACCGCGCTGTATCGCCAGTTCTTACTGGGCTGTGACTGGCAGCAAAACGCCAACCAGCTCACCCTGAGCACGGCCTCCACGCTGCTGCTGACTCATCTGCTGCAAAACTACGCCAACGTGCAGTGGAAACTGCCGGTCGTCACCGGCGGGTTATCGCCGTTTGTTCTGCGCAACGTGCTGGCCTTTATCGAAGAGAACCTGGGGCAGCCCCTGACGCTGGCCGAACTGGCGGCGCAGGCCGCCCTTAGCGAATACCATTTTGCCCGCATGTTCCGCCAGTCAACGGGGCTGGCGCCGCATCAGTTCGTGATGCACAGGCGAATGGTCAAAGCGAAAGAGCTGGTGCAGCATACCTCCATGCCGCTGACGGACATTGCGCTGGCCTGCGGGTTTAACTCCGCCAGCCACTTCAGCAACCGCTTTCGCAGCGTGACGGGCATGACGCCCTCACAGCTACGTGCGGCGAGCGCGTGAGAACAGGGCATAGCACACGCCGCCCAACACCAGCCCCCAGAATGCCGAACCAATCCCCATCAGCGTGACGCCGCTTGCGGTCATCAGAAACGTGACGATGGCCGCGTCGCGCTCCGCTTCGTGATGTAATGCCTGATATAAACTCCCGCTGATGGTTCCCAGTAGCGCCAGACCGGCCAGCGTCTGGATCCAGCTAAGCGGCAGGGCGGCCATCAACCCGGTAATGGAGCCGCCGAAAATCCCCGCCAGCAGATAAAACCCGCCAGCGGCAATGGCTGCCAGCCAGCGCTTATCCGCATCCGGGTGTGCATCCGGGCTTTGACAAATGGCGGCGGTAATCGCCGCTATGCAGATGGAAAAGACGCCAAACGGTGAAAACAGCAGCGCCAGTCCGCCCGTCGCGATGATAAGCGGGGAGACCGCCAGCGGATATCCCGACGCTTTCATCGTGGCGAACCCCGGCGCATTTTGCGAGGCCATGGTCACGAGGAAGAAGGGTACGCCAATACTGACCAGGCTGGTGAAGGTGAACGTAGGTGCAACAAATTCAGGCATCACCAGGGAGAGGGTTAGCCTGTCGGTGACAACGTCACCGCTTATCCATGCCACAATACCGCCTGCCAGCAGCGTAACCACGATGGCATAACGCGGGGCCAGCGCTTTTGCCAGCAGCCATGCCGCAATCATGCTGCCGCACAGCAAAAAGTGCCCTTCAAGATGCGCAAACGCATGCAGGCCAAACTGCAAAAGCACACCCGCCAGCATGGCGGCGGCGAGGGAATGGGGGATCAGCTTCATCAGCCGGGCGAATAACCCGGTGATGCCGCAGAGCAGGATAAGCGCGTTGGCAAAGATGAACACGCCGATGGTTTCCGCCAGCGTGACGCCATGCAGGCTGGTGGCGAGCAGCGCGGCACCGGGCGTGGACCAGGCGGTAAGCACCGGCGCTTTATACCACCAGGAAAGCGCCAGCGTGCTGACGCCCATCCCTATTCCCAGGGCGGTCATCCAGCCTGCGATCTGCTGTGCGCTGGCACCCGCTGCGGCAGCGGCCTGCCAGATAATGGCGGCAGAACTGGCGTAACCCACCAGAACGGCGACGAAGCCCGCCAGCGTGACGGGAATGAAATGCGAGGAAGGGCGCATGGGAACTCCGTTGTGCGTTATAACGTCCGGAATAAGGTAACACTGTGCGTTATAGCGTACAAGTGGTATGCTGGGCATTACCAGGAGGGAACATGGACATTACACTGCATCTTGCAACAACACTGAAAACGCTGCGTCAGGCGCGCGGCTGGAGTTTGTCGAAGCTCGCGGACGAGACCGGTGTATCAAAAGCCATGCTCGGGCAAATTGAGCGCAATGAGTCCAGCCCGACGGTGTCGACACTGTGGAAAATCGCCACCGGACTGAACGTACCGTTCTCCGCGTTTATCACCCCGGAGGCGGACCGGCAGGCCGTCTTTGACCCGCAGCAGCAGGCGATGGTGGTGAAACCGCTGTTTCCGTGGGACGAAACGCTGAAGTTTGATCATTTCTCCATTACCCTGGCACCCGGCGCGCTGAGCGAGTCCACGCCGCATGAAGCGGGGGTGATTGAACATGTGGTGGTGATCAGCGGTGAGCTGGAGATGAAACTTGAGGGACAGTGGCAGACCCTTTCTGCCGATTCGGGCGTGCGTTTTGCCGGTGATAAACCGCACGCATACCGTAACAGCAGCGACCGGCCGGTGCATTTTCATTCGCTGATCCATTATCCCCGCTAAGGCTACGCAAAACTGTTTCGCTGACGCATACTTCTGACTACAATAGCCGCCATTTTGACCATAACGGATAACGACGAAGTATGCGCCTGCAATCCCATCATCTTGAACTTTTAAGCCCGGCCCGCGACGCCGCCATTGCCCGTGAAGCGATCCTTCATGGCGCAGACGCCGTCTACATTGGCGGCCCTGGCTTCGGTGCCCGCCATAACGCCAGCAACAGCCTGAGCGATATTGCTGAACTGGTGCCGTTCGCCCACCGTTTCGGGGCGAAGGTGTTCGTCACCCTGAACACCATTCTTCATGATGATGAGCTGGAGCCTGCACAGCGTCTGATTACCGATCTCTACCAGACCGGCGTCGATGCCCTGATTGTGCAGGACATGGGCGTGCTGGAGCTGGATATTCCCCCCATTGAACTGCATGCCAGTACCCAGTGTGATATCCGCACGGTAGAGAAGGCGAAGTTTCTTTCCGACGTTGGCTTTTCGCAGATCGTTCTGGCACGCGAACTGAACCTGAATCAGATCCGTGATATCCACCAGGCGACAGACGCAACCATTGAGTTCTTTATCCACGGCGCGCTGTGCGTCGCCTATTCCGGTCAGTGCAACATTTCCCATGCGCAAACGGGCCGCAGCGCCAACCGCGGCGACTGTTCTCAGGCCTGCCGTCTGCCGTATACCCTGAAAGACGATCAGGGCCGCGTCGTGGCGTTCGAAAAACATCTGCTCTCCATGAAGGATAACGATCAGACCGCCAACCTGGGCGCGCTGATTGACGCAGGCGTGCGCTCCTTCAAGATTGAAGGGCGCTATAAAGATATGAGCTACGTGAAGAACATCACCGCGCACTATCGCCAGATGCTGGATGCGATTATTGAAGACCGCGGTGACCTGGCGCGCGCGTCGGCCGGCCGCACCGAGCATTTCTTTATTCCGTCGACGGACAAAACCTTCCATCGCGGCAGTACGGACTATTTTGTCAATGCCCGCAAAGGGGATATCGGCGCGTTTGATTCCCCGAAGTTTATCGGTTTACCGGTCGGTGAAGTGCTGAAAGTGGCGAAGGATCACCTGGATGTTGAAGTGACAGAGCCGCTGGCGAACGGTGATGGCCTTAACGTGATGATCAAGCGTGAAGTGGTGGGCTTCCGCGCCAATACGGTGGAGAAAACCGGCGAAAATCGCTACCGCGTCTGGCCGAATGAAATGCCAGCCGATCTCTACAAAGCGCGACCAAACGCGGCGCTTAACCGTAACCTCGATCATAACTGGCAGCAGGCGCTGCTGAAAACCTCCAGCGAACGCCGCATTGCGGTGGATATTGAACTGGGCGGCTGGGAAGAGCAGTTGATTCTGACCATGACCTGTGAAGATGGCATCAGCGTGACCCACACGCTCGACGGTCTGTTCGAGGTGGCCAATAACGCCGAAAAAGCGCTTAACAACCTGAAGGACGGCGTGGCGAAGCTGGGGCAGACAATTTACTACGCCCGCACCATCGAGGTGAATCTGCCGGACGCACTGTTCGTGCCGAACAGCCTGCTTAATTCGTTCCGCCGTGAAACGGCAGAGATGCTGGATGCGGCGCGCCTGGCGCAGTATCCGCGCGGCAGCCGTAAAGCTGAAACCGTCCCTGCGCCCGTTTACCCGGATACGCATTTGTCCTTCCTTGCCAACGTCTATAACCATAAAGCCCGTGAGTTCTACCATCGTCACGGCGTGCAGCTTATCGACGCGGCGTATGAAGCGCATGAAGAGAAGGGCGATGTGCCGGTGATGATCACCAAGCACTGCCTGCGCTTTGCCTTCAACCTGTGTCCGAAGCAGGCGAAAGGGAATATCAAAAGCTGGAAGGCCACCCCGATGCAGCTGGTGAACGGAGACGAAGTCCTGACCCTTAAATTTGACTGTCGTCCGTGCGAAATGCATGTGATTGGCAAGATGAAAAACCACATCTTCAAAATGCCCCCGCCCGGCAGTATTGTGGCGTCCGTCAGCCCGGACGAACTAATGAAAACCCTGCCGAAACGTAAGGGCAGCTAATTACCGAACGTGCGTGTCCGGTTTGCGCGATTTCTGCCACAGGTGGTGCTCGCGCAAACCCTCTGCCGACTCTTCCGCCGCGCTTCGCAATTCATCGCTGTCGGCTTCATGACGAAGCTGATGCTCCACGTTTTTCACCCAAATATATTCATGTCCCTTGTGCCCCGCCATAAGCTGCCCCGAAAACAGGGAGCAGAGCAACATCACCAGTGCCAGGCCTTTTCTCATTATCTCTTCACCACAGAATAAGAACGCGGACTATCATGGCAATAATTGCATGATGTTATTATTCAAAACTTCAAATTAACGCAAAGCCATTGTCAGGTTTTGTCGAATTAACACCATATTGAGACTTTTCTTAAAATTGAGATACCGCCGATAAACCGCCATTTCTGGTATAAAACTGGACAATAATTTTAGAGATAAATCCTATATAATAAGAATTCTCTGGCTAAGGAACGGGTCTTAATAAATGAAAAAAATAATGGTGTTGGCGCTTGTGGTGGTTGCAGCAGGGGCCGCGGCTGGCGCTCGTTATGTCAGTAATGACGCACCTGAATATATTCACTCTGCAGAAGCTCGCGTAGGATCATATTTAACCAGCGATTATGGACGCGTTGATTGTAATAGCATCAAAATTAACGAAGAACGCTGGGAATTAGACTGCACCCACAAGACGCGCGGAAAAACATTCCAGTTTGCGGTCTATCCGTCCGAAAAAGCGCCTTATGGCGTGTCGCGTTCGTTTTATCTTGAGGCCATCAATGATGATGCCAGACAGAGCGCTGAGCAGGGCCTGATGCGTTATTTGCAAATCAATACCCAGGCGGGTTAACAGGGCTGTTTAAGGTTCGTTGAGATAAAGAGTGATAGGTTGTATGGGATCCGCTGCCCGGCCATGACGTGTCGGGACGTAGAGACCAAAATACAAATCTATCCATGCAAGCATTTACCGCCAGATAATGGCGGTTTTTTTTTGCCGGCAGTGGCGCTACCCGCGTTATGTCGTGACCCGATAGTGCGACTGTACCAGGCCCGAAGGGAAGCTGCGGCTGGATACCAGTGTCAAATCGATATCCCGTGGAAGGGTGCCAAACAGCGGTTTTCCCGAGCCAAGCAGGACAGGAACGGTAGTAATCACCATATCGGCCACCAGCCCTTCGCGCAGGAACGACTGTATGACCTGCCCACCATCGAGATAGACGCGATGGACATTTTGCGCCGCCAGATCGTCCAGTACCTCTTTTGGCGCACGGCGGGAGAACTGCACTTTGCCCTTCAGCGCCTCCGGCACGGGCGTGTCGGCCAGCTGTCGGGAGAGCACCAGCACCGGCCTGTCATACGGCCAGGTGTCAAAGGTCACCACCTTCTCATAGCTTCCGCGCCCCATGACGATCCACTCTTTGTCCGCAATAAACGCCGTATAACCATGGTCTTCGGTCGGATCGTCGCGCTGCAATAACCAGTCAATATCGTCATTCTCCCGGGCGATGTAGCCATCAAGACTGACGGCGATAAAAACGTGGGTGGTGACCATCAGGTGCTCCCTTGTTAATCGTAAATGCCGATGTCCGGACTGGCTCCTTAGCGGACAGCATCCGGACGTGAAAATTGTTTGCGATACTGGGCCGGGGAAAGCGCGAACTGCTGACGAAAATGATGACGCAGCGTCGATGCCTGGCCAAATCCGGTCTGTTCAGCAATGCTGTCGATGCTTAACCGGCTGCTTTCCAGATAATCTTTCGCCCGCAACAGGCGCTCATGGAGTAACCAGCGGGCTGGCGTGGTTCCCGTCGCCGCCTCGAAGCGACGCAGAAAGGTGCGCTGGCTCATACCAACCCGACGCGCCAGCGAGTCGACACTGTGCGCTTCATGAAGATGCTGGTGCAAAAAGTCAAACAGCTGGCCAAGTCGCTGGCTTTCCCGCAGCTGCGCCACCGGGCGGCTCAGCTGCTGCGGCTGTGAACCATCCCTGTGTGGCGGAATAACCAGCCGGCGCGCCACGCTGTTGGCGGTTTCCATGCCATAATCCCGTCGCACGACATGCAGACAGAGATCGATCCCCGCCGCACTGCCTGCGGAGGTCAGAATATCGCCTTCGTCCTGGTAGAGCACATCCTCAACCACCTCGATATCAGGGTAACGGGCTTTAAGCGCGTCAATATAACGCCAGTGCGTTGTGGCTTTACGTCCGTTCAGCAGCCCCGACGCGGCCAGCACAAACACGCCGGAACAGATGGACAGCAACTGACAGCCCCGCGCGCTGGCCTGGCGTAACGCGTGGCAGAGCGGCTCCGGAACCGGTGACTCCAGCCCCCGCCAGCCCGGCACCACGATCAGATCGGCAGATTCAAGCAGGGAGAGATCGCCATCGGTAATGATACGGATCTCGCCCGTCGCCCGCAGTTCACCGCTATCCACGCTCGCCACCGCAAAACGGTACCAGTTGTCGCCGAGCTCGGGGCGCGGCAGGCCGAAGATCTCCACCGCCACGCCGAATTCGAAGGTACACAGACCATCATAGGCCAGCACCACCACCTTCGGGCGGGGATGCTGTCTTAAGTTTGTCATCTTTTTGCTGTTTTCTGGCATACGTGAGCGCATTCACCGGCTGAATTTGTGGATAGAGTAGTGTTAACACAAACGCCAAAGATGAGGAAGGATCATGAGCTATGTTACTGAATTTCCGGCTGCCGAGCCGCAGGAAGCCGTCACCCATTTTCTGCGCCGTCTGAGCGTCGAAACCGATTGTGCCGATGTGCATCATGCCATCGTTAACCATGAGCAGGACTTCGTGCTGCTTCATGTGGTCGGCGGCCCGGAGCAGTTTGCCCGTCGTCACGTCCCCGGCGCAGTGCACATGCCGTGGAGTCAGATTACCGCCGGGCGCATGGCCCAGTGGCCTGAAGGCTCGCTGTTTGTCGTCTACTGCGCCGGACCACACTGTAACGGTGCGGACAGAGCCGCGCTGAAGCTGGCGCGTCTCGGGCTGCCGGTCAAAATTATGCTTGGCGGGATCACCGGCTGGGAGGATGAAAAGTACGCCTTTGCCAGCAGCGAAACCGCTGCCGCGCTGTGAAGATGAATTTTTTTCATCACCCGTGAAATTTTCTCGTTTGCCGGGATAAAGCAGGTATGACATCTTTTTTGGACATTTAGACATCCAGAAGTCTAAAACTTCAAAGATGAATTATCACTGCGGGCAATTATCACCGGCAGACTGAGGAGATTTCCATGCAACGACACCACGCCCCGTTCCGCGCCGATGTAGTCGGCAGCTTTTTACGCCCGGATGCCATCAAACAGGCTCGCCAGAAATTTGCCAGCGGCGAAATTGACGCCGGGCAGCTTCGCGCCATTGAAGACGACGCTATCCGCCATGTCGTTGAGCAGCAGTGTGCGTGCGGGCTGAATGTGGTCACCGACGGTGAGTTTCGCCGCGCCTGGTGGCACTTTGATTTCTTCGACGGTCTGCAGGGCGTAGAGCGTTACGATGCGCAGCAGGGCATTCAGTTTAACGGCGTGCAAACCAAAGCCCACGGCGTGCGCGTTACCGGCAAGCTGGGCTTTGGCGAGCATCCGATGCTGGAGGACTTTCGTTATCTGAAAAGCATCAGCGGGAGCGCCGAGCCGAAAATGACCATTCCGAGCCCGAGCGTGTTGCATTTCCGCGGCGGTCGTAAAGACATAGACGCCACGGTGTATCCGGACCTGAACGTCTATTTCGACGATCTGGCGACCACCTGGCGCGACGCCATTCGGGCCTTCTATGACGCGGGCTGCCGTTACCTGCAGCTGGATGACACCGTCTGGGCCTATCTCTGCTCGGATGACCAGCGTCGTCAGATCCGCGAGCGCGGTGATGATCCCGACGAACTGGCGCGTATCTATGCCCGCGTGCTGAACAAGGCCCTGGAGGGCAAACCGGACGATTTGACCATCGGGCTGCACGTCTGCCGCGGTAACTTCCGCTCAACCTGGATTTCAGAAGGCGGCTATGAGCCGGTGGCGGAAGTGCTGTTCGGGACGGTTAACGTTGACGCGTTCTTCCTGGAATATGATAACGACCGCAGCGGGGATTTCGCGCCGCTGCGCTTTGTCCGCCCCGGCAAACAGCAGGTGGTGCTGGGGCTTATCACCACCAAAAATGGCGAGCTGGAGAACCCGGAAGGGGTGAAGGCGCGTCTGGAAGAAGCGGCGAAATACGTGGCGAAAGAGCAAATTTGCCTCAGCCCGCAGTGTGGCTTTGCTTCTACTGAAGAGGGCAACAGCCTGAGCGAAACCCAGCAGTGGGACAAAATCCGCCTGGTGACGCAGATCGCCAGTGAAGTCTGGTAAACCCGTTCTTCAGCGCTGCATTATTAAAGTGCAGCGCTGTGCCATTCTGAGACGTTCTCTTTACATCCTGCGCTTCAGCCCCTGCATTCACGCTTTCTCCATTCTGGCATCCTTTTTGCTCCTGCTTCGCTGAGACATTTATTTCCGCGTCCACGCCGTAACGGACGTCTTCGCACAGCGTTCTTTTTCAGGAGTGAAAATATGCACCGTCGTACTTTATTAAAAGCCTTTGCATTGTCTGCGTCTGTCGTTGCTATGGGAATGAGTTTTGGCGTACAGGCGGCCGATACCATCAAAGTGGGGATCATGCATTCCCTCTCCGGCACGATGGCCATCTCCGAAACCCCGCTGAAAGATGTCGCCCTGATGACCATCGATGAGATCAACGCGAAAGGCGGCGTGCTGGGTAAGAAACTGGAGCCGGTGGTGGTGGATCCGGCCTCAAACTGGCCGCTGTTTGCCGAGAAAGCGCGCCAGCTGTTAAGTCAGGATAAGGTGGCGGTGGTGTTCGGCTGCTGGACGTCGGTCTCGCGAAAATCCGTCCTGCCTGTCTTTGAAGAGCTGAACGGTCTGCTGTTCTACCCGGTGCAATATGAAGGCGAGGAGATGTCACCGAACGTCTTCTATACCGGCGCAGCGCCGAACCAGCAGGCTATCCCGGCGGTGGAATACCTGATGAGTGAAGACGGCGGCGCGGCGAAGCGCTTCTTCCTGCTGGGCACGGACTACGTCTACCCGCGCACCACCAACAAGATCCTGCGCGCGTTCCTGCATTCCAAAGGGGTGGAGGATAAAGACATCGAAGAGGTTTACACCCCGTTTGGTCATAGCGACTACCAGACCATTGTCGCCAACATTAAGAAATTCTCTGCGGGCGGTAAAACTGCCGTGGTCTCGACCATCAACGGCGACTCCAACGTTCCGTTCTACAAAGAGCTGGCGAACCAGGGGCTGAAAGCGACCGACGTGCCGGTCGTGGCGTTCTCCGTGGGTGAAGAAGAGCTGCGCGGGATCGACACCAAACCGCTGGTGGGCAACCTGGCGGCGTGGAACTACTTTGAATCCGTTGATAATCCAACCAACCAGGCCTTCGTGGCGGACTATAAAGCCTATGCCAAAGCGCACAAGCTGCCGAACGCCGATACCGTGGTGACCAACGACCCGATGGAAGCCACTTATGTGGGCATCCACATGTGGGCGCAGGCGGTGGAAAAAGCGGGTACTACCGACGTGGATAAAGTGCGTGCGGCGATGGCCGGCCAGTCCTTTAAGGCGCCGTCTGGCTTTACGCTCACGATGGATGCCACCAACCATCACCTGCACAAGCCGGTCATGATCGGCGAAATCGAAGGCAACGGTCAGTTTAACGTGGTGTGGCAGACGGAACAGCCGGTACGTGCCCAGCCGTGGAGCCCGTTCATCGCCGGGAATGACAAAAAGCCCGATCAGCCGATGAAAACCGCCAGCAACTAAGCCATTCCCGCAGGGAGAAAGCCATGAACCTCATACGCACGATCGTCGCGCTTGTATGGCTTACCGGACTGCTGCCAGGGATGGCGCAGGCATCGGATGCCGATCGTTTTGTTGCCGCCAGCCGCAGCCAGCAGGCGGAACTGCTGACGCAGTGGGCCGCCTCGCCGGAGGCGGCAAGGTTGCCGCTGCTGCAGGCGCTGCAACAGGAAAACCTCTTTGTTGACACGCAAAAGCACGCCTTTGCACAACGCAATGGCGACATCATCCCGCTGGGCGAAAGCCAGGCAGCAGCGGGGCCAACCAAAGCCGTTCGTCTGACGAACCGGCTGCGGGTGCTCGCTGCGACGGCTATCGCCACCCATCAGCTTGTGAGTGACAGTGTCACCGAAAGGCGCGCAGCGGCGCGCCAGCTCCAGCGCGATGCCCAGCCAGGCATGCTCGCCTTTCTGGAAAAACGGTTGACGGATGAAACGGACGCGGTGGCGCGTCAGGCGCTGTTGCTGGCGGTGGCGAATCTCCAGCTGACCAGCCCGCAGGCTGAAGTCCGTCGCACGGCAGTCGAACGGCTCGGGCAGTCCGACGATCCGGACGTGGAGTCCAGGCTTACTCCGTTTACCCAGACACAGACCGAGCCTGACGCCGGGGTTCGCGCAGCCGCGCAGGAGAGCCTTCGCCAGATCCAGCACCGTCTGATGTGGGGCGATCTGCTGGGCCAGGCGTTTATGGGGCTGTCGCTGGGGTCGGTGCTGCTGCTGGCGGCGCTGGGGCTTGCCATCACCTACGGCCTGCTGGGCGTGATTAATATGGCCCACGGCGAGATGCTGATGCTGGGGGCGTATGCCACATGGATGGTGCAGCAGACAATGGCCGGGCTTGCTCCTCAGTGGCTGGCGCTCTATCCGGTCATCGCTCTGCCGGTCGCCTTCTGCCTGACGGCGGGCATCGGGATGGTGCTGGAGCGCACCGTGATCCGTCATTTGTACGGTCGTCCGCTGGAAACGCTGCTGGCGACGTGGGGGATCAGCCTGATGCTTATCCAGCTGGTGCGCATGACGTTTGGCGCGCAGAACCTGGAGGTGGCTAACCCGGCATGGCTTTCCGGCGGGGTGCAGGTTTTTGCCAACCTGACCCTGCCGTGGAACCGCATCGTGGTGCTGGGCTTCGTGCTGCTGGTGCTGTTCTTCACCTGGCTCATTCTGAATAAAACCCGTCTGGGGCTGAACGTGCGGGCGGTGACGCAAAACCGCAGCATGGCCGCCTGCTGCGGGGTGCCGACCGGGCGCGTCGACATGCTGGCGTTCGGGCTGGGCTCAGGCATTGCCGGTCTGGGCGGCGTGGCGCTTTCCCAGCTTGGGAACGTCGGGCCGGAGCTCGGTCAGGGATACATTATCGACTCGTTCCTCGTGGTCGTTCTCGGTGGCGTAGGCCAGCTGGCAGGCAGCGTGGCCGCGGCGTTTGGTCTGGGGATCTTCAATAAAATCCTTGAGCCGCAGATGGGGGCGGTGCTGGGTAAGATTTTGATTCTGGTGGCGATCGTGCTGTTTATTCAGAAACGCCCTCAGGGGCTGTTTGCGCTGAAAGGGAGGGTGATTGACTGATGAGCCAGCCGCTGACCTTAACGCTGGCGCGCAAAGCGCCACGCACAACGCAGATTGCCGGCAGCCTGCTGGTGATGTGCCTGCTGATACTGCCGTTTTTCGCCTTACTGCCTGCGACGCATCCGCTGGCGCTGTCAACCTGGATGCTGACGCTGCTCGGTAAGATCCTCTGCTATGCCATTGTGGCGGTGGCGCTGGATCTGGTGTGGGGCTACGCCGGTATGTTGTCCCTGGGGCATGGCATTTTCTTCGCCCTCGGCGGCTACGCGATGGGCATGTACCTGATGCGCCAGGCGGCGGGTGACGGTCTGCCGGCGTTTATGTCGTTTCTCTCCTGGAGCGAACTGCCGTGGTTCTGGTGGGGTACCCAGCATTTTGCCTGGGCGCTGGTGCTGATTGTGATGGTCCCGGGGCTGCTGGCGCTGGTGTTTGGCTGGTTTGCCTTCCGCTCCAGGATCAAAGGGGTCTATTTCTCGATCATGACCCAGGCGCTGACCTATGCCGGGATGCTGCTGTTCTTTCGCAACGAAACCGGTTTTGGCGGCAATAACGGCTTTACCGGCTTCACCACGCTGCTGGGTTTTGCGGTAACGGAGACGACCACGCGTATTGCGCTCTTTCTGGCAACCGTGCTGTTGCTGCTCCTGGCGCTGGGCATCGGGTTTGCGCTGGCGAAGAGCAAGTTTGGCCGCATTCTTACTGCCGTTCGCGACGCCGAAAACCGCCTGACGTTTTGCGGATACGATCCGCGCGGGTTCAAGCTGCTGGTGTGGACGCTCTCCGCGGTGCTGTGCGGCCTGGCCGGCGCGCTGTATGTCCCGCAGGTGGGCATTATTAACCCCGGCGAAATGTCGCCGACGAACTCGATAGAGGCCGCCATCTGGGTCGCGCTTGGCGGGCGCGGCACGCTGGTGGGGCCGGTCATTGGCGCGGCGCTGGTCAACGGGGCGAAGAGCCTTTTCACCGTCGCGATGCCGGAATACTGGCAGCTGTTTCTGGGATTGATTTTTATCGCCGTCACGCTGTTTTTGCCGCGCGGCGTCTACGGCCTGTTTCGTAAGGGAGAGAAATAATGCAGCCAGCCGAAGGGTTATTCACCCGCCAGTTGCCCGGCGATCGTTACCGCGAACAGACCGACCCGGTACTGCAGCTTGAATCCATCAACGTCAGTTTTGATGGTTTCCAGGCGCTGACCGATCTCTCGCTGAATATCGGCGTGGGCGAACTGCGCTGCGTGATTGGCCCCAACGGGGCCGGTAAAACCACGCTGATGGACGTCATCACTGGCAAGACGCGCCCGAAAAGCGGGCGCGCTATTTACGATCAGTCGATCGACCTCACCACGCTGGAGCCTGCGGCGATTGCCCGCCAGGGAATAGGCCGAAAATTCCAGAAACCCACGGTCTTTGAAGCACTGACGGTGTGGGAAAACCTGGAGATCGCCATGAAAACCGACAAATCCGTCTGGGCCTGCCTGCGGGCAACGCTCAACGGTGAGCAGCGCGATCGCATTGATGAGATGCTGGCTTTATTGCGACTCAGCAACGAGCGGGACCGCCGGGCCGGACTGCTTTCCCACGGACAAAAACAGTTCCTGGAGATTGGTATGCTGCTGGTGCAGGACCCGCATCTGTTGCTGCTGGACGAGCCCGCCGCCGGGATGACCGATGCGGAAACGGAGTATACCGCGGAGTTGTTCAGGACGCTGGCGGGCAAGCACTCCCTGATGGTGGTGGAGCACGACATGGGCTTTGTGGAAACCATTGCTGACCACGTAACGGTGCTGCATCAGGGGCGCGTGCTGGCGGAAGGTTCGCTTCGTGAGGTGCAGGCTAACGAGCAGGTGATTGAGGTCTATCTGGGACGTTAAGGAGAGGGAATGTTACAGGTCAACGAACTGAATCAGTATTACGGCGGCAGCCATATCCTGCGAGGCGTGAGCTTTGAGGCGGTCACCGGGGAAGTTACCTGCCTGCTGGGGCGCAACGGTGTAGGGAAAACCACGCTGCTGAAGTGCCTGATGGGGCTGATCCCGGCGAAAACCGGGGAGGTCATATGGCAGGGGAAAACGATCACCCACAGTAAGCCGCACCAGCGGGTGCAGTCGGGCGTGGCGTACGTCCCCCAGGGCCGGGAGATTTTTCCGCGTCTGACCGTGGAGGAGAATCTGCTGCTGGGGCTGTCGCGCTTCCCCGCCCGCGAGGCGAAGCAGGTACCAGAGGAGATCTGGCAGCTGTTCCCGGTACTCAAAGAGATGAAACACCGGCGCGGGGGCGATCTCTCCGGTGGCCAACAGCAGCAACTGGCGATTGGTCGCGCGCTGGCGAGCCGTCCGCAGCTGCTGATCCTCGATGAACCCACCGAAGGCATACAGCCTTCGGTGATTAAGGAGATTGGCCAGGTGATCCGCCAGCTGGCAGACAGAGGGGATATGGCGATCCTGCTGGTTGAGCAGTTTTATGACTTTGCCGCTGACCTGGCGGATAGCTACCTGCTGATGTCACGCGGCACCATCATTCAGCGCGGACGGGGTGAAAACATGGAGCAGGAGGGCGTTCGCGGGCTGGTTGCGATCTGAAATGTTATATTATAACATCCTCGCTCTGATAAAACGGAATGAGGGTGTTATCTTGGCTGCACATATTGGGAAATTTGCCATGACGCTGGGGGCGCTGCTGGTCAGCGGCCAGCTGTTTGCCCACTCGCACGGTCACGCGATGAGCGAAGCGGAACAGAAGGCGGCGAATGGCGTCTTTGAGGACAACGATGTTAAGGACAGAAAACTGTCCGACTGGGACGGCACCTGGCAGTCCGTTTATCCGTTCCTGCTGGATGGCTCGCTGGATCCGGTCTTCAGGAAGAAAGCGCAGCAGGATAAAAGCAAAACCTTTGATGAGGTGAAAGCCTACTACCGCACGGGGTATGCAACCGATGTGGATGCCATCGGCATCGAAAATAACGTGATGGAATTCCATAAAGGCAAAACGGTCAGCAGCTGTCGTTATGACTACAGCGGCTACAAAATTTTGACCTACGCGTCCGGCAAAAAGGGCGTTCGCTATCTGTTTGAGTGTCAGGACGCCAGCAGCAAGGCGCCGAAGTTTGTGCAGTTCAGCGACCACACCATCGCGCCGAAGGCCTCTTCACACTTTCACATTTTCATGGGCAACACTTCCCACGAGGCGCTGCTGAAGGAGATGGATAACTGGCCGACCTATTATCCGAACGAGATGTACAAACAGCAGGTGGTGGAGGAGATGTTGCACCACTAGGCCGTTGATTTTGCTTTTGCCGGGTGGCGGCTTCGCCTTACCCGGCCTACATTCGCTACGCCGCTTTGGGTGACTCGCACCATGCCTTGACGCTCATCCCACGCAAAATCATCAGCCACGCCACAATAATCGCGGCCATCATTATCACAAACAACGACCAGTGCGGCAGGTTCGTCAGGATAATACCGGTGATCATCGGGTTGGCCGCCGCGCCGAGCCAGCCGAGCGCCTGGGCGGAGAAGTAGCTGGCTTTCATCCCCGGCGGGGCGATATTGTCGATCAACATGTATTCACCCGGCGCATAGATAATCTCACCCAGCGTAAAGATGGCGGCAGCAATGCCCCAGTAAATCAGGTTTTCCCCGGAGAGCATAAAGCCAGCCAGACCGACGATAAAAAACAGTGTGGCGGCGGTCATCAACGGACGAATATTGCTGGCTGAGATCTTGCGACCGAGTGCGTACTGCAGCGTCACCACCACGGCGGCGTTGACGGGCAGCACCACCGCGACCACCTTTTCGGCGAAATCACTGTCCGCATGTGCGGCCAGCACATATTGCGAAATGCAGCTCGCGAACGATCCGCCGACGTATGACGCGAGCAGGCCGGAGAGCGTGTACCAGAACAGCGCGCGGTCTTTCAGCAGGACCGACGGCTGCCACGCCGTCTGCTCTTCGGCGGTGTCTAACGCCACGCTTTTTTGCACAAAGAAATGGATAAACCCCAGCGGCAGCGCGGCGCAGAAAGCGGCCAGCCAGAACGGCAGCTGCAGGCTGTACATGACCAGCAGGGTGCCAATGGGCGGCCCGATCGTCCAGCCAATATTCAGGAAACTGTAGTTCAGGGAAAAAACGCGGGCTTTTTCACTGGAGGTCAGCACGTCGGAGAACCATGCTTTCAGCACCGTCGAAAAGACCGAATAGGCGCAGTTGATCAGCGCAAAGAACAGCACCACCAGCGTGACGTTATTCACCAGCGGGATCGCCACAAAGCCGGCGATAAACGCCACGATAGCGATCAGCATGTAACGTTTTTTATCAAACTTATCGGCCAGAATGCCAAACCCCAGGCTGAACACCACGCCAATGGTCAGCGCCACGGTCAGGGCGTAACCAATATTCTCGACGCTCATGCTATAGACGCGCGTGAGATAAATGGTCATAAACGGCAGCGTTGCCCCACGACCAATGGTTAATAACAATGACGATGCCAGCAGCGCTGCGGTTGAGCGCCGGAGAGATGGTTTCATATTCCTGCCCGACAAATGCTTATGCTTTTTATGTTGTGTCCTGAAAGAAGTATCACGACATAAGGGCCTTGTATAGCACCCTATTTATCCGTAAGTGCTTCGCCTGACTGCCAGAATTAATGATCTTCTCGTGGCACGCTTTTTTCTGTTACCTTGAACTGTTAACAAATTATTAATAATTCAGGGGCAGGGTATGACGCGTAAAGACGGACTGCTGGCGTTGCTGGTGGTCATCGTATGGGGACTCAATTTTGTGGTCATCAAGCTGGGCTTGCACAACATGCCGCCGCTGATGCTGGCCGGTTTGCGTTTTATGCTGGTGGCGTTCCCGGCGCTGCTGTTTGTCGCCCGTCCCAGGATCCCCTTTAAACTGCTGCTGGGCTACGGCCTGACCATCAGTTTTGGCCAGTTTGCGTTTCTGTTCTGCGCCATCAAATTTGGTATGCCTGCCGGACTTGCTTCGCTGGTGTTACAGGCGCAGGCGTTCTTTACCATCATTCTGGGGGCGTTTGTGTTTGGCGAGCGTCTGCAGGGTAAACAGCTGGCGGGCATTACGCTGGCGGTGTTTGGCGTGCTGGTGCTGATTGAGGCCAGCCTGAATGGTCAGCACGTGGCGCTGCTCGGCTTTATGCTGACGCTGGCCGCGGGCCTGAGCTGGGCCTGCGGGAATATTTTCAACAAACTGATCATGCAGCATGAGGCGCGTCCGCAGGTGATGTCTCTGGTCGTGTGGAGTGCACTGATCCCGGTGGTACCGTTTATGGTCGCGTCCCTGATATTCGACGGCCCGGCAGTGATGCTGACGAGCCTGGTTGAAATCGACCTCACCACCATTTTGTCGCTGGTCTATCTGGCGTTTGTCGCCACGATTATCGGGTACGGTATCTGGGGATCGCTGCTCGGTCGATACGAAACCTGGCGCGTGGCGCCGTTGTCGCTGCTGGTGCCGGTCGTTGGGCTGGCCAGTGCCGCTATTTTACTGGACGAAAAACTGAGCGCCCTGCAGCTGCTTGGCGCGGTGCTGATCATGGCCGGGCTGTATATCAACGTGTTTGGCCTGCGCGTGCGCCGGACGGCGCGGGTGCGGGGATAAGAAAGAAAAAAGCCCCGCATCGGCGGGGCAAAAACGAATCAGAGGCGGTGCTGATTATAGTAAGGCACGCCTAATTCGTCGGATTTGTCGCTACCAGCACCCATATGGTTGAAATCATAAGGCGACTGGTCATGTGCTGACGGCAAAATCATCGTATCAGGATTATTTTGCTGCGTTGCACGAGGGGTTTGCTCCGCGAAGGTCTGGCTGGAGAAGAGCACCAGCAAGGCGAGGGCGGCGGAGGCGGTAACGTTCATGATTTCCTCGGTTACGTCTGTTACAGGCGATGATTAACTACAGTGTTTTAACGGATACAGGTATCGGGATTCACCGGGTACGCTGGTGATGCGGTACTTATGAGGCGGCACGTCAAAATAGTTCTTGAACGTACGCGTCAGGGTTTGTTGCGATTCAAATCCGTAACGCTCCGCCAGATAAAGGATCGGCTCATTGCTTTCTTTCAGCTTCTGGGCAATTTCCGTCAGCTTGCGGCTGCGAATATATTGACCTAATGAATGGCCGGTCTCTTTTTTGAACATCCGTTGCAGGTGCCATTTGGAGTAACCTGAACGCTCTGACACTTTTTCAAGGGAGAGCGGCGATTCCAGGTTGTCCTCGATCCAGTCCAAAATGCTATGAATGGTGATAGCGTCAGTATTGCGTCTGGACATCGTCATACCTCTTTTTTCTGATTACGGCAGAATTTTCTTGAGCAGAAGCTCAAGCGTTGCCACTTCATCTGCCGTTAGGTTTTTTGTTAGTTCCTGATGCAGTGTTTGTCCTACTAATTGATGACATTGCTCGCACATGGCCGCGCCATCGCTGGTCAGCTTTACCAGTACGCCGCGTTTGTCATTCGGGTTAGGGCTTCGTTCTACCCATCCTTTGCAGACGAGACGATCGAGCATGCGGGTGAGCGCACCCAGATCGACAGAGAGCACCTTTTTCAGCTCAACCGGTGTGATACACACTTCGCAGCGAATGGAACACAGCACTTTGAACTGTGTCGCGGTGATATCCAGCGGTGACAGATAGTCGTTGAGCAGGCGATCTTTCTTCTGATTTACCATATGAATAAGACGACCCAGCGGAACAACGTCGTTAAAGATATCACTGGTGCTTTTCACAATGGTTGCCCTGGCAAGTAGTTAGTCACGGCAGATATTATTGCTCAGGCAAGTATAAGTCAACTGAATGAGTCAGCCGATGCCACGAATTGCTAAAACGTTTCATGAACTTTTTTTGTGGTCTTTCAAATCAGATAGATAACTGAGGATTATCATTTCAGACAGGAAATAATCGTCACGCTGCAACGATGGCTGAATGTCATATTTTCACCCTATAATTGCGGTGTTAACTAAGGATAAGGACAACAACACACTATGCTGGATTTACTTAAAGCAATCAGCCTTGGGCTGGTGGTCTTGCTGCCGTTGGCGAACCCGTTAACGACGGTGGCGCTTTTCCTCGGACTGGCAGGGAACATGAATAGCGCCGAGCGCAATCATCAGTCGTTGATGGCCTCTGTGTATGTTTTCGCCATCATGATGGTGGCGTATTACGCCGGTCAGCTGGTGATGAACACCTTCGGGATTTCCATTCCCGGCCTGCGTATTGCCGGGGGGCTGATTGTCGCCTTTATCGGTTTCCGCATGCTGTTCCCGGCGCAAAAAGCCCATGAGTCACCGGAAGCGGCCAGCAAATCTGAAGAGCTGGAAACCGAACCGAGTGCGGATATCGCCTTCGTGCCGATTGCCATGCCGAGCACGGCGGGGCCGGGGACCATCGCGATGATTATCAGCTCCGCGTCGACGGTGCGTGACAGTTCAACCTTCCCGGACTGGGTGCTGACGGTGGCGCCACCGCTGATTTTTGCGATTATTGGGGCGATCGTGTGGATCTCTCTGCGCAGCTCCGGCGCGATTATGCGCTGGGTAGGCAAGGGCGGTATCGAGGCGATCTCCCGTCTGATGGGCTTCTTGCTGGTCTGTATGGGCGTGCAGTTTATTATTAACGGCGTGCTGGAGATTATTAAGACTTACCATTAAGTGCATTGCCGGGTGGCGGCTTCGCCTTACCCGGCACAAACACCCTTCACCCGTGCTGCCCCTGTTCTTCCAGCGCCACCGGCCACTTACGGAAAATCAGCACCGACCAGACAAGCGCCACCAGGGCCGGAATAGCACCCAGATAGCCAATCGCCGACATCGAGACGTGCAGGATGACCTGATTTCCCACCAGCGCGCCCGCGCCAATCCCCAGATTGAAGATCCCCGAAAACAGCGACATGGCGACATCCGTCGCGTCCGGCGCCAGAGCCAGCACCTTCACCTGCATGCCCAGACCAATAATCATGATCGCCACGCCCCAGAACAGGCTCAGGATCGCCAGCTGGATCTCACTGCCCGCGGCGGGCATCAGCAACAGCAGGCAGGCCAGCAGCAGGCCGATGGCGCTGCTCACCAGTGTGGAGGCATGTCGGTTACCCAGCTTACCGAACAGCACGCTGCCGATAATGCCCGCGCCGCCGAGGATCAACAGTAAAACAGTGGCAAAGTTGGCACTAAAGCCCGCTACCACCTGCACAAAGGGCTCGATGTAGCTGTAGGCCGTGTAGTGGGCGGTGACCACAATGACGGTGAGCAGATAAATACTCAGAAGTGCCGGACGACGCATCAGCAGCGGCAGGCTTTTCAGCGAGCCGGAATGTTCGCTGGGTAGCGCGGGCAGCAGTTTTATCAGGCATACCAGCGTTATCAGCGCACCCATGCCGATGGCGAAGAAGGTGGTACGCCAGCCGAAGTACTGCCCGACGATGCGGCCAATCGGCAGGCCGAGCACCATCGCCAGCGCGGTACCGGTGGCTATCAGGCTCAGCGCCTGAGCACGTTTACCCGCCGGCGCCAGGCGAATTGCCAGCGACGCGGTGATCGACCAGAACACCGCATGGGCAAAGGCAATGCCGATGCGACTGATGACCAGTACCGTAAAATTCCACGCCATAAACGACAGCACATGACTGGCAATGAACAGCACGAACAGGCCGATCAGCAGCCTGCGCCGCTCGATCTGGCTGGTCAGCAGCATAAACGGCAGGGACATCAGCGCCACCACCCAGGCGTAGATGGTCAACATAATGCCCACCTGCGCGGTTTCCATCTGGAAACTTTCAGCGATGTCAGACAGCAGCCCAACAGGCACGAATTCGGTGGTGTTAAAAATAAACGCGGCAATGGCCAGCGTGACCACGCGTAGCCACGCAACCCTGCGGGAAACTGTGTTCGTTGTCATAGGGATGTCGGAGATTCGTTGCTGAAAAGAAGAGGAGACGATCTTAAAACGTCAAAAGGCGAAAACTCAACCATTATGTGATGCAGATCTCAATATTTACCTTATGAAAGCGGTAGCCGCAAGCGTGCTTTTCATTGAATATAAAAGAACAACACAATAAAAACAGGCGGTAAGACAATGCAGGAGATTGATTTTTATCTGGTCGATGCGTTCAGCGAGACCTCGTTTGGCGGTAACCCGGCCGCCGTTTGCCCGCTCAGGGAATGGTTGCCCGATGAAACCTTGCTGAAAATGGCGCAGCAGCACAATCAGTCTGAGACGGCCTTTTTTGTCTGCAGCAAAGGGGGTATTGAGCTGCGCTGGTTTACCACGCTTACCGAAGTCAATCTCTGCGGTCACGCTACGCTTGCGGCGGCGCACGTTCTGTTTACCGAGCTGGACTACCCTGATTCACGGATCCACTTCGATACCGCCTCCGGTCGCCTGACGGTCAGCCGGGAGGGCGACTGGCTGACGCTGGACTTCCCGGCATGCCCAACCCATGAAGAGACACCGCCGCCGGAGATGCTCTCGGCGCTGGGTATTACTCACTATGTTGAAGCCCGTAAAGGACGAGCCTGGCTTATCGTGCTGGACAATCGCCAGCAGGTCGAAGCGCTCATGCCAGATTTTTCGGCGATGACGCCAGGTGAGCATAAGGTGAGTGTGACGGCGCGTGGGGAAGGGGAATATGATTTTGTCAGCCGCTTTTTCTCCCCGGGCGTCTCCGTCCCGGAAGACCCGGTCACCGGCTCCGCCCACACCATGCTGATCCCTTACTGGAGCGAAAAGCGGGGTAAAACCAGACTGTTTGCCCGTCAGGTTTCAGCCCGGGGCGGTGATGTGCGCTGTGAGCTGAAAGGCTCCCGCGTGCTGATGGGCGGTCAGGCCACGCTTTATCTGAAAGGCACAGTTTTTCTGCGCTAAATAGCCATAACTAGAGAGGAAGAGACAATGCAGGAAATTGATTTTTATCTGGTGGATGCCTTCAGCGATAAAACCTTTGGCGGTAACGCCGCAGCGGTATGTCCTCTGGAAGAGTGGCTTCCGGACGAGACGCTGCTCAAAATGGCGCAGCAGCACAACCAGTCTGAGACCGCCTTTTTCGTGCGCACCGACGGCGGGTTTGAGCTGCGATGGTTCACCACGCTGGATGAAATTAACCTGTGCGGACACGCAACGCTTGCCGCCTCACACGTTATTTTCGAATACCTGGATTATCCGCATACCGAAATCACCTTCACCACGCGCTTTGTCGGCGAGCTGACCGTCAAGCGCAGCGGCGACTGGCTGACGCTGAACTTCCCGGCGTGGTCGACTGAGGTTGTGGAGAACCCACCTGCGGCGCTGTTTAGCGCCCTGGGCATTACAGCGGCGAAAGAGGTGCGCGTCGGACGCGATTACATGGTGGTGCTGGAGAGCCAGCAGCAGGTAGAAGCGTTAACACCGGATATTGGCGCGCTGCTTCCGCTGGATAAAATGGTTTGCGTGACGGCACCGGGAGACCAGTATGACTTTGTCAGCCGCTTCTTCTGTCCGGGGGAAGGTGTGCCTGAAGATCCGGTGACCGGATCCGCCCACAGCATGCTGATCCCGTACTGGAGCGAAAAGCTGGGCAAAACCACACTCAACGCCCGCCAGGTGTCATACCGTGGCGGGGATCTGCGTTGCGAACTGAAGGGCGACCGGGTGTTGATTGGCGGTCAGGCGACCCTGTATCTGAAAGGACGTATCTTTTTACGCTAACAGCGTGACGCGATAAGTAAATACTATGAAGCCCCCTGGCAGGCCTGCGCTATGTTGAAAGGCTATATTGAAAGAACAATAGCAAGGAGCCTGCCATGTATTCCATTACCTCTGAATCTGCACATCACCCGGATATCCTCACACTGATTGCTGCGCTTGACCGCTATCAGAGCGAACTCTATCCCGCCGAAAGTAATCATCTGCTCGACCTGTCTGCGCTTGCGGAAGACTCGCTTATCCTGATGATCATCCGCGACCCGCAGCTGAAGGCCGTCGGCTGCGGAGCCATCGTGCTCAACGGTGACGGCACGGGAGAGATGAAGCGGGTCTATATCGATCCGGCTCATCGCGGGCAACATCTCGGCGAAATGCTGCTGGCCGCTCTGGAAGATGAGGCCCTGAGCCGTCATTGCCATACGGTACGGCTGGAGACGGGCATCAAACAGCACGCCGCGGTGCGGCTTTATGAACAGTGCGGATACGAAATGCGCCCGGCGTTTGCCCCGTACGTTGACGATCCGCTCAGCCTGTTTATGGAGAAGGCGCTGGTTGCAGACGTTCGTTTAGCAGCGCTATAAAGGCTTCCAGCTGGCGGGTCATCGCCCCGCGTCGCCACACCAGCCAGGTGGTGAGCCAGCGCCAGTTCTCCGCCAGCGGCCAGGCTTCAATCTGATGATGCCCTGGCATACTCTCCAGCATCGAGCGCGGCATCAGCGCGATGCCCGCACCAGCAATCACGCAGGCGAGCATCCCGTGATAGGACTCCATCTCGTGAATACGGCCAGGGGTGGCTCTGTCTGCATGAAACCAGCTCTCCAGATGCCGACGGTACGAGCAGTTTGCGCGAAAGGCGTAAACATCGCTGCCGCTGACCTGCGCGGCGCGCGAGACTTCCGCCTGTCCGGCCGGCGTGACCAGCATCATCTCTTCCCGGTAGACCGGCATGCCCTCCAGCTCCGGGTGCGACAGGGGCCCGTCAACAAAGGCGGCGCTTAAGGTTCCCTCCAGCACGCCATCAATCATGGTTCCGGATGGCCCGGTAGAGAGGGCAAACTGGATACGCGGGTAGCGCTGGTTAAACTGCGCCAGCGTCTCAGGAATGCGCACCGCGGCAGTACTCTCCAGCGCGCCGAGGGCAAATAACCCCTGCGGCTCATCACCCGCCACGACCATCCGCGCTTCATCCACCAGTGCCAGGATCTGCTTGCTGTAGCGCAGGAAGTTATGACCAGCGGGGGATAACCGCAAACGCTGGTTCTCACGAATAAACAGCTCAACGCCCAGGTCAGCTTCCAGCTGGCGGATGCGGGTGGTGAGATTGGACGGCACGCGATGCACCTTCTGCGCCGCCTGGGTGATGCTGCCCGTCAGCGCGACGGCGTTAAACATTTCAAGCTGGGTTAAGTCCATGGCATTCTCGTTTCGTGAATAAGGTGGTTAGTATTATTCATTTTTAAGAAATTGCAGAGTGAGCCACAATCAATCAACCGAAATACGTGGAGAACACCATGACTTATTCATCTGCAACACATGCCTTCTCTGTTAACCCGGCCACCGGGGAAACCCTCGCCGCGTATCCGTGGGCGACGCCGGAAGAGGTTGACCGCGCCATTTCGCAGTCTGACGCGGCGTATCGCCAGTGGCGTCGTGAAAGCGTTGCCCACCGGGCGCAGAAGCTGCGCGATCTCGGTGCCGCGCTGCGAAACCGCGCGGAAGAGATGGCGCAGACAATCTCCCGTGAGATGGGCAAACCCATCCTGCAGGCGCGGGCGGAAGTCACAAAATCCGCTGCGCTGTGCGACTGGTATGCCGAGCATGGCCCGGCGATGCTGCGCGCGGAACCCACGCTGGTGGAAAATGATAATGCGGTTATCGAATACCGTCCTCTGGGGCCGATCCTCGCGGTGATGCCGTGGAACTTCCCCCTCTGGCAGGTGCTGCGCGGAGCGGTGCCGATCCTGCTGGCAGGAAACAGTTATCTGCTCAAACACGCGCCAAACGTGCTCGGCTCGGCCAGACTGATTGCGCAGATAGCGGCCGAGGCCGGTATTCCGGCAGGCGTTTTTGGCTGGGTGAATGCCACCAATGAGGGCGTCAGCCAGGCGATTAACGACAGTCGTATTGCTGCGGTGACCGTCACCGGCAGCGTGCGTGCCGGTGCGGCGATTGGCGCCCAGGCCGGAGCTGCGCTGAAAAAATGCGTGCTTGAACTGGGCGGCTCTGACCCGTTCATCGTCCTTAACGATGCAGACCTCGATCTTGCCGTGAAAGCGGCGGTAGCGGGGCGCTACCAGAATACCGGACAGGTGTGCGCCGCAGCGAAGCGTTTTATCGTCGAGGAGGGTATCGCAGAGACCTTTACCCAACGTTTTGTCGAGGCTGTTGCTGCACTGAAGCTGGGCGCACCGCATGAAGAAGAGAACTATATTGGCCCGATGGCGCGTTATGACCTGCGGGATGAACTGCATCAACAGGTGCAGGCCACGCTGGCCGAAGGGGCAACGCTGCTGCTGGGCGGAGAGAAAATCAGCGGTGAGGGTAATTACTACGCCCCGACCGTACTCGGCAATGTGACGCCTGAGATGACGGCTTTCCGTCAGGAGCTGTTTGGTCCGGTCGCGGCCATTAGTGTCGCGAAAGACGCGGAGCATGCCCTGATGCTTGCCAACAACAGCGACTTTGGTCTGTCTGCCACCGTCTTTACCGCTGACGCAGCGCTTGCGGATAAATTCTCGCGCGAGCTGGAGTGTGGCGGCGTGTTTATCAACGGCTTTAGCGCCAGCGATGCACGCGTGGCCTTCGGTGGCGTGAAGAAAAGTGGCTTTGGCCGCGAGCTCTCCCACTTTGGGTTGCACGAGTTCTGCAACGTGCAGACGGTGTGGAAGGATCGCGTGTAATTTTTCGGCCCTCATCACGAGGGCCGTTGTCATTTCTCTGCAATGGTTCTGTCATTTTCATCTCGTAGACTCGCTCGCGTCTAACGTATTGTTAATGAAGAAAAATATGAACCTAACGCAAATTTTCCGCCGTATTGCGCAGCGTCTCATCCCTCGTCAGTTTGGCCTGCTGACGGGTATCTTTTGCATCATTGGCCTTTTCTCCGCGCTGCAGCTCTCCTCGTCATTTCTGCTTAACGCCTCCCTGAACGAAGCCCAGCGCAACGAGCAGCGCAATCTGCTGGCCTGGCAGCAGCAAAGTAAGCTGGATTTGGCCCGCGTCTCACTGCTCGCCGCAAGCGATCTGCTTAACCGCTCCGGAGTCTGGTTTATGCAGGATAAAGAGACCGGCTCCGACGGTAGCTGGCACAGCCTGATGGATGAGGCGCAAAAGGCACTGACGGTGTCTAAGCAGGCGTGGAAAGCCTGGCTGGCGCTGAATCCGCCGAAAGACGACGCCCTGGTGAACAGCTATCAGCTCTTCTACGGCGCGATCCAGGAGCAGGCTGACGGTCTGCTTAAAACCAACACCATCGATGCCTTTTTTGCGGTACCGGCTCAGGCTTTTCAGAGTGACTTTAATGACAACTATGCCCGGTATCAGCAGGCAAGCGAGAGGCAGGCCGTACAGGGCCGACAGACCTTAATGGCGCAGCTCTCCAGACTGCAAACGCTGTTCCTGTTTGCACCGGTACTGTTACTGGCCATCGCCGTTGCCGTCTGGTTTGGCATGGCCAGATGGGTTATTACGCCGCTGCGCCGGCTTATTGCGCATATCAACCAGCTGGCGGCGGGGGACCTCTGTGGCACGCCGCCGGATGTCAGGTGCTTTAACCGGGAAGTCGGGCAGCTGAGCGACAGTATCACCACGATGCAGCACGGTCTGCAGCAGTTGGTGACGCAGGTTAGCCATGCCACGGCCACCATGGTGGAGAATATTGACGCCCTGGCGCAGGGTAACCAGAAGCTGTATCAGCAGTCGGCACGTCAGGCGAAAGAGCTGGAGGATGTTACGGCGCATATCGCGGCGCTGGAAACCCATGTAGAAGGCAATACCGGCTATGCCCGGCTCGCCAGCTCGCGGGCGGATGAGGCGCGTCAGGCGGCAGAGGGCGGTGACCAGATGATGTCGACGGTAAATGCGTCTATGCAGGCGATCGTCGACCGATCCTCAGAGATGCGCGGGATCGTGGCGATGATCGACACCGTGGCGTTTCAGACGAACATCCTGGCGCTGAACGCCGCCATCGAGGCTGCCCATGCCGGAAACCAGGGGCGCGGTTTTGCCGTCGTCGCACGGGAGGTTGGGCTGCTGGCCAGAAAGAGCAGCCACTCGACGCAGACCATTCAGGAACTGATCAACCGTTCTTTGCAGGGCATTGAAGACGGTTCCCGCGCCGTTAACCTGATGGAAGAGAATCTGCAGCAGGTCACCGGTCTGGTGGGTAATTTAAGCAGTTTGCTGAATGAGATCTCCACCGCCACGCTCAGCCAGGGCGAAAGTATTCATCAGATGACGCGTCAGCTTCAGGCGCTGAATCACGTCTCCCGTCAGACAGATATTCTGGTCTCGGACGCCTCGGAGGCCTCGGAACGTCTGCAAAAGCAATCCGACCTTTTATTGCAGGCCGTTTCGCGTTTTCGTCTTAGCGCCTGACGCAATACATAAGCCTCTGTTATACTCGCAGCCCGTTTTAGCCTGAGGGCAAGGAGCAAAGAGTGGCTGCGGTCATCCATAATGAGATGCTGGACGAGATTCTGGCGCAGGTTCGTCCGTTATTGGGAAAGGGGAAGGTTGCCGACTATATTCCGGCCCTTGCCTCGGTCAGCGGGAATAAGCTGGGCATTGCTATCTGTACCATTGACGGACAGCGATACCAGGCCGGTGATGCGACTGAGCGTTTTTCCATTCAGTCTATTTCTAAGGTGCTGAGTCTGGTGGCGGCGATGCGCCAGTATGAGGAAGACGAGATCTGGCAGCGCGTGGGCAAAGACCCCTCCGGCCAGCCGTTTAACTCACTGCTTCAGCTCGAACTTGAACAGGGCAAGCCGCGTAACCCCTTTATCAACGCCGGGGCGCTGGTGGTCTGCGATATGCTGCAAAGCCGCCTCAGCGCACCGCGCCAGCGCATGCTTGAGATTGTTCGTCAGCTTTCAGGCGTTGAAGACATTGCCTACGATACGGTGGTGGCGCGCTCGGAGTTTGAGCACTCTGCCCGTAACGCGGCCATCGCGTGGCTGATGAAATCCTTCGGTAATTTTCATAACGATGTGGCCACCGTACTGCAAAACTACTTCCATTACTGCGCCCTGAAAATGAGCTGTGTTGAACTGGCTCAGACGTTCCTGTTCCTGGCGCACCAGGGGCACGCACCGCATCTCGATCAGGAGGTGGTCTCGCCCCTTCAGGCGCGTCAGGTTAACGCCCTGATGGCAACCAGCGGGATGTATCAAAACGCCGGTGAGTTTGCCTGGCGTGTCGGCCTTCCGGCGAAATCGGGCGTTGGCGGCGGAGTCGTCGCGATTGTACCGCATGAAATGGCGATTGCGGTCTGGAGCCCGGAGCTGGATGAAACGGGGAATTCCCTTGCCGGTGTGGCGGTGCTGGAGAAGCTGACCCAGCGGCTGGGACGTTCCGTTTACTGATGTCTGACCTGGATCCTCTCTTTTCCCGCCTGGCGCGATCGACATTTCGCTCGCGCTTTCGCTTAGGCGAGAAGGAACGCCGCTACTGCTGGGACAAAGGCCCCGAAACCATTGACCAGCATGCCGCTGATTTTGTCGAAAAACGGCTTGCGTCTGCACACCCCGCAAACGACGGCAAACAGACGCCCATGCGCGGTCATCCGGTGTTTATCGCCCAGCATGCCACGGCCACCTGCTGTCGGGGCTGTCTGGCTAAGTGGCACAACATTCCGTCGGGTGTTCCGCTGACGGCGCAACAGCAGCAATACATCGTCAGCGTGATCCACCACTGGCTGGTGCGCCAGATGAACGCCCAGATTTGACGAGTTATGATCCCGTTGTAATTGTGTTATAGATGCATCCTAAGTGAGCCCCGATCATGCTGACGACCGCAATAATTGCCATGCGTTATCATAGGGAATGATATTTAATGCGTTCTGCTCTTACCGCTTTCAGGCTGTTCCAGGTTGACACGCCGCTGCGAAATGCATCGACGATCTTTCTACTCACCACCTTGTTCTATTTTGTGGGGGCGGAATTACGGTTGGTTGAGGCTTTGTCGCTGTTCTGGCCGCTGAATGGCGTCATGGCGGGGATCTTCGCCCGTTATGTGTACCTCAATCGCCTGCATTACTATGCGGTGTGCTATGTCGCTATGCTGCTGTATGACGCGGTGACCACCAACTGGGGCATGGCCTCGGTGGTGATCAACCTGTCAAATATGATCTTTATTGTCGTGGTTGCCGTGCTGATTCAGCGCGACAAGCGGTTAATGAAGAAAACCCCCGATCCGCTTAACGCGTTACGCCTGTTTAACTACTGCCTGGTTGCCGCGCTGCTTTGTGCGTTGCTCGGCGCGGTGGGGTCGGTCGGGATCGACAGTCATACCTTCTGGCCGCTTTTCGCCGACTGGTTCAGCGAGCAGTTCTCAACCGGCGTGCTGGTGGTGCCGTGCATGCTGACGGTAGGCATGCCCGTGCGTGAGTTCAGGTTCCGTCTGGAGCAGATTCTGCCGGTTATAGCGCTGATGATCTCGGTGGCCGCCTCGGTGGTGATTGGCGGGGCGGGAAGTCTCGCCTTTCCGCTGCCTGCGCTTATCTGGTGTGCGGTCCGTTACCCGTTGCCCGTGACCTGCCTGCTGACCTTTATCACCGGTGCCACGGAAATCATTCTGGTCGCGAATTCGGTGATCAATATTGCCGTGGCGACGCCATTTATCACCCCCATGATGTTCTCGGCCCGGCTGGGGATTGCCACGATGGCGATCTGTCCGGTGATGGTTTCCGTGAGCATGGCGGCCATTAATTCCCTGATCCGCCAGGTTTCACTACGGGCGGATTATGACTTCTTAACCCATGTCTATTCGCGTTCCGGGCTGTATGAAGCGTTAAAACACGAAGAGACGCACCGCCATTCACGTTTTCTGACCGTGATGCTGCTTGATATTGATTATTTCAAAAGCATTAACGATAACTACGGCCACGAGTGTGGGGATCGGGTGCTGGCGTCGTTTGCCCGCCAGGTTCAGCAGGTGGTTGGCGAAGACGGGATGGTCGCGCGTATGGGGGGAGAAGAGTTCGCGGTGGTGGTTAACTCCGGCGACGCACAACACGGCTATGCGCTGGCGGAACGGATCCGCGCTACCGTGGCCAGTCACCCTTTTACATGGCGGCAGCAAACGCTCTCTCTGACGGTCAGTATTGGCCTCGGAAGCGGAAAGGCTGAGGCATGGCAATTGACCGAGGTCTTCAACACGTTGATGGCCGAAGCGGACGAATATCTCTATCGTTCAAAAAAAGCGGGTCGAAATCGTACCAGCGCCCGGGTGGCGGACGCGCAAATGGCCACCCCCGGGCATGAAACAGAGCTGCGTTAATCGTCATAAGGCATTGACGTGAATAGTAAGCGGCTTAAGAACACTGACAATGTCACTGTTTAAGCTACGCTTTGAGTAACGCTTTACGTCAGGAGACATTATGAAAGCACCTGCAACCCCTGAAAATGAAACAGACAGACTGAACTCCCTGCGTGAATCGGGTCTGCTGGAGATAGACAGTTCCCCGGCGTTTGATCGGCTCACGCGCCTGGCGAAGCGCTTCTTCCAGGTGCCGCTGGCGATGGTCAATCTCATTGATGAGCATTCGCTCATCGTGAAGTCGGCCGACGGGCAGGCACCCGACACCGTTCCGCGTAATATCTCGTTTTGTGGCCATACGATCCTGACTGAGGCCCCGCTGGTGGTGGGGGATATGCTCCAGGACGATCGTTTTGCGGATAATCCGCTGGTGGCCGGTGAACCACGCGTGCGTTTTTACGCGGGCTTTCCGCTGCGCTTGCGTGATGGCGCAAGTGTCGGCTCGCTGTGTCTGATTGATTACGCGCCTCGTGAGTTCTCCGCGGCCGATCTTGCCGTGCTGGGAGACCTGGGCGCGCTGGCGGAAGATGAATTTGCCGCAATCAGCGCGGCGACCACGGATGAGTTAACCGGATTATTCAACCGTCGGGGCTTTAATCAGCTTGTCAGGTTCACACTTTCCGTTGCAAGACGCCGGGCAGAGCCATTGACGCTCGGCTGGCTGGATTTGGATCACTTTAAGGAGATTAACGATCGTTACGGCCACGAAGAAGGGGACAAGGCGCTGAAAACCATGGCGCAGCTGATGCGTGCCTCTTTCCGTGAGGCGGATCTGCTGGTGCGTTTTGGTGGTGACGAGTTCGCGGTGCTGTTCGCGGATACTGACGAGCAAGGCGCCTGGATTGCCATGCAGTATCTTGTGGAGCAGGTAGAAAACTATAACGCCCGCAAATTACACCCCTGGTCGCTGCAGTTCTCCTGGGGGCTGAGCGAGTTCGATCATAATGGTAATGACCTCCAGCAGTGGCTCAAGGACGCTGATGAAAAGATGTATGCCATGAAACAGCAGCGCCAGCGCTCGCGGTGACATCACAAAAACCTATGTTCGATCCGTTTGCGTTAAAAAGATGTTAAATGCAAAGTGGGGTATTCAACGTAAGGAACAACAATGAATACCTCACTGCAAATCAAAACCCTCTCTCGGGAAGCGATCCTCACCCATCTTGATGCGCTGGCCGGGATCCTCGAAAACTGCGTGAACGGCGGGGCATCCGTCAGTTTTATGCTCCCTTTTAGCCTTGATAAGGCCCGCGCTTTCTGGCGCGGCATAGCAGAAAGCGCAGGGCGTAACGAGCGTCTCGTGCTTGCCTGTATCGACCCGCAGGACGGGGTCATTGGTACCGTTCAGCTCATCACCGACCAGCCTGAAAACCAGCCGCATCGTGGCGATGTGGCGAAGCTGCTGGTACATGAAAAAGCACGCCGCAAAGGGGCCGCGATGGCGCTTATGGAAGCGCTGGAAGTGGAGGCCAGGGCCAGAGACATATCGGTGCTGGTGCTTGATACCTCCACCGGCAGTGGGGCCGAAACGTTCTATCAGCGTGCCGGCTGGCAAAAGGTTGGCGAGATCCCGCGTTATGCGCTGATGCCGGACGGCGCCATGACCGCCACCTCCGTGTTCTATAAGTTCTTATAATAATTTCGCACAACCGCACCGCGGATTGATCAAAACAGGGTTTCTGGTTGTTAAGTTTTGATAAGTTATCGTACCAATCTTATCAGGCTGTATGACTAATTATAAAAGGAACCCAAGGTGAACACTCTCAACCGTCGTGATTTTCCCGGTGCTCTCTATCCAGAACGTATTATTCAGTTTGGTGAGGGCAATTTCCTGCGCGCCTTCATTGACTGGCAACTCGACCTGCTTAACGAACATACCGACCTCAACGCCGGCGTGGTCATTGTTCGCCCGATTCAGAGCGATTTCCCGCCGTCATTGAATACGCAGGATGGGTTGTACACAACAATCATTCGTGGTCTGAATGAGCAGGGTGAGGCGGTGAGTGACGCCCGTCTTATCCGCTCCGTTAACCGGGAAATCAGCGTCTATGACGACTATGACGCGTTCCTGAAACTGGCCCACAATCCCGATATGCGGTTTGTATTTTCAAACACCACCGAAGCCGGTATCAGCTACCACGCGGGTGACACATTCGACGATGCCCCGGCAGTGAGTTATCCGGCGAAGCTGACGCGGCTGCTGTTTGAGCGCTTCAGCCACTTCCACGGTGCGCCGGACAAAGGCTGGGTCATCATTCCGTGTGAGCTGATTGACTACAACGGGGAGGCGTTGCGCGAACTCGTCTTGCGCTATGCGCGGGAGTGGGCACTGCCTTCCGGCTTTATTCAGTGGCTTAACGACGCCAACAGCTTCTGCTCAACGTTAGTTGACCGCATCGTGACCGGTTACCCACGCGATGAAGCGGCCGTGCTGGAAGCGGAACTGGGTTATCACGATGGGTTCCTGGACACGGCTGAACATTTCTATCTGTTTGTGATCCAGGGCCCGGCATCCCTTGCCCGCGAGCTTCGTCTGGATAAGTACCCGTTGAACGTGCTGATTGTCGACGACATCAAGCCCTATAAAGCGCGCAAGGTTGCCATTCTGAACGGGGCGCACACGGCGCTGGTCCCGGTCGCCTTCCTGGCCGGGCTGGATACGGTAGGCGAGGCGATGAACGATGCTGAGGTGTGCGCGTTTGTCGAAAAAGCGATTTATCAGGAAATCATCCCGGTGCTTGATCTGCCGCGTGACGAGCTGGAGTCTTTCGCCAGTGCGGTAACCGGGCGTTTTCGTAATCCTTACATCAGGCACCAGCTGCTCTCCATCGCGCTTAACGGCATGACCAAATACCGCACCCGCATCCTGCCGCAGCTGCTGGCAGGGCAGAAGGCAACGGGGCAATTACCGGCACGCCTGACCTTTGCCTTAGCGGCGCTGATCGCATTTTACCGCGCGGAGCGTAACGGGGAGGGCTATCCGGTGCAGGATGATGCCGCATGGCTGGCGCGTTTCCAGCTGCTTTGGGCGCAGCACGACGATCGGCAGTTGAGTACCCGTGCGCTGGTGCAGTCGGTGCTGAGCGTACACGAACACTGGGAACAGGACCTGACACAGGTAAGCGGGCTTGTCGACCAGGTGACGCTGGATCTGGATGCCATTCTGCTGAAGGGTATGCGCGCCGCCGTTAAACCGCTTTGCTAATGCATTCACCCGGCTTCGGCCGGGTTTAAGCACGACCTTTTTAGTTACAACATACTATTTACCCTTTTTTTAAAAGAACACATGCAGCACCGTGCGGTTTTCGCTAATCAGGGGAGAAAATGCAATGTCCCGTTAACAAGCTTGCAACGGTGACGGGGATCACGTTTAATAGCCTCGCTCTTTTCTTTCCTGAAACTCACTATGATCGTTCGTCCTAAACAGCACTGGCTACAACTGATTTTTGTCTGGCACGGTTCGGTACTTCCCAAGATCTATACCCGATTGCTGCTCAACTTCCTGCTCTCTATCGCCGTTATCCTGATGCTGCCGTGGTATACCTCGCTGGGTATTAAATTTACCGTGGCGCCATTCAGCATTCTCGGCGTGGCGATCGCTATCTTTCTGGGTTTCAGAAACAACGCCTGTTATTCCCGCTACGTTGAAGCCCGGCTGCTCTGGGGACAGCTGATGATAGCGGCACGCTCGCTGTTTCGCGAGGTAAAAAACACCTTGCCCGACGATAAGCATCTGGGCGAATTCGTTCGACTGCAAATTGCTTTTGCCAACTGTCTGCGCATGACCCTGCGCCGGGAACTGAACGCTGAGCAACTGTCACGCTATCTCGCTGCGGATGATTTACCTAAAGTCATGGACGCCAACTCACCGGCGAACCGTATTTTGCTGATCATGGGGGAGTGGCTGGCCGTGCGGCGACGTAACGGGCAACTCTCAGACATTCTGTTTCACAGCCTGAATAACCGACTCAACGACATGTCCATCGTCCTTTCAGGCTGCGAGCGGATTGCGACAACGCCGGTGCCGTTTGCCTATACGCTGATTCTGCACCGCACGGTGTATCTGTTCTGCATCATGCTGCCGTTCGCGCTGGTTGTGGACCTGCACTACATGACGCCCTTCGTCTCGGCCCTGATTTCCTACACCTTTATCTCGCTGGATACCCTGGCGGAAGAGCTGGAAGATCCGTTTGGCACCGAAGATAACGACCTGCCGCTGGACGCCATCTGCAACATGATGGAGCGCGATCTGCTGCAGATGAACGATGAAGAGCACATTCCGGAAAGGCTGATGCCGGATAAGCACTATCAATTGACCTGACGGGCGTTCCACTCGTCGCGGGTGATCTCCCACAGCTCAGAATCCAGCACGCCGCTGACGTACGCTTTCTGTTCCGTTTTGATAAGCCGCATGCCGCTACTGTCTGAAATACGACGGGAGCGGCTGTTGGCGGCGGCCTTCGGCGCGCGTAAGACCGGTTTGTTCAGCGTATTGAACCAGTAATCCGTTGCCGCAATGCTGGCCTCGCGCATATATCCCTGTCCCTGAAATTCCGGCGCCAGCCAGAACCCGCGGTTGTTATCCTCAATATCGTACAGACAGATAATGCCCATCAGCGCATCCGGCACCTCGCGAAGTCTTATGCTCCAGAACCACGCAATCCCTTTTGCCATATCCGGCAGCGCCACGTTGTTAACATAATTTTCCGCGCCGTCATCCGGGTAGGGCCAGGGCACGGAAGAGACCATATAGCGGACGATCTCCCAGCGTGGATAGAGCTTTTGTATCTGGACCGCATCTTCGGCAACCAGCGGTTTTAGCAGCAAGCGTTCTGTCGTGAGCGTCGGTATCGTCATCCGCCTATCTCCATATTTAAGCGTTATGCTTTTGTTTGCGTTCTGGTATTTTCATCTCTATCACATTCTGTCGCGGCGTGCTGTGGTTATTCACTACCAAAAATGGGCGAAATATAGATGCGTTTTTTGGATTTTTTAGTCGGACGGGTTTTTCAGGATCTCCTCCAGCAGGGTAAAGAGGAACGGTTTTTGTCGCGTCCCCTCAGCGAGCTTCCGCGTCAAAATCCTTATCCGGTCGCGGCATTGTTACCTCTGTTTTTGGTGGCGTTTGCGTTAAACCTTCTGCCTTTTCTCAGCACGTTGCACGGTTTGTCCCCTTTACAGCATGCGCTGAGTTTTTTCGTACCATCATTAATCATGACTGGCGCGCTCATTGTTATCAGCGTGCTTTTGGCCCGAGGGGTGACGTCAGGATTGTTGGGGTTGATGGCAGTGTTCATCCTTCTGCTGGTCATGACCTTCGTTCAGGCGCTGCTTCTCCTGTTCTCTCATGACGGGAGCCTTTGGCCACTGGTCATTGCATCCTTCGCGCTGATACTTTGTCGGAGGGTGATGAATAGCAGCGGCTTTGTGCTGTTTACCCTCTATTGTCGCACTCAGCATCTTGCCAGCGTTGCACGTGAAATCCGGTTAAAAGGCCGTTAAAGAGGTGATATGACGTTACGAAAAGCGAATCCGCAGGAAGCCGAAACACTCTGGAATATTCGCAATCAGGCGATTCGTCACGGCTGTAAAACCAGCTACGACGCGGATGTCATTGCGCGCTGGACGCCCGATCTGATGCCCGAACGCTACCGGCAGATGGTCATTGAATATCCATTTTACGTGGTGGAAGATGAAAAGGGCCACGTCGCGGCGACCGGTTATCTGGATCTGGATACCCACTGTCTGGAGGCGATATTCACCTTGCCCGCGGCAACCGGTAAAGGCATGGCGACCCGAATTATCGAGGCGCTCAAACAAGAAGCTCGCAGCCGGGGGATAACCCGCCTGACGCTCGATGCAACGCCTAACGCGTGGACGTTTTACCAGAAACTGGGCTTTGTCACGCTGAACGAAAAATATCATCACTCGCGCATGGCGGGCGCTGATTTACGCTGTTTTGAAATGGCAATCAATGTGTAATGTGAGGAACGCATGGCTGTTACGGTAAGACCTTTACGCGCAGACGATTACGTCCAGTGGCGACCGCTGTGGGACGGCTATACCCATTTTTATGACTGCTACCTTGATGAGTCGGTCACGGCATCAACATGGGAAAGGGCGCTATCTGAAAGCTCACCCATGTTCTGCCGCGTGGTAGAGAAGGACAAAAAGGTCATCGGTTTTGCGATGTGCATTCTGCATGAAGGCACCTGGTCAACGGCCCCAGTCTGTTACCTTGAAGACCTGTTTGTGGATGCCTCCGAACGTGGGGCAGGAGCGGGTAAAGCACTCATTGATGCCCTGATTGAGGAAGGCAAGCGTGAAGGGTGGTCAAAACTGTATTGGGTTACCCGGGAGAACAACCCGGCGCGTAAACTCTATGACAAATACGCTGAGGCTGACGACTACGTTCGCTACCGCCTCTCGCTATAACGCTAAAACGCCTGGGTTTGTATCACACTGTATCCGCGTTGCTGATACTTACACAGGCTTGCAATAAACCCGCATTCGCACATATCCGCTATACATTGAGATGTTGTGATATCCCCGTGAATTGTACTCAACCGGAGATACCAACATGTTCAGCAAACTTGCTTACTCAACCCTCGCATTGACCGTTTCTCTTGGCACCGTGATGTCCTGTCAGGCCGAAGTCACCGGCACAAACGTCGCGGCCGCCTTTGATCACCCGCAGCAAATTAACGCCGGCGATCTAAACGTCGGTTATGTCGATATCGGCCCGAAAGAGGGTCAACCGGTCATTTTGTTACACGGCTGGCCTTACGATATTCACAGCTACGCCGAAGTCGCACCCGCGCTGGCGGCAAAAGGCTACCGCGTCATTGTGCCTTCGCTGCGCGGCTACGGCACCACGCGCTTCCTGTCAGCAAAAACGCCGCGCAACGGTCAGCCTTCGGCCATGGCGAAAGACATCGTCAACCTGATGGACGCCCTGAATATCAGACAAGCGGTATTTGCCGGATACGACTGGGGTGCCCGTACGGCGGATATCGTCGCGGCTTTGTGGCCAGAGCGCGTGAAATCTCTGGTCTCGGTGAGCGGATATCTCATCAGCAGCCAGCAGATTGGTAAACAGCCGCTGCCGCCAAAAGCAGAGCAGCAGTGGTGGTATCAGTTCTATTTCGCCACCGCGCGCGGCGCACAAGGCTATGCCAAAAACACGCATGACTTCGCGCGCTTAATCTGGTCGCAGGCATCGCCCGACTGGAAATTTAGCGATGCGGTCTTTAACGCCAGCGCCAAATCCCTTGATAACCCGGATCACGTCGCGGTGACGCTCAGCAACTATCGCTGGCGGTTAGGGCTGGAAAAAGGGGAAAGGAAATACGACAGCTACGAGCGAAAACTGGCCGCCTTGCCGAACATTACCGTCCCGACCATCACCATTGAGGGCGGAAACAACGGCGCGCCGCACCCGGCACCACAGGCCTATGCAGCTAAATTTACCGGTAAATATGAGCACCGGACCTTCGGGGCAACCGTGGGGCACAACCCGCCTCAGGAAGATCCGCAGGATTTCGTCAAGGCGGTTATCGACGCGGATAAGCTGTGATATGTGCTATTTTCAATACGTTACCCCTCAGTCAGGAGAGTTCGGTGGAGCATATTGATCATATCCTTGTCGTCGATGACGACAGGGATATTCGTGAACTGATTGTCGATTATCTCGGGAAATCTGGCTACCGCGCGATGGGCGCGGCCAACGGCAAAGAGATGCGCGCCGTGCTGGATAAACAGCATATCGACCTGGTGGTGCTGGATGTCATGATGCCCGGCGATGACGGACTTACGCTATGCCGACAGTTGCGCAGCGGCAAACATAAAGATCTGCCCATTCTGATGCTGACGGCGCGCAACGAAGAGACGGACAGGATCCTGGGACTGGAAATGGGCGCGGATGACTACGTGGTGAAGCCGTTTGTCGCCCGGGAACTCCTGGCGCGCATCAAAGCCATCTTACGTCGTTTTCGCACAATGCCGCCCAATTTACAGGTAACGGAAGCCGGGCGGCTGGTGATGTTCGGTGAATGGCAGCTTGATACCGTCGCCCGCCACTTAATCGATCCTGAAGGGGTGATTGTGGCGCTCAGCGGGGCGGAGTATCGCCTGCTACGGGTGTTCCTGGACCATCCTCAGCGCGTGCTGACCCGGGATCAGTTGCTTAACCTGACGCAGGGGCGCGACGCCGAGCTGTTTGAACGCTCAATCGACCTGCTGGTGAGTCGTGTTCGTCAGCGTCTGAATGAAGATGCCCGCACACCCGCCTATATCAAAACCGTGCGCAGCGAAGGTTATGTCTTTACCATGCCGGTGATTATTAAAGAGGCTAATGAATGAGGCTCTGGCCACGCTCGCTACTGGCCCGTTTACTGATCGTTGTGCTGACCGGTCTGCTGCTGGCGAACGCCCTGAGCCTGACGCTGGTCATGATTGAACGCATGCACAGCGCCCGCACGGTGATGCTCGGCAATCTGGAAAACGATGTCGCAACGAGCGTCGCCATTTTAGACCGGTTACCGGCCAGTGAACGCGCCGCCTGGCTTGGGCGGCTCGAACGGGGTAACTATCGGTATATCCTGGGCCGCGGGGAGCCCGGCGCCGCGCCGACGGATAAGCGTTCAAAGGATGCCATCCGCACCCTGACCGCGACGCTCGCGGCACAGTACCCGCTCAGCTTTACCGCGGTTCCTGGGGCCGTTTCCCATATTCAGGCTCATCTTACGTTACACGATGGTGCGCCGCTGACCATCGACCTGATCCCACGCATGCCGCCCGTCGCCAGCTGGCTGCCGGTGGTGCTCATCCTGCAATTGCTGCTTCTGGCGGCCTGCTCCTGGATAGCCGTGCGGCAGGTGGTGCGGCCTTTTTCGCACTTTACCCGTGCGGTGGATTCTCTGGATCCCGCGTCCAGCACGCCAATGATGGAGAAAGGGCCACTGGAGGTTCAGCGGGCAGCGCACGCCTTCAATGCGATGCAGGCGCGTATTCAGTCCTACCTGCGGGAGCGCGCACAGATTCTGGCGTCCATTTCGCACGATCTCCAGACCCCCATAACCCGCATGAAATTGCGCGTCGAAATGGCCGGGGAGCCTGAACTTCGCGACAAGCTCCTGAACGATCTTGATAGCATGACGCGTCTGGTGCGGGAGGGTATTGCCTATGCCCGGTCATCAGAATCCCTGGAAGAGACCTCTCTGAAGCTGGAGCTCAACGCCTGGGTCAACAGCATCGCCTGCGATTATCAGGATATCGGTAAAAACGTGCAGTTTCAGGCAAACGAGACCCGCCTGCCGATCGTTACGCGCCCGCAGGCGCTACGACGGGTAATGACCAACCTGTTGGATAACGCTCTCAAATTCGGCGAGCGAGCCACGATTGCGATAGATGATTCGTCTGAGAGCGAGGTAGTTATTCACATTGCGGACGACGGACCGGGGATCCCCGACGCCGAGCTTGAGGCGGTTTTACAGCCATTTTATCGGGTTGAAACATCGCGTAACCGCGATACCGGCGGAACCGGGCTCGGCCTGGCGATCGCCGCGCAGCTCACCGCTCAGCTTGAAGGAAAGCTGAATCTGGCGAATCGCGCCGGGGGCGGGCTGCAGGTCTCCATTACGCTTCCGCGCCGTTAATTGTACGGCTTTGTATCTCCCGCTACCAGGATACAAAGCCAGACAAAACCTGTGAATTTGCACACATCCGGAACACATCCGTACGATGAAATAGCCTCACTGCAGCGTCGCAGGACTTGTTTTGTGAGGTCACTATGTTTCTGGTAATCGCTTTTCTGGGCGGGATGATCAGCCTGCTCAGTCCATGTACGCTCCCGGTTATTCCACTCCTGTTTGCCGGTTTTCAGGGGCAGCGGCGCCATATTCTGGCGCTGCTCGCGGGGATGATCGTGATGTTCACTCTGGTCGCGATGGTCGTCACTGTCGCCAGCGAGTGGATAACGCAAGCCACCCTTATCGGGCGCTGGATCGCGCTCGTCATTCTGGCCGCCGCCGCGCTGGCCTTAATTTTCCCGTCCTTCGCCCAGCGCATGGCGGGCCCTGCCGTGAGCGCCGGAAACGTCCTCAACACCCGAAGCGGACAAACGCGCGATATGGCATCAGCGTTTCTGGCCGGGCTGGCGGTCGGGTTGCTCTGGTCACCCTGCGCGGGGCCCATTCTGGGCGCTATTTTCAGCATTAATATCGCGGGGCATTCGGCCATCGCTACCGGCGCACTGCTGGCCGCCTATGGCAGCGGATGCGCGCTGATGCTGGGTTTGCTCGGGTTCGGCGGCCGCACGCTGATGGCACCGTTAAGAGCAAAGTCGGCACTGATGGCGAAGCTGCGCCAGGGGGCGGGAGTGGTGATGTTAGCGGCAGTCGTCCTGAACGCGACAGGGATGACTTCGCTGCTGAAAGGGGCAAACGGCGTCGCAGACCGTCTTGAGACCGCGCTCTTAAATCTGGCGAAGCCTGCGACCACGCCGGTGAAGCTCCAGCCGGTAGTCATGACCGAACCCAGCAGCCAGTTGCCGTCGCTAAGCGGTGGAACAGGGTGGATAAACGGTGACCCTGTCACGTCTGAATCATTGCGGGGGAAGGTTGTCCTGATCGATTTCTGGACGTGGGACTGTATCAACTGCCAGCATACGCTCCCCCATGTGAGGGACTGGGCCACCAAATACCAATCTCAGGGGTTGGTCGTGATTGGGGTCCATACTCCGGAATATCCCTGGGAAAAACCTCTTTCGTCGGTAAAAAATGCGGTCAATAAATGGCAACTGCCGTATCGGGTGGTGACGGACAACAACTATCAAATCTGGAATGCGTTCGGCAATCAGTACTGGCCCGCACATTACTATTTTGATGCCAAAGGGCAGCTGCGCTATACCGCCTTTGGCGAAGGTGATTATGAGCAACAGGAAAAAGTTATTCAGCAGTTGCTCAAAGAAGCCCGTTCATAATCGGCTCAGGGCTGACGTTGAGCGACGATAAACAACCGCGGAAAAGCCAGCAGTATTTGCCCGTTTTCCTGGAGCGGATACTGCTCTTCCAGCAGTTCATGGTAGCGTTTCAGAAAACGTTTCTGCTCGCTCTCATTCAACTCCTGAAGCCATGGACGTAAACCGGTGGCGCTGACCCAGTCGATAATCGCCTGGTGCGAATTCATTTTATGGAAATAGATGGTCCGCCAGATATCTACGTCGCAACCGGCCTCCGACAGGATGTCGTAATAGGCATGTACGCCCGGCAGAGCTTCGCGGCCGCGGTCAGGGTAGTCTTGCTCCAGCGCCACTTCACGCATTGCCACATGCGTGGGTTCCAGCCAGTTGTCAGGCATCTGGATCGCCAGCACGCCGTTTAACCTGAGCAGGGAGACAAGGTGAGGCAGCAGCGTGTAATGGTCAGGAACCCATTGCAGCGACGCGTTGGCATAGATCAGGCTCAGGGGCTGAGCCGGTTTGTACTGGCGAATATCGGCCTCAACGAAGTGGCAGTCAGGTAGCGCGGCGCGTGCTTCCTCGAGCATGGCAGGGGAGTTATCAACGCCGGTGATGTGTGCGGAAGGCCAGCGATGCCTCAGCAACGCTGTGCTGTTTCCGGGCCCGCAGCCCAGATCGGCAATGGCGGCGGCCTCATCAAGAGGAATTCTGGCGAGCAGTTCCGCGGCAGGACGCGTTCTTTCTGCGCCGTACTGCAGGTAAAGAGCAGGGTTCCAGTCGGCCATCTTCGGTTCTCCGTTTTGCATGCTTCTGCAAGAATAGCACAGGCAGACGCCTGCACCGTGGCAGGCGTCAGGAGAGCAGGCGGTTACAGAATGCCTTTCAGCGCAACATGATAAAGCAGCATGATGGTTTTCCCGTCGACTATCTTGCCGGTTTCAATGCCGCGTAGTGCCTCTTCAAGGGGCATTTCCAGCACGTCGATATCTTCTCCCTCTGCCTTGATCCCGCCGCCTGTGCCGGTACGGTCTTTCGGCTGGTACTCGGCAACATAAAAATAGAGTTTTTCCGTGACGGAGCCCGGGCTCATATAGGCTTCAAAGATTTTCTGCACGCGAGACACGCGAAAGCCGGTCTCTTCTTCCGCTTCGGCTTTTATGCGGCTTTCGGGATCCATGTTGTCCAGTAACCCCGCCGCAGCTTCAATCAAATTATCCTCATGGCCATTAATAAACACAGGAAAGCGGAACTGGCGGGTCAGGATCACCGTCTTTTTATCGCGGTTATAGAGCAGAATCGTCGCGCCGTTGCCACGGTCGTAGACTTCACGGTGCTGCCGCTGCCATTCGCCATCACGTCGCTGCAGGTCGAAGGTGTATTTTTTAAGGACGTACCAGTTATCTGACAGCGTTTCACTGTTGATGATGCGTACATCTGCACGTTTTGATTGCACGTTTGTTCCTCCTTACGTAGAGTAATCATCATAAACAGCATTATCGTGCAGCTTCAAGATAAAACATGCAACTTCGGGAAGTCATGATGCTCACCAGTCAGCGAAAACAATTGATCCTTGAAAAACTCAGCGCCGAGGGTCAGGTCCAGTCTAAAGCGCTCAGCGTGCTCTTCGATGTTTCAGAAGACACCATCCGACGCGATTTACGCGAGCTGGCGTCAGAAGGACGTTTACAGCGCGTGCATGGCGGCGCTCTGCCTTCATCATCCGCCGTTGCTCCGTTTGCTGAACGCCAGTCTGTGAAAATGGATGCAAAACAACGTCTGGCCCGCAAAGGCGCGCAACTGATTTCTTCAGGCCAGGTGGTGATCGTCGACGGTGGCACCACAACGTCGGCGCTGATTACCTTTTTACCGCCTGACCTGCGTATCACGGTGGTCACGCACAGCCCGAGTATTGCCCTGGGGCTTGTCGATCATCCGTCCATTGAGGTCATTCTGATCGGTGGCCGTTTATATAAACACTCTATTGTCGCGGTTGGCGCAGCGGCCATCGAAGGTATCGGAAATATTCACGCGGATCTGTTTTTCATGGGTGTGACCGGTATCCATCCTGACGCGGGACTGACAACCGGTGATTTTGAAGAGGCATGCATCAAACGAGCATTTTCCGCCAGAGCCGCCGAAACGGTAGTCCTGGCGTCTCCGGAAAAGATAAACACTGCTTCATCGTTCGTCATCGGGGACGTGTCTTCGGTAAACACTATCGTCGTTGAAGACAATACCGATAAGAACTGGATCCGCGCGGTATCGGATAAAGGAGTATCCGTGGTGCTAGCCTCAGGGCATGAGTGAAGAAGCGTTGAGCTACACGCTCTGCGGCGCATGGCACACCGCCTCGATGTTATGACCATCAGGCGCGATGACGAAAGCGGCATAGTAGTGTTCGCTGTACGGGCGTAATCCCGGCCCACCGTTATCCCGTCCGCCGGCGCGCAGGGCAGCATGATAAAACGCATCGACTTGCTGACGGGTATTAGCAACAAACGCCAGATGAAGCGGCGCCGGTTTTTCCGGTGTCTGGTAAAGGCAGAGCGAAACGTCACCTGAACTCATTTCGACACCGTAGTCTGGCGTGCCTTCATCAATGAGCTCCACCCCAAGCGGCTTTAGCGCCTCCAGGAAGAACGTTTTACTTTTTTCATAATCACTCACGCCGAATTTAACATGATCAAACATTGTCGACTCCTGAAAAGATGTAGAGAAATTAAGAGTATAGAAGGCGAGTGGAGTCGCATGCTTTCAGGAGCGTGTCATTGTGACGGATATCTCGCTACACGGCAGAGCGTTTCCGTCCGACCCATATCCAGCGCAGGTAGTCATAAAGCCAGTTAAACAGCATCGTGTATGGCAGGAAAAACAGCACAAGACCGATTTCAACAAAAAATGCCTCAGTCATTGTTAAATTCAGCATCACCATAGCGACAGGGATTAAGGTGACGATCAGTCCAGTTTCAAAACCAACCGCATGGATTGCACGAACGAGGAAGGTTCGTTGAAACTGGCGTTTTTTCTGCAGGGAGTCAAAGAGTTTATTAAACACAAAATTCCAGGCCGTTGCGGTAAGTGCAGATATCACGGACAGCGAGCCGGACTGGAGAACCGACACGTTCATCAGCCAGGCAAGCGACAGGGCGATGATAACGTTGGCCGTCACTTCAAAAATGACGGCATGAAAGATTCGCTCTTTAAAACTCTTATCCAGTTCAATTTCCATTTGTTCAGGGCAGTATTTATCAAAAGCTTAAGTATATCAGACATTTTTCAATCCTCTCTAAACGAGGAATTTGAAGTTATGTTAAATACACCCCAACCCCGCTAATGTGGAATGCACGGCATCGCTAAGGGGGGTCTGCGGCTCATGGCCTAAAAAAGCAATCAGTTTTGAATTGTCCATTTCAACCGTCTGCTCCCATAGGTAGCGCATCTCCTGCATCTCACGCAGTGTGGTGTTAAAGGGACTCATCGCGGAGACCAGCCACCAGGGAAACATTTTCACTTTCGCCTTAACCCCGGCACGCTCTGCGGCTAATGTTATGGCTGCGGCCATCGTTGTTCCATCAGGATCCCAATGCCCGCGCATGTGGAAACGGGAAAACGGTTCAAGCTCATCCCGACGCGCCAGCAGTGCTGCGAACGTTTCGGCGACATCCGGCAGATATGCCCACTGATGGCCTGTTCCGGCTTTCCCGGGTTGTTTAACGATCAGCGGCGGGTGACCCGGTTTAACTAATCCCTGTGAAAACCAGTTGTTACCTGCACGGGGACCAAAAAAATCCCCCGCACGCAAAATCAGCACCTTTCCGCCACGCTGCGCATAGTCTGAAAGAGCCTGCTCCATTTGCACCCGTATTGCGCCTTTTCGGGTAACAGGATGCTGAGGAGAATCCTCGCGTAAGAGGGGAAAAGCATCGGGGCCGTAGTTATAAATCGTGCCCGGCAGAACGATTAACGCTCCGTTTCGCTCCGCGGCGCTGATGGTGTGATGAAGCATGGGTAAGACCAGCCGATCCCAGTTCCGATAACCCGGCGGGTTAACGGCATGGACAATCACACCACACTCTGACGCCGCAGCCTCTACCTGCTTTGCATTTAGCGCATCGCCGCTAATCCAGTGGATATGTGAGTTGTGCTCGTCCTTTTGCGGAGTTCTGCGGCACAATGCGCGAACATCCCATTCATCGCGGATCAATTTACGGGCAATTTCGCCACCAATCCCTCCCGTTGCGCCCAGTATCAGTACCTTATTAGTGTTTTTCATTTTTTTTACTCTTGTTGGATACCTGATTGACATCTTAGTGACTACACGGGCTAAATGTAATTGCATAATATAACCAGGCAGGTATGCATTTTTGTATGAAGCTAACTATCCCATGGGAATGGTACCGCACCTTTTTGGCCGTGATGAAAGAAGGGTCCTTGTCAGGAGCCGCCCGCAGGCTTGCCATTACCCAGCCAACAGCCGGACGCCATATTGCAGCGCTGGAATCAGCCCTTGGTCTTGTTTTATTTACCCGTTCGCAGACCGGGCTGCAGGCCACAGATGCAGCCGTCGAACTCCAGGGTCATGCGCAAGCAATGGAAAACACCGCCCTGATGATTGAGCGCTCGGCGGCCAGTTTCAGTGCCGGGGCAACCGGGTTACGCGGCGTGGTGCGCGTTGCTGCCAGTGACATCATCGGCACGGAGGTTCTGCCTTCGGCGATCGCCAGAATAAAGGATGCATACCCACACATAACCGTTGAGCTGGTTCTGTCTAATCGCGTTCAGGATTTACTGAATCGGGAAGCGGATATTGCAGTACGCATGACCACGCCAGTGCAGGAGCAACTGATTGCGCGTCGAACTGGAAAGATTGAAATAGGTCTGCATGCCGCGCCGGCCTATCTGTCACGGCATGGTGCACCGGAAAGTATTGAGGAGTTACTCACCCATACACTGGTGGGTTTCGATACCATTACACCCTTTATTTTACAGTCCCTTAAGCAATTTCCTCAGCTAAACCGCGAGCTGTTTACCGTGCGAACCGACAGTGACGTTGCCCAATTAAACCTTATACGGGCAGGGGCCGGTATCGGTATGTGCCAAGTACAACTGGCCGATTTTCCAACGCCATTACAGAGGATAATGCCTGATTTTTTTGCATTGCATCTCGACACCTGGCTGGTGATGCATGAGGACTTACGCCACAGTCAGGCCTGCAAAACGGTATTTGATTTTCTGGCTGAGGATTTACAGGCTTATATCAAGAGGGCGCAGCGCTGAGATCCCCTGAGCCGATGGCAACCGGAAAACCTCTGCCGTCCAGGCCAGAGGTTTTACAGTGCTACATTAGATGTAAAAGCGACTTGCTACTGTAATTGTTTTCGATATGTGCCTTCAGCTGATCGCTGGTTTTTTGGCGAAGGCGATCATAGATCTTTTGCAGGTCATCCAGACTTTTTATGATTTCTTCTGCCGACTCTCCGCCTGACTTCAGTACGTCCTTATAAAGCGCGGCAAACGTCTGGAAATCAACTTTTGTGGCATCGACCACTGAGATCGTATAGTAGTAGGCGGAGACAGATTCCGTATGGGTTAACAACGATTGGGTTTTAACGTTTCGCTTCCAGGCAAGAAAATCGAAGCGGAGTAATGAAATACCATCGGTGTAACATAAATACTTCTCCTTGTAGACCTCTTCACCCTCTGAGCTACCAAGGAATGACGCAATGAGAAGTTTGAGCATATTGCCTATGCCGGTGGCGACACTCTGATCTCCAATAAACATGCCCGCGGCTTCATCAACAACCTTATTAATGTTGTCGGCTTCCTTTTTTAAATATGAACGTGTCTGTCCATCACGATTAATGATCGCGGTAATAGGCAGGGTCTTGCTCTGCTCAGCGTTTTTTAATTCATCCGTGATAGTAAGTTTATAAAGAGTGAGTTGTTTATTTGCGAGTTCCGATAAGAAACTCAAAGCCTCTTTGGTTTCTTCAGAAAGTTGACCTGATTTATCTATTTCTTTAGCCATGGTAATATTTCCTGAGTGTAATAGCACATAAGAACAGGTGACAAAATGTCAGACATCAGCGTAATAGATATAGGCATAAACCGAATCCGTACGTTTGAAATTCGTCCAGCCACGCCGCATTATCAAGGCTTCAACTTTGTCTGAAATGGCTTTGGGTACGACGAGATAAACAGACCCTGATGCATCAGCAGGTTTGCCATCAATCTTCATGACATCAGCAGCGACGCCATCCAGAAAGCGCGGCTCATCACCGTCCCTGAAGATCCCATAGGCCTTGACCTCCACCCATTGAGCCGGTTTTGTCATGGTCGCATCACAGACTAAATCACAGTAAGTCAGAGAGTGCGGGTATTGGACTTCACGCTCGGTGCTTTCTCCTTTGATAATATTAAGGTGATACCACAATTCTGCCTGTAACCATCCTTCAAACCCGCCTTTGCTGAGGCTTAAAGATGATGCTTTTTCATTCTGAGCGTTCATTACTTTAATAATATCATTAACGTCCATCATTGTTTCCTTTGTAATAAAAGAATATTGAGGGTGATTATCGATATATCGTTACCGTAATGAAGGGCGGGGAATTCCCGACATTCGATGTAATTGTATTTGCCATCGGAAATCTTTCCATGCGCGATTATCGAAATTGCGTGGAAATAGCAATAATTTAACCTTGATTGATTTTTCAATCTAACAATATAAATTTGCCCTGGCGTTAGTTTCATAATATATCATAGATCTTTACTTTTAGTTGAAAGATGAAGTTGGTGTGAGTATCAGAGAACGAGACGGAAATTATCTAAGGCAAAAAACTGAGGTAAATGCTTTTGTATTTATAAAGAAAGAAAAATGAACGCGAGGAAACGGAACGGAGAGTTCATCCGGAGAAGTGCTTACGCTGGCGCTTGCTGAAACCGATTCGACCGCAAATGCGGGATTTATGCGTACAACGAGTTGTCCATTCGAGAGAGTGTTTGCGGCAGCTAAGACACCGGGCGCATAGAACCTGCATGAACGTTGAGCCAGGATACGGTGTGGTCAAGACCTTATCGGATAGTGAGCGATAGCCATAGATGGGGTCCATGCAAGCCACAAGAACCTCTATATTTGAGCAACTCCTCATTGGTACGCATAATGTATATTATGTTAAATTGGCTTTGTAGGTCGATTATCATACGGTCCCAGAAATCAGCATGTTGTGAATTTTGAGGTCCCCCCTTTTAATCCATTAGGTCTGTCGTACTGCGTTAAATGATTTCAGGAATGATGATATGAATAACGATTACGCCCATTAGTGAAAAAAGCTCACAACACCATTCGATGGCGCATGCTGGTTCCCTTCATGTCAGTGCAATACCCTGTCGTATACAGAATTGCTGGCAATAAAAAAGAAGGAACACAGAATGAAGTATGTGAATCTGGGTCGTAGCGGTTTGAAAGTCTCCCGTCTTTGCCTCGGTTGTATGAGCTATGGTGAACCTGAACGCCTGCCTCAACCCTGGTCCCTGGATGAAAAGGCGTCACGGCCGCTCATCCGTCAGGCGCTTGAAGCAGGCATTAATTTTTTTGATACCGCGAATATCTACTCGGGCGGAAGTTCTGAAGAGATCACAGGAAAAGCACTGAGAGAAATGGCCAGACGCGATGAGATCGTTGTGGCGACAAAGACCTTCTTTCCGTGGCGCAACTCACCCAATACGGGTTTTCTTTCCCGCAAGGCCATTTTTCAGTCTATTGACGATAGCCTGACGCGCTTAGGTATGGATTATGTGGATCTCTTTCAAATTCACCGCTTTGACCACGCCACGCCTGTTGAAGAGACCATGGAAGCGCTGCATGACCTCGTTAAATCGGGAAAAGTACGTTATATCGGCGCCTCTTCTATGGAGGCCTGGCGCTTTGCAAAGATGCAGCATACCGCTGAACGTAACGGCTGGACCCGATTTATCACGATGCAACCGCAATACAACCTGCTTTATCGGGAAGAAGAGCGCGAGATGCTGCCCCTGTGTGAAGACCAGGGCGTTGGTGTGATCCCCTGGAGTCCGATGGCACGCGGCAGGCTCACACGCGACTGGAGTGTCACCTCCCGACGAACGCAAAACGATGCCTTTGCGTTAAAAATGTATGAGAACGCAGCCCTTCTGGATAAGCCCGTTATTGATGTTGTTGCCAGCATTGCTGAAAAGCACCATGTGCCAAGAGCTCATGTTGCAATTGCATGGTTGTTATCAAAAACGGTCATCACAGCCCCGATCATTGGCGCGACCAAACCAGAACATCTTTCCACGGCTATCAGCGCACTGGACTTTTCACTTAGCGATGCTGAAATCACGGAACTCGAGGCACTCTATCTGCCGCACCCCGTCGACGGGATCATTCCCCCGCTTCCGGATACTCCCCCTTCACTCACGCCGCCTTCAGCAATACAGAACCGTTAACACCCTTCCCTGACCCGGCGTTGCCGGGTCTCATAATTTTCAAGAATAAAGAAGCACACCGTGTTCAGTGAGAGGCGATGAGTGGATGGACTTGTGAAAAAAATTCAGCAACGGATTAGCCCTAATCGGTCTATGGTGTATATCATTTCCATATCAACGCAGTCGGGCCTTAACGCACAAGGAAAACGATTCTGTATGCAAATAAGCAGAGCTGATGTTGCCGATCTCATTTATTTCTTGGCTATTGCACGTCATCGCAGTTTCAGCCGTGCGGCGATTGAATTAGGTGTCAGTGCATCAGCGCTTAGTCATGCCCTGAAGGGACTGGAAACCCGGCTCGGGGTTCGCCTGCTTAATCGCACGACCAAGAGCGTCACCCCTACGGCAGCAGGTGAAGAACTGGTTCAGTCTGTCCTTCAGCCTTTCGACATAATAGAAGGCGCACTTGAATCGCTTAACAAGTATCGTAATACCCCTGGCGGACGTATCCGCATCAATGCTGCCGTTGAAGCGGCCAATCTTTTGCTTGCGCCGGCTATGCCCGCGTTTATGGATCGCTATCCCGATATTGAAATCGATATTGTGGCCAGCAACCGTATGGTTGACGTCACTGATGCGGGCTTCGATGCCGGTATCCGCTATGGTGGCACCGTCCCGGAAGACATGGTTGCCCGGCGTTTATCTGCCGACATTCGCTGGGTTATCGCAGCATCCCCAGACTACCTGGAACGTTACGGAACGCCTGAACATCCTGATGATTTATTACACCATCGCTGTATAAGCAATCGTCTCGGCGACGATCGGATTTATCGCTGGGAACTTGAGCGAGACGGCGAAACGTACCAAATCACTGTGCCAGGCTCTGTGACGGTCAATCAGGCTGAAACGGGCCTTGTGGCCGTCTTAGGCGGAGCCGGCCTGATGTATTTTCCGGAGCCTCTTGTTGCACCCTATGTGAAGGATGGACGGCTCCGCCTGGTGCTTACGGAATGGTCCCCGCAGGAGGAAGGTTTTTATATCTATTATTCAAGCCGCCGGCAACTGCCGACCGGGCTTCGCCTTCTGATTGAGTTCATACAGGAGGCCAGGCCGCTGGGGTTGTGAAATAGCGTTTCCATGCGGGACGATGCGATGTCGTCTTTATCGCCCCGTAGCGGATATCATAAAATCAATCAGGGCCTTCACTCTTTTAAAAGCCGTATAATCAGATGATTAAAATTTTATCCCTTCGCCTGAAACACTGTAACGCGCTGGCCAACAGCATGAGCAATACCTCCCCGATACAGCTGCAGCAGCTCAAGACGCAGTTGGCCGAACAGATGGGTAATCCTGTGGGACTACATACCATGGGTATTCCGGCAGCAATCAGTACGCTCGGGGTGATTGTCAGTTTCGCCATTCCGCAGCTGTGGTTGGGCTATGGCGTACTCGCCGCACTCAGCCAGCCAGCTGAACGCGTATTCGTGTGGGTTGTGCTGGTCGCCCTGCTTTTCACTGGCATCAACGGCGTGACGATGTTCATGATTGGCAAAGGCAGCATGCGCGCCGTACGTATACACCTTGCGCTGGCGGTGATAAGCCTGGTATTAACGGCAGCCTATCTGCTGGCCGCGCTGATCGGTAGCCCTTTTCCGGGCGTCAGTCTGACTGCGGCACTGGTGAGTATCGTCATGTTATTGCTTAGTGGTAGCGCTATCCTCTCCACAGCCTTTTATAAGATGCTGCTATTTACTCTGCATAATCGCGCCTGGCGCAAGCTGATCAGGCAGACTCGCGATGCACATATGCCACGCTAAGCCTGCCCTTGTTAACATCCCGCCCCATTATCCCAAACGCGATATCCTTGACCTCGCCTCGTCCAGATGGCTGCGCAACGCCGCAAGACATGGCGAGAAACTGGCAGAAAAACGGCGGCAATCACTGGCCAGAGCATAAAAACGCTCAGCCAGCTCCAGCGCTTCATGCCAGATTTCTCCTGCGACCGCGTCGATAAGCGTAACCGGACGCAGCATATTCACCAGTGCGCCTCCTGATTTCGGTGCGAAGCCCATGGGCAACATGTCATAGGCTGGCGCAAGATCGTAAGGTCGTCCATGGGAACTGATAAACGACAAATTACCGTGGTGCATGTCGGTATTGCCGATCAGCATGCCAAACGCCCAAAGCCTTGCCGTACTGGCGACCGCGTCCGGGTGAACACAGCCCTGCTTTGCCAGCTCGTTCACCAGTACCGGCCAGGTTTCTCTTGCCCGGCCGACAAACTCCGCCTCAAGCGCACGTAAAGAAAAGAGCCCTTTACGACCAAGTGGTCCCGTACGATCGAACCGCGGGATCTCAAGGAAGCGCTGTCCGCCAAAATCAAACACTGCTGTTTCGACGCCAAGCACCCTTAACGCCAGATGTTCCGCCAGCAGCAGGTCTCGCCAGCGTTCGCTTACAGGGTTATCGTCCGGTGCCGTGAACTTCACAATGACATGGCCACGCTCTGTGTAAGTGCAGAATTTTGGCTGCTCGCCGCCTGCAGAGGAGCCCGGTACATCGCCGGCGCTCACGGCCTGGGCCAGAGACGGATAAGCGGTTGCCCGCTCCACGGCAACAGGCGACGGCATCTCGACAAAATGATTCCGCGCCTGTTCTCCAATTAACAGGTTCCCCACCGCATCGTGCCCGTGAGCCAGCAAAGCCCGGATAACGTCAGTGTCACTCCAGTTCTCTGGATTCGGCGGCAGGCCCAGTTCGGATGAAAATCGGGATGCATACGCCCGGCCAAGGTATCCCTGAGGCCGCATGTCAAACAACCACCACGGCAATCCATCGCTATGGAGGCATATATTGTCCGTTTGCTCCATCACAAAGCCGTCAGGATAAACCGGAACGAGTTTACCCAGCGGTTTTACCGTACCCTCTTCCGTTATGCGATAAACGGGAGCCGAACTGAACCCGCGATGCGCATCACGTAGCACATAGTGAATAGATGGACCTGAGCCAATACGAACAACCTCATCGCCAAGCGCTTTAATCGATCGCGAAACGGTTGGCTGACTAATCCCCATAATATCAGTAAGTTGCCTTACCGATATGGGGCCTTGCCTCAGCAGTTGTCGTAGCGTTTCGGATCGATTTATCATGGCTTTGAATCGCTTTATGAATAGCTTATTGAATAGCTAATTTATCAGGTATTGACCCCTCTGTCATCTTCACGTACCGCCGTGGGTGTTTTCTGCCTGCGCAGCCAGATTAGCTTGTACGCCGCTGGAATAATAAACAGCGATAACAGCGGCGCCGTAATCATCCCGCCAATCATCGGCGCCGCAATCCGGCTCATGACCTCTGATCCTGCACCGCTCCCCCAGAGAATGGGCAGCAGGCCCGCAATGATCACCGCGACGGTCATCGCCTTTGGCCGCACGCGCAGCACGGCGCCATGGTAAAGGGCGTCATCAAGCCCCTGCTCTGTAAACGTCTCACGCTGTGCTAACGCCGGATGCGCTTCAATGGCATGACGCAAATACATCAGCATGACCACCCCAAACTCTGCCGCCACCCCGGCCAGGGCGATAAACCCGGTGCCGGTTGCGACAGACATATGGAAGCCCTGCCAGTACAGGAACCATATCCCGCCGACTAGCGCGAACGGCAGACTCATCAGGATCAGCAACGCCTCATCCACGCGACGGAACGCCAGATAGAGCAGAATGAAGATGATCATCACCGTCATCGGCACCATCAGCTTCAGCTTCTTATTGGCATGCTCAAGCAGTTCAAACTGCCCGGAGAAGGACACGCTGGTCCCCGGCCTCAGTTTTACGTTCTGACCGATGGCGGTCTTAATGTCATTCACCACGGACACCATATCCCTGCCGCGGGCATCGATATAGATCCAGCTCGCAGGGCGGGCATTTTCCGTTTTCAGCATCGTTGGGCCTGAAACGACGTTAATCTCTGCAACATCACCCAGCGTAATCTGCTGTTTCATTGGCGTCAGGATCGGCATCTGCCTCAATGCGCCCGGGCTGTTCCGGTAGTCCTGAGGATAGCGAATATTAATTGGATACCGGGCAACGCCTTCCACCGTTTCACCCACCGTCGCACCGCCAATAGCGGATGAAACAAATAGCTGCACATCGCCCACCGTCATCCCGTAGCGGGAGGCTTTTTCCCGGTTAATATCGATATCAATGTAGCGCCCGCCTTCCAGACGCTCTGCCAGGGCAGACACCACCCCCGGCACCGTTCTGGCGACGGCTTCAATGCTCTGCGCCGTGGCGTCAATATCCGACAGCACGGTTCCTGACACCTTGATACCAATCGGACTTTTGATCCCGGTCGAGAGCATATCAATGCGGTTGCGAATAGGCGGAACCCAGAGGTTAGCCAGACCGGGCAAACGAACGGTCCGGTCGAGCTCCTCAACAATTTTGTCAATTGTCATGCCGGGCCGCCACTGATCTTCAGGTTTAAGCTGGATAGTGGTTTCCACCATTTCGAGCGGCGCGGAGTCCGTTGCCGTTTCTGCTTTTCCGGTCTTGCCAAAAACAGACGCCACCTCAGGCACGGTTTTGATCAGTTTGTCCGTGGTCTGCAGGAGCGCCGCCGCTTCTGCCGGGGAGACGCCGGGCAACGTCGACGGCATATACAGCAGATCGCCCTCATTAATCTTCGGCAGGAACTCACCGCCCACCTGGCTTAACGGCCAGATAACCGTGAAGATGGACAAGGCCGCAACCAGCAGGGTTGTTTTTGGCCACTGGAGTACCTTAAGCAGCAGCGGATGATAGGCGTTAATCAGCAGCCGGTTCAACGGGTTACTGTTCTCTGCGGGGATTTTCCCCCGGATCCAGAACCCCATCAGAATCGGAATGACGATAATAGCCAGCGCGGCCGCACCCGCCATGGCGTAGGTTTTTGTGAAGGCCAGTGGACCAAACAATCGCCCTTCCTGCCCCTCAAGGGTAAAAATGGGAATGAAGGACAGGGTGATAATCAGCAGGCTGATAAACAGCGCGGGTCCCACTTCCACGGAGGCGTTGGTGATCACTTTCCAGCGTGTGGCGTTGTCAATGTCTACACCGGGATGCTGATGACCCCACTCTTCCAGCCGTTTATGCGCGTTTTCAATCATCACGATGGCGGCGTCCACCATCGCCCCCACGGCAATGGCAATGCCGCCCAGGGACATGATATTGGCATTCAGCCCCTGGAAGCGCATGACGATAAAGGCGATACACAGGCCAAGCGGCAGAGAGATAATTGCCACCAGCGCGGAACGGACGTGCCAGAGGAACAGCGCGCAGACAATGGCCACCACAATAAACTCTTCGAGAAGCTTGCCGCTCAGGTTATCAATGGCCCGGTCGATGAGCTGGCTGCGATCGTAAGTCGTCACAATCTCAACGCCTTCCGGCAGGCTGGCCTTCAGCGTCTCCAGTTTGTCTTTTACCGTCGAAATGACCTCACGCGCGTTTTTGCCAGAACGCAGGATCACCACCCCACCCGCCACTTCTCCCTGCCCGTTAAGCTCGGCAATGCCGCGGCGCATTTCCGGCCCCGTTTGTACGCGGGCAACGTCGCGCAGGTAAACCGGTACGCCGTTTTCGCCGGTTTTCAGGACGATGTTATTGAAATCCTCCATCGTCTGCAGATAGCCGCTGGCGCGGACCATATACTCCGCTTCCGCCATTTCAACTGACGACCCACCAGCCTCCTGGTTAGACGACTCAAGGGTCTGCTTAACTTCGGGCAGGCTGATGCCGTACTGGGCAAGTTTAAGCGGGTTGACCTGGATCTGATACTGCTTCACCACGCCGCCCACCGATGCCACCTCAGCAACGTTCGGGATAGTTTTCAGTTCAAACTTCAGGAACCAGTCCTGCAGTGAGCGCAACTCGGCTAGATCGTGCTTTCCACTGCGATCCACCAGCGCATATTCAAAGATCCAGCCCACGCCCGTGGCATCCGGGCCGATTTCAGAGCTCACGCCAGCGGGCAGTTTGCCCTGAACCTGGTTCAGGTACTCCAGCACGCGAGAACGGGCCCAGTACAGATCGGTCCCGTCTTCAAAAATGACATACACATACGAATCACCAAACTGAGAAAAGCCGCGTACGGTCTTTGCGCCGGGAACCGACAGCATGGTGGTGGTGAGCGGATAGGTCACCTGGTTTTCCACAATCTGCGGGGCCTGGCCGGGGTAGCTCGTTTTGATAATCACCTGAACATCAGACAGATCGGGCAAGGCATCGACAGGCGTGTTGATGATAGTCCATGTTCCCCAGACGCTGAGAAACAGTGCGCCCATCATGACCAGGAAACGGTTGGCGACAGACCGCCGGATAATCCATTCAATCATCATCGCCTCCTTAATGGCCTGAATGCGCGTCGGCAGCGGATTCAGCGTGACGCATACGCTCCAGCGCGCCGGTAATATTGGCCTCAGAGTCAATCAGGAACAGACCGCTGACCACCACTGACTCCCCTTCTTTAAGGCCAGAACCGATAGCGGACTGTTGCTGAGATTCATGCAGAACGTGGATCGGTTTCGGCACAAAGCGCCCCTCTGCATCAACGGTAATGACGCGCTGCTCTTTGCCGGTATCAATAACGGCCTGAGACGGGATCAGCAGCATCTCCTGACTGTGGGTATTCAGCGTCAGGTACGCATTCATGCCCGGCTTCAGCAGTTCATCTTTGTTTGAAACCTGCAGGCGCACCTGCAGCGTACGGGTGGTTTGGTCCACACTCGGCAGAAGATTCCATTTTTCAACCGGGAAGGCGGTATCCGGCCAGGCCGGTACCGTTATGGCAAACTGCGAGGTGTCTTTCAGCAGATAAGCAATCGACTCAGGGACGGCCGCGCTGATCCAGACCGGATCCATCCCCTGAATCTGCGCCACCACCTTATCTTTCGAAATATTCATGCCGGTGCGCAGGTCAAAGGCGGTAATAACCCCGTCGATCGGCGCCTTGATGGTAAACCGGGTCTGGATAGTGCGGGTCGCACGCAGTCGCTGAATATCCTCATCCGGCATACCGGCCAGCCTGAGCCGTTCCAGTACCCCTTTTATCTGCGTGGGCGTACCGCCGGTGCCGGAGAGGAGCAGAAACTCGCTTTGGGCCTCGACCCAGTCCGGGATTGTAAGATCGATCAGCGGCGTGCCCTTTTTCACCTTATCGCCGAGGGTCAGCGGATACACTTTCTCAACGAACCCTTCCGCGCGCGCCTGCACAATGACAAACTGATAGTCGTTATAGCTGACGTTCGCCGGGATCGTCTGGACATAATTCAGCGTTCCGCGCGTGACCTTTTGCGTTTTTAATCCCAGGTTCTGGACCTGGGTTGGATCAATACGGATCCCGGCACTGCTTTTATCATTCTCATCGGCATACTTCGGCACCAGATCCATATCCATAAACGGCGATTTACCGGGCTTATCGAATTTAACGTCGGGCTTCATCGGGTCATACCAGAAAAGCACCTTTCTTTCAGATGTGCTATTTTCGGGCGTTGTCGATGAGTGCATCGTCTGCCATGCCGTCACGGCTATCAGCCCTCCTGCAATAAGGCTGGTGATAATCGTGGCGGCATATTTTATTTTTAAAGAAGCCATGCCGTTTCTCGCTATTTAATACTCTTGAGTACAGAGAGATTGCCCTGCTGAACAAACGAGAAATTCACGTGGCTGCCGACTTTTAAGGCAGTAATACTCGCGTCGGCCTGCATAAAAGTAAAACGCATGGTCATCGCGGGCCAGCCAATTTCCGGGATGGCTTCATGAGAAATCGTCACTTTTTTGTTCGTCAGATCAATGTCCTTCACAATGCCGGTTCCGGTGATGACCTGCTCAGAGGCACCTTCGCTGGCAGTGCTCATCTCCGCGTGCTGATGAACCTCAGCCTGAAGGCCGACAGAAAACAGAATAATTGCCCCAAATACAACGACGTTAAGTGAATTGCGCATGTTTAATTTCCTTTTTAATTAAATGAGGTTATTCGACCCAGCCGCCGCCCAGCGCGGTGAAGAGATTAATTTCATTAACCTGTCGGGCATAAGTAAGATCGAGAATGGTTTGCTGCGTGGAAAACAGCGAGCGTTCCGCGTCTAATACTTCGATATAGCTCACCGCGCCGCTGGTATATAACCCTCTGGCACGCTGCAGGGTGATGTTTAGCGAATCAAGATACCGCTGCTGCGCTGCAAGCTGCTGGCTGAGGCTGTCCCGCAGCGCAAGCGCGTCGGCGACCTGTTTAAAGGCGGACTGAATTTTTTGCTCGTAATTCACAACCGACTGCTGCTGGCGAATTTCGGCGAGATTCAGGTTGGCTTTATTTCTGCCGGCATTAAAAATGGGAATGTCTATTTTGGGAATAACGTTCCACATGCCACTCCCGGCGGAAAAGAGACTGGATAATTCCGTGCTGCCTGTTGAAAGGCCGCTGGTCAGGGATATGGACGGGAAAAAGGCGGCGCGCGCCGCGCCGATATTCGCATCGGCCGCTTTAAGCTGATACTCCGCCTCCATAATATCCGGACGCTGCAGCAGGATTGCCGATGAAAGATGGGGTGGCAGCTTTACCGGCGCAATGTCGCGGGCGTTCATCCCGCCGTCGCCCGGCAGCGTGCGATACGTGCCGAGAAGCAGCTGCAGGGCATTGTTGGCCTGCGCCAGCTCCCCCTCTCTTTTGGCAATATCTGCCTGAGTACTTTCGATCTGTCCCCGTGCCTGTTCCAGCGCCAGCACGTTGGTGCTGCCCGTTACCAGCTGTTGCTCAACGAAAGCATAAGATTGCTGGTAATTGTTCAGCGTTTCCCGCGCAACGCGCAGCTGTTTATAGGCCAGCTGCTGGTTGAAATAGCTCTGAGACACGTTCGAGACAAGCAGAATATGCACCGCGCGGCGGGCTTCTTCGCTGGCGAAAAAGTTTTGTCGGTCAGCATCGCTCAGGTTCTTCAGCTTGCCGAAAAAGTCGAGTTCGTAGCTAAGCGCCAGACCGGCGTCGTACTGCTGGGTGGTGGGTTTGTCACTTTTCAGCCCACCGCTGTAGGTGATTCCCGAGGAGGCGTTTAGCTGAGGATAACGATCCGCATCGGTCACGCTGAACTGCGCCCGGGCCTCTTCAACCTTCAGAGCGGCCATTTTTACATCGCGGTTGTTCTTCAGGGCTTCTTCAATCAATCCTGATATCTGCGGGTCGACGAAGAAGTTACGCCAGCCGGTGTCCTGATACCCGGCCGCCACGGTCGTCAGGCTGTTACGCGAGAGCGAAAACTGCTGCGGTACCGGTGACGCCGGGCGCTGGTATTCAGGGGCCAGCGAAACGCAGCCTGTCAGGATAAATACCACACTGATGCTAAGTCGTTTTAACAGGAACATAATGGTTCATGAAGTCCAGAGTATTTTTAGGGTTACTCTACTGAACGCATCCTGTTTGACCGGTGACAGGATAATGACAATGCTGTCATTTTTGGCATAAGTCATTGTGAACGATCCCGGGCTCACTAGAATGTCTTCAGCAGCCAGTCTGGGGAGCAAGATGAAAATACTGATCGTTGAAGATGAAATGAAAACCGGGGAATACCTCAGCAAAGGGCTGACGGAAGCGGGGTTTGTCGTGGACCACGCGGATAATGGCCTGACCGGGTACCACCTCGCCATGACGGCGGAATATGACCTGCTGATTCTGGATATCATGCTGCCCGATGTAAACGGCTGGGATATCGTTCGCATGCTCCGTGCTGCCGGCAAAGGGATGCCCATACTGCTGCTGACCGCCCTCGGGACGATAGAACACCGGGTAAAAGGACTTGAGCTGGGCGCTGATGATTACCTGATTAAACCTTTCGCCTTTGCGGAGCTGCTAGCGCGGGTCAGAACGCTGCTAAGGCGCGGGAATACGGTGATTGCAGAAAGCCAGCTTCAGGCGGCAGACCTGACGGTTGACCTCGTGTCGAGAAAAGTGAGCCGGGCCGGGAGTCGCATTCAGCTCACCAGCAAAGAGTTCAGCCTGCTGGAGTTTTTCCTGCGTCATCAGGGCGAGGTGCTTCCCCGCTCCCTGATTGCCTCCCAGGTGTGGGACATGAACTTTGACAGCGACACAAACGCAATAGATGTCGCGGTTAAGCGGCTGCGCGCAAAAATCGATAGCGATTTTGAACCCAAACTGATCCAGACGGTGCGCGGCGTGGGCTATATGCTGGAGGTGCCGGATGCCCGTTAAGCTTCCCGGGCGCCCTTTTTCTCTCGCCCTGCGGCTGACCTTTTTTATCAGCCTCTCCACGCTACTGGCCTTCTTCGCCTTTACCTGGTTTATGCTGCATTCCGTCGAAAAGCATTTCGCCGAGCAGGACGTCAGCGACCTGCAACAAATCAGCAGCGCGATGCACCGCATACTGCAGTCCCCGGCCGATCCCGATCAAAAGAAAATCAGCAAGCTCAAAGAGTCGCTTGCCGGCTACCGCAACGTTGCCGTCCTGCTTCTGGATCCGCAGGGCAATACCCTGTTCAGCTCGGCACAAGGCGCAGCATTACGCCCGGCGATGAACACGGCGAACTTTAGCCAACATCGTCAGGCACAGGATGTGTTTCTCTGGACGGTCGATGACCCGGACATGGCCATGCATGCCGGGTCCGACATGAAGATGGAAACCTACCGGATTATCGCCTCTTCAGGAACGGCGACGCTGCAGGGCAAAACGCAGAACTACGTTATGCTGATCGGGCTCTCCATTAATTTTCATCTTCACTATCTTGAGGCGCTGAAAAAGAACCTGTTCGCGATTGCCGCGGTGATTAGCGTGCTGATTGTGCTCATCATTCGCATCGCGGTTCGCCAGGGACATTTACCCCTGCGTAACGTCAGTAACGCTATTAAAAATATCACCTCCGAAAATCTGGACGCGCGTCTGGAGCCGTCTCGCGTGCCCGTTGAGCTGGAACAGCTGGTGATTTCGTTCAACCAGATGATGGGGAAAATTGAGGATGTCTTTACCCGGCAGGCCAACTTTTCCGCCGATATCGCGCATGAAATCAGAACCCCCATCACCAACCTGGTGACACAAACGGAAATTGCGCTGAGTCAGCACCGGACGCAAAAGGAGCTGGAAGATGTTCTCTACTCCAGCCTGGAAGAGTACAACCGGATGACCCGGATGGTGAGCGATATGCTTTTTCTCGCGCAGGCGGACAACAACCAGCTTATCCCTGACCGGGTGCTGTTTGACCTCGGCGCGGAGGTGCGAAAAGTTTTCGAGTTCTTCGAGGCCTGGGCGGAAGAACGCCACATCACGCTCACCTTTCACGGCGTGCCCTGCCTGATAGAAGGCGACCCGCAGATGTTCAGAAGAGCCATCAATAACCTGTTATCCAACGCCCTGCGCTATACCCCAACAGGGAAAACGGTGACGGTCTCCATCAGCAAACGGGGTAACGACGTTGAGCTGATCACAGAAAACCCCGGCACGCCGATCCCGCTGGTGCATCTGTCGAAGCTTTTTGACCGCTTTTACCGCGTCGATCCGTCCAGGCAGCGTAAGGGGGAAGGCAGCGGGATTGGGCTTGCGATCGTGAAATCCATCGTCACCGCGCATCACGGAAAAGTCCGCGTCGAATCGGACGCGGTGTCGACGCGCTTCATCCTCACCGTACCGGGGAAAGGGCTCTGAGCGTCAGCAAACCGTGCGGCACACCTCAAGGACCTTTTCCCTGAGCCAGCGATGCCCCGGATCCCGCTCCATACGCGGATGCCACATCTGTGAAACCGTAATGGTGCGGGTCTTAAACGGCAGCTCAAAGACGTGTACGCGCTCAGACATCGGCTGATTGAGCAGGTACAGCGCCGGTACCATGGCAATCAGATCGGACGCCAGCGCCACGGATAACGCTGTCGGAAAACCGGGAACTACGCTTGCGACCTTGCGTTTCATCCCCCGTTCCGCCAGCGCCTCATCGACAAAACCGCGTAACGAGCCGTCAGGCGAAGCCAGCACATGACCCCAGGCAACGTAGTCACTCAGGCTGACCTCCGGCTGTGATGACAGCGGATGACCCTTGCGCACCGCGCCAACGAACCGGTCCTGAAAGAGTCTTTGCAGACGTATTTCAGGCCCCATATTGCCCTGCACGCCAATCTCCAGATCGACAAGCCCCTCCCGCAAATAGCGCGACGTTTTTTCAGGTTTCGGCGAGAAACGAATACACACCCCGGGCGCAACGCTCGCCACCGCGGCAATCAGCAGCGGTCCAAACGCCACCACAAAACCGTCGTTCGCGCGGATGGTGAACAACCGCTCAAGGCTTTCCACCTTCAGCGTTTCAGTGGAGGGCTGGAGCACCGCCCTTGCCTCATACACGGCGCTTCTGGCGCGATCCCGGGTGGCTTCTGCCCAGGGCGTCAGCACCATATGACGACCGGCCCGCACCAGAATAGGATCGCCGGTCACCTCCCGCAGCCGGCTAAGCGTACGGCTCATGGCGGAGGTGCTCAGGTTTAAACGTCGCGCCGCGCCCGCCACGCTGGCTTCTGCCAGCAAAATATCGAGCGCAACCAGAAGGTTAAAATCAGGATCGGACACGGTGAATCCTCAGATAGGGCGTTATATGCAATGATAAAGTGCAATTGCTACGTCTTCCGCCCTGTATAGCGCATGAATATAGTTTCGTCATCAATATTCTTCTCTGGAGTGACGACGATGACGCTATTTTCAAACCAGCCCGGCGATGAAGGTTTACCCGGGCATGAACGCGCCCGGGTCCTGGCCGCCGTCATGACCACCACGCTGATGGGCGTGTTTGACGGGACCATGATCAACATTGCGCTCCCCTCGATGGCTGAGGCCATGGCGGTTCCTGCGAATATCGCGGTGTGGTTCGCCAACGGTTATCTGCTCTCAGCGGCGATGACGCTAGCCATCTTCGCGGCGCTGGCGGCACGTGTGGGCTATCGCCCGGTCTTTCTGGCCGGACTCGCCACCTTTACGCTCACCTCACTCGGCTGCGCACTGGCAACCACGCCGGAGATGTTAACCGGGATGCGTATTCTGCAGGGTGTCGGCGGCGCGGCCACCCTCAGTATCGCCCCGGCGATCCTGCGTTCCGTTTTCCCGGGTCGACTGCTTGGCCGCATTCTGGGGCTGCACGCCCTGCTTATCGCCTCCAGCACGGCGATTGCCCCGGTTCTCGGCGGAACAATACTGGACGCCCTGAGCTGGCAGTGGCTGTTCGCCATCAATATTATTCCGGGCAGTATCGCTCTGCTGCTGGCCTGGCGGGCCCTGCCGCGGGCTTCGGCTACTGACCGATCGCCTTTTGATGCGCCGGGTGCCGTGCTTTCCGCCGTACTGTTAGGTTCCGCGATCATGATGGCCGACAGCCTTCAGCACGTGACGCAACACCTTAACCGGGCCGCCGTATGCTGGGGCGTACTTGCTCTGGTGAGTGCCCTCGCCTTTATCTGGCATGTCCGTCGCGCGCACAGTCCCATCCTGCCGCCCGTGATGTTCAAAAACGCACGTTTCACCCTCGCCGCGATGACCTCGCTGGCGTCGTTTGTGAGCCAGGGGATCACGTTTGTCGCGCTGCCTTTCCTGTTTCAGAGCGTGTATGGCTACAGCCCGGTGGTTTCCGCACTGCTGTTCACCCCGTGGCCGATTGGCATTGTGCTCATCGCGCCGCATGCGGGGCGCTGGGCAGATACCCTTTCCGCGCCGCTGATCTCGACCCTCGGGCTGATGATTTTTGTCGGTGGATTGGTCCTGCTGGCGACGTTGCCAGACAGCCCTTCCGCATGGAATATCTGCCTGCGCAGTCTGGTTTGCGGGATTGGGTTTGGCTGCTTCCAGAGCCCCAATAACCGGGAGATGCTCTCTAACGTGGCGCGGGAATATGCCAGCTATGCCTCAGGAGTGTTGTCTATCGTCAGGACGTTTGGCCAGTGTCTCGGCGCCGCCGCGGTGGGCGTACTGCTGGCCGCGACGGCGGGATGGGACCATCAACATGCCATCCAGGTTGCACTGTGGATAGCCGTCATCGCCTCGACGGGATCGGTGTTGTTTAGCCTGAGCAGGCTGCGCCCTGCGGTGAGGGCATCAGCCTGATTCGCCCTGCGGCGCTATGCTTGCACGGACCTACGGGTTTTGTAGGCCGGGTAAGCGCAGCGCCACCCGGCAAGAAAGACGGCGCAATTGTTGATGACAGGGGTTGTCATTAATCTCAATCTACTGAACTTACGATATTGGACGCTCGTTCCACGCATCGCTGAATTGAATATTACCGTCCAGAATTTTCCATGTGATTTTTGCATATCGCAAAGATACATTTTCCATGTGCCCAGTACCGGGACAATCTCTTGTATCATGCATTATTGGAGTTATTGAAATGACTTTCACGCCTTCCATAAGGATGTTGAAGTATTCAACTTCCTGACCAGCATCATTGATGTGATAGAATTTTAATTCAGCACTTTGAAGCGTCTGACCAGTTGCTACTGCTTTGTATAGATAGGGTGACGACGAATCAATAGCTTTTGTTAAACTGAATGCTGAGTGTTGCCTTGTTCCTGTAAGTTTACCTGTTGCCCCATCTGTCGGAATGCTCAGATTATGGATCAAGTCTCTAAGCTCTATGCTTCCTTCACGTTTTGCTACGTCAGAACCGCCTCGAATCATTGCTCCGCCATCGTCTTTCAAAAAGAGGTGAACTGGTACAGCCATTTCTAAATCTCCTTATGCTAATTAGTCCCTTGTTCCATTTGCTATGAGGTTAATGACTGGCATGATCGCTATACCATCCGCATAGAACAGATCAGAATTAGTGAATGAATAAACCTTGCCCGTAATTTTTACATTGACCGTGTTCCCATAAGCAGAAGCTGTAACAGTGCTTGTATTGGCTTCAAGGAATGGTGAACGATCTTCAAGGTCTTTCATAATGTTCCCTCTGTTGTCTTTATCTAAATAGAAGCGGTAAACATCAGACACCGTTGCGCCTCCATCGTCATACTTTGTAATGTACAGTGTGACGGTATCAGATAGTTTCTGTTTGCTTACAAAGCTATCGTGAGGAGGAGCATAAAAATAGTATTGGTATGCCAGAAACCCACAAAAAACGAACAAAAGAATCGTTGTGAGTAAGCAGTGAAGCCGTTTAATAACCGTGTTTCTTTGCATAATCGATACCTTGCCTTATCCAAAACTGATCGCGAGGATCATCCCCATAAGGCGGTTTTTGATACCAGTGACCCCATTTCTTTTTAGAGGTTTTAGCTCTTTCCTGCGCCCATCCAGCACCCATCAACAACGTTTCTGATGGGATCCCGGCGGCATAACCAGCCGAACCATAATTGAAGTTCCCAAAGTTTGCTAACTCAGGGTGTCCTTGTTTGTAATCCCACGGCCCCTTATTTCTTACTTTTTGATAAAACCAAAGATAAGTCGTTGGGATAGCCATGTCTCTACTCATACCTTGCGCTCTTGCAATCCTCATGTTTGCCAATACAAGCGCGATTCCTTCTTTTGGTAACAAAGGTATAACAGCCATATTAACCCTTCATTATTCATGGTTATAAAATCGCTATCATACGCTTTTGCAATAGTAAAAAAGATATCTGTTTCCAGATAAATGACGGGAAAACACCTATCTAAGGTATTGATCGCATTAAATATCAAAGAAACTTAGCCTGAGCAGGCTGCGCCCGGCGGTGAGGGCGTCAGCCTGATTCGCCCGGCGGCGCTACGCTTGCACGGGCCTACGGGTTTTGTAGGTCGGGTAAGCGCAGCGCCACCCGGCAAGAAAGACGGCGCAATGGTTTACTCCAGCGCCAGCAGCGCAAAGCTCGCCAGCCAGTGTCCCCCGCTGTAGTGGCTGCCCACCACATGCCCGACGCTCGCCGTCAGGTGTTTCGCCACCGCATCACGCAGCGCCGATTGCGCCGGGTGGCTGGCAGGAAGCGCTTTCGCAATGTGCTTCATGCACCACGCGCGGCTGAGGTTTAACCCGTCAAGATGGGCAATTTTCGGGTCGGTACGATCGCTCACCTCTGCCGGGTTCATCAGTGCCGCAACGGAGCCAACATCCGGCAGAAACGCGTCAAACCATGCCGGGAAATCCTTTGATACTTTGCTCATCAGCAGCGCTTCCGTCAGCGCGCCGGAAATATACTCATCACCGCCGGGTTCGTAGTGGGCCGGATAGCGCGTGTCGGCAAGATAAAACCGCTCGGCTGAGAACAGAATAGCCTGCTCAAGCGCACTGTCTTCTACGGCTCGGGCATAATCGAGCGCCAGCGCGAGCGCAAATGCAGTGTTGTAGTGCGTCCCGACGCGGATCGGATAGGTGAGCTTTGCAAGATAATCCACCAGCCGGTTGCGAATGTCCTGGGTGAGCGGTGCCAGCGTCTGATACCAGCCTGCGGCCTGCGGCAGCGACGACTGCTTCAGCTCCTGGGCCAGCGCCAGCAGCCAGCCGTAGCCATACGGCCGCTCAAACGAGGCGCGGAACGGCGCGGTGAAATAGGCCAGCTCCTTCGCCACGTTCTCTTCGGTCAGGTGTTCGTTGAAAAGCGCGACGATCGCTTCCCGGCACGGCAAGTCGGGATAGAGACGCACGCAGCGCAGCAGCAGCCAGTAGCCGTGCACCGCAGAGTGCCAGTCGAAACAGCCGTAGAAAATCGGGTGCAGTTCACGCGGCGGCAGCACGTCGCCATCATCATTCAGCAGGTGCATGATGTGGTTCGGGTATTCCTGGCGCAAATAGGTCAAAGGCATGCGGGCAAACGCGTCAGCCTGATGTTGCGTTAATTCCATGACAGCTCCTTAGCGAAACACGAGGAAATACATTAAGAACACGTTCACCACCAGCAGGGTTAACGCGGTCGGGATCTGGATCTTGATCACCTGATATTTGTCCTTCAGCTCCAGCAGCGCGGCGGGAACGATATTGAAGTTCGCGGCCATCGGCGTCATCAGCGTGCCGCAATAGCCCGCGTACATGCCAATCGCCAGCAGCGGCGCCGGGTTGCCGTGATGCACGTTGATCAGGAACGGCAAGGCGATACCGGCGCTCAGCACCGGGAAGGCCGCAAACGCGTTACCCATGATCATGGTGAACAACGCCATACCCACGCAGTAAATGACTACCAGCATAAAGCGGTTATCCGGGTTCACAAACAGGCTCACCACCTTTTGCACCGAGTCACCCGTGTTCGCCACCACAAAGACCCCGCCAAGCATGGCCAGCATCTGCGGCAGGATCACCGCCCAGCCAATGGTATCGACAAGGCGACGAGACTGGCGAACCGCATGCAGCGGCGTGCCTTTAGTCAGCCACCAGCCGGTAAGGATCGCCGCAACGCAGGCTACGCAAAGCGCCGCCAGGGTGAGCTGTTTCTGATCGAGCAGAAACACGCCGCCAACCGACACCCCTTTCAGGAACAGGGTGCCGATCACCGTCACCACCGGGATCATCAGGGCGGGCAGGAACAGCCAGTTCTTGAGTTTGTTCGAAGAGGCGACGCGCTCCTCCTCGGTGGACATTTTATAGTGCCCTTTCCCCACCAGGCCAAAGCCCGCCAGCAGCGCGATAACAATGACGCCGCCGCCGATGATGCGGTACGCCAGGGATTTACCGAGCTCCTGCACCATCAGGTCGCCAAACAGGAAGATCCCGCCAAACAAGAACCAGAACAGCGCGGTGGTAAAACGCTTCGGATTGGCGCGATCGCGAAGGGTCATCACGACCAGCAGCATCACGACAAAGCCAATCAGGTAATACACGCGGTTAATGGAGATAAGCGTCATCATTGCGCGGCCTCCTGCGTACCCTGTTCGGCGCGCCAGGCCATGACGTCGCGACGGATGCTGGCATCAAGGCGCAGCAGGCGCGTCATATGAATAATCAATGCCGCAATGGCGGTTGGAATGGCCCACAGGCCAATATGCAGCGGTTCGATACCCTCAATGCCGTTCTCTTTCAGGAACGCGTCAATCAGCAGCACCGCGCCAAAGGCAATAAAGATATCTTCCCCGAAGAAAACTGCGATATTGTCACACGCGGCGGCATGGGCTTTGATTTTGTCGCGGATGTGCTGCGGCAGTTCGCCGTATTCGTTCAGCGCCGCCCCTTCGGCCATCGGCGCCAGCAGCGGACGGACCGTCTGAGCATGGCCGCCCAGCGACATCAGCCCCAGCGCGGCGGTGCCTTCACGCGCCACAAAGTAAAGCATCAGAATGCGCGCCGAGGTGGCGCTGGCGATCTTCGCCACCCAGGCCTGGGCGCGCTCCTTAAGCCCGTAATATTCCAGCAGACCAATGACCGGCAGGATCAGAATGAAGGTGGCCAGCGAGCGGCTGTTCACGAACTTCTCGCCGAAGGTCTCCAGCAGCATGCCGAGATCCATACCGACCAGCAGACCCGTCGCCAGCCCCGCTACCACGACCACCAGCAGCGGGTTGAAGCGCAGTGCAAAACCAATAACCACGATCGGTATCCCGATCAGCGGCAACAGCGTAGTACCGTCCATAACGTTTACCCTATCGAAAGTGAGCGTTGCGCGCCGACGGCTATTTTTTTAATTTGCGGCGAGCGATGTTGTGTTTTTCGTCAGGTTTGGCAAACCTGCGCTAAAAAGCTATATCTGAACCTCAAAAACATGTAAACAATTTATCAATAAAATGTTCTTATTTTATCGATGAGTTTACATTTCTGGCTAAGGAACGTTATGACTTCAGAAAAGAGTGCTAGCCCCCATCACGACGATATCAACGACGGCCGGATCGTCTCCTCCCGCCATCTGGTGTCCGAGCGCTGCGCGGAGCTGTCAGAGCTGGAATATGCGCTGATCATGACCAGCAACGCCTTCAACAAATGGATGGTGCGCTGCATGACCGCAGCGGGCGAGCCCGACATGGGCGCCTTTGACGTCTCGCTGCTGCATCACGTGAACCACCGCGATCGCAAGAAAAAGCTGGCCGATATCTGTTTCGTTCTCAACGTGGAAGATACCCACGTGGTAACCTACGCCCTGAAAAAGCTGGTCAAAGCGGGCTACGTGACGAGTGAAAAAGCGGGCAAAGAGCTCTTTTTCTCCACCACCGAGGAGGGGAAAGCGTTGTGCATGAAGTACCGGGACGTTCGGGAAGCGTGTTTAATTGCGATCCACGCGGAGAGCGGAATTGCCGGGAAATCGATTGGGGAAACCGCGCAGCTGTTACGCACGATCTCCTCCCTGTATGACACCGCCGCCCGCGCGGCGGCATCACTCTGAGGCTAAGGACGTCTGAACAGAGTAATGCTGCGTCCGGCCAGTGCGTACTCGACGGTTTCGGTGATCGCTGTCCCGGCGGCGTCATCCGCCGTGGAGAGTTCCAGCACCCATCCCCCTTCGCCAAACTGTGGGATCTGGAACGGCACGGTGCCTTCAAACGGATTGAACAGCATCAGCACGTCGTGCCAGATGCCCTCCTCCTGCTGAAGATCCGGCCTGCTGATGGAGACCCCGAGCGTCGAGCCTTCATCCCACTGCTCGGCCTGTTGCGGACCGCCGCCGGCATTGAACCAGCGGATCTCCAGCCCGTCGCGCCAGCTTTCGCGACGCAGCAGCGGCTGCTGCGCGCGCAGGGCGATCAGCCTTTGGGTAAACTCGCGCAGCGCGGTGTCGTTTTCAGAGAGTCCCTTCCAGTTGATCCATGAGATCTCACTGTCCTGACAGTACCCGTTATTATTGCCCTTTTGCGACCGGCCAAACTCGTCCCCGGCCAGCAGCATCGGCGTACCGTGAGACAGCAGCAGCGTGGCCAGGAAATTACGCTTCTGCCGCTCCCGGGTGGCAATGATCTCCGGGTTCCCGGTTGGCCCTTCCTCGCCGTAGTTGTACGAGCGGTTATCGTTGTGGCCGTCGTTATTGTCCTCACCGTTGTCGGCATTATGCTTCTCGTTGTACGAGACCAGATCGTTCAGCGTAAAGCCGTCATGGGCGGTGATGAAATTAACGCTGGCCCACGGGCGACGCCCGCGCAGATCGTACAGGTCGCCGGAGCCGAGCAGACGCGCGGCAAAGTCGGTAGAGACGTTATCTCCCTTCCAGTACTCGCGCACGGTGTCGCGGTATTTGTCGTTCCACTCCCCCCAGCCCGGCGGGAAACCGCCGACCTGATACCCGCCAGGACCGATATCCCAGGGCTCACCAATCAGCTTCAGGCGGGATAACACCGGATCCTGGGTCATGGCGTCAAAGAAGCCGCCGCGCGGATCAAACCCTTCGGGCTCGCGACCCAGAATTGTCCCGAGGTCAAAACGAAAACCGTCGATATGCATCGATTCCGCCCAGTAGCGCAGGGAATCCATCACCATCTGCAACACGCGCGGGTGCGAGGTATTCACCGTATTCCCGGTACCGGTGTCGTTGATGTAATACCGGTGCTGGTCCGGCAGCGTGCGGTAATAGCTGTAGTTATCAATCCCTTTAAACGAGAGCGTGGGGCCAAGTTCGTTGCCTTCCGCCGTGTGGTTATACACCACGTCCAGAATCACCTCGATGCCCGCGTCATGGTACGCGCGCACCATATCGCGAAAGCCCTGGATCCCCGCGGGTCCGTAATAACGTGACGCCGGGGCAAAAAAGCCCAGCGTGTTGTAGCCCCAGAAGTTCTTCAGGCCACGGTCGAGCAGGTGTTGATCGTCCGGGAACCAGTGAACCGGCAGCAGCTCTACTGCGGTGATGCCCAGGCTCTTGATGTAGTCGACCGAGGCTTTATGCCCCATCCCCTCAAACGTGCCGCGCAGTTCGGGCGGTATGGCCGGGTTAAGCTGGGTAAAGCCTTTCACATGGCTCTCATAAACGACGGTATGCGGCCAGGGGACGTTTGGTCGGTTAGTGTCCTGCCAGTCAAAGGCATTGGGGTCGATGACCCGGCATTTCGGCGTAAACGGCGCGCTGTCGCGCGTGTCAAAGCTCAAATCTAACTCGTCGTGCCCCAGCTCATAGCCGAAATGGGCGTCGTTCCAGTCGATATCGCCCACCAGTTCACGGGCATAAGGGTCAATAAGCAGCTTATGCGGGTTAAAGCGATGACCGTTTTCCGGATCGTAAGGGCCGTAGACGCGATAGCCGTACAGCGCGCCGGGCTTCAGATCCGGTACGTAACCGTGCCAGATCTCGTGGGTATACTCCGGGAGTTCCAGCCGGGCGATTTCTGTTTTCCCGGACGGGTCAAACAGACAGAGTTCCACCCGCTCGGCGTGAGCGGAGAACAGCGCGAAGTTGACCCCCTTCCCGTCATAATTCGCCCCCAACTGCTGGCCATGACCGGCCCGAATTTCAAACGTTGTATCCTTAGCCATTTTCGTTCTCCACGATTATTCGCAGGTAAGCAGAACCAGTACACATCCCTTTTCTGACGTTAAATCCAGCGTCTCTTGCAGAATGCGGCTTTCACCGCTGAACAGATCCCGATAGCGCTTCCCGGCCAGTTCTGCAGGGATTGCTACCGTGGTATTCACCCACAGCCTGTCGTGACCGGTGATGTCAAACACCAGACGCGGCACGGCAACGATCAGCGCCTCATCGTCCTTAACGCGGGCATAAACAATCAGATTCTCCTCACGCTCACCGGTCACCTTAAGCGGCAGCCAGTCACCGTAATGGAAAAGTGAGGCGTAATGCGGTCGAAGCCGTAACAGCGTGGCGGTAACGAACTGTTTTACCCTTCCGTCCCGCCAGCAGGCCGGGTCGTTAAACACGCGGGCATCCGCCGCGCTGAGGTGTCTTTCCAGGGCCGGGAAGTCCGGCTCCCGGCGGTTATCGGGGTCGACAAGGCTAAAGTTAAGCGCCTCGCTGCCCTGATAGATATCCGGCACACCGGGTGCCGTCAGCTTGATCACCGTCTGGCTGAGGCTGTTCATCAGCCCGGCGCGGATAAAGGGCTGCATCGCCTCGCTGAAATCCTCCAGAAACGGGCTGTTGTCCGGGGAAAGCAGGTGCCGCGCGTAGCTCAGCACCACGCTCTCATAGCTCTCGTTGCTGTCGATCCAGTCGGTGCGCTGTTTCGCCTCGCGCAGCGCTTTCTCCAGGAATCCGAGGAAACGCGCTTCCAGTGATTTAAGCCCGTCCACGTCGTCGGGAGACAGCGTGGGGGGCCAGACACCCGCCAGCGCCTGGTAGATCATCCAGGTGTCAGCGGCGTTCGGCGCGGTACCGTCATTAAGGAAACGCACCTGGGTCTGGTTCATCTGTCGCCAGCGGGCCAGGTTTTCCCCCCACTGTTCCGGGGCTTCCGTCAGGGTGTAAAGACGCGCCCGGGCATCTTCCCCGCGCTTGGTGTCGTGCGTGGAGGTGCCAAGCAGCGCGTCGGGCTGACGGGCAAGACGAATGCGCATCTCCTGGTGAAAACGGGATAGCGAGAACGCGCGCGGCGTCGGGTCGGCGCCTACTTCATTGAGCGCCAGCTCCAGGTTATGGCGAAAGAACAGCGTGTCTTCAACGGACTTCGCCATCAGCGGCCCGGTAAGCTGCTGGAAGCGGGTTCTGAACAGCGCGGCGCTCTCGCGGCAATCTTCCGGCAGGTCGCCGGTAAGAATGCGCACAATCAGGCTGAGCGCCGCTTCCGACGTCTCCACGCTCGCGACCACGCGGTTGAGCAGCGCCACGTCCGGCGGGGTTAATCCCTCCCGGGTGCCATAGGTGCGGTAGACCGGAAAGGCGATCAGCAATTCGCGCAGCGCGTGGCGGATCTCATCATGCGGCAGCGCAACGTCATTGCGCTTGGCCAGGTCAGCCGCAATCGTGAGCAGCGTGGTGAATTCACCCTCAAAATTGCGATCGGTCATCAGGCCTTTGGCATCGCGCAGCTCCGCGTGGCGATCGACCGTCACGCCGAGCGTTTCGTCGTGGATTGTCTCCAGGCGCGAGAGGTTATCGTCGTCGACCAGCACCTCCGCCAGCGAGGCGATAAACTCATAGCCGGTAGTGCCGGAGACCGGCCAGTCTGTGGGCAGCTGTTCTCCCTTCGCGAGAATTTTTTCGACCGTAATGTAGCAGTCGGGGCTGGTTGCCTGCCGCAGGCGCTGCAGATAGCCCAGCGGATCGGCCAGGCCGTCGACATGGTCAATGCGCAGACCATCCACCACGCCCGCGTGGACCAGCTCAAGAATAAGCCGGTGCGTGTCGTCGAAGACCGCCTCATCTTCAACCCGAACGCCAACCAGCCCGGTGATCTCAAAGAAGCGTCGCCATGAGAGCTGTTTTGGCGCTTCGCGCCAGGACATCAGCCGCCAGCTTTGCGCGTTGTGCAGCTCGGCAATGCTCTTCTCCTCGCTGTACGTACCCGGGTTGAGCGGATACTCGGCGTCGTAGTAGACCAGCGCGGCCTTTTTCGTGACAGGGTCACGTTTTAGCGTGATGGCTCCCTTCTCCAGCTCCGCCTCAAAGGTATCGCCGAGAAACGGCAACGTGAGCGGTCGCGACCAGTCGATATCAAAATAGCGCGCGTAGCGGCTTTGCTGGCCATGTTCAATCACATCCCGCCACCAGGCGTTTTCCAGCGAGGTGGACATATGGTTTGGGACAATATCCAGAATCAGCCCCATACTGGCCTGTCTGAGCGCCCCGGCCATGCGGTCAAACCCTTCTCGTCCGCCGATGGCGGGGTCAATTTCATTCGGGTTGGTCACGTCATAGCCGTGGGTAGAGTCTTTTGTTGCGGTAAATACCGGCGAGGCGTAGAGATGGCTGATACCGAGATCTTTCAGGTATGGCACCAGCGCGACGACGCGGTCAAAGGTCATTCCGTTACGGAACTGAATACGGTATGTGGCGGAAGGGATCATAACGATGCTTCTCCATCAGCAAAGCGAACAACAATACTGTTCGGCGGTAAAACGTCGTCTACGTCCGGCCAGGCAAAGCGCGTTTCCCCCGCGAGAGCGGGCAGCCCGACGGGTCGGGTTCCGATATTCAGCGCCAGAGAGAGTGTCCCCGACGGGAAGCGCCAGCTCACCGCCACCATGCCGGGGGCCGTCGCGACCACCTTGCCTTCAACGGCGCCCCTCTGTTGCAGCAGCGGAACAATATAGCGATGACGCAGCATGAGCAGGTTGCGCGTAAACCGCAGCCAGGTTTTGCCCTCGTCGGTGGCGATTTTATGCCAGTCGAGTTTTGAGCGGAGAAAGGTGTTCAGGTCATTCGGATCGGGTACGTCGTCATCGTGCCCCGCGTGGCCGGTAAACTCTTTCGCGCGCCCTTCCCGCACCGCCTTTGCCAGTTCACCGTGAAAATCGGTGAAGAACAGGAACGGGTGCGTTTCACCGTACTCCTCGCCCATAAACAGCAGCGGGATATGGGGGGAAAGCAGCAGCGCGGCCAGCAGTACCCGCGTCTTATCGGCACCCGCCAGGGAGATAAGACGCTCGCCCTGGGCGCGATTCCCGGTCTGATCGTGGTTTTGAATAAAATCGACAAAGAACTGTGGCGGCTGCGAGCGGCATTCCACCCCGCGGGATTCACCGGTTTGCAGGGACACTTCGCCCTGGTAGACAAACCCTTCGGCCAGCGCCCGGGCGAATTTTTTCTCCGGTTCAAAGGCAAAATCCTGGTAGTAAGCATGGGTTTCGCCGGTGGCAAACACGTGGGCAGCATTGTGAAAATCATCGTTCCACTCGGCGGTAAACAGGGGCGTGTGGCCCTGTTCATCGCGCGGATGCAGGAAAATCACGTTGCGGCTGTCTTCCGTGGTCAGGTGAACGTGCCGGTGCGGGATCGCCTCACGGATCTTCCCGGCTATCTCCACCAGAACATGCGTATCCGAGGCGTCTTTAATCTGGTCGATGGCATCAAACCGCAGGCCATCCAGATGATATTCCGTCAGCCAGTAGAGCGGCGCGTCGGTAATATATTGCCTGACCGGCTCCAGCTCATAGGCGATGCCGTTACCCCAGGGCGTCGTGCGCTGTGCATCGAAAAACGCCGGTGACAGCAGGGGCAGATAATTCCCTTCCGGGCCGAAGTGGTTGAGCACGATATCCAGCACCACGGAAAGCCCCAGCCCATGCGCGGCATCAATAAACGCGTGGAAATCCTCCGGTGTGCCGTAGGCGGCGTGCGGAGCATACAGCAGTACGCCGTCGTACCCCCAGCCGCGGGAACCGCCGGACTGGGAGACGGGCATCACTTCAAGCTGGGTGATCCCGAGCTCTGCCAGGTAAGGCAGCTTGTCGATGGCCGCCCGGAAGGTGCCCTCCGGGGTAAAAGTGCCGATGTGCAGTTCGTAGATGACCGTCTCTTCCCATGGCCGTCCGGACCATTCCGGGTTAACGGGCTGCCAGCGCCGGGGATCGATAACCACGGAAGGTCCGTTAACATCCCCCTTTTGCGCGCGCGACGCGGGATCGGGCACCGTCATCCCGTCCTGCAGGACAAACTGATATTCTGTCCCGTGTGTGACGCCGGGTACGTCTGCCTGGAACCAGCCACACCCCGTTGCCGTCATTGGCACGTCGGCGTTGGCCAGACGAAGCGTAAGTTTTTTCTGTCCTTCTGCCCAGACGCGAAAACGTACAACGTCATCGGAAATAAACTCAGCACCCCACTGCTTTTGAAATGTCCTGAATTCCATTCATTGTCCTCGAATGACCCACATTTTACGCGGAATGAAGTACAAGCTTAGTTCAGGATTAAAAGTGCGTGAGCTCAGCGGATTTATCCGCTTCGTCTATTCTTTATGAAATAACTCACTACAGAGAATACTATGCAGATTCGAAAAGGATTAAATACCGACCTCGTTCGTCTTGAATGTTGTGACTTTTCTTTCACCATAAGCCACATTGCCCGAGAGCCGTTTATCCACTGTGATTTGCATATCGAAGCCGTTGCCGAGCCCTGGATAAAAACCTACGAGCTCGACATACAAACCCTTGAAAATCACTGCGTTAATCCGGACGCCATATTTCTTATCGCGGAAACGGACGACGGTGAAATAGCCGGATTTATTACCGCGTCAGTCGGCTGGAATAAATTTATTTCAGTGGATTATATTGCCGTTGAGCGCACCAAACGCAGAACCGGCGCTGCGCATAAATTAATGGCCGCTGCGCACGTGTGGGCCCGCAGCGTAAACGCGCCGGGATTACGGCTTGAAACACAAAATGTGAACGTCTCTGCCTGCCTGTTTTACCGTCACTACGGATTTACCCTGGGCGGATACGATCGTTATCTCTACAACGCCCTACCGGAAAAAGACGAGGTCGCTCTGTTCTGGTATTACATGCTGGTATAGCGGCGCGGCATTCATCAATCTGTCATTAAATTTCACTACCCTTTCCGGATTTTAAACAAGGCGTTGAGGAAAGAAGTGTGAATTTTATGGCGAAGGCAGTACTGCTGGCATTACCTGTTCTGAGTGCGACGGCAACGGCCGCTGAGAGCAATCTGTGTGAACCCAAAGCGTACGAAATGGCGCTGCGCTATCAGCAGAAATCGGCTGAGATTATGGCCCTGCAGCTACAGACATATCGGTTTGCCACCGAGCGTTTCAATGAAAAATTAAAAAATCTGCAAACGCCCGAAAATTACGCCGTGGTGATGGATCTGGACGAAACGGTACTGGACAACACGCCTCTGCTGGTGCGCGACACAGAGCAGTGCCACGACTATACAAAATGGGACACCTGGAGCGACTGGGAGAAACAGGGGAAACCCGGTTTGATCCCGGGGGCGAAAGCGTTTCTTGACCACGTGAATCAAAGTAAGGTCCGTATCTACTATGTCTCGGATCGCATGCAGGAAAACAAAGCCGATACGCTCAATACCTTAAAAGCCCTCGGACTTCCGCAGGTCTCCGACGAAAGCGTGCTGCTGGATACCGTCAGCAAGGAAGAGCGTCGCCAGAGCATTCTCAAAAAGCAGCAGATCGTGATGCTGTTCGGCGACAGCCTGCCGGATTTCGCGGTGCAGTTTAAAAACAAAAAACCGAGCGAGCAGCAGCGTGAACTGGTTGAGGCCAGCGCGGAACACTTCGGCAATGACTGGATTGTGCTGCCTAATGCCGCTTATGGCTCATGGTCCAAAGCCACGCCGGACAGATGGAACGCACCGCTGGAAAAATAATGTCTTACGGGCCGGGAAAGCTATCGTGCGCCTTCCCGGCCCTTCGGTTTCCTATCCATCCCGTTTATAGGTCCTATCATTTCTGGGCAGCTTCTTATAATTTTACGGAGCAGTAAGATGAGCACTTTCAAAGGAGACTCGTATGCTTACCGTGAAAAAACTTGCTCTTTCCACGCTGATTTCCAGTTCACTGCTTTTTTACCCTGCGCTACAGGCCTCTGCAGAAACGCCGCAGCACGTCGTTAAACAACCGGCGGGCGGTTACAGCGTGCAGGTCGGCGATGTTCTGGTCACCTCGTTTACTGACGGAACCGTCGCGCAGGATCTGCACACGCTGCTGCGCCGGACAACGCCGCAAAACATTGATGCGCTGCTCGCGAAAAACTTTCAGACCAACCCGGCTGAGGTGTCCATCAACGCTTTTCTGATTGCGATACCCGGACATAAAATCCTGGTGGATACCGGCTCGGGCCAGCTCTTTGGTCCTGATACCGGTGGACGTCTGGTTGAGAGCCTCGCCACGCAGGGAATAAAACCCGAGGACATCACTGAAGTCCTGCTGACCCACGCCCACTCCGATCATGCGGGCGGCCTGGTGAAAGACGGCAAGGTAGTGTTCAGCAACGCGCGCGTTTTCGTTGGCAAACCGGACATCGACTTTTTCTTTAACGACGACAATCAGAAGAAAACCGGCTACGGCAAGAACTACTTCGATGTCGCGCAGAAGACCTTAAAACCCTACCTTGACGCGGGTAAAGTGGTGCCGTTTAGCGGCACATCGGAGATTCTTCCGGGGCTTACCGGCACGGTTCATCCCGGGCATACGCCGGGTTCAGCCTTCTACACCCTGGAAAGTAAAGGCGAGAAGATCACCTTCGTGGGCGACATCATTCACGCCGCGGCGGTCCAGTTCCCGCAGCCTGCGGTGACCATCACCTACGATGAAGATGAGAACAAAGCGGCAAGCGTACGCGAGCAGGCGTTCGCTGACTTTGTGAAAAACAAGGACCTCATTGCCGCGCCTCATCTGCCGTTCCCGGGCATCGGCTATGTGACGAAAGGCGAGAAAGGCGGCTATGCCTGGGTCCCTGTGACCTATACCAACCGGGACGCCAGCAGCGCGAAATAAGATGACGCGGATATCTGACATGGATATAGACCTGCTCCTGACGCTGGACGCCCTGCTTCAGGACAGGAACATCACCCATGCGGCCGCGCGGCTGGGCATCAGCCAGCCCGCGTTGTCCGCTCGTCTCGCGCGTCTGCGCACGCTGTTTGGCGAACCGCTGTTTATCCCCTCCCCGCATGGACGCGGGGTGTTACCCACGCCGCGCGCGGAAGCGCTTAAGCCCCAGGTGGAAAGCGTGCTGCGCGGCATCAGCGCGATGTTTGCCCCCACCACGTTCGAGGCGCAAACCAGCCGCCGGACCTTTGTTATTGCGCTGCATGAAAACCCGGCGCTGATGCTCGGCACCGGGCTGCTTAACCAGGTGGTTACCGATGCTCCCGGTATTCGCCTGCGCTTCGCCCTGCCCGAGATGGCCGAACTGCCGCAGCAGCTGGAGAACGGCGATGTGGACATCTACATCGGCGTAAGCGCGGGTGCCCATGACGGGTGGGTGAGGCGCAAACTCCTCGACGACGCTTTTGCCACCGCCCAGCGTAAAGGCCATCCGCGCGGGACAGGTCCGCTGGATCTGGAAAGCTACTGCGCGCTTTCTCATCTGGTGGTGTCGTCGGCGGGGGATCCGTTCACCGGCTTTGTCGATCAAACCCTCGCCGGGCTGGGCCACCAGCGACACGTTGCCATGTCCACGCAGAGCTACGCCGTGGCGCCTGCGCTGGTTGCCGGTACCGACCTGGTATGCACCCTGCCGGAACGAATGCTGAAGCAGTTTGCCAGCACGCTGGATCTCTTTACGCCGCCGCTGCCGCTCCAACCGATTACCATCAACATGTACTGGCACCCAAAAAACAGCCAGGACCCGGCGAACGCCTGGCTGCGCGAGCAACTGCTGCGGGCGGCTGGACGTCAGGTTTGGCCGAAGTGAAGAAACCTCACGCCAAAATTGCCGCTTCCCCTGCTTTCTTGTACCCTTTCAGCGTTTACCCCAATCCCCTAAAAATCGAGACATCCGGACGCCTATGACTGCACATATTTCCAAAGATCCTTTGCATGGCGTAACGCTGGAGATGATGGTCAACGCCCTGGTGGCGAAATATGGCTGGCACGAACTGGGCGACCGAATCAAAATTAACTGTTTCAGAAAAGACCCCAGCGTTAAATCGAGCCTGAAATTTCTGCGCCGTACCCCGTGGGCGCGGAGGTTGAAGCCCTGTATCTGGACTCTCTCAACGATGAGGGACACGCAGAACAGGAAGCGCCCGCCTTTAATCCCTGGGCCAACAGTCGGATTATCAAGAGCTAATACGCAAATGACGCGACACGTAAAACGGACTGGTGCGCTGGCTGCCTGCGCACTTTTACTTGTAAGTTGCTCCTCAAAACCGCCAAAGTCACTGGTTACCCCCCTTCCCACCGTCAGCAAACCGACGCAGCAGGCAAACGTGCCGATGCGCGGGATCTGGCTGGCGACCGTCTCGCGTCTCGACTGGCCCCCGGTGGCCTCGGTGAACGGCCGCAGCGCGGACCAACGCATCGCGATGCAAAAGCAGGCGCTGATCGCAAAGCTCGACAACCTTAAGCACCTCGGCATTAACACGGTGTTTTTCCAGGTGAAGCCCGACAGCACGGCCCTCTGGTCATCAAAGATTTTGCCGTGGTCAGATACGCTAACGGGCAACATCGGTGAGTATCCGGGATACGATCCGCTGCAGTTTATGCTCGATGAAGCGCACAAGCGCGGCATGAAGGTCCATGCCTGGTTTAACCCTTACCGCGTATCGACCAATACTAAACCGTCAACCATCGCCGCCCTGAACCGGACGGCCTATCAGACCCCGTCCAGCGTCTATGTCCAGCACCCGGAGTGGGTGCGCATCTCGGGCGACCGCTTTGTGCTCGACCCGGGCATTCCGGAGGTGCGGGACTGGATCACCAAAGTGGTCACCGAAGTGGTGGCGAACTACCCGGTAGACGGCGTGCAGTTCGATGATTACTTCTATGCCGAATCGCCGGGATCCGCGCTCAATGATTCCCAGACCTGGCGGCAGTACGGCCAGGGATTTGCCTCCAAAGCCGACTGGCGAAGACACAACACGCAGCAGCTGATTGTCCAGGTCTCCCGGGCGATTAAACAGACAAAGCCCGACGTGGAGTTCGGCGTCAGCCCGGCGGGCGTGTGGCGTAACCGTTCGTTTGACCCGGCAGGCTCCGACACCCGCGGCGCCGCGGCCTATGATGAATCCTACGCCGATACGCGTCAGTGGGTTCAGCAGGGCCTGCTGGACTACATCGCCCCGCAAATTTACTGGCCCTTCTCTCGGGATGCTGCGCGCTACGACGTGCTGACCAGATGGTGGGCCGACGTGGTGAAGCCGACCCACACTCGCCTGTACATTGGCATTGCGTTCTACAAAGTGGGTGAGCCGTCAAAAAATGAGCCGGACTGGACGGTTCAGGGCGGCGTGCCGGAGCTGAAAAAACAGCTCGATCTCAACGATTCGCTGCCCAACGTTAACGGCACCATCCTGTTCCGGGAAGATTACCTCAACCGCCCGCAGACGCAGCAGGCGGTGAATTACCTGAAGGGACGCTGGGGTGGCTGAATGACAACCAGGCAGAAACACCCTGTTTCTGCCTGGCTATTTACGGCTTCGGCCCGAACATCGCCTCAAGCTGCTGCGCATCCGGCATACCGACCACCTGCTGCAGCTCATTTTCCGCATTCAGATAATAAATGGCTGGCGTGGCGTTAGCGCCCAGGCTGTCCATCAGCGCCTGGTGCTTCTGCAGTATCGCTACCGTTTCGCGGGAAGCCTCACCCTCTGGCTTCGGCAACTTTTTCCCACCGGAAAGCTCGTATTCGCGCCAGGCCGCCACCGGATCTTTCGCATTGAGGATCGCGGCGGCGTTACGTCCGCTGTTGGGGTTGAGGAACGCCACCAGCAGCGTGTTGAGCTGAACCTTGCCCGCCTTCACCCACGGCTGCGCCTCGGACCAGAACTGCTTGCAGTACGGACAGAACGGATCGGCAAAGACAAAGACCTTACGCGGGGCGCTATCCACCCCTTCCTTCAGGGGATGTGCCGCGTTGAGATTTTTCCACATCTCGCGCCCCATCGGGGCGTAGATCTCTTTCTGGAAGTAGCCTTCGCTAAGGTTCTTCCCCTTGTCGTCATAAAGATAACCTGAGATCACGTGCTTGCCGTCCGGCGTTAAAAACAGCGTGACGCCCATGTCCTGATACTGCCCCAGCCAGGCTGGCGCCCCGCCGGGTGCATCCAGCTTCTTGATGATTTTAATGTTCTGCTGCTCGCTGAAGTGCTTCACCACATCCGGTATGGCTTCAGCCGCCTGTACCAGACCTGACGTCGCCAGCGCCGAAAGTAACAGTAATTTTTTCATTTCCCTCTCCGGTTTGTCGGGGGCATTCCGCCCCCTTCAGGTTAGCGGTTTTTCAGTGCGTCACTGACCATTTCATCGAACTGTTCGAACGGCACCCAACCGGGAAGCAGTCCCTCGCCGATAAGGGTGGCGGGCGTGCCCTGGATCCCCATTTTTTCCGCGACGATCAGGCTGCGCTTGATCGTCAGCAGGCTCTCGTCATCCGGCGTCGTCACGTTCACGCCCGCCCGCTTCTGCGCCTCCTGAATGCTGGCCTCATCGTGGTACCCCTTTTTCGCCATCAGGGTATGGTTGAGTTTCATAAACTGCTCAGGATGCGCACGCCAGACGGTTAATGCGTCTCGCGCGGCGGTGAGCGAACTTTCCGAGCGGAAAGGTAAAAACTTAAAGACTACCGCCACGTCCGGGTGTTTTTCGACAATCTTCTCCAGGTACGGATCGAATTTTTTACAGTACGGACAGTTGTAGTCGGTAAACACCACGAGGGTGAGCTTTGGATTTTTCGCGCCGATGCGCGGGGAGTTCGGGTCGTTAAACAGAAAATCAGCGATTATCTGCTGCGCGCGCTGCTCCTGGTCCGGCGTCAGCGGCTGGGCCGCGAACACCTGAACCGGGGCCAGCAGGAGCAGAAGCGTAATAAGGAGTGTTTTCATCGTACAGTTAGCCTTTTGCGTTGTTCAGGGTGATGACCAGGGTGCGCTTGTCCAGCAGCGGCGAGAGGATTTCGCCATCAGGCAGGCCGGGGCCATACACCGCGTTAAACGGGATGGCGTAGCGGTTTCGCTTCGCCAGAAACGCCGCGATGAGCGCGGACGGCTGGCTCCAGTCTCCGCGCAGGGCCACCACGTCCGGCTGGCGCAGTGCGGCAACGATCTCCGGCTGATTGAGCACCCGATGCTCGTTCACCTTACAGGTCACGCACCAGTCGGCAGAGATATCCACGAACACCCGTTTCCCCTGCGCCAGCGCCTGCCCGATGGCCTCCTCGCTGAGCGGCTGCCACGGTATGGCCTGCGCGGTATTTAGCGCCGACGCGTCAGGCGGCGCGTTAAGCAGCCCGCGCACCTGATACCCGCCGAACCCCGACAGCGCGATAACCACGAGCCAGAACAGCGGCGAGGCCGTTTGCCGCTTCATTGCGAACAGCGCCAGCGTGACGGCGACCAGCATCAGCAACACCACCTGAGTGACCCTGTCGCCCAGATGCAGGCTCAGCAGCGTCGCCAGCCAGAAGCTGGAGGCCAGCATCATCAGGCCGAGAACGACTTTCAGCGTGTTCATCCAGCGCCCGGGTTTAGGCAGCAGCAGGGCCGTTTTCGGCACCAGGGCGACAAACAGCCACGGCAGGCTCATGCCCAGGCCGAGCATCAGGAAGATAAGCCACAAGGCGTGCAGCGGCGCGCCAAGGGCAAAGGCGACCGCGGTACCGAGGAACGGCGCGGAGCACGGGGTCGCCAACAGCGTGGCGAACATCCCTTCGCAGAAGCTGCCGCCAATCCCCGTCCCCCCGGCCGTTGCCAGCCGCCCGGCGGCGGCAGAAGGCAGCAGCATTTCAAAGGTTCCAAACAGGTTCAGCGCAAACAGGAAGGTGACGGCAACCATCAGGCCGATAAACCACGGGTTCTGGAACTGAATGCCCCACCCCAGCGACGCGCCGGCCAGCTTAAGCGCGGTGACCATTGCGGCCAGCAGCATAAAGGAGGTCACGATCCCGGCGCTGGTGGCCAGAAAGCGCAGCCTGATCGTGCGGCTGTCCGAACCCGCGTGCAGGATGCTGTTGAGCTTCATGCCCATCACCGGCAGTACACAGGGCATCAGGTTCAGGATCAGCCCGCCTAATAGTGCAAACAGCACCATTTTGCCGATCCCGTCCGCCACTGAAGTCTCCCCGGGCGATGTCCCAACCGTCATGGTGGTTTGCTGCGCGCGATCGCCATTGGTCAGCACAAACGACAGCGCTTTGCCCTTCAGCGAGGCGGGCTTATCGCCCCATTCATCGGTGACGGGGACCGTTACCCGAAGCGTATTGCCGTCGTGTTTAATGACCGGCTCGCCGGGCAGAATGTCACCCTCCAGTGGGTCAAAGTAGATCCCCGGATTATCCCATTTCCCGTCCGTCGTTCCCGTCACCACCAGGTTGCCGTCAGAAAGCCAGGCCGACAAATCGGCGGAAACGCCGGAGGTGTCCGGCACGGCGCGCATCGCTTGCCCGAAGGCGCTGCGGAAACCCTCATCCGCAGCCTGGGTAAAATCGAGGTGCAACGGGTAGTCCGTCAGCAGACAGACGTTGCTGCACGTAGAGAGCGTGAGCATCCCGTCGAGCGTGTCGCCCCTTACCCCGTCGAGCGTAATCGGGATAGTGACCTTGTCGTGATAGCCCTGCGTGGTCATGCCGGAGATATCGAAGCGCGACGGAACCGGCCAGGACCAGCTATCCGTTACGCCGTCCGGCCAGCTGATTTTCGGCGCCACACCGCCCTCGCCCGGCGATCGCCAGTAGGTTTTCCAGCCGGGTTTTAGCTCAACGGTGAGCAGGCCCTTAATGTGCGTTTGTTCCCTCTCCGCCTGAAAGCGGATGCGGGCGTGATCGTTTTGGGGGGAGACCAGCCAGCCGGTGTCCGCCGCATGGACAATGCCGATGCAGGACAGCCACAGGAAGACGAATCCCCTGAAGAGGTTAACCATGTTTTACTCCGTGAACAGTGAAAAATTATCGTGCGGTGACGATGATTTCACTCACGGAAAACGCAGTTTTTCAGGTGTATTCGGGGAGGCGGTGCCTGAACGGGCTGTTCAACGGGCGCAAACGCCCGCCCTTGCGTAAACAGCTGCAGCAGCGCAAAGAAGATAATAATGGCTGGTAGCGCACCATCGAAGAACAGCGGCTGCGCGCAAAGTAGCGAGTGTGCACCCAACTGACAGGGCGACGGGCCATGCTGTTCCGTATCGCTGGTTTGCGCCGGGGCATCAGCTACCAGAGAAATCTGCGGATCCAGCCCCTGTAAAAAATGGTTGAGCATCACCGCACGCTGCACGAGGCAAAGCGCCATCGCCAGACAGGTGATAATCAAAAGCCATTTTCCGAGGAGCTGACGGTTGCGCATAACATTCCAGAGTAACAAGACGCCCCGATCATAAACGATAGTGATGAATCTACAAGTGCCGGAAGTGTAAGGTTTTGTCTGTCACCGCTATTCGCCCGTTAGCGCGTCATAGACGTCCCGCAGCCGGGTGCGCAGAAACAGTACCGCCTTATGCTTGCGGGATAACAGCGCCTGTTCGCTGGCGCCGGTCTCCTCTGCCAGCATTTTAATGCTGTAGCCGTGGAGCTCGGTCTTTTCAAACACCTCCCGCTGCGGCGGCGGCAGTTCAGACAGTGCCTGCCCCAGCTCTTCCCACAGCAGCGTTTTGAGGTACTCCTCCTCCGGCGTGTGCGGTACGCCGAACAGGGTTTCGGCCAGCTCGTCCTCCGGGAAACTCTCGTCATCATTGCCCGTAAAATAGCCAGAGAGTGAGACCTCGCGCTTTTTACGCGCCCGGTCGGTCATCTCGTTACGCGCCGCGCGGAACAGCCAGGCGGCGACGTTTTCGACCGGCTGTTCCACTTTCATCAGCTGATACGTCACTTCCTGCAGAATGTCGTCGGCATCATCACGGACGGACGTCCGTCCGCGAATGAAGGCTCTCAGCCGGGCGCGGCAGGCATTGAGCGCCGACAACAGCATGGATCCGCCCGCCTCCCCGGCTTTCATTTCGCTCACTCTGCTTCCGGCGCTTTTGGCGTGGCGTCATCGCGCTTATCGTCACGATGCCCGTGCCAGCCGCAGTGCCCGCGGCCGTGACGACCAAACCCTTCGCGGCGCTGCTGAATAAACGCCTCGCGCTGCTCGGGCGTCATGTTCATCCAGCGCTCGTGCATCCGGCGGTGCGCGCCGAACATCCCAGGGCGGAAGCCCAGCCCGCCAAACAGAATGCGGCTCAGTACCAGAATGCCCAGCGCCTGCCAGAATCCGATGGCCTTCACGCCAAGGATCGCCGGAAGCAAGGCGTTCCACAGGGACATCACCAGCAGGCCGAGCACGATGAAAATCACCGCGCCGATGACTAATCCCTTGCCCATACGGTGACGACCAAATCCGCGCCCGTGACCTCTGCCGTGCATTTCAAAATCTCTCATGGTGTTTACCTCGTTTAACGTAACTGATTATGGCTTGTGGTGAGGTAGACGGATGAGGGAGGGAAATATTGCCGGGGTGAATGAAAATTTTTTGTACTGTCGGATTTGGAGTCATAGCTGTTAGATCTGGCGGGCGCTATGAGTCACCTTCAGGCCATCATTTTTTGCGTAATGAAGTCGCTAGTCTTCGCCTGACAGAAAAGGAGAAAGGCGCGAGTAAATGGCATAAAAAGTCCGGCAGTCTGAGTGCCGGTCTTGTAGCGTAATTCAAGCATCAGTTTTGCCATGAAATGATGTCGTCCAGACCAGAGAGCAGGTCGGGAAAGTAACTTTCATCAATATCGAAGGAATCGTCAAGGGTAACACTGTCAGCATGGTTTTCAGGCTTCAGTACCATACTCACTCCAACAGCCCCGGCAAAATGTGCCTGATGAAACTTAAGCATAACCTGCTCGAATGCCGAGGTTAAACTAATATCCTTAGACTTTGTACCTGTCGTTAAGGCCTGATGGAAAGCATGTGCATCATTCCTGAATTGCTCTAACTGACCGACAAAAAACTCTGCAGCAAACTCTGTTTTTAAGACAGGGATTGAGAATTCAACCCATACCATAATACGGCTATAGGCAGGCACCTCGGGTTCAGTCAGCCTTTCATAGGGCGTTAATTTAAGGTGTCTGTCACCGCTTGTGATATCTATCATGCCCCCCCCTTACGGCATGTACTGAAAATGCATAATAGTCCAGTCAGCTTCCCTGACCAACACCTCTAGACGGTAAGTCTTGTAAATATAAGTGCTTTTAAAACATGAAACTTTGTCTGATACGGCTTTCCCGTTACGCCAGACATTAAAAAGGCTCCCTCAGGAGCCTCTTATATTCAATCAAGCCTGCACCGGCAAACTAAAACTCGAAATACTCCGCGATAGCTGCTGCGCCTGCTCTTCCAGCGAGGCCGCTGCCGCGGCGGACTGCTGCACCAGCGCGGCGTTCTGCTGGGTCACGCCGTCCATCTCGGTCACCGCCTGCCCGACCTGGCTAATCCCGCGGCTCTGCTCTTCCGAGGCGACGGAAATCTGCTCCATCAGCGTATTCACCTTATTGACCGATGAAATAATCGCGTCAATCACCGCACCTGAACGGCTCACCAGCTCCGCACCGTTTTTCACGCTGGAAACCGACTGGGCAATCAGGCTCTCAATGTCCTTGGCGGCCACCGCGCTTTTCTGCGCCAGGGTGCGCACTTCGCTGGCCACGACCGCAAAGCCGCGGCCCTGGGTACCGGCGCGCGCCGCTTCAACCGCCGCGTTCAGCGCCAGGATGTTGGTCTGGAAGGCGATGCTGTTAATCACGCTGGTGATGTCTTCGATGCGCTTCGAGTTCGCGGCGATAGTATTCATCGTGTCGATAACTTCGCGGGTCACCGCTTCACCGGTGTGGGCATTTTTCACCGCGTCCTGCACCAGTTTTCCGGCCTGGAACACATTGTCGGTGTTGTTCGCCACCGTCGCGCTCAGCTCTTCCATGCTGGCCGCCGTCTGGGTTAATGCGGAAGCCTGCTGCTCGGTACGTGACGCCAGGTCAATATTCCCGGAGGCAATCTCCTGGGCTGCGTGCGTCACGGTATGGCTCGCATCGCGTACCTGAGCGATGGTTGACAGCAGTGCCTGACGCATCTGCTCCATCGAGCTCATCAGATGATCGATTTCGTTATGAGCGCTCCCCTTCACCGGCACCGGAATGTCCAGCTTACCTGCCGCAATCTGGCTGCAGTGCTCGCGCGCGAGGTTGACCGGCGCGAAGACAAAGCGCTTCATCAGCAGGCTAACGGCGATGATCACCACCACAAACAGGCTGGCGATTGCGGCAATGATCGCCAGGCCGGAGACAAAGTTACTGCTCGCATCTTCATTCAGGCTTTTGGCGTATTTCTGGTGCACGGAAAGGACCTGGTCGAGAACGATCTCGTACTGGCGATCGAGGCGGGACACTTCCGGTATCAGCGCGTCAAATTTAGCGACATCGTGTGCCGCGGCGGCATCAATCAGCGGCGCCAGCCCCTGGTTGCGGTAGTTCTGCCAGGCATCCTGATAGGCACTCACCAGCGGCGCTTCATCGCTCAGGCGCGGTGACGCCATAAAGGCCGCAAACGCGTGGTCCGCTTTGGTCAGCGCCTCTTTCACGGCGGTCAGCTTTGCTGCCCCGTCCGCCGCGTTGCCCGCTTCCACCATCTTCACATACTCCATCACCCGAACGCGCAACGTACGGCTGTGGTTAATGGGGTCAATAATGGACAGCACCACCTGGATCTCTTTGTTGACGTTATCCAGGGAACTATTACTTTTAATGATGAGGCCAACGCTGGTGACAGTGCTGACAACAAAGAAGAAAAGCAGCGAGAACAGGATAATCAGGGACGACTTTTTCAACGACATAAACCAATACCTCAAGGAGAATTATTCCTTATGGTTATCGGCGCTTCCAAAACTTAAATTAATTAAAGTTATTGAAGTATCGAACCGGGCTATTTCGCTGACTTATAGCGTCGCTGCAGGGTGGCATTGAGCTTGCGCTGCAACGGCTGCGGCGTCTCCCCTTCGATTAATTTGCTAATCAAATCAAAGCAGTGCCACGCCAGCTGGCGGTTATCCTGGCGAATGGTATCCACGGGGATCGTCAGCGAATCATAGAGATAGTGATCGTCAAAACTGGCTAACCTGATATCACTTTGCAACAGGTTATGTTGGCCCATATAGCGCAACACCCCTTCCAGCAGCCCGCAGGCGGCAGCGAACAACGCTTTCGGCGGACGTCCCAGCCGGGCGCAGAGTTCGGCAAACATCTCGTAACCGGAGCTCGGGTGATAGTTGCCGTGAATGATCCACTCCGGACGCAGTTCCACACCGGCATCACGCAGACCTTGTTTGAACCCTTCCAGGCGGTCGCGCGTCGGGGATAAGCGGGGCTGGCCGCCGAGGAAGTAGAACTCATCAGGATGCTGACGCGCAATATCCGCCACCAGTTCCGTCGTCGGGGTAATGGAGTCGGTAATCACCAGAGGCAGCGCGCTGTCGTTGATGTGGCGGTCAAACAGGACCACCGGCAGCTGCTCGCTCAGCTTATGGTAGTCCGCGTCGTTAAGCATGCTGGAGGCCACGATCAGCCCGTCCACCTGCCGCGCCACCATGTTATTCACCACCACCGTCTCCTGCCCCGGGTTTTCATCGCTGCAGGAGATCAGCAGCTGAACGCCCGCCTCGCGGCACAGCGTTTCCAGCTCGTGAGAAAAGACGGCAAAACCGTAGTTGGTGATCTCCGGAACCACCAGACCAATGGTGTGGCTGCGGTTATCCCGCAGCGAACGGGCGTGAATGCTGGGCTGATAGTGGTGCTCTTTTGCAATCGCCAGCACGCGCTCGCGCGTCTCTTCCGCCACGCGAAGCTCTTTGCTGCGACCGTTCAGGACCAGGCTGGCGGTGGCTTTGGACACCCCCGCCAGCTCCGCGATGTCTTTGATGGTGACGCGTTTTGTTTTTCTCACAACGACTTAGATCCGGCTGCCAAAACCCTCATTCTATCATGCAGGTGCGCAACGACCAGTAGCGTAATGTGATGTCGGACGCACCTTCGAATCGCACCCGGGCCGGAGGGACAGGAAAATAGCGGCTGCTCATCACCCCTTCGCCGTGGTTGATGAAAATTTCAACGCTGGAGCGGTCGCACAGAACGCGTAAATGACGGACGTCGCCCTGCCAGTAGCGGGTCAGCGTTTCACCGGTTTCCAGGCTCGCGCGTTCCAGACGCAGGCCCTGCCCATCGACGCTGAGGCGCAGCGTGCCGGCAAAATCGACAATCACCTGCGAAGTGCTCAGCTCAAACTCCAGGCGCGTCGCGTCAAGTACGGGCGCGGCGCTGGCGCGCCCCTGCCAGTTATGTTCATCTTCGCGCAGCGCCTCCAGCTCACGCACCGGGGTCTGCCAGAGCCTGCCGTCGCGATACTCTAATTCTCGCGGACAGGTCATCTGGTGCATCCAGCCGTGCGCCCGCGTGGGCTGCAGCATCTCTTCCCCGTCCGGTACGCCCATCCAGCCGATCAGAATACGGCGACCGTCTTCCGCCAGCGTGGTTTGCGGGGCGTAGAACTCAAAACCCGCATCCAGTTCGTGCAGCTCGCCGTGATCAAACCGGGCGGTGGAATAGTCAAACGCTCCACTCATCCAGGTGGCAGGATAGGTGTTGAGGTAGCGATGCGGCTCGCGCGCCAGCCCCTGCGGGCAGCAGATCAGGACGTGCGTCCCGTCGAGGGCAAACAGGTCCGGGCACTCCCACATATACCCTGCATCCGACAGGCCGTTGACGCCGTGACCGGCGATCTCCCCGCAGGATTGCCAGGCGTGCAAATCGGCTGACTTAAACAGCAGCACCTTTCCGCGCTTTTGCACATCCTGTGCGCCAAGCACCATGTACCACATCCCGTCGTGCTGCCACACCTTCGGGTCGCGCACGTGGCCGGTGTAGCCTTCCGGCAGCGCCAGCACCGGTCCCAGCTTCCTGAAGGTCCCGTCCGGCTGCTCCACGGCCAGGCACTGCCATGCGGTACGGCTGCCGTCATCGAACTTGACGTTGCCGGTGTAGCACAGGGTCAATACGCCCGCGTTATTCACGGCGCTACCGGAGTAGCAGCCGTTGCGGTCATACTCTTCATCCGGCATGAGCGCCAGCGGCTCGTGCCGCCAGTGCACCAGGTCCGCAGAGCTCCAGTGCCCCCAGCACTTAAAGCGGTGCTCGCAGTCCAGCGGGTTCCACTGATAAAACAGGTGGTAGCGTCCGGCAAACCAGATAAACCCGTTCGGGTCGTTCATTAGCCCTGTCACCGGCGCGGGGTGCCATTGCGGATAATGGCTGTCCGCGAGCGCCCGCGGCTGACCTTGCATAACGGCCTGCAGGATCGCAGGCCAGCGGGAAGGTAACGTCATTATTCAGAGTCCGTTTTATATTTCAGCAGCAGTGAGACGGTAAACGCCACGCCGAAGGCAATCACCATGCCGATAATATAGTTCAGCAGCGAGCTGGCCTGCACAATGGCCATACCCGGAATGGCAGTCAACCCGACGGCGGTCATGTAGACATGCACCGACACCACCCAGGCACCGCCCACCGCGCCGCCAATCAGCGCGGCGATAAACGGCTTAACGAAGCGCAGGTTGATACCAAAAATAGCCGCTTCGGTGATGCCCAGCATCGCAGAAAACGCCGACGGCAACGTAATGGCTTTGATTTTGGCGTCATTGGTTTTGAACCACACCGCCAGACATGCACCGCCCTGCGCCACGTTCGCCATGGCCCAGATAGGCAGCAGGAAATTAACGCCAATCGATGGATTGCCCAGCAGCCCGGCTTCGATGGCGTGGAAGCTATGGTGAATACCGGTGATCACAATCACCGAGTAAAGTCCGCCAAACAGCAGTCCCGCCAGCCAGCCCGCGTGGGCGATAAGGGTGCTGAGAATAAAGGAGATGCCGTCCCCCAGGGCGCGCCCTGCCGGACCGATAATCAGCAACGCGATAAAGCCGGAGATCACCACGGTGAGGAACGGCGTCAGGATCAGGTCTAAGGCGTCCGGAATCACGCGGCGCAGGTTTTTCTCCACGATGCTCATAAACCAGACAGCCAGCAGCACCGGGAATACCGTGCCCTGATAGCCAATCATCGCGATCTCAAGACCGAAGAAATTCATGGTATGGAAACCCGACGCCACGCCCCAGGCGTTGGTCAGCGCCGGGTGGGTCAGAATGCCGCCCAGCGTTGCGCCGAGATACGGGTTACCGCCAAACTCCCTCGCGGCGGTAAAGCCGATCAGAATAGGCAGAATGATAAACGCCGCGGAGCTGCACATGTCCAGCATGATGTAGATGGCGTTATCCGCATTGACCCAGCCGTAGGTTTTCACCATGCCGAGCAGGCCCATCAGCAGACCGGACGCCACAATCGCGGGAATGATCGGCACAAAAATGTTGGAGAGCAGACGGGCAATGCGCTGGAACGGGTTAAGCTTGCGCGCCGCCAGATCCGCGGCTTCTGATTTACTGGATTCGCTGATCCCCGCCGCCCGGATAAACGCGGCGTACACTTTGTTAACCACGCCCGTACCAAAAATCACCTGCATCTGCCCGGCATTACGAAAACAGCCTTTTACGCCGTCGACCTTGCCGATAGCCTGTTGATCGGCAAGCGCGTCATCGACCAGCACCAGACGAAGACGCGTAGCGCAGTGCGCCGCGCTGGCGATGTTCTCTTTGCCACCGAGCAGCGGAATAAGCGCGCGGGCGATATTATCAAAATCCATAGATACCTCTGCCTGACTTCATTTTTATGATGTTTAAACCGCTCCCGCCAGGCGGGAGCGGGATGGGTTAAAACCAGGTTTCCATCTGGACCCCAAAGTTCCATTCCCCGCCGGCGTTGAAGCCGCTGCTGCCAAAGGCATCATCGCTGGCGTAATTGTCCAGTTTGCTGCTCCAGTCCATCCAGGTGGCAAACAGGCGCAGCTCAGGACGGCTAAAGAAGTCGCCGATCTTGCTCGCTTTTAACGTCGGTGCAAAGGTCAGCTTGTAGAAACTGCCGTTGACGGCGTTACGGTCCTTATAGCCTTGCGGATCTAAATCCATGTACTGATAGCTGCCCTCAAACGCCAGCGCGAAATTCTGCGTCACCTCTTTAATCAGACGGGTGTTGAGCGTTACCCACTCATAGCTATCGCCTTTGACGTAGCGGTCTTTACTGCTTTGCGCCAGCACGGCAGGCGCAATGCTCCAGCCACCACCAATGGGCGTGACACCGTAACTTGCAAAGCGCCAGGTATCCGCTTCAGACAGCAAAGCGCCGTCAGAGCCGACGCTTTTCACCTCTGCACCCAGCCCGTGACCATACAGCAGCGCCGTTTTGGCCGTCCCTTCACGCAGGCCATAGAAGCTCTCATTATGTAACCCCACCAGTGCATGCACGCCGGTATTGGCGGCGTCCGTCTTTATAAGATCGCCGTTGGTGTCTTTGCGGTCGTCGTTATCTTTCGCCCGCAGGCCGCTCACCATCAGCTGGAACGGGCCGGCGAAGTGGTTCATGCTGAGGATATAGTTCTGAACGTTGTTGTCGGTCTGCTCCACGCTGCCGAAGTTGCGGCCATAGATGGAGAAGTTGCTACGCAGCGAATCGTTCCATTTCACGTCGTAGACGCCGCCACCGGTACCGGCCAGGAACACCACGTCGGAATCCAGCCAGTGGATGTCAAAGTTGTCGCGGTCAAAGCGTTTACCCGCCCAGAAGGTACTGCCCTTCAGCGCGCCGGTAAAATCAGGCAGGTTGCCCAGCTCCGCGAAGGCCTGACGAATATTGAGATCGCTGGTATCGGCAGACCAGTCGTTATAGGTTCGCTGACCGTCGGCCAGCATCGCTTTGAAGCGCGTGGTCGCCCCGTTATCCAGGGTTTGTTTATGCTCCAGGTTCAGTTCAACGTAGGTATCGGCTTCGTTACCCAGACGCCCTACTGCACCGCCGGTTTCGCCGGCTGGCGTCAGGTAAGGACCGCTTTTGCTGCTGGAGGCGGCATCGTTCATCAGCAGGCCTGAACGGGCATAGCCGTGAAACTCAAATCCGCCGCTTTGATCCGCCTTCTTCTCCAGCGCGGTGGTGCGCTGCGCCACCTCCTGGGTTGTCGTTTGCGCCTGCTGCTGAGCAGCCACCAGCTGCTGTGTTTTTTGTTCTGCCGCCGTGGCGCGTTTCTCCGCCACCTGGGCACGCGTTTCCGCATCCTGGAGGCGCTGCTCCATTGCGGCAAGGCGCGCTTCGATACTGGACATATCGGTCTGGGCAAAAACAGAGGTACTGCCGGCCAGCATGCCTATCATCACAGCAAGTCTGCGTTTTTTATACATTTTGTCGCATCCCTAAAAGAAGTCATTATATGTGCTAAATTGCTAAACCGGTTTAGGTTGCTGATACTAAACCTGTGAATTTTGGATCGGCAATCTTTTTTGCTAAACCGTTTTAGTAAGTGTGATCGAGGCGACAATTCAGGCCGCCGACTGGCGGCCAGTGAAGGGAGGAATTACAGCTCGTGCTGCCAGGGCAATGCGGTCATTGCCCCTTTGGCGGTAGTGGCTAACGCGCCGCAGCGCTGGGCCAGGGCGATAACCGGCGTCAGGTCCTGCCCGGCGGCCAGGCCGTAGAGCAGGCCCGCCACGAAGGCGTCCCCCGCGCCGGTGGTATCGACGCACTGAACGGGCGTGGCCGGATAGTGTTTTACGCTACCTTCATGCCAGGCCGTCACGCCCGTTTTACCCTGGGTGACCAGCACCAGCCGCGCCGGGCAGCGCTGCATCAACGCCTCCAGACCGTCGTTTACCTGCGCACAGCCGGTGAAAAAGGCCAGCTCTTCGACCGAGAGTTTTACCACGTCGGCGCGTTGCAGGGCTTGCTCCAGGCAGCTATGCAGGGCGTTCTCATCCGGCCAGAGATCCGGGCGAATATTTGGGTCGAAACTGACGTAACCGCCCGCCTCGCGGATGGCGGCCATTGCCTGAAACGTCGCAGTACGGCTCGGCTCTGCGCTGAGCGCGATGGAACAGACGTGCAGCCACTCCCCGGCGCTGAACGCTGGCAGATCGGCGGGTTCCAGAAACAGATCGGCGCTCGGGCGCACCATGAAGGTAAACGAACGCTCGCCGTGGTCGTCCAGATCGACCACCACCGTCGAGGTGCGGTGTGCCGGGTCAAGGCGCATCTGCTGCACATCGACCCGCTCCTTCGCCAGCGTCTGATACATAAAACGCCCGAAAGGATCGTCGCCAACCCGGCCGATAAAGGCGCTCTGGCCGCCCAGTCGGGCAATCCCGACTGCAACGTTTGCCGGTGCCCCGCCGGGACATTGCAGTAGCCGGCCTTCTCCATCCGGCAGCAGATCCACCACTGCATCGCCAAGTACCCAGATTTTTTTCATGTGACCCTCTAAGCTAAACATTGTTAAACCGTTTTAGCTATTTAAGCACAGGCCAGGCAAAGGGGAAATAACGGGAAGGAAATTTGGCTTAACGCATCAGATGCGGCCAGTGAATATCACCGACGCCATTCAGCTGCGGACGGGCAAACAGAAAGCCCTGGAATCGGCGGATCCCGGCAGATTCGAGCCAGCACCACTCCTCTATCTTCTCGATCCCTTCGGCCACCAGGGTAATTTCAAGGTCGGAGCAACAGCTGATAATGGAGCGCACAATCGCCTGCTTCACGCCGCTGAGGTGGATATCGCTGACAATTTCCCGGTCGATTTTAATTTTATCCGGCTGAAAACGGGTCAGCAGAGAAAGACCGGCATAGCCGGAACCAAAATCATCGATCGCCAGGCCAACCCCCTCACCGCGAAGCTGCTTAATGGCGCTGTTGAACTGGTTGAAGCCGGAGATCATCTCGTTCTCAGTGACTTCAATAACCACCTGCTCCGGCTGCAACCCGTGTTGTTTGATCTGATTGACCAGAAACTCGACGGCACCAGGCACATTCACCAGCGACATGGGCAGCAGGTTGACCGCAATTTTATGGCTGCCAATCCCCAGTTTTTCCGCCAGCGCAAAGGCATACGCCTTTGTCTGGAGATCAACTTCGTAGATTTTGTCCGGGTCGAGGGTGCTGAAGAAATGCTCCGGGCTGCCGCCGTCGTTGCCGCGTATCAGGGCCTCGAGGGAGCTGATCTTTCCTTCCGAGGGCTCGACAATGGGCTGAAGCGCAAACTGACAAGGCTGACCGGCAATCAGGCCCAGGCTCTCACCAAAGGGTAAGGTTTCGGGGGCGAGTGTCCATTTTTCAGGGACGTAGCGTGTTCCCGACGAAGACGGACGTTTGCCGGTGATAAACGTCTGAATGAATTTGAACACCCGATCGTCGGAGACAAGATAGCTGTCCAGCTTGCTGTATTGCAGAACCGACTGCAGCACCTCTTTCGGCGACTGGGTTTGCAGATCGAACAACAGCATGCCGACATTTTCAAAACGTCTGCGCGGGCCATAGTCCCGCATCAGTTCAACCACCCCGCTGTGACGCGGGTCCTGACGAATGGTATGGAACAGCCTGACCACACTCTCTTCGGAACCTTCGAGAATTTGCAGGACATCGCTCCCTTTAGACAGGAGTACACCGGTAATATTCAGCTTTGCGTTGCGGCCCCTGGCGCGCTCGACCAGCTCCCGCAGTTCGGTGGACGGGTGAGATAAATTTAACTGGCTTCGGTAGATTAGCGTCGTCAGCACAAAAGGGGTTCCGATGAGAAAGGTGCCTTGAAGCTACTATTTAACATACTTAATCAATGCGACCTAACATATTCACGCCACAAGGGAACGTTACTTCTCCCCGTCCCCAATCCGGCTGTCGATCCTCTCCAGCATATAGTCATAAAACGGGTTCGAGGTGACCCGCATCAGCGCCTCTTTGCCGACGCTCAGCACGGACGTCTCTCCCCACAGCGCAATTGTCCCCAGACTGATGCCATAGCGGTTTTTCACGCCAGGCTCGCGGCCATAGAGATCGTCATCCGGCGGGAACGGCACGGCAACGTGCGACAACGAATAGACATCCTGCGGCCAGGACTGCGCAAGCGGCATGACCGTCTCCTGCGTGCTGCCGGCTGAGGTGGTTTTCGCTACCACCGAGAAACGGTGTTCGTCTGCATTGGTGATAACCGTGACACTGTAACGCCTCTGTGCAACCGGCAGCAGCGCCGAGGTTGCCGTCCACGACGACGGTTTGAACAGCGGGCGGAAGCTGGCAGCCTGATTGATGTCAAACACCACCAGCTCGCTGCCGTTTGCCGGAAGCTGGTCAAACAGACCGGTGACCACCGCACGGGTGCTGACCGTGGAATCCATCACCGACTGGAACGCCAGCACCGGCGCCAAATTCTCCAGCCTGTTTTCCCGCGCCGCGCGGCCAATCTGCTCCTGCAGGGCTTTCGTCAGCAGCCACGACTGGCGGGCGGCGTTAACCGGGAAAGAATTGTATTTATACGGGTTATATTCCGGGGCGATATTCAGCCACGCCGCTTTGGCAAATGCCGGCAGCAGCCCCGGTAGCCCGGCGAAACCGGCGAACCGCGCAAAGGCCGTCACGCCAATCATCGGCGAAAGCAGTATCACCTGCTGCGGTTTTCGCAGCGCAGGCGCGTCCAGCGCATCGAGGGCATATTTCATCGCCAGCGCTCCGCCGTTGGAGTAGCCCACCAGATGCAGCGGCACATTCTCTCCCGCCAGACGCGTGGCTTCCCGCACGGCAAGCCGCGTCGCCGCCAGCCACATCTCCCAGTCAACGCCGGTCAACGCCCCGGGGGCGGTGCCGTGCCCGGGCAGGCGCGGAACCACGGCCACGAAGCCGTGTTGCTGATAGTTCAGGGCAAGATGCCTGACGCTGTAAGGCGAGTCCGTCAACCCGTGCAGCAGCACTACCGCGCCGCGGGGCTTTCCGGGTGGCATCAGCACCAATGAGCGGTTGGCATCAGGTGAAAACTGGCCAGGCCACACCAGGCTCTGGCGATAATAACGGTTTAGCGGCGTTTGCTCCTCGCGCCCTGTTTTGGCCGTTACCGCGTTATCCAGGTCGGCGAAAATCGCCTTTTCCCGGGTGAGATACCCGGCAAAATCGGCGTTATCCAGCTCGCGCACGGACATTTCATCTGCCCGCCAGGTGTGCCAAAGGTGCAGTTCCGGTCCCTGCTGCGAAAGATACACCCGCACCGCCAGCAGGACGACCACGACGATCCCCACAACCATCGCCATTTTCTTTGCAAGCGCTATAACGCGCACGCTGACACGCCAGGGCAGATTCGCCATGCCGGGATCCCTTTTATTTTCACAGTGCCTCTATCTTATCAAAAATGTGAACAGGCTGACGTATTCACCAAATTCATACCTGCCGTGTCAGACAGTGCACCAAAAGTGAACTACGCTGCACAAATGTTGATCATTCGTTAAACAAATATTGCATGAATTTTACCGCACAGCGGGTTTTACCCGCCCTGTGAACATGGCACGCGTCATGCATTGTTAACGTGGTAACAGAAATCTGGCTTTTGACAGCCAGTTAACAGCGAGGCGGTATGACGACGAAACCTGAGATGTTGAATCGTATCGAAGCGATCTTCAGCCAGCTAACGCCCAGCGAAAAGCGGGTTGCAAGCTGGCTGCTGGCGCACGCCGCGCAGATCCCGTTTGAAACGGCGGAGAGCGTGGGTCTGGCGAGCGGGACCAGCGGGATCACCGTCGGACGCTTCCTGCGCAAGCTGGGGTATCGCAATCTTGAAGATGCTAAAAAGAGCCTGCGCGACCCGTATCAGCCCTGGGGCATGAACGAGCGGCTGGACTCCTGGCAGCAGCAGCGCCCTCTGCCCAACCGCCTTCAGCACGCCCTGTCGCTGGAAGTGGACGCCATCACTCATGTGTACCAGCTGGCGCAAACGGACATCTTCCGCCAGGTGGTGCATAACCTTGCCCACGCCGACGCGGTGTTTGTGCTGGGGATCCAGTCCACGCGCGGGATCGCCAACGCCTTTTTCAGCCACCTCGAGTACCTTCGTCCGCGGGTGAGCTATTCCGAAGGCGCATCCGGGAGCTGGGTTGAATCCCTGAACTCGGGGTTTGCGCATCCCTACGTCGTGCTGACCGATACGCGCACCTACTCCGCGATGGCGCGTCAGTACTGCCGCGTCGCGAGCGAGAAAGGCATTCCGCTGGCCTTAATTACCGACATCTGGTGCCCCTGGGCGCGGGATTACCCGCTTGATTTGCTGCAGGTGAAAACCGATACCGGTCATTTCTGGGATTCCCTTGCCCCGGTGAGCTGCCTGTTCAACCTGCTGCTGTCGGGCGTGGTGGAAGCACTGGGTGATGCGCTTCCGGCGCGCCTGGCGGTCAACCGGGAATTACAACAAGAGTTTGGACAATTCGAACGCTAAAGGAGCGGAGCTATGCCCGAAGAGAGTCAACTGATTGATGTGGCGAAGACCTTTCCCACGCTGCATATCGATCTGAAATACGCCACCGCCGACAACATCACCGGCCGCCCGATTTATCAGGAGGCGCTGTGCCTGCTGCATACCGACGCCGCCACCGCGCTGGCAAAAGCCATCAGCATTGCCGCGCTGGCTGGGCTGAAGCTGGTGGTCTACGACGCCTATCGACCGCAGCAGGCCCAGGCCCGGCTGTGGGATGCCTGCCCGAACCCGGAATATGTCGTCGACGTGGCGATAGGCTCCAATCACAGCCGCGGTACGGCCATCGACGTCACGCTGATGGACGAACAAAACGTCGTGCTGGATATGGGGGCCGGTTTTGACGAAATGCACGACCGCTCGCATCCGTATCACCCCTCCGTACCGCCGCACGCCCAGCGCAACCGTCTGCTGTTGAACGCCATCATGTTCGGCGGCGGTTTTGTCGGGATCGGCAGCGAATGGTGGCACTTCGAACTGCCGAACGCCGCCAGCTACCCGCTGCTTGAAGACCGTTTTGCCTGTTTTCCCCAGACGCACACCTCTCTTTAAACCTGGAGCACTGCCATGAAAACATCGCTTCTCTCGACCATCATTGCCGCTACGCTGGCCCTGAGCGCCCCGCTGGCGCTGGCCGCCGTCCCGAAAGATATGCTGGCGATCGGTAAAGCCGCCGACCCGCAAACGCTCGATCCTGCTATCACCATTGATAACAACGACTGGACCGTTACCTATCCGTCCTACCAGCGTCTGGTCAAGTACAAGCCCGGTTCGACCGAGGTGGAAGGCGATCTGTCGACGGGCTGGAAAGCCTCCGACGACCAGAAGGAGTGGACGTTTACCCTGGCGGATAACGCCAAATTCTCCGACGGCACGCCGGTCACCGCCGAGGCGGTCAAACTCTCCTTTGAGCGCCTGCTGAAACTCAGCCAGGGGCCGTCTGAAGCCTTCCCGAAAGACCTGAAAGTGGAGGCCATTGATGACCACACGGTGAAATTCACCCTCAGCCAGCCGTTCGCCCCCTTCCTCTACACCCTGGCGAATGACGGGGCCTCCATCATTAACCCGGCGGTGCTGAAGGCCAATGCCGCGGACGACGCGCGCGGATTTCTGGCGCAAAACACTGCCGGCTCCGGGCCGTTTATGCTGAAAAGCTGGCAGAAAGGCCAGCAGTTGATCCTGGTACCGAATCCCCACTGGCCGGGCGAAAAGCCGCACTTTAAGCGCGTGTCGGTGAAAATCATCGGTGAAAGCGCCTCCCGCCGGCTGCAGCTTTCCCGCGGCGACCTGGACATTGCTGATTCTCTGCCGGTCGATCAGCTCGCGGCTCTCAAGCAGGAAGGGAAAGTGGCCGTCGCAGAATACCCCTCCCTGCGCGTGACCTATCTCTACCTCAACAACAGCAAAGCCCCGCTCAACCAGGTGGATTTACGCCGGGCCGTCTCCTGGGCGACGGACTATCAGGGCATGGTCAAAGGCATTCTGAGCGGCAATGGCAAGCAGATGCGTGGCCCGATCCCGGAAGGCATGTGGGGCTATGACGCCACGGCCATGCAGTACAGTTTTGACGAGGCCAAAGCCAAAGCGGCCCTGGAGAAGGTGAAAGATAAGCCCGCCAGCCTGACCTTCCTCTACTCGGACAACGATCCGAACTGGGAGCCTATCGCGCTTTCCACGCAGGCCAGCCTTGGCAAGATCGGTATTAACGTCAAGCTGGAAAAACTGGCCAACGCCACCATGCGCGACCGCGTCGGCAAAGGCGATTACGACATCGCCATCGGCAACTGGAGCCCGGACTTTGCCGACCCGTACATGTTCATGAACTACTGGTTTGAATCAGACAAAAAAGGGCTGCCTGGCAACCGTTCGTTCTATGAGAACAAAGAGGTCGATTCGCTGCTGCAGGCCGCGCTGAAAACCACGGACCAGGCGGAGCGCACCAAAGATTACCAGCAGGCGCAAAAGGTGGTGATTGACGAGGCGGCCTACGTTTATCTGTTCCAGAAGAACTACCAGCTGGCGATGAACAAAGAGGTCAAAGGCTTCACCTTTAATCCGATGCTCGAGCAGGTATTCAACATCGCCACCATGAGTAAGTAACCGTTTCGCCGGGGGAAAGTGTATGACGTTCTGGAGCATTGTGCGCCAGCGCTGCTGGGGGTTACTCCTGGTGGTGGCCGGTGTCTGTATTATCACGTTTATTATTTCGCACCTGATCCCCGGCGATCCGGCTCGTCTGCTGGCCGGTGACCGCGCCAGCGACGAAATCGTGCAGAATATTCGCCAGCATCTGGGGCTGGATCAGCCGCTGTATGTTCAGTTTGGCCGCTACGTGAATGCTCTGGCCCATGGGGATTTAGGCATCTCCATTCGTACCGGACGTCCGGTCGCCGAGGATCTGAAGGCCTTTTTCCCCGCCACGCTGGAGCTGGCCTTCTGTTCTCTGCTGCTGGCGCTGGTCATCGGCGTGCCGCTGGGGATTCTATCGGCGGTGTACCGTAACCGCTGGCTGGACCATCTGGTGCGGCTGATGGCGATGACCGGCATCTCCACCCCGGCCTTCTGGCTGGGCCTGGGCGTCATTGTGCTGTTCTACGGGCATCTGCAGCTTTTGCCCGGCGGCGGCAGACTCGACGACTGGCTCGACCCTCCGACGCACGTCACTGGCTTTTATCTGCTGGATGCGCTGCTGGAAGGCAACGGCGAGGTCTTTTTCAATGCGCTTCAGCACCTGATTTTACCCTCGCTGACGCTGGCGTTTTTGCATCTCGGCATCGTGGCGCGTCAGGTTCGCTCGGCGATGCTGGAGCAGCTCAGCGAGGACTATATCCGCACCGCCCGCGCCAGCGGCCTGCCCGGCTGGTATATCGTCCTGCGCTACGCCCTGCCCAATGCGATGATTCCGTCCATTACCGTGTTGGGGCTGGCGCTGGGGGATCTCCTCTACGGCGCTGTACTCACCGAAACCGTTTTTGCCTGGCCGGGGATGGGAGCCTGGGTGGTAACGTCCATTCAGGCGCTTGATTTCCCTGCCGTGATGGGCTTTGCGGTCGTCGTTTCACTGGCCTACGTGCTGGTTAATCTGGTGGTCGATCTGCTTTACCTGTGGATTGACCCGCGAATCGGGCGCGGAGGTACCGAATGATGTTGACTCAGGAAACGTCCGTCCCTGTTAAGAGCGCCAGGCAACGTATCAACTGGGCAAAGCTGTTCTGGATGCTGCGTCAAAGCCCGCTCACGATCGTTGGCGGCGTCATTATGCTGGTGATGCTTTTCGTTATGGTGGCCGCACCGTGGATCGTACCGCATGACCCGAACGCGCTGGATCTGACCGCCCGCCTGCAGGCGCCGTCTGCGCAGCACTGGTTTGGCACCGATGAGGTGGGACGGGATCTGTTCAGCCGCGTACTGGCGGGCAGCCAGCAGTCCATTACCGCCGGACTGGCGGTGGTGGTGATTGCAGGAGGCATTGGCTCGCTGGTGGGCTGTTTGTCCGGCGTACTGGGCGGGCGCGGCGACGCCATTATTATGCGGGTGATGGACATTATGCTCTCCATTCCTTCCCTGGTGTTGACCATGGCGCTGGCGGCAGCGCTCGGGCCGAGCCTGTTTAACGCCATGCTGGCGATTGCGATTGTCCGCATTCCGTTCTACGTGCGCCTGGCGCGCGGGCAAACCCTGGTGGTGCGCCAGTTTACCTACGTTCAGGCCGCCCGCACGTTTGGGGCATCCCGCTGGCATTTGATCAGCTGGCATATCCTGCGCAACGCCCTGCCGCCGCTGATTGTGCAGGCTTCGCTGGACATCGGCAGCGCCATTCTGATGGCCGCCACGCTCGGCTTTATTGGCCTCGGCGCGCAGCAGCCCACCGCCGAATGGGGCGCAATGGTGGCCGTGGGCCGTAATTACGTTCTGGACCAGTGGTGGTACTGCGCATTTCCCGGAGCGGCGATTTTGATTACCGCCGTGGGCTTTAACCTGTTTGGCGATGGCATCCGCGATCTGCTGGATCCGAAATCGGGAGGAAAACAGTGATGACCGAACCGGTATTACGCATTGAAGACCTGCACCTGAGCTTTCCGATTTTTCGCGGGGAGGTCCACGCGCTGAACCACGTCTCGCTGGAGATTAACAGGGGGGAAATTGTCGGCGTGGTGGGCGAATCGGGATCCGGTAAATCGGTAACCGCCATGCTCGCCATGCGACTGCTGCCGGAGGGCAGCTATCGTATTCATCATGGCCAGGTGAAATTACTCGGCGAAAATGTCCTGACGGCCTCCGCGAAACAGCTTCGTCAGTGGCGCGGTGCCCGGGTGGCGATGATTTTTCAGGAGCCGATGACCGCCCTCAACCCGACGCGTCGGATAGGCAAACAGATGGTGGAAGTGATCCGCCAGCATCAGCCGCTTTCGCGGCGCGAGGCGCAGCAGAAGGCGATGAGCCTGCTGGAAGAGATGCAGATCCCGGACGCGAAGGCGGTGATGGCGCGCTATCCCTTTGAACTCTCAGGCGGTATGCGCCAGCGGGTGATGATCGCCCTTGCCTTCTCCTGCGAACCGGAGCTGATTATCGCCGACGAACCCACCACCGCGCTGGATGTCACCGTCCAGCTGCAGGTGCTGCGCTTGCTGAAGCATAAGGCGCGGGCCAGCGGCACCTCGGTGCTGTTTATCAGCCATGATATGGCTGTGGTGTCGCAGCTCTGCGACAGAGTGTATGTAATGTATGCCGGCAGCGTGATCGAGAGCGGCACCACGCAGACGCTGATCCACCACCCCGTGCATCCCTACTCCATTGGCCTGCTGCAGTGCGCCCCGGAAAACGGCCAGCCGCGCGACCTGCTCCCCGCCATCCCCGGTACGGTGCCCAACCTCAGCCAGCTTCCGCAGGGGTGCGCGTTCCGCGAACGCTGCTTTGCCGCCGGGGCGAAATGCAGCGAAACGCCGCGCTTGCACCCTTCTGGCGCAGAAGGCCAACAGGCCGCCTGCTGGTATCCACAACGGGAGAAAGCCCATGTCTGATGTACTGCTTGAACTGGATAGCGTGCACGTGAACTTTGCGGCGCGCGAAAACTGGCTGGGACGCGTCACGGAACAGGTGCATGCGCTTAACGGGCTCGACCTGCAGATCCGTCGCGGGGAAACGCTCGGTATTGTCGGGGAATCCGGCTGCGGGAAAAGCACGCTTGCCCAGTTGCTGATGGGCATGCTTAAGCCCAGCACAGGCGCATGTCAGCGGACGCCCCACGCGGGCGGTATGCAGATGGTGTTTCAGGATCCGCTCTCCTCGCTCGACCCGCGCCTGCCGGTCTGGCGCATCATCACCGAGCCGGTGTGGGTGCAAAAACGCAGCAGCGAGCGGGAGCGACGTCAGCTGGCTGAACACCTGGCGCTGCAGGTGGGTATTCGCCCGGAATATCTCGACCGCCTTCCGCACGCCTTCTCCGGCGGGCAGCGCCAGCGCATCGCCATCGCCCGGGCGCTCTCGTCCAATCCGGACATCATCGTGCTCGATGAACCCACCAGCGCGCTGGATATCTCCGTACAGGCGCAGATCCTCAACCTGCTGGTGACGCTACAACAGCAGCGTAATCTGACCTACGTGTTAATCTCGCATAACGTCTCGGTGGTCAGGCACATGAGCGATCGCGTGGCGGTGATGTACCTCGGGCAGATTGTCGAGCTGGGCAGCGCCGCGCAGGTTCTGGGCGCGCCGCGCCATCCCTATACCCGTCTGTTGCTTGATTCGGTCCCCCGCACCGGTGAACCGCTGGACGAAAATCTGGCTTTGCGCAAAACGGAGCTTCCCGGCAACCGTCATCTGCCTGAAGGCTGTTTTTTCCGCGACCGTTGCCCGATGGCAACGCAGGGATGTGAACGTCCCCAGCCGTTACAGCCCTCTCACGAGGGCCGTAACGTCCGCTGCTGGCGCAATCTGGATTAGATTTGTGCCATCCCGCCGTCCACAAACAGCTCGGTGGCGTTAATAAAGCTGGCCGCGTCGGAGGCCAGAAACGCCACCGCTTTCCCCACTTCACCCGGCGCACCTAAACGTCCCAGTGGGACCTGAGCGGCCAGTGCGTCATACAGCCCCTGACGCTGTTCTTCCGGCACCAGGTCGCCGAGACCCGGGGTTTTAATCGGGCCCGGGCTCACCACGTTGACGCGGATCCCACGGCCCTGCAGATCCAGCGCCCAGGAGCGGGCAAAGTTGCGCACGGCCGCTTTGCTGGCGCTGTATACGCTAAAATTTGCCGTCCCCTTAATGGAGACCGTCGAGCCGGTCAGAATAATCGACGATCCGGCGGAGAGCAGCGGCAGCGCCTTCTGCACCGTAAACAGTACCCCGCGAACGTTGGTGCCAAATATCCGGTCAAACTGCTCTTCGGTGATCGCGCCCAGCGGCAGCATATCGCCGCCACCGGCATTGGCGAACAGGATATCAAGGCGGCCTTCTTCTTTGGCTATCCTGGCATAGACCTCGTCAAGATCGGCAAGCTTAGAGACGTCCGCGCGAATACCCACTGCGTTAGACGCAATCTCTGCTACCGCGGCGTCCAGCTCGGCCTGACGACGTCCGGTGATGTACACCCTGGCGCCCTGTGCCGCCAGCTCCTTCGCCGTGGCAAGTCCAATACCGGTGCTGCCGCCAGTGACCAGTGCGATTTTTCCTGAGAGTGTCGTGTTCATGTCATTTACCTTTTGTTGGGTTTGCGTTGCGCGCTTTCGCTCGCGTTGCACAGACTTTAGCCCTTGCGGTATTAGCGAAAAATGGGCAAAAATGAAAATGACTATGCACCTACAGAAATAATCAGGGGACATCATGGACCAGCTAATGGCGATGCGCGCCTTCACGCGGGTGGTGGAAACCGGCAGTTTTACCCGCGCGGCGGACTCACTGAATATGCCGATAGCCACTCTGAGCAAGCTGGTAAAAGCGCTTGAAGCGCATCTGCAGATACGCCTTTTGCACCGCACCACTCGCCGGGTCGCCGCAACGCCGGAAGGAGCGGATTACTATGAAAAAGCGCTGAGGGTCTTGAAAGATATCGAAGATATCGATACCTCTTTTCGCGTTTCCCACGCCACGCCAAAAGGGCACTTGCGGGTAGACGTGGGCGGATCCACCGCCCGGGACGTGCTCATCCCCCTGCTGCCGGATTTCATGCAGCGTTATCCGGATATTCGCATCGACCTTGGTGTGGCCGATCGTCCGGTAGACCTGATCAGCGGAAACGTGGATTGTGTGATCCGCGGCGGCCCGTTGAACGACTCGACCCTCATTGCCCGTCATCTCGGGAGCGCCGAAATGGTCACCTGCGCGACGCCAGGTTATCTGAAAGATCATGGAGTTCCGGCCTATCCGCAGGAGCTGTGCAATGGTCACAAGCTCATTAGCTACCTCTCGCCCATTACCGGGCGGGCATTTCCGTTTCGCTTCAGTGAGAACGGCGAAACGCTGGAAATGAATATTCCACATTATCTCGGCGTCAATGAAAGCAATGCCCATCTGGCGGCTGCCGTCGCGGGGTTGGGGATTGTGCAGACCTTTGAGTATTCGGCAAATGCGTATTTACAGACGGGGACACTGAAGGCAATCCTCGGCAACTGGCGCCCTGCCGCTTATCCGTTTCATGTGGTCTACCCGCAGAACCGACATTTGACCCATCGTCTTAAGGTGTTTATTGCGTGGCTGGCGGACGTGTTTCCCGCCGCGCTGAAGGGATAGCCGGGCGCTAACCCGGCTAAGGCTTAGTTAAGCGTATAGTCCAGCGTGATCTCGGCTTTCAGAACCTGCGACACCGGGCAGCCCGCCTTGGCTTTCTGAATAATGCCGTCAAACTTCTGCGGGTCGATACCTGGCACAGTAACCTTACTGGTTAGCGCAATTTTGCTGATTGCAAAGCCACTATCGGTTTTATCCAGCGAGACATCCGCCGTGGTATCAATGGAATCCGCGGTGTAACCCGCTTCACCAATCATCAGCGACAGTGCCATTGAGAAGCAGGCAGCATGTGCTGCACCAATCAGCTCTTCCGGGTTGGTCCCTTTGGCGCCTTCGAAACGGGTATTAAAGCCGTAAGGTTGTTGATTCAGGACGCCACTTTCAGTAGAAACCGTCCCTTTCCCCTGCTTGATATCACCGGACCAGTGTGCCGAACCGTGCTTATGAATCGTCATTCTTGCTCTCCTTTTGGCTTACAAAGGGTTAAGTATAGACTACGTATCTGCCCCACCCCGGAACACAGATAATTCCGGGACATTCACCTGCTGTACCGACAAAAAGGATAAACCTGTGGCGCTAAAAATCAGGATGGCCGTTGCGGTAACCACGCTGTCTCTCTCGTTATCTTTGCTGGCGAAAACGCCGGAGAACTTTATCTACACCAGCTCCGGCGAACTCGACGCGGCATTCCCGCTTGTTGCGCGAAGCGACATCGGCGGCGTTCAGATCGTCTATAACTGGCGGGCGCTTGAGCCCGATAAAGACCGGTATGACTTCTCGCGGATTGAACGGGATTTGGCGCGCCTTCAGGCCGCGCGAAAAAAGCTCTTCATCCAGATCCAGGACCGTTTTTTTGAGCCGGACGCCCGCTACGTCCCGGATTATCTGCTGCACGATAAGCAATACGGTGGCGGACTCGCACCGCAGTTCGATAACCCCGGCGAAGGCAAGCCCGTCGGTTCAGGATGGGTAGCGCGCCAGTGGGATCCTGCCGTGCGTCAGCGCTATCAGGCGCTGCTGGCGGCCCTTGCGAAGCGCTTTGATGGCGAGGTGTATGGGGTAAACCTGCCCGAAACCGCCATCGATCTCGACGAGAAACATCCGCCCGCCGGGTTTAGCTGCGACAGCTACTTTGCGGGCGAAATGGAAAACCTGGCCTTTGCGCGTAAGGCTTTTCAGAAATCCCATGTGGTGCAATATGTCAATTTCTGGCCGTGCGAATGGGACAATGACCATAACTACATGGGGCGGCTTTTTGCTTATGCCAGCGCCAACAACATCGGCCTGGGCGGGCCGGACATCGTGCCCAACCGCAAGGCGCACATGAAGAATGCCTATCCCTTCTTCAATAAAAATAAACAGACGCTGCCGCTCATCGCGATGGCGGTGCAGGAGCCAACCCTGACCTATAAAAATCCAAAGACCGGTAAGCCCTTCACCAAGGCGGAATTTGACCAGTTTGCAGAAAACTATCTCGGAGCCGATATTATTTTCTGGAGCACGGCTTCGCCCTGGCTACAGGAGAAGTCGTCGCCCCCTCATGCCAGGTAGCGGGCCAGCTCATCAAGGAACACCCGCAGCGCGGCAGGCTGATACTCCCGGGACTGATAAATGCCATGGATGGCCAGCGGTTTCGGCTCCAGCGCCGCCAGCACCGGCACCAGCAATCCCTGCTCCAGGGCGGCACGCGCTTCGCGCTCCGGCAGCATGGCAATACCGCAGTGCTTCATCGCCGCGTCCATGAGTAGCGAAGAGATGCTGGCGCTCAGGTTGCCGCTGACGGCGACGCTCAGGCTTTCCCCTTCCGGGGTCAGAAAGTGCCAGGACTGCCCGGCAAAAAAGCTGTAGTGCAGGCAGTTATGCTGCGCTAATGCTTCGGGGCTGTCGGGTGTCCCGTGCTGTTCCAGATAATCCGGCGAGGCGCAGAGTACCGAACGACACTCCCCCAGGCGGCGGGCAATCATCCCGGGCTCGGGGTTGTCGGTAATACGCACGGCAACATCAATACGCTCACCCACCAGGCTCACCGGGTGATTATTCACGTCCAGCTCGATACGCAGCTGCGGGTAGCGCGAGAGCAGACCGGGCAGCACCGGCGCAATCAGGTGCATGGCGGTAAAGTGCGCGCAGGCCACCCGCAGGGTGCCTGACGGCAGATCTTTTTCCGACTGGCCCTCAATTTCCTGCGAGATCTGCGAGAGCGTCCGCGTTTTTTGCAACACCTTTTCGCCTGCCGCGGTCAGCGTCAGTTTGCGCGTGGAGCGGTTTACCAGCCGGGTTCCCGCCCACTTTTCCATTTGTTCCAGATAGCGGCTTACCATCGGCCGGGAGATCCCCAGCGCGCGGGCCGCCGCGCTCAAACTTCCCAGCTCGCATATCCGGTTATAAACCTGGGCGGCAATAACGCGATCCATATCTACTCCATCTGCTCGATTTATGAAACTAAGCATGTCTTGTTTCAGGAATTCTGGCAAATACGAATATCCGTACAATAGAGACATTCCTGAACAACAGAGACAACAGCATGAAACTCACTCACATTGCCCTGCTTTCCACCCTTTTCACGCCGGCCGCGTTTGCCGCACCGCTGAACGTCGATACCTATAACCCGCAGGAAAAAGGCATTTTCGCGGTCTCTTCCACGCTGGTTTCCGGTCCGAAGGAAGCGGTGCTGTTTGACGCGCAGTTCAGCGTGAAAGATGGCGAAGCGCTGGTGGAGAAGATTCGCCGCAGCGGCAAAACCCTGAATAAGATTGTGATCACCTCCGGCGATCCGGATTTCTACTTTGGCCTGCAGCCGCTGGTTAAAGCCTTCCCGAATGCCAAAGTGGTGGCCACACAGCACGTGGTTGACCATATTAAGGCCACCAAAGACGCGAAGCTGGCTTTCTGGGGCCCGCAGATGAAAGACGGTGCGCCAACGGAACTGGTTGTTCCGCAGGTACTCGCCTCCACCACGTTTATGGTTGACGGAGAAAAGATCGACATCGAGCAGCCTGACAGCTACGCGGCCTATGTGTGGATCCCGTCAGCGAAAACCATCCTCGGCGGCACCGGGGTAGCCTGGGGTATTCACGTCTGGACGGCAGACACGCAGACCGCGGAAAGCCGTAAGCAGTGGCAGGATACCCTGCAGGCGATGGCTGCGCATAAACCAGAACGCGTGATCCCGGGTCACTATCTGGGTAACCCACCCGCGGGTAGTGGCGCGATTGATTTTACGCGTGACTATCTGCAGCGCTTTGAAAAGGCTTTAGCTGCACATAAAGATTCCGCTGGCGTTATCCGTACCCTGAAAAAACAGTATCCGAATCTTGCGGAAGAGAGCTCGCTGGAATTAAGCGCTAAGGTCAATACCGGCGAAATGAAGTGGTAATTTAAATGCTGCTCCTGCTCTATTTTCATGATGGCAGGAGCACCTCCCTAATATTCCCTCCGTGACGCGCCAATATATTCTCACCCGTTAAAACCACATAAAAGCATGCACTTAAGACATTTATATTTCTAAGATGAATCTGAACCACAACCGGGGAAATATTTGCCATTCTGTTTATGAATTAATTTTTTTGCGAGCCGTACCATTAAACAGACAACGACACGGAGGCAGCATGTTTACTTATTACCCGGCTAATACCGCAGCAGCACAACCTGAACTCGTTAACGCGATTGCGCAGGGTCTTCACGCCGAGCACGGTGCTGTGACTGAAGATGACATTTTAATGGAACTGACCAAATGGGTGGAATCCACAGACAATGACATCCTCAGTGACATCTACCAGCAAACCATTAACTATGTCGTCAGCGGGCAAAACGCACCCTTGTAAAAACCTGCTAAGCTGGATCTGCAACCTAAGGGGTTACATTTCGTTTGCGTAAGCAAACTGGTCCTTAAAACTATCAACAGGATTGAGGAGTTAACATGAAATCGAACCGTCAGGCACGCCATATTCTGGGACTGAACTACAAGCTTTCTAATCAGCGCAAAGTGGTGATTGAAGGCGACCATGAGACGCAAGTCACTCACGCCACCGGCAGAAAACGCCACGCCGGCAAGTAAGTTCCAGAGTGAGATCCAGAACACCATCGGTAATCCCGATGGTGTTTTTGTTTATGTGTTGCGGTAATTCATATTTAGCTCCTTTATAATACCGCCGGACCGCATCCCATCGCACAGGCCAGAAAGATGACAAACAGCAGTGTCAGGGACGGATCTTCATAAAAAGAGTGAGTGACATGGACAACAAACTGAAAAAACATCGTTCCTTATACATCCCATACGCCGGACCGGTTTTACTCGAATTCCCCCTGCTCAACAAAGGCAGTGCCTTCAGCATGGAAGAGCGCAGTAGCTTTAACCTGCTGGGTTTACTGCCGGAAGTGGTGGAAACCATTGAAGAGCAGGCAGAGCGCGCGTGGATCCAGTATCAGGGTTTCAAAACTGAAATCGACAAACACATCTACCTGCGTAATATTCAGGACACCAATGAAACCCTCTTCTACCGCCTGGTGCAGAACCATCTGGAAGAGATGATGCCGGTGATCTACACCCCGACGGTAGGTGCGGCCTGTGAGCGTTTCTCTGAGATCTACCGCCGCTCCCGCGGGGTATTTATCTCTTATCAGAACCGTCACAACATGGACGACATTCTGCAGAACGTGCCGAACCACAATATCAAAGTGATCGTGGTGACTGACGGCGAACGTATTCTCGGCCTCGGCGACCAGGGCATTGGCGGGATGGGGATCCCAATCGGTAAACTCTCCCTCTATACCGCCTGTGGCGGCATCAGCCCGGCGTATACCCTGCCAGTGGTGCTGGATGTCGGTACCAACAACCAGCAGTTGCTTAACGATCCGCTCTATATGGGCTGGCGTCATCCGCGTATTACTGACGACGAGTATTATCAGTTTGTCGATGATTTCATCCAGGCCGTGAAGCACCGCTGGCCGGACGTGCTGCTGCAGTTCGAAGACTTCGCGCAGAAAAACGCGATGCCGCTGCTGAACCGCTATCGCGATGAGATCTGCTCCTTTAACGACGACATTCAGGGCACCGCCGCGGTGACCGTGGGGACGCTTATCGCCGCCAGCCGCGCGGCCGGCAGCCAGCTGAGCTACCAGAAAATTGTCTTCCTGGGCGCGGGCTCTGCGGGCTGCGGTATCGCCGAGCAGATTATCGCCCAGACCCAGCGTGAAGGCCTGAGTGAAGAGCTGGCCCGCTCCCGCGTCTTTATGGTTGATCGTTTCGGCCTGCTGACCGACGGTATGCCGAACCTGCTGCCGTTCCAGACCAAACTGGTACAGAAGCGCGAGAATCTGAAAAACTGGGATACCGACAACGAAGTGCTCTCCCTGCTGGACGTGGTGCGCAACGTGAAGCCGGATATTCTGATTGGCGTTTCCGGTCAAACCGGTCTCTTCACCGAAGAGATTATTCGCGAGATGCACAAGCACTGCGAACGCCCTATCGTGATGCCGCTCTCCAACCCGACCTCCCGCGTGGAAGCAACGCCGCAGGACATCATTGCCTGGACCGAAGGTAACGCGCTGGTTGCTACCGGCAGCCCGTTCGATCCGGTCGTGTGGAAAGATAAAACTTATCCGATTGCCCAGTGTAACAACTCGTATATCTTCCCGGGCATTGGTCTGGGCGTTATCGCCTCCGGAGCGTCGCGCATTACCGATGAAATGCTGATGTCCGCGAGCGAAACCCTGGCGGGCCACTCGCCGCTGGTCAACGACGGCGAAGGTCTGGTGCTGCCAGAGCTGAAAGACATTCATAAGGTGTCGCGCGCTATCGCCTTTGCGGTCGGTAAAATGGCGCAGCAGCAGGGTGTGGCGGTGAAGACCTCTGCCGACGCGCTGCAGCAGGCGATTGACGACAACTTCTGGATGCCTGAATACCGCAGCTATCGCCGTACCTCGATTTAACTCTGCGCCTCAACCATTCCCTCTCCCAAAGGGCTGAGGGATCCCCACAAAATAATGTCTGCACAGACGACCCCCTCTCCCTTGAGGGAGAGGGCTGGGGTGAGGGGGAACATACGGCTGTGGAGGTTATTCCGTTCACTTTATGTTCCTTGCTACTTTGTAACGGCATGGCCTGTGAACGTGCCAGGGTGGCTCAATCGCCACCACCCTGGCGACCCTGGCTCCCGGCGGTAAATCGCCGCTTCGCGGATTGCTCGCCCCATCCTTGGGGCTCACCCTTTCAGGGCCAGCGCAGGCGCTGTCCAAAATTGCTCCCGGCAATTTTGTCCTCAGCTTATTCCTTCAGGCTATCGGGTCGGGCATGAGCCTGCATCCCTGCAGGCCACGCCCTCTCGGCGCATCCCTGCGCCTCGCCCCGGCCTTACGGAAACGCCTCGGCGATTTACAGCCGGACCAGGGCATCGCTGTAATTCATTCATTTTCCTGAAATAACCTTCGTCGCTTTCGGTAAAAAAATTACTGGGGATTCCTCACCCCAAAGGGAGAGGAAATGGTTCCGAACCCTCAATATGAATCACACATTCACGCCCCACTAGCCAAACCCCTTTTCCCCCGCTACACTCCTTTCATCCATTAACCCACTGAATATATAAGGAGGCCAATTATGCTGTACTGTGAAATTTTCAATGTTTCACATACATTTGGTGATCGCACCTGCTCAAGCGTTATCGGTATCGTGCTGCGATAACTTCTGCTTGAGCGAAGACACCACCCCCTGAAATCCCTTCTCTCGGGCTTCCTGAGTTATCGTCAGCGATGTTTGACGAGGCATAAACATGCCTGTAACTCTTGGGTAAGCAATAATGAGCACTTTACTCACTGCACAATCTTTACGCGTTGATACGGCGTTTGGCACGCTCTTCGACTCTCTCTCCTTTACGCTGAAAAAAGGCGACCGCATTGGTCTGCTGGGCGATAACGGCTGTGGCAAAAGTACGCTGCTGAAGGTGCTGGACGGCACTGACTCTCCTGCTGCCGGGACGGTAGCGCTGGCCGGGCACTGCCTGATGGCGCGCGTGGAACAACATCTGCCGGAGGCGATTCATCCGCTGACCATGCTGGATGCCGTCCTGGCCCGCTTGCCCTCTGCGGAACGCGACAGCCTGCGCTGGAAAGCTGAAACGCTGCTGGCGGGCATGGGCTTTACGCCGCAGGATATGGCGCTGCACGCCGCCACGCTCAGCGGCGGTCAGCACACCCGCCTGCTGCTGGCGCGGGCGCTGATCCACGAGCCGGACCTGCTCCTGCTTGATGAACCCAGCAACCACCTGGACCTGCCAACCATGCTCTGGCTGGAGCACTTTTTACAGCACTGGTCAGGCAGTTTCGTGCTGGTCTCGCATGACAGACAACTGCTGGATGCCGTCACCAACGGCAGCTGGATCCTGCGCGATAAAACGCTGCACTACTTTGCCCTTCCCTGCACGGCGGCACGCAAGGCGCTGGAAGCCAGGGATGAAAGCGACGCGCAGCGCCACAAAGCGGAGCAAAAGGAGATCGACCGCGTGACCGCCAGCGCGAAGCGGCTGGCGACCTGGGGCAAGGTTTACGACAACGAAGACCTGGCCCGCAAAGCCAAACAGATGGAAAAACAGGTCGAACGCCTGAAAGAGAGCCAGACCTCGCTCACGGCGGGTAGCCCGTGGACGTTAAGCCTGCGCGGTGACGCGCTGCGGGCAGACCGTCTGCTGGAGATGGAAAACCTCAGCGTCCCGCCTGCGCCAGGGCTACCGCCGCTGTTTAACATCGAAACGGCACGGCTGAAAAGCGGCGATCGCGTGGCGATTGTCGGGCGTAACGGCTGCGGTAAATCGTCGTTAATGAAGCTTATCTGGCGACATTTTACCGATGAACCGGCGGACTGCGGGCTGAAAATCCATCCGCGCGTCTCGCCGGGCTATTACGATCAGACGCTGAACCAGCTCCCGGATGACGCCACGCTGCTTGATGCGCTGGAGCCTTTCGCGCCCGACCCGCAAAACCGGAAGATGGCGCTTATCAGCGCCGGGTTCCCGTGGTCCCGTCACGGGCAGAAAGTCAGCACGCTCAGCGGCGGCGAGCGTTCACGCCTGCTGTTTGTGGGCCTGACGCTCGCCCGCTATAGCCTGCTGATGCTGGATGAGCCAACCAACCATCTGGACATGGAAGGCAAAGAGGCGCTGGCAGAAACGCTGCAGCAGTTTGAAGGTGGTGTGCTGCTGGTCAGCCACGATCGTCAGTTAATTAGCCAAAGCTGCAACCGCTTCTGGCTGATAGAGGACGGTACGCTGAGCGAATGGCACGACGCGGAAGCGGTGTTTGCGCGGCTGCGTGAAAGCGCGGGGCTGGTAATGGCCACTGCGCCCGCTGCCGCCGCGACGGTTCAACCCTCGCCGTATGACGATCTGCTTGAACGGCTGGTCGCGCTGGAAACGCTGCTGGCAGACGATCTGGCGCGCAAACCGAAACATCAAAAACCGCAGCTTCAGGCGCAATGGCGTAAAGAGATAGAGGAGATAGAAGCACAGCTGTAAGTCTGCGCCCGGCGAGCGCCTCGCCGGGCCAGCATTTTCCCCCTTAATTATTAGAGGAACGCCGTATTCTTAATCTGAAATCGGATTAAATGATGACATTATGTTGCCGCAGCCTTGCATTACCAGGCTAATGTATTAATCCTTAAGGGGTATTACACCTGCTATGCAGATTCTTATCATGAACAAGGAGATACACATGAAGGCTGCTGTTGTCACTCAGGATCATCAGGTCAATGTCACCGAAAAAACCTTACGCCCGCTGAAGCACGGGGAAGCCCTGCTGAAGATGGAGTGCTGTGGCGTATGCCATACCGATCTTCACGTGAAGAACGGCGATTTCGGCGATAAAACCGGCGTAATCCTGGGCCATGAAGGGATTGGGATCGTCAAAGAAGTCGGCCCTGGCGTGAAATCGCTGAAAGTCGGCGATCGCGCGAGCGTGGCATGGTTTTTTGAAGGCTGTGGCCACTGCGAATACTGTAATACCGGCAACGAAACCCTGTGCCGCGATGTGAAAAACGCCGGTTACTCCGTGGATGGCGGCATGGCGGAAGAGTGCATCGTCACCGCGGATTACGCGGTAAAAGTGCCGGACGGTCTGGATTCGGCGGCGGCCAGCAGCATTACCTGCGCTGGCGTCACCACCTACAAAGCCGTGAAGGTATCGGGTATTAAACCGGGCCAGTGGATTGCCATTTACGGTCTGGGTGGGCTGGGTAACCTCGCGCTGCAGTACGCCAAAAACGTCTTTAATGCCAAAGTCATCGCCCTTGACGTTAACGACGAACAGCTGAAGCTGGCGGCCAGCATGGGCGCGGATTTAACCATCAACTCCCGCAGCGAAGATGCCGCGAAAATTGTGCAGGAAAAAACCGGCGGCGCGCATGCAGCCGTGGTGACGGCCGTGGCAAAAGCGGCGTTTAACTCGGCAGTGGATGCCGTGCGCGCAGGTGGCCGCGTGGTGGCGGTGGGTCTGCCACCGGAAGCCATGAGCCTCGATATTCCACGTCTGGTGCTGGACGGCATTCAGGTGGTCGGTTCCCTGGTCGGCACCCGTCAGGATCTGCAGGAGGCGTTCCAGTTCGCCGCGGAAGGCAAAGTGGTGCCTAAGGTCACGATGCGTCCGATCGAGGACATCAACGCCATCTTCAAAGAGATGGAACAGGGCCAGATCCGTGGCCGTATGGTGATCGACTTACGTTCATAATCGTCCACCTTTCATCACCGCTCCTCTCCGGGGCGGTTTTTTTTATAGCCATTTTCCGGCAATCCTTATCTTAATTCCTTTGTTCCCTTGTTTTCCCCCGCGCCCGATGATGAATCCGACGCTAACAAGAAGATAACAAAGGAATTCACCATGCAAACCCCATTTCGTCTGCCGCTGCTGACGGCGTTAATTCTGACGACCACCGCAGCCTGGGCCGCTGATGCGCCCGTCAAAGGCGGCACGCTGATTTATCTGGAGCAACAGGCCCACACCAACCTCTATCCGCCTGCCGGTGGCTTTTACCCCAACGGCGGCATTCTGAACCAGATCACCGACAAACTGACCTGGCAGAACCCGAAAACGTTACAGGTTGAGCCCTGGGTGGCCGAAAGCTGGACCACCAACGCCGATAAAACCGAATACACCTTTAAACTTCGTCCCGGTATCACCTTCTCCGACGGCACGCCGCTGGACGCAAACGCCGTAGCGAAAAACTTTGATACCTACGGCTTAGGTAACAAAGCGCAGCGTCTGCCGGTGTCCGAAGTGATCAATAACTACGATCGCAGCGAGGTGGTCGACCCGCTGACCGTCAAGTTCTACTTCAAAAAACCGTCGCCGGGATTCCTGCAGGGCACTGCCACCATTGGCTCGGGTCTGGTCTCGCTCAGCACCCTGAAACGCAACTTTGAAGAGCTGGGGGATGCGCGCCACATCATTGGCTCCGGCCCGTTTGTGGTGAAAGACGAAAAGCTGGGGCGCGAAGTGACGCTTGAAGCCCGCAAAGATTACCAGTGGGGGCCAAAAAATCTGCCGCAACAGGGTCCGGCCAATCTGGACGGCATCAAGTTTATCGTCACCCAGGAAGACAGCGTGCGCATCGGCGCTCTGCTGGCCGGTCAGGCGGATTTTATTCGTCAGGTACAGGCGTATGACGAAAAGCAGGCCACCGATCAGGGCTATAAAATCTATGCCGCCCCGACGCGTGGGGTGAACGACAGCATCAGCTTCCGTCCGGACAACCCGCTGGTTTCCGACGTTCGCGTTCGCCAGGCGCTGCTGCACGCCACCAATGCGAAACAGGTGGTCGAAACCCTCTTCTCGGCTAACTATCCGCAGGCGAAGTCCGTGATTGCCGGTTCTGCCGCAGGCTTTGTCGATCTCAGCGACAAACTGACCTTTGACCCGGCAAAAGCCAACCAGCTGCTCGATGAGGCAGGCTGGAAAGCAGGCAGCGACGGCATTCGCACCAAAGACGGCCAGCGGCTGGCGCTGACGGTCTATGAATCATTGCCGCAGCCGCAAAACAAAGAGGTGCTGCAGCTGGTTGCCCAGCAGTGGCGGCAGGTGGGCGTGGCCCTGAGCGTCAAAGCCGGTGACGCAGGCAGCCGCACGCTGGATAACCTTGACCCGCTGAAAACCCCGTTAACCGTCTCCGAAGTAGGCCGCGCCGATCCGGATGTAGTGAAGAGTATGTTCTACCCCGCTAACCGCGACGCGCTGCTGCAAAAAGGCGGCTCCAGCGACAAGGTTAAAAACTTCCGTGACGACAAGCTGAATGCGCTGCTGGTGAATATCTCTGCGGAAGTCAATCCGCAAAAACGCCTGCAGCTGACGGGCGACGCCCAGCGCTATTTGCTGGATAACGCCTACGTCATACCGATCTTCGAGGAGCCGCAGGTGTTTGCCGGCGCCCCGTGGCTGAAAGGCGTGAATTTCGAAGCGGTAGGCCGCCCGTCGTTCTACGGCGCGTGGATTGAGAAACACTGAGGAGCTGACGATGCGCCACGCACTTCTTCAACGTTTCGGGCATGGGCTGCTGGTGCTGTGGGCCGCCTTTACCCTCTCGTTCGTGTTGCTCCAGGTTCTGCCGGGCGACGCGGTACTGATTAAATTTCAGAACCCGGACCTGGGCTTAAGCCCGGCGCAAATCGAGGAGATGCGCGTGGCCTACGGCGCGGACAGTCCGCTGTGGCAGCAGTATGGCCATACGCTGCTGGCGATGCTGCAAGGAGATTTCGGCTACTCGTTACAGGCAGGCGTGCCGGTCAGTGAGCTGATTGCCAGCAATCTGCCGGATACCCTGAGCCTCGCCCTGCCCGCCTTTTTACTCGCGGTTGTGCTGGCCTTCGCACTGGCCTTTGCGTCGCGGCTACCGGGTCTGCGCGGGTTGAGCAATACCTTCCAGTCTCTGCCGGTCCTGTTTATCTCCTTACCGACGTTCTGGCTGGGGATTGCCCTGATCCAGCTTTTTTCTTTTCAACTGCGGCTGATCCCGGTGATTAACCCGACGCCGTTGCAGGGGCTGATCCTGCCCATCGTCACCGTCGCCATCCCCATCTCCGCCCCGCTGGCACAAATCCTGATGCGCAGCCTGGACCAGGTGGCGACCCAGCCGTTTGTCGCCGTTGCCCGGGCCAAAGGGCTGAGTGAAACCGCCGTCCTATGGCGTCACGTGACCGGCAACGCCCTGCTGCCGGTGCTGAATATTGCCGGGCTGCTGCTGGGCGAGCTGATTGCCGGTGCGCTGATCACCGAAACCGTTTTTGGCCGCAGCGGGCTGGGGCAACTGACCCAGCAGGCGGTCAATAACCAGGACATCGCCGTGCTTCAGGCGGTGGTGATGATTTCCGCGCTCGGTTTTGTCCTGATCAATCTGCTGGTGGATCTGCTGATGCCGCTGCTGGATCCCCGGCTGCAACCCCTATCCGGAGGTGCTTCATGAGTCTGGTCGATTACGCTGCCGCCGCGCGTAAACGCGTCCCCGCCTGGCAGGGCGTCGCGTGGCAGCCCGGACTGTGGCTGGCATGGGCGGTCATTGTGATTGCGATTTTCGCCGCCGTGGCGCCGGGCCTGTTAACCCACTACAGCCCGATTGAGGGCATCGCGGGCGCACAGCGCCTGGCCCCTCAGGCCGGCCACTGGCTCGGCACCGATCAGCTTGGCCGCGATGTTTACACCCGTATTGTATATGGTGCGTCCCACTCCCTGAGCGCGGCGCTGGCCGCCGTCACGATGGGTCTGCTGGTGGGCACCGGTTTAGGGGTGGTTGCCGGGGCGTTCGCCGGACGCGTTGAGTCATTCCTGATGCGTTTTGTCGACGTTCTGCTCTCCATCCCGTCCCTGCTGCTTTCGCTGACGGTGATCATTTTGCTCGGGTTTGGCACCGTTAACGCCGCAATTGCCGTGGGCGTGGCTTCCATTGCCAGCTTCGCCCGCCTCGCGCGCGGTGAAGTGGTGCGCATCCGCCATACGGATTATGTCGAGGCGGCGTTTGGCAGCGGCGGGACGTTCCTGGCGGTGCTATGGCGACATATCCTGCCTAACGCCTTAACCGCCGTCCTCGCCTTTGCCACGCTGCAGTTTGGTCAGGCCATCCTGGCTCTCTCCACGCTGAGTTTTCTCGGCTACGGCACCCCGCCGCCCGTGCCGGAATGGGGCTTATTGATTGCCGAAGGCCGTAACTATCTCTCTACCGCCTGGTGGTTAACCACCTTCCCCGGTGTGGTGGTCATCGCCGTAGTGCTGGCGACCAACCGAATCAGCCAGCAGTTCAGCGGAGGTCCGAAATGACCGTACTCTCGGTAGAAAACCTGACCCTTAGCTACCGTACCGGGCGCCAGTGGCGGGAGGTGGTGCATAACGTTAGCTTCACGCTCCGTCGGGGGGAAATGCTGGCATTTGTCGGCGAATCCGGCTCCGGCAAAACGACCACGGCGCAGGCGATCATCGGTCTGCTGGCTGACAACGCCCGGCGTGATGCAGGAAAAATCGTACTCAACGGTGAGGAGATAAGCCAGTGGTCCGCTAAGCGTCTTGATACCCTCCGCGGGGCGCGCATCAGCCTGGTACCGCAGGATCCGGGAAATTCGCTCAATCCGGTAAAAACCATCGGCGCGCAGGTTGGCGAAATTATTCAGCTGCACCAAAAGGTAACGGCACTCCAGCGCGACGAGCAGGTGCTCGCCCTACTGACAAAGGTCGGCCTGAGCCATCCCGAGCAGCGCATGAAACAGTATCCCCATCAGCTCTCCGGCGGGATGAAACAGCGGGTGTTGATTGCCATCGCGATAGCGCTGCGCCCGGACGTCATCATTGCCGACGAGCCCACCAGCGCGCTGGACGTAACCGTACAAAAACGCATTCTTGACCTGCTGGATCTCCTGCGCCGGGAATCGGGGACCGCCGTCCTGTTTGTTACCCACGATCTGGCATTGGCCGCTGAGCGCGCGGACCGGCTGCTGGTTTTCCGCGATGGTGAGGTTCAGGAGCAAGGAAACACCGCCGATATCGTTCGCACGCCGCAGCACGCCTACACCCGCCAGCTGCTGAGCGATCTCCAGGGCCAGCGCCTGACCATCGCCCCGGTGGCCGGTCTGCCGCTTGCGTCACCGGCCATTCGCGCCCGCGCCATCAGCAAACGTTTCTCGCTGGGCAAAGGCCATCAGCTGCAGGCGCTGGATCAGGTGACGTTCGACGTCAGGCGTGGCAGCACGCATGCCCTGGTGGGTGAATCGGGCTCCGGGAAAACCACCCTTGCCCGTATTTTGCTGGGCTTTGAACAGGCCGACAGCGGGCAGGTCATTATTGACGATATTGATGCCACCACGCTCAGCCGCGAGGCCCGTCGCCAGCTGCGCCAGAAGATCCAGTTTGTCTACCAGAACCCGTTTGCCTCGCTCGACCCGCGTCAGACCCTGTTTGAGATTATCGAAGAGCCGCTGAAGAACTTTTCCCGCCTGCGCAAAGCGGAGCGCAAAATCCGGGTGGAGACCGTGGCGCAGCGGGTGGCCTTGCCCGTCGACCTACTGACCCGTACCGCCCGCGAGCTGTCAGGCGGGCAGCGCCAGCGCGTGGCCATCGCCCGGGCGCTGATCCTGGAGCCGACCATTCTGGTGCTGGACGAAGCCACCTCCGCGCTGGATGTCACCGTGCAGGCGCAAATTCTGGCGCTGCTGCAGCAACTGCAGCAGCAGTTGGGGTTGACCTATCTCTTCATTACGCACGATCTCTCCACCGTTCGCCGGATCGCTCACAGCGTCACGGTGCTGCGCAGCGGTCAGGTGGTTGAGCACGGTGACGTCGGAACCTTGTTCGCGTCGCCGCAGAACGCCTATACCCGCGAACTGATTGACGCCATTCCCCATTTTTCACCCGCTACGGAGGAGTTCGCATGACGCGAAAACGCCTGGGGTTTTTCACCCGCCTGCTTGACGATGCCACACCCAAGGTGCGCTATCGTCTGGCTACTGAACAGATCCGCCACGCTGAACGCCACGGCTTTGACAGCGCCTGGATTGCGCAGCACCACTTCCATGAAAGTGAAGGCGGTTTGCCGTCGCCATTGCTGTTTCTGGCCCACGTTGCGGCGCATACCGAAACCATCCGTCTGGGCACGGCCATTATTACCCTGCCGATGGAAAACCCGTTGCGCGTGGCGGAAGATGCCGCGGTGCTTGATTTACTCGCCGATGGACGTCTTGAAGTCGGGCTGGGGTCAGGCGGCACGCCCACCTCATTCCTGCCGTTCGGCCTGACGTTTGAGGCGCGCGCAGCCGCGTTTGCCGAGAACCTGCACGTGCTCCAGAGCGCCTGGCGTGGGGATTCGCTCGGCCATCCGGATAACCACTTATACCCACCGGCACCGCAGCTGGCTGACCGCATCTGGATTGCCACCTTCTCCGTGGAGGGGGCCGTGCGGGCAGCCCAGGCCGGACACGGCTTAATGCTCTCGCGCACGCAGCCGCGCCCGGCAGACCAGCCTGATCTCACGCTCGACGCTATCCAGAACCCGATTGTGGATGCCTACCTTGAGGCGCTACCGGCGGGCATCGCACCGCGCATTCTTGCCTCACGTACCGCGTTCGTCGCCGACAGCGATGACTATGCGCTGAAAGTTGCGACGCCGGGTCTCACGAAACAGGCACAGCAGCATCGCGCTGCCGGACACGCAGTTAAAGGTGACACGGTCACGGATTATCGTCGTCAGTTTGACGCCCATATCGGTTCACCCGACACGGTACTGCGCTCACTGCACGCCGATTCCATTCTCAGGCGCGCCACGGATATCTCGTTCCAGGTCCATTCGGTCGAGCCCACGCACCGCGACACCCTACGCTCCATTGAGCTGATTGCCGAACATATTGCCCCCCACATTCTTTGAGGAGAGACCTATGTCATTAAGTCAGGATATTCTTGCCGAGCTGGCGGAAATTAAACCCGGTTCCCCTCTGGCAGAGGCGCGCGCCACGCGGGACGCCGCCACGCGCCATGCGCAGGGCAGCTATGAAATCCTCTTTAGCCAGCAGGATGAAGATTTTGCACTCGACGAGCGTTTCGCCGTGGCGGCGAAAGTGGCCAGGTGGCACAACGCGGAGGCGCTGGCCGCGCACTACGCGGGGTTTGGCCTGGCTGACCCGACTTCAGACCGCCTGACCCCGGCGCTGAACTTCGCGCGCCTGCTGACCTTCTCCCCCGTTGAAGCCACGCCGGCGGCGCTAAAGGCGCTGACCCACGCAGGATGGAGTAAGGAAGGCATTGTTACTCTGGCGCAGCTTATCGCGTTTGTCAGCTTCCAGAGCCGACTGATCGCCGGACTGCGTCTGCTTAACGACAGGCCCGTTGCCACAAGCGATGCACCGGTGGCTGCGGGTATCTGGCATACAACGCCAACCACGGTCACCGGGAAGGCGGCACCCGTCGCCTTCACCCAGCAGGAGCTGGGCTGGGAGCCATGGTTAGCCGCCAAACCGCTGGCGGAATTCCGTGACGATGAGGTGGCGATTCTGGCGAAATTTGGCCACACGGACTCCGACTATTTCCGCCTGCTGGGGCGCAACCTGCCGGAGCTTGAACAGCGGACGCTGACGGATAAAGGGATTTTTTATACGCCTGGAGGATTGCCGCGCGCCGAGCGTGAGCTGGCTGCAACGGTCGCCAGTAAAATCAACGGCTGCATCTACTGCGCATCTGTCCATGCGCGTAAAGCCAGCCAGCTGTCTAAGGATGACGGCGCGGTGGAAGCACTGCTGGCGGTACGTCCCGGGCAATCCCTCAGTGAGGGACAGTCTGCACGCTGGCAGGCGGAAATTAACTTCGCGGCGGCGCTGTCGGTTACACCGCCTGCCGCCACGCCGCTGCACCTTGCCGACCTGGAAAAAGAGGGGCTGGATACCTTAGCGCAGCTTGACCTGGTGCAGTCCGCGGCGTTCTTCGCCTGGGCTAACCGCCTGATGCTGACCTTGGGCGAGCCCTGGCTTGCCTGACCCGTTTCAGGCTAGCGCGCGAGCGTTAGCCTGAGCCTCTCTGGCACGCAGATAACCGTAGATCAGCAGCGCACTCATGGCCGAAAACGAGAGGAACGCCGCAGGCAGCGTGACGTAGCGCCAGCTAAAGCCGAGGGTAATCATCATTCCGCCGAAGTATGCGCCAATCGCGCTGCCGAGATTAAACGCCATCTGCCCGCCTGCGGCCCCCAGCATCTCCCCACCCTTCGCATTTTGCAGCAGCAGGATTTGCAGTGGCGCAGAGAGCGCGAACAGGCCAGCGCAGCAGATAAAGCCCATCACCAGCGAGGCCGTTTTCAGTTCGCCAAAGGCGAAAAGCAGCAGCAGCGAGGCGACAATCACCATGTCGGTGGTGGCCGCAATGCGCAGCGGACTAAAACGCCCCGAGAGCTTACCGCTCAGCAGATTGCCCAACACCATACCCAGGCCCATCAGCATCATGATGAGGGTCATCGCCCCTTCTTCGATGCCCGACACGTTGACCATAAACGGTTTAACGAAGCTGAACCAGGCAAACACGCCGGCGTTGCCAAACATCGTGGCGGCAAAAATCAGCCAGGGTTCGGGCTTCTTCAGAAACTGGAACTGCTCGGTCAATTTAATTTCTGATTTGTCATGAATATCCGGCACCCAGAGCAGCACCGAAAGGATCACCAGCGCATTGAACGCGGCAATCACGAAAAAGGTATAGCGCCAGCTGAACTGATGCCCAAGCCAGGTGCCCAGCGGAACGCCCATCAGGTTGGCCACCGTCATACCAGCAATCATCCCGGCCACCGCAACCGTCACCTTCCCCGGTGGCGCAATTTTCGAGAGGATAATTGCCCCGACGCCGAAAATCGCGCCGTGAGGGAATCCTGAAATTAAGCGTCCCGTCGCCAGCCAGAAATACGACGTTGAAAAGGTAAACAGGGTATTTCCGACGGCGGACATCGCCACCAGAAACAGCACCGTGGTTTTTAACGAGAATTTGCCGGAAAACAGCGCCACAATCGGCGCGCCGATGACGACGCCGAAGGCATAAAACGAAATCATATTTCCCGCGGAGGGAATGGAGATACCCGTGTCCTGCGCCAGTTCGGTCAGGACACCCATAATGCCAAATTCAGCCATCCCCAGGCCAAAGGTGCTCAGCGCTAATGAGAAAATTGTCTTTTTCATACCACAACCACGTGTGAAAAATTCGCAGCGGGCATTATTGAACAATCTTGTATGGTGAGCCAGTTCAAATCAGCTGGCTGACACGTTAATCCATTCATTCAGGTGGATTACACTTCATAGTGCGGCCTCGCTTTTTCCCCCGCCGGACAACCTGAGGATGACAATCATGGGAAGCAAAAAGAAAACCAGTGTCGCTGTTGATGTCGAAATGAATACACCGCTTAAAAACAAAGAGTATGAAAAAGAGCTCCGCCGCCTGCACGTTGAACTGGTTAAGCTCCAGCAGTGGGTCGTCGCCAAAGGATTAAAAGTGTGTATCGTTTTTGAAGGTCGCGATGGCGCCGGTAAAGGCGGCACCATTAAAGCGATCACCGAGCGCGTCAGTCCTCGCGTATTTCGCGTAGTTGCCCTCCCAGCCCCGACGGAAAAAGAAAAAAGCCAGCTCTACTTCCAGCGCTATGTGCCGCATCTGCCTTCGGCTGGCGAAATCGTGATCTTCGATCGCAGCTGGTACAACCGTGCGGGCGTGGAGCGGGTCATGGGATTCTGCACGGAGGAACAGGTGGAGAAATTTTTGGACGGCACGCCGGTCATGGAAAAAGCGATGGTCGATGCCGGCATTATCCTGCTGAAATACTGGCTGGAGGTGACGCCGAAGGAGCAGGAGCGCCGCCTGCGCGACCGGATTAACGATGGTCGTAAGATCTGGAAGCTTTCGCCGATGGACATTAAGTCCTTTAACCTGTGGGACGAGTACACGCTCGCACGCGACGCCATGTTTGAAGCCACCGATACCGCCTGGGCGCCGTGGTTTGTGGCACGTTCAGAAGATAAAAAACGCGTGCGCCTGAATATTATTTCGCACCTGCTTTCGCAGATTCCGTATAAAGAACTGCACGTTGAAAAGGTCGATTTACCGAAACGTAAAATTGGTAAAGTGAAGCCAACGAAATATCCGTTCCGGTATGTGGAAGAGCGGTTTTGATATAACTGGAAGGCGGCTCGCAGAATGTAGATTACCAGGGGAAACGGTATTGTTTTTTGTTGGCTGCGGTTGATAATGGCCGCACCAACAATGGAGGTAAAAATGAAACATACCGCAGAAACAAAACAGGGTCAGAACATCTCATCGCGTAAGCCCTGTTGTCAGGCTGAACAAAGCGCTGCCAGACGCCATCAGCTATCAGAAGAAGATGGTGCATTTATACAGGCAATGAATGAGTTTGTAGAGAAACATGGAACGATTACTGATGATGATTTTTTCAGGGTGCTTTAATGCTGAGACAATTCAACGTTTATCGTAATACGTCTGCCGCCACCCGGGACAGGCTTCCTTACTATATGCTAATTCAGGATGATTGCTATGATGACCTTGCCACACGTGTAATCGTACCTCTTGCCAGAAATAACAGACTACCGTTATGGCAGAGCCAATTGGCTCCTGGCGTTAATATCGATTTTGAAACGTTACTGATTTATTCGCCAATGATAACGAATATTAATAATCAAAAAATTAATCCTGAAAATTTTGTGTGCAATTTACGTCACGCACGTCATGACGTTATAGCGGCAATCGATCGTTTACTCACTAACACATGACGTAAGGCCTGCAGGGTAGCGCAGCGCCGCCGGGCACAGCCGACGGCGCAGGTCTTACTTCAATCCTTCCGTACTTTCCTGTTTCGCTTCCAGCCGCTCCACATCACGATACCAGCGCGGGTGATGTTTCTGCGCCCAGCGACGACTCACCTTCCCTTCAATCATCCCTTTAATCGAGCCTTTCACCCAGAACGCCATATACATATGGATCAGAATGGCATGAATCAGAATGATGGCTGACGTCGCGTGGATCAGCAGCGCGTAGCGCACCACCTGAATCGGGAAATACGGCGCGAAATAGGGCCGCCAGATCATTACCCCAGTCACCAGCAGCACAAAAATCATGCTCATGATGGTCCAGAACATCATTTTCTGCCCGGCATTGTATTTCCCCACTCTCGCGACGTGATGCTCGTTGCCCTTCAGGACTTCAACAATCCCTTTCACCCACGGAATGTCCTGCTTGTCCGGGATATTGTGATGAACAAAGCGCACGAACATAAACATCAGCACCACGAAAATCAGCACCCCGAAGAACGGGTGCAGAATGCGCCCCATCTGCGGGGTACCGAAGGTTTCGGTTAGCCACTGCAGCGTCGGGAAGAAGAACGAAATCCCTGACACCGCCACCAGGAAGAAGCAGATCACAACCGTCCAGTGACAGGCGCGGTCGATAAACTTCGTGCGCACAATCATTTTCGACTTACTCATGATGTTCCTCCTCGTCATCCACCTCTTTGTTTGGCCCGATACCGATATAGTGATAAATCAGCCCCGCAAAGGTGGCGATAAAGCCCGCCGCAGAGAGCGGTTTAAGCGCCCCTTTCCACAGGTTAATGGACGTATCGATAGCCGGGTCCTTCGGCAGATTGTGGTAAAGCGCCGGCTGGTCGTTATGGTGCAGTACATACATCACGTGCGTACCGCCCACGCCCTGCGGGTTATAGATGCCTGCATTTTCATAGCCGCGTGCTTTCAGCTTATCCACCCGCGCCTGCGCCACATCCAGCATCTCTTTTTTGGTGCCAAAGTGAATGGCACCGGTAGGACACGTCTTCACGCAGGCAGGCTCCTGTCCGACGCTGACCCGATCCACGCACAGCGTACATTTGTATACCCGGTTATCCTCTTTATTGAGTCGCGGCACATTGAACGGACAGCCCGCAATGCAATAGCCGCAGCCGATGCAGTTGTCCTGCTGGAAGTCGACGATCCCGTTGGCGTACTGAATAATCGCCCCGGCGGACGGGCACGCCTTCAGGCAGCCCGGATCCTCACAGTGCATACAGCCGTCTTTACGGATCAGCCACTCCAGCCTGCCGTTCTGCTCGGTTTCGCTAAAGCGCATCACCGTCCAGGACTTAGCGCTCAGATCCGCCGGGTTGTCATAAACCCCGACGCAGTGTCCCACCTCGTCGCGGATATCGTTCCACTCCGAACAGGCCACCTGGCAGGCCTTACAGCCCACGCAGGAGGAGACATCGATCAGCTTGGCGACCTCTGCCTTGTAATCCCGTGCGCGAGGCGCAGGGGTTATCGGGTTAGTCGCGGAGCGTTTAATCACGTCTTGTGTTTCCATCGCCATTTACTCGCTCCTTATGCTTTCTCGATGTTGACCAGAAACGCCTTGTACTCCGGCGTTTGCGAGTTGGCATCGCCGACGTTCGGCGTCAGGGTATTGGCGATGTAACCTTTATGCGTCACCCCTTCAAAACCCCAGTGCAGCGGGATACCGACGGTTTCCACCTCTTGACCGTCCACGTTCAGCGTCTGCAGACGACGCGTCACCACCGCCACCGCGCGAATAAAGCCTCGCTTGCTGCTCACCTTCACCCGGTCGCCGTTGGCGATCCCTTTCGCTTTCGCCAGCGTTTCGCTTATCTCCACAAACTGTTCCGGCTGTGCGATAGCGTTGAGCCGCGCATGCTTGGTCCAGGTGTGGAAATGCTCGGTCAGGCGGTAGGTTGTCCCCACGTACGGGAATTTGTCCTTTTTGCCTAAGCGCAGCACATCCTCTTCGTAGATACGCACCACCGGGCTTGAGATGACGTTCGGGTGCAGCGGGTTTGTGCCGAGCGGCGTTTCCATCGGCTCGTAGTGCTCCGGGAATGGACCTTCCGCCAGTTTGTCGAGGGCAAACAGGCGCCCCAGCCCTTCCGGCTGCATGATAAATGGCCCGGTTTTGCTGCCCGGCGCGGCGGTGTTGTAGTCCGGGATATCATTCCCCGTCCACTTCGCCCCGTTCCACTCGATCAGCATGCGCTGCGGATCCCACGGCTTGCCGTTGATATCTGCGGACGCACGGTTGTACAGCACGCGACGGTTCAGCGGCCACGCCCAGGCCCAGCCCAGCGTGTTCCCCAGCCCGGACGGGTCAGCGTTATCGCGGTTGGCCATCTGGTTACCTTGCTCCGTCCAGCTGCCGGCGTAGATCCAGCAGGAGGACGCCGTCGTCCCGTCGTCGCGCAGCAGCGCGAAGCTGTTCAACAGCTGGCCTTTTTTCGCCACCAGGGCGCCGTTGGCGTCATAAAGATCCGCCAGCGCCACGCCGTTGTTCTCTTTCGCGACCTCTTCGGACTCAGGGCGATCCGGATGCTTGTAGCTCCAGCTCATCTTCAGCAGCGGTTCAGCGCCTTTGCCGCCTTCGGTGCGGTACATCTCGCGCAGGCGATGGTAAATCCCGGCCAGGATCTCGCCGTCGTTACGTGCTTCCCCCGGCGCATCCTGACCTTTCCAGTGCCACTGCAGCCAGCGGCCGGAGTTGGCGATAGAGCCGTCCTCCTCCGCAAAACAGGTGGACGGCAGGCGGAACACTTCGGTCTGAATCGACGCCGGATCGACATCGTTCGCTTCCCCGTGGTTCTGCCAGAAGGTGGAGGTTTCTGTGACCAGCGGATCGATAACCACCATGTACTTCAGCTTGCTCAGGCTGCGAACCACTTTGTTTTTGTCCGGGAACGACGCCACCGGGTTAAAGCCCTGGCAGATGTACCCCGTGACGTTACCCTTATCCATCATGTTGAAATACTTGATGACGTCGTAAGCCTGGTCCCACTTCGGTAACCACTCAAAGCCCCAGTCGTTCTCTTTCTGCGCCGCATCGCCGTAGAAGGATTTCATCAGGCTGACATAGAACTTCGGATAGTTGCTCCAGTAGTTCACCTGGTCCGGCAGCGTCGCTTTTGGCGTGTTCGCCGCCAGGTACGTCTGCAGATCCGCCTGCTTTTCAGATGGCAGCGTCAGGTAGCCCGGCAGGCTGGTGGAGAGCAGACCAAGGTCGGTCAGGCCCTGAATATTGGAGTGACCGCGCAGGGCGTTTACGCCGCCGCCCGCCATGCCCATGTTGCCGAGCAGCAGCTGGATCATCGCCATGGTGCGGATGTTCTGCGCGCCAACGGTATGCTGCGTCCAACCCAGCGCATACAGGAACGTGGTGGTTCTGTCTGCGGCACTGGTGGAGGCCAGCACATCACACACTTTCAGGAAATCTGCTTTCGGCGTGCCGCAGATGTTCTCCACCACGTCCGGCGTATAGCGTGACACGTGCTGTTTCAGCAGGTTCCATACGCAGCGCGGATGCGTCAGCGTTTCATCGCGCATCGCATAGCCGTTTTCATCGAACTGGTAGTTCCAGGAGGACTTATCGTACTGACGTTTATCGGCGTCATAGCCGCTAAACAGGCCGTCCTCAAAGGCAAAATCTTCCCGCACCAGCAGATTTGCGTTGGTGTAGTGCTTAACGTATTCCGCGTTAATTTTGTTGTTTTCTATCAGGTACCGCAGAACGCCAGAGAGGAACGTAATGTCCGTACCGGAGCGAATCGGCGCATAGATATCCGCCACCGATGCCGTACGGGTAAAGCGCGGATCGACGACGATAAGCGTCGCATCGTTGTTATTTTTCGCTTCCATCGCCCAGCGGAAGCCCACCGGATGAGCCTCAGCGGCGTTTCCGCCCATCACCACCACGACGTTTGCGTTTTTGATATCAACCCAGTGGTTGGTCATCGCACCGCGACCAAATGTTGGAGCAAGACTTGCTACCGTTGGTCCGTGTCAGACACGCGCCTGGTTGTCTACCGCCAGCATGCCGAGAGAGCGTACAAATTTTTGCGTCAGCATGCCGGTTTCATTACTTGCCGCAGAGGCACACAGCATGCCGGTCGAAAGCCAGCGGTTGACCGTCACGCCCTGCGCGTTCTTTTCAATAAAGTTGGCGTCGCGGTCGGCTTTCATTAATCTGGCAATTCGGGAGAAAGCCTCATCCCAGGAGATACGCTGCCATTTGTCAGAGCCCGGCGCGCGGTATTCCGGGTAGCGCAGGCGGTTGTCGCTGTGAACGTAGTCCAGCAGCCCCGCCCCTTTCGGGCACAGCGCCCCGCGGCTCACCGGATGGTCCGGGTCCCCTTCAATGTGGTAAATCGCTTCTCTGGCGTTCTTCGCGCCATCACCCAGGCTATACATTAAAAGCCCACAACCCACGGAGCAGTATGTGCAGGTGTTACGGATCTCTTTTGCGCGCAGCAGCTTATAGTTGCGTGCCTGAGCCAGTGCCATTTTGGGAGCAAACCCCAGCATAGCGGCTGTTGTTCCGGCCATACCGCCCGCGCAGATTTTGAAAAATTGTCTGCGGCTGACGTCCATTGTTGTCCTCGTTATCTGATAAGACTTCGTGGCGCAAACTAACAGCAAAGCCCCTGATTTTTTTGCGTCAAATCAAGGTCGCCTGTCTTCACCCCCTTAATAGTCACTGCCGTTACGGTTAAATACCTCTTTTTGATTAACGGCTTAAGAGAATAATTCGCGACAGCGTCAGGATGAATGCGCTACATTTTCCCTTTGTTTTTTGCAATGGCGAAGTCATGGACAGAAAGAGAGCAACGCTTATTGGGCTGGCGGCAATACTGTTATGGAGCACCATGGTCGGCCTTATTCGCAGCGTGAGCGAAGGGCTGGGGCCGGTAGGCGGTGCGGCGATGATATACACCCTCAGCGGATTACTGTGTCTGGTGACGGTAGGATTTCCTGATATCAGACGGTTTTCGTCCCGGTACCTTATTGCGGGCAGCGTTCTGTTTGTCAGCTACGAAATATGTCTGGCGCTGTCGCTGGGCTATGCCGCCACGCGATCGCAGGCCATTGAGGTCGGTATGGTCAATTACCTCTGGCCAAGCCTGACCATTGTTTTCGCTATTTTGTTCAACGGACAAAAATCAACCCTGTGGGTGATCCCGGGGTTAGCCATCTCATTGCTGGGAGTCTGCTGGGTATTAGGCGGTGAACAGGGATTACACCTTGATGAAATAACCCGCAATATCATCTCCAGCCCGCTGAGCTATGCGCTGGCATTTGCCGGGGCATTTATCTGGGCGGCCTACTGCACCGTTACGCGTAAATTTGCGCAGGGGCAAAACGGTATCACGCTGTTTGTGTTGCTGACCGCACTCAGTCTGTGGGTGAAATATGCCCTGAGCGAACAGCCCGCTATGGTATTTACACTTCCGGTGGTGGTGAAACTTGTGATGTGCGGGGTTGCCCTTGGTCTGGGTTATGCCGCCTGGAATATTGGCATTCTTCACGGGAACGTCACGATACTGGCGGCCATTTCCTATTTTACCCCGGTCCTTTCAGCCGCGCTTGCCGCCGCCGTGCTGAGTTCGCCCCTCTCCTTCTCCTTCTGGCAAGGCGCACTGATGGTCTGCGCCGGGTCATTACTCTGCTGGTACGCGACAAAACAATAATGTCGATTTTGCTGTCGGGTTATATTCAGCCCGACAACAAATTATTAACATAAATTTAATATCATCACGCCAGAATACTCTTCAGGACAGCCGAAGAGGTATTTATATTCTGTTTATATTATCGCCCTTTCGTAAATACACGTTGTCTGTAATTGACACAAATTGACACCGCTGCGTGATTAGTTCCATGCAAATACTCACCTTTTTAATAGCACGAAGTGCAATAGTATGTTTCTGTGTATTTCTGCGCACACCTCGGAAATGCCGTTTATTTAGGGCCAAAAAACAGGGCTAACAGGGTATCAAGGTAAGTTTTTGCAAGACAAAGAACGAATATACCGATAATTACCGCATATTATAAAACCACAACGAAACTATATTGCCCGCAATAAAATCCCCTAAAAATTGCGCAAATACCCACCAATTCATTCACTATCACGCTCATTAATCCGATCTCGATCACACTAACTGAAATTATTGCTAATAATTTGAAACTTATTATTGAAAGGCGACTACAAGATTTTTAAAAATAACATGCCATTGACGATCAGCCTCGTTTAGAAATCGTTCAAAGTGGCTCAGGAAATACTGAAGAAAATTATAAGGAATATTTAAGATGAAACTTAAATTAGTTGCAGTGGCAGTGACTTCCATGTTGGCAGCAGGCGTTGTAAACGCGGCTGAAGTTTATAACAAAGACGGTAACAAGCTGGATCTGTACGGTAAAGTGACAGGTCTGCACTATTTCTCTGACGATAGCGATAACGACGGCGACAAAACTTACGTTCGTCTGGGCTTCAAAGGCGAAACTCAGATCAACGATCAGCTGACCGGTTACGGCCAGTGGGAATATGAGTTCAAAGGCAATCGTTCTGAATCTCAGGGCTCTGACGGCAACAAAACCCGTCTGGCCTTCGCAGGTCTGAAATTCAACGAATTCGGTTCTTTCGACTACGGTCGTAACTACGGTGTTGCTTACGACATCGGCGCATGGACTGACGTTCTGCCAGAGTTCGGTGGCGATACCTGGACTCAGACTGATGGCTTTATGACTGGCCGTACGACTGGCGTTGCAACCTACCGTAACACCGACTTCTTCGGTCTGGTTGACGGTCTGAACGTTGCCGCTCAGTACCAGGGTAAAAACGACCGTAATGACATCACCGAAGCGAACGGTGACGGCTGGGGTCTGTCTTCTACCTATGAAATGGACGGCTTCGGTGTGGGTGCAACCTACGCGAAATCTGACCGTACTGACCGTCAGGTTGCTGCAGGTCGCGTTGCAAACACCGTTAACGCTGGCGGTGAAAACGCAGAAGTATGGGCTGCTGGCCTGAAATACGATGCGAACAACATCTACCTGGCAACCACCTACTCTGAAACCCGCAACATGACCAACTTCGGTGATGGTTATATCGCGAACAAAGCACAGAACTTTGAAGTTGTTGCTCAGTACCAGTTCGACTTCGGCCTGCGTCCATCCATCGCTTACCTGAAATCCAAAGGTAAAGACCTGGGTTCATACGGCGACCAGGATCTGGTTGAATACGTTGACGTTGGCGCGAGCTACTACTTCAACAAAAACATGTCTACCTATGTTGATTACAAAATCAACCTGGTTGACGACAACAGCTTCACCAAAGCAACTGGCGTAGCGACCGATAACATCGTCGCTGTAGGTCTGACCTACCAGTTCTAAGATATGCCACGCCAGAAAGCCAGCCCATGTGGCTGGCTTTTTTTATACGGATTTCTGGCGTCAAAAAGGAGTACGCCATGCATATTTTCAAAGGACGCTGCTTGTGCGGAATGAGTCAATTCAGCGTGAGCCTCAACAATTTCGACGTGGTCGCCTGCCACTGCACGCAATGCCAGAAGTGGTCCGGGGGGATCGCCATGTATGTGGAGGCATCGGGCCAGCCGCTTGTCGAGCAGGATTCCATCGCCCCTTCTCATTTCAGCTCATCGGATCGTGGAGAGCGCGGGTTTTGCCCCGGCTGCGGCTGCCCACTGTGGTTCAAACTGACTTCAGCTTCGCGCTATTTCATTCCCTGGACACTGCTTGAGATGAGCGAAGATGAGCGACGTCGGCTGGTGCTGGCAGCAGAAATCTATACCGAAACCCAACCGGCGTTTTTTGGTCTGACCGGGCAATACGCGCGCTACACCGGCGCAGAAATTGAAGCGCTGGATAAACACTGCCTGCTTACGCTGTAACAGGATGAACACCGGCTTCCCGACGAAGCCAGTTTTGCAGCAGCTTACCGTCCTCGGTCATCTCTGAATCTGAACGCACGCAGAGGTAATAGTCGCGCCCGTCATCAATGGGTAAGTCAAGGATCTTCACCAGTTCACCGCTCTCAAGATACGGTGCAATCAGGGGTTCACGCATTAACGCGCAACCCAGCCCGGCCTGCACGCCCGCCAGCGTCAACAGCCCGTCCTCGAACAGAGGGCCGCTGCGCCGGAGAGGACGTTTTACCCCCTGCAACTGAAACCACTGCGGCCAGCTGGTTCGCTCCTCATCGTGCAGCAGTGGCATTTGCAGCAGCTGTTCAGGCGTGTCGATATGGCCGTGGATGCGCAAAAATGCGCGGCTGCACACCGGTACCATCTGTCCGGAAATCAGCTTTTCACTCTGATAACCCGCCCACTGACCGTTGCCAAAACGAATCGACATATCCGACGCATCGCTCAGATAGTTGCGATGGTTGGCATACACCACGTTAATTTCGGTTTGCGGATTGGCGCGCATAAAAGCGGGCAACCGCGGAATAAACCACCCCATACCAAAAAGCGGGATCAGGCTGATAGTGACCTGTCGCGTTTGCGCCTGCTCTGCCAGGTGCTCCGTCGCCTGACGCAACACGTTAAAGGCCGCCCGGATTGAACGGTAATATTCACGTCCGTGCTGACTTAACACCAGCCTGCGCCCCTGACGCTCCGTCAGCGGCATTTGCAGATACCCTTCGAGCACCCTGAGCTGATGGCTCACGGCTGACGGTGAGATCGCCAGCTCCTGCGCGGCCAGCGTGACGCTGCCCAGCCGGGCGATGGCTTCAAACGCGCGCACAGCCCGAAGCGGCGGGTCGTTCGCCAGACGACTTTCTGCATACGCCGGGAGAACGGCCAATTGTTCTGTTTTATTCATATGTTGATTTCTTTACGCTTTTCTGCCGAAAGCAGGGATTTACTATATTTATATAAATCATATAGATAACGCAATACCGGATTATCATAAGAAATAATATATGTGTATTTTACAATTTAATTCATTTATCGGAAGGTAGCCGCAGAAAGAGCACTTTGCGGGTACAGACGTTGGACACACTCATACAACAATTGATCAACGGTGTGATGCTGGGAAGCATTTACGCGCTGATCGCGCTGGGCTATACCATGGTGTATGGCATTTTGCGCATTATTAACTTTGCTCACGGCGATATTCTGATGGTCGGTGCGCTCACCACGCTCTCCGCCATTAACGCCCTGAATGCCACCTTCCCTCATATGCCGCTGCTGCTGCAGCTTGGCCTGGCTCTGGCGATTGCCATGGTCGTCTGCGCCCTTCTGGCCATGGCCGTGGAACGTTTTGCCTATCGCCGACTGCGCAATGCCCCGCGCCTGGCGCCGCTGATCTCCGGTATCGGCGTCTCGGTCCTGCTGCAAACCGTGGCAATGATTATCTGGACGCGCAACCCATTAATGTTCCCGCAGATCCTGCCCATGGACCCCATTGCCGTTACCTCGGGAAGCGAACTGCATCCGCCTGCGATTGTGACCGTCACCGGCATTGTCACCGTGGCGCTGGCGCTTGCAGTGATGACCGGGCTGTGGCTGCTGGTGGAATACACTCGCCTGGGTCGTGGCATGCGTGCTGTTGCGGAAAACCCGCGCGTGGCCACGCTGATGGGGGTTAACCCAAATGCCATTATCACCCTGACGTTCGCCATTGGTGGCGCGTTTGCCGCGCTGGCCGGCGTGATGATGGCCAGCAACTACGGTAACGCCAGCTTCTCGATGGGCTTTTTACCCGGAATCAAAGCCTTCACCGCCGCCGTACTGGGGGGCATTGGTAACATTCGTGGCGCCATGATTGGCGGGATCCTGCTCGGCATTATCGAAGCGCTGGGCGCGGGCTATCTGGGTGAGCTGACCCACGGCGTGTTTGGCAGCAATTACCAGGATGTCTTTGCGTTTATCGTGCTGATCCTGGTGCTGGTCTTCCGTCCGGCAGGCCTGCTGGGCGAGCGCGTGGCAAACAGAGCGTAAGGGGCATTATGACAACTCTTCAACTCCAGGCTCCGGCGACCTCGCGCAAGTTCTGGTCCGGCATGACGTTATTCTGCCTCGCGCTGCTGATTGCGCCCGTGGTGGCCACGCAGCTCGGCGGCAACTACTGGGTGCGCGTTATCGACTTCGCCCTGCTTTACATCATGCTGGCGCTGGGGCTCAACATTGTGGTCGGCTACACCGGCCTGCTGGACATGGGCTTTATCGCCTTTTACGCGGTCGGGGCCTACCTCGCGGCGCTGATGGCGTCGCCACACTTGCTGGCGGTGTTCCCGATCCTCGGAGTCTGGTTCCCGGACGGGCTGCATACCTCTTACCTGCTCATTATTCCGCTGGCCGCGCTGGTTGCGGCAGTCTGCGGCATTTTGCTGGGTGCCCCCACGCTGAAGCTGCGTGGCGACTATCTGGCGATAGTGACCCTCGGCTTTGGGGAGATTATCCGCATCCTGATGCGTAACCTCGACCGTCCGGTAAACATCACCAACGGTGCAAAGGGCATTACCGGGGTGGACACGCTGAACCTGTTCGGCCTGAAGTTCAGCGGCGTATACCACTGGTTTGGCGTCAAGGTGCCCGCGCTTTGGCTGTGGTACTACCTGCTGATGCTGGTGATTGTGGCGATCATTTTCGTCTGCCTGCGTCTGCAGCATTCCCGTATCGGCCGCGCCTGGCACGCCATCCGTGAAGATGAGGATGTGGCCCGCGCGATGGGGATCAACGTGCGTAACTATAAGCTGCTGGCCTTTGCGATGGGCGCCTCTTTTGGCGGCGTGGCGGGCGCACTGTTCGGCGCGTTTCAGGGCTTTGTCTCCCCGGAATCCTTCACGTTACAGGAATCCATCGCCGTGCTGGCGATGGTGGTTCTGGGCGGGATGGGACACATTCCGGGGGTGATCCTCGGCGCGATACTGCTCACCGCCCTGCCGGAACTGCTGCGCAGCCAGGCGGCCCCGGTACAGCAGGCGCTGTTCGGTACGGTGCTGATAGACCCGGAAGTATTGCGTCAGCTGTTCTACGGCCTGGCACTGGTGCTGGTGATGCTGGTTCGTCCTGCCGGCATCTGGCCGGTGCGCCACAAGGAGTTAAAGGCATGAGTCTGTTAACCGTTCGCAACATGTCAAAACGCTTCGGCGGGTTGACGGCCGTGGATGATGTTTCAATTACCGTGGACAAGGGCGAGATCTACGGGCTGATCGGCCCCAACGGGGCCGGGAAAACCACCTGCTTTAACCTGATCACCGGGCTGTATCCGGCGGACAGCGGTGAGTTTTCGATTGCCGGTAAGCCCTATTTCCCGAAGCACATTGAGAAAGTCACCGCCGCCGGGATTGCGCGCACCTTTCAGAACGTGCGCCTCTTTAACGATATGTCGGTACTGGAAAACGTGATGGTGGGCCGCCACGTGCGCACCCGTAACGGTCTGTGGGCCGCGCTGAGCCGCCACAAGCGCGCCCGCACGGAAGAGCGGCAGACCCGCGAGCAGGCATGGCACTGGCTGGACTATACCGGCATTGCGCAGTTCGCCCACTATCGCGCCTGCGATCTGGCCTATGGTCACCAGCGCCGTCTTGAAATAGCCCGCGCGCTGGCAACGGATCCGCTTTTGCTGGCACTGGATGAGCCCGCCGCCGGGATGAACGCGGCGGAAAAAGTGGCCCTCGGCGAGTTGCTCATCCGCATACGCGATGACGGCAAAACCCTTTTGATGATTGAGCATGACGTCAAGCTGGTGATGAATATCTGCGATCGTCTGACGGTGCTGGATTACGGCAAAACGCTTGCCTGCGGCACGCCGGAAAGCGTGCGCCGCGACCCTCTTGTGATCGCCGCCTGGCTTGGAGGTAGCGCCCATGTCTGAACTCCTGAAAGTCGAAGGTCTGGACGTGCATTACGGCGGTATTCAGGCCGTACGCGGCGTCTCCTTTACCCTGCACGAGGGTGAACAGGCTACGCTCATCGGCGCTAACGGCGCAGGGAAAAGTTCCACCGTGCGCGCCATTACCGGGCTGGAACACTTTGGCGGCAGCATTGAATTCAACGGTAAAGCGGTATGCAAACAGCGCCCTGACACCTTGCTGCGCGACGGGCTGGTGATGGTCCCGGAGGGCCGCGGGATCTTCTCCCGCATGACGGTTCTGGAAAACCTGCAGATGGGGGCCTGGCTCAGACGTGACACTGTCACGTTAAAGCAGGAGATAGCGGCGATTTTCGAGCGTTTCCCCCGTCTTGGCGAACGACAGCACCAGCTCGCCGGGCTGCTTTCCGGCGGTGAACAACAGCTGCTGGCCCTGAACCGCGCCCTGCTCAGCCAGCCGCGCCTGCTGATCCTCGACGAACCGTCGATGGGCCTTGCTCCGAAGATGGTCGAGAATATTTTTGCCGTTATTGCCAGCCTGCGCGAGCGCGGGGTTGCCCTGCTGCTGATCGAACAAAACGCCCGCCTGGCGCTGGAAGTGACCGACAGCGCGTGGGTGATGGACAGCGGCAGCATCGTTCATCATGGCGAATCGAAAGCGCTGCTTGATGACGACCAGATTGCACAGATTTATCTGGGCGAAATGCCCGTTTAACAACAACAGCCAACACCAGGGAAATACAATGAAAACAGTAAAAATCAGTGCGCTAAGCGCCGCTATTCTGCTCGGTGGGTTCGCCTCAACGGCCACCAGAGCCGCTGAGGGTGAAACCGTGGTTATCGGTCTGGCGGGCCCGCTCACCGGCCCGTCTGCCCGTATCGGTAAAGATCTGGAGAATGGCGCGCAGCTGGCAATCGATGACATCAACAAACAGCACCCGACCATCGGCGGCAAAGCGGTGACTTTCAGGCTGCAGTCCGAAGACGACCAGTCCGACCCGCGCACCGCCGTGGCCGTAGCGCAGCGTCTGGTGGACGGCGGCGTGGCGGGCGTGGTCGGCCACTGGAACACCGGTACCAGCATTCCGGCGGCCCGCGTCTATCATGATGCCGGCATCGCACAGGTGGCACCGGTCGCGACCGGTCATGCCTATACACAACAGGGTTTTGATACCAGCTTCCGCGTGATGGGTCACGACGACGACGGTGGCCAGCTTGCCGGACAGTACGCGGTGAACACCCTGAAAGCCAAACGCATTGCGGTGATCGACGACCGTACCGCCTTTGGTCAGGGTCTGGCAGACCAGTTTATTAAATCGCTTGAAGCACAGGGCGTGAAGATTGTCGATCGTCAGTACGTGGATGACAAAACGGTCGATTTCAGCGCCGTACTGACCGCCATTCGCAGTAAAAATGCCGATCTGATCTTCTTCGGCGGTGTCGACAGCCAGGCCGCACCGCTGGCGCGCCGCATCAAACAGCTGGGCATGAAGGCCACGCTGATGGGCGCAGGCGGATTCGTCAGCCAGACGTTCCTGCAGCTGGCGCAAAAAGAGGGGGAAGGCGTGGTCGCCCTGGAGCCGGGTCTGCCCGTTGACCAGATGCCGGGTGGTAAAGCGTTCGAGCAGGCGTATCAGTCCCGCTACCACACCCATATCGAACTGCACGCCCCGTTCGCCTATGACGCTACCCGCGTGCTGGTGGCGGCGATGGAAAAAGCAAACTCCGTTGAGCCGTCCGCCTATCTGCCTGCCCTGCGCGCCATTAGCTACTCCGGCGTCACCGGTCAGATTGCGTTTGATAAAGAGGGCAACCTGAAATCGCCGTCGTTCACGGTCTACAAGGTTGTCGACGGCAAATGGCAGCCGCAGACCGTGCTGGGCGGCGCAAAAGCGAAGTAACGCAGCGAGGCAATGTGATGAGTGATAATAACGAGCTGGGCATTCTCGCCCGCCGCAAAATTGAAGCTGAAATTATTAAGCCAATTTATGAAATCCTGGTGCGCGATATAGGGAAAACCCGCGCCCAGGCGGTGATTGGCGAGGCCATTGAGCAGGCGGCGATTGACGCGGGCAAAGCGTTTGCCAGCAAAGAGCCCAACGGCACGGACGTGAAGAGCTTTATCGCCCTGCAGTATCTGTGGGAAAAAGATAACGCCCTCGACGTGAAGGTGATCGACGCCGACGACCAGCAGTACAACTACAACGTGACCCGCTGCCGCTACGCGGAGATGTATCACGAGATGGGGCTGGGCGAAATCGGTCACCTGCTCTCCTGCGCACGCGATGAAAAATTCATCGTCGGCTATGCGCCGGACGTGAAGCTGACCCGCACCACCACCATCATGCAGGGCGGCGCATGCTGTGATTTCCGCTACCGCAGCACTAAGGACAAGCCATGATCCGCGTCAACGCCGAACGGCTCTGGTCAACGCTAGCGATGATGGCGCAGATCGGCGGGACGCCCGCCGGTGGCGTGACCCGTCTGGCACTCAGCGAGGAAGATCGTATTGCGCGTAACCTGCTGCGCGACTGGGCGCTGGACGCCGGATTTACCTGCGACGTCGACCGCATGGGCAACATGTTTATCCGCCGTGCGGGGAAAAACCCGGCGCTCGCCCCGGTCATGACCGGATCGCACGTGGATACCCAGCCGCTCGGCGGGAACTACGACGGGGTTTACGGCGTGCTGGCCGGGCTGGAACTGCTGCGCACCCTCAATGATCATCGCATTGAGACGGAGCGTGACATTGTGCTGGTGAACTGGACCAACGAAGAAGGTGCCCGCTTTGCGCCAGCCATGCTCGCCTCAGGTGTCTGGGCCGGCCAGCTTACCGAGGCATTTGCTTACGCCCGAATGGACAGCAAACGCGTGACCGTTCGCGAGGCGCTGGAAGAGATCGGCTATCGTGGAGACATCCCGGCCCGCGCGTTTCCGGTTCACGCCTGCTATGAGCTGCATATCGAACAGGGCCCGATTCTGGAAGATGAAGGCCTGGATATCGGGCTCGTCCGCGCCGCCATGGGCCAGCGCTGGTTTACCCTGACGCTGGACGGATTTGCCGCCCACGCCGGAACGACGCCAATGCACAGCCGTCGCGACGCGCTGACCGCCTTCGCGGAGCTGGCGCTGAAGGTGGAAGAGATTGGCTATCGGCATGCGCCAGACGGACGCGCGACGATCGGTATGGCGCAGGTTACGCCGAACTCGCGCAACGTCGTGCCCTCTCGTGTGGTATGCAGCGTGGAGTTTCGCCATCCTTCGCAGGCGGCACTGGAAGCTATGGAAGCGGCGCTGCATAAAGTGGCTGAAAGCCTCACCCTGCGCGGCGTGACGGCTGCCGTTGAGCGCATTTTTGATTATGCGCCGATTGCGTTTGATGCCACATGCCTGGCGCGTACGGAGAAGGCGGTGGCCGAACTGGGCTATTCGTCGAAACCGATGGTCTCTGGCGCGGGGCACGACACCTGCTATGTCAGTAAAGTCGCGCCTGCCAGCATGATTTTCATCCCCTGCGTGAAAGGCATCAGCCATAACGAAGCAGAGAGGATCCTGCCGGAATGGTCAGAGAAAGGGGCAAACGTGCTGCTGCACAGCGTGCTGGCCGCCGCACAGGAAAAATAAGCCGGGTGCTTACCCGGCCTACGAAACCGCGCCCGCACGCCCGGTAAGCGCAGCGCCACCGGGTGTGTTTCAGGACTTCGGCACCTTCGCCAGGCTAAACCAGATCCCAACGGCCAGCAACAACAGCATGCCTCCCGCACTGCCCAGCGCCACGCTGTGCGAGGTGATAAACGCGCTTTTTGCCGCCTCAATCACCGATTCTGCCAGAGGCGTCGTCAGCTCCTGCGCCACCTTCATCGCTTCACCAATAGACGACGCGGCTTTATCGACCAGAGAAGCGTGCAGCCCCTCCGGCAGCTCAATCGACGCCGAGAAGCTGCGGGTCAACAGCAGGCCAAAAATGGCGATCCCCAGCCCGGCCCCCAGCTCATAGGACATGGTTTCAATCGCCCCTGCGGCAGCGGCCTTCTCTTTCGGCGCGGCAGCCATAATGGCGGAGGTCGAGGCCAGCAGCGCGCTGGCGGCGCTGAAACCGAGCAGCACCATCAGCCCCCACGCCTGCCACTGCTGCGTGCTGAAGTCGAGCATCGACAGGCCGATAAAGCTGACGGCGCTGAGCCCCATACCGCCAGCCGCGACGATGCGCAGCCCTAAACGCCCGACCAGGAAACCTGCTATCGGTCCGCTGAATCCGCTGGCGACCATCACCGGCAGCATGAACATCCCCGCTTCAAACGGCGTGAAGCCGTGAACAAACTGCAGCTCCTGAGCCATCAACAGCTCAAACCCGACCAGGGCAATCATGGCGGTCATCGCCATCACCACGCCGCTCAGAATGATGCGGTGGCAGAACAGGCGCATGTCGATCATTGGCACGCGGGCGCGAAGCTGAATACGCACGAAGACAAACAGCAGCACCGAGCCAGCAACCAGCGCACAGGCAACCAGCCACGGCGACAGTGCGCCTTTTAGCGCAGTTTTGGCGCTGTAGACCAGCAGCAAAATCGCCACAATCAGCATGATTGCATGGCTAATATTGAGGGGTTGCTCCGGACGCCCCTGCTGACGGGGTACAAAACGCGCCGCCAGCGAAACCACCACCAGCACGATCGGGACGTTGATCAGGAATACCGATCCCCAGTAAAAATGCTCAAGCAGCATACCGCCGATCAGCGGACCGAACGCCGCACCACCGGACCCCACCGCCGCCCAGACGCCAAGCGCAATGTTACGATCACGCGTATCGACAAACAGCGTACGGATCCCGGCAAGCGTAGCCGGAATGATCATCGCCGCGCCGATGGCCAGCGAGGCGCGGGCCGCAATCAGCCACCCTGCCGACGGGGCAAACGCGGCCGCCAAGGACGACAGGCCAAACAGCGTACTGCCCATCATCAGCAGTTGTTTAAAACCAATCCGATCGCCCAGGGCACCCATCGGCAGCACCATTCCCGCCATCACCAGCGAGTAAATATCAATGATCCACAGCAATTCATTGCCGCTGGCGCCCAGCGTCATGCTCAATGTCGGCGCCGCCACGTGCAGCACCGTCGCGTCAATCGCCACCGGGATATACACCAGCACGATAATCACTAACGCTAACCACTGACCAAACATAAATTTCCTTTTCATTGCGAATATGGACACATGTCCAGAATGCGATCCTACGGAAAGTTGAACGCGTGTCCAGCTTTTTGTTACACTCGTTTCGTTCCCATTGAGAGTGAGTCAACATGCGATATCTGAGCAAGGATGAACGGCGGGAAGCCATCTTACAGGCCGCCATGCGCGTGGCGCTGGCTGAAGGACTGACGGCCATGACGGTACGCCGCATTGCGGCTGAAGCCGGGGTCGCGACCGGACAGGTTCACCATCATTTTACCTCCGGTGGGGAGCTAAAATCGCTGGCCTTCGTTCGGCTGATCCGTGAGTTACTTGATGCCGACATGCTGGGTGAAAACGCCAGCTGGCGGGAGCGGCTGCACGCTATGCTCGGCAGCGATGATGGCGGGTTTGAGCCCTATATTCGCCTGTGGCGGGAAGCGCAGCTCCTGGCCAGCCGCGACGCTGACATTAAAAGCGCCTATGTGATGACCATGGAGATGTGGCATCAGGAGACCGTGGCGATTATCCGCGCCGGGGCGGAGGCCAACGCGTTTACGCTTACCGATCGGCCGGAAAATATTGCCTGGAGGTTGATCGGGCTGGTGTGTGGTCTTGACGGGATGTATGTCCTGAATATGCCTGAGATGGATGACGCGGCGTTTAATCAGCATCTCGACAAGCTGATCTCCCTCGAATTGGGTTAATACTCCTGAAGGACGGGCTGGGCAACCTGGGCGCGTGATGCCGCTGATCGCCGATGATTTTGTCGGGTGGCGGCTACGCCTTACCCGACCTACGTTCCGGTTCCTCCAGACCCGGTAAGGCGTAGCCGCCACCGGGCTGAAATCAACTTATTGAACCTCCGGTGAGCAGAGAGAGAATAAATAACAGCAACAACACCGCGACGATCAGCCCGAACGCAAGCAGCACAGCATGAAAGGTAAGCGTTAGCCCTGAGAATAGAAGTGCCCCAGAGATACCCCAACGGCTCTCCTTGCACATTCCTCCGATGAACGAAAGTCCCAGTGCCACAACAGCGAGAATAATCCCGGCGTTAAGAAGAATGCTGTCAATATCAACCTTCGTTTTTTCGGTTCGGGCAGCAGGACGCTCTCCCTTTAGCCCCGCAATTACCCCTTGTTTTACAGCCGACACTTTCTCAGCAACAATAACCTCAAGCGCTGGCGGCTTTGGAGAAAACGGTCCGAATGAAAACTGCACGATTGAGAGAATGAGTGCAATTCCCCCCAGAAACATTCCTAATGAACTGAATTTATTTCGTAATACGATTTCCATATCAACATGCCTTCGAGTAATGCCGCCGCGTGGACTGTAGGCCCGGTAAGGCGTAGCCGCCACCGGGCGATTAATACTGCAGCATGCCGTGCTGCATCAGGAAACCCCACCACGGAATGCCGAGGAACATGTGGACTAAAAACGTGCCCAGCGCCACGATTGTGCCGATTGTCCACCATGACTTAATGTCGTTATAGCCGGAGGCGAAGATAATTGGGCCTGCCGCGCCACCATAGTGGGTGATACAGCCACCATACGAGTTGGAAAACAGAATGGCAAGCGCCAGCAGTACGGGCGCCGTGCCGGTGACCAGACCCACGGTGGCGAAGACCGGCACCATGGCCGCCACGTAGGCCCCGCCGGAGGCAAAGAAATAGCGAACCAGTACGCTGAGAAAGACGATAATCACGATGGTCATATTACCGGCGCTGAGGAAATCCAGATGCGCTGACAGGAAATCAGCCAGCCAGCGGAAAAAGCCCTCTTTGCTCAGGGTGGCGCTCAGACCAATGATGCCTCCGTACCACATCAGGGTATTCCAGCCACCTTTATTTTTCTGAACATCACTCCAGCCGATAATATTAAACAGCAGTGCCGCCCCCATCGCGATAATGGCGACAGCAGATTCATTCAGTCCAAGATGGCGAGAAAAGATCCAACCCAGTAACGCGGCGATAAAAATCACCACCAGCCCTTTCTCTTTGAGACTCATCGCCCCCAGGCTTTTCAGCCCATCAGTCGCAATCGCGACATTATCAATCTTTTTAATTTCCGGCGAGGCGACGCGGTAACAAATATAGGGAATAATACACAGCATCAATAATCCCAGCGGGGCACCCGCCAGCATCCAGCCGATCCAGCTAATATGAATATGAAAAATGTCGGAAATAAGCTGTAGCGCTAATGCGTTCCCGGCAAAACCGGTTAAAAACATATAGCTGGTCGTTTTAGTCACCATATAGACATTGACCATTAAATAACGTCCGGCCTTGCGCGGTGACTCTTGTGGCGTTGACCCCAGCACGGTCGCGATACTGTTAATAATAGGGAAAACCACCCCACCTGCCCGCGCGGTATTTGAGGGGGTGGCGGGTGCCAGCACCAAATCCAGCAAGGCGGTTACATAGCCCAGCCTCAGCGTCGTGCTGCCAAATTTCAGGATAAACCAGTAGGCAAGGCGTTTACCCAGACCGGTGGTGACAAACGCCGCGCTAAGGGTAAAGGCGCTGAACACAAGCCAGGTGGTGCCTGAGGCGTATCCGCTAAGAACATCCATGGATTTCACGGGAGAATCGGGGAATTTGGTCACGGTAAAACAGGTTAATGCGACCGCGACCAGCATGATGACAGGTTCAGGATAGGGTTTAATCACCAGCCCTACGATTGCGGAAAGATAAATGCCTGCCAGGATCCACGCCTCTTTGGTTAATCCATCAGGCGGAGGAATAAATATTGATAATAATATAATAATGGCAAGTAAGATTGTTTTTAAAACATTGGATTTAAGCATATCTCACCCATGAGAAAAGGGTCCCTGAATAGCAGAGACCACTCCTGCGAGAGGTCTCCGCCGGCTAAATAATATTTATCAAACAAATAACAAAGAATTACACGGTAACAATCTGGATATTATCACCTTTTGTGGTTTGATATTCAGCCAGGGTGTCAAAACTGAGATAACGATAGATATTTTCATGGGCGTCATGAAGTTTATCGGTATAGCGAAAATACTCGTCAACGGTGGGCATTTTACCCAGGATAGCCGCAACGGTACTTAATTCAGCGGACGCCAGGAAAACTTTGGCATTTGTTCCCAGGCGATGCGGGAAATTTCGGGTGGACGTTGATACTACGTGACTCCCTTCGCGCACCCTCGCCTGGTTCCCCATACAGAGTGAACAGCCCGCGGGCTCAATGCGCGCGCCCGATTGAATAAACTGATTAAAATAGCCTTCACGAGAGAGTTGTTGGGCATCCATTTTTGTCGGCGGAGCGAGCCACAAACGCGCCTGACTTTCGCTGGCCTCGGCCATGATTGTCCCGGCCGCGCGGAAATGGCCGATATTGGTCATGCAGGAACCAATAAAGACCTCTTCTATCGGCGTGTTGGCCACCTCAGAAAGCAGGCGGGCATCATCCGGATCGTCCGGCGCGCAGACCACCGGTTCGGTGATCTCATTGAGGTCAATCTCAATGACGGCCGCGTATTCCGCATCTGGATCGGCGCAGAGCAGCGACGGGTTAGCCAGCCAGGCCTCAATCTCCGCGATACGACGTTCAAGCGTGGCGGCGTTTTCGTACCCCTGCTGAACCATCCAGCGCAGCAGAGCCGCATTGGAGCGCAGGTATTGCGCCACCTTCTCTTCCGCCAGGCGCATCACGCAGGCGGCAGAGGACCGTTCAGCCGACGCGTCGGCCAGTTCAAACGCCTGCTCTGCACTTAATGCTTCCAGCCCCTCGATTTCGAGGATTCGGCCCGAGAAAAGATTGCGCTTATTCTTTTTCTCGACCGTCAGCAGCCCCTGTTTTCTGGCATACAGCGGAATAGCGTGAACAAGATCGCGCAGGGTGATGCCTTTTTGCATCTCACCTTTAAAGCGAACCAGCACCGATTCCGGCATATCCAGCGGCATAATGCCCGTTGCCGCAGCGAACGCCACCAGTCCGGAGCCGCCCGGGAAGGAGATCCCCAGCGGGAAACGGGTATGGGAATCAGCACCGGTGCCTACCGTATCCGGCAGCAGCATGCGGTTTAACCAGGAGTGGATAATGCCGTCACCCGGTTTGAGCGCCACCCCGTTACGGTGGGTGATAAACTGCGGCAGCGTTTCATGCAGCCGAACATCCACCGGCTTTGGATACGCAGAGGTGTGGCAAAAAGACTGCATCACCAGATCGGCTGAAAACGTCAGGCACGCCAGATCGGTCAGCTCATCACGCGTCATCCCGCCGGTGGTATCCTGTGAACCGACTGTCGAAATCTTTGGCTCGCAATACTGCCCGGGACGGATCCCCGCGACGCCGCAGGCTTTACCGACCATCTTCTGGGCCAGCGTAAAACCGGCGGTGGAAGGCGCAGATGCCGCAGGCTGGCGGAAGACCTCAGAAGGTGCAAGCTTCAGCGATTCCCGCGCTTTCGCCGTCAGGCTGCGTCCGATAATCAACGGGATCCGCCCGCCGGCACGCACTTCATCCAGCAGCACCTCGGTTTTAAGCGTAAAGGTCGTCACCAGACGCTGGTTTTCGGTCTCACGAATTTCGCCTTTCCAGGGATAAAGATCGATCAGCATCCCGGTCGTCAGCGTGGAAACATCCATCTCTACCGGCAAGGCACCGGAATCTTCGAGCGTATTAAAGAAAATGGGGGCGATCTTGCCGCCAAACACAAACCCGCCGTTGCGTTTATTCGGCACGAAAGGAATATCGTTCCCGATGTGCCATAAGATGGAGTTGGTGGCGGATTTACGTGACGATCCGGTTCCCACAACGTCGCCAACATAGACCAGCGGCCAGCCAGCCGCTTTTAATTCTGCCAGCTGGCGCAACGGCCCGCGCGCGCCGGGTTCATCAGGCTCAACCCCTTCCCGGGCGTTACTGAGCATGGAGAGCGCATGCAGCGGAATATCCGGCCGTGACCATGCCTCCGGTGCCGGAGACAAATCGTCAGTATTGGTCTCACCGGGCACCTTAAATACCTTCAGGGTGATTTTTTCAGCCATCGCCGGGCGGCGGGTAAACCATTCGGCATTGGCCCACGCGTTAAGCACCGCTTTCGCATGGACGTTACCGGCCATCGCTTTGGCTTCAACCTGGCTGAATTTTTCGAAAATGAGGATGGTCGAAGAGAGCTGCTGTGCGGCCAGCGGTGCCAGGTCCGGATGGTCAAGCAGCGCAATCAGCGGCTGGACATTATAGCCGCCCTGCATGGTACCCAGCAGCGTGGTGGCCGCTTCGGGAGAGAGACCGTTAACACGGTAGTCCTGCAACGCCACCTTAAATAAAAACTCGGCTTTTAACTTTGCCGCAGGATCGACACCCGGTGGGACGCAGTGGGTTAATAAATCGATTAATTGCGGGTGATGTGTCGGCGCATCGTGAAGTAAACGCTGGATCAGCGCCGCTGTCTGTTCCGCTGTTAACGGTTTCGCCGGAATACCCGCCTCCTGGCGGGTTTTCAGGTGCTGAGTGTAATCATCTAACATAGGTTCTCCTGTTAAAGCTAAAGTTGTTCACAAAATTCTGTTAGTCGTTCAAGTCCGTAAGGCCATTCACCGTGGCCAGATTCGGCATTAATATGTCCGGCCTCGCCGATATCGATTAACTGCCCTTTCCAACAGGCAGCCCAGAACTGCGCGCGGGAGAAGCGCATCAGAGGATCGTTTCTGCTGGCAAACATCAGGCAGGGAACCGGTAATGGCGCAGGCTGAATGGCCTCTTCAAGGCCGAAAAACGCGGGCTCTGCCGGTGCGACCATCACCACCCCGGCGACGTTTACCGGTCGCGTTTGCAGCAGCCGACACGACGCCAGCGCACCAAAGCTATGCCCGACGAGGATGGCGGGCAGCGGGCACTGCGCCAGCTCCCGGGTAATGGCGGAGATCCAGTTTTCAATATCGGGCTCGAACCAGTTTTTCTGCTGAATTCGCTTCCAGAAAGGAAATCGTCGCCCCCAGCAGCTTTGCCAGTGATGTTCATCGCTGTCTCTCAGACCCGGCACCAGAACCACGGTATAGACGCTACTGAGCTGCTGGAGGCGTTGTTCAATCATGACGTTTTCCTTTTCGATTATTCGGAGGGAAACTGTGACAATAACCATCCGACGGCGATAAGATCTGCGCTCCCACCCGGGCTTAAATTCCGGCGAATAAACTGAGCGTCCATGCGGGTTAAGGCGTGAACTAATCTCTCCGGCGTCAGATGTTTCACCGCTAAAAGTCGTCTGGAATAGCGTCTGGCATAATTCAGCCCTTCGGGTCCCCCCCGTGAAACAAGATTGGTATCCGGATTCGCCGCCATCAGCCCGAGCAACATCCTCAGTAACGCGTCGTCCTCAGAGGCTCCCTGGCGCAGTGCCATTTCAAAGTGAGGCAGCCCAGCGTGGCGGACGGTGGCAAAACCGCTTTCAGCTTCCCCTCGGGCGCCGGTTAAACCGTAGGCCAGGAACTGTTGCTCGCCCTTCGTTTTCGCAACGCCGCGATTCTTCAGCTCCAGTTCAACGATGCCAGCGCAAATCGCCCTGCTCTCATCGCACAGGCTGCGTTGCGTGAGGCTTTCCTGCCTTTGCGTCAGACGCCCCGCCGCGGCACAGAGCAGCCCCAGGGAGAAGATGCCGCCTTTATGGGTATTCACCCCGCCGGTGGCGTTGAACATCGCCTGCTCGCAGGCCAGACCGACCGGCCTTATTGCCCGCAGCGTTTGCGGCCCGGTAAGGCGGGCCGTCTCCCTGCCGACGTTAAAGAACGCGGTGAACCACGGGGCAATGGCCGCGATACTGGCCATAAACAGCGCGTAATTCATATCGCGATGCGCTCCGCTGTTTTCGCGATCCACCAGGCCCGGTTTCGGGGTTAAGCGGATTTCCCGGTACAGAGCCTCGACCGCCAGCGCCGCGACGCTCTGCTGGGGGGCTGGCGTATTACAGCTGGCAAGCGAAGTAGTCATCGGTTAACGCCTCAATTACGCGCATAAGCTCGGACAGGGAATGGCGTCGCATACGCGAGCAGACATGAGCAGGTTCATGACAGATAAAACATCTGCGCATCGGCTGCTGGATGGCGCTTCTTTTCAGCAGTCCCGTTTTCGGACACAACACGTCGATATCCCACAGGCGTCCCAGAGGATGGTTATCTTCGAGATGCGCGGTGACGTGCTTGATCATCCAGGCCGGGGCCGCCACCGACCAGAGCGCTTCCGGCCCGGTGACCGGCTGCAGGGTCTGCTGGCGGCAGACCGTCCACTGATGCGTGCGGAATAGCTCACCGAGCGCCTCATTCGCAACGGCCATCACCCGTCGGGCCAGACCGGTATCCTTCACCGCCCCCGGCCAGACCAGCGTGACGGATATCACGGTATGATCCGACTGAAACAGCCACGCCTGCTGTCGGCGTGCGCGCTGCTCTTTTGACGTCAGAACCTGTTCCAGCGAAACAGAGGTATTCGATGCGTTATCCGTCATGGGGATCACTCCTTCACCTGGTGAACCACATCAATTACGCTGCCGTCGCGGTAGCGCACCACGCCAACGATCCGGTCGGTAAACGCCACCGGCTTAGGCTCACCCGAGATAAGCAACGCCTTCTGGTACAGCGCCTCGATGTCGACGACGGTCAGCCCGGCGTGGATCAGGCGTTCGCGGACCTCCGGGCGCGCCGGGTTAACGGCAATACCGTGATCGGTAACCAGAACGTCGATACTCTCCCCCGGTGTTACCAGGGTGGTGACCTGCCGGACAACGGTTGGAATGCGGCTGCGGATCAGCGGAGCAACTACAATGGTGAGATTGGCCGCCGCCGCGACATCGCAATGCCCGCCTGACGCGCCGCGCATCACCCCGTCGGAACCGGTGAGGACATTGACGTTGAACTGTATGTCCACCTCCAGCGCGCTGAGAATGACCACATCTACCCTGTCGCAGCAGGCGGCTTTGGCCGCCGGGTTGGCGTAGACGTTAGTGGAGATTTCAACATGGTTGGGATTGACAGCCAGGGAGGCCGCCGCCGCACCGTCAAAGCTTTGCGTATCGAGGATCTTTTCAATGAGCCCCTTTTGATGCAGATCGACAATGCTGCCGGTGATCCCGCCGAGCGCGAACCGGGCGACAATATTGTGTTTGCGCATCCGGGCTTACATAAACCGCGTACAGGCGGTGGATGCCGCACCTGAACCGGTCTGAATGGAAAAGCCATTGCGGAAATAACCAGAGTGCTCGATAACATCGGCAGCAGAGCGGGCAATCATCAGTTCGCGTGGATTACTGGTCACCCTGGCAGCGCCGACGCTGATTTTGGCCGGATCGCCGACGCTCTCAATCTGCACCACATAGTCAACCCGATCCTGAACGATACTGGCCGGCAGATTAGGGAATGGCTTCAGGGTTTCGGTAAGCAGGACCACCTTTTTGGCATACTGCGCATCGACCATGGCGTAACCCAGCGAGCCGCACTGCGAGGTACCGCCGTTGCCGCTGGCATTGCCATATTCGTCGCAGCAGGAGACCGCCAGAAAAGCGATATCAATGGTAATTTCGCCCTTCTGAATCAGATTCACCCGTCCGCCGTGGGAGTGGATCTGTACCGGTTCGTCCATCAGTCCGTGTGAAATCGCATCCGCGAGCTCACCACGCATCCCGGAAGTGTAGATTTTGCCAATCACACCATTGCGAATGTGCCCGATAAGCGGCGTATTGCATGACATTAACGAACTGGACGCGAGCGTGAGCCCTTTAAGACCGCGCTGAGCCAGCTTATCCATCACATAGTTGATCACCTTGTCGCCTTCGCGGAACGCGTGGTGGAAGGAGACGGTCATACCGTCATGCAGATCGCAACGGTCCAGCACCTCGTCCACGCTGGCAAAAAGTTTGCGCTGATATTTTTGCTGTGTATCAGAAAGATACGGCGTCGTCGCGTTAGCGCCGCTGAAGGCGACGTATTTATGACGCGTGCCGGGAATGTGGTGCAGGGTTTCAGTGAGATTTTTCATTATTTATCCTGTCGCTTGCAAAAAAGGTGATTACTGACGAATGCCAGAGGCATTTTTGCGTTCGATAACAACCCGGGCATGGTTGATGATCGGCGCGTCGATCATTTTGCCGTTCAGCGAGATCACCCCGAGTCCGTTGCGTTCGCCCTCTTCTGCGGCGGCAAGCACGCGCTGTGCGTAATCCACTTCTTCCTGGGTGGGAGCGTAGGCGTTATGAAGAATTTCAATTTGTCGCGGGTTAATCAGTGATTTTCCGTTGAAGCCCATCCGGCGGATAAGATCCACTTCTTTCAGGAAACCGGCCTCGTCATTTACGTCGGCGTACACCACGTCGAACGCGTCAATACCGGCTCCACGCGCGGCATGTAATACCGCGCACCGCGCATAAAACAACTCTGTTCCGTCGCCCCGCTCGGTTTGCATATCCATCACATAATCAAAAGCGGCCAGCGCAATACCCATTAAACGGTCAGACGATTTCGCAATGGCGACCGCATTAATAACCCCCACGGCAGATTCTATTGCCGCCATTAATTTCGTGGAGCCAACAGGACGGCCGCAGGTTTCTTCAATGCGGACGATTTCACGTTCGAGCTGATAGATATCTTCCGGAGAGTCGGTTTTCGGCAGACGAATAACATCTACCCCCGCCCTGACGGCAGCTTCAAGATCCTTCAAACCAAAATGGGTATTTAGCGGGTTAATTCGAACAACGGTTTCAATATCGTTGTACATCGGGTGTTGCAGGGCATGAAATACCAGAAGACGGGCGCTGTCTTTTTCTTTCAGCGCCACGGCATCTTCCAGGTCAAACATAATGGAGTCTGGTTTATAGATAAATGCCGTCGACAACATGGCAGCACTAGAACCGGGAATAAATAACATACTGCGACGTAACTTTTTCATTATAACGTTTCCCATGCAATGTCTTCCCGGCCTGTCCCTCTGAGCAGTGCAGCCTGCACGCGGGCGCGGATCACGCAGTCCAGCGCGCCTTTATCATCAATAATGATCTGCCCCTGTTCGATGTTGAACGCAGAGAGCGTTTCATTCACCACCTCGGCAATTCGGTCGCCGAATTGCTTATACACTTCGCTGTGGATGACCACGTCCAGCCCGCTCTTATCGGGACTGACCTTAACCATGAGGTCGCTGGACTCCAGCGTTCCCGCCATCGCGGCTTGTACAATTTTCATATTCATTTTCCTGTGGTAATGCGCTTAAACCGCTGCCGTCAGCGGCTCGGATAAGCAACGCTGATGCTGCACCCCGTTATTCAGAAACACGCGCGTGGTGGCTGGCACCATGCGGCTGGCGGCAGCGATGTTGTTTTCTTTTAATAAACGACGAACGGCTGAAGCCGAGACCGGCACATTAAAGCCATCCGTTTTTCTTTCTATTTCGTGGACGCAAATACGGGACGCCGCGCTGGTTTCGTCTTCCAGCCAGCGATGCATTGCCCGGTTATATTCAGCGGTTAACGGACAGAACGGTTCGGTACCCACGAAACGATGATGAATATTCAACGCCGGGGCGATGTAATTTCTGAACAGCAGGAGGTCAATGGCCGCGTAGACTTTATCAATGACCTGCTTGTCTTTCAGGAAATAGCCCGGGAAGGTGCCGCGAGAAATAATATACGCAGACCCCGGATGCACAGTGACGTTAGGAATATGCAGCGAACCGTCCCTGACCATCGCGAACCGTTCTTTAAATGAAAACGCGGAGACATCTTCCTGAACCACGAAAACATGCAAGTGGTCGCACCGGCTTGCCGCATGCTCGATCAGATACTGATGGCCCAGGGTGAACGGATTCGCGTTCATCACAATCGCGCCAATAGTATTTCCCGGCACGAGATGATGACGGCGAAGTTCACTGCAATAACGATGAATACCCACCGGCGTATTCTCCATTAATGCCGCACGCTTCCCGACCGTCACCAGCGGATAAAAGCCGCATCCGCGAAATGACTTCACGTTATCCGGACAGGTAAAGAGAAAGAGTTGGTGTTCACCGTTCTGTGCCGCCTGAAGTTCGGCCTCATGGATTAACGTCAGGATTAACGACGTGCCCCGCCACCCGGCATCCACTGCGATGCACTTCAATGTGTTACCCGCAATACCGGTGCAGGCGATAAGATGGCGTTGATAGCGGGCAACAATAAATTGCGCGATATCATCATCAATACCTAAACCGTTGCGGGCCAGGAAAGCAGCAACCTCCTCTCTGGCCTGAGCGTTACCGGCGTTAATAACCTCAAACTCGGGTGTTCTGGCGGTGAACATCTTTTCTCTCCTGGGCGTTTAGACAGCGAGCTCTTCCGGTTGCGGTTGAGCTTCCACAATGGTGTTCATCAGGCGACCAAGGTTTTCGATCTCAACTTCAACGCGATCGCCATGGTGCATAAACAGCGGCGGATTACGCTTTTTGCCGACGCCGCCTGGCGAACCGGTAATAATGACGTCGCCAGCGCTGAGAGAGGTGAACGTACTGATGTAGGCGATAAGATCCGCCACTTTGTGGATCATGCTGCCGGTGGAGTCATTCTGAACCAGCATGCCATTTAGCCAGGTATGAATGGTCAATGCGTGCGGATCGGGGATCTCATCCGACGTGGTCATGTAGGGGCCGAAGGCACCGGTTTGCGTCCAGTTTTTACCGGCGGTGAACCAGGCGTGCTGCCAGTCGCGAACGGAACCATCCATATAGCAGCTGTATCCCGCGACATGACTGAGTGCGTTATTCACGTCAATCCGGCTGCCAGGTTTACCGATAATAACGGCCAGCTCGCCTTCATAATCGAACTCGCTGGAGAGAACCGGTTTTATCACCGGCTGCGCATGCCCGGTTTGTGAATCAGGAAAGCGAATAAACAGCGTGGGCGCATTATTGGTCTCAGCAAACTCTTTTCTTTTTTCAGCGTAATTCATACCAACGCAGAAAATTTTTCCGGGCGCTTCAATAACGGGTAAAAAGGTAATCTCTTCAGGCATCATATCCACAGGGCAATCGAGATATTGCCTGGCAACGTCAACCGCATCCCACTGAAGGAGATCTTTCAACGTCGCGTAGTGATGGCCGATTTTATTACCCAAATCGATAATGCCGGATGGTGTATAAATTCCGTAGCTTTTACGGCCCTGATGAATATAACTTGCTAATTTCATGATGATACCCGATTGATATACATATTCGTTCTGTGTTCACGCCCTGAGGCGTGAACACCTTGCCTGACGTTTTATTCTGCTGACTGCGCGGGTACCAGCACCGGTTTATTACCGGATGCCAGATACGTTGCCACCACAACGCCAACCCCGAGTAAGGCCAGAATAAATCCTGTCATTCCCAGCCAGCCCATTGAATGGAAAACAAAACCGTTGATAAAACCAATAACAGAACCGCCCATGTAGTAGAAGAATAAATAGAGCGCGACGGCCTGGCCTCTTGCATGGGTTGCATTTTTACTGACCCAGCTTAAGCCAATAGAGTGGCAGCCGAAGAAACAGCCGGTAAAAATGACCGCGCCCACAATAAAGGTGACGACATTCGACGTCAGCGTCAGCAGCATGCCAAAGGCCATGACCAGGAACAGCACGCGCAAGACTTTCATTGCGCCATATTTCGCTGATAAGCGACCGGCCTGCGGAGCCGTAAAGAAGCTCAGGGCAAAGCTAAAGGAGAGCAGACCTGCATTAGCCGGTGAAATATGGAACGGTTCACCCTTCAGGAAGAAAGCCAGATAGTTATAAAGTGAGGTAAATGCGCCGAAGATAATAAAGCTGATGACAAACGCCAGCGCCAGATTTTTGTTTTTGAAATGCGATGCTGCCCCTTTTACCATTCGCATCACATTCAGGTTTTGCGTAGGAGTGAAGTTTTTGGATTCAGGCAGAAGGAATTTCACCAGAATAGCAACCGCAATCAGACTGACGGCAAAGCCGTAAAAGATGACATTAATGGAAACGTGATCGATAAGCTGGCTGGCAACAATACGGCCGGACATGCCGCCCATCGAGTTACCGAAGACAAAATATCCCGTGACAATCCCTGCCGCTACCGGTGCGACTTCCTCACTGATGTAGGCGGTTGCCGCTGCCGCGATACCGCTCAGCGCCAGACCAATCACCGCACGCAGCGCCACCAGCATCGCCCAGGACTCCACCAGCGGGCAGAGCAGCGTCAGGATCCCACCCAGCAGAAGGGAGACAATAATTAACCGCTTCCTGCCATAGTGATCGGATAACGTTCCGGTAAACAGCAAGCCAATTGCCAGCAGCGCCGTTTCTGCTGACAGGGTAATACTCACCTGACTGACAGGTACATTATATTCCACAGCCAGCGTCGGCAGCAGAGGTTGAATAAAAAACAGAGAAGCAAGTTCAGCAAGCCCGGATAATGCCAGCGCCAGAATTACGCGAATATGCGCGCTGGCTTTTACCGGCTCAGATGCTTTCTGGGTATTGTTAGCATGCGTTAACGCCATAATAACCTCAGTATTATAGTTAAGGTACAGAAATTCGTTGTGTAAGACAGATATTTTTCAGACTTTATTTAATCAACTTCAGAGAGCATTTTCTCAGGTACGCAAACAACGCCTTCAAATAATTTACGTGAAGTGCGAATAACCGCCGCACGGGTATTTTCGATATTGTTATCTTCCCTCAATAGTGACACCGATATTTTTCCACTTGGATGCTCGATATCAATAATATTGGTAAAGCGTTCCTTTGGTCGGTCGGCAATGATTTTCGCGGCGACAGAGCCTTCAATGAGCGTCGCGGTCGAAATACCAATTGATCCGGTAATCGCCAGTGATTTATGACAGGTGTGTGGCATGAAATAGCGCACCTGAAGCGTTCCGCCGTTACGCGCCTTGCTGAGCAGAACCGGTTTAGGGATCACTTTGTTGGACACGTCCCCTAAGCCCATCGCGGCGCCAGCCTGACGACGCAGATGTTCAAGTCTTTCTTTAAAAGCCTTATCAGCGTCCAGCTCTGCGGGTGACTCTCCCCCTGTTTTGCCTAAGGCTGAGGCGTCAATCAGCACCATGGGCATCGCCATATCGATACAGGTGACTTCTATCCCGTCGAATTCGTTTGTCACGCTGTCCGTTGGCAGTAATTTTCCTGTTTTAGAACCCGCAGAATTCAGGAACGTTAAGCCAATGGGCGCAGCGGTACCCGGCACACCGTCAATCTGGGTATCGCCTTCATACACGACCCGGAAATCTGGCGTTTGCACTTCCGCATCAACCAGAGTCCCGGTATTAAGATTACGGATCCGCACCGTCGTTACCGGGCTTTGCGCCTTCACCAGCCCTTTTTCTATCGCAAAGGGCCCCACGGCACAGAGCATATTGCCGCAGTTGGGTGTGGTATCGACGCGACGTTCGTTGACCATCACCTGCGCAAAGAGATAATCCACATCAGCGTCCGGGCTGTCGGAAAGACTAACGATGGCCACCTTACTGGTTTGCGGGCTTCCTCCGCCAATACCGTCAATTTCAAGTTCATGGCCCGCGCCCATCAGGCTGAGTAAAACCGCATCACGCGCGTCGGTTTCCGCTGGCAGGTCGCTGGCCAGAATGACGGGACCTTTTGATGTCCCGCCACGCATTAATACACATGGGATCTTAAGCATGTCTTTTTCTCATTTCACTTTTATCAGGAGCGCAATAAGGTTTTCACACTCCAGTTGATAACTCTAATGTCAAAAAAAGCGGGATTAATACGTTTTGCACATTAATAACCCTTGCGTTATCGTGGTTTAAGAAAAGCGAAAATGGGATGCAGACATGCAACATGAATTACAGGGAATACAAGCGTTTGTAAAAATTGCAGAAATCGGATGTTTTACAAAAGCGTCGCAATTTCTTCATATTTCACAACCGGCGTTAACACGAAGAATTCAAAAACTGGAAGAAAGTCTGGGTACCACGCTGTTTGAGCGTTCAACGCGCAGCGTCAAGCTCACGACGGTGGGAAGAGAATTTTTACCTAAGGCAAAGAATTTAATCGATTTTTATGAAAGCTCAGTCCTGAGTATTAAAGAGATGGCGACGCATCAGGCAGGGGTTATTACGGTTTCCTGTATCCCTACTGCCGCCTTCTATTTTCTGCCTTCAGTGATACGAGATTATAACAATGACTACCCAAACATCCGGATCCGCATCCTTGAGCACAGTGCCAGCGATTGTCTCGAAGCGGTTTTAAATGGCGACGCAGATTTCGGTATAAATATGATAAACATCACACATCCGAATATCGATTTTGCCCCGCTGGTGAACGAACCTTTTGTTCTGGCATGCCGCCGCGACAATGAACTGGCGAAAAAACCGCTGGTGACCTGGGACGATCTGGCAGGCATGAAGCTGATTGGGGTCAGGCGTTCCAGCGGGAACCGTTCGCTTATCGATCAGGCGTTCGAGAAAATGGCCTGGAAACCGAACTGGTTTTATGAAGTGCGTCATCTGTCAACGTCACTGGGGATGGTGGAAGCGGGTCTTGGCGTCTCTGTCGTTCCCAGCCTGGCGATGCCGACCGATGAACATCATATTCTGGTCAGCCGTCCACTGATTGAACCCGTCATACGCCGCACCCTGGGGCTGGTACAGCGCCGGGAAACAACCCTGAGCCCGGCGGCGGAGAAGTTCCGGGAGATGGTTTTACATCTGTGGTCCGGTGAAAACCGCAGCCCCTGGATTGGCAAGTTTACGCAGTTGTAACCGTCTCATATTGGCCCAAAAGTACCGGTATTGGTGTTCCAGGTGACTCCTGTCGTTGATGACTGTGCGAAATAATGACTCCCGAACAGAACACAGAGGGAGTTCACGTGAAGATATCCATTTTTCGTACGGCATTGCTGATTGGCATGATCAGTACGTTTTCCACTTACGCTACCGAACAGGAGACACCCCGGATGAATAGCAAAACAATTCGCGCGATGACGGGCGCAACGGCAACGCAATCCTTATCTGCCTCTGACACTGCGTTAATCGTCGTGGATATTCAAAACGAATATTACGCATCAAACGATTTTCGCGGTCAGATGGTTATCCCGGATGGCGAGAAAGTCCTTAAGAATAGCCAAAAACTGGTCAGCTATGCCCATCATATCGGGCTGCCGGTATACTTCGTGCGTCATCTGGGGCCGAAGGATAGCCCGCTGTTCGCCGAAGGGTCTGTCTATGCGCAATTCCATAAAGATCTGCAACCTTCTGCGCAAGACACTATTATCACCAAAACGACCCCCAGTTCTTTTGTTGGCACCGATCTGGATGCGCAATTAAAGAAAAAAGGGATTAAAACCGTAATTGTGATTGGTCTGATGACGCACATGTGCATTTCGTCTACTGCACGTGATGCCGTACCGCTGGGTTACAGCGTGATTATTCCAGAAGATGCAACAGCAACACGCGATCTGGATGACGGTCAGGGTGGCGTGGTGGATCACAAAACACTGCAACGTGCGGCATTAGCCGGTGTTGCCGATGTATTCGCTGAGATAATGACCACTGAAGACGTTATAGCACTGCCAGTCACAAAATAAGACCGGACTTAAACCCTGTCGCCAGCCAGACTTCTATACTGGCTGGCACATGGAGGCTGATATGACGTTGAAAATTGGTATTGTGGTATTTAATGGCATCATCCCTTTTCACCTGTCGGTGCCGTATGCCGTGTTTGAGAAAGCGCTGACGCCGAAAGGTGAGCCACTTTGTCAGCTGGTTGTTTGCGCCACGACGCCTGGTGTGCTTAAAACCAATGCGGGTTTTTCTATCGTTGTTGAGCGCGGGCTGGATGGGTTGGCCGGAATGGATATGGTCATCGTCCCAAGCTGGGATGTCCCTGAGCATGCTCCTGAACCAGAACTTTTGCAGGCCTTGCAAAATGCCCATGCCGCAGGAGCACGTATTGTCGGTTTGTGTATGGGCGCGTTTGTTGTCGCGGCCGCCGGGCTATTGAAAAACCGGCCTGCGACAACGCACTGGCGATGGGCAGCTGACTTTCAGCGCCTTTACCCCTGTGCGCAAATGAATAATGACGTACTTTATATCGATGATGGTGACGTTGTCACTTCTGCAGGAACAGCGGCCAGTATCGACTGCTGTCTGCATCTGGTGCGTCAGGCATGGGGAGCAGAAGTGGCAAACAGCGTAGCGCGTTTGCTGGTTGTACCGCCCCATCGTCAGGGTGGACAGCGACAATATGTCGAATTACCGGTTCAGAATACGCGTCGCGGGGATAATTTCACCAACGCGCTGGCCTGGGCAACGGAGAACCTTGCGCTCGCCCTCACGCTGGACTGCGTGGCGGAAAAGGCCTGTATGAGCCGCCGCAGCTTTACCCGACGTATTCAGCAAACAACCGGGGAAAGTTTTTCGCGCTGGCTGCTGAACCAACGCATTAGCGTCGCGCAACGCTATCTCGAAAAAACTGACCAGCCGGTGGATGACATTGCCGAGCGGGTCGGGTTTCCCTCGACAACCTCCTTGCGTCGTCACTTTAACAATCGGCTGAATACGTCGCCTTCCCGCTATCGACGCGAATTTCGCGGCCGATAGCGGTCCAGGTTATTTCCCGTGCGTATCAAAACCCGCCATCACTGCCGTCAGCTCTGCCAGTGAAAAACCGTGTTTCGCATCATCAACGCCCAGCCCAAAGCGCGTCTGCATCAGTTGATACAGCGCCGCGGCATCGGGGAGATGGATCTGCTCCTCCACATGACCGTTCTGCCAGTGGGTAAAGTTGAAGTTGGTTAGCGTCAGCTTGCCGCCATCCGGCAGATGGCGGCACATCAGCAGATGGTGACGGAAATGCGACTGCGGCCAGTGCGCCGACCAGAAATTCCCCATCACATAATCACTGAAATACTGCGTTGTCAGGTCAAAATGGTACATCGACTGCCAGTGGTCGTGGTGGCGGAACTGCAGCACCCAGTTGTTGCCTTCGCTCAGCAGACGATACAGCCCGTGCGGCGTCTCCTGTTCTTCGTTAGCGAGCAGACGAATCGGCGCCGTCAGCGTCTGGCCGCCAAACCCAACGTCGGCAATCCAGCGCTCGCCGTTAAGCTCAACTAACAGCAGGCGGTGCGTACGCGGCGGCATTTGCGGCGGATTAGCTAATACGACGCGCCCGAGCACGCTACGCACCGTAAACCCGACTTCACGCAGGACGCGCTCGAACAGGCCGTTTTGCTCAAAGCAGTATCCCCCACGTCTCCCTGTCACCAGTTTGTCGACCAGGCACTGATCGTCAAGCTGGATTTCGCGCGGCAGGACGACATCGATATTCTCAAAAGGGATCGCACAGTTGTGATGCAAATGCAGCGCTCGCAGGGTGTCGATATCAACAGAGGCCGGCTGCTTCCAGCCGATACGAGCGTAATAGGCAGTCAGAAAGGGGGACATATATCAGTTTCCTTTGATAGTGATGCTGTGTTTATAAACTAATTCTACGCGTCCACTTTGATTTCCGTGCTTTTTCTGCATACTCATCTTTGTAGATGAGGAGATCCTATGAGTCACTTTCACCCTGTTGAATTACGGCATGCCAGCCGTCTGCTGAACCACGGCCCCACCGTACTTATCACCAGCCGGGATGAAACCCTGGACAGACGCAACGTTATGGCCGCCGCTTGGTCCATGCCTGTGGAATTTGAACCGCCGCGCATCGCTATTGTGGTGGATAAAAGCACCTGGTCGCGCGAACTGATTGAACGCAGCGGGAAGTTTGGCATCGTCATTCCCGGCGTGGCTGCAGCCAACTGGACCTGGGCGGTGGGTAGCGTCAGTGGGCGGGATGAAGACAAATTCAACTGTTACGGCATCCCGGTGGTAAACGGTCCCGCGCTCGGCCTGCCCGTCATAGAAGAAAAATGTCTGGCGTGGATGGAGTGTCGGTTATTACCCGTCACATCCGCAGCAGAAAAGTACGATACGTTGTTTGGCGAAGTGGTTTCAGCGGCAGCTGATGAGCGTGCGTTTGTCGAAGGACGCTGGCAGTTTGACGGTGATAAGCTGAATACACTGCATCATCTGGGCGCGGGGACGTTTGTGGCGAGTGGGAAGATGGTGAAGGCGCTGGATTGATTGCCTAAATCATATCTTACTGAATTATAGTAAATTTCTATGGCATTTTATGTTTACTATTGCGTTGTAAAACGGAGGATATTTCCGGGGTTGATGCATTAGCACCCTCACATTAAGGAAATATCAATGACATGGAATAAAGATGGCGCAATCTTGTATGCCAAATCACACGCCCAACCGAAAAGCACGGGGTATTGTGCTCGCTACGTCACCGAAGCAATCAGAACCGGTGGAAAATACGCACTGTTCAGGCACGACTAATGAAAATACTCTACTTTTTTCTCTTTGCCCTGTCTCCGTTCGCGGTTGCTGAAAGTGTCTATGCCCCAGGGCTGGCAGCGCTTAAATTCAATCAATGGTATATCGCGCAGCTGAATCAGGACAAACCGCCGGTTCTCAATCCAGACATCATGCATGAATACGTTGCCTCAGGGACAATTGCTGCTATTAAGGAAATGTACTCAGGGGACAGTAACGAAAAAGACATGCCTGATGCGGATATGTTCATTAAAGCGCAGGATTGGGATGAGGACTGGAATCAGATAACCGTCCTGCATTCTGATTTTGATGCCGTTTGCACAAACGTTTATATCGCGTTTGGTAAGAAACAAGATCACGTTGTAGCAGATTGTCTCGTTCAGGAAAAAGGGAAATGGAAAGTTCGATCGGCCACGCTGATCAAGTAATTAACCGATAGCCCCCGGCTAGAGCAGTAAAAGCACATGGTAGCCCAAGGACTACCATGTGCAATTAATCAACTCTTCGCACGCCGCGCAATAATCTCATCCGCCACATTTCGCGGAGCTTCCGCAAAATGATGGAACTCCATCGTATACGTCGCGCGCCCCTGGGACATTGAGCGCAGTGTCGTGGCGTAACCAAACATCTCCGCCAGCGGTACATCCGCGCGAATGATCTGGCTTCCGTACTGCTCTTCCATGCCCTGAACCATGCCACGACGGGAAGAGAGATCGCCCATAATATTGCCAGCGTACTCTTCGGGTGTTTCCACCTCCACGTGCATGATCGGCTCAAGGATCACCGGATCCGCCCTGCGCGCCCCCTCTTTAAAGCCGAGGATGGCCGCCATGCGGAAGGCCATCTCTGAGGAGTCGACATCGTGATACGAACCAAACGTCAGCGTCGCTTTGACATCGACAACCGGATATCCGGCCAGCACACCGCTGTTCATGGCTTCACGCAGCCCTTTCTCAACGGACGGAATATACTCGCGCGGCACCACGCCGCCCTTGGTGGCATCTTCAAACGTAAAGCCACTGCCGGGCTCGGTCGGCTCCAGACTCAGCACCACATGACCGTACTGCCCTTTCCCGCCGGACTGACGGACAAATTTGCCTTCGATATCCTTCACCGCTTTACGCAAGGTCTCCCGGTAGGTGACCTGCGGACGGCCAATGTTCGCCTCGACGCCAAACTCACGCTTCATGCGGTCGACGATAATCTCCAGGTGCAACTCTCCCATCCCGGAAATAATGGTCTGACCGGACTCTTCGTCAGTATGCAGGCGGAAAGAGGGATCTTCCGCTGCCAGACGCTGCAGGGCGATCCCCATTTTCTCCTGGTCACCTTTCGTTTTCGGCTCGATAGCCAGCGAGATAACCGGATCGGGGAACTCCATGCGTTCCAGGGTGATCACCGCATTCGGGTCCGTTAAGGTGTCACCCGTGGTGACATCTTTCAGCCCAACGCAGGCCGCGATATCTCCGGCGCGCAGTTCGTCCACCTCATGGCGATCGTTGGCATGCATCAGCACGATACGCCCGATCCGCTCTTTCTTCCCTTTCACCGGGTTATACACCGCGTCGCCTTTGCGCAGCACGCCAGAGTACACGCGGATGAAGGTCAGCTGGCCGACGTACGGGTCACTCATCAGCTTAAACGCCAGTGCGGAGAATGGCTCATCATCGCTGGGATGACGCTCAGCGTGTTGCCCTTTTTCATCCACACCGTCGATAGCGGGCACGTCCAGCGGCGAGGGCATCAGCTCAATCACCGCATCAAGCATGCGCTGCACGCCCTTGTTTTTAAACGCGCTGCCGCACAGCATCGGCTGGATTTCACCCGAAATGGTGCGAATACGCAGCCCTCTGATGATTTCCGCTTCGTCCAGATCGCCCGTTTCCAGGTATTTATCCATCAGTTCGTCGCTGGCTTCCGCCGCCGCCGAGACCATTTTTTCCCGCCACTCCCGGGCGGTATTCACTAAATCATCCGGCACGGGCGCGTAGGTGAATACCATGCCCTGCGTGGCATCGTCCCACAGAATGGTGCGCATCTTGATGAGATCCACCACCCCGGTGAAGTGCTCCTCCGCGCCTACCGGGATCACAATCGGTACCGGATTCGCCTTCAGGCGCTCCTGCATCATCCGCACGACGCGGAAGAAATCGGCACCCGGACGGTCCATTTTGTTGACGAAGGCCAGACGCGGTACGTGGTATTTATTCGCCTGACGCCAGACGGTTTCGGACTGGGGCTGAACGCCGCCGACGGAGTCATACACCATCACGGCGCCGTCGAGGACACGCATGGACCGTTCCACCTCAATGGTGAAATCCACGTGTCCCGGGGTGTCGATAATGTTGATCCGGTGCGGTTCAAAGCCTCTGTCCATACCCGGCCAGAAGCAGCTGACGGCCGCGGAGGTAATAGTGATCCCGCGCTCTTGCTCCTGCGCCATCCAGTCGGTTGTTGCCGCGCCATCGTGTACTTCGCCCAGCTTGTGGCTCATCCCGGTATAAAACAGGATGCGCTCGGTGGTGGTCGTTTTACCGGCATCGATATGCGCGGAGATACCGATGTTACGATAACGTTCGAGAGGAATGGGTCGGGGCATGATATTTCCTTAGTCAGTATGACGTCTCTGTGACGACCGGGATGGTCGCTTACTCATTCGTTTGCTATAATAGTCCTATTGTACGAGTATTATCGAACTATTTTTTAAAGGTTGACCTATTGTTGATATAGCTCAATCTGACACCCTGCGCAGGAAAACGATGATCCCTAACCATCCCGAAACTGAACAAATATTGCTGGAAAATGTGCTGTTTGCCCTTGGCAACCCGCTCCGGCTGTCGATTATTCGCCGCCTGTCCGATGGCAGCGAACTCAGCTGTAATGCGCTGCGCCCGGATGAAGTGGTGAAATCCACTATGACTCATCACTGGCGCGTGTTGCGCGACAGCGGGGTGATCTGGCAACGTCCACAGGGACGAGAAAATATGATCTCCCTGCGCAGAGAAGATCTGGATGCCCGCTTTCCGGGGCTAATGGAGATTTTGCTGCGTACGCCGTAACCCGGTCGTGCCGGGAGGCGATTACGCCTCCCGGCTTTGCATCAGGACGGCTGTGTTGTCGCGAATGTCTTCGCAATCATTTCAGCGGTTGGCTGTAATCCTCCGAGGCTCCACTGCTCAGGGTCGTGCTCATCAATACGGATCCAGACCGAGCGACGGAACTCGGGATCCCCTCTCCCCTCGATTTCCACCATCAAGTCCGTCATCCGGCGCAGCAGCTCGCTCTTCTGCTCGTCGTTCATGATCCCTTTAATCGTTTGTACATTCACAAAAGGCATTGTATTCTCCCTAATAACCAAGGTCTAAAAATCATACTCAGATTAGAAAGGAAACCCGCAGGTGTCAAAAGAAAAATCGTTGCCTTACCTCTCGCCCGAACTGTGCGGTCTGGCTGAAGGGGCAAAAATCGTGGGCGATCAATGGATTTTGCTGATCCTGAGGGAGGCGTTTTACGGCGTGACGCGCTTCGAAACCATGCGTAGCCATACCGGGATCACGAAACAAACCTTAGCGACGCGTTTAAAACTGATGACGGAGTTGGGTCTGCTCTCCCGAATACCTTACCGGGAAGAAGGGGCACGGGAACGCTATGAGTACCAGCTTACCGAAAAAAGCCGCACCCTTGCCCCGGTACTTCTGGCGCTGATGGAATGGGGACACAGACAGGTGTTACACACCGCACCGCATTTAACGCTGGTGGATAAAGAGACAGGCGATCCGTTGCATATTGGCTATGTGAATACGCAGGGTCATGAGGTGAAACCCCACCAGGTGCAGATTGTGCCGACACCAAAGGGGTAAGCCCGGCAACGTTACCCGGCTTACCCGCAGCACGTTACATTATCCACCCCATCAGCAGCGTGGCGATGATCACCGTCGACGCGCCGCCGATGCGGGTCGCAATCTGTGCAAACGGCATGAGGGACATCCGGTTAGAGGCGGACAAAATGGCCACGTCCCCTGTCCCGCCCAGACCGCTATGGCAGCAGGTGACGATGGCCGCTTCCACAGGGTACATATTCAGACGCGACGCAATAAAGTAGCCGCTCAGCGCCATCGCAATCACCACCGAACCGCACACCACCACGTACCCCACCGAGAAGACTGAGACCACGCTCTCAAGCGGTACGTATAACATCCCGAGGCCAATCATCAGCGGCCAGACCAGCGCAGCGGAGACAAATTTATAGCAGCTGTGCGCCCCCTGCTCCATGGAGGCCGGGATCACGTTGAAGTATTTGCACAGCACGGCAATCAAAATCATCAGCACCGGGCCGGGAATGTGGACCAGTTTTTCAAACAATCCGCCGACGATGAAAAACGCGCACACCATCAGTAATCCGCCCCCCATCAGATGAAAATCCGTCTGTTGAGCACTTTGCGCCCCGGCAAACAGGCTGGTGTCTTCTTTACTGCGCGTGAGCATGCCGTTTCCAGAAAGCGCCGGACGTTTCGTCCCGAGACGCGCCAGCGAGCCTGCACACACAATGGCGAAAATATTCCCCACGACCGCAGCGGGTGCCAGTTGCGCAACAAAAACATCCGGCGTTTGTCCCAGTATTGCCGAATAGGCCAGGGAGAGGGGCAAAATTCCCTCGCCAATCCCGCCGCCAATGATGGGCACAATGATAAAGAAGAAGGTGTGGTAAGGCGTATAACCAAACAGTGATCCCACAATGAGCCCGGTTAGTATGGCCATGAATGTCCCCGCCACCAGCGGAACAAACATGCGCATCATCCCCTGAATGAGCAGTACCCGGTTCATCCCCAGAATACTGCCGACCACCAGGCAGGCGATGACGAAATAGAGCAGATTCGCCTCTTTCATCAGCAGATGCACCGTATCAAGGGTCTGTTTCCCGAAGACCCCAAAATAGACCAGCACAGAGGGGACCATCAGGCAGAGGATCGCCGGACCGCCGATATCTTTCAGCAAGGGGATCTGACGCCCTACTTTGGCAAACGCGAAACCGAGCGTCATGATGACCGCGAGACCACCGATCATATTTTTCGGCAGCAGCCCTGCCCAGGCGGACGTCGCCACAATGGCGGCGATCCCGACAAACAGCATCAGCGGAACCGCGCCCACCTCGGTATTGTTGAGCCCAAAGGCAAAACGCGAGGTCGACAGTTCAGAAGTCGGTACAGGATTATCTTTCATATAATCACCTGAAAATTGTGTTCGGATAAACAGAGAAAGGAATAAACTGGAATCTATTCCTGATAGCAATAAATGTTCTTTAATATAAAAATAATGACTTACGTGGCCTTTTCTTAAAACAGGCTCAGCGCGAAATTAACATGGAGAAACGCAGGGAAATGTGAACAACACAACTCTTTTATTTTAAATAACTTAATTCATTATTATGTAACTAAAGTTAATGACAGCCATTCGGGTAATCTTTTTGAAATTAATAAAACCAGAGAGATTGTGACCCTTATCACTCCTGCCCTGCAGGCTAACCGTTAGATTAGCGCTGCAACAAAACAGATAAAATACTGACATGAAAACATCAAACTTCATGCCTGCCCGCTTGTTTTCTCAATCTGTTTTATTAGAAAATTCAGGAGTTAACCATGTCCCGCAAAGAAGTTCTGTACACCCCCTATAACGGAGCCGTACTGCTGGAAAATCCGTTATTAAATAAAGGTCTCGCCTTTATTAAAGAAGAGCGAGATCATTTTAATCTGCATGGTTTATTACCGCATAATGTGGAAACCATTGAGGAACAAACCGAACGCGCGTGGATACAGTTCTGCCATTTTAAAAGCGATATTTCCCGCCATGTTTATCTGCGCAACATTCAGGATACCAATGAAACTCTCTTTTACAATCTTCTGCGTTCACATCTGAAAGAGACGTTACCGATAATCTATACCCCGACCGTAGGGGAAGCCTGCGAGCATTTCTCTACCATTTATCGTCGTGCGCGCGGTTTATTTATTTCATGGCCTAACCGTCACCGTATCGATGAGATGCTGCAAAGTTTCTCGCGCAACGACATTCGGGTGATTGTCGTCACGGACGGGGAGCGTATTTTAGGGCTTGGCGATCAGGGGATAGGCGGTATGGGTATTCCGATTGGTAAGCTGTCGCTGTATACCGCCTGCGGAGGGATCCATCCGGCCTCCACGCTCCCGATCATGCTGGATGTCGGCACCAACAATCAGCAGCACCTGGAAGACCCGATGTACATGGGCTGGCGCCATCCGCGCATCACCGATGACCAGTACGCGGAATTCATGGATATGTTTATCAGTACCGTCAAGGCGCGCTGGCCCAACGTTCTTCTGCAGTTTGAAGACTTTGCCCAGAAAAACGCCACCAGACTGCTGCAGCGCTACCGCGACCAGCTGTGCTGCTTCAATGATGATATTCAGGGCACTGCAGCCGTCACCGCCGGTACGCTGATTGCGGCGGCGCATGCCGCGGGCACGCGCATACGCGATCAGCGGGTAGTGTTCCTCGGCAGCGGTTCTGCGGGGTGCGGGATCGCCGAAAAAATTGTTGCGCTGATGGTGGATGACGGTCTAACCGAATCCGAAGCCCGCAGCCGGATCTTTATGGTCGATCGCTTCGGTCTGCTGACCGACGACATGACCAACCTGCTCGATTTCCAGAAAAACCTGCTTACCGCCCGCGAAACCGTTTGTCACTGGCCGGTAGAGGCGAAAAATATCTCGCTACTGGACGTGGTGAAGAACGCGCATCCGACGGTGATGATTGGCGTTTCCGGCCAGCCTGGACTGTTCAGCGAAGAGATTGTCAAAGAAATGCATCGCCACTGTCCGCGCCCCATTATCATGCCGCTCTCAAACCCGACGTCGCGGGCAGAGGCACAGCCGCAGGATCTTATCGCCTGGACCCAGGGTGCCGCGCTGGTCGCCACCGGCAGCCCGTTCGCCCCGGTATTCTGGGAGAATGCGCACTACGAGATCGCCCAGTGTAATAACGCCTATATCTTCCCGGGCCTGGGACTGGGTGTGCTGGCCTGTGAGGCTCGCCGTGTGACGGAAGAGATGTTGATGGCGGCAAGCCGCAGCCTGGCCGCGCAGTCTCCGCTGGTGACGACAGAAAGAGGAGGATTGCTGCCACCGGTAGATCAGATTGAAACGGTCTCACGTCAGATTGCCGTTGCCGTCGCCCGCGCCGCAATTGCACAGGGCGTCGCCCCGGCAATAGATGATGAAGCGTTGATGGCGCGTATCGAGAAGACCTGGTGGCAGGCGGACTATGCGCCTTACCGCCGTTCCGCGCTGTAGCGCCGGTCACGCCCTCACCGCAGGGTGAGGGCATCGCTGAAGTTTTAGTGCTGTACGCCTGAGCGGTCAGAAAAATCACCGGCGGAGAGAATATCATTCCGTGGAGCCGTCTGTTTCTGGCGGGCATAGCGGTTCGGTACCCCTTCGGGACGCGTTTTGAAGCGACGGTGCAGCCACATATACTGCTCCGGCGCCATCCGTACCGCGTGCTCAATCGCCCTGTTCATCTGCGTCGCCACGGCTTCTTTATCGCCGCCCTGCAGCGCCTCGCTGATATCCTCAAGAATAATCAGTTCGTAACCTGAGCCGTCCGCCCTGCGACGCGGCACGAAGGGGACGACGGCAGGTCGCGCGCTTTTGACCAGCATATAGCTGCCCGCCGTCGTGGCGGCATCCGGCACCGCAAAAAACGGCACAAAGACGCTATTGGTTTTGCCATAGTCATGGTCCGGGGCGTACCACAAGATTTCATTCTGCTTCAGCGAGCGGATCATGCCTTTTAAATCATGGCGATCGAGCATGGTTTTATTGGAACGCAGACGCCCGCGGGTCTGCAGCCAGTCCAGCAGCGCATTATTGTTGGGACGGTAGACCCCAATGCCCGGGTTAAGCATGCCAAAGATCCGCGCGCCCAGCTCAAGGGTAAGAAAGTGCATACCAACGAGCACCACCCCATTCCCTTTCTCACGCGCCTTTTCCATATGTTCATACCCGGTCACGGTATAGCATTTCCGCACCCGCCACGCAGGCCAGAACCAGGCCATACCGGTTTCGATGACGCCCATGCCTACCGATTCGAAATTACGCTGCAGCAAGGTTTCGCGTTCGTCCGCGCCCATCTCAGGAAAGCAGAGTTCAAGATTACGGCGGGCAATCGCGACGCGGCGAGGGAGTAAACGCATCGCCAGTCGGCCAAGGCCATGACCGATCCGGAACAACAGCGGATAAGGCAGCAGCATGATGAGCCACAGTGCGGCAATGCCTGTCCAGCTAAGCCAGTACCGGGGATGAAGAAAGGCGAGTGAAAACCGGGGTAATTTTGTCATCAGAAAATTATCCTTTAACGTGTCTGTCCTTAACTGATTCTGTTGAAGATCTTTCCTAAGGATTTATGAAATGTCAGTCAGAAACGTGAAGTGTAGCGGATAAGACAAAACTCATTTTTACGATTTTTGCGAAAAGCGGAAAGCCGGGAAGGACGAAGCAACTCCCCGGTCGACGATCTTACATTGAATAGCCGGGCTTTTTGATCAGCTCGTCCAGCTTTGGTCCTATTTCGATATCCCAGACCTGCGCTTTCCAGTCCTCGGGATTCACCTGGTTCAACGCCACCGACACTGAACTGTCTTTACTGTTGAAATGGCGAATAATCACCTCGGCAATATCCGCCGCCAGGGCGTTTTTTTGTTCGTCGTTCAAATCACGGGGAAAACATTTGATATCTACGTGTGGCATGTGCAGGCTTCCGGTTGTGAATGAGGGTTCCACGTTATCAGATAATATTGTTTGCCTTTAACACCTTGTGCAGTTCCGGCAGCTGGCATACGGTGTCCGCAATGGCCGTCAGCTTCGGTGTATTTTCCGCAAACCAGGCGTGACGAGGTCCCCAGGTACGCGCCACGGTAATATACACATCCAGCAGCGTCAGCCGTTCACCCAGCGCAAACGGGGCCGCCCTGAGCTGGTTTTCGAACCACAAATAGAGAGATTTCCGGTACTCAATGCAGTTTTTCTGCAGCTGTTCCGGTGCGTCCGGCACCCAGCGTTCGGGATAATCTGCATACGTGAAGGTGGGATAGACGTTCGCCACAAACCAGATGAGCAGACGCTGAAACTGCTGACGTTCAGCCTGCCCCACGGGCGGAGCCAGATCGGGACATCGGTCGAGCACCATCAGGGCTATTGCCGCCGTTTCGGTCATGATCGCGCCATTTTCCAGCTCCAGCGTCGGCACCTGACACAGCGGGTTCAGTTTTTGCAGTAACTCACGCTGCGGACCAGGCTGGTCAAACCCGTCCACGTTGATAAAGTGATAGGGAATATCTGCCAGGGTCAGCATCACTTCACTGATTGCCGAGCCCCAGCCGGGTACGCCATAAAGTTTAATCATGTTGCCCCCTCAGGAGTGAAAATCCTAAGTGTAGAGCACCATTAGTAGGTTATCCCAGGCGGGTTGACCTCCGATTGCGCCACCGCTTCGCCCTGCTCCCCCCAGCGCGCCAGCACTTTCTGGTACTCTCCGCGCTCAATCGCACCGTTGAGCGCGGCCTGCAGGGCATAAACCAGTTGATTGCCTTTTTTGGTCGTGGTGGCGACATAAGCTTTCTTCGGCCCCAAACCGACCACGCGGGTTTTGCCGGTCAGCGCCGCTTTATACGCCGAGACCGACTGCGGCCCGAAGAACACATCCGCCCTGCCGGACTGGATGTAAAGATTGCCGGAGGCATCGTCGTGGAGATAAACCGGCAACGCAGGCTCGCGTCCGGCCTTTTTGTTCTCCTCGTTCCAGCCCAGCAGAATACGTTCCTGATTGGTGCCCGAGCCGACAATCACTTTTTTACCCGCCAGGTCTTCCGCACGTTTAATCGACTGGATATCACTGGTCGACTTCACCGAAAACGCCAGCGAGTCGACGCGGTAGGTGGCGAAATCAAACTTCTCTTTACGCTGTTCGGTCACCGCAATGTTCACCAGCGCCACGTCGTAACGCCCGGAGGCGATCCCCAGCGGCCAGTCTTCCCACGCCGTCGGCACCAGCTTCAGCTTCAGCCCCAGACTGCCCGCCAGCAGGCGGGCGATATCCGGGTCGCTGCCAATCCGTGTGCGGTTATCGCTGGCCAGCAGCGCCAGCGGCGGGGAGTTCAGCATCGAGATGGCAACCGTCAGCGTTCCCGGCTCAACAAATTTATAACTGGCGGGGATCTTCGCCACAGCCTGCCGATCCACCGTCACCGGCAGCGGCTGCTCGTTGGCTTTTAAATCAATGCTGGCGTGGCTGGCGGCTGAAAAGATCAGCCCCGCCAGAAGTCCATATTTCATTGTCGCTCCTTACAGCACTTTAGAGAGAAACTGGCGCGTTCGCGGGTGCGACGGACGGTTTAACACCTCGTCGCTGCTTCCCTGCTCGACAATTTTTCCGTCGACCATAAACACCACCTGATCCGCCACCTCCCGGGCAAAGCCGATCTCGTGGGTGACCACCACCAGCGTGGTGCCGGATCGGGCCAGCTTCTTGATCACATCCAGCACTTCACCCACCAGCTCCGGATCAAGCGCCGAGGTGGGTTCATCAAACAGCATCACCCGAGGTCGCAGCGCCAGCGCGCGGGCAATGGCAATGCGCTGCTGCTGGCCGCCGGAAAGATGGCGGGACCAGGCGTCCGCTTTATCCCGCAGCCCCACCACATCCAGCAGGCTGTAGGCCCTTTCCACCGCCTCTTTCTTGCTGAGTTTTTTATGCGCGACCGGCGCTTCAATCAGGTTTTCCAGCACCGTGAGGTGCGGAAAGAGATTGAAGTTCTGAAACACATAGCCCACGTTGACCCGCTGCTTAAGGATCTCCTTCTCTTTCAGTTCAAAGAGTTTGTCGCCCTGACGGCGATAGCCAATGTAGTCGCCGTCAATCTGGATAAAACCTTCGTCGACGCGCTCCAGGTGGTTAATGGTGCGCAGCAGCGTCGATTTGCCCGACCCGGATGGCCCGAGGATCACCGTCACGGACCCTGGCGGGATCTCAAGCGTTACGTTGTCGAGGGCTTTATGGCGACCGAAATATTTACTGACGCCGGTAATCGAAATATGTCCTTCAGGAGAGGCTGGCATGGACGGGCTCCTGTGCTGGCGTGGCGGTGACAGAACGGCTACGCCGGGTGGCGCGGTTCTGGTTAACGGCAGAACGGCGTTCGCTACGGGCAAGTGCGCGTTCGACACCGTACTGGATAGCGGACAAGACGGTGGTAATCACCAGGTACCAGGCGGCCCCGACCATCAACAGCGGGATCACTTCCTGGGTGCGGTTGTAGATCATCTGAATGGTATAAAACAGCTCCGGCATCGCCAGGACGTACACCATCGCCGTGCCCTTGGCGAGGCTGATGATCTCATTGAAGCCCGACGGCAGAATGGTGCGCAGCGCCTGGGGTAAAATGATGCGCACCGTACGACGCCAGGCCGGCAGGCCGAGCGCGGCCGCTGCCTCATACTGCCCGTGGTCAACGCCGAGGAAGCCGCCGCGAATAATTTCGGCGGTATAGGCGCTCTGTACCAGCGTCAGCCCCACCACCGCGGTGGAGAACTGCCCCAGCACGTTGATGGTTTCAAAGCTGCCCCAGGTGATGCCGGTGAACGGCACGCCGAGCGAGAGCGTGTCGTAGAGATAGGAAAAGTTGTACAGGATGATCAGCACCACGATCAGCGGCAGCGACCGGAAGAGCCAGATGTAGGCCCACGCCAGGCTGCTCAACAGCCAGGACGAAGAGAGTCGCGCCAGGGCCAGCATGCCGCCAAACACGACGCTCAGCGCGGTGCCGATCAGCGTCAGCAGCAGGGTCTGACCGACACCGTCGAGGATCACCGGGTCGAAGAACCAGCGGGCGAACACGCCCCACTCCCAGCGCGGGTTAAAGGCCACGGACTGAATCACGACCGCCAGGACAAACAGCGCCACCGCGGCGCCGACGGTCCGCAGCGGATAACGCGCCGGGACCACCTTTATGGTTTCAACGTTGCTCATCGTCGTTCCTCATGCGGTTTTACTGAACGCTTCGCGTACCAGCGTTTTGGTGAAACGCAACCGACCATCAAACGGCGGCTGGCTATACTCTTCCGGATCCCGGTTCAGATCGAACTGCGGCTGATAGCCCTGGCTGAGATAGAGCCGGACCGCTTCCGGCTGGCGAAAACCGGTGGTCAGGTAGATCTGGCTATACCCCGCCAGCACCGCCCTGCGCTCCAGCTCCTGCACCACTCGCCCGGCAAGTCCCTGCTGACGCAGGGATTTATTGGTCCAGATACGCTTAATCTCTGCGGTCCGTTCGTCATAGGGCTTGTAAGCGCCGGTGGCGATAATTTCCCCGTCACGTTCCAGGACGATAAACAGTCCCTGCGGCGCTAAATACCATTCCGTCAGCTCCACTTCCGCATCTTTAGAGAAGTAGTCCCCGTAACGGGCGGCATATTCCCCGAACAGCCCCTCGATGATGGGCTGGAGTTCGGCATCTTCGGGCGAGACATCACGAAATTGTTCGCGCATAGCGCCTCCTTAATCACCCAGGCCAGCCGGGTTCACTTCTGACTGAGGAATGCGCTCAACCCCTTCCCCCCAGCGGTTCAGCACTTTGTCGTAATCGCCGTTTTTGATCACGCCGTTCAGCGCGATTTGTACCGGCTCAACCAGCCCGCTGCCTTTTTTCAGCGTCACCGCGATATGCGCCGCCTTCGGCCAGCCGCCGTCGACGCTACCCACCAGTTTGGTTTTGCCGTTCAGCGCCGCTTTCCATGCGCCAATCACGTTCGGACCAAAGTAGGCATCCGCACGCCCGGACTGCAGCGCCAGGGTTTGAGCCGCATCATCTTTGGTGTAGATCGGAGTAAAGGGTTTCAGCCCCTTCTTCAGGTTTTCCGCGTTCCATGCCAGCAGGATGGACTCCTGGTTGGTGCCGGAGCCCACGATGATCCGCAGCCCGGCGATGTCTTCCGCCTTCTGCAGCGAGGTAATCGGGCTGGTGGATTTCACGTAGAAACCGAGGGAATCCTTACGGTAGGTGGCAAAATCAAATTTCTGTTTGCGTTCTTTGGTGACGGTAATATTGCTGATGGCCGCATCGTATTTGCCGGAGGCGACCCCCAGCGGCCAGTCTTCCCACGAGGTGGACACCACGTTCAGCTCCAGCCCGAGGCTGTCCGCCACCAGACGAGCAACGTCGACCTCGCTGCCCAATAGCGTTTTGTTGTCATCGGAAAACACCGTCAGCGGCGGCTGGTTAAGCCCCGCCACCGCCACGGTAAATTTTCCCGGTACGGCAAAGCGATAGTCTTTCGGCAACCGGGCGATGGCATCGCCGTTTTTGGCGGTGTTGATCGGCGTTTTATTGGCCTCGATGCTCACGCCGGTGCCGTTAATGTTCACATTCTCTGCCCAGACGGCAGGGGTAAAGGCCAGCGCGAGCGCCAGAATAAGCGATGTTTTCTGCATAGCGGTGTTCTCTTTTATTGTTGTGTGAAGTGATTTTTCGGTTGGTCCAGACCTAAGCTTTCGCGCAGCGTGGTACCCGGGTAGTCGGTGCGGAACAGGCCGCGTGCCTGCAGAACCGGCACGACCTGGTCCACAAAGCGCGGGAAGGTGTCCGGCGTGCCGCCCTGAATGATGAAGCCGTCGGCGGCATAGCCTTCAAACCAGGCCTGCAGACCGTCGGCCACCTCTTCCGGCGTACCGGAAAAGCGTGGACGCGGCGAAGCGGCTTCCAGCGCCACCTGACGCAGGGTTAAGTTGCGCTCGCGGGCGTTCCGCTTGATCTCATCGGTAGTGCTGCGGAAGCTGTTTTTGCCTAAGTCGCCGATATCCGGGAACGGTTCGTCGAGCGGATACTGGCTGAAATCATGATGTTCGAAATAACGCCCGAGGTAATTAAGGGCATCATTAATCGACACCAGCGCCGCCGTGGTTTGATACTGGTTTTCCACGTCCTCTGCATCTTTTCCCACAATCACGCTGACGCCCTGGAATATATGTAAATCCGACGGGCGGCGGCCGTGAGTTTCCAGCTGCTGTTTCACGTCGCGGTAAAAGGCTTTTGCCTCGTCGAGGGTTTCATGGTGGGTGAAAATGGCGTCGGCATGTTTCGCCGCCAGTTTTTTCCCGTCCTCCGACGCGCCGGCCTGAAAGACAATCGGACGTCCCTGCGGGGTACGGCCAATATTCAGCGGTCCGGCGACCTGGAAGAAATCACCATGGTGATCCAGGGTGTGCAGTTTTGCCGGGTCAAAGAACTGACCGCTCTCTTTGTTGCGCACAAAGGCATCTCCTTCCCAGGAGTCCCACAGCCCTTTCACCACGTCGAGATACTCGTCGGCAATCCGGTAGCGCAGCGCATGTTCAGGGTGTTTTTCACGGGAGAAGTTCTTCGCCGAACCTTCCAGCGGCGAGGTCACCACGTTCCAGCCCGCGCGGCCATTGCTCAGATGGTCGAGGCTGGCGAACTGGCGGGCCGTGGTAAAGGGCTCGCTGTAGGAGGTGGATAAGGTTCCCACCAGCCCCAGGCGCGAGGTGATGCTTGCCAGCGCAGATAACACCGTTAACGGTTCAAAGCGGTTTAAAAAATGCGGGATCGATTTTTCGTTAATATAAAGACCGTCGGCAACGAATAAGAAATCGAGTTTGCCCTCTTCCGCCTTTAATGCCGTCGCTTTGACGAAATCAAAATTGATACTGGCATCGGCGATGGCCTCAGGGTGGCGCCAGGCGGACATATTCCCGGATGCACCATGCAAAATGGTCCCGAGCCGCAGTTGACGATGTGCAGACATATTCACCTCTTCAGAATTAAACGTGTTGCAGGGCTTTTTCCGCAAGCTGTGCAAAATAGCGGGCAGCGGGCTCGATTAATGCTTCGTCCGGGTTAAACGCCGGGTGATGTAAACCATACGCACTGTTGCTGCCAATGCTGACAAACGCGCCGGGTATGGACTGCAGATAGACCGCGAAATCTTCCCCGCCCATGTGTAACTCGGCGTGCCGGGTTTCATAGCCCGCCTCCCGGGCAACTGAGGTAGCAAATGCCGCCCAGCGTTCGTCATTGACCAGCGCGGTGGGTCCGGCATACCAGGTGATATCAATCTGTGCGCTGAAGGCGCTGGCAAACCCGGCGGCAATCTCGCCCACGCGGGCTTTCACGTTCTGCTGTACCTCCGTGCGATGGGTACGCAGCGTGCCTTCCAGCTCGACGCTTTCCGGCAGCACGTTCCAGGTGTTGCCGCCCGCAATGCGCGTCACGCTCAGCACCACGGAATCCAGCGTGTTGACGTTGCGGCTGGCGACGCTTTGCAACGCCGTCACCAGCTGGCTCGCCAGCACAATGGCATCGTTACCTTCATGCGGACGTGCGGCATGCGCGCCTTTGCCGGTAATGCGAATAACAAAGCGGTCGACGTTGGCATAGAACGGCCCGCCGCGGGTGGCGAACTCCCCGACCGGCAGGCCGGGCTCGTTATGCATACCGAAAATCGCGCTGACATCCCGCAGGGCACCGGCCCGCACCATGCTCTTCGCGCCGCCAAAGTTCTCTTCGGCAGGCTGAAACAGGATCCGCACCCGGCCGTTAAGCGAAGCTTCCCGCTCTTTCAGCTTTAACGCCGCACCGAGGATCACGCTGGTGTGGATGTCGTGTCCGCAGGCGTGCATTACCCCTGCCTGCTGCGAGCTAAACGGTACGCCGCTACGCTCTTCAATCGGCAGGGCATCGATATCTGCGCGCAGCGCAATCAGCTTGTTGCCGGAACCAATTTCCGCCACCAGCCCGGTCGGCAGATCGTAAGGCAGCGGCGTAATGCCCGCCGTTGTCAGCCACTGGCGCAGGCGTGCGGTGGTATCGACTTCCTGGCCGGACAGTTCCGGGTTCTGGTGCAGCTCGCGACGCCAGGCAATCAGTTGTTCGCCAAAGCTCATACGGTAACCTCCCTGTTAAGACGGGCCTCGGCCAGCAAACGCAGCGACGCCACGCGCGTGGCGCCCTTTGCTACCGGGGTATCAATAATAAATTCGTCAATGCCCCACGTTTCATGGAGGGCGTTAAGGTGTTCAAGCACGGATTCCGCCGTGCCCGCCAGCAGAGATTGCGCCCGACGCGCAATGCGTACCGGCTCACTCCCTGCCTGACGCGCGAACGCGTAAGCCTGCTCTTCGCTGGCCACCGTGACGCGCTGGCCGTTGGCCAGCTCAACGCCCCACACTTCCACCTTCTGCGCCAGGGCATCCGCCTCGGCCTGGGACTGCGCCACAATCACCTGCACCGCCACCATCACATCGCGGACGCTGTTTTCACGCCAGGTGGCGATCACCTCACGCAGCAGATCCGGATCGCCATTCAGGTGTGCGGCAAAAACAAAGTGCCAGTCGAGGCTGGCGGCCAGCAGCGCGCTTTCGCGACTCGCGCCGAGCAGAAAACCCTGCGCAGGCGACGGCGGCAGCGGCGTGGCCAGAACGGCTTCCTCCGTTGACTGATGCTCAGGACGGATCCAGCGGTCGAGCTGGGCCAGCTGTTCGGCAAAACTGCCCTTTTCCTGCTGATTCAGCCCCTGCTGCAGCGCGCGGGTCGAGAGCGGCAGACCGCCCGGTGCTTTTCCGACGCCAAGATCCACGCGGCCTGGCGCCAGCGCGGCCAGAACGTTGAAGTTCTCGGCGACTTTATACGGGCTGTAGTGCTGAAGCATCACGCCGCCGGAACCGACGCGAATGCGCGAGGTTTGCCCGAGGATCCAGGCAATCAGCAGCTCCGGTGAGGGGCTGGCAAGTTGGGGGGTGTTGTGGTGTTCGGCAATCCAGAAGCGGTGATAGCCCAGATTTTCTGCCTGCTGCGCCAGCGCCAGGGTACGCGCCAGTGCATCGGCAGCCGTTTCGTGTTCAGCGATGGGGCTTTTATCCAGAATGCTGATTCGCCATGACATGTTGCGTTCTCGTTTGACTTAACATGTCGACATTATTAAAGGCGTATTTCACCACTGAGAAACAATTAATTTACATTTAGTTTGCCGGAAAACAGATATATAAAACCACGCTAAGAATATGTCTTCAGAGAGGCAATCAACGCATCCACCTGACTGCGGCGGGTAATACGGACAAAGCGAATGTGCGCGTAGCGCGGGTTTTGCAGATCGGCTTCATAACGCCTGCGGTTGTTGCGCCAGGTTTTTATCGTCCAGATGATAATGGATTCTCTGCTCAGGAACGCGCGGCGAAAACTTTCCTTATTCCCCGTGCCGGGCCAAAGTTCCCGTTTATGCCAGGCCCGTTTGATGGCCCTGGTAACGGCCTGATACAGGGTGCGGGTAAACCCATAATCGACCCACACCACAACATCGACATGGCGCCATTTAACCGGTCGCGTGCGGTTATAGTTACCGTCAAGCACCCAGTCTGGCGACGCCTGCAGCGCCTGCTCCAGCGTTTCCTGAAACACGTCGTCCGGGGTTCCCTGCCAGTCACGGCGCCAGTAGAGTCGGTCCATCTCGATACAGGGAATGTCCAACTCGGCCGCAATCTGCTTCGCCAGTGTGCTTTTTCCACTTCCGCTGGTTCCGATGACATTAATTTTCACACTCCCTCCATTCTGTTTACGAAAGCTGCCCAAAGCATAGCGTTTTCATCCTGTTAAATGAACGTTATTTCAGCATGGCGTCGGCCATGTAAAAACCTGAGCCTGGATACGTTCATGGTTCTACGGTGGCCAAAATCTATACCACCTGGTAACTATTAAGCGGTACTGATGATTAAAGCAGCATGTCGATGACGGTTTTGACTAAAAACTCACCACGATTCAGCGTGTTGTGATCCCCGTCTGCTCTGACCACACGATTTCCTTCGACGTGCATCACTTTCGGCACGGTTATATTTTGCGTCGCTTATGAATTGCAGGTAGGATGCCTCGCCATGTTTCGCCTTATCCATACGCAGAATGACTGGGAAGGCGACATGTGTTTGCGCAGAAGCAATCGTTTGTATTGCATTCTGCCAGGCAGGACTATCACGATAATGGTTCAGACAGGCAAACAGGTAACTCAATGAAAACAAGCAATAAAAGCGCAGCCGATCATCATGCTGCTAAACGTCGCTGGTTGAACTCCCACGAAGAGGGCTACCACAAAGCGATGGGCAACCGTCAGGTTCAAATGATCGCCATCGGCGGCGCTATCGGAACGGGTCTGTTTTTAGGTGCGGGTGCACGTCTGCAGATGGCTGGCCCGGCTCTCGCCCTGGTCTATCTGGTGTGCGGGATCTTCTCTTTCTTCATTCTTCGCGCGCTGGGCGAACTGGTACTGCATCGCCCTTCCAGCGGCAGCTTCGTCTCCTACGCCCGTGAATTCCTCGGTGAAAAAGCGGCCTACGTGGCGGGCTGGATGTACTTCGTCAACTGGGCGATGACCGGTATCGTCGATATCACCGCGGTTGCGCTGTATATGCACTACTGGGGCGCGTTCGGCGATGTGCCGCAGTGGGTCTTTGCACTTGGCGCGCTGGCCATTGTCGGCACCATGAACATGATCGGCGTGAAGTGGTTCGCGGAGATGGAGTTCTGGTTTGCGCTGGTCAAAGTGCTGGCCATCGTGGTGTTCCTGGTCGTGGGTACCGTCTTCCTTGGCAGCGGTAAACCGCTGGATGGCAACGCCACCGGCTTCCACCTGATAACCGATAACGGCGGTTTCTTCCCGCACGGTCTGCTGCCTGCGCTGGTGCTGGTTCAGGGCGTAGTGTTCGCCTTTGCCTCCATCGAGCTGGTGGGTACCGCAGCAGGTGAATGTAAAGATCCGCAGACGATGGTGCCAAAAGCCATCAACAGCGTGATCTGGCGTATCGGTCTGTTTTACGTCGGTTCCGTGGTCCTGCTGGTTCTGCTGCTGCCGTGGAACGCCTATCAGGCGGGTCAGAGTCCGTTCGTGACCTTCTTCTCTAAGCTGGGCGTGCCTTACGTTGGCAGTATCATGAACATTGTGGTGCTGACGGCGGCGCTCTCCAGCCTGAACTCCGGTCTGTACTCTACCGGCCGTATCCTGCGCTCCATGTCGATGGGCGGTTCTGCGCCGAAGTTCATGTCGAAGATGAGCAAGCAGCACGTGCCGTACGCCGGTATTCTGGCCACGCTGGTGGTCTACGTCTTCGGCGTGTTCCTGAACTACCTGGTCCCGTCACAGGTCTTCGAAATCGTGCTGAACGTGGCCGCACTCGGGATCATCGCTTCCTGGGGCTTTATCGTGGTCTGCCAGATGCGTCTGCGTAAAGCGATCAAAGAAGGGAAAGCCGCTGACGTTAGCTTTAAGCTGCCTGGCGCACCGGTGACCTCCTGGCTCACCCTGCTCTTCCTGTTCAGCGTGCTGGTGCTGATGGCGTTCGACTACCCGAACGGCACCTACACCATCGCGACCATTCCGCTACTGGCCGTGCTGCTGATTGCCGGCTGGTTTGGCGTGCGTAAACGCGTTCATGAGATCCACAGCACCGCGCCGGTTCATCCTGATGATGAAAAACACGACGCACCGCTGGTAGAAGAGACCTCGCGTTAATACGCAGTCAACAAAAAGGGAAGGCATTTAGCCTTCCTTTTTTTTATTACAACGCGATACGAATCACATCGTCAGGCTGGGTGGCTTCCTGCTGGCGGGTGGATTTCTGTTTCACCGTCACGTACAGGGCTTTGCCATCCGCTGAGAGCGCCAGGCTGTTCGGGTAGACCGGCGTGTCGATGGTTTTGGTGACCTTATACGAGTTGGCGTCAATCACGCTTACCTTACCGGCTTCACGGTGCGTCACATAAACTTCATTGCGGGCCGGGTTAAACAGGACGGCCAGCGATTCCGGCGCGGCGATTTTGTCGATCACGCTGCCCTCTTTCAGGCTCACCACCAGCACTTCCGGCTGTTTTGAATCGGTCAGGAACGCGCGCTGACCGGCAGTGTCGAGGCTCAGATTCAGGTAGAAGTGCTCTTTGCCGTCATCCTGCACCTTTTTACGGCTGATAATTTTATTGCTGGCCGTATCAATCGTCACCAGCTCGCCGTCCGCATTGGTGGTATAGAGACGTTTCGCCTGCGCGTCCAGCGCCAGGCCGGTGCTGTAGGTCCCGGTATTGGCAATGGTCGCTTTCAGCTTCAGCGTGGCGCCATCCACCACCCAGACGACGCTCTCTTTCCCCACGCCCGTGATGTACACGGTGTTCGTGCTGTCATCGGCCACCAGCTGGCGCGGCTGCAGTGGCTTAACGGTGTCACTACGCTGACGTCCATCCAGCACCAGCCGCCCTTTTACATCGCCCGTTTTCGCATCGATGGCCGTTACCGCACCGTTGATAGTGTTGCCCAACCACAGCGTCTGGGTCGCCTTATCAAGAGTGGCACCAAAAGGTTTGAGATCGCTGTGAATCGCCTGCGTCACGTCCAGCGTAACCGGATCGAGGCGATAGACAACGCCGCCCTTGTCGGTTTTACGGCTTTGCGACGTCGCGACCCACAGGGCATTTTCCTGCTGACTCACCGCCATTTCATACGCCCCTTTGCCCACGGCTTTACGCAGCACCTCTTCGGCGGCATGAACCTGGAACGTTCCGGCAAGCAGTAACGTGGCTGAAAGCAGTGACAGGCTCAGGCGCGGTGAGCACAGATGACGTAAAGACATAACAATTCCTTTTCTGAAATGAGGGGTTCTGCTGACATCGCTTCCGGCAGGCAACGTCATGGCATTGCCTTTTGATAATGAGAATAGTAATCATTAATGAATCAAATGTGGAGATTTTCTTTCCCGCTTCGCCTTCCATTAACGCAATGTGCGGTTATAGTTTTCAAAACTTTTACAAAACCTTTAACATATATGGACATGTTCCATTTGGTTCGTTTATACACCACAACCGGTTTTATTCATGAAAATCATTTCTGCCCATAAGGCTTCTCTTCCGCTACTGCTGGTTCCTGTTATTTTTGCGCCCCTTACCGCCATGAGCGCGGAAGAACAGACCATGATCGTCAGCGCCACGCCGCAAACCGTATCGGAACTCGATACTCCAGCCGCGGTCAGCGTCGTCAATGGCGACGACATGCGCCATGCCGCTCCCCGTATCAACCTGTCTGAATCTCTCGGCAGCGTCCCGGGCCTGCAAATTCAGAACCGGCAGAACTATGCGCAGGATCTTCAGCTGTCGATGCGTGGGTTTGGTGCCCGTTCAACGTTCGGCGTGCGCGGCATCCGTATGTACGTAGACGGTATTCCGGCCACCATGCCGGACGGACAGGGTCAGACCTCGAACATCGATCTCTCAAGCGTGGAGAGTGTTGAAGTGCTGCGCGGCCCCTTCTCTGCCCTGTACGGCAACGCCTCTGGCGGCGTGATTAACATCAATACCCAGACCGGGCAGCAGCCGCCGACCATTGAAGCCAGCAGCTATTACGGCAGTTACGGGACCTGGCGCTACGGCATGAAAGCCACTGGCGCGATGGGTGATGGCACCCACGCGGGCGATGTGGATTACACCGTGTCCACCACCCGTTTCACCACCAAAGGTTATCGCGACCACAGCGGCGCGCGAAAGAACCTTGCCAACGCCAAACTGGGTGTACGTATTGATGACGTCAGCAAGCTGACGCTGGTCTTTAACAGCGTGGACATGAAGGCCAACGATCCGGGCGGACTGAACTATCAGGAGTGGCGGGATAACCCGCGCCAGTCCCCGCGCGGCGATCAGTACAACACGCGTAAAACCATCAAACAGACCCAGGCCGGTTTGCGTTACGACCGTCAGCTCAGCACCCAGGACGACCTCAGCGTGATGATGTACGCCGGTGAGCGTGAAATGACGCAGTACCAGTCGATTCCGTATCAGCCGCAGCTGAAACCTTCCCACTCCGGTGGGGTTATCGATATGCAGCGCCACTACCAGGGGATTGATACCCGCTGGACGCACCGTGGCGAGCTGCTGGTGCCGGTGACCTTCACCACCGGTCTTAACTACGAAAACATGAGCGAAGATCGTCGCGGATACGAGAACTTCGTCATGGATAACGGCGTACCGGATTACGGCGTCAAAGGTGATAAGCGTCGCAATGAACGCAACCTGATGTGGAACGTCGATCCGTATCTGCAAACGAGCTGGCAGCTGACGCAGAAACTGTCAGTGGATGCCGGGGTACGCTACAGTTCGGTCTGGTTTGATTCCAATGACCACTACGTGACGCCGGGCAATGGCGATGACAGCGGTGACGCGAGCTACCACAAATGGCTCCCTGCCGGTTCCGTGAAGTATGCCGTGACGGACGCGTGGAACCTGTACGCCGCCGCCGGGCGTGGCTTTGAAACGCCAACCATCAACGAGCTTTCCTACCGTTCAGATAACCAGGGTGGGCTGAATATAGGTCTGAAACCGTCCACCAACAACACCTATGAAGTGGGCAGCAAAACCCGCATCGGCAATGGCCTGCTGACCGCCGCCCTGTTCCGCACCGATACGGATGACGAGATCGTGGTGGATGCCAGTTCTGGCGGCCGTACCAGCTATAAAAATGCCGGCAAAACCCGTCGTCAGGGTGTCGAAGTGTCCCTCGATCAGCAGTTCGCTGAAAACTGGAAGCTGAAGATGGCGTGGACCTATCTGGACGCCACTTATCGCACCAACGTATGCGGCGATACGAACTGTAACGGTAACCGGATGCCGGGCATCGCCCGTAATATGGGTTACGCCTCGTTTGGCTGGCAGCCGGAGGAAGGCTGGTACGCGGGTTCAGATGTGCGTTACATGAGCGATATCATGGCCGACGATGAGAACACAGCGAAAGCGCCATCGTATACGGTGGTCGGACTGAATACCGGGTATAAATTTAACTATGGCAACTGGGGCATGGACGTCTTTGGTCGCGTCGATAATCTCTTCGATAAAGAGTACGTCGGCTCAGTCATTGTCAACGAGTCCAACGGACGTTATTACGAACCTGCACCTGGACGTAACTACGGTGTAGGGCTCTCGGTCTCTTATCGCTTCGAGTAAGTAATAAGAAAAGTTTATTTTATCCCTAAAATAACGCTCCTGATGGCAATAAACCATCAGGAGTTATTCATCAGATAAATAATCAGGTGCGGTATATAGTCGCTCTGTTAAATAATCTCTCAGTTAAAATATTGTCGCTGTAAAAGAGTATTAGCTTCATCAATCAACTTATCAATTGCCTTCTGACTGGCTTCAACATCTCTTCGCTCAAGGGCGGAAAGGAGTTCGTCATAGTGATATGTCGAGGCTTTGATGTCGTTGAGTTCCTGATGCAGATAGTTCATGCATGGCCCGATACGCACCCATAACTGTTCAATTAGCGCGTTAAGCGTTGGCATTTCCGCATACTGATACAGCGTAAACCGCAAGACGCGATTCGCATGCAGTGCCTGCTGAACGTGCCCGTTGCGCATAGCCTCATGGAAGGCGTCTGACATTTTGCGCAACGTCTCAAGCTTAGTGTCAGACATATTCTGACAGGCGGCGGCAACGGCCATCGGCTCAAGTTGTTTTCTGATGGCGTTAATCTCGTTATAACGCTCCAGCGTCACCTCTGGCACCAGAAATGCCTGTGCGGGAGTGGCGTGTAACGCGCCAGAAGAGACCAGCCGCAAAAGCGCCTCGCGAACCGGAGTAATACTGGTACCTAATTTATCGGCGATCTCTTTCGTTATCAGTCGTGCCCCAGGTTTGAGTGAGCCTGTAATTAACGCCCCTTTCAAACTGAGTTCAACTTGCATAGTAAGGCTGACCCTTTGGGCTTTTTCTAAGTGATCCAAATCAAGCATGTTCAATTCCTGTAGCTAAAACTTAATGCTATTTTTAAACGCCAGTTTTAATAAAACGACGCTGGTCCGATATATCCTGTATCGTCATGCCTGGTGGTGGGAGTACGTAAAAACTGCAAAAAAAAGCAAACGTCATTTTTTATCGATTTCGGGCTCATCCGGGATGATGGCGCGAAATGCCATGTCCAGTAATTAAAGACAATATATCGTATCTTCACAAATAAATATGGCGGGAAACCCCGCCATAGTACTCTTTATTTATTGTCGTCCGCGACGCGAATCACGACTTTACCGAAGTTCCGCCCTTCAAGAAGGCCAATCAGCGCCTCCGGTGCGTTCTCCAGCCCGTCCGTGACCTGTTCACGATAGTGAATTTTACCTTCCTGTACCCAGCGCCCCATCTCCTGCTGGAACTCCTGAATGCGGTGCCCGTAGTCCTGGCCGATGATAAAGCCCTGCATACGAATGCGTTTCTTGAGAAGGGTCGCCATCAGAAGCGGCAAGCGATCCGGCCCCTCTGGCAGGCCCGTCGCATTATAGCCGCTGACCAGACCACACACCGGCACGCGTGCGGCGGTATTCAGCAAAGGCAGCACCGCATCAAAGACTTTGCCGCCGACGTTCTCATAATAGACATCAATGCCGTTCGGGCAGGCGTGTTTCAGTTGCTCAGCGAAATCCGCCGCGTGGTGATCCAGACACTGGTCAAACCCGAGAACCTCGACGGCATGGCGGCATTTTTCAGCACCACCGGCGACGCCGACCACCCGGCAACCTTTGATTTTGCCAATCTGCCCCACGGTCGCCCCCACCGGGCCTGTTGCCGCTGCAACCACCAGCGTCTCACCCGCTTTGGGTTGCCCAATATCCAGCAGCCCCATATAGGCAGTAAAGCCCGGCATACCCAGAACACCCAGCGCCCAGGAAGGATGAGATGGATTTTCACCGAGCTTCACCAGACCGCTGCCGTCTGAAAGTTCATACTCCTGCCAGCCGCTGTAGCCCAGCACCCACTCACCCGTTTTGAAATCGGGATGTCGGGAGTGTTCAACACGGCTGACCGTTCCCCCTACCATCACCGCACCAATCTCAACCGGCGGTGAATAGGATGGCGCATCGCTCATGCGCCCGCGCATGTATGGATCCAGCGACAGCCAGACGGTGCGAAGCAAAAGCTGCCCCGCCTCAGGTTCCGTAACGGGTTGCGTTTCCAGACGAAAATTTTCTGCGACTGGCGCACCATGAGGGCGCGAAGCCAGGACCCAGCGGCGATTTTGCGAAACAGGTTGATTCATCGGGATCTCCTTCTGGTACAAATGTCATTACAGCCTGGCGCACGAATGGCGTTCTCGCCTTAGCATTACGAGCCAGACTGGTTCAGCCGTACAACCAGATAGATACAGGGTTCATTCGTTTCATTGATGAACCGGCAGTCATTGGGCGGCCCCAGTTCAAGACAGTCTCCGGCGCGCATCTCGTGGCGCGTATCGCCCTCCTGAAACACCAGCTCGCCGGACTGCAGCCAGATAAGCTGACGTGCCAGCGCGTAAGAAGATGCAGGCATCGGAACATCGCTGCCCGCAGGCAGTTCAACCTGAACAAGATCGATGGGCAGATCGGTGCGGGGAGAAACATGGCGGCGGAGGTAGTGCGTTTGCGGGTCGCGCCAGACGGGCTGGTTTGCCAGGCGCAGCAGCTTTCCTTCCTGCATCTCGGCCCGGGCAATCAGCGTGGACATGCTGATGCCAAATGCGCCAGACAGGCGGGCAAGCAAGGTGGCTGTCGGGCTGCTGTCCCCGCGCTCTATCTTATGGATCATGGCGCGGGAGACGCCTGCCCGGTCAGCAAGCTCGCTCAGGGACCAGCCGCGAGACTCACGTTCGAGGCGAATTCTTGCGCTAATCCGTTGATTCATTGTGTCTGTTATGGTGTTCATGACGTCATACTATAGTGTATGAACGGCATTTCAATGGGCTTTTGATAACAAAAAAATATGGCTTATGCCGTAGCGATCGGGCGATACAGTTGTGTAATATCGTAGCCATAACGTAACACTATAGTGAACAACACACAGAGGTTTAATCATGATCGTTCGTCATGCCTGCAAAGAAGACTGCGCTGCGATAGGAGAGATCTACAACCACGCGGTGGTGCACACCGCCGCGATTTGGAACGATAAAACCGTCGATACCGAGAACCGCATCGCCTGGTTTGAGGCGCGCACGCTCGCGGGTTACCCGGTACTGGTCAGTGAGGAAGACGGCGCGATCACCGGTTACGCCTCCTTTGGCGACTGGCGCGCTTTTGATGGTTTTCGTCACACGGTTGAGCACTCGGTTTACGTCCACCCGGATCATCAGGGCAAAGGCATTGGCCGCACGCTGATGAAAGCGTTGATTGACGAGGCCCGCGCCATCGGTAAACACGTGATGGTTGCCGGGATTGAAGCGCAGAATCAGGCTTCGATCCATCTTCATGAAACGCTCGGTTTTGTCACGACGGGGCAAATGCCACAGGTGGGGACCAAGTTTGGCCGTTGGCTGGATTTAACCTTTATGCAGCTGCAGCTGGATGAGCGCAGCGATCCGGACGCTATCCCATGAATCAGTCGCTAACGCTGGCATTTCTGGTGGCGGCGGGAATAGGCCTGGTGGTGCAAAACACCCTGATGGTGCGTATCACCCAGTCCTCCTCCACCATACTTATCGCGATGTTGCTGAATTCCCTGGTCGGCATTGTGCTGTTTGTCAGCATTCTGCTGCTGAAACAGGGCGTCGCCGGATTTAGCGAGCTGGCCGCAACGGTACGCTGGTGGACGCTCATTCCCGGGCTGCTGGGCTCCTTTTTTGTGTTTGCCAGCATCAGCGGGTATCAGAATGTTGGCGCGGCGACGACGATTGCCGTGCTGGTGGCAAGCCAGCTTATCGGCGGGCTGGTACTGGACGTGCTGAGAAGCAACGGCATTCCGCTACGCGCCCTGATCGGCCCGGTGTGCGGCGCGGTGATGCTGGTCGTCGGCGCCTGGCTGGTGGCGCGACGTCAGTTTTAATCGCTAGAGGATCGTGCCACCTTTGGTCAACTGTTCGTGACGCGCCTCCATCTCTTCTTTGTGCTCCTTGCCGTGGTGCGAAATGGCGGTACGCAGGCGTTGTTGCTGGGAGTAGCGGTCTTCACGGCTTAGCTCAGCGTCATCGCTCAGTTCAATCAGCAGTTCATTCATATGGGTGATGACGCCTTCGTTAATCGCGCCATCGACACGGGCGATCACGTCGTTTAAATGTGACATTGTCACTCCTTGTTATGTGCCCGGTAGCGCTACGCTTACCGGGCCTACGGGTGCTAAATGTAGGCCGGGTAAGGCGTAGCCGCCACCCGGCGATGACATGCTTAATTCAGCTTCGCTTTTGAGAAATCGCTGCCCATCAGGCTCACGCTGTACCCGGTTACGTTGCTGCGGGTCGCATAGAACGTTTTGCCGTTCGCCAGCGCGATCCACGGCGCCTGCTGGTAAAAGATTTCCTGCGCCTGGCCGTAGAGTTTCGCACGCTCCGCCGGGTTGCTGGTCAGCTTCGCTTTTTGTACCAGGTCATCATACCCCTTGTCACACCAGCGCGCGGCGTTTGAGCCGGTTTTAATGCTGTTGCAGCCCAGCAGCACATCGGCAAAGTTGTCCGGGTCGCCGTTATCGGACATCCAGCCAAACAGCGCAGAGTCATGTTCGCCTTTACGCATGCCGGAGAGGTATTCGCCCCACTCGTAAGAGACAATTTTGGCCTTCACGCCGACTTTTGCCCAGTCGCTCTGGATCATCTCCGCAATACGACGGGAGTTAGGGTTATACGGACGCTGAACCGGCATTGACCACAGCGTGACCTCCGCGCCCTTCTCCAGCCCGGCCTGCTTCAGCAGCGCTTTCGCTTTTTCAGGATCGTAGCTGTAGTCCTTCAACGCTTTGTTAAAGCCCAGCATGTTTGGCGGGATCGGCGATTTTGCCACCGTGCCCGACCCCATAAACACCGCATTAACGATGGCCTTCTTGTCGGTCGCGTAGTTCAGCGCCTGACGCACCAGCACGTTATCAAACGGCTTTTTCTCGGTGTTAAACGCCAGATAGCCGACGTTCAGCGCATCGACCGAGTGCAGCGTCAGGTCTTTGTTGTTCTTGATAACATCAAACTGCACCGGGGACGGCGCAGGAATGATCTGGCACTCGTTGGTCTGCAGCTTCGCCAGGCGGGTTTCCACGTTTGGCGTGATGGAGAAGATGAGATGCTTCGTCGGCACCTCTCCTTCCCAGTAGTTCGGGTTCGCGACGTAGCGGATCAGCGAATCCACTTTGTACTGCTGGAGAACGTAAGGCCCGGTACCAATCGGCCAGGTGTCCACGTTCTCCGGGGTGCCTTTTTTCAACATCGCGTCGGCGTATTCAGCGGAGAGAATGGAGGCGAAATCCATCCCCCAATCGGCCAGGAATGCGGCGTTGGGTTCACTGAGGGTGAACTGAACGTGGTAATCATCGACCTTTTTCACGTCCTGGATCAGTTTATCGAGGCCCACATCGTTAAAGTATTCGTAATTGCCCTGCGACACATTGTGGTACGGGTGTTTAGGGTCTTTCTGACGCATAACCGAGAAAATAACGTCATCGGCGTTAAAGTCACGCGTCGGTTTGAAGTATTTATTGCTGTTGAACTTCACCCCTTTGCGCAGGGTAAAGGTATAGGTCTTGCCGTCAGGTGAAATCGTCCAGGACTCGGCAAGTGACGGCACCGGGGTATTTTTCACCGGGTCGAAATTGATCAGGCGGTTATAGAGCACCTGAGAGCTGGCCACAAAAGACGGTCCAGAGCTGGCAATTTGCGGGTTGAAGGACTCGGGGGACGCTTCAGAACAGTAAATAAGGGTGTCGTTGTTTGCCGCCCATGCGGCACCGGCTGGTAAAAGTGCGCTCAGCGCAAGGGCGAGCAGTGTTTTCCCTGTAGACATGGTTATAACCCTGACAATTTTATTATATAGAACAGTAATAACAGCACAGCCGTAATCACCTGGCAAATAACGAAACACTATCAGGTTATTCTAAAGTTACGTTTTTCGCTGGTTTTGCAGCCAGCGTCAGAAAAAGCGATTTGTCTTAAGTGCCATTATTCGTCAAGCACAACCGTCACTTTCTATGCCGCAAGAAATCGGCGCTTTTAGCGTCTCTTCCTCCGTTTGTTTGCTTCCTCGTTTCGTTAAAGTAACGGTGTGAAGAAGTATATGGGATCAAATCGTGGCAAAAACTCTTTTACGCAGCGGTAATCTGGATGATTTTCAGGCCGTTGGCGGCGGCGGACAAGCCGTTTTCGAATCAGCGTTACAAATCCGGGAAGCGCTCCGGTTGCGCAAACAGCAGGCTATCGTCGACTGTCTGGCTATTCCTCAGGTCAACGACAGCGGTGACCGCGTGGACTGGTATTCTCCTGTTGACGGGAGCGTAACCAGCTGGAAAGCGGCCGGTGAAGATGACCGTTATCGCGCCCTGCGCTATCTGGAAAACACGCTCGCCAGCGTCGAGTCGTTAAGCAAGAAATGCCTCCAGTCGCCCAAAACTGCGCAACAGCTTTTTGGCTCTCTGCTGTCAAAGGCGTTTCAGTTCCCGGGTGAAAATTTCCTTTTCCTGGTGGACGGAAAACCGGTGATCAGCTTCTGGGGATTTGTAAACCTCAACGAAAATGCGCGCGACGATGTCCTCGACTGCCTGCGTGAATCCCTGATCCCTGAGCCTGACCCCGTTGTGATTGACGATCCTGAGCCCGAGCCGGAACCCGAACCGGTGGTGACCTTTGAGCACGCTGACGAGCCGCTGGTCACCCCTTCTACAGTGGTGCGCATTACGCCGGAAGAGCTGTACGAACCTGAGCCAGCCCCGGTTGTTGCGCAACCCGTAGAGGAACCGGCCCCGGCGGTTGTCGCGAAAAAACGTCGTATCCCGCTGTGGACGCTGCCGGTTGCTGCCGTGATCGTTGCCGCCATCGCCGCGCCGCTGCTGTGGCCAAAACAGGCGCCTTCCGCCGAGCCCGCACCGGCCCCCGCCCCTCAGCCCGTGGAGATTGCGCCAAAGCCGATTAAAGCGGTTGAGCCGCTGGCGATGACGTTACCGCTGCATCAGGCAGAGGTGGTGGCCAGCAAAGAGAAAGAGCCTGCGCCTGCGCCACAGCCCGCTCCGGTGGTGATTGCCGCCATCCCGAAAGATGCCATGGTAATGGAAGCGAATCAGGTAAAAGCGGGATCCACGCGTTTCCTGAACGGCATCTGGCGCGCCATCCTCGACGTAAAAGATCCGGTGACCGGCAAGCCGCCGTCAATGCGCTATCAAATCCAGAACAATAAAGGTTTTGCCCGTGTTGTTCATGGCGACAATATTGTCTGCCGCGCGGAAGTCTTCTCCGGGCTGCACAGCAATGGCGAACTGATGATCAAGAGTCGCGGTACTGCCCGCTGCACCGACGGTTCCCGCTACCCGATGCCGGAAGTTGCCTGTAAAGCAGGCACCAGCGATATCGCAGAATGTCGCGCGCGTTATGATGCCAACACCGTCGTTCCACTGACGTTCAAGAAAGCAGGTGCCTGATCCTATGCTGGTAAATCTTTGCGACTATAAACAAAGCGTCACGCTTATTGCTAACAGCGGCGTGCAGTTCCTGGATTTCGGCCTGACGCCGCAGGACACCGCCAGTCACGGGCGCTTCGTACGTAAAACCGCGAATGGCCCGCTTTTACGACTCGATTTCGACATGGTTAACGGGCGCTATACCCTGCCGGGCATTAACGGTGGGCAGCCAGAAGTGGTCAAACCGGAAACCACCATCCCGCTGCATCAGTCGCTGGCGGTTCTGGATGGCGTCTGGCTCCCCGTGCCTTTCCTGCGCTTCAACCCGCCGCGGACTTTTGTGGAAGGGCCGGATAACTGGGCCCGCGTGCAGGTGCGCAAGCTTGACACCCCCGACACGGCAGGCAATACCCACCGCGTGACCCTGGCGCTGGACAGCCAGATTGCCGGTCATGCCACATCCGCCCTCTCCCCGGTTGAGAACGATATCCTGAACGGGACCCGCTTTGCCCTGGCATGGCGCGATGCGGAAGTTGAAAATTTCCTCGATCAAACCTGGATTGACGGCTGGCTGCGCGAGGCGTTTACCCAGTATGCCGATGGCGTAGAAAACCGTTCCGAGCGCGATCTGCAGCAGGCGATGCGCAGTTTTGAATATCAGGCGCACTGGCTTAACCTGTTGACCATGCTCGGTGAACAGCTCACCGTGCCGGAAGTCAAATTTGTTACCCATACGCTCAGCACCCCGGCCATTCCGGTCGACCTGATCCTCGACGTGGGGAATACCCACACCTGCGGCGTGATTATTGAAGACCACGGCGATGCGAACGATGGTCTACGCCAGACCGCCGAACTGCAGGTACGCTCATTAAGCGAGCCGCAATTCCTTAATGAGCCGCTGTTTACCAGCCGTCTTGAGTTTTCGGAGGCGCGTTTTGGCAAGCAGCACTTCTCGGTTGAAAGCGGTCGCGAAGATGCCTTTGTCTGGCCGTCGATTGTCCGCGTCGGTGATGAGGCCCGCAAGCTGGCGATGCAGCGTCTGGGAACCGAAGGTAACAGCGGAATCTCCAGTCCGCGTCGCTACCTGTGGGATGAAACACCGGTGGTACAGGACTGGCGCTTTAGCCAGATGAACAGCAAAACCCAGCGTGAACCGCTTGCCACCGCGTTCCCGCTGATGAACCTGATGAACGATGACGGCGAGCCGCTCTTCACGCTGCCGCAGGATGAGCGACTGCCGGTCTTCTCGCCGCAGTACAGCCGCAGCACGCTGATGACGCACATGCTGTGCGAACTGCTGGCGCAGGCGCTGGGGCAGATCAACAGCGTCGCCACGCGCCTGCGTCTGGGCTTCCCCGCGTCGCCTCGCCAGCTGCGTACCCTGATCCTGACGCTGCCCTCGGCCATGCCTAAGCAGGAGCGCGAAATTTTCCGCCGCCGCATGTTCGAAGCCATCGCCATTGTCTGGAAAGCGATGGGATGGCACCCGCAGGATGAGGATTTTGTCACCCGCAAACAGCAGGAAAAAAGCGTGGTGCCGGTCCCGGAAATCCAGATGGAGTGGGACGAAGCCAGCTGCGGTCAACTGGTCTGGCTGTATAACGAAGCGATCTCCCGCTTTGGCGGTCAGACGGAAGCCTTCTTCGCCTCCCTTGCACGTCCGGACCGTGAGCCTGAGCCCGGTGCGCAGCCGGGCCGGGCGTTGCGCATCGCCTCCATCGACATTGGCGGGGGCACCACGGATATGGCGATCACCCATTACCAGCTGGATGACGGTTCCGGTAATAACGTCAAAATCACTCCGCAGCTCCTGTTCCGCGAAGGGTTTAAGGTGGCGGGCGACGATACGTTACTGGACGTGATTCAGCGCTACGTACTGCCCGCCCTGCAAACGCAGTTACAGAAATCGGGCATTGCGGATGCCTCCTTGCTGATGGCGTCACTGTTCGGCGACTCCGGGCGCATTGATACCCAGGCCGTACTTCGCCAGCAAACAGCCCTTCAGCTCTTTATGCCGATTGGTCATGCCATTCTTGCCGCGTGGGAATCCAGCGACGTTGACGATCCGCTGGCCGGTCTGCATGCCACCTTTGGCGATCTTCTGCCGCAGAAACCGACCCGCAATGTGATGAATTATCTGCAGCAGGCCATCGATCATGCTCTGCCGGCGGGTTCAGACGCTTTTGACCTGTTCGCCGTACCGCTGCATGTCAATTTCCGCGAAATGCAGGACGCGATGCTGGCCGGGCAGTTTACGCTGGCCTCGCCGCTGCACGCGGTGTGTGAGGCGATTTCACATTACAGCTGCGATATTCTGCTCATCACCGGGCGTCCTGGCTGCCTGCCCGGTGTTCAGGCGCTGATTCGCCATCTGCAGCCGGTGCCGGTTAACCGCATCGTCTGGCTGGATAAATACCAGGTGCACGAATGGTATCCGTTCAGCCAGCAGGGGCGGATTGGCAACCCGAAATCGACGGCTGCCGTGGGAGCCATGCTCTGCAGCCTGGCCCTTGATCTGCGTCTGCCGCGCTTCAACTTTAAAGCCGCGGACATTGGGGCGTATTCCACCGTGCGTTATCTCGGCGTGCTGGATAACACCGTGAATACCCTGCGCGAGGAAAACGTCTGGTACCAGGACATCGACCTCGATAAACCGGGTGCGAAACTCGACGCGCGCCTGCACTTCCCGCTGCGCGGTAACGTTACCCTCGGCTTCCGTCAGCTGGCGAACGCGCGCTGGCCTGCCACGCCGCTCTACACGCTCAGTATTAACTCACCTGAACTGGCAAAAGCGATTGCCGGCGATGGCGTGCTGAACGTGCGGCTCAAACTCTGCGGCGGCAGCAAGCAGGAGGGCCCGGAGGCCTTTGAACTAAGCGATGCCTGGCTGCAGGACGGCACGCCGGTGGCACCTGACGCATTAACCTTCAAACTGAATACTCTGGCCGATCGCCGACACAGCGGCAGCCATTACTGGATCGACAGCGGGAGCGTATACCTGAAATGACAGCGACGACCACCACCACTCAGGCCTTAATCGGGTGGATTAATGAGACGCGCCTGAACGCCCCTGTACTGGATAACGATGCCGACGCCCTGCTTGCCCGAATCAACGCGGTGCAGGCGCGGGAGCAGGCCATTGAACGCGCCATGACCCGCCAGAGCAGCATCGGGCTTTACGGTCATTCCCAGAGCGCGAAAGCGCACCTGCTGTTGTCCCTGTGCGGCAGCGGGAATGGCCGCCTGAACGTGACGCCGGGCCAGCGCAGCTTTGACTATTTTTCGCATATCAACCCGGGACATGCCCTGACCAATATGGCCGTTCGCTTCACCCGCGAAACCCCTGACGTGGTGGATGAGGCATTCCCGCTGCGTCTGAGTCTGGTTACCGAGGCCGAGCTGGTACAGCTGTTCATTGCCCGCACGACGCTGCATCCGCAGATACGCGCGGTGGATAAGGCGGTTATTGAGACACGCCTGGAGAAATGGCGCGGCCTGCGCCAGCCGCAGGGCGTGCCCGGCATCACGGCGCAGGAAGTGGGGGCGATTGCCCGCTTCTGGCAAAGCACGGTGCCTGCCGCGAAACAGCAAATTGATGACGCCCTGTGGCATGAGTTTGCCCAGCTGGTGCCATCGCTGGATCTCAGTACGCGCGCCAGCGTCTGGTCGTTGCTGTGGGGCGAGCAGCAGGAGCTGACCCAGCAGTGGTTAAACCTGGCCCATGTGCTGCATCAGACCAGCCATGCCAGCGCCCTCGCCGCCCCGCTGAGCCTGCTGGTGGACAGCTTTGGGCTGCCGGGTGAAGGGTTCCTGACGCACGACGGTACGCCAGCCCTGCAGGACGCCCAGGAGACGCTGCTTCATCCGCTGAATGACGGTGAAATGCTTAACGCGATCAGCATCCCCGTCGATGTACTTGCCTTCCTGACCCGCGAGCTGGTGTTGCCGGTTGAGAACGCGGCCCTGGATCACGTCGATATCATTGATATCCCGCTTGTTGAAGATACCGGTGCTGACCCGCTGCGTCAGGCGAAATCCCAGTGGCTGCTGGAGCATTACCGTCAACAGCTCGAGCCGGATGTGCTGGTCATTTGCAACGCCACAGCGCAGCACGAGCAGACGGCCAAAAAAGCAAAAGTGTTAATGAACTGGGTCAAGGAGACGCAGCCCGCGGAAGACTCTGCTCTGCCGGGCCTGGTCTGGGCAATTACCCCCCATGACGCCCGCTTCACTACCCGGCAGAATCTTGATGAAGCCGTTCAACACCTGCTCGGCAAGCCGGGTTTGCGCTGGGGTACGCTGCAGGCGCTGGACAGTCACAGCATGCAGCGCGTCATCGAGTGGCTGTCTCAGGCCACGCTGCCTGCGCTGCGACACAAGCGTCTCAGCACCCTGAAAAATGGGTTGCGCCAGGCGCTTTCATCGCTGATGCAAAGTTATCTGGTACCGCTGGTTGAAGAGCCGGGCACCCGACGTGCTCAGGCGGAAAATATGGTACGTACGCTGCAAAGCAGCGCCGCCCGCCACGGTGAGCTGCTGGATGGTCTGCTGCCGCCGCTCAAAGCCTTTGAAACGCTGCTGGCCGTTCAGCAACCGCGTGAGGAGCAGGTTAACGGGCTGTTCACGGACACCATTGACCTGTTTGCCGACAGCGCCCAGGAGAATACCGCGCAGTTCCAGACAAAAGACAAAGCGCGTCTTGCGCACCGGGTCTGGATAAACCATCTGCGTCAGTGGAGCCGCAATGAAGCCACCGCCGCCCGTCTGGGGCTGGAACCCGCCGTGTTGCAGCAAATCGCAGATGTGCTGGTAGTCACCAGTTATCGGCTGGATCTACCTCAGCAGCTACAGCGTATTGTCGAAGCAGATAAGAGTAGCGCGGCGCAACTGCATGCCGTGATGGGCAATTTCATTGGCTGGCTGGGTTATGACCAGACGCCCGTGGCGACACGTCCGGCCAGCCGCATCCGCAAGGGTCAGGCTATCTTCGTCACGCCGGTCGTCAGCAGCGCCGGTCCCCGCCTGACGCGCCTGGGGGAACAGCCTGTGCATGCGGCCACTGCGTACGTTTACGACTGGCTGGTTGCGCTCTATAGCCGCGCAATAGAGAACATTGATTACCAGCACCCGCATGATGTTCAGCCGGGGGCCCGCAAGGCTCTGCAGGCGTTATTACGCTGAGGGCGGATTAACACTGTAGCCGCCTTTCTTGCCGGGTGGCGCTGCGCTTACCCGGCCTGGATTCTTCACCACTGCAGACCCGTCACCGACGGTCGATCACTCCGTCATACACCCGGCTAGCGTCTGCGCCAGCGCGGAGGGGTTTTCCCAGGACATTGAGTGGCCCGCTGCAGGGATGATTTTTACCGCAACGCCCTTCTGCTTCAGATTATCCACATCGTCATCAGGCAGCGACCGCTCGCCGAAAATCAGCGTTACCGGGCACGGGAGTGACAGGAACTGCGCCTCCCATTCCGGCTCAACGCCCGCCACCAGACTCGAGGCTCCGCGCCAGACGGCGTAAGGGGCATTGCTCTGCAGGCACCCTGCCCACGCCGTGGTTTCTGCGCGCAGCATGGCGTCATAGCCCTGTTCCAGAAACTGTTGCTCGGTTTGTGCTGCGATAGACCGGCTGAACATGCCCCCACCCGCATGAAAATTGGGTTCCGACACCATTAGCCCTTTTACGCGCGCGGGCAGCATCCCCGCCGTTTCGATAGCAATACTGCCGCCCATGCTGTGTCCGTACAGCCAGAAGGTGTCCAGTTTGAGATGGTTAATCAGCTCCACGACGACACGGGCCTGGTCAGTTGTTCGGTAGGAGTAGTGCAGAGGTTTGTCGCTGTAGCCGCTACCCGGCAGATCGATGAGAATGGCCCGGCGCGCCCCGAACTGAGGGTCATGCACGACACGGGGATATTCATAGGAAGCGGCACAGCCCAACCCGTGAATGAACACCACGGGATCGCCATTGCCGGGCAAATCATGCCAGCGCACGGTGCAACCGGCCTGTTGCGAGTAAAAACTGTTCATAAGCACTCCTTTTACGATGTACTGTGTATTTATACAGTTACCGTATCTGGAATGCCATATTCATCTATTAAAAATGGAAGCGTGCTTCAGAAAAGCGAGACCAGCAGTGCAACGGGAAAGCTCATTGGCCAGGTTGACCCCACCAGAAAAGCACTGAGCAGTCGGATACGTTTGCGGTCTTTAGAGAGGAACCAGGTGATTAATGCGCAGATGGAAGCCATGATTGCGTAAAAAACCAACATCTTTTGATACAACGTCATTCTGTATACCAGAGCCGAAAAAATAACCGCACGCAATATGCGTCATATGTTGACACAGATCAAGTTTTTTCGTTACAGAATAACCACTTAAAAATTACGGCTAATAACAATTGAGTATCTTGCTTAACACTCATCGCGGACAAGGTGAACGCCCGACCGCGCAAGCGGCCAGGCGCGTAGGCTTAGTGCTTAATCATGACGTGCCGGACGACCGTATAATCCTCCAGTCCGTAGACCGACATATCCTTGCCGTAGCCGGATAATTTCATGCCGCCATGGGGCATTTCGCTCACCAGCATAAAATGGGTATTCACCCAGGTGCAGCCATACTGCAGGCGCGCGCTCAGGCGATGGGCGCGGCCCACGTCTTTGGTCCAGACCGATGACGCCAGGCCGTACTGTGAATCGTTCGCCCAGGCCAGCACCTGCGCCTCGTCATCAAACTCGGTGACGCTCACCACCGGGCCAAACACCTCGCGCTGGACGATGGCGTCGTCCTGTTTTGCCCCCGCCAGCAGGGTTGGCTGGAAGTAGTAGCCCGCCCCCTCTTTTTTGCTCCCGCCCGTAACCACGCGGATATGGCCGAGCGCTTTCGCCTCATCGACAGCCTGACAGACGCGTGAAAGATGGGAGGCAGAACTGAGGGGCCCCAGCTCGGTATCCCCATCCTCCGGGGCGCCCATTTTGAGGCTGGCTACCGCGGCGCCCAGTTTTTCCACGAGCGCAGCATAGATCCCTTTCTGAGCATAGATACGGCAGGCGGCCGTACAGTCTTGCCCGGCATTGTAGAAACCAAACGTCCGTACCCCTTCGACCACCGCATCCAGGTCGGCGTCATCAAACACAATAACCGGCGCTTTGCCGCCCAGTTCCATGTGGGTGCGCTTAATGGAGGAAGCCGTATGGCCGATGATATGTTCCCCGGTCGCAATCGAACCGGTCAGCGAGACCATGCGGACTTTTTCATGCCCGGTCAGCGGATCGCCGACCGTCTTACCGCGGCCAAACAGCACGTTCAGCACTCCCGCCGGGAAGATGTCCTTTGCCAGCTCCGCCAGCTTCAGCGCCGTCAGCGGCGTAATTTCAGAGGGTTTGATCACCACGCAGTTACCGGCGGCGAGCGCGGGCGCGAGCTTCCATGCCGCCATCATCAGCGGGTAGTTCCACGGCGCGATAGAGGCCACCACGCCGACCGGATCGCGGCGGATCATCGACGTGTGGCCATCAAGATACTCTCCGGCGGCGAGGCCATTCAGGCAGCGGGCCGCCCCGGCAAAGAAACGGAAAACATCGACCACCGCCGGGATCTCATCCCCCAGAACGCAGTGCAGCGGCTTGCCGCAGTTGAGAGATTCGAGCCGGGCAAATTCTTCACCATTCGCCTCGATGGCGTCAGCCAGCTTCAGCAGGCACTCCGCACGCGTTTTGGGCGTGGTCTGCCCCCAGTCGATGAACGCCCGATCAGCGGCCTCTACCGCCGCATTGACCTGGGCCGGTGACGCTTCAGCAATGTCCAGCAGTACCTCTCCGGTGGCCGGATTATAAACCGGCTGCACCTCTCCTTCTCCGGCAACCAGTTCACCCTTAATCAGCAGATGTGTTTGCATAGCATTGTCCTGTTGAAATGAATGTTATTTCCCGCTACCGGCAATATTCTCGCCGTCGCGGGTTAGCCACCAGGCTCCCAGAATGGGGACGGTTGTAACCAGCATCACCAGCAGTGCAACCACGTTGGTGACCGGCACGTCGCGGGGACGCCCGAGCTGGTTAAGCAACCACAGCGGTAACGTGCGCTCGTGTCCCGCCGTAAAGGTTGTAACGATTATTTCGTCAAACGACAGGGCAAACGCCAGCATTCCCCCGGCCAGCAGCGCTGAACCCAGATTGGGCAGCACAACATAGCGGAAGGTTTGCCAGCCGTCGGCCCCAAGATCCATCGACGCTTCCACCAGGCTCCAGGAGGTGCGTCGGAACCGGGCAATCACGTTGTTAAACACCACCACCACGCAAAAGGTGGCGTGTCCCACCACGATGGTGAAAAAGCCCGGCTCAAGGTTGATGGTTTTGAACGCGGTCAGCAGCGCCAGTCCGGTGATGATCCCCGGTAACGCAATCGGCAATAGCAGCAACAGGGAGATCGCATTCTTGCCAAAAAACGCGCTTCGCCACAGGGCCGCTGCAGCAAGCGTGCCAAGGACAAGGGCAATCGCGGTGGATAACGCCGCAATCTGAAGTGACAACGTCACGGACTCAATAATGTCTCCGCGCCCCGCTGCCACGCTAAACCACTTCAGCGTCAGCCCCTGCGGCGGAAAGCTGAAGGCGGCGTCTTCGGTGTTAAAGGCGTAGGTGGCGATGATCAGCAGTGGGAAGTGCAGGAAGATAACGCCTCCCCAGGCTGCCACTTTCAGGAACAGTGGTGCGCGTTCAGAGTGCATCGAATGCTCCCAGGCGTTTCACTAACGCCAGATAAAGCGAAATCAGCACGATGGGCACCAGCGTGAACGCGGCGGCCATCGGCATATTGCCAATGGCGCCCTGCTGGGAATAGACCATATTGCCGATGAAATAGCCCGGCGGCCCCACCAGTTGGGGAACAATGAAATCCCCCAGCGTCAGGGAAAAAGTAAATATCGAACCCGCCGCAATACCCGGAATGGCCAGCGGCAGAACGACGTAGCGAAAGGTCTGGCGGGGTCGCGCCCCGAGATCGGCCGAGGCCTGCAATAAAGACGCAGGCAGGCGTTCCAGCGCCGCCTGGACCGGCAGAATCATAAACGGCAGCCAGATATAGACGAAGACCAGAAACCGTCCCAGCCCGGAGGTGGAAAGCGTATTGCCGCCAATGGCCGGAAGCGTCAGGAGTGAGGTCAGGATCGGCTCCAGACCCAGATGGCTGAGAAACCACTGCGCCACACCATCTTTCGCCAGCAGCAACGTCCAGGCATAGGCTTTGACGATGTAGCTTGCCCACATCGGCAGCATCACCGCAATATAGAAAAACGCCTTCCACTTGCCGTGAGTGTATCGCGCCATGTACCACGCCATCGGGAATGCCAGAATAGCGCTGGCAATGGTCACCGCAATCGCCATGGTTAACGTACGCAGGATAATGTCGTAGTTTGCCGGGTTGAAGAGCGCCAGGATGTTCGCCAGAGTCAGATCCGGCGTGACGGCCATGGTGAAGTCATCAAAGGTGTAAAACCCTTGCCACAGCAGGGTCAGCAACGACCCTAAATAGACAATGCCAAACCACATCAGCGGCGCAAGCAGCAGCAGGAACAGCCCAAGCGACGGCTTACGCCAGAACAGTGCGGTTAAACGGCTCATGTGGCTACGAGAGGGACCAGGATGCGCAACGCTCATCTCCATTTCACCTCTCCTCGTGAAGGCGGATCATCGCCTCGCGTGACCACGAAGCCATCACGACCTGCCCCGGCGCAACGCCGTTCAGCGACGAGACGTCACTGACGTTGGCCTGGCTCACCAGCAGTTTTGCGCCATTATCCAGTTTCAGTTCCAGACGCGTGGCGGCCCCCTGGTATTGAACGGCCTGCACGCATCCCTGAACCTGAACGTCACCGCTCTGGTTAAGGCGAATATGTTCCGGACGCAGTGAATAAGCGCCTTCCATGCCGCATATTTTTTGCGCAAGGACCGTATCGAAGACGTTGGACGTGCCAACAAAACCGGCAACAAACGGCGTACGCGGACGCATGTAGAGATCGCGTGGGGTATCCACCTGCTCGATGCGTCCATTATTGAATACCGCCACCCGGTCTGACATGGACAGCGCTTCGCCCTGATCGTGGGTGACGAAAATAAAGGTGATGCCGAGTTCCTGCTGAAGTTTCTTCAGCTCGAACTGCATCTGTTCACGCAGTTTGAGATCGAGCGCACCTAACGGCTCGTCCAACAGCAACACGCGCGGCTCATTGACCAGCGCCCGGGCGATGGCGACACGCTGACGCTGGCCACCGGAAAGTTGCGAAGGTTTGCGGGCAACGGCAAAACTCAGCCCCACTTTTTCCAGCGCATCACGAGACTGCGCATGGCGTTTTTTCTTATCGACGCCTTTTACCATCAACCCGTAGGCGACATTATCGAGGATCGACATATGCGGGAACAGCGCATAGTCCTGGAACACGGTGTTCACGTCCCGCTCCCAGGGCGGCAGCTCGCTCGCCTCTTTGCCGAAGATAGAAATCGTGCCGCCTGACAGCTGCTCAAAACCGGCGATCAGCCGCAGGCAGGTGGTCTTGCCGGAGCCCGAAGGCCCCAGCATGGAGAAAAACTCTCCGTCACGGATTGCAATGGTCACCCCATCCACCGCCCGCACGTCGCCGTACAGGCGGGAAACATTGTTAAACTCTACCGCGTACGTCATGTTCTGCTCCCGGGCGATTAACGGCCACCCATGATGGCGATGTAATCCTGCGTCCAGCGGCTGTAAGGCACATATTTGCCGCCTTCTGCGACCGGCGTTTTCCAGAACATGATTTTGTCGAACTCGTTATACCCGTTTGTTTCACAGCCCTTTTCGCCCAGCAGCGTGCTGGCCTTACACCCTTCCGGGACGACAGGAAGCGAGCCAAACCAGGCGGCCAGATCGCCCTGCACTTTCGGCGTGAGCGACCAGTTCATCCATTTATAGGCGCACATCGGGTGTTTTGCCTGTGCGTGCAGCATGGTGGTATCTGCCCAGCCGGTCACCCCCTCTTTCGGGAACACGGTGGCGATGGGCTGGTTCTCGGCCTTCAGGGCATTCGCCTGATACGGCCACGCGCTGGAGGCCACGACGCCTTCATTTTTAAAATCACTCATCTGGACGGTGGTGTCGTGCCAGTAGCGGTGGATCAGCGCATGCTGGTCGCGAAGCACCTTAAGCACGGCGGCATATTGTTCCTCCGTGAGCTGGTACGGGTCTTTGATGCCCAACTGCGGCTGCGTGGCTTTGACAAACAGCGCCGCATCGGCGATGTAAATCGGACCGTCGTAGGCCTGAACGCGTCCCTGATTGGTTTTACCGTCCGGCAGATCCTGTCTGGTAAAGACCACGCTCCAGCTGTCCGGTGGCGTCGGGAAGGTTTTGGTGTTGTACATCAGCAGGTTGGGCCCCCACTGATAGGGCGTGCCGTAGACTTTCCCGCCGACGTTAAACCATTCCCCTTTTACTATCCGTGCGTCGAGGGTTTTCCAGTTGGGAATAAGATCGGGGTTAATCGGCTGAACGCGTTTGCCCATGATCAGGCGGAGCGATGCATCGCCCGACGCGGTGACCAGATCGTATCCCCCTTTCGCCATCAGGCTGACCATTTCATCCGAGGTTGCCGCGGTTTTGACGTTTACCGCACAGCCGGTCTCTTTTTCAAACTGGGTGACCCAGTCATAATTTTTATCCGTCTGCCCCCGTTCGATGTATCCCGGCCAGGCAATAATATCCAGCCGGCCTTCCCCGTCGCCAATGGCTTTTGGCGGTTCTGCGGCTTGCGCGGCCATGATCGTCATGCCGAGCGCACACAGGCTGCTGCGGGCAAATTTTTTGCTCATAAGAGTTACTCCTGTCGCAATGAAATTTAGCGGCAGCCGTGCCGTAAAAATATCTCCCTTAATAAACGTAGACCGCGCAAATGCGCCGCACCGTGCGGCTTAAGGAAATTTCATCAAGGTGTGACCGGGGGCGCATTCCCCGTTAACTGGATTATAGACAAGGGGTTAGCCGTGAGAGGCAGTATGCACATTTCGTATGACGCAGCGCGGCGAAATAGTCGCCGCGCCGGTAAAAAGATAAGGAATGATTATTGAGTAAAAGGCGGGAATATTTATTTCAGCATACTGCTAATTAATTTCCCTAACTGTATCACCGCCTGCTCTTCCCGTTCCCCCCAGGCCCAGGAGGTATTAAAACGGAAGAACGGAGTCCACGCGTCAGAGGTGGAAAACATCTTTCCCGGAGCAATGCTGATGTGATGACTCAATGCCTGTTCGCTCAACAGCCCGGCATCCAGCTGGGCCGGAAGTTCGAGCCATAAAAAATAGCCGCTGTCGTTATGGTGAATTTTGACCCCGGCAGGCATATGACGCAACAGCGATTGCCAGGCCTGCTGTTTTCGCTCGGCCAGCATGCGCCGCAGGCGGCGCAGATGGGCGTCGTAACGTTTGGTCGCCAGGTAATCCACCAGCGCCAGCTGCATCGGAGAGCTGGTGGACAGCGTGCTCATCAGCTGGAGCTGCTGAATGCGCCGCGCGTGCTTTCCTGCCGCCACCCAGCCAATGCGAAAGCCGGCCACCAGACATTTCGAAAATGACGAGCAGTGCAGCGTCATGTCCTGGCGATCCCAGGCTTTCGCCGGAAGCGGCTTTTCACGCCCAAAATAGAGCTCGCTGTAAACGTCATCTTCAATCAGCGGCACGTTATGCCGGGTCAGCAGCGCGACAAGCTGTGCTTTTTTCTCCGCGCTCAGGGTGAAGCCGAGCGGATTCTGGCTGTTGGTCATGATCCAGCAGGCTTTGACCGGGTAATCATTCAGCGCCTGCTCAAGCGCATTGAGATCGATCCCCTCGCGGACGTCCGTCGCAATCGCCAGGGCTTTCAGTTTCAGGCGTTCCAGCGCCTGCAGCGCACCGTAGAAACAGGGGTTTTCGACAATCACCCAGTCGCCGGGCTCGGTGACCGCCTGCAAGCTGAGATTCAGCGCTTCAAGCGCGCCTGCGGTGATCACGATCTCTTCCGGGGAGATGTTCATCCCCTGCTGCGCGTAGCGGCGGGCAATGGCGTGGCGGAGATCGACGTTACCCGGCGGCAGGTTCTCAATCACGCTCATCGCCGTCGCCGTTTTGCTGACGTTTGCCAGCGAGCGGTTAAGCTGCTGAAGCGGGAAAAGGCGGGGGTCGGGAAACGCGGAAGCAAAAGGCACAACGGAGGGGTCGCGGCTGGCCTGTAAGACCTCGAAGATGTAGGTGTTGATATCCACCGCTTCGTCACGCATGACCTGAGCGGGTGGCGCAGGCTGTTGCGTGGTCGGGCGCGAGGCAACGTAATAGCCCGACTGCGGTCTGGCGACAATGCGCCCCTGACTTTCCAGCATCTGATACGCGTGGCCAACGGTCATAAAACTCATGCCGCTGCTCGCCACCTGCTCTCGCAGGGAGGGCAGCTTATCGCCCGGCAGCCAAACGCCAAGTTCGATCTGCGAGATAATTTGTTGCGCCAGACGCTGGTATTTTTTCATCAGATTCTCCTTATGACCGACAGTGTATATCAGCAGGAGAAAAAGAGAAGATTTAGCTAACTGTTATAGTTTGCTTAATGAATTACTTACGGTAACCGGTAACGTGGTTCTGCGCCTGACGCGCTGCGGCCAGATGGTCCAGCGTAATCATTGGCGATTTGCAAAAGATGCATTTCGCGCCGTAAGGGTTTTTCTCAGACACATCAAAGGCTGAGGTACGGTACTGCGAGCCATGACAGCAAGGGCAGCGAAAATGGATATAAGAAGTCATAGGATTCTCCTGTAAACGTAAAAACGTAAAATTACTCATGAGCCGATCAGGCGACAGTGGTTTGAAACAAAACTAATCGGAATGTAGATAAAGACCCAAGAGAGGCTGCGGAGAGGCACAACGTGATGAGAACTGCTTTATAAAACTACGTCAGATATTTATTTGGACTCAAAACCAGAAGATCATTAACGCACGATGCTGACGACAAAGCAAGCGGTTTTATGCGGAAAATTCATAAAAATAGCGTTTTTATTCAGATAACGTTACGCGGAATGAAATATAGACGAAATCAATTCCGAAAAAAATATTTATAATTCAATAAAATATAAAGATATTGTATGGCATTTTTTGCCTAATAACCTGCACACACAGGGAGTATTAACACTCATCAAAACACGAACTGTTAAAGAAAAAAGGAGTGAAAGATGGCCATTCCAGCATACCTGTGGCTAAAAGACGATGGTGGCGCAGATATCAAAGGCGCTGTCGATGTACAAGATCGCGAGGGCAGTATTGAGGTGATGGGGTTCGGTCATAGTCTGCATCTGCCAACTGACAGCATGACGGGGAAAATTACTGGTACCCGTATTCACTCAGCCCTCGTTTTTGAGAAGGAATTCGACAGTTCTAGCCCCTATCTCTACAAAGCCGTTGCAAAAGGTCAGACGCTGAAAAGTGCAGAGTTTAAGTGGTATAAAATCAACGATTCCGGGCAGGAGGTTGAATACTTCAATATGCAGCTAGAGAATGTCAAGGTTGTATCTATATGTCCACTCATGCACGACGTTAAAAACCCGGCAACAGAGAAACATAACCATCTGGAAAGTATCGCCCTGCGTTACGAAAAAATAACCTGGAAGCACTGTGACGGTAATATTATTTTTTCTGACGAGTGGAAAGACAGATGATTCGGTGTACTTTTCATTTAAATGGCTATCAGCTTTCCACTTTGAGCTGTCCTGGCTTAGGCTTTTTCCCCGCGTATTCTGGAAACTCGGGGAATAACAGAAATAATCCTGATGCCGTTGCGACTGCTGAGGTAGGCCCCTTACCCCCAGGACTCTATTATATCGTGACACGTCCACGAGGCGGGTTTGGAACTCACTGGCATGACGCAATCAAAGGGTTAGAAAGCGGTTCAAACCGTGACTTTTGGTTTGCTCTTTACCGCCACGATACTCACATTGACGACAGAACTTTTATCAATAACGTCGAGCGCGGTTCTTTCCGGTTACACCCTGCGGGACAGTCTGGAATTAGTAATGGATGTATTACGTTACCAAATCACTCCCATTACAGAATACTGATGCATGGTTTACTCGCATCCGGCACGTTTAAAGTTGCTGCTGGATTAGATGCACTTGGAACAATACAGGTATATTGATGAATGCCAAAAAGCATGTCCTGACCTGGGTTATTGAAACATTGATGCTGTTTGTTATTTACTCCCTTGTATGTTACTTCATGCCTGATGTATTACTTTATCATCTCTTCACCAGGCAATTTGGTTTTGTAACTGAGCTTGAATGGAGTGAAAGCTATACATTATTTCTTTTCATCTTTTCATTTGTGATCAATGCCATGTTGATTTACCTCTGGGCATTACGAAAATGAACTTCTCCCGGGCGGGAAAATTGCCGCCCAACAAGAGCTACCACACAGGCAGGCAAGAGAACTGTTATAGATAAATAACACTGGTCTGTTTCTGCAACCCATACCAGACGCGGCTTAGAATGGCATCGACATAATTACATCGCGGAGTTTTGCATGTTTGGTTTAGATGCTTTTCACCTTGCACGGATACAGTTTGCCTTTACCGTATCCTTTCACATTATTTTCCCGGCAATCACCATCGGTCTCGCCAGCTATCTTGCCGTGCTTGAAGGCCTGTGGTTAAAAACAAAAAATCCGGTCTGGCGCTCGCTGTACCATTTCTGGTCGAAGATCTTTGCGGTTAACTTTGGCATGGGCGTGGTCTCCGGGCTGGTGATGGCCTACCAGTTTGGTACCAACTGGAGCGGATTTTCACAGTTTGCGGGCAGCATTACCGGTCCGCTGCTGACCTATGAAGTGCTCACCGCCTTCTTCCTCGAAGCCGGGTTCCTCGGGGTGATGCTGTTCGGCTGGAACAAAGTCGGGCCGGGGCTGCACTTTTTCTCCACCTGTATGGTGGCGCTGGGGACCATCATCTCCACCTTCTGGATCCTCTCCTCAAACAGCTGGATGCAGACCCCGCAGGGCTATGAGATCGTCAACGGTCAGGTGGTACCGGTGGACTGGTTCGCCGTGGTATTTAACCCCTCCTTCCCTTATCGCCTGCTGCATATGTCGATAGCCGCGTTTCTGAGTAGCGCCCTGTTTGTTGGCGCATCCGCGGCATGGCATCTGCTGCGCGGGAATAATACTCCCGCTATTCGCGCGATGTTTTCGATGGCGCTGTGGATGACGCTGATTGTTGCCCCCATCCAGGCCCTGGTTGGCGATATGCACGGACTGAACACCTTAAAGCACCAGCCGGCGAAAATTGCCGCCATTGAAGGCCACTGGGAAAACCCACCCGGTGAACCTACACCGCTGCTGCTGTTCGGCTGGCCGGATATGGAACAGGAGCGCACCCGCTTTGGGCTGGAGATCCCCGCACTCGGCAGCCTTATCCTGACGCACAGCCTGGATAAACAGGTTCCGGCACTCAAAGAGTTTCCCAGGGAAGACAGGCCTAACTCCACTATCGTCTTCTGGTCTTTCCGCATCATGGCGGGCCTGGGCATGCTGATGCTGCTGCTTGGCGTGACGGCACTCTGGCTGCGCTACAAAAAGCGCGTTTATTCTTCCCGTCCTTTCCTGTGGTTTGCCCTGCTGATGGGGCCATCCGGGTTGATTGCTATTCTGGCGGGATGGGTAACCACCGAAGTGGGCCGCCAGCCGTGGGTGGTCTACGGCCTTCAGCGCACGAAGGACGCGGTCTCCGCCCATGGCGATCTGCATATGAGCGTGAGTTTGCTGGCTTTCTTCATCGTTTACACCTCGGTGTTTGGCGTGGGTTACAGCTATATGGTGCGTCTCATCCGCAAAGGCCCGCAGCCGCATGAATCTTTCGCCACTGAGTCCGATGGACGTCCGGCGCGCCCGCTTTCTGCCGTCACAACTGAACATAAGGAGCAGCCATAATGGGTATCGATCTTTCCATTATCTGGTTTGTCATCATTGTCTTCGCCACGCTGATGTATATCGTCATGGACGGCTTTGATCTGGGAATCGGTATTTTATTTCCGGCCACGCAAAACGCCGACGATCGCGATGTGATGGTCAACAGCGTCGCGCCGGTCTGGGACGGGAATGAAACCTGGCTGGTCCTTGGCGGGGCAGCCCTGTTCGGCGCGTTTCCGCTGGCCTACGCCGTGATTATTGATGCCCTCACCATTCCGCTGACATTAATGCTGAGCGGTCTTATTTTTCGTGGCGTAGCGTTTGAGTTTCGTTTTAAAGCCACGCCAGCGCACCGTCCGTTCTGGGACAAGGCGTTTATTGGCGGTTCCATTCTGGCGACGTTTACCCAGGGTGTAACGGTCGGCGCGGTCATTAACGGCTTTACCGTCACCGGCCGGGCCTATACCGGCGGGCCATTTGACTGGTTTACCGCGTTTAATCTGTTCTGCGGTGCGGGGCTGGTCGTCGCGTATGCGCTGTTAGGCGCGACCTGGCTGGTGATGAAAAGCGAAAATCCCCTGCAACAGCGGATGCGTGAGGTGTCGAAAATGCTGTTACTCGTGCTGCTGGCGTTTATTGCGGCGATCAGCCTCTGGACGCCACTGGCGCAGCCGGCCATCGCCGCGCGCTGGTTTACGCTGCCGAATCTGTTTTATCTGCTGCCCGTCCCGGCGCTGGTAGTGATGTTGAGCCTGTATCAATGGCGCTGTCTGAGTAATCCCGACAGCCATAATCGTCCGTTCGTCCTGACGCTGGGGCTGATATTCCTCGGCTTTAGCGGGCTGGGGATCAGCATCTGGCCACACATCATTCCTCCGTCAATCACCCTGTGGCAGGCCGCCGCACCGACGCAGAGTCAGGGCTTTATGCTGGTGGGCGCGCTGTTGATCATTCCCGTTATCCTGGTCTACACCTTCTGGAGTTACTACGTATTTCGCGGCAAAGTTCAGCATGGGGAGGGTTATCACTGATGCAACAACCGGTCTGGAAAAGATTACTGTGGCTGGCCATTATCTGGGGCGGCAGCGTACTCGCGCTGGCTGCTGTCAGTATGCTCTTTCGCATGTTGATGACAGCGGCAGGGTTTAAATCGCACTAACATTATTCCGGGCAGCCGTCGCGTTGCCCGACATCTCCCCCGCACTTTCAGATAAACCCCATTACCCCACGCTGGCGTATCGTTACACTGGAAACAGATTCACGGTATTTATAGTTTGAGAAGAAAAATGAAAAAGCTCATGGCGTTAAGTGTTATCAGTCTTGTCCTCACCGGCTGCGTTAATCCGGGTAAAGCTTCCGTTCAGCCGGAACAGCTCACCAGCCACCGCTTTGTGCTGGAAAATGTGAACGGTAAGGCCGTGAAGAGCACGACGACGTCACCTGAGATCAGTTTTAACGCACTGTCAGATATCAGCCTGGTTAATAACATCAGCGTTTCAGGCACAATGTGTAACCGCTTCAGCGGACAGGGGAAATTGTCCGAAGGCGAGCTGAAGGTGAAAACGCTGGCCATGACGCGCAAGCTCTGTACTGAACCACAGCTTAACGAACTGGATCAGGCCATCGGCGACATGCTGCGCAAAGGGGCGCAGGTCGACCTGACTGAAGACCAGTTAACGCTGGCGACAGCCGATAAAACGCTGATGTTTAAGCGTGCAGACTAATCAGTAATTACCGCAAGTTCCAACGGCAAGCGACTGTTCACTACAGCGTTTGCCATTTGGCAAGGCGCACATCCCAATAGCCGAACCATCGAGCTGGCGGGCCACCGACAGCGAACCGCCAATCATCGCGCAGTTAGCCTGACCGGAGCTGGACATCGCGGCTTTCATTCCCGGTGCCACGTGAGCGGCCGTTGCCTGCTGGACAGGTTCACTGCTGCATGCCGACAACAATAATGCGGCACACCCTACCAAAAACGCTGAGCGCATGCTCTCTCCCCCATGAATAATGCGAAACCTATGCATAATAGGCATCCCATCCCGTGTCGTCGAGATCGGAAGTGCGTATTTATGCGCTTCTGAAACAAATTCTCGCAATTTTTCTGCCAAAAGTTTGATCTACTCATTGATGGCAAGAATAACGAGGACACAAAAGCGAAAATCGAAAAATCCCCTGTTTGCTAGAATACACAGATAATATTCAGGGTTTGTTGCCGTAATACAGACCCCTATTTTTTGCGCAATGTAAGGGTGTTGTCCTATGCAAACTATTGACGGTAATGGTGCAGTTGCCTCAGTCGCGTTTCGCACCAGTGAAGTTATCGCCATCTACCCGATTACGCCAAGCTCCACCATGGCTGAGCAGGCAGATGCCTGGGCCGGTAACGGGTTAAAAAACGTCTGGGGCGATGTCCCAAGAGTGGTTGAAATGCAGTCCGAGGCCGGTGCGATTGCGACGGTACATGGCGCACTGCAGACCGGCGCACTTTCCACATCCTTTACCTCTTCTCAGGGATTGTTGTTAATGATCCCGACGCTGTACAAACTTGCGGGTCAACTGACCCCCTTCGTTCTGCATGTTGCTGCACGTACCGTTGCCACCCACGCGCTCTCTATTTTTGGCGATCATTCTGACGTTATGGCCGTGCGCCAGACCGGTTGCGCCATGCTGTGCGCCAGCAGCGTTCAGGAAGCTCAGGACTTTGCCCTCATTTCGCATATCGCCACACTCAAAAGCCGGGTTCCGTTTATTCATTTCTTTGATGGGTTCCGCACCTCGCATGAGATCAATAAAATCGTCCCGCTGGCTGACGATACTATCCTGAATCTGCTGCCGCAGGTGGAGATCGACGCCCATCGCGCCCGTGCCCTTAACCCGGAACACCCTGTTATTCGCGGCACATCGGCAAACCCGGATACTTATTTCCAGTCTCGTGAGGCCACTAACCCGTGGTACAACGCGGTGTACGACCATGTTGAACAGGCGATGAATGACTTTGCCGCTGCCACCGGCCGGGAATATAAGCCGTTTGAGTACTACGGCCATCCGCAGGCAGAGCGCGTAATTGTGCTGATGGGTTCAGCGATTGGTACCTGCGAGGAAGTCGTGGATGAATTGCTGACGCGCGGTGAAAAAGTTGGCGTGCTGAAAGTGCGTCTCTATCGCCCGTTCTCGGCGAAACATCTGCTCTCTGCGCTGCCGGCAAGTGCACGTGCCATTGCGGTGCTCGATCGCACCAAAGAGCCGGGCGCGCAGGCGGAACCGCTGTATCTGGATGTGATGACGGCCCTGGCAGAAGCCTTTAATCAGGGCGAGCGAGAAACGCTACCACGCGTGATCGGGGGTCGCTATGGTTTGTCCTCCAAGGAGTTCGGGCCGGAGTGCGTGCTGGCGGTATTCAACGAACTCAGCGAAGCGAAGCCGAGGCCGCGCTTTACCGTCGGCATCTATGACGATGTGACGAATCTGTCCCTGACCTTACCGGAAAACACCCTGCCCTCGACGGCCAAACTTGAGGCGCTGTTCTACGGTCTCGGCAGCGACGGGAGCGTCTCCGCGACCAAAAACAACATCAAAATCATCGGTAATTCGACGCCATGGTATGCCCAGGGGTACTTTGTCTATGACTCCAAAAAAGCCGGTGGTCTGACCGTTTCCCACCTGCGCGTAAGTGAACAGCCTATCCGTTCTGCCTATCTTATTTCTCAGGCTGACTTTGTTGGCTGCCACCAGCTGCAGTTTATCGATAAATACCAGATGGCTGAGCGCCTGAAACCCGGCGGTATTTTTCTCCTGAATACCCCATACAGCGCAGAGGAGGTCTGGGCGCGCCTGCCGCAGGAGGTTCAGGCGGTGCTTAATCAGAAAAAAGCCCGCTTCTACGTGGTTAACGCGGCAAAAATAGCGCGCGAATGTGGCCTGGCCGCGCGTATCAATACCGTTATGCAAATGGCCTTCTTCCATCTGACCAACATTCTGCCGGGTGACAGCGCGTTAATGGAACTGCAGGGGGCGATTGCCAAAAGCTACAGCAGTAAAGGTCAGGAACTGGTAGAACGCAACTGGCAGGCGCTGGCGCTGGCCCGCGAGTCGCTGTTTGAGGTCCCGCTACAGCCGGTCAATGCCGCAAGCCCGAACCGTCCTCCGGTAGTGTCCGATGCGGCACCTGATTTTGTTAAGACCGTAACGGCGGCGATGCTGGCCGGGCTGGGCGACGCCCTGCCCGTCTCGGCGCTACCGCCGGATGGCACCTGGCCGATGGGCACCACCCGCTGGGAAAAACGCAACATCGCCGAAGCGATCCCTGTCTGGAAAGAAGAGCTGTGTACGCAATGCAACCACTGCGTGGCGGCCTGCCCGCACTCTGCCATTCGCGCCAAAGTGGTTTCCCCGGAAGAGATGGAATCCGCCCCGGCCAGCCTCCACTCGCTGGACGTGAAATCCCGCGATATGCGTGGACAGAAATACGTACTGCAGGTCGCACCGGAAGATTGCACCGGCTGTAACCTGTGCGTTGAGGTCTGCCCGGCGAAGGATCGGCAGAACCCGGAAATCAAAGCCATCAATATGATGTCGCGTCTGGAACACGTCGAAGAAGAGAAAGTGAATTATGACTTCTTCCTGAGTCTGCCGGAAATCGATCGCAGCAAACTGGAACGTATTGATATCCGGACTTCACAGCTGATTACCCCACTGTTCGAGTACTCCGGCGCCTGCTCCGGCTGTGGGGAAACGCCGTATATCAAGCTGCTCACCCAACTGTACGGTGACCGGATGCTGATTGCCAACGCGACCGGCTGTTCATCTATCTATGGCGGTAACCTGCCCTCCACGCCGTACACCACCGACGCCAACGGTCGCGGACCGGCCTGGGCGAACTCACTGTTTGAGGATAACGCCGAGTTTGGTCTGGGCTTCCGCTTAACCGTCGATCAGCACCGTGCCCGCGTGATGCGCCTGCTGGACCAGTTTGCCGATAACATCCCTGCTGAGCTGAACGCGGCGCTGCACTCTGAAGCCACACCGGAGGTTCGTCGCGAGCAGGTCGCAGCACTTCGCAATGCCCTGAAGGACGTAGACGGTGCACAGCAGCTGCTGACTGACGCCGACGCCCTGGTTGAAAAATCGATCTGGCTGATTGGCGGCGACGGCTGGGCCTACGACATCGGCTTCGGCGGGCTGGATCACGTGCTGAGCCTGACCGAAAACGTCAACATCCTGGTGCTGGATACACAGTGTTATTCCAATACCGGCGGCCAGGCATCAAAAGCCACGCCGTTAGGCGCGGTCACGAAATTTGGTGAACACGGTAAACGCAAAGCACGAAAAGATCTTGGTGTGAGCATGATGATGTATGGTCACGTTTACGTCGCGCAAATCTCGCTGGGTGCGCAGCTTAACCAGACGGTAAAAGCGATTCAGGAAGCGGAAGCGTACCCTGGCCCGTCGCTGATCATTGCCTACAGCCCTTGCGAAGAGCATGGATATGACCTGGCGCTTAGTCACGATCAGATGCGACAGCTGACGGCGACCGGTTTCTGGCCGCTCTACCGGTTCGACCCACGCCGTGCGGACGAAGGGAAATCACCACTGGCGCTTGATTCGCGTCCGCCGTCAGACGCCCTGGCCGAGACGTTAATGCAGGAACAACGCTTCCGTCGCCTTAACGCCCAGCAGCCGGAGGTGGCTGAACAGCTCTGGAAAGACGCCGCAGCCGACCTGCAAAAACGGTATGATTTCCTCGCGCAAATGGCGGGTAAAGCCGAAAAATCGACCAGCGACTAGTTTCTCTGCCCGGCTTGTCCGGGCATTTTTTTGCCATAAAAAAGCCCGGCATTTTCACACCGGGCGCATCCAGATAATTAATGAATATCTATTTAGTTTCCTGAATAACATTCATGGGAATTATGGATAAATAATCTTAAAGGCATATAACGCCGCTAAGATTAACGTAATTTAGTTCAGTTTAATAATTTTAATTTAATATACTTAGCCTTAAAACATTCATCAAACCAATGATCATTACTGCTGATTTATTCGGTTTAGATTTTACTTAATTAGTAACAATTATAATTTATTACTCTTACTCAGGAGTGATTTAGCATGAGACAACTTTCTGATTCGGGAAGTTCAACAGGTTATTAAATAAAAACAACCGCAAAGGAATATCATAATGCAAAGAAAAGTACTGGCCCTGATGATTCCGGCTCTGTTAATGGCTGGCGCAACGCATGCAGCAGAGATTTATAATAAAGACGGCAATAAATTAGATCTGTACGGAAAAGTAGATGGTCTGCACTACTTCTCCGACGATAAAGGCGCTGACGGCGATCAAACCTACATGCGTCTGGGCTTCAAAGGTGAAACCCAGATCAACGACATGATGACCGGTTATGCACAGTGGGAATACAACATTCAGGCCAACAACACGGAAGGATCTGATAACCAGTCCTGGACGCGTCTGGCCTTTGCTGGCGTAAAAGTGGGTGATTATGGCTCCTTCGATTACGGTCGTAACTACGGTGTTCTGTACGACGTGGAAGGCTGGACCGATATGCTGCCGGAGTTTGGTGGCGATTCCTACACCAAAGCCGACAACTTCATGACTGGCCGTGCCAACGGTGTTGCAACTTACCGTAATACCGACTTCTATGGTCTGGTACAGGGCCTGAACTTTGCGCTGCAGTATCAGGGCAAAAATGAAGACGCCAGCAACAATCAGGAAGGAACTAACAACGGTCGCGACACGCGTCACGAGAACGGCGACGGTTTCGGTATCTCCACCACCTATGACTTTGGCATGGGCATCACCGCGGGCGCAGCCTACACCTCTTCTGACCGTACCAACGAGCAGGTGATGAACACGACCGCCGGTGGCGACAAAGCGGATGCATGGACAGCGGGTCTGAAATATGATGCCAATAACATCTATCTGGCGGCAATGTACTCTGAAACCCGCAATATGACGCCGTATGGTGATAACACCGACGCCGTGGCGAATAAAACCCAGAACTTCGAAGTGACCGCGCAGTACCAGTTCGATTTCGGCCTGCGTCCGACCCTTTCCTACCTGCAGTCTAAAGGTAAAGACCTCGGCAACGGCCAGGGTGACCAGGATCTGGTTAAATACGCTGACATCGGCGCGACTTACTACTTCAACAAAAACATGTCCACCTACGTTGATTACAAAATCAACCTGCTGGATGAAGATGACAGCTTCTACAAAAACAACGGCATCGGCACGGATGATGTCGTCGCGTTAGGTCTGGTCTACCAGTTCTGATTGCCTGAGCCCGCATCACGGTGCGGGCTCGCCAGTTTTGTACGTGTGTCACAAAAAAGGCATTCCTGAATGCCGTGGTTGACTGTAGGTTGAGATAAAAGTGATTAAACTAAGCTGAAAGCCTTTACCCACTAAGGATAATAGCGTTGTTTAATCGAGTATCCCTTACCGTCCTTGCCCTTTTAGCGCTGCTATGGATAGCATTAATTTTTGATTTTGCTGATATTGTCGGGCATCTTGGCGCGCTGTTGAATCACCTGGATGGCAGCTAGCCGTATTACCTGGCAAATAAAAAGCCACCAGCAGAGCCGGTGGCCGATAAACGCATCTGTTGCGTTATTTTTTCACGGGTTGTGGCTTTTTATCCCCTGATTCCGGGGCCTCACGCGGATCGTCTTTTTCAACACAGAGCATAATGTCTCCTGTTTCAGTTAACCACTCTCCACTATAGCCAGGCTCTTTAAAGAGTGGCCAGGCGGCAATTACGCCTGACCCGTCCCTTTCTCACGAAAAGAGAGATAGCCAAACACCCCGCTTTCACCATCCATGGGATGGTTAACACCGTCCATCACCGTGACCTCCGGGAAATCAAAGGGAGAAACGTTTTCTAAACAGGCGACATTCACGCCGTATTCATTGGGATTCGACCGCCGCTGATGAAACGTGTAAATCCCGCACACCGAGCAGAAGAAGTGCCGCGCCGTTCCCGTATTAAAGCGGTACTCGGTGAGCTTATCCTGACCTTTCGTCACAGTAATCCCCGACAGCGGCGCGGAGACAACGACCGCGCCCCGCATTCGACAGAAGGAACAGCTGCAGCGCCGCGCGGTGTTCAGGCCATCAGAGAGCTCAACGGTGAATGCCACCGCACCGCAATGGCACTTTGCATGACGTTTTTCAGCCATTGGCTATACCCCTTTTCTTACCAGTTCGGCAGCTTTAAGGAAAACCTCATCTTCAACACCGTCGCCTTTTTGCCTGCCGAGCCTGACGAGTTCATCAACAATGCTATCGCGATGGATCGGTGTTTGTGCCGAAACCAGCCCAATAACCGCGGCCCCAATCGCCAGCCCCACTAGCCCTGTTTGTTCATCGTTATTCATCATGCGCATGCTCCTGGTACAATCCACAAGCTTAGCAGGATTTTTAAAAACGCGGCGTCAGCCCGTATTTGGGCGTTTTAATATTGGCGGCCCAAATTTTGATATCGTTTTGCAGGAGGATAGTGAAATCAGATTTCAGATGCGTCACCATCTCATTGACGCTCTGTGCATCGATCACAGAAAAATGCTCAATTTTGTTTCGCCCGACCTGAACACAAAAATATTTTGCCGGCAGCACTTTACCGTTAACGTTGAGCAGTGGTTTATTCTCGCTGCATTGCCCTTCAGTGATATAGGACACCAGCAAATTGGCAGAACGCCGCTCGGGTTGGGATATACTGACCATGACGGGGAAACCCTCTGAGGTTTGCGTCATGTCATAAAGCACCGCATTCTTCAGATACCAGGTATTATATTCCCGCTCCTGAAAAGCAGACCAGCAAGGTGCAGAAAAGGCCACCAGTACTGCCAGTGTAATAGAGGCTATTTTCATGGGATGTTGTCGTCCGTGTTGTTGCACGTATTATTCAGATTGTGCAAAAAACAGCAACCCCTCAAAAATAACCCTACCACTATTGGCAGTGACGGAGAGTTAATTAGCGGCCTGCACTGCGCTCAAACAGGAGAAAAAGGGAAGAAATGGTAAGCAGCCGCCATCACCGCGATGCTGATAACGACGCTGATAAAAAAACAGGTTTTAAAAGGCTGTTTTTGGGTTTTATGGCGAAAGAGTTGTTGGCCCATAATGGCGCCTGGCCAGCCGCCCGTCACGCCGAAGACCAGCAACGTGGTTTCCGGGACCCTGCGCATCCCTTTGCGCGCCGCCATTTTATCCGCGCCATACATGGCCATCGTCAGCACATTGATCAGCAGAAACCAGATAACCAACGAATTCGGGGTCAGCAGACTGCCGATAGCAGCTAAAATCAGGAGTAGATAGCAAAAGCGATTGAGCGTCATTGTTTTGGCCACGGGCGGTTAAACGTTTTGGAGGTCGCATTATAGCTAAAATAGAAGGAGTTTAATTCTGTAAAACAGCGTTGATAAACTTCATTCCACCATTACCTTCACTTTCGGCTTCGACAACAGGACTTTTACCAGTTCCTTAAACGGCGTGGGTTTGTAGAAGTAAAAACCCTGTAAAAACTTAATGTGATTTCGGGTGAGATAATCAAGTTGCTCTTGTGTTTCAACCCCTTCCGCCACAATACTGATTGACAGTTTTTTTGCCAGCTCCAGTACCGAATCCAGTATCACGGTTGAGTCCTCACTGGCATTCACCCTCGCCACATAGCTTTGGTCGATTTTGATGTAATCAATGTGCAGATCCTGCAGGTAGGACAGACCTGAATATCCCGTTCCAAAATCATCCAGGGCTATGGCAAACCCTATCTCATGCAGCGCATTCAGGGTCTTCACGAGATGTTCATCAACATGAAGCGGTTCACGCTCGGTCACCTCAACGACAAGGTTAAGATCCTGGCGAACAAAGCTGCGTTTGTAATGCAGACACTCGTCAAAAAAAGTGGAGGAGACGATGTGAGGCGCACTGAAGTTAATGCCGACATGAAAACCTTCGGGCAGCAACGTTGAGATCGAATTCATATGCGCGGCAACCTGGCGCATTAAGCTCTGAGTTAAGGGAATGATTAAGCCTGATTTCTCCGCAAGAGGAATAAATGAAGCGGGAGAGATAAACCCTGACTGTGGATGCTTCCATCTGGCCAGTACTTCTACCCCGCGCAACGATCCCTCTTTACCGCTCACCACGGGCTGGTAATAGGGAATGATTTCATCTCTGTCTATGGCGGTGCGCAGCGACTCTGCCGGAGAAACGTCCTTAGAAAGATATCGCTGAAGAACATACGCAGAAAAAGCGGAAATAAGCAGCAGGAATAACAGCACCCCGCCCGCCCGATTGAATAATCTCGTCAGGCTAAAAAATGGCGGAGAGTGAAATTCAACTGAGAAAGGATAATCAGATGCTTTTACCGCTAAAATCTCGTTATTTGACGGCGCTGCTGTCGCCACATCCCCTGACAAACCTAAAAGACGATTGCCGACGCGTAATGAATATTTCACACCATTTAATGGCATGTCCAGGGCATCCCGAATATGGCTGTCGCTGATGCTGACCATCACCCGACTTCCGGCATGGTGTGTTTGATAGACGAGAACAGGCAGGCCGTTGACGGTACTGCCCGAAGGAACCAGTAGCAACGTTGTTGCAGGTAGCACTGAGCTGTTGACCAGCAGTACGCGGTTTCCCGGCAACGAAGAGCACCAGACCGCATCATTTTTCAAAATGACGATCGTTCTGAGATGAGGCTGTAGCGCTGCCTCAGTCCCTAGCCGATACTGCCCTTCCACATCACACTCATGCTCAGCAAGCTGCATCGCCATCTGGCTGGCATGATGCGCCTCTTTAAGAATGACAGTCACATTCCTGACGACATAATTGGCTCCGGCAAGGCTGTCAGCTCGTGCAGAATACCAGACCTGTAAATTGATAATAAAAACGCCCAGGATAAAAATTGTCGTGGCTGCAGCTAAGGGAATAGATGCATGGCGCATTTAAGGTTCTCGACCAGAGTGGAATTGTTATCGTCTTAAGCATGGTTGATAAAGAAAGAAATACCATATAAGGGATCGGTAATTTTCTCTCAAATCAGGTTGCATCTGTGCACACTTTCAAACAACAAGGCTACCGCCATGTTTTTCTTCAATTCAAGCGCATGGCATTGCGGGCGCTGTCAGGTGTTTGCCCGGTCCAGAGCTGAAATGCGCGATAAAAGGAGTTGGGATCTTCGAAGCCGAGGAGGAACGCGATCTCTGCGCCGGACATCGTGGTATTTGCCAGGTAGTGGCGGGCGAGGCTCTCACGCACCCTATTGACCAGGGTTCGAAAGTTTTCCCCCTCCTCCTCGAGGCGACGTTGAAGCGTACGCTTGCTCAATCCCAGTCGCTCTGCAGCTTTCTCGATGGTAGCCGCATTACCAGGCAACAGTTCCAGTAAGACAGCACGCACGCGCTCCGCTGTAGACGCCGTCGCATCGAGTTCACTGAGCCGACGGCGAAGATCAGGTTCGAACGCGCGAAACATGCTTTCGTTGACCGTCAGAAATGGACGCAAAGCATCCACAGCGGCGAAAGCGATACCTGGACACTCCCCGTTTTGCACGGGCACACCGAAGAAACTCTCGTAACGTCGGGGATAATGAGCGGACGGAAGCGGCGGAAGAATGACGCGATGCGCCTTAATGGGCTCACGGGTAGCGAGTCTGGCCAGTCGGACGAAAAACGCAATCTCGGCCACTTGCAGCGAATAGGGCACATCGGTTTGCATCAACAACCAGCGAGGCGTTACTACCAGCTCGCCTGCGTCGCCCGTGTTTACTTCCAGGCTCATGGGAGCCACAAGTTGCTTGTATTTGGCGAGGCGCTGCATGGCCTGTACCAGATTAGCGCTGCACAGGGCAGCGAACAGTGGCGGGTTGAAAGAATCAGCCGAGAGGGTCTCGACGATGCGTAAGGGAAACATGACATTACTTGCCTCAGCTTCCAAAGCGCGCCAGAAACGAAAATAGTCTTCGGTAGACAGTCCTTGTCTCGCACGGGAGAGTAAATCGTCCGGAAGACCGGCCCGACGCAATACATGACCAGGCTCAACACCCAGGTCCTTCAGTATGGCCAGCCAGCCGATATCCATTGGAAACGTTTTGTTTTGCACCCTCAGAACTCCGTCATTATTGCTCATTCAACCGACGCTCAGAGTATAGAGCAGTCATGCGCTAATACTCCTTCAAACTGCGCCACAATGACAGCGCATTGCGCCATGCTGCAGCATTCCGGGGTTCTGGCCCCTGTACTGGCATCCCTCGCATTAAACGTGGCGCGGATTGCCAGAGCGTTGTCGCGGCTTGCGTCCTATAGTGAGCTGTAAACATCGCACCAGGTCGGACACGCTCCATCTGTCCTGAACTGTCCAATCTGAACAATGGAGAAATTCCAATGAATGCTACCAACGCTATCGACCAACTGGCCCCCCAAAAATGGACCGAAACATCTCCCGCAGAACGTTTGCGTCTTCTGGAGGAAATCCGTGCAAACATGAAGAAGTACGGTGATGACCTTGCCCTCGCTGACAGCAAGATGAAGAATGGCATCCTCGGTGCGCCTCTTTTTTCACACCCCCTGTCTAAGGTTGCGACCGTCGTTCCTATGGCGAGTACAGTCTCGGCCGCCATTCTCCTTTACGAATCCATTCTCGACGGCAAGATGCCTCAGCCGCTGAGCGTGAAAAAAGTTAGCGAGGATCTCTACGACATTTATGTCTTTCCGCAGGAGCGGAAGGACAAGTTGATGTACGCGGATCAGAAGAGTCGCATCCGTGTGAAAGGCGAACCGAAACAAATCAATCCGATGGAAAAGCCTGCCGGTATTATTGCCGTGCTGGGGGCCGGCAACTACAGTTCGGCGCTCGAGGTGTTGAAAGCGATCTTCTTCGAGAACTGTGCGGTCGTGCACAAGCCGCATCACCTGAACGAAGAAACCGACAGGATCTGGGCGAAGATCATGCAGCCACTGATTGATCAGCACGTTCTGAGCTTCTGCGATGCCGATCAGGGACAAGACCTGACCGTCGACCCCCGCCTCTCCAGGATCTACTTTACCGGTGGAACCGGAACGGCCGAAGCCATCATGTCAGCCACTGAGACGCCTCTGATCTCCGAATGTGGCGGCAACAACCCGTGCATCATCGTGCCGGGCGACCGGCCCTGGACAAAGAAGGAAATTGAGCACCAGGCAGTGCAGATCGCCACCATGGCAAAGTTCAATGGTGGTGCGAACTGTGGTCGTCCTCAGACCCTGGTGACAAGTAAACACTGGCCTCAGCGCAAAGAATTCCTTGATGCACTGCGGGTCGCACTCGCGGAGACGACCCCGGCGATGGGTATGTACTACCCAGGAGCTGACAAGGTGGTGGCGAGTTTTCGACAGGCCTATCCCGAGGCGGAAGTACTGCGCCCAGAAGGCGGCAAGTATCCGCATTCCGATGTCATATTGATCACCGGAGTTGAGCCCGGCGGCTACGCCACTTCACATGAAGCGTTCAGCCTGGTACTCGCTGAGGTGCCACTTGACCTGCCAGCCAATGCCACGGGCTTCCTCCCTGGTGCCGTCAAGTTCGCCAACATCCAGCTACTGGGCACGCTCGCCAGTGCGATCCTGATCGATGAGGACACCAGAAAAGCCCATCAGAAAGTACTCGAACAGGCTGTGTCTGACCTGGAATATGGTGCGGTCGCCATCAATGCCATGCCATCTTTCATTTTTCTTAACCCTTATCTTACCTGGGGCGGAAATGAGGCCGGCAAAAAGTTCGTTTCTGGTCGCGGCAACTTCGGCAATTTGCTCAATTACGAAAACGTCGAGAAAGCGATCATGGAAGCCAGGTTTATGTCACCAGGGCACATGCTGTACACGAACAAGCGCGCTTTCGACAACATGGCCGCGAACATGGCGTCTTTCGCAGTCGAGCCAACCTGGATGAACCTGACCTGCCTGATGGGGGATGCCATCCGCGATAGCTTCCGCAAAAAAGATTTCTGAGCCGGAAACTATAGCAGAGCGCATTGTTCCAGTAACTGAACAATGTGTCCTAATAACATTACTTTCTAAGTGGATTTAACAAACTATAATAAATTCACCCTTCGCGGCAACACACTTCCACCAACACACTGTAACTAAAGGGAAAAGGTGACATTATGAGTAAGCCATATGTTCGTCTAGATAAAAACGACGCTGCCGTTCTGATGGTAGACCATCAAACCGGACTCCTGTCCTTAGTACGCGACATTGACCCGGACAAGTTCAAAAATAACGTTCTTGCACTGGGTGATCTGGCAAAGTATTTTGGTCTTCCAACTATTCTGACGACCAGTTTTGAAAACGGTCCTAATGGCCCATTAGTCCCTGAACTTAAAGAACAATTTCCTGATGCTCCCTATATTGCCAGACCTGGCAATATTAACGCATGGGATAACGAAGATTTCGTTAAAGCTGTTAAAGCAACGGGCAAGAAACAATTAATCATCGCGGGTGTAGTCACAGAAGTATGCGTTGCCTTCCCTGCCCTTTCTGCCATTGAAGAAGGATTCGATGTGTTTGTTGTTACCGATGCGTCGGGTACTTTCAATCCAATAACTCGGGATGCGGCATGGGATCGAATGTCTAACGCTGGCGTGCAGTTAATGTCATGGTTTGGCGTTGCATGTGAATTGCACCGTGACTGGCGCAATGATATTGAAGGTCTGGGTAACCTGTTCTCTAATCATATCCCCGATTATCGCAACCTTATGACGAGCTTTAATTTACTGAACGCTAAGTAAATTGATCCTTCGCAGTCCTCCTGTTAGACAGGAAGGACTGCGATTTTATTCAGTTTTCTCGTTCCATTTCAGCTGTGGGAATATGAAAGGTTGGATTAACACCCCGGCGAACATCACCAGTGCCGGTAATCTTCGGGCTGTGATTGTTAGCGACCTTTATCAGTTATCGGCACCAGATTTAACGCAGCTGTAAAACGTGCTGGTATTCGTCGCTGGAATCCGTACCATACGCGGCAGACAAATATTGCCCCTGCTGGCTCCGAAGGTAGTACTCAATGCAACAGAATCAAGAAATTAACAAAAAAGAACAATACAACCTGAATAAGCTACGCTGATTTTTCCAATTCATTGATATCATTTATTTTCTCAACTTATTCAATTAGTTATAGAATAATAACTTCTCCCTAAAGCTACCCAGACCTACATTTTCAGTGCCCTTTTTTTGCCCCTATTACGCATTTTTGCCCCTAAATTTGCCCCTAACTTTACTCAGTGCGTACCACTTTTTCTCCCTGCCCTATACTTTCAGTCTGACTGGCTGGAGGTTTCTATGTGTGGACGTTTTGCACAAGCTCAAACGCGTGAAGAATATCTGGCTTACCTGGCCGATGAAGCCGATCGCGACATCGCATACGACCCTGAGCCTATTGGACGTTACAACGTGGCGCCAGGTACCAAAGTTCTGTTGCTGAGCGAACGTGACGATCAACTGCACATTGATCCTGTTTTCTGGGGTTACGCACCTGAGTGGTGGGATAAGCCGCCACTGATTAACGCGCGCGTCGAGACTGCGGCTACGAGTCGCATGTTCAAACCGTTATGGCAGCATGGCCGAGCGATCTGTTTTGCCGATGGATGGTTCGAGTGGAAGAAGGAAGGCGACAAGAAGCAGCCATATTTCATTCATCGGGCAGACGGTCAGCCGATATTTATGGCCGCGATCGGCAGTACGCCGTTCGAACGCGGCGATGAAGCAGAGGGTTTCCTGATAGTGACATCTGCAGCTGACAAAGGCCTGGTCGATATTCACGACCGCCGGCCGCTGGTTCTGTCACCGGAAGCCGCGCGCGAATGGATGCGACAGGATATAGGCGGGAAAGAAGCGGAAGAGATAGTTGCCGACGGAGCAGTGCCCGCCGACAAGTTTATCTGGCACGCTGTGACGCGCGCCGTGGGTAATGTGAAGAACCAGGGCCCTGAGTTAATCAAGGCAACACAATAAATAACATTAACGGCCGTAATTCACGAATGACGACCGAGTTGACGGCAATTGAGATGTCCGAAAACACATCTCGCGCTAAAGAGTCATTAAGATTCTTATGGACAGTCATCATTACTCAAACCGCTGCTCACCTCTACGATCTTCCTGTTGTTCCCGACTCCTTTGACGCTCAATCATAACCATCAAGCTTTCGTGGATTTTTTTTGCAGCGTCTGAGATGTCGTTCCGCGGGTGTTCAATAAGCTCACTGAAGGCGTCAGCCCTTGACTGCCATATGTTTGCAAGGCTGCCACTCCAGCTTGTGGGACTCGTTAAGTCAGCTAAAGATTCAAGAACCACGGAAGGTTCAGGTGCCGCCTCAAGGAATTTGACTGCATTTTTATGTAAGGCCGACCCGCTTGAGTCAGGAATACTGACCCAGAGTTCTAACCCCTGTGGTATATATGCCCACACGCTCGGCTCGCCACTACCGGAGCACCAGTTAATCAGGGTTTCAATGTCAACTCCTGAAAGCAGCGGTGTATCCGCAATGCTTCCACGCATAAAAAACAACCGCATACACCGTTGGTCTTGAGAATCGACAAAGAGACGAGAGAGAAACGCTTCAGGGATAAGTTCCACGGTTGTTTCTATAGTTTTACGATAGTCATGCATATAGCCGTAGTGTCTATCAATCGCTGAGAAGACCGCATCCAGCCACTGATTTTTGAGCTCGTCGTGGTCGTCCAACTGCAGTGCCGCCGCAACGACTGATTCCATAAAGTCATCAAAGAGGTTGCCCCTGGGGTCAGTATCTTTCTGTAAAACCTGAATGGCTGCCCTGAGGCCGATGTGAAGAAATTCGTGACCGGGCATGTCCTCTGGCGTCTTTTTGCCATGTAGCCTAATCCCGAGCCCGCTCAGGATCGCTTCTTCTCCGTTTTCTATGGATAAAAGTCGTTCGGCCAGCTCGAGCACCCGGGAGGCTGGAAGATGTCGGCATTTTTTATCATACAAAAAAGTGTCAAACATAAACGGGCGGATATCCGGTTTATCCAGAAGCGACATGCATCGGTTTAAATCCGTTTCTGTAAAATCTCGCTGAGGATGAATTTTAACCAGGACTCGACTCAGTGAAGGGTGCGCAGCACACTGATCCAGAAACTCATGAGCCAGGGATTCATTCATACGATCCACACCGTCGATAAAGCCCAGAAATACCGAAAAATCCTTATTTTCAATAGTGTCCTGGTCCAGCTCGCTTAAAAGCGAATGCCAGTGCTCACGAGGATCCACAACGCCCTGAGCCAGCCCTTGCCCGAATGCGCGCCGGTGAGGCATCCACTCAGAAGAAAACAGATTGGGTCTCAGATCAGAAAAACAATACTTTGAAACGGCAAACTCGCGCCCCAGTTGCTCTGCTCTGGCCGTCAGCCGCTCTTCAGCTTCAGCGTATCGCTCATGGCCATGCCGGTAATAGTCGTCATCAAGCACCCAGTTGTTTCGATCTCTGCTTAGGACATAATGCCGGATGGCAGAAAGCAAATCATACGGCCTGAGCTCCTTTTCAAGCGCATCCAGTGTGTCCAGCAGCAGGGGCGAAGCCTTAGGATCCTTTCGCAAGAAGTACAGTCGGGTCCGAATCGCCTTCCAGCCCTCTCCCCAGGGAAGACGGGCATGCAGTGTACGGGCGGCATCAACCAGCACTAAGCCCATCCTCTTGTCGCTCCACAGGCCACTAAGTGAATTTGCGAGAATAGTCCGTGCACCGCTGGCAAGATGACTATCGCTGTCGTTTCCGACGCGAACAGCAATTGCAATGAACGCACGTCGCCACGTCATCAAAGCCTCATAGTCTGGTTCTGCACCATAATCCCTCGGTCGGGCACCAAACTCACAGATACCCGAGCCTGTCCAAGTCGAACCGCTAAGTCCAGCAGAAAGCAATTTCAGTCCGAGCGCTCGACGCTGTGGCAAAGTTGATAAGAGGCATTTTTCCAGAAGCGAAATTCGCTGTTCAAGAGATGCATGTGTGCCTGACAGGTAGGGCTGGAAGAACAAGGTCAGTTTGTCCCGTGCATTTTGCTGACCAGGCTTATCCGTTTCATGATCGGCGATGTGCAGAAGAAGGCTGGCGCACCGGTCAAAGTATGAAGCCTCCCAAGCCAGGACCTGCAAAAGGTTGAGGATAGTGCTCCAGCGCGGATCATAATGTCTTTCCCGGCTTTTAAAGTCTGAGCCCCTCAGGACATTGTCAATCCTGGTAAGCAGAACGTCTGGCACCACCGGCGCAATGTACTCAAGCATACGAACCTGCTCATCCTCTAAGGCTAGCAGGTTACCCAACAATGCTTCAGGCAGAAGCCACGCGGCAGAAATTTCCTTTGCCACCTGATGATCGTGTAAAAGACCCAGCCGATGAGCAAAGGACATAAGCAGGCGCTCGCGTCCCGGCACTTCAAAGGCAGACCTGAGACACGCGACCGGAAAGCTGTCCAACGCAGAGGCGGCCAGTCTGTTCGCGATAGCATGGGGTAAGATGGCCCGCCAGTGCGACCTGGCCTGAAGAATGTGGCGATCGGTCAGCTTGTTGAGCGTCCGGTAGAGCTGGCGATGTGAATAACCCGCGAGCGAGCCCAGGAACCCCAGCTCACTGTCGCCTGTTTCAGATACGTCACTCGAAAATGAGTAGACTAGCGAAAGGAGCTCGGCCTGCTCCCGTAATCCCTCGTCCGGCCCATGGCGTTGTTGAAAAAGTCGGTCGAAGAGTTGTGCATCAGACAGAACGGCCAGCGACTCCCCCTCTTCCACTCGCTCGGCGATAGCCAGTGAGACTCTGGCATTCCCATCAGCGAATTGCGCGATCCGATGGGCATTCAACTGTCCGATACCGGGAAAACGGCGCAGCAGAAGTTTTTCCGCAACTTCCGGCCCTACCGCCTCGATGTGGATCACTTCAGTGGTCTGGGGTTTGTCTTCCCGAATATCATACTCAACGGTAATGAGTTTGATCCTGCTTCCTTGAGAGGTGACTTTTGCCGCGAGGGAAGCATGAAGATCAGGTGGGCAGTTATCGAGAACCATTATTGCGCTGCGCTGGTCAGCGATGAGGCGTTCCAGCATGGCTGCGGCCGAAGGGTTCGGATCGTCACCGGTATCGGCATACACCGCCAGGGTGCGGTCCAGGGCATCAGTACCGATAGATTCCTCAAACAAGGCCTGAACAATCCTCGTTTTACCTACACCCGATAGACCGGTCATACGCACGGCTTTCCGGGTGGTCCGGATAAGCTGGCGTATCGGCCCGATGGCATCCTGAATACTCAGGGGGCGACCTTGCTCAGACGGAAGTGAGATCGTGATACCGGAGGCGGTAATCAGGGTATCTTCCGCCCCCTCCGGAGGGCAACTCCATGCGCCATATGGCTGCCAGCCAGAATATCCCCGTCCCAGTATTCTGTTCACCCAGAGCATCACTGATGGATGCTGACGTATCCACTGCGCTAATTTAGCACGATCATAGAAGGCCAGATGAAGATCTGCCTGACAGGGATCGTGCCTGACAGCCTCCTTCATCGCCCCGACACGTTCGGTAAGCATCGAGGGGGAGCAGTCCTCGTTCAGACTGACAATTATATAGCTTCCCCCCTTTGCGGCCTGCTCGGATATCATGGGAGAAAGATCGCCTGAAGAAGTCATCTCTCGCAGAATATCAGCCCTTCGCATCTTATGCTTTTTTGCCTGGAAAACGGTATCAGGTCGCTCAATATAACCGGACTGGAGCTGATCGACCGGAACCTGCACGTGGACATCCACCCCACCATCAGGTGCGTTGATCGATCCTGACCAGCGCACCCGTGCCGGGCTATGACCGCAGGCCGCAACTTCGGCTTCAGCAAGGCGCGCAATTAACTCTTCCAAAAGAGTATCTGAGAGCCCGAGTAATTCATCTTTATCGATATCGAAAATCGCCACGGCATAGTCCTGATAGAGGATGAAAAATTTTCACAACTGATGCCCGGAATATTAATTAATTAGAAGCAGAATGTCCTGTGGCTGATTCCCATTACTTTATACAAAGGCAAATTAGCAACACCCGCTCTTGGCACACAGCCGTCCAAGAGATTAGTTAAATTTATCGGACTCTAAGCAGATCTGAATATCTTGTTGTATATCGCGGCGACAGCATTTCGCGTTTCATCTGCCACTGTTGCTGAATGCCCTGCCCAGCAAAGTAGAGCGTTCCTTTCCCGTCTTTCGCGTTCAGATGATCGAGCACTTCCATTAACCTTTCGCTATGAGCTCGCGGCGCGTTCTCATCGAACAAGTTAAGCTGGGCCACGCCCTGGCTGAAGAAGTCACCCAGCATTATGCCGGCTTTCTGGTACCGGTGACCATCCTTCCAGATTTTGTCCAGGCATTTTATCGCAGCGTTGATGATGTCTCGGGAATCCTGAGTGGGGGTAAGAAGCTTCATGCACGCACTGTTACCGTAATACGGCTCGTTGAGCGCAAAGGGAGAGGTTTTCACGAATGCAGAAATAAACCGGCAATACTGATGCTCACCACGAAGTTTTTCGGCACCGCGCGCCGCATAGCTGCAAATAGCCTGGCGCATCTGTTCGTACTCGGTGACGCGATCGCCGAATGACCGACTGCATACGATTTCCTGTTTTGCCGGCGCAAACTCTTCAAGCTCCAGACATGGTTCACCGCGCAGTTCCCGGACAGTTCGCTCGAGTACAACGTTAAAGTGTTTACGGATAATCCAGGTGCTTTGTTCAGATAGGTCCAGAGCCGTTTTGATGCCCATGGCATTAAGCTTCTTACTGATTCTGCGACCAACACCCCAAACATCCTCTACTGGTACCAGGGCAAGGAGTCGACGCTGGCGATCGATGTTGGACAGATCCACTACCCCGCCCGTCTGGCGCTGCCATTTCTTCGCAGCGTGGTTTGCGAGCTTGGCCAGTGTCTTTGTCTGGGCTATCCCAACCCCAACAGTCAGATGCGTACGCTTCTGAACCGTAGCGCGGATTTCTTTGCCGAACTCCGTCAGGTCCCGGCAGTTGCGAACGCCAGTCAAATCGCAAAAAGCTTCATCGATACTGTAAATTTCGACGCGAGGGCTCATTTCCTCCAGCGTCGTCATTACCCGGTTCGACATATCAGCGTAAAGTTCGTAATTGCTGCTGAAGCAAATAACGCCAGCGCGCCGGAAAAGCTCCTTTTGCTTGAAAAATGGCTCCCCCATGGCGATTCCTGCCGCTTTTGCTTCTGCGCTGCGTGCGATTACACAGCCATCATTATTTGAGAGAACGACAATTGGCCGCCCTCTCAGATCCGGCCTGAATACAGTCTCGCATGATGCGTAGAACGAATTCACATCACAGAGTGCAAACATGTTCAGCTCGCCGATTTAACGATGAAAGTCACGACGCCGAAAACGTCCAGTGTATCTTCACTGCTCACAATGATAGGGCTATAGGCGCTATTCATTGGGATGAGTTGTACAGTTGGACGCAACTGCAAACGCTTAACAGTGAATTCCCCTTCCACCGCGGCGATGACAATGTCACCGTGCTCAGCTGTGCGTGAGCTGTCCACCACCAGCAGATCACCGTCGCTGATCCCGGCTTCAATCATCGAGTCGCCTGCGGCTTTAACGAAATAAGTTGAGCTCGGGTGAGCGACAAGTAACTCATTGAGATCGATACGCTGTTCAACGTAATCAGCCGCGGGGCTTGGAAAACCACACTGAACTAAGTCACTGAAAAGCGGGAGAGCAATAATTTCTCGCAGTTCTGCAGGCCTGATAAATTCCATGTTGCACACCTCAAATACTGTTTTTATATACAGTAGTTTCATTTGAGTATGCGCGCAATACAGAGGGTCTATCATGAATGATTAAAGCTTCGCCGTTTCGTTTCTAAGTTTCTATGTCGCTTCGAATTATGAGTTTTGTAAATTTTGTGACTGTAACTCTATGTGAGCAAATTTAAGCCGGTTTTGAAATGGGGAATTTTTTATAAAGTGTACATACTGCCACGTCATAAATTATCGCTACCTTCTTCCTATCTACGCCGTTGGCTATCAGTCGGCCTGCCTGCGCCCATTGCTCCTCGGTAAGTTTCGGACGCCTTCCACCTATTCGGCCTTTCTCACGAGCAGCCGCCAGACCCGCCCGGGTGCGCTCAACGATCAGCTCTCTCTCCATTTCGGCCAGGGCTGACATGATATGAAAAATAAAGCGTCCCATTGGGCTGGATGTATCGATGCTATCTGTGAGGCTTTTAAAGTGGATGCCGCGCTGCCGGAGTTCGTCCACCAGCAGCACGAGATTCCGCATGCTGCGTCCGAGACGATCCAGCTTCCAGACAACAAGCGTATCTCCCTCTTTCAGAGTCTTTAGAAGCTTTTTCAGCGCTGGCCGGTTCGCCACTGTTCCGCTCATTTTTTCTTCGAATATCTGCTCACATCCTGCGCGTTCGAGTGCCTGTCGCTGAAGATCCGTGTTTTGGTCATTTGTTGACACCCTGACATAGCCAATTTGCATATTTTTCACCCAATAAATTCTGCAAAAAAATCAGGTGAAGTTATCGGCCAGGCAGCGTCAGGGCAATCTATAAAACGTCGGTTTAGGAAATAGCGCTACGCGAGACGTAGATAATCAGTTTGCCACTATATCATCGTACTTAAACTCTGCAGCTGTTATGGCCCAGGTTCATCGCGATTTCCGGACACTCGCTTCGTACGATCTGATTAATCAATACCCGCTGGGAATGTCTTTTGGCATCCAACTAGGGGCGAATGCTTGGGGAGGTGGAAGCGGTGTGGATGTATACACCGGCATGTTAACGCTGCGTGGTTGGCATGATGCAACAGGGGGAGGATATACTTCATGGCAGTTAGCCTCTACGTCGCAAGGCCTCAAGTATCGTCAGGGAAACGGGACTATTTCTGGGCTAAGTAACGTTGGTTTTTCTACTACGCATACCCTTTATTCAACACAGAACACCACGAAATCCAGCGACGGTACGCTTAAGGCTGCATCCCCAATTGCTCGTATTGTGAAAGGTGAGGAGGAATGTCAGCGCACTGATATAGACGAACCAGGCTTTGTATGGTGCGGCTGTGGCACGTCGAACGCCGAGGCGGAGGGAATAACCATTTCCCGCCTCGATATTGGGGTTTACATTCTCACCGGCTCTGCAGGCCTGGCATCTGATGGATGGCAACTATTGCCCCCAATGGACCCTGGCGGCATGGGAGAACTGGGGGTGGTTGAGGCAGAGCAAACCGATAACGGCGATCTGACAATCCGTCTTTTCAAGCGAAAATACATCCTGAGCGATGAAGGTGAGATCATCAAAACCAAAGGTGTACCGATGGATGTCCCGGCGAACAGCTGGATCGATGTCCGCCTGAATATGCCCACTGATTCAATTTTTAATCGTGCGCAACATCAACAGCAAGGCGATAACGGAGGCTAGGCAACTACCGGGCCGCGCATGTCGGCCAGTTCTTTTTCGATGACTTTTAACCGTTCGGCCAGCTCTTTGATGGCCTCAACATACAGCGCGCTCATTGCGCTGTAGTCAACGGTTTTGAGGTCATCGATGGATTTGCCTTCCGGCGAGTAACCTACGCCGGAAGATTTAACAGCCACAGGTAAAACTTTCTCCAGGTCCTGCGCAAGTATACCTGCGCCAGCTGAACTCACTTCATTCGTAACCTGCAGATCGTAGGTATACCCAGTCAGCTCACAGATTTTTTCCAGAGCATCTTTGACTTTTTCCTTATTGAATTTACTGCGCTCATCAGAAGTTTGATTTACTGAAACGCATGTAACTACTCCAGTCGGAGAAAAGGAGGTCGCCGAACCATTAGCACCGCCGTTGTCATTGCTGTCAGGTCTTATTCTGATGCTTCCATCTTTCCCGACGTAAATAACACCACGGCTGGCTCCGCCTGCACCATAGAACCATAAGTGCGCATTTTGAGTATCAGAAGTGGCTTTAGAGGTCACTTGGGTTGTGGCGTTTATCGAACCGTTTGATGTCATCGACCCGGTTACACTTATGCTCTCAGCTGCCTGGATGTTAATGGTGCCGGCAGCAATTGTCAGACGCCCCCGACCATTGGAACCGCTGTCATTTTGGTCACAAACAATACGAGCGTCATAGTCATTTGTGCCAAGGAAATGGAAATCGACGAAGCTCGCAGAAGAGGGCTTTTTGGCACCGATTTCGAGGCTTCCGAAATTAGCTGTGACACTATCTCCTAAACCGAGGTTTGAGCGAGCGCTTTCTGCAGTTGTTGCCCCGGTACCGCCCTCAGTAATTGCAAGCGCACCGTTGGCTCCTTTCTGCGCCAGTTTACCGATGCCAGGAATGATTACAGGGGTGCCGTTGATGGTAACGGTGATGCTCTGGTTTGCCGAGGTAGTGGCGAACGTCTCCCAGGCACCAATATTCTCGTCATACTCTTTGATGAGCTGTGACATGGCCTGCGCCAGCCCGTCGACCGAGATATTGTCCGACACAAGGATTCCATACTTCTGGCCGCTCAGCGCCGGTGATGCAGCAGGTGTTACCGTCATTGTCGTGGCGCTGTTCACGGATGAGATCTGGAACAGCTGCACCGGGTTAGACATGACAATAATCGTCTGGCCAGCGCGAACCTGGCTGGCGGGTGCCGTCCAGTTCGTGCCAGTGCCGGTTGCTGTATTTCCGTTTATTGCGATAGTGCCAGTGTTATAAAGCATTTTGCGCTCCATGAATTTATCGATCGATAGAAACGATCAATAAATTAATATTGATTCGTATAAACGATCTGAATAATGGGAGTTTATTTGTGAATATGGATATCCCACTAGCAAATGGAATATATAGAATGAAAAAGAATTATTTATCGGTGTTACTTGGCGTGACTTTCCTGACCCTGTCTTCTGTATCTTTTGCTACTGAACAGGGGCAAAAATCAGACCCTGGTTACGGCAATGGCGGAACCGCGCAAAAGCGTCACATTGATGTCTGCGTAAATGCCAATACGTCCAGTGTGACTTCTTACGACAATGGCTCTCATGTTAAGCCATGCGTAGGCGGCGCATCTTACAAGAGCCAAAAACTCCCAGACCAAAAACATAAAGCTCCTTTTAAATAAACAAGCAAATAAAGCCCCTCTCGGGGCTTTATTTTTATGAGGCAGAAAAAGAACCCGAACCTCGAGCTATCTGTAATACAGGTGAAAGAATATCTTTCCTTGAGGCGTTTGTTCCTCCCGACATATCATTAACACTTATTGATGCGGTGACTACTTGCTTTGTAATTCCACTTTTCGCAAAAAATACCGGGACCGCAATAGCATTGGTGGTGTTTCTACTTGGACAAGTTACCCACTGATAATCTTTTGTTGTGCCGTCAATGGTCACAGATATCCGTGCAGTAGCATCGCCTGCTGAGACGCCATATATCATCACTACAGCCGACACTATTGCAGTCTTGGGTTTGCTTGTTCCGGTTGTATCCGTATAGGTCAGACTGGTAGTTACACCACCTGCCCCTAATTTGGATTTATCCACACCAACGCCAGCGTTAACCACATCCCCTACAAAGCTATCAGCCTCCACTGTGCCTTTGAACGAGCCACTCGTTGCAGTTACCTTCCCGGTGAACTCACCGTTCGTAGCGTAAACCGTTCCTCTCACGGTTACGTTATTGAAAACGGCATAACCCGATTTGTTGATATGCCAGCCAACATTACCGGTTCCGTCCCATGTTGAGGACTGGATATAGTTACCGAGTTTGAGGTTGCCGATTGTCCCGTCACCGATGACCGTATCCCTGATAATGGTTTGGCCATTCTGGATAACGAACGGGAGCGTAACATTACCGCCTGCCTGGGTCATGACAGCAAAACGGTCAGCCAGGAACATTACCTGTGACTGCATGCCCTCTGGCGTATTCTCTACGCCGATCCCCATTCCGGCAGCGTATTGCCTACCGTTAGCATCGACTGCTACCTTGATGTTGTACATGGCACTGAGATCACCATCCATGCTCGCGATAGCCTGCGCGTTGGTGGTGATTGCCGCAGTATGTCCGTCGACTTTTGCCGTAATACCGTTTATCTGGGTGGCCGTCGCCTGCCGGTAATCAGAGAACGTCTGGTTGAGGCTGTTGATGGATGCCTTGTTGCCGTTAACGTCCGTCTGCAGGCTCAGCAATGAACGTGCTGTGGCTTCCTTCTCGCTGACGATCACTTCGTCGAGACGGTCCAGCTGCGCACTGTTACTGGCGACCGTTGCGGACAGGGTTTTACGCGCGGCCACCTGTGCCAGCCCGTTCTGGATAATGGCAATGGCCGAGTTTTTCACCCCGCCCGTCATGCCGTCCATAGACACGCTGATGCTGTCGATTCGCTGACCCAGCGCGGTATCAGCCGTCGCCACGGTCTGCTCAAGCTGAGACAGAGATGACGACACATCTCCAACGTTGCTTGTCAGTTCCTTCACATCGGTCTGAACCTGCCCGATGTCCTGCGCGTTTTTGGCAATTTCCTGCGCCTGCTGTTCGAGCTCATTATTCGCCTGCAGGATATCGTCAGCCATACCAGTAATTTTTTCGTTGGTATCCACGGCGCTCTCAATCAGGTCCTTGAACGTCTCAGACCCTTTGATGTCTTCCAGGATCACATCGGTGATGTCGGAGACATCGATGCTGGCCTGCCCACGCACCCACTCTGTATAACCAGATTCGTTGCCGCTGCGGTCCACAAGCTGCGCGCGGTACCAGAAAATCTGCCCAGCCTTAAGGCCCATCTGCTGATATTTGCGCTGCGGGTAAGGCACATCGGCCAGCAGAATCGCATCGTCTTCGGTACCAGTCAGGCTGTACTGAATTTCCGTCTTCAGCGTGTCGTCGGTATTCGCCGGGAATCCCCAGTTCAGCTCGATACCGAACACCACGTTTTCAGAAGCGATGAAGCCAACCGGCTTCGGTGGATTGCCCACTTTACCCGTCAGCGTTTTCTCTTCTGAATAGCCCCATCCGGATGAAATTTCTGCGGCATTGATTGCGCGCACGCGCACCAGGTAGCGCCCGGCATAAATCCCCGGGACGTCGAATGACGTGGTGGAGCTGCGAGGCACGTTAACCCAGTTCCCGTCATTGCGGCGCCATTGCGCTTCATAGGCGATAGCGTTCTGCGCCTGGTCCCAGCTCACGCGCATCGTTTCGACGCTGATATTTTGTTGCACCACGGAAAACGAGCTGATAGCGATGTTTGCAGGCGGCGACTGGTTACCCGGCGGGATCACGCTCACCGGCCGCTGATCTATAACGGCACCTGTATCGATACGGGCATATTTATCCGGATCGTGATTTGCCCCCGTGATGGTATATGTTCCGTCATTGTTATCGGTGACACTAACTACCCTGTACTGCTGCGCATAGAGTTCATCACTTTCAATAACCCATACAGCCTCGGCCTGTGGAAGCTCGCTAAAAGCGGTGGTCACGGTGACCATTTCACCGGACAGGGACTGAATCGTTCGGGATTGAGTGATACCCGACGGCAGGTTTACCATTATCCTGTCACTTGCCTTTGCACTTGGCACCCGATCAAGCTTGAGAACACGACCATTAACCGCGGATAATCGACCGCCTAAATCTCTCCCTGACAGATTTCGGTCGGAAACAGCAATTGTGTAGCCTGGCTGAGGGATATTGCCGTCCAGACCTACGTCAAACGTTACAATCCTATCTTTATTGTTGGTCAGGATCCCCCAGCGCCCTTTTCTGTTAGCCTCAGACTGCCGGGTGCAACCGATGGCGGTGATCTCGAGCTGGTTGAAACCATAGCGCGCCACCAGCTCCTGTTCGAAGACTGGCTCCATTGCATCAGCATAGCCATTTGCCGGATCAGACCAGGATACAAGAGCGTTTGTGTAGCGACTTTTAGTTGTGCTACTGGAATACACAAATTTGCCGTCGACTACGTTAGCGTGCGTGTAGGTAAAATCGACATCTCTGGGCATGTCTGCGAGGGCAACAATCTGGTCGTCTCCCCAGTAGGTCATGCCTCGAAAAATGGCGGCAAAATCTCGCAGGACGGTGTAAGCGTCATTTCGATCTTGAATGTATACGTTGCAGGTGTAACGTGGTTCAGTTCCGCTGCCGCCCTTACCATCCGGTACCGATTGATCACAATATTGAGCGACCTGATAAAGAGTCCATTTGTCGATGTTGGCTGCCGTTAGCCGATTACCAAGGCCGAAGCGGTCAGTGACCACCAGATCGTAAAATATCCACGCAGGGTTATCCGTCCATGCCCACTTAAATGCGCCCGTCCAGGTGCCGCTGTACGTTCGTGTTTCCGGGTCATAGGTATCGGGCACACGAATAACACGTCCGCGAGGCTCGCAGGAAATTTGCGGAATTGAGCCATTGAACTGGCTCGAATCAAATTCGATGTACAGTAGCGCGGTGTTCGGATAGCGAAGTTTGGCGTCGATTACTTCTGTGAAGCTTTGCAGCGTCATCGTGTCGCCAATCTTCGCGCTATTGGCATCGGCTGTAATTTTGCGCAGCCTGATGGTCCAGGTGCTGCCCGCCTGAGGTAAATCAATACGGTGGCTGCGTTCATAACCAGAGGTGGTTTTCCCGGTCACGCTGGTATTTAGCACCGTCTGCCAGGTGCCACCATCTGTCTGCATGTCAATTGCGTAGTTGACCGAATAGCCAACCAGATCGCCATCGTCCTCCTGTTTGAAGAGAGAAGGCCATTTTAGACGCAGGCGAACAGCTGAAAGCTGCGTATTGGTGAACGTGCGCGTCCATGCAGTGGTGCTGGAAACTTCGGAACCTACATTGATTTCATTTTCGGTACCCGGGATCCCTTGAATGTATTTTTGCGCCTGAGTTCCAGAACGAAACTCCCACGCCACACCGCTGAAGTTCTGCGAACCATCTGCGTTCTCAAGTGCAGTGCCATCGAGATAAATATCACGCGCAGTCAGGCCACCAGCAAACTCCCCCTCTCCCAGCGCGAGAAGGATTTTTGCCTTGGCTACTGACTGCAGATCGTCTGGCTGTTCCGTAGGAGTTCTTGAGCTTGAACTGCCGCCCTTGCGGCCTTTAATAGCGGTTGCTATAGCCATATTGCGCCCATAAAAAAAACCACCCAGAGGTGGCCATGATTAGAACAATGTTGAATTAAATATTATTTGATAAGCAAACCAAAATAATAGTATTCATCGAAAATACGGAGAAAGCGAATTGCACAATTACGAACGTACTCTAATTGTTTCGAGCGAGGAATGTCACCGTGTCGCGGATAGTTCAGGTAATAATACCCAACCTCATATTCATAATTATTTATAAAATCATCATGCAATGCGCTCCAGTACGTCATTACTCTATATAAAAGGCCATTTGGCAAGTCATACCATTTAACAAAAGTTCTAGTTAATTCACTCCAGACCTCATCCTCAAGTTCAGCATAGGCGAGCTTTTTGAATGTTAGTCTCATTGCCAATATGAACGCGACTCGTTCAGTTGGCATCACTTCTCCAATCTCATCAACGTAGCTATCAAAATAGCGAAACACCTCATCTTTTGAGATTTCCTTATCTAATCCCAAAGATGCCAAAATCAAAAGATTTGAAGACTCATTGCCGGCAGAAATCTGGTTTTCAGCCCAGTCTGTGAACGCCCTTCTGTCCAAACCAGGCTCGTTTAATTTTCTTAATCCAAGCAAATCTTGAAAGTCTATAGCATAACCATCCATAAGCATTTCCAGTATTATAATGCGTTCTTTCAAGAAGATACTCTTAGTTTGGCGCTATAGCTACTGCTGATCGTCAACATAAATACCAGCAGAAATGATCGCTCCACCGATGCGGCGCTTGCCGTAAAGGAGCGGCACAGGATTACCTTGGGCTGTCGTATTGGTTACTCCCCCAAAGGCATAACTGGCCTTATTGTCTGCCGATTGCTTGCTGGCAAGTCCGGTTGTCTGTGGGGAGAGCATTTGTACGACACCGCCCAAGGCCATTGCCCCTCCGATCTGGAACATAATGTTACTCGCAGCGATACCTACTCCAGGCATCCAGACCGCAGCAGCAACAAGTGCAACGCCGAGGATGGTTTGGAAAATCCCCCCTCGCTTACTACCAACGATAACCGGCGCAATACGGATATCAGCACTACTCTGATCCATAGAGAGTTCGTCATCGTTCAGGTTACGCTTTCCACTGAATACAGCGTAAGTAAGCCCACGCTGCTTGCTGGTATTCAAAAACCGCTCGAAGCCTGGCACGATAACGCACAATGCACGGATGGCTTCTTTTGGTGATGCTACAGAAAGTTGGAATTCGCGGCCAAACGTAGTACCCAAAACACCATATAGGCGAACAGTACGGACGGATTCGCACATTATCCCTCCTGCATGATTAGGCTTGTATGCCTGACAATTTTCATGGTTCTCTCCATCCAGTAACCTCCATATGGCACACGTTGACTGAGGTGACCATAAAGATGATGGAGAAGCATGTTCCCCTCCAGCAAGATCCCTGAATGGTTCCACTTATTCGATTCCACCTGCATGATGATCAAATCGCCCGGCATTGGTGATCCACTAAATTCGCGGAAACCACATTCGTACCAGCAATCCTGATAGAAATTTTCCGGATACTCCTTTTCCCACCAGTGGTAATCCACCCGATAATCGTTCAAGTCAACGCCGTGTTCCTGCCTGAAATAGCTCATCACCAGCCCCCAACAGTCGTAGTGTCCGAGCACAAACGGGCGCCCGAGTAGAGGCAATTCGCCGCGGGGAGTAATGGTACGAAAGTCTCCTTCCGGCCAACTGACAATGTGCCAGGGCAGCAACGTTGCATCGCATTGAGCCTTGTCCAGTTCGCTTGGCTGGGTCGTCGCGTCCGGGTGGCTATGTACGATTCCCGTTATCGTCCCCCAGTCTTCAGCAGCAGCGTAATCCTCTGGCGCAAGGTGAAACTGTTCCGTTGGTTCGGCAGCCAGATTACGGCAGGGGAAATAGCGTTCCACCCGGCTTTTCTGCGCTATCACGCCGCAGCATTCGTGGGGATAGTCTTTCGCAGCATGCGCCAGGATGTCCTGAATTGTTTTCTGACGCATGTTAACTCCTGATCAAAGATGTTCCCGGAAAACCACCGAAAGGAAGTTCATTGTGTTCACCAAACCGAAGCTTGCAGGCGGTGAGCGTGCCGTTGCATTCATCCAATGAGGGATCACTTACCGGATTGTTGTTTCTGTCGAAGTAAAGCGTGCCGGCATAATCGCACCCATCGCCGGTGCGGTATCTATTCCGGATGCACCATGTGCAAAGGGAATGCAGCTGTCTGGTCGGGATCATCAATCCCTGTAGATCCATCGGGCTGGTAAGAACAAACTCGATACTTTCACCGGGAAGCTCGCTATTTTTACCGTCGATATAGAAAACCCGCTTCCTCACCTGCAAGGGATCTGCTGTGGGATTTCCATCCGGGAAATTGCGCGCATCCAGGTAATGCGCAAAAGTGTCATGAATCGTAACTTTGGCCTGCAGCATATCGTCATAGGCCAGACAGAGCGCAGTGATAGAGCTGTCAATGTTGGCAACGGTGAGAGTCGGCTGGGCGCTACTGCCATCGGTTGAAGCTTCCAGTCCCTCTAGCTTATATGGCCAGGCACCAAACTCTTCGCCCTGCCACCAGATACTCTTCGCCTTTAACTTTGATTCGTCGCCACCAGCAGCCGCAATCTCTTCTTCAGTATGCGGGAGGTTATAAGCGTGAAAGCGCAGAACATCGTCCAGACCAAACGCAGAACCGTCTACCTCAAGAAGACGTATTTTTTCACCCGGTTCGAGGCGTTGATAATCTTCAGTAATCATGGTGCGTATGCCTGTTTGAAGGTTGCTTTTATGGTCATCACTTTGCTGGATAGCGGCTGGGCTTTAATGGAATCAGCTTCAATCCGGTATAAACCGGTTTCGCCAACAGGAGACGTCCAGATAAAGGATTTTGTGATGTGCTTGCGGCAAAAACTCAGCACATCGAGCATCTCTGCCTTTTTTCCCGTTAAGGTCATCGGCCATGACTGTTTTTCAGGATTGATGCCTTCACCGGCGATCTGTTCAAAGCCGTCTCCAAAGGAAGCAGAGCGCGTTACGTAAGTAAACTCCCCTTCCATGCCCGCCTGAATCTGGGTTCGCCAGATAAATGTTTCGATCGCCAACTTTCCTCCGGGTATAAAAAAACCCGCCGAAGCGGGTCAATTGCTTAACAAAAATGATGTGTTCTTAAATGGAGTAACGTTGAAGTGCTGTCTGGCCATAAAATCAATAAGGTAACATCGCGCGGATTTCAGCATACCATTCGTTGACAGCGGGGATATCCCTTAAGAGCCAGAATCCTACGCCAATTAGCAAGAAGCTCGCTCCAAACTCAAAGATAATGCTGAACCAGTATTCAAAGGGCCTGGCATCCTTGTGAATGTACTCCTTTCGACTCGTTCCCTTGAATGTTTTGGTATAGATTCCCTTGCGCAGGTAGCCGAAAGACTGAACCAATGTTATAGGACCAATCAAAAAACAAGCACATACGGTAAACCAATATGAAAATCCCATCGCCCTTCATCCATTCATTGCATTAACACTATTATCGCATAGAAAGAATGCTAAATACCTACGATTGAAGGGTTAGTTATCACAAAGAACAGTAGTGGGATTCGTTTAATATTAATCTTTTGAAATGTTGTCGACGAACCGTGCGTTTTTGTGATTTGATAAAAAAACTCAAAAAAAGTCGAAGCGGTCACCCCTTCACATATCTAGCAAAATGCGGGTTATGGAAAGATACCTGTCTCAGGCAGTTAAAAACACCCCACTATAAATTTAGGTTAGAGCAACCCAATATTCGCGATTGAAGTCCTATGAACAGACTGACGACACTATATATTAAAGCGCGGGCCGGGCTGTCTCCCTATGAAAAGACACCTGAAGCATCATTGATTAAAATGGCTAAGAAATGTGGCCGCAATGAAATAACCGCCATTAACATCAGGCTCAAACAGTTCCGCTCTGAACTAGCGATGGTTGAAGAGTGGGATGGAGATCAGCAGGATATGATATGGGATGCAATTGACGAGCATTGTAAGTTATTACAACTGATCACCGACAAACAGCCCACCTGAGTAGGCTGTTTGTCGTGCTAATCGTTAGAGCCATGGAACGGTATTTCGAAGGACTGACTAAGCTTCATCGCGTTCCTTTTATTGCATTCCATAAAGGCGTCCCCGGCCGCTGCGCCTGCTCAGATATTACGTTAACTATTGCCGGCTTGAGCTGTTTGATGATATCCACATTATTTGCTGGAGCCGACCTTGTCGTTGGTTGCTCACGTCCCTGAATCACAACACCACCGACATTAACATTTATAGCGGAACTACCTCCCTGTAACCCGAACATCGGTGCGTTTCCGACGTAGCCGCCGTTTGCATACCCCTGAGCTCCACGCATAAGCGCATAGAGATTGCCAACACCAAGTGCACTGGTTGCTTCCTTCGTAAATACAAACTCACCACCATGAACTACGCCTTTCGGTTGGTACTTACCACCATCACCGGTGTAGCCACCGCTATCGAATCCCGGAACCAGACCGCCACCAGCGAAACCAAAGAAGGCACCGATACCCGTTCCACCAAGGGCTGACTTCATTCCATTAACCAGAGCCAGTTGCGTCAGCATCTGGGCGTTGCCCTTCAGGAAGGTAGTCAGGAAATCTGAGAAGTTAGATTTACCGGTGGTGAAGAAATCAGTCAGGGTGCTGGCCATCCCGGTGAACGCATTGCTGGTAATCGTCTGCACCTGCGAGTAAACATTAGTCGCGCTGTCCTCAAATTCAGCCCAACCCTTTTTCACGCCGGTCAACCAGTCGCCACGCAACCTGTCCTCTGCATCATAGTAATCATTCGCCGCCTTAAGCTGCTTCTGATAGCCCTCGTCGTCAAGCGTGCCGCCGGAGTTGAACCAGCCAGAGGAAAGTTGGCTCTTTGCCAGCTCACGTTGTGCCTGACGGTCACTCATCCCGGCACCGTTCACTAATGCAGCCTGCTTCTCTGCCATCTGCGTGACGTATTTCTGCGAGGTATCCATTCGCTTGTTCAGCTGTTCCTGTGCGGTAATCTGATCACCTAACAGGGCTTTCTGCCGTGCCAACTGAAGCACCTGGTCTTTACTCGCCAGCAGGGATTGTTCCTGCTTTGTCAGTGAACGTGAACGCGAGGCCTCCTCCAGCACCTGAAATTTCGCTTCAGTCGTCCACAGATCTTTGCGCTGCTGGCTGATAGTGTCGTTCAGCCCTTTATGCTGCTGCAGCGCGCGTAACTGTGCCTGAAGCGCCAGTAGCTCGGCCTGGGAAGCATCCGTACTGCGATCGCCAGCCGATAAAGTGCCCTGCTTTCCGGTTTTGGTCTTTTTACCAAAAGAAGCGACTCCTTCTCGATCCTTCTGGGTGGTTGCGGTACTTATCTTTCTAGTCGTATCGAGGTATTTACTTGCACTGATATCAGCGGCATCCCAGTCTTTTTTCAGCTGAGAGACGCTGTCGCCATAAGCGCCGGCCATTTGTTCGTTGTAGTCCTGCCATCCCTGCAAAGTATCTGTTTTCGCCCAGTCGGGAACGAGGTTAATCGCGGCAGCGATAGAGGATGAAATGATCTTGTTCAGCTTCTGGAAAACGATCGCAACGCTGTAATAAATTGCGTTGAATTCCTTCAGAGTGTTTGATGCCAGCTCAGCTACCCACTGACCGATACTCTGCATGGCCTCAGACGCCCAGCCTTTGATATCCAGCCACAGGCGACCAAACGGTGTCAGCGAGTCATAAGCCTGCTCTCCGCGCTCAGCCATTGTGTCGCCAAACAAATCCATGGCCTGTGTAACTGCAGCAGTCTGGTCCTTCTGCTTCACCAGCTCATCAATGTGCTTAAGCTGCGAAACAGTCAGGAAGTTGTATTGTTCGTTTAGACTCTGAAGGGCTTTAACCGGATCCTTTTCAATATCCTGATATGCCTTGGTGATGTCCTGCGCCGACACAATACCGGTTTGAACTGCAAGTGCCGTAGAGCCCGCCGCTTTTTCGAGCTGCTGCTGTGTGAGCGAACCCATGCTAATCAGTTCAGTCATCAGACTCTGAACGGTTCCTACAGTAGCGCCAGTAGAGGCAGCAATAGACTGGGAGGAAGCCATGATCTGGAGCGCTGACGTGCCGGCAATGTTGCCAGTTCTGATAATGGCCTTGTTGATTTCGTCGTAGGCGGTGAAATAGTCCGCTCCCGCTTTGGCCGCAATCAGTACAGCGCCAGCCAGGCCACCAATGGCCACTCGGGCAGGAGTCACCATCGACAACATCGCTTTCAGAGCATTGCCTACACCGCCAAACGAATCGCGCAGCTGGCCGCCCTGCTGAATGGCTACCATATAAACCGGCATACCGGACGCCAATGAAGTTACGATGTCGGTCATTTGCATTGGTAGATAACGCATCGCGTTGCGGTATTGCCCCGCGCTGATCGCTCCTGACTTCCACGCTTCCTCCTGCTCTTTCAGTCGGGCGATCATCGGTGCAGCACGATCGGAAACGCCAAGTTGGACTGCTTTTAGCTCTAACAGTTCTGCGCGCGTTTTTCCGATTGCTGTGACCTGATCTTCCAGCGAATCGATAAAGGTTTTGCCCGCCGCAACTGCACGCTGCGCTGCCTGTGCCTGTTCAATGCGAGCCCGCCCCTCTGCGGTCTCAGACTCCATAACCTGCGCCAGTTTAGCTCGGGTCGTCTCAAGCACGCTGTTGTAGCGAGTAAAGTCTTCATCCCCTACCAGCCCTTTACCACGAAACTTCGCCAGGCTCTCCTGGATCGTGTCCAGTTCATCCAGCGCCTTGTTTACCGGGCTGATTTTATTCAGCAGGTTCTGCAGCTCCTGGCGCTGTTGCTTCAGGCTTTCACTGTTTTTCTTTTGGTTATCGATACCGGTACGGAACGTACTGTTCAGGTCATCCGCTTTACCTGCCGCGGCGGACGCGGTCTCCTGAAAGCGATCCAGTGCCTGGTTACCACGCTCCAGCTCACTGGTATTTACACGCAGGGAAATCGTGGCGATATCGTTACTCATTCCGCCCTCTCTTTATGCATAACTTTTAGTGCGGCGCTCTCCATGATTCGGATGTCCGAAAGCGCGGTTGCCTCGTCGTCGACGTGGTGCAGACGCATGACCCAGGGCAAAACGTTATAGTCGAGCCCGGACGCGCCGCCCATGCCCGTGCGCCACTGCGTGCTGACAGCCTGAAACACCAATAATGAAGGCCATACATCTGGCCAGACTTCGATGTATTGATCGTCGTAGTCATCCGGGGAAAGGCCATATGGCGCCAGGTCTGCCGCTGTGGGTTCAGGCGTATAGAATGCAGAGGCAACCGCTATCAGTTTTTTTCGCGCTGCCCCATCAGCTCGCGGTAGTAGGTTTCCGGGATGGCCTTCATCGCCGCCGGATAGTTTTCCAGCAGCACCGACAGGTTTTCCGCGTTGAATGCATCGGGAAGTGCCCAGCCAGCAATGATTTCCATCAGAAAATCAGTGGCGGTTTTGCCTTCGAGTTTTTCCAGGTCAGCCAGCTCTTTAAGTGGCTTATGATTGAAAGTGAAGGTTAGTACACCATCCTCATCGCCAGCGCGCGGGATCGAGACGTTGGCCTTGAAAGTTGGTTTGGGCTGAAGGGTGAATTTAGTCGCCATCGTTACCTCTTATTAAAAAAAGCCTCCATGGTGGAGGCCCAGATTTTCGTTATACCTGGCTTATGCCGCAGCGCCTGTGATTTTGTAGAACGTCATCGCTGGCGATTGCAGGTTCAGCACGACGCTTACCGTTTCGACTTCGTTCACCGCAGTCGTCGGCGTGTCGTCAAAAGATGCCGTGGCTGCCCAGTAACGGTTCTCCTTCGCCTTCGGCACGTACATGTACGCTGCGACCGTCTCTTCATCTTCATCCAGTTGGCGAAGCAGCGGGTATACCGGGAGCGTGGAGTCATGCGCGATCGAGTAGGTCTGCGAGACTGCGGATTTATAGGTGTTCAGGTTGCGCTGGCGATCATCGCTGAGGAACTGAATCTGCGTGGTGTTCTGATCACCACCGGATTTCGATACCTCAGTGATTTGTGGCAGTTCGGTCCATTCTTCAATTTTGCGAATAGAGCCGGAACCGCCGCCCGCCGCGTATTTGTTTTTGTTGGTGGTATTGATGTTGCGAAGAGTGACAGCATTCTCCGCAATCGCGTCGATTTTCGCGATAACGTTATCAATACCCGACCAGTTGCAGTTCACGTGAACGATATCGCCGACCGCAATATCGTCCGCGGCACTGACGGTGATCACCGCGTGCTCAGCATTGGTCGCGCCGGTGAAAGTAATGGCCGGGCCGTAGCCCGACGCCAGATAAACATGAGCGCCGTTAGGCAATGCAAAGCCCATAATGGTTTCTCCTTCAGAAACAAGATAATCGGCGTTAAGCCGGTCAGGTTTGGGATATCAGAGAGGGAATCAGCTGGTAATGTCTGCCCGATAATTGAGGCTGACAGGAACGGAGTAGGACACAGGTGTAGAGACGCCGCGGAATATGCCAGGCGCGCTGTTAATCCAGCAGGTAAAATCTTTGCCTGCAATTTCCAGCCCCTCGGGGAACAATTCCGCTACTCTGCCCGCCAGGGCAACGACGGAGGTACGGCCGTAGCCGGCTGGCGCCACGACATTAATCTGGTACACGCCAGAATAAGTCCGGCAGCGCAAGCCGAGATCGATTGTTCGCGGCGTAACGGGCATATCGTAAACGGCCAGGTACATCTCGTTAGCAGGAGGTGTAAACGGCACGTTCTCCCATGCAACCGAAATGCCCTCGGCATCGGCCCAGGCACCCAGTCTGGCGGCCAGTGCAGATGCAATATCAGGAATCACTTAGTAACCTCCCTGACAGCTTCCTCAAAGAAGCGTTGAAACTCAGCTGCAGTTATGCGGACCATACCGCCCGGTGCCTGTGTGGAATGCCCCATTTCAAGCGGGTAGGCATAGGGCACGTTGTTGCAGAAATAAATGGCCTTCATCCCGACTTTGAAGAGCGACAGCGTGTAGTTCCCGGCCGCTTTTGTCAGATCACCTGTCTTATCAACCCGGCCTGTCTCGTCAGTCGTTGGCGCATCAAAGGACACCTGCCAGTTACCGCGAAAGCGTCCGCCCGTATACCCCGGCGGTGCTTTGATATCCATCCCATCCACCACCCGGGCTTTTTTCTTCAGTCGCCCGGTTTTGGTCAGGTTGTCGGGATTGGCGCGCTGCGCTTCGTTATGGTCGTAAACAGCGCGATTATAGGAAACGGCTGTCTGGTTAACTTCCCACAACTCCGGGTTGCCCACTGGGGACATCACCACCAGCTGGTTAAGAATTTTGATTCCGACTACGCGCACCACTGCTTCCTGATTCGTTTTCGCCTTGTTAACGAAAGCCGTGATTTCAGCCAGGAAAGCCGCGTTCTCGCCCATGCTAAGCCCTCAGTTGCGCTTTGTAGCAGAGCACCAGCACGGCAGGTTTTACCGGATTCGGTTTGACAACACGGTAGGCTGTGCCGTCAATATCAACCACATCCCCGATTTTAATTTCCTGCTCTGCCGTAAAAACGATCTGCACGTCGCCGTTAACGATGACCGTTCCATCAATTTCGCCTGGCGCGTATTCGGTCTTCACGCCCACAGCAGTAAAACGGCTCGCTTCAGTTTTATGCTCAACGCCGCCGATAACCGTTACCGAACCTTTACGGGTGACGTTGTACGTCGCGCCATTCTGCCTGAGCATGCGGGTCGTTCTGGCCTGAATACGTTGGTAATCAATCGCCATATCAGGCCCTCTCTGCAAATGCATTAATGGCGTAACCACGACCACCAGCAAGGTCGCCCAGCAGCGCCATAACGGCAGGATAAGACGGCGTGAATACTTCTCCATCTGCGACCGCGTAGGTCATGGTTACAGCACCTTCCACACGTTCAGTTTTCACAGCGGCTTCGCGCACGCTCGAGAGTAAATCGCCGTCGATTGCCTCTACCGCCAGCATGCACTGCGCGGTTATAACCTGCCGTGGAACCTCATCCGACGGGAAATCATGTTCATCCAGAACGACATTCACGCGTGGCCATGCCAGAGCCTGTCTCGGGTCAGCTTTTGAGCCAACCCAGTCCAGACCTTCCAGGTAATCCATGGCCTTAATCAACAAAGGTGTGAGCTTGTCAGGCAGTTCAATGCCGCGTATTTCCGCAAATGAGGCAAGATCCTCTTCACTGGCGTAGCTGTTGGCATCAGGAGAGGTGATATCGGTATTGACCATCGAATCATCCTGTTTATGGGGCTTTCGCCCCATTCGTTATTCGCCGGCAGGCGCAGTGAAGGTGATCTCTTCAGTGGTTTTCGCCACTCCTTCAACCGTGCCGGTTACCGTGAAGGTGCCAGCAACGTCTGATGTGAGTTTCACCGTTGCACCACCAGCTGAACCCGTCTGAGAACTGGCCGTGCTAAGCGTGCCACCTGTGGACGTCCACGCGACGGTTTTACCGGATACACCGGAGCCATTCAGCGTGTACTTCAGAGAAACAGTTACCGCGTCTGTGCTGTCAGCGGTTGCGGAGGTTTTATCCGCTGACAGCGTTACTCCCCCACCGCGGATTCCAGTTTGATCAGCACGCCTGCCGTAGATTTGTTGCTGGTGAAGTGTTTCTTCCAGTTGCCCGCAGTACCAATGGCGGTCAGGTCAGGGTTATCACCTTTGGCGGTATCCCAGCTGTAGCCCAGCAGATCAACGTTCACCACGCCTTCAGCACGATAGCCAACCGCAAGGTTTTCCTGATCGTTGATATCGTAGGAACGGAAGCCCGGCGCCTGAGACTCGGTGACGGTAACCGCACCAGCTACCAGCCCAAGGATCGCATCAGCGTCCATGGTGTCGGTCACCAGCACAGGTTTACCCAGCGTGCCTGGCTGCCCGCCGTAAACCACCACGCCCGCTTCTTCGTAGATTTTATTGGCAATCGCCTCATCAACAATGTCGAAGTAGGTAGCAGAGTGCATCACGAACAGGACCACGCGGTTAAACTTGTCCCCGTATTTGCGCAGGCCGCGCGTCAGGGTCTTTTTACCGTCGGTCTCAATATCGGCGGTTACGACCATGTCGGCGTTAGCACCAATCGCCGCAGTCAGCGCTTTCAGGCCGTATTTCACGTAGCCTTCCAGCGTGGCATCTGCGACATCAACGCCGATCACTTCGGAGAACTCATCAACGGAGCGGCCACGGCGTTTAAAGGCCTCTTCCGTGGTTTCATACGGGCCGTATTTCCACGGTGCTTTGACGGATACCGCTTCACCAGCACCGATCTTTTTACCTTCAACTTTGCCGTTAGAGTTCACATTGCGCGATTCAATGGAACCACCAACTTTGTAGAAAGCACGCTTACGAAAATCGCCTTCGATAAGTTCGTTATCCAGCAAAATCGCACCGTTAGAGGAAGCGTTGAAAACTTCCAGATTGTCCTGGCGACGCTCAAGAAAAGCGGTCTGCGCCAGGTCGTCATAAATAACCAGGTCGGTATTAACAGTCGTTGCCATGGTTTAGATCCCTTATTTCGGAAGTTTGAGGAAGGCCTGCTGGCCGTGTTTGCGGATATAGTCCGCTTTATCGCTGGCGCTCATTTCGGAACGTTTCAGGCTGCCACCGCCGTTTGGTTTGTGTCCGCCCGCGCCGGTGCCTTCTGCGCGTGGGAACAGATGCGGAGCCGTCTCCTTAAGAGACTCAGCCCACTCAAGCGGGCTTAATGGAGTTTTTCCGTCTTTACCGAACAGAACGTCGCCATTTGCATCAACTGCTACGGCCTCGCCTTCGTCGTTGAGCTGGAATGTGCCTTTGGCACGCAGAATCAGATCGTCGGATGCTTCAGGCAGCGCGCCAGCTTTTGAGGCTGCTGCACGGATTGCATCGCCCAGAACTCGATCCCGGAATTTGTTGGAGAACGCTTCGGCTTTGTCGGCGCGTTCATTTGCGGCTTTGATTTGCTTATCAACGTCAGCACGCAGACGCTCGGTGCGCTTATCGAGCACCTCATCGATTTTTCCGGCGGCAATCAGCTTTGCCTCTTCGTCGTCGGAAAAACGCTGGAGGATCCCGCGCACTGCATCAGGATCGATACCATCGAAGCGTGACAGAGTTTCTTTTTGCTGCTTAATGGTTCCCAGCAGCTCAGAGTTTTTCGATTTCAGGCCCGTGACTTCGCTGGTCACGCGCTCATCAATCAGCTTCTGGATTTCAGGCGTGATTTCGATACCGCCGCCACCGCCGCCCTCACCGCCGCTTTCTGGCGCGTAATATTTCAGAAGCATGTTTCGAATTAACATAATTTCCCCTCGGGATTTTGCCGGGCCTCGCCCATAAAAAAGCCCCGGCGGATGCCAGGGCGTGAAGTAAGAAATGGTTGTTAGTTGTCAGTGCCAGATAACTGCTTCAGACGTTCCAGGCTGATCCATTCGCCTTTGTCAGTGAACATATCAGCCAGGTCGATTTCACCCGCGCGGTACAAACGGCCACGCTCGGCACCCAGAACCTGATCCTGGCGTTGTGCCGGCTGGCGCGCGAGCCATTCCAGATATGATGTTTTCCCCGGTACCTGTCCATCCATGCTGGCACGAGTCCCCTCGTCCATCTCGTCGATATCAATGCCAAGTTCGCGCCACGGCTTGAGGATCAGGGTTTCGGTAGAACGGCAGCAGAAATGTATTTTCCCGGGTCCCTGCAGGTAAGGCACCTTATGCCCGACCGGTTTGTTATCCAGGGTATAGCGTAGCAGGTCACGAATAATGCAGTCGTGGCTGGTTTTATTGTCCAGCGTAGACAGCCACTGTTTGCCTTTCACGATATCGCTGTTGGCACTGGTGAAGCTGTTGCGCGCTGTGGCAGCCAGATGATTCACAGCTGTTTTAGCGATGCTGGCGGCGTTTGCCCTGCTCATCTGCAGCGCCCCGTCACGATAGTCTTTGTTGGCGTGGCCACGAACATTGCGCGCGATAGTTTCTACCGTGTCGCCGGCAAGATACCCCCTGCGGACGGCGTTCACGATACGCGCCAGCCTGTCCGATTCCAGATTCTCCGCCCACTCACTCAGCAGCCGCCCCTGAAAGGGTTGCGCCATCGCCGCGGCATACACCATATCGGCGGTGATGCCCTGCAACGGATAGTGAGACAGGACCTGTGATGGCAGAAGGGAATCGAACAGGCTCAGCTGATAACTGGCTTCGTTCTTTGCCAGCGCCACCAGCTCACTCTCGAGCCCTGCCTGCATGGTGGCTACGGCCTGATGGTTAAGATCGCGCACGCTGCCCAGTAAACTCTCCAGACGGCTAACGGTGAAGCTCTCAGGAGGCAATCTCTCCAGCGCATCCAGTAGACGTGCCGACAGGTCCGCGTCCGTCTCGTTAAGCAACTTCACCATCCGGTTTGCCACTCCAGTGGCGTAGCGGCTCAACCAGACGGAATGTGCGATCGACTCATCGCGCAGGCTTTCGTTAATGGTGGGCATATCAGCCTCCCGTCAATGTTGGTGCCTGATTGCGAAGGGCATCAATAACCTCGTCCGGGCTGTCGGCCGGGTCAATGAGATCGAGCTTCTGCAGCGCGCGAATCATATCGCTATCGCGCAGCGCACCGGACTGCCAGGCATTGACGATTGCCGTCACCATGCCCGACTCAGCAACCTTCGCGATGAATTCCTGATTGATGGTGTAGCTCGTCGATTCTCCCTTGATGCCGAGGTATTTCGCACACCATCCAAGCGCCAGCGTATAGGCCTCAGAAACGTTTGATACGCAGATACCGAGCACCGACGTTGAGGATGTTTGCTCCCCGCTCGCCTGGGTTGCCGTCTTCGCCGTGGCGTTCTGCTCAATCAGTCGGGCGCCCAGCTGCACCATGTAATCGCGTTTGCTGTCCATGGCCTCTTTAGCCAGCATGTTCGGCTGCGCCTGGGCATAGCCAAACGAGCCTTCTTTGGGAAGCAAAAGCGGTGATCGGGAACCAATTTTCACGCCCTTCTTCTCGAGGTGATCGCGCCAGTTTGTATCAAGTCCAGTCATGTACGGCTGCACCTGGCCACAGAACCACACGCTGTCCTCATAGTCAGCGCTGTTTCGGTAATGCCCGTGGTTTATCTCCACCAGCGCAGCCAACGGTGAATCATCGATAGTGGGATCGTTGTTCTGGGCACCGACAAAAGTGAACGGGATTTCGTCCCAGTAGTCCTTTCCTTTCGGCTTAGGGTGGTACTCACTGTCAACGGTGTAGGTTCCGCTTGCAGTGCCACCAGCCCGGCGCCATACCCTACAGATGAACCGCCCTTCTTCCAGCGCCAGCTCTCGGTACTGGATTTCATCCTTGTAAGCGTAGCCATCCGGCTCTTCTACGCATTCGCGCAGTACCACCAGCACCAGCTGATCGCGTCCGTTAATTCTCTTTGTTCGCCAGTTGATAATGTTCTCTGCCGGATAGCGGAGGATGATCGCCTCATCGGATGCTTCTGCGTAGTCAACATAAAGCCCCTCTCGTGCCACCTCCAGCACGTTCTCGGTCACCAGCTGCGACTGCTGATAGATGCTGGTACCGGCACCGTCAGCATTGTCTAACAGGTATTTGAGCTTTTCAGGGCCGTTAAACGTGGGGTCCTTGCGATACGCCATCCCAAGCATGCCGATCTTCGTATTACCGGCAATCGCATAAAACACCGCGCGGCTCAGATAGTCCTCATTACGCTTACGGTTGCGCGTGGATTTATCGGTTGGGTCGAGATAAGGCAGGTACTTATTACCCGCCGCTTTTACGGCCTCAGCCCCTTTGCAAAAGTCCCTGTATTTCCGCCAGGCAGCAGAAGCCGCCCGGTGTTCTGGTCGAACCCAGGTGATGTCGTCGTTTGCCATATCAGAAAGTGGTGTCCATGGTGATTGAGTATGCCGGCTTCACGATCGGGTAATCCTTCACGATGAAGTACCCACCAGCATCATTGGGGTGATCGTTATCCGCTGTTTTATCCGGTTCGCCATTGGCCGCCCAGATTTGCTGCTCGAGGCTCTCGGTGTAAACCGGGCAGTTCTGAACGTTAACCAGATAGCGGCGCTCGCCATTGGCGTTGCAGAACATGGCGTTCATCGAGTTTATGCGGTCTTTAACCGGCGGGTTGGCATCATCAACAATGACGCTGAATCCGGCATCGTTGAGCTGAGCGATATCGGTTTTGCTGGCGTTCTGGGATTTCCGAGAGTCCCCTGATGCATCCGGATAGATGTAAATCTCCCGGCTTTTAACATAGCGACCATCCTCATATCGCCAGAACTCTTCCTGGATGCGCTTAATCATCGCCGGGGTATCGTATACCTTCACCAGTTCACGAACCGCGCGTGGCAAGCCGTTACGCTTTACGTGAACTATTGCGGCCATTTTTCCCACGTTGAAGTCCATGCCGATAAACAGCGGATCCCCATCCTGAACCTCATCAGAACAGTTGTTCAGCTTACGGTTGAACGTGTGGTAAATGGTCCCGCTGTTAAGGTTGGTGAATTTCCCGCGCAGGTATGCCTGAATCAGTTCATCCGGATAAGAGCTCAGCAGCGATGGGATGTAATCAGGCGGTAGATTCTTCGCATTGTCGAACGTGCTGGCCTGGATCAGTCCGTATAGAGCCGCAAGCTCTGGCTTTTCACGTACCGCCTTCACGAACTGCTGGTAAACGAACTTGAACCCTTCTGGCGTTGTCGTTACATCGATGCCATTACGTAGCCCATCAACCTTGTAACGCATACGAGCGATGATTTTTCGCCAGGCCTGCTGCGCTTTAGCAGCCGCCATGACGTCCAGCTCATCAACCATCGCATTACCGATTTTGAAACCGACTATCGAGCCGGGTTTCTCCATCGAGCGGCAGATAGTAGTCCCACGGTATCGTCGCCCCTCGTAGAAGTGAACCTCTTTATTCCCCTCGTTGATTTTGACGCTGAGCCCCCAGTCGAAGGCTACCTCTTCAATCGTCGGGTAGAAGATGTCACGAATCTGCGGGTACGTCGGCGCGAAATAACCCTGGTTGATTTTAGGATGCTCCCACATCCCTTTGCAGATGCCCCCACACCCCACCCACGTCTTACCGGAACCGAACCCAGCAACGTAGGCTTTGAATTTGTGCTGCATCGCGAGGAAGCGCGCCTGAGGAATGTTAAGTGTCGGGCTGATCCCCATCGTCTGCCCTCGCATCCACTACGTTGATATTGATCTGAACTGGGGTTGGTTCATCGTCCTCACCATCACCCGCCAACTCTTTACGAAGCTTTTCTACCTCCAGCTGCCGGCGCTCGATTTCAATCTGCTGCAGGCGCTGCGCGAATTCGCTATCGGCCAGGCCAAGGCGTTTCATTACCGCTTCGAACATTCTTTCACGGCTGATGGCTGTAATTTCGACGCCGTTCTTGCCGACCTTTACGCCGGAGTACGCGAGCCGAGAAGTTGCCGGGAGTTTGCGAGTATCAGGGAAGTAAGGCTGGCCAATGCCGTCGCCATTGCAGCGTGGGCATTCAGGATTTGGCTCTTTGTTGTGGTCGTAACCGTAACCACCAGAATCCTCTGGTTCACGTCTGTCACGTTCAACAGCCTCGAGTCTTTTCTCTTCGAACTCCACGGCATCACGCCACTGGTAGTGGTGACCGAAACCCCAGCAGTAACGACACGCACCGCGGCGATACTGCGAAAGCTGATTTGCATCGAAGGTGGCGAGCTGCCACATCTGCGCGAGGACTTCATCGGCACTGCCAAGCGTGCGCACAATGGAGGCTTTCTGCTGCTGCGCAATGGCCTGCGCAACGTTAGGATTCGTAATGAGCTGACGACCGTAGTTTGGGTCACTATAACCAGCACGTGCAGCGGCAGCGGTGGCGTTGTTGTCCTTCAGGTACTCCGCCGCAAATAAGCGCTGCTGAGCAGTAAATCCATCATCATCCACCAGCTCATTTGCGCTTTTATCTTTCTGCGTAGTGCGCATTTTTTTCTGCGCAGGTTTTTGCGCAGTTTGCGCAGTTTGCGCAGTTTGCGCAGAAGGTTTTTTGATATATCGACGGGCGGTAGCGTAGTTCAGTCCCTGCGCTTCACACCATTCTTTTGGTGATACGCCGGTTGCGGCATGTTCGGACAGGAACCGTTGCTGAAGCTCGCCCCAGTCCGGTTTTGCCATTATTCTCTCCATAAAAAGCTGCACGATGGCAGCTACTGTCTGAATATCAGGGTATTTCTTCAGTCTAACCTTAGCTAAGGTAAGCATTCAGCCCGTCAGCGGTGGGACACTGGCGCTAAGAAATAGGGGGAATGGCTGACTTAACTCTAATTAAGGTGAAACTATGCAAAAAGATTTCAAATTCGAAATGAAAGCAGATGCCTCTACGCCTAATGTAACAGCACAGGAATTGATGGCTATCAAAAGCGCTCTTGGCTTCATCCTCGCAAAACTCCCATCTGACGCCCAATCAGATGTAATACAAAATTTGATTAATATCCCCGACTCGAAAACTAAAGATTTGGCTACTCTCTTAAATCAATTTAGGAACCTGCATTCTCCTGATTGATTTTTATACTGTAGACAACAGTTAATCTCCCACGGTCCGAACCTTGCCTTTTATTGGGCCGTGCATTTGTTTTACCGGGCTGCTTGAACTGTAATGCATGCTTTTTTTTCATACGAATCCCTACATGATTTTCATTTACATTGCCAACATACGTGTTCATTGTCGATGCCATCAGTTTTAAACACGGTGTGGACCAGAGAAAAGGTTTCATGGCAAAGCAGTTGCACACCATCAGGCACCACCATTCCTCAGAGGGCATCTCAACGAAATCCATGCCTGATAATGTCTTCCTTAAGCCCTTCGGCCACTAAGATACCTGTTTCAGCTCAACGTTCGAGGTCAGGATGTCGAGCACGTCCATTCGATCTATTTCAACGAGACGATTCAGGGCTTATGTCGCATTTATTGTAACCAGATCATTGCGTTGTGATGTAAGTTCAGCAATTCTAGACTGGATGCAAGGTTTTTGGATGCTGTACGGTTAGCTGTCTTTGCGCTGTACCCGCCCGAATAGCCGCTTGCGTGGCATCTAAATCGATGAGGTACTCGCGAAAGAACATTTCTTGCTTGTCGGTGAGTGCCATTTGAAAACCTCTGGAGAGATTATGGACGCGTTAAAGTTTTCAACATTATCCCGCATGCTTAGTCAGCACGGAGAAGATCTTCAATTTAAAGCAGAAAACCTATTTGAACGTGTTTACAATTACTGGAACAAGTCGCAAACACTTAACTCACAGATAAAATTTTCCAAAACTGCTGATGGACTCGAAATTGTTATCCCACAGTGCGATTTTCAGTGCTTTGGAGAATCCAAGATAAGGTTCTACGACTCTAAACCTGTTAACGAGATTACGTTTTTCACAAAGGGAAGCGATAAAAAATTACCTTTTGCCGTTTTTCATATCAATCAAGATAATGAGTTAAGCGTTCCCGGCAATGCTGAGGCACCAATAGTAGATTTAGACTACGCAAGGTCAGTGGAAGAACATTTCATGAACGAGCTTATTATGGCAGCCTCAAAGGCCTGTCTTGTATAGCAATCCAAGCCATTAAAAAAGCCACTCGAAAGTGGCCTTTTTTATGGCAAAAGCAAACCGCCCGGAGGTGGCAACGATTCACAATGTTATTTTTAGCCTATCTCTGATGGCAGCATTTGTACTCTGGAAGGTTTCCTGCACTTTCATTGCACATGCGTCAATTTCTTTATATGCATGTTCATCGTTCAGGTTCCCTTTCATTGTTTTCAGGTAAGTACTATTCCCGATTTCCAAGAATTCTTTGATTTTTGATAGATTTGTACCTAGTTCTGGAAAGTAAATAAAAAGTATAGTTTCTAACCTATCATGCAATCCGGACTCAAGCGGTTCCTTTGCCTGTAAATCTTGACGCTGAGTCTCAGTTATTTTACCTCTGAGAACAAGCAACTGATTTAGTTGATAAATCCCTATGTATTTTTGCCACCTTGAAATCAGAGAATGGAGTTCTTCCCCCTTTTCCCTCATTACCTTGTTTTTTTCCTTTTCCTTCTCATAGGAGATTTGTTTTTCCCAGCGTTGATCAGCAAATTTGTTAGCTAAAAAAGCACCGCATAATGCACTTAATGCACCAATCACAGCAGGCCAGAGGCTCATGCACAGCTCCATTGATAATTTCTAGATGAAGTGGAGCATGATACATTATTTGGGATTCAGTTCGCTTCGCGACACCTCAAACTTCCTTATCGCCGCCTTATCCAGATTGCATTGCCCCAGCGCAGTATAAAGCTGAGCGTTCAACTCCAGACTTGCCTGCCACGTGAACGGAACCACCATTCCTGGGATCGGCGTGTCTGCGGTCAGGTCAGCGCTTATCGGCACCACTGGGGCCGGAACGTAAACTGTCTGCGTATTCCCGCAGGCTGTCAGTAGCGGCAGAAGGAACAAGCTGGTTAGCGCACGGATCGCCTTCAAGTACCTGCCTGATGTAGACAATTCGCGTCTCGCCATTTTTAGCCAGTTCGTTCTTTGCATTCTGGGTAGCCTGTGAGATGTCACGGATAAGGTTTATCGTGGTAATCACGTTATTGGTGATCGCCTCTGATGTATCTGCCCTGGCCGTCGCTTTATCGCGCTGGTCTTTGTAGGTGATGGCGTTGTCGCGGTAGTGGTTAATCGCCCAGGCCATGGAAATCAGCAGGCAGATAACGACAGCACAGATGATGGCTGTTATTCGGCTCATTTCTGGCCCCACTCGCAAACTTCACGCTCAATCTCACGGCGCGTTACTAACCCTTTCCACTGCTTGCCGCCAGCATAAGTCCAGCGCCGCAGTTGATCGCATGCGCCTTTCTGGTCGCCCTGGTTAATTTTCCGCAACAACGTCGATGTCTTGAAATTTCCAGTGCCAACGTTATAGACGAACGAGTAAAGCGCACCGCGCATAGTTTCGGGAATTGGCTTCAGGATGTACGGGTCAATCTGGCGGGCGACATTGTTCAGGTCTTTATTGAGTAGCGCACGACACTCTGACTCGGTGTAAGTCTTGCCGAGCATGACGTCTTTTCCTGTATGGCCGTAACATACAGTCCAGACACCTACGACATCCTGATAAGGGTTATATCGGATACCTTCAAGTCCATCGTTACCAGTTGGGCCAGCAATAAGAGCGAAAGCAATGCCGATGGCTCCTAATGGTATAGCTGCGATAACGCTATTCTTCAGCTTTAGTGGCATAGCCATTTAGCCTGTCCTCCCGTTCTTTCCGTCGGTAATACCAGTTCACGCCACAGGTGATAACGGTGCATGCAATACCGACAATGATTGCCCAGTCGCTCAGGGTCATCCCTGCTATTTTGTCGGCCAAGATCCAAACCTCTGTTTTTGCTGTGTCGGCGTAAGCCTTCGCTGAGACACCACAGCCCGTCAAAGCGGTCCCGGTGCCGTAAGAGAGTCTGCTATAAATGGTGCTCATTCTGGTCATAACCTCACCTCCGTTGATTACGGATGGCGCTGTGTGGGGTAAAAAAAAGGCCGCCCGTAGGCAGCCTTGATGAAAATCTATTATCTATGGATAAAGCCTGCTTTTATTGTCTTTTACAAAGCAAACTTCGAACTTATGCGAGGGTTTATTGACCTCGTGTATCTTTATCCTTTCCCCGTTAATGACCATGTGCATTGTCTCAACATTTGCAGAAACTGAGCAAAAATATTGATTTGAAGGGTTCAGTATTACGATTTTTTGAATGTCCATATAGACCTCCTGTCGCTGGACTCAACCACAAATAATGTGATCAGATTCACACTAACACCAGTCTATTTTTTAAGCAACAAAAAACCCCGCCAGCGCGAGGTTTAAAATTTTAACCTTGGACATACAAAGCCCATCGTTAGAGCAAAATTACCACAGTTTAGGGAAAAGTAAATAGCTCACGATAAATTCATGCCCTATTTTGTTACCTGCTTCAGCTGCGAATCAGCCCACGCCTCTTCCATATCAAACTTGGTGATGAGCTGGTCGTAGAATGGCTTAACAGACTTCTTCCAGGTATCGAGGCTGATTGCATCCGTTATCTCACTTAAAGCTGCATAAGCCTCAGTTGATGGAATTCGCTCAAACCCTCGCCCACTGCAGCGCTTGCAATCAGCAAGTACCGGAACGCCCTGCCGTTCTGTAAGAGCCTGATTAACGGCTTTCCCGCGTCCATGGCAATCTTTACAGGCACAACTAACTACCTTCTTACCCTTACACTGAGGGCAGAGAACGCGCGCTACCTCCCTAACCTGCCTGCGCACTTCATACTCGGAAGGGCGAATATTTTCCACACCCATGTGCAAAGACATCTTCACGAACTTCTTCTCTCTTGCCGGAGTGTGAGACTTCATGCTGAAAACCTCAGCGACAACAAACCCTTCTCCATTACACCCATCACACTGCTTCACGCTGGCGGCGCTGCGGGAATAGTCCTCGAACGCGAAGGTGGCCAGCTGATGCATCACCAGTGGTTTAACCCCTGGCTTCAGCTTGCGCAGCGCCGCCACCCGATCGCACTTAGTCAGCGCATACTGGGCCAGCAACTCAATCGCCCTCTCCCGGTCATTGTTGCTGATGCCCATTTTCCCGAGAAAAGCACTGTAACCCAATGCTGCCCGTTCCTGCGTCATGCCCATAGCGGCCATGATATCCGTTCCGCTTAATGAGTCTGACGCCGTAGCGCGCGGAGAGTCGCTAATCATTGTCGATTTGGCGAAGTGATATTTGAGGGTGTTTTCAAGATTCATGCGGTCTCCAGCTCGGTGATGGTGAGTTCTAATTTCCCGCCCTTAATGACAGACATTTTCACAACGCGATAATCCACAACCTGGCAGTCATCCAGCCAGAATCCCGCCTTGGTTAAAGCGTCGAATGTAGCCTTCTGCAGGTTATCCAGATCGCGGCGCCGGCGGTCGGGCATGTGACATTCAATTCGGATTTTGAGTGGTGCGGCCGTGCGGATATTAAGTTGAGCGTTACGGATTACACTGGCGACCGCATAGCGATACGCGACGCCATCAGCACTAATGTGTGTACGCCCGCGGTTGTGCCGGTAATACCGGTTGTTGCTCGGCGGCCAGGGCAAAGTGATTTGATACGTCTTCACGTTCACCCCCACATCCGGTTTCGCCAGCGGCTGTCTGGGCGCGCTGGTGTATTTGAGGTCGGCAAGAATGCACTGACAGTCCAGGTCACGTAATCCGGGTTAAGGCTGCGCTCAACTCGAACACCGCGCGCTTTGTAACGCTTAACCAGTTCGTCGGCCTGTTCGGTGCTGCAATCGGTGTGGTGGAACCAGGTATATTTCATGTCCATCACCCCGCAAAGCCAAGCAGCTGCGCGGCGACATTTTCGGCCTCATCACGACTGCGGAATGAACGGGACAGGACCCAGCGCCAGAGGACATCGAGCGCGGCTTTATAGAGCTGCTGAAACTCGAGTTCGTCCATGTTGGCGAAGGAGATGCTACGTGGATGCTTTTTGAGTGTGCCGTCAGGGAGCTGAATGGCATCGAAGTGCCCTGCCTCGACGATCACCCAGGAGCGGTAAGCATCGAAGGATTTGCACAAGCTAATACCATTCGTGACGCGCCGGTAAGCAACCTGCTCAAGATACTGCTCAGCAGCATCGATCAGCGCGCCCTCATTCCCGCCATAAGAAGCCAGGAATTTTGCGTAGCCGGTGATCAGCTTCCGCTCGTTGCTAGAGATAGCCCCGCCGGTTGGTTCCCAGTATTCAAAACCGAGATTGAGAAGCGCGAAAAAGCGCCGGTGAAATGCCGGGTTTCGTACCCGCCTGAACTCGGCAACAAGAACATCACCGAGCCGGGTTTTGGATTGCAGGATATCGCTGGTCTCGGGTGTGGCCGGGATCAGTATTCCTGAGTGGTGTTTTATAAGTTGTAATTCTAGCGCCATGGTTATCTCCGTGGCGCATCAGGTATAGGTTGTTCAGGCCTATGAAAGAATAATATCAGACGGTGGTGTAATTCGGTACCCAAGCCGTTTTGCAAATTGCATGAACCCGTTGAGAGTGAAGATTTCTTCCTCTTCGAGTAACGGTCGTAATGAAACTATTCCATTTACTCGATAAACCAGATATCTCCCTTCAGCCGGGAAGCTATAGATAACTGCTTTATCGGCCCTTCTGACCACGTCGTACCATTGATCATCTGCATTAAAGGCATCGGCACTACACACTATTTCCCCCAGAGCGACTTATTGACGCGGTAAACAGTAATCGGGAACAGCCAGGGGAACGCAAACAGCGATACTCTTTGAAACTGCTCCAGTGAATTTCACGGGATTAATAAAACCACTCGTCCGCGCTTTCCCAGGTCTCCTGAAGTATCTGCTCGACCTCTTTCTTGTCGCCTCCAAAAACGGTCAGACCATCAGTACTGGCTCGCTTTATTGTCAGCTGGCATTCATCGAACTGTTCGCTGAGTCTTTTGAGCAGTTCTGACTCGAGCGCAGGTATAGCTCCATCAGGAAGTTTCTTCATGCGATCAATGGTTAGTTCGATTTTCATTTTTCCCTCCGCAATGAATTACTGTATGCATGTACAGTATGTTTATAAACTTATGTAACGGATTTTGCAACGTTTTATGTGATAACAATGTATCGCACGGATATTGTGTCCCCCCAAACAAGCAACAGGTAACTTCTAGCGTGAAGACTTGAAGTTTCGGTGGTTTGAGTGTTTTAAAGCGGAAGCATGAATGAACATTTGGATATGTATCATGGCTCACAAGCAACATGTCATGACCACACTCTCCAGCCAGAACCTGCCTTGTAGATTCGCGCTTTGAGATCATCGTTCAAGTCCCCGTTGCAAATGTTCCCATCATTTGAATTAAAGATTTTTCAGCCATTGCCGATATTACTCTGGTCCTTGCTTGTGACGCGTTCAGTGTTCAGTGCTGTTTGCTTTGGCCATCCGGACTGATTACATACCGCCTCATCAAAGCCAATCCTTAATATAAAGGGATCTTATGAGATTAAAATATGCAGCACTCATACTCGCCGTTGCCATTACAGGCTGTGATGATAAAAAAGACGTGATCGGTTGTTCTTCTGAAATGACCCAGTCAGCGCTCATGGATTTATTAAAAAAATCTGCTTATGAAGGACTCTCTGAACAGGTCGACAAATATCCTGACGTCACAAATCAGACCAAACGAAGCGCCTTGGACAAGATAAAACTGGTCATCTCTGAAATCTCCACAACCTCAAGTGACACGGGTAGCACAATGAAAACGTGTGAAGGTACTGTGACGATGACCCTACCTGCGAATGAGTACGCTCAGCTTTCTGATGCTTACAGAAAAAACTTTAACCGTAATCTCGATAAGCAAATGGAAAGCCTGTCTTTAGATAACAACGCAAACAGCTTTTCAAAACGCATCTCCTACACAGCACAGGCGACCGACGATCAGAAAAACGTTTTCGTAAAAGCCTCCTCTGATAATCCGATATCTGTGGGTGCCGCTGCACTTACATCGCTTTCAATTATCAACCCGATCGTTGAACAGCAGAAGATCCAACAGGCTAAGGATGCCCAGCAGAGCCAAATTGAAGCGCAACAGCAGGCTCAACTCAGGGCGCAGCAACAGGCCCAGTATGAGGCAGAGCAGCAAATTGAGAGACAGACACAGCTGCAGGCACAAGAAAAGGCAGAACAGCAGGTCCAACAGCAAAATACTGGGAGCCTTGATCAGTCCCGAATGGCCTTTGCGAATGCCGACTCCGATTTGAATACCGCCTGGAGCACATTAACGCCGACAAAGAAAAAGGAGTTACTGCCTTCTCAGCGCCAGTGGATCAAAACAAAGGATGCTATGTGTGGCAAAGTTTCAATGCAGGGAACTGATTCAGAAGTTAAGAAAATGGTCGACTGTCAGACGCAAATGACCCTTTCAAGGACTGCTTTCATCAGAACACAATAACTGAAGCTCCTTTCAGGCTGGTGGCCAGAAATGAGCTGGCCCCAGCGTAATGCTTGCTAATTTACGGCGAGTCCTGTGACATTTTTTCAAACATGACACATACTCGTCTCGTCATAACCGTAGTGATTCAAAATGATCATAAGTCAGTTGTTTTAGCTGTTCTAGTCCTTGATGGCATGTCCGCATTGTGCCAAAAGCGGACGTTAATAAATATTTAGTAGCTGGTAACCCCTGTAATTATAACCAGTTTTTAAAAGCCTCCCTACTCGCTTATTATGCGGCACCTCGTTTAACATTTAAGTACAATCAGCCTTACCTTCATTAAGGTTGGCGGCGATAAAAACGATGTAGTATTATGTCCATGAGTCTTAAACCATGTGAGAGCTTGCAATTAAAACCGGTTTTTCCTCTTAAATACCTCTGAGCTTTTTAAAATAAAAGGTGAAAAAGTGAGCAATAAGAAAATAAAAAATTACTGTCGTGATTGTTGCAAAGTGACTAATCAGGTCATTTTGTCAGAGCATACCGATTCGCATCGCGAAGAATACAGTTGTGATATTTCGTATCAAATATTGCAGTGTTTAGGTTGTGACACTAAATCATTTCGTAACGTGTTTTACGATTTAGAGGCTGCATACCCAACTGATGAAAATCAATGGGAGATTCCAGAGGATGTTACTGTCTATCCTAAGGCCGTTGAAGGCCACAAAGAAATACAAAACCTATGGGAATTGCCAGATATCGTAAGAACTATCTATTCAGAAGTACTCACCGCCTTGCGGGAAAATTCAAAAGTTCTCGCCGGATTAGGGCTAAGAGCAGTTGTCGAGGCGGTATGCAATGACTTAACAATTTCAGGTCGAAGCCTTGAAGTTCGAATAAACAAATTAACAAGCTCTGGATATATTTCAAAAAATGATGCAGAGCGGTTACATGGAATTAGGTTCATGGGCAATGATGCCGCACATGACATTAAAAAGCCTAAGCATTCATCGCTATCTGTTGCGCTTCAAATCGTAGAGCATTTGATAACTTCTGTGTACATTCTCGACAATAAAGCAAATGGTAATATTGACACTGCAGTTTCTAAATATGAAATCTTCGAAAGGTTGCTTATTGAAAAACTGCAAAGTTTCAAGGCCGGAGACGAGTTTCCGATAGCAAAATATCTTGAAAAAGATATGCGAAGAGTAAAGGAATCCATATCTACATTAGAGCAAGAACTAATATCGAAAATTGGAAGTGGTGAGTTCACTAAATTGTCGGTGGGTAAATTAGATAAATATCAAAATTCTCAAAATAAATTGCAACATTTTATCGTCACATAATCGTAAATAAGATTATTATTTATTCATTATCCCCAGTCAATGCAACTCCGAGGTCCGCCCTTCGCTCACTGCGGGCCTTCAACTGAGCAAACTCGTCCGATCAGTGCCAAAATCAGACTCTCATGCCCATAATAGACCTCTGTTATATACCATTAGCATCTATACCGTTATCAAAATTATTTAAATAAATCTTTAGGCAAATCTGAAATTGTTTTTATAGCGAACCATAACACTACTACACTCACACATATAAATAAAATATGGAGTAATTCGAAAGTGATCCAATGATAATTAATCGGGAGTGCTAATAACCCCAATGAACACCAAGTAGCTGAAATGACGAGGTTAAGTATCACCATTCCAGCAGCTCTAGCTAATGCAGAAAAAAGCCCCCAACCTTTCTTTAACATTACTTCCGCTTGTGTTATTTCAAATTCGCTTGAACCGTTGGTGGTACAAGAAATAATTTTTATATCATGTAAGGATTTTGAAACCCATTGCTCAGTTATCATTTTCCATGCCCCCCAAACATTAAAGATATGATAAATCTTTAGAAGATTAAATATGGGGTGGAATAATGATAGTGTTTGACCACTGAATGTGATGTCTACCATTGGTTCGCTTGCAGTGAATCTCTTTAAACAATAAAAAGGCATGTGTTTATTTTTTAGGTAGTTATTAATTGATAATGAATCAACTCCATTCTTATTGTTCTTGTTTGTCGATACGTATGCACGACCTTCGGTACGAGTTATGAATAGTTTATCATTGAAGATCTTTTGGGCAGAAATCAAAGAGCAATTATGATAAAAAAAATTGATTTCCTTTTTTTTTCGGCTTTTCACGGTTGCAATCAAAATGAGCAGAATATAACTCAAAGGGAAAAATAAAAATACATAATTTAACATTATCTTCTCCATTACCTATTTCGCCGCGCTAATGTAACACAAACCCATACCTTGATCATTATGAAAAAGATCTGTTAATGGAAATAGATTATAAAATTTTTAAGGAAAGATGATAATGTTCGCTCTTCGCTCAAAGCGGACCAGTTCATCCCTGTGCCCTCCCTTCAGCTTTTATCCAGTCATATTTGGTTTTTAAAGCTCAGTTGGTATCGACCGGTAAGCGATACTTGGGCAGCAAGCGCTGCAGCGCCTATACAGTACTGGCTTACCTTTCATCGAAAGTGCTCACGCCTGCATCCCCTTCCCCTTTGCCAGGTTAATTCTATCAACACATTCCCTTAATGCTTTGACTTGCTCCGGAGAAAGTTCAGATTCATCGATTGTGGCCAGAAGCGCGTTGAGGGAGCGCTCAATATCGTTTTTATTCAATCGTAAACAGATAACCTTAACCCAACGTGGCGAGAACTTGCTGAGGCCGATTGCTCTTGTGATGCGTAGTTTCATGAGATGCCACTTAACCGCCAGTGATGGCGGTTTGTAACTCGGTTATAATACACAGGGACAAGACTTATGTTATTATTACGCCTTTGAAACTTCTAAGGGTCGTTTAGCTTGGGTACAGAGAAAACTATTTTCTCTTATTGAACTTAGCCATGTAAAAAGTCAACAAACCGATGGATTTTCTCGTGTTTTCGACATTCGACTTTTAGATTTAATCTTAAGCTTTACTTCTGAAACACATTTAAAAAATAAATCCAAAACCTTAAACGACAAACCAAAAAATATTAATTGATTAAAAATATTGAAAAAATAACCCTAGGAAAACTAAAACAACATATAAACAATACCACCATAAATATTGCATGTTTAACAAAAGAAGCACTTGTGAAAAACTTACCACCTTTGCTAATACCCGCCATAAACACAAAAATAAAACTGATAAGACATGACCAGATAACTAGTAGCACCGATATCGATGTGGTTAATGACATATCCTTAGAGAAAATGTTCACTGAAATGGAAATAAAAGTAAAGAACGAAGCAAATAATGCAATAACCGCTAACAAAGAGTTTCTAGCGGTGATGACCTCAGTTTCAAAGTCTTTAACTTTCACCTCGAGCTTTTTTTCTGCACTTTTTAGCGAAGTATCAAACCCTTGAATTTCTCCAGATTGTTTTTCTAAAGCCAAACCCAATTTGGCAATTCTTTTTTTACTATCAAAAACGTTTTTTTTGTTTTCGATCATTTCTTTTGAAAACTCTCCCAGCCTCCTATTTATGTCGATCAGAAGAGCATCCTTTAAATTTACGTTAGTAAAAACCAAGTTATTTTTATCGGTAGCAGAAACACTTCCATCCTTCGTTAAAAAACTGGACGCATTCATCGAAGAGTCTAGTTCACCTAAATTTCCAGTAAATGACTTATTAGCATAATTCTTGCTTTTAACAAAATTATAACCATCCGAGTTGAAATGGATAGAACTGTTATGAATGCCACTTTTATAACCACCAGAAATAAAGCCTGGGCTACTACTATAATTATTTGAATAAGGAAGTTTAGCATATAATTGTTCAATCGCCGCGGCATTCACTGGTTTTGAACTCGAGGCAGTTACACTTGCTGATGATGTACCAGTTACAGATGAGCTTGGTGCAGCACCTAGAACTATGCCTCCAACAGAGCTTGTTGCAGAACTTGAACCTGCCCCCTTCAACTGAAGAGTATCAGTACCGGCCTGGCTTGAATGTCTGCTTGGCTTAATTGATGAATTATCGGAAAGCTCATCAAGATTAAGCTGTTCATTTTCTTCTTTTTTATCAGAGTCCATTTCAAGTCCTTGTTTAATACTCAGCAATTTTTTCACAAAAAGCTTTTTTGATTAGATCTGGATTATATTTTTGATAAAAAATGACATTCTCAAATGAACTTACATCAATTTGTTTAACTAGAAGCGAACGTCCCCGAAGCAAATCTGTGCCTGGCATGAGAGTTAAATGGCAATTAAAGTCAAGTCCCTCCAAAACAAACCTGCGATTGAACATTAAATGAACATCACTCAACCCACTAAAGTCCCCAACGCCTTTAGCATTGAGATTCGTATTAGCAATAGTAATATTAGGAGTATCATCCACCTCGGTTTTAAGAGCAATCAATCCCACACGAATTATTTTCGCGTTAAGGCTTTCGTGAATATTAAATATTTTATCCAGCAAGGTATAAAAAACATCAAGTTTTACTTCATTATCTGTATCTAAACGTTCAAAGAATAAATCAAAGCGTTGAAGTGAAGAAACCACCCTTAATTTGTTGTTTGCAGAGTTAAGTTGTAAGCGAGGAATTTCAGGCGGAGCATCAGTCGGCAATACCCCAAACAATTGCATGTTTTGTAATTCCAAACCGATTATATTTTTAACATCTCTCCTAATAAAATAGGATAGGCCATCAAAATCAATGGGTGAGTTTACATCATAAAATATTGCTACTTGCACTTGCGCTATGTTCATTTTTTAATCCAAAAATCAAGGTAATCTGTTTATTTTAACTTATAATACTCGTACTGATGAAGCCATTTATACCATTTTGATTGGATTTCTGCGTCAAAATGTCCTTCTGATACGACGTCTTTGTGCTACTCGTTTATTCTACTCATCCTGTCGCAGATCGGAACATCAAAACTCTCAAAAACGATACAAAGCATCATCTTAGCGCATTCCTGACATTTCGTTAAAGTAAATGTTACCTGAACCTGAGCAATGCTTTGATATCTGGCTCCTGACATATCATCACCTGATTTTCCGCAATCAAAACATAGCGTTACCTCTCAGCGTCATGCTACGTAACTGCTGTATTTGCCAAGTGCTGAACGAGATTATTGTGGCGACCATTTATGCGTACGACATCGCACACTCTCTAGGTGCGCCAGCTTGCTCCCAGAACGACGGATTTAGCGGGAGACATCCCGGATAATCGGAACGAACTGGGCGGTTACGCGCCCTCGGTGAAGGGCAGGATCTCGTTGACAAGATGCTTATCCTCTTCCTGGGGAGATAGGGTGTAAACGTATCACTTTCCCCGGCCTGAACCTGCTCTGATTTGTACAAATTGCTTTTCATGGGCGCTGGCAATGACAAAGTAACGCCCTTGCCCTGCCCATCCTACCCGACAGTGCCCTGACGATCCTGCGCACGCAAGTCAAAATCATGCCGCGACCGTTGCGGTTCACCGCTTTTGCCAGTGAAGCTGGATCCATGATGCCATTTTGGCAAGAGGCTAAAAATCACAGCCGGGTCAACAGGCTCTCGCGCTTCACCATGATGAGCATGATTTGCCGTTAGCACGTAAGCTACACGCTTGGCATCCGTTACTAACCCAAGGAACCAGCCACCATTTTTCCAGTGCTTGAATTACTCATTCCATGCGATCTCATTTTAAATCAGACCAGCACCTTTGAGTTGTTTGTATTTAGCCATTAACATGTCTGCTGGCGTAGGCCCATTCACTTTTGACGGTGCCGCAATCACGCGGCGGATTGGGGGAACAGGCTTCCCTGCGAGCACTCGCTTTTCCCACATATACACTATGTCGCTGGCTTCACGTTCTAGCTCTTTATGGCTCAACTGGCCATCGGTTCCCCGGCGCCGCAGCTCCAGACAGATGTGGTAATAAACCGGCTTAGGCCACGGATACTGCTCGCTGCTCGGGTATCGGAACACCAGCTTACGCCATTTCCAGTATTCAGCCATTACGTCAGCAGTGGTGATCCCCAGCACGCATCGCCCTTCACTGCACCACTTGATGAACTGGCCTGGAGAAGGAAGGAATGGACGTTCCTGGCGACGCACCATGCGCATGCCTGCTTCAACCTGCTCCAGAGTGGTGATTCCGTTTTCTTTGAAGGCCAGCACCCACTGCCGGCGTATTTCGTCAACGTCCTCCTGGCTGCGATTAACCAGGGTTGCCGGGAACGCGGCGGCCAGTTGTACGAATAACCCGTTGATAATCTGCGCCACCTGCTGCGTTTGTTCGCGTTCGGTGTACTGCTCAGGCAGGTTGTGTGCTACGCGGCGGGCCTGTTCCCGGTCAAAATTGCGAATGCTCTCGGCAAGATTTTTCATTCCAGCACCCCGTCAATCCAGTCGGTGTTATGCAGGTCGATACCTCCCCGGGAAGGTTTCACCATTCCAGTTGAGCGCAGCCGTTTGGTGGTGAGCTGATCCCACTGCTTGCGCAGACTTGAAGGGCTCAGGATGTTGTCTTTCCAGAACTCGTCCCGGTTGGCCCACTGGAACAGGTCACAGATTTCGTAGTGAGTACGCTTGTCCTGGACACGCATCAGCCTGATGGTGTTTGCCCATTCAGCCCAGTTTGGTTCAGATAGCGATGCGTTGACGGTGAGAAGCCTGTCGTAAATCCAGCGAGCGGCCTTAAGGTCGTCAGCGGAGCCCCAGGATTTACCTGCCGGGGTGTATATCCCGGCGGCAGCTTCTGGATGGCGTGAGAGAAACTTTTGAGTTTTCTGGTTTCGGGATTCGTCAGAATTCCGAGACGAGGATATTTTATTATTGTTCTTGTTATAGTCTTGGGTGTCTACCGTTTCCGGGAAGGTTTTTCCCGTTTTCGGTAACACTTTTCCCGATTTCGGGAAGGTTTTTCCCGTTTTCGGTTTGTCTAAAATCCAGGCAGAAAGGTCAGTATTTATACCGACAGTTTTCATCACGCCCTGCTTTTGACTGAAGATAATTTTGCGTTCTGCGAGTGATTTGAGCGCATCAGAAACGTGGGAATCGCTCAGCCCTGTAAGCTCAGCGATCACCGTGTTCGTAACGCGGTCCTGTTTCTTGTTCCAGCCGTAGGTAAGCCAGATCACCGCCTCAAAACACTGCCACTCCCGGCCTGACATTCTCAGACGAGGCTTGAGCTGTTGGATCTCGTTAGCGACCTTGGTATACCCGTTCGACAGGTCGGCCATACGACCTCCCGGTTGTTCGGTTCTGTGGGGGAAATTGATAATTTCAGCTGTGTTTGACATACTTAGCTCCGCAATCACAATCCGTTTTTGCACCTGAAAGCCGTTGGTGTTCGAGCACCACGGCTTTCGCCTTTTCTGAAGACTTCACATTGCCCCCAGCATGGTTGTGACCATCGCCAGCAGCGGCGCTGTAAGATCCGGATCGACTCTGAACATTTCGAAAATCCCCTCGCCTAACTCCTTCAGCTTTTCCTTCTTCGGTGCATCGAGCATCAGAGCTTGCTTCGCCTCACTCACCTCTTTTTCAAGCCTGGCCATCCGGTGGGCAAACGAGTCGTTTTTAACGACGCGGTCGCGGTATCGAAGCGGTAATACAGACATGATCGCGGGCACCAGCTGTTCGACGTTCTTTCGGTAAGATGCGGAGTCTTCTTTGTTGTCGAGCCAGCGGAACAGCTTCACGTTCCAGACATCGGCCTGGCCTGAGAAATCCACGGCATCAAGTTGAAGTTCTTCCGCCGCTTCTTGGATTTGAAGGGCAACAGCTACGCGCCCTTCTGCCGCTGCCCAAGCCCGAACCGCAGAGCAAATATCGCGATGATTGATATCCTCTGCTGCCGGTTCGCTTTGATGACACGGGAATATCATTGGATTAGAGGAAGCACTGCTACTCTGTTGATGTGAAACAGTCTGCATGGTTAAGGCTCCTGTTTGGGTAAACCGTCTGTTGGGTTTGGGTAGAGATCTGGGCGCAGTTCGTGCGGAGTTACGCCGGTAACCCCATAAATTTGCAAAACTCGATCTGCCGGGACGACGCCCTGATATCGATTTCGCCAATGACTAACAGTCATGGCGCTTACGGTTAGCAGTTGGGCTAAGCGCGTAGCAGTTCCTGCTTTGGTAATTGCTTTATCAATTGCTTTCATAAATAGCTCCTGTAACAACAACGCAATTAAACATATTGTTTATGTTTATGTCAACATTTTGAATATTGAGCTAATAAACATTTGGTTTAGAATTCTTGCATGAAAGAAAAAACTCATCAGATTAACCACCCACAAGTTCAGCGGCTTAACGAGGTTCTTGAGCTTAAGAAGTTGACCAAATCAGACATGGCCCGTATTTGTGGCGTCAGTGCTCAGTCGGTCAATAACTGGTTCGTTCGTGGGACAATTGGTAAAAGCTCAGCGATTAAGCTGGCGGATGCGCTTGGGGTGAGCCTTGAGTGGCTGCTTGGCCAAGATGTTGGCGAAAAAGATGGACTGAAGCCGGATGAACAACGCCTGTTGGAACTTTACCGTCAGCTTCCCGAAGAAGAGCAACAGAACATGCTTCGCATCTTTGCACTTCGCCTGAAAGAGCTGGACCAACTATATGATAAATATATGAAAGGCCGGATTCGTTCGCAGGATGACTGAGTACTCCTTTCAGCAATGATTCGTAAAGACCTACTATAAGAAATGGCCCTAAAGTGGCCTTTTTTTATGCCCCTCGAATAACTAGCACATCTTTTGTACTAAGCGCCCATTTCCCGGACTGCCAGCCCGTACCATTTCGTCGAATTTTTTTGCCTCCAAAGAACAAAATTTCACTCTCCATAAGCACCATTTAAACATTGTGTTTATTTAAAATTACTCATTATGTTGACTCGGGCTTAAACTTTGTGTTTAATCTCACTCACCAAGACGCATCACGTTCCACCAAGGCAGGATGCCCACGAAGTAGCCGCCGACGGCGTACGAACAGTCGGATGAGGTGGAGAGATTAACGCGCATCAGGTGTAAACGTTCCGCTGGCCGGCGATAAGGCAAACGAGGGTGAGAATGATTGATTTCGCACGCAAACCAGGACGGCAGCAGGCCGTAAAACTTAACTTGTTCGAAGTGATTCTTCGCCGCCTGTGCTACCTGCTGGCGCAAAAGGGGAATCCAGATGTGTAACTCAACGAAATGCGGGTACTGCGGCAAGCCGGCTAAACCGGAGGAAGTAGTCAAAAGTACCCTTCTCTATCTCAACGGCGCACAGCTGGCGCGCAAAGAAAAAGAATACTGCTCTGAACGTTGTGCTTCGTACGACCAGATGGCCCACGAGGCATAACGTAAAAGCCGCGCAAGGCGGCCCGTACGTCCGGTGCTCCCGACCAAAGTTACACCGGAAAACTACTTAAAAAACCAAAGTTCACCCAATGGGCGCTATCTCTGGCCCGGGGATCTTACATCCAAAAAAGAGGATCTCACATGGAATTTTTCTATGTTGTTAAGGCTACGCAGAAATCTGGCAAAGAAGACGCAGTGATTTGGTTCACTGCTAAATCAGAAGCCCGTGCCAACCTGCAGCTCGATGTCGAGCTGGAAGATGCTGGTATTGAAACCGGCCGCGGTAAGGATTATGCCAAACCTGTTCGCACCGATTTCCCAGTCTTCGACGACCTCCCGGAAGAAAGCACCGTGGATTACACCTGGTGCAAACGCTACGAACTGGACGAAGACCAGCGCACGTGGAAAGTGAAGTTACAGCATGAAGATTCTTACCAGAACTCTTCTGAGCAGTCGATTTGCAGTAATACTGATACCAAAGACACAAAGATGCCCGAGCTGATCACGGTTGCTACGCTCCCACTGCGTCAGCGCATTCTGGCTCAGTTCATTTCTGACGAGTACGCCTATCACATCGACACTGAGCAGAAGAATGAAATTCAACAGCTCGAGATGGATGTCGATAACAGCTACGTTCAAAACATGCTGCTCGCTGCAGAGAACGTCGATGCGTTCAAAAAAGCGACTGAATTCGAAATTGCTAGGGTTGTTGAGGCTCTGAAGACTGTCTTCCCGTTAGACGGCAAGCGGACAGAGCTGTCTCTTGTCATTCATTTCTTTAAGACCTGGTTCAATACCGAGCATATCGATCGCGGCATTCTCGTTCGCGAATGGGCTGCCGGTAATCGTATCAGTAATGTTCAGCGCACTGATTCTAGGACCAATGCAGACGGTGGCTATGTGACGGATCGCGGCGAAGGCGCGCATCACACTCTCGACACCCTCGATCTTGAGATCGCATGCGCCCTACTGCTTATGGACTTCCACCACTTCGAAATTCCTTCGAGCGTGTTACGACGTGCCAAAGAAATCGTGGCTAAGAAAGAAGAACCATGGAAATCATGGAGCGCCATCCTGCGTAATCAGCCCGGCGTACTGGCGGTGAACCGTGCGGCAATCTTTAATCTGATCCGCATAGCGCCGGAAAACATCCACCACACGCCAGCGGCTCATCTTGAGTTCGTTAATAAAACCATGACGGCTGAATTTAACTCTGCTGTGGAGCTACTGCCGTTGCCTACTCCTGCAGTTGAGACTGAAGCCCCAGTTGAACAACCACAGGTTGAAAATCTCGGCAGTGGCGTGTTCTCCATCGATGGCCTGATTGGTGGAAATAACGATCCGCGCATCAATACCACCTCAAATGAAGTCGAAAAAACGGAAAACACAGCGGAGACCGCCAGCGATGTGCAGATGGAAGCGGCTAAGCCAGAGAAAGACGAAGATGTTGGTTCGGTACCACCGGGCGAAAGCACTCATGCAGCTAATTCGCAGACAGATTCCGTAGAAGCAGACCAGTTGCAGAAAACAAGAATTGACGTTCAGGAATCGAACCCAGAAGTGGAGTTCCCTGCAGACTTCGAACCTGGCCGATACGTAGGCCTACCGAATAACGTTTATCACGCAGCTAACGGCATCAGTTCAACTCAGGTGAAAGATGCCCGCGTCAGCCTGATGTACTTCAACGCACGCCATGTGGCTAAAACTATCCCACGCACAGCATCCAAAGTGCTGGATATGGGAAATCTGGTGCATGCCCTTGCACTGCAGCCGGAAAACCTCGAAGCAGAATTCAGCGTAGAACCTGAGATCCCGGAGGGTGCTTTCACCACCACCGCAACTCTGCGCGAGTTCATCGAGGCGTACAACGCCAGCCTGCCGGCACTCCTGAGCGCTGACGAGATTAAAGCGTTGCTTGAAGAACATAACGCATCCCTTCCCGCTCCAGTGCCGCTTGGCGCGAGCCTGGAAGAAACGGCTCAAAGCTATATGGCTCTCCCTGCTGAGTACCAGCGTATTGAAGAAGGCCAGAAGCAAACGGCAACGGCAATGAAGGCATGCATTAAAGAGTACAACGCCACCCTGCCCGTGCCGGTTAAAACCAGCGGCAGCCGTGATGCGCTACTCGAGCAATTAGCGATCATCAATCCTGATCTGGTCGCACAGGAAGCGCAGAAACCGACACCGCTGAAAGTGTCCGGCACCAAAGCAGACATGATCCAGGCAGTTAAGTCGGTTAAGCCCGATGCCATATTCGCCGACGAACTTCTGGATGCCTGGCGCAACAACCCTGGCGAAAAGATTTTGGTTACCCGCCAGCAGTTGGCCACAGCGCGAGCAATTCAGTCCGCTCTACTGGCGCACCCGACCTCGGGCATGCTGCTGACACATCCAAGCCGCGCTGTTGAAGTGAGTTACTTCGGCTTTGACGACGAAACAGGTTTAGAAGTGCGTGTACGTCCGGACCTAGAGATTGAACTGGATCGCGTGCGCATCGGTGCCGATCTGAAAACCATCAGCATGTGGAATGTGAAGCAAGAAAGCCTTCGCGCCAGGCTGCACAGGGAAATCATAGACCGTGACTATCACCTCAGCGCGGCAATGTATTGCGAGACCGCGGCGCTGGACCAGTTCTTCTGGATTTTCGTCAATAAAGACGAGAACTACCACTGGATCGCCATCATTGAGGCGTCCACCGAACTACTGGAACTGGGCATGCTGGAGTACCGCAAAACGATGCGCGCCATCGCCACAGGCTTCGATACGGGCGAGTGGCCAGCGCCGATCACTACCGATTACACCGATGAACTGAACGATTTCGACCTGCGCCGCCTCGAAGCGCTGCGTACACAGGCATAAGGGGAATGATGATGGAAAACATGAATATCGTAACTGCTGAGCAGCAGGCACCTAACACTATCTCTGCCAGCAACTCAATTTTCAACGTTCAGGCATTGGGTCAGCTGCAGGCTTTCGCCGGGTTGATGGCTCAATCTGTCGTCACCGTGCCGGCGCACCTCGCAGGAAAGCCTGCGGATTGTATGGCGATTGTAATGCAAGCCATGCAGTGGGGCATGAACCCTTACGCGGTGGCGCAAAAAACTCACCTGGTCAACGGCCAGTTGGGTTACGAAGCGCAGCTTGTTAACGCCGTAATCACCAGTTCCAGCGCCATTCATGGCCGTTTTCATTATCGCTACGGCGGCGACTGGGAACGTTGCACCAAAACCAAAGAAGTGACCCGTGAAAAAATGGGTAAGAACGGTAAGTACACCGTTACCGAGCGCGTTCGCGACTGGACTGATGAAGACGAAGAAGGTCTGTATGTTGAAGTCGGAGCCATTCTACGTGGCGAAAGTGAAATCACCTGGGATAAACCTCTTTACCTGTCTCAGGTGGTTACTCGAAATTCGCCGCTGTGGGTTTCGAAGCCCGACCAGCAAATAGCCTACCTCGGCGTGAAATATTGGGCGCGCTTGTACTGCCCGCACGTGATCCTAGGCGTTTACACGCCTGATGAGATTGAGCAGCCTACCGAAAGGGAAATTAACCCGGCACCGGTTCAGAAAATGAACCTGGCTGATATTTCAAGTGACAACGTCACTCCTACTCAAACGGCTCTGGAATCAACTCAAAATATCGATGCACTTGCTGATGATTTCCGTGACCGCATCGAGGCGGCTCAGGATGTGGATAGCGCTAAAGCTCTGCGCGCAGATATTGAAACCGTGAAAGCAACGCTGGGTTCTGCCCTGTTCACTGAGCTGAAAAACAAGGCCGTGAAGCGTTATTACCTGGTTGATGCACGGAACAAAGTCGAAGCAGCCATCAATTCCTTGCCACCTTCAGATGAACCCGATGCAGCTGCGCGGTTCGCAGAGGTAGAGCGTGTTCTTGCATCGTCTAAACGCCATCTGGGCGACGAATTGCATGGTCAGTTCAGCATCACCCTGGCGGATATGAAACCGGAATACGTGGACTAACGAGATCGGGAGGGGAAACTCTCCCTGAAGGAGAAGAAATGCGACTGATTAATCGAGGCAGTAAGCAATCCCCTTTGGCTCGCCAGGCATGTGAAATCGCACTCGCAGCCCACCAGCAAAGATACGGTGACTATGGGCGCAGCAAGATGAAAGAGACCTATACGGTGAGAGTGGAAGGCGTGAAGGTCTGGGTTGAAGTGGTCAACTGCAAGGCAAGCTACGTGGCCACAGCAATGACCGGCATGCGCCGACTGCGTTCCCTGCCCGGCCAGGCAAACTGAAACTGAAATATCAACGACTACAGACCGGCATATCTATACTCATGCCGGTTACCTGAGGTGAACCATGTCGCAGGTAATTTTTAACGAAGAATGGGTTGTTGGCGCAAGACTCACAGAAAAAACAGGCCTGACCGAACGACAGATTGAGAAGTATCGTCAGGGCTGTTGGGTGGAAGGAGTCCATTTTAAACGGGTTTCTCCTTCCGGAGAAAAAACCTTGCGTGGCACAACCTGGTACAACTATCCGAGAATTAATCAGTTAATAAGGGATGCGTAAGATGGCAGCTTTGCCTACAGGTGTCGAAATCAGAAACAATAAGATTTGTATCTGGTTTATGTACCGGGGAAAGCGTTGCCGCGAAATTCTCAAAGGTTGGATTAACACCCCGGCGAACATCAAAAAAGCCGGGAATCTTCGGGCTGTGATCGTTAGTGAGATCAACCTTGGAGAGTTTGATTACAACCAGCGCTTTCCTTCATCGTCCAGAGCAAAAAAAACCGTAACCACTGTTTCAGTTCAAACCTTATCAGAGCTGTGTGAACTGTGGACGAGCATTAAAGAAACCGAAATTAGCGCGAACACAATGCGTAAGACGCGCTCACAACTCGGTACGTTAATGCACATCATCAACGGAGATACGCCTGTTTCAACTATACGCCACAGCGACATTCTGAAATACAGGAAGGAGCTGTTGAACGGTGAGACACTTTACCTGGCAAATCCCAGAAGTAATAAACAGGGACGCACTGTGCGTACCGTGAACAACTATATATCGCTACTGTGCTCCCTGCTTCGGTTTGCACACAAATCAGGCTTTATAAGTGGCAAACCCTTTGAAGGCATCAAGAAACTACACAAAGGGAAAGTAAAACCGGATCCTTTAACGAAGCAGGAGTTTAGTTTGCTTGCGGAATCCGAGCGTGGCCAAAGCCTCAATATGTGGACATTCGCAGTTTATACCGGTGTCCGTCATGGGGAGCTTGCAGCTCTTGCCTGGGAAGATATCGACTGGGAAAAAGGTACGGCTCATATACAGCGCAATCTTAATGCGTTGGGCATGTTCGGCCCACCAAAAACCGAAGCAGGTAACCGGGTTATTACCCTATTAGAGCCGGCACTTGAAGCCTTGAAAGCACAGCGCAAGCTGACAGCGCTACAGCCTAAAACCGAAATTGTCTTTAATCATCGCGAGTATGGCGCAGTGGAACATCAAAGCCTGCGATTCGTTTTCATACCCCGGATGCGCAAAGGAGAACAGAAAGCCTACTACTCTTTATCGAGCATCGGTGCGAGATTCAACGCAGCTGTAAAACGTGCTGGTATTCGCCGCCGGAATCCGTACCATACGCGACATACTTTTGCCTGCTGGCTTTTATCTGCCGGCGCTAACCCGTCTTTCATAGCCAGCCAGATGGGGCATGAAAACGCGCAAATGGTTTATGAAGTCTACGGTGCGTGGATTGAAGAAATGAATGGCGAACAGGTGCTGATGCTTAACGATAAGCTGGCACGCTGAAAAATTTTTGCCCCTATTATGCCCCTATCGGCTCCGAAGGTAGCAATAAATGCAAGAAAATCAAGCAAATACAAAGAAAGAACAATACAACCTGAATAAACTGCAAAAGCGACTGCGCCGTAACGTGGGCGAAGCCATTGCAGACTTCAACATGATTGAAGAAGGCGACCGCATCATGGTTTGCCTGTCAGGCGGTAAAGACAGCTACACCATGCTGGAGATCCTGCGTAATCTTCAGCAAAGTGCCCCGGTGAAATTCTCCCTGGTGGCGGTCAACCTTGACCAGAAACAACCGGGCTTCCCGGAGCATATTCTGCCGGAATATCTCGAGAATCTGGGCGTTGAGTACAAAATCGTCGAAGAAAATACCTACGGTATTGTGAAAGAGAAAATCCCGGAAGGAAAAACCACCTGCTCGCTTTGCTCTCGTCTGCGCCGTGGCATTCTGTACCGTACCGCGACGGAACTGGGGGCGACCAAAATTGCGCTGGGCCACCACCGCGACGATATCCTGCAAACGCTGTTCCTCAATATGTTCTACGGCGGCAAGATGAAAGGTATGCCCCCTAAACTGATGAGCGATGACGGCAAACACATTGTGATCCGCCCGCTTGCCTACTGCCGCGAAAAAGACATCGAGCGTTTTTCTCAGGCTAAAGGGTTCCCGATTATTCCATGTAATCTCTGCGGCTCTCAGCCGAACCTGCAGCGCCAGGTCATTGGCGACATGCTGCGCGACTGGGACAAGCGTTATCCGGGGCGGCTCGAAACCATGTTCAGCGCGATGCAGAACGTCGTGCCTTCGCATCTCGCGGATGTTGAACTGTTCGACTTCAAAGGCATCAACCACGAATCTGACGTGGTGAACGGCGGTGACCTGGCGTTTGACCGGGAAGATATCCCGATGCAGCCAGCTGGCTGGCAGCCTGAAGACGATGACAATGCGTTTGAAGAGCTGCGTCTGAACGTGCTTGAAGTGAAGTAAGCGATTAGCGTCTCAGAAAGACCTTCTGAGACGCTTCATTCTTTATTTCAGCAAACGTACGCGACAGGTTTTACCTTTAATTTTCCCGTTTTGCAGCTGCTTCCAGGCTTTATGGGCAACGCCCTGGCGAACCGCCACATAGACATGCGCCGGGTGAACCGCAATCTTACCGATATCCGCCCCGTCCAGCCCCACCTCTCCGGTCAACGCACCTAATACATCCCCCGGGCGCATTTTGGCTTTTTTACCACCATCGATACACAGCGTCGTCATTTCGGCTTCCAGCGGCACCAGGCTGACGCCGGCAGGAGCATTCATCCAGTTCAGTTTAATCTGCAGCATCTCAGAGAGAATGTTGGCTCGCTGCGCCTCTTCCGGCGCGCAGAAGCTGATGGCCAGACCGCTGTTCCCGGCGCGTGCGGTACGACCGATACGGTGGACATGGACTTCCGGATCCCACGCCAGTTCATAGTTCACGACCAGCTCAAGGGATTTGATATCCAGACCGCGTGCAGCGACATCGGTCGCGACCAGCACGCGGGCGCTGCCGTTGGCGAAACGTACCAGCGTCTGATCGCGATCGCGCTGTTCCAGATCGCCATGCAGCGACAATGCGCTCTGTCCGGCAGCATTCAGGGCATCACAGACCGACTGGCAATCTTTTTTGGTGTTACAGAACACCACGCAGGAGGCTGGCTGATGCTGGCTCAGCAATTTCTGCAGGAGCGGTATTTTCCCCTGCTGCGAGGTTTCAAAGAACTGCTGCTCTATGGCGGGCAGCGCATCTACGCTGTCGATCTCAATGGTCAGGGGATTTTTCTGCACGCGCCCGCTGATGGCGGCGATGGCTTCCGGCCAGGTTGCAGAGAACAACAGCGTCTGACGATCGGTCGGTGCGAAACGGATCACCTCGTCAATCGCGTCGCTGAAGCCCATATCCAGCATCCGATCTGCCTCATCCATGACCAGCGTGTGTAACGCATCCAGCGAAACGGTGCCTTTTTGCAGGTGATCCAGCAGGCGGCCTGGCGTCGCGACGATAATGTGCGGAGCATGCTGAAGTGAATCACGCTGCGCGCCGAACGGCTGTCCGCCACAGAGGGTTAAAATTTTGGTGTTTGGCAGGAATCGCGCCAGGCGACGCAGTTCGCCAGCGACCTGATCGGCCAGTTCACGGGTCGGGCACAGCACCAGCGACTGGGTCTGAAAAAGCGCCGCATCGATATGCTGCAACAGGCCAAGACCAAATGCCGCGGTTTTCCCACTGCCCGTTTTCGCCTGTACGCGCACGTCGCGGCCCTCAAGAATGGCGGGCAACGCGGCTGCCTGAACAGGCGTCATCGTGAGGTATCCCAACTCGTTAAGGTTATCGAGTTGGGCGGCGGGCAGAATATTCAGGGTAGAAAAAGCGGTCACAATTGTCTCTCGTGGTGATCTTTGCGGTCAGATGGCGCGTATCCTCGCAGATCTCGCGGTCCGATGCGACAATTTAATCGGTTCTTCATCGGGCGGCGGGTCGGGCATCGGCTGAGGACGCGGGATGGGATCGGGCATTGGCACCGGATCGGTCGGGGTGGGATCGGACTGTCGTGATTGTTGCAATAGCAGAGCGTTGAGGATGCTCATCATTTCCTCCAGAATTGGCTGTCATCCCTTTTAGGGTAGACGCTGAGATTCAGGAGGCAAAAAAAAGCCGACTATGAAGTCGGCGTCGTACGAATCAATTGTGCTATGCAGTAATTCAAAAAAGGAAGTAAGACAATATGGAGCGCAACGCCCATCGCTTGACGTTGCATTCACCTGCGGGAGTAATAGTGCACCTTACGGGGTAAACGTTTATTGACTTCGCTCAATTAAAAGAGCGTTTTGACCCCGTCGAAAGGAGAAAAAAGCGTAAACTTACAGCCATTTACTACGATGCAACCACCATGCAACACCACCAATCAAAACAACTAACATGACGCAAAACGCGGTAAAGCCATAGCGATACGCACCACCTGGAATGCCGCCCAGGTTGACGCCAAACAACCCGGTAAGGAACGTGCTGGGTAAAAATACCATTGCCATCAGGGACATTGTATAGGTTCTTCTCGCCAGCGACTCCTGCATCACCTGCGCAATTTCATCCGCCATCACCGCCGTTCTGGCAATACAGGAATCAATTTCATCCAGTCCGCGGCCCAGTCTGTCGGCGATATCCTGCATTCTGCGACGGTGATCGTCATTCATCCAGGCAAGCCTTTCACTGGCCAGACGCGCATACACGTCCCGCTGGGGCGTCATATAGCGGCGCATCACGATCAGCTGTTTACGCAACAGGGCCAGAAAACCGCGCGGCGGGATCTGCTGATCGAGCAGGTTATCTTCCAGGTCGATGATTTTGTCGTGCAGTTCCTCGATAAACTCACTTGCGTGATCGGTCAGCGCATCACACACGTCCACCAGCCAACTGCCGCAGTCGACAGGCCCGGTACCCTCTTTCAGATCGTTCACGATGTCATCCAGCGCCAGCACTTTACGCTGGCGGGTGGAGACAATCAGCCCGTCGTCCATATAGACACGCATTGCAACCAGCTGGTCCGGACGTTCATCCGTACTGCCGTTAATGCATCGCAGGGTGATTAGCGTACCGTCACCCATGCGGCTCACGCGGGGCCGCAGGCTTTCCCCCGCCAGCGCATCTCGCACATTGTTAGGCAAAAGCGGCGTTGAGGCCAGCCAGTCAGCACTGTCCGGGTGGGTGTAGTTCAAATGTAACCAGCAGGGATGCGCATTATCGATCACATCATTGTCTTCCAGCGGTCGGGCACCGCCGCGACCATCCAGCACCCACGCAAATACTGCGTCAGGAACGTTAAGTTCAGATCCTTTAATGCTATCCACAGCGCCTCCACCATTTAACTCTTTCGGTGTCAGTCTAGCTTTCATGAGGGGTTAAGCAACAAAAATGAGTTGTGCAATGTATTGATATCGTGGCGGAGTATAGGCCGGGTAAGCGCAGCGCCACCCGGCAAGAAAGGCAGGTGTTGTCAGAGAGAGTGCTCTGGCCGCTGAAGGAAGGAGGGTGAACCGGACGATAAGGAGGAAGGTGTGCCCTGGTCAAGCCGGAAATTACGCGTACGGGCCTGCAGTTCAATCACCTGGTTACGCAGCACATCAGAGGAGCCGTTAAGTTCCTCCGCCATTGCCACGTTACTTTGCGTGACCCGCTCCAGCTCTGACAACGCCAGCGTAATCTGAGATATCCCTTTCTCCTGCTCTGAGGTCGAGGCGGAAATTTCGTCCATCAACCGGCTGACATTCCCTGACCCCGCCACGATCTCCTGCATATTCTTCTCCGCCTCCGATACAACGGTAGCGCCCTGGCTGACGTTACTGCTGGTGACTTCAATCAGCGCTTTGATATTCTTCGCGGCCTCTGCACTGCGGTGCGCCAGGTTTCTGACCTCTTCTGCGACGACAGAAAATCCCTTTCCATGATCTCCCGCCCTCGCCGCCTCAACGGCCGCGTTGAGTGCCAGAATATTCGTCTGGAAGGCAATGCCGTCGATCAGCGAGATAATCTCTGTCATCTGCTGAGCGCATTCGGTGATGGACTCCATATTGGTGGCGACCTGCCCCATCAGCTCCCCGCCCTTGCGCGCCTGTCGCGTCGCCATGTTGGCCTGCTCGCTCGCCAGGCGGGTGTTATCGGCATTGTTTTTAGTGCTTGCCGCCATTTGCTCCATGCTGGCTGCGGTTTGCACCAGAGACGCCGACTGCTGCTCGGTTTTCACCGAAAGCTGCGCACTACGCGACGAGAGTTGATCCGATAAGGTCATGGCGGTTTGCGATGACGCCCTGATCTCGCGCACCAGCGTAGCGATGTTGCCCGAAAGGCTATTAATGCCGGGAATGAGTCGCCCCGCGCAGTTGTTGCCAAATTCGGGAATAGACACCCCCAGATTGCCCGCTGTCACCTCTTCAATACTTTTCTTCACCGTATTGATCGGCGTCACAAGATACTTCGTCATATAGACCCAGAGCAAAAATAGCGCAACAAAGTTGATTACGTTAAGGGAAATAAAGAGAGAGGGATTGCTGGAAAATAGAACAACGACACCTGCAGTTATCAAAAAAAGAGATAAAAGGAACCCGATAATAAAGGTCCTGACGCTCATATTTTTTAGCATGATGATACCCACAATTTATATTTTGGTCGGCATCTCGTTTTATAGCATTCCCTCAACCGTTTTTCATGGCAATCGTCACTGGTTTTTCTTTTCGCCGTTAGCAACCTGAGATTTTGCTTAAGTCAGATAAAAAACGCGTATTAGTGAAAATGTTCTGCGCGGCATGCTGCTATACTGGTCTCCGGCCACGTTAAGCGATACCATCGCCTGCCGTGAGACGAGACAACCGCCCTCATATTTAAGGCGCTTTGCTACTATTATTCATTTATGTTTAGCAATGCTTAACAGGTTAATGAAAGAAATATATTTTATATTCTTAACACGCTTCAGGGTATTAATATGACTGGTCATTTTTCACGATAAATAACTAACCTTGTTTGAATGCGCATGTTCGTTGCCAGATAAAGATGGACCCGGCAGGCGAAATTGGTGACCCTCTCAGGTGTGGGATTGCATAATGCTCAATATATCGTGGGACCCTGTGTTAATCGCTATTTCTTATCTGGTCGCTTTCATCGCCTCTTTTGTGGCGCTGGACAGCGCCGGGAAAATCCCCCTTTCCAGCCGAAAGGCGGCCATGTTATGGCGCATGGCCGGAGGGTGTTCGCTGGGCATCGGGATTTGGTCGATGCACTTCATTGGCATGCTGTCGATGCAAATGCCAATGATGATGAGCTACGACCTCTGGTTAACCCTTGCCTCTCTCGGCGTCGCGGTGGTGGCATCGACCACGGCCATTAATATTGCCGTTACCGGCAAAAAACTCTCTCCTGTTCGGCTGATCCTTGCCACGACGATCCTGAGCGCGGGCGTGGTATCCATGCACTACATCGGTATGGCGGCCCTGATGCTCAATGACAGCATCCTCTGGGACTGGCGCCTTGTGGCATTGTCCGTCGTAATTGCCGTCGTCGCCTCCGGGGCGGCACTGTGGCTGGCATTCCGCCTGCGTGATAAACACAAAGGGGTCTTTATCGATCGCCTTCTCGCGGCCCTGGTCATGGGTGCCGCAATCAGTGCAATGCACTATACCGGCATGAGTGCCGCCCATTTTCAGGAAATGGCGCACACTCTGCCCGGCGGGATCGGCGAACTGGGGTTGTCCATCTGGGTTTCGGTCACCACGCTTTGCCTGCTCGGGGTGATGTTAATCATTTCGCTAATCGATTCTCACTGGCGCACCAACCGGCTGACGGATAATCTGCGGCAGCTCAATCGCCAGCTTGAGCTACAGGCGCGCTTCGATGCGCTCACCGGGCTTGCCAACCGTCAACAGATGGATATCCGCATGCAGGATTGTCTGCGCAGTGCGTTGCTGAGTAACCGGCAATTTGCCGTGATTTTCCTGAACGTCGATCACTTCAAGCGGGTTAATGATACCTGGGGACACAACGTCGGGGATGAGTTACTGATCACTGTTGCGCAGCGCATTACGGCCCGGCTCACCCGGGAGATGACCCTGGCCAGGTTGGGTGGGGATGCCTTTATCCTGCTGGTACCGGAATGTGACGACGACAAACTCAACGCCCTGCTCAACGCCTTGCTTGGGGATATGCGACGTCCGCTTTCGCTCTGTGGACATACGCTGAGCACGACAATCAGCGCGGGCGTCAGCCGCTACCCTCATGATGGCGAAACGCTGCATGAGCTAAAGCTCAAGGCCGATGCTGCCTTACACCATGTTAAAGAAGAGGGCCGCAATGACTGGGCCATTTACAGAACCGAGATGTCAACCGCAGTCCCGGCAAAACCCGGTTTTCTGCAGGAGCTGTCTCAGGCACTGGAGCGTGACCAGTTTGAACTGTGGTACCAGCCCACCTGGCATGCGGAAGATAAAACGATACATGGTTTTGAAGCCCTTCTTCGCTGGCGGCATCCTGAACAAGGTGTGTTACTGCCAAATCTGTTTATCCCCTCACTGGAACAAACCGGCTTAATCATTCCGGTGGGTAACTGGGCCATTGAAGCGGCGTGTCGGCAGCTTCATTTCTGGACGGAACAAGGTTTCAGCCAGTGGACGCTGTCGCTCAACTTATCCCCGGTCCAGTTCGAACAGCAGGACATTTTCCCTGTCGTGTCGTCGATGCTGGAAAAATACAACCTGTCGCCGTCCAGGCTAATTCTTGAGGTAACGGAAAGCACCGCGCTCAAAAATCTCGACCGCAGCATCGAGTTACTGGAAGCGTTTAATCGTGCGGGGATCACCGTCTCGATCGATGATTTTGGTACCGGCTATTCCAACCTGCTGATGCTGAGCGTACTCCCGGCAAAAGAACTGAAGATTGACAGAAGCTTTGTCACGTCGATGCTGGAAAATGAAAAAAGCTACAAGCTGGTCGAAACCATTATGAGTATTGCCCGCACCATGGAGATGAATGTGGTGGCAGAAGGGATAGAAACGGAAGCACAGCAGGCGGAGCTCACCCGTCTTGGCTGCGACTATCTGCAGGGATACCTTTTCTCTCGCCCGTTACCTGCCGAACAGGTCCCGTGGCTGCTGTTACAGAAAAACTCAGACAAACAAATTATCCCCATTAATAAAACGCAAACTGACAGCGCCTATATTTCACAAAAAAATCATGCCTGACGGGGTTAAGTAGAGTATGTTTCAAATGAGTACACGTGAGTTAATTCAGTCATGATGGTCAGGCACAGTGTGCCGATGAGCAGGAAACGCCTATGTCGCAACCTTGTTTTGATGCGCTGAATGTTATTAAAACCCCCGTGTGGCTCATTTCACCCGTGTCGGAACAGATTATTTTTGCCAATGTGGCCGCTCTGCAGGTCATGAGTGATAAAACTCTCGATGCGCTGCGTAAAGGCACCTATTCCGCAACGGCGCAACCCCTCCTGTCGATGTATGTCCCTGAACTGAAAACAGAGCAGGAGATCGTCGAAATCTGGACAATAAGCCAGGATGGGCAGGATACACCGTTAAGTTGCCGGCTCTCACTGGCCCGTTACGCCCCCTGGGGAGATGTGATTGTTTTCGAGGGGTTCGCCCCGCAACTCCTCACAGGATTGAAGGCCAGCCGCTCGGCAACCTACCGGCGGAAAAAACAGGGGTTTTACGCCCGTTTTTTCCAGACCAACAGCGCACCGATGCTGTTAATCGATCCTGCGCGTGACGGCCTGATCGTCGATGCTAACCTGGCCGCGCTGAATTTTTATGGTTATTCGCATGATGATATGTGCAGTAAGCATACCTGGGAGATAAATACCCTGGGACGAGATGTGATACCCATTATGACGGCGATCGCCGCGCTGCCCGGTGGCCATAAACCGCTTAACTTTGTTCACCGTCTTGCCGACGGTACTACCCGTCATGTTCAGACGTATGCCGGCCCCATTGAGATCTACGGTGACAAGCTGATGCTGTGCATCATCCACGATATCACCGAGCAAAAAAGGCTGGAGCAGGAGCTGGAACATGCTGCGTTACGTGACTCCATGACGGGATTACTCAACCGGCGCCAGTTCTACGCGATTACCGATCAAAGCGACCTGAATCATCTTCCCGCGCAGCAGCAGTTTAGCCTGCTGCTGGTGGATACCGATCATTTCAAGAACATCAACGATCTGTTCGGTCATCTGAAGGGCGATGAGGTGCTTATCGCGCTCTCCCGAACGCTGGAAGCCTGCAGCCGAAAAGAGGATTTGGTCTTTCGTTGGGGGGGAGAAGAGTTCGTTATTTTACTGCCGCGTACCCCTCTCGACACTGCGCTGCAGATTGCCGAGTCGATCCGTGCGGACGTTGCCCGTATAACGCTTCCGGGGTTGCCCCGCTTTACCGTCAGCATTGGCGTGGCGCGACATAATCAGGGTGAGAGTATTGATGAGCTGTTTAAGCGTGTCGACGATGCGTTGTATCGCGCTAAAAATGACGGACGTAATAAAGTCCTTGCGGCATGAAACTGGAGTATCCGACAAAGCCCCGCTACAATGCCTGCCTCGGATAAAATAATTTCAGGTGGGTAGAATCTGCAATGGGAAAAACAGAAATAATACTCACCATAATTATTTTACTCCTTATTATATTTGGCTTCTGGTTTATCTTTAGCGGTGAAATCTGGTATTTCGTCGCGTTTCTGGAAAACACCCTTTACCCGACCTTCGATGCCCCATAACGCACGTTTAATCTCTTGTTTCACCTACCGAATTTGTCAGGTACCTGCATGCCAGACAGCCGCGTAAGATACGCGTCGTTATCCTCCAACAACGTTGATAACGAATCACTTATTCACTTGCTTATGTTGCCCGTTCTCTGACGGGCTTTTTTATTTCCGGCAATTCAGCCACGCCAGGCTATATCTTAATCATCTTTGTTAATAAAGGTGAGGAATGATGAGCAAGAAAATCCTGATGCTGGTGGGTGATTACGCCGAAGATTACGAAACCATGGTGCCATTTCAGGCGTTACAGATGTTGGGCCACCAGGTCGATGCTGTCTGCCCCGACAAACCGAAGGGCGACTACATCATGACGGCGATCCATGACTTTGACGGCGCACAGACCTACAGCGAAAAACCCGGCCACCGTTTTATCCTTAACGCCGACTTTTCCAGCGTCAAAGAGCAGGATTATGATGCCCTGCTGATCCCCGGCGGCAGAGCGCCCGAATATCTGCGCTTAAATGAGGACGTGTTAAAGCTGGTTCAGGCATTTGACGCCGCGCGCAAACCGATAGCTGCGGTATGTCACGGCCCGCAACTGCTCGCTGCCGCTGGCATACTGAAGGGACGGACCTGCAGCGCCTACCCGGCCTGTGCGCCTGAGGTCCGTCTCAGCGGCGGACATTACGCCAGTATCGGCATCGATCAGGCCCATGTTGACGGCAACCTGGTGACCGCTCCCGCCTGGCCCGCGCATCCGCAGTGGCTGGCGAAGTTCACTGCGCTGTTAGAAGGATAAAGCTCAAAGAATCCAGATGACGTGAGGCTTCCTCAATACTGACTCCGGGGGTGTTACCCTCCCCCGGTGCGTTAACCAGTTGCCGCAGTTGCTCTTCAGCCGGCACTGCACTGGCAAACGAACGGGTAATCTGCCAGACCATCGTCTTCAGTTCACTTCCCGTCAGGTATTTTCCCTTCTGGTGATCCAGCGCATCCAGTTTTGCCGACAGCGCCTCAAGTTGCGTCATTCCCTCATTCCAGCCCTGGAGCTTGCTTGCGGGCAGCGTCCGGGCCATCTGATATTGCTCCCAGCGTTTTACCAGCTCACGGGTTGCCGGGTCGTCCGGCCACAGGGCTTTTGCCTGCGAAACCAGCCCCTGGGCATAGCGAAGCCGCCATCCTGGTGACTGGTTCATGATCCCGTTGACCTGGTGCGTTATTCGCTCAAGCCACATGGCAGACTCTGTCCGGCTGTTATCCGTCTTACTGAACGCCTCGATTTGCGGGGCCGTCATGGGTTCAGGCAGCGGGGCAACGGAGGCAGCCAGGGTAGTTGTGGCGTCATCCGGCTGATGCAGGACCTGCCACCCAAAAGCCGTTGCTGCGCCCAGCACCAGCGAGGTTGCCATGCCGGCCACAAAGACGGGCCATCGTCTGGGTTTGACTCGTGGCACTTCCTCTACCCGCACCCTGACCTCAGGCTCCTTATGGATGACATAGACCAGCTGGCTGGCTGGTCGCACCGCTTCCTCAGGCAAAGCAGTGCCCTGGGAGATTTCCTCATGCAGAGCACCGTTTTCCAGGCGACTTAAAGCACTACGTATCTGCTGCAGCAGGGATGCCGGGTTACAGGCGTGTCTGAGTTCCTGACGCTTCAGAATGTCGTCCAGCGCCTGCAGTTGCTTTTCAGCCAGCTCAAGTGCCGTGAAATCAGCAGGTTGGAGTGACCATGTACGGAAAAGTTTCTGCAGGCGCTGAAAAAGTCCATTGAGAATTTCAGCCCGGGCCTGCACCGGCTGCGGCCAGAACTGAGCCCACTGGTAGCTCAGCATCGCTGTCAGGATGGCCAGCCCCTCCTTAAGACCACTGACCTGCGCCAGCTGGCTGCGGGCAAGGGTATACCAGGCACCGGTCTGCAGCTCAACACCGTTGATTTCAAACAGGGAAAGCGACAGTTTTTCCACCTGCATCCAGTCGACGTCCGGACGTGCCGGGTGTGTCAGTTTGCTCATCTCATCGCGCAGCGCCGTAAACTGAGGCAGTGAACGCGGATCGCCGCCGGTTCTCACCGGGCGGGGGTGTTCGTCATGCATGTTTCATTTTCCGGGGAAAAGCGAGCCAGAGTCAGGCTCAGGGTTTACTCAGGAAGCAAAGGGGCAATCATCATAAAGAATGCCTCTTCATCAAACCGGGCAGGATCGCCGCCCTGCACACCGGCCGGGCACCAGGTCCAGTCATTCTGCCTGCCGCTGCGCATAAACAACCGGTACAGGGTCCGGATAGCGTCCGGCGCATGCAGACAGGCCTCAATACAGCCGGTCACGCCCGGCCCGTACAGGAAAATGGGGGTAAACCGGATACTTCGCTTTCCGTAGTGCAGGGTGAGACCCGGCACCGAAAACGCGCTCCCGCCGATGAGAAATTCAACCAGCGCAGTGGCAGTGGCTTCCGTGCGGATTTCTGTTCCGGCAAGCCACGTGTCCATTGACGCCTGGAGCTGGCTGATTCGCAGGCGGAACGCCGCAATATCCGCTTCCGCCTTCGTGTCAAAAGCTTCACAGCGGGGATGCTGGTCCTGCAGTTTTCTTAAAAATAGTGCTTTTGCCGTCATGCTTTTACTGTCCGTCAGAAGATTAGAGGCGGGTCCGGGCATCAAGATACTGCTGCTGTTTGAGGTGGCGGATCAGCACACGGCCTTCGGGCATAAACGCCGTGCCATAACGCACCAGACCAATCCCCCTGAGTTCGGCATCAATCGCATAACGCAGCTCACCCGGAATAGTCTGCTCAAGCAGAACCACATCAATTTTCTTAAGCCGCGGTTCGTACTTAAGCAATACAGCCGATAACGTTCCCATCAGTTCATGCGCGGTACCCGGCATGCCCTGCAGAATTTTGGTCATATCCGGCAGACCGTAGTCCGGCAGGTGCGCCAGCGTGCCAGCGCGGCAGTTGAGCACCCGCTGCATATTATCGAGCACCGATAAAATCACCTGGTTCTGCTCACTGACCTGGTGGAGGCTCAGGCCGCCGGAGAAATTACCACACAGCATTTCGTACAGTGAGGGTGTGTTGTGTCCTTGTGGCATCAGTCATCCTTCATCGGCTGTAATGTCAGGTGGTTATTCCCGGCTTCCAGAATACGGGGTTTATCCGGATTGAGATCTTCACGTTCGAGAACCTGCTTCCAGGTGTTGTTGTCCATATCCGGGTGGCGGAACAGACCGACCACCGCGACATACTGCGCGCCAGCTTCCATTGGCATATCAAGATTCACATCCCCGCCCGGCTTCACTACAACATCACGGCTTGCCAGCAAATCCGCTTTCAGAATAGTGTCTGCGTCTTTGAGCAACTGCGGGTAGACCGTTTTGTCGAACGCTTTGCGATCTTTTAACTGGTAAACACGGACCACTACGGGTTCAGACAACGAGTTGTTCTCACGGGAGTCCGTGTTGAGCGCTTCACGCGCGGTGAAATCCAGATGCAGCTCTTTAATTTGTTTGAAAAAAATGGCGTTGAAAGCTGATTTGGTGCCATCAGTGACGCCCTGCGTCACCCCACAACCCGCCAGGCTGAACGCCAGTAATGCAGGTAGCCAGCATGCGGGTTTACTCAAATTTGTACGTAACACGTCGGTTTCCTTGTTGTGGTGTTGCGGGCTGCAGCCCCGTGTAATAGCCCAGCTCCGTCGTAAATGTCTGCGGAATATCGTCCGGAATATGGTACTCTTCCGCGCCCAGCACACCGTTCATTCCCAGCCAGAACGGGCCTTCGCCGAGCGGTGGAGCGGCCAGCAGGCGGGTCCGGGTGGTCAGGGTGATCTTTGCCTTAAAGCGCCAGCCGAGATAAACGCGCAGCATCACCAGAAAATCCTGATACAACAGACCATCCGGTTTCCAGCCCTGCGCTTCCTGTTCGTTATCCGTCGTGAGCGCAACCAGCAGCTGGCTGCCCGTATCCATTGCCTCGTCACCCAGAGGCGTATTGCCGTCCAGAAGAAAATCGTCATCACCGTAAAAACCCAGTGGCTGGCTGACCTCTACCGGTCGAAGGCAGTACGGGCTGACCTTCACGGTGGTTTCCGGGGCCAGCAGGGTCACCAGCGCCTGCATCCCCTCCTGGGTTTTTCCGGGCTGCTGCAGCACGCCCAGCAGCGCCAGAAAGCGGGATACAGGTGTGGCAATGTGGTTCGCGGTGCCCGGTATGCCCAGCCCCACCAGCCCCAGCAGCGACTGCGAAATGGTGTCTGTTCCTCCCGGCTCAAACGTGGCCGGATAGGAGTATTTCCGCCAGATGCGGTAAAACTGCGTCAGGATGCGGTGGCTAAAAATATTCAGAAAGCCCTGCAGTGCGTCGTGCCCTTCACGGCGCTGAGTAATGTCATCGAGATAAGCCGTAGGTAGCGGTGAGTCGACCCCGTACAACCCCATAAAGGTCGTGCGGATGCGCGGAGGACTGCTTTCATCATCCTCATCATATTCGACGCCTTTCAACTCACTGGCCGGAAAACCCATCCCCGGGTGCGGTGCAAAGCGTACCGGGTCATCCGCTGGATGGCTGGTCGAACCCATCAGCGGCCGGTCCGGATGACATTTTTCCAGCAGTTGACAGAAACGATAAAAGTTAATGCGGTGAAGGCTGGCTTCCAGCCGCGGGGTCAGCCGGGAATACGGCGATTGTGCTTCTCTTCCCATTCCAGGCGCTCTCCGGTCGGTTGCAGAATAATGATCAGGCGGTTAAACAGATAGATGTCGGTGTAAAGCGCGAAGAAGCGGCTCAGCATCTCGCCGAAAAGACAGATATCGCCGCGCCCGGCAAATCCGTGACTATCCAGCGTCACTTCAATCTGCACACCACGGACAAGATAGCCCTGCTCGAAGCGCTCGGTTTCACAGTGCTTCACGTCGATGATGGCTTCCAGGCGGCGGCGGTTCATCTCGCTGTCGGTCCACTCATACAGCGCCAGGGTGCCGCGCAGCACGTCGGCGTTGTCCATCATCGACAGGAACCCGCTGCCGAGATGACTCAGCACGCGCCAGTGGAAACGGTCCTGCGCCGGGGGATAGCAGGGCAGCGTTGGCGCACACAGGTTACGTACGGCGATACTGGCCGAGGTGGTTTTCATCACCGTACCAAGCACAGTGCTCTGCAGTGCACGCCGCGGCAACTGGCCGTTGGTGCCGGTAAGTGTCAGGGAGAGGCTCTCGTCTTCTGGTACCGTGTGGTTATCAAAAGCTTCGCCGCCAAGGATAAGCCAGGTATTGTGCAGACCTGACGGACCGCGGCGCACGCGGGTGTGGTAGTAATATTCCGGCGCTTCATGACGCATCATTCCGCCTTTGTGGCGAAAACTTGAGAACGGCACATAAGTGTGCTGGCTCGAGGATATCACCGAATCGACGGCATAAATCTCGGTATGGCCATCCTGCACACGCATCGGGCGCAGCATGTACTCAGTCTGCAGGGAGTTGAGCGTCAGCGGGTCAGATTCCAGCGGGAACAGGTTAATCACCGGCACACAGTTCAGGCGCAGATGCTTTTCGGTAAAGCGGAAGTCATGTTCCCAGCGTTCCGCCAGCACCACATCAATTTCAAACCAGGGTAATTCAGCCGGAAAAGTGACAGTCTCCAGCCCGCGCAGGCCGGTGAACATGAATTTCTCGCGGAAGGTGAAATACTCCAGCAGCAACTGGTAACCGCTGAAACTGCTGTCACCCTTCGGCCACAGCCTGTCATCATCACCAAACCCCAGCGCGGTGAAATACCCGTCCAGCGGTCTTCTGTCCGTGTCACCCGGCATGCGCAGCCAGAGACGCGCCGTATTCATGGTAAAGGCTTCATGCATGGCGCAGGCCAGCGGTGCGTCAGCATTGAAGTAGAACGGAATCTGGCTGAGATCGACCCGGTTCCAGTCGGCCAGGAGGCTGCAGTTAAAACGCAGGCTGATGACCGAACGCCCGTCAGGGTCAGTCGACAGGCGGGCCTGCTCCAGCGCCAGCGGCTGAAGGGTTATCTCTCTGGTGGTGGTGTAGCGACAGCGTGTCCCCTTCTCTCCGATGGGTCGTGAGTTCACCTCGAAGCCTTTGACAATACGCATCGGCTCTTTCATTTCGCGCCAGTCAGGCGTGAACTCCACCACCGACATCGACGGAATGGTGCGCAGGTAATGCGGCCACAGCAGACTGACCAGCCCTTCGGTCAGCTCCGGCAGATCGTCATCGAGCTTCTCCCGCAGCCGCCCCATCAGGAAGGCAAAGCCCTCAAACAGGCGTTCCACATACGGGTCGCGCGCGCCCGCTTTATCGAGATTGAGCATTGCCGCCTGCTCGGGGTGAGCACGGGCAAACTCTTCGCCGGCTTCCAGCAGGTAGCGCATTTCAGCGTCGTAATAACGCAGGGTTAAGTCGTCCATAAGAACCTGAATAATTGTGTTTTAAAAGCTGACCATATGTCATTAGCCACAAAGCACCGCACTACCTGCCGGATCGAGCGCAATCAGGCTCGCCAGAAGCTGATCCATCTCTGGCTGTAAGCGTGATTTATCGGTTTCACTGCGGGCGGCTTTCATGCGCAGCAGTCTGAGGCGGCGCGATTTGACCTCAAATAATAGCCCCGGCGTCCACTGCCCGAGGGTGATTGACTGTGCTGTGCCATCAAGCTCACCCAGAAGGTGCAGCGCCAGTTCATTTTTACCCTTCTGCTCGGCCACGCGGGCCATCAGCAGGCGCAGCAACCATTTGTCTTTTGTGGAATCGGCCCCCGGACGCATCTGCAGCCAGTGAAGTGCGGCATCCATACCGTCAGTGTCCGCTTTCTCCAGCGCTTCCGGCTCAAGGGCCAGAATATCGTTTCCCGTTTCACTCATGGCATTAATTGGCTCATCCCGCCAGCCGGACATATCGTCCAGCACGCTCTGGTTTATCCAGTTCAGCGTGACCTCATCGGCAAACGGCGTCCCGTCATTAAAGGCCAGTGTTTCAAGTCCGGTGAGGCGGCTCAGCAGCCCTTTCAGATCGGCGCTGATGATGTCGGCCAGCACGCCCTGCCCTGACTTCACCAGCGCCTGATGGATATACCACTGCAAATCCAGCCAGAAGTGGTTGGCGCCACGCGAGAACGTGCTGTCCGCCTGGTCCAGTATCTCCAGCCAGCTCTGCTGCAGATAAAGACGTTTGAGCATGGCCCGTTCGTCAGCCCGCGGCGGTGCGATGCGCGTTTTCCCTTCGGCATCCGGCGCGGGGATCGTTCTCAGCGTGTCATGACGCAGGCTTTTCATCAGCCGGTGTGCGGCAAGCCAGCCATCGGGTTGTTCACGCAGATACTCCGTCAGGGTTCGGGCCTGGGAAAGCAAATCCTGACCGGACGTAATGCGGCTCAGGACCGGCGCATCTGGCCCGGTGGTGTGTGAGGCCTGTGACTGCGCCCTGTGACCGGCGTTCTGCGGTACCACGGCATCCACGCCACCGGCTTTCATCAGGCGGGATACCAGCGCGCTGTACAGGGCATTCATATCCGGACGTGACGCTTCCGGCTCTTTCTCCAGGCTGTCGCAAATCAGCAGCAGCGCTCCGGCCGTGCGCCGTGCATCCTCGCGCACCACCTCCGGCCAGAGTGACAGGCTGTCAAGCACACGGGAGCCTGCGAGCCACTCCAGCGCCGGTTTACGGCTCCGCTCGCGCTGTGGATGAAGCTGAGCGCCATAGCGCTGCAGCAATCCCGCCAGCAGCTCAAGCCCTTCGGCAAAGCCGGTTTCGCCGTCCTGGTGCAGACGCGCCCAGCAGTAACAGGTGGCAACCCGGATATCTTTGGCGGTGGTGGTCAGCAATTTTTCGGCAAGCGCGCAAATCAGCCCGGTATCGATGCCGGAAAGTTTATTGACCTCTTCCCGGATATGCTGGAAATCATCGTCATATCCCGGATCCTCTCCGGCCGGACAGGTGACATTTACCGGAGCAAGCCAGGGCTGCCAGTTTTTCATACATCCCTGCGCCTGTTGCCGCAACTGAGTTTCGTCTGCCTGACAGGCGGCAATCAGATCCTGTAGCGTGCTCATTCTTCACTCCCGTCCATGTCACTGTTTTCGTCACTGGTCATCAGCACCTGAGCGGTGGCCGCACTGTCAACGCTGAATATCTGATCCGGCAGAGTGAAGCCGCGCAGCGCCAGTAACGCCAGCGGACCGCTGCCCAGCTGTGAGCGCAGCACCCACTGCAGGGTGCGGCCATCCGGAGCAGTGAAACTCATCATCCACTGGCTGCGGTCAAGCTGCTGGCGCTGGCCCTGATCCAGCCAGCGAATAAAACCCCAGGTCCCGCTGTAATCCCCGAACAGACGCGCACCGGCGTTGACCGTGGTCCAGGTCAGCATGGTTCCCGGCCTGTAAGTCTCTCCCGGCCAGCGGAAACTTTGCCAGTCGGCCATCTGGTTGAAGTAATGCAGCTTTTGTCCATCAATGGTCAGCTGTGTCTCCACCACCTGCGGTACAGGACGCGCCTGAAGCTCAAAAGTGATGCCCTGGCTGCCATCGGTAAACAGAATGTCCGACAGCTGGCTCAGCTGGTTAATGGCCCGCAGGAAGGCCGGGTTAAAACTCAGCCCCTGGCTGTTGACCTTATCCGGCATCCACTGGCTGCCCTCTTTGTGCAGCACACCGCTGAGTTCCGTCGTCAGGAAGTGCTCAATGCGCCCGCTGTCCTTACGCACAAATTCAGCCAGCATCGGCAGAGATGCATCGCTTTTACTCTCAGCAAACGGGAAACGCCCGTCAAAGGCGGTGCGCCAGTTCGCCACCACGGAGCGGCTCCATTTGTCATTCAGGCTGGCCGCTGACGGCTGAAGCACGGTCTCCCAGGCCTGGGTCAGCGGCTGCACAAACATCATGCTGCCAAACCCGCTCCACTCCTCGCCAAGGCTTGCCGAAATCAGGCTGCCGTACTGCTGGGTGTCGGTGAGGTCCACGCTTTTGCCCTGGAACACGGTCTGGGCCAGGGTCTGCATCATCTCCTGTGGATCAGAGGCGCTGGCCACCTGTTGCAGGCGCAGGCGCACACGGGTGATCCGGGTCAGATACGTCTGCAGGCTCAGTGAGTTGTCCGCCGACATGACGTTGCTGCCGTTGTTTTTGCCCAGCAGCTGAAGCAGCGGGCCGAAGGTCTCATCCAGCGGCCCCTGTGGCCCTGACGCAGACTGGTCAATCACGGGTTTGTCCTGTCCGCCGACCAGGTCTTTAGCCGATTTGATGATGGAATCCGATAGCGCTTCGCGTTGCTGGCCGGTCTGTCCCTGCCAGGCGAGGGTGTTCATCAGGGCAATCAGTGGCGACTGCCGGACGTCACTCATCAGCGTCAGCTGGTCGGTAACATCCGCAATGTTGTCTGCCGGGTTAAGTTGCAGGCTGTTGAGGAAACTCAGCCAGTTGCCAGCAAAATCGGTGAAGTAACGTTGCGTCAGACGGGCTTTCAGGGCTTCCGGTGACAGGTCCGCCGATACGGCTTTACGGGAATCGCTCAGCACCCAGTCGATTTCATCCCGGCGGGAATTCGCGGCCTTTTCGATAGCCTGCTGAATGCCGCCCTCCCAGGCCTGACGGGTGAACATGCCCGGTACCACCTCGTCGGTGGTGAACAGCCTGCGGGCATCAGTACCGCTGGTCATGTCTTCCAGAGACACATCGGCAAAGTTACGGCGCACGGATTTGAGCATGTTCTCATACAGCGTGCTTTCCGCGTTGCGCCGTCCTATCTGCTGCAACAGGACCTGGCGGGTCTGGCTGACCAGCTGTGCGTCTGGTGTGATTTTCCACTGTGGCTGCTTTGGCAGTTCAGTGATGTAGAAGGCCCACAAATCCGGCGCCAGGCTCTGCCACAGGCTGGCTGAGATGCCCATCTGCGTCGGCTGCACGGTTTTCATGGTCTGCGCGTAAAACGCACCGTCGGCTTTATCCGGCCGGGCCATCATCAGCCAGGCTTTTAATTGGTCGTAGCCTGGTTTCGCCAGATGCGCCCGCTGGTCGCTGCCGGGAGCCGAGTTTGCCAATGCGCTGAGCTTTTGCATCAGAGCAGCGTTCGCCGGGTCGCGTATCAGACGGTTGTTCGCCACGCCGTACCAGGGCAGCATCGCGTCGAGCAGTTGCTGGTTATGGTCAAGCCCGAAGCGCTGATACCATGGCGTGCCCTCCTCAGCATTATGCAGCAGGCTACCGGCGTCGTTTCGCAGGTTATGGAGTGCCGTCAGCTGGTAGTCCGATACGGAAGGGTGTTCCACCAGTGCCCGCACTTTGGAGGCCATTGAAGAGATCTGCCCGTAGTTCATCGCAAAGGAGAGCAACAGACCAGCCCCCCAGAGACCCACAACCGCCATGATGCTCCATGCCAGTGTGCGCTCCCAGGCCATGCCAACACGGCGACCGCGTACACGCATGCAATCTTCAGTAACTCCAATCCAGGTTGCTGGCAAAGTCAGCGCATGTTGGTGTAATGGCTGCACATGCTCGTGATCCGCATCCTTTTCAGTCTCATCACTGAAAAATTCAGGCTTATTTACCTGGCTGAACATCAGCCCCCGCAGTGGAACACGTTGCTGAGAACTGTACAGCCATGGCGTCAGACGAGCTGCCCATAACTTGCTTCCCCCTTGCTCAAGCTGCCGGGCAAGACGCAACAGAAAATCGTATTGACGCTTTTCGGCAATCTGCGAGAGCCCTTGTTCCCGTAGTTGCGGCAGTAGCTTTCTGAGTTGCGTTTCCACTGTGTCTGGCATCGCCCGCAACGGCAGAGTGATACCAACCGACTGCGGATCACGCCCTACCTGAGACCACTCGCTACCACACAGACGCCACAACCAGACAGGCGCAGAATAACGCAGCACTTCGCTGATTTTCTCCAGCCCACGTAAATCGTTATCGCTCACCTGCGCTGTAAGATTCTCCTCTTCGCTAACCACACGAACAATTCCGTCCAGCGGGCGGCCACGTCGCAATTCGCGCAGTGCTGAGTATTTTTCAACATCAACTTCCGGGGATAAGTTCCCACCGTAAATCAATACCGTACGGTCACCTTCTTGCCACTGACTGCTTTGCAGGCCAGGAACCAGTTGTTCGATGGCTGCCTCTTCACCGGTAATTAACAGCAGACGGACTTTGCTTTGCCACAAGAAACCATAGCGTCGGCGTAAATGAGCTTTTATAGGATCCTTTTTACTGAACTTTTTATATGTATTACGAAAATTAGCTGTGACGGACTTCCCTCCCTTACCAGGCTTAAAGCGAGACTCTTTTTGATAGAACCACACACCGAAGTTCATCAACATCAGGAAGACGGAAAATAAAAACATGCATAAGAACCAAAGGCTCACTTTTTCTTTAGCGGATACCCACCCAAAGATGTCCCCATAGTAGTAACATCCTATAAAAGTCACCACACCAAAGATAATAAGACAGGAAACAAGGCCAATGACCCTCCATTTTGCTGGGGTGCTCAATTTAATGCTCCTTGCTATTATCAAACGGTTTAATGACATTAAAAACATAGTCATCACCAACTCTGGCGATCATCAAAATCGGCTCATTATTTTTTTCTGAAATGAAAAACACCAGAACAAACACCAACCAAAAATGGGCGTCATCTAACTTACCTAGCATTAAATTTAAATGTTTTATCTCATAATCCCATTCAGCATTCATAGATAAAGATGAGAAGCTCAATATTTCCGAAACATTTAAAGCATCCTCTTTACTCATATTGCTAAAAAGTATTTTTGTTGTTTTGAGCACATCTGGCTGGTAGGTCATCATGTGAATGAACTCTTGCTTGGTTAGATTTTTGTTGCATGCCATCGTTCGCAATGCCACACCATTATTGTCTTTTTCTAGCAACTGCTCTTGATGAGTCACTAACAGAATTGAAGCGAACTCTGTTGAGCCAGGGAAATACCCCCCAACACCTTCAATGTTTATAGATATGATTATTGACGCCCGACCCACTGCAATATCAGATAACGTGTCAAATTCCTTCTCCAGGGTTTTATCCCAATGATAATAATCACCTAAACAATCATCATTAAAACCGATTGCATTCCAACATTCTTTAAATGTTGAGAAAGTAATATAAGTACTACTATAGGTAAATACAACATCAAATACACATGACTCTCTCAGCCGAAACAACCTTGCTCTGACAGACGCTAATAACTCATATATCAATTGTTCTTCAGTGTATGCTGAATTATTATGACCACGTAATTTTAATTGCTGATCATTATATATTTCATGAAAATCAGACAATGCTATATCGGTTTGTGATATAACAGAAGGAAGAAACAATTTATAAGCAGACACATGAAATTTTTGACTCGCCCATTCAGTCCAGTCTTTTCTGGTCAGTGCTGCTTCGTGCTCTCTCGCTTCGAATACCGACAGACATAAACCATAGTAATAGATTCTAACGGGAACAATTATAGTAAAGGCAAGCAATCCAAAAAGAAACAGCAGAGTAAATAATTTTAATAGCTCACTCGCTTCAGCAGTAGTGATAACTTTAGATCCTCCCCAACATAAAACCAGAGCCAACAAAATACTTAAGAAAGAAAAAAACCATCTACTCCATCTAATTCCAGTGACTTTTTCGCCTGGAGGAATCATTTTCACAGGCCAATTCATATCGTTCTCCATCATTGTTAATGGCTCACTTACCTTTGGTTAAAAACACTTCTTAACATGCCTGACTTTCAATTCTGGATCTAATATCGGAGTATAACTGGAGGTGCGCACCACAATTATCTATATACTTACTAAATACCCCACCCTGATAAAACAGTCGCTGTGCGTTCAAAACATCAAGTCCAAAGTTAATAACATCATTATCAGATGGAGAGAACGTTGAATAATAATAGCCCAGCGCAGGGCGCAATAAATTTACCATCTCGCACTCACTGAGTTTATGGACAACACCCATTTTTCGATATGCGCGCAAAATTTTATTGATAACTAAAATACGACTCATTTCTGAAAAATTTAATTCTGTTAACCCGAGCGAGTAGTTCAATTTTTTCTTGCATTCACCATCACCATTCACTACCTGAACCATCCCGTCCCCATCGATATATGACCATGCATTAATATTGCGTAGTAATTGTTGTTTTTGCCATTTATCCAGAATATGCATCAACAGACCAAATACTGACGGGTCGAAATAGCGAAGCAATATATCACCAACTGATTGAATCGGCTGTACGACTGACAAAGCGATCTGTTCAGCAAGCTGTCCCCCTGTTAAATCCGTCGAAATCCACGCACAGACGCTACGCCCTTCCCCCGAATCAAGCTTCTCGACTTTCAACTCATTCAATGAATGGTAAATACTATTATTAAACAACTGACCATCTCTTTCACTTAACGTACTAAGAGGAAAAAGATACAGTGGTAAAGCGCCTTGAAGTTCTCTCTGGTGGAATTTAACAGGATAAGATTTATAATCCCTAAGGATATCGGACAAAAAAGCTTCTGATTGATACTGTTCTAAAGATGCATCTATCAGTAGAAAGCAATGCCCATTTTTGCTAAAAGCAGCATTGTTGATTTTTTCATTTATATCGTAAAAAGATTCACTATCCATAACCGTTCCTATCAGACCCAGGGCAAGATTACGAAACCCCGCACCCCG